>QFCH01000345.1_pt1 | contig 1263556 bp, 1150 predicted proteins | sample 5346071 | NCBI WGS metagenome assembly QFCH01 (sample SAMN09062255, study PRJNA434731) | Human gut metagenome, whole genome shotgun sequencing project. | isolation source: stool timepoint B chromium assembly | host: Homo sapiens | collected 2015
ATGTGACCGCCATGAGCCGGGAGCAGATAGAAGCCGCCGGATATGGCTTTCACCACCAGTCGGACGACGGAAAGTATCTGATTATGGGGAACGGGACGCGGGCGTTTGCTGTTGCCGCAGAGCAGCCGGAAAAGGCAAACCCCTTGAAGCATATCGAGGACACCGTAGAGCAGAACGACAACAACTTTGACGGTATCATCAACAACACCCCTACCGTTGACGAACTGGAAGCAAAGGTTAAGGCGGGAGAAACAATTTCCCTTGTTGACCTGGCTAACGCGGTCAAAGCCGACAAAGAGCGCGGCAAGGAAGCGAAGCCGGAAAAGAAGCCCTCTATCCGGGCGCAGCTTAGGGCTGACAAGGAAAAGGCGCAGAAGAAAAACGCAAAGCAGAAATTACAGGATTTGGAAAGGAGCTGACCCATGCCGAAACAGAGTAAATTTGAGAACGTGGATTTGTTCGCTTCCCTCAATGCGGTTATGAAGCAGAACACAGGCTTTTACCAGAGCGACTTGGAGATTGACAAGGAGATTATCGCAAAGGCGGCGGCAAGCCCCCGCAAGGAGGACAAGACCCTTTTGTGGTTCTGCCGCCCGTCCGGGACGCATTGCTTCCGGGAGCGCGACGTTTTCCTCAAAGACACCGCGCCCCACAACACATGGCGTTTCTACATGGAGCAGACGAGCGACCGCGTCCTTGCCTATGCAATCGAGCTAACGGGGACGGAGCGCGGGAAAATCAAGGGCAATCTGTACGAACTGGACTACGCTAAACATTATGAGCGCGTCAAGGAAAAGGAGCTGCCCGCCGATACGGTGAAGCTGATTTATGAGCATGGGGAAAGGGTACAGGAAGCCGGGAGATATTTTGACGGAACCCCAGACCCGCAGCTTGGGAAATTTGAACGCTTTGAAGCCGTACCCAACGACCCGGACGCGCTGCAATCGCTCTTACAGGAAGAACGGCGCAGCCGGGAGCAGCTTCCGCCGGGGGATTTCAAGGCGCATATCGCCGCATTGCGGGACGGGCTGATTGAAACGGAAGCGCGGCGCATTGTACGGGAAATGAAGCGGCACGACACGCCGAACAGCCCCAACAAGACCCATTTCATGGTAGAGCTTTCCCCGGCGTTCATGCAGCTTGCAGCCACAAAGGACACTGACCGCCTTTTCTCCATGCTGCCCTACAAGACCCTTTCCTTTTCCAAAATCGAGGGCAGACATGGGACGTATGCGCTGATTGACAAGGGGGAGAACCGGGACAGGGAGATAAGGAAGCCCCGCCCCTCTATCCGGGCGCAGCTTAAAGCAGACAAGGCAAAGACCGCCCCGAAAAAGGCGGCGGCAAAAACAAAAAATCACGATATGGAGGTATGAGCATGATTAGACTGACTGTTGAAGAAACAAACCTTTTGAGCATTTACAACGAGGGCGGCAAGCGGGCTTTGATTGAGAATGTCAACGCCGCGCTGCCCTACATGGACGCGGATATGCGGGAGCTTGCAAAGCGCACCCTTTCCAAAGTGGACGCTTTGACCGAAGCGGAATTTGCAGAGCTTCCCATTTACGCCGCTGATGAAGTATGAACGGGGTTAAGCGGCTGACGCCGCCCCAGAGCCGGAAAGTCAACGCCCTTGTGCGCCGGACGTGCTGCAATTATGATAACGGGAACTGTATCTTACTGGACGACGGGGACGAGTGCGTATGTCCGCAGCTCATTTCCTATTCGCTTCTCTGCAAGTGGTTCCGGGTTGCGGTGCTTCCCGCCGACAGGCTGCTTTATGCGGAGCTTTACCAGACAGGGGATAAGAAGAAATGTACCGAGTGCGGCGCGTTCTTTGCGTCAACCTCTAACAGTGTCAAATACTGCCCCGTCTGCCGGAAACGTATCACCCGCAGACAAGCCGCCGAGCGCATGAGGAAAAGACGCGCCCCTGTTACGCAGTAGGCGCGGAAAATCCCTTGATTTACAGGGCTTTCCGGGCGTGAAAATCGGATAGGCGATACTTTATACCTTTACCCCCAAAAATGGCGTTCTACTGCGTAACATTCACGAAAACAGCACCCATAAAAAGACAGGGCGCGGAAGTCATATACTGGCTTCCGCGCCCTGTTCTTTTTTTGCCTATCTGACATTTCCCTTTTCCATTTCTTCAAGCGGGAACTGCGGGAGGGCTTCTATCAGCTTCTTTGTGATGGACTGGCGCATATCTTCGTTGATTTCCTGTTTCGTGCTTCCGTCCGGCTGTCTGACCGCTACCGTCGATAGCCTGTCGATTTCGTCCTTGTAGCACTCCACGACTTTCTCCACCGCCCATTTTTCCCCGGCAACGGCGGCGCGTATGGTTTCATATTCCGGCATTTTCTGGTTTTCCATGCTCAACGCTCCTCTGCTTTTTGATAGCCCTATCATAGCACAGCGGCGGGGATTTTGCTATCCTTATCCGCGCTCTGTTCCCTTTTCCCGTTCCGGCTGCCTGTCTGCCTGTAAAATGCTGTCAATGTTCTGCTTGATAATATCGTATTCCCGGACTTTCTTTTTCAGCTTCCCATAGTCGGCATAAAGGGCTTCTTTCTGCGCTTGGAGGGCTTCATATTCCGATTGCAGCGCGGCAAGGTTCGGGAGCTTTGCAATGCCCGCCGCTTTCAGCGACCTTGCGGCGGCTTCATGTAGGATAATCGCCTGTTCCTGTCCGGCGCGGTACTTCTCCCTGTTCCTTGCCTTGCGGTATGCGTCATAGACAGGCTTTGTCTTTTGATAGGTGGAAACATTCTTGATAAGCACCGCCATTTCCGCAAGCCGCTTTTCGGCGTTCTTCAATGCGTCTGCCGCCTGTCCGCTTTCCGCTGCCATTTCCTCAATCCGGCTGACTAAATCCGCGTACTGCTCAATCTTATGTTCCGTCAAGAAATTCATTGTTTTAGCTGCCTGTTTCAGATTGTGGATTTTCGCCCACTGTTCATAGCCCTTACTCTGCGCCGCCTTGATACTGTTCTCAATGTCGATAAGCAGCGAAACGCCGCGCTGCTCTCTGGGGGCTTTCGCCGCCTTTGCCCGTCTGCCCGCTATCCGTTCCCTTATGGCTTCCTCTGTATAATCCGCGCCGAGGGTTTTAAGACGGGTGAAGCGTTCCTGTCCGGGGGCGCGGCATGACACATATTTCCCCGGCTTTATCTCATAGCCCGCCGCCTGTAACCGCTGCAACAATTCCTCAAAACTGGAAACTTGGGGGATAAGCGCGTCAACGGCAATCTTTAGCTTGCCTTTCCAACTTGTACCCGTCTTTTCTGCCTGGTACTCCGCATAGCTCTTTCCCTTGCTGCCCTTGCCGGGGAACGACGACGGACAAGCCATTTTCCCGACACAGCTTGTCGCTCATGTTCCGTATGCCGTAATAGCTCCTTTTGTTGGAATTATATTTGCGGTGGTCTACGAAATTTACGGCGCAGAAAATAATGTGATTGTGGACGTGTCCCCTTTGTCAATGTGCGTCGTGAGTACATATTCATGCTGCCCCTTTGTTACCGCGTCGGCAAGCTGCTTTCCGATTTCATGGGCTTTCTCATAGTCTACCTCTCCCGGCGCAAAGGACTGTATCAAGTGAAAGGCTAAATTGTTGCCCTTATCCAGTGCTTGGGACAAGGTATATTCAGACAGGGTATAGCCGAACTCAATATCTGCCGTTTCATAGGAGCAGCCGAAAGAGGACACAAGCATTTTCCCGTCCGTCTTGTCCGGGTTTTCGATATAGTCAAGGGCTTTGCTTAGAGTGCTTTTAATAGGCTTAATCTTTGTAACCGCCATATCTCCGCAAGCACCCCCTTTATTTCCTCTATGTCCTCTTGGTATGCGTTCCCCGTCGCGTTTACGCGGCGTGCTATCTGGTTGACGTTGACACCGATTTTCTGTATCTCTGCGGTCATTGCCTTTATATCGGCGTGGTCTATCTGAATGATATACCCGTCAATGGCAATCTTCCGCAGATATGCCGCCATGTTCCGGGTGGGTACGAGCTTCATTTTTTCCAGTATTAAATCCCGTTCCGCTTCCGTCACTCTGAATTTGATTTGCACCGTTCTTTTGCGTCCGTTCATGTATTCGCTCCTTTCCTTTCCGTTCCGAGGGTTTGGGACACTTCCCAACAAGCAATTTTCAACCGACGCGCCGCAGCGCGGGAGGGGAAAATACGGAAGTGGGTACCCGCTTCCTATGCTTGCTACGAATGTTTTTATCCCTTATGCCTTACTACGGAGCTATGCCCGGTTTTGCCAAACTTCCGCAAAAGAAAAACGCTGCAATCCTCAAAAAAAGATTACAACGCTCTCTAAACCTTATTCAATTCTGACGGACACTTCTTATCTGCCCTCTGTTTCGACTTCCGCTATCTCCTTTGCCGTTGCGCTCACAATCCGTATGCCTGTATCGCTCATACCGTCAAGAAGCGCGTCAAGCTGCCGCCGCTGCGTGTTCTTCTCTGGCGGCGTTTCCAAAAGAAACTGGTCTACGGATATATTGTAGCGGAGCATAAGCTCAAAGAAAATCTGTAAACTTGGGTGCTGCCCCTTGTTCTCAATGTTCGCAAGGTAGCGCGGCGAGATAAACATTTCGTCGCTCACTTTCTTGCGGCTCTCCTTGCGCCCTGTCCGCGCCGCCTTTATCGCTGCCCCAAAAGCCTTGAAATCGTATTTCGGTACTGGTCTTTTTGCCATAGTTATTCACCCTGTTACATTTTACTGTTCCCCTTTCTTCTTGGATATGTCTACACAATTCAATCAGTTAGCCAAAATAATTCATATGTATATGTTGACAATTAGCCGCTTTTTTTGTATAGTATTATTAAAAGGGGGAAATGTTTATGTTACATAGCATGCGTATTCGATAAGCATTGAAATCAAAAAAGATTTTTCCCATTTTCAATATGGGCTTTTTTGTCATGCTTATTTTGCGTATGCTATACAACAAAACTAACGATGTATAGACATAGTATAAAAACTATGCCTTAATTTTGTTGTAGTGTTATATGTATAAATGCAGGTCAATGCTCATGTTGAGAATTGACCTGTATTTTTTTGCGCAAAAGGAGAAATATTATGCTTGAAAAATATTGGATAAAATGTCCAATTTGTAACGGAAAGACGAGGGTTCAAGTATTTTATAATACGGTATTAAGAAATTTTCCTCTTTTCTGCCCTAAATGTAAATTAACACATATCATTGATGTTGAAAAATTAGAAATCATAATCAAAAACTCTGAAAAACAAAAGGAAGGATATTAAATGAAACACTTACCTAAAAGTACACTTACGGAAATATTGAATGACCCATACGGATTTACTTACAAAGAAATGTCGGAAGTAATTGGAGAGGATAAAGCAAGAGCCTTATATACGGAATTATATAAACAGCCATTTCACAAAAAAAATCTATCAATATCAACAAAAAAAGTCTATAAAAGTAGCGATACTGAAAAGTATGTTTATGAATTGAAAGACAACAGGTATATCGAAACGGTTTTTATTAAACGGCGAGATGGTGGGACTGTTTGCGTAAGTACGCAAGTTGGTTGTTCTGTTGGCTGTATTTTTTGTGAGTCCGGACGCAATGGTTTTGTTCGTAATCTAACACCGTCTGAAATTGTGCAGCAGGTCATATTGATACGTCAAAAAGTAAATCGTATCGTTTTTATGGGAATGGGAGAACCTTTATTCAATTACGACAACTTGATTGCAGCAATCCATATTCTTCGAGATAGAAATGGACTTAACTTTCCAACCGACGGCATTACCGTATCAACAGTTGGTCCAGTTAATCAATTAAAAAAATTGCGCGAAGAACATCTAAAAATTCAGTTGACAATATCTTTACATGCAGCAACACAGGCTGCGAGAAACTGTATCATTCCTCATATGCACATGTACGCTATTGAAGATGTTGTTAAGCAAGCATTGTCCTATTCTCAAAGGCATAATCGAAAAGTGGTATTTGCGTATTTGCTTTTACCAGGTATAAATGACCGTTCCTCAGATATAAGGCAACTTGCAAAATGGTTTAAGGGCAAAAATGTTATGATTAACGTGCTGCAATACAACCCGACGAGTAATTCAAAAATTAGAGCACCACAAAAACAAGAAATGGTTGCGTTCAAACATCAATTAGAGCAAACAGGACTTGAAGTTACCATGAGAGTTTCTCATGGTAGAGAGATTAAAGCAGCTTGTGGACAGTTAGCTAATACATATAATAAAGCCAAAAAACAACAAAAATAATTTAATTAAAAGAGCCAGACGCACAGACGCAGAGCCGATAATATGCAGTTTGAAATACTGCTGTTATCGGCTCTTTTTTGATTTTAATTTGTGCCCCTAATAACCATATTGGAGCAAAATCAGAACTGTTGCTTGTCGTTCTTTGATTTCCGCAGCAGCTTTGAAAAACCAAAGCCGCCGTTTCTTTTTATCTTCTAATGAAATGACGCGGTATCACTGTTAAAAGCGGCGGCTAAAAGGAGGTAGCCGCCATGAAGCACATACCATATCGACAAAATCCGACGGTCATTGACACATCAAAAAAAGCCCGACCACCGCCGGGGAAAACTACGTCTATCAATATGAACTGTCTAATCATCTGAATACCGCTTACAATACCTATACGTCTGTCCGGGCTTTTCGGACAGGCGTATTTTGCTGCTCAAAAAATTTTTTGAAAAAAATCCGAAAATCTTCGGCGTTTTTTTCAAAAGGCAGTATTGCCCCGCGAAAAGGGGGAAGCACCACCAACTTTCCAACGAGAAAGGGGGTGAGAATGTGGAACCTAATCGCAGGGAGTTTATAAAACAGTGCGCTTTCCAGAAGTTTTGTAATACGGTACTGCACAATGAAGCGTGTGACGCTCACAAAGAGCTGCACAGGCATAAGGCAAAGGAGATTACCTTTTCCGACTTGACCTTAGAAGAAGCGCGGCAGCTTCATACCTTTGATGAATATTTCAAAGGGGAAATCGCCTTTGAAAGAGCCGGGAAGAAAATCACGCCGAAGCTGCTTCTTGAAGCAATCCGTACTTTGCCGGAAGAAAAGCGCAAAGCCGTACTCCTGTACTATTTCGAGGGAATGAACGACACCGAGATTGCGGAGCTGTTCGATACGTCGAGAAGCACGATACAGTACAGGCGGACAAGCTCTTTTGAGCTACTAAAAAAATATCTGGAGGAAAATGCTGATGAATGGGACGAATGGTAACGAACCCGGCTACCCGGAAAATGCCCTTGTTCCTTATCCTGTCATTGTGGCAGCGACAAAGGGCGACCCGGACGCCATGAAGATTGTCTTGCAGCATTTCAGCGGCTACATAGCCCGCCTCTCCATGCGGAAGCTGTACGACGAGCGCGGGAACGTCTATTTTGGCGTAGACCACGACATTCGGGAACGGCTGCAAGCAAAACTGATGATGGCTGTCCTCACCTTTAAGGCAGAGGAATAAACCGCAGCGGCGGCGGGACGCTTTCTCTCTCCCCCTTTTCCGTTCCGCTGCTGACGCGGCAGCAAAGCCATTCTGAACCTTGACAAAGAAAGCGGCGCAAGATAACGGCGGCGCAGCATAGGGCAAATCGGATACGTTCCTTTTGCGCCGAGCCATACGGCGGGTGCGCCATGACGCTATCCGGGTGAGGTTATCCCCGCCCGGACAGCCGAGCGACCAACACCGCGCCGGAAAGCAAGTGTAGCGGCTTGCGGGCGACGACACGCAAAATATACAATGATACTTCCTTACAGCCACAGTCCGAGCGTTAAGAGCGTCGCAGGCAATGGGTAGGGCTGCATGAGAACCATGCCGGGGTGAAATTCCCATGAGGTTATGCTAATAACCGTCCGATTAAAGCCTTTGTTTTCTTGAATAGTGGACTTGCTGCTATTCATAGACTGTATTATATGTTTGCGAAAGAAAGGGGGATTTTCTTTGACGCAAAACCAGACGCCCGTTACCACAACGGAGCATAAAATCGGAAAAGTTACTTACCTTGTATGTTCGTCCGCAAGTGAACGCGCAACGGACACACTGGATAAAAAGATAAAGAAGCTCATTCGCAAGGACATGGAGCTGAACCCCGCAAACGCCCGGAAATAGGGCGTTTCTTCACATTTTATACATGACACAGGCAGCGGTATGTGGTATAATATAGACAGTACAAATACCATGCTTGTCTGTCGTCGGAAAGGAGGACAAAATGTTACAGACAGACAAGATTACCGCTTTATATTGCAGATTGAGCCAGGAAGATATGCAAGCCGGGGAAAGCGAAAGCATACAGAACCAAAAACTGATTTTACAAAAGTATGCTGACGAACACCACTTTTTCAACACACGCTTTTTTGTAGACGACGGATTTTCCGGCGTGAGCTTTGAGCGTGAGGGGCTTCAAGCCATGCTGCATGAGGTTGAAGCCGGGAACGTGGCGACCGTCATAACAAAAGACCTTTCCCGTCTGGGACGTAATTATCTGAAAACCGGCGAACTGATAGAGATTGTTTTCCCCGAATACGAAGTGCGCTACATTGCCATTAACGACGGTGTAGACACAGCGAGGGAAGATAACGAGTTTACCCCTCTGCGGAACTGGTTCAACGAGTTTTACGCCCGCGACACCTCAAAGAAAATCCGGGCTGTCAAACAGGCAAAGGCACAGAAAGGCGAGCGCGTCAACGGCGAAGCTCCTTACGGCTACCTTATCGACCCGGATAACCGCAATCATCTGATACCCGACCCGGAAACGGCACACGTCGTAAAACAGATTTTTGCAATGTATGTACGGGGCGACCGTATGTGTGAAATCCAGAACTGGCTGCGGGACAATGAGATATTGACCGTCGGGGAACTGCGCTACCGCAGGACAGGGAGCAAACGCCACCCCCGCCCACAGCTCAACGCATGGTACAACTGGCCGGATAAGACACTGTACGACATTCTGACAAGGAAAGAGTATTTAGGGCATACCATAACCGGGAAAACCTACAAGGTATCTTATAAGTCGAAAAAGACGAAAAAGAACCCGGAGGAAAAAAGGTATTTCTTCCCCAACACTCACGAACCTTTGATTGATGAAGAAACCTTTGAACTTGCACAGAAGCGGATTGCCACCCGGCAACGCCCGACAAAGGTTGATGAAATTGACCTGTTTTCCGGGCTGCTCTTTTGTGGGGACTGCGGCTACAAAATGTATGCAGTACGCGGAGCCGGGACGCTTGAACGGAAACACGCCTACACTTGCGGCAACTACCGCAACCGGGCAAGAAATGATATGCTCTGCACTACGCATTATATCCGCAAAAGCGTATTGAAAGAACTTGTCCTTGCAGACTTGCAGCGAGTAACGTCTTATGTGAAAGAGCATGAACAGGAGTTTATCGAAACCGCCAACGAGTGCAGCGCAAAGGCAGTACAAAAGACGCTGACACAGCAGCGGAAAGAGCTTGACAAGGCGCAGAACCGTATTAACGAGCTGAACATCTTATTCCGCAAGCTCTACGAGGACAACGCTTTAGGGAAACTTTCAGATGAACAATTTGCTTTTCTGACTTCCGGCTATGATGAAGAAAAAAAGACGCTGACCCGGAGGATTGCGGAGCTGTCACAGGAAATCGACAACGCCACCGAGCGCAGCGCGGACGTAAAAAGGTTTGTCGCACTGGTACGCAGATACACAGCGATTGAAGAACTGACCTACGAAAACGTCCATGAATTTATTGACCGTATTCTTATTCACGAACTGGATAAGGAAACGAACACCCGCAAAATCGAAATCTTTTATAGCTTTGTCGGCAGAGTTGATACAGGTGACAAGCCTACCGAAAGTATCTCCTATTTCAGACAGATAGGAGCCGACGTAAAGAGTTATGCTATCTAACATACATCAAAAAGAGGTAAGATAACACCCTCTGCAAAAAAGGTATCGTTATCTTACCTCAACAAAATTTGTACCAGAATAACCATCGTCCACATACGTTTTTGCTATGTGCCATCCCTGCTTTTTCACATAATCCGTGAGGATGGATTTCTGTGTCGCAATGCTCGCACTCTCGTTATCCGTACCATCGTCTTTAGATAAGCGGCAATAAATGCCGACTAAATAGATTTTCTTTTCTTCTTTGATTCCTGCCATACTGTAAAACCTCCGTATCTGTCCTATCTGTTTTCATGTCCCATTGCGTACATTCTAAGCGGACAGCCCCTCATTGTCGAAGGTGTCGCCCTCGGCAATCTTCTTCCGAATATCCTCGGAGATAATCGGGACAAACGCTTCTGTAACGGTCTGTGTGCCGACATATTCACGGCTGATTATCATCTGCACTGGTGCTTTTGGCACGATACGCTTTCTCTTTTTATCTGCTTTCTTATCCTCGCCCATACTTAAATCTTCCTTTCCAGACAGGGCAGGGAAGAGTTTGGAAATGTCCCCGCCCTGCCAATCAGATACCATTAATCCTCGCTGTTTAATTCTTTCTGTAATGCTTTAAGGAGTGCCGCCGCTTCATCAGCGTTCAGCGTGATTCCCTTGCCGCACTTTTCACGGTTCGGGGAAAAGCTGCGGATGTCATACTTCGGCTCTTTCCCATTCCATGAAATGAGATTGATTTCCTTTGTGTAGCCACTGTCGCCCGTAGACAATACTGCGATTTCCTTTACGATTTCATACTGGATTTCTCTCATTCTCCATACCTCAACTCTCTGTATTTACTTCCCGAAAAAAGAAGATTAGCGGCTGTCACGGTTGCGTTTCCTCTGCAACTCACGCTCCAAAAGTTTGATGATGGTTTCCTCCATCTGCTTCGGCGTTGTGTTCTTCGGAAAGTATTTTTTCAGCTTGCTTGTGTTGATTTTCAAGGTTTCTTTCTGGTTGCCCTTTTCCTCCGTCATAATCGCAAATATCGTATCCATGTCAAGCCGCCCGCTCTGGCTTAACTGTTTCATCCGCTGTGCCTGTGAGAGTGAGGGCGTTGCTTCTTCGCTCTCCATCGTGGCAAAGAGGTTTTCCTGCTCGTCTTTCTTCAAGAAGGACAGTTCCACCGCAGGCGTGAGGGCGATTTTCCCCTCGTCCACCATCTGCAAAATCGGCGGTATCAGTTCCGTCAGGCGGATAAAACGCTGCACGGTCATCCTGCCCACGCCGAAGCCCTGTGCCACCTTGTCGTCCGTCCGCAACTTCGTCACAACTTGTGACGAGGTTAAGTCTGTGCGGAAACCCTGCCGCTTCATGGCTTCGGATTTCATCTTGTAAGCAAACGCCCGCTCCGATGGCAGGATATTCTCACGCTGCAAATTGCTGTCTACAAGGGTGATGATGGCTCGGTCACGGTCTAAGGGCAGGACAAACGCAGGCACGGTATTTATCCCTGCAAGTTCAGAAGCACGGACACGCCGCTGTCCTGCAATCACTTCATAACCGTCCCCGTCCTCTTTCGGGCGTGTGATTATCGGCGTGACAATGCCAAATTCCTTGATGCTTTCCGCTAACTCTGACAGTGTTTCATCTTCTGCCACATGAAACGGATTGTCGGGGAACGGGTACAAGTCTTTGGTCTTTAACACCTTAAAATCCTGTTTCTTCATTCACATATCTACCTTTCTTTCGCTCTGCTTCTATGATTTTTCTGCAATTCTTCCAACACTTCGGGCGGTATTTTTGACAGCAGCCGCCCCATCTGCTCGTTGGTTCTCTGCAATTCAAATATCTTCTGATTCGCTTTCTGCACCTTTAGTTCCTGCTCGTACTTTTCATCACGCATACGCCCCGCATAGTCTGATTCCTGCCCAATTCTCTCTTTCAAACTGTCGATATACGCCTGCTGTTTCCCGATTTCCTTAGAGAATTTCTCCACGTCTGGCAGCCATGCAGAGAGTAAATCTAACGCTTTATCCCTTTTCTTCCCTGCGTTAAAGGCGTTGATGTCGGATAGGGCAGACACGATTTCTTCATACTGTTTATCAAGCCTGCCGCCTAATTTATAGAGCCATGTGGGGACGTGTTTCCGCTTGGTTTCCATTGAGGACTGCCCCCGTTCAAGCTGATTCCACCGTGAGGACATCCGCTCATGGTAGGCGGTCTGCCACTCGGATAATGATTTCTGGTTGCCTAAGATAGCTTTCGCTGACAGCTTATTGTCTGGCGTAATCGGCACAAAGCAGAGGTGCATATGGGGCGTTCTCTCGTCCATATGGACGACAGCGGAGAGGATATTCTGCTTTCCAACACGCTCCGAAATGAAGTCAAGAGCCGTCTGGAAATACGCTTTTTGTTCTTCGGGCGGTAACTGGTTCATAAATTCTGGTGAAGCTGTGATGAGCGTTTCCACCATCATCACGCTGTCTTTCCTTGTCCTGCACCCCGCTTCGGCTACCATGCGGTTAATCTCTTTCTTGTAGGTGTACTTTGGTGGTGCTATGAGATGGTAATTGTTTTTAGAGCGTTCCATATCTATATCTGGGTTGCTTTTGTAGGCTTCTTTCTTCCGCTCGTTGTGGCGTTCACAAGCCGCAACGCCGCCCGCTTTTCGTTTCTGGAAACGCAGGATTGCATAAGGCATAGGCGGATTCCTCCTTTCTTTCGGCGGGTGACCGTCCTTTGGGGTGACAGCGGTGACGGTGGTGACAGCAGTTTTGGGATACCCCCTGCCGACTGCCGCAACTGTCACCCTCACCCCCTGCATGACGGTCATGTCGATGATGACGGTGTTTTTGGGATACCCCCCTCGCAAGAGCCGTCACCGTCATGCCGCCATTCTTTTATCCGAAGCCGTAAGGCGTAGGATAGCAGGGCACAGCCCTGCCTTAAGGGAGTCCAGAGGGAACGTCTGGCACACGACTTTGCAGGGCAAAGTGTAGTGTGTTACACCCTGTAAACGCAGTCGGAAAAATCGGAATGATTTTTCTGACCGCAGGGGTGGTTTTACACGACCGAAAAGGGCGAGTAAATCTCACGCCTGCATTTTGCGTTTACGGGGTGTTCTCCCGTAGGGATGACAGCGGCAGGGTATCCTAAAATCACTGTCACCACCGTCACTGCTGTCACCCGCAGGGCAGAGCCGCCAGCTTTACATGGCTTTAAGCGTCAATGACAGTAACAGGGGGGTATCCTAATATCGCTGTCACCACCATCACCGCTGTCACCCGCCCTCCTTGCAAGGGCAATCCGCCTGCCGTCTTTCCTGCGGCTGTACTGGTAGCAGATACGGTTCTCGCTTAAAAATGTGGTGCGGTATTCATTCAGCCATTTCGTAATCACCGTGGGTATGGTTTCCGTTTCCCCCATAGCGGCTAACAGTTCCGTTGCCGTGCCTATCCATTCTTCCTTATCCCTCATAAAATCCACCAACCGAAAAAGGACATCTGGTATCGTTTCTTTCGCAAGCTGCTCCTGCGTTTTCCGCTCCACAAGCTCCCAACGGCAATCACGGAAACGCAGCGTGTATTCCTGATAAGGCGTGTCCCTGCCCGTCACATACAGCTTGGCGGTGTCAGACGCACGTTTCTCCTTTTCCAGAACAAAGGTAGCGTCCGCACTCCCCGTTAATCCTGTCGTCCCAGACACCTTGTTGAACACGTCGCTGTCATTCTGCTTTCGGATGTGGTGTACGACAATGACCGCCAGAGAGTGCCTGTCGGCAAAGTCTTTGATGAGGGAGATGTCCCCATAGTCGCTTGCATAGGCATTGTCTTTTGAAGCTGTACGGACTTTCTGCAAGGTATCAATGACAATGAGCCTGCTGTCTGGGTAATCTTTCAGATAATCTTCAAGCTGCACGATAAGACCGTCTGACAGCTTGCAGCTTGCCACGGCAAAGTGGAGCCGCCCGCTTGCTTCGTCCGTCAAACGAAATAACCTGTCCTGTATGCGGCAGAACGTGTCCTCAAGGCAGAGGTAAAGCACATCGCCCTCCATTGTCGGCATATCCCATAAAGGGATTCCCTGCGACACGCATAAGCATAGCTTCAGCATGAGCCAGCTTTTGCCTATCTTCTGTGAGCCGCAGAACAGCGATAAGCCTGTCGGGATAAGGCTGTCCACCACAAAGGATGGTTTCTCAAGCGGTTCATAAAGGAGCGTTTCGGCGTTGACTGTCTGTAACTTCTGCATGGCTTTCCTCCTTTCGGGCGGTGTCTTTGTTTTCGTTGCACATAGGCGTTGACCTCCTTAAAAATAGATTTACTCCCACGGAAAAAAGTGAGAGTATGTAATGCCGCCAATCCCACACAAATAAAAAACAGATTTCTTTTTCGGGCGGTGTCGGTCACGGTTGGAGATATTTCTTCAATTTCCGCCTTTACTTTCTCCTTTGCAATCGCAACAGATTTCTGTATTGCCGAAGCGGTGCAATGCTCCATAGCGGCGATTTGGTAAAAATTGAACTCATACTCGTAGTAGAGCAGGAAACGCCGCCTTTGTATCTCTGGAAGGCTCCCAACCGCCTTATAGAGCGTTTCATTCCGTTCTTCCTCAACCATGCGTTCATCAAGGCTCTTAGGCACACGCAACGCCCGTCTGTAAAGGGTTTCGTCCCATACCTCGTTAAACTCCCTGTGCCGCTCGTCCCATTAGAAAAGATTCCTGTTCCTGCGCTCCATCTGCCGAAACTCCATAAAGAACTGTTCCGACACTTCCAACTCGTGGGATTTGCCCTGCCCGTCCTTAAAGCTGATAAAATACCTTGTGCCGCTTTCCGTGGATTCCTCCCGAAGCGTGTATGCCTTAACCCTGTATGCCATCCTGTTGTCCTCCTGCAAAAAATGAGTGAGGGGATTTCCATCCCTCACCCAGTAGCCCGCAGGATGGCAGGCTGTTTTAGAAGCTATAAAATTTTCCGCAGCTTCTTCCGCAGATGGTCTAACCTCGCATAGATGGCACCAGTCGTCAAATGCACAAGCGGGGCAATCTCCTTTGTGGAATACCCCTGCATTTTCAGCAGGACGATTTTCAAGGTACGCCCGTCCACCGTGACTAATACTTGATAGAGATTTTCGCTCTCAATCTCTTCCAGTAACTCCGCAACCGTACCCACTTCCGCCTGCCGCTCCCTGCCTGCCATGTCCTCAAGATATTCCGCAACGTCATTCGTCCATCGGTAAAACCGCCTGTTGGAATTGAAGTCTGCCCTGTCCGCCATGCGTATCTGCTCAATGGTCGCTTCATCAACGCCGCACTCACGCAGCAGCTTTTCCTCCGCTTCTTTCCAGATACGCCATTTCCTGTCCTCCCGTCCGTGGTTGTATGCCATTCTTACTTCCTCCAATCAGAATTGATTGAGAGGGCAGAGAAAAGCCCCCTCATCTTCCCAAAGGAAAAAACAAGGGGGCTGAACGCCTTAAATTTTAATTTTCTATTATCTTTCTTAGTTTTATTAGGATTCTGGCTTTGCGTTTGTTTACAACGCTCTGGGTTATGCCCAACCTCGCCCCGACTTCACGCTCGGAAAGTCCGTCAAAAAAGATTGCCTGTATCAGCTCCTGTTCACTATCCGACAGCAAAGGCAGGGCGGCTTTCAGCCTGTCCACCATGACCGCATTGACAACGGTTTCTGCAATGTCCACCGCTTCATCAGTGATAAAGTCCAGAGGATTCCCCTCGCTGTCCGTAAATCCGTCGAGAGATAGCAGTCTATTCTTTGTATCTAATTTTTGCAGATAACGCCACCGTTCCTTGTCACGGTAGAAGTCTGTGTATTGCTCCCTCACGACTTCAAGCAGACAGCCTTGAATGGGGATAAACAGCTTGTCCATATAGGTCTGGTCGGATTCCCTGCAACGGCAGAACTCCGTGTAGGATAATTCCACATAGCCGCCACTTTCTCTGATATATACCTTTCTTGGTGCATATTTCACCATAAATACCTCCCATCTGAATTTTTGAAATGTAAAAAATCCAGATGGAGAGGCGGAGAACGACACCGCATATCAGAAACAGCCCTACGGCACTTTCCAACAAAAATCGACAAAAGAAAAACCGCAAAGGCTCTGTGACCTTTACGGTTATAGGAAATAGTAATTCTATTGTATGGAGATTGTACTTCTACTTTCAAGGTGAGAAGTACCGTTGCACTGGCAGAAATTTTTTTAACTGGTTTCCTGCCGTTCTCTGATATGCTATGTATTGATAAATTTTGCTTCGTATGAGCAGATAGATAACTGCCCGAAAAAAGGACATAAAAAAATCCCTCCAAATTTAAAAACAAATTCAGAGGGTAATTTAGGGTATAACAAAATAACCCACCCGAATATCGTTTTTTTTATTTGGTGAGTTTGTTCTTTCAAATACGAAACAAAAAGAGCCGATGATTCGTGAATTGTTCCACAATTTCATCGGCTCTGCGTCTTAAGCGTCTGGCTCTTTGATGACAGTTATCTTCAAGTTGTCAACTTTAATCAATCTTTCTTGTCTGCATTTTGGACAATAAAGGGGATAATTCTCCAAAACAGTGTCCTTCCTAATTTTATTACGGGTTTTGCTCCCACAAACAGGACACAATATCCATTCGCATTTCATCATAATTAGTCTCTAATCCTTTCAAATCTCATTTTATATGACTTTTGCAAGCTGTTAAGCTAACTTGTGGAACATATGCCGAACCTTATCTATACGGCTATTCGGGCGGCGGGGTTGGCAAATAAATTTACCAATAGCTGGCTGGTATCCTTTTAACTCTGTCAAGCAGACTCCCTGCCCATTTGTGAAATAAGTTAAATCGTTCCTGTATTCTTGAATACATCTAGCAGGGATTTCTCCTTTCAGAATGACCTCGTCATTCTTTATCTGAGTACTTACAATATCTGCACAATACCTTGGAGCATCATGATACGCCCGTGAGAGATATTCCTGCGGTGCATAAATTTCAAAGTGGAGATATGGCTCTAATAGTTCTGTCCCTGCTTTTTTTAAAGCCTGCTCCAATACGATAGGGGAAAGCAGCCGAAAGTCTGCGGGGGTACTTACAGGACTATAATACAATCCATATTCAAAACAGATTTTACAGTCTGTCACTTTCCATCCATACAGCCCCTGCTCGCAGCCATAAAGAACCCCCTCCATAACCGCATTTTGGAACGATTGATTTAAATATCCAAGTGAAACTCTGCTTTCATACTGCACTCCGCTTCCAATAGGGAGCGGCTCTATGGACAACCCGACAGAAGCCCAGAAAGGATTTGGCGGGACTTCTATGTGGATGGTATATTCTGCTTTTCTAAGCGGTCTTTCCATATATATAACAGTAGGCTCTTTTATTTCTGCCTCCACATGATATTTTTCCTCAAGGATGGCACAAATGACTTCCATCTGCACATTCCCCAAAAAAGAAAGTATAATCTCATGCGTTGTAGTATCCACATAATATTTTAAAAGAGGGTCGCCATCTGAAATTTCTGTAAGTGCCCCAAGCAATATTTCCCGCTGTTCAGATTTCTTTACTGCAATCGTTGTTTGGAGCATAGGGAGAGGATTTTCAATAAATTTTCTCTGCGGCAACAGTATTTCGTTCCCCAAAATACTGTTTAGCTGCAAAACATCATTTGGTAAAATTACAATATCACCAGAGCAGGCTGTATCGGATGAATATAATTCACCGTTTGTCGGAACACACATCTCTGTGATTTTTATTTTCTCTTTTTCAGATATTCTAATAACATCCCTCAAATGCAATGTTCCGCTATATATACGCACATAAACAAAACGCCGCCTTTTCTCTGAATATTCAATCTTAAAAACCTGCCCGCATAGTTCAGATTGACCTTCAGGCGTTGATGAATAAAATTTACTGGCAATTACTTCTATAAGCTGCCGAATCCCCAGATTGTTTTTAGCGCTTCCGTGATAAACGGGAAATAACGTTCCGTTTTGGAATCTCCTGTTTTCTTCCTGTTCCAGTTCTGACATTTTAAACGGTTTCCCTGACATATATTTCTCTAATAGTTCATCGTTTCCCATAATTACCGCATCCCACTGTTCCATATCGTCATTGTCCGTTACATTTATATGGGGATGCTGCCCAACCTTTTGCTTCACTATAATTTCCGAAGAAAGCTTTGCTTTCATTTCCCGATATACCATTGGCAAATCAATCCCCTCTTGGTCAATTTTATTGATGAAAAAAATTGTCGGAATCTTCATTATCTGTAGTGCATGAAACAGTATACGGGTCTGTGCCTGTATGCCATCCTTTGCAGAAACTAATAATACTGCTCCGTCTAATACGGATAAAGAACGGTATACTTCCGCCAAAAAATCCATATGGCCTGGCGTATCTATAATGTTGACTTTTACATCCTCCCACTGAAAAGATGTCACTGCTGTCTGGATAGTGATTCCCCTTTGACGCTCCAAATTCATTGTATCTGTCCTTGTTGTGCCTTCATCTACGCTCCCTAGTTCTGCAATTGCACCACTGGTATACAATAAACTTTCCGTTAATGTTGTCTTTCCTGCGTCAACGTGAGCCAGAATGCCTAAGTTAATTATTTTCATGTGATTTTCCTCCTATCAACACCCAAAAAAGGGCATAAAAATACCCAGTGATAAATACTCCTATCACTGGGTAAATAACTCCAATAGCCCCAAAACACTTATATGTTTTCGGGCATATAAAATTACATGATAAAAGTATTCTTAAACTGGGTACAAAAAACTAAGCCCCATATTAAAAGTGAAACGGGACTGCTACTTTTTGTTCCCACTATCAAATTGACAGTTTATTTAAGAATACCTTGCCGCATATTTATTAACTCCTTGTATAATACTGAATCTAATTATATTCCTTAACCCTTTATTTGTCAAGCTGACAAACTAAAGCAGAAAAAGCGGCAGGATTTCCCCCTGCCACTAATCATCTGTTTATGCAAAAATAATTTCCTTTTCCACAATCTCCCTCGCACAAGCCCTTATGTTATTGAGGCATCCTGTCCATTCTAAGGCGTTTTCTGCCTTTAGCTGTTCCGTTATGCCCTGTGCCTGTTTCATACCCTCTATGAGCCTTTCAAAGCGTTCCTGTGCCTGTCTGTTGATGTCGGCAAGGTAGGCGTTTAGCCTGCCGCTTGTAAGAAGATTGGTGTATGTAACTTTACGGTACTGTTTTAGATAATCTAAATGCCGTTGCCCCCAGATGCCTATTGCCTGTTCTTCTTCGGCGGGTACAGTTAAGCACGGTATCAAATAATCCCCTTGCCTTTCGTATTTGCCGCCCAGTTCCTCAAATAATGATTTTGCCATTGTCTGTTACCTCCACATTCTTTTTTATTTTGAATGTCCGCAAAATCCGTCCTACATCCGGTGGCAGGGAAGACGGGTGGACGGCTTCCTGGCTGGCATCCTTCCTGTGCGGCAGCACCAGAACCATTTCGTCCTCCATGATGGGAACCACGTCCACATGGGGACAGCTGGTGTGATACAGTGCAAACCCTACATCCGCCTGTTTGCTGCTTACCAGGGAGTATATCATATCGGCGGGATAGCATTTGATATCCAGGGAAAAGCCGTGGTCTGATACCAGTTCCCTGTAAAGGGGCGACAGGTTATGGTCCAGGAAGCTGTCCACGGTTGCTATGGAAAGCGCGGGTTTTTCCTGGCTGCGGGTAATCTGGTCCGCTTCATTCCACAGTGCAAGCATCTGGGACGCAAGACGGGCAAAGTCCTGTCCCTTGGGTGTGGGCAGGGCGGTCTTTACCCCGCGTTTCCGCTCAAAAAGCTCAAAACCAAGTTCATCTTCCATGGCGCGCAGTCTGGCTCCGGCCGTGGATGGGGACAGATAGAGAAGTTCGGCGGCCTTTATGAGATTATTTTCTTCCAGGATGGTCATGAATAACTGTAAATCCCCACGGTTCAAGCATATCCCCCCTTTCTGTGCGCACCTGCGCTTTACCTGCATATCCTGACCCACTAAGGATTCTGACCCACTAAGGATCCTGGACCACAAAAGATCCTGGGTCATCTATTTTCCCTTCATACATCCAGCATGGTGGTATATTGGGCGTGCTCCAGGATATAATTCCTCCTTGGTTCCACGTCATCCCCCATAAGGATACGGAAAATCCGGCTGGTCCCGCTTTCACTGCTGTCCTTGCCAAAGGCGTCATGGGCGTCTGCGGTCCCCACCCGCAGCAGGGTGCGGCGGGCCGGGTCCATGGTGGTTTCCCATAGCTGTTTGGCGTCCATTTCCCCAAGGCCCTTGTAGCGCTGGATTTTGTAGTTCCCATCGCGTCCCATGTCCTCCAGTATCTGCGAAAGTTCGCTGTCACTGTAAGCATACCAGAGATTCCTGCCTTTTTCCACCCTGAAAAGGGGCGGCTGTGCCAGATACACATGACCGGCCTCAATGAGCTGGGGCATGTACCGGAACAGGAAGGTGAGAAGCAGGGTGGTGATGTGGGCGCCGTCCACGTCCGCATCCGTCATCAGGATGATTTTGTGATAGCGCAGGCCGTCCAATGAAAACCCATCCATGATACCGGTACCGAATGCGGAAATCATGGCCTTGATTTCCGCATTGGCACAGACCTTGTCCAGGCTGGTTTTTTCCACGTTCAGTATTTTGCCCCGCAGGGGAAGCACCGCCTGGTTCTCACGGCAGCGCGCCATCTTGGCGGAGCCGCCGGCGGAGTCCCCTTCCACGATGAAGAGTTCACAGTCCTTTGGGATGCGGCCTGAACAGTCGGCCAGCTTGCCGGGCAGGGACAGACCCGCAAGGGCTGTCTTTCGGCGGGCCATCTCCCTTGCGCTTCTTGCGGCAGCCCTGGCTTTCTTGGCAAGGACCGCTTTGTTGATGATGGCCTTGGCCGCCAGCGGATTCTGCTCCAGGAACAGGGTGATTTTTGTGTATACAAGGTGGTCCATCACGGGGCGGGCGCTGCTGCTTCCCAGCTTCTGTTTGGTCTGCCCTTCAAACTGCGGTTCTTTCAGGCGCACGCTGATGACGGCGGTCATGCCTTCGGACAGTTCTTCCCGGGAGATGGATGGGTCTGACTCTTTTAACATGCCCTGTTTTCTGGCATAATCATTGATGGCCCGTGTAAGCGCCTGGCGGAATCCGGTTACATGGGTGCCGCCTTCCGGGGTGGAAATGTTGTTGGCAAAGCTGCGGAGCTTTTCATCAAACCCCGTGTTGTGTATCAGTGCAAATTCAGCCAGGACCTCATCCGTGCCGGACTGGCCGTAAAGGATATCCTGATAAAGGGTTGGCTCAGGGCCATTGATGGATCTGACAAAGTCCTTGAGTCCATCCTGATAACAGAAACGCCAGACCGGGGCATCGCAATGGCTGTCCTGGTCCCGGGACGCGGACCGATTATATAATGTGATTGTAAGCCCGCTCATAAGGAAGGCGGTTTCCTGCATATGCTGCATCAGGGTCCCGGGGTGAAAACAGCAGTCCTTAAATATTTCCCTGTCCGGCCAGAAGGTCACGGTGGTGCCGTGTTCCTGGCTGGCACAGGTACTCTTAACACGGACAGGGCCAAGGGGAATGCCCCGCTCATAGCTTTGGACATAAGAATACCCATCCTGGTCCACCTTTACTTCCAGGCGGCTGGAAAGGGCATTGACAACAGAGGCCCCAACACCGTGGAGGCCTCCTGATACCTTATAGCTGCTGTTATCAAACTTACCGCCTGCGTGGAGCACGGTAAATACCACCTGTATGGCCGACAGGCCTGTTTTGGACTGGATTCCGGCAGGGATACCCCGGCCGTTGTCGTGTACGGTGACGGAGTTATCCGGATTCAGATAAACCTCAATTTCAGTACAGTATCCGGCCAGGGCTTCGTCCACCGCGTTGTCCACGATTTCATAGACCATGTGGTGCAGCCCCTGGGCAGATGTATTTCCAATATACATGCTGGGCCGTTTGCGGACGGCTTCCAGGCCCTCGAGAATCTGTATCTGGGCGGCGTCGTAGTCTTGGCTTCCGGCGGAGCTGTAGTCTTGGCTTCCAGCGGAGCTGTAGTCTTGGCTTAGGCCAGCGCTGTAGTCTTGGCTTCCGGCAGCGCCGTAATCCGGACTTTCCACAGCGCAATCTTCTCTATTATCTTCTGTCAAACCTGCATTGGGATTCATATGGCAACACTCCTAAAAAGTTAGTATTGCCATTATATCAAAACCCCGGAAGAAACATTGACTGATTTCCTGGGATTAAATCACAGGAATCCTACTTATCTTTGGCTGACTCCAGCCAGTCCATGGCCGCCCTGTACTGCTCCCCTGTAAAGGAGAGCTTACCTTTGCAGATATCAAAGAAGCCTTCCTCCCTCAGCTGGCGGATGGTCCTGTTCAGTGTCTTGACATTGACGCCGATTTCCTCCTGGAGCATCTGGCGGGTCCGGCCCACGGTTATGGTTTTTGGGGGACGGGCGCTTTCCATGCCGTTCTGCCTGCCATAGCGCACCAGGTAATCCAGCAGCAGATAGGAGGGCGGGTAAAAGAGCTTGGCCCCATTGGTGTAGGAGGAACGGTAGAGTTTAAAGGCCGTGTGCCTGGCTGTCAGGCGCAGGATGTTCATGTCCTCTGACAGCCACTGCTGTGCATCCCTGCGGCTGATATAGGCCACCACGTTGTCGGTCACCGCCTCAATGGTCACGGAGGTGCGGGGCATGCCAGCCAGGATGGTGACCTCGCCGATGAAGTCAATGGCCTTGTTGCCCTCAATCATGTAGACATTTCCATTTTCAAACTCATTGATTACCCGGTTCTCCCCGGCGGCCACAATACCGAAGTAATTAAGCTCCATGTCTTTCTGATGGATGATGGAGCCTGCGGCGTGGGTCCTTACCGTGCAGCGGCTCCGTATTTCCGGAGGCATGGTCTTTGTATATTCCTTCAGGGCAGGAACCTTTTCTTCCAGTTCAGTCAGTGTCATTGGTATTCCCTCTATTCCTGTATTTCTGTATTTTGCCTTTTTATAAGTATACCATCATATAAAAAACAAAATCAATGAAGATTTCCGTTAAAAGTGCTCATTTGTCCTTTTTTTAGGAATGGGTTTTGTCTAAAATACTCAATACAAGGTGATTGTAACAGCCGGCGGGGTGAAAAAAAGCCGGCTGGAAAGGAGGGGCTCTTATGAGCGGCAAAAAGAAAGAAACATATGTGTATGGTTCCCTAAAGGAACGGTTTGCAGTGGAATGGAAGATTTATGCCCTGGCATTCGGATTTATCCTGATTGCAGATAATATCGGGCAGATCAAGATTCCGGTGGGAAAGGGCATGTTCATCCTGTTCCCCATATTTTATGCGATTATCCTGGGTGTGTTAAGCGGTCCCCAGGTGCTTAAGATCGTGGATAACAAGCATGTGAAGGCGGCCTCCAAGCTGGTTGTGGTGGGCATCTGTCCCTTTATCGCCAAGCTGGGCATCACGGCCGGAGCCAACATCGATACCATCCTCCAGTCCGGGCCCGTGCTTCTGCTCCACGGCTTCGGGAACCTGCTAGGACCGCTGCTGGCGCTGCCGGTTGCAATCCTTTTAGGAATGAAACGGGAGGCCATCGGCGCCTGCCATTCCATTAACAGGGAATACCATATGGCGCTGGTGAACAATATCTACGGGCCGGAATCAGCTGAGGCCAGGGGCAGCCTGTCCATCTACATTGTGGGCGGCATGGTGGGAACCATTTACTTTGGACTGATGGCCTCCGTGGTAGGTATGACCGGATGGTTCCATCCACAGGCCCTTGGCCTTGCCTCAGGCGTGGGCGCGGGCATCATGATGGCCAGCTCCAGCGCCAGCCTGTGCGCCATCTATCCTTCCTGGGCAGAGACCATTTCAGCCATGGCCAGCGTGGGCGAGACCATTGCGGGAATCACCGGCATGTACATAACCATGTTCATTGCAATTCCCATGACAGATAAGCTGTACAGGATCCTGGAGCCAAAGCTTGGGAAATTTGCCTTAAAGGGCAGTGAAAATGTTGAGATGAAGGAGGGGACGGTATGAGGTACATAGAATGGCTTGTATTATTTGTAATTGCGGCATGCGGGACCGGGCTGGCCAACCTGATTGGCTATGGAGTGGGATTTGGTGATTCCATTCCCGGGCTGGTGGTGCTGATCGTGATTTCCATGGCAGCGGTGGTGCTTACCAAGATCCTTCCTTTAAAGCTTCCCATCGTGGCCTACTGCTCCATTATCGGACTGATTTCCGCTTCCCCCATTTCCCCGGTGCGGGATTTTGTGATTCAGGCAGCGGCCAATATCAATTTTACGGCTCCGTTTACAATGGTTGGCGCATTTGCCGGCCTGGCTATCAGCGACCAGCTAAAGACATTCATCAGCCAGGGCTGGAAGATACTGATTGTCGGGATATTTGTCATGACAGGAACGTTTTTGGGTTCATGCCTCTGGGACCAGATGCTTTTGACACTGGCAGGCGTGATCTGATGGAATGGTCTGGACCGGATTTTCATAAAAAGTGAGGAGAAGATAGGATGCAGACATGCGATTTGTTGATTAAGGATGGAACTGTGTTGATAAAATCCGATGTTTTAAGCGAACATGTGGATATCGCGGTCCAGGATGGCCGTATTGTGGAGACAGGAACGGATTTGTGGAAAAAATACCAGGCGGCTGAGACAATCAGTGGAAAAGGAAAGCTTTTCATGCCTGGGCTCATAGACAGCCATATGCATACGGGCCAGCAGCTGTTAAAGGGTCTGGTACTAGATGCAAAGCCCATTATCTGGACCAGGGTCATGCTTCCCTTTGAAAGCACGCTGACACCTGGGAAAATGCGCCTTAGCGCCCAGGCAGCCGCACTGGAGATGATTAAATCAGGAACAACCGGCTTTATTGACGCAGGAAGCTATTATATGGAAGACGCGGCCCGGGTCTATGCAGAAAGCGGGCTCAGGGGCGCCCTGTCCTATTCCACCATGGATGAGGAAGGACTTCCCCAGTCCATTGCAATGGATGCGCAGGAGGCGGTCAGGCGCACGGATTCCCTGTATGATGGGTTCCATGGTAATGGGAACCTGAAGGTATACTATTCCCTGCGCGCCCTCAACTCCTGTTCCAGCCGGCTGGTTGAACTGGAAGCAGGACACGCAAGGGAACGGGGCACCATGCTTCAGGCCCATATGAACGAGTACATGGGCGAGGTCAATGGAATCATTAAGCGGGAGGGCATGCGCCCATATGAATACCTGGAGAAAATGCAGGTGCTGGACAGTCATTTCCTGGGAGCGCACAGCCTAATCCTTTCTGATGAGGAGATGGCCCTTTTAAAGGAGCGCGGGGTAAAGACCTGCCACTGCCCATTCAGCAACTGCGGCAAGGCGGTGCCGGATACGCCGAAGCTTCTTAAGATGGGGATTCCGGTTGGGATGGGAACGGACGGGGCTGCCCATGGGGGCTTAAGCCTGTGGAATGAGATGAAGATATTCCGCTCCGTCATGAACATTTTCCATGGCGTACCCAATCATGACCCGAAGGTCATGCCTGCGGAGACTATTTTCAAGATAATCCTGGAAGGCGGGGCAGCTGCCCTTGATGAGGAAGGGGACCTGGGGCGGCTGGAGGCCGGATATAAGGCGGACTTCATCAGCATCAATATGAACCAGGCCCATCTGTGCCCCACCGGCAATAAGCTTCGCACCTTGTTTGAGTGCGTGGGCGCGGGAGATGTGGCGGACATGGTTGTGGGCGGCAGGCTGCTGATGAAGGACAGGGAAGTGCTTTCCATGGATGAGGAGCGCATCCTGTATGAGTCAGGAAAATATATGGAGACAAATGGATTATAGTAGAAAGACAGGACATAGTAGAAGGACAGAACATAGTAGAAAGACAGGACAAGGAGGATGACTGGGGCATGGTATTCTGGCTGATTGTTGTGGCAGCGAACCTGGTGGTAGGCGCATTTGTAGGACTTACGGGAGTGGCGGGGTTTCTTCTGCCCATTGTATATACGGGGCCGCTGGCCATGGGGGTGACGGAGGGGCTGGCCTTAAGCTTTGCGGCCTTCATCGTATCAGGCGCCCTTGGCTCGGTGAACTATAAAAAGGCAGGGAACCTGGATATCCCCTTTGGCATCCGTCTCAGTATAGGAAGCCTGGCAGGCGCCATCCTGGGGGTGAAGCTGAATCTGGTCATACCGGAATCCATTGTCAAGGTCATCCTCTATGTGGTGGTCCTGCTGTCGGGTATTTCCATCCTTCTCAGAAAGGATAAGAAGGACGGGGATGATAAAAAGGGCTATGTGATATCGGAACACCTGGCAGCCACCCTGGTGCTGGGATTTGTCACAGGCGCTGTGTGCGCCCTGTCCGGCGCAGGCGGCCCGGTCCTTGTGATGCCCCTTCTGGTGGTGCTGGGAATCGGCATCAGGACAGCGGTGGGGGTGGCGCTGTTTAACTCGGTATTCATCGGGATTCCCGCATGCATCGGTTATATGATGCAGTGCGATGTAAACTCAATCCTGCCGGTGATGGGTGCAGCCCTTGTATTCCACGGAATCGGGGTGGTTTATGGAAGCAGGAACGCGGTAAGGATTAACCAGAACCTGCTGAAAAAAGGAATTGCGGTATTTTCCATTTTAATTGCCATCTGGAAATTGTTATAAGGCCATACGATACAAGGCAGAGGCGCGCGGCGTAAGTTGCGCGGCCCCTGCCTGTTTCATTTGCCAGCCAGCTGTGGGGCAGATGGATTTTCTTGCAGCAAAGGCGGGGATTGATTATAATGGAAGAAGAAACAAGAGGAGGATACTGCTTATGGGAAAAATGGGGAAGGGCGGCCTTATCCGCCCAGGAAAAAGAATCCTGGCCAAGGGCCTGTGTCTGGCAGCCGTCCTGTGGCTTACTTCCTGTGCGCAGGGAAATGGGGCCGGGATTACTGGCGCAGGTGGAGCAGAAGGGATAGGGGAAACCGATGGCATACGGCAGGAGCAGCAAGGGAAGCAGGAGCAGCAAGGGAAGCAGAAGCAGCAAGAGCAGCAGGAGGAAGCTGTAAATGGCGTCCAGCTGGCAAAGGGGTATGGCATTTTTTCAGCCGGTCAGGCCCCGGTTTATGTCCTGAAGCAGGAGCCTGGGCCCATAAGGACGCAAGGGGCGGAGGCCAGGCTGCTGTCATCCGTTTATCATGACGGGACGCTCTATTTCCTGGTGGAACTGAAGGATTATTCGGTTACTGAAATCCCAAAACAAGAGGCCGAAGCGCTTCTGGAGCAGCAGGAGGAAAATCCTGGACTTGTAGAAGAAGGGGGCCAGCTTTATAAGAACCTGGATTATTTTCCCATTGACAGGGAACAGGGGATTTATGGGCGCAGCAGCTTTGAGGCCAGGGCGGGATACCGGAGCGCGGAGGAGGGCGTACAGGGAGAATACCAGAAAGAGCATTTTACGAATTCCATATCAGGGGCAGGAATTCCAGGTGGCAGCTTTTCAGCGGACAGGACGGCAAGGATTGGGAATTATCAGGGGTTTTTAAGGAATGGATATGTGACTGCCTATCTTACCTATTATTCGGATAAGATGAAATTGGAAATCCCCGGGCCGGAGGGAAGTTATCAGATCCATATCCCGGGTTTTGAGGACGGCTTTTCCATTGAATTTGTCAAGGCCGGCCAATATCCCGGGATAGGGGACATACCGGGCATGGTCATCAAAGAAGGCGTGGGCATCATGGCGACAGGGGAGAAGACAGACAATGGCCTTAGTGTGACGGCCTATATCTGGACGGACGGGACATACGGCGCAACGCCTGAGGTATACGGGCTGGTCTGTGAGACGGCAGCGGAAAAAGGAAGGGGAAGGAAAACCGGTTTCCAGGCCAACCGCAACTTCTACGGCTCTTCATCCGAGTTTATGAAGCGCATAGAAGGCAGGGAGTGGACCACCTTTTTCTACGAGATTCCGGAGCGGTTTGATGAAGGAAGCTTTTTCCTGGAATGCGGTTCGGTCAGTCTGGCCCGCCAGGAGAAGTCTGGATGGATGAGTATCCCGGTCCCGGAGGGGAAGGAGGAATTAAACCAGTCCGTGGAATTAAGTGACTGCACGATTCAGATTGTTTCCGCTGAGAAGATTGACAGGCAGGCCTGGCTCCAAAAATATGGGACCATTATGGAGGATGCAGAGGAACACTACCGCCCCTGTGTCTATCTCGGCACCAAGGTTACCATGGATGGACAGAAGGATATGCATCTTAAGCATGTGAGGGCGGTCCAGGAGGAGGAAGATCCCCAGGACCCAACCCGTGACAGATGGGGGCGCTGTGTATACCAGAATGGTGAGCTGGTTGGAATCTATGCTTTTTATGAAGAAGGGGATAAGGACCTGGACCTGCGGTTCGAAGGCCCGGGGTATGTGTGGCATGAGGCGTTCCGGGTGCCGGTGCAGTTGGAAAACCACGGTTAGGCGGAGCGCGCAAAAAAGGGCGTTGCGCGTCAGTCCGGCTGGTTTCGGCAGATTTCCATTGCAAACTCCAGGGAGTGGCCCAGATGCTCTTTCATCATAGCCACGGCCTTCCCATACTGTCCTGCTTCATACAGGGCAAAAATCATATGGTGTTCTTTTGAAATCAGGTCCTGCTTAGGGGCCTGTTTTTCATACTGGTAGGCCAGGATGGACATCTGGCTGCGCATGCGTTCAGCAGAATGGACCAGGCGGCTGTTCTGGCAGTAGTCATAAAATATCAGGTGGAAACGGTCCGAGTAATCCTGCCAGTCAGGGGAGGACAGGGCGCAGGCATCCATCCCCGCAAGATTCCCTGCCAGTTCCCTTAGGATGGGCTTCTGGTCCGGGCAGAGGGAGGCGTAGTTCACAGCCAGGCTGTCAAGGTCGCCCATGAACTGGTAGATTTCCCTTACGTCAGTCTCGTCCAGGCTGACAACGGACACGCCTATATTGGAATAATAGGAGGCAAGCTGCTCTTCTGCCAGGCGGGTCAGGGCTTCCCTGATAGGGGTGGAACTCACATGGAAGCGTTCCTGGAGTATCTTAAGGGTAAGCTTGGAGCCGCAGGGAATGGCCTGGGTTACGATATCATTTCTTAATATCTCATAAATCTGTTCAGACAAGGTCTTTTTTAAATCCATGGTAAGCTGCCTTTCAGGTTGGATGGGTAGGTCAAAACCTCCTTGTAACAGCTTCTATATTATCACAGAAAAATATCAGAATGCAATGGAAAAGAAGCAGCATCCGATTTATTTGACATTTTGCAAAATGCATATTGCCAAATTATGCCTTTGGTGGTAAAATACACGTGGGCTTTAATGGTTTAAAGTGAAAAAGAAAGGAATTATGGTATGGAAAAGGAAAAAATCGTGGTAGTGGTTTGCGTCATTTACTTTGCAGCAATGATCCTGATTGGGATAATCGCTGCAAGAAGGAATAAGGCGACTTCTGATTATCTGGTGGCGGGAAGGAGGCTGAACGTGACCATGACCGCCATTACGCTGGCAGCGGTACAAATTGGGGTGGGGATTGTGTTAAGCAGCGCCACCAATGGTTATGACCTGGGCGTATGGCCGGGTATGTATTATGCATTCGGGTGCGGCGGCGGGCTGATTATAGCGGGTCTTGTAACCACAAAAAAGCTCAGGGAGCAGGAGGGTTATGTGCCCCTGGATTATTTTGCACAGCGTTATGGGGAGAGCAAGGCAATCCGCCTGTGGGCCTGGATCAGCAATGTGCCCAGCCTTCTTGGGATTTTCATTGCGCAGCTGCTGGCATCCGGCGGTATCCTGGCTGGTTTCGGCATCCCCTTTAAAACAGGGGTGGTGGTTACGGCAGTCGTAATCCTTATCTACTGCACCGTGGGCGGCATGTGGGGCGTCGTGCTCACCGATGTGGCCCAGACAGCCATCATCGCAGTGGGCGTGCCGATCCTGGCAGTGGCCATCCTGATCCGTTATGTGGGGGCTGGGGGAAACATTGGGGAGATTTTTGCAACACCCTTCATTCCGGCCGGAATGGGATCCAGGTTCATATACCTGGTACTGCCGTTCCTGCTGTCCATATCCGTGTCCTATGACGCCTATTCGCGCATACAGTCATCCAAAGACGCAAGGACAGCAAGAATCGGCTGTATCATAGGCGGTATCCTGGTCATCATCATAGGCGGGTTCTGTTCCACCATCGGCGTGGCGGCAAGGAGCCTTTTCCCGGGCGTGACAGACGGTATTTTCACCATAGCTGCCACCGGCGTACTGCCTCCTGTGCTGGCAGGGATCGTGATTGCAGCCATACTGGCAGCAGCCATGTCCAGCGCCAACTGTGTGATCCTGTCCATGGGCGCGTCCTTTGCAAGGGATTTTTATAATAAATTCCTTCATCCGGAGGTGGAGGACCTGGATAAGCTTCCAAAATCAAAACTGATTTCACAGGCAGCGGTGTTCCTGGGCAGCCTGGCAGGCATTTTCTTTGCCTTCCATATGACCGACATCCTGGATGCCATGATCATTTTCAATTATCCGTACATGGGCAGCCTTCTGATCCCGCTGCTGGGCGGGCTTGTATGGAAAGGGGCCACAAGAAAGGGTGCGTTTGCAGCAGCCATTGCGGGCGGCGTCGTGGGGGTAGTGTCCTTCCTGTTCGGCATACCAGGACCTTTGTATGGGAAAATGAACACAGACCTTTCGCTTTTGATTGCATATACGGTTTCAGCCGTATTCCTGATTCTGTTCAGCATGGCTGACAGGAAGGGAAAGCACTAGTGATCCATCCGGCCAGAAACTACAGCGACAGCACTGCCTATTTTGCCATCTGCCGCGTTGTCGTCAGTCAGCGGAGGAACCACTCCGCTTCCCTCCTCCGCCTTGCAGACTGACAAAATATACAGCACTGTCACTGTAGTTTCTGAACGGATGGAGCACTAGATTATAAAACAGGTTGGATGTCAGTGTATTTGAACACGGAAAAGAGGTAATATGTCAGATATGAAATGGCCTTATCCCAATGAAATGGACCAGGAAGAACAGGTATCAGGGGATGTCCTGGTCCTGGGCGGCGGCATGGCGGGCTGCTATGCGGCCATTGCAGCGGCCAGGAAGGGAAAAAAGGTAGTATTAGTAGAAAAAGGAGCCACAATCCGGAGCGGCGCAGCGGGAAGCGGTTTTGACCATTGGGAGTCGGCCTGCACCAACCCCTGCTCCAAGGTGACGGCAGAGGAGATTGCCAATGCCTACATAGATGAACAGGACGGATACAGCAATGGGATTGCCCATTACATAGAATGTCAGGAGGGCTGGCACAGGCTTAAGGACATGGAGTCCTTTGGAGGCAAGATCAGGGATACCCAGGGTGAGTTTGCAGGGGCGGATTTCCGGGATGAAAAGACCGGGCTGATGTTTGCCTATGACTATGAGAATAAATTCACGGTCCGCGTCTGGGGAAGCACCTTTAAACCGGCTCTTTATAAGGAGTTAAAGCGTCTGGGCGTGGAAATCCATGACAGGACCGAGGCAACGGCATTACTGGTAAAACAGGAAAAGGGCAGCAAACGCTGCATCGGCGCCATGGGGATGGACGTACATACGGGCAGGTTCCTGGTGTTTTGTTCCAGGACAACAATCCTTGCCATGTCAAGGCCTGCCAGGATCTGGCTCTTTGATTCGGACCAGGTGGGGTTAAGTGAATTCCGGCCCACCCAGAGCATTGGCAGCGGTCATGCCATGGGCTACCGGGCAGGGGTTGAGTTTACTATGATGGAAAAATCCGTGCGGGGGGAATTTTCAGCCGCAGGCAGGAGTTTTCCGCCCTACAGCACGGGAAATAACCACAATACCTGGTACGCGGCCACCATGGTGGATGCCACGGGCCGGGAAATCCCATACGTGGACCGGGATGGAAATGAGCTTAAGACTGTAAAAGAACGGTATTATCCGGCTAAGGGGCAGAAGTTTTTCCTGAAGGGCGGGGTGATTGACAATCCCAAGTATGAGTACCGCGGGCCTGAGACACTGGAATTTGAGGAGCTGATGAGGCGCGGATACCAGCTGCCGTTCTATGCTGATTTAAGCAGGATGCCGGACGAAGAGCGCCGGGTCATCTGGGGCATGATGGTGGGCGAGGAAGGAAAGACCAAGATCCCGGTCCTTAATAACTTTACGGAGCGCGGGTTCGACCCTGCAAAGCACCGCCTTCAGTCCTATGGGACGGGCTGGCAGTCAGCGGCTTTCCTGGCCCAGGAGCGCCAGCTGTTCGGTGCGCCCGGAGGCATTTTCCATGACTGGGACTTAAAGACCAATATTGAGGGGCTTTACGCTGCCGGTGACCAGCTGTATGCATCGGACTGCTGCGGATTCGCGGCGGCAACCGGTTATTATGCGGGAAGGAAGGCAGCGGCGGCCTGCCGGGACCTTACACTGGAGGAACCGGACCGGACGGATGTGGACCGGGAAAAGGAACGGCTATATGCCCCGCTTTTCGTGAAGGACGGCATGGACTGGAGGGAGCTTAACAAGGCGGTTTCCAAGGCCATGCAGAATTACTGCGGGGGCGTGAAGAATGACATGCTGCTGACCCAGGGACTGGAACTGCTGGAAAGCTATGAAAGGGAATATGTCCCCGCCCTTTCCTGCCAAAACCCCCATGAGCTGATGCGCGCCCATGAGGTGACGGATATCTTAGAGGTATGCAGGCTGATCATCCATTCCTGCCTGCTGCGCAAATCCAGCTCCGTGCCCCTTTGTTTTGAGCGCAGCGATTATCCGCAGACAGATCCCGAAGAAGACCAGTGCTTCATCACCATTTACCAGGAAGACGGGGAAATCCGCAGCAGAAGGATACCAAAGCGGTATTATGGGGATGTAAAGACACAGTATGAGGCCTGTAACCAGGACTATATAAAGGAGGAGGCCGGGTTGTATGAAGAAAATTGAATTTCAGGCAGGGCCGGTGTCATGCAGCGTGAAACCCCTGTCCTTTGATGATGCGCTGTGCATTGGCTGCAACCGGTGCGCGTCCGTGTGCCAGGTGGATATCATGGTTCCTTCCCCGGAACAGGGAAAACATCCTGTTGTGCTGTATCCGGGAGAATGTTATTACTGCGGCTCCTGCGTCATGGCCTGCCCGGTCAAGGGGGCCATACATCTGAGGCATCCGCTGATGAACCAGACCAGGTTTGTGGGGATTGAATAAGGATGGCCGCAGCAGGTCAGACATAATAAAATTAAAGCTGGCTCCGGAATGATTTAGCCTTGTTAAATCATCCGGGGCCGGCTTTTTTTATTTTGCAGAAAAGTATTCACAGGATATTTATATCATAGGAAAAATGGCATATGGCTTTTTAATACACAGTTCTGGTATTTTATAGAAACAGGCCGGCTGGCGCGGGCCCGATGGCCGGGTGGCCGGACACAGGGGACAGCAGAATGAATGTCCGGGCGCACCTTAAGAAAGAGGTATCCAGGAGGTGGGAGGAATATGAATCAATACACGGTCCTTATCATCCATAATGATGAAATCATGCAGAAACTTATGGAACATACCACAGGTACGGAGAATTACCGGTTCTGCCAGGCTGGGAACGGTCTGGGGGGGCTGTCGCTTTTCTATGCAGGGCATCCGGATATGGTGCTGCTTGACCTGGTCCTTCCTGACATGGATGGAATGGAGGTGCTGAAGCTGATCCGCCAGGAATCCGGGATCCCGGTTATCATCGTGACATCCAAAACAGATGAAGCCGCCATGGTGAAGGCCCTGGACTGCGGGGCCGATGACTTTGTGGCAAAATCCTGCAATGCAGAGGAACTTCTGGCACGTATCAGGGCCGCCCTGCGGCACAGGGAGGACCAAAGACCGGTAAAGGATGACACATTCCGGATGGATTACCTGGAGATGGATTTTGAAAAAAGGAAGGTTTATGTCCATGGGAAACCGGTGCACCTGACGCCGGTGGAGTATAAAATCCTGATCCTTCTGGTGGCAAACAGGGGAAAGGTCCTGACAAACAGCTACATCCAGCATGAAATCTGGGGAAATGATAATACGGGGGATTACAGAAGGCTCCGGGTATTCATGGCGAATGTCAGGAAAAAGATAGGGGACCAGGCCGGACATCCCAGGTTCATCAGGACGGAAATCGGCGTGGGGTACAGGTTTGCGGATGAATAGCAATGGCGCCCCGGAGGATGGCGGAGGATGGTTAAAGCGGGACTGGGACTGAATCAGGGATGGATAAGGACTGAATAAGGCAGAGGCCATGTAACTGCAGTCAATACTGCATGTACTGTATGGACTCTGCCTTAAACTTACTTACACATTCAACTTATATCTATTTTAGTACATCCATATAAGGAACCTTAACCCAATGGCTAACGCGGAGACCACGGTCATTATGCACAGGCAGCCCAGGTCCTTTTTTAGTTCTTTCATCATATATGGTCACCTCCTTTGAGATACCTTCAGTCTAGTCCTTAAGGCTTAAAGATTCCATATACAGTTTTGGATGCGGCATTAAGTTATCATTAAGACCTCCCTGTTCCTCCCCATATTTATAGATTATTTATAAAAAGGGCCCGGCTATGGTATGGAATCTTTATTCCCACGTGTGATACCATACCCCTATCTTAAAACGAGGAGGAAAAATCTATGTCAGTACTGTTGGGTATCATAGGCGTAACCGCGGTTTTCCTATTGGCCTATCTGGTCATTATACTATTGAGAGGTGATAAACAATGATGAATGTAACGGTACAGATGGTTGTATACTGCGTAATACTCGTACTGCTGGCAATACCCCTTGGAAGTTATATGGGTAAGGTGATGAATGGGGAACATGTTTTCCTCTCAGGCGTATTGCAGCCCGTTGAGCGTGTGATTTACAGGGTGCTTAAAATAGACCCCGAAGAGGATATGGACTGGAAGAAGTATTCGGTCTGCGCAGGGGTGTTCAGTGTGCTGAGCCTGTTTGTCCTGTGGGCCATCCTCTGCTTCCAGAAGTTCCTTCCGCTGAATCCGGAAGGGATTGAGGGCACAAGCTGGCACCTGGGCTTTAACACGGCCGCAAGCTTTACCACCAATACCAACTGGCAGGCTTACTCAGGAGAATCCACCCTGAGCTATTTCAGCCAGATGCTGGGACTGAATTTCCAGAACTTTGTTTCGGCAGCAATCGGGATTGCGGTCCTGTTTGCCCTGATCAGGGGATTTGTAAGGGTAAAGAAAACAGGCATCGGAAACTTTTATACGGATATGACAAAGACCGTGCTTTACATACTGATTCCCCTGTCAATGGTGGTGTCCCTTACCATTGCGTCACAGGGAGTGCCGCAGACCTTTAAGCAATACGATGAAGTACAGCTGTTGGAGCCGGTGGTAGTGGAAAATGAGGATGGCACCGCCACGGAAGTGACCAAGGCAGTGGTTCCCCTGGGTCCTGGCGCAAGCCAGATTGCCATCAAGCAGCTGGGGACCAACGGAGGCGGGTTCTGGGGCAATAACTCGGCCCATCCGTTCGAGAATCCCACGCCCCTTTCCAATTTATTTGAAATGATTTCCCTGCTGCTGATTCCCGCAGGACTCTGCTTTACCTTTGGGCGCAATGTAAAGGATAAGCGCCAGGGAACCGCCATCTTCCTTGCCATGTTCATCATGCTGGCAGCGGCCCTTGCGGTGGTGGGTTATAATGAGCAGGCGGGCACGCCGCAGCTGGCCCAGGACGGCGCCGTATACATGGGGACCGAGGGACAGGCCGGAGGCAACATGGAAGGCAAGGAGACAAGGTTCGGCATTGCCACCTCCGCCACCTGGGCAGCCTTTACAACCGCTGCTTCCAATGGTTCCGTCAACTCCATGCATGACAGCTACACGCCCCTTGGCGGACTGGTCCCAATGCTTTTGATGCAGCTGGGCGAGGTGGTGTTCGGAGGAACGGGCTGCGGGCTGTACGGCATGATCGGGTTTGCCATCATGACCGTGTTCATAGCAGGACTGATGGTGGGGCGTACGCCGGAATATCTGTGCAAGAAGATAGAGCCTTTTGAGATGAAGATGGCGGTCCTTGTGTGTCTGGCAACCCCCATTGCCATCCTGGTGGGCAGCGGGATTGCGGCCCTGCTTCCTTCCACCCATGACAGCCTGAACAATCCGGGCGCCCATGGACTGTCCGAGGTGCTGTACGCTTATTCATCCGCGGGCGGCAATAATGGTTCGGCGTTTGCTGGATTCAATGCAAATACCCCATTCCTTAATGTGAGCATTGGACTGGTCATGCTTTTTGTAAGATTCCTGCCCATGTTCGCAACACTGGCTATCGCAGGCAGCCTGGTGGGCAAGAAGAAGGTAGCGGTAAGCTCCGGCACCCTTCCCACGCACAATGCCATGTTTATATTCTTACTGATATTTGTTGTGCTGTTAGTAGGCGCTCTCAGCTTTTTCCCGGCATTGTCACTGGGACCGGTTGCTGAGTTCTTCCAGATGATAGCTTAGGGAGGTCAATGAGACATGAGTGAACGTAAAAAGAATATATTTTCCGATAAAAAGATAGTAAGCCGGGCCATAAAGGATTCCTTCCTGAAGCTGAATCCCCGGACCCAGGTAAAGAACCCGGTCATGTTCATGGTGTTTGTATCAGCCATCCTGACCCTGGCCATGTTCGGCTTTGCCCTGGCTGGGGTCAGGGATGCAGATCCCGGGTACATACTTGCCATATCAGTCATCCTCTGGTTCACCGTACTGTTCGGCAACTTTGCCGAGGCAATCGCAGAAGGCAGGGGCAAGGCCCAGGCAGATGCGCTGAGGGCCGGCAGAAGGGATACCATGGCGTCCAGGATACCATCCCCGGGCCAGAAAGATAAAATAACGCAGGTTAAATCCACAGAACTGAAAAAAGGTGATATTGTATATATAAAGGCCGGCGAGCAGATACCGGCGGACGGCGATGTAATAGAAGGCGCTGCCTCGGTGGACGAGAGCGCGATTACCGGTGAATCCGCCCCCGTAATCCGGGAAAGCGGCGGTGACAGAAGCGCGGTAACAGGCGGTACAACCGTCATATCGGACTGGATCGTGGTGGAGATAAGCAGCAATCCGGGCGAGGGCTTCATGGATAAGATGATTGCCATGGTAGAAGGCGCTTCCCGTAAGAAAACCCCCAATGAGCTGGCGCTCCAGATTTTCCTGGTGGCATTGTCCATCATCTTCCTGCTGGTTACCATGTCCCTTTATTCCTATTCCCTGTTCTCATCCAGGGAGGCAGGCATGGCCGACCCCACATCCGTAACAAACCTGGTGGCCCTTTTAATCTGTCTGGCCCCCACCACCATCGGGGCCCTGCTTTCCGCCATCGGCATTGCGGGCATGAGCCGCCTGAACCAGGCCAATGTACTGGCCATGAGCGGCCGCGCAATCGAGGCCGCGGGGGATGTGGATACGCTGCTGCTGGATAAGACGGGCACCATTACATTGGGAAACAGGCAGGCGGATGCATTTATCCCGGTTGACGGCAATGACGAGAAGGACCTGGCAGACGCAGCCCAGCTGTCGTCCCTGGCAGATGAGACGCCTGAGGGCCGCAGCATCGTGATCCTGGCAAAGGAACGGTTTGGGATCAGGGGAAGGAACATGGAAGAGCTCCAGGCAAGATTCGTACCCTTTACGGCCAAGACCAGGATGAGCGGCATTGATTATAATGGAAATGAAATCAGGAAGGGCGCTGCCGATGCCGTGAAGCGGTACGTGGAGGAACACGGCGGAACCTTTAGCAGTGAGTGTACACAGACCGTGACCAGGATTGCGGGTCAGGGCGGCACACCCCTGGTGGTTGCCAGGAACGGCCGGGTCATGGGCGTGGTTGAATTAAAGGATATTGTCAAGCAGGGCGTAAAGGAAAAGTTTGCCGACCTGCGCAAGATGGGAATCAGGACCATCATGATCACAGGCGATAATCCCCTGACCGCTGCTTCCATTGCGGCTGAGGCAGGCGTGGATGACTTCCTGGCAGAGGCCACCCCGGAGGCAAAGCTTGAGATGATACGCGATTACCAGTCCAAAGGGCATCTGGTAGCCATGACAGGCGACGGTACCAATGATGCGCCGGCCCTGGCCCAGGCAGATGTGGCGGTGGCCATGAATACAGGCACCCAGGCAGCCAAGGAGGCTGGCAATATGGTGGACCTGGATTCCTCGCCCACCAAGCTGATTGAGATTGTGAAGATCGGGAAACAGCTGCTGATGACAAGGGGGTCCCTGACCACGTTCAGCATTGCCAATGATGTTGCCAAGTATTTTGCAATCATCCCCGCTCTGTTCATGGGGCTATACCCCGGACTGGGGGCGCTTAACATCATGGGCCTGCACAGCGCTGACAGCGCGGTATTCTCAGCCATCATATACAATGCCCTGATTATCGTGGCCCTGATCCCGCTGGCCCTTAAGGGCGTCCGCTACAGGGAGGTGTCGGCGGCGCAGATGCTTCGCGGTAACCTTCTGGTATATGGACTTGGAGGAATCGTCATACCCTTTGTTGCCATTAAGGTCATTGATGTGCTGATTACGGCTTTGGGATTCGTCGGCTAGGGCGGACCCTGTTAAGTAACATAAAAGTGTCCACAATGAGGAGAGGATAGCTATGAAAACAATAAAATCAGTCTTACCTAAAATGATAGGATTTTTCCTGATCATGATGGTGATTACAAGCGTCATATACCCGGCGGTCATTACCGCGGCAGCCAATGTGGCATTCGGCAGTAAGGCCCAAGGTTCCATCATTACAGGCAATGACGGAAAGAAATACGGAAGCGCCCTGCTGGCTCAGGAATTTACAGGCAGCCAGTATCTGTGGGGCAGGATCATGAATGTGGATACATCTACATTTACCGATGAAAACGGGGAGCCGCTGATGTATTCATGGGCATCCAACAAGACCCCGGCAGGTGAAGAGCTGGAGGCCATGGTGGCTGAGCGCGTGGAGAAAATCAGGGAAGCCCATCCTGAAAAGGGGGATGAACCGATTCCCGTGGACCTGGTTACCTGTTCAGGCAGCGGACTTGACCCAGAGATTTCGCCGGCAGCGGCAGAGTACCAGGCTGAGCGGATTGCCGCCGCAAGGGGGATGTCCGTTAAGGATGTGGAGTCCGTAATAAGGAAATATACCACTGGAAAGTTTTTAGGGGTCATGGGAGAACCCAGGGTGAACGTGCTGAAGGTAAATCTTGCCCTGGACGGCCTGATTTAAGGATTGGATGAAACGTGCTGCCTGATGCAGCGCAGTACCGGGAGTTGCCGCGGATGCGGCAGCTCTTAAGCTGTTTGTAAGGAGGGACCATATGGACAAGGAATGGGACGGCAGGCCCGACCCGGAACTTCTGCTCAGGCAGAATTTCCCGGAAGGTGAATCAGATGGGAAAGGAAAATTAAAGATATTCTTCGGATATGCTGCCGGCGTAGGCAAGACATATGCCATGCTGGACGCGGCGCGCCAGGAAAAAGAAGCGGGAAGGGACGTGGTGGCAGGTTATATTGAACCCCATGACAGGCCGGATACCATGGCTCTTCTTGACGGGCTGGAGTTCCTGCCCCCCAGGACCGTGGGATATAAGGGAATCGTGCTGCGGGAGTTTGACCTGGATGCGGCCCTGATACGCAGGCCGGACCTGATTCTGGTGGATGAGCTGGCCCATACCAATGCCCAGGGCAGCCGCCACAGGAAACGCTGCCAGGATGTGACGGAGCTTCTGGATGCAGGCATAAACGTGTATACAACAGTTAATGTGCAGCATCTGGAGAGCCTTCATGATATTGTTGCATCCATTACCCATGTGCGCGTCAGCGAGCGCATCCCGGACTCCGTGTTTGACAATGCCAGCCAGGTGGAACTGGTGGATATTTCGCCGGAGGAACTGCGCCAGCGCCTGGAGGAGGGCAAGATATACCACAAAAACCAGGCGGATAAGGCGAAAATCAGTTTCTTTACATTGGAGAACCTTTCGGCCCTGCGGGAAATCGCGTTAAGGCGCACCGCGGACCGGGTGAACCGGGAAGTAATCCGGGAGCGGGATGCTGCGGGAAAGGAATATTTTACAAATGAACATGTGCTGGTCTGCCTGTCCCCTTCCCCTACCAACGCCAAGGTCATACGGACCGCTGCCAGGATGGCGGGCGCGTTCCATGCCGACTTTACGGCGGTGCTGGTAGAGACAGAGCATTTAAAACGGGAGCACAGCAAGATCAGCAGGAGCATGGAGGCGAATATCAGCCTGGCCAAGCAGTTCAGGGCCAATGTCATTACACTGTACGGGGATGATATAGTGGAACAGGTGGCTTCCTATGCAAGGCAGAACGGCATTTCCAAAATAGTGATAGGGCGCTCCGTAAGGAAACGCCACATACTGTATATGCGTCCCACCATCATAGACCGTCTGATTAAGGCAGTTCCCAATATGGATGTCTATGTGATTCCCGACGCAACGGCAGAGGAGCGCAGGTATAAAGTAAGCACGGACCAGAAACGCAAGGTATGGGCGGATGTCTTTAAGACCGGCGCGGTCATGGTGCTCTGCACCGTATGTTCCCTGGTGCTGGATTACTATGGGCTGGGGGTCATCAATGCGGCCATGATTTACATGATGGGAACCATGCTGGTGGCATATATGACAAGGGCCGGGTGGTGCGGGCTGCTGGCCTCGGTACTGTCGGTGCTGCTGTTCAATTACTTTTTTACGGATCCGCGCCTGACCTTTCAGGCAGATGCCTCCATTTACCCGTTTACATTTGCAGCCATGCTGGTATGCGCCCTGGTGACCAGCTCCCTGGCAGCCAGGCTCAAGCGTGAGGCTGCCAAGGGAGAGTCCGAGTCCAGGTATATGCAGATTCTTTTTGATATTAACAGGAACCTGAGGAAGGGTTCCACGGGGGAGGAAATCCTGGACATATGCGGGCGCCTGGTGCGTACGCTTTTAAAGCGCAATATTGTCATATATGACACAAGGAACGGGAAAATGGACCAGATGAAGATTTATCCTGCATCTGAATCCGAAGATTCCGCCCGTCTCACCGGCCTGTTCAAATCCCCGGATGAGATGGCGGTAGCTGCATGGGTCAGGAAGAACCGCCATAAGGCGGGCGCCACCACGGACACCCTTCCAGGCGCCAGGGCCCGTTATACCCCGGTCTATAAAAACGATAAGGTATACGCGGTCATCGGCGTGGAACTGGAAGGAGGCGACATGATAAACCCCAATGACAAGAACGTCCTTAACATCATTGCGGAGGAAACCTCCTACAGGCTGGGGGACATGGGACACAGATGATATTTGCACGGAATTTATGGGATTGGCTGAGAGATGCATGGAATCTTTACGGCAATATGCAGTATCCTTAAGATATCAAAAGGAGGTGCATGCAATGATTGCTAAAATGATCCTAAAACTCAAAAGTCCGATGGAGCAGGAAATAGACCGCGCATGCCGGCATTTTCCGGTGTTGTCTAGTATTGTGCTTCAACTGGCCGCCGCGATTTTCATGGTTGGCGTGGTTGCCTCCATTGCATGCGCGGGAGGAACCGTTATCTGGGCGTTTTACAAGTTGTTTGGGGTTATGTGAATCTGAGATATGGATGAGATATGGATAACATATAGATAACATATGGTCCTGCATGGAAGTAAGGGCTGCCGGGAAGAGATGGTTCCGGGCAGCCTTTTTTTGTGTGACAGGCGGCGCGGGCTGTTCCGCCCGGACGGGTTCCTGCCTGGTACAGGCGGGTTCCTGTCAAGCTTTTATAAAGATTCCTTCACACGTATAAATAAGATATCAAGATAATTGCTTTCTGAAAATCCATTGTATATAATGGCGCTATCCGTACATGAAAGAATGGAAAAAGGAGGGGATGGGGATGTGGAACAGGAAAAAGACAATCATCATCGCAGGGTGCAGCCGGTTCGGCGCCGGGCTGGCAGGCGAACTTTCAGAACATGGGGACGATGTCATCATCATTGATAAGGATAATGATGCATTCCGCAAGCTGCCGCCTAACTTCAGCGGATTTCAGATTGTGGGGAATGTCACGGACCCTGACCTGCTGGAGGATGCGGGCATTGGGAATGCGTCCGTGGTGGTGGCTGCCACGGATGATGATAATATAAACTGCATGCTGGCACAGATGGCAAGGCGCATCTATGATGTGGGGGAAGTGTTTGCCAGGCTTAATGATACGGACAAGGAACATCTGATCGGCGGGCTGAATATCAAGGCCATTTATCCGGCCCGCCTTTCCATCGAGAAATTTAAGGAGCTGAGCTCCATTGCATTTTAGTCAGAATCCGGACAGGATCCGGGACAGGGGAGTGATTGGATGAGGATAGCAGTGGCAGGAGGAAAGACAAAAGCAGATTACCTTATAAGGATGCTGCTCAGCAAGGGACATGAGCTTGTAGTGATTAATGACGACAGGGAGTACTGCACGTATCTGTGCCAGACACACAGGATACCGGTCATACACGGCGACCCGTGCAAACTTTATGTGATGGATGAAGCTGGCATTGACGGGTTTGACATCATGATTGCATTAAAGCCCAGTGATGCGGATAACCTGGCAATCTGCCAGACCGCCAAACGGATTTACCATATCAGGAAGACGGTGGCGGTTGTGGGAAATCCTAAGAGCGTGGACATCTTTAAGCGCCTGGGGGTAAGCACTGCAATCAGCGCAACCTACATGATAGCCGGGTACATTGAACAGATGTCCACGGTGGAAAGCCTGGTCAACAGCCTTCCGCTGGACCAGGGAAATATTGTCATCAATGAGCTGATGATTAACCAGAACAGTCCTGTGGCCGGCAGGAAACTCTGTGACATGGAATTGGGGGAGGATGCAATCATCTGCTGCATTGTGCGGGGATCAAAGATCATCGTGCCAAAGGGGCAGACCGGCATACAGGCCAATGACAAGCTGCTGGTCCTTTCCACGCCGGATAGCCAGAACCGTGTCATTGGCCTGATCATGGGAAGGGAGCAGGCGTGATGGAGAATGGCAGGAATGAAATCGGCGGCCGGCAGCTGGTTGCCGGGTACCTGGGCGTGGTCCTGATGCTTATCGGCGGGATCATCCTTCTGCCGCTGGCAGCCCTGCCTGCTTTTTGGGATGAGGTTTCCATGGCGCGGTATTTTACGGTTCCCGGTGTGGCGGCTGTTTTCGCAGGATATGTAATGTACCTTCCAATAAAAGGAAGGGAGGCGCTGCGGCTTACGGGACATCAGGATGCCCTGATCGTGGTGCTGTCCTGGGTGCTGGCCATTGTGTTCTGCGCGGTCCCCTTCATGATGACAGGCAATTATGATTTTACCCAGGCCGTGTTTGAGTGCACCAGCGGCTGGAGTACCACCGGGCTTTCCGTTGTGGATGTGACCCGGTGCCCCAGGATTTTTCTTCTATACAGAAGCATCATGCTGTTTTTCGGCGGGGTGGGGCTGGTACTTGTGATGGTGTCCGTGCTGTCCGACCGGCACGGGATGCGGCTCTACAGCGCAGAAGGGCACTCGGACCGCCTTCTTCCCAATCTTGTGAAGTCTGCCAGGATGATCATAGCCATCTATATGGGTTATATCCTGTCCGGCACGCTTTTATATATGTTTTTTGGGATGGACTGGTTTGACGGGCTGAACCACTCCATAGCAGCCCTTTCTACCGGAGGATTTTCCACAAAGGCGGAGAGCATTGGGTATTATGACAGTTTGGGGATTGAACTTGTGACAATTGTGCTGATGCTTTTAGGCTGTACCAATTTCCTGGCCCATCTCTTTCTCATAAGAGGAAAGTTAAAGACCTTCTTCCGTTACTGCGAGGTCAGGTTCATGCTGATGATCTGCGGGTTTTTCACGCCGGTCATGGCAGTGCTGCTGCTCTATGCAGGCCTTTCAGGCAATGTGGGCCAGGGATTCAGGGACGGGCTGTTCCAGGTGGTGACAGCCCTGACCACCACCGGATTCCAGACCGTGGACAGCTTTGCGGCATTCAGCAGCCCGCTGCTTCTGGTAATGACGCTGCTGATGCTGGTGGGAGGGGGGACGGGTTCCACGGCCGGAGGCATCAAACAGATCCGTGTCTGGATTGCCCTTAAAAGCCTGTACTGGAGCATGAGGAGCAGGATATCCAGGAAGAGGACGGTTTATTCGGACAGCATCCAGAAGCTGGACGGCAAGGAGTTCCTTACAGCCCGGGGCAGGCTGGATACGCTGGAATTCATCGGTGTCTACCTTTCCGTATTCATGCTGGGTACCATGGTGCTGTGCATGTGTGGGTTTGATATCGGGGATTCCATGTTTGAGTTCGCGTCCGCCCTTGGCACCGTGGGATTATCCGTGGGCATTACTTCCTATGACGCATCGCCGGCAGTGCTCTGGACTGAAACCGCGGGCATGTTTGTGGGGCGTCTGGAGATATATGTGGTATTTGTTGCAGCGGTGCAGCTGGGCAGGGAGATAAAGCATGGAGCGCAGAAACGGGGAAGGAGATGGAAAAAGTATGCCAGGTGACAGAATGGCTGTAAAGGGATTCAGGAGGAAGATGCTGGCTGCCGCGGTCATATACGGACTTGCGACCCTGCTGGCGTCCGGGCTTTGGGGAATCCATATGAGGGCTGAGAATATCATCATGATTTACCTTATCAGCGTGATTGTGATGATGATTGAAATACAGGAATTTATCTGGGGGACGGCTTATACCGTGGTATGTATCCTGACCTTTAACTTCCTGTTTACAGAACCAAGGTTCACCCTGCGGGTCAACGACCCCAACTACGTGGTGGCCATGGGGATTTTCATGGGTGTGTCCGCAATCACGGGACTTCTTGTCTCACGCCTGGGGGAGCAGGTTAAGCTGGCACAAAGGAATGAGAACCGGATGGAAGCCCTTCTCAAAATCAGCAGCGGTTACCTGACCCTGTCCGGTCTGGAGAATATTGTATACCATGGCATCAAAAGCCTGTACCAGGCTGCCGGGGAGAGATGCGTGGTCTATGTGGCCCGTGGGCCGGGCGGACTGGGAACGCCTTATTATATAAAAAGCTATTTTCCGGAACCGGGTATGCTGGACAATGATACCCCGGCCCAGTGGTGTTACATGAACCATACGGTCTGCGGCGCCAATACAGGATTCTACGGGGACTCCGGATGGGTATACCTGCCAATCAGGAACCGTGATACATGCCTGGGCGTCATAGGCGTGTATACGGATGGCAGGGAAATCGATGACGGCCATATGGTCTTTATCAATACCGTAATGTCCCAGATGGCCATGGCCATTGAGAAAGAGGGAATCCCGGAAAAGGACGGGGAATATGATATGGGACCCGGGGGGAACGGGCCAAGGGATGGGTGGAAGGAACGGATGGAACATGGGCTGTACCGCGACTTCTGTCTGCCCATGGAAGACATTTTAAAGGAATCAGACGGCCTGGAACCGTGCCTGCGCCTAAAACTCTGCACCTTGTATAACCGGCTCAGGAACGCGGCTGTCCTGCTCTGCCTGGACCGTTCAGTCCCCGGGGACAAGGAACATGCAGATCTTGCAGAAGCAGCGGCCGGGGCCGTGGACTTCTATGGCAAGGCCGGCAGGGAGCGCATCCTGTGGATTAAGAAACCCCAGGAGCCAATCCTGGTCCAAGGGGACAGGGAACTTCTCAGGCAGGCAGTATCCAATGTGCTGGATAATGCCCTGATCCATACGCCTGTCCGGGAAAAGGTCTATATAAGTCTTGGAAGGGAACAGGGATATGGGGTGCTGGAGGTATCTGACGGCGGAAGCGGGATTTCATTTCAGGAACTGCAGCGGACCCTCGAACAGGGCAGGGACAGCGGCTCCGTGTTGTCCGGCGGCTTGTCCGTATCCCGGCAGATCCTGGATAAATACCGGGGAAGCCTGGTCATAAAAAGCAGCAGGTATGGCGGGACAGCTGTCATATTGTCGCTTAAACTATACGGGAACTGACGGCTGGAACGGTATGTGTCCGCGCTTATGGTTTTCAGATGCAATTTTTATTTGACACAGGTATGGATTAAGGATATGATTGTAGTCAGGAAACAGGGGTATAAAGATATCTTTATAGAATCTTTATATCCTGTTTGTACATTATCCCTAGTTTCTTTATATGGTTTCCTTTTACAATAAAAGTGGGAACATATAGTAGAAAGGGGGAAATATCATGTTATTCCACAAATCAAAAGGCATCATCATAGTTGGCTGCAGTCCCTTCGGCGCAGCGCTGGCCAATACATTATATAATAAAGGCCACAAGGTGGTTGTATTAGATAAGGACAGGGAAAGCTTCCGTTACCTGCCGGACGGATTCGGCGGGGCTGAGATGGAAGGGGACCCCACTGACCCCAAGGTATTAAAGGAAGCAGGGATTGAACGGGCAGGCATGTTCATCGCAGCCACCCAGGATGATAATTCCAACCTTCTGATTTCACAGATAGCCAGCCGCATTTTCCAGGTAAACCAGGTATATGCGCGCCTGGATGACACCAGCAGGAGCCGGCTCATAAGGGATACGCCCATTAAGCCAATCTGTGTCTATAACCTGTCAGTGGATGATTACCTTAATCTGGCAGAGTCCGTGTGCCAGGAGGTGGCGGTATGAAGATAGCGGTGGCAGGAAGCAGCGATTACGCAAAAATCCTGGTTGGCCTTCTGGCGGCCAGGAACCATAAGGTGACAGTAATCGATAAGGATAAAGAGTTCTGCGAGCATGTGTGTGCTTCTTATGACGTCAAGGCAATCCTGGGCAATCCCTGTCAGGAAGATGTCCTGGCGGACGCCGGGTTAAAGGATTTTGATATGATTGCGGCCATAGGGACGGAGGACACGGACAATTTTGAGATATGCCAGATGTGCAGGAAGGTTTTTGGGGTCAGGAAGGCTGTGTGCGTTGTGAAGAATCCAAGGAATGTGGAGGTTTTCAGGCAGCTGGGAATGGATATGGTGATAAATATTCCTGAAATGATTGCGGATATGATTGGGTAATACACCACAGTAAAGGACAGTGAAGGATAAATATATGTTTAACCATTGGGATGTTGTACTGGATTTTGTAAAGGCATGTGTGAGGATGACCGTCATATGGGTATTCTCAACCATATTGGCCATTGTGCTGGACAGCTGGGGAATCAGGGCGGAGAACCTGCTTCTGGTTTACCTGGTAGGGGTTTTGATCAGCATACTTGCAACGGGAAGCCTGGCATGGGCGTTCTGTGCGGCTTTTGTATTCACATTTACCTTTAACTATCTGTTTACGGAACCCAAGCTGACCTTCCACATGGATGACCTTAACTATGTAATATCATCCGTAATATTCGTGGCAGTGGCTGCCACGGTTGCCACCCTGGTGCTGAAGCTTCAGAAACAGATGCAGATAGCCAACAAGAAGACGGAAATAACGGCCAAGCTCAATGAAATCGGAAGCGGCTTCCTGAACCTGTCCGGATACCAGCAGATTAAGGAATACAGCGAGGCCAGCCTGGCAGGTCTGATTGGGAAACATGTGACAGTCCTTCTGAAGGAGGATGAGGGTACGGAGTTCTCTAACTCCATGGCTGAGTGGTGTTACCGCCAGTCCATTCCCTGCGGACATGGGGAGTGCCAGTTCCCGGATGACAACGGTCTGTACGTCCCTATCAGGAACCGGGAAAAGACATATGGCGTCATCATTTTTGACTGTGCCGGATGGACCCTTAACCAGGAAGAGAAGATATATGTGGACACGGTTATTTCCCAGATTACCCTTGTGATTGAGCGGGAACAGCTAAGCAGGGAAAAGGAGGATAACCGGGTCCAGGTGGAGCGGGAGCGGCTTAAGAGCACGCTGCTTCGGAGCATTTCCCATGACCTGAGGACCCCGCTGACCGGAATCAGCGCAAGCGCGGGTTTCCTTCTGGACAATCTGGGGATTATGGACGATGCCACAATCAAGAGCATGTTACAGGATATCTGTACGGATTCAGAGTGGCTCAGTTCCATGGTTGAAAACCTGCTTAACATGACACGGATCCAGGAAGGCCGTCTGGATATCAACAAGAAAAAGGAAGTGCTGGACGATATCGTCTCATCAGCGGTCCGGCTGGTGTCAAAGCGGATAGGAAACCATACCTTAAGGTCCCATACGCCGGAGGATATCATCCTGTTTCCTGTGGACGGCCGACTTTTCATACAGGTGCTGGTCAACCTTCTGGATAATGCCTTCCGGCATTCCGGAAGCGGCACAACGGTTACCCTTAATGTGGTGAGGGAGGGGGACGGCCTTGTGTTCACTGTCTCAGATAACGGAGTGGGCCTTTCCCAGGACAAGATTAATAAGATTTTTGACAACTTCTTTACCACGGCCTATGAAAAGGGAGATAAACAAAGAGGCGTGGGACTTGGGCTTACCATCTGCAAAGCCATTGTAGAGGCCCAGGGCGGGACAATAACAGCTTATAACGGCAGCCAGGGCGGCGCCGTGTTTGAAATAAGGATGCCATTGGAGGACAAAAAGCATGAATGAAACCACGATCCTGGTCATTGAGGATGACAAGACCATACAGAACTTCATGAAAATATCCCTTAAGACCCGGGGATATTCATATATACTTGCAGATAATGGCCTTTCCGGCATTTCGCTTTTCTATGCCAACCATCCGGACCTGATCCTTCTGGACCTGGGGCTGCCGGATATTGACGGCATGGAAGTGTTAAAGCAGATAAGGAAGCAATCCAACACACCGGTCATCGTTGTCTCTGCCAGGGGGCAGGAACGGGAAAAAATCAATGCCCTGGACCAGGGCGCGGACGATTATGTAACCAAGCCCTTCAGCGCAGAGGAACTTCTGGCCCGCATCCGTGTGGGGCTGCGGCACAAGGACTCCTTTGTCAGCAGGCAGGAACAGGAGTTTGAGCTGGACTATTTCAGGATGGATTTTGAAAAGCGCAAGGTCTATGTCCATGACCAGGAAATCCACCTGACGCCCCTTGAGTACAAGATGATGGTGCTGCTGGTAAACAACAGCGGCAAGGTACTGACCCATCATTATATCCAACAGGAGGTGTGGGGATATGACACCACGGACGACTACCAGTCCCTGCGGGTATTCATGGCGAATATCAGGCGGAAGATAGAAGACAATACGGCAAACCCCAGGTTTATATTGACTGAGGTGGGGGTGGGGTATCGATTTGTGGATGAATAAGGTGGGTTTGATGTTGAAGGCAGGGGTGCGGGGGTACGCAGCCTCTGCTTTTGTTTGTCTCCACGGAGGAAGGGCCGGGAGGAAGGCGGGTCTGCGGTTCCTGGTTCCGGGAGGCTGGTCTGCTAACTCAAAAAGAGGCTGGAAACAGGGCACCGTCTCAACTACCGGAAAATCTTGATGATTTTCCGTCCGTGGAGACTCTGCGTTCGGGCTTGGAGGCCCTCACTCGGCCCTGTTTCCAGCCTCTTTTTGAGCAAGCAGACCTGCCTCCCTCCACAAGGAACCTCAGCCCCGCCTTCCTCCCGGCCCTTCCTCCCGGCCCTTCCTCCTGCTAAGGCTGCGGAGAGGCTGCTGGGTGTTCCCGGGGCGGATGGCCTTCATGCATGAATCCGGCGGAGGGGAGGATTGGGCTGCTTTTGTTTTTGGGGTGTGGTGGTGTGGGTTAGCAGTGGCTTGGGGTTAGATTCCCAGGGCGGTTTTTACTTCTTCGCCGATGATTCCGTCGGCAGTCAGGTTGTTGTCTTCCTGGAATTTGATTAGTGCGGTCCTGGTCTTTTCTCCGGTTATGCCGTCGGGGGTCCCGCAGTCGTATCCTTTGTCGTTTAGGGCCTGCTGGACCTGTTTGGTGAGTTCGGTGTCTGCTTCGGAGGCAGGGGCGGAGGTGGTGGATTGGGTGCTGCCGGATGAAGCGGCGGCGTAGGGGCATACGCCGCCGGTATGCAGGTGGGCCGGATGTCCGCCGCAGTGGTAGTGATAGGAACCCAGGCCGCTTTTGTTCTTGTTGTCCCGGTGTCCGCCGCTAGCGTCGGTCCTCCCGGAATGGGCTTCCGCCACAATGGATGTCTGGACGCTGATGTGGCAGACGGCGCTTCCTGCCATCATGATTCCCATGCTCATTGCAATGATTTTCCTGCTGATGTGTCTCATAAACATTTCCCCCTTGATATGTGATGTTTTGCGGTTCAGGGAGTGGGAAGGCTCCCCTCCCTCCTGCTGGTTTTATTTTACCATATTCCATTAGAAGCGTCATCCTTTTTGTGACAGGTAATTTTCCTTTTTACGGCAGATTGTAAAATGTTCTTGAAAAAAACATATAAAGTGGTTAAACTGATACCATGAAGTTATTATATGAAGAAACGCTGGACGGAATATCTGTCCGGCGTTGTTATGGTTTAGACGGAATTGTACAGATTCCGGACAGGATAGACGGAAAGCCGGTGACCGGGCTGGAGGGATACCTTTTTTCAGAGACGGTCAGAGGGCGCGGGGTGCCGCCGCATGAATATGAGGGCGAGCCGGAACTTTGCGGCAGCCAGGTTAAGGAGCTGGTGCTGCCCAGGTATGCAAAACGGATAGGCGCCTATGCGTTTTATAACTGCTCCGGACTGAGGAAGCTCTCCTGCCAGAGCACGGTGGATGACTGGGGGGCGGGCGTGTTTACCGGGTGTACCGGGATTGCCAGCCTGGATATCTGTGTGAGGGAGGAAGGAAAGTCCTGTTTCAGGGAAATCCTTTCAGAGCTCCGTCAGACCCTGGATGTGGATTACAGGAGGGAGGACGGAACGCTCCTTGCCAAGCTGGTGTTCCCGGAATATTTTGAGGAGTCGGTGGAGAATACACCGGCCAGGATCATTATGAGGGAAATGCATGGCTGCGGCCATATGTACCGTTACTGTTTTGACGGCACACGGTTTGATGTGGGGGAGTATGACCGGCTGTTCCCCCATGTGACCGTGCAGGAGAAACCGGAACTTGTGACGCGCCTGGCCCTGTACCGCCTGTATTGGCCCTGGGGGCTTAAGGAGGAGGCCGCAAAGGCGTATCAGGATTATATTGCTGCCCATGCAGGGGATGCCGCTGAGGGAATCCTTAAGCGGGGGGAACGGGATATCCTGGGCTTAATGGCCCGCTCCGGGTTTATGGGCAGGGATGGACTGGGACAGATGCTGGATGCGGCTTCACGGGGAGGGAATGCTGCGGATGCAGCCCTTCTCATGGATATAAAACACGAGAGATTCGGTCATGTGCCTTTGAGGGCCAGGACATTTGAATTATAAAGGAGGATAAAACAGAATATGTCAAAAAAGACAAAAGCACAGGAATTACAGGAACAGCTTACATGGACCTTTCCGCACATTGGGAAGGATTCGCCGGGACAGATAGAAAAGGCGTCCAAATACTGCGAGGGTTACAAGGCATTTTTAAATGCAGGCAAGACGGAGCGTGAATGTGTAAAGGCTGCCGTGAAAATGCTTAAGAAGGCAGGATACAGGCCATATGACAGGAAGGCTTCTTATGAGGCTGGGGATAAGGTGTATTATGTTAATAGGGATAAGGCGCTGATAGCAACCACTTTTGGCAGGAAGCCGCTTTCAGAGGGGGTCAGGATCAACGGGGCTCATATTGACTCGCCGAGGCTGGATTTAAAGCCCAATCCCCTGTATGAAAAGGATGAGATTGCATTTTTTAAGACCCATTATTACGGCGGGATACGCAAATATCAGTGGGGAACCATCCCCCTTGCCATCCATGGCGTGGTGGTTAAGAAAAACGGGGAGACCGTGGATATCTGTATCGGTGAGGATGAGGCAGATCCTGTGTTCTGTGTGACCGACCTGCTTCCCCACCTTTCAGCCAAACAGAACGAGCGCCCCTTAAAGGACGGTCTTAAGGGGGAGGAACTGAATATTGTCATTGGCTCCCTTCCTTACCAGGAGGAGGACATAAAGGAACCGGTTAAGCTGATGGCATTGTCCCTGCTCAATGAACGCTATAAGATTACGGAAAAGGACTTCTTCCGGGCTGAGCTGGAATTGGTGCCCGCGGCAAAGGCCAGGGACGTGGGGCTGGATGCCAGCATGATAGGCGCTTACGGGCAGGATGACCGGGTGTGCGCCTACACAGCCATTACGGCCGAGATGGATGCAAAGAAGCCTGCCCATACCACCGTGACCATCCTGACCGACAAGGAGGAGACTGGATCTGACGGCAATACCGGCCTGAATTCGGACTACGTGCTTCACTACATAGAAGACCTTGCAGAACAGGCAGGCGTGCCGGTGCGGGATGTGCTCAGGAATTCCCTGTGCCTGTCCTCGGACGTGAATGCGGCCTATGACCCAACATTCCCGGATGTATACGAGGGCCGCAATTCCAGCTACATCAACAAGGGCTGTGTCCTGACCAAGTACACAGGTGCAAGGGGCAAGGCCGGTTCCAATGATGCCAGCGCTGAAACCATGGCAAAGGTCATTGGCATCATGGAGGAAGAGGGCGTGTACTGGCAGGCAGGGGAGCTGGGAGCAGTGGATGCCGGCGGAGGCGGGACCATTGCCAAGCTGGTTGCACACATGAACGTGGATACCGTGGACCTGGGCGTACCCATCCTGTCCATGCACTCCCCCTTTGAGCTGTCTTCCAAGCTGGATGTGTATAACACCTACAAGGCATTTAAGGCGTTTTATAAATAAAAGGAAAGCCCTCTTAAATTTTCATGAAATTGATGGAAATACTTTTTTTTCATGGACAGGTATGGTATAACTATGTACAGCGCACGCTCCGAAAGGAATCCCCGGGAATTCCCCATCACGGATCAGGGGAGGGCAGACTAGGGCGTGTTTGAAAATTCATTCCCGCCATCTGCACGTCCCACAAAGTGGGACGCACACCTGACGGAAAGCAATTTTCAAGCACGCCCTAGGGGAAATATAGGAAACGGATGTTTTCCTGCCGGGGATGTGTGAAATGAGTAAAAGAAAAGGGATATGTAAGATGAAAAAAATAGCATTGATATGTTTATGCACCATGACAGCCCTGTCACTGTTGACCGGATGTTCAGGCAGTACTGAGGGAGGGAAGGAAAACCTGGGTACTGTGGAACTGGGTGAATACAAAGGCGTTAAGGTAAACATGCCGGAAGTATTGGTCACGGACGCAGAGGTGGATTCCAGGATTAATCAGGTATTAAGCCAGAATCCCAAGGAAGATGAGGTTGACCGCCCTGCAGCAGAGGGGGATGTGGTCAACATCGATTATGTGGGGACAAAGGACGGTGTGGAATTTGAGGGCGGTTCTGCCAAGGACTTTGACCTGACGCTTGGCTCCGGCAGCTTTATTGACGGGTTTGAGGATGGCCTGATTGGGGTTAAGAAGGGCGATAAGAAGGAACTGGACCTGACATTCCCCGAGACCTATCAGGAAAAATCCCTTGCAGGCCAGCCTGTTGTATTCACAGTTACCGTGAACGCGGTAAAAGAGAAAAAAGACGCTGTCCTGGACGATGAATTTGTCCAGAGGGTTTCAGACTACAAGACAGTGGATGAGTACAAGGAAAGCATCCGTGCCGACCTGTTAAAGCAGAAGCAGCAGGCAGCGGACCGCCAGGTACAGACGTCCGTGCTTCAGCAGGTGGTTGCGGATTCCACGTTTAAGCTGAATAAGAACGCGGTTTCCAAGCGCTATAACACAAGGCTCAAACAGTATGAGCAGCAGGCCAAGATGTATGGAAGCAGCCTGGCAGGCATGGCCCAGGCCAATGGCATGGACGTGCCCGGGCTTCAGGAAGCAATCTACGCCAGCGTGAAGGATGATGTAAAGAACCAGCTGGTCATTAATACGATTGCTGAGCGGGAGGGACTTGTGCTTGAGGATGCTGACCGTGAGGCATTTGCAGAGTCCAACGGGCAGACCGTAGATGCTGCAGTGGGTTATTATGGCCAGGAGACATTTGATGAGATGGCCCTGAATTATAAGGTCATGAAATTCATGGCGGATAATGCAGCCAATGTTGCACAGGCATCGGAAGCGGAGACCACGGCGGCGGAGACCGAAGCAGCGGAGACCACGGCGGCGCAGTAATAGGATAAGAAAAGAATGAGGAGGGTACGTGCATGCAGATTTTAAAAGACAGGATACGTAAAGACGGCAAGATTAAAGCCGGAAACGTACTGAAAGTGGACAGCTTCCTGAACCATCAGATGGACATTAAGCTGTTTGGGGAGATTGGCAGGGAGTTTAAACGCAGGTTTGCCGATGTGCCGGTGACGAAGATTTTGACCATTGAGGCTTCCGGTATCGGAATAGCATGTATTGTTGCCCAGTACTTTGATGTGCCGGTGGTATTTGCCAAGAAGACACAGACCAAGAACATTGCAGGTGAGGTTTATACCACTAAGGTGGAATCCTTTACCCATGGCCGTGTATACGATATTATCGTGTCCAAGGAATTTTTAGGGCCTGGGGACAAGGTGCTTCTGATTGATGATTTCCTTGCCAACGGCAAGGCGCTGGAAGGACTGGCCGCCCTCGTCAGGGACTCCGGTGCAGAACTGGTGGGCGCCGGGATCGTGATTGAGAAAGGCTTCCAGGTAGGCGGCGACCTGCTGCGTTCCGAGGGCATCCGGCTGGAATCCCTTGCAATTGTAGAGAGTATGGATGAGGAGACACAGACCATTGTGTTCAGAGATGATGAGTAATAGGAACAAAGCTTTGTTTTTTGATATTGACGGAACCCTCCTGTCTGAAAAGACGGGGCTGGTTCCTGACAGCGCCAAACAGGCAATTAAGGAGGCGCGCAAAAGAGGGCATCTGGTGTTCATTAATACGGGCAGGGTGTATCCCCATACCAGGGACATACGGTCCGAGATTGAGACAGATGGCTGTCTGTGCGGCTGCGGCACCTATGTGATTGCAGAGGGCAGGGTACTTTACTGCTACCAGATCCCCCATGAGAGGGGCCTGCAGATTAAAAAGGATATCGACGAGTGCGGCCTGGACGGTGCGCTGGAAGGTGTGGAAGGATGTTATCTGCACAGGACGGTTTCCAGGTTTCCCCAGGTGGAAGAACTGAAGGCGGCATTGAGGCGGTCGGGCACCGCGTCCAGGTATGACTGGGAGGATGACTGCTACGATTTTTCCAAGTTTTATCTGGCTTCAGATGAGAAGAGCAGGCCCAGGGAACTGTTTGGGCGCCTTAAGGATATTGAGGCCATTGACAGGGGGGACGGCTATTATGAGTGTGTTCCCAGAGGCCATTCAAAGGCAACTGCCATGGATTTGGTGTTAAAGCATTACGGCATTTCCAAGGATGACGCCTATGTATTTGGCGACAGCAGCAATGATTTGTCCATGTTCAAATATGCCACCAATTGTGTGCTTATGGGACAGCACAGCGATGTACTCCTGCCCTATGCCACTTTTGAGACAAAGGACGTGGAGGATGACGGTATCGCATACGCGATGGAAGAGTTAGGCATCATATAGAAAGAGCTGACCGGATGAAGAAAAAGACCTGGATAATAAGTGCCCTGATGTATGCCATGGTATTCATGGCATGCTTCGGGGTTTTGCATTTTATGAAAAAATTAATGGAACCCGCTGGCCCGGTGCAGACAGAGGCAACTACCAAAGGGCCGGGGCCGGCATCTGCGGGCGATGATCATAGAAAGCGGCCGGAGGACGGGACAGAGGACAGCCGGGCTAAGACGGCCACGGATTCCCAGGCCGAAAAGCCGGAGGAGGTCATAAGGGAAGAAGGGTATACCGGCTGGAAGAAGCAGTTCCCGGGCCTGTGGACCCCGCCCCAGGACACGCAAGAGCCCTATGTCCCCCCAAAACTTGTCCTGGCCACCGACCTCCATTATCAGAGCGCCCAGGCAGGTGACGGAGGCCCTGCATTCCAGCTGTTTGTGGAGCGGAGCGACGGAAAGGTCATCCAGTACCTTCCGGAACTGCTGGAGGCATTCCTGGATGAGGTCATAGAAGAAAAGCCTTCCGCCCTTGTGCTCAGCGGGGACATTACCATGAACGGGGAGCGGATGAACCATGAGGAGCTGGCAGGACGCCTGGCCCGGGTACAGGATGCCGGGGTACAGGTACTGGTCATTCCCGGCAACCACGATATCAACAATGGGCACGCCGCAGTGTATTACGGAGCCGAGAAGGAGTCTGTGGACTCCATTGACGGGGAGGATTTTTATGAAATATACCGCAGGTATGGATATGACCAGGCCCTCAGCAGGGACAGCAGCTCCTTAAGTTATGTATATGCGCTGGATGAAAAGAACTGGCTTCTCATGCTGGATTCCTGCCAGTATGAACCTGAGAATAAGGTGGAGGGCAGGATTAAGGAGAGCACCCTGGCATGGATGGATGAGCAGCTTTTAAAGGCCAGGGAACAGGGGATTTTCGTGCTGCCCATTGCCCACCATAACCTGCTGGCCCAGAGCCGTATGTATACCACCCAGTGCGCCATGGACAATAACAGTGAGGTGATTGACCTTCTCCAGAAATACCGGCTGCCCCTGTTTTTCAGCGGCCACCTTCACGTACAGAGGGTGCGCAAGCACAAGGCTGAGCCGGGAGTGGATGATGGGGCTTATGGGATACAGGAAATCATTACAGATGCACTGAGCATTCCTCCGTGTCAGTACGGCGAAGTGGTTTGGGATGAGGATGGCAGCATTTCCTATGAGACACGGTCCGTGGATGTGTCCGGATGGGCCAGGAAGACGGGAAGCGGGAATCCGGATCTGCTGGACTTTGAGGATTGGTCTTACCGCTACATACAGAAACTTATCAGCGACCAGATACGGGGAGTGGTGCAGAATCTTGGGGAGGATGTGGAGCGCTCCATGGCAGCCACCTATGCGGGCGTGTATATTGATTACTATGCCGGCAGGAAGATTGATGCAAAAGGAATCAGGAACACAAAGGGGTACCGCTGGTGGCAGCGCAATATGCCGGACAGTTACCTGCTCCGTGAGCTGGATTCCATGATTACGGATTCAGACAGGGATAATAATTACTTCCTGCTGCCGGAGGAAGAGGGCTGGCTCAGGGAATGAACCGGGGACACCCGGCATCTGGAACATTACAGGATATGGGCTGGCATGGCTGCCGGCCCGGTTAACGGACAGGCCTTGTGAGGGGCCTGTTTGTGTGTTAGAATAAATGTAAGAAATATACAAAGGAGGAACCGGCCATGAATAAAAACACATGGAAGATTGTCATAAGACCCATGGGGGCGCTGGCGGCCGCAGCCATCCTGATGGCTTCCGTACCGTCCTGGGGCCTGGCCCAGGTTCAGGCGGCGGCACAGGCGCAGGCGGAACCGGGGCGTCAGGCGGCGGTTCGGGCGCGGTCGGAACCGGGGTATCAGGCGGCAGCACAGGCGTGGCCGCCGCTACCCCGGACAGGCCGGTTCTTTGAAGGGGTGGATTTTTCCCAGAGGCCCTATGAGCATTTCTCCACAACGGTCATGGACAAGGCCATGGAGGAGTTTGAACTGGCCTTAAACACACAGGGGCAGGAAGAGGAAGTGGAACGTCTGTATGACCTGATCATCAGTGAGTTTGACCGGCTGGCTACAATGGCTTATATGGCCCAGATCATGTATGACAGGGATATATCTGACCAGGAAGCAGCTGGGGAGCAGGCTTATACAACGCAGCTGTATTCGGAGATGGGGAATAAGGCGGCCGCCTGCCTGCAAAAGGGCCTTCAGTCTTCTTACCGCTCCCTTCTTGAGGAAAAAATCGGAGAAGCCTATGTTCCCAAGATTGCCTACTATGAGGATTATTCCCAGGAGGAGCTGGATCTTCACAGAAAGGAAGAGGATCTGATCCGGGAATATGACCAGCTGGCATCCGGCAGTATATCCGTGGAGTATGACGGGGAACAGTGGGATTATGGGCGTCTGGAAAAAGAGCCGGATATGGACACCGCGGATTACCGTGAGGTGAGCGAGGCGCTGGGCAGGGAAAGAAACCGTATCCTGGGGGACAAATACCTGGAACTGGTTAAGGTCCGCGGGGAGATAGCCAGGTCCGCGGGTTATGATAATTATGCTGAATATGCCCATGAGACAATATACGGGCGGGATTATACCCTTAAGGATACGCGGCAGCTTTGCCAGAATGTGAAGGATAACATCGTGGTCCTCAGCGATAATATCTGGTATCTGTGGTCAGAGGCGGTGGACAATGCTTCCTACGACAGCCTGGACCTGCTGGAGGACAGCACAGCAGAGGAGATTCTTGATACGGTAGGGGACGGCATGGACCAGATGGTGCCAAAACTGGGGGAAGTATTCCGCTATATGAGGGATAACCATCTGTATGATATCCAGGCAGGGGAGGACAGCGTGGAGCGTACCGATGGGAGCTACACAGTGGGACTGCCCAGTTACAGGGATGCGTTTATCTTCATAAACCGTGACAATACCTTCCGGGATTACCAGTCCCTGATTCATGAGTTCGGACATTTCTGCAGTTATTATTATAATACAGTCCCTGAGATGTATCAGGGCTTTCATGTGGATGTGTGCGAGCTGCAGTCCCAGGGACTGGAGATGCTGTCAACACGTTATGCCGGCAGTCTGTTTGGGGAGGGGGACTCTGCCTATACCTATGAGACGATGAGCGATATGCTGTACGTGGCCATCACTGCATGCATGATTCAGGAGTTCGAGGAAGCCGTATACACAACCCCTGACATGACCCTGGATGATATGAACCGCAGGTTCAAGGAGATTCAGGATTCCTACGATGGCTGGTATTACCGGGTCTATGGGAATATGTGTTATGACTGGGTAGATATCCCCCACCTGTTCTACAGTCCCATGTATTATATTGGCTATGGGACGTCAGCCCTGTCAGCCCTGGATCTCTGGGTACTTTCCGGGGAGGACTGGGATGGGGCGGTGGATATCTACCTTGGGATACTGAACGAGGGCCTGGAAGCGCCTTACAGAGGGACCATGGACCGATGGGGCATGAAGGATGTGTTTGATGAGGCGGATATAAAGGAACTGTCCCTGGAACTTGGAAGGATAGCAGGGACCGGCAGCATGGAGGCCGAGGAGGCCGAAAACAGCGCACAGCCTGATGGGGAAGCGCCCGGGGTTAGCGCAAACGAAACATCCGCGGCCCAGGACAACAGGTCGGTTCAGTTCATCATTCTGGCAGGAATCGGCACCGTAATCGTGCTTCAGGTCCTGATTATCAGTGTTGGTCTTGTGATTTTGTGGGAGGTAAGGAAGAAGCGGTAGGGAAGGCTCATGACCATAAAAGGACAGCAGGCTCCGGAAATCTGAAAATTCAGATATCCGGGCTGCTGTCCTTTTCATATGCAGGCATTGCTTACATTGAATGATGCCTTTGGGATGGTCTTTGTAAATCTGATGTTTGATTTTTTTAAAAGAAGCGCCCAGTTTTTGTGCAGGGGCTATTGCAAGCTGTAATACCGCCCGCCCCCCTATCACTACTGGGAATCCCTATAATAAGCCAGCATCAGATCCACCATCCTCCCATAACTGCGCACCCCATCCTCCTGGTTATTGGCCTTCAGGTAACGGTCATTGAGCTGGGTGGAGGCTTCAGCCACCTTACCGTCAAACCTGTCCCAGAACTGGTTGTTCCAGGCCAGGTCCCTGGCTGCCTCAGGGGCCAGCCGCCCATATAGCCCATAGTATGCCTCCAGGTCTGCCTTGGCCAGGGCATTGCCGGCGTAGACCCATCCGGTCAGGTAGCCGCTGTAGCGGAAATCCGGGGAATCGGAGCCAATGCAGGCCAGGTATCCGATGAAGTTGGCCTCATCCTCGCGCATGAACCCCTTCAGATGGGACAGTTCATGGCATATGGTGTGCGGTATATTGTAGTAAGGCATTTCCCGGTTGTAGTTTGCCTCAATGGTAAAGGGGGAGTAGATGCCGCAAAGCTGCTGGATGGACAGCAGACGCGGATTCATCAGCGGCTTGGGATACGGGTAGTATCCGGACAGCTGGGGGTAGGCTGTACCCAGACCCTTCATGGATTTAACCCCTTCCATCCCAAGTTCCCGGAGCATTGCGGCAGACGGCAGGGGCGTGTCCTCTGTCTGCCCTGGATAAAGTCCCTTAAGCGCATCCCCTGAATGGTCTGTTTCCGTAAGGGTGCTGTTGATCTGTTCTGTGAGGAACAGGCAGAGACTGTAAAGCTCCCCGGCTGACGACTGTTCCATGACCATGCCGGCCTCATAGGAAAATGGCGTGCGGTAGTAGTTGATGCCGCAGCCGGCCGTGTACAGGAACAGGAGGAGACAGGCAAGGAAAAAAAGACGGGACAGCGCGGCAAGCGGTTTTTTGATGAGGAAAAGAAGGTTCAGGATACAGAAAACAGCAGCCAGATATAACCCTGCTTCTGACAGGGAGAATGGGAAAATGCTGCTGAAACGGCCAATGGTATTCACAAGCACAGGATAGACGGTAATGGAATATGTATGTGCAAATCCAGGCACCATCCTGGCACAGGCGCCCAGGACGGCGGAGGCGGCAGCCAGAACCAGGCTGATGGCAAAAAGCCGGACCTGGGGCCCACGGTCCCGGTCCGGGGCGCCGGAGGTATGACTGGATGGTGGGAACGGGAAAATGGATGGAATCTTCATAAACATACCTGCCTTTATGTAATGTAGTCCGGTTTATGCATATTATTTGAATAATTGGATGGTTCCGTCCTCGCTGAGTTCAAAAAGGACGGTGGCGCCAATGGGAAACAGGAAGATACCGGCAAGCCCAAGTACCTTGCCGCCCACAAACATGCAGAGCAGGGCAGCAGCAGGAGGGAGGCCCATCTGGAGGCCAACCACTTTAGGCTCCAGGGTCTGGCGGACCACTGTAATCAGCAGATAGAGGCACACAAGGCCGATACCCAGGCTTCCTGAACCTGTGGTCCAGGCAATGAAGGCCCAGGGCAAAAGGACGGTGCCCGTGCCCAGCACGGGCAGGATATCCACAAGGGTAATCAGACATGCGGCCGTGAAGCCCATGGGCACGCCCAGGACCCAGAAGCCCACGAAGAGCTCTGCGAAGGTGAGGGCCATAAGCAGGGCGTATGCCTTGACCAGACGTCCCGTTACCTGCCGTATACTGGCCCATGCAGCCGTAAGTATGGACCGCTGTTTATCCGGAATCTGGCGCATGAGGAATGAAGCGGTCTGGCGGTAGCTTCCTGTAAGGAAGAACGATGCGATTACGGCAGCCAGGATATCCACCAAAAGGGATGGGAATCCAACAAGGACGGAGGCGCCATAACTGATCAGGCTGGAAGAAAGGGCGCCTGCTGCATTTTCCATGGCATGCTCCAGACTGGTTCCAAGCGAGGAGATATGGATGCTGTGACCAGGGAAGCTGGCTTCCAGAAGTGTGAAAAACCGGGACAGCCCTGGTTCCATGACTTCGCCGTATAAAGCAGGAAGCTTCCTGCCCTGTTCCTGGATGCAGGAAAACAGCCAGTTCCCGGAGACAGCGGCCAGACTGAAGAGACAGCCATAAAACAGAAGGAGGACTGCCGCTGCCGCACACCTGTATCCGCCCTTCATGCGGCTTCCTAAATAGGAGACAGCCGGGTCCAGGGCCGCGGCAATTGCCAGCGCCATGATAAAGGGCATGAGCATGGGAATCAGCCTTTTAAAGAGAATATAGCAAATCACACCGATAATCGCAAAGTATATAAAGCTGATAATAAAGGTCCTGCGTTTTTGGAGGTCCATATGACAAGCGTCCTGTTTGTTTGCTTACCTCTATTATAGGCAGTGGGGATGCCGCAGTCAAGAAATAATACCCAGATTTTGGAGGACATGCTGCCTTAGATACCTAAAACCATGTGTCCATACAGCGCAATACCCATACATATGAGAATCCCGGGGATTGTTGCGATACAGATTGCTGTCCCGGCCCATTTTAAGCTGTCTGTCTCCCGGGCAACCGCCTGGCAGGTGGTCAGGCAGGGCCAATGCAGGAAGGTAAAGACAAGGGTGCAGATGGCGGTAATCCAGGTCCATCCCTGTGAGACAAGCAGCTGATACAGGGAAAAGGCGCTGCCGCCCGCGTCCAGGGACCCTCCCAATATCCCGCCAAGGGGCCCGCCCTCAAGGTAGGCCATGATGAGGATTGGAAGAAACAGTTCACCTGCCGGGAAGGACAGTATGAAGGCTGCCAATATGGCCCCATCCATGCCAAGAAGGACTGCAGCAGGATCCAGCATGCCTGTAAAGGCATTTAACAGGCTGGGTACGTCAGCCGCAGGCCTGTGAAAGGAGACAAGGCCTGCGGATGGCCCTGTGTAAAACAGGTTGGCCAGGAACCAGACGATGATTCCGGCAGGAACCGCTGCCCTGACCGCGCGTCCGGTAAATACCATGGTCCTGTTCAGAAGGGAGCGCAGGGCTGAGCGGGTGATGTGCATTTTCCTGTAAGGAGGCAGCTCCAGGGTGAAGGCGGAGGGCAGTCCCTTTAGCAGTGTCTTTGACAGAAGCCAGGATATCCCCATGGACAGGTAGACAGCGGCCAGCAGCAGGATGGAAAACAACAGGGCGCAGGACAGGGAACCGGTCAGGGAGTCCACTGGCCCGGCTGCAAAAAACAGGGGTATCAGCATGATAAAAACAGGAAAGCGGCCGCAGCAGGGAATCATGGAATTGGTGAGTACGGCAATGGTGCGTTCCTTGGGGGACTGGATGGACCGGCAGCAGGCCACTCCGGCGGCATTACACCCCAGACCCAGGGCCATGGTCACACATTGTCCGCCGCAGGCGCCGCATTTCCCAAATACGGGATCCATGCCCATGGATGCCCGGGGAAGGAATCCAAGGTCCTCCAGCAGGGTGAAGAAAAAAAGGAACACAGCAAGGGGAGGCAGCATGATTGCAGCTGTCCAGGAAAGCGCGCGGAATCCCCCGTGGACAAGGCAGCCGGTAAGCCAGGGGGCCGCCCCCAGATATGTCATGGCCCTGTCCAGGGACAGCTCCAGCCGTGACAGGGCCTCCCACAAAAGCCGGGAGGGAAAACCGGCGGCAATCATGGTCAGATGAAGGACCCCGGCCAGCAGGAACAGCAGTATGATCTTGCCTGTAACCGGCCCGGTGAGGAGCAGGTCCAGAAGCACCCTGCGGGCGCCGTCCGTGTCGGAGGAGGCGCAGATACATTCCGCAGCTAATTTCTTAGGGGAAAAGTCCAGGCAGTCATAACAGAAAGCCTTCCGGTTCCCTGGTTTGGCCGCATAATGTATGGCGGCCTTGATATCGTCAAGATGGCTCCGGCGCCGGGCGCAGCAGGGAATCACGGGAATCTGGAGCACATCCTCCAGGAGGTTATAATCAATCACCAGCCCTGTCCGCAGCGCCTCGTCACAAAAATTAACGCAGAGTATCACCGGGATATTGTCTGCATCCCTGGTTCCTGTATCCATGCCCAGCACTTGTTTTAGCAGGTGAAGTCCAAGTTCCAGCCTGGTGGCATCAGCCACCACCGCGATGACGTCCGGCTGTTGGGAACCCAGGAAGGAGTCCCTGTTTTCCCGGGAACCGGAATCCGGGAACGGAGCAGGGGGAAGGGAATAGGCGCCGGGCATGTCAAGAAGCATATAAGTCTGGCCGCAGTAGGTGTACGTACCGCGGCCAGGCGTTCCTCTGTCCCCCCACCAGCTGCCGGTGTAACGGCACATACCTGTCAGTCCGTTGAATATTGTGGTTTTTCCGGCCTTTGGGGTTCCGGCAAGGGCAATCACGCTGCATTCATGTTCCATTCAATCACTCCATATATAAATCCAATCCAGGGAGCGGATTGGGCCTTATGATTAGATATGCCGGGAAATCTGTGTGGTGCCAGTACAGCGGCGCAGCGCCGGGTATGGCTGAAACGGCACAGGCTTTGGGGGGCAGTCTGCAGGACATTGTCAGGCAGGATGAATTCTACGGCTTGACGGCGGAAACGATATCAACTATACTAAAAGGAAAATACGCAGGAGATGGATGGTTATGGGATTTCAGGACGATTATGTGATGAGGACAATCAGCGACCTGGTCAGGGCCATTGCAAGGCTGGCGCTGGGCAAGAACGATATAGACTATGAACTTCCGGAGGACGAGGACAAGTATACGCCTATGGACCGGGTGTACCGCCAGTTAAAGGACATGGCGGACGCGGGCGATATCAACGGGGCTGAGAATTATCTCTCGGACCAGCTGGATCCCCAGGATATTGACCGCCTGGAGATGGCCCTTACTTTTTATATGTATCTTAACCAGATGAAGGATGACACACTTTTCGAGGCGAATTATTCGCGGGAGGAGATTGTGGACGGTATCAACAGCGTGTGCGCGGAATATGGCATTTCGGGTTTTGAGCATTTTGTGGATACTACCATGGTGTAAGTTTAATAGCTGCCAGATGGACGTGGGAACATGTGCACCTGGCTGCTTTTGTGAAAATCAGAAAGAAAGAGGAAATCCATGGAGATAAAAAGAGAATGCGCACAGTATTTGGAGGAATACTATAAGGAGCTGTTTTTCGGCAATGTGAATAAGCGGTACAGGGCCATGACGGCCGTGGAATTGAGGAAACGCTTAAAGCGTCTCACCGAGGCGAATATAAAGCCCCTTGAAAAAGCCAATGAGCTGAGCGATGTCCATGCCATGCTGTCCAAGGTCTGCGCATATCTGATGCACAAGGAGGGAAAGCTGCCGCCGGGACCGGCTGTCCAGGAGTGGGAAAAGAATTGTGCCAGCATGAAGGAATTCTGCGGCGCCCTTGCCAGAAAGGACCTGGAGTATTTGTCCGGCCTGTCACTGGAGGAACTGGAGCATGTGCTCAGGATGCAGGGGATCCGCCGTTACCTGCTGACCAACTCCCTGGACCGGGCCTACCAGCTGTTCTATATACCAAAGACCATCAAAAAGGGAATCCGGGAATCCGTGAACCAGAAGCCGGAGGAGGAGTATCCGGGAGCCAGGGAGATGAAGCGCAGGTTCATCCTTCATGTAGGTCCCACCAACAGCGGCAAGACACATGATGCGCTGGAACGGCTGAAGGAGTGCGGCCACGGGGCGTATTTCGGCCCCTTAAGGCTTTTGGCCCTGGAGGTCTATGACAAGCTTAATTCAGAGGGGCTTGCATGTTCCATGATAACAGGGGAAGAGACTCTGGAGGTGCCAGGGGCCGTGTGCCAGGCCTGTACCGTGGAGATGCTCAATGACCATGATTATTTTGATATTGTTGTGGTAGATGAATGCCAGATGGTTGCGGACCCATACCGGGGACACAACTGGACCAGGGCGGTCCTGGGACTGAGGGCAGAGGAGATACATCTGTGCATGGCGCCTGAGGCAGAGGATATCATTGTGCAGATGATAAAACGCTGCGGGGACCAGTTCCGGGTGGTGCGCCACAAACGGAATACCAGGCTGACCCTGGAGACAAAGCCGTATAACCTGAAACGGGATTTGAGAAAAGGCGATGCCCTGATTGTATTTTCAAAGAAGTCAGTGCTTGCCCTGGCAGCCCATCTGGAGAACGAGGGAACCCACTGCAGCGTCATATATGGGAGCCTGCCCCCGGCCACCAGGCGGGAACAGGTGCGCCGGTTCCTGGCAAAGGAGACCGATGTGGTGGTAAGCACGGACGCCATCGGCATGGGCCTGAACCTGCCCATACGCAGGATCGTGTTTGTGGAGACCAGGAAATTCGACGGGGTGGGCAAACGTACCCTGAACCCGGAAGAGATTAAGCAGATAGCGGGCCGGGCCGGGAGATACGGGCTTTATGATGAAGGGTTCGTCACTGCCATCGACGAGCTGGAAGTGATTCGGGACGGGCTGTCCAGGCTTCCCATACCCATCATGAAAGCGTATGTGGGTTTCCCGGAACAGCTGCTTAACCTGCCGGCTGAGATTGACACCCTGGTAAAAATCTGGGCATCCATGGATACGCCTTCCATCTATGAGAAAATGGAGGTGGACGAGCTGCTGTCCCTGTACATGACATTTGAACATGTGCATCAGGATGACATGGACACATTTACCAGGCAGGAGATATATAAGCTGATAACATGCTCCATTGACATAGATAATAAGATGGTCATGGACCTGTGGAAGGATTACTGCAGGGATTACAGGGATGCGGATGAATTGGAATTCCCCTACAGCCCTGGCGACGACCTGTATGACCTGGAAAGTTATTATAAGATGCTGGACCTGTATTTCCAGTTTTCCAGGAAGGCAGGGCTTCCGGTCCAGACCGGAAACCTCAATGAGGAGCGGCGTCACACCGAGGAAGAAATCAGCCGCATCCTGAAGACAGAATGTGCCAGCTATTCCCGCAAGTGTTCAGCCTGCGGGAGGGAGCTGTCATGGGATTATCCCTTCTCCGTATGTGAGAAATGTTTTGAGCGGGGGAAGATAAACCGTGCCCACAACCGCGGGGGACGGCGCCGCGCATCATAGAAGCGGGCCATTACCGCAGGCCTGCGCAGGGATGCGCCAGTTATTGCCAGAAGCGTATGGAAAAGACAAAGGAGGAAGAAAATGGAAAATCAACGTATCATTCAGGTGGAGGACAAGGTGCCCTTTAAGCTACTTGTCCCCCTCAGCATCCAGCACATGTTCGCCATGTTCGGCGCATCCATCCTGGTGCCATTCCTGTTCGGCATCAGTCCGGCCGTGGTCCTGTTCATGAACGGTGTGGGAACCTTGCTGTTCATCTGCGTGACAAAGGGGAAGGCCCCTGCTTATCTGGGGTCCAGCTTTGCATTCCTGGCTCCGGCCGGAGTGGTCATCAAAAGCTTTGGGGAATCCGGATATGCCTATGCACTGGGCGGTTTTGTGGCCGTGGGCTTTTGCGGGTGCATCCTGGCATTTATCGTCTACAAGTTCGGCACGGAATGGATTAATGTTGTCCTCCCGCCCGCAGCCATGGGACCGGTGGTGGCCCTGATCGGTCTTGAACTTTCCGGCAATGCGGCTGAAAATGCAGGCCTTTTGGACCCTGTGATGGACCCGGGCAAGATTATTGTATTCGTAATCACGCTGGGCACGGCTGTGTTTGGCTCCATCCTGTTCAGGAAGTTCTTTTCCGTCATCCCTATCCTGATAGCTGTCATAGCAGGGTATGCGGCTGCATTTGCGTGCGGTCTCCTGGACTTTTCAGCAGTGGCCGCAGCGCCTGTCTTTGCGCTGCCCAACTTTTCAAGGCCCAAGTTTAACCTGGAGGCAATCATGACCATCCTTCCGGTCCTGCTGGTCATCACTTCGGAACATATCGGGCATCAGGTGGTTACCAGTAAGATTGTGGGACGCGACCTGTTAAAGGACCCGGGCCTTCACCGTTCCCTGTTCGGGGATAACTTCTCCACCATGATATCAGGGCTTATCGGTTCCGTGCCAACCACCACTTATGGGGAGAACATCGGCGTCATGGCCATCACACGGGTATACAGCGTACGCGTAATCGCAGGAGCTGCCGTGCTGTCCATCATATGTTCCTTTATCGGCAAGCTGTCCACCCTAATCAGCACAATACCGGGGCCGGTCATTGGAGGGATTTCCTTCCTGCTCTATGGCATGATCGGCACCTCAGGCCTGCGTATCCTGGTGGATTCCCAGGTGGATTACGGCAATTCAAGGAACCTGGCCCTGACCTCTGTCATATTTGTCACCGGCCTTTCAGGGATTGCTGTGAAATTGGGCAATATCCAGCTGACCGGCATGGTCCTGGCCTGTGTGGTAGGTATGGTTTTAAGCCTTGTGTTCTATGTGCTGGATTATTTCCATCTGACCAATGACCAGGCATAGGATTACAGGCATGGAAATACATTGGAAAGTCATTGACATTTACAATGAAATCTGTAATAATGACTGATAAAGTAAAGTATTAAACCGATGAAGCGGAGATCAAACCGTAGAGGGCATTCACAGAGAGCAGGGGATGGTGGGATTCCTGTAATAAGCCGGACGGCAAATGGACCGCTGAGGGAAAGGTGAACAGGCAGGCCGGATGCGGCCGGAATCAGGAAGCGGGCAGCAGGAAAGCCGGAATCGGCTGCTGCTGGCTGTGATGATTGTCCGGCATCCATCGCCCCAGTATCCGGACCGCAGGCCTGCGTTAAAGGCAGAATATGTGCCGGTTTGTGCTGGGAGGTCCAAGCACGGATGGCGGGTTCCGGATGATGGAATTTACGCAGCGCAGTACCGGCATATTTGTAAAAGAGGTAAGCAGACAAGGTGGTACCACAGGTGTTATATCCAGACCTGTCCTTTCTAAGGGGCAGGTCTTTTTGTATCTGGAAATAGCAGAAAATGTAAATAACGGAAGGAGAAGGGCAATGTCCAAATCATTTTTAATGGGAAATGAAGCAATCGGCCTGGGAGCAGTCAGGGCGGGTGTGCAGGTGGTGTCAGGTTATCCGGGCACCCCGTCCACGGAAGTCCTGGAAACAGTTGCAAAACACAATCCAGGAGATATCTATGTGGAGTGGTCGGTGAATGAAAAAGCGGGTATGGAGGTGGCTGCAGCCGCCGCCTACACAGGCGCAAGGGCCATGGTCACAATGAAACAGGTGGGGCTTAACGTGGCCTCGGACCCCCTTATGAGCCTGGCCTATGTGGGCGTCAAGGGGGGCATGGTCGTCATGGTGGCGGATGACCCAGGTCCCATATCCTCCCAGACAGAACAGGATACGCGCCATTACGGACAGTTTTCCAAGCTGCCTGTATTTGACCCCAGTTCCCCGGAGGAAGCCTATGAGATGATTGGGGATGCCTTTGATTACTCGGAAAAATACCACACCCCGGTACTGTTCCGTCCCACCACAAGAATCTGCCATGGCTGTGCCAGCGTGGAGTTAAAGGAGCGGATCAGTCTCCCGGCGCCCCAGGGATTCGTGAAGGATCCTGATAAATGGGTTATTTTCCCGCGTTTGTCCAATGCAAACCACAAGATGATTGAGGCGCGCAACCCTGTAATCGGGGAGGATTTCAGCACCTACCGCTTTAACCTTGTGCACAGGGAAGAAAAGGAGACAATCCAGGGAATCATTACCCATGGGATCAGTTATGAGTTTGTCATGGAAGCGCTGAACGGATATAAGGGCGCGCGTATCATCAAGATATCCACACCCAACCCCACGCCGGAAAAGCTGATGCTTCAGTTCATGGACGGCCTTAAGGAGGTCATGGCAATAGAAGAACTTGACCCGGTGCTGGAACAGGAGCTGACGCTGCTCTGCGGCAGGCACCACCTGGACGTTAACATCCGGGGAAAGCTTACCGGGGATGTGCAGTGCGCGGGTGAGAACAGTGTGGAGTCCGTGCAGAAGGTGCTGGAGGCTTATCTGGGAGCGCCGTACATAGATTATCTGGAATCCCTGTCCGCCGGCGCGGTGCCTGACATGTGTTCCGGTGAAGCAGCCGGCGCGGTGCCTGACATGTGTTCCGGTGAAGCAGCCGGCGCGGTGCCTGGTATGTGTTCCGGTGCCGCCGTCCCGGTCTCCCTTGAGGATTCCCATCCCACGCCTTCCCATCCCACGCCGTCCCTTCCCGTCCGTCCTCCGGTCCTTTGCGCAGGATGTCCCCACAGGTCCTCCTTTTATGCGGTCAAGCGGGCTATGGAAAAGCTGAATCAGGAGCTGCCGGATGGACAGGAGCCTGTGGAAGGCGTTTACTGCGGTGACATCGGCTGTTATACACTGGGCAATGCAAAACCCCTTGACATGGTGGATACCTGTCTCTGCATGGGGGCAGGCATCACCATGGCCCAGGGGATGCAGAGGGTGGAGCCGCACAAGCGTTATTTCTCCTTTGTTGGGGATTCCACATTCTTTGCCTCCGGGCTCACAGGTATTGTGAATGCAGTGTACAATGAGGCCAATCTGACCCTGTGTATCCTGGATAATTCCACCACGGCCATGACAGGGCACCAGCCCCATCCGGGTACCGGCCGGACCATGATGGGCCAGGTAGTGGAAAAGGTTGACATAACAAAGGTGTTGGAAGGAATCGGCGTAAAGCACATAAGGACCGTGGACGCGCTGGATCTGGAGCAGTGCGTGGAAACCGTGCTGGAGCTTTCTGCCCTGGAAGGGGTAAAAGCCGTGATATTCAAGGCGCCCTGTATTGCCATTGTAAAAACCACGAAAAAATGCAGGATTGTGGAAGACAGGTGTGTGGACTGCCGTACCTGCATCAATGAAATCGGATGTCCGGCCCTGGTGCTGGACCAGGATACGGTCAGGATTGATCCGGGCCTTTGTACGGGCTGCGGGCTCTGCGGCCAGATATGTACTGTGGACGCCATTGAACCTGTGGAATAAGCGAGGAGGATAGCTATGACAAAGAATGTATTGTTATGTGGAGTGGGAGGACAGGGAACCGTCCTTGCGTCCCGCCTGATAGCCCTGGCTGCCATGGAAAAGGGGATGGAAGCCAGGGGTGCGGAAACCATTGGAATGGCACAGAGAGGCGGCAGTGTGGTCAGCCATGTGCGGATCGGGGAGGAAATCCACTCCCCCCTGATACCATATAAAGCAGCAGATGTCATCATTGGCTTTGAACCTGCCGAGGCAGTGCGCTGTCTTCCGTACCTGAAAAAGGGAGGCTGCATGGTGGTATCACCCGTGCCGATCCGCCCGGTTACAGCTTCCCTTACAGGAGGCGCCTATACCGGCAATGAGATGATGGAGTATCTTAAACAGACCGTGGATAACCTGGTGGTGGTGGACGGCACGGCCATCTGCGCCCAGAGCGGTTCCCCAAAGGTACTGAATGTGGCGCTGCTGGGCGCTGCCATTGCCAGCGGTCTGATTGGCATTTCCCTGGAGGAGATGGAGCAGGCCATATTAAAACGGGTACCTGAGAAGTTCAGGGCCATGAACGTGACAGCGCTTAACCTGGGCGCTGCCTCAGAACATGCGTGAAAAACGGAGGATAGAACCAATGAAGATGAAAGAATCCCAGTTCCTTCTAATAAAGGAACAGCTTAAGAAACTGACCGGCAAGGAGTGTTTCTACAAGCACAAGCTGGAAGGAATCAATGTGGACCAGATACAGTCACAGGAGGACTTTGAAAAGCTTCCGTTTACATGGAAAGGCGACCTGAGGGAGGCCTATCCCCTTGGTCTGATGGCTGAACCCGAAGATAAGATCGTGCGCATCCATTCCTCGTCAGGAACCACCGGTACCCCGGTCATCATCCCCTACACCCGACAGGATGTGGATGACTGGGCCCTGATGTTTGCCCGCTGCTATGAAATGGCGGGAATCACCAACATGGACAGGATACAGATTACGCCGGGATACGGGCTGTGGACAGCAGGAATCGGCTTCCAGCTGGGCGCCGAGCGCCTGGGAGCCATGACCGTGCCCATGGGACCCGGCAACACGGACAAACAGCTGCGCATGATGATGGACATGAAGTCCACGGTCCTGTGCGCCACCTCATCCTACGCACTGCTGCTGGCAGAGGAGATAGCCAAGAGAGGGATTGGTGACAGGATATGTCTGAAAAAAGGCGTAATCGGCTCAGAACGCTGGGGTGACAAGATGAGGAAGCGGATTGCCGCCGAGCTTGGAGTTGACCTCTACGACATCTACGGGCTCACAGAAGTATATGGTCCAGGCATTGCAATCAACTGCCAGGCCCAGGGAGCCATGCATTACTGGGATGATTTTATTTATATTGAGATTGTGGACCCGAAGACAGGGGAAGTCCTGCCTGACGGGGAAGTGGGGGAGATTGTCATCACAACCCTGAAAAAAGAAGGCGCTCCCTTAATCCGTTACCGCACCCATGACCTTTCCAGGATTGTGCCAGGCGACTGTCCGTGCGGTTCCCCCTATCCAAGGATAGGAACCTTAATCGGACGCACGGACGACATGGTAAAAGTAAAGGGTGTCAACATTTTCCCAAGCCAGATAGAAGAACTCTTAAGCTCCATTGAAGGCGCGTCCAGCGAGTATCAGGTCATGGTAGACCATCTCATGGGCAAGGACGTAATGACCCTGTTTGTGGAAACCATCCCATCCATTAACCGGTACGCACTTGAGATAGAAATACAGACCGGCTTCAAAAACAGGATAGGTCTGACACCGGTTGTTAAGCTGGTGGACCTTGGGGAACTTCCGCGGAGTGAAAAGAAGTCTACTCGGGTATTTGATAATAGATATTAGTGGGGGGTAGAAGCAGAGGGGTGCAGGAGGGTACGCAACCTCTGCTTTTGTTTGTTTCCGGAAGCGGGGACGGGAGGCGGGCGGGCTTTCGGTTCCTGGTTCCGGGCGCATGGTCTGCTAACTCAAAAAATGGACGGAAACAGGGCACCGCGCCAACTACCGAAGAAATCTTGATGATTTTTCGTCCGTAGGCGCTCTGCGTTCGGGTCTGGAAGCCCTCACTCGGCCCTGTTTCCGCCCATTTTTTGAGCAAGCAGACCAAGCACCCTCCACAAGGAACCGAAAGCCCGCCCGCCTCCCGTCCCCACTCCTGCCAAGGCTATGAAGAGGTTGCTGGCTCTTCCTGCCACTGCGTCTGAACACCCCACCACAGGAAAAAGATTCCGCCCGCCATATGCCGCAGACAGTCCGATGGTTGATGGGATCAAGTTGGGTTGGTATGGGGGGTGATTCATGCCATTGTTAGATGCTTAATAGAATATGGACAACTGCCCATATGCCATTGAACTTACGCTATAATAGGCCAGATGGAGAGGCTGGAAGAAAAAAGTATAAAAAAGCAATTAGATAGCAATAGGGAAGCAGCGAGGAAGATGTGGCTGGCATAGCTCAGCATAAATATAAATACCAGTACCATTACATCCAGCACCTGTTATCTGCGCCAGGAGCGTGTCTGCAAAGCGAATCGTAGCGACTACTACGCCGTTGCTATGCAGATCCACTCCTGACGCAGGCAGCGGCGCTGGATGTAGTGGTACTGGTATTAAATTTGCTCCAGGGATTCATATCTCACACTTCTGATTTGTGTGGTGCAGGAGGCTGTCGAGACGTAGCGGGTGAGCGGAATGGGGATGGGGGCGGTGGATGCATCTACAGGGGCGTGCAGGTCTTAGCCTATGGGAAGCGGTGCTAAGAGTCTGGCGCCTTTGTCTGAGCCCGATAACAAAATACCCGGAAGAAACTGAGCGCGAGTTAGGCGGCCAGACTCTTGTCCAGCACCGCTTCCCATAGGCTTAGAGCTGCTAGCCCCGCAGCCGTATCCACCGCCCCCATCCCCATTCCGCTCACGGACGGATGCACCTACCCCTTCATCCCACAAATCAACAACCCCTACCCTTCATAAATGCAGAACGCATTCTCATCCAAATTATTCTCAAACAAATACTGTTCGATTGTATTTCCCACCTTTTTAAGTATATCTTTTATCAATTTGGCTTTTTCCTCCGTGTCCCGGAAGGCTGGAACGCTGATGGACAGGCTGGCAATGGTTTTCTGGTTGCAGCAGATAGGGACTGCATAGCAGCAGATGTCCAGGGCGGTTTCTTTTTTCTCATGGGCGAATTTGCTGGCGTTGATTTCATCCCACTCTTTTTTTAGTGTTTCAAAATCAGTGATGGTATATTCGGTGAACTTTTCCAGACCGTTAGGGTACAGGGCCCTTACCTTTTCAAAGGGAAGCTGGTACAGAAGGGCTTTTCCAAGGGCCGTGCAGTAGAGGGGAAGCCGTTTCCCCACACTGGATACAAGGCGTATGGCCTCCTTTGAGTCCACCTTTGCTATATAGAGCACGCTGTTATCGGAACGGATTCCGAATTGGCAGATTTCGTTTGTTTCATTGACCGCATATTCCATTTCGGATTTGATGAACTGCATGATGCTCTTTTCACCGTAATAGGAAATTCCTGCCAGGTAGGCGCCGATGCCTATGGTGTAAAGGCTGCTGTCCTTGTGGTATGCAATGAAGTTCCGGCTGGCCATGGTGTGCAGGATAGGGGCCACGGTTGTCTTGGGGGAACCGATCTGCTTGGCTATATCAGAAAGGCTAAGTCCGGATGGGGTGGTTCCCAGCAGTTCCAGTATGTTTAAAACACGCTCGGTTGGTTTATGTTCTGTATTTGGCATTGTCCGCTCCTTTTAACTTGCTGAGTCTATTATACCAGAGGGAATTTTGAGAAAGCCATTAGTAAACATGTACAATATAAAATGTATATGTTTGTGTAATCTGTCAAAATGTTAAATTAATATTGACTTTTTATTGAATCAGATATATTCTTTTTATGTGACGTACGAGAATGCGCATATCGTACGAATATACGTACAATCAAAGAAGAGAGGGGTAAAACTATGATAATGAATTTCCTTAAAAAAGTTCCTGCCGGAATGATGATTGTGCCGCTGCTGATTGGCGCGGTCTTAAACACCTTTTTTCCCCAGGCGCTGCAGCTGGGCTCCCTTACAACAGCAACATTTTCCAATGCAGGCGCAGCAACCGCCATGGGTATCCAGCTTGTATGCCTGGGAACCACGCTGCAGCTGGGCGATATCGGAAGGGTGCTGAAGCGGGGCGGCATTCTGCTGCTTTCAAAGTTTTGTATCGGCTCAGTGATCGGTATTGCTGTAGGCAAGATATTTGGACCTGCCGGTGTCCTGGGATTATCTGCACTGGCAATCATCAGCGCCGTAACCAACAGCAACGGCTCCGTATACCTGGCCCTGATGCAGACCTACGGAGATGATGTGGACGGAGGAGCCATGGCGCTGCTGGCGTTAAATGACGGACCGTTCATGACCATGATTGCCATGGGCGTATCGGGTCTTGCCAATATTCCGATCCAGGCATTGATTGCAACCGTGACCCCCATCCTGGTGGGCATGATCCTGGGGAATATGGATAAGAAGTTTGCGGAATTCGTTTCCCCAGCAGGCTCTGTGATGATTCCTTTTGTGGGACTGACCCTGGGCGCGGGAATCAATCTTATGAATGTCCTTAAGGGCGGTATACCTGGCGTGATCTTAGGTCTTATCTCTGTATTTGTGGGCGGTGCGTTTATCGTATTCTGCGACAGGATGATTGGCAGGCGTCCCGGATATGCGGGCTGGGCAGTTGCCACAACCGCAGGCAATGCCGTGGCTGTCCCGGCCGTGGTGGCCATGGCGGACCCGGCCCTTGAGCCGTATGTATCCGGTGCAACCACCCAGGTGGCAGCGGCCGTGGTGGTAACGGCAATCATCGCGCCCCTGATGACAAGCTACTGGGCCAAGAAGTACGGCTGTCCCAAAATGCCGCTTAAAACTGAATAAATAATAGGACAAATGGTGGAGGATGATTAGAATGAGTGAAATAATTACAAATGCAATGATTATTGACGAAAAAGATACGGTAGCCGTTGCCATTGAACCGGTTAAAGCAGGCCAGGCCGCGGCGTGGCTGGATAAGACCGGCGGGCTCCATGAGGTTACGGCTGTCACGGACATACCCATTTACCACAAATTCGCAATCAGGGATATGCAAAAGGGAGAACCGGTTGTCAAGTATGGGGAACATATCGGGCTGGCTGCCAGGGATATCCAGGCAGGAGAGCATGTACATACACACAATGTTGAGAACCACAGGGAACAATTATAAAAGGGGGTTGACACAATGGATAAGAAAGTAATGAAGGAAATGACATTTATGGGATACAGAAGACCGGATGGAAGGGTAGGGATCCGCAATAAGGTTTTAATCCTTCCGGCCAGCGTATGTGCTTCTGATACAACAAGGATCATTGCCTCCCAGGTAGAAAACGCAGTTACATTTAACAATCAGAATGGATGTTCACAGGTACCATCGGACCAGCAGTTTACCATGGACGTGATGGCTGGTTATGCGGCCAATCCTAATGTATATGGGACCGTGGTCATCTCTCTGGGATGTGAGAACTGCCAGATGGACCTGGTCCTGGACGCAATCAGGGAACGCACCAACAAGCCATTGGAGCATTTCATCATCCAGGAAAACGGCGGTACCATTGCCACCATTGAGAAGGCGGTGCGCGCGGCCAGGCAGATGGCAATGGATGCGTCCATGCTTGCCCAGGAAGCATTCGGCATGTCTGAACTGATTATCGGAACAGAATGCGGCGGTTCAGACCCCACTTCCGGCCTTGCCTCCAATGTACTTATCGGCGAGATCAGCGACCGTATGGCGGAAATCGGGGGCACATCCATCCTGTCTGAGACAACTGAATTCATTGGCGCGGAACACATACTGGCAAAGCGGGGGAAGGATGAGAGGGTCAGCCAGCGCATTTACCAGATTGTACATGATTATGAAAATGCTATCCGCCTTGTGGGCCATGACGTGAGGGAGGGGAACCCGTCCCCGGGCAACATGGAAGGCGGCCTGACAACACTGGAAGAAAAGTCCCTGGGCTGCATCCATAAGGGCGGCCATGCACCGGTCAATGAGGTCTATGACTATGCGAAACAGGTAGATAAGAACATGGGCCTGGTCATCATGGACACACCAGGAAACGACCCCTCATCCGTTGCAGGAATGGCTGCCGGCGGCTGCCAGATATGCCTGTTCTCCACTGGCCGCGGAACCCCCACCGGCAACCCGATTGTGCCTGTCATCAAGATAACGGGAAATAAAGTAACCTATGCAAACATGTCCGATAACATTGACATTGATGCCAGCCCCTATATCTACGGCAAAAAGACCCTGGAGGAATTAGGGGATGAGCTGTTGATGGAAATAAAGCAGGTGGCTGACGGAAAGCTGACCAAGGCAGAAGCCCTGGGCTATACGGAAATGGCCATTGCCAGGGTATGTAATTATATGTAGCCATATAAGGACGGAGCAATGAAAAAAAGAGGTGTATCATGAAATACATAAGGTTTATGGCCCCTGGAAAGGAAGCAGAGGTTGGCATCCTTTTGGAGGGGAACCGGGTTATCCCGGCGTCATCCTTTGTTCCCGGACTGAAGAAGGGGGATATGATGGACTTCATAAAACATGCCGGTATCTCCGGCGGCTTACCAGAGCCGCCGGTTTCCGGATGTTTGGGAGAACCGGTATATGACCTGGATTCCGTAAGGCTTCTTGCGCCCATTGAACGGCCGGTTCACGATATCCTGTGCGTGGGTGTGAATTATGAAGACCATCTAAAGGAAACAGAGGAACATTTGGGGGAAGAAAGTTTTAAAAAGCCGCCCAAGGCAGTATACTTCTCCAAGCGGGCGCTGCGGCTTATGGGTCCTGACGGACGGATTGAGGGCAGGCTGGATGTGGATGAGGCGCTGGACTACGAGGTGGAACTGGCGGTCATCATTGGCAAAGACGGAAAGAAGATACCGGCTTGCAGGGCAGAGGAATATATATTCGGATATTCTATCTTTAATGACATCTCATCCAGGAACCTGCAGACGGCACATGGCCAGTGGTTTTACGGAAAGAGCCTGGACACATACGCATCCATGGGGCCGGTAATCGTGGGCCGGGAGGAACTGCCCTTTCCCGTGGAGCTGGAAGTAAAAAGCTTTGTCAACGGGCAGCTGCGCCAGCACTCCAATACGCGCAGTTTCATCCACGGCATTCCGTGGCTCATATCGGAATTGTCCCAGTGCATCACACTGGAGTGCGGGGACATCATTGCCACAGGAACCCCCTCCGGCGTGGGTATGGGGTATGACCCGCCCCGTTATATGAAAAAGGGCGACCAGGTAACATGCGAGATAGAGAAAATAGGTAAACTGACAAATATAATCGGCTAGGGAGGAAATATATGAACGTGAACTTTTACACTCCGGTTGTAACTGCATTTGATGAGAATGGAGAACTGGATTTACAGGGCAATAAAAACATATACGACCATTTAATCGGAGGCGGCATCGCAGGCCTGCTGATACTTGGGAGCAGCGGTGAATTCTATGCCCTGAACATGGAACAGAAAAAAACGCTGATTGACATGGCGGTCCCATATATTAATAAGAGGGCAAAGGTATTCTTTGGAACCGCATGTGACAGCATGGAGGAAACAGTGGAGCTGAGTAACTACGCCCTCCGGGCGGGAGCGGACGGCGTGATGCTGATCAGCCCTTACTATTTTACCATTGACGATGCATCCATTGAAGCATTTTATGATGAGGCGGCAAACAAGATTAACGGGCCTCTGTACATCTATAATTTTCCTGCCAGGACCGGATATGACGTAAAACCGGAAATTGTCCTGAACCTGCTGCGCAGGCACAAAAATATCGTGGGACTGAAGGACTCGGTTTCAGAGATGGGCCATACCAGAAGCATCCTTACAATGGTGAGGGAGGAATTCCCTGAGTTTGAGGTATACTGCGGTTTTGATGAGAACCTGATCCACAATGCTGCCTGCGGCGGCGCGGGCTGTATCGGCGCCCTGTCCAATGTATATCCGGAGCTTTTGGTAAGCTGGCAGGAGGCTGTGAACCGGAAGGACTGGGATACTGCCTTTGCCCTCCAGAAAAAGGTGGACCTGTTAATGGGTATCTACGATATCAATCCGTTTTTTGTGGGAACCCTTAAAAAGGCAATGCTCCTAAGGGGAGTCCGGATAAAGGATTGCTGTAAGAAACCTGTGCTCCGTACAACGGAATCAGAAACAGGGCGTCTGAAGGCAATCATGGAACAGATGGGGTGACAAAAGATAGGAGGATTTCATGTTTTGGTCAGGGGCTGCGTCTGCGGCCCCTGTTTCTGCTGCCGGCAGGACGTAAAACAGGCTTCAGACACACCCTAAGGAACGTACCAGCACTTCCTTTGCATTTTCAGTGCGCAGCGCAATCAGGGTGCCGCGTATGAGATAGGCAGACATGGAATCCCTGCTGCCGCCAAGGATGCAGGTTATATGCTCCTTGAAGGAAAAACCCAGGGAGTCCAGCCTGTCAGACATATATGGGTCGCTGATGATCCAGACCACCTCGGCTGTTTCACCTGGATTGAGTTCATTTAAAGGATAGACCATAATAAATCACCGGTTCAGGTTTGTTATTATATTATATGCAGGGCGCTTATCCGGGGAGAGGAACAGGCCTGTCACACATTCCGTACATGCCCATATAATAGAGTACAACCTAATTGAAAGGAGAATATAAAATATGAATTATAATGAATGTGGTGGTTGTAGTGGAAATGGTGTGAATTATGGCGGGACAGCTGTGAACGCGGGTGCGGCATATGCTGCCGGCGGTACCTGTTATGGAAATACAGATAATTATGGAACTGCGGCTTATTATGGGAATACGACCTATGCGAACACGGCCAGTGCAGCAGCTGCCAGCGGTGGCTGCCGCAACTGCAATTTATACTGGCAGGGATATATGGCTGGATTCTACGCCAATAACCAGTGCAACCAGTCACCTGTTGCCAGGACCGCTGCCCAGGCAGCAGGGCGCACCGCCTCCGCCGCGTCAACCGGTAACTGCGGGTGCAATTCCGGCTGCGGATGCGGCAGATGTAACTCCGGATGCGGATGCAGCAGGTGAAGGTCTGGCTGCAGCACATGTAATTTGAGGTTATGATAAAGGGAATATAATCCGGAGAATCCGGATGGGATGGCCGGGGCTTCCATGGATGTGGGGGCCCCGGTCCCCCATTTACTGAATCATTCCAGAATCACATCCACCGGAGCACATCAATCGTCATGGCAGCCGGTGTTATGGCGCAGTCATATGCAAGGACATGGACGCCGGCCTCTGCCGCTGCCCGCAGCGCATCGCCAAAAGCAGGATGGGTGGTGTCATTGGGCCTGAATCCGTGGACTCCTTTCATCTGGATGACAAACAGTACATAGGCTTCATAACCTTCCAGCACCGACTTTGCCAATCCGTGAAGATGCTTAATCCCGCGCTCAGTGGGCGCGTCCGGAAACATGGCCATGCCATCTGTTTCCAGGGTTACCCCCTTTACCTCCATGAACGCAGGCCGTGTCCTGCTGCCATTCATCTCATTGAGGGTAAATGCCAGGTCAAACCGGGAATCACCGTGGGTCACCTCGCGCCGCAGGCTGTCAGGCGCCCAGCCAGGCAGTCCGGGAATGCAATCCAGTCCGCCCAGCCATTCCCAGGCCGCCCGGTTCGGCGCCTGGGAGTCCATGTTAATCAGGATATCTCCCTTATATACCCCAATCAGGTCATATTCTGTCTTGCGTCCGGCTGCAGCGGCATCCGGATGGTACTGAAGGATTACCTTTACGCCGGGAATCAGCAGCTCCCTGCAGCGTCCTGTGTTCTTCACATGGCAGACAACAGTCTGGCCTTCCAGCCTCACATGGGCAATGAAACGGTTGGGGCGGCTTATGAATGTTCCGGTTTTTATATGCTGATAAATCATTGAAGATTCCTCCTGGTCAAAGTGTCGGGTATCCATAGGGATATGGATCCGGATGATATCAATCCGAATGATACCAATCCCTGTCATCCACACCTATGTGGAAAAACAGGCGATACTCAATTATATAGAAACCATCCGGAGGAATCAAGCAGAATCTGCATGAACCCGGTCATGTTCAATCATCTGTGTTTCATCAGCCATGGATTCGGCCATGTCCCATATTAATCCTTTGGAATATACTCATCCAGATACTTCCCGGCTTCCTCCCGGCTCAGGGAAAACCTCGTTACCAGTTTGGCCAGTATCTGTTCTTCCGTCTTATGCTCCTCCAGGTTATCCAGGATGAATGCCGCTATCCCTGCAGCCATTCCCTCGGCCTTTCCTTCAGCCTTTCCTTCGGCCCGTTCCTTTTCAAGAATATCACACATAATATCGATTCCCTCCTTCTTTTCCTTCAGCAGTCTGACCCTTGCAGCTAAATGCGGGAAGGTCCCGGTCTCATAATCAGCTGCCGAGTGTTCCATATAATCCAGCAGTTCCCTTTGTTTCGGCGTGTCCGCTGCTCCTTCAAAATTGACATATAACTCATGGACCCCATTGTCTAAAATAGTCCCGGTCCCATCCACAATCCGGATTATCTCGTTAATCCCTTTGTTCCTTCCGATGAAATCCTTTTTCGTGATATAAATCAGGTAAACCTCCGGAATGGCCTCAAAATCATTCCCCTTTTCAAGATAACTCATGTCAATGCCGCTTAGATGATAGCGTACCCGCCGGACATGGTCTTCATCTTCCTGAGGGTGCATTTCCACGTTTATCAGACGGCCTTCTTCATCCTCGGCCAGAGCGTCTAATACCACGGAGCGGTTTTCCACATTGCGGATGGAATACTGGGTTTTAAAGCAAGATACGAGTTTAACCTGAATCGGATAGACTTTTTAGAATAATCAGATGTACTGCTTTGGATTCATTGTAGCATATATTCCCGGCCGCTGCAACCGTTCCGAATTTCAGTTGCACCGGCCGGTGAAATGTGTTAATATTTCAATAATAAATGTGAACATAATATAAAAGCGAGGACAAGAGTATGGGATTAACCTATCAGAGTACAAGGGGCCGTGAGACAGGCGTGCCGGCATCCATGGCCATCCTGAAGGGACTGGCAGAGGATGGCGGCCTGTTCATGCCCACAGAGATACCGGAGCTTGACGTGCCCATGGAGAAGCTTGGGACCATGACCTACCAGGAGACGGCCTATGAGGTCATGAAGCTGTTCCTTACGGATTACAGTCCCGAGGAACTTAAAGATTGTATAACAAAGGCCTATGACAGCAAGTTCGACACAGAAGAGATTGCGCCCCTGGCAAAGGCTGACGGCGCATACTTCCTGGAACTGTATCACGGAAGCACCATAGCATTTAAGGACATGGCCCTTTCCATCCTGCCCCACCTTATGACCACGGCGGCAAAGAAGAACCGGGTGGATAAGGAGATTGTGGTCCTGACAGCCACCTCCGGGGACACGGGTAAGGCTGCCATGGCTGGCTTTGCAGATGTACCGGGCACCCGTATCATTGTATTTTATCCAAAGGACGGGGTCAGCAAGGTCCAGGAACTCCAGATGCGCACCCAGAAGGGCGCTAACACAAACGTGGTGGCAATTAACGGCAACTTTGACGATGCCCAGACCGGTGTGAAGAAGCTGTTTGGGGACAAGTCCCTGGAGGCTTTGCTGGAATCAAAGGGCTTCCAGTTCTCATCCGCCAATTCCATCAATATCGGCAGACTGGTCCCGCAGATTGTTTACTATGTATATGCCTATGCAAGGCTTCTGGCCAATGAGGAGATTGCAGGAGGCGAGCAGATTAATGTGGTGGTTCCCACAGGCAACTTCGGTAATATCCTGGCAGCCTACTTTGCAAAACGCATGGGCGTTCCGATTAAGACTCTGATCTGTGCGTCCAATGACAATAAGGTGCTGTATGATTTCTTTACCACGGGAACCTATGACAGGAAGAGGGATTTCATACTCACCAATTCCCCGTCCATGGATATCCTGATTTCCAGCAACCTGGAGCGCCTGATTTATCTGAGCACGGGCTGCGACGCCAGGGCCAACAAGGCTTTGATGCAGGACTTGTCCGTGAAGGGTAGCTATACCGTCACAGAGGATATGAGGGCGTTCATGTCTGATTTCGCAGGCGGCTTTGCAACCCAGGAAGAAAATGCGGCCGCCATCAAGAGGATATTTGACAGCACCGGTTACCTGATTGACACCCATACAGGCGTTGCAGCTGCTGTATATGGGGACTACAGGGCCAAAAGCGGCGACACGGCAAAGACCGTCATTGCCTCCACGGCAAGTCCCTACAAGTTCTCTGACAGTGTGATGGAAGCCATTGCCGGGCCTGAGAGCATCAGGGGCAAAGACGGATTTGAAGTGGTAGATGCCCTGAGCAGCCTGTGCGGAGTGGATGTGCCTGCTGCGGTTGAAGAAATCCGCCATGCGCCGATACGCCACAATACGGAGTGCGATGTGGATAAAATGGAAGCAACGGTAAAAGCTATTCTTGGGATCTGATCCATAGCATTACCCATACTAAATACCTTACTGTTTTGCCGGACTGGTTTTCCAATGGCACGGGCAGGGCATTTAATGCGGGACATTCTGGTCCTGACGCGATATGGACTATAAATTAAAAAAACATCTTCCTTTTTGTTCGCAGCTGCGATATAATAGGTGAGATAGTTAATAAAATAACAAACTTTATAAGGAGGGTATCAAATGTTAGTTTCAGCAAAAGAGATGCTTGACAAGGCTAGGGAAGGCAAGTATGCAGTTGGACAGTTTAACATCAATAACCTTGAGTGGACCAAGTCCGTGCTGCTGACAGCAGAAGAACTCAAATCTCCGGTTATCCTGGGCGTATCAGAGGGCGCAGGAAAGTATATGACAGGCTTTAAGACAGTATCTGCCATGGTGAAGGCCATGATGGAAGAACTGAACATCACGGTTCCGGTTGCCCTGCACCTGGACCACGGCTCATACGAGGGCTGCTATAAATGTATCAAGGCAGGATTTACCTCCATCATGTTCGATGGCTCCCATTATCCAATTGAGGAGAACATTGAGAAGACCAAGGAACTGGTTAAGATTGCACATAACATGGGACTGTCCCTGGAAGCTGAGGTGGGCTCCATCGGCGGTGAGGAAGACGGCGTTGTTGGCCTTGGCGAGTGTGCGGATCCAAATGAGTGCAAGGCCATTGCTGATTTGGGAATCGACTTCCTGGCAGCAGGCATCGGCAATATCCACGGCAAATATCCGGAGAACTGGCCAGGCCTGCGCTTTGACGTGCTGGAGAATGTGAAAGCGGCTGTAGGCGACATGCCTCTGGTGCTTCACGGCGGAACCGGTATCCCTGAGGATATGATTAAGAAGGCAATCAGCCTGGGCGTTGCCAAGATTAATGTTAACACAGAGTGCCAGCTTACCTTTGCAGCAGCCACCAGGGAGTACATCGAGGCCGGCAAGGACAAGAGCGGCAAAGGCTTTGACCCAAGGAAACTGCTTGCCCCGGGCGCAGATGCAATCAAGGCAACCGTAAAAGAAAAGATGGAATTATTCGGTTCCGTGGGCAAGGCTTGAGTCCTAAGATATTAAGACAGCTTAATAATGCTTATTAGAATAAAAAACATGTTTTCCCGAAAAACTGCTTGCAATTTTAAAGGAAATGGTTTATTTTAATAAAGAACAAAGGTGTTCTCTCTCAAGGGGAGAGCACCTTTTTGTTATATATCCGGCCGGACTGAATAAAATTACGGGAAATGGTATTTGGATTTTGACAGGATAACAGGACTATGGAAAATGAAGCAGAAGATCCAAAAGGAAGGATCAAAGAGAGGATGGAGGAATCTATGAGCGATGTATTGAATGTATCTGAGATATTCGGGAAAAATGTGTTCAATGATGCGGTGATGAAGGACCGTCTGCCTAAAAATGTGTATAAGAAGCTGAAAAAGACAGTGGAAGACGGCGCGGAACTGGATCCCAGTATTGCGGACGTGGTGGCACACGCCATGAAGGACTGGGCAATTGAGAGGGGGGCCACCCACTATACCCATTGGTTCCAGCCGCTGACAGGCGTGACGGCTGAGAAGCATGATTCCTTTATCTCTGCTCCAAGCGACGGCAAGGTAATCATGGAATTTTCCGGCAAGGAACTGATTAAGGGTGAGCCGGATGCATCCTCCTTCCCCTCAGGCGGCCTGCGCGCCACCTTTGAGGCCAGGGGCTACACGGTCTGGGATTGTACCTCTCCCGCATTCTTAAGGGAGGACGCCATCGGCGTCACCCTCTGCATCCCTACCTCCTTCTGCTCGTATAAAGGCGAGGCCCTGGACAAAAAGACGCCGCTGCTGCGCTCCATGCAGGCAGTTAATGAGCAGGCCCTAAGGATCCTCAGGCTTTTTGGGAACACCACGGCCAGGCGGGTTGCTCCGTCCGTGGGGGCTGAGCAGGAATACTTCCTGGTAGACCGTGAAAAGTACTTACAGCGCAAGGACCTGATTTACACCGGGCGCACCCTTTTTGGAGCCATGCCGCCCAAGGGGCAGGAGCTGGAGGACCATTACTTTGGCGCCATCCGTGAGAGGATCGGTTCCTACATGAACGATGTGAATAAAGAACTTTGGAAGCTGGGCGTGCCGGCCAAGACACAGCACAACGAGGTTGCGCCTGCACAGCACGAGCTGGCCCCCATATATGAGGGCGTGAACCAGGCAGTGGACCACAACCAGATTGTAATGGAGACACTGAAAAAGGTGGCTGGCCGCCATGGAATGGCATGCCTTCTCCATGAGAAGCCATTTGCAGGCGTCAACGGTTCAGGAAAGCATAACAACTGGTCCCTGACCGCGGACGACGGCACCAATCTTTTAAACCCAGGTGACACGCCCCATGAGAACATCCAGTTCCTTCTGGTGCTGGCATGTATCATTAAGGCGGTGGATCTTCACGCAGACCTGCTGCGGGAGTCGGCTGCAGATGTGGGCAATGACCACAGGCTGGGCGCCAACGAAGCGCCGCCGGCCATTATCTCCATCTTCCTTGGAGAGCAGCTGGAGGATGTGATTGACCAGCTGTGCAGCACAGGTGAAGCCACCCATTCCAAGAAGGGCGGCACCTTAAGGACCGGCGTTGATATCCTTCCTGACCTGGATAAGGATGCAACGGACAGGAACAGGACCTCGCCATTTGCATTTACAGGCAACAAGTTCGAGTTCCGTATGGTGGGTTCCTCTGATTCCATTGCAAGCCCCAACACCGTGTTAAACACCATTGTGGCGGAAGCGTTCAAGGAAGCTGCCGATGCCCTGGAAAAGGCAGAGGATTTTGACATGGCGGTCCATGACATGATTAAGGAAATGCTGTCAGCCCACAGAAGGGTCATCTTTAATGGAAACGGATACTCGGATGAATGGGTTGCGGAGGCAGGGAAAAGGGGCCTTCCCAACATCCGCTCCATGGTGGAGGCCATTCCTGCCCTGACAACGGATAAGGCAGTGAAGCTGTTTGAGGAATTCGGCGTATTTACCAGGGCTGAACTGGAGTCCAGGGCTGAGGTTGAATATGAGAACTTTTCCAAGGCCATCAATATAGAAGCCAGGACCATGTATGATATGGCCAGCAAGTCCATTATACCGGCGGTCATCAAATATACCACGCAGCTGGCAGCCTCTATATCCGCGGTCAAGGGCGCCTGCCCGGAGGCGGATGTGAGCACACAGACAGGACTTCTCATGGAGGCCTCCGGCCTGCTGGCCGATACCAAGGCAGCTGTGTTAAGGCTGGCCCAGGTGACTGAGAAGGCGGCCGGTGCGGATGGCGGGATTGCCCAGGCAGCCGCATATCACAGTGAAGTGGTACCTGCCATGGAGGCCTTACGGGCGCCGGTGGATAAGCTGGAAATGATAGTGGATAAGGAACTGTGGCCAATGCCCAGCTACGGCGACCTGATATTTGAAGTGTAGGCCGGTTGCCGCGGCGTCAGACACAGAAACCGGCTGCCGCGGCGTCGGATATGGAGACTGGCTGCTGCATCGGATATAGAAGCCGGCTGTCAAATCCATCAGACATGCGGCCGGACATGGTCAAGTCAGTTACGGGGAAATGAGTATCATGATAGATAAGCCTATATGGAAAAGGGGTCCTGCCGGTAGGGTGGAGGCCCCTTTTCCATCCCCTGTTCCATGGAGCCTTAATCCGGCTTGCATTTTCCGGGGGATGTGTTATAATGTTCATATATTTTTGTTAAATGAATATTTTGAACATAAATGGGACGGAAGCGAGGATTTGTATTGATGGACAGACATGGACTTGTGTGCAGGACAGTGCTGGAGCAGTCGGATATCACCCAGAGGGAGATGGCGCAAAAGCTTAAGGTGTCCCTGGGTACTGCCAACGGGCTTATAAAAGAGTGCATCGGAATGGGATACATTGCGGAACGGGGGGACGGCGCAGCCGGCTCCGGATGGGAGCTTACAGGGGAAGGGAAGCGCCTGCTAAAAGGGTATAAGGTTGACGGTGCATTAATCATAGCAGCAGGGTTTGGCTCCAGGTTCGTCCCCCTGACATTTGAGACCCCCAAGGGGCTTTTGGAGGTGTTCGGGGAGCGTATGATTGAGCGCCAGATAGGCCAGCTTCATGAGGCAGGGGTTACGGACATCACCATAGCGGTGGGTTACCTGAAGGAAAAGTTTGAATATCTGATAGACAAATATGATGTGAAGCTTCTCTATAATCCTGAGTATCCGGACAAGAACACCCTGGCCACCATCCACAGGTCCAGGAAGGTCTTGGAAGGGCGGAACATGTATGTGCTGTCCTCCGACAACTGGATGAGGGAGAACATGTTCCACGCATATGAGTGCGGGGCATGGTACAGCGCCGCTTATCAGCATGGCGAGACCAAGGAATGGTGCCTGTCCTTTAACAAGAGGGGGCGTATCACGGATGTGAAGATAGGCGGAAGGGACCAGTGGGTCATGTATGGACCGGCCTATTTTTCCAGGGAGTTTTCCGCACGGTTCCTTCCTGTGCTGGAGGCCTATTACAAAAGCCCGGGCACGGAGCAGTTTTACTGGGAACAGGTATATGTGGACATGCTGTCAGGCGAGGCCAGGCGCCGTCTGGAACAGGAAGGCGGGGCTCTGCTTGATGAGGCCGCAAAGGCCTGCGGCCTGCCGCCCTCCCATTGGGATGAGATTGAAATGGATGCAAACCGCCAGCCCGACGACCAGGTATATGAGTTCGAGAACCTGGAAGAACTGCGCTTATTCGACCCCAGGTATCAGAATCATTCTGACAACGCGGCCATGAAGCTGGTGGCCGAGGTATTTAAGGTGCCTGAGTCCCGGATTCAGGATATCCGCTGCCTGAAGTCCGGCATGACAAACAAGTCCTTCCTGTTCAGGGTTGGGGAGCGCAGCTGCATCTGCCGTATCCCCGGTCCGGGCACGGAGCTGCTTATTAACAGAAAACAGGAAAAACAGGTCTATGACGCAGTGGCCTGCCTTGGCATTACCGAGCATGTGATTTATATGAACGAACGGACCGGTTATAAGATTGCCGAATACTACGAAGGGGCCAGGAATGCAGACGCCTCGGACTGGTCTGACATGGACCGGTGCATGGAGATGGTGCGCAGGCTCCATGGGTCAGGCATCACGGTGGGACATGACTTTGACATCCGTGAGAGGATTGATTTTTATGAAAAGCTGTGCAGCAGCCATGGCGGCAACCTTTTTGAGGACTACCAGGAGGTGCGGGAGTGGATGGATTGGCTCATGGATTGTATGGACGCCATGGACCGCCCCAAATGCCTGAGCCATATTGATGCCAATGTGGATAACTTCCTGTTTCTTAAGGATGGCGGTGTAAAACTTCTGGATTGGGAGTATGCCGGCATGTGTGACCCAATCATGGATGTATCCATGTGCGCAATCTATTCCTATTATGATGAGGCGGATATGGAGAAGCTTCTGGCAAGCTACCTCCAAAGGGAACCTACAAAAGACGAGTATTTTGCCGTCTATGCCTACGCTGCGCTGGGAGGTTTCCTGTGGAGCCTGTGGGCCGTGTATAAGAGCGCGCTGGGAGATGAATTCGGGGAGTACACCATAATCATGTACCGGTATGCCAAGAAATATTATAGGAAATTACGGAAATTGTAATAAAAATGTTATCAAAAGCATATGGGATTGTGCTATAATCAAAAATATGTGGAAAACTGGGGAATATTGTCCCCTACTGGATATAAGAGGCGAGGAGGATGACACATGGGACATAAAAGGTACTGGACAGCTGTCACAGCAGCCGGTATGATTGGGGCCATGGCATTGGGAAGCGCATTTACCAGCTATGCCGCCGGCAGCTGGACAAAATCAAATGACAACTGGACCTATGTCGACAACGGCCAGGTATACACGGGATGGCTGCAGACCAGTGAAGGATGGTACTACATGGACCCGTCCACTGGATATATGACAAAGGATTTCAAGCAGATTGACGGCAAATGGTATTTCTTCAAGCCCAGCGGCATCATGGCAACGGGCTGGGTCAATCCGGAAGACGGCAAATGGTACTATATGCTAAATGATGGGACCATGGTAACAGGCTGGCTGAAAATCAGCAATGGAACCACCAGCGACTTTTATTTCATGCGGGGCAACGGAACCATGGCAACGGGCTGGCGTGAGATGGACGGGGCCTGGTACTATTTCCAGAGCAACGGCAAGTGCGTTGTGAATTCCTGGGCCCAGATTAAGGACAACTGGTACCTGTTCGGCACGGACGGCAAGATGATGACCGGCTGGGCCAAGGTGGACAAGGATTATTTCTACCTGAACACGGACGGGCGCATGCTGATCGGATGGCTCAGTGACAGTGACGGCAATAAGTATTACATGGATATGAGTAACGGTAAGATGTCCACGGGCTGGAAGCAGATTGACGGCTCATGGTACTATTTTAACAGCAATGGCCATATGATGACTGGCTGGATTCAGCTGGACGGAAAGTATTACTATCTGAACCCTGCCAATGAGGGAAGGATGCTTGCAGGCACCACGGCAACCATCAACGGAACGCAGTACACCTTTGACGCCAGCGGTATATGCCAGAACGCCGGCGGTGTATCGGCCCAGACTCCGGGGACTGTTGACAACAACAACTCCACCGGCACAAGCGGCGGTCCGGGGGCATCCGGCGGTTCCTCAGGCATCAGCAACAACGGGCCTGGAGGCACGTCCGGGGGGAATCCCGGAACCAGTTCCGGAAATAATTCACCGGGCGGAAGTTCTTCAGGGGGCCTGCAGGCCGGAAGGACAGACGGACCAGGCTGAGGGTGGATCAGATCATAATACGGGGGATGTCACAGCGGACGGCTGGGCATCCCCTCTTATTTTTTATATAAGGAGAAATGTATGAAAAACAAGATGCACATGATAAGACGCTGCCAGGTACTTGCCATGGCGGGAATCATAAGCGCGGGCACCATTCTTCCCGCAGGCACCGCTCTGGCAATTGGGCCGGGAGAGACATCGGCGCCGGTTGCCACATCAGCAGGCCCAGGAGGCCCCGGGCAGCCTGCGGCAGGCACCGGGAGTACAGGAAGTACGGGCGCGGCATCCTCCGGCACCGCCGCAGCCAACCCCAATGCCTGGAAAAAGGTAAACGGGGCATACCGGATGCCGGACGGCACATCCATCAGCAACGTGCTGTTCAGGGGAATTGACGTATCCAGATGGCAGGGGGATATTAACTGGAGCCAGGTGGCTGCTGACGACGTGTCCTTTGTCATGCTGGGAACACGCTCCAAAGGTGCGGTGGACCCATATTTCCACAGGAACATACAGCAGGCCAGCGCGGCCGGGGTTAAGGTGGGGGTCTATATCTATTCCCTTGCCACCACGCCGGAGATGGCGGTGGACGAGGCCAACTTTGTCCTGGACCTGATCCACGATTATCCGGTATCCTATCCGGTTGCATTTGACATGGAGGATTCCACCCAGGGCGCCTTGTCCAAGGACGAACTGGCGGCAATCGCCAATGCGTTCTGCAGGCGTATATCCGAAGCCGGCTATTATCCCATCATTTATGCCAATGACAACTGGCTGGCCAACAAACTGGACATGGGCAAGATGGATTATCCTGTATGGGTTGCCCGCTACTCCGCAAAACCGGCATACCAGAACCCGGTGATGTGGCAGGCCACCAGCACGGGCGCGGTCAACGGAATCAGTGGGAATGTGGATATTGATTTCCAGTTTAAGGATTTTACATCGGTGATACCGGGCAATACCTGGAGGACCATCCAGGGAAAGACCTATTATTACCAGAACTACGTAAAACAGAAAAACAGCTGGATTGACGACGGCACGGGATGGTTCTACATGGACGGGGAGGGCCTTGCATCCAAGGGCTGGCTTACGCTTTCGGACCAGAAATATTATCTGGATGACAGTACGGGCCGCATGATAACGGGCTGGAAATCCGACAACGGCAAATGGTACTACTTCGGCAGTTCAGGCGCCCTGTCCAAGGGGTGGATAGACGATAATGGAACCTGGTATTATGCGGACAGCCAGGGCGTGATGCAGACCGGCTGGCTGGATGACAACGGAAGAAGATACTTCCTGGAGAACTCAGGAGCCATGGCCAAGGGATGGACCAACCAGAACGGAACCTGGTACTATCTGGATCACACGGGCGTACTTTCTAAAGGCTGGATTAATGATAACGGAACCTGGTACTATGCTGACGGCCAGGGAGCCATGCAGACCGGATGGCTGGAAGATGCAGGGGATAAATACTTCCTCAGGGGTTCGGGTGCCATGGCAACCGGCTGGCGCGAGATGGACGGCGCGTGGTATTATTTTGAAGGCTCGGGCCGTATGGCAAAGGGCATGATTGATGTAAACGGCCTCCACTATTATATGGACCCATCCACGGGCAGGATGGCGGTAAACACCGTGGTTGACATCAATGGGACCAGATATCAGGCCGGCCCTGAGGGGGTACTGGGCCAGATACAGGAAAATAACGGCGGCCAGGACGGCGCTGGGGGCCAGTCAGGAGACGGCGTCCAGCCTGGAGGCGGCAGCCAACCTGGAGGCAGCAGCCAACCTGGAGGCAGCAGTCAGCCTGGAGGTAATAGCCAGCCTGGCGGGACTTCCCAGTCAGGCGGCAGCGCCCAGGCCGGCACTTCACCGGGCGAAAGCCAGTCAGGCCAGGCACCGGGCGCTTCCCCCGGCGGGAAATCCGGCGGCCCCGGGGTAATCATTACTCCGGTGGGATAGGAATAGGATGGTATGCATATGAGATGACTCAGGAAGCAGTGTTCTCAAAGGACGGCATAAAGGGGTGGATTCTTGCTGTGATGCAGGAATCCGCCCCTTTCTGTACCCGGTATAGTTTCTGTATTCGAAATAGCCACCCGTCACGTTGCGCACCTGATACAAACCCCTGCCTTGTTCCGAACCCAATGCACTCCTCCCTTTTTTCCCGCATCCCATGCCCGATCCGTATGTATGGAGGGAACCCGGATACCCACAGATTCAGGACCGTCATCCAATCCCATGCATTTTTCCTTCTATCCCCAACATATACTGGATAGATAAAGGGCATCAGGTGAAAGAGGGCATAAGGTGAAACTGGGAAATAAGTTAAAACTTCTGGCCATGGTCTGTGGGGCGGACGTGATTCTTCTTGGAGGGCTGTTCTGGACTGTACTGGGGAACCGGCCGGTCCATGCCGCGGCGGGGAATGGGACGTGGGTCCAGGAGGGCGGGGAAACCCTGGACCGGGCCAAAGGGCTTGAAGGCAAATGCGTGGCCCTTACATTTGATGACGGTCCCCATGAGGAATGCACGGCCCAGCTGCTGGACGGCCTGAAGGAAAGGGGCGTCAGGGTCACGTTTTTCCTTATGGGACAGAACATAGAGGGGAATGAGGAGCTGGTGAAGCGGATGCATGATGAGGGCCATCTGATTGGAAACCACAGCTTCAGCCATGTCCAGCTGACCAAGGCCGGGGCAAAGACCGTGTGCCAGGCCGTGGACAGGACCAGCAGGATGATAGAGGATATAACAGGGGAACGGCCGCAGTACATGAGGCCGCCCTTTGGGGACTGGAATGAAGAGCTGGAGTGTGACGTGGGCATGACCACGGTGCTGTGGTCCGTGGATTCCCTGGACTGGAAACTGAAGAATAAGAATAAGATTGTGAAACGGGTCTTGAAAGATGTGGAGGATGGGGATATTATATTAATGCATGACATTTTTCCCACTTCGGTACAGGCTGCGCTGGAACTGATTGACACGCTTACCAGGCAGGGATATACTTTTGTTACGGTTGATGAACTGCTGATTGATTGAGACAGGACACGGCAGAAAGGGTAAGACAATGGATTTATTTGATTATATGAGAGAGAATACAATGGAGACAGAATCCCCGCTGGCATCCAGGCTCAGGCCCAGGACCCTGGACGAGGTGGTGGGGCAGCAGCATATAGTGGGCGTGGATAAACTGCTTTACCGCGCAATCAAAGCGGATAAGCTGGGGTCCATTATTTTCTATGGCCCTCCCGGTACGGGAAAGACCACCCTGGCCAAGGTGATTGCCAATACCACCAGCGCTGATTTTAAACAGATTAATGCCACGGTTGCCGGAAAGAAGGACATGGAGGAAGTGGTTAAGGGCGCCAAGGACAATATGGGCATGTATGGCAGGAAGACCATATTGTTCGTGGATGAGATCCATCGCTTTAATAAGGGGCAGCAGGATTATCTCCTGCCCTTTGTGGAGGACGGCACGCTGATTCTTATCGGGGCCACCACGGAGAATCCTTATTTTGAGGTGAACGGGGCCCTGCTGTCGCGCTCCAGGATATTTGAACTTAAGCCGTTGGAAAAGGAGGATATCAGGGAACTGATACGCCGGGCGGTATATGACAGGGAACGGGGGATGGGGGCCTATGACGCGGTGATTGATGAGGATGCGGCTGATTTCCTGGCAGATACGGCCAACGGGGACGCCAGGGCAGCCCTTAACGCAGTGGAGCTGGGAGTCCTGACAACGGAACGGGCAGGGGACGGAAAGATACATATTAATCTGTCAGTGGCCCAGGAATGCATCCAGAAACGGGTGGTGCGGTACGATAAGAACGGGGATAACCATTATGATACGGTTTCTGCATTTATCAAGAGCATGCGCGGCTCGGACCCGGATGCGGCTGTCTATTATCTGGCCCGGATGCTCTATGCGGGTGAGGATATCAAATTCATTGCCAGAAGGATCATGATATGCGCATCGGAGGATGTGGGAAACGCAGATCCCCAGGCATTGGCGGTGGCTGTGAATGCGGCCCAGGCCGTGGAGCGGATCGGACTTCCGGAAGCCCAGATCATCCTGTCCCAGGCAGTGACCTATGTGGCAACCGCGCCAAAGAGCAATGCGGCCTGCATGGCTGTGTTTAAGGCCATGGACGCAGTCAGGGACCAGAGGACCATGCCGGTTCCGGTACACCTGCAGGACAGGCATTATAAGGGAGCTGAGAAGCTGGGGCACGGGGCAGGATACAAATATGCGCACGATTATCCCAAGCATTATGTAAAACAGCAGTATCTGCCGGACGGCATGGAGGGGGCTGTCTTCTATGAACCATCGGATAATGGCTACGAAGCCAGTATAAAAACCCATATGAATTGGCTGACAAACTAAAATTATTTCAATTTTCACTTTACATTCCGTAATATTCGTGTATATAATAGGGCTATACATAGATTGGCTGACAGTTTTCTTATGCTGTCAGCAGTCTGTTAGTCCCAAGCAATTCGCAAATCTGGAATAAACCCCGAATTTGATTGAACATAAGATAATACCCCGAGTGTTGGAAATAGACCATCAGTCTGTCTTGACGGATGAGTTGATTAATATTGGATAAGGAGAGATACTATGCGGGAAAAATTGCAGACACTTCCTCTTGCAGAATTAAAGGAAATGGCTAGAAACCAGGGCATTAAAGGAATCAGCAGCCTGCGCAAGGCTGAAATCATTGACCTGCTCTGCGCGGCGGCAGAGAAGAACCCGGAAGTAAAGCCCACTGAAATCAGAAAAGAGGAAAAACGCCAGGCGCAGGCGCAGGACAGTGCCCAGCCCAGGCAGGAGACTGTGAAGCCCAGGCAGGATAACACCCAGTCAAGGCCCCAGGAGTCCCAGGACAGACAGGAAAGCCGCAGCCAGGAGCCAAGGCGTAACACCAACCGGTCTTACGATAATAAATATTCAGCTTCCAAATCCCAGCAGAACAGGCCGCATACCGGTTACAGCCAGAACCAGGGTTCTAACCAGCAGTCCGAGGGCGGCGAACGCACGTCCAGGACCGATGCCAGGTCCGATACAACGGGCCTGTCCAACCAGGATATGGCAGAGCTGGACAGCGGGATTGAAGCCAATGGGATCCTGGAGGTAATGCCTGACGGATTTGGGTTCATCCGGTGTGAGAACTTCCTGCCGGGGGAGAACGACGTGTATGTGGCGCCGTCCCAGATCCGCCGCTTTAATCTGAAGACAGGGGATATCATTGCAGGCAACAGAAGGGTTAAATCAGCCACGGAGAAGTTTGCCGCCCTGCTTTACATCAAGACAGTGAACGGATATCCCTTAAGCGCTACGGAGACCAGGCCTAATTTTGAGGATTTAACGCCAATCTTCCCCAACCAGCGCCTGCATATGGAGATGCCCGGCGTGAAGACGTCCGTTGCCATGCGTGTGCTGGACCTTCTGTCACCTATCGGCAAGGGACAGCGCGGCATGATTGTATCACCGCCAAAGGCAGGTAAGACCACCCTTTTAAAGCAGGTGGCCAAGGCCATCACCACCAACCATCCGGACATGCATCTGATGATCCTCCTGATTGACGAGCGCCCGGAGGAAGTGACGGACATCAGGGAGGCAATCGTGGGTCCCAACGTGGAAGTGATTTACTCCACCTTTGATGAACTGCCTGAGCGCCATAAAAGGGTTTCGGAGATGGTGGCGGAGCGGGCCAAGCGTCTGGTGGAACATGGCCGGGATGTCATCATACTCCTGGACAGCATCACACGCCTTGCAAGGGCATATAACCTGACGGTTGCGCCCAGCGGCCGTACGCTTTCCGGCGGTCTTGACCCGGCTGCCCTTCACATGCCCAAGCGGTTTTTCGGCGCTGCCCGCAACATGCGTGAAGGCGGAAGCCTGACTGTTCTGGCAACTGCGCTGGTGGACACGGGAAGCCGTATGGATGATGTTGTATATGAGGAATTTAAGGGCACCGGCAACATGGAGCTGGTGCTGGACAGGAAACTGTCTGAGAAACGCATCTTCCCTGCCATTGACATCCTTAAGTCGGGCACAAGAAGGGATGACCTTCTGCTGACCAGGGAGGAAGCCGAGGCAGTGGATATCATACACAAAGCAACAAACTCCATGAAGCCCGAGGATGCCGTGGAAAAGATACTGGATCTGTTCGCAAGGACCAGGAACAACAGGGAGTTTGTGGAAAACGCCAAGAGAATCAGGTTTTATTAATCTGGTGTCTGTCAGGCGGAAGCATTTTTCTCTTTTAAAAGGTCGCGGATTTCAGCCAGGAGTTCCTCCTGGGTGGGACCGGCAGGCGCGGGCGCCTCTTCCTTTTTCTCTTCCTCATGGCGAAGGCGTGAGCTGATGACGGCAACGGTCTTGATCATGAAGAACATGCAGGCCCCGATAATGATAAAATCAAGGACATTCTGAAGGAAGCTGCCATACAGTATGGCGGCTTCTGCTTTTACCACCTCTCCGCCCGCCTTTACTTCAGGGCTGAGCACGTATTTAAGCGTATTGAAGCTGGCCCCGCCGGTAAGGGCGCCAAGGACCGGCATCAGGATATCATTCACAAGGGATGTGACAATCTTGCTGAATGCGCCGCCAATGATGACGCCCACAGCCATGTCGATGATATTGCCCTTCAGTATGAATGCTTTGAATTCTTTCATTACGTTGTTCAGGTTGCTCATTGAATCTTCCTCCTCGTTTGTAGTTTCATGTTTTTATTCTGTTTTCCTGGATGACAGGAAATCGTTAATAATTTATCATTCCCGGCCCCCATGATTCCCTCTGCATGGCGCGGCCGGTTTTAAAATTCCGGGGCAGCTGACGGAAAGCAATCTCCAAACACGCCCTAATGCTCCAGGTCTGACTTGAGAAGTTCGTTGTACTTATCAATGATCCTGTAAAATGCATCCACATCCGCCTGGCCGCACTGTTCAATCAGATAAGATGTGGTCTGGGTAATGTCGGCCACGTCATATGCCTTGTGTACACTGGAAAGACGCTGGCCTTTATCCGTCGCATAGAGACAGACGGATTTCTCATTGTTCTCCTTGAAGCGCTTCTCAACATATCCGGAATCCACCAGTCTTTTGATGACCTGGGAGATGGCGCTTTTGCTTTTGTGCCATAGCTTTGACAGTTCGGTGGCAGTGATTCCGGGACAGTCGTCGATGTATGTAAGGGTGTGTATCTCCATCATGTTGAAATTTTCATTCTCATATGTGTGATGGGCATAAATGTAATTGTGATATAAAATGACGAATTCATACAATGTATTCGCCCTTACATTCAGCTTCTGGTACGCGCTGTTGATATCTGTAAGATGGCTCATATGGGGTCTCGGCTCCTGTTCTTAATATAATGTCTGTACATGTTATAGTAACATATCTGGAAAAGGCCTTCAATGCTTTCTTTTAACCAAAATAGGAAAAATAGTAAAGCAATAGAACAATATTGAAAAAATATAGTCGTTTTAATGTGCATAATGTCCTTATTACTAAAAAAAATACAAAGCATATTGACATTATGCACGAAGTATTTTATAATATAGTTCATCGAGTGAACAATATTTGAAGACTTGCTTACACTTGGGAAAGGATGGTATGGAAGATGGACTTTGAGAAGTTCTGTAGGGAGAATTGTGTGGAACGCCGGGGTACCGGCACACTGAAGTGGGATTCACTCCAGGAGATTTTTGGGGATGGGGACCTGCTTCCGCTTTGGGTGGCTGATATGGAGATACAGTCCCCGTCTGTTGTCAGGGAGGCGCTGACAGAGCGTGTGAAGCACGGTGTTTTTGGCTATGGAAAGGTGGAGGATGAGTACTTTGATTCTTTCTTTGCATGGCAGAAGAAGCATCATGGCGTGGAACTTGCCAGGGAGAATGTCCGGTTCGCCACCGGGGTTGTGGGCTCCCTGTACGCGGCAGTAAGGGCGTATACCAAGGAGGAGGCGTCCGTAATCATCTGCCCGCCTGTGTATTATCCATTCTATGACGCTATTTTAAATACAGGCAGGAAGCTTGTGACCTGTGAGCTTGACAACGACCATGGATATTACAGCCTGGATTTTGAGAAGTTTGAGAAGGAAATCATTGACAACAAGGTAGAGATGTTCATCCTGTGTTCACCCCATAACCCGGTAAGCCGCGTATGGTCTGAGGAAGAACTGGATACCATGTTCTCCATCTGCCGCAAGCATGGCGTGCTGGTTGTTTCGGATGAGATCCATCAGGACTTTACATACGAAGGGAAGCCATTTGTATCTTCTGCCTGTGTGAAGGACGGCGGATACAAGGATATCCTGATTACCCTGAACTCCGGTTCCAAGACCTTTAACCTGGCCGGACTCATCCACTCCCATGTCATTATTTTTGATGGGAAGCTGATGGAGAAGTATGATGCCTATATTAAGGGCATTGGTTCCCCGGAGGTGAACCTGATGGGCATTACCGGCATGGGCGCTGCCTTTAGGGGCGGGGAGGAGTGGCTTCAGGATGTGAAGGCCCTGATCCGTCACAATTACGATTATATGAAGCAGGAATTTGCCAGGGAGCTGCCTGAGATCATTGTTACCCCCCTTGAGGGCACCTATCTGTCATGGATTGACCTTAGAAGCTATGTGCCGGGGGATGAGACCGCCAGGTTCATCCAGGATAAGTGCAGGCTGGCCTGTGACGTGGGCGAGTGGTTCAGCGTCATGGCCCAGGGATACATCCGCATTAACCTTGCCACGGATACAAAGAATATTAAAACTGCAGTCGCAAGCATCATCAATAACATCAAAGAAAGGTTGGGGGAATAAATGGCTGTTACGATTAGTGTAATCTGCTTTGTGGCTTATCTGGGATTTTTGTTTTATTTAGGAAAAAAAGGGAAATCTTTTAATGTACGTGTTGTGGCCGGCCTGTTTGGCGGTATTATCTTTGGCGCAATCTTAAAGACAGTGGCTGACGATGCAGCTGTTTCCGAGAGCCTGCGCTGGATCAGCCTGGTGGGAACCGCGTATACCAAGCTTTTGAAGATGATGGTCATCCCGCTGATTTTCGTATCCATCGTGTGTGCCATCATTAACCAGAAGTCAGGCAAGAACCTGGGCAAGATCACGGCCCTTGTGCTGGTAATCCTTCTGTCAACAGCAGCAGTGGCGGCTGTGGTGGGCGGCGTTACGGCCCAGACCTTCGGCGTCAGCGCAGAGGGACTGGAAATCGGCGAGGCAGAGACGCAGAAAACTGCCCAGCTGGAGGAAAAGGCCCAGGAGGGACTTTCCATTGAGAATACCATCATTGATATCATTCCGTCCAACCCAATCTATGCCCTGACCGGACAGGGAAGCAATGCAACCCTTTCCGTGGTGTTGTTTGCTGCATTTCTTGGGATTGGCGTCATCGGGGTGCGGACCTATGCCCCGGAACAGGCGGAGTTCTTCGGTAAAATCATGAACTCGCTTAATACCCTTGTGGTGGAAGTGGTCATGATGATCATCATGCTGACCCCATTCGGCATCTTCTCATTGATGACCAAGACCATTGCGGGAAGTGATTATACCAGCATACTGCGGCTTGTGACCTTTGTGCTTGCATCCTATACGGCCATCATCATCATGTTCGTCATTCACGGACTGATACTGGCCTTTGCAGGACTCAGCCCGTTTGTATATTTTAAGAAGGCCATGACCACGCTGGTATTTGCATTTACCTCCCGTACCAGTGCAGGCACCCTTCCTCTGACCATCCGCACCTTAACCGATGAGATGGGAGTGGATAACGGCGTTTCCAACCTGGCAGGTTCCTTAAGCACCTCCATCGGACAGAACGGATGCGCCGCAATCTATCCGGCCATGTTGGTAGTGATGGTTGCGCCTGCTGTGGGACAGCCTATCACGCCGTCTTTCTTCATCCTGATGGTAATTGTCATCACCTTTGCCTCCATCGGTATTGCCGGCGTGGGCGGCGGTGCAACCTTTGCAGGAATCACGGTATTATCCGCGCTTGGGCTTCCTGTTGGACTCGCAGGGCTGTTAGTTGGTATTGAGCCGGTCATTGATATGGCAAGGACCGCCCTGAATGTAAGCGACGGCATGGTGACGGCCCTGGTATCCGCCAAGATGACCAAGAACATAGATATGGATGCATATAATGATAAATCCAGGAACCTGGATAAGAAGCCTGCAGCGAAAGCATAATAATAAGCCGGGAAAACAGGCTGAGAGCAGAAAATAGACGGTAAAGGATGTGTGGACATGGGAAAACGTGTACTCGTTGTAGGAGGGGTTGCCGGCGGTGCTTCCGCGGCAGCCAGGGTGAGGCGCCTGGATGCGGATGCATCAATCATCATATTTGAACGGGGAGAGCATGTATCATTCTCGAACTGCTCCCTTCCCTATTATTTAAGCAGGACCGTGGAAGATAAGGACTGGCTTGTGCTTATGACGCCGGAGGGATTTAAGACGTCCTATGATATTGAGGTAAGGGTCAACAATGAGGTGTATGGCATTGACCGGGAGCGCCAGGTGGTCCAGGTCAGGGACAGCGTGTCCGGCCGGGAATACGAAGAGGCTTATGATGAACTGGTCCTTTCGCCTGGATCGTATCCAATCCGCCCTAAATCAATCGAGGGAGTATCCCTTCCCCACGTATTTACGGTGCGCAATGTGAATGACATCGCAAAGCTGGACCAGTACGTGTCCAGGGAGGAAATCCGCAACGTGGTTGTGATTGGCGGAGGTTTCATCGGGCTTGAGGTGGCTGAAAACCTGAAGACAGCCGGGAAACATGTGGCTGTGGCAGAAGCAGCGGACCAGATTATGACGCCGTTTGATTATGATATGGCCCAGATCCTGCAAAAGGAACTTTATGACCAGGGTGTGGAACTGGCTGTGGGGGATGGCGTTAAGGCCATTGCCGGGGATAAGGTTGTCCTGAACTCGGGAAAGGAACTGCCCTGCGACGCGGTAGTGCTCTCCATCGGCGTGCTGCCTGAGACGGGGCTTGCAAGGCAGGCAGGGCTTGAGCTGGGGGAAACCGGGGCAATCAAGGTTTCGGCTGATTACCGCACAAGCGACCCGCATATCTACGCGGTGGGGGATGCCGTCGAGGTATATAACCAGCTGACCCGCAGGCCGGCGAAGCTGCCCCTGGCCGGTCCGGCCCTGCGCCAGGCAAGGACTGCTGCTGACGCCATGTACGGCATACCGGGCAGGAACAGGGGGGTCATCGGCTCCTGCGCGGTAAGGCTGTTTGAACGGAACGCCGCTGCCACGGGGCTTAACGAAAGGGCGGCCAGGGCAGCCAATATTCCCTGTGACTCTGTGTACACCATGTCCATGGATAAGGTGGGACTGATGCCGGGAAGCGCGCCCATGCATTTTAAGCTTGTATTTGAAGTGCCCACCGGCCGGATCCTGGGAGCCCAGGCCATTGGGAAAGGCAATGTGGACAAGAGGATTGACGTGGTTGCTGCCATGATAGCCATGAACGGCACCCTGGAGGACTTAAAGGACCTGGAACTGTGTTATTCGCCTGTGTTTGGAACTGCCAGGGACGTGGTGAACCTGGCTGCCCTGGTAGGGCTGAATGTGCTTCATGGCGTATTTAAACAGGTTCATGTCAATGAGGTGCGTGGATTGGTGGAGAATCAGGCCTGCATCATTGATGTAAGGGGCAGGGATGAGTTCGAGGCAGGCCATCTCATAGGCGCAATCAATATCCCATTGGGCGAGCTGCGCCAGCGCACGGCGGAGATACCCAAGGACAGACCGGTATACCTGCACTGCAGGACCAGCCAGAGAAGCTATAATGCCATCATGGCCTTAAAGGGCCGCGGTTTTGACAATATCATCAACATTTCCGGTTCGTTCCTGGGAATCAGCTATTTTGAATATTTCACAGATGTGACAACCGGCCGTGAGAAGATTGTAACGGAATATAATTTTATGTAAATCAATACTGTAAAGGTTTCATCGGACGGCATGCCTGTAAGAGGGCGGTGCCGTCCGATTTTCAGATATCTGAGGCCGGGTCCGGCCAATTGTAACCGTTCAGACAGCCCATGGGAAGGTTGTTGGGAGATTATTTGGACAGGCTGAAAAACCACTTGCAATCCCGGACAATTTATGCTATACTGTGTAAGCTGTCTGGATTGACGGCAGTTTTAGCATCTGCGTGAGTCAGGACCTTACGGTGAGGGTGCGTATAACTTGAACAGTGCTGATATCTGTGCGTTCTGGTGACGGCGGGAGCCGGCTGCCTGTAATGTACAGAGGCAGATTGGCATACAGGCCGCGGTCGGAAACCGCAAATATTATCAGAGAGGTGAAAGAAATGAGAGAAGGAATCCATCCAAATTATTACCAGGCAAAGGTTGTGTGCAACTGTGGTAATGAGTTCGTAACAGGATCAACAAAGAAAGACATCCACGTGGAAATCTGTTCCAAGTGCCATTCATTCTATACCGGCCAGCAGAAGGCTGCTCAGGCCCGTGGACGTATTGATAAGTTCAATCGTAAGTATGGCATGAATGCTAACTAATAGGCAAAAAAGATGAGGGTTGGGCTTGGCATCAGGCTCAGCCCTTTCTGGTTTATGTGCCGCGGCGCCCGTACCGCGGCATCCAGCTAAGAAAGGTAAGAAAGGATGAAATATTCAGGAATTGGCGGTCAGGCCGTAATTGAAGGCATCATGATGATGAACGGCAATGATTACGCCATAGCAGTCCGTAAGCCGGACGGGGATATTGAGGTGAAAAAGGATACCTACGTAAGCATCGCCAGGAAGCATAAGTTTCTTGGGCTTCCGTTTATCAGGGGTATTTTCAGTTTTATAGATTCCATGGTTGTGGGCATGAGGGCCCTGACCTGGTCCTGCAGTTTTTTTGAGGATGATGAGGAGGCCCAGCCCAGCCGGTTCGAGGCGTGGCTGGACAAGGTATTTGGGGAAAAGCTGGAGAGCGTGCTCATGAGTGTGGTCATGGTATTTTCCTTTGTCATGGCCATCGGCATATTCATGGTGCTGCCGCTGCTCATTGCCCGCTTCTGCAAAAGCTTCATCCCCTCAGAGACAGTGATGGCCATCCTGGAAGGCGTGATCAGGATTGTTATTTTCATTGGGTATATCAAGCTGGTATCCAGGATGGAGGACATAAAGAGGACCTTCATGTACCACGGTTCGGAACACAAGTGCATCAACTGCATTGAGCACGGGCTGGAGCTGACCGTGGACAATGTAAGGGCCAGCTCCAAGGAGCATAAACGCTGCGGCACCAGCTTCATCATGATTGTAATGGTCATCAGCATCCTGTTTTTCATGGTAATCCGCGTGGATACGATCTGGCTTAGGATTGTCAGCCGTATCGTGCTGATACCGGTGATTGCAGGCGTGTCCTATGAGTTCCTGCGCTTTGCGGGCAGACACGATTCCAAGCTGGTGAATATCTTAAGCCGTCCCGGCATGTGGATGCAGGGACTGACCACCACGGAACCGGATGACAGCATGATTGAGGTTGCGATTGCAGCGGTTGAAACCGTGTTTGACTGGAGGAGCTATCTGGATGAGGCGTTTCCGGGATGGAAGGAAAACAGCGCCCCAAGACAGGATGACGGTACAGGCAGGGCCTATGATAAAAAGGAACGCAAAGGAGCGGCAGGACATGACCATGCAGCAGCTGCTATGGCAGGGAACGGAGAAACTGAATAGGAGCAGCGTGCCGGACGCGGGTCTGGATGCAAGGTACCTTCTGCTGGAGGCATTTGGCGAAAGCCTGGCCTCCTTCCTGGCAATAAAGGATAAGACACTTCCTGAGGATGAGGAGACTTTCTTAAAGTGCAGGAAATATGAGGAGATGATTGACCGAAGGGCAGAGCGGATACCCCTCCAGCACCTGACAGGCGTCCAGGAGTTCATGGGATTTGAGTTTTATGTAAATGAACATGTGCTGATACCAAGGCAGGACACGGAGACACTGGTGGAGCTGGTATTGCAGGAGCAGAAGGGAAAGGACGCAGCGCTGTTGGACGTGTGCACCGGATCTGGCTGCATTGCAATCAGCCTGGCCCTTATGGGTGGTTTCCGGGATGTGACGGCCCTTGACGTGTCAAGGGAAGCCCTGATGGTTGCTGCCCGCAACGCGCAGCGTCTTCTGAAGGAGCATGAGGGGGATTTCAACCTGATTGAAAGCGACATGTTTGAGCGCCTGGAACCTGACCGCAGATATGACATCATTGTTTCCAATCCGCCCTATATACCCAGTCATGACATAGAAGGCCTGGAACCTGAGGTGAGGGACTACGAGCCCAGGATGGCCCTGGACGGAAGGGCTGACGGGCTTGCGTTTTACCGGATATTGGCACAAGGATGCAGAAAGCATCTTGCCCCCGGGGGCTGCGTGTATATGGAGATTGGATTTGACCAGGGACTGCCGGTAAGGCAGATGTTTGAGGCGCATGGATATGTGCAGGTGGAAGTAATGAAGGATATGGCCGGGCTGGACCGGGTGGTGCGTGCAGGTTGGAAGAAGACAGGAGAGAATTATGTTTGACAGATTAGATGATATGTTAATCCATTATGAGGAATTGATGCTGATGCTGGGTGACCCGGCTGTGACCCAGGATACCAAACGGTTTACCCGGCTGATGAAGGAGCAGGCAGACCTGGCGCCCATTGTGGAGGCTTATAAGCAGTATAAGCAGGCCAAGCAGGACGTGGAGGACAGCCTGGCCCTTCTTGAGGAGGAAAACGATGAGGAGATGCGCGAGATGGCTAAGGAAGAGCTGTCTGATGCCAAGAAGCGTATCGAGGAACTGGAGCATGAACTGAAAATCCTCCTGCTTCCCAAGGACCCCAATGACGACAAGAACATCATCCTGGAAATCCGGGCAGGCGCGGGCGGCGATGAGGCGGCCCTGTTCGCAGCAGAGCTGTACCGCATGTATTCCAACTATGCGGACAGCCACAGGTGGAAGGTTGAGATCATCAGCCTGAATGAGAACGGAATCGGCGGCTTCAAGGAAGTGGTGGCAATGGTTACCGGTAAGGGGGCGTACTCCGAGCTTAAATATGAGAGCGGGGTACACCGCGTGCAGCGGGTTCCCGAGACAGAATCCGGAGGCCGCATCCATACCTCCACTGCAACGGTTGCCGTCATGCCCGAGGCGGAGGAAGTGGATGTACAGATTGATATGAACGACATCCGTATTGACGTGATGCGTGCGTCCGGCAACGGCGGCCAGTGCGTCAATACCACGGATTCCGCGGTACGCCTGACCCATATGCCTACCGGAATCGTGATATACAGCCAGACAGAGAAGTCACAGCTCCAGAACAAGGAAAAGGCCTTCCGCCTGCTGCGTTCCAAGCTGTACGACATTGAACTGGAGAAGCGTCAGAGTTCCGAGGCAGAGGAACGCCGCAGCCAGATTGGCACCGGCGACCGTTCTGAGAAGATCCGCACCTATAATTTCCCCCAGGGCCGTGTGACGGACCACAGGATTAAGCTGACTTTATATAAGATTGATTCCATTATGAACGGGGATATACAGGAACTGCTGGATAACCTGATTGCAGCGGACCAGGCGGCGAAGCTGGCTAAGATGAATGAAGCAATATAGTCCTGCCGGATTACCGCGGGGGCTGAATGCTGATGGTATATGATAATGACTGCCCGCAAGGTGCGATATTCCTCAAGGGCAGTCATTTTTTAATATTTTAAGCGTTTTTTTAAGTACCACAAAACAATTCCGGCATACTCCATCCTTTTGCCCTCGGAATCAAAATCCTCATATACCGCATACATTTTTTCGAGCATTTTCCGGTTCCAAATACCGTTTTTTTGCAATCTGCTCATTTCCAGGATACAGGCATTTAACTTCTTCTTCCTATTCTCCTTCAGCATATGAGGCTTTGAATTAAGGTTTAAGGTCACATTGATATCTTTTTCGATATCCGTATCTTGGGAAAATATAGCGCCTGTGGCGGAACTGTAGTTAATATGCCGCAGCGTGGATTGGTCCAGAGGATTGATTTTGATAAATTCACTGCCTTTATGTGTATCACATGTATCATCAGAACCTTTTGTCCCATTTATGTGTCCAAGGCATACGCCTAGCATATTCTGATAATTCAGACATTCAATGTCAGTTAGATGCTCCTCCGGATACCAATGTTCAATTTTCATCCTCTTCTTATCTATTCTCCTCATACAGTAGGCACATAGATATCCTTGCTCTTCCAGTAAGTTTTTGCGGATATCATCCTTGTCTTTGTACCCGTCATAATAAGCAAATTTTTTCTTCCGATACTTGGTCAGGGAATCCGGTTCATTGCCTTTCTTGATGTATATCATTTATTCCTCCCAATTAATGGTCTCAAAATCGTATCTTGTCCTAAGCTCTACTAATAATGGATGCGTTGGGGCGGTGGTTGTTTCTAACCGTTCTAATATGTTTTTTGCTTCCTCATATTTTTCAGAGTCCATGGCGTTATAAAATGCATCAACCTGTTGCTGGACATTTTCCGGAATTTCTTTTGTTCCTTGAAAGACTGACATGGAAGTATTGACATCGATTCCATAGTGGGAATATCCGTAAACAGGTTCTGTTCCGTCCACATCTATCAGCCAGATGTTTTTTGCGGATGCAAAGAGGACAGGTGAATGCGTGGCAGCAATGAACTGTACATTAGGAAAAACATTCCTTAATGCTTCAATTACATTCCACTGCCACTTTGGATGTAAATGCATATCAATCTCATCAATCAGGACAACACCGCAAGTATCTGTGATTTTCTCCTTTTTCATAGGGTTTAATATGGCCATGCGGTATGCGATGTCAAAAACCATCCAGATAAGGGACTGATAACCAGCACTCAGCTGCATGACAGGAAGTATCTGCCCATCCTTTTGGTATAATAATTCCTCATTCTGTTTATCATAAAATACGCAGTGTCCCGTATTGGCTTCCATGTTATCCATAAAGTCCGCGACTGCCTTTTTTGCTGCTTCATATTCGGCAATCCTTGCTTCCTTCTGCCAGGCCACCTGTTCCATCCTTACGCACCAGTTAAGTAAAAGCTTTATATTAGATGCTTCCAAAAGTGAATCTGTATATCCCACTGTCCTGAAATACTGTTTCCTGAAGACATTCTCCGGCTTTTCCCGTTTTTGGGACCATACCCTGCCCGCTCCTAAATAAGCAAGGACTGGCAGCGTGGATTCACTGTCTTCTGCCATGTTTTCTGCCTTCCTGCAGATATTGCGGGGTTGGATGGTGCTTCTGGATGCTTTAATACTGGTCCGGCCTCTGGTCCACTCGAACATTTCCCCATCCAGCCTGGCCCTCATGGTGACCTCTACAGGCACCATGTGTTTTTTTCCATAGGAACCATCGCCTATTTTTGAATATACGGTGCGGATTTCATCGGTTGAGAAATGTCTGGTGGCAACGCCCTCAAGCCCGGCAACAAATCCTCCAAGTCCGACAGCGATTGCTTCCAGGATAGAGGTCTTACCCTTGCCGTTAATTCCTTTTATTAAATTAAATCCAGGTTTGAAATCTATCTTTATTTCTTCAATGCCTTTAAAATTTTTTATTGTAACATCTGATATGATCATTTCAGACCTCCATTTTTAGCATTTATGTCTTTTGATACGTGTTTATAAGTATTTTACCATAAGATTGCCTGCCTTTCGATTGATTTCCAAATTTTCCTTCGACTTTTCTCCATTTATATTGACAAGGAATTAAAGAAGTGATAAGAATATTAAAATTTCCCTGTAACGTTCCGCCCTTTTTCATCACCAATTAACATAAGGAGGAAATGCATATATGGATTCCATGGAAGAAATCTATTTAAAGCACGGAAAAATGGTATATGGTTTTCTCTTGACCCGGACACAGGACCCGGATCTGGCGGAGGAACTGACCCAGGAAACATTTTACCGGGCAGTGAAGAATATTGGCAAATATAAAGGGAAAAGCAGCGTCTCCACCTGGTTGTGCGGCATAGCGAAGAATCTGTGGTATGAGCATGCGCGCAGCCGGAAGAACCATGTGACGCTGGAGGAGGCAGGGGAAATCCCTGTGGACTCCGCCGAAACCCAGCTGTTCCATTCCTGGGACAGCATACAGATCCTGAGGCTGATACACAATCTGGAGAATCCCATGCGGGAAGTGATGTATCTCAGGCTGGTGGGCAACCTGACATTTGGGCAGATTGGCGAGATCATGGAGAAAAGTGAGAACTGGGCAAGGGTGACCTATTACCGCGCAAAAGAGCGGGTGGTGAAGGAGGCAGAGAAATTATGAGCAGGAAAATACCGTGTGATATCATAAAAGACCTGATGCCTTTGTATGTGGAGGGCCTTACGTCAGAGGAAACAGGGCGCGAGATTGAGGCGCATCTTGAAGGGTGCGGGGAGTGCAGGGACCTGTATAAGCGTATGAAGCAGGAGGTGGAAGGCGGGAAAGACGCTGGGGGCAGTGCCAAAGCAGGGGAGATTGATTATCTGAAAAAGGTGAAACGGAGAAACCTGAGGAACGTGGTCCTGGGCGCGTGCGCCGTGTTCCTTGCAATGGTGCTGGCCTTATCCATAAAGCTGTTCATGATCGGATATCCCTCGGACTCCTATATGATAACCTATACGGACATTCATGACGGCCAGGTGAGGGTGGGAGGAACGTTTTATGATTCGGCCTCTGTTTTTAGCAGGTATAAAATTGTCAGGAAGGCTGACGGGACAGAGGAAATGGTCATCTATGCATGCCTTCCGTCACCCTGGAACCGCAGCGGCACCTTCAACCTGGAGGTGGGCCTTCCCCCGGAGGGGACACGGCTGGACATCAGGGGCATGACCGTTAAAAGCAACGGGGAAGTGGTAAGCAGGCAGGCCAATGAGCTGTATAAGGCAAAGAATCCGTATATCGGGGACGCGTCTGCCAATGGAAGGCTGGCCGGGCTTGTGGGCATATCAAGGTCCCTTGGCAATTTTAAGAACGAGCTACAGACCTCCAAAGAGCCCTATGGCTGGACTTTGGAGTTTGAGGACAGCACATCTAATTCCGCTGTGTTTGAGGAGAGGATGAAGGGATATGCCTGTATGCTGATTGCGCTTACGGGAAACCTGGGGGAAGTGGAATGGAATTATACGGTGGAACTGGAGGATGGTCCGGTTCAGCGAAGCGGCAGCATGACAGAGGCGGAGTGCTCCGAATATGTGGGCGCCCCTGTCAAGTCCTTTGCAGACAGCCCGGAGGGCGTGCAGGCGCTTCTGGATCTGCTGGAAATCAGCGGCAGGTAAAAGGGTGAGGCCAAAAACGGATAGTGTAAAAAAGGGGCCGGACCGGCCGGCGTTCCGTCAGTATCCAAAAGCCAGCGCCCCGCCGTCAACCGCAAAATCCTGGCCGGTCATATAGCTGGCGCCAGAGCCGCAGAGGAAGCTGGCAAGGGCGCCCAGGTCCCTGGTATCGCCGTAGGAATGAAGGGGCATGCGGCTGAGGATTTTCTGTTCCCTGGCAGGGTCGGCCACCTGTTCCAGCATCTTGCTCTGGAACCAGCCCGGGGCAATGCTGTTGACACATATATTGTCCTGGGCCCACTCCACGGCCAGGCCCCTGGTCATGGATAATACGGCTCCCTTGCTGGCACAGTAGGGGATGACCTCGGAAAAGCCAAGGTGGGCGCTCATGCTTGTGATGTTGATGATGCGGCCTCTTCCCGCCGATTGCTTCAGATAAGGGTAACAGAGCTGGCTCATGCCAAACACATATTTTACGTTCACATCCATAATGCGGTCAAACTGGTCCATGGGGAAGGATTCGGCCCGGCACTTAAAGGTGGCCCCGGCGTTGTTCACAAGAAAATCCAGACAGCCGCCGTTCTTTGCTGCAATCTCATCTACCAATGCTTTCATGGCGGACATATCGCTGATATCGCCTTTCAGGTGGATGACTCCGGACGCGCTTTCGCCCATGCCTTCCTTGGGCGCTCCTGTACGGCTGATGGAGTAGACCGTGGCACCGTCACCGGCCAGCACGTTGGCAATCTGAAATCCGATGCCGCTGCTTCCTCCTGTGACAATACCCGCTTTATTCTGTAAATCTGACATTTTTTGTTCCTCCTTGTAAATAAATCCATATTTGTTGTATAATAACAGTGATTGTTTTAGGGCATGAATTTTCAAACAGGCCCTAGGCGATACTTTTTCTTTGAAAGGTGCGGCGCCGTGAATACAAAAGTGACAATCAGGGATGTGGCGGCAAAAGCAGGCGTTTCCATCAGTTCAGTGCATTTTGCCCTCAGTGGAAAAGCGGGGGTAAGCGATGAAACCCGGGAAAAAATCCGCAGGACAGCCGAGGAGATGGGATACCAGCCCAATACCCTTGCCTCCAGTCTGAAACGCAGCACCCAGCGGATTGCAATCCTGCTTCCCAGCGATGCAGGGGATAATAAATATTATTACCAGCCCATGTGGAGAGGGGTCCATGACTATCTGTCCAAGCTCAACGCCAATGTTGAATGCATTGAGCTGCCTTACTATGAGTCTGATAAGAATGAAGTATTTGCAAAGCTGAAACAGCTTGTCATGGAGCGCAGGATTGACGGCATCCTCACCGTGGGGCATGTGGACGGGTTTTCTGCGGCCCAGGACTGGCAGGACATACATGACAGGGATATATCCGTGGTGAGCATTAATTCGGAGAACAAGCTCTGCGACAGCCTTTGCTGTATCCAGCCTGAATATGATGTCATAGGCCGGACCATGGCGGAGCTGATTATTGACCGGATTCCGGAATTCGGAAGCATTTTCCTCTGTGCGGGCAATCCTAAATGGGATGCCCACTCCCTGATCGTAAAGGGTTTTGATGATTATCTTGCTGAAAACCGCTGCCCCAATCTGGTGTACAAGGATTATTCCTACTCCATTAACCGGCAGAATTATCTTAATATTTTCAACAAACTTACGCGGCCGGATGTGGCGGCGTGCTGCAGCGTATATTCCCAGGGCACGGTCATGCTGGGGCAGGCCCTGGAGGAGAGCAAAAAGGCTGGAAAGGTATATGCGGTGGGCTCCGACCTGCCGGATGTCACGGCAAAACGGCTCAGGCGCTCCGTGCTTAACAATGTTATCCAGAAAAACCCCTATGCCCAGGGATATGTGGGCATACGCACACTGGCTGAATACCTGATCAGCGGCAAGGTGCCGGAGCAGAAAAAGGTATTCGTGGGAAGCGAAGTGGTGCTTAAGAGCAACCTTGTGATGTATGAGCATGAGCAGTACCGCTATATGTTTCTGTGAATACTGGCCGCCGCCGGCCGCTTTTGCATGTTGCCTGCGGCCAGCTGATGCCACAGGATACTGCCGCGGTCTGCGCCCAGGTTCCCTAAAACCTCCCCCTCATATCCCTTCTATTTCCCATACTCCTGGCAGATATAATTATGGCAGGCGGACTGAATCAGTTCCCAGTCAAGCTCAGCCCCTACGCCCGGCTTGTCCGGCACGTGGATGATGCCGTTTCCATCAATGGGAAGGTCGCCCTTCATGGGGAAGCGGTAATTGTCCTCCGGCACGAAATATTCAAAATATCCGCAGTTCTTAATCGCACAGCTGACGTGAAGGTTGGCCATATCCATATAGTTCATGGTAGTTGTATGGATTTCACAGTTCAGGCCAAAACCTTCGGCCATATGTGCGATTTTCAATGTCCCGGTGATGCCGTCCTTCCAGCTTACGTCGGCCCGGACAATATCGGCAGCCCTCTGCGCAATGACCTGGGCCACGCCCCAGTGACAGCCGCGTGTGGTTTCTGTTGCGGCGATGGGGATATCCAGGGTGCGGCAGAGTTCTGTGTATTTGTAAAGCTCAAAGTCGCGGAACGGCTCCTCGAACCATTTATAATCCAGCTTTTCAAGCTGCCGCCCTACCCGTATGGCCTCGTCCAGGGTATAGTCTCCCACGGGGTCGGTCATCAGCACGAAATCTTCGCCCACCGCTTCCCTGACGGCTGCGTGGACTTTCATGTCAAACTCCGCGGGTCCGGCGGGATGGGCCTTGTAGCCCTTGATTCCCCTGCTCTTGTAATAGAGGGCCTCGTCCACATAGTCCTGGACGGAACTTAAGAAATTACTGCTGGCATATACAGGCAGGCTGCTGCGGTAAGCGCCGATGTACTTATATAAGGGAAGCCCGGCTTCCTTGGCGCAGATATCCCACAGGGCCACATCCACCGGGCCGGGCAGGAATACGGGGAAAAATGCTTCGTGCCGGTCAATGACCCAGAGTTCCTGGAAGATGGCTTCCCTGTCATGGGGGTCCCTTCCTAATACAACAGGGGCAATGCTTTCCTGCAGATAGGATTCGCTGACCGCCCCGCTTCTCGCCGCCATGCAGGTGGCAATCCCTTCCACGCCCGTGTCGGTGGTAAGCTTGATGACAATCACATCCCAGCCCATCTTTGCACCGCCCTGGCGCCGTTCGTCAAAGAGGCATTTTCCTCTTTCTACCCACCAGCTCTCAAATCTTGTAATAATCATACAAATATTACCTCCAATATGGATATTTAACGCATAAATGACTAAAAAAACGTTTTAGAAAATTATAGCAACAAGGGGAGGGAAAGTAAAGGAAGGAATAAAGTTTAGTTTCGAACTGTGATTATGGTGAAAAAAATCCAGATATTTTGTGCTATTTTTACTAAAATATCAACTAAACAAACTAAAACCTCCTGCGGATTGACAAAGTATTTTAATGGTGGTATGCTAAATCATGAAAATACTATACGCAATAACAAAAACGTTTTTGTAAATTTTAGGAGGGTACAGAACATGAAAAAAACTTTATTTGCAATTACCATGGCAGCTTTCACCGCAATGTCGCTGGCAGCATGCGGTTCCGGTTCAGGAAAGACAGATACCACAGCTGCGGCTGGGACAGAGGCGGCAAAAGAAGCAGGGGATGCTAAGAAGGAAGAGACAGGAGCGCCTGCAGCGGCGGCAAGCGGCGACAGCATCAAGCTTACATGGAGCGAGGTAAACGGCGAGGACTACGGCGCCACCGTGGGAGCAAAGGAGTTTGCCAAAAAAATTGAGGAACTGTCCGGCGGACAGATTACGGTTGAGCTTTATCTCAATGGCACGCTTGGCAATGAAAAAGAGAGCATGCAGGGAATCCAGATGGGCACCCTTGACATATTCAGGGGAAATGCATCCTCCCTTTCTAATTACGGCGCGGATAAGATCAGCCTGAGCGGACTTCCTTTCCTGTTTAAGGACATGGATCAGTTCCAGGAGATGGCGGTCAGCAGCCTGGGCCAGGAATTACTGGCATCTGTTGACGAGGCGGACTGCGGTTATGTGGCCCTGGGCTGGCTCACAGAAGGACCGAGACACATGTTCATCACGGAAAATACATATAAGAAGTTAGGCAGCCCTTCTGAGTTCTCACTGGATATGATGAACGGCTTAAAGATGAGGGTTCCGGAGACTGACCTGATGGTAAATACCATGACGGCATTAAAGGCATCCGCAACACCCATTGCATACTCCGAGCTTTACACTTCTTTACAGTCAGGGGTTGTTGACGGGGCAGAGAATGACGTGATTAACTACATGGCTAATTCCTATAACGAGGTTGCGCCTTATTTCATCCCGGATGCACATACCTTTGGCTGCGGCGTGATCCTGATGAACAAGGACAGATGGAACTCCATGACAGAAGAGCAGCAGGGCTGGATGAAGGAAGCGGCCGAGGCAGCAGGCAGGACCTGTTATGAGTACAACCAGGAGAAAATCCAGGCCACCTTTGACAGCTTTGAGGAAAAGGGCGTCACAAAGCTGGAGGTTGCCGACCTGGACAAGTGGTCAGAAGCATGTGAGAGCGTTTACTCTTCCTATGATGCAGATTCACAGGCAATCATTGAAAAGATTAGGAATGCAGAGTATTAATCAGAGATGATCCTGACGGTGCGTGAATAACTGTAAAAGGGTGCTGCGGATAATCCCGGCAGCACCCTTTTCTTTGAAAGAAAAGGAAAATTTATGAACGAACTGAAAAAATTCAAAAAATTATGGGAGTCAGTGGACCGGGTTGTATTCGGAATTGTAAAACATATCTGCGTCCTTATGCTGGGCGCCCTGGTGGCAATCGTGTTTTATATTTTTGTGGGACGGTATTTCATACATAAATCCCCGATGTGGGGGGAACCCATGTCCCTGTTCCTGCTGACCTGGATGAGCATCCTTGGTTCTTCCCTGGTGCTCCGCACGGATGAACATCTGAAAGTGACCATGTTTGATGAGAAGATGGGAAAGGGCGCCCTTCTTGTGACGGACCTGCTTGCAACCGCATGCATCTTTGCCTTTGCCGTGTTCATGTTTGTGTACGGCAGACAGCTGATGCAGCAGGCCAGGACCAATACCATGGCAGGCGTCAATATTCCCTATGCGTGGATGTACCTGTCCCTGCCGGTGACAGGGGTCCTGTATATTCTGGCATTGATTACACAGTGGACAAGGAGGATTGGTGAGTGATGAGTACAACAGTTGCTGCAACATTGTTATTAATAGGTCTGTTCCTTGTCCTGGTATTCCTGAGGGTGCCCATTGTATACGCCATCGGTATCGCCTCCCTGGCTGATTTCTTTTACCTGGGCATCAATCCCATGCAGATGGCCCTTAAGTTTGTGGGGAACCTGAACTCCTATACGCTGCTGGCAGTCCCCTTCTTCATCCTGATGGGAGAACTTATGAGCGCGGGCGGTATAACGGATACCCTGATTGATTTTTCGAAGGAACTGGTAGGCTGGTTCAGGGGCGGCGCTGCCATGGTCAATGTGGTTGCCTCCTTTTTCTTCGGAGGCATCTCCGGCTCCTCCTCGGCTGACTGCGCGTCCCTGGGTCCCATTGAGATTAAGATGATGGAGGACCAGGGATATGACAGGGATTTTGCCACCTGTCTTACCATGGCAAGCTCCGTGGAAGGCATCCTGGTGCCACCCAGCCAGAACATGGTCATCTTTACCCTGGCAGCGTCCGGTGTCACAAGCGTTTCCATCGGCCAGCTGTTTCTGGCAGGTTATGTTCCCGGCGCGGTGCTGTCCGTTGTATTGATGGTATATTCTTACTATGTGTCTGTTAAAATGAACTATCCTGTAACGGGAAGGTTTGACCTGAGGGCCTGTCTGCGGGCGTTCAGCAGGGCTGTCTGGGGCATGCTCTCCGTCCTGTTCGTGGTGGTGGGCGTTATCACGGGCGTGTTTACCACAACGGAATCAGCTGCCTGCGCAGTGGTGTGGTCCCTGGTGGTGGGCCTGTTTATTTACAAAGGGTTCGGCTTTAAGGATATACCCCATATTTTCAACAACGTTACCATGACACTTGGGAAGGTGCTGATCCTTCTTGGCGTATCAGGCGCGTTTACATACCTTCTGACCTACCTTAAGGTGCCGTCCATTGTATCCGAAGCCTTATTCGGCCTGACGGACAATAAGATTTTAATCCTCATCATGCTGAACATCCTGATGCTGCTTCTGGGCTGCATGATTGAGATGGCCTGCCTGATCCTGATGCTGACACCGGTCATCCTTCCAATCTGGATGTCCCTTGGGTTATCACCCATCCACCTGGGCGTGGTAATGGTGCTGAACCTTGGTATCGGCCTCCTGACGCCTCCGGTGGGCTCCACCCTGTTTATCGGAAGCGCCATCTCGGGTATTAAGATTGAGAAGCTGGCAAAATCAATGATTCCATTTTACATCGTAATGGGCATTGCGCTGATCATCCTTACTTACTTCCCGCAGAGCTTTATGTGGCTCCCTAATATGGCGATATAATACGGCGGTATAATATGTGGCTTCCTAATTGGCGATATAATAAAAAGGTTAAGTATAAGGTTTCGAATGGAGGAATATATCATGGCACAATGGAATGATGACAAAGAATTATTTGACCTGATGAAAGAAAAACTCTACACCCCCGTGGTGGGTGATATCCTGGACCAGATGGGATATAAGCACCAGTTCCTTCCGGCCGCCATCCGGCCCCTGGAGGCCCTGGTGCCGGCGGACGCGTTCATTGACCGCAGCCAGCCGGACAACCGTCTGAAGCTGGCCGGGTATGCGTGTACGGTCCTGGAAAACGATGTATTTGACAGTCCTAAAAAACCCTTTGGCTATCTGACCGAGGCCCTGGACCAGTTAAGGCAGGGTGACATCTACATTGCCACTGGCGCCCATCACAGCGCTCTGTGGGGAGAACTGCTGACAGCGACTGCCAAGGCAAGAGGGGCAGTGGGCGCTGTGCTGGATGGCTACAGCAGGGATACGCCCCAGGTGCTGGAGCAGAATTTCCCTGTATTCTGTACACAGTGCTGGGCGCAGGATTCCTCGGTCCGCACCTATGTATGCGATTACCGCTGCACCATCGAGATCGGCCAGGTGACCATCCATGACGGCGACCTTGTATTCGGCGACATTGACGGCGTCCTGATTATTCCGGCTGAGGTCAAGGACGAGGTGATTGAAAAGGCCCTCATTAAGGCGGCTGGAGAGAAGACCGTGCGCCGGGCCATCGAGGGCGGCATGTCGGCTACCGACGCATTTGCGGAATTTGGAATACTGTAAAGGAAATCCGGGGGCATAGGTTTTATATGGAAAAAGAGATTAAGGCGTTTCAGATTGACCTTGGGGATAATGTGGCCACTGCCCTGGCCGGGATTAAGGCGGGGCAGGAGGCCGGACTGACCGGGGACCACGGTGAGGAATCCATCAAGGCGGCAGCGGATATTCCTGCCGGACATAAGATTGCCCTTAAGGATATAGGGGCAGGCGGGCATATTGTAAAATACGGTGTTGTGATTGGGCGTGCCACGGCGGACATACCTAAGGGAAGCTGGATCCATCTCCACGTGATGCAGAGCATCTATGACGAACGGTCCAGCCACCTGGACGTCCGGACCGGTGCGCCAAAGGATACTAAATATGAGTAGTGAGGAAAAGAGAATGGAACTGACGGAGTGGTCATGGCAGGGCTATGGGAGAAAGCACGGGGCGCCCGGGATACGTAACCGGGTGCTGGTCATCTATACGGTCAAATGCTCGGAGTTCGTGGCCAGGAGGATTGTGGAGGAGTCCGGGCATCCGGATGTGGAGCTGGTGGGCTTTGACGGGTGTACCGACAACCAGTATGCGGTGGACCTGCTGATCAGCCTTATAAAGCATCCCAATGTGGGCGCCGTGCTGACCGTGGGACTGGGCTGTGAATACATACAGCCCCAGTGGCTGGCGGACGTGGCGGTCAAAGAGGGCAAGGAAGCTTCCTGGATGTTCATACAGCAGGAGGGCGGGACGAAACCAGCGGTCACAAAAGGAACGGCCTGGGTCGGGGAAGCCCTGGAGCGGCTTAAGCACACCCCGCGGGTAAGGATGGGGTTCAAAGACCTGGTCATCGGCGCGGAGTGCGGAGGCAGCGATTATACCAGCGGCCTGGCGGGCAATGTCGTGGTTGGGCGTTTCTTTGACCGTCTGGTGGACCTGGGCGGCTGCGCCATATTTGAGGAGATTGTGGAGGCCATCGGACTGGACGGGCTTTTGGTGGGCAGGGCGGCAAACCCGGAGGCTGCAAGGGAACTGCGCTATACCTACGACAAGGCCCTGGATTACTGCAAATCCGTGCGCCAGTATTCGGTCAGCCCCGGGAACTTTGCCGGAGGCCTGTCCACCATTGAGGAAAAGAGCATGGGAGCTGTGATTAAAAGCGGTTCCCGACCCATTGAAGGCGTGCTGAAGGTTTCGGTCCCACCGAAGCACGGCGGCCTGTGGCTGCTGGATTCCACGCCGGACCCCCACTTCATGCAGTTTGGAATCACCAACCCCAATGACAATGAGGGCCTTATGGACCTGATCAGCTGCGGCGCCCACATCGTGTTCCTGGTAACAGGCAGGGGCAATGTGGTGGGAAGCGCGGTTGCGCCCTGTATCAAGATTACGGGAAACCATGAGACATTCAGCCGCATGGAGGAGGACATGGACTTCGATGCAAGCCCTATCCTGTATGGAGGGATGAGCCAGAAGGAGATGGCCCTTGACCTGGCTGCATATGTGGCTGGAACAGCCGGAGGCACACCCACGAAGAGCGAGGTCCTGGGACATAAGGAATTTTATATCCCTTACAAGTATCAGGAAAAAGAGGTTGCGTATAAACGGGCATGTGAAGGGTCTGTATAGGTATGGACGCATAAGCGGATATGTGAAGGATTTATATAAGTATATAAACAGGCATGTCTGGACGGGAACCGTTGGCAGACATGCCTTATGAGACAGGAGAGAGAAAATGGCTGCATTTACTGAAAATGAAATGAAGGATTTTAAAATAACAGACTGGTACGACCTTTCCGGCCAGGTGGCCGTGGTCACAGGCGGTTCCACGGGCCTGGGACTTGCCATTACCAGGTGCCTTGTAAGCGCCGGGGCCAAGGTGTGCGTTGTGAGCTTTGAATCACCGGAACAGGCGGCAGAGGCGCTGGAAGGATTTGGGGATAGAACGGTATTCTATCAGTTTGACATCACGGATACAGGCCGTGCCCAGGAACTGGTGGACCGGATTGTGCAAGAGCAGGGGCGTGTGGACATCCTGGTCAACAATGCAGGAAACCATTGCAAGAAATTCATCTGGGACATGACGGTGGAGGATTATAAACGGGTCCTGGAGGTCCATCTGGTAGGCTCATTTGCCATGACAAAGGCAGTGGTTCCTTACATGAAGGAACAGAAAAGAGGAAGGATCATCTACCAGGCCAGCATGACCAGCTACATCGGACAGCCCCAGGTGGCGGGATATTCTACTTCCAAGGCAGGTTTCCTGGGCATGATCCACACCCTGACAGCCGAGCTTGCCGAGTTCGGCGTGACAGTGAACGCCATTGCGCCCGGCTGGATTGACACTCCCATGTTCCATCAGGCCGTGGATAACGATCCGCCCCGTCTGGCCAAGATCATGGGGAGGATTCCTGCCAAGACCGTGGGCGACCCCATGGACGTGGGCATGTGCGCGGCATTCCTTTGCAGCGATGCCGCCCGCTACATAAGCGGAAGCTGCATCCCTGTGGACGGCGGCGCCCTGATTGGATTTTAACCGGAGGATATGAAAATGAATACAAGATTTGACGAGGAGCTGTTCCTCACGAGCAAAACAGGGAGCAGGCTGTATCACGAATATGCAGAGAACCTGCCAATCATAGATTATCACTGCCATCTCATGACCTCTGAGATATGCGAAGACAAAGAATTTGAGGATCTGGGGGAAATGTGGCTGCGGGGGGACCATTACAAATGGCGCGCCATGCGTACCTTTGGGATTGATGAGAAATACATCACCGGAGAGGCAGATTACCATGACAAATACCTTGCCTTTGCCTCCGTATTCCCAATGATGATTGGAAATCCCGTGTATATCTGGTGCGCCCTGGAGCTGAAGCGGTATTTTGACATCGATGAGCCCCTGACAGCGGACAATGCAGAGGAAATCTACCAGAGGACAAAGGAATTGATTGTGAAGCGCCACATGACCAGGCGCTGGTGCATGGAGCACTCCAATGTCAGGCTGGTGAGCACCACCGAGGACCCGGTGGATGACCTGCACTGCCACATTGCCCTTCAGAAGGAGAAAATGTTTACAAGGGTCATCACTGCCTTCCGTCCGGACAAGGCCATGTTCATTGAACAGGATGGATTTTCTGATTATCTGGACCAGCTCCAGAAGGTGTCCGGTATAGGGATTGATTCCTTCGAAACCATGCTGGATGCCCTGGAAGCAAGGCTTAAGTTCTTCCGGGAAACAACCGGAACAACGGTCAGCGACGATGGGGTACCGCATTTTACATGGGCTGATTATACGGATGGGGAGATTGCCGGGATATTTGAAAAGGCAAGGAAGAATGAACCTGTATCGGCCCATGAGGTGGACCAGTACCAGAGCGCGTTCCTCTATGAGATGGGGCGCAGGTACAGCCGGAATAACTATGTGATGCAGCTCCATATCGGTACCTATCTGGATGCGAACAGGGACGGGGTCAGACGGACAGGACATTCCACCGGGTTTGACTGTACGGACGACCGGTGCTCCGTGACCAGCGTGGGTGAATTGCTGAACCGGCTGACCATAGCCGGGGAACTGCCTAAGACCATCCTGTACCCCCTTGACGGCATGAAGATTGAGACATGGGCCGTGCTTGCAGCCGGCTTCTGCGACGGCACCGTGAAGGGAAAGGTGCAGTTAGGCGCGCCTTGGTGGTTCAATGACCAGGCATTTGGCATCAAGCGCCAGTTTGAGGCGTGCGCCAACCTGTATCCGGTCAGCCTGTCCGTGGGCATGCTGACGGACAGCAGAAGCTTCATATCCTATCCACGCCATGAACTTTACAGACGGGTACTGTGCAATTATCTTGGGGAGCTGGTGGATAGAGGGGAATATTTCTCCGGCGAGGCAGCCTTAAAACAGGTGATTGAGGATGTGTGCTTCAACAATGTGAATGAGTTCTTTGGCTTTCATGTAAATGAAGGATAGAGGTGGATGGGATGAGGCAGACCATTGACATAACAGAGGCAGGATTGAAGCCCCCGGCCCGTCTGGCAGAGGTAACTCTGGATGGCAGCGATACTGGTCCGGAATATGGTTCGGAATGCATCAAGGGAAATGTGATTATCTGCCCGGGGGGCGCGTACCGGTGGCACTCCCCAAGGGAGGCCCTTCCCGTGGCAAAGGCATTTGCCGCACAGGGGTGGAAACCATGGATCCTGTACTACACGGTATCGGTCCACGGCGAGACCCTTGGAACGGCGCCTCTTTGCCAGGCGGCCGGGGCCGTGCGCAGGGTGCGCGCTGCCAGCCCCGGCCGCCCCGTTATCCTCTGTGGTTTTTCCGCAGGAGGCCATGTGGCTGCCAGCCTTGGTGTGCACTGGAACGATGAATGCCTTTTTGCCGGGGAAGACCGTTCTGTAATCCGCCCGGATGGGCTGATTCTGGGATACCCGGTCATCACGGCAGGGAAATACGCCCACAGGGAGAGTATGGAAATGCTTGCGGGGCCGGATCCTGCAGCATCAGAAGGGAATTTGGCGGGGCCGGGATATTATGGTCTGGAAGCGCACGTAGATGCGCAGACACCGCCCGCTTTCATATGGCACACCGCCGGGGATTCCACGGTCGCGGTCCAGAATTCCCTGTGCTTTGCCGAAAGCCTGGCTGCAAAGGGCGTCCCCTTTGAGATGCATATCTATCCCTACGGGGAACACGGGCTGTCCCTGGCCACCATGGAGGTGGAGGAGCCGGAAAAACACCGGTACGCGGACGCCCATGTGGCAGGCTGGTTTGAACAGTGCGTGCAATGGCTGGACCTGGTTTTCCCAAACCCTCATGACCCGGCCTGAAAATACTCCATACAGAACTGTAAAAACAGCTGCCCTGCATTGGACATGCGGCGCCTGGAGTCATAGGTCAGGCTGATGGTGCGCTCTATGACCGGATAGGTGAGTGGGATGCATACAATATCCTCGGGAAGTACGGACCCCAGGGTTATCTCCGGTATCACGGATATCCCCACGCCGCCCCGCAGGAAGGCCTCATAGGTGGTCCCATTGTCGCATTCCGCTATGATATTTGGGCGGAATCCTGCCTTCAGGCAATAGAATTCCAGGTCCTCCCTGCGGTTGGAGGCCACAAAGGGATAGGGGGCGGCTTCCTTTAGGTGGATGGACCCACGGCCCGCCAGTGGATGCTGCTTCTGGACTGCCAGGACAAACCGTTCCGTCAGGATGGGGACCACACAGTTTCCGGCCAGCGGGGTGAAACCGGCATCCGCCGTGATACAGAAATCACAGTCATACATGAACATGTGCTCATAGCGTATGTAATTGCTCAGCTGGAGCTTGATGAAGGGATAGCGCTGGTGGAAGGCAATGTAAAAGCCCGGCATATAAGAGGAAGCGGACAGGACCAGAAGCCTGACATTGCCAAAGGGTTCATTGGACAGTTCCCTGATTTCTGAGACCGTGTCGTCAATCAGATTGATGCTCTGGTCTATTTTCTGATACAGTATCTCTCCTGCCCGGTTCAGGAAAATGGAACGGTTGCGCCTTACGAACAGGGGCGTGCCAAGTTCCTTTTCCAGGGAGGCAATCGTCTTGCTGAGGGCGGGCTGGGAAATCATCAGTTCGGCAGCCGCCTTTGTCATATTCTGGTGTTTCGCTACCACACAGAAGTAGCGGAGCTGCAGCAGTTCCATGTTAATACCCTCCTTTTAAAATCCATAACCTGTAGCTTATGGAAAACATGAGTAAACATATATTAGACAGAATCATAAAAATAGTATATACTACATTTCATAAACTGAAAAGTGGATTTTAGGAAGAGTTGCAGAGAGGCAAGGCAGCCTTCCTTTTTTTAAATCCTGTTATTTTAGTAAGTTAAAGCGGTAAAATAATCATATGGAGGAGGAGCAACAATGAGTGTTGAGAACCTGCGCAGCGTGATGCACATTGACCCCAAGGAAAATGTACTGTATTCCATCCCGGACAGCGACAACCACGGCGACCTGCTGATCCGCCCACAGGGCAGGCGCATGATAAACGAACTGGGGGATACGGTGTACATCAAAGACGCATTCGTGCCGTATCACGACCATGAGAACGGATATGAGACATTCCTGATTGACGGGGGGTCTGCCGAGGTATGCATCAATAAGAAGAAATGCATCATCGAGAGAGGGGATATCGTACATATCCGGCCTTATGTGAACCACGGCTACCGATACCTGGAGGAGAACACCATCTGGAGGGAAATGTTCCAGGACATGGACATGTATAACTGTGTGGAGGACAAGCACGTAATCCGCACCTACAGCCCGGAGTATTGGGAGGACGAGGAGTTTAAGGCCAGGAGATACACCCTTCTTGGAACCCTGTACCGTGAGGACCCGGTGCCGGAACCGGCCGGAAAGTATGATATTCCGGCTGTGCGCCCAAAGGGATGGGCCATTGCGGGCTTTGAGATAGACGGCATGAAGCTGAACCTGAAGGTAGGCCGCTGGGAAACGGACGGGGTGAAGGAAATCTGGGAACTGCTTCCTGAGAAAGGCCTCCAGATTGAATGGAACTATCCATATGCGGGCAATGATGTGTACTTGGTCATGGAAGGCGCGGTCCATGTAAAGGCGGACGGCCATGATTTCACGGCCAGGAAACGGGATGTGATTAATATTCCGCCTTATTACAAGCACACGCTGACCGTATTGGAAGAGGGCACGGTCATTTACGCCTACAATGTGCAGTCCTGTCTGATGCATGTGATGGAACGGCTGAAGGCAGAGAAGATACGTACGCCGGAAAACCTGAAGGACTGGGGTTATGTGGAGAAGATACTGCGCGAAAACAACTGCTGGGTTACCGGAATCCGCAAAATAACTGTGTAAAGGATGGGAAGGGTATGTTCGATTATAAAATACATATAACACCGGATGATTATATCCATGAACTGGAAGAAAAGGACTGTAAGGACTATCTGTTCATTGCTCCTGTGGGGGAGACACTGAACAATGAGATGAGCGATGTGTATTATCAGGAAAATGCCTTTGTGCCCTACCATGAGCACTCGAAGGGATATGAGACATTTTCCATTGACAGGGGCAGCGTGGAGGTTACCATCAACGGAAAACGGTCCGTGGCTGAGGCAGGGGATTTAATCCATATCGAGCCGTATATGTCCCATGGTTTCCGCTTCCTGGAGGAGGGGACCATATGGCGCGAACTGTTCCTGGGCATGGACATGTACGGGGGAATCCTGGAAAAACAGCTCATTGACAGGAGTTATCCTGAAAAACTTAAGGATGATGCATTCATGGCAGGGTACCGCCTGAAGCACCATACCAAGCGCCTTGGCGAACCTGAGCCAGAGGTGGTTCAAAAGGAAGGGATGCCCCAGATCCGCCCAAAGGGAAAGGGCATTGCCTGTTTTGCATTTGACGGCATTGTGTGCAGCCAGAAGGTGGGGCGCCACGAGACAGGCGGGGCAAAGGAAATATGGGAATTCGCCATGGATAAGGGCATCTGCGTGGAGTGGGACGCGCCCCATCCTGACTGGGATTTATACGTGGTAAAGGAAGGCAGGGTGGAGGTATCCGTGCTGGGGGAAACCTTTACTGCCAATGCCAGGGACATCCTTCATGTTCCGCCATATACCAGCTATTCCATGAAAATACTGGATGACCGGACCGTCCTGCACGCTTACAATGTAAAGGCGCTGGGACTGCGCCTGGCAGAAATCGTGGAGAAAAAGCTGGAGGCAGGTCCTGACCTGGCAGGGCACTGGGATGAGGTAAAGGACATTTTCCGGCAAAACAAAAGCTGCATCACAAAAATAAGCAGGGTTTAAGACATGTGAAAGCCATGCCTTAAGGGCCGCTGCAGCCAGTGAAAAAGAGGAAGCCTGTATGGGAAAGTATGTTATAAAACGTTTATTGCTGCTGATACCCATTTTGTTGGGGGTAAGCTTTATTATCTTTACTATCATGAATATGATTCCGGGGGATGTGGCTTCCCTTGTCCTGGGAGACAACGCCCCCCTGTCCGCAAGACAGGAGCTGACCCGGGAACTGGGACTGGACAAGCCGTTCTGGCTGCGCTATGTGAATTATGTGTGGAATGCGGTCCACGGCAATTTCGGCCTGTCCTACCGGACAAGGACCCCTGTGTTTACTGAGATATTCTCCAGATTCCCCACCACCATGAAGCTGGCCGCCGGCGCCATGCTGCTGTCGGTTGCAATCGGGGTTCCCCTTGGTATCCTGTCCGCGGTTAAGCAGTATTCGGCGCTGGATGTGATTAACTCGGTCACGGCCATGTTCTTCTCATCCATACCCGCCTTCTGGCTGGGTCTTCTGTCCATCCTTCTGTTCGCGCTGAAGCTGGGATGGCTGCCCTCCAATGGGGCGGATACGATGAAGAGCTTCATCCTTCCCATTGTGACCCTGGCCCTGCCGGGGGCGGCGGAAATCCTCCGCCTGACCCGCTCCACCATGCTGGAGGTCATAAGGCAGGACTATATCCGCACCGCAAGGGCAAAGGGCGCGTCCAGTATGGTGGTCATATGGAAGCACGCCTTAAAGAACGCGCTTCTGCCGGTCATCACGGTGGCGGGCATGCATTTTGGGGCATTGCTTGGCGGTTCCGTGATCACGGAATCCGTATTCGCCATGCCGGGGGTGGGAACCCTTGCCATTGATGCCATCCGGAGCAAGGATACGCCTCAGGTTATGGCTGCCGTACTGATGCTGGCCGCCCTGTTTTGTATCATTATGCTGATCGTGGATCTGCTGTACGCGTTCATTGATCCGCGTATCCGTTCAAGATACAGTAAGTGAGGGCCGAAGATATGAGTGAAAGAGATAAGAACGCGGCTGTTAAGCGAAACAGCCCGGCCAGGGAAATCTGGAGAAGGTTTAAAAAGAATAAGGCGGCCATGCTGGGTCTTGGCATATTTTCAGTCATGGTACTGCTGGCCGTGTTCGCGGATGTCATTTGCGATTATGACACCCAGGTCATTGCCCAGGATGTGGCCAACCGGCTGAAGGCGCCCAGCCCGGACCACTGGTTTGGCACGGATGCCTATGGGCGGGATATCTTCGCGAGGGTGGTGCATGGGGCCAGGATTTCCATCATCATCGGCCTGGCTGCCACGGTGGGCAGCGTGTGCATCAGCGGGATACTGGGTTCCATTGCCGGATATTACGGTGGCCGCATTGACAATGCCATCATGCGCGTGCTGGATACATTCCTGGCAATCCCCGGCGAGCTTTTAGCCATGGCCATCGTGGCTTCCCTGGGGCCAAGCATGACCAACCTGCTGATTGCAGTGACCATTGCCAGGATCCCGCCATTTACAAGGGTCATCCGCTCGTCCATCCTGACCGTCATTGACCAGGATTACATAGAATCTGCCATAGCCAGCGGGGCCAGGGATTCCTACATCATTGTAAAGCATATCCTGCCCAATGCAATGGGGCCCATCATCATCCAGGCTACCATGGGCGTGGGCAGGATGATACTGACAGCTGCCGGTATGAGTTTTATCGGAATGGGCGTGCAGCCTCCTCTTCCTGAGTGGGGCTCCATGCTGGCCGAGGGAAGGGATTTCATGCGGTATTCCCCGTATATTACCTTGTTCCCGGGGCTGGCAATCATCCTGACCTCCCTGGCGCTCAATCTTTTAGGCGACGGATTAAGGGATGCCCTGGATCCGAAGCTTAAGAATTAAGGGAGGACAGCCATGACGGATGCATTATTGGAAATCAAAGATTTGGAAATAGTATACCAGACAGACGAAGAAACGGTCCATGCAGTAAACCGCATCAGCCTGAATGTGAACACAAAGGAGACCCTTGGGCTGGTTGGCGAGACAGGCGCAGGAAAGACCACCACCGCGCTGGCCGTCATGCGCCTCCTGCCGGACCGGATTGGGAAGGTGGGGCAGGGGCAGATCCTGTTTGAGGGTGAAAACCTGCTGGATCTGAAGGAAAGTGAAATGCTGGGTGTGCGGGGAGAGAAGATAGCCATGATATTCCAGGACCCCATGACCAGCCTGAACCCGGTGCTTACGGTGGAGGACCAGATACAGGAGGTGCTTCAGTTCCATAACCACAATGGGCTTTGCAGGGCGGAGATGGGGAAAAAGGTAGAGGAAATGCTGGAACTGGTGGGCATTCCCGCTGCCAGGAAGACATGTTATCCCCATGAATTTTCCGGCGGCATGAAGCAGAGGGTGGTCATTGCCATGGCATTGGCCTGCAATCCCAGGCTTCTCATTGCAGACGAACCCACCACTGCGCTGGATGTGACAATCCAGGCCCAGGTCCTGGGGATGATGGAAGAGTTAAAGGAACGGTTCGGCACCTCCATGCTGCTGATTACCCATGACCTGGGCGTGGTTGCCCAGACCTGTGACCGCGTGGCCATCATGTACGCAGGGGAGATTGTGGAGCACGGCTCCATAGAAGATATATTTACCGGCAAGGAACATCATCCGTACACCCAGGGACTGTTCGGTTCCATACCCAGCATGACCGGGGACGCCAAACGTCTGAACCCGATTGCGGGCCTGATGCCGGACCCCACCAACCTGCCCCGGGGATGTAAGTTCCATACCAGGTGCCCCCACTGCATGGAAGTATGCAGGCAGAGCCTGCCGCAGGTTTACAGGCACGGCACCCATGAGATTGCCTGCCATCTGTATGTGGGAGACGGGGAACCGGGCAGCAAAGCTTCCTATGGGAAGAATGGGGAACCGGGCAGCAAAGCAGAAAGCGCGGGTATTGCGGAATCTGCAGGAGAGGAGGTCGGACGCGTATGAACCAGATGAATCAGGAATTGCCGCTGATAGAAACCGTCCATCTGAAAAAGTATTTTGACACGGGTTCCGGCCTGCTCCATGCGGTAGATGATGTGAACCTGACCATCCAGCCAAGGAAGACCCTGGGAGTGGTAGGGGAATCCGGGTGCGGCAAATCCACGCTGGGCAGGACCATCCTCAGGCTGACGCCTGCCACGGAAGGGAAAATCCTGTATAACGGCAAGGACATCCTTACATACAATCCACATCAGCTCAGGCAGCTGCGCAGGGAAATGCAGATTATTTTCCAGGACCCGTACTCCAGCCTGAATCCGCGCATGACCGTAAGCGAGCTGATTGCGGAGCCCCTGGTGGTCAACAAGGTCATGAAGAACAGGAACCAGTTAAAAGAACGGGTCAAGGAACTGATGGAGACCGTGGGGCTGGCGGCCCGTCTGGAGAATGCGTATCCACATGAACTGGACGGCGGAAGGCGCCAGAGGATCGGCGTTGCCAGGGCCCTTTCTGTGAATCCCAAATTCATTGTCTGCGATGAGCCGGTATCCGCCCTGGACGTGTCCATCCAGGCGCAGATACTGAACCTGCTCATGGACCTTCAGGATGATATGGGGCTGACCTACATGTTCATCACCCATGACCTGTCCGTGGTGCGCCACATATCCGATGAGATAGCTGTCATGTACCTGGGACAGTGTGTGGAGCGGTGCGGTTCCAAGGAGCTGTTTGATAATCCGCTGCACCCGTACACAAAGGCGCTTTTAGACGCCATCCAGGTTCCGGACATTTCCCTCAGGGGAAAGAAGAAAGCAGTGATACGGGGAGAAGTGACAAGTCCCATTGACCCGGAGCCGGGGTGCCGCTTCGCGGCCAGGTGCCCCCATGCGGCGGACGCGTGCCGGGGCGGTCAGATACCGCTCAGGGAGGTAAGCCCAGGCCATTATGCTGCCTGTAATCTTATATGATACAATAAGGAGGAGAAGCTATGAAAAAGAGAATGTTGAACTGTTTGGTTGCAGCGGCAGTGCTGGCCCTGGCCCTTACCGGCTGCGGCGGCGGACAGAAGTCAGGGGATGCGCCTGCGGCTTCCGGGAGCGCGCAGGGAGGCGGCGCAGGTGAAGCAAAGGATTCCCTGACCATTGCCCTGACCAATGAACCCACAACCCTGGACCCCCAGCTGGCAGCTGATTCCATTGGCGGCATGATCATCTTAAACCTGCATGACCCGCTGGTGCGCAGGGATCCGGACGGCAATGTGGTGCCCGGGCTGGCCGAGACCTGGGAAGTGGCGGATGACGGTATGTCCATCACCTTCCATCTGCAGGAGGGAGTGAAGTTCCAGGACGGGTCCGGCCTGACGGCAGAGGACGTGGCATTTTCCCTGAACCGGGCCATTGACAAGCCGCAGTCCGAGCTATACACATCCTTCATGGACAGCGCCGAAGCAGTGGACGGGAGCACGGTAAAGGTGAACCTTAAGTATAAGGAGCTGGCAGCCCTCCAGTACCTGACACAAACCAACAGCGCCATTGTATCCAAGGCGTACGTGGAATCCGTGGGGGATGAGAACTATGCGGCAAAGCCATGCGGGACCGGCCCGTATAAGCTGGTGGAGTGGCAGAAGGGCAGCAAGATCATTCTTGAATCCAACGAGGATTACTACAGGGGCGCGCCGGCCATCAAGCACATTGAGCTGCGTGTCCTGAAGGAAGCCACCACTGCCATGGTTGCCCTGGAGAGCGGTGACGTGGACCTGGTTTACAATATCGGCGGCCTGGATGTGATGGCGGTGCAATCCAATGACAAGCTGGGCTACCAGGAGACCAATGGGACAGCTATCTGGAACCTTGCGTTTAATGTGAACGTGGAGCCGTTTGATGATGTGAAGGTAAGGAAAGCCCTGGCAATGGCTGTGAAACGCGACGATATCATAGCCGGTGCAATGGACGGGGCCGGGATGCCCGCGGAAATCATCCTCACAGACCAGACAGCCCCCAATCCGGGAGCGGACGCCATTGACACGCCCAAGTATGACGTGGAAGGCGCCAGGGCGCTTTTGGCAGAGGCCGGATATCCGGACGGATTTAAGACCACCATCTATGTAAGGGAAGATTACACCAAGAAGATTGCAAGCATTGTGCAGAGCCAGTGGAAGGAAATCGGCGTGGACGCTGAGATACAGGTCATGGAGCGCGCGGCCCTGCTGTCTGATATCAAGGCAGGCAAGCTGGGATGTTACACCGTGGGCAATGTAAGCATGACCCTGGATTCCACCTTCCTTCTGGGAACCCTGTCAACGGACAATATCCCGGATTCCAACATGACCTTTTATTCCAATCCTGAGTACGACAGGATAGTGGAGGAACAGGCCAACACGGATGACGGTGCAAAGCGCCTGGAACTGATTACCGAGGCGCTGAAGATTGAGGCGGAGGATGTACCCAGGATTAACCTGTTCTATATGGTTTCCAATATTGCCTATAACAAAAATCTGAACTGTACGGTCTGTCCGGCAATGGAAAGTTATGACTGGTCCGGGTTTTCCTGGAATTAAAAGCCTAAGGATTCATCCGGTCACTGTAGTTACTGGCCGGATGGAGTACTAGGTGTTATCCGGCCAGGAGAGGACACAGCAGGGAAAACAGCTGCTGTGTCCTTTTTTTGGATATTTCCCCTGAGTCAGGATGTTCATCCATGCTCCTTTGTGTTAAAATCATTTTAGGAAGGCACCGGCTGGGGAAAAGGACTTGGGACCATTGATTGGAGAGGGGGAAGGGTATGCAGTCTCTGTCATCATTTATGAATACGATACGTTTTAACTTTCTTTACATTGACAAATATTCCTTTGGAAGGACCTGGATTTATCCGGAAAGTGCCATACCCTATAACATGCTGCGCTATGTAATTGACGGCAGCGCCGAGTTTATGGTGGATGATGAGAGCGTAATCGTGAAAAAGGGCCAGGTTTCTTACATACCCGAGGGATGCCGGCTTTCCTGCCGGGCCCTGGAGGATACGTTTTCCTTTTACAGCATCCGCTTTACCACCTCCGTATTTTATGAGGGGGCCAACTTCCTCAGGGAATACTATAATTTCCCCCTGGTAATGGATGTGGGGGAGGAAATCGGACAATATTTCAGCGGTATCTTTAAATGGGTGCGCACGGATAAGAAGTCCAAGGTATTCCATGTGCGCGGCGCCCTGGACAGCCTGATTGCAAGTCTCATCGACATCCTTAATTCGGACGAGCCGGATGATGTGAAGGCGGAAATCAACGGCCTGGAATATAATCTGGAGCAGATCCGCAAGCGTGTGAAAAAGTCCACAATCCAGACCGACCCAAGAATCCAGACCGTGATTGATTATATCATGCTGAATCCCACGGAGGAATACACCTCCGCCAAACTCAGCGGCATGGCTGAAGTGGCCCAGACCACGTTCCGCCGCCTGTTCAAGGAAGCCACCGGGAAAACCGTTACTGAATTCATCCGCCAGGTCCGTCTGACAACGGCGGCCCGGCTTCTCCTTGTCTCCAACGACCCGGTGAACTGCATTGCCCACGACGTGGGATTTGAGGACGCCAATCACTTTACCCGGGTGTTCCGGCAGGCATTTGGGATGACGCCTAATCAGTACAGGAAGATGTCCCAGGAATGAATGAACTATATACGATATGACCGAGGTCCTGACCGTACAAAGCCAGGGCCTTTATTTTATTGTCATTTGCCATTCCCTATCCGAATCCAAAACAAGACAAAAAAATAAATAAGTGGTCGTTTTGTGCTATGATAAGTTGCCTAGCATGTTGAAATGCATAAATAAAATGAATATAATACCATTAGAAACAGCAAGTTGACGAATACAAAAAAAGGAGAAGAGATATGAAAAAACGTTACGTAAGCCTTATTCTTGCAGCAGCGCTGTCAGCGGCGGCATTGGCCGGATGCGGGGGTTCCGGGACAGAGGCTCCTGGTTCCAAGGAGACCACGGGAAAGGAAGCGGCGGGACAGGCGTCTGCACAGGATGCGGTGGCTGACGGGGAACTTTCCGGGGAGATTACCTTCTGGCATTCGTTTACACAGGGCCCGCGCCTGGAGACCATCCAGAAGGCGGCCGACAAGTTCATGGCCGAGAATCCGGATGTGAAGATCAACATTGAGACATTTTCCTGGAATGACTTTTATACAAAATGGACCACGGGCCTTGCATCGGGAAATGTACCGGACATGAGCACGGCCCTGCCGGCCCAGGTGGCTGAGATGATCAACGTGGACGCCCTGGCCCCAATCAATGACCTGATTGATGATATCGGCAGGGATAAGTTTGCGGAGACAGCCATTGCAGAGGGCACCATGGACGGCAATAATTATTCCGTCCCCCTTTACAGACATGCCCATGTAATGTGGATCAGGAAGGACCTTCTGGAACAGAACGGCCTTGAGGTGCCTGAGACCTGGGATGAGCTTTATGAGGCCGCCAAGACCCTTACCAAGGACGGGGTGTACGGTCTGTCCTTCCCCTGCGGGACCAATGATTTCCAGGCAACATTTTTCCTGGACTTCTATGTGAGGAGCGGCGGCGGCAGCCTGCTGACCGATGACCTGAAGGCTGACCTGACCAGCGACCTTGCCATTGACGGCATCAACTACTGGGTCAAGGTGTACAATGACTGCTCGCCAAAGGATTCCATTAACTTTGACGTGCTGGACCAGGCCACCCTTTACTACCAGGGCAAAACAGCTTTTGACTTTAACTCAGGGTTCCAGATTTCAGGCGTTGCAGCCAATTCACCGGACCTGCTCCAGTACGTGGACTGCTATCCGGTTCCCAAGATTCATGCAGATGATGGGACAGAGGGTATCATGACCACCAATACCCCGATGGTGGTATGGAAGGCGTCCAAACATCCTGAGATATGCAAGGCGTTCATGAAGACACTGTACGAAGAGGATACCTATGTGGAATTCCTTCACGCAACACCGGTGGGGATGCTTCCTGCCATCAAGGGGATTGCGGATACGGATGCCTATAAGGATGATGAGACCATCAAACAGTTTGCCCACGCAGAAGAAGTGCTGACAGCGGCCGCCGACATCGGGACCGCGTTCGGATATGAGCACGGACCCAACGTACAGGCGGGAATCATGCAGAATAACCATGTGATTGAGGAAATGTTCCAGGATATCATTACCAATGGCACGGATGTGCGGACGGCTGCCAAGGCGGCGCAAGACAAACTGAATGCATTATTTGAAACAGCTGAGTAAGCAGCTGTCCCGGCAGAGGCAGGAATGACATGCCAGGCAGGATAGTACAAGGCGGCACAGGTACCGCACGGCGCTGGTATTATCCTGCCTTCCTATTGCGCGGATTTCATGCCGGAAGGGCTTTACATTGAAAAGGAGGAGGAAAACTTGGGGAAGAAAAATTATACAAGGTGGATGTTCGTGCTTCCCGCAATCATCATAGTTATTGCATTGTTCATATATCCCATCTGTTCCAGCATTGTGTACAGCTTTACAAATAAGAACCTGATTAAGCCCGTGTTTAAATTCATAGGCTTTAAGAATTACGCGGAGGTGCTTAAGGATACCGGGTTCTGGCTTGCGTTCTTTAACTCCCTGAAATGGACGGTGCTGTCCCTCATCGGACAGATTGCGGTGGGATTTACAGCGGCCCTGGCATTAAAGCGGATCAAGGTCTGCAAAGGCGTTTATAAGACGCTGTTAATCATTCCCTGGGCCTTTCCCTCCATTGTCATTGCATTTTCATGGAAATGGATCCTCAACGGGGTATATGGGTTCCTGCCCAATGTGCTGATAAAGCTGGGCATCTGTGAGACGGCGCCCCAGTTCCTTACCAGCGGCACCATGGCCTTCATCACCCTGGTGATGATTAACATATGGTTCGGCGCGCCCATGATCATGGTAAATGTCCTCTCGGCGCTGGAGACAGTGCCAAAGGACCAGTATGAGGCGGCGCAGATAGACGGCGCAAGGCCGTGGCAGTCATTTTACTATGTGACCGTGCCCCATATCAAGATGGTGGTGGGACTGCTGGTGGTCTTAAGGACCGTGTGGATATTCAATAACTTTGACCTGATTTACCTGATTACAGGAGGCGGGCCGGCGGGAACCACCCAGACCATTCCCCTGTACGCCTACAACATGGGCTGGAGCACCAAGCTGATTGGGCGTTCCTCAGCGGTAACGGTCCTGTTATTCATATTCCTGATGGTCATATGCGGCATTTATTTTGCGGTAATTAATAAGTGGGAAAGGGAGGACAGCAAATGAAAAAAATCAAGACAGGTTCTGTTATCAGCCATATATATCTGATCCTTCTTACCTTTGTGTCCATTTTCCCGCTGGTGTGGATCTTGATTTCGTCCGTAAAGGGCAAGGGGGAGCTGACGGGCAGTCCGACGGCCTTCTGGCCAAGGACATGGACCCTTGACTACTATACCCATGTAATCAATGACCTGAAATTCTTTGTCAATATAAAGAACAGTGTCATCATCTCCCTGGTGACCACCCTGATTGCCATTACCGTGGCGTCCCTGGCAGCGTACGGCATTGTCCGGTTCTTTAAGAAACTTGGCTCCGCCATGTCCAAGGTGCTGGTGACCACCTATATTTTCCCTCCCATCCTGCTGGCCATTCCCTATTCCGTGGTCATGGGAAAGCTGGGCCTGATTAATACCAGGATTGGCCTGATCATCGTATATCTGTCATTCTCCGTGCCTTACGCTGTGTGGCTTCTCACCGGGTTTTTCAGGACCGTGCCGGTGGAGATTGAGGAGGCTGCCAGGATTGACGGAGCCAACAAGATGCAGACCTTTATCCAGGTGGTGCTTCCCCTGGTGGCGCCCGGGGTGGTGGCAACTGCCATTTATACCTTTATCAACACATGGAATGAGTTCCTGTACGCATTGATATTGATGAACAATACCAGCAAGATGACCGTGGCCGTGGCCCTGCGCTCCTTAGACGGCGCCGAGATCCTGGACTGGGGCGATATGATGGCCGCATCGGCCCTGGTGGTGCTTCCGTCCGTTATTTTCTTCTGCCTGATACAGAATAAGATTGCAGGCGGGATGTCGGACGGCGCGGTTAAATCGTGATGGGCGGCCGGATCTGTTAAACTAGGAAAGAGGTGGATATATGGAAATGATTGGATACGGTGTGGTTGGCTCAGGTTATTTCGGGGCGGAGCTGGCGCGCATCATGAATACAAAGCCGGGGGCTGTCATCCGGGCGGTCCATGACCCTGAAAACGGGGCCGCGGTGGCTGCGGAATTGGGCTGTGACGCAGAGGGGAGCCTAAAGGCCCTGGTGTCCAGGAAGGATATCCAGGCCGTGATTGTGGCAACCCCTAATTACCTCCATAAGGAACCGGTGCTTGCGGCTGCCGCACATGGCCTGAACGTGTTCTGTGAAAAGCCCATTGCGCTTTCTTACGGCGACTGCAGGGAAATGGTCAGGGCCTGCCAGGATAACCATGTGATTTTCATGGCAGGGCATGTGATGAACTTTTTCAGGGGAGTGCGCAGGGCGAAAGAACTGATTGGGCAGGGCGCAATCGGGGATATCCTGTACTGCCATGGGGCGCGCAATGCCTGGGAGGGCACAGGGGCGTCCGAGACCTGGAAAAAGACCCGCTCCAAATCAGGCGGGCACCTGTACCACCACATCCACGAACTGGACTGTGTGCAGTTCCTGATGGGCGGCTGCCCGGACACCGTGACCATGGCTGGGGGCAATGCGGCCCACAGGGGGGACGCCTATGGGGATGAGGATGATATGCTGTTCATCACCATGGAGTATCCGGGGAACAGGTACGCGCTCTTGGAGTATGGCTCCGCGTTCCGGTGGCAGGAACACTACCTGCTGGTCCAGGGAACCAAGGGCGCCATTAAAATAGATATGTGCAGCTGCGGCATGACCCTTAAGACCGGGGACAGGGAGGAGCATTTCCTGGTGCACCGGACAAAGGAAGAGGATGAGGACAGGACCAGGATATACAGGGAGACCCAGGCGGATAACGGCAATCAGTTCGGACGTCCGGGAAGAAAGCCCTTCCTGTGGCTTCAGGGAATCATGGATGAGGAGATGGAGTTCCTTAATGCAGTGCTTCACGGCGCTAAGGTGACAGAGGAGTTCCTTCCCCTTCTCACCGGTGAGGCGGCCAGGAATTCCATTGCAACCGCGGACGCCTGTACCTTGTCCCTGAATGAGGACAGGAAAGTAAGACTGAGTGAAATCATTGAACAATAAAGGAGAACATTCATGAAAACAATTGGATATGCAGTGGTTGGAACAGGATATTTCGGGGCGGAGCTGGCCCGCATCATGAAGGAACAGGAAGGCGCCAGGGTGGTGGCTGTATATGACCCGGAAAATGCCGGGAGTGTGGCGGAGGAACTGGGCTGTGAGGTGGAGACGGATCTGGACGCATTATACAGCCGGGAGGATGTGGATGCGGTGATTGTGGCCTCGCCCAATTACCTTCACAAGGAACCGGTCATCAAGGCAGCGGAGCATGGGGTCCATGTGTTCTGTGAAAAACCCATTGCCCTTTCCTTTAAGGACTGCGTGGAAATGGTGGAGGCATGTGTCAATCACCATGTTACCTTTATGGCAGGCCATGTGATGAACTTTTTCCACGGCGTGCGCACGGCAAAGAAAATGATAAACGACGGCGTGATCGGCAGGGTGCTGTACTGCCATTCCGCCAGAAATGGATGGGAGGATATCCAGCCCTCGGTAAGCTGGAAGAAAATCCGCTCCAAGTCAGGCGGCCACCTGTACCATCATATCCATGAACTGGACTGCATCCAGTTCCTGATGGGAGGCTGTCCCCAGTCAGTGACCATGGCAGGGGGTAACGTGGCCCACCAGGGGGAAAAGTTCGGGGACGAGGATGATATGCTGTTCATTACCATGGAATACCCGGACAACCGGTATGCCATCCTGGAGTATGGCTCTGCTTTCCACTGGCCCGAGCACTATGTGCTGATACAGGGAACAGAGGGCGCCATCCGCCTGGATATGTTCAACTGCGGCGGGACGCTGAAAAAGGGTGACAAAGAGGAGCATTTCCTTATGCACAAGACCCAGGAGGAGGACGATGACCGCACCAGGATTTACCACGGGACGGAAATGGATGGGGCCATCATGTACGGAAAACCGGGGAAAAAGCCTCCCATGTGGCTGCACAGCATCATGTATGATGAAATGCAGTACTTCAACGGGATCATGCATGGGGCGCAGCCGGATGAAGAGTTTAAGCCCCTGCTGACCGGGGAAGCTGCCAGGAATGCCATTGCCACCGCCGATGCCTGCACCAGGTCGCGGTTTGAGGACAGAAAGGTGAAATTATCTGAAATCATGGGAACACAGGGAGGTAACAAAGATGAAGCTTGATAAATACAGAGGGGTCATCCCGGCATTTTACGCGTGTTACGATGGGGATGGGGCGGTCAGCAGGGACGCGGCAAGACGGCTGACCCGGTATTTTGTGGAGCAGGGCGTAAAGGGCGTGTATGTGGGCGGTTCCTCGGGGGAGTGCATCTACCAGTCCGTGGAGGACAGGAAAAAGACCCTGGAGGCGGTGATGGAAGAAGGGGCCGGCCGTCTGACCGTGATTGCCCATGTGGCCTGCAATAATACAAAGGACAGCCAGGAACTGGCGGCCCATGCAGCCAAGCTGGGAGTAGACGCCATTGCGGCCATACCGCCCATTTACTTCAAATTGCCAGAGTACTCAGTGGCAGGATACTGGAATGACATATCAGCCGCTGCGCCGGATACGGATTTCATCATCTATAACATCCCTCAGCTGGCAGGCACGGCCCTGACCATGAGCCTGCTTAAGACCATGCTTTTAAACCCGCAGGTGGCCGGGGTCAAGAATTCCTCCATGCCGGTCCAGGACATCCAGATGTTTAAGGCAGAGGCCATGGGGACCCGGGATGACTTCATTGTATTTAACGGTCCGGATGAGCAGCTGGTGTCGGGCCTGGCCATGGGAGCGGACGCCGGCATCGGCGGCACCTACGGGGCCATGCCGGAGCTGGCGGGACGGATTTACACACTGGCCATGGAGGGTAGGTACAAGGAAGCAAAGGCAATCCAGTATGATGTAAATGAAATCATATATAAGCTTTGTTCCGGCAGGGGAAACATGTACGGCATGATAAAAGAAGTACTGCGCATCAGCAGGGGAATCGACATCGGCGGCATAAGGAAACCGCTGACGGACCTGGATGACAGGGACAGGGCCATTGCAGGGGAGGCGGCAGCCATGATAGAAGCGGCAAAGGAGAAGTACTGCTGACATGATATATGATTTGCTGGAAAATATAGGAAGATACAGGGGAATCTGCCCGAATCTGGACACAGCCATCCGTTTTCTCATGGATACGGACCTGAATACCCTTCCCACGGGGAAAACAGAAATAGACGGGGAAAGGGTATATCTGCAGATAATGGACGCAGTGACCCATGAGCTTACAGAAGACAGTTACGAGATACACCGGGCTTACATGGATATCCAGATAGACCTGGATGGGTGCGAGGTCATAGGGACGGCACTGGACCAGGTGACGCCTGTAGGGGAGTACAGTCCGGATTTCCAGGCAGTGCGGGCCAAAGCGGACGCCTCCTGCACCATGGGACCGGGCCGTTTCATCATCTGCATGCCGTGCGAGGCCCATGCGCCGGGAGGTTTAAAGGCACGGCCGCAGGCAATCAGAAAATGCGTAGTCAAGGTGGCCTGGGAGCAGAAGGACTCCTGCTGCCTGAAAGGAAAGGACGAAAATGGACAAGACAGGATTATTTGACCGGATAAAAGGAAAGCTTATCATTTCCTGCCAGGCATTGCCCGGAGAACCCCTCTATGACCCGGAGCGCTCCCTGATGCCTTACATGGCCAGGGCCGCCGGACAGTCGGGAAGTCCCATGATACGGGCCAACTCGGTCAGGGATGTGACGGGAATCAAGAAGGAGACAGGACTTCCGGTCATCGGACTCATAAAGCAGGTGTATGAAGGTTATGAGGGATACATCACCCCAACCATGAAGGAGGTGGACGCCCTTGTGGAAGCAGGCGCGGATATCATTGCAATGGACTGCACGGACAGGAAGCGGGGGGACGGCCTTACGGCCGCGGAATATATCCGCCAGGTCAGGGAAAAGTACCCGGACCAGATCCTGATGGCCGACATATCCAATTATGAAGAGGGAATGGATGCCTGGAAAAACGGCGTTGACCTGGTAAGCACCACCATGAGCGGCTACACGGATTATACACCTAAGCTGGACGGACCTGATTTTGAACTGGCAGGACGGCTGGCAGGGGACCTTCCCATACCTGTCATTGGAGAGGGCCGGGTGCATACGCCTGAAGAGGCGGTGCATATGCTGGACATGGGGGTCTGGGCCGTAATCGTGGGCGGGGCAATTACCAGGCCCTTGGAAATCGCGCAGCGGTTCATGAGGGCCATAGATAATCGGGATGCATGATGGATTGGGAGACAGATAAGCGGGAAGGCCGGCGTGCTCTTATTGGGCATGACGGCCTTCCGTTTATTCCTGGCCTTCCTGCCGCCTGCCCGTTTTAATTCCCTGCGCCTGCAAATAAAATTGCAGAGCCGGGCAAACTGGTGTATAATCCATTGGAAATGAGTTGCCATACCTTCCAAATGCCCTTCTGCCTGGAATGGTGAGGAGGGCATTATATTAAGTCTTCCTGAATAATAACGAAATATTTGTCAGTTTATTTGAAAAAATGGAGATAGTATGGTATATTGGACAAAGAAAAATGAGAGCGTACAAGGTATGGGCACAGGGATGAAATGCACCGAACGTATGGGACCTGGTATGACACACCCTAGGGTCCCTAAGTGTCCATAGCGAAGGAGGAAGAATGAAAGGAATCATACTTGCCGGAGGAAGCGGGACACGCCTGTATCCGTTGACGAAGGTGACATCAAAGCAGCTGCTTCCAATTTATGATAAGCCGATGATATATTACCCGCTGTCCGTGCTGATGAATGCAGGTATCAGGGATATACTGATCATATCCACACCGGACGATACGCCCAGGTTTGAGGCGCTTTTGGGAGACGGGCACCAGTTTGGGATTAATCTGGGTTATGCCGTACAGCCAAGCCCGGACGGCCTGGCCCAGGCATTCATCATTGGTGAGGAGTTTATTGGAACGGATTCAGTGGCCATGGTGCTGGGCGACAACATTTTCCATGGACAGGGGCTGGCCAAGCGCCTGAGGGCAGCGGCCTCCAAAGAGACGGGCGCCACTGTATTTGGCTACTATGTGGACGATCCGGAGCGGTTTGGCATTGTGGAGTTTGACCAGGATGGAAAGGCTGTTTCAATTGAGGAAAAGCCGGAGAAGCCAAAGTCCAATTACTGTGTGACCGGACTTTATTTCTATGACAACCGGGTGGTGGAGTATGCCAGGAACCTGAAGCCTTCAGCAAGAGGTGAACTGGAGATAACGGACCTGAACCGTATTTACCTGGAGAATGGGGAACTGGATGTGATTCTTCTGGGCCAGGGCTTTACATGGCTGGATACGGGAACCCATGAATCCCTGGTGGAGGCCACCAACTTTGTCAAGACCGTGGAGACCCACCAGCACCGCAAGATTGCCTGCCTGGAGGAAATCGGGTATCTCAGGGGCTGGATTACCAGGGAACAGGTAATGGAAACCTACGAGGTGCTTAAAAAGAACCAGTATGGCAAATATTTAAAGGATGTCCTGGATGGAAAATATGTGGATAAAATCCATCCGCAGGATATTTGAATGGGCAGATGGTGGTTCCATCCGGTCCATGGATGTAAGTGCCATAGCAAGTGAGGAGGAAATATCAGATGAAAATCATTGTTACCGGCGGCGCCGGTTTTATTGGAAGCAACTTTGTACACCATATGGTGAACAAATACCCGGATTACCAGATCATCAACCTTGACCTGCTGACCTACGCAGGCAACCTGGAGAACTTAAAGCCGGTGGAGGACAAGCCGAATTATAAGTTTGTCAAAGGCGATATCGCGGACAGGAAGTTTATTTTTGACCTGTTTGAGACAGAAAAGCCGGATGTGATTGTTAACTTTGCAGCAGAAAGCCATGTGGACCGTTCCATCACTGACCCGGAAAGCTTTGTCAGGACCAATGTGATGGGAACCACCACCCTGTTGGACGCATGCCGCACATACGGCATTAAGCGTTACCATCAGGTGTCCACGGATGAGGTGTACGGAGACCTTCCTCTGGACAGGCCGGACCTGTTCTTTACCGAGGAAACGCCCCTTCACACATCAAGCCCGTATTCTTCCTCCAAAGCCAGCGCCGACCTGTTCGTGCTCTCCTATTACAGGACCTACGGACTGCCGGTAACTGTTTCACGCTGCTCCAATAACTATGGTCCTTATCATTTTCCGGAAAAGCTGATTCCGCTAATCATCAGCCGCGCCCTGGCAGACGAGGAACTGCCCGTATACGGCACCGGGGAGAACGTGCGTGACTGGCTCCATGTGGCGGACCACTGCGAGGCCATCGACCTTGTGATCCACAAGGGACGTGAAGGGGAAGTATACAATATTGGCGGGCATAATGAGCGCACCAACCTGGAAGTGGTCAGGACCATCTTAAGGGCCCTTGACAAGCCGGAGAGCCTGATAAAATTTGTGACAGACCGTCCGGGCCACGATATGCGTTATGCCATTGACCCGACTAAGATAGAGACAGAGCTGGGCTGGAAGCCAAACTATAATTTCGATTCAGGAATCCAGCAGACCATTCAGTGGTATCTGGATAACCAGGAATGGTGGAAGAATATCCTGAGCGGCGAGTACAGCAGTTATTTCGATAAAATGTATGGAAACCGCCTGTAACCAGTAAATTTACAGAGATGGCTGACAGAGGACGAGGATGCCCGGATGGATTAACAGGGGCGCTTACGTTCCCTGCCGGCCATTATTAAGAATGGAGGGAATGTAATTATGAAGGTTCTTGTAACAGGTGTTAAAGGCCAGCTGGGCCATGATGTGATGAATGAACTTGCCGGCCGCGGCATAGAAGGATTTGGCGTGGACGTGGAAGAGATGGATATCACTGACAAGGAAGCCTGCGAACGTGTAATTACCGGTGCAAAACCTGACGCAGTTATCCACTGCGCAGCATATACTGCAGTAGATGCTGCTGAAGATAACCTGGAGCTGTGCCGTAAGGTCAATGCGGAAGGGACACGCAATATCGCCAAGGTATGTAAGGCGCTGGACATCAAGATGATGTACATCAGCACGGATTATGTGTTCAATGGCGGCGGCGGACGTCCCTGGGAACCGGACGACCACAGGGAACCCCTCAACGTTTACGGCCTGACCAAGTATGAGGGTGAAATCAGCGTGGAGCAGAATGTAAGCAAATACTTCATAGTCAGGATTGCCTGGGTATTTGGCGTGAACGGCGGGAACTTCATTAAGACCATGCTGCGCCTTGGAAAAGAAAAGGGGACGGTAAGCGTTGTTGACGACCAGATTGGTTCCCCCACCTACACCTATGACCTGGCCCGCCTGCTGGTTGATATGATCCAGACGGATAAATACGGCCGTTATCATGCAACCAATGAAGGCCTGTGCAGCTGGTATGAATTTGCATGTGAGATTTTCCGCCAGGCAGGCATGGATGAGGTAAAGGTAACGCCGGTGGACTCATCCTGTTTCCCGGCAAAGGCAAAACGTCCGCTGAACAGCAGGATGAGCAAGGATAAACTGACTGCGAACGGGTTTGACAGGATGCCTGCATGGCAGGACGCCCTGGGCCGGTATCTGAAGGTCCTCAAAGAAAATGGTATGATGTGACAGCTTCTGCAGCGTAATTAGAGACAGGGAGGAATTAAGAGACAATGGGTAAATATTTTGGTACGGATGGTTTCCGCGGAGAGGCCAATGTGGATCTGACTGTGGAACACGCCTATAAAGTGGGGCGTTTCCTTGGATGGTACTATGGGCAGAAGGCGCCGGACGAGAGGTGCCGTGTGGTGATTGGGAAGGATACCAGGCGCAGCAGCTACATGTTCGAGTATTCCCTGGTTGCAGGCCTTACTGCTTCCGGCGCCGATGTGTACCTGCTCCATGTGACCACCACCCCCAGCGTATCCTATGTGGTACGCACGGAAGGGTTTAACTGCGGAATCATGATATCCGCAAGCCATAATCCATTCTATGACAACGGTATCAAGGTAATCAATGAAAGAGGCGAGAAGCTGGAAGAATCCGTTATCCTGGAGATTGAAAAATACCTGGAGGGGGAAATCGGCGAAATCCCCCTGGCAAGAAAAGAGAACATAGGCCGCACCGTGGACTTTGCGGCCGGACGCAACCGCTACATCGGTTATCTGATTTCCATTGCAACCCGTTCCTTTAAGAACATGAAGGTGGCCCTGGACTGTGCCAACGGCAGCGCGTCCGCCATTGCCAAGAATGTGTTTGATGCCCTGGGCGCGGAGACCCATGTGATGAACAACGACCCCAACGGCCTGAACATCAATACGGACTGCGGTTCCACCCATATCAGGTATCTGCAGAAGTTCGTGGTGGAGCAGGGATGCGACCTGGGCTTTGCCTATGACGGCGATGCGGACCGCTGCATTGCCGTGGACGGGAAGGGCAATGTAGTGGATGGCGATGTCATCATGTACATCTGCGGCAAATACATGAAGGAGCAGGGAACCCTGTTCAACAACACCGTGGTCACCACCATCATGTCCAATTTCGGGCTTTACAAGGCATTTGAAAGAGAAGGCATTGCCTATGAAAAGACGGCTGTGGGCGACAAGTACGTGTATGAGAACATGGCTGCTACCGGCAACTGCCTGGGCGGCGAACAGTCGGGCCATATCATCTTCAGCAAGCACGCAACCACAGGGGACGGTATCCTTACCTCCTTAAAGGTGATGGAAGTGGTGCTGGAGAAAAAGCAGACCCTGGAGAAGCTGGCATCAGAGGTTGATATCTATCCTCAGGTACTTAAGAACGTGCGGGTCAAGGATAAAAAGCAGGCCCAGGACGATGAGGCGGTCCAGGCAGAGGTGGCAAAAGTGGCTGAAAGCCTGGGGACTGATGGACGCATACTCCTGCGCCAATCCGGCACCGAGCCCGTGGTGCGCGTCATGGTGGAAGCGCCGGACCTGGATACCTGCGGCCGGTTCGTGGACCAGGTGATTGATGTGATGAAGAAGCAGGGACACTGCGTATAAGGGATGGAAGGAACCTTCCTGACATGACCTGTGGACAGGATTGAAAAATGCAAATTAAAAGTTGAAGGATGGAAGGCTGCTGTGATCGTCAGGATACGGCAGCCTTTTTGCGTGCAATCCATTTTACGGTTTCAACCAAATAAATGTAGATTATTGGTAAAAATAGTGATAAAATCTAACAAAATAATCACTGAATTTTGCTAAATAATTATAAAAGTTCCACAACTAGGAGGGGGTATTTCAAATTGACTTCCACTGTCCATGACCTTAGAATGAAGGCGGAAAGAAACACTATTTTAAAGGAGGAATAAGGGCATGGATGTAACAAGAAACGATGTGGAACGGATGATTGATGCTTCTCTGGGGGCTACGCCGGCGCCTACCCTGGGGCAGGTGGAGGAGTTCGTAAGGAAGACCCTGGATTATGACTTTGCCACCACGCTGACAGAGCCGTTTTTTATCAGGGGAAACGCAGAAATCCTTCACCAGGCAGGCAAGCAGCTGGTCAGCGTCATTTCCTATCCGCTGGGAGGGATGACCCATGAAGCAAAGCTTTATCAGGCCAGGAAGGCACTTAAGGACGGGGCGGACGAACTGGATATCTCCATGGATGTCAGCGCATTTAAATCAGGCCGCTACGAATACGTGAAGGAGGAACTGAAACCATTTGTGGACATGATGGAAGGCAAGATCATGAAAATGATATATTTTGCCAGCCTTCTGACCGTGGATGAACAGCTAAGGGCGGCTGAGATGGCCATTGAACTGGGGATTCCTTATCTGAAGACCAATACCGGATTCGGTTTCGTCACCACCACGGACCAGGTAAAGCTTATTAAGGACCATTATCATGACGCAATCAAGGTAATGACTTCCGGCGGCGTGAGGACCCGGGAAGATGCGGCAGCCATGATCCGGGCGGGAGCGGAGCGGATTGCCACCAGTTCGGCATTTAAAATTGTAGACAGCTTTAATGATTGATTTGGGATTGATTGGATTGAGCCACAAGGAGGATGGAATAATGAACAGAAATGAATTGGCACGTTATATTGACCAGACCACATTGAAACCAGGCATGACCCATGAGTATGTTGCCGGCTTCTGCGAAAAGGCTAAGGAGAATCATTTTGCAAGTGTCTGCATACTGCCCAATATGATTGAGACGGCAGCCCAGGTCCTGGAGGGCTCCGATACAAAGGTATGCACCGTCATCAGTTTCCCGCTGGGATTTGACTGGCCGGATGTGAAAATCCATGAGACGGAGGACGCCCTTAATAAGGGGGCGCAGGAGATTGACCTGGTCATGAATGTTTCCGCCCTGAAGTCTGAACGATATGATATCGTGGATGAGGAATTGGAAGGTGTGGTTAAGGCAAGCCATGGCAAAGGGGCAATCGTGAAGCTTATAATTGAAACCCCGCTGCTGACAGAGGGGCAGATTGTCAAGGCATGTGAACTGGCTGAAAAGCATGGGGTGGATATTGTGAAGACATCCACCGGATTCTCAGCCATGCTGCCCCGTTCCACATCCGTGGAGGATGTAAGGCTCATACGCAGCCGCGTAAAGCCGGATACAGGCGTGAAGGCGGCCGGTGGAATCCGCACCACTGCCGATACCCTGGCCATGATTGAAGCAGGGGCTACAAGGATAGGCGCCAGTGCAGGAGAGGAAATCATTGGCGGCCTGTAAGATGGCGGAGGAATGGGAATGCAGAAACTGGTAAGTTTGGATGATATAGAATTGAATGTGTCTGCAGCAGACTGGCAGGATGCGGTGGAAAAATCAGGGACCATACTTGTAAATAACGGTTATGTGACCAGGGAGTATGTGGACGCCATGATACAGACCGTCAAGACCCTTGGACCCTATATCGTGGTTGCCCCGGGACTGGCCATGCCCCATGCAAGGAGTACCAACGGCGTCATAAAAAGCGGCATCAGTATCATGACATTATCCCGGCCCGTAACCTTTGGCAATGAGAGCAATGATCCGGTGCGTCTGCTGATTGGACTGGCAGGGAGCAATGACGATCTTCACCTCAAAATCATACAGGCAATCGCTACTATTTTTGAGGATGACAGCATGCTGGGCAGGATAACGGCCTGCGGCAGTAAGGCAGCGGTTGCCGGGATATTCAATAATGTGGAGGTGGAGGATTAATGTTACATATCGTTACAATATGCGGATGTGGAATGGGCAGCAGCGTGATTCTGAAAATGAATGCTGAGAAAGCCTTAAAGGACTTAGGGATACAGGCAAAACTGGAGGTCAGCGATATCACGACGGGGAAGGGCGCGGCCCGCACCGCGGACCTGGTGCTCATAGGCAAGGAACTGGCCTATCTGGTGCAGGATATTGACAAACCTGTCATACAGCTTACCAGCTTTGTGAATAAGCAGGAAATCAAGGACAAACTGAGGGAGTACTGCGAAGCAAACAGGATTAAGTAGGGACCAGCAGGAAGCCGGGGAGTTTTTATATAAGAAAGGATTCAGAAATGGGGAAATTTGATAATAAGGTAGTGATTGTCACAGGAGCAGGACAGGGAGCCGGCAAACAGCTGGCTATCCGGTTCTACAGGGAAGGCGCCAGCGTATGTCTACTGGATCTGAATGGAGACAACCTGGCCGCTGTGGCGGATGAGGTGAAACCGGATGCAGGGCGTTTCCTGACATATACCGTGGATGTCAGCGACAGCGCCCAGGTGAACCGGGCCATAGAGGACATAGGAACGAGGTTTGGTAAAATTGACATCCTGATTAACAATGCGGGCGTGCTTCACAAAGGCATGATAGAGGATTCCACGGATGCACATATCCAGCTCATGGTCAGCGTGAACCTGCTGGGGCCCATGTACTGCACCAGGGCCTGTGTGCCTTATATGAAGGGGAATGGGGGGAATATCGTCAATGTGGCTTCCATACTGGCAACCTTCCCCAATACCGGTTCAGGGGCTTATGGAGCTGCCAAGGCCGGAATGATGGTATTGACCAGGGTATGGGCCGCAGAGCTGGCGCCTTATCATATCCGTGTGAACTGCTATGCGCCTGGCGTGCTTAATACGCCTATGGCAGAGGATGTGATTAAGAACCGTGCAGAGAGTAAACTTTGCCAGATACCGCTGCGCAGGTTTGGGGAGCCGGATGACGCATTTGATCTGGTAAGCTTCTTCTGTTCGGGGCAGGCAGGTTATATCACAGGACAGACCATAGGACTGGATGGAGGAATCTGGGCCACACAGACGCCCACGGCTGCCTGGAAACTGTAGGGGAAGATGGAGAGGGGGATACTATGGATTTTGCAATTGATTTTATTACCAATGTACTTGGCAATCCCACGGTCATGCTGGGTATCATCGCATGTATCGGATTGATATTTTTAAGGAAAAGCGTCAGTGACATTGTTATGGGAACGGTTAAGACCATGATGGGGTATCTGATCCTGAGCGCCGGTACAACCATCATCGGGACGCCCATCACCCTGCTGACAACCCTTGTACAGAGAGGGCTGGGGGTCGATGGGGTACTGCCCCTGTACTGGGTGGTGTATTCCGAGTCCATGGCCAGGTTTGGGACAGAGGCGGCCCTGATATTCATTACTGGTTTTATCATTAATATCCTGTTGGCCAAATTCACCCCATGGAAGAATCTGGCCATGACAGTCCATCTGCAGCTGTTCTGGGCAGGCTTCATGGCAAGCATCATGGCAGGCTTCGGTTTTACCGGTGTCACTCTGATTCTTGTGGGCGGACTGATTTCCGGGGTTTACTACTGGATTGCCACTACGATTTCAGCCCACTACTTAAAGCCGGTAACCACGGAGCATGCCAATTTTGTCCCCAGTGCCGTTGCACTGGTCATAGCGGGGGAGGCGGGAAGGCTCTTTAAGAAGGGCGGGAAATCCACGGAGGAAATAGAATTCCCCAATTCCCTTAACTGGCTGAAGGACAGCATTATCGCCACCTGTATGGCTGTGCTGGCAATGAATTTTATCTTTACATTCATAGCCGGTCCTGGGGTTGTCAGGGAACTGGCAGCAGGGATGCCATGGATCCTCTATGTAATCATCCAGTCACTGACCTTTGGCGGAGGCATTGCGGTTATCCTTTACGGCGTGCGCATGATGCTGGCGGAACTGATACCTGCCTTCTCAGGCGTGGCGGAATCCCTTCTTCCCAATGCGGTGCTTGGACTTGACTATCCAACGGTATTTCCGTATGCGGGAACCGCGGTCATGCTGGGATTCATATTCAGCCTTCTGGGTTCTATCCTGGCCACACTGGTGATGGCCTTTACCGGATTCTCACCCGTGGTGGTGCCCGGGGTCCAGATAAACTTCTTTGAGGGCGCCCTGGTAGGTGTATATGCCAATGCAAGGGGAGGGCTTAAAAACTGCATCTTCAGTGCCCTTGTCACCGGATTCATCCTGCAGTTTGCGGTTGCGCTCACCTTCCCCATGACAGGACACCTTATGGCTACCGGAGGAGCGTATGAAGCAATGGATTTCAATACGATTGGTTACCTGATTGCAAAAGTGATGTCAATCTTTCATTAAGTGAATATCTGTCTGACAGGCCATGCATTCCATTTCCAGGATGGAGTGCTGGCTTGTCTGCTTATGCAAGGAAGTGAGGGGGACAATGGAAAAGGCAATGCAGTATCTGGATTTAATCCGCAAAGATCCATTCCTTCATGCCATGCTGGCATCCTATGATAATGCCGCTGCTGCCCAGGTACAGGACTGTGTGCTGGATTATGGCTGCGGATATGGATGGGGGAGCTATATTCTCTCAGATTCCTTCCGGCATGTTACTGGATATGACCCGGACGCGGAACGGATTTCCTTTGCCCGCAGACATTTTGCCAGGAAGAATATTGCATTTACCCAGGATGGGGGATTGCTGGCCGGGCGCCGTTATGACGTTATCTGCCTTTTCATGGTCCTTCCCTATGTGGAGGACAGCGGGGAGCTGCTGGCGTGTCTTGGGATGTGCCTGAAAACGGAGGGGTTCATTTGGATCAGTTACAAGTCAGCCGACACCGCGCTTTTGACCGTGATAAAAAGCTGGTCACAGCAGCGGGGATTTGTCCTGGCATGTTCTTCGTCCCGGCGTCTGTCGGACCGGGAGGAAGTGGTGGAACAATGTTACGGCAGGCACAGGGATGAGGGATGGACATATGCTTTATGAACGATGCATACATATAATTGAACTATTGATCCGGTCCAGGCAGCCCATGACAAGCAGTGAACTGGCCGGGCGGCTGTCCGTGAGCACGCGGACAATCCGCAGTGACCTGGACGTCATTGACCGGTGGCTGGCTGAATTTTCACATGAACCGGTGGTGAGGGTGCCTGGACTTGGGATACTTTTAAATGACAGCGATGGACGCATCCAAAGGGAACTGGAGGAGCAGGGCACAGGCGTATATATAATGTCCTCCAGGGAACGGGTCAGGTCCATTACCGGCTGGCTGCTGACAGAGGAACCATCCACCAGCATTGCCGGGATTGCGGACAGGCTTCAGGTAAGCGCGGCCACGGTTTCCAATGACCTGCAGAAGGTGAAAACGTGGATGAACCAGTTCTGCATCCACATGATATCCAGGCCCCACACAGGGATTGCCGTACGGGATTCGGAGAGCAATATACGCCGGGGATGTGTCATGCTTCTTCGTGAAATGCTGGAAACCGGGACGCACCAGCAGGATCTGATCGGCATGAGGTTCATCCAGGCGGAAAATGTGCTGAGAAAATACAGGATGGATGCTCTTTGTGAAGCAATCAGCATGTGGAGGGAGGACATCCTGTTCCTTATACGGCAGCTGCAGGAGAGCGCTCAGGTGACCATATCGGATAACGGGTTCTGTGCAATGTTCCTGTATCTGCTCACAGCGTTCTCACGCAGGTACAGGGGGTGCAGGATTAGCGTGGGAAGACAGAATTACACACATATCAAGGCGCAGTCCGGCTTTGACTTCACCAGGATACACGACCTGATACTGGACCGGACCGGTCTGGACATGGATGAGGATGAAATGTTCTTTATCCATGCACAGTGGATGTCCCTGCGCAAGTTCGGCTCGTCCCAGGACATCAATGTGGAAAATATCCTCATTGCCAAAGAGCTGATTGCAGAGGTAAAGGATTCCCTGGAGCTGGAGTTTGAGGAGGGGGATGACACGGTGCTGGAGCTGGCTACCCATCTGAGCGTCATGCAGTACCGGCTGTTCCTCAATATACCTGCGGAACATAACGCGGCGCTGACAGAGATAGAGGAGACCTTCCCTGACGTGTGCCAGGTGGTACGGGAGAAGCTGTGGTCCATACTGCGGATGCGCATGGAACATGTAAACCGGGAGGTGTGCAGTAAGGAGGCTGTCTACATTTCCATGTATATCGTGGCCTGCATCCTCAAGAACCCGCTGGAGGATGCCGCAAAGAAAAACGTGATCATTGTGTGCAACAGCACGGTTGCCACGTCGCGGATACTGGAAAACCGCCTGGGGGCCATATTTTCTAATATTAACGTGGTCAAGGCCATTTCTTACCATGAATTTGTCAATTCCCCTGAGCCCCTGCCCTGTGACCTGATTATCTCCACCCTGCCTTTAGAGAGCAGCCACTATCCGTGCATCACGGTGAACCCCTTACTGAAACTGGAGGATATCAATAAGCTTATGGGAATGTTCATGCTGCGTATGCAGAACGTGGACCTGAATAAATATATCAGCGCAACCATCAACATCGCGGCCCGTTCCCTGGAACTGAAACCAGAGGAGCGCATCAAGCTGTCAATCGAGCTGGCAAGGGATATCAAGGATGAGGTAAAAGGGCTGGACAAAAGCAGGAAACCTGCCTTAAGGAATCTTTTGGATGAGTCCCTGATTGGGGTTAAGGTCCATGCTAAAAACTGTTATGATGCCATTCAGATAGCGGGAAACCTTCTGAAGGACCAGGGATATATCACACAGAAGCACATAGATGAAATGATACGCATCAAGCGCAGGCTGGGCGGTTACATGGTCATTGACAAGGGCGTTGCCCTTCCCCATCTGCTGGCGCCTGAACTGCCCGGGCCCTGCATGAGCGTCATCACCCTGGACAAACCGGTTAAATTCAACCATGCGGAAAACGACCCGGTAAAACTCATCGTCATGCTGCTGTCCAACCATAACACGGCCCATATCAAGGTGCTGGAGGAACTGGTGGATGTGCTGGGGGACGCCAGGAAGCGAGAAGCCATAGAGGCAGCCGCAAGCGCCTACGAGCTTTTAAGCATCATAAGTTAAGGACAGCAGCAGGCAGTCATGCAGGGAACGTGATTTTCTCCAAACGCCCCATTGTTCATAAAAAACAGGAATAAAAGGTATAACTATTGAGAATAGCCGGGACCGGTATCCATGTTGTCAGCTATTTCTAAATGTGATATAATGAATTAACGTTGCAAAAACACAGCGATTTTAACAGTAAAGGAATGATGTGGAAATGGGGCTGAATCAGTAAGGGTAGTACTGTTCATCGTCCGCCGCTACGGTGTCATCGAGCGACTGCCCGGAACGGGCTGAGGGATTAAGACCGTAGGACTGGTATATTACTTTTAAATGATGGACAGGATTGGAGGAAAAGACATGTTAAATTATAAGAGATATAAGAGGGTCCCTGTTGTAAATTTCCCGGAGCGCACTTGGCCCGGCAAGGAAATCATGAAAGCGCCCGTATGGTGCAGTGTTGACCTTAGGGACGGCAACCAGGCCCTGGTGGAACCCATGGTCGTGGAAGAGAAGGTGGAGATGTTCAACCTTCTTGTTAAACTGGGATTCAAGGAGATTGAGGTGGGTTTTCCGGCTGCTTCCCAGATTGAGTATGATTTCTTACGCACGCTGGTGGAGCGCAAGCTGATTCCGGATGATGTGGAGGTACAGGTCCTTGTACAGTGCCGCGAGCATCTGATTAAAAGGACATTTGAGGCATTAGAGGGAATTAAGAAGGCCATTGTACATATTTATAATTCCACATCCACCTTGCAGCGTGATGTGGTGTTCCATAAGGATATGGAGGAAATTAAGGATATCGCGGTCATCGGCACCAAGCTGGTCCAGCGTTATGCGGCAGAGTGCGATACCCAGGTCCGCCTTGAGTACTCACCTGAGAGCTTTACCGGGACAGAGCTGGAATTTGCCCTTGATATCTGTACGGCTGTCCAGGAGACATGGGGAGCCACCAAGGAGAAACCCATTATCATCAACCTTCCGTCAACCGTAGAGATGACCACCCCCAATGTGTATGCGGACCAGATTGAATGGATGCATACGCACTTTAAGAACAGGGAGAGCATCATTTTAAGCGTACATCCCCACAATGACCGCGGCGAGGGCGTGGCTTCCACGGAACTGGCCCTTCTTGCAGGAGCGGACCGTGTGGAGGGCACATTGTTTGGCAACGGTGAGCGTACAGGCAATGTGGATATCCTGACAGTTGCCTATAACATGTTCTCACAGGGCATTAACCCTGAACTTAATATTGAGAATATACGCGAGATTGCAGAGGTCTGTGAGCGCTGTACCAAGATGGACATCCCGCCCAGGCATCCGTATGCAGGCAAGCTGGTATTCACCGCATTTTCCGGTTCCCACCAGGATGCAATCAACAAAGGCATGCAGGCGCTCCGCGAGAGGAAGGGGGAGTACTGGGAGGTTCCATATCTTCCCATCGACCCCAGCGATATCGGCAGGGAATACGAGCCGATCGTGCGTATCAACAGCCAGTCCGGCAAGGGCGGCGTGGCATTTGTCATGGACACCTTCTACGGCTTCAAGCTGCCCAAGGGGATGCACAAGGAATTTGCAGATGTCATCCAGAAGATTTCCGAGCAGCAGGGCGAGGTTGCGCCTGAGCAGATTATGGAGGAATTCAAGAAGAATTATCTGGAGCGCAAGGAACCCATGCATTTCAGGAAGTGCCGCATAACCGATACAGAGACAGGGGACGGCGAGTTTGCAACCCTTGCAAAGGTAACCTTCTCAGACCACGGCATTGAGAAAACATTTGAAGGCGTTGGAAACGGACCCATTGACGCTGTACAGAGAGGACTTGAGGATGCCCTTGGCATCCAGATCAAGGTCCTGGACTACAACGAGCACGCACTTGGTTCCGGCTCCGGTGCGGAGGCAGCTTCCTACATCCACCTGGTTGACCAGGTCACAGGCAAGGCAACCTACGGTGTGGGCATCAGTTCCAACATCACCAGGGCATCCATCCGCGGTATCTTCAGCGCGGTGAACCGTTTGTTTTATTGATAAGGCATGGAACCATTTTATTAATATAGGGTAAATCATACCGGCCAGCAGGAAATACAGCCTGCTGGCTTTTTTGTTGTTAAGGATTACGGTAATTGTGCCGATATTATGATTAGGATGTGTTCCAAAACACGTTTTCACATAATGGAGGGGGGATTGTATGTGCCGGAGGAATATAAGAAATGCCATATTAATCCTGGCTGTGATATCAGTGCTGCTGCCAGGGCCGGATCTTTCCAACGCTTACGCCAGACCATGTGCCGGGGAGATAGAGGTCCGTTCAGGAGAAGGGGACCATTCCGTTGAAGCGCCTGGCATAATTGTGATACAGGAAGTATCTGAGGGGATGGAAGAACCGGAGGATAAGGAGGAGAGGGAAGGAACGGGCCATGCCATGCCGGACGGTTCACAGGAAGAATTGGGGGAATCCTGCGGCATGTTTGAAATCACCGGTTATTGCAGCTGTGAAATATGTACCGGGGACAACCAATTAACCTTTTCAGGAACAGTCCCAAGGCCAGGGCATACGGCGGCGGCTGATTTGGATATATTTCCTTTGGGAAGCAGGATCAGGATTGGGGAGACGGTTTATACGGTGGAAGATACCGGCGCCTGTATTACCGGGCATGTAATAGATATTTATTTCGATACCCATGAGGAAGCGGTTGAGAATGGAAGATATAAGGCAGAGGTGTTTTTAGTGAAGGCATCTGATGTTTGATATGGATGGGGTTGTTGTGATAGCCCCATCCATATTTAGCACAGATGTCTTTTGTTTTATTCCGTCCTATGCGGACATGATCAGGAGCCGGACCCTTTCTGCGTGAACTCCAGATTATCAAAGGAGAGCGCCGGGCAAACCCCGGTGGGGTCCTCCATATAATCCATGGACACCCTGTCCCCTGGCTGGGTCAGGGCCAGTTCACTGCTGAGCTCATAGGACACGGTAAAGATGTGGTCCTTCTGCTCTTCCAGGATGATCTTGTAAGTGATGGTGTTTTCCATTGTCTCACTGGCAATCCTCAGGACCGTTCCTTTGGCCGTGGTGGTGGCCTGGCCTGCGGAGATGTTGCTGTTCACCGTGCCCTGTACCTGGCGGTAGTTGCGCAGGGCGCTGTCAATGGTTTCACCGGTTCCCACATTGGTGTAGTTGGAAACGGAAACAAATGCGTATTGCTTGATCAGCCCTGCATTATCCTTAAGCGTCATGAAGTAAGTGGCCTGCCCGTCCAGATTGATGATCATGGGGAAGGAGGCGCGGTAACCGAACTGCTGTACCTTTCCTTCGGCAGAACTCTGGGCAGCTGTTTCCGTGGCGCCGCTCATCTGGTAAATGTTGGATTCCTTTGTCACCATGTCCACCAATATAAAGCCGATGGCGGATTCATCAGAGCCAACGCTGGTCAGTCCTGTGAACAGGTAGCAGCGGGCGCCGTTGTAGATGATGATGTCACCCTGGCTGGGGCGGAACTTATCCTGGTTGGAGAAGTTAAAGATTCCGTGGACATAGGTGCCCTGGTTCTGTATCTGGTCCATGACAAAGCTTTCCGGCTGTACGCGGTCCACCCATTCCGGAAGGGTGTCAATGGTGTATTGTGTTGTCTCACCCGTGGTGGCGTTCACGGTCAGCACGCCGGTTGCTTCCGGCAGGTTAAAGAGCCATCGGTTCTTATAGGTAGTGATGACCCAGTAGGGCACCCCGTCATCATCCAGCTCAAAGGAATAGTCTGTAAGGCCCTTGAACAGGCCGCCTCCAAACAGACGGACATGACGGTTCAGGTCGTCCAGTATATACGCATTGGCCTGGTATTTAATCTTGTGGTCCGTCACAAGGGTAACATCGCTGACATCGCTGGCAGACACCACGATATAGCCCGCGGAGCCGTCCATGTTCTTAAGCCATTTGAAGAAGCCGGAGTGTTCCAGGGGAACCACCCAGACCAGCTTTCCGTTTACCTTCTGGATTACCGGGATTCCCAGGACCACCTGGCTGCCCAGCCCCGGGTTTTCGCCTACCTTTTTATCCGCAAGCTCCCTTGCAAGGCTTTTGTCCACAATGGGCAGCTGGTCTAAGGCAAGGGGCTGGACCGTGTCGGTGAACTCTGACACAACAGGCGTCCCCAGCTGGTCCCTGTAAACCTTGTAATTGAACAGGGGCATGGAGAGGACTGTGGCGGCAAAGTACAGGACCCAGAGGATGGCCAAAAGGGCAAAGCCGGTCTTATATCCGCCCACGCTCTTGTCAACGGATAACTGGGGACGGTTGTATTCATTGGTAGTAATACGCACGCTTCCAAGGGCTACGAAAAAGTTAAGGATTACGTAGCAGCTGATGATGAAGCACCAGGAAAATGCACCGTCAGGATACATTGGATTCAGGTTAGGACCCTGGAAGACAATCAACACCAGAAAGACCAGTGTCAACACCAGGTTCAGCAGAAATTGTGTCTTTTTTCTCATATATTTCCTCCATTTTTAACGACTTTTTAACAAATGCCTTATAGAAGATTATATAACATGTAGAAATAAATACAAGGGGGAAAAGCTGGACAGCCGGTCTTTTCAGCGCCAACGGACCGGATGGGACAGGGGAAGGGAGGCGGACAAGGTGAAAAAATACTTTGCAAACCCCCATGTCAGTGTTAAGATAATAGGGATTAAAAATGTAAAAGAGCAGGAAAAAGTGTAATACGAAAGCGCAGTAAAAAAGCGTGATATAAAGGTGCGATATAAAGGCGTAAGAGAAAGGAGTCCGTATGAAAGCTGTCCGAACATTCCATAAATATAAGATGGTTTTCAGTGACATTGACGGCACCCTGTTAAACAGCAGCCATCACGTACCGGAGCCCACCCGCAGAAAGATTCTGGAACTGGAAAGGGAAGGGGTCCCCTTTGTCCTGGTTTCGGCCAGGATGCCTGAAGGCATGACCACAATCCAGGCCATGATTGGCTGCCGGGCGCCCATGGTATGTTACAGTGGGGCATTGGTCCGGGATGAGGATGGCAAGACAATGTACAGCTGCCAGATGGACCTGGACCTGGCAGTCAGGATTAAGGACCTGATTGGGAAGGAATTTCCTGAAATCTGCTGCAATACCTATGGGGGCAGCAGATGGGGGGTGGATGACGACAGCAGTCCCTGGGTCAGGAAGGAAGAGGAGATTACAGGGCTAAAGGCCATGAACGGGGACATAAGGGAAGTATTCGCAGCGGACCGGGGCGTGCACAAGTTCCTCCTCATGGGGCAGGAGAAAGCAGTGCAGGGACTGGAAAAACGCCTGAAGGAACATTTCCCGGACCTGTCCGTCGCATCTTCATCGCCTGTATACCTGGAAGTGATGGATGGAAGGGTGAGCAAGTCCAGGGGCGTGGGATTCCTCTGCAGCCATTACGGCGTTGGACTGGACCAGGTGATTGCCTTCGGGGACGGATGCAATGACATGGACATGCTCAGGGCGGTTAAAAACAGCTATGCCATGGCCAACGCGCCCCTTGTGGTCCGGCGCAGCGCGGCACATGTGACATTGGATAATGACCACCAGGGACTTTTGGCGGCGCTAGAGGAGAATTTTAAATGAAGCTTAGCAGTAATGCATTGAAATGGATTGCAATGGCTGTCATGCTGATTGACCATACAGGGCTTGTGATACTGCAGTACTGGCTGGAGTATGGGGGAGGCGGGGGCGCGCCGGGGAATTTCCTTTGGACGGTTAACCCGGAAACCCTTGGGTATGTGGCATATGGCATGAGGATATTGGGACGTGCAGCATTTCCTATTTATGGGTTCCTTCTGACGGAAGGGTTCCTCCATACCCGGGATTGGAGGAAATACTGCCTGCGCATGATTGTGTTTGCGGCTGTTTCGGAAATCCCCTTTTCCCTGGCAGTGTACAATGGATGGATTGGAGGCAGCCGGAATATATATGTGGAACTGGCAGCCGGGCTTGTGATGCTTCATGGGTTTAAGAAGGCGGAAGCTTATTATGATGCCAGGCAGCATATTTACATGGCCCTGGTGCTGGCGGCTGCCTGCGGGTTTGCCTGGCTGATAAATTCTGATTACGGCGCGGACGGTATGCTGATGATTGCAGCATTCTACCTTCTGAGGAGGAACCGTACGGCCAGGGTGGCGGGCGGATGCCTGGTGTCCTTTGCAGATACCTTGGGGGCAGGGATGGGGGCAGGCGCGTTGGCAGCAGTCCCCCTGCTCATGTACAGCGGGGAAAAGGGAAGGCAGGGTAATAAATATATATTTTACTGGTTTTACCCCCTCCACCTTCTGGTACTGTTCTTAATCCGCCTGTTTGTCCTTCACATTCCCATGATGTGAGGGAGCACAGGGGTAAAATTAGTATAAGCGTTAGTATGAGCGTGCATTTTCCTGTACACCGGGAGGATGCGGGATAGTGAGGTAGATATGGCTAAGACGAAATACGACCGGATTTATATGGAACTGCGGGGCAGGATTGAGAACGGGGTGTACGCCTGCCAGGAAATGCTGCCCTCGGAGAACATGTTGGTTAAGGAATTTGAGTGTTCCAGGAACACCATACGAAGGGCAATCGGACAGATGGCATCGGAAGGATATGTGCAGAGCATCCACGGCAAAGGGGTCCAGATTATATACCAGCCCCAGGAACAGTCGGAGTTCCTCCTAAGTGGGATTGAGAGCCTGAAAGAGGCTGTGGCCAGGAATAAAAAGAGCTACAGGACCCATGTGGCCTGTTTTGCCGAGCTTACGGTGGATGGGAAAATCCAGAAGAGGACCACATTCCCCATAGGGGCCCAGGTTTATTATATCCAGAGGGTGCGTTACATTGACGGGGAGGCCCTGATCATTGACCACAACTATTTCCTGAAGGATGTGGTGAAAAACCTGACCCGGGAGATTGCGGAGGGCTCCATTTATGAGTACATGGAGCAGGAACTGGGGGAAAGCATCGTGACCACCAAGCGGAAGATGACCGTGGAGCGCATGAACCAGATTGACGAGACCTATCTGGACATGAAAGGATATAACTGCATGGCGGTGGTCAGCAGCATGACATACAATGCCCAGGGCATCATGTTTGAATTCACCCAGTCACGCCACAGGCCGGACCGGTTTGTGTTCTATGACCTGGCGCACAGGGGGAAATGAAGTACCTGCGCCCGGGAACCGCACGCGGCGGAGGGAAACGGCTGATAAAACCATCTGGCCGGACAGAGTGGGAGGTTTTAAGCCGTCATTTACATTTTTGCCAAAACATAGTACAATTGTGAAAACAACCCCCTTAGTAAACACGCCTTATCAGACATGCAGCGGGCGCTCAGGAGGGGCCTTAAGGAGGAGAATCCGGAATGAAGCATTACGATTATGTACTGGTCGGAAGCGGACTGTACGCAGGCGTGTTTGCCTGGTATGCAAAGAAGAACGGTAAGACATGCCTGGTGGTGGAAAAAAGGGACCACATCGGCGGTAATATATATTGTGAGGATGTGGAAGGAATCCATGTGCACAAGTACGGCGCCCACATTTTCCATACCAGCAATAAGAAGGTTTGGGGATTTGTCAACAATCTGGCTGAGTTCAACCGCTATACCAACAGTCCTGTGGCAAACTTTAAGGGCGAGATGTACAACATGCCTTTTAATATGAATACATTCAGCAAGATGTGGGGAATCTCCACGCCGGATGAGGCAAAGGCCATGATTGAGAAGCAGAAGGCAGAGGTACGGGGAGAACCCTGCAACCTGGAGGAACAGGCCATCAGCCTGGTGGGCCGGGAACTGTATGAGAAGCTGATCAAGGGATATACGGAGAAACAGTGGGGCCGGGACTGCACGGAGCTGCCTGCATTTATCATCAGGCGTATTCCGGTCCGCTACACATACGACAATAACTATTTTAACGACTTATACCAGGGCATTCCCATCGGCGGATACAATGTCATCATAGATAAGCTGTTTGAGGGCTGCGATATCCTGACCGGCGTGGATTACCTGGAGCACAGGGAGCATTATGACAGCCTAGGACATACCGTGGTCTATACAGGAACCATTGACGCTTTCTACGGCTACTGTTATGGCAAGCTGGAGTACCGCAGCCTGCGCTTTGAATCCCAGGTGCTTGACGAAGAGAACCACCAGGGTGTGGCAGTGGTCAATTATACGGACAGGGAAACGCCGTATACAAGGATGATCGAGCATAAGCATTTTGAATTCGGCACCCAGTCAAAGACCGTGGTGACAAAGGAATATCCGGTCAGCTGGCAGGAGGGCATGGAGCCCTATTATCCGGTCAATGACGGGAAGAACCAGGAGCTGTACCGCCGCTATGAGGAACTGGCAAAAGCGGAGGAGCATGTATTGTTTGGCGGCCGTCTGGGAGAATATAAGTATTATGACATGGATAAGGTGATTGAATCAGCCATGGGACGGGCAGAGGAAATCTTTGGGTGAACGCATTGAAGGTGTTGGACGGGGCAGGTATGGACCGCGGCATAACGGTACTTGCGGCTGCCTATAACGGCAGGGATTATATTGAAGAGCAGATGGATTCCATCCTGGCCCAGGGCCAGGGGGGAATCCTTCTTGTGGTATCGGACGACGGCTCGTCGGACGGCACAGGCGTGCTTTTGGACCGGTATGGCCTTAAGCACAGGGACCGCGTGCTGATACTGCACCGCCGCACTGGTTCGGGAGGGGCCGCGGCCCATTTCCTGGGATTGCTTAAGATGATGGCCTCCCTGGCAGCGGGTAAGGGCAAGGCTGCCTGGGAGGATGATTACGATTTGACGCCTGAGCAGGGGGAGCGGCTTATAAGGGCCGCGTCCTCAGACTACTTCATGCTCAGCGACCAGGATGATGTGTGGCTGCCCTGTAAGGCGCAGATGCTTCTCCGGAAAATGAAGGAGCTGGAAGGAAGCGCGTCAAAGGGCGGGCTTCCGGTCCTGGTCCACTCCGACCTTAAGGTGGTGGATGAACATCTGGGTGAGATTGCCCCCAGCTTTTTCCGCTATCAGAAAATATCGCCGGAGCGCACCAGCCTTCCCCAGCTGCTGGTACAGAACAATGTTACCGGCGGCGCGGTGATGATGAACCGTGCCATGCTGCCGTACCTGGAGCAGCTGCCCCGGGTCTGCCTGATGCATGACGCCTGGCTGGCCCTTCTTGCCAGCTGCTTTGGCAGGATTGGATGGGTGGGGCAGCCGCTGTACCTGTACCGCCAGCACAGGGACAACACGCTGGGAGCGGAAAAAGGGGACAGCCTCAAAGGCGCCGGGGCGCGCATCAAGGACGGGGGCAGGGCAAAGGAGAATTACAGGCTTATGTTCGGGCAGGCCGGGTGCCTGCTGGCCCTGTTCCATGATGAGCTGGATCCGGGGCAGAGGGAGATACTGTCTGCGTTTACGGAACTTCCGCGAAAAAGCAGGCTTGGGAAGATCCTGCTTATGATGCGTTACGGATTTACGAAAAATACGGCCCTCAGGACCATTGGGCAGATGTTGTTTATGGGAGATTAAGATATGGATGATTATAAAATGGAAAATGTCAGGCCCACGGTCAGTATCTGCTGCATCACCTACAACCACGCCCCATATATAAGGAGCGCCCTGGACGGGTTCCTGATGCAGGAAACGGATTTCGCATACGAAATCCTGATTCACGACGATGCGTCCACGGACGGGACGGCCGATATCATACGGGAGTACACGGCCAGATACCCGGATATCATAAAACCGATCCTCAGGGAAGAAAACCAGTATTCCAAGGGGATTTCCAATATCAGTATTTTCAATTTCCCAAGGGCCAGGGGAGAGTTCATTGCCATGTGCGAGGGGGATGACTACTGGACAGACCCCCATAAACTCCGGAAGCAGGTGGATTTTCTGCGGGCCCACCCGGACTGTTCCCTGTGTTTTCACAGCAGTAAGATCATAAGCGTGGACGGCTCCATGGCAGAAGGGATGATGCGGCCCTACAGGGAAAGCAGGAAGGTGGAGCCGGAGGCAATCGTGGACAAATCCACGGGATATCCCACGGCGTCCCTTGTATTTCCGGCCAGAATCGTAAAGACGCTGCCTGACTACTATCTCCACTGCCCGGTGGGGGACATCCCCATGCAGCTGATGATGGCATGCGCCGGATACGCCTACTATATGGACGAGCCCATGTGCGTGTACCGGGTGGGGGTGGCAAGTTCCTGGACCAGCCTGATGAAACAGGGGGATTATGAAAACAAACAGAAGCGCTACTATGAGCAGATGAAGGAGATGTACGAGACCTTTGACCGGTCCACCTTCGGGCGGTTCCATAACGAGGCCATGAGCGCTGCAAAGCGGATTTATTTCCTCACGCAGGTTAACACAAAGCATTATGACCAGGTGAGGAAGAAGGAATACCGGAGATATTACAGGGAGCTGAGCCTCAGGACCAGGTTCTTCATCCGGTTTGAAATCATGGCTCCCGGCCTGTACCGGCTGATCCAAAGAGTGGTGCGGGGAAGTAATTAAGGCAGGTTAACCTAAAATGGGTGCAGGAAAGGAAGTTTGGATTTGTCAGAGACAGAGATTAAGAGTAAGGTCCTGAAAGGCCTGTTTTGGAAAATATTAGAAAATGGCGGGGCCCAGGGTATCCAGTTCGTGATTGCCATCATCCTTGCCCGGCTGTTAAGCCCGGCGGAATATGGCCTTGTCAGCATCATCATGATATTCATCACCATTGCCAATGTGGTGGTGCAGAACGGTTTCAGCACTGCCCTGGTGCAGAAAAAGCATTCAGATGACACGGATTTCTCATCTGTTTTCTATTTCAGCCTGGCTATAGCGGCTGTGATGTATGCAGCCCTTTATGCGTCCGCGCCTTCCATTGCCGGATTTTACCACAATGACGTGCTGGTGCCCATTGTACGGGTCCTGGCCGTGGTGCTGTTCCCGGGAGCCGTGATTTCAGTGCAGACCGCCTATGTGTCCAGGAAAATGGAATTCAAGGGCCTGTTCAAAGCCACCATGGTGGCGGTGGTGATATCCGGCGCAGCCAGTATCCTCATGGCATTAAGGGGAATGGGCGTATGGGCCATGGTGGGGCAGCAGATTGCCTATTATCTGGCGCTTATGACAACCCTGTTCATGACGGTCAGCTGGAAACCGCGCCTGGTGTTTGCCATGGGCCGTATAAGCGCCATGTTTTCATTTGGGTGGAAGCTGCTGCTGGCAGCCCTTTTAGACACCCTGTTCAACAACCTTTATGGCCTGATCATGGGGAAGATTTATAATGAGGAACTGCTGGGCGCCTACAACCGGGGCGACCAGTTCCCCAAGCTCATTGTCAATAACCTGGGGGCGGCCATCCAGGCAGTTCTGCTGCCCGCATTTTCCTCCAGGCAGGGGGATGTTGCCCAGGTCAGGAGCATGGTGCGAAGGGCCATCAGGACCAGCTCCTTCCTGGTGCTGCCTATGCTGTTTGGGCTGTTTGCAGTGGCGGATACCATGGTACTGGCGCTTCTGGGGGAGAAGTGGATGATCTGTGTGCCGTATCTTAGGATCATGTGCATCGCCTACTCCTTCTGGCCCATCCACATCACCAATCTCCAGGCCATTAACGCGGTGGGGCGCAGCGATATCTTCCTGAAGCTGGAGGTCATCAAGAAGACCATTGGTATCCTGGGACTTGTAATCGGGGCCTGGTTCGGTCCCCTTATCCTTGTGTCCATCAAGGCTGTCATTGATTTCCTCTGCACCTTCATCAATGCCTGGCCCAACAAGAAGCTGCTGGGGTACAGCATATCCAGCCAGTGGATGGATATCATGCCGTCCATGGCCCTGTCCGTTGGAATGTGCGCCGCTGTGTATGCCCTTGGGTCCGTACTGCCCGGGGGGCCCTGGATGAAGCTGGTGCTTCAGATCGGCGCAGGGGCGGTCCTGTATGGGGGAGGGGCCTGGGTGTTTAAGATGGAAAGCTTCACCTATCTGCTGCGGATGGTGGGACGGAAAAGGCCTGGGTGACAGGAAGCCGCCATTTGGGCCTATAGGATTCCTGTTGTATTGAAAACCCATATGGGCTATACTTATGTTGTATATGACAGGTATTATGATGATGTGCTGTCGGAGGAAGGATACACAGAGGTCCTGAATTACGGAATTGCATTTTTCAGGAAGCAGTGCAGGATAGAGGTGGAGAGGAAAGACTTAATGTAACCCGAAAGAAACAGCAGCAGAACAGACAGCGGGAAATATAAAAAGGCCGCAGCCCCGTGATTTATTATGGGGGCTGCGGCCTTCATGTCCTTTCATGTATCTTTGCATGGAGCGCGGTCCACAATATCTACCGTGGTCCGCAGTACTTACTGTCCGCCGTTCATGGCTGCCACTGCAACCGGATCCGTGGGATCCCAGTGCTGGTCCGCTGAGATGGGCTGCTCAATGGCAGGCCTGTCATATGGGCCGGGGATGGAGGAATTGTAAACCTCAACCGTGGTGCCCAGCGCGCAGTGGTCGAAAATCCACTTGGAATCGCCGGATGTGTAACGGATGCAGCCCGCGGAACGTACCACGCCCAGGAAGTTATAGGTCTCAGGCTTCAGCGTGTTCACATTGGGACTGTCATAAATAATGGAGTGGAGCAGGAAGCTTAAACCGGAACCAAGGCGTGTTGCATACTGTGTATAAACGCCGCTGTTCATCAGCCTCCAGCGGTACTTCTCAGGTGTCTTGAAGGTACCTAACGGGGTATCCTCACCAGTGGAGCAGAGGAATGTCTTAAGCGGGATGATAAAACCGTTTCCGCCGTCCTTCACATACACGGTGGTGGTGTTCATCTGCTTGTTGATGCGGATAAGGAAGGGACCGTTGGCGCCGATGATCGGCTCCAGGTCAGTTACGACCTTGCCTGTCTCATCAAAATAGTACTTGTAGCCGTCTATGTACTGCCAGCCTGTTACCGGGACATTGTTCACAAAGTAGTAGCGGTCCCTGTCATTCCAGCCCCATCCGGTGAATGGTACGCCGGTCCCGTTACTGTACACAACAGCGCCGTCAATGGTCTGGATGCCGTCCGGGGCAGCTGCCTCCAGGGGTTTATCCATGTTGTAGGATGCGGCCTCGCCGTTCTTGCCCCAGAGGGATACGCGGAAGCTCTGCATTACCTTTCCTGTGCCCATGGTGCCTGCTGTCTGTCCGTTGCGCGCCCAGTTAAGTTCCGTGCCGTCAGTCAGGGTAGTCTGGTAATAAACGTCAAAGGTGTTGCCCACAAATCCCGTGAAGCGGATCTGGATGGCTTCTACCAGGGCGCCGTCCTCCCATACCGTGGTATGGTCGCCGTTCATGGCCCATTCACTCCATCCGTGTGCGCTGGTGTAGGTCCTGTAAAGTACATTGCCCACGATGTTGTTCAGATAGATACAGAGGGAACGGAATCCTCCTTCGGAAACAACGGTTGTGTCACCGATGACCGGGTCGGTCCAGGTGGTGTCGGGACGCAGCACCTGAAGCTGAAGATAAGGCGTGTTGGCAATGATGGCAGCCTGCATGGCTGCTTCCTCGGCTGCCGCTGCCTGTTCGGCCGCTGCCTGGGCTGCCGCCGCATCCGCATCCGCCTGGGCATTGGCTGCAGCATCGTTGCCGGGGATGGTCTCCGTGGCAGCGCCCTGGGTCGGCTGTGTCTGGTTGCCGCCCGAAGCCTGGTTATCGCTGGAAGCCTGGTTGCCACCGGAAGCCTGATTATCGCCAGAAGCCTGTCCGCCGCCAGGTGCAGTCTGTTCTGCCTTGGTGGTGCCGAATGCAGGCCCGTAATTGGAATCATCCTGTGCTGCCAATGCCGTACAGGCCTGTCCGATGATGAAGACTCCGGCAAGCAGGGCGGCAGCAGTACGTTTCATGTACTTATGCATTGGAAAAATCCTCCTAATTTTTATAGATACCATACATGTCCTAATTTATCATATTTAAGGGAAAAATTCCAGATGTGATTTACTTTTTAGAAGTGATAATGTAAAATTGTAAACAAAATGACCTTAGAAAGACCAAAGAACGTAAGAAACAGGTGGCATAATATGGAATGGAATGAAGAAACAGCCAATATCATATATGCGTCCAATGACGGGTATGCCGGACATCTGGCCGCATCCATGTATTCTTTGCTGGATAATAACCGGAATATAAGGAATATGGATCTTTACGTATTATCTGCCCAGATGTGCCAGGAATATAAGGACAGGCTTGTGGATATGGCGGGGGCATTCCACAGGACCCTCTATGTGGTGGAACTGGGGGACCTGAGGCAGCGGTTTGACTTTGAGATTGATACCAGGGGATTTGATATCAGCGCCATGGGCAGGCTCTTTGCGCCGCAGGTGCTGCCAGGCACCGTGAAAAAGGCCCTGTATCTGGACTGCGACACCATTGTATGCCAGAGCATAAGGCCCCTTTATGAAACAGGGTTAGGGGACGCGCTGGTGGGGATGGTGATGGAACCAACGGTGTATCGGGAGATGAAGGAATCCATTGGCCTGGGCAAGGACGACCCGTATTACAATTCAGGCGTCCTGCTTATGGACCTTGACAGGTGGCGCGGGGAGGATGTGCTTAAGAAGCTTCTGGATTTCTACAAAAGCTGTCATGGCAGGCTCTTTGCATGCGACCAGGATACCATCAACGGAGCCCTAAAAGGAAGAATAAAGACCCTTCCGGTGAAATACAATTATTTTACCAATTACCGCTATTTCCGGTATTCCACCCTTTGTACCATGTGCGCTGCCTACCGGGAAATCGGGGAGGAAGCGTATCTGGAGGCCAGGCGTTCCCCGGCCATCATCCATTATCTGGGGGATGAGCGGCCATGGATTGCCGGGAACCATAATCATTTTAAGAAGCTGTATGAGTATTATCTGGCCAGGACGCCATGGAAGGACACACCCAGACAGACCGGAAAAGAGCGGTACATGCACATGTGGTGGCTGTTCAACCGCCTGACCTGGCTCTGCCCGCCCTTCAGGCTGTGGGTCAGCCGCCATATGGGGATGAAGCTGGTGGACAGCCGGAGGAAGCGCAAATAGGTTGGGGACAGGCAGATGCCCGGAGGAAGCGCAAATAAAATGGAAACAAGGATTGATATGGACAAAATATGCTGTATTATATTAAACTATAACGATGCAGCCACAGCCATGGGGCTTGCCGATGAGATAAGGGGGTATCCATGCCTGGATTCCATCGTGCTGGTGGACAACTGCTCCACGGATGATTCCTGGGAACAGCTTAAGACACTGCGGCATACGGATAAGGTCCACGTGCTGAGGACCGAGGAAAATGGAGGATACGGCATGGGCAACCAGGCCGGCATAAACTATGCAGTGGAATATCTGGAGGCGGATTATATCATCATCGCCAACCCGGATATCCATGTGACGTCCCGGTGCATTGAGCGGGTGAAGCAGGCCCTGGATAACACGGAGGGCGCAGTGATGGCTTCGGCCCGGGTGACGGATCCGCAGGGAAAGGATCTGTTCTCCTATTGGACCCTGCTGCCGCTGTGGAAGGACCTGCTGGACACCGGGCTTATCACCAGACGGCTGTTTAAGGACATGCTGAATACCCCGCCCTACCGTCTTCCCAATGCGGGGGATGAGGGCAGCCGCCTGGTGGACGCAGTACCCGGGTCTTTTTTTATGCTGAAGCCGGGGCTTCTGACACCCCAGGGCATAGAAGGATTGTTTGACAGCCGCATTTTCCTGTATTATGAGGAAAAGGTGCTGGGCCGGAAGTTTCAGGAGATGGGGTTAAAGACCGTGCTGGTAACAGACGAATCCTATGTCCACGCGCATTCCGCCACCATTGACAAGAGCCTGAAGCGGATGGTTGACAAGCAGAGGCTGCTTCACCAGAGCAAGCTATATTATTACAGGGAATACCTGCATGCCGGACCTGTCTTGATGGCGGCGGCCGGGGTGGCATTAGACATCATACTGGCAGAGGTGTGGTTCCTCACGGTTGTGTGCAGGATGCGGTGGTAAGCGGACTGGACATGGATGGGGAATACCGGGGCCGGAAAGGAAATGTTTCATGAACCGACAGGAAGATAAAGGGAAGAAGATTCTGGTTACCAGGTCTTCGATGCCTTCTTATGAAGAATATATTGAGATGATCAGGCCCATATGGGACAGTGCGTGGATGACCAATATGGGGGATTTCCACAAGCAGCTGGAACAGGAGCTTAAAAAATACATGGGAACGGAACGGCTGGTGCTGTTCGTTAACGGGCACATGGCCTTAGAGATGGCAATCCAGGCCCTGGAACTGACCGGGGAAGTGATAACCACGCCCTTTACATTTGCATCCACCACCCATGCCATTGTCCGCAACGGCCTGACGCCCGTGTTCTGTGACATCAATCCCAAGGACTATACCATGGACCCGGACAAGATAGAGGACCTGATAACAGAACGCACATCGGCCATCATCCCGGTCCATGTGTACGGCAATATCTGCGATGTGGAGCGGATTGGGGCCATTGCCAAAAAGCATGGCCTGAAAGTGATTTATGATGCGGCCCATACCTTTGGGGAGCGTTACAACGGAAAGGGTGTGGCCGAGTTCGGGGACGCCAGCATTTTCAGTTTCCACGCCACCAAGGTGTTCAATTCCATAGAAGGCGGAGCAGTGACATTTGCCGAGGATTGGATGGACCACAGGCTCAACTGTCTGAAGAATTACGGGATTGTGGACCAGGACCATGTGGTCTGGGTGGGCGGCAATGCCAAGATGAATGAGTTCCAGGCAGCCATGGGCCTGTGCAACCTGCGCCACGTGGATGAGGAGATTGGGAAACGCAAGAAGGTGGTGGAGCGTTATATGGAACATCTGGGCGGCCTCCCCGGCCTTAAGCTGCCGCACTGCCAAAAAGGGCTTACGCCTAATTATGCGTATTTCCCCGTTGTATTTGACGGTTTTGGGGCTGACAGGAACCAGATATACGATGCCCTGGCTGCTAACGATATTTATCCCAGGAAATATTTTTATCCCCTGACCAATGCGTTCCAGTGTTACGAGGGCCGGTTCTCGCCCGAGGATACGCCGGTGGCCTCGTATATGGCGGAGCGGGTGCTGACCCTGCCCCTGTATGCCGGCCTTTCTGTCCGGGATGTGGACCGGATATGCAGGATCTTGAAGGAATGCGGTACCGGGCCGGGCAGATGACGGCGCGGTACTAAGATGTGTTTTATCCGGCCGGGAGCTATCGTGGCAGCGCCGGAAGAAAATATGACGAGGAGCCTGATTATGAATATTTTACTCACAAGCGCAGGCAGGAGAGGTTATCTTGCAGGATATTTTAAAGAGGCCCTTAAGACGGCGGGCTGCGGCGGGCTGGTCCATGCAGCCAACAGCAGTGAATGCCCTGCCTTTGCCAGCGCCGACCGTTCAGTGATTACACCTCTTATCTATGATAAGGGATATATTTCCTTTTTGCTGGAATACTGTAAAAAGGAGGCCATCGGCCTGCTGGTCCCGCTGTTTGATATTGATGTGCCGGTGCTGGCTGCAAACAGGGCCCTGTTTGCAGCGGTGGGAACCCTGGTGGTGACGGCCGAACCGGAGGCAGTGGATATCTGCAATGATAAATGGAAGACATTTACAGTGCTGAAGGAGGCGGGAATCCCTGTGCCGGCATCCTGGCTGGCCATGGAGGAGGCGCTTAAGGCGGCGGGGAATGGGAGCCTATCCTGGCCGGTGATGGTCAAACCACGGTGGGGCATGGGTTCCCTGTCCGTATACCAGGCTGACAACCCGGAAGAAATGAAGGTGCTTGCAGGCAAATGCCGCAGGGGCATACAGGACTCTTACATGAAATATGAATCCATGGCAGATCCTGATTCCTGCGTCCTGTTCCAGCAGCGGATCAAGGGGCGGGAATATGGACTGGATGTGATGAACGGCCTGGACGGGAGATACCGCACCACCATTGTCAAGGAGAAGATGGCCATGCGTTCCGGCGAGACAGATGCGGCCGGGACCATTGACAATAAGGAACTTGAAGGACTCGGCAGGACGCTTGGCACATTGCTCTGCCACAGGGGGAACCTGGATGTGGATGTGCTGGAGGAGGACGGAACCTATTATGTTCTGGAAATGAACGCCCGCTTTGGGGGAGGATATCCCTTCAGCCATGCTGCCGGCGCAGACCTGCCCCTGGCCCTGGTACTCTGGGCCATGGGAAGGGAGCCGCGGGAGGAAGTGCTGTCCGCCAGGCCCGGCGTCAGGGCGCAGAAGGATATACGGCTTCTGGTATGGTAACAGGCATGATGCAATCGTAACAGTTAAGCCACAAAACTGTTACATATAATCTGACAGAGGAATCAATATGGATAAGGTACTGCTGGTGATACCGGCTTACAATGAGGAAAAGAATATAGAAAAGGTGGTGGACCACCTGGTGAGGGATTTCCCTGAACTGGATTATGTGGTGGTCAATGACGGTTCCAGGGACCGCACCGCCCGCATATGCCGGGAGAACGGATACAACCTTCTGGACCTGCCGGTGAACCTTGGCCTTGCGGGCTGTTTCCAGGCAGGCATGAAATACGCCTACCAGAAAGGCTACCGCTACGCCATCCAGTTTGACGGGGATGGGCAGCACAGGCCGGAGTTCATCGGACCCATGAAGGAGAAGATGGAACAGGGCTTTGATATTGTCATCGGATCCAGGTTCATTTACGGGAAAAAGGGCTGGTCCATGCGCATGGTGGGCAGCCGTCTGATCGGGGCTGCAATCCGCCTGACCACCGGGGCCAGGATCACGGACCCCACCTCCGGCATGCGCCTGTTTGACCGGAGGATGATAGAGGAGTTTGCCCTGAACCTGAATTACGGTCCGGAGCCTGATACCGTGTCCTTCCTGATCAAGCAGGGGGCCAGGGTGGCGGAGGTGCCGGTTACCATTGATGAAAGGCTGGAGGGGGAGAGTTATTTAAAGCCCCTGACCGCCGCAAGCTACATGACCCGTATGCTGCTATCCATACTGCTGATACAGAATTTTAGAAAGCGCTGAGTATAGATGAAGAAACTGACAAGACATTTACTATATAAGGGAACGGACATTGACCGGCAGAACGTGGTCTGGAATATTGCAGGAAGTTTCGTCTATGCATTGGCCAGCATGGTTCTGTCTTTTCTGGTCATCCGCGTGGTGGGGGATGACCAGGGAGGGATATTCTCCTTTGGCTTCTCCACCCTGGGCCAGCAGATGTTCATTGTGGCCTACTTTGGAATCCGGCCGTTTCAGATCACGGATAATAAAGGGGAGTTTTCCTTTGGGGAATACCTGGAGCACCGCAGCATCACATGCATCCTGGCCCTGATCCTTGGGGCGCTGCTCCTGACCTTCCGGCATGGCACCGGGCAGTACAGCGCATCCAAGTGCATGATTCTCATCCTGCTTGTCATATACAAGGTAATAGATGGGTATGCTGATGTATATGAGTCGGAATTCCAGCGTCAGGGAAGCCTTTACCTGACCGGAAAATCCAACTTTTTCAGGACAATCTTATCCGTGTCCGTATTTTTGGTGACATTGGCTGCATTTGAACACCTTCTGCTGGCCTGCGTGGCCGCGGTGGCGGCCCAGATGCTTGGCGTGGCCCTGTTTAATCTGGATGTAATCCACGCCCTGGCGCATGTGGACTGGAATAAGGGGGAGGGGAAGAACCGGAAGCTGTTTCACAGCACCGTATTCCTGTTTGTGTCCACCTTCCTGGATTTCTATGTGTTTTCCGCTGCTAAGTATGCCATTGACGCGAAAATGAATGATGCTGCGTCCGGATACTTTAACTTGATTTTTATGCCCACCTCTGTTATTTATATGGTAGCCAACTTTATCATCCGCCCCTTTCTTACCAAGCTTACCGACATGTGGCTGGCCCGTGACCTGGACAGCTTTAAGAGGGAACTTTTAAGGATCGGCGCAGTCATCCTGGGGCTTACTGCCCTGGCCGTGGGGGCCACGGCAGTCCTTGGCAGATGGGTGCTGTCGGTGATGGAATTCCTGTTAGGCGGCCGGTATGACGGTATGCTGGTGCAATATCAGGCTGCGTTCATGGTAATCGTGCTGGGAGGCGGGTTCTATGCCCTGGCCAACCTGATGTATTACTCGCTGGTCATCATGCGTAAACAGAAGGCCATTTTCATCGTATATCTGAGCGCGGCGGCAGCGGCAGCGCTATTGTCAGGGACGCTGGTCTCAAGGTTTGGTATAAACGGGGCGGCATCCTGTTATCTGCTTTTAATGGTTATGTTGGTTGTGGGGTTTGGCCTGTTCATGACAGGTGTTTATCAGAACGAAAAAAAGGAGTATGCTGGTAATGGAGGAAGTGAAGAATAGGACATCAGAGAACACATACCGCCGCAGGGTGGATGTTATCATACCGACCTATAAACCGGGAAAGAAGTTTTCCAGGCTTTTAAAAATGCTGGAACGGCAGACATACCCCATAGGAAGGATCATCGTGATGAACACGGAGAAAGCCTACTGGAATGATAAGGGGTATGAGGGAATCGACAATCTTCAGGTCCATCACCTGCAAAAGGCTGAGTTTGACCACGGGGCCACCAGGAACCGGGGCGCACGCTACAGCAGGGCGGATATCATGGTATTCATGACCGATGACGCGGTGCCGGCGGATGACAGGCTGATTGAACATCTGGTGGCTGCCTTTGATCAGAGGGGCCCCCAGGGGGAATCCGTCATCATGGCATACGCCCGCCAGCTGCCGGATAAGGACTGCCCCCTGGCAGAGCGGTATACCAGGTCCTTTAATTATCCGGAGGAGGGCTGCATTAAGACAAAGGACGATTTGGGCCGGATGGGCATCAAGACCTTTTTCGCCTCCAATGTGTGCTGCGCCTATGACAGGGAGAAATTCTGGTTCCAGGGCGGTTTCATCAACAAGACGATTTTTAATGAGGATATGATATTTGCAGGAAAGGCCGTGCTGCAGGATGATTACGCGGTGGCCTATGTGGCAGAGGCAAGGGTCATCCACTCCCATAATTACGGCTGCATGGCCCAGTTCCACAGGAACTTTGACCTGGCCGTGTCCCAGGCAGACCATCCGGAGGTATTTCAGGGCATCCACTCTGAAAGCGAGGGAATCCGTCTGGTAAAGCAGACGGCCCGCTATCTGGTGAAGCAGCGCCGTCCGTGGCTGGTGCCTGGAATGATCGTGAAGAGCGGTTTTAAGTACATGGGCTACCGCCTGGGCAGATGTTACCGGCTGCTGCCCTCCGGCCTTGCGGCCAAATGCAGTATGAATAAAGAGTATTGGAAATAAACGGAAACAACAAAAGAAAGCAGGTGGGCCTATGATGCAACCTATATTCAGGGTCATATTGGTTATAGTCTCTTTACTGACTATGTCCTTTATGATGAGGAAAATACGCCAGGCAAAGGTACAGATTGAAGCCGCCATGTTCTGGGTGATTGTGGCCCTGATTCTGGTGGTGTTTTCCCTGTTCCCGGGCGTGGCTGACGCATGTGCCAGGCTCCTTGGGATATATTCCACGCCCAATTTCCTGTTCCTGTTCATGATTTTCCTTCTTATGGTCAAGGTTTTCAGCATGACCCTCCAGGTGTCCCAGATGGAGAGCAAACAAAAGGAACTGGTGCAGAAGATTGCCCTGGCCCAGAAGGAAAGGGAGGAACTGGAGCTTAAGATGCAGGAACTTCTTGGGGGCCAAGGGGAGGATGAGGATGGCAGATAGGAAAGGTGGAAAGGGCGCGCCGGGCAGGAAAGCTGTGCCGGACAGGAAAGGTATTCTGGTCAGGAGGCATATGCCGGGCAGGAAACAACCGGTGTTATGGATTGGGTGCGGCATTGTACTTCTTATTCTGGCTGCCTGGCATTTCCTGGATGTGCGGGCAGGAGTCCTTAAGACAGGGGACCGGTGGCTTTACGGCTGGTACGCGGCTGTGTGCGTCTGGGCCGGGCTGTGTGCGTCTGGCCTTGGATATGTTATTTTCATCCGGGATAAATGGAAAATCGGGCAGATATCTGCAGCCGCTTCCCTGAGCCTTGGGATCCTGTTCCTGTTCGTCCTTCCGCCGCTGTCCGCGCCGGACGAGGTGAGCCACTATATCAGCGCTTACCAGCTGTCCAGCCATATGATGGGGCAGGCTGCCAATGCAGAGGACGGACATGTGCTGATACGTGTGCAGGATGCGTTTATCGAGGATTTATATGATGTGATGGAAGACGACGGAAGCGGTTACCGCCATATAGAGGGCGGTGAAGGCAGCGGTGTTTCTGTGGACCGGGCAGTGGTTCTTGGACAGGAACTGACAGAGGGGACCTACAGGACCATAAGGGAGCGGGGGCTTAAAAACGCCGGCGGGGAGGGGACAGCGGTCTCCTGCCAGCCGCCTGTGAGGACAACCCCCCTGGCCTATGTGCCCCAGGCCCTGGGCATCACCATGGCGCGGGTCATGGGTCTTGGAGGCCTGGGGCTTCTCTATATGGGAAGACTGTTCAACCTTCTGTTCTTTACCGCCATGGGATACCTTACCATCCGCAGGATGCCTTTTGGAAAGGAAGTGGCGGCCGGCGTATTCCTGCTTCCCATGACACTGCACCTGGCTTCATCCTTTTCCTATGATGTGATGATCATCTCACTGAGCAGTTATTTTGCCGCGGTCTGCCTGCACCTGGCCTATAAGGCGGAAAAGGTCCGCGTATGGGATGTGGTCCAGCTGGCCCTTGTCATGGGGGTGATGGGGCCGTGTAAGATGGTATACGGGGTCATAGCAGGTTTCTGCCTGTTAATCCCGGTCCGCAAATTTGGGGGATGGGGGAAATGGACCGCGTCCGCCGCGGCTGTGCTGGGCGCTTTTGGCGCAGCCATGCTGCTGGTGAACCGGCAGACCGTGGCCATGTACACAGAGGCGTCGGAGGGCTATATCACCTGGGCGGAGGAGGCAGGATATACATTTGCCCAGCTGCTTCACAGCCCGCTTCTGGTCCTTAAGATGTGCTACAATACCCTGATGTGGCAGGGGGAGAAGCTATATTCCGGTATGCTGGGGGAAGCCCTGGGCAACATGGACGCCGTGCTTAATACCCCATATGTGGTCATACTGGGGATGACCGCCATCCTGCTGATGCTTGCATTCAGGAAACCGGGGGAGGGCATTGTCATGAACATGGGAAGCCGTGTCTGGATATGGTTCCTTTGCCTGCTTTGCCTTGGAGCCCTGATGTTTTCCATGCTGTTGGCCTGGACCCCGGTGACCTCCAATGTGATTAACGGGGTACAGGGAAGATACCTGCTGCCGCTGCTGCCCATGTTTTTACTTACGCTTAAAAATGACAAGGTGGTGCGGACGGATTGCGGGGACAGGCCGCTGTTATATATCATGATGGTGATGGATCTGTATGTTGCCGTCCGGATTTTCAGTATCGTGTGCCTGCGCGTTTCCTAGGTGTGTTTGAAAACTGCTTTCCGTCAGCTGTGCGTCCCACTTTGTGGGAATGAATTTTTAAACAGACCCTGGCATCCGGCCAGGGAAAGTGGACAAGGTATTGCCATACAGTGGATAAAGTGATAAAATTGCCAAATGGATGTGGAAAACCCCGCATGTATCATGGATACCCGTCCTATACGGGTATGACAGGCCAAAGATTTAAGATAAGAGGAGCAGACGATAATGGGAAAGATTAAAGTGACACCCTGTGATATCAAAGGGTTATATGTGATTGAGCCGACCGTGTTTAAGGATGAGAGAGGCTATTTTGTGGAAACCTACAACCAGAATGATTTTAGGGAAGCCGGCCTTAATATGGTATTTGTCCAGGACAACCAGTCCATGTCGGTCAAGGGCGTGTTAAGGGGCCTGCATTTCCAGAAACAGTATCCCCAGGGCAAGCTGGTCCGCGCCGTACGCGGGACCGTGTTCGACGTGGCGGTAGACCTGCGCTCTGATTCCGGGACATATGGAAAATGGTTCGGTGTGGTCCTGTCCGCTGAGAATAAAAAGCAGTTCTATATTCCGGAAGGATTTGCCCATGGTTTCCTGGTGCTCTCGGATCAAGCGGAGTTCGCATACAAATGCACGGACTTCTATCATCCCGGCGATGAAGGCGGCCTTAAGTGGGACGATCCTGAAATCGGGGTTGACTGGCCGGTATCAGAGGGCATGGAACTGATTATCTCGGAAAAGGATAAGAAGTGGGGCGGCCTTAAGGACACATTCAAATTTTAACTGATACAGCGTCTAGAGAAAAGGAAATCATATATGAATTATGTACTGTCTCTTGGTAGGGAGATCATTGAGAAGAGAAAGCTGATATGGGATTTGGGCAAGGCTGATTTCCGGAAACGGTTCGTTGGGTCTTATTTTGGGATTGTATGGATGTTCATCCAGCCCATTGTGACCATTGCCATCTATGCAATCATCTTTGGACCTGCGGGTTTCAGGACGCCTCCGCCAGTGCCGGGGGCTTCCTATGTGGCCTGGCTGGTAGCGGGCATCGTGCCCTGGTTTTTTTACAGCGAGGTGCTGAATACGGTTACCAACTGCCTGCAGGAATATAGTTATCTTGTGAAAAAGGTGGTGTTTAAGGTGGAAATCCTTCCAATCATCAAGCTGATGAGCTGCCTGATGGTTCATGGATTCTTTGTCCTCATCATGCTGGGGCTGTATCTTGTGACCGGGGTTGCGGTCAGGGTTACCTGGCTTCAGGCCTTGTACTATACCTTTGCGGCATCCATGCTGGCCCTGGGGATTGGATTCTTTACCTCTGCGGTCAATGTATTCTTCAAGGACATGGCACAGATTGTCTCCATCTGTATCCAGTTCGGAATCTGGATGACACCGATCATGTACCATGAATCCATGTTTACGGACCGCCTCCCCTGGATTGGGACTGTCTTAAAGCTGAACCCCTTTTATTATATTGCGGCAGGCTACAGGGACAGTATGCTGACCGGGAACTGGTTCTGGGAAAGGCCTACCCTGACGCTGTATTACTGGGGGGTTACCATAGTGGTATTCCTGGTGGGACTGAAAATGTTCAAGCGCTTAAGACCGCATTTTTCCGATGTGCTGTAAGGGTGCTGCCTGTGTGTTAAAAAGGCGCGGCCGGTGTGCTGTAAGGGTGCTTTTAATGTACTGCACAGGCGCTGGTGCGGAGTGTGCCTTGGACGGATTGTGGAAAGAAGGCTGGCATTGATATGATACGCAAAGTGGAAATCGGCTGGCGCCGCGGGGATGAGGAAGGGAACATACCGGTGGAGGTGCTGTATTCCAGACGCATCACCCTTGGGCTTGAAATCAAGGCAGACGGGCGCGTGTGTGCCAGGATGCCGCGGGGAATCCCCAGCCAGGCGGTGATGGATTTCATAAAAGAACGCCAGGACTGGATTGTGCAGAAATGGTTCCTCATGGAAGAAAAGCGGCGCATCAGGGAGCAGAGGCCCCTGCCCGACTATGTGGCCCATCCGGAACTGGAGGCAGCTTACAGGAAAAGGGCCAGGACGCAGCTGGAAGCCAGGGCGGCTTATTACGCAGGGCTGATGGGCGTGACCTATAACCGCATTGCCATCCGGGCAGCCAGGACACGGTGGGGCAGCTGCAGCGCCCAGGGGAACCTGAATTTCCATTGGAAACTGACCCTCATGCCGCCGGAGGTACTGGATTATGTGGTGGTCCATGAACTGGCCCACAGGAAAGAGATGAACCACTCTGCCAGGTTCTGGGCAGAGGTGGAGCGGATTCTGCCGGATTATAAGAGGCGCAGGAAATGGCTGAAGGATTATGGGTCCCAGGTGTGAGGATGACGGCGCCAGGGACCTTTCTTTATTTGGCTTCATTTATAGGGGTTATGACAGCGGGAATTACTTCACGGATATATCCCCAATCAAAGAATTTGTCCGGACAGAAATGACAGCCATCTGGATTCCCTGGTCCATGGAGGGACAACTTTGGACCCGCTGCATCAAAGCCGGTTTTTTTGAAGGCCTTCCTAAGCAAGCAGGGCAGCTGTTCCCGGTTTCCTGAATTACCCCTTGCCATCTGCCCTTATTAGATGTATGATTGCTTTTAGAAAAGAGTTTATGAAAGTAGGCGGCCCTATTATGAAGATAAATGAAAAAGCAATGGAAAAGAAACGCCAGAACAAGGCAAGGATTGCCAGCCATATCCTTCACAGAAAGCAGGTTTCCAAGCCTGAGCTGGCCATTGAACTGGGTCTGAGCATGCCCACCGTGCTTCAGAATGTGAAGGAACTCCTGGAAGCAGGAATCGTGGAGGAGGTGGGGGAATATGAATCCACAGGAGGGCGCAAGGCCAAGGCGCTGTCTGTTGTGAAGGATGTAAGGTATGCGGCCGGGGTTGATATCACGGCCAACCATGTGGGGTTTGTGATAATAGACCTGAAAGGGGACGCGGTATGCAGCATCAGGGTACGCAGGCGGTTTGAGAACACGGCAGAGTATTATGAAGGCCTGGCAGCGGAATTGGAGCAGTTCCTGGATGCAGGCGGGGTGGACAAAAAGAAAATCCTGGGAGTGGGCATTTCCCTGCCTGGTATCATAGATAAGGAAAACAGCCGTCTGGTACGTTCCCATATCCTTCAGGTCAGCGACATCAACCTGGAGGTCATAAGCAGGCATATCCCATATCCGGTGCATTTTGAAAATGATGCCAACAGCGCTGCAATCGCAGAACTAAAGGGCAGGGACCGGAACGCGGTTTACCTCTCCCTCAGCAACACGGTGGGCGGTTCCATCTATCTGGATAATGATATTTACGGGGGGGACCATTTCCGCAGCGCGGAGTTTGGGCACATGATTATATATCCGGAAGGAAAGCCGTGTTACTGCGGTAAGCGGGGATGTGCGGACCCTTATTGTTCCGCCAGGGTATTGTCCTCCTTTGTGGGGGAGGATGGAGGCCTGGGGGAGTTTTTCCAGCTTCTGGTGAATAAGGACCGGGATGCCGCGGCGGTCTGGGACACGTATCTGGAGGACCTGTCCATTGTCATTACCAACCTCAGGATGTGCTTTGACTGCGATATCGTGCTGGGCGGATATGTGGGCGGTTATCTAAGGCCTTATATGTCACAGCTGGGCAGGAAGGTGATGGTTCATAATAAGTTTGATAATGATACCCTTTACATGAAAAACTGCAGCTATGAAAAGGAGGCGTCCGCGGTGGGGATTGCCATGACATTCATGGATGAGTATTTTCGGACAATGATATAGGTCAGATTGAGGATGCGGTTTCTGTTAAGACACAGGAACCGCATCCTTTGCATTATGGGCAATCCGTTTTCCTATGCGGCGGTATGCCTTGTGCAGACTGCACAAAAAAGTAGAGAGGAAATAATCATTTTGATGAAAATGTAGTTTGGTTATTGACAAACCCATTGCCTGGTGCAATAATATAACTACTTTAATAAAACATTTTATAAAAGATTATATAAAAAGAAAAAGGAGAGATGGGATATGTTACAGCAGGTAATGACAGCACCAGGTAAAATCGGGTTTCATGAGGTTCCGGTACCGGAAATCAGTGAGGGGGAAGTGCTCATAAAGATCATGGAGATAGGAATCTGTGGATCGGACATCCATGTGTACCATGGGGAGCATCCATTTACAAGCTATCCCGTGACCCAGGGACATGAGGTTTCCGGCGAGGTGGTGAAGACGGGGCGGGCAGTGACCGGATTCGTGCCGGGGCAGAAGGTGACAATCCAGCCTCAGGTGGTGTGCGGCCAATGCTACCCGTGCCGCCACGGCAAATACAATCTGTGCGAGGATCTGAAGGTGATGGGTTTTCAGACCACAGGCGCTGCATCCCACTATTTTGCCGTGGATGCCGCAAAGGTTACCCTGCTTCCGCAGGACATGGGACATGATGAGGGGGCCATGATTGAACCGCTGGCAGTTGCGGTCCATGCCGTGAAGCAGGCAGGTGATGTGGCGGGGGCAAGGATTGCAGTGCTGGGAGCAGGCCCCATCGGGATATTGGTGGCCCAGGCAGCAAAGGGTCTGGGTGCGCGGCAGGTGATGATTACGGATGTCAGCGCCCTGCGTCTTGAGAAAGCAAAGGAGTGCGGCGTGGACTTCTGTGTGGATACCAGGGAAAAGGACTTTGGGGAGGCCATGACAGAAAGCTTTGGGCCGGATAAAGCAGACCTCATCTATGACTGCGCAGGCAACAACATTACCATGGGCCAGGCAGTCAGGTATGCGCGCAAGGGAAGCACCATGAAGGTAATTATCAATGTCCAGGAATAGATAGAAGGAGATGCGGGGATATGACAGATATGCTGGGCGCGGGCAGCGACAGAAGGGGATATCTCCTGATAGCCGTTATTTACGGAGGCATCTTTGCCCTGTGCCACATGTTCTGTTTTGCAAAGACAAAGGAAGTGGTGGCCATACCTGAGCATAAGAAGATTTCCCTGAAGGAACAGCTTGCGGCCGTATCCCAGAACCGTCCCTATATCCTTGCCCTGGCAGGCCAGCTGCTGTTCGGGTTCACACTGTATGGGAGGAATGCGGATGCACTGTATTATTTCACCTATGTGGAGGGCAGCAAGGCGTTCTTTAGCGTATATTCCATGTGTATCATAATCCCTTCCATTATCGGGGCAGCCTGTTTTCCATTGCTGTTTTGCTGGACCAACAACAAGGGAAGGGCGGCATCCATTTTTGCATTCCTGACCGGCATTTCCATGATGGGGCTGGGGCTGTTTACGGCAAAGGATTCCCCCATCCTGTTTTACGGGGTATCGGCATTGACCCAGTTCTTCTTTTCCGGGTTTAATACAGCCATCTATGCAATCATCCCGGACTGTGTGGAATATGGGGAGTGGAAGACCGGGCTGAGGAATGATGGGTTCCAGTATGCTTTTATTTCCCTTGGCAACAAGATGGGAATGGCTCTTGGCACCTCGCTTCTGGCCATGGTTCTGGGCATGTGCGGATATGTGGCCGGAGGACGGCAGAATCCCGCCGTGCTGGCAGTAATCAAGCATTCATTTACCACCATACCGGGCATGTTCTGGATCATCACCGGTATCGTGCTTTTCTACTACCGTCTGAACCGCAGGCGTTACAATGAAATCATGAAGGAAATGTATACAGGAGGTGCCTGACTGTCATGGAAAACCAGAAGAAATATGATGTAACCGCCCTGGGGGAGCTTTTAATTGATTTCACGCCTGCCGGGACCAGTGCCCAGGGCAGCCCCATCCTGGAGCAGAATCCGGGAGGCGGGAATCAGTATCCAGGGACTTGTGATGTCAGATGAGGTGCACACAACCCTTGCGTTTGTCAGCATTGACGGGGCAGGCGACAGGAACTTTTCTTTTTACCGGAATCCAGGCGCTGATATGGCCCTGACAGAGGATGAGGTGGATCTGGATATGATACGCAGTTCCAGGATATTCCACTTCGGCACCTTGTCCATGACCCATGAAGCGGTAAGGAAGGCTACCAAAAGGGCAATTGCATGTGCAAAGGAGTGCGGATGCCTGATTTCCTTTGACCCTAATCTGCGGCCTCCCTTATGGGAGGACATGGAGGAGGCCAGAAAGCAGATGCTCCATGGCGCATCCCTGTGCCATGTACTGAAAATCGGGGATGAGGAGCTGCGGTTCATGACCCGGATAGAGGATGAAAAACAGGCAGTGGGGCATCTGCAGGCCGTTTATGGGATACCGCTGATCCTTGTGACGGCAGGAGCTGACGGGAGTACGGCATACTGGGGAGAGGAGTTCCTGAAAGCAGAAGCCTTCCGCACGGACAGGACCATTGATACCACTGGGGCCGGGGATACCTTTTGCGGATGCTGCCTGAATTATCTGCTGGACCATCCGGTGGATTCCCTGGACCGGGAAGGCGTAAGGGAAATGCTGACAATGGCTTCGGCAGCAGCCTCCATCGTGACCACCAGGAAAGGGGCGCTTAGGTCCATGCCGGATCCGGAGGAGATTGAGGCAGTGGCGGGCACATCCCATGCCATGTTGGGAAGGAATGTACTGTGAATATTAAGTTCCTGGTAATGGAATATTCAGCAAATAATAAGATATAAAGGCGTCCGGTCTGTTATAATCAGTGTATTCCATAAAGTGGTTATAATGGGAGGAGGGTCTTTATGAGAAAAGGTTACAGGTATTATGGAGCTGTATGGATGAGCGCATTCTGTCTGGTATGCCTGTCCGGCTGCGGACAGCAGACAGCGGTGGCAGGAAATCCGGGAATTGGAACCGGAATCAACAGCAGCGTGGCAGCAGACGGCGGATCAGAGGCAGGGAATGGCAGGGATACAGGTGCTGGCGGATCAGAGGCGGGTGCTGACAGGGATACAGGTGCTGGCGGATCAGAGGCGGGTGCTGACAGGAATACAGGTGATGCCGGATTAAAGCCGGGGCAGGCACCTGCGGATACCGCAGTTCTGTCCGGTGATGCCAGGACGGAACGTTTTGAAATCCTGGATGCGGATGATGACGGCATGCTGGTCTGCGGCGCGGGCTCCAATGGCATGAGCGGCCTGTTCCGGGTTGGACATGGTTCTGTCCTGGAAGACGCAGATGGAAAATCCGTCCGGATATCGGAACTGAAATCCGGCATGATAGTGGAACTGAGCTGGGAGGGATATGTACTGGAAAGCTATCCGGGACAGTTCAGCTATCAAAAACTCAGGATAACACAAGAAAAGGGAAGCAGGGAGTTGGAGTTTTATAAACAGCTGATAAAGGATCTGGCTGAAGTGGACCCGGGGCTGAATGACGGGATTACCCAAAGCTATTTTGACCTTTCCATGGTGGATTCCCTGTCTGATGCGGAGAAAGAAGGCCTGGCGTATATGGGAGGAACCTGCTTTGGCACCTGGGGCGAACTTGCTACGGAGAAGGATCTGGTGGAGAGCGGGGCCCTTGACCCCCAAAAGGGGCTGGAATACGGAATCCTGGTCACCATAGAGGAAACATCCAACAGCGGCAGCCGGCTGACCTGCAGCGCAAGAAAATACAGGAGCGGAACCGGGGCATACTATTTTTCAGATGTAACAGCCACCTATAAGGATGGGGGCTGGACCTATAAGGTTGGCGCTGAGATGATAAGCTGATATAAACGGGTGTGACTGAGGCGATGAGGATGGGAAGCTTACGGAACGCTGACAGGAAGCGGATGGGAAGGCTGGCCCGGAATACATACGGACAAACAAAGGAGAGGAAGCATGAACCTAAGACAGATTCATCATGTTGCAATCATTGTATCAGATTATAAAAAGTCAAGGAAATTCTATGTTGAGACGCTGGGATTTCAGATAATAAGAGAAAACTACAGGCCTTCCAGAGGGGATTACAAACTGGACCTTAAGCTGGAGGGATGTGAACTGGAACTGTTTTCAGCCAGCGGCAATCCGCCCAGGCCAAGTTATCCCGAAGCCTGCGGCCTGAGACATCTGGCGTTCAGGGTGGATGATGTGGATGCCGCCATCGCGGAGCTGAGGGAAAAGGGCATTGAGACAGAGCCTGTGCGGGTGGATGAATTTACAGGCAAGCGGATGACCTTTTTCCAGGACCCGGACGGCCTGCCGTTGGAACTGCATGAGTAAAAGGCACCGGGATGCTGGTATCATGCGTCACGGCATGGCACCGATGTCCCGGGCCATTCATGGTAAAAGGCAGTAAACAGGTTCCACACCGGCAGCAGGTACAGGTAAAATGCATACAGCATACACACCATAGGCGCTCCAATGGTTGCCACAGGGACAGCGCCCGCGATTCCCCATGGAATCAGGGGCGCAAGGACAATCACTGTATTCTCAAGGGCCAGGGCCAGGTCCTCCCTGCTGGGATATAATGTGTCGCACATCTGGCAGGTGAGGATGGCAGCCAGGCTCTGGTTGCAGCTTACGGCGCAGGAGAGCACGGAGGTCAGGACCACGGTGCCAAAGGGGGTGAGTATCCTGGCAGAGCGCAGGAGCGCTGTCTTGACACCGGCCAGCAGGCGGGTGTGTGAGAAGATGCCGGAGTAGGAAGAGGATATCAGTACAATGATTCCCACCTTTACCATGGAGGCGATTCCTCCGCCATTTAAGAGGGAGGCCAGACGGGTCCCTTGGCCTGCGTGATAACCGGTCCAAAGGCTCCTTAATAACTCCAAAGGGGCGGCTTTCTGCCATACAAGGGCGACTACGGCTGCCGCGGCAATGCTGGCGCCCATGGCGTATTTTACATCCACATGAAGAAGGGCCAGAAGGAGGATGATAAGCGCGGGCACCGCGGCTGCCGGGTGCAGGGAGAAGTTGTCCCGGAACAGGGACATTAGGCTTAAGTCCACCCTGGCGCCGCCGTCACGGCCGGCCAGCACCACATACAGGACACAGCTGGCTGCCATGGGAACCAGGCAGGTCCTGAACATGTGCCTTATATTGATATAGATATCGGTCCTGGTCAGGGTGCAGACCAGCTGGGCGCTGGTGGACATGGGGGAGCAGCGGTCCCCGAAAAAACTGCCGGAGAGGATGGCTCCGCCTGTAAGGGCGGGATTCAGGCCCGCTGCATTGGATATGAGCATACAGATGACCCCCATGGTGCTGGCAGTCCCAAAGGAGGTGCCTGTCAGGAAGGACATCAGGGAACACAGCAGGAATGTGCACAGCACAAAATAGCGCGGATTGATGAGCCCCATGGCATGATATAGGATGAATGGTATGGTTCCGCAGGTACGCCATATGGATGTAAGGGAACCAATCAGCAGGAAAATGAAAAGGATATTCTTCACCTTTCCCATTCCCTCAATGAGCATGCCGCAGGTCTCCCTGACAGAATACCCTTTTAATAAGGTGTAGACAGAAAAGCAGGCCAGACCGAACACAAGGGCGTAAAGAATCGGTACGCCTGTAAAAATGCACAGGCCAAGCCCTGTGAGAAAAAGTCCAAGAGTGATGATTTCCCCTATCATAAAAAATCCCCCGTATATTTATAGGATGTGCCGGAATCCGGATCAGTACCCTGACCAGGAACCGCCCAAAGCCGCAATAAGTCCCGCAGCCGCCTTACAGCTGTGGGACTTAATTGATTTTATAGCGGAAATGGGTTAAAGTCAATGAGACATTTTAAAGGACCCTCATAACCAGCTGACAGGCGGTCTCGGCCGCGCCGGACAGGACCATGACAAGAATCGGACTCATCCGGAACCGGACCAGTAAAACCACTGCGCCTGCAAAGATACAGACGGAACGCAGGTTCAGGGCGCTTAAGTTGGGGGAGAAACCTTCCAGGCCCCAGAATGCCGTGACCAGGATGCTGACGCCTGCGGCGCCTATCATGGCAACCACAGCCGGGCGCAGGGATTTCAGCACGCCCTGGATGATGCTTAAATCCCGGTATTTTAAGTAAATCCGTGCAAGCAGGGTTACCAGTATGCAGGACGGAAGCACACATCCCACCGTGGCGGCCAGGGCGCCGGGCGCTCCGGCAATGCGGGTGCCTACAAATGTGGCTGAATTAATGGCAATAGGCCCGGGGGTCATCTGGGATATGGTGACCAGGTCGGTAAACTCGGAAAGGTTTAGCCAGTGGTGCAGGTCCACCACCTGATTCTGGATTAATGGCATGGCTGCGTATCCGCCTCCAAAGCTGAAGGCGCCAATCTGGAGAAAGCTTAAAAACAGCTGTAAATATATCATGATGCCCGCTCTCCTTTCTTCCTTGCCTTTTCACTGCGCATGGTCCGCACCACTCCGATCAGGGCGCATATAAGGATGATGAGGATTACATTAACCCTGAAAACATAATTGGCAGCAAAGGCAGCAACCATGATGCATACGGATATCCACTGCCTGGCTTTTACAATCGTGCCGCCCATCTCCCATACCACCTGGGCAATGACAGCGCCCACTCCGGCCTGCATTCCATTTAACATCCATCCAACCACCAGGTTGGAGCGGAAGGCAGCGTAAAACAGTGAGATGACAGAGAGGATTACAAAAGGCGGGATTACCGTGGCCAGTACGGATGTGAGGACCCCGGCCATTCCGGCCAGTTTGTAGCCCACCACAATTGCGCCGTTAACAGCAATTGCGCCTGGAGAGGACTGGGCGATTGCCACCAGGTCCAGCATTTCCTGTTCATCAATCCAGTGATACTCATCCACAAACTTTTTTTTCATCAGGGTGACGATGACATATCCGCCGCCAAAGGTAAATGTACTGAGATACAAGGTGGATATGAATAGTTTACATAATAAAGCCCGGCCACTGCCGGACCCAGTGTCCTGCTTGGCTTTGACATTAACAACCATGGAAACAACTTCCTTTCTGGGAGAGTGTGGAAGGAAAACGGAAACGCGTATGTTCCTTCCTGTTCCCTCCTACTATACAGCTTGCAAATACATATGTAAAATACTATAATTAAATAATAACTATAATTAAAATATTATAAATAAAAGACAGAAGCATTTTTCAGAGGAGGATTCCATGACACTGCGCCATTTAAGGATATTTGTTGCCGTGTGTGAAACGGGCAGCATGACAGCGGCAGCATCCCAGCTGTTTATTGCCCAGCCCTCCATCAGCCTGGCGGTTTCGGAGATGGAGGAATATTATGGTGTAAAGCTGTTTGACCGGATTTCACGCAAACTCTATCTGACGGAGAACGGACGGAGGGCCCTGCAGTATGCAAGGCATATCATTGATCTGCTGGATGAGATGGAGCAGGGGGTTAAGGATCTTGACACAGTGGGACAGCTGCGGGTGGGGACCAGCATTACCATTGGCACGTATCTGCTCCCGCATTATGTACGCCAGCTGAAAGAACGGTATCCATCTGTTAAAGTAGAGGCATTTATAGGAAATTCAGGCTGTATTGAACAGAGGATCCTGGATAATGAGATTGATATCGGGATTATAGAAGGGGTGGCCCACAGCAGTTATATCTGCAGTGAAAGCTTTCCGGGGGACCGGCTTGCCTTTATCTGCGCCGCGGACCACATATTTGCCGGTAAGACTTTAAAGGAACTGGGAGAGATAAAGGACCAGGATTTCATACTGAGGGAAAAGGGAAGTGCGGGCAGGGAGATTTTTGACGGCCTGGCGGCATCCCAGGAGCTGGCCATCACCCCCATATGGCAGAGCGCCAGCAACCAGGCCATCATCCACGGTGTAAAAGAAGGGCTGGGAATATCCATCCTTCCCTATTTCCTGGTGCAGGAAAGCCTGGAGCGGGGGGAGACGGCTGAGTTTAAGATAAAGGGACTGACCCTGAACCGGAAGTTCTCGGTCATTTATCACAGGAATAAATTCCTTCCCAAAAGCGCAATGGCCCTGATGGATCTGTGCAAAGGAAATGCATGAAGCAGCAAAGAAGGAGCGGACAGCGGGTCAGCTTAAAAGCCCACGCAGCCCCTGGCTGTCCTTTATGGTGACGGTACCCCTCCCAAGAGACACCAATCCTTCCTTTTCAAAGTATTTAAGCATCCTGGAGACCACTTCCCTGGCAGTGCCCAGGTTCTTGGCAATCTGTTCATGGGTGGTGGAAATGGTGCTGCTGTGTGATTTGACCTGTTCATCCGCCAGATACGCGGCCAGCCGTTTGTCAAAGCTGGAGAACAGAAGCTGCCCCATGGACCACATGACATCGGAGAAACGTTCCGCTGTCTGTCGGTAGATATAGTTTTCCGCGTGGATATTCTTCTCCATCAGCCTGTGGATACAGGCCGCGGTTGTGATGAGAAGCGTGGATCCTTCTATGGATTCTATGAATATATCAAACGTGATTTCCTGCATCATGCAGGAAGCGGACAAGGTGCACACCTCTTCCGGCCCCAGCCGGAACAGGGTGACCTCCCGTCCTTCCTCGGATTGTATATAGGTACGTATCTGGCCTGCCAGTACCAGGATGACCCCAAGGCATTCCTCGGTTCGGCTGTGTATGAAGCTACCGGGGGAATAGCGGCGTATATGGGAGCAGGATATGAGGTCGGCTTTCTGGCTTTGGTCAAGATAATCCCAGAAGGGATAATTGTCCTCTAAAGTTTTGGCAATATCATAGGAATCATTACTCATGGCAGATGTTACTCCTTTTGCTGTGTATCAGTCATCTGTCATTAGTGTATCCTGTTTTTTATTTTTTGTCAAAGTATGCTTCCCATATCCCTTGTGTCCGGTTCCGTGGATCCGGAGGAACCGGCAGCCCGGGCCTTGCATATCATCTGTGTCATGGTTCCCATGGGACAGTACACACACCAGGAGCGGGGGCGGAACAGGACCATGGTGGCCAGCCCAAGGATGGTGGATGTCAGCATGACGCTGTAGAATCCAAATGCGAACTGGGACATCCACAGGGGCACGCCTTCCGCATGATAAGCATGGTTCCAGGGAAGGCGGAAGGTCCACAGCACTGTCACCACCTGTTTCAGGCCCGAGGCGCCCCTGAACACCAGCCAGGTATTGAATAACATCTGGCAGAACATGAACAGGAAGAAAATCAGAAAGCCGTAACGGAAAGCTTTGGACTTCATCCAGCGCGGCACCGGACGACCCGGGGAAAGGTGAAGCTTACTCCCCAGTATGGAAAACAGCTGTCCCCTGCCGCAGTAGCGGTTGCAGTAGAGTTTGGACCCTGTCACGATGGAAATTGCCAGGGGGACCAGAAAACAGATCAGGCCCAGCCAAGCAAACATGATATTGAAGAAACCAAGAATCAGATAGGTCATGGATGCAATCCACAGATAGTCATACCAGTGGCGGTCCCCCTTTTTTGTCTTTTTACTGTTCATGGCGCGCACCTCCTTTTTCTGGACTGGCAAAAGTAACGTGGATGTTGGATGAATCCTGGACAGCTGCATGCCGCGGTACAATCTCAATGACGGATGCAGGGCATTCCCTGGCGCATTTTCCGCATCCCACACATAGGTCATGGCTGACAATGGCATAGGAGCCTTTCCATATATCAAGCGCCTGGCGCGGACATATCTTAAGGCAGCAGCCACAGGCAACACAGGAATCCTTGTGGATAAATGCAATGGATTTGGATTGGGGTTTCATTTGATAATACCTCCCTGATTTTTTGACGATGCGTCTGTGTGCTAAGGATACCATAATAAGGGGAATGCTTCGGTGACCGGGGTCACAGAGACTGTGGCCTTTGCCGGGGAATGTCGATTCATATTGTCAAAATGGCAGTTGTCTTTTTGGACAAAATGTGATATGCTATGATTCAATCACAGGATGGTAAATCATTTGCCGTCCATATCTAATATTTTCATTGGCCGGCAATGTCGCTGGCAGGATCACAGGACTGGTAATATGGGAGGACAGGGTTTATTGCATTTTCAGAAAGGACCCGGTATCTGGTCCGTTACTTTGATGACCGGGCGCGTTATGCGGATTTAATCAATGGGTTTATATTTTGCGGGGAACAGGTGGTTTCAGAAGAAGATGTGCAGGAGATGGATTCCAATGTCACAGGTGTATTTGGAAGGTTAAGGAACCGGTTCATGGTACAGAAATACCGGGACTGTGTCAGGAAAATCGTCTTTGACACAGGGTTTGCAATTGTTGGGATTGAAAACCAGGACCAGGTCCATTATGCCATGCCTGTCCGGATCATGCTGGAAGATGCTGCGGGTTATGACAGACAGCTGCGGCATATAAGGAAACGTCACCGCCAGGTGCTGGAACTTAGAAGCTTTGAGGACATTGACTGCTTCCGGACTGATTTAAGGGAAGTATTTGGGTTCATCAAACATTCGAATGACAAGAATAGGGAATGGGAATTTGCATTTCAAAATGAGGAAACATTTCAGTGTCTGGATGAGGATGCGTTTGACGTGATTATATCGGTAACAGGTTCTGCCGAACTGGAGCAGATAAAGGATATGTACTGTGAGGAAGGAGGAAAAATCAATATGTGTGAGGCAATCCGCGGGATGATAGAGGATGGAAGGATTGAAGGGGTTAAACAGGGACTTGGGGCCCTTGTGGAGGTATGCAGGGAGTTAGGGCTTTCAAAGGAAGATGTGGTTTCCAGGGCCATGGGCAAGTTTTCCCTGCCCGTGGATGAGACGGAGGATTTGATTGACAGGTATTGGAATCAGTGAGTATCAATGATAGTGAGGAACGGCAGGTATAGAGGATGATATGTCCCGCCAGCCGTGAGTGGACAGACAACCGGCCGGCAATGCTGCCGGCCGGTCAGTTATCTATAATTATAAAAAAGAAGAGGGAGCATTATTTATTCTTTGCAATCTCGCTTTCCATATCAGCCTTTGAGACAAGGCCAATGGACTTCCCGACAATCTGGCCTTTCTTCATATAAAGAAGGGTGGGGACGCTCATTACCTGGAAACGGGTTGCCAGTTCGATTTCCTCGTCGATATCGACTTTGTAGAAATGTACTTCCGGATGGGTTTCTGCCATGCTCTCCACAACCGGGGTAAGCATCTTACACGGACCACACCATGTTGCAAAGAAGTCAACCACTACCAAATCCTCACCAGCGTTTACTGCCTGATCAAATTCACTTTTAGATAAATGTTTTACAGCCATAATAGAACCTCCTGATTTATATTCATTAATATTATTTCTTGTATTGGTTATAGCATACCACATTTTGGCGTATAGTTATGTGACAAAGGTCACGAAACATTCATTCTTAAATCTAATAGATTATCTTCTGATGTTAAGCTCGGCTTATGAAAACATGGATTTCAGTCCTCTGTCACTGTTTCATAGGGCCAATCCGCAATGCCTCCGAAATCATAGACATTCTGATATCCGATTTCCACCAGCTTATCGGATGCCTGTCTGCTGCGGACGCCGGTACGGCAATAAATCAAAAGGACCGCATCCAAATCCGGAAGTTCCTCTGGCTGTGTATCCCTGATTCCTTCATTGGGGACCAGGATGCTGCCCGGGATGTGCCCTGCCGCATATTCGTCTTCCCTGCGCACATCAACCACGGTAACGCTGCCCTGATCCATCATTGCTTTGGCCTCGCTGGCCGTGATTTTATGATAGGCGCTTTCGCCCTGCGCGGCCTGAGCATCCATGCTTTCCTGTGTGGCCGGGTCATCCATGCTGCCCTGTGAAGCCGGGTCATCCATGCTGCCCTGTAAAGCCGGGTCATCCATGCTGCCCTGTGAAGCCGGGTCATCCATACTGCCCTGAGAAAACCGGGTGGCCATGCTGTCCGGGCTTGGCGCCGGGCTGGCGCTGTTGGAAGCACCGCAGGCTGCCAGTGCTGCTGTACAGAATAAAACCGCCGCTATAAGATAGGTCCCTTTGTGCATTTTACGCCTCCTTTTCTGTAATTAATTTTGGTACAGTTCATACTGTAACTATAGTATATACAGTTGAATTTGTCAATAGGCAATCCTTAACTTTTTTTGAAAAATATTGTTTGAGGTATAAAAATCCCACATTCTATGCTATACTTATGCCTAAAGTGGAAAAGTATGTACTAACTAGGATGGAGACAGTTATGCCAGATAGAGAAAAGGACAGTGAGTACGCCATTAAGGTCGCGGACGTGACCAAGGTATACAGATTATATGAGAAACCCATTGACCGTCTGAAAGAATCCATGAGCATTTCCCATAAGAATTACCACAGGGATTTTTATGCACTGAACCAGCTTTCCTTCCATGTGAAGAAGGGGGAGACAGTGGGAATCATCGGAACCAACGGTTCCGGCAAATCCACTATATTAAAAATCATTACCGGGGTATTGACGCCGACCACAGGAGAGGTTGCGGTGGACGGTAAGATATCGGCCCTACTGGAACTGGGCGCCGGTTTCAATATGGATTATACAGGAATTGAAAATATATATATGAACGGCACCATGATGGGATACACGAAAAAGGAGATGGACGCCAAGCTTCAGGATATCCTGGACTTTGCGGAAATAGGGGATTTTGTGTACCAGCCGGTCAAGACTTATTCCAGCGGTATGTTTGTACGGCTGGCTTTTGCGTTAGCCATCAACGTGGACCCGGAAATCCTGATTGTGGATGAGGCATTGTCCGTGGGCGATGTTTTTTTCCAGTCCAAATGCTACCGCAGGATGGAGGAGATACGCAAAAAGGGAACCACAATCCTGATGGTAACCCATGATATGGGCAGTATCATCAAGTACTGTGACAAGGTGGTCCTTCTTAATAAGGGCGAATTCGTGTCCGAAGGCGCTCCCGGACATATGGTGGATTTATATAAGAAAATACTGGCCGGCCAGTTGGATTCGCTGAAAGCGGAACTGGAAAAGAAGAACCAAGTGGAAATGTCCGATTTTTCCGGCGGCATGGAGATGGCGCTGGAAAGCGCAGATGCGGCACAGAAGGAGGATGGTCCTGCAGGGCAGGGCACGGGGGTTTTGCAGGATGGCGGTGCCGCACATGGCAAAGGCCTTATGAAGGACCAGCTGACCATTAATTATGACAGGACGGAATATGGGGACGGCAGGGCTGAGATTTATGACCTTGGCCTGTTTGATGAGCGGGGAAACCTTACCAACCTTCTGTTAAAAGGAGAAACATTCACCATCAGGGAATGCATCCGTTTCCATACGGATATCCAGGCGCCGATTTTTACCTACACAATCAAGGACAAGAAGGGAAGCGACCTGACAGGGACCAACACCATGTTTGAAGGCGCGGATATAAAGCCGGTGAAGCGCGGGGACGAATACACGGTAGAGTTTTCACAGAAAATGACGCTTCAGGGAGGGGAATATCTCCTGAGCATGTCCTGTACGGGCTTTGAACATGGGGAACATGTTGTCTATCACCGCCTGTACAATGTGACGAATATTACAGTCATCTCCAATAAGAACACGGTGGGTGTGTATGATATGGAATCCCAGGTGAAGGCAGAGAAGAAAAGCTGTGGCGGAGGATGTTCATGAAGGATATCAGTTACGAAATCTTAGATTTATTCAAGACATATGGCAGTACCCGGGAAGGCATGGACCAGGCTCTGGACCAGGATGAACGCCCCCAGGTGCTTCATGCGCTTTCGCCTATCCGGGAAAACCTTCTGGAATGGCTGGATTTGACCGGACAGGACCAGGTGCTGGAGCTTGGCTCGGGATACGGTGTATTTACCGGACTGCTGGCAGGGCGCTGCGCCCATGTGACCGTGGTGGATGACAGGGACGAGAACCTTTTGGTGAACCGGCAGCGGAACCAGGCAAGGGGCAATATAACCTATGGGCTGGAAGGCGGAGAAGACCTGACGGACAGGGGAAACCTGGAAGGCCAGGAGCCATTGTTTGACTGGGTTTTCCTTGTGGGGCCTGGCCGTGAGGAACCGCTTGAGGAAACGGTCCGCAGGGCAGGGGGATATCTGAAGGACGGAGGCAGGTTTGTATTTGCCTGTGAGAATGCAATGGGGCTAAGGTTCCTGGCAGGCGGCGGGCATGACGGTGAGGAGGCCTCCTATACAAAGGGGCGCCTTATGTCTGCGTTTCATGAAGCCGGTTTTACAAGCATGGAATTCTATTATCCCATGCCGGATTACCGCCTCCCGGCATCCATTTATTCGGACCGGTATCTTCCGGGCAAGGGCAGCATTACCCATATGGACGTATCCTATGACAGGCCCAGATATGCCTGCCTCAACGAGGAAGAGGTTTATGACATGCTTTTGGAAGAGGGGGATTTCTCCAGGTTTTCCAATGGCTTCCTTTTGATTGCATCAAAGGGAGCGCCTCTCCAGAAAACGGTTTACGTAAAATATAACCGCACCAGAAAGCAGGCTTTCCAGATACGCACCAGTATTCTGGAAGAAGATGGAACCCGGTATGTGGAAAAGGCTGCCCTTAGCAGTGAGGGAAGCTGGCATATCCTTTCCTTTGCAAAGAAATACGACCAGCTCAAGGCATTTAACCCCTGGGTCCGCGTACTGGAACCCCTGCTTTCAGAGGACGGCATGACGGTGCGGTTCCGGTTTTTGGAGGGGATTACCCTGGCAGAGAAGCTGGGCAGTCAGATTAGGAATGGAAAGGCGCCGCTGGAGGAAATCCGGGCAGCCATGAAGGTGGTTTTTGATGTGGACAAGGACCAGACCATGCCATTTACCGTGACCCCTGAATTTACAGAGGTCTTTGGGGAAATACCGGATATAGACGACATTTCCTATAAAGTCAGTAATATAGACGGTTTGTTTGAGAACCTGATGCTTGTGAAGGCGGATGCAAAGAACCACGGACAGGATGGACAGGCTGGGGATGAGAGACTTTATTGCCTGGATTACGAGTGGGTATTTGATTTCCCGGTTCCGGCCCATTTTGTACAGTACCGCAATCTGGCTTACTTCTATTATAAATACCAGGGACTGCTTCAATACGCCGGACTGGAGGATTTCCTTGAGGAATTTTCCATATCCAGGCAGACCGCGGCCCTGTATGCTTCCATGGAGGAAGCCTTCCAGTCCTATGTGCACGGGGATGGCAGCCAGGGATATCTGGCCAGGTACAGCCAGAAGGTTACAGACCTTGGTGAATTAATGAAAACGGATGAAGAACTTACAAAGGCCAGGGACAGGATACATGCGCTTCAGGCAGAGGTGGAGGAAAAGAACTTCCAGATACGCAAGGAGCAGGAAGTGCAGCGCCTTACCAACAACCATGTTGCCAACCTGGAAGTGATGATTAAGGACTTACGTCACGAGATTGACGAACTGGGCAGGCTGGCCACCTACTTAAACGGGCATGAGGCCCTTATATTCAAGGTGCGCCGCAAACTGGGCGCCCAGGTCAATAAGGCGTTTCCAAAGGGGACCAAAAAGCGCAAGGTCCTGAATTATTGTTTTAATACGGTTAAACATCCAATCCGCTATGGCAGGCTTTACGCCACCCGCTCAGGACGCAACCAGATTGACGGGGATTTTAAGATAGGGGAGGATTACCTCAAATATGGAAGGCTCGTATTCCCGCAGGTGCCGGGCCCGGGCGGGGAAGGCCCGGACGGTTGGGACGGACCCCAGGTATCCATTGTAATCCCGTGTTATAACCAGGTGCATTACACCTATGCATGCCTCCAGTCCATCCTGGAATTCACAAAGGATGTGACCTACGAGGTGATTATTGCGGATGACGTATCCACGGACGCCACGGCCTGTCTTGGGCAGTATGTGGAAGGCCTGGTCATCTGCCGCAACGAGACCAACCAGGGCTTCCTGAAAAACTGCAACCAGGCGGCCAGGGCGGCCAGGGGCAAGTATATCATGTTCCTGAACAATGACACCAAGGTGACGCATGGGTGGCTTTCCTCCCTTGTGGACCTGATTGAATCAGACCGCACCATCGGCATGGTGGGATCCAAGCTGGTATACCCGGACGGACGGCTTCAGGAGGCGGGAGGAATCATCTGGAGTGACGGTTCCGGCTGGAATTATGGACGTCTGGATGATCCGGACAAGGCAGAATACAATTATGTAAAAGATGTGGATTATATATCAGGCGCAGCCATCCTGCTGTCCTCCGCACTGTGGAAGCAGATTGGAGGTTTTGACCAGCGGTATGCCCCCGCGTACTGCGAGGATTCGGACCTTGCCTTTGAGGTGAGGAGGGCGGGATACCGGGTAGTGTATCAGCCGCTTTCAAAGGTAATCCATTTTGAGGGAGTGTCCAACGGCACGGATGTAAACGGCACCGGCCTGAAGCGCTACCAGGTGGAAAACAGCAGGAAGCTTAAGGAAAAATGGGCGGAGGAATTGAAAGGCCAGTGTGTCAACACGGGCAGCCCCAACCCATTTAGGGCAAGGGAGCGCAGCCAGGGAAAGGAAATCATCCTGGTGGTGGACCACTACGTGCCCACGTTTGATAAGGACGCCGGTTCCAAGACCACATACCAGTACCTGAAAATGTTCTTGAAAAAAGGTTATGTGGTTAAATTCCTGGGAGACAACTTCCTCCATGAAGAACCGTACTCCACCACGCTCCAGCAGATGGGCATTGAAGTGCTGTACGGGGATGATTATGCGGCCGGTATCTGGGACTGGCTTAAGACAAATGGGGACCAGATAAACTACGCATACCTGAACCGTCCGCATATTGCTGCCAAATATGTGGATTATATTAAGGATTATACGAAGATGAAGGTTATCTATTACGGACACGACCTTCATTTCCTCAGGCTGGGCAGGGAGTATGAACTGACCGGCGACATTCATATCAAGCGGGAAGCTGATTACTGGAAATCAGTGGAACTGACCATGATGCATAAGGCGGCTGTTTCCTATTATCCGTCCTATGTGGAGATAAATGCAATCCATGCCATTGACGGAAGCATCCATGCAAAGGCCATTACCGCATATGTCTATGACACGTTCCTGTCCAACATACAGGATGACTTTGCCAAGAGGGAAGGACTTCTGTTTGTGGGAGGCTTTGCCCATCCGCCCAACGCGGATGCGGTCCTGTGGTTTGCAAGGGAGATATTCCCTGCCATCCGGAAACGGATTCCGGGCATACGGTTCTATGTGGTCGGGTCTAAGGTGACCGGGGAGATTCAGGCCCTTGGGCAGGAAGAGGGAATTGTGATAAAGGGCTTTGTCAGCGAGGAAGAGCTTAAGGAGCTTTATTCCGCCTGCAAGCTGGTGGTGGTGCCGCTGCGTTACGGCGCAGGGGTCAAGGGCAAGGTGGTGGAGGCCATCTATCACGGCGCCCCCATCGTGACCACATCCACCGGTGCGGAGGGCATTCCCTTTGTGGAATCCGTGCTGGAGATTGCGGATGAGCCGGAAGCATTTGCGGACCGGGTGGCGGAGCTTTACAATGATAATGGCCGCTGTCAGGAATTGTGCCGCAGGACCCAGGATTATATTAAGAAGAATTTCAGCATGGACGGCGCCTGGAAGGTGATTGATGAGGACTTCCGGGTGTGACGGTGAGGATAAACCGAGAAGGAGGAGTGCAATGCAGGCAATACTTTTGGCCGGGGGCCTTGGGACGCGGCTTCGCAGCGTGGTAAGCGACCGGCCCAAGCCCATGGCCCTGATTGAGGGACGGCCTTTCATGGAATATGTCACCAGGGAACTGGTGCGCAGCGGTATCGATGATATCATTTTTGCCGTGGGATACAAAGGGACCATGGTGGAGGAGTATTTTGGGGATGGGAAGCGGTTTGGGTTTTGCGCATCCTATGCCTATGAGGAGACATTGCTGGGGACGGCAGGCGCAATCAGGAACGCCGGACGCTATATCACGGAGGAAAGGTTCTTTGTGCTGAATGCAGATACATTTTACCAGATTGACTATACGCGCCTGAAACGGCTTTTGGATTCCCTGGATCTGGACATGGCCCTGGTACTGCGGGAAGTGCCGGATGTGTCCAGATACGGCCAGGCCATCCTGGACCAGGACGGATTCCTGACCGCATTTAACGAGAAAACAGAAGAAGCCAGGAAAGGCACCATAAACGGCGGGATTTACCTGATGAGGCGAAGCCTTATGGATACCATTCCGGAGGGTAAGGTGTCACTGGAAAATGATATGATTCCAAGGTGGTTAAAAGAAGGGAAGGCGCTGGGAGGCTTTGTCAATGACGGATACTTCATTGATATCGGGATTCCTGAGGCGTACCGCCAGTTCCAGGAGGATGTGAGGAACCTGGTGGTAATCTAGGGTGCATCTGCGCCGGGAAACACGGATAGGTTAAATACGGAAGGAGAAACAAATGGTAATCAGAGGAAGGGCGCCGCTCAGGGTAAGCTTTGGCGGAGGAGGAACGGATGTAGCGCCATTCTGCGTGGAGCAGGGCGGCGCCATTATCGGCAGCACAATCAACAAATATGCGTATTGCTCCATTGTTCCCAGGGAGGATGACCAGATTATTGTCAATTCCATTGACTTTGACATGACGGTTAAATATAACACCAATGAGAATTATGTTTACGACGGAAAACTGGACCTTGTGACAGCGGCCCTTAAGGCCATGGATATCAAGCAGGGCTGCGAGGTATACCTCCAGTGTGATGCGCCTCCTGGTTCCGGCCTTGGAACCTCATCCACTGTCATGGTGGCCATGCTGATGGCCATGGCGCGGTGGAAAGGAATCATGATGGACGCGTATGCCATGGCTGACCTGGCTTATCAGGTGGAGAGGATTGACCTGGGGATAGACGGCGGATACCAGGATCAGTATGCGGCTGCATTTGGCGGATTTAACTTCATTGAGTTCCATGGGCGCAATAATGTGGTGGTGAATCCGCTGCGGATTAAGAAGGATATCATCCATGAACTTCAATACAACCTGCTGCTCTGTTATACGGGTAAGATTCACGTGTCAGCCAACATCATCAAGGACCAGGTGCAGAACTATGAGAAAAAAGACAGCTTTCAGGCCATGTGCGAGGTAAAGGCCCTGGCCTATGCCCTGAAGGACGAGCTTCTAAAGGGCAACCTGCACAGTTTTGGGAAACTTCTGGATTACGGATGGCAGAGCAAGAAGCGCATGAGCGACAAGATTACCACGCCTCAGATTGATGAGCTTTATGATGAGGCCCTGAAGGCAGGGGCGCTGGGCGGGAAACTCCTGGGCGCTGGGGGCGGCGGTTACCTGCTTATGTACTGCCCGTATAATGTACGCCATAAGGTGGCGGCCAGGATGGAACAGGCGGGCGGCCAGCTGGCCGACTGGAACTTTGAACTGCGCGGCGCCCAGAGCTGGGTCATGGACGATGACAGGTGGCAGTATGGCCAGGTCAGCGTCCATATGCCGGACGGGGAATATAAGTTTGACATATAAAGGACGGTTAAAAGCCATGGAACGGGTTGTTTTTTTAGACAGGGACGGGACGCTAAATGAAGAGGTCTGCTATCTCTACAGGCCGGAGGACCTGCATATCCTTCCGGGGGTCGGGGAAGCGCTTAGGATGTTAAAGGAGGCGGGATACCGTCTGGTGGTGGTTACCAATCAGGCCGGCGTGGCCAGGGGTTATTATACAGAGGAGGACGTACGGCGTCTGCACCTGCATATGAACCGACTGCTGGAGCGTGACGGGGCGGGCATTGATGCATTTTATTACTGCCCCCATCACCCGGTCCATGGCATTGGACCGTATAAGATACAGTGCCAATGCCGGAAACCTGGAACCGGGATGTTTGAGATGGCCGAAGGGCGGTTTGACGTGGACAAGGCCCATTCCTTCATGGTGGGCGATAAGCTGCTGGACGTGGAGGCGGGGAAGAATTACGGGCTTGCTTCTATTCTGGTGGGAACCGGATACGGCAGGGAACAGCATGAAGAGGATATGAAAACTGGATTAAGCCCTGCATATGACTTTTACGCAGAGACCCTGCCGGATGCTGCCCGGTGGATTTTAGGGAAAGGACAGGTGTGAAGACCATGAGGGAAATGGAATATCTGGAGGAACTGACCGGAAGGTATCCGGTGCTTCATGCAGTGAAGGCGGATGTCCTTGCTGCCTATGAGATGATGAGGGAATGTTATGAACATGGGGGAAAGGTCCTCATTGCAGGAAACGGCGGAAGCTGCGCTGACAGTGAGCACATCGTGGGGGAGCTGATGAAGGGATTTGTCAAGCGCCGTCCGGTATCCGGGGAATTTGCGGACGCACTGAGGTCAGCGGACCCGGTGCGGGGCGGGGAACTGGCGGCACAGCTTCAGGGAAGCCTTCCTGCCATTGCGCTTACCGGGCATATATCCCTCTCCACTGCATTTTCCAATGATGTGAAAGGGGAACTGACCTATGCCCAGCAGCTTTACGGTTACGGCAGGCCCGGGGATGTGTTCATAGGAATCTCCACTTCAGGCAATGCTAAGAATATCATGTATGCGGTGGCTGTGGCAAAGGCCGCGGGCATCAGGACCATTGGCCTTACGGGCAAGGACGGGGGAGAGCTTGGCAGGGCCTGCGATGTGTCCATCGTGGTGCCGGAGCAGGAGACATTTAAGATCCAGGAACTGCATCTGCCGGTTTATCACGCCCTCTGCCTGATGCTGGAGGAACATTTTTATGAAGTATAAGCATGTGTTTTCCATATGCGCTTACAAGGATTCGCCTTATCTGGAACCGTTAATACGCTCCCTTGTTTCCCAGAGCGTGCCCAGCCATATCATCCTGTGCACCTCCACCCCCAGCCCATACATAGACGGGCTGGCGTGGAAATACGGCATCCAGGTATTTGTAAGGCATGGCGGGAGCAATATAAGGGATGACTGGAATTTTGCATATGAGATGGCGGACGGCGAGCTGGTCACCATCGCACATCAGGACGACATGTACCATAAAGAATATGCGGAGCGGCTTCTGGCAGCCTACAGGGCGTATCCTGACATGACCGTGTTTACCACGGATTATGTGATTGTGAAAAATGGACGCCTGATTACAGGCGACGCCATGCTGTGGGTGAAACGCATCCTCCGTCTTCCGCTGCGGGTTCCGGCCCTGAACCACCGGGCGTGGGTTAAGAAGATGTCCCTGATTTTGGGCAATCCCATCTGCTGTCCGGCCACAACCTATCAGAAGAAGATGCTGGGCACGCCTCTGGTGCGTTCAGAGTACAGGTTTGCCCTGGACTGGGACAACCTATATCAGCTGGCCTGTGAAAGGGGACGTTTTATCTGTGACGAGCGTCCGCTTCTGTACTACAGGGTCCATGACGGAGCCACCACCAAGGCGTGCATCATGGATAACAGGAGGGCAGAAGAAGAGGAAGCCATGTTCAGACGGTTCTGGCCATATCCGGTTGCCAGGCTGCTGATGCATTTTTATAAAACTGCCTATGGTGAATATGAGTGATAAAAAAATTAAGGGTTCTGAATATGAAGGGTAGCAAAAGGGAGAATCTGCTTCTGGCAGTGCTGTTGGGGCTGACAGGAGCGTTTCTTATCATATCGTATTACAAAGTGATGGCAGGGCCTTTAAGGAGCGTCCTGGAGTCGGAAGCCACGTGGACCATGTTGGGGGAGGTTGTGCTTGTATTTGCATGGAACCTGTTCTGGCTAAGGAGGGCTTACGGCGGGAAGCGGGACAAGGGTGCCGGAAACCTCCGGATTTGCTGGTTTTGTGTGGCTGGAGGCGCTGCTGTCTTTACCTGGTGCCATCAGATCCTGGTGCCGATTGCCGTATCCGGTATCTATGTGGCGGTCCTGATCCTCTGGGGAAGATGGATCCATCGGTTATTTGCATGGAAGGTCCGGCAGACGTCTGTTGAGGAACTGTCCATGTCCCTGGTGACCGGAAGCGCATTCTGGATGGTCCTTGTGTGCCTTATATCCCTCACGGGCCACGGAGGGATTAGGCTCTGGCGTGTCCTGGCGCTGGTTCTTGGCGGCGCGGCCATGGGGGCGGAGGCGTATCTGGCAATCCGCCAAGGCCGGGCCGGGCAGAAGACGCCGGGATGTCAGCGGCAGCTGCCTGGGAAAGCCGGACCCTGGCTCCTGGCATTTATCATTACCATGGTCCTGATCCAGGCCGGACGCCTGAATATAGAACTGGATTATGACTCCCTGCACTATGGACTGCGGTCGGCATTCGTGCTGGACAATGGGAAGGGGATTTATGAAAACCTGGGTATGATTAACCTGGTCTACACCTACAGCAAAGGACTGGAGGTGCTGGCCCTTCCCCTGTGCGGCACGCCCACCTATGGATTTGTGCTGGCATTTTCCCTATGGATGGCAGCTGCGGTCCTGGTCCTGGCAGCTTCCATGGTGGGACGCTGCAGGGGACTGGGAATGGGGCTTTTTGCAGCCGCCGTGCTGTCCTCCATCCCTGGAATCATGAACATGGCTGCCACGGCCAAGAGTGATATCATCACACTGCTGCACCAGCTGATTATCTATAACTTCCTGTGCCGCGCGTTTGAGAAAAAAGAAAAGACGCCATGGCTTCTTATGGCGGTGGCAACCTATCTGCTGACCCTGGTATATAAGCCCACGGCCCTGGTATTTTCAACCGCCCTGGGGGGAACCGCCCTTATCTGTCTCATGGCCACGGGCAGGTTCTGCCTGGGGGACAGAAAGGGATGGCTGCTGCTATTTCTGCCGGCTGGCGCGGCAGCAGGGCTTTGGTACCGCACATGGCTTCTGACCGGAGTGCCGGTGACCTCCATCTTTGCAGGCCTGTGCGAACGGCTGGGATGGAAAGTCAGGTATCCTTACTCCTTTAACCATGTGATTGGGGACCCTTCCATGCTGACTGCCGGGGAAAAACTGGCCCGCCTGGGACGGCGCCTTGGAGAAATGCTTACGGCCCCTGTTTCCATGGACATGGACCATGTTGTCATTGCCTGGGGAACCGGACTTGTGACGCTGTTCCTGTTCATCTGGCTCATTTCTGCCATAAGGGGCAGGAAGGACCGGACGCCCCTGGAAGTATTTGACAGGGTTCTGATGGTGGTCATGATAATGGGATGCATGGCCAGCATTTATACATTGTCCCAGGTGGACGGCAATTATTTCATCCTGTTTTATTCCCTTTTGGTCGTCATTTCCATGAGGATGGGAGGGAGCGTGTTAAGCAGTGGCCGCCTTGGCGCGGTTCCCGCCCGCGCACATGCGCTGGGACGCGGGCTTGGTCTGGGGGTCATCTGCTTCATGATTGCTAACATTCCTCTTACATGCCTGACCAGCTGGGCCGGACAGCCCGGTTTCACCCCGGTACGCTTAAAGCATTTGGGATACTACGACCACCGGCGGGAGGCACGGCAGCGCGATTTGGAAACAGGGTGCCGGAACCTTATATCCGGCTTTTCCCCGGATACAAGGGTGCTGGCATTCGGGAACCACCCGGATGTGCTGGACATGCCCTGCAGTGTACAGAGTTATTACGATGTCACTGGCAGCGGGGGCAATGTATTTCTGGTGAAAAAGCTGGCATATTTTGAGGAGTTCCTGGAATATGCGGGCACAGAATACTTTTTCGTGGAAAAAGGATATCTGGCAGCACAGCCGCGTGCCCTTGAGATGATAGAGGACATGATAGAGGAGGGCAGCCTTACGGACCTTACGTACGAGTGGGGTAATCTGTCGGCCAGGGTCACGCTGCCCCCCGTACCGCCTGAGGATCCTGTGGCAGCAGCAGAGGATTTCCACAATAATTACAGTTTTTCATCGGACTGAAGCTGATTGGACGGATGTCAATCGGACGGAAGTCATGGCCATGGTCCGGTGCCGGTCCTTTCCGGGCGGCACCCACACGGACACGGATGGATTTACACACAAGGTACTGCAAAGGAGGCATAAGCAGTGGAGACAAAAGAACAGTCAAGGACCAGGATCGGTTTCTCCAGGATGGAGAAGAAATATGAGTGGAAAGACCATGTGATTTTCATGGGAATCCTGTTGGCCACGGCAGTGTGGGTCAACAGGAACATTGAAATCAAAGGGCTTTATATGGATGACCTGTATTTCTGGTCCTGTTATGGTGAGCAGGGGTTCCTCCAGTATGTATTCCCTTTGGGAAGCACCAGGTTCCGTTTCCTTTACTATCTGGCTGCCTGGCTTGAGATGGCGGTGGTGGGTAATCATGTGAACTGGTTTGTGCCATTTAACATCCTGTTGAACACAGCGGTTTCCTGTTCTGTCTACCTAATCGGCAGACGGCTTTCGCGTTCCAAGGGAATCGGCTTTTTGTGCGGCTTCATGTATCTTATGAGCCGGATGGCTTATTACCAGATCGGACAGGTCCTGGGGCTGATGGAGACCATGGCGCTCTGGATGGCCATTGGCATCCTCTGGTACCTGTACCGTTATATGGACGGGGAGGACGGCAGGAAGTATTATTACCTGTCCTGCGCCCTGTATTTTGGCGTGTGTTTTGTACATGAACGGTATATGGTGCTGTTCCCGCTGCTGCTCTTTGTACTGCTTGTCAAAGGGTCTAAGGATCTGACGGAATGGGGCGCCGGCCTGGCTTCCTTCCTGCTTGTCCAGGCAATCCGTGTATTTGCCATTGGAAGTGTCCTTCCCGCGGGCACTGGCGGGACCCAGGTGGCGGATACCTTCAGTCTGGCAGATACAATCCGCCATGGACTGAGCCAGATTGCGTACGTGTTCGGCATAAACGCTGGCCCGGAACACCTCAACGGCCGTCCATGGGCGCAGAGCCCCCTGGCAATCAGGATCCTGGTCCTGCTGGCCGATGCGGCCATTGCCGTCATTGTACTGGGCTTCCTTATAAAAGTCATAAGGGACAAGAGGAAGGATGTGAAGGGTAAGGTACTATGCAGCCTGGCCTTGTTCCTTTTATTCATCGGGGCCTGTATCGCGTCCTCCAGCGTGACCATCCGGGTGGAGATGCGCTGGGTCTATGTTTCCCTGACAGCAGCCCTTCTGCTTCTGGCATATATGTACGGATACCTGACCGAAGGGGTGAAGCCGGAGCTTTACCTGAAACGTCTGTGGCCCTGGGGCGCGGCATTTGCCTGCTATGTCATCCTCATGCTTCCGGCAGAGCTGTTCTACCGGGCCCAGTACCCGAACCTGTACCTGTGGCCGGACCAGCTGCGCTACAATTCACTGGCAGAGGAGACATACGGACGGTATGGCGACAGCCTGTTCGGAAAAAATATTTATATCATAGGCAGCAGTTATAAGATGAGCGACTTTACGGCCCGTACCTTTTTTAAGGTCTTTGACAAGGAAAGGACAGCAGAGGGGACCAGTGTGGAATTCATTGACAGTATCCGCGACATCGGACTGGTGGACAGCCGTATGCTTGTGCTGAGGGAGGACCCGGAGCACAATGGTTTCCAGGATATCACCCAGTTCGTGAAGGAAATCAAGCTGAATGTGGAGTATGGCTATTACGATGACGGATGGATGGATGAACATGCCAGCCTGACGGTCATGGCAGGTGAGACAGGAGTCATTGACCTGGAAATCATATATCCGGGCGTCATGAGCGGAGGCGAGGGGATTAAGATAACAAAGGACCAGGATGAGCCGTTCACAATCCCGGTGCGTTCCACCGTGGTGAACCAGACCATTGAGGCCGAACCGTGGCAGATGGTCCACCTGACCTTTGACTACAATTTCTATATGCACAATGCCCAGGAACAGCGCGGCAAGGACCGTCTGGCTGCAATTGTGCATATGACGGCGCGGTAAGGATTGTCTTGCGGGGATTGTGCATAGGACGGCAGGGCAGGATTGTCTTGCGGGGATTGTGCATAGGACGGCAGGGCAAGGTTTATTTTGCCGGAAGAGTGCGTACCGTTTAGAAAAGGAGGAACCATGGACACATCCAGGTACAGAAAAATCATATATTGGCTTCTGCCCCTTCTTGGCATTGGCTTCTGCCTTTGGTATGTTAAAAATGCCACCTGTGACGTGGTGTATTCTGATTACATCCGTCTGGTTAACAGCTATCTTCCTGATGTGTATGACCCTGGCAGATTCTTTGTCCCGGATGTGCTCACCAGGATCCCCATCAACTACCTGTGCCGGATTATCAATGTTGAGCTGTTTGGGTTCTCCGTTACCCTGGAGCGTGTCCTGGGGGTTATAAGCCTGGGGCTGGCCGGATGGGTATTTGGGATTTACTGTAAAAATAAAAGGATTGGTATTGGCTGGTTTGCGCTTCTGATGGCTGTGATGTTCAGCCTGAATAAATGGGAAATGCTCACAAACGGCAGCGGCTGGTCCCATTTCTTCGCCTTTGCCTGCTTTTACTACCATGAACTGGTGCTGGACCGGGTATGGGCCGGTGAGGAAAAGACAAGGGACAGATTAAAGCTTCTGGTGCTCCCGTGGCTTATCATACTGGGGACAGCAGGCCCTTACTGTGCAATCTACGCAGTGACCATCCTGATGTCCTACGCATTCTGCATGATCCGGGGCAGGATGCGGGAAAATGAATGGGACATGCGTTACATTGCCTATATGGCCTGTACGCTGGCCCCGCTGCTTCTCTATATCCTCAGCAATTCATTCGCAGTGGAGGAACATGCAGGGGCAACCGGGCGTTCCCTGATGGAAATCCTGTCAGACCATCCTGACTTCCCTATCCGGTTCCTGCTTAAATCCTTTGCAGGTATCCTTGTTGGAGGTGAGGAGCTGCAGGAACTGGTGAGGCAGGGGGTCATTACCAACCGCTTCCTTTACATCATCGGCCTTTTTGTGGTCAGCGGTTACCTATTTGCGCTTTGGCTTAACCTGCGGTTCCGGTTCTATGAGAAAACCCTTCTCCCCATGATGCTTCTGGTGGGCGGAGGGCTGAACCATATACTTATATTCATGTCCCGGTATATATTTGAGAGCGAGTCATATGCCCTGAGTTCCAGGTACGCCCTGCAGTTCCAGGTGGGAATCCTGGGAATGGTAATCACCTTTGCCCTTGCGTGGAACCAGGGGAGGAAGGGGTATATGTGTGGGAATCCCGGAAAGGACCAGGGCGTTTGTGGGAATCCGGGAGTGAGCCGGCATGCATGTGGGAATCCGGGAGTGTGCCGGCATGCACATGGGAATCCGGAATCAGCCGGAGGGGTCCGTACCGCCAGGGGCGTGTTCCGGCGGTGCCTGATTGCGGTATTCTGTCTTGCAATCCTGTCAGGAAATGGTTATACTACTTACCATGAGATTAAGAAGGCCCCGCACAGGGAAGGGAATTTTGAAAAAATGGCGGCCATGGCCCTTCAGGTGCCGGATATGGACCAAGAGGAACTTCGGGCCAGGGACGCGGAACTGTCCGGCCTGTTTGAGTACAGGAAGGGTGTGGACAAGATACAGGATGCACTGCGTATCCTGAAGGAACATGGATGGAACGTTTTCAGATGACGGGCGGCCCCGGGGAGGGCGGCTGGGACACAATGGAGGATAAAGATGAAAGTTGTTATTTTAGCAGGCGGACTTGGAACCAGGATCAGTGAGGAAAGCCATCTAAAGCCAAAGCCAATGATTGAAATCGGCGGAAGGCCCATCCTGTGGCATATCATGAAATATTACTCAGGATTCGGTTTCCATGATTTTGTCATCTGCCTTGGATATAAGCAGTATGTGGTAAAGGAATTTTTTGCTGACTATTTCCTTCACACCTCAGATGTGACCTTTGACCTGGCCAATAATAAGATGGAAGTCCACAACAATTATTCTGAGCCATGGAAGGTGACCCTTGTGGACACAGGACTTAACACCATGACCGGCGGACGCGTGAAGCGCATCCAGCCCTATATTGGCAATGAGACCTTCATGCTGACCTACGGGGACGGTGTCAGCACCGTTGATCTGGATAAGCTGGTGCAGTTCCACAGATCCCATGGCAGGACAGCCACCATTACCACGGTGAACATCGGCCAGATGAAGGGGGTACTGGATATTGATGAGGACAATACCATCCTTTCCTTCCGTGAGAAGGAGGATAACGACGGCGCACTGATTAATGGCGGATTTATGGTGATGGAACCGGAAATCTTCAATTATCTGGAGGATGATACCACTGTGTTTGAAAAGCAGCCCATGCAGAGGCTGGCCATGGAAGGACAGCTTAAATCCTTTTACCACAGCGGATTCTGGCAGTGCATGGACACCCAGAGGGAGATGAACAAGCTGGAGGAACTGTGGCAGTCGGGTAATGCGCCGTGGAAGATATGGGAGTAGGTTTGGCGGAGGGTCCGCAGGGCTGCGGTATTCCTTCCTGCTGCAACCCGCTCTCGCTCGTTTTCCACGCAGCGGTACTAAGGTCTGTTTGAAAATTCATTCCCGCCATCTGCCCGCCCCACTTCGCGGCATATTTGGTCCCAATTCGGTCAACGTAGCCCGCTACGCCTCCCTCATCGGGACCAAATCTCCCACAAAGTGGAACGCACAGCTGACGGAAAGCAATTTCCAAACACACCCTAAGGCGCGTGAAAGACCGCGCCTAAGTGCCGGCGTGGAAAGATGGTTTTAGCAGGAAGGAATACCGCAGCCCTGCTGCGCTTCCGCTAACGCCAGGGAGGAAAAACGTTGTGGAACATAGATGGATTTAGTGAGGAGTTTTTATGACTATTAGGGAGTTGGAAGGATTTTATAAAGGTAAGCGTGTGCTGGTAACCGGACATACCGGGTTTAAGGGGGCCTGGCTTTGCAGGATGCTGGGGCTGGCTGGGGCTCAGGTGACGGGGTATGCGCTAAGTCCGCCTACGGATCCGAGCCTGTTTGAGATTGCGGGGCTGGAGGATTGTATGGACAGCGTGATTGGGGACATACGGGACCTGAAGCATCTGCGGGAGGTCTTTGACCGGGTAAGGCCCGAGGTTGTGTTTCATTTGGCGGCACAGCCAATTGTCAGGGATTCTTATAAGGATCCGGTGTATACTTATGAGACCAACGTAATGGGGACCGTGAATGTGCTGGAATGTGTGCGGCTGACAAAAAGCGTGCGTTCTTTCTTAAATGTGACCACGGATAAGGTGTATGAGAACAGGGAATGGGAGTATGGTTACAGGGAATGTGATCCCCTGGATGGGTATGATCCGTATTCCAATAGTAAATCCTGCTCGGAACTGGTGACCCATAGCTATCAGAAGTCGTTTTTGGGGGACGGACGGTGCGCTGTGTCCACGTCGCGGGCCGGTAATGTGATTGGCGGAGGGGATTTTGCCAATGACAGGATTATCCCGGACTGTGTAAGGGCGGCTGCTTCCGGCAAAGATATCATTGTAAGGAACCCCCATTCCACCAGGCCCTACCAGCTGGTGCTGGAGCCTTTGGCGGTTTATCTGACCATTGCCATGAAACAGTATGGGGATGGGAAATTCCAGGGATACTATAATGTGGGACCGGATGACAGGGACTGCGTGACCACCGGGAATCTGGTGGATATCTTCTGCCGTGCTTGGGGCAATGGGATGACATGGGTGGACCGGTACGACGGCGGTCCCCACGAGGCTAATTTCCTGAAGCTTGACTGTTCTAAAATCAAGCATGTGTTTGGATGGCGTCCAAGGTATGGCGTGGAAGAGGCGGTTGCAAAGACCGTGGAATGGTCCAAGGCTTACCTGGACGGACAGGAAATGCTTCAGGTGATGGACAGGCAGATTATGGAGTTTTTTGAATAAGCGCCGCCTGGCGCTGGTATTCTGAAATAGAGGAGATGATGATATGAAGTTTGACAATATGACGGAAAATGAAGCACGGGAGCAGATCCTTGGCATGGTGAAGGAATACTGCGATACCTACCACAATAAGAAGGGGCCGTTTAAGGAGGGGGACAGGATACCCTATGCATCACGTGTCTATGACCACAGCGAGATGGTGAACCTGGTGGACAGCGCCCTGGAGTTCTGGCTGACTTCGGGCAGGTTTACGGATGAGTTTGAGAAAAAGCTTGGGGAATACCTGGGCGTCAGGTTCTGCTCCCTTGTGAATTCCGGTTCTTCGGCAAACTTGCTGGCATTCATGACCCTCACTTCCCCTCTTTTAGGGGAGCGCCGTGTGAAGCGGGGAGATGAAATCATAACGGTTGCCTGCGGGTTCCCCACCACGGTCACGCCTGCAATCCAGTATGGCGCCGTGCCGGTGTTCGTGGATGTGACCATTCCCCAGTATAACATTGACGTGACAAAGCTTGAGGATGCGCTGTCTGATAAGACAAAGGCAGTGATGATTGCGCATACCCTTGGCAACCCCTTTGACCTGAGGGCAGTGAAGGCGTTCTGTGAACGCCACGGCCTGTGGCTGGTGGAGGATAACTGCGATGCCCTGGGAACCAGGTATGCCATGGAAGAGGATGGGAAGGAAGTAACCAGGTTCACCGGAACCATCGGCGATATCGGCACCTCCAGTTTTTACCCGCCCCACCATATGACCATGGGGGAAGGCGGCGCCGTGTACACGGATAATCCGCTGCTGAATAAAATCATCCGTTCCTTCCGTGACTGGGGCCGTGACTGCGTATGCCCCTCCGGACGCGACAATATGTGCGGACACAGGTTTGACAGACAGTTTGGCGAACTGCCCCTGGGATATGACCATAAGTATGTGTATTCCCATTTTGGATACAATCTGAAGGCAACGGATATGCAGGCGGCCGTGGGCTGTGCCCAGCTGGACAAATTCCCCTCCTTCGTGGAACGCCGCCGTCAGAATTTTGACCGTTTAAAGGCAGGCCTTAAAGGCCTGGAGGATAAGCTGATCCTTCCTGAACCTGCAAAGCATTCCATCCCCAGCTGGTTTGGCTTCCTTATTACCTGCCGGGAAGGCGTGGACAGGAACCAGGTGGTGCGGTATGTGGAAGGCAAAGGCGTACAGACCAGGATGCTCTTTGCCGGGAACCTGACCAGACATCCCTGTTTTGACGGGATGAGAAGCAGCGGTGAGGGATACCGGGTCGTGGGCAGCCTGTCAAACACGGACAGGATCATGTCGGATACCTTCTGGGTAGGCGTGTATCCGGGCATGACCGATGATATGATTGATTACATGGCAAAGACGATCCGCCGGGCAGTGGAGGCGTAGGTAATCAATCATCAGAGCCTTAACAACAATGGATGAAAAGGGCCGGCGGCCCTGAAGGAGTGCAGCAGAATGAAACCATCTTATGACATGGGCAGGGTCCATGGGGCTAACCTTAAGATCCTCAAGGAGATTGACAGGATATGCCGCAAATACAATATAAAATATATGCTGGACGCAGGCACGCTGATTGGGGCTGTGCGCCACAATGGATTCATTCCCTGGGATGATGACGCGGATGTGGCATTTACCAGGAACCAGTATGACGCCTTCATGAAGGTGGTGAAGAGGGAACTGCCCGAGGGCCTTGAACTGCTGGAACCTGACAGCTTCCGGGGCGGAAAAGGGTTCTATGATTTTACGGCCCGCATCATCTATAAGAAGAGCCGGTGCCATGAGGACAGCCCCCAGATGGCTTTCTATGAAGGTAAGCTGAACCACCTCTGGGTGGATCTGTTTGTCATTGACCGGCTTCCGGCCGGCAGGGCGGGCGCTGCTGCCACAAAGTTCCTGCACATGGCTGTTTACGGCATGGCCATGGCCCACCGGGATAAGCTGGATTTTGGCAAATACAGCCTGATGAATAAAATATTGGTGGGCGGCCTTGCCACGGTGGGACGCATTATCCCCATGAAGGCCATATTTGCCATGCAGAAGGCATTGGCCCTCAAAGACAGGAACAGCAAAGGGCGCCTGCGCTATTACAGCAATTACCAGCCGGATTTCCTGTATGTCACACTGGATAAGGATTGGTGCGACCAGGTGGAGGACATTGATTTTGAGGACACCCGGCTTATGATACCAAAAGGCTGGCACCAGGTCCTGACCCTGGTGTATGGGGATTATATGAAACTTCCGCCAGAGGAACAGCGGGTTCCCTCCCATTCCAGCCTTGAGATTGAGGTATATGACTAAAGAAAGGACTTAAGACATCGTTCATGGACAGATTGTTATCAGTTGTGGTATCAGTCTACAACGAAGAAAAAGCGCTGGAAGACTTCTACAAAGAAACCACCGGAATATTAAAGGACATTGACTGGGCCTATGAGCTTATATTTGTCAATGATGGGAGCTCAGACCAGAGCCTTGCCATTCTTGAGCGCCTGTCTGCTTCTGACCGTGCGGTCAAAGTTGTCAGCTTTTCCCGGAATTTTGGCCATGAGGCTGCCATGATTGCGGGACTGGATTACAGCAGCGGGGATGGGATTATCTGCATGGACGCAGACCTGCAGCATCCGCCGGAATGCATCCCGGTCATCCTTAATCGGTTAACCCAAGGGTATGAGGTCATCAACATGGTCCGCACCAGGAATAAGACAGCCGGGTTCATAAAGAACATAACTTCTTCCGGTTTTTACTGGCTGATTAACCACATATCAGATGTGCATTTTGAGTCCAATGCCTCGGATTTTTTTGCCATCAGCCGCCATGTGGCCCAGGTCCTTAAGGACAGCTACCGTGAAAAGGTCCGGTTCCTGAGGGGATATGTGCAGAATGTGGGCTTTAAAAAGACCACCATTGAGTATGAGGCCAGGGCCAGGGTTGCGGGGGAGAGCAAGTACAGCATCAAGAAGCTGTTCGTGTTCTCCATCAATACAATCCTGTGTTTTTCCAATATGCCGCTGAAGCTGGGAATCTATGCAGGCATTTTTTCCGCCCTCCTGGGCTTTGCAGTCATGATATACACCCTCCTGACCCGCAGGGGCGCTCCCAGCGGTTATGCAACCATCGTGGTACTGCTCTGCTTCATGTTCGCAATGATGTTCATTATTATTGGGATTATTGGTGAATACATCGCCATCCTGTTTACTGAATTAAAAGACAGGCCTATCTATATAGTTGACAGAACTGAGAATTTCGAGGAACGTCCATAAGGCGTTCCCCGGATTTTTTTTGATTTTTTCCGCTTCCCAACCATGCCTCCTCCTGGGTCAGACTGATATTTAATGGAAATTTAATGCTTCCTTTCTTGACAATCCATACCATAAGTGTTTATAATTGGGGGCGTGACAATATGTCACAATGACATTATGTCATTTTAGGGAATATGAGGATACGAATGATAGCAAGGAGGCTGGCCCTATGCCCACACAACGTTTTTTGAAATTAAAGGAAGAAAAGAAGCAGGTCATACTGGATGCCGCTGTCCATGAGTTTTCCAGGGTTCCCTATTCATCTGCATCCATTAACCAGATTATCAAGGAAGCTGACATTTCACGGGGAAGCTTTTATACATATTTTGAGGATAAGGATGATCTGATGCGGTATATACTGCGTGGATTCAGGGATAACTGCCAAAAAAAGATATTTAAATTCCTCAGGGAAGAGCAGGGCAATCCATTTGAGGCAGCCATGGGGCTGCTGGGGATTGTGATGGAACAAGGAGAAGGTGGGCTGGGATACAGGATGTACAGGAACATGCTGTCAGACATGAGCCTGATGGACCAGACCCATCTGTTCGGCATTAAGGGATTCCTGTTCCAGGACAGCACGTACATGGAATTTGTGGATAAGGTGCACGACGGCATTGACAGGGAACGGTATCTCATTGAGAGGGAGACATTGGCATATCTGGTGGATATGCTCATGCTCATCGTCATCAGGACCATAACCATGTATTATAAAAATGTTGCAGGCAAGGACCAGCTTCTGGATGTGGCCAGGAGGGAAATGCAGATTCTGGAAAATGGAATCAGCCCAGGCACATTTCAGAACCATATGAAAGGGCATACAGAAAAAAGAGGAGAATCAATATGAGACATATCAGAGACAGGAAATACGGATACCGGGCAGCTGTCATTCTGGCAGCATCGGCAATTGCAGGGACCACTCCCATGACCGCCTTCGCCACCCTGGCAAGCAGGCCGGATGAGAATTACGAGGTGGCGGAGCCGCCGGCGCCGGATATCAGCAAGGATATAAGCCCGGAATTTGCTTATTCCGCAGATAAATGGGCGTCCCTCAGGGACAATGTGATGGAATACGGGGAACTGGCTGACTTAGTCCATGAATACAACCCCACTGTGCGCAGCAACCGTTCCACGCTCAGCGATAAGAAGAACCAGGATCTGACGGAAATCAATGATAAGCTGCTGAGCGACGCCATGGATCTGTGGGATGATGCCAGTTCCACGGACACGGACAGCTATATGGGGAGAATGACTGCCGCCAACCTGGATTTTGCAGGAAATACCCTTGCGCAGACAGCAGATAAGAATTTTATGGATGCGGAAATGTATAAGATTTCATATGACCAGACAGAGGCCAACCTGGTGTTCCAGGCCCAGCAGCTGATGACCACCTACAAACAGTCCGCTTATACCATGGAAAACCTCAATGCCAACCGCGCCCTGGCACAGGCCTCCTATGAGGCCACGGTTGCGCGTCAGGCAGCAGGTATGGCCACCCAGACAGAGGTGCTGACTTCCTTAAAGAACGTCCAGGACATAGACGCCAACATCCTGTCCGCACAGAAATCAACGGACAATGTATACCGTTCCCTGCTGCTTATGCTGGGATGGAGCGCGGATTCACAGCCTGAGATACGGGATATACCTGAGCCGGACCTGGCAAGGATTGGGGCAATGGACCCGGATGCTGACAGGGAACAGGCGCTTGCGAATAACTATGAAATCAAATCCGATGAACACAAACTCCAGAACCTGAAGACCAATGAGCAGGCGGATGCCACCAAGGCCGACCTGGAAGATAAGCGCAACCAGGTATACAGCAGCCTTAAGACCCAGTACAATGCGGTCCTGGATGCAAAGGATGCCCTGGACGCCGCCAACATAAAGCTTCAGCTGGAGACCGTGAACATGAACGCTGCTTCGGCCAAGGCTGCAACGGGAAACATAAGCGCGCTGGAACTGATCCAGCAGCAGACCAGTTATACAACAGCCAAAAACAGCGTGGAAACCGGTAAGATGCAGCTCACCCTTGCCATGGAAAAATACGACTGGATAAAGAAGGGACTGACTTTCAGCTAAAACCAAGGTAAGACAGTTGTTTAGAAAGGGTAATGATTATGATGAACAGACACACAAAAAGCCTGGCAGCAGCATCCCTGTCCCTGGCCATATCGGTATCCGGTGCCGTGACATCCCTGGCGCTGCCACAGGAAGTCCCGGACCAGGAATTCACAGAGGCCTATCAGAGACTTTATGATAATGAGATGGATTATGACGAACTTGAGGATCTGGTTAAGAATTTTTATCCGCCTATAAAGAATACATATGACACCTATTATAATACGTATGAGGATGAACAGGCAGGTATCGTGAACTCCATGTTTGAAGCTGCAAGGGAGATGGATGAGGCGGCAGATGACCTGGAGGATGCCATAAAGTCAGGGGCGGTTTCAGCAGCTGATGGCATGGCGGATCTGATGATGGCCAAAGCAACCGCCAAAGGCTACCGTACAGGGGCCCAAAGCATGGGACGTAATATACAGCTGGGGACAAGGGAGGACAACAAGAACCTGAAGCAGATCCAGCGCGGTGTAAACAAAATCGTCTACAGCCTCCAGCAGGCCATGAACGGTTATGAACAGATTATGCTGAACCGGGACGTGGCAGCCAAGGGCGTGGAGATTGCAGAAACAGCCAGGAACATACAGCAGACCATGCAGGCCCAGGGCCTGGCCATTGACGCGGATGTGATCAGCGCCGCCTCCGGCCTGACCTCGGCAAGGTCCCAGCTGGCTGCGCTGGATACACAGGCTGAAAGCATTAAAAAGACCTTGTGCACCTTTACCGGCTGGGGGTCGGACGGCAATCCGGTCATCGGGGCAGTCCCATCCTCAGATGTGGCTGCCATTGCAGCCATTGATGTGGATGCGGACAAGGAAACAGCGGTCAATAACAATTACAGCCTTATATCCATGAGGGGCGCCAAGGGCGGCGGCATGGACCAGATTGAGCAGATCATTTCAAAGAATACCACCCAGACCAAGAATAAGGTGCGCAACGTGGCATACAGTGAAGACCTGGTACGGTCTAATATCCAGACCTTGTACGACACCATCCTGGAAAAGAAGGTGGAATATGATTCCGCCACAACTGCGTGGCAGGCAGCACAGAATACATGGCAGGCAGCCCAGATCCAGTACGGGACGGGAAGCTTAAGCCAGATTGCATATATGCAGCAGGAACTGGCATACCTTCAGGCCAGGGCAGGATTCAGGTCAGCGGATCTGAACCTGCAGCAGGCAATGCAGAATTATACCTGGGCCGTGAAAGGTCTGGATGTAAGTGCATCCTAAAACTCTTTAAGTGATTGGTTACAAAAATTTCCTGATTTTACCACACAATGTGTCTTTTGACAATTTGTTGTAAAATCAGGAATTTTTTAAACTTTATTTTATTAACATTTTACAAAGAATAGATAAGTTTTCCGGATTGTCCCTTGCAATTAAAGGAAAAAAATGTTATTCTTTCAATATAGGGGTATGTATAATTATTCGAGGGAGAGTGGTAACAAGTAGTTGGTTTTGTTTTTGAATTGAGGTGATTCTATGTTAACGAGACAGGTTGACAGCAAGGAGAAGGTATTCAAGGCAATCCCTATCTCCTATTTAATTCAGACAGCAAATCAATTTGACTGTGACATCTATGTGACAAGTGATAAGACCACGGCGAATGTGAAGCGTTACGATGAAGTTAAGAATTTCAGGATGACAGGATTTCTGACGTTTTACTTTAAGGGAAGTGACGAATCAGAAGCCGAGGATAGGATACAGAGTATCCTCTGGGAGGATCAATAAGGGATAAGGAGAATAACATCTATGGGGTGCACACACTAAACGAGGGCTGAAAGGGCGGCCCTCGTTTTTATGCTTATTTATGGAATCTGAACTTAAATCTGTTTTTCATTGTCCAGGTAATGCCTGGCATCCCGGAAGAAACTCCACACAATAAGAACAATGATGAATCCAATGGGAAATGCGGCAATGATGGAAACCGTCTGCAGGTTGGCCATGGAATTCTCTGAGAAGATAAGCGCTATGGGCAGCAGCATCAGCATGACGGCCCAGAATAATTTTACGGATTTGTCCGGCTCTTCGTCCGCGCCCAGGGCCTTATAGGAATAGGAACTGGCAACCATGGTCAGCGCGTCAAAAGAGGTGGCGTAAAAAGCAATCATGGTAACGGCCAGGAGCACCAGCCCTGCCTGGGCCAGGGGCATTGTTTCAAATACCGCGATGATGGCCTCATAAAGGCTGCCGGTCTTTTCATAAAGCGCCATTAAATCCAGCTTCCCGTGCATCTGGAGGCCCAGCCCGTAATTGCCCAATATGATGAAGGAGGTAAAGGTACCTGCCAGCCCAAAGAAGTATCCGCCAAGCACGGTCTGGCGGATGGTCCTGCCTTTGCTGATCGTTCCAATGAAGAACGGGGTTGCCACGCACCATACCATCCAGTAGGCCCAATAGAAAATCGTCCATGACTGTGGAAAGGAGGAGGTGCGCATGGCATCGGTCCAGGTTGCCATGCCAATGAAATTCTGGGTCAGGTTGCCGATGGCAGTGATGCCTGTCTCAATAATATAGCGGGTCTCGCCGCCCAGGAACAGGAAATAGGCCAGCAATGCAAAGAACAGGTAGACGCAGGAAGCCGCCAGCTTTGCAACGCCTTTCATGCCAAAGTATACGGCCATGGTGTATACCACGCAGATCACAACCAGGATGGAAATGGTCAGCAGATTGCTTTCCTCAATGCCGAACACCCGGCTCAAGGCCATGGAAAGCAGGGGGGTGGCAAGGGAGAATGTGGTTGCGGTGCCTGCCAGCAGTGCAAACACAGCGGTAAGGTCAATGAGTTTTCCCAAAATCCCGTCTACCCTTTTGCCAAGTAGAGGGCGGCAGGCTTCAGAATACTTCTGCTTGCTGCGCTTGCGCACGTGGATCATAAACCCAAAGGAAACAGCCAGGATGATATAGAAACTCCAGGGAATCGGACCCCAGTGGAACAGGGGATAGGTGGAGGCCCAGTCCTGTCTGGAGCCCATATCCGTGATATGGCTTTCATTGGCATAAAGCATCCATTCACAAAGGGAATAGAACAGGATATCGGCAGCAAGTCCCGCGGTGAACATCATGGAGCCCCACTGGAAGGCAGAGTACTGGGGTTTTTCCAGGCTTCCCAGTTTGATTTTGCCGTATCTGGAAAATGCCATATAGAAGGAACAGATAAGCGCTCCCAGCCCGATGACCAGATAATAGCTTCCCAGCTGGTCGCCCAGGAAGAAACGGACTGACTCCAGGATGGATGTGGAGCCTTGGGGAAATGCCATGAACAGGAAACATAATATGACAATACAGATAAAAGGTATGATGGTGGTTATCCAATCCAGCCGTTTTTTCAGGCTGGCGCCTTGGGGTGTGTTTGGTTTCGGTTTCATAAGATGTCCTCCTTGAATGTTCAAAAAATCTAAAATATAAATCATATTGAACATATTATCACCTGTCCCTGGAAAAAGCAAGTAGTATTTGGAAAAATAACAATAATTTTGTAAGAAAAAAGGACTGTTAAATTATCTGGATCTTCGTTATAATAGTACCGTTGACAAAAGGAGGTTTTTTATATCATGAAAAAAATTGGGAAATTATCATTGATATTAGCGGCTTTAGTGGCTCTGCTTAGCGGATGTACCCAGAGTAATATTGTATCACCTACCGGAGGGACCGTCACAGGGGACGGGGTGCCTGATGTGGAGGTGAATAAGGATATCGCCATTGACTGGACGGAGATAAGGGAGGAACTGAGGGACAACTATCTTGACCCATACGGAGAGTTTGCCGACTATGTGCTGGACATGGATGTGAGATATGATGCGGGCAGCGGCCTGCTTACCGTGCTGCTTCCTGTTACCCACAAGACTACGGGTGAGGTCGCCGTTGTTTTCGGCGAGGCGGTGCTTAAGACAGTGGGCGCTTCCATTGCCACCCAGAACTTCTATTATGAAGCTCCGGATGAGGACGAGACAGACAGGATTTATTACGGAAGCTACTTTGATGAGCATGATGTGTGCGTCCAGGTATTTTATTACGATCAGGAAGGCAAGACCGATACGTATCTGGTCAACGACACCATGAAGGCAGGCGAACAGCGGGCGCTGACAGCCCAGAACCAGTAAGGAGACAATAAGGATGCGAATTGACAGATACTGGAAACAGGCGGCAGCCGGACTGCTTGCCATGATGATGTTCATGACAGCAGGAGGAGGGATGGACAGCTTTGCAATGACTGATTCACAGCCATTTAAGGCACAGGGACAGGCCCTCACTGCACCGGATAAGATTATCATAAAAGATGACCAGGACCACGGCCAGTCCTCTCAGTCCGGCCAGACGGCTCCGGTAATCCAGCAGATTCAATCAACCAATGGCCAGGCTGGCGGAGCCCAGGCGGCGGGACAGGGCGGCGGAGCCCAGACGGCAATCCAGGACAACGGCAGCCAGGCAGCAGCGGCCAGCCAGCCAGTGATTCAGGCCAAGGCCCAGGTGGCTGGGTTTGGGGAAGTTTCCACTCCAAAGACAGACACATCCTCATTGTTTGGCGCGGGCCGCCTTACCATGTTTGCAAATCATGATACCAATGCACAGCTTCTGTCCGTGATTATTGAAAACGGGGAAGGCGGGCTGATTGTTGTGGATGGCGGATGGACCAACAATGCGGAATATCTTCTGAACCAGATTAAACAGAAGGGCGGCCATGTTAAGGCCTGGCTGATTACCCATCCTGACTCAGACCACGCAGGAGCCCTTGCCGATATACTTTACAAGCACAATGGTGAGATAACCATTGACGGGATTTACTATTCCTTCCACGAGGACAGCTGGTATGCGGAGAAGGATGCGGAGGTTGCCAACATGGTTGCCTACCTCAAGGGAGCATTTGCCCTTGTGCCGCAGAACACGCTCCACGGTGACATTGTGTCCGGGCAGGTCATTGACGCGGGCCCGGCCAAGATACAGGTGCTGAACAAGGCGTATAAGGCCAACAGTGACTTTGTGAATAACAGCAGCGTGGCCTACATGGTAAGCCTGAATGGAACCAATGTGGTGTTCCTGGGGGACCTTGCCAGGGCTGGAGGCGAGATGCTCATGGCGGACCACGACCTGCGTGCACTGAAGTGTGATGTTGTGCAGCTGGCCCACCACGGACAGAACGGTGTTGATTTTGAAGTTTACAAGGCATTAAGACCCAGCGTCGCCCTGTGGCCAACCCCGCAGTGGCTGTGGGATAATGATGGCGGCAGCGGTGCAGGCACCGGTCCCTGGCTGACCCAGGATACCAAGAACTGGATGGTACGTCTGGGCATTAAGACATCCTATTGTATTAAGGATGGGGACCAGGTAATTGAATGATATAGAATGCCGTTAATCAGAACATGGGTTGCCGTACTTGGTACGCAGCCCTGTTTTTATATGGCAGATAGACCTATTTAAACGTGTCCGGGATTTCTGCCTGTTCTGGCTGCCGCGTAATTCCTCCAACGGCACCGCTTTGACAAAACATCCTTGTTCACATATAATTGTATATAGAAATAAAAGTGCGGATGGCTTATGCCATTCGCATTTGGCGTTTTATGGAAGATGAACGGTTTTGTGCTTGTTGACATTTCAGGCAAAGAAGTGGTCCGTGAGAAAGGCAAAAGAAGATTAATCCTGCTGTCAACCCGTTCATACGGGCCCCTGGTCATGGTAATCAAGGCAATCCAGGGGCCCGTGTGCTGGTGTTTTTATTCATCAATACAGGGCAGTCCGCTGTGGTAGGAGTAGTTGCCCAGTTCTGATAAAAGCATCTCCAGGCTGCCTTTGCGCAGGGGCTGTCCTGTGTCCAGCATGGAATTAATCATATAAAAGATAGTGCTCAGCTTGCCCAGGGACTGTTTGAACAGGTCCGGGAAGGATGCCTTGGAGGCAATCCGCTTATCCCATGGATTACACCATGTCTCATGATGCAGGTTCAGGCTCCAGGCCGGGTTTTCAACCACATCCGTCACCAGCTTGCTGGAGGCCACTGGATTCTTAAGGAAAATGGATTCAAAAAATTCAATCCTGTCCTTCTTCCTGCTGTTGGGATCTGATAAGGTGCGGCAGCCAAAACGAAGGGCCAGTATGGATCTGTGGATCATGGGCGCGGTGACCTGATACCGGTTCTTATAGCTGAGCGGATAAAATGCTTCATTGATGCAGTCAGACAGGAAACGGGAGATGAACTGTGTCTCCATGCCATTCAGGCAGATGGTAGCGGCCTGATTGAACTGGGACGGCTTCTTCCTCTTGTACTTCTGTAGCAGCAGGGCGTCAATGTCGTTCTCCAGTTTTGCATGGAGTCCGTGGTAATAAGCGCCCGGATGATGGACGTCATATTCAATCCGTCCATATACATAAGGGTGGCATATGGAATCGCCGATATAATGGCATATAAAACCGCACATATAGGCCAGCCCCTCTTCCCGCTGCTGCCGCGAGTTAATCCTGGCAAGCTGGAGGAAACAGCACCGGAAAAAATCATTCACATGGTGTTCGTGCATATGGGAACCCACATTGCGGTGGTCACGGTGGCGCAGGATAGGCAGGTTATAGAAAAACATATCCGGCCCCTGCAGTCCCAGCTGATAAAGCCACCGGTACTTGGCAATGATAAACTTCAGATTGTTCTGCGGCATATCATTGTATGCTTTCATGCCTAGAACGTAATGGGTTGTAAAACCTGGCATCGGCATACCTCTTTTCTCATTCATTCTTTTATGATACCTATTCATTATTTTATCATAAACCACCATAAAATGCGAGGTACATCCATAAGAAAATTCCTGGAATTGTCATAGCGCGGCATTTGCCGGAATAAGACATTTAATAAGAACAGACGCCGGGCGGTAAGGCAGCAGATGATGGAATGGCTGGAACAGGTACATGGTATGGTATGGGGACCATGGACCCTTGTGATATTCCTGGGGGTTGGCATATTTTTTACTTTTAAATGTCATTTTTTCCAGATAAGAGGATTTTCATACTGGTGGAAGAACACGGCAGGACGTATCCTGTCAGGAAAGGTATCAGGGGGAACGGGAGAAGGGAGTGATACGGGCAGGAAAAAGGGCATCAGCCAGTTCCAGTCCGTATGCACGGCCCTGGCGGCAACGGTGGGAACCGGCAACATTGCCGGGGTGGCCACGGCCTTGACAGCAGGCGGTCCGGGGGCCTTGTTCTGGATGTGGGTGTCGGCCCTTATCGGAATGATTACAGCCTACAGCGAGACCATGCTGGGCATCCGTTACCGGTATAAGGACAGCGACGGACATTATGTGTGCGGCCCTTTTGTGTATATGGAACGGGGCCTTGGGATAAAGGGGATGGGAATCCTCTACAGCTTCCTGTGCCTGATGTGTTCCTTGGGCATGGGCAGCATGGTACAGGCCAATTCTGCCATCAGCACCATGGAATATACATGGAAGGTCCCGGTGCTGACCGGAGGCCTGGTATTTACCGGAGTCCTGATGTTGGTCATCTGCGGTGGCATAAAGAGGATTGGCAATGTGGCCGAGAAGCTGATGCCTGCTGCTTCCGGCATCTATATTGTATTTTCGCTGATTGTGATATTTTCCTGCTACGACCGGATCCCCGGCGCCCTGGCATCCATGGTGTCATCCGCGTTCCGCCCCGAGGCAGCCGCGGGAGGGGGAGCAGGGTACGTGGTAAGCCGCAGCATCCGCTACGGCATTTCCAGGGGGGTGTTCTCCAATGAGGCGGGGCTTGGCACCCTGGCCGTGCTTCATGGTCCGGCTGAGGACACAACGCCTCATGAGCAGGGGATGTGGGCCATGTTCGAAGTCTTTTTTGACACCGTGATCCTGTGTACGCTTACGGCCCTGGTCATCCTGTGCATGACAGGCCCGGCCCTGGATGCAGCGCCCTATGAGGGAGCCGCCCTTGCTGCCTGGTGTTTCAGCGGCAGGCTGGGAATCGCAGGGGAATACCTGGTCAGTGGTTCCATGGTGGTATTTGCATTTGCAACCATCATGGCGTGGTTTTACCTGGGCAGGCAGGCAGCCGCCTATTTTATCAGGGGGACCGGTCTGGGGGAACGGGCGGGAACATGGTTTGCTGCCCGGATTTATCCGGTGCTGTTTCTCGGGGCGGTGTTCCTCGGCAGCGAGGCCAGGCTGGATGTTGTGTGGATGCTGTCAGATATATGGAACGGGCTTATGGCATTCCCAAACCTGACAGCCCTGCTGTTTTTATATAAGGAGGTAACACTGCCGGAGGGATTCAGGACAGGAAAGACAAGGGGATGAGCCAAGGCCTGATATAGGGGGCTGGAATCCGGCTGTGGATAAAATGTACCCTATAAAACGGACACAATAAGATATGGTGGAATGGATGGCGGCAGATATGGCGGCAGGCATGCCGGTATATATGGGAAAACCTTCCCTTGAAAATACTGCATGGTACAGCTATAATGGACATACAGCAAAACAAAAGACAGACCGAGGTCCTGCTGGCGTATCTCAGGCCGCATCATGAGACGCCAGGACCGGGACCCGGAAAGGAGCAGCTATGGAAACAAGAAGGATTTGTCCGAAATGCAGGAAACGGTTCTCCAGGGATGAGGTTGTGTGTGAGGACTGTGGTGAACAGCTGATTGACGCTGCATCTGATTTTGAGGCCTCTTTCTCAATGGTAAAGGAGCCGGTGCTCCTGTCTAACGGGCATGATGTTGACACCGTGTACCTGGAAGAAGCGTTAAAGGCCGCCAATGTGCCGTACTATGTGGAGGAAGGCCAGAATACAGTGCCTACCAACCGGTTTAAAGAAGGAATTGTGGAAGTCGTTCCATTTACAAATTATTATGTGGATAAAAGTAACTGGAAAGCAGCCAGGGAGGCGCTTAAGTCTGCCGGGGAGGAGACCAGGAAGGACCAGGCGGCGCCTGTTGTGTTTTTGGATATGCCGGAGGAAGGGACTGGTGATGACCTGGGGAATGATGCATCAGACGGATCCGACAGCTGGACTGACGGGGAAGAATCCAGGGGAGGCCTGTGGGAATGGCTGGGGGACCAGGATATGGCCATGAAGCTGATTGTGGGGCTTGTCGGAGGCCTGTTCCTTCTGGGCCTGGGCAGGATCCTGTTTTTCTGACACACCCCAGTGAATACGCACATCGTGAAAAAACGTACCATCCAATGGATGATACGTTTTTTTAAAAGTATTATTAAAAGGGAGGAGAGCTGATAATTTCTTATCAGCTCGAGTATTATGAAAAAAATCTTGTAAGCGTTTTTGTGTGGCAGCTATCTCTAACTGTCTATGGTTAAAGTATATAGGGAAAACATGAAGAAATAATGTTGATTGTGTAAAAGGTTTTTGAATGAAGTGTGAACATAGTGTGAATACACACAGATTTTTTGTCATCTTCCCGCCGGTGAGTGCAGTTCACCTGTTTTTTACCTCATATCCATGAAAACCGCCCTATTTTCCAGCCGCGGCCCGCGAAGCTGCCCTAATAATGATTCATTCGTCGATTTCGTATAACAAACCATAGAATCTTATAGTAAAGGCTTTCCTAAAATGTGTCTGATTTTGGCAGATGTTCACGGACTTTTAAATCCTGTATACAAAATACAAAGAATCCAATCGGCAAAATCAACAGGCTCTAAACAGAGATTGCTTTTATGTTATAGAAGAGACTATCTGTTTTTTCCGTCATCAAAAGACAGAAAATAATTTGATAAAATATCCATAGGGAACAATCATGTATTACAAAGTACTGGCCCTGGCCTTTGGTATGTTCATTCTCCCATTACAGACCTTTATCTTAAAGATTCGTCAGCAGCGTTTTCTAAGTTCCGGAAACATATATGCCAATGGGTGTTTCTCAGTTATGGTAGTAAAACCGTATCCCCTTCAGCAGTCCGTCCCGCTCCAGGCGCCCAAAGTCCAGGTGTACCGGCAGCCCCGGGACATCAGGCAGGTAGAACCGCCCATCCTTCATCTCGGATACAAGGCTGAAGTAGGGCACCAGCACTTCATTGAGGGGCTGGTGGTATTCTAACAGCTCGTCCTCTGAGTAAAGGGCTCCCAGGGCAGCGTTCTGGAAGGTAAACCCTCCGGTGGAAATCCTGCACCCGTGCTGGCGGGCATATTCCCGGACCCGCATGTTTTCGGCAATGCAGCAAAGGCGCGCAGGCTGCAGGTGGTCCACGCCGTGCTGTGCGTAGGCCACATGGGTGTGGTAGCTGCGCACGGATTCTCCCATGGCAATCTCCATGACAATCCCGGCATTGTCAAGCAGGTCCCTAAGCTCCCTCAGGGCGTCCATGTCATAGGCATGGACCGGCTCCTCAAGCCATGCCACGCCAAAGGGGGCTGCTTCTTTTGCAAAGGCAAAGGCTGTTTTGGCGTCCCAGGCCTGGTTGGCATCCACGGCAATCCCAAAATCATCCCCCAGCGCCCGGCGGGCCTTTTCAAGCCGGCGTATGTCCTGGGAGAAGCCGGCGCCGCTGCCTCCGATTTTGAACTTCGTGGTTTGATAGCCCTCATCCTTAAAACGCTGCAGGTCCTGAATCAGCGCCTCATCGCTGAGGAGGACGGAACCACCGCCTTTGTACACAGCGGCCCAGTCCCGGTCAGCGCCCAGGAAACGGTGGAGGGGCAGTCCTGCGCGGTTGGCCAGAAGGTCTAAAAGCAGCCAGTCCAGATTGGTCATTTCGGCAATATAGGGACTTTGATACCCGAAATTGCGGACTTCCCACCAGAAATACTCCATCCACGCGCCGTTGGATTTTCCAGGGACATCCAACATCCTGGGAAGGAAGAAGTCCGTCATCAGAGGACCGGCCGGTCCCTGTCCGCAGAAGCCGTCCTCATCATAAATCTTCATCCAGCCTTTGAAAAAGGATGCATGCCGGACACCGCCAGTGCCGTCCTTAAACGGCACTGGCAGGGGGATGGGGGCAATGTCGTAGTACACTGCTTTCTTGAGTGTGATTATTTCCGGGTGACAGAATAACTGGTTCATTGTGGTCTCCTTATCATCATTCATCTTGGTTGGAAAAATAAGTTTCAAATGTATCGTTCAGCAGGCGGACCAGGTCCTTGACAAAGGCCGGAAGGTTGCGCCCCGGGTGGTGGACCAGCAGCAGATAGTAATACTGCGGTTCCTCAAATGGCCTGCACCGGGATAATGCTTCCTGATCCAGGGAACGGGCGGGAAGTATGGTGTCCGCGGCCCCGCATCCGGCCAGGGTCCGGAGGATATCGGGCCGCGCCTCGCACACAACCGCGCCGGACAGTCCGGTCCATTCCCCCAGGAGGCGGTCCTGCTCCAGGCGCAGGGCGCTGTTTTTGGGGGCCAGCATGATGCGGCGGGGCTGCATGGCTGTGGAAACCGGAACAGGCACATGGTTATCCTGGCCAGGGTCCGGACAATCCGCTGACCCAAAACAATACACCAATTCATCCTCGTCCAGGATCCGGCTGTCCAGGATAGGATGTTCCTCCTGGCAGGAAAAGTAGAGGCCGAAGTCAGCTGATGCATTGAGCAGGGCTTCCTGGGCGGTTTCGCAGCCGCTTTCTATTATATACAGGTTCACATCCGGGTGGAGCCTGCGGAAGCTGCCTGCGACCTGCCTGCGCAGGATACCGGACAGCCCGGGGTCGCAGTGCAGGTAGATACCGCCCCCATGTCCGGTCTGGTATGCATGGATATGGGCGGACATCTCAGCTTCAATCTGAAGGATGTTACGGGCAAAGTTGACAAATACCTTACCTGCGTTGGTTGGCTGGAGGCGGTTATGTACGCGGGTGAACAGCTGGGCGCACAGCATGTCCTCCACGTTGTGCAGATGGCGGGACAGGGCCGGCTGGGTAAGGAAATATTTTTCAGCTGCCTTTGTCAGGCTCTTTTCATCCACAATGGCAATGACGTATTTAAGCAGCTGGGTATTCAGGTTGAGTTCCGGCGCCGTATAATGGGCCGTATGGGCGCGGATTGCGGCCTGGGACGGGGAGGAGGAGGCGCCGGCCTCAGGCAGGTTGTCCTGGTCCACAATCCGAAGCAGCTCCTCTGTCTCTGCGCAGGGGATGGCCTTGTAACGGGAATCGGATAACCGCTCATGTATCAGGAGGCCTGCAAGATAGCGCTCCGGTTCAGTCAGGGTATGCCCAAGCGGATACCGGATATGGAGGGTCTGGTGGATGGGAGGGTCCAGGGAGCGGTAAACCAGCTCCTCGCAGGGAAAGACGTGGGCCTGGGACACCAGCCCCACCCCAACGGCCTGGTGCAGCATGGAATCCACCAGAATCACGTCATTGGATTCAAAGGTCACCACAGGATTGAACCCGGCTTCCTGGAAAAGCTCCTCCGCCAGAATCCGGATACTATGCCTGGGCCCCTGGAGTACAAAGGGGGTATCCCTGAGATCGGACAGGCGGATTTTCTTTGCTGTTGCCAGGGGATGGGACACGGGAAGGGATACCAGCAGCTCCTCATATGCAATAGGCAGGTCCGTCACCTTATCGGAATCCTTGCCTGAACCGATGGCCAGGTCAATCTGTCCATGGAGGATGGCTCCCGGCTGGTCCCGGGCATAAAGCTCGGTCAGTGTCAGGGAAATGTCCGGATAGCGGTGTGAAAACTGGTTGTAGATACGGCTGTAGATGATGGCGCCCCGGTTAGGCGCGGTGGCCAGCCGTATGCGGGCGTGATTGCTGTCCGTCACGGCCCGGAGCATCTGCAGCATGCGGGTCTGCTCGTCCAGGATCTTCTGGGCGCAGTCAATCACGTACCTGCCCACGGAAGTGGGTGTCAGCTGGCGGTGATAACGGAGGAATATCAGAAAACCCAGGGACGCTTCATATTCGGTCAGGAACTTGCTCAGGGCTGGCTGTGAAATCCCCAGCACCTGGGCTGCACTTGAAAGGCTGCCCAGGTCGGAGATGGTAACAAGGTAATAAAGCTGGCGCGTGGTCATGGCTGCCTCCTTCCGGTTCATAACTTTATGCACGAGTTAAGGATTTAATTCCATCATATATGATTTTGGCTGACTGTCAAGAAAAAAACTTTTACTATAACCAAAGTGGTATGAAAGCTATAATTAAATCTGCTTTGTAAAATCCGTATAAATACTATATAATACAAAATGTAAACACACGAAGGGTTAAAATCAGACAGATTATACAATATTTCCCTATATATCCAGTTTCTTCCAGGTGGTGTGTTGAGAATCAGTTCTTAAAATCAGACGGAATCCGTCTGTCTAAAAAGTGGAATAAAAGGAGAAAAACGTTATGAAAAAAAGGATGTACCGTTTCTTAATGACAGGGGTTATGGCTGCAGCGATGTTGGGGATGACTGCCTGCGGCAGTAAAACAGGCACAGGTGACACCGCAGCGGCGGCAGCGGCGGCAGCGGCGGCAGACAGCAGCGCTGCAGGTGAAACAGCATCAGGGGAGGACATCGGATTTCCTAAAAAGGAGACCATTACCCTGGTGGTGCCCGGCAAGGCAGGCGGCGGCTCTGACCTGGGCATCCGTTATTACAGCGAAGGGCTGAACCGGATTTACGGCCTGAAGACAACCGTTACCAACTATGACAGCAACACCATCGGCCATCAGACCGTTGCCACCGCTAAACCCGACGGCACGACCCTGACCGTTGCTACCTCAGCCCTGAACATCCAGTACATCACGGGCAATGCCGAGGTTAACCCGATGAAGGATTTCACCCTGATTGCCTGCCTCCAGGACAATGGCTTCTCCACCCTGGCAGTACCGGCCGACGCCCCATATGATGACTTTGCCGGGTTTGTTGAGTATGCAAAGGCCCATCCGGGCGAGCTGAATGCAGGCATGCCTGCGGCGGGCGCCAATACCTTCCTTTTTGGTATGCTGACCTCCACCACCGGCATTGAGCTTAACTCAGTTGAGTGCGCATCCGAGTCAGACCGCCTGACCAACCTGGCAGGAGGCTTCATCGATATCGGCGTAGTAGGAGTGGGTAATGCCCAGGAATATGAGAAAGCAGGCAAGCTGAAGGTGATTGGTACGGTTTCCTCTGACGGAACCACCATTTCCAAATATCCTGAGGAACTGCCGGACAACTACAAAACCCTTCAGGAGCAGGGCTTTGATAAATGCGTGATGTCTATTTACCACTATCTTCTGGGGCCGGCCGGCATGGATGAGACCATGGTTGCAGACATGAACGCGGCCATGAAGGCTGTATGTGAAGATGAGACTGTAAGCGCCGGTATTGCCGGCATCGGCAATATTCCTGGCTGGCACGACCTTGCTGAATCCAAAGAGATTCACGAAAGGGAGTACGCACAGTTTGTGGAGATTGCCAAAGAACTGGATATGTTTGTCCAGGAGTAAGCCTGTCATATTCAGGAAATACATATACACGCAGCGATGCACCGGATGTCCTGGGAGAAACCTCCCGGGACATTTTAAAAGAAAGGGGAATTATTTATGAAATTGCGCAGAGATACAGTTACCGGTATTGTGGGCCTTTTAGGATGTGCGTTCTTCCTGTGCGCAGCCCAGTCCATTAAGCAGCCGGCCAAGCTTCTGGAGCCAGGCCCGCGCCTTCTGCCTTATGTGGCAATCGTACTGATTGCAATGAGTTCGGTCGCACTGATCATCAAGGGCATCAAGGAACGGGCAAAAGAAGAGAAACCGTATTTTCCAAAGGGAGGCGCCCTTAAGATTACCAAGAGCTACCTGCTGTTAATTGTCTATGCCTTTGCCATGACCTGGCTCGGGTTCCTGATGACAACGCCCTTTGCCACCTTTGCACTGATTTATGATTTAAAGGGGGTCAGCAAGGTGAAACCCGTTCCCGCAGTCATCATTTCCGTGCTGGTAACCGCAGGCCTTTACGCCATGTTCGTGTTTGGCTTCCAGGTAAAGCTGCCGGCCGGGCGGCTGTTTGAATAAGGATAAGGAGGAACAGGATAAATGACAGAATATATAAGTGCGTTAATGGTCTGCCTGCAGCCAATCAATCTGCTGCTGATTATTGCCATGGTTTCCCTGGGAATCGTATTCGGGGCCATCCCGGGACTTTCCGCAACCCTGGGCATTGCCCTTTTGCTGCCGGTTACCTTCGGCCTTTCCACTGAAACATCCTTTGTGCTGCTGCTTGCCATCTGGATTGGCGGCGTTTCCGGCACATTCATTTCCGCTGTGCTCATTGGGATCCCGGGGTCATCGTCCGCAATCGCCACCTGCTTTGACGGCTTCCCCATGACCAAGAACGGACAGGCCGGCAAAGCCCTGGGAATCGGCATGACGGCTTCCTTTATCGGTACGGTGGGTTCCGTAGCCCTGGCTACCGTGCTTTCCCCGGTCATTGCAGAGTTTGCCCTCCACCTTGGGCCGTGGGAGTATTTCTCTCTTTGTTTCTGCGCCATCACCCTGGTTGCTTCCCTGTCCAAGGGAAATATCTTCAAGGGCATCATGGCAGCCGGTATCGGCCTTTTGATGGGATGCATCGGCATGGACCCGATCAATGGTTCCAACCGTTTCACCTTTGGCAATATTTACTTAAGCTCCGGCATCAGCACGGTTGCCCAGATGCTGGGAATGTTTGCAATGTGCCAGATCATCCGTGACTCGGCCAGGGGCGAGGCAAAGATGCCTGAAGCCGACATGGTGGACATGAAAGGTCTGGGAGTGGGGATAAGGGACATTGTACAGAATATCAAGACCATTGTCTTTGCATTTATATCCGGTCTGTGGATTGGATTCCTTCCGGGCATGGGCTCCGGCATTTCCAACATGGTTGCCTATGGCTATGCAAAAAGCATCAGCAAGGATCCGGAGAGCTTTGGAAAAGGAAATCCGGCCGGTGTGTGGGCTTCTGAGACAGCCAACAACGCATCTCTGGGCGGTGCCCTTATCCCCATGATGGCCCTGGGGATTCCCGGCGACGGAATTACCGCAATGCTGATTGCAGGGCTGACCATCCACGGGCTTCAGGCAGGCCCTCTGTTCATGACCGAACAGCCGGATCTGGCCATGCTTATCTTTGCCTGCGTCATGGTGGCCGCAATCGTGACATATATCGTGCAGATCATTGGGAAACGCTGGTTCCCATACATATTGAAGGTTCCTTACCATTACCTTTACACGGTAATCCTGGTTATCTGCTACATCGGGGGATACGGGATATCCAATACCATGTTTAATATCTACGTGATGCTGGCCCTGTGCCTGCTGGCAATTTTCATGAGCATGTCCGGACTTCCCACCTCCCCGCTGGTGCTGGCCTTCATCCTGTCCAGCAAGCTGGAGCGGTATTTCCGTCAGGGTATCAGCTATGCCCATGGCAGCTATAAGGAATTTTTCACCCGTCCCCTGTCCTGCGCCCTGCTGCTGGTTTCCGTGTTCTGTGTTGTCTGGCCGGTCCTGTCAGAGCACCTGAAGAAGAAAAAAGCAGCGGCCGTAGCACCTGTTGGCGGAAGCGAAGCAAGGGATGACTGATTTTAACAACAATCTGCCTGTGATGGGACAATGCTGGGGCACGCTTCCCTCCATGCGCAGGAAGTTTGACCGGTATGCGCGCAGGGATTTCTTCCGGGGACACACAAGGGAGGAGTTTGATGCGTGGCAATCCGGCACCAGGTCCCTTCTGCACGGTCTCCTTGGGCTTGATAAGATGGAGTCCTGTGCCCTGTCCCCGGTTCTGGAGGATGTGGTCCGGCTGCCAGGAGGCATCAGGAGGGAACACATAAGGATCCAGGTGGAACCGGATGTATGGATGCCCATGTTCGTGCTGGTCCCGCCGGGAGCCGGTCCCTTTTCCCGCCCCTTCCTGTGTCCGCCCGGACATAATGGGGCAGGGAAATATTCGGTGGCAGGCCTTTATGGATATGGACCGGTCCGGGAAAAAATCCGCCAATACCATTACGATTACGGCCATCAGCTTGCCATGCTTGGATATGTGGCCATCTGCCCGGACTGCCGGGGCTTTGGGGAGCGGCGCGAGGACCTGGAGGATACAAAGGACCTGGAAACCGCCATGAAGGGTGACTGCCGCCGCCTGGCCCATATGGGGGAACCCCTGGGCATCCCTGTGGCAGGAATGCTGGCCTGGGATCTGATGCGGGCTGTGGATTATCTTATGGAACGCGGGGAATGGGACCTGGACGCCATCAGCTGCCTGGGATTTTCAGGCGGCGGCATGCAGACCCTTTGGCTGTCGGCCATGGATGAACGGGTCAGGCTGGCTGTGATCAGCGGCTACATGTACGGATACCGGGATGCGCTGCTGGCCCTGAACCGGAACTGTTCCTGCAACTATGTGCCTCATCTTTGGGAACATCTGGATATGGGGGATATTGCCAGCCTGATTGCCCCCAGGCCCCTTCTTATCCAGTCCTGTTCCGGCGACCGGCTCAACGGTCCACGCGGGATTGCCAATGTCACGGAACAGGTGGACATTATCCGGAACGCATACAGGCTGCTGGATGCGCCCGGCCTCATGATTCATGAAATATGCCAAGGTCCCCACCAATGGCATGGGGAGAACCTGGCCGTCCATCTTGGACAGCTGATAGACAGTTATGATCAAATCAAAACCAATCAGGAGGTTTTCCATGGATAAATTACAGTTGAGGGAGACAATCCTGAAACAGATAGAAAGACCGCATATTCCTGAACGGGAGTTCCCGGCCTGTATGTTCGGCGTGGCTGCGGACAGCCGGGAGGTCCAGACACGGGCCCTGCAGCTGGCCATAGACACAATCAGCAGGGAAGGCGGAGGAAGGCTCACGCTTCCCCGCGGCACGATCCGCACCGGCGCCCTGGAACTGAAGAGCAGGGTGGAGCTTCACCTTCAGCACAGGGAGTCCGTGCTGTCCTTTGTCAATGAAGAGCCAGAGCTTCACTACCCGGTGGTGTTCTCCCACTGGGAGGCAACGCCCTGCTATAATTACAGCCCATTGATTTATGCATGCGATGCCCATGATATTGCTGTTACCGGGGAAGGAACCCTGGACGGGGGCGCTGATTCCGGCCACTGGTGGAACTGGCATCATCAGGTGGAGGATGCATGGTCAGATGATAAGCCGGACCTTCAGCTGGAAGACCGCCGGACCCTGCGCCGTATGAATGTGGACGGAGTGCCTGTTAAAGAGAGGGTCTTTGGACCGGGCCATTACCTGAGGCCTAATTTCATACAGCCCATCCGCTGCAGCCGTGTGCTTCTTCATGGGTTTACCCTGATAAACAGTCCTATGTGGCAGCTGAACCCGGTGATGTGCCGGAGTCTGTCCGTGGACGGCGTCACATTGTACAGTCACGGCGCCAACAATGACGGCTGCGATCCGGAGAGCTGCCATGGGGTACATATCTGTAATTGCCGGTTCGACACCGGGGACGACTGCATCAGCCTGAAATCCGGCCGGGACAGGGATGGCCGCCTGGCCAGCATGCCCTGTGAGGACGTACTGATAGAAAACAACGAGTTTGCAGACGGCCATGGCGGTATTGCCCTTGGCAGTGAGATGAGCGGCGGAATCCGCCGCGTGCTGGCTGTTAATAACCGGTTCAGCAGCCCCAGCCTGACCTATGCGCTCCGCTTAAAGACCAATGCCCGCCGCGGAGGCAGGGTGGAGGATATCATACTGGCGGATAGTGTGATGGACCATGTCCACGGGGCCGCGGTCCACGGTACCATGCTTTATGAAGACGGGCGCAATGGCAGTGACCTGCCGGTATTCCATAATATAACCATTGAAAACATCATTGCCCACGGGGGGGACTACGGGATTTTCCTGGAGGCATTTGATGAAGTTCCTGTTACCGGTTTGACCTTGAGAAACATCCGTATTGACGGGGTGACCCGTCCCATGCGCAGCATGAACTGGAAGGAGCCTGTGGTTGACGATGTGGTGATTAACGGAAAGTGTTTTCCACGGCCGGGCGGTGTCCGCATCCTTGGCGTCCCTGTAAGGGGGGGAAGGGTCCGGGCCCAAGGGAGGACCTGCGGCGGGGATATGGACTTTATGTATAGGTGGCAGACGTCCGCTGACCGCGTTTCCTGGCAGCAGGCCGGGGAAGGGGAAGATTTCCAGGTTCCCGGGACAGCTGATTTCATACGGGTGACGGTCATGGACCAGAAGGGAAATGCCGAAACCAGCCGCGTGTACCGTGTCCTTCCCCAGGGCCTGTCCGCCAGCCGCTGGGATTATGAGTGGCAGCGGCTGTACTGCCGGGGAATGGGGGAGGGTCCGTCATCCATGCCGGCAGACAGGATCATAACCCGGGAACAGCTGGCATGCATGCTGCTGCCATTGGCAGACCCGGCGCTGCGCTGGGAAGGGTACGATGATGAGGACTGCGGTGATGCGCTGCGGATCGCGGTGGGCAATGGGTTCCTTGCGCCGGAGAACCGGACAGGGCCGGAGGGCCATGTGTCCGGGGCTCATGCGGAGGTTCATGCAAAAGGCCATGTGTCCGGGGCTCATGCGTATGACCACGCGCCCCGGCTTATGCCGGACGGCCACGTCACCCGCCAGGAGATGGCCACGGTAGCCATGCAGGCCTGCGGCGTGAATTACCGCAACGCCTCCAGCACCATGCCTGTCTGCGCGGATGCGGCCCTGGTAAACAATAATTACGGCACCAATGTGGCCCGCGCCCTGTATTTTGGCTTCATGAGCCTGGAACCGGACGGATGCTTTAAGCCCCGGCGCCCTGTTACCATTGGAGAGGCTGCAGGGATATTAAACCGGGTTGCTGATTTTGCCGGTATCTGAGCAGCCGTTTGACGGCCCGGTGAATTTTATAGAGTGTGAAGGAGAATAAAGCGATATGTGGTTAGAGTATTTTTCACAGTACATGGAGACGGCATTTCCACGTTTCCTCAGTGAAAGGCCCTGGAATTATAAGAACGACCTCTGTGTAACAGGAGCAGCCATGCTGGCCGATGCCACAGGCAGTCCGCGCTGGAACCGTTATATCCTGGATGCCGCTAAGTGGCTGGTGGATGAGGAGGGCAGGGTTGCCAATTGGAAAGAGTATGAACATAATATTGACAAGGTCAGTTTTGGCAAGTCCCTGCGGATCCTGCGGGATCTGACCGGGGATGGGCGGTATGGCCGTGGGGTTGAGAGGGCATATGCATTTCTGGAACATTATCCGCGGACATCCACCGGCAACTTCTGGCATAAGGATATCTACCCCGACCAGGTGTGGCTGGACGGCCTTTATATGGCCATGCCATTCTATGCAAAATGCCTGGCGGAAAATGGTGAGGAACGGTGGGATGATATCATGGACCAGTTCCAAAGCACCCACCGCCTGCTGTGGGACGGAAAGACAGGGCTATACCTGCACGGGTGTGACGTAAGCCGTAAGGCGGACTGGGCGGATCCGGCAACCGGCCGCAGCCCCGGGGTATGGAGCCGGGCGGAAGGCTGGTTCCTGATGGCGCTGGCAGATGTATATGAGCTGGCAAAGGATTATACGCCCCGTGCAGGGGAACTGGTGGTGCTGCTCAAAAACGGTCTGGACGGCCTTTTGCAGTATCAGGACAGGGAATCCCAAATGTTCCTTCAGGTAGTGGACCATGCTGGTCTTCCCGGCAACTATCCTGAGACATCGGGAAGCGCCATGGCAGCCTATGCCCTGATGAAGGGCGTCCGCCTTGGGATGCTTGACGGCTCTTATTGGGACAAAGGAAGTGAAGTCCTTGAAGGCATCCGCCGTACCTGGCTTAAAAAGGAGGAGGATGGCTGGCATCTCCACGGGATTTGCGCAAGCGCGGGCCTGGGCGCCGGACCGGACCCCCATAACCGGAAGGACCGCAACGGAACCCCGGAGTACTACATAAGTGAGGCACAGATGCCCGACAACCAGCATGGCGCGGCTGCCTGCATGATGGCGGTAAGCGAACAGCTGAGGAGAAAGGGGAATCAGCCATGCTCCAATTAGGACTGCGCCTCCATGACGCGGAACAGCTGCCCATTGAAGAGCAGCTACCCATTGTGCGGAAAAAAGGCTATACCTGTGTCCATCTGGCCCTTAGCAAGTCAATGAAGGAATACCCCTGCGGCCCCTCTGCCCTTACGCCCGGCTATGCCCATTATCTTAAGCATCTGTTTGAGAAGAACCAGATGGATGTGGCTGTTCTCGGCAACTACCTGAATCTGGCCCATCCGGACCCGGAGGTAATCCGCGTGTCCCTTGAGAAATATTATGCCCATATCCGTTTCGCCTCCCTCCTGGGCTGCGGTATGGTGGGAACAGAAACAGGAGCCCCCAACCCGGAGTATAAATACTGCCCGGAATGCAGGACGGACGCGGCCCTGTCCGCCTTTATAAGGAATATCAGGCCCGTGGTGCGCTGTGCGGAACAGTTTGGCGTAATCCTTGCCCTGGAGCCGGTGGCGCGGCACATTGTATGGAATCCCAGGCGCGCACGCACCGTGCTGGATGAGATTGGTTCACCCAACCTTCAGATACTGTTCGACCCGGTGAACATGCTGGATCTGGACAATGTGGATTGCAGGGAAGAGGTATTTGCAGAAGCAATGGAGCTTCTGGGCCCGGATATTGCCATGGTGCATTTGAAGGATTTCATCCGTGTGCCCCAAGGCCATGGTCTGAAGGCAGTGGGCGCGGGAACCGGCGAGATGGATTATACATCAGTCATGAAGTTCATAAAACAGCAGAAGCCGTTCCTATACTGCACCCTGGAGAACACGGTCCCGGAAAATGCCGCCTGGTGCGGGGCCAGGATGAAAGCGCTTTATGATGAAGCTTAAGTGCGGTTGAAGCCCGGATGGAGTCCGGATGAAGGTCCTGTGGGGAAATGTCCCCACAGGACCTTTTTTACACGGCTTTTATGACTGGCTGCCGGCAGGCTGACGGGAACATGCTGCCATTATGTGGGATGCCGGACAATCATGGTTCGGGGGCTGGTTCCGAAAAATGCTGTGAATAGCGGAAAAGTCCTGTTGTCCGGACACGGACCGGATTAGTATAATTAGGTCAGATAAGGAACGCGCGCCTTATAAATGGATGAACCGAATATACTAAAGGAGCAAGTGTCATGAAAAAAAAGTTATGGGGAATTTCCCTGGCAGCAGCATTAGCCATAGGGCTTACGGCATGCGGCGGCAGCCAGGAAACAGCAGATACACAGCCGGCAGCGCCATCTACAACGGCTGCTGGGACGACGATGGAAACTGAGAACCAAACAGAAGCACAGGCTGAAGAAAGCGGGGATGAAGGCGGGGAAGGCGGCATGACCTGGGATATGGCAGAGGAGATACTGACCCATATAAACGACCCTGAATTTCCGGATTTTACCGTAAATGTATTGGATTTCGGCGCTGTTGCCGATGATGATGAACTGGACACGGCAGCCATCCAGAAAGCCATTGACCAGGTTTCTGAAAAGGGCGGCGGAAAGGTAATCATACCGGAAGGTACATATGACACCGGCGCCATTACGCTGAAAGACAATGTGAACCTCTGCCTGGAGGACAAGAAGACTAAGCTGCAGTTTACCCAGGATATCAATCATGATAATTATCCCCTGGTCTATTCCCACTGGGAAGGACAGCCCATGTATAACTACAGTGCGTTCATCTATGCCAAGGACGCGGTTAATATTGCCCTGACAGGACAGGGAACCCTGGACGGGCAGGCTGGTGACGGCACCCCATGGTGCTGGATGTCCAGGGATTATATGACGGATTACCAGGATGATGACCGTACGGCCCTGATTAATATGAACAATAACCGTGTGCCGGTAGAAGAACGCATATTTGGCCAAGGGCATTTCTTAAGGCCCAATTTCATCCAGGTCATTGGATGCGAAAACGTACTGGTGGAAGGCATCACCCTTGTCCGCTCCCCCATGTGGGAGGTCAACCCCGTGCTTTGTACCAATGTGACCGTAAGGGGAATCCATATCAGCACCAAGGCTGCCAACAATGACGGCATTGACCCGGAGAGCAGCAACGTTAAGCCCCGAGGACCAGGAAACCATCCGGCAGGCAGCATATGAATCCTCCTTAAGGCAAAGGGAGCTATGGACTGAATATGAGCGCAGGCAATGGAAGGTGCTGGAAAAGGCAGGAGTACACATGATTTATCCTGAGGATAAAACCGGATTCCTGGAAATGGTCCGGCCGATTTATGACATGTACGGCCAGCCCTATGGAAATCTCCTCAGTCAGATAGAGCAGATGGGTAATCCTGACCCTTAAGGGTCCCTCTCCCATTACCGGATTCCAAAGGACAAAAAATGAACGTCTTGTTTTGCAATCCCTGCCGTGATAGAATAAAAGGAAGTGCGCGCAGCCGCCTGCTGCGCCAGGCAAGGAGGTAGTATACAAATGATGGATAACCAGAAAACGGTTTTATTTGAGCAGACACCGGTGCCAAAGGCGGTCATGCAGCTGGCAGTGCCGACCATCTTAAGTTCTCTGGTCATGGTAATCTATAATCTGGCTGATACTTATTTTGTGGGCATGATGAACGATCCCATCCAGAATGCGGCCGTAACCCTGGCCGCGCCGGTACTGCTGGCATTCAACGCGGTCAATAACCTGTTCGGCGTGGGAAGCTCCAGTATGATGAGCAGGGCGCTGGGCAGGAAGGACTATGAGGCGGTGCGCCACAGTTCTGCATTCGGTTTTTACTGCGCCCTGTTTTGCGGGGTTCTTTTTTCCTTGGCGTGCACCGTGTTCCAGGGGCCGCTTCTGGGTATTTTAGGGGCGGGTCCCAATACAATGGAGGCCACCGCCGGATACCTTAAGTGGACCGTGCTCTTTGGCGCCGCTCCCGCTATCCTGAACGTGGTATTGGCTTATATGGTCCGTTCCGAGGGCGCCTCCCTCCACGCAAGCGTGGGCACCATGAGCGGCTGTCTGTTAAATATCATCCTGGACCCCATCTTCATCCTGCCATGGGGGCTTAATATGGGGGCGGCCGGGGCAGGGCTGGCTACGTTCCTTTCCAACTGTGTTGCATGTATTTACTTTTTTGTGCTTTTATACGTCAGAAGGAAGACCACCTTTGTCTGCATACTGCCCAGGAAGTTTACCATGAAAAAGGCAATCGTGCTGGGCGTGTGCGGCGTGGGAATACCGGCTGCGATCCAGAACCTGCTGAATGTTACGGGCATGACAATCCTGAACAATTTTACATCTGCCTATGGGGCCCAGGAAGTGGCGGCCATGGGCATTACCCAGAAAATCAATATGGTGCCCCTGCAGGTTGCCATGGGGTTCTGCCAGGGAATCATGCCCCTTATCAGCTACAATTATGCCAGCGGGAACCATAAGCGTATGAAGGAGACCGTGTCCTTTACCGTGAAGACCCTGCTTCCGTTCCTGGTGGCGGTGTCCCTGGGCTATTATTTTGGCGCGGGCATAATGACAAGGGCATTTATGGACAATGATGCCATTGTGGCCTACGGCACAAGATTCCTGCGGGGCTTCTGCCTGGGACTTCCCTTCATGTGCATGGATTTCCTGGCAGTGGGCGTGTTCCAGGCCATCGGTATGGGAGGGGCTGCCTTAAGCTTTGCCATCCTGCGCAAGATTGTGCTGGAAATCCCTGCCCTTTATCTGCTGAATTGGCTGTTCCCGCTGTATGGCCTTGCCTATGCCCAGTTCACGGCAGAGTTCGTGCTGGCGGCAGCGGCCGTTATCATGCTGGCCCGCATTTTCGGGAAAATGCAGAAGGAAGACAGGAAAAAGCAGTCCGCTGGACAAACCGGACAGAATTTGTTATAGTTAGAAATGAATAAGGCCGGGGGTATCCGGCCGGCGACAAAAAGGAGAATGACATTATGACCAATCCAGTAGTTACCATTACCATGGACAATGGGGATGTAATGAAAGCAGAGTTATACCCTGAGATTGCACCTAACACAGTGAATAACTTCATCAGCCTGATTAACAAGGGATTTTACGACGGTAAGATTTTCCACCGGGTAATCAGCGGATTCATGATTCAGGGCGGATGTCCCAACGGAAACGGCATGGGCGGCCCGGGTTACTGCATCAAGGGTGAATTTTCCCAGAACCGTTTTAAGAACGACCTGAAGCACACCCCGGGCGTCCTGTCCATGGCAAGGGCAATGGCTCCTGATTCAGCGGGTTCCCAGTTCTTCATCATGCACAAGGACTCCCCCCATCTGGACGGTTCCTATGCCGCATTCGGCAAGGTTACCGAGGGCCTGGATATTGTGGACAAGATTGCGGCCGTACAGACGGATTACCAGGACCGCCCTTTAAAGGAACAGAAGATTAAATCCATGACAGTGGAAACCTTTGGGGAGACATATCCGGAACCGGAGACATGCTGATCACGGTACAGAAACAGAAGGCAGGCCGCATATGGTAATCGAATACAGCATAGTACTGGATGGCAGGTCCCATCCGGTGGTCATATCAGATGAGCCTGAGGCCCTTCTGGCAGCAAAAGCAGCCGGAAGGGCCATTATTGGCGTTGAAGGAAATGGAAATAAATGGAATATCACCTGCGCCCATTACATAATACCGGATTTCATGTCCGCGTCCAGGGAATTGGCAGAGCTGGTGCTGCGCCGCCACCTGGGGCTTCCATGGACAATCGGGACCACGGGCCGTCTGCTTATCAGGGAGTTTGTGAAAGAAGACGCGGGCCGCATACCGGAAGAAGAGTACGGCGTGGAGGAAAAAGTATTCCGGTCCCCGGAGCTGCTGGCCCATTACATTGAAAAGCAGTATGGTTTCTATGAATATGGGACATGGGCATTGGAGGAGAAGGGGAGCGGCGCGCTGGTGGGGATGGCTGGCGTATCCAATCCGCGGCTGCCCAAGGACATGGAAGGCATGCTCAGCCGGTTTGGGGCTGCGCTGTCCGGTGCTATAGATTCCGGTGCTGCGCTATCCGGTGCTATAGATTCCGGTGCTGCGCTGTCCGGTGCTTCGTATTCCGGCCCGGATAAGCAGGGGCAGGAACCATGCCTGCCCTGGCTGGAACTGGGATATCACATTTTCCGCCCCTTCCGCCATATGGGATATGCCAGGGAAGCAGCCGCAGCCATCAGGGACTATGCCCATGAAGTGCTTGGAGCAAGGCTGTGCGCCATGATCCAAACAAAAAACCAGGCCAGCCGCGCAGTGGCAGAAGGCCTGGGTATGGAATGTATCGGAAGGATGAATATTATCGGAACAGGTTCAAGTGAGACGGATATCATCGGAACAGGTATTCAATCATCTGAAGAACCTCTTCTTTATGCTGAGAGGTGGACATCACGGCCAGATAAGGCGGATTCATGACAATGCCGGTCTGGCCGGCAAAGGAGGTTCCCTCAAGGGACAGGGCCACGGGCTTAAGGATGCCCTGTTCATCCTCCGTGCTGTATATGGAATCCTCTGCCAGGCTGTAAATCTCAGGGGGAAGGTACGCCTCCAGGTCCTGGAATGCATTGACGGTCCCATAGTGGTCCACCGCCTCCTGGTCCCCGATGAAGACATCCAGGGACTTGCTGGCAACCAGGGCGGATATCTTGGCCAGGCTGGCATATTCAAACTGGGACATGCCCTCCTGGCCAAACCGGGCGCTCAGGCCCTCGTTAATCTCAATCAGATCCTTTTTGCCAAAACCAAGGGCTTGCCTCAGATTGGCTTCCAGGCCGGCCGTGGAACTGGCGCCTCCGGCCTGGTCATTGACAATGGCAATGGACAGCCGGGTGGTGAAGGTCTGGCGGTACAGCATGCTGCCAAGGGTCCACAGTGCGGCGGCTGCCAGGATAAGGGCCAGGATATGGAATTTGTAGTATTCCCAGATATACCATGCCCGGTCTTTTGGGGGCATGCTCCTTAACTTCTGTCTTTCAGTTTCCGCTTCTTTCCGTATAGACATGGGGATGGTTCCTTCCGCAATTAAATATCATTTCCTGTAGTATATCATAGAATATGGCGCAGTGTATGAAAATTTTATGAAATGAATCCATCCCTTTGCAATTTCCCGCTAATATGGTAGAATAACACCAGGTTCACTACAGTTTTATTTACAGAAAGAAGAGGACAGACTATGTTGCAGGGCTTTTTTAATTACGATAATCCGGTATGGCGGTTCATAGGAAAGCTGGGGGACCTGATCCTCCTTAACATTCTTTGGATTGTCTGTTCCATCCCGGTTTTTACCATAGGCGCATCCACCACAGCCGTGTATTATGTGACCCTTAAGCTGGCGCGGGACGAGGGGGATTCCACCATCCGTTCCTTTTTCCACTCCTTTAAAAGCAATTTCAGGCAGGCCACTGCAATCTGGCTGATCCTCCTGGCAGCTGGCATTGTGCTGGGCATTGATTTCTGGTTTTTTGCCACGGGCCAGATGGGGATTGGGGGCGTACTAAGTGTTGTGCTTACAGCGGTTTCCGGGGGAATGTTCTTAATCTACCTGTTCATTGTGTCGTATGCATTCCCATTGCAGGCCAGATTCTATAATCCGGTGAAGAGGACGCTGCTCAACGCATTCTTCATGTCTGCCAGGCATCTTCTGCAGACCTTGGGCATCCTTGGGGCTGACGCTGCAATCCTGGCTGCTTCGTACTTCGGGCTGTTCTACCTGCCCCAGATGTCCGTGCTTCTCATGCTCTTTGGAATGCCCCTTCTGGCATTTGTGAATTCTTATATTTTAAATCCTGTCTTTGGGCGTTACATACCAAAGGAGGATGAGGAACACAGGGAAGGGACGCCGATGCTGGGAGAAGAGGACGAGGCCATGAAGCAGGCCATTGAAAGTTTAAAAGGCAGATAGGCCGTCAAGGGGCAAGCTGACCGTATCAAGTAAAACACATTATCAAGAGGCGGATTGACCATACGCTGCCTCACAATATAAAAGCACTGCCCCGTGATATCACATTATCAACCTGCCGGGCAGTGCTTTTTACATCATGCAGGTTTTCGCAAAAAAACTTATGTTTTTTTCATTTTGTACTTGAAAAAAAGCAAAAAGTATTGTATACAATATAATGTATTATAAAAACAGAGATACAAACAATATACATAAAGAGGAGCACGGGGATGATTACACATTTACGCTTAAAAGCATACGGCAAAATCAATCTGGCCCTGGATGTACTGGGAAAGCGCCAGGATGGATACCATGAAGTGCGTATGATTATGCAGACCGTTGGGCTTCATGACCGTATTGACCTGTACAGGACCAGCGAACCAGGCATCCGGATAGAGACAAACCTGTTCTATCTGCCCACCAATGAACAGAACCTGGCGTACAGGGCGGCAAAGCTTCTGATGGACGAATTCCATATCAGCCAGGGCGTGTCCATCCATCTGCGTAAATTCATTCCTGTGTCAGCCGGCATGGCGGGGGGGAGCACGGACGCTGCTTCCGTCCTGTTCGGGGTGAATAAGATGTTCGGCCTGGGACTGTCAGCCGGCGAACTCATGAAGCGGGGAGTGACCCTGGGCGCGGATATCCCCTACTGTCTCATGAGGGGGACCGCGCTTTCAGAGGGAATCGGGGAAAAACTGTCGCAGCTGCCTCCCATGCCCCAGTGCCAGGTGCTGATTGCCAAGCCTGGCATCAGCGTGTCCACCAGGACCGTGTACGAAAGCCTGGACGCCATGGACCTGGCGCCAAAAGACCATCCGGACATCGACGGCATGGTGGAAGCCATACGCCGCCGGGACCTGATGGATGTGGCGGGCAAGTTCGGCAATGTGCTGGAACTGGTCACAGGAGAGAAATATCCCATCATTGCCAGGATTGAGGGGGTAATGAAGGATTACGGCGCAATCAATGCCATGATGAGCGGAAGCGGTCCCACGGTATTCGGACTGTTTACCAGCCCGAGGGCTGCGCAGGACGCATATGAGGCGCTGCGTTTTGGGAAGGAATCAGAGCTTGCCAAGCAGGTTTACCTGACCAATTTTTATAATGTGGGAAGGAATCCATGACTATTATTATAGAAGGAACATGTAAAACAGCCATACAGGAGAAACGTACCAGGTTACACGGGAAAGGGGATTCACGGAATGGAGAATAATTTTAAGGTTAACATGAATGAGTATCTGCCGCTGCGGGATGTGGTTTTTAACACGCTGCGGCAGGCCATACTTAAGGGGGAGCTGGCGCCGGGAGAGCGCCTGATGGAAATACAGCTGGCTGAGAAGCTGGGGGTCAGCAGGACGCCCATAAGGGAAGCTATCCGCAAGCTGGAACTGGAAGGCCTGGTGCTTATGATTCCAAGGAAAGGCGCTGAGGTTGCCAAGATATCGGAAAAAAGTCTAAGGGACGTGCTGGAGGTGCGCCGCTCACTGGAAGAACTTGCCATTGAACTTGCATGTCAGAGGATGTCTGAGGAGGACATGGATGAGCTGGAGCGCGTGCAGGGGAATTTCAGGAATGCCATTGCCAAAGGGGAAGCCATGACCATTGCGGAAACAGATGAGCAGTACCATGATGTGATTTATCAGGGCACTGGCAATGACAAGCTGGTCCAGATGCTTAACAACCTGAGGGAACAAATGTACCGCTACCGCCTGGAGTATATAAAGGATGAGGATAAGAGGCAGGTGCTGCTGGTGGAGCATGAACACATTTTGAAGGCATTGAGGAACCGCAATATCGCGGATGCCAAGAATGCCGCCAGGGAACATATTGACAACCAGGAGATTACGGTATCCCGCAATATTAAGGAACAGGACACCGCGGTTTTAGGACGGGGGAGGAAATAATGGCAGAAGGCACATTTAAGGAACGGTATCTGGCAGGGGAGATTCCCTTTGAGGAGATAGACCGGTATATAAGCCGCTGGAACAACAGCGATGATCCCCGCACCCTGGCCCGGTACCTGGGCCTGAACGCGGAGGAAGAGGATGTGTGGATTGATGAGAGCGACGATGCGCTCCAGGATATGCTGGATGGGCAGAAGGGGTAAGGAAACCACTTCACGTATCCGCTTGGCGCAGCAGATCCAGCAGCCGGAAGCGGACATGGACTTCCGGCTTTTTTCCGTCCTTCTCCCTGCGGGGGAGAAGGGCGCCGTAGTCGTCCTGGTCCAGAAGGCAGGAAAGGGTCTGTTTGGATGATTCAGGGACAACGGCGTTGAGGGAATCCGTATAACAGAGGGAAGGATAGAGGACACACCACCAGTTGTGCCCTTTTCCCTGCCCAATGGTTATGCGCACCGCATCATATGTGCCGCAGGGGAATACCATGTCCCCGTAGGCCTTTGTGGGGAAATAGTCTTTTGTGACTTCCAGGGTGACCCCATAGGGCGCGCCCTGATCGGCAAGCCAGTCCTCAGACATGGTTTCAATGCTGGTCCTGTTGTTTTCCAGCCACTCTATCAGTCCGTCCTTGCCGGCGCTGTCCGGCACCTGGCTGTGCACATAGTCCAGCACAAGGCCTTTCAGGCCTATTTTCAGTTCCTGGTCATGGGCCGCGTTGCTTTCTGCCAGGATATGGAAACGCAGTATCTCCGGCGCAATGCGGGCGGCCAGGGCCTCCTCGCCCGCTGTGCGGGATGACATGGTGATAAGGAATGCGGTAAAAAAACAAAGAGCGGAAATGCACAGACTGATTCTATGTTTCATATATGGTTAATCCTCCCGGAATCAAAGATTTTCAATAATCTGCATGTAAATGCCAAATTAATTTCTGTTTGTAATTATTGCCACATATGATATACTATAATCATGAACCAAACGCATTTTTTTGCGTACATAAAGGAGACAGACATGAGCAAACTAACAGTGGCGGTTATATTTGGCGGCCAGTCATCAGAGCACATTGTGTCCTGCATGTCGGCGGTCAATGTCATAGAACACATAGACAGCGCGCGTTACAATATTATACTGGTAGGCATTACGCAAGAGGGACATTGGATCAAGGCTGATTCACTGGAAGATGTGAAAAGCGGTGCCTGGAGAGACGGCAAGGTAGGCGCAGCCCTCCTGCCGGATGCGACCAGGAAGTGTATTTTACTTATGGATGGAGACAAGGTGGAAGAGGTGAGGGTGGATATCGTGTTCCCTGTCCTTCACGGGCTGTACGGCGAGGACGGCACGATCCAGGGGCTTCTGGAACTGGCCAGGATTCCCTATGTGGGCTGCGGCGTCCTGGCTTCTGCTGTTTCCATGGATAAACTGTACACCAAGATCATTGTGTCGGACCTGGGAATCCGCCAGGCCGGATATGAACCGGTTTACAGGGAAGAGTTGGAGGACATGGAACAGGTGGTGGACAGGATTGAGAAGCATTTCCCCTATCCCGTGTTTATCAAGCCGTCCAACGCAGGCTCCTCCAGAGGAATCAGCAAGGCGGGAAACCGGCAGGAACTGGAGGCAGGGCTTCTGGAAGCGGCCCGCCATGACCGGAAGCTGCTGGTGGAAGAAACCATTGTCGGAAGGGAAATCGAATGCTCGGTATTCGGCGGAGGACGCCGTGGGATTGAAGCCTCAGGGGTTGGGGAAATCCTGGCAGCAGCAGAATTTTATGATTTTGACGCCAAGTATTTCAATGAGGAGTCCAGGACGGTCACGGACCCCGAGCTTCCGGACGGTGCCACGGAAAAGGTGCGCCAGGCAGCCATGGACATATTCAGGGCAGTGGACGGATACGGTCTGGCCCGGGTGGACTTTTTTGTTAAGGATGACGGAGAAGTGGTATTCAACGAGATTAATACCATGCCTGGTTTCACGGCCATCAGCATGTATCCCATGCTGTGGGAGGCCAGGGGAATCGGCAAGGACCAGCTGGTAGGTATGCTGTTGTCCCATGGTATGGAACGCTACGCATAATGGAAAGAGGATGAAGGATGACAAAAGATGTGCTGATTACAATCAGCGGTATCCAGATGATGGACGAAGAAGACTCCGATGTTGAGATGATAGTAAGAGGAGATTATTATCAGAAAAACGGAAAGCACTATATCCTCTATGAGGAAGTGATGGAGGGCTTTGAGGGCAAGGTAAAGAATGTGATTAAGATTTCACAGGTCGGGATGGATATCATCAAGAAGGGCATAGCCAACACCCATATGCAGTTTGAGAAAAACAAGAAGAACCTGTCCTGCTATACCACGCCCCTGGGCGATATGGTGGTGGGCATCCAGGCCAACAAGATTAAAATCAATGAACAGCCTGACAAACTGAAGGTGGATATCGATTATTCCCTGGATATTAATTATGAGCATCTGTCAGACTGCAGCATCCGGCTGGATGTACAGTCGTGTCCCCAGTCATATGCCCCCATGTAAGGACAGGGACGGGAATTCAACAGAAGACAGAAAGAAGAACATAAAAAAGAAGCGGCCATGCCGCTTCTTTTTAATTACTTATTCTTCCTGAATCTTGCGAAGAATCCCTTCTTCTTAGGGGGAGTTGGGATAGCGCCCCCGCGCACGCTCTTAATCTGGGTGATGTAAATACCGCTGATTACAACCTTGGCCTCTGTCTTGATGGGAAGGGACTCAAATACCCGTCCGTCAGCAATGAGAGTCATGACTTTGGGACCGATTTTTGCTTTTACAACCGGTACCTTGGCCCAGCGCATGTACTTAGGCGTCTGGTCTGTCACTGCTTTTGGAAGTCCGGCCTGCGTAAGCTTCATCTTCTTCTTGTCAATCACCAGGATGGATACGGTCTGGGCCGCCGCGTCCAGAAGCTGCTGCTGTTCCACCTGCCGCTTCTGAAGTTTGTTCCCCAGAAAGTAGAGAACAGCCAGAACCACCACTGCAATGATCAAGACCACAAGCAGTACGTGCATAATGGTATTTGCCATAAAGGTATACCTCCAAACGTAAATATATTATCATTTGCCCCTGTTACCCCGGCAAAACGAGGGTAAAAATCAACAACCCCTCAGGAGACATTCTATAATAGTATATCATTTTCGTAAACAAAATGCAAGCAAAAAATGCTTGACACCTTGACAGGGCTGTGTTATTATGGAGTGTGCACTATTGTGGTGAGGTGGGCTTTTTGCGCCCTTTGGCCTGTGCCTCTCGCCCAATCACAGAGAACGACAGTGATATTTGTGTTTTTACGGAATGGCGTATGGTGCGTCCATGCCGTATGAACGGAATGAAAATATTGCGAACCAAATTAGAAAACAGGGGTGAAACGTCAATGGAGAAAAGCAGAATACGTCCGGTACCGGCCGGGAAAAGCGTAAGAATGAGCTACTCAAGACAGAAAGAAGTTCTTGAGATGCCAAACCTGATTGAGATTCAAAAAGACTCCTACCAGTGGTTCCTCGACGAAGGACTCAGGGAAGCGTTTGATGATATCTCTCCGATAGCAGACTTTGCAGGACATCTGAGTCTGGAATTCGTTGACTTTACATTGTGTAAGGATGATATTAAATATACCATCGAGGAGTGTAAAGAACGGGATGCAACTTACGCCGCACCACTTAAGGTAAAGGTAAGACTGTACAATAAAGATAAAGATGAAATGAACGAACACGAGATATTCATGGGCGACCTGCCCCTGATGACAGATACCGGTTCCTTTGTAATTAACGGTGCTGAGCGTGTTATTGTCAGCCAGCTGGTACGTTCCCCTGGTATCTACTACGGTATTGGCCATGATAAGGTAGGTAAGGAACTGTATACCTGCACCGTCATCCCCAACCGTGGCGCATGGCTGGAATATGAGACAGATTCCAATGACGTATTTTATGTACGTGTAGACAGGACCCGTAAGGTGCCGGTAACTGTCCTGATCCGTGCCCTGGGATTTGGTACCAACGCAGAAATCCTTGAGCTCTTTGGCGAGGAGCCCAAATTATTAGCCAGCTTTGGCAAGGACACATCCGATAATTACCAGGATGGCCTTTTGGAATTATATAAGAAGATTCGTCCCGGCGAGCCCTTATCTGTTGACAGTGCGGAAAGTCTGCTGAACAGCATGTTCTTTGACCCCAGAAGATATGACCTGGCAAAAGTAGGCCGATACAAATTCAACAAAAAGCTGTCCTTTAAGTACCGCTTAAACGGCCAGATCCTTGCAGAGGATGTTGTGGACACCACCACAGGTGAGATCCTTGCAGAGGCAGGAACCAAGCTTGACAAGGAATCAGCCATGAGGATCCAGAATGCGGCTGTTCCGTTTGTGTGGGTTGACGGACCTGACAGGAAGCAGAAGGTGCTTTCCAATATGATGGTTGAGCTTTCTGCACATGTTCCCTTTGACCCGGAGGAAGTGGGGATTACCGAGTTAGTATACTACCCGGCCCTGGCTTCTATCCTGGAAGAAGCTGGCACGGATCCAAAGGAGCTGAAAGAGGCTGTCCGCAGGAACATCCACGACCTGATCCCGAAGCACATTACAAAGGAAGATATCCTTGCTTCCATTAACTATAATATGCACCTGGAGGAGCAGGTGGGCAATGCGGATGACATTGACCATCTGGGCAACCGCCGTATCCGCGCGGTGGGGGAACTGCTCCAGAACCAGTACCGCATCGGCCTTTCACGTATGGAACGTGTGGTAAGGGAGCGTATGACCACCCAGGACATGGATGGCATCACACCCCAGTCCCTGATTAACATTAAGCCCGTGACCGCGGCCGTGAAGGAATTCTTCGGAAGTTCCCAGCTGTCCCAGTTCATGGACCAGAACAACCCTCTGGCAGAGCTGACCCATAAGCGCCGTCTCTCCGCCCTGGGACCTGGCGGTCTGTCCAGGGACCGTGCCGGATTCGAGGTGCGTGACGTACACTATACCCACTACGGTCGTATGTGTCCCATCGAGACGCCTGAAGGTCCTAACATCGGTCTGATCAACTCCCTGGCAACCTATGCAAGGGTGAACCAGTACGGCTTCATTGAGGCGCCGTACCGTGTGGTGGATAAGACCACGGATCCTGCGAATCCAAGGGTAACGGATGAGGTTGTGTACCTGACTGCCGACGAGGAGGATAATTTCGTGGTGGCCCAGGCCAACGAAGCCCTGGACGAGGAAGGACATTTCATCCATAATAACGTATCCGGACGTTTCCGTACAGAGACATCCGAGTTCCAGAAAAAGACCATTGACCTGATGGACGTATCTCCTAAGATGGTATTCTCCGTGGCAACGGCCATGATTCCTTTCCTGGAGAACGACGATGCCAACCGTGCCCTCATGGGTTCCAACATGCAGCGTCAGGCAGTGCCTCTTCTGACCACGGAAGCGCCTGCGGTAGGAACCGGTATTGAGTCAAAGGCAGCGGTTGACTCCGGTGTGTGTGTGGTTGCCAGGAATGCAGGCGTGGTAGAACGTTCCGCTTCCAATGAGATTATCATCAAGAGGGATAAGGACGGCAACCGGGATGTGTATCATCTGACCAAATTCAAGAGAAGCAACCAGAGCAACTGCTACAACCAGAAGCCGATTGTGTACAAGAACGACCATGTGGAAGCCGGAGAAGTCATTGCGGACGGCCCGTCCACGGATAACGGCGAGATTGCACTTGGAAAGAATCCCTTAATCGGGTTCATGACCTGGGAAGGTTACAACTACGAGGATGCTGTCCTTCTTTCTGAACGCCTTGTTCAGGAAGATGTATATACATCGGTCCACATTGAGGAATACGAGGCAGAAGCCCGTGACACCAAGCTGGGACCGGAAGAAATCACCCGGGATGTTCCCGGCGTTGGTGAAGATGCCCTTAAGGACCTGGACGAGCGCGGAATCATCCGCATCGGGGCCGAGGTCCGCGCAGGGGATATCCTGGTGGGTAAGGTGACCCCTAAGGGAGAGACGGAGCTGACTGCTGAAGAGAGGCTGCTGCGCGCCATCTTCGGTGAGAAGGCAAGGGAAGTGCGTGACACATCCCTTAAAGTGCCCCACGGCGCATACGGCATTATTGTGGACGCAAAGGTGTTCACAAGGGAGAATGGAGACGAGCTTTCACCTGGCGTGAATGAAACCGTGCGCATCTACATTGCCCAGAAGCGTAAGATTTCCGTGGGCGATAAGATGGCAGGACGTCACGGCAACAAGGGTGTTGTGTCCCGTGTGCTTCCTGTTGAGGATATGCCGTTCCTGCCCAACGGACGCCCCCTGGATATCGTGCTTAACCCCCTGGGCGTGCCTTCACGTATGAACATCGGACAGGTGCTGGAAATCCACTTAAGCCTTGCAGCCAAGGCCCTGGGCTTTAATGTATCCACCCCTATCTTTGACGGCGCAAACGAGAATGACATCATGGATACCCTGGAGCTGGCCAACGACTATGTTAACCTGCCCTGGGAAGAGTTCGAAGTTAAATATAAAGACCTTATCAAGCCTTCTGTAATGGAATATCTGGGTGCGCACCTTGAGCACCGGGAACTGTGGAAAGGTGTTCCGATCAGCAGGGACGGAAAAGTGCGCCTGCGCGACGGACGTACCGGCGAGTTCTTTGACGGCGCGGTTACCATCGGACACATGCACTACCTGAAACTGCACCATCTGGTTGACGATAAGATCCATGCCCGTTCAACCGGCCCATACTCCCTGGTTACACAGCAGCCCCTGGGCGGTAAGGCGCAGTTCGGCGGCCAGCGTTTCGGTGAGATGGAGGTTTGGGCGTTGGAGGCATACGGCGCTTCCTATACCCTGCAGGAAATCATGACGGTTAAGTCCGATGACGTTGTAGGCCGTGTGAAGACCTATGAAGCCATCATCAAGGGCGAGAATATACCTGAGCCCGGCGTGCCTGAGTCATTTAAGGTACTCCTTAAGGAGATGCAGTCCCTTGGCCTGGACGTACAGGTCCTGAGGGATGACGGCACCGAGGTTGAGATGGCGGAAAATATTGATTACGGCGATACTGAGCTGCGCGCCATGTTAGAGGGCGACCGCCGCTTTGGCTCTTCTGAGGAGCCCTACGCTGAGTTCGGATACCAGAAGCAGGAGTTCAAGGATAATGAACTTGTGACAGTGGAGGACGAAGCAGCAGTAGAGGACGATTTGGCCGATGATTACACCGACGATGCGGAGGACGAACTGATTCTGGACGACTCTGCCTGCGGTGAAGACGAAGAATAAGAAGGGAGTTAATGCTCATGCCAGAAACTAATGAAACTTATCATCCAATGACATTTGATGCCATTAAGATTGGTCTGGCCTCCCCTGATAAGATTCTGGAGTGGTCCCACGGCGAGGTTAAGAAGCCTGAGACCATCAACTACAGGACACTAAAGCCTGAGAAGGACGGACTGTTCTGCGAGAGGATCTTCGGGCCTAGTAAGGACTGGGAGTGTCATTGCGGTAAATACAAAAAGATTCGTTATAAAGGTGTTATCTGCGACCGTTGCGGCGTGGAAGTTACAAAGGCAAGTGTCCGTAGAGAGCGCATGGGCCACATCAAGCTGGCCGCTCCCGTATCCCATATCTGGTATTTTAAGGGTATTCCCAGCCGTATGGGACTGATTCTGGACATCTCGCCCAGGACACTGGAGAAGGTGCTGTATTTTGCCTCCTACGTTGTGCTGGACGCCGGTTCAACCAGCCTGCAGTATAAGCAGGTCCTGTCCGAGAAGGAATACAGGGAAGAGGTTGAGAAGTACGGCGGCACAGGCGGTTTCCGCGTTGGTATGGGCGCTGAGGCCATCCAGGAACTGCTCCGTTCCATCAACCTGGAAAAGGATTCCCAGGACCTGCGCAAGGCCCTGGCTGATTCCACGGGACAGAAGCGCGCAAGGATCATCAAGAGATTAGAGGTGGTGGAGGCATTCCTGACCTCGGGCAACCGTCCTGAGTGGATGATTATGGATGTGATTCCGGTAATCCCTCCGGATATCCGTCCCATGGTACAGCTGGACGGCGGACGTTTCGCAACCTCTGACCTCAATGACTTATACAGAAGGATCATCAACAGGAACAACCGTCTTGCAAGGCTGCTGGAACTGGGCGCGCCGGACATCATTGTCCGCAACGAGAAGCGCATGCTCCAGGAGGCAGTGGACGCCCTGATTGACAACGGCCGCCGCGGCAGGCCCGTGACAGGACCTGGCAACCGGGCCCTCAAATCCCTTTCCGACATGCTTAAGGGTAAGCAGGGACGTTTCCGTCAGAACCTGCTGGGTAAGCGTGTTGACTATTCCGGACGGTCAGTTATCGTGGTCGGACCTGAACTTAAGATTTACCAGTGCGGACTTCCCAAGGAAATGGCCATTGAGCTGTTCAAGCCCTTTGTAATGAAGGAGCTGGTATCCAACGGAACCGCCCACAATATAAAGAATGCCAAGAAGATGGTGGAACGGCTGCAGCCCGAGGTATGGGATGTGCTGGAGGACGTCATCAAGGAGCATCCTGTCATGCTGAACCGTGCGCCTACGCTGCACAGGCTTGGTATCCAGGCCTTTGAGCCGATCCTGGTAGAGGGTAAGGCCATTAAGCTCCATCCCCTTGTGTGTACCGCGTTCAACGCTGATTTTGACGGCGACCAGATGGCCGTGCATCTGCCCCTGTCCGTAGAGGCCCAGGCAGAGTGCCGCTTCCTCCTGTTAAGCCCCAACAACCTGTTAAAGCCTTCTGACGGCGGACCGGTTGCTGTTCCTTCCCAGGATATGGTACTTGGTATCTACTACCTGACCCAGGAGCGTCCGGGGGCAAAGGGCGAAGGCATGGTATTCAAGAATGTCAACGAGGCAATCCTGGCTTATGAGAACCAGGAGGCTACCCTGCATTCACGCGTAAAGGTAAGGGTTGCAAAGACCCTGGCCGACGGCACTGTGAAGACAGATATCATTGAATCCACCATCGGCAGGTTCATTTTCAATGAAATCATCCCTCAGGACCTGGGATTCGTGGACAGAAGCGTTCCGGGCAATGAATTAAAGCTGGAAGTGGATTTCCATGTTGCCAAGAAGCAGTTAAAGCAGATACTTGAGAAAGTCATCAATGTCCATGGCGCTACCCAGACAGCCGTGACCCTGGATGATATCAAGGCAATCGGTTACAAATATTCCACCAGGGCAGCCATGACCGTATCGATTTCCGACATGACCGTGCCTGCAAGCAAGCCGGGGCTGATTGAGGATGCCCAGGCAACCGTGGATCAGATTGCCAAGAACTACCGCCGCGGCCTCATCACTGAGGAGGAGCGTTACAAAGAGGTAATCGAGACCTGGAAGACCACCGATGACCAGCTGACCCACGACCTGCTGACCGGCCTGGATAAGTACAACAATATCTACATGATGGCTGACTCCGGCGCCCGTGGTTCTGATAAGCAGATTAAGCAGCTGGCAGGTATGCGCGGACTGATGGCGGATACCACAGGACACACCATCGAGCTTCCCATCAAGTCCAACTTCCGTGAAGGACTGGACGTACTGGAGTACTTTATTTCCGCCCACGGCGCACGTAAAGGTCTGTCCGATACGGCCCTGCGTACGGCTGACTCCGGTTACCTGACAAGGCGTCTGGTAGACGTTTCACAGGATTTGATCATCCGTGAAGTGGACTGCTGCGAGGGCAGGGATATCCCATTTATGGAAATCAAGGCCTTCATGGACGGAAACGAGGTCATTGAGGACCTGGAAGAGAGGATTACAGGACGTTATATTGCTGAGACCATCACTGACCCGGATACGGGCGAGGTTGTGGTTAAGGCGAACCATATGTGCACGCCTAAGCGCGCGGCAGCTGTCATGAAGGTGCTGAATAAGACGGGACGTAAGACCGTCAAGATCCGTACCGTCTTAAGCTGTAAGTCCCATATCGGCGTGTGCGCCAAGTGTTACGGCGCCAACATGGCAACCGGCCAGCCCGTGCAGGTGGGTGAGGCGGTCGGAATCATTGCCGCGCAATCCATCGGTGAGCCTGGAACACAGCTGACCATGCGTACGTTCCATACGGGCGGCGTGGCCGGCGGCGATATCACACAGGGTCTTCCCCGTGTAGAGGAGCTTTTCGAGGCCCGTAAGCCAAAGGGTCTTGCCATCATCACGGAGTTTGGCGGCGTGGTGCAGATTAAGGACACCAAGAAGAAGCGCGAGATTACGGTGACGGACAACGAGACAGGCAACTCCAAGACCTATCTCATCCCATATGGTTCCAGGATCAAGGTTCTGGACGGACAGGTGCTGGAAGCCGGCGACGAGCTGACAGAAGGCAGCATCAATCCTCACGACATCCTGAAAATCAAGGGTGTGCGTGCGGTACAGGATTACATGCTCCAGGAAGTACAGCGTGTTTACCGTCTCCAGGGCGTGGAAATCAATGATAAGCATATCGAGATGATTGTCCATCAGATGCTTAAGAAAATCAAGATTGAGGAAAGCGGTGACAGCGACGTGCTGCCAGGCGTATCCATGGATGTCCTTGATTACAACGAGATGAATGAGGCGCTGATTGCGGACGGCAAGACGCCGGCAGAAGGCAGGCAGGTAATGCTTGGTATCACCAAGGCGTCCCTGGCAACCGACTCCTTCCTGTCAGCAGCATCCTTCCAGGAGACCACCAAGGTCCTGACCGAGGCAGCCATCAACGGCAAGATTGACCACCTGATCGGCCTTAAGGAAAATGTCATCATTGGTAAGCCTATCCCGGCCGGTACGGGTATGAAGCGCTACCGCAATGTGAAGCTGGATACGGACGACATGGCTTCGGATGATATCCTGCTGTCAGAAGATGACGAGATCATCCTTTCAGCAGAAGATGACAACGAAATCAACCTGACCGAGGACAATGTGGCAGAGGAAGTCCTGGCAATGGATGATATGGCGGATATTGATGAGGACGATGCAGAAGTAACAGAAGAATAGAATCGGATATAGATATGAAAAAACCATGGGAATCCCTGAAGGGAGGACCATGGTTTTTTTGTTTTTTGCCGCTGTCCGGGCTGCTGATTTCCCAAAACGCCGCGCGCCACGCTTTGGGGGAAATCCTGTCCGGTTGAAGGAGTCATGGCGGGCGGATGTCAGACCATCACCAGCTCGATTCCCTTGCCACGGATAATCTCGGCCCACTCGCTGGAAAGTCCGGTGTCAGTGATGATCATGTCCAGCACATCCATTTTTTCAAAGTATACGGTTTTTACGGTCCCGAATTTGCTGGAATCCGCCACCAATATCTTCTTTAGGGCGGACTTGAGCACAGTCTGTTTTACTGCAACCTCAAAGTCATGCGCACAGGTCATGCCCAGGGCCGTATGTACGCCGGATGCAGATAAGAACAGCTTATGGGCGCGGATGGTACCCAGGAAATTGATGTTCTCCGCTGATTCAAACATCTGGTCGCTGGGATGGAAATACCCGCCGGCAAAAATAATGTTCATCTTGTCCCGGTTTGCCAGCTTGACCAGGATGTTCAGGTTATAACAGGCCACGGTCAGGTCTATGCCATAGGGGATATGATCCGCAATCCGGTCCGTGGTGGATCCGTTGTCCAGGATTATGACTTCTCCCGGTTCTATCAGGCTGGCTGCATATTGTGCAATGCGGCTTTTTTGTTCGTCCATGGAACCGCTTGCCCATGTCAGGCTGTAAATGTTTTCAATGTTTTCGTAAAGGCTGTGTGGCGCGTTCCTGCACAGAACCGCCTTTCCATAAGAACGTTCAACAATACCTTCTGCCTGAAGTTCATCTAAATCCCGGCGGACCGTCATAAGGGAAACCTCCAGACGCTCTGATAACTCACGCACGGTCATCGTGTCCTGGCTGCGCAGGATATCCACAATCTTGGAAAGCCGCTGCCTCTTTTTTTCCATAATTACCTCTTCCTGATGGGCAAATGTCTTGGACCTGCCTGCCTTTCCGCTGTATATACTGTTTGTCTGTATAATAAAAAACGAACAATCGAACAGAATATCCGCAAGCAGATATAATTACCCCTGTATTCATATTAAACAATGTAAATGAAAATGTCAATCTGAAATGGGGAGAAAATGTTTGACTTTCAGGGATATATGTTTGTTTCACTTAAAATGTTCTTGATAGGGACCCGGAGGCGGCGCTGGACCGGAAGCAGAGAGAGGAATCGGGCAGGTCCGGGGTTTTATGGGGGTGGGGAGGCGTCCGGGGCGGGGATACCTATCCGTGGCGCGGGGGACACCTACCCAGGGCACAGAGGATTACTCCCCGTGGCGCGGGGATACCTATCCGTAGCGCGGGGATACCTGCCTGGGGTGCAGGCATACCTCACCAGGACGTAGAAATATCTAGGTACATAAAGGTCACATGCCTTAGCGATTGCGGGAAGCCGGGGGTTACATATGTGCAGGCCGGTGTGTGTCAAGCCCGTGGTTTGGTTCTGATACATCACGGACAACTTACATGGATGAATCTGAATGCTTTAGGCTCTGATACAAAAACGAACAGAAAATGGACTTAATATAAAAAAGTGTTCGCTTTATTGCAAACACACAATTAATGGTAGATAATATGCACAATAAAAGCGGGCATTTTTTGATAATCTATACAATTTTTATAATAAACAACAATAAAACATTGACCGCAAAAAAAATATGTGCTAGTATTGGTGTAAATCAAACATAATCTATTAAAAGTAACAAAATATATTCTGTAAACGAACAAAAATTCGTAGGAGGAACGATTAATGTCCAAGAAAATTATCAACCAGGCGGATGATGTGGTGTCGGAGATGATGGAAGGGTTTGTTGCAGCTTATGACCGTTATTATGAGAAGGTTGGCGACGTAAACGGCATACTCTATAAAAATCACAGGAAAAACCAGGTTGGGCTGGTGATTGGGGGCGGAAGCGGCCACGATCCCATGTTTGCCGGTTTTGTGGGCCGGGGACTGGCTGACGCGGCTGCCTGCGGCAATGTGTTTGCTTCCCCGGACCCGGGAACCATCATGGAGGTGGGCCAGGCTGTCAATGGAGGCCGGGGCGTCCTTTTCATCTACGGCAATTATGCGGGAGACAACCTGAACTTTGACATGGCGGAGGAGATGCTGCAGGATGAAGGCATTCAAACCGCCCATGTGCGGACCTGGGATGACTGCGCTTCCGCGCCCTCTGACCGTATGGAGGACAGAAGGGGCATTGCGGGGAACGTGTTCGTCATCAAGGTTGCAGGGGCTGCCTGTGATGAGGGACTTGGACTGGAGGAGGTGGTGCGGGTCACTGAAAAAGCCAGGGCATTGTTGCGGACCATTGGGGTCGCCACCAGTCCGGGACAGATACCGGGCTCTGAAAAGCCCACCTTCCAGCTGGCAGAGGATGAACTTGAATATGGAATGGGAATCCATGGGGAGCCGGGAATCAAACGGGCCAAGATGTGCCCGGCCGATGAGCTGACCCAGGTCATGTACCAGAACCTGGTAAAGGATATGCCCTTAAATCCGGGCGATGAGGTCTGCGTGTTGGTTAACGGCCTGGGCTCCACCACAATCATGGAGATGGGCATTGTCTACCGCAAGCTTAAGGAACTGCTGGATTCGGACGGCGTCATTGTATATGACGCGGACATTAATAATTATTGTACCTGTATGGAGATGGGAGGATTTTCCATTTCGGTCATGAAAGTGGATGATGAATTGAAAAGGTATTACGACGCTCCATGCCACAGCCCATATTATACAAGAGAGGAAAGGTGAGACAATGCTGGACACGCTGAATGAACAGAAGGTCCGTAATCTGATTCTATACATAGCTGACAGGATAATTGAGAACAAGGCGTATCTGACGGAGGTGGACAGCGCCATCGGGGACGGGGACCATGGAATCGGTATGGCACTGGGGATGCAGAAGGCAAAGGATAAGGTGGCGGCGGCAGCTGACTGCGGGAACGCGTACGCCTTATTCGGACTGGCCGGGAAAACCATGCTGATGAGTATGGGAGGCGCGTCCGGCGTCCTGTTCGGCAGCCTTTTCCTGGGCGGTGCAAAGGACGCAGGGCCGGCTCCTGCACTTACGGCAGAGGACCTGTACCGGATGATGGAGAAAAGCCTTGCCGTGATCCAGGAAAGAGGTAAGGCCCGGCTGGGGGATAAAACCATGGTGGATGCCCTGGAACCCGCGGTAAGGGCCATGGGCCTGACCTGGGACCAGGGACTGCTGCCCATGCTGCAGGCCGCGGAAAAGGCCGCGGCACAAGGGGTGGAAGACACAAAACAGTATCAGGCCAGATACGGGCGGGCCAAATCCCTGATGGAGCGTTCCGTGGGCTTCCAGGACGCGGGGGCCACCTCGGTCTGGATCATCATACGGTCCATGCGGGAGTTTGTGGAACAGCAGGGGAGCGTTTAGGAAAAGGAATCCACATAACAATTCTTGATAAACCAAAATGGAGGAAACTGACATGACAGGATGTGTTGTCATAGGCTGCGATAACGCTGCGGTGCCTATGAAGGATATCTTAAAGCGTTCGATAGAGGAGATGGGCATTGCCGTGGAGGATATGGGGGTGTCAAGCGAGGCGGACCAGCTGCCCTATGCCCTGACCGCCAAGGCTGTATGCGATAGGATTATTGACAGCGGTTATGAGAAACGGGGAGTGCTGATCTGCGGTACGGGAATCGGCATGTGTATGACGGCCAACAAGTTTAAGGGAATCCGGGCAGCGGTGGGACACGATATTTTTTCCGCCCAGCGTTCCGTGCTCAGCAATAACGGTAATGTCATCTGTTTTGGGGCTCGCGTCATTGGGCCGGAGCTGGCAAAGACGATTTTAAGGGAGTGGCTGAAGCTGGATTATATCGACGGTCCCTCCACCCCGAAGATAAAGGTAATCACGAGTTTGGAAACAGCGAATTTCCGCTGAAGAATCCTTTAGAAAGAAGATACGGCAAATGCAGAAAAAACTGTATATCGGTACAAATACAAAGATGTATAAGACCATACGCCAGACCGTTGCCTTTTTAGACCGGTTGGGAAGCCTTACCAGGGATATTGACAGAAGCCTGCTGGAACTGTTCGTGATGCCTTCCTATACGGCCCTGGACGCCTCGGCAGGAACCGCCCATGCCTGGGACATTACCCTTGGGGCGCAGAACATGAACTGGGAGGATGAAGGGCAGTTTACCGGAGAGGTGTCGCCTCTTATGCTGGAGGAGACAGGGGTACGGGTGGTCTGTATAGGACACAGCGAGCGCCGCCATGTATTTGGTGAGGACGATGAGGCTGAGAACAGGAAGGTCCTGGCAGCCCTGCGGCATCATATCACCCCGCTGCTGTGCGTGGGGGAGACGGATGGGCAGAAAGGGCTGGGCATCCAGGACGAGATTTTGAGGAACCAGTTAAAGGCAGGGCTGAGGGATACCACCCCTGAGCAGGCACGGGGTATATGGATTGCCTATGAGCCGGTCTGGGCCATCGGCGTTAGAGGCACGCCGGCCGGAGTCCGGTATGCCGGTCAGATGCATACGGTAATCCGGCAGACGCTGAGGGAGATATACGGCAGGGAGGCCGGGGATGGGATCCCCATCCTTTACGGCGGCAGCGTCAACAACATGAATGCGCGGGAACTAATCCAGGCCCAGGATGTTGACGGCCTTTTTATCGGCCGGAGCGCCTGGGACGCGGATAACTTCAGCAGGATTATCCATGATTTAGTGGATATCTGCACGATAAAGAAAAATGGAGGAAAATTATATGAAAAAAAAGATTAGTATTGTCCTGTCAGTCCTGATGATGGCAAGCGCCCTGGGCGCCTGCGGCGGCAAAACCACAGATGCACCGGCTGTGAGCAGGAATGCGGACGCGCCGGGCGAAACCGCGGCTGATTCCGGAAAGACCCCGATTAAGATTGCATTTTCCGGTCCCATGACAGGCGATTACGCGGAATACGGCCAGAACTTCTACGCTGCCTGCGAGATTGCGGTGGATGAAATCAACAGCAGCGGCGGTCTTTTAGACGGCGCGCCCATGGAACTGCTGCAGTTTGATGACAAGAACAGCCAGGAGGAGGTAGGCGCCATTGCGGAGATGATTGCTTCGGATGATTCCATTGCAGCGGTCCTGGGACATTTTTCATCAGGCGTTGCCATGACGGCTGCCAATACATATATGGACGCAGGGATACCGCTGTTATCCGCGTCCGCGTCACATCCCGACTATTCCGGCATGGGTGAATATATTTTCCGCAACAATGTACTGATTTCACAGGAGGTTGAGACGGTCCTCCAGATATGCCAGAACAGCGGCAGCAAACGGGTAGGCGTGCTGGTACTGAAAAACGACTGGGGGCAGGGCGCGCTGCAGGCCATGGAAACTGCCTATGAGCAGGTAAAGGGCAAAGTGGACTTTGAGATCGTGCTCCAGGAAGAGGTCATGGATGGAACCGAGGAGTTCTCCGCCAATATCACCAAGTTCATGGAACAGGACTGCGACACGGTTTTCGTGCTGACTATGTACGCCACCTTTGCTCCGTTTGCGAACCAGTACCGCACCTTAAATCCTGATATTAAAATGTTCTCGGTTGGTTCCGCCTATTCCACGGAGCTGATTAACCTTGGGGGAAGCGCGGTGGAAGGCGTGCGCATGTGTGCCGGCTTTAATCCTGAGAATCCTGACCCTGCAGCCCAGAAGTTTGTGCAGCAGTTCAATGAGAAGACAGGGCACGACCCGGACAACATGGCGGTGCAGACCTATGAGAATGTGAACATGATTGCCCAGGCCATTGAGCGGGCGGGCAGCGCTGAGCGTTCAGCCATCAAGGATGCGCTGTATGATACGGATTATGACGCCATCACAGGACACATCACCTTTAACGGGATTGGCGATGCGCAGAAGAACCTGCTGGTATTTGAAGTGAGCGGCGGCAAGTTCGTGGAACTGACAGACATGGCAATCCTGCCGTGGGATGAGTTTGTTGCTTCTCTGTAAGGGAAGCTTCACGGTAAGGGAAACCGGATTGTTTTTTTAATGAATTGACTGGGGGTAAGTACATGTTATTTCAGCAGCTTATTAACGGGTTGTCTCTTGGCATGATTTATGCATTGATTGCCGTGGGGTATTCCCTTGTATTCGGGATTTTACGTCTGGTCAATATGTCCCATGGCGCCGTATATGCGCTGGGCGCCCATGTGGCCCTGCTGTTCGTGACGCTGGAATGGGGATGGGGACCCGCCCTTATCCTGTCGTGCGTCCTGACCGCCATCATTAATGTGGGCTTTGACCGGATCGTTCTGGCTCCCCTGAGGGAAAAAAACACGCCCAGCATTGCGGCGCTTATCAGTACGGTGGGATTTTCCTATATCGTCCAGAATCTTCTGATGATTGCGTTTGGAAGCGAACGCAAACCATTTCCCAAGATATTTGATTTCGGGGTGTGGAATGTGGCCGGTATCCGGCTGAATTCCACACAGGTGGTGATTGCGCTTGTATCCCTTGTGATGCTGTCTGTATTTACCCTCTTGATTTACCGGACAAGCATAGGGCTTTCCATGCGGGGGACGGAACAGAATGTGCGTGCGGCGCAGCTGGTGGGCGTCAATGTGCGCAATGTCATAACCTTTACCTTTGCCCTTTCAGGGATTTCAGCGGCCCTTGCAGCGTTTTTGGTTGCAGGCTACTACAACACTGTTTATCCCACAATGGGTGTCCAGATTGCTCTGAAGGCCTTTGCCGCAGCTGTACTTGGCGGTATCGGCGTGCTCCATGGGGCCGTGGTGGGAGGACTGGTGGTGGGGGTTGCGGAGGCCCTTGCCGTTACCTATCTGGGCGGGGCCTACAGGGACGCCACCGCGTTCATCATCCTGTTCCTGGTTTTGATCATCCGCCCCAACGGGGTTTTTGGTAAGAAAGTGACGGTGAAGGTGTAGAATGGATACCATGAAAAATATATTCCGCAATCTGAAGGAGCTTTACTGGAAATATGACAAGCCCGTCCATCTGGCGCTGGTCATGGCGCTGGCGGCCCTTTATTTCCTTGACGTAAACCAGTACATGTACCGCGTGCTGATTATGATTGGCCTGTATGCCATACTGGCGCTGAGCCTGAATATCATACTTGGGCTGACCGGCATGCTGTCCATGGGACATGCTGCATTTTATTCCATCGGCGCCTATGCATCGGCCATCATGGGCACCCGGTACGGCATGGGCTTTTTTAGCTCAGCAATCATCGGCGTCCTGTTCTCCGTGGTTCTTGGCATGCTGCTGGGTCTGACCACCATGAGGCTTTCCGGTTCTTATCTGGCCATCACCACCATGGGTTTTGCAGAGGTTGTCCGGATGGTCCTGCTCAGCTGGGAGGATGTGACCAATGGGGCCTTTGGCATCCAGCAGATCCCGCGTCCCAGCGTCATGGGGTATGAGCTGACAACGGCCAATGGCGGCCTGTACCTGCTGGTGCTGTCCTTCCTCATCCTTTCCATTGCATTCTGCGCGGCCATTGACAATTCGAAGCTGGGACGGACCCTGCGGGCAATCAAAAACGATGAGCTGGCCACCGTTCTCATGGGAGTCAGCGTGGAACGCTATAAAGTAACGGCTTTTGCCATCGCAGGGGGACTGGCAGGGCTTGCGGGCGCAACCTTTGCCGCAATGAACCGTTACATTGACCCTAACACATTTAACTTTGACACTTCGATGCTCATTGTCTGCATCTGTATTCTGGGCGGCATGGGCAGTATCAAGGGGCAGATCCTCGGAGCGGTGCTATTAGTGGCATTCCCCGAAGTATTGCGGTCATTTGCATTATACCGGTTTGTGGTATACGGGCTCATACTTCTCGTCATGATGCGTTTCCGCTCCCAGGGCCTCTTGGGCAGCTTATCCGACCGGCCCTACCGATTTCCAAAGGGCGTAACCTTTAAACACAAATCTAGTCCAGGCGGTGACACGGTATGAGTCTTCTTGAAATGAAAAACGTGACTAAAAAGTTTAAGGGCCTTGTGGCTGTCAATGACGTTTCCCTCCACGTGGAACAGGGGGAAATCATCAGCATCATCGGGCCCAATGGGGCGGGCAAAACAACGCTGTTCAATATGCTGACCGGTGTCTACCAGGTGACATCAGGGGAAATCATATTTAAGGGAAAACCAATCCAGAATAACAGGCCCCAGACCATCGTGGGGGCGGGTATTGCCCGTACCTTCCAGAATATCAGGCTGTTTAAGGAAATGCGTGTCATTGAAAATGTCCTTATAGGCGGCAGTATCAATATCCGGTATTCATTTCCCGACCTGGTGTTTAAGACGGCCAGATACCGCAGGGCTGAACGGGAAAGCACCCAGAAGGCCATGGACATCCTGGAATCCATCGGTCTGGCGGATTATGCCGATGACTATGCCCAGAACCTGCCCTACGGCCTCCAGCGCCGGCTGGAGATTGCCCGCGCCATTGCCACGGATACCTCGGTACTGCTTCTGGATGAGCCTGCGGCAGGCATGAACCCGCAGGAATCCGGGGACCTGCTGGATTTCATAAAAGAGCTGCGGGACCAGGGATATACCATCCTGATGATTGAGCACGATATGAACGTGGTCATGAATATCTCGGACCGCATTTATGTGCTGGATTACGGCAAGCTTATAGCTTCCGGCCTGCCAAAGGAGATTGCCGCCAATCCCAGGGTCATTGAAGCCTATCTTGGCCAGGAGGAGGATGAGGATGCTTAAAATACGGAACCTGAATACATATTATGGGGCCATCCATGCCCTGAAAGGCATTGACCTGGATGTGCCGGAAGGAAAAATCGTAACCCTGGTAGGGTCTAATGGGGCGGGAAAAAGCACCACGGTCCTTTCCGCCACAGGGATATTAAAGGTGGCGGAAGGCTCTGTTATTGAACTGAACGGTGAAAATATTGCCAATATGGGGCCGCACAAGATTGTGAAAAGGGGCGTCAGCCTTTCCCCGGAAGGCCGGGAGGTGTTCCCCTCCCTTACGGTGGAGGAGAACCTGCGGCTGGGTGCATTTCCGGTCAGGAACCAGAAAAAGCTGGTTAGCGACGGCTATGAACGGGTCTGCCAGCTATTCCCCAGGCTCAAGGAACGCCTGAAGCAGCAGGCAGGCACCTTGTCCGGCGGTGAACAGCAGATGCTGGCAATCGGCCGGTCCCTGATGGGCAATCCAAAGCTTCTGCTGCTGGACGAGCCTTCCCTGGGCCTGGCGCCCAATCTGGTACAGCTGATTTTTGACCTGATCCGCGATATCAACCGGCAGGGCGTGACCATCCTGCTGATAGAGCAGAACGCCAACATGGCGCTTAAGGTGGCTGATTACGGATATGTGCTGGAGACAGGCAGGATCACGCTCCACGGGCCGGCCAAGGAACTGCGCAGCAATGAAGAGGTAAAGAGGGCCTACCTGGGAAATGCCCATTCCTGATTGAGGCAGATGTGGTATAATATATGTTAAAGTAAAATGGCGTAAATGAGAAGGTTCAGATACGGCCAAGGAGAGGAGCATTTATGAAACATATTATGATTGGCGGCATGGTGGAATCCTCGGCAGCAGCACTGGGATGTATGCGCATCTGCCGTGTACCCCTGGAGGATGCCAGGAAGGTGGTCCATCAGGCCCTGGACCTGGGTATCCGCCTGTTTGACCATGCGGATGTTTACGGGTTTGGGAAAAGTGAGGAGATTTTTGGGGAAATACTGGATTTGAAGACGCCTTCCGTCAGGGAACGGATTCAGATCCAGTCCAAGTGCACCCTTATCCGCGACCAGGTGCAGACCCTCTATAACGACCAGTCAAAGGAGCATATCATCAAGTCCGCAGAGGCAAGCTTAAAACGTCTGGGCACGGATTATCTGGATATGTTCCTGCTCCACCACCCGGATGCCCTGGTGGAACCGGAGGAAGTGGCAGAGGCATTTGATTATCTCCACTCCACCGGGAAAGTGCGGTACTTCGGCGTTTCCAACCACAAGCCCATGCAGGTGGAACTGCTGAAAACCTGTGTGCAGCAGCCCCTTATCATGAACCAGCTCCAGTTTTCCGTGGCGCATCCCGACCTGGTGGACGCGTCCCAGCCCCTGCGCATGCAGCCCCATGCCCTGGCGGATACCAATGGGGATGTCCTTACCTACAGCCGCATCCATAAAATGACCATCCAGGCATGGAGTCCTTTCCAGTTCGGCTTTTACGGCGGACCTTTTATGGAAAATGAACAGTATCCTGAGCTGAACCAGGTGGCCGGGCGTCTGGCGGATGAAAGACAGGTTTCCAAATCAGCCATTGCCATTGCCTGGATCCTGCGCCATCCTGCGAAAATCCAGCCCCTTATCGGTACCACCAATGCACAGAGGCTGAAGGATATATGCACGGGCATCGATGTGGAGCTGACCAGGGAAGAGTGGTATGAACTGTACCGGGCACAGCTGAGGGACGAGGGCAAAAGCGATTTGTCCAGCTCTGTGTCCAAACAAAAGAAGTAGAGGCATTTTATGATACGCACAGTTATAATCGGAAGCGGGAATATTGCCCATACCAGGCATATTCCTAATATAAGGCGGTCGGGTCTGGCGGTCCTTCACGGAATCTATAACCGCAGCCTGGAACACAGCAGGAGGGATGCCGGTGAATTGGGCTGTAAAGCCTATACATGTCTGGATGAAATCTGGGCGGACAGCTGCGTGGACGCAGTTATCATCTGTACCCCGGCATCTACCCACTGCAGGTATACGCTGGCTGCCCTGGCTGCTGGGAAACATGTCCTGTGTGAAAAGCCAATGAGTGTTACGGCCGGGGAGGCAGCGCTCATGCTGGAGGCTTCGGATAATGCAGAAGCCAAACTGATGGTTTCCCATAACCAGCGTTATTACGGACCCCACATAAAGGCCAGGGAATTACTGGATGCAGGTGTGATTGGCATAGTGCTGAATGTGCGCAGCTGCCTGGGACTGGATCTGCCCATGGATGATGCCTGTCCAGAAGATTACAATGCGGCAAGCGAGGTACTGAGCCACCGGGTTGATTTGATGCATTACCTGCTCTCATCCTCTGTGAGCGGTGTGACGGCGCGTCTGACTCGGGTTGACGCACAGGGGCGCAGCCGCTACGTGACCAGCGGGGACGACACCGCCATGGCAATCCTCCAGTATGAAAACGGCGTGATTGCCAGTCTGACGGCCAGCCGTGTCAGTTATAACGGCAATGACCGCACCACCCGGATATTTGGCACCAAAGGCAGCATTACCTTATACGGCCAGAAGGCGCCGGTCTGCGTGGAACTGGCGGACGGCCAGACGGAATACTTCTGCCTGCCGGATGTGCCCAGCCAGAGGGAGGTGGAGAAAACCCTTGTGGATGAGGCGTTTTTTCAATGCATCCTTAATGGCGGGCCGCCGCCTGTATCCGCCAGGGACGGGCTGCGGGTCATGGAGGTTGTGGACGCGGTTTACCGTTCCAACCGGGAAGGGCGCTATATCGAGATTTAGATTACAGGGAAATGTAAATCATTGGATTACCATATAATTTGAAGAAAGAAGGGCTATGATGAATCACCGCGAACGTATTATGGCTGCTTTTAACGGGCAGCCGGTTGACCGTGTACCGTTTTCCTTTTGGTTCCATTTTGTGAAAAATGAAGACAAGGTTGATGCAATGGAGGATCCGGGCATACTGGACGCGTTATATGAGGGGCACCGGCGTTATATCAATGAAGTGCAGCCGGATTTTGTGAAGGTCATGTGCGATGGGCTGTTCAGATATCCAAGTGACGGGCTGGTCCACTTTAAGTCCGTGGAGGATTTTGCGGGGATTGAGGCCCTGGACCGGGAACATCCCTGGATCCAGGCACATGTGAAAAGCGCGCGGCGTATTTCACAGCTGCGTGATGAGACGGTTTATATCTATAATGTGTTCTCGCCTTCCATGCTGTTCCGCATACTGCACGGTGAGGAGGTGTTCATGGCTGCGTTCCGGGAAAATCCGGTGAAAATGGGGGATGCCATGAAGCGGATAAGCGAGGGCACCGTGAACCTGGTGCGGGCTTTGATGGAGGACGGCGGTATGGACGGCATTTACTACTGCGTGCAGAACCAGAATGTGGATCTTATCAGCGACGAGGAACATGAGAAGTATTTTGGGGAGGCGGACCGGCAGGTGCTGGAGGCTGCCAATGCCATCAATGACTGCTCCATTTTACATGTATGCGGTTATGAGGGAAGGCACAACCATGTGGACCAGTGGACCGGATATAAGTCAAAGGCGGTTAACTGGGCTGTTAATGTGGAAGGGGTTCCTCTGTCAGAAGGTAAGAGGCTGTTTGGAAACCGCTGCGTGGTGGGCGGTTTTGCCAATACGGCCCAGGGAATCCTGAATATGGGGAGTGAGGAGGAGATTAAGGCTGCTGCCAAAAAGATTGTTGAGGATGCAGGCCGGGAAGGGCTGGTGGTGGCCGCGGACTGTTCGCTGCCGTTCTCCATTGACTGGAAGCATCTTATATGGGTGCGGGAAGCCCTGGAGTCCATGGGATGATTACATTTAATATAATGAAGTTTGTGTATACAAAGGCCAGGCGCAGTTAATGCGCCTGGCTCTTTCCTACTTAAGGTGCTGGCGCATGGCCTTTATCACATCCAGCACAAAGGTATATTCCTTTTCCGACAATCCGTCCATGGATTCGTTCAGCTGTATCCCATATGCATGATCGGCGCGTCTTGAATAGCGGACCCGTTCTTCCCTTCCCACAAGGGTGTCCAGGGAGATATCGAAAGCATCAGCAATGAGAATGGCGTTTCTGATGGTGGGGCTTTTCTTGCCGCTTATGTATTCGGACATAAGGGAGGTCTGTATGCCGGTCATGCGGCACAGGTCTGCCTGCTTCATTTCTTTCTGTATCAATAACAATCTTAAATTCTCATTAAATCCCATGTTTCCTACCTCCAGGAAGATATTAGCATTTGTGTGTGCCGCAGTCAATATTTTATTGACAAACTGATAAAAGATAGTAAAAATGGTGTACATGACTCGCAAATGATAATGCTATAGGAGGAAAAGGCATCTTCCTGAGTAATATGAATGGAATGTACATTAGTTGGGGCCTGAGGAATTGGCGGTTCCAGAAGACTGGCTGTTTGGAGCAGGGATTGGCTGCTGTCTGCTGATTTACAGAGACATGGATAACTAACCAGTCAAGAATACCATTACCTGTATTACTCACTGATATCTGAGTATAAGAAAAGATATGCAGGGGATTTAAGGCAGAGGGGACGTAGCCGAAGAGACTGCATCCCTTGCTTTTTATTCTGTGAACTACCTCAAATCTTCCCTCATTGCGCGTATGACATCCATTACAAATGTACATTCATTTTCAGATAATCCATTCATACAATCATTTAACTGCGATACATAGACGTTAGGTACAGATTCTGAGTAGCGGACCCGTTCTTCCCTGCCAGCCAGGACGTCCAGGGATATGTCCAGGGCATCAGCAATCTGGATGGCATTGCCGATGGTGGGGCTTTTTTTGCCATTGATATACTCGGACATAAGGGATGTCTGGATGTGGGCCAGGCGGCACAGGTCTGCCTGTTTCATGTTTTTTTCTATCAATAACCGTTTCAGACTTTCATTAAATTCCATATTCTTACCTCCAGAACGATATTAACATTTGAGAGGAGATGCGTCAATCTTTTATTGACAAACTATCCAAAGCGAGTATAATAAAACTATATGCTAACAAAAGTTAATATATAAAAGGAGGAACCACATGATTTATCCGAATATCCGTATTGAGATGGAACGGGGTGGCTTTACGGTCCATCAGCTTGCAGCCATTCTGGGACTTCCTTTGAACACATTGATTTATAAGCTTTATGGAAAGTGTGAATTCACCCTTTATGAAATGGAATGTCTGGCAGATCTCTTTGGCTGTTCACTGGACTATCTGGTAGGACATAGGAGAGAGGGGGTTAAGCAGCTCCGCTATGGGGGGATGATTACAATGGAGCCTTTTATAAAACAAAGAGAAAGGGGGATACCCTGAACCCCTTATGATTCTCATGTAAGATGGCTGTGAATAGAAGGTATCCATAATGGATTTTTAACGGCTTTATGGAACGTGAAGGGAGAACTGCCATAGATTACTTGATGGGAGTTCTTTTTCCTACAGTGGAATTCCTGCGGTTGGAAGATATATGCACCCATAGCCCCGGACCTAAGGGCTGTCTTTATAGCCCGCATAACCCGAAGGTGCGTTTGATGAGGATATGTTGTCTTTGGGGCGGCATATTATGCGTACAGCGCTGACCGATAGCTGGAACATAACGGTTTACGACGGATGAAAGGTAAGATACCTTTTACAAAAACATAAAAACAAACTAACTATAACGAGTGTAATTAGAGGAAAAGAATCACAAAAGTTTGCACATAAAAAGGAAGAAAGTGGATGGAATGTACAAATATTCTATAAAAAGGGCTGGATGATACATTCGAACGGTGGCTGGTCCGGCACTTCGGTTAAGGGACAGTAAAAAAGAAAACCAGGCCGTATGTTGGGACTTCCAAAAGGCAATACCAAACCACACAACCAAACCACACAGTTACACAGCGTCACACCGCTGTTAACATACACATCAGACAAAGGAGGAAAACAGTATGAAATTTTTTATCGACACCGCCAACCTGGAAGAGATTGAGGAAATGTCTGCCTACGGGATCGTGGACGGGGTTACCACCAATCCTTCCATCATTGCAAGGGAGGGGAAGGACTTAAAAGAAACCCTGATCCGGATCTGCAACATGGTGGACGGCCCGATCAGCGGGGAAGTGCTGGCACTGGATGCGGAAACCATGATTAAAGAGGGCCTGGAGATTGCGGGCTGGCACCGTAACATGGTGGTAAAAATCCCCATGACGCCGGAGGGAATCAAGGCAGTGAGGGCTTTGTCGGCAAAGGGAATAAGGACCAATGTGACAACGGTCTATGACTCTGCCCAGGCCCTGGTTGCGGCCAAGGCAGGCGCCACCTATGTAAGTCCCTTTGTAGGCAGGTCCGATGATGTGTTGATGGACGGACTGGGGATGCTGGCTGAGATATCCCTGATTTACCGCATCCATAATATAAAGACGGAGATCATAGCGGCCAGCATGCGTACCCCGGCCTATGTTGTGGGTGCTGCCAAGGCAGGGGCTGATATTGCCACCATTCCCTATGAGTGCATGAAGAAATTGTTCTGGCACCCCATGACGGACGTGAGTCTGGACGGCTTTATGAGCGACTGGAAAAAGGCAATGGGCGACAAGAAAATCCTATAATGAAAGAAAGGGAAAAATCATGGGCAATATAGGAGAATTGCAGACAAAAGCAAAAGAAATCAGGAAACTGATCATCCGTTCCATTGGACAGGCCCGCTCCGGACACCCCGGCGGCTCCCTGTCCTGTGCGGACCTGATTGCGGCTTTGTATTTTGATATCATGGACATCGACCCGGGGAATCCCCAGTGGGAGGACAGGGACCGTTTTGTGCTTTCCAAGGGACATGCGTGCCCTGCGCTGTACGCGGCGTTGGCGTTAAAGGGGTATTTCCCGGTGGAGGAACTGGACCATCTGCGGGAACTGGGTTCCATGCTCCAGGGCCATCCTTATTCCGGCAAGACGCCGGGGGTGGATGTTTCCACCGGATCCCTGGGCCAGGGACTGTCCATTGCCAACGGCATTGCCCTGGGCGGCAGGCTGAACCATAAGGACTACTATGTGTACTGCCTGCTGGGGGATGGGGAGATTGAAGAGGGCCAGGTCTGGGAAGCAGCCATGACAGGCGCACACTACGGACTGGACCATGTAATCGGATTCGTGGATTACAACCACCTCCAGATTGACGGCACCATTGAGGAAGTCATCGGCAATGGCAGGATTGAGGAGAAGTTCCAGGCATTTGGCTGGCGTACCATGACCATTGACGGTCATGATATGGAAGAAATCCTGAACGCTGTTGAGGAAGCCAAAAAGACACAGGGCCTGCCCACCTGCATCATCATGAACACGGTAAAAGGCAAGGGTGTCTCATTCATGGAGAACCAGGCCGGATGGCATGGGACAGCCCCCACCAAAGAACAGGTGGAGCTGGCACTGAAAGAATTGGAGGGGAATTGACCATGGGAGAATTGATAGCAACAAGGGACGCCTTTGGCAACGCATTGATTGCCTGCGGCGGGGAGAACAAGGATATTGTTGTGCTGGATGCGGACCTGGCCAAGGCGACCATGAGCGTAAGGTTTAAGGAAGCATATCCGGAGCGCTTTTTTGATGTGGGGATTGCAGAGGGGGATCTGATTGACACGGCCGCGGGACTGTCCATGACAGGAAGGATTCCCTTTGCATGTACATTTGCCGTATTTGCAGCGGGGCGCGCCTTTGAACAGATACGCAACTCAGTGGCCTACCCCAGGCTGAACGTGAAAATCTGCGGCAGCCACGGCGGGGTACAGGTGGGCAAGGACGGCGCCACCCATCAGGCCATAGAGGACCTTGCCATCATGTCGGCCATTCCCAACATGGTGGTGCTCAACCCAGGGGATGCGGTTGAGATGGAAGCTGCCGTGAAGGCCATGGTGGAATACGACGGGCCGGTCTATGTGCGCCTTGGCAGGAATCCGGTTCCTGTTGTATTTGACAGGGAAACCTACCGGTTTCAAATCGGCAGGGGAACCGTTGTGCGGGAAGGCGGGGACGTGACCCTGGTAGCCACGGGCTGCCTGCTGGACGTGGCCGTGAAGGCGGCGGATATCCTTTTACAGGAAGGTATTTCCGCTGAAATCATCAACATTGCCACCATTAAGCCCCTGGACAGGGAAATCATCACAAAGTCCGTCCAAAAGACTGGAAAGGCGGTTGTGATGGAGGAAGGAATCGTTGTGGGCGGCCTTGGCTCCGCCGTGGCGGCAGCCCTCTCTGAAACATGCCCGGTGCCGATGGCCTTCATCGGCATGGACGATACCTTTGGCCAGTCCGGGGACGCGGCGGACCTGATGCGGTATTACCATATGACTGCCGAGGATACGGTCATGAAAGTGAAGGGCTTATTATGATACTGCCAGACGGCCGGAGAAAGGAGGCATATACCCGATGAATGTAAAGAAATACTCCTGGATATGGCCCTACCTGCTCATAACGCCAGCGCTGACCGTGGTTATCTGCGTGGTGTTCATACCTGTGATTGAAGCTGTAATCACCAGCCTTAAATACCACGACCTGCGCTATCCGGACCGTACGGCCTGGGTGGGGCTTCAGAATTATGCCGACCTGCTGACAGCGGATGCCCAGTTCTGGCCTTCATTATGCAGGACCATCCTGTGGGTCATATTTGGCGTGGGGTTTCAGTTCCTTCTGGGGTTCGTGCTGGCCCTGGTGCTGAACGCCAGGTTCCGGTTCCGCGGGATTGTCCGGGCAGCGGCCATGGTTCCATGGGTCACGCCCGGCGTCCTCATCGGACTTATCTGGCGGTGGCTGTATGACGGGGATTATGGGGTCATCAACGACCTTCTGAAACGGATGGGATTCCTTGCCAGGGGAATTGCCTATCTGTCCAGGGTGGATACTGCGCTGCCCGCAGCCATTTTCTCTGTTGTGTGGCAGGGAGTTCCGTTTTTTGCCCTGATGCTCCTGGCTGCGCTCCAGGGCGTTTCCACGGAAATGTACGAGGCGGCTGACATTGACGGGGCCCGTTTTTTCCAGAAGCTGTTTTACATCACCATCCCGTCCATACGGAATACCATATATGTAACGCTGCTGCTGCGGGTCATCTGGGTTGCCAATTCCATTGACATCATACAGAACATGACGGCGGGAGGGCCGGCTTACGCTACCCAGACCATTGGCATCTATGTGTATCAGAAAGCCAGGGTCCTGAACCTGGGATACGCTTCCGCCCTGGCAGTAATCATGACAATCATACTTCTGGCCGTATCGGTTCCCTACTTAAGGTATACCTTCCGCCAGATTGATGATTAGGAAGGGAGGAGTGCAGATGAACCATAACCGGAAACGTTCCGTCTTAGTATGGATACTTGTCCTATTGTTCCTGGTGTTTTTACTGTTTCCATTTTATTGGATGTTTGTCACGTCGGTGAAGACAGATGCGGAAATTTATGCCAGCCCCCTGGTTTACTGGCCAAAGGAAGTCGTCTGGACAACCTATAAAAAGCTGTTCGGATATTTTAACTTTCTCCGTTACATGAAGAACAGCCTGGTGGTGGCGGTGATTACCATGATCCTTTCATTGAGCGTGTCCCTCCTGGCTGCCTATGCATTTTCCAGGTACCAGTTTCGGGGAAGGAAGCTGCTGATGTGCATTTTCCTGTCCAACAATATGTTTCCGACCGTGCTGCTGATGATACCCCTTTATTCCATCATGCGGCAGATTGGGCTTTTGTACACGCCGGGCGCCCTGGTGCTTTCCTATACAACCTTTACGATTCCATTCACCATCTGGCTGCTTCAGGGATTCATCAGGGATTTCCCGTTTTCCCTGGAGGAGGCGGCCCTGGTGGACGGGTGCAGCCGGCTGACCGCGTTTTTCCATGTATTCCTTCCAATCATGAAGCAGTGCCTCATTGCGGCGGGGGTCTACATATTCATGCAGGCATGGAATGAATACACGCTGTCCTCCATGTTTACCAACCCCCAGACAAGGACCATACCAGTGGCCCTCAACAGCCTGATCGGACAGCTGGGGGTGGAGTGGGATATGCTGTGTGCTGGCGGCATGGTTGCCATCCTTCCTGTGTGCGTCATGTTCTTCTTTGCACAGAAGAGGCTGGTGGAAGGGCTGACCGCCGGGGCTGTGAAGGGTTAGGGAAGGTCCGGGGATGCAGGGGGAGTGTGTCCTCCCTGCATGCCTCAGGATAATCCGGTGTTTTGGAATATAGAAAGACAGTATAAGACGAAAGACAGTAAGGAGGAGAATTTTATGAAGAAAAGATTAACCATATTCGCCGCAGCAACAGCGGCAGCCCTGATGCTGGCAGCATGCTCAGGCGGTTCTGGCAGCGGCGCGGGAAGTCCCGGCGGAGGCGCTGCAGGAGGAGCAGGAAGTCCTGGGGCCGGGGAGGCCGTCAGTTCCCAGGATGCGGACGCCGAAGGGACAGGCGCCCAGACAGGCAGCCCTGCCGGAGGCACGGATGGGGCAGCAGCCAGGGAGGTGGAGCTGATGTTCTGGTATTGGGCCGACAACACGGAACAGTCAGACCTGATTCAGGGCATTGTGGAGGATTTTAACAGGGACAACGGCAGGGGGATTACGGTAAAGGCAGAGGAATATCCTTGGAACGGCGGGGGCTTCAGCGAGGATACCTTTACGGCTGTCATGGGCGGAGGCGGCCCGGATGTGTCCACCTTCAAGCTGTCGGCCGGGAAAATGTACGCTGCCAACCAGCTGCTGGCCGACATGTCATCCTATGTGGAAAATTGGGACAAGGCGGGCCAGATCAGTGACTCTGTCTGGGATATCATGAGGGAGAGCACGGGGAATGGGCAGCTTAACGTCATGCCCTGGACCCTGGAGCCATTGTATGTGTATTACAGGCCGTCTTACTTTGAAAAGGCCGGGGTCAGTGTCCCCGAAACCTTTGACCAGTGGCTGGAGTGCATTGAAAAGTGTACCATGGACACGGACGGGGACGGCCAGACCGATGTGTACGGATATGGCCTGAGGGGCGCCAACGGGGGACAGGAACATCTGGGAAGCTTCCTGTATGCCTACGGGGCGGACTGGAGCGACCTGACAGCGCCTGAGGCCGTAGAAGCCTATAAGGCCTATCTTGGCATTTATGAAAACGGATGGGCGCCTGAATCCGCCCCCAACGCAGGTTATGCGGAACTGGTGGACGGGTTCAAGACCGGCCTGACCGCCATGATGCTTCATCACGTGGGCTCCAGCAGCATATGGCTGGAAACATTCGGGGATGATGTGGATGCCTTTGTGATGCCCGGCACGGAAAAAGGGCAGTGGACCTGCACCGGGGACACGGAGCTGGTGGTATATGAGCAGTGCAAGGACAAGGAAGCAGCCTTTGCGTTCATCGAATATATGATTACAGGCGATGGCGGAAGCAAATGGTTTAAAGGCACAGGCAAAAGCCTGGGGACGGACAACATAACCTCTACCCCTGAGTACGCAGCCAACCCGTTCCAGGCGGTTTCCTCCCAAAGCATACCCATAGCAGGCGTGCTGCCGCCCACTGACACGGTAACGGAGTTTATCAACAGTGTATGGTCCAATACCAACCAGCAGGCGCTGCTGGGGCAGGTTGCCCCGGAGGATGCGCTTAAGATTATGAACCAGTCCCTGAACGGACAGTAAGGAGGGCAGGATGAAAATACAATCCTTTGAATATACCGGCGAAGGCATGCGCCGGGTCTATGAGAATGGGCAGTGGACCGTGGGAATCAAAAACTACAAGCCGGCCAATGACAAATCCCTTTTTAATGAGCTGGAACGCCACAATGAAACAGATGAACTGTTCGTTCTGATTTCAGGGGCGTGCACCCTTGTATATGCAGAAGAGATGGACGGAAAAATGAAGTTTGGCGCTGTTTCCATGGAGATGGGAAAGGTATACAATATCCCGCAGGGGCTGTGGCATAATACCATTACGGTCCCGGGAACCAGGATGGTGCTGATTGAAGACCCGGGGACGGGCATGTCCAACAGCGATATATATCATCTGGGAGCCGGGGAAGCCGGGGAACTGCGGAGTCTGATACCATAAGTCATATCCGGGGGCTATATACATAATATGACCCCCGGGGCGGGAGGAGGCTTGCGTATGTGGAAGGTGGGAATACACAATTGTTATTGGATTGGATCTGGCTGTGAATCCATGGACCAGGTCCTGGAGGCGTCGGCAGGATCCGGCGTGGATTATCTCGAGGTATCGGCCGCTGCCATGGAAGGGCTTGACCCGGGGCAAAGGGAAAGAATCCGGCAAAAGGCCTTGGGACTGGGCCTTGGATTGTCGGCCAATGGCGGATTTGGCCCGGAGACTGACATTGCTTCAGATGACCCTGCTGTGAGGAGGAGAGGGATTGAACTGGCAAAGCGGATCATCGAAGGACTGAGCCGCATGGACATTACCAGCTGGTCCGGAGTTGTCTATGGGGCATGGAAAATGCTTCCGGCCCCGGGCAGTATTTTTACTGCGGACCATAAGAAACAGGCCTGGGAACACAGTGTCAATTCATTAAAGGAAATATTAAGGACAGCCGGGGATTACCAGGTGACCCTGAGCCTGGAGGTGGTGAACCGGTATGAGCATTATCTGCTGAACACGGCAGAGGAAGGGGTGAGGATGGCAGAGGAGACGGAGAGCGGTTTCTGCAAGGTGCTGCTGGATTCATTCCATATGAATATAGAAGAGGATGATATGGGGGAAGCCATACGTCATGCCCACATGCATGATAAAATAGGAGAAATCCATATTGGGGAAGCCAACCGAAGGGTTCCGGGAACCGGAAAGAGCCATATGGACTGGGGAGGATTTTTCGGTACCCTGAGGGACATTGGATATGAAGGGATGATTACAATGGAACCCTTCCTGGTACAGGGGCTTCCTATTTCCAGCAAGATCTGTGTGTGGAGGGATTTAAGCAGGCAGGCGGACCCTGAGGGATTCGCTGACATGATCCGCACAGGGGCAGGCTTCATAAGAGGCTTTTGGGCCGCTGACGGTAAATAAAAAAGAGGTTGTGGAAAAGACGGCTGTCATGATAGAATGGGAATCATGACAGCCGCTTTGCGTCCGATCCGGGGGATAAGGAGGCTGTGGATATCGGCGCTTTCCGGCGCGGATACGCGGACCGGCGCCCCCGCCTTTATGGGGCGGCAGATAAATAATGGGTATGGGAGATTTAAAATGAACATTCTGATACTGAAACTCTGTCTTGTCTTTCTGGTCATCATCGCAATCCTTTGGATGAAACGGCCTCTTTTTTTGGCTATTTCCGGCGGGCTGGCAGGGGCAGTGCTGCTGTACGGCATCCGGCTGCAGGATGCCCTTTTGATCATGGGGAAATCCATGGTCAGCAAGGACACCATTACGGTTGTGCTGAGTTTTTATTTCATCACGTTTCTCCAGCGGATGCTGGAACGCAGGAGCAGGCTGAAGCAGGCAGAGGAATCCCTGAACGGTTTATTCAACAACCGGAGGATTAATGCCTCGGCCGCCCCCGCTGTCATCGGCCTGCTGCCCTCGGCCGGGGCCATGACCATATGTGCGGAGATTGTGCGGTCCTCCTGCGAGGATTACCTGAGCAATGAGGATATGACCGCAGTTACCAGCTTTTACCGGCATATACCGGAGTGCTTCCTGCCCACCTACTCCTCCATCCTGATTGCCCTGGCCGTGTCCGGGATAGGGGCCGGGGAGTTTGTGGTGGCCATGCTCCCATTGGTGGCAGCGCTGTTTTTTATCGGTTATCTTTTCTTCCTGCGCAAGGTGCCAAAACCTACCGGGATGGTTTCGGAAGGCGGCAGGAAGGCGGCTGCTAAAATGCTGCTGCGCAGCCTGTGGTCCATCATACTGATTGTGGCGCTGATCATTGCATTTGACATACCGGTCTACATAGCCACGCCTCTGGTGGCTGTACTGAACATGTTTGTGGACAGGCTGAAGCCGTGGGAAATCAAGCCCATGTTCGGGACTGCCTTTGAACCTGTCATTATTTTTAATACCGTGCTGATCATGATGTTCAAGGACATCATCACATCCACCGGGGTGATTCATGAACTGCCCGCCTTTTTTGGCAGCCTGCCCATTCCGATGCCCCTGGTGTTTGCGCTGATTTTCTTTTTTGGGACCATCATCAGCGGTTCCAATGCAATCATTCCCCTGTGCATGCCCATGGCCATGGCGGCCATGCCGGAGGGCGGCGTGCCGTTGCTGGTGCTGCTCATGAGTTCCGCTTATGCGGCCATGCAGATAAGCCCCACCCATGTATGCCTGTTTATTGCGGCAGAGTGTTTTAAGGTAAATATGGGCGACCTGGTGAAACGGAACATACCCATGATACTGCTGTTTTTTGCAGTCACCCTTGTGTATACCGCGGCGCTGGGCGTATTTTAAGGAAAATTTGGGAATATTTCAGGAATATAAAAAGAAATTCCTTGACAGAATATTTTTACATGTATATAATAATATGGCGTGCTTGAACACGTAATGTTTTTGTGCGCAAAAAGCTGACATACAGCAACCGCAGACAATATCACAGGAGGTGAAAAGAATGCCAACAATTAACCAGTTAGTGAGAAAGGGAAGACAGACCAGCGAAAAGAAGTCTACTGCACCCGCTCTGCAGAGGGGTTACAACTCCTTACAGAAGAAGGCAACCGACGCATCCGCACCACAGAAGCGCGGCGTGTGCACCGCAGTTAAGACTGCTACCCCTAAGAAGCCTAACTCAGCACTGAGGAAGATTGCCAGAGTCCGTCTTTCCAACGGCATCGAGGTTACAAGCTACATTCCAGGAGAGGGTCACAACCTTCAGGAGCATAGTGTTGTTCTTATCCGTGGAGGCAGGGTAAAGGATCTGCCAGGTACCAGGTACCATATCGTTAGAGGTACACTGGATACAGCAGGTGTTGCCAACAGAAGGCAGGCCCGTTCCAAATACGGCGCTAAGAGACCGAAAGACAAGAAATAATTCAGTTAGACCGCAAATTTGAATTGTAGGAATTGTGCCGGAATGATGATATTGACCTGTGGGTTGCAGGATTATATATTGTAGTACCGTGCATGAACGTATTAGCTGGCGGGAAGGCTTTATGAGGAAGTACAATGAGCTGGGGCACCATGCTCAATGTCGCGCAAAAGACGCGCTCGTTTCGCAGGCGCGCTTGATTGCTAAGCTCGAAAAGACCTCGCTAAGCACTCAATGCGAGTACCTATGATCTAATGAAACGCTGGAATGGATTTGCACGGCAGGTCCGGACAGCTCTATTAAGGAGGGAAGTAACGTGCCACGTAAAGGACATACTCAGAAAAGAGACGTTCTGGCAGACCCAATCTACAATAACAAGGTTGTTACCAAGCTGATTAACAACATTATGTTAGATGGTAAGAAGGGTGTTGCGCAGAAAATTGTATACGGCGCTTTTGACCGTGTTGCAGAGACAACCGGCAAGGACGCTATGGAAGTTTTTGAAGAAGCAATGAACAACATCATGCCTGTTCTGGAAGTTAAGGCAAAACGTATCGGTGGAGCTACCTATCAGGTACCGATTGAGGTTCGGCCTGAGAGGAGACAGACACTGGCTCTTCGCTGGATTACCCTGTACTCCCGCAAGAGAGGCGAGAAGACCCAGAAGGACAGACTGGCAAACGAGATTATGGACGCTGCCAACAACACCGGCGCATCTGTAAAGAAGAAAGAAGACATGCACAAGATGGCAGAAGCAAACAAGGCGTTTTCACACTTCCGCTTCTAATTGCGGTCGTGTGCGAGACCTGTTTGATTATTTAAGGAGGAAAATCCCTTGGCTGGAAGAGAATATCCATTGGAGAGAACCAGGAATATCGGAATCATGGCCCATATCGATGCTGGTAAAACCACAACGACTGAGCGTATTCTGTATTACACTGGTGTAAACTATAAAATTGGCGATACCCATGAAGGTACTGCTACCATGGACTGGATGGCTCAGGAGCAGGAGAGAGGTATCACCATTACTTCCGCTGCAACCACTTGTCACTGGACCCTGCAGGAAAACTGCAAGCCGAAGCCAGGTGCATTAGAGCATCGTATCAACATCATTGATACTCCAGGACACGTTGACTTCACTGTTGAGGTTGAGCGTTCCCTGCGTGTACTGGACGGCGCTGTAGGCGTGTTCTGTGCAAAGGGCGGTGTAGAGCCACAGTCTGAGAACGTTTGGCGTCAGGCAGACACCTACAACGTACCTCGTATGGCCTTCATCAACAAGATGGACATTCTGGGTGCGAATTTCTACGGCGCAGTAGACCAGATTAAGACCAGACTTGGCAAGAATGCAATCTGCATTCAGCTGCCAATCGGCAAGGAAGATGATTTCAAAGGAATCATTGACCTGTTTGAAATGAAAGCCTACATCTATAATGATGATAAGGGCGATGATATATCTGTTGTTGATATCCCTGAGGATATGAAGGATGATGCTGAATTATACCGTTCCGAGTTAGTGGAGAAAATCTGCGAGCTGGATGACGATTTAATGATGGCTTACCTTGAGGGCGAGGAGCCCAGCAACGAGGAGCTGAAAAAGGCGCTGAGGACAGCTACCTGTCAGTGTGCCGCGATTCCGGTATGCTGCGGTACTGCTTACAGGAACAAGGGAGTCCAGAAGCTGCTGGATGCGGTTATCGAGTTCATGCCTTCTCCATTAGACATTCCTTCCATCAAGGGTGTTGACCTGGATGGCAATGAGGTTGAGCGTCATTCATCGGATGAAGAGCCCTTTGCGGCCCTTGCATTCAAGATCATGACAGACCCGTTCGTTGGTAAGCTTGCATTCTTCCGCGTGTATTCAGGAAGCCTGAACTCCGGTTCTTATGTACTGAATGCCACAAAGGGCAAGAAGGAGCGTGTTGGACGTATCCTTCAGATGCATGCCAACAAGAGAAACGAACTGGATAAGGTTTATGCCGGTGATATCGCGGCAGCTGTTGGATTTAAGGTGACATCCACAGGCGATACCATCTGTGATGAGAAGAACCCGGTTATCCTGGAGTCCATGGAATTCCCAGAGCCGGTTATCGACATCGCAATCGAGCCCAAGACCAAGGCAAGCCAGGATAAGATGGGCGACGCTCTGGTTAAGCTGGCTGAGGAAGACCCGACCTTCCGTGTACGCACCGATGAAGAGACTGGCCAGACCATTATCTCCGGTATGGGTGAGCTTCATCTGGACATCATTGTTGACCGTCTGCTGCGTGAATTTAACGTAGAGGCCAACGTAGGTGCTCCTCAGGTTGCATATAAGGAAACATTTACCAAGGCTGTGGATGTTGACAGCAAGTATGCGAAGCAGTCCGGCGGACGTGGACAGTACGGTCACTGTAAGGTTCACTTCACGCCAATGGAAGCAAACGCAGAGGAAACCTTCAAGTTCACTTCTTCCGTTGTCGGCGGCGCCATTCCGAAGGAATACATCCCGGCTGTTGGAGAAGGTATCGCAGAAGCATGCAAGACCGGTATCCTTGGCGGATTCCCGGTACTGGGCGTCCACGCTGACGTATACGATGGTTCTTACCATGAGGTTGACTCATCTGAAATGGCATTCCACATTGCCGGTTCCATGGCATTCAAGGATGCAATGCACAAGGGCAACCCAATCCTGCTTGAGCCGATCATGAAGGTAGAAGTAACCATGCCGGAAGACTACATGGGCGATGTCATCGGTGACATCAATTCCCGTCGTGGACGTATCGAAGGTATGGAAGATATCGGCGGCGGAAAAATGGTAAGGGCATACGTCCCGCTGTCAGAAATGTTCGGTTATTCAACAGACCTGCGTTCCAGGACCCAGGGCCGCGGAAACTACTCAATGTTCTTTGATAAGTACGAGCCGGTTCCCAAGAATGTACAGGAAAAGGTGCTTTCCGACCACAAGAAATAATTAACAAAAGGCTTGTAAATCCAAGGAAAATAGAATATAATGATTGATAGCCTGACATTAACTATAATAGCCCATTATACAGGGCGCAAATTAAGGAGGACGTTATAAAATGGCTAAAGCTAAGTTTGAAAGAAACAAACCTCATTGTAACATTGGTACCATCGGACACGTTGACCATGGTAAAACAACTTTAACCGCAGCAATCACAAAGACTCTTCATGAGAGATTAGGTACCGGCGAGGCTGTTGCTTTCGAGAATATCGATAAGGCTCCAGAAGAGAGAGAGCGTGGTATCACCATCTCTACTGCTCACGTTGAGTATGAGACCGAGAAGAGACACTATGCACACGTTGACTGCCCAGGACATGCTGACTACGTTAAGAACATGATCACTGGTGCTGCTCAGATGGACGGCGCTATCCTGGTTGTAGCTGCTACCGATGGTGTTATGGCTCAGACAAGAGAGCATATCCTGCTTTCCCGTCAGGTAGGCGTTCCTTATATCGTTGTTTTCATGAACAAGTGTGATATGGTTGACGATCCAGAGCTGCTTGAATTAGTAGATATGGAAATCCGTGAACTGTTAAATGAATATGAGTTCCCAGGCGATGATACACCAATCATCCAGGGTTCTGCACTGAAGGCTCTGGAAGATCCTTCCAGCGAGTGGGGCGATAAGATCCTTGAGCTTATGAGTGCTGTTGACGAGTGGGTTCCAGATCCAGTGCGTGAGACTGACAAGCCTTTCCTGATGCCAGTTGAGGACGTATTCACCATTACCGGCCGTGGTACTGTTGCTACCGGTAGGGTTGAGCGTGGTACCCTTCACCTCAGTGATGAAGTTGAAATCATCGGTATCCATGAGGACATCCGCAAGACTGTTATCACCGGTATCGAGATGTTCCGTAAGCTGCTTGACGAGGCTCAGGCTGGTGACAACATCGGCGCTCTGCTGCGTGGTATCCAGAGAACTGAAATCGAAAGAGGACAGTGTCTGTGTAAGCCAGGTTCCGTTAAGTGCCACAAGAAGTTTACCGCTCAGGTTTACGTTCTGACCAAAGACGAGGGTGGCCGTCATACACCTTTCTTCAACAACTACCGTCCTCAGTTCTACTTCAGGACAACTGACGTAACAGGCGTTTGCGAACTGCCTGCAGGTATTGAGATGTGTATGCCTGGCGATAACGTAGAGATGACCGTAGAGCTGATTCATCCAGTAGCTATGGAGCAGGGTCTTCGTTTCGCTATCCGTGAAGGCGGAAGGACTGTTGGTTCCGGCAGGGTTGTAAGCGTTATCGAATAATTCATTTTATATGAATCATATTTGCCTTTATAGGTATATCTGAATAGATATTGTGTCCAAGCGTAAATTGAACCCCTGGAATGTGAAAGCATTTCAGGGGTTTTTTTGGAGGAAATGAAGAGATGAGCCAACCAAAGAACCTGACAGAAGGGAATATCCTGTCATCCCTTATGGGGTTTGCACTTCCGGTGCTGGCAGCCCTGTTCCTGCAGACCATGTACGGGGCAGTGGACATGATGATTGTGGGCCGGTTCAGCCAGGCCTCAGAGGTGTCGGCCGTGTCCACGGGAAGCTGGATCATGCAGACCATAACCACTGCAATCGTGGGACTTTCCATGGGGACCACCATCCTGCTGGGCAGGAGGATTGGGGAAAAACAGCCGGAAGAGGCGGGCCGTGTGGCAGGCGCGGGCATCTGGTTATTTGCATGGATTGGGATTGTGGTCACTGTGGTAATGCAGTTTTTGGCAGTGCCTGCCGCCGGGTGGATGCGCGCGCCCATGGAAGCATTTGACAGCACCGCATCATACGTAAGGATATGTTCGGCAGGCGCCGTGTTTATCGTGGCGTATAATGTGATGGGAAGCATATTCCGGGGACTGGGAAACTCCAGGATTCCCCTGATTTCCGTGTCCATTGCATGCCTGGTCAATATTGCAGGCGACCTTCTGCTGGTGGGGGCGCTTGGCATGGCGTCGGCGGGCGCGGCCATTGCAACAGTCTTTGCGCAGGTGGTGAGCGTTGTGCTGTCCTTTGCAATCATCAGGAAACAGGAACTGCCCTTTGTATTTGACCGGAAGAGCATCCGCTGGAACCGGCCGCTGGTGCGGCACATCGTAAAGCTGGGGTTCCCCATTGCGTTCCAGGATGTGCTGGTGTCCATTTCCTTTCTTGTCATATCAGCCATCGTGAACACGCTGGGAGTCATACCTTCAGCCGGAGTAGGGGTGGCGGAAAAGCTGGCCGGCTTCGTGCTTCTGGTGCCATCGGCCTACAGCCAGGCCATGTCAGCCTTTGTGGCACAGAATATCGGGGCAAAGCGCCCGGACCGGGCAAGGAAGGCCCTGGCATACGGTATCCTGACCTCCCTGGGGGCCGGTGTGTTCCTGGCCTGGTTCACCTTTTTCCACGGAGACATATTGTCCGGTATTTTCTCCAGGGACAGGGAAGTGGTCCTGGCGTCAGCTGATTACCTGAGGGCCTACGCCATTGACTGTCTGCTGGTGTCCTTCATGTTCTGCATGACAGGTTTTTTCAACGGATGCGGCAAAACTGCCTTTGTGATGCTTCAGGGAATTGCAGGGGCGTTTGGGGTCAGGATTCCCGTGTCTTACCTGATGAGCAGGCTGGCACCGGTTTCCCTGTTTCGGATCGGCCTGGCAACGCCGGCCTCCACCCTGCTGCAGATTGCGCTCTGCGGTATTTACATGAAGGTCATAAGCAGGGATCCGCTGCTGCGTGTGGACGGCAGGCCATCATAGGGATGGTAGAATATAAGAATATGGCAAAAGCCGGTCAGTCCCCGATGAATAAGTGGGGGGATGCCGGCTTTTGCCATATTTGTGATTTTAGATATCTGTCATTTTAAATATCTGTGTTTTTAGACATCTGTGATTTCAGGCTTTGCTGTTACCGGCATCCGCCATCATTTCCCATCATCGGCGCACACAATCCGGAGGAACTTTGCCATAAGCGGAATGTAGCTCACGATGAAGGCGGCGGCAGCTATGTAAAATACGGGTTTCTTCTTCTGGCTGGGCACATAAAGACCGATACAGATGCCAAGGGACAGAAGGCAGAACTTCAGTAAGCTGATGAGTTTCCAGTCAGATTCCCAGATATACTGGTTCGCGCAGCGGATGAGTCGTTTCATGGTGATACCCCCTCTTATGTATTTTATAGTTCTAGTTTAACACAGGACGGATGGGATTGGAAGTGAGGGATGGATGGAAATGAAAAAAATGGGACGCAAATGGCCGCCTTGACATGCAGCAGAAAACGTGTTACCATTATTTCTGCGTGTTATCATACGCATACAGCAGGATGATCCGGCCGCCGGGCAGATATGCCATATCCTTTCGGCAGGTTACGTTTGGCTGGCAGAACAGGAACAGAAGGTTAAACAGATGAAGATTGGTTTATCACCATTAAGGGCCCGGCGCGGCCGCACTACATGCAGCATTCCATATAGAACGATATGACAGCAGAGAAATCTGCTGTTTTTTATTGCGGATTTTACCCGGCTACAGTGAGAAAGGACTAAAAACATGGAAGAGAAAAACAAGATAACAAGGGAACTCATAAGAATCGGACAGATTGTCCTTGGCAACACCATGTATGCCCTGGCAGTGGTAATGTTCATCGTGCCAAATGGGCTGATAACAGGAGGAACCACGGGACTGGCCCTGTTTGCCTCCCACACCGTGGGAATACCAATCAGCCTTTTTGTCAGCATTTTCAATATTACCATGTTCATCCTGGGGGCGTGGATCCTGGGAAAACAGTTTGCGGTCACCACGGTAATCAGCACCATCATCTACCCTGTGATGCTGGGGCTTTTGGAAGGCTCCGGCTTTGGCGGGTTTGTGCTTGAGGAAAAGATGGTGGCGGTAATCTACGCAGGTATCCTTATAGGCGGCGGCATCGGTATCGTCATGCGGGCAGGGGCGTCCACGGGCGGCATGGACATACCATCCCTGATCCTTAAGAAGAAATTTGATGTCAATATCTCCTTCAGCCTTTACCTGATGGACTGCGTGGTGCTGGGACTGCAGTTCATTGTGGCTGATTCCCATGCAATCCTGTACGGAATCCTGCTGATCATCGTATATACCATGGTGCTTAACAAGGTTCTGATGTCCGGTAATGTGAGGATACAGGTGAAGGTGGTCACCCGGTATTATGAGCGGATAAACCGGCTGATTGCAGAGCGCCTGGACTGCGGCACCTCCCTGCTGCATATGGAGACAGGTTACCTGCACAAGGAACAGGACATGATACTGGCCGTCATTGCGCGCCGCGACCTGCCAAAGCTTAACCAGCTTGTGATGGACCAGGACCCGGAAGCATTTATGATAATCAACCAGATTAATGAGGTCAGGGGGCGCGGTTTTACCATGAAACGGGTATACCAGGACGCTGCGTACCAGGAGGCTGATTACGGCGATGGGGACCAATGAGCAATGGCTGGAGCCGCAGCGCCTGCAGGAACCGGAAGACCGGCCCACAGGGCCGCAGCGCCTACAGGTTCCGGAAGACCGGTATGTACAGGGCCAGGGTAAGGGCCATGGCGGCAGCGCACAGATATATCAGCCCGTTAACAATCCCCAGCGGCAGACGGGGAAAGAGCAGGAAAATGAACAGGACCACGTATAAAAGGGCGGTACAGCATTTCCCAAACCACTTGGCGCCATTGAGTTTCTTGCCCTGGCGCAGTTTGAGGATGCCCATGACCAGCATGAAGCCTTCCTTTATCACATAGAGGACCAGCATCAGAAGAATCAGCGGATACCGGCTTAAAAGGCAGAGAAGGATGGCGCCGTGGGACAGTTTGTCAGCCAGGGGATCCAGGAACTTGCCGAACTCCGTGATCATGTTGAATTTCCTTGCCACCATGCCGTCAAACATATCGGTCAGCGAGGAGATACCCATGACCAGGGCAGCCATGTAATAATCCATGTCCGTGGACGCGGTCAGATACAGCCAGGCAAAGGCCGGAATCATGAGCAGACGGAAATATCCCATCAGGTTAGGAATGGATAAAAGCTCTTTTTTGGAAAATTTCTTCATAATAGGAACACCCCTCTCTTGCTAAAAGAAATATTTTTTTTTATAATAAAGATAAATTAATTTTTCATATAGCGGGCATCCAAAGGAGGAAGGCATATGACAGCGGATTTTTTAGTGGGAATCAGGGGAGAATACAACCAATTTACAAAAGCGGAAAAAAAGGTGGCGGATTTTATCCTCAATAATCCCAAAAAGGTTCTGTTCATGTCCATCACGGAACTGGCAGAAGCCTGCGGCGTGGGGGATACCAGCGTTTTCCGTTTCTGCAAGACCATGGACTGCAAAGGATACCAGGAATTTAAAATGCTTCTGTCACTGAGCCTGAATGAAGGCAAGCAGGGTCTGGGACAGATTGAAGGCGATATAAGCAGGGAAGACTCCTTTGCCCAGGTGGCGCAGAAAGTCCTGGCTTCCAATATCGACGCCCTGAGGGAGACCCATTCTTTGTTAAAACGCGAGAACTTTGAGAAGGTCATTGAGTGCTTCCGCCGTGCAAAGCGAATCTGCTTTTACGGAGTGGGGACCAGCATGACCACTGCCATGAAGGCTGCCGATAAGTTCTTAAAAATCGAACCCAAGGTATACTGTGTCCCGGACTCCCACATGCAGGCCATGATGGCCTCCACCATGACAAAGGGGGAAACCGCGGTTGTATTTTCCTATTCAGGCGCAACCAAGGACACCATCCATGTGGCGGAACTGGCCAAGAAGGCAGGGGCGGATATTGTATGCATCACCCGTTTCATCAAGTCCCCCCTTACCGCCTACGGGGACATGGTGCTGCTCTGCGGAGCCAATGAAAGCCCTCTTCAGGCAGGTTCCTCATCCGCGGAAATCAGCCAGCTGTTCCTGATTGACCTTCTGTACACGGAATATTACAGAAGGTACTATGATACCTGCAGTATTAATAATGAAAAGACATCCGCATCCGTCATGGAAAAGCTGTGCTAGGGTGTGTTTGAAAATTCATTCCCGCCATCTGCCGCGTTGTCGTCAGTCAGCGGAGGAACCACTCCGCTTCCCTCCTCCGCCTTGCAGACTGACAAAATATACGGTACTGTCACTGTAGTTACTGGCCGGATGAAGCACTGGTATCCATATGGTGCGGCGCCAGTTCCTCTTTCCAGTAGGCGGATGCCAGTTCAATAAAATGTCTGGCAGGCATGCTCAGATAGCTGTTCTTACGGTAGCTGGCGGCCAGGTTCCAGGTGGGATGGCCGGGAAGGCAGAAAAAGGCCACTTCCTTCCTGGGCGGGATGGAATCCGTGTAGGGGACCAGTCCGCAGCACATCCTGGCAGCAATGATATCAATGATGGTTTTGGCCCTGGAAGTCTCAAACAGTACATTAGGCACAAAACCGGCCTGCCGGAAAATGCTGTCCACACATTCCCGTATGGTGGACTCCCTGTACATCAGGGCAAATGGTTCGTACTTAAGCCCGGTGATATCCAGCACCGGATAGGGGCCGCTGCCGTCCCGGTAAGCCTGGCCGCACAGGGGATGGACGGAAGGGACTGCAAGAATCAGTTCCTCAGAGGCAATATGGATATATGTATCCTCTGTCTTCTGGCTGTCGCTCAGGGTCATGAAGCCGATATCCAGGCCGCCCCGGGCAATCATCTGCTGCTGCCTGCGCACGCTTGCCTCAGTTACATGGATGACAATCCCCGGATACTCCCTGTGAAAATCAGGATATACATACGTGAACATGTGGGCGCCTCTTTCCGGCGGGAAACCAATGGAAAGGGTGCCCTTTTTGACTGCCGCGATATCCTGCAGGCGGTGGTAGGCCTCACGCTTCATGCGCAGCATCTCCCTTGCGGTCTCCAGATAGACTTCCCCGGCTTCTGTAGGGGTCCAGCCGGTGCGGGAGCGGTTGAACAGAGGCGTGCCGATATCCCGCTCCAGGTGCAGCAGCTGCTGGTTCAGGGCGGACGGGGTGATAAAAAGCTTTTCCGCTGCCCTTGTCACATTGCGTTCCTCGGATATTTTCACAATGTATTCAATTTCCTTCAGGTTCATGGAAGCCTCCTTCTTCATTCTATCTTTATTATAGAAGGAAATGAAAAGAAAAACAATAATGGAAAAATAATACTGTTAGAAAAATTAACACTGCATCAATAACTATTAATTTTACTTCCTGAAAACCGGGGATTATAATAAAGATATGGAATATCTGCGCAGTGCAGGATTGATGATGGACAAAGGAGGCCGTGATATGGATTTTGGGAAAGGGACTGAGAAAGAAACTGAAAAAGAAACTGGGAAAGAAATTGGGAAAGAAATCAGGGAAGAAATTGGGAAAGGGATTGAGGATGAATTTGAGATGAAGGACAGGAGGTACCGCAGCAGCACATTGACCAATGGTCTTGGGCGGTCCGGCCAGAGGGCTCTTTTATACGCCACGGGCATGGACGAGGAGGATATGAAGAAGCCATTTGTAGCGGTTATCGGCTCCTTCAGCGAGATGGTGCCGGGGCATGTGCATCTTCGGGAACTGGCGGACTATGTGAAGCAGGGTATCATAGAAGCGGGCGGAGTGCCAAGGCAGTCGGAAACCATTGCAATCTGTGACGGCCTGTGCCAGGGACATAAGGGGATGTGTTATCCGCTGGCCAGCAGGGACCTGATTGCGGATTCCGTGGAAATGGTGGTGGAGGCCCATCATTTTGACGCCATGGTACTGCTGCCTGGCTGTGACAAGATCATACCCGGCATGCTGATGGCTGCCGCCAGGCTGGATATTCCGGCCGTGATTGTACCCGGCGGTCCCATGCTTCCCGGCAACGTGGGGGGCAACCCGCTGTTCTGTTCCTCAGAGCTGCGGGAGTATCCGGGCCGGTTGGAGATGGGGACCGTGACGTTGGAGGAGATGAAGGAGGCTGAGAAGGCCGCCCTTCCAACGGTTGGAAGCTGCGCCCATCTGGGAACCGCCAATTCCATGTGCATGCTGACCGAGGTACTGGGAATGGCCCTGCCCGGCGCGGGAACCGCCCCGGCCGTGTCCAATAAGAGGAAACGTATTGCCAAGGCATCGGGGCGGTGTGTGATGGAACTGCTTAAGGAAGGCCTAACCCCAAGAAAGATACTGACCAGGGAGGCCATGCTCAACGGTATCGCCGGGGCCATGGCAACCGGTTCCTCCACCAACCTGGTGCTTCATCTGATGGCCATTGCCCATGAGGCAGGGGTGGAACTGACACTGGAGGACTTTGACCGCATCAGCCGCCAGGTACCGTTTGTGTGCAATCTCCAGCCCTCAGGGGATTATCCCATTGTATCCCTGGATGCCAGCGGCGGAATCCAGGCAGTGCTTAAGACAATTGAGACCAGGCTTCATAAGGATGTCCTGACCATTACCGGCAGGCCGCTGGGAGCACTTCTTGAATCAATCCAGGCCCGGCCGGACCTGGTGTTAAAATCCATGGATAAGCCCCAGAAGCCGGAAGGGGGCATTGCGGTCCTCAAGGGAAACCTGGCGCCCTCGGGCGCGGTGGTAAAGCAGTCAGGGGTAAAGCCTGCCATGTATCATTTCCGTGGGAAGGCAAGGGTCTTTGATTCCATGGAGGAAGCGGACGCGGCTGTCAGCGGCGGCGGGATAGAAAAGGGAACTGTCATTGTCATCCGGTATGAAGGCCCCAAGGGAGGCCCGGGCATGAGGGAAATGCTTTCCACCACAGCCCTTATCATGGGCCGGGGCATGGATGAGGACTGCGCCCTGGTCACGGACGGACGGTTCTCAGGCGCAACCCATGGGCCCTGCGTGGGCCATGTATCGCCTGAGGCAGCATCCGGCGGACCCATCGGTCTGGTGGAGGACGGGGATATCATAGAGATTGATATCCCGGGCCGCAGCCTGCATATTGAGGTGACAGAAGAGGAATTTGACAGAAGGCGGAAAACATTCGTGCCAATCAGAAAGCCCAGGAAACCTGCCATGGCCAAGTATGCGGCGCTGGTAGGTCCGGCTGATACAGGGGCTGTAATTGATGTGTCGAAGCTGGATTGATACGTGATATCAATCCGGAACTGGGGCAGGGCGGTTATTTATTACACGTTATATGAAGGACTGCATTTACAATCTTCCCTAAACCTATGCCAATCATCAGCCCTGCCATGCTTCCGGCGAATGTATCGGCCCAGCCGCCGGATAAGAATTTTTTATGCCCGCCGCCGCAGAAATACCCGGACAATGCCCCTGCGGCAATACCAATGATGATGAAACCGCCATAAATAAGGCCTTCCGTTTCCCGGCCGGTATAGTGGGTATGGCCGGCATTGTGGGTATAGCCGGCATTGTGGGTATTGACGGCAGTGTGGGTATGGCCGGTATTGTCAGTATGGATGGTATTGTCGGCAAGGTTGGCGTCGTCAGTATTGCCAGTGCTTTGAATGGACTCTTGCGGGGCCGGTGCCTCTGAGACCATGTCATTGATAAGAGTACTTACAACACGTTTTTTTGCATATTGATTGATTCTTTCCTGTGCGTCCTGGCTGATACTCACGGTTGTCCCTCCGCTTTAAATTAGTCTCATGGTATTATTTACATGGTATCACATGGGAAATGTTTTATCAATAGTATATCAGCCTGGGTTTCCACCGGGTAAAATGTAAAATTTCTTCCATCCTATCATAAAAATACAGAGTGGACATAAAATGAAAGGGTACCAAAAGAACGTGTACCAGGGTGTGTTTGAAAATTCATTCCCGCCATCTGCCCTAGAGCGTGTTTGATAATTCATTCCCGCCATCTATACGCCCCACTTCGAGGCAGGGACTGCCTGGACGCCATCCTGTGTTAAGGGCGCCATCCCGGTATCTCTTAAAATCCTCCTGGCATCATGCCTCATTGGACACGGTTCAGTCACCGATATCTGAGAAAAGCAGCAAAATACCGCTGTTTTTGCGGTGGGAAAATTAAGAGACATGTAATAAAAAGTTCACGGAAAATGTAAACTTAATCCTGTATGATGTACCTTGTATCCTATTCTGGAGAAAGCTGGGAGGAATAAAAGAATGAAAAGAACCATATTCAAGGGAGGAAAGATGTTTGCGCTGGCAGCAGCCCTGCTGTGTTCCACTGCGGCACTGGGCAGCACGTACGCTTATGCGGACACGGCCCAGGACCAGGCAGCCCAGGCGGCGGCCCAGGACCAGGCATTTGTCCCGGCCGTGTCGGGGCAGATAACCTCCTGCAAGATTACCGGGGATAAACAGAACATTGAGATTGGGTTTAGCAGCAGCGGGGACGCGGCCGGCACGGACGGGAAGATTTATATCTTTGAGATGCAGCCCTTTGAGGATGAGATTGGAAGCCGCAGGGATTATGCCGCATCGGCAGCAGCCCTTGGGAGCACTTCGGTGACCATTCCCCTGAACCTGGGAACACCCCAGGACCGCCTGTACAGCAGGTTCGTGCTGGCTGTGTATGACGGAGCGGACTTCCTGTCGGTCAGCAAACCCCACTATATTACCAATCCGGAGATTGTGGCAAAGAACCAGGAAGCCTTCAAGGACCCGTTAACCAAGAAGGGCCTGAATATTGAGATTGACATGCTCAGCGACGCCTTTGACCTGGGCGTGAAGCATGTGACCACCAACATTGCATTTTCACAGATCATGGGTACCGGCATCACCTATGATTATGACGGGGTGACCTACAACTTCAACAAGGCGGTAGTGGATGCCTATGACGAGACCATAAGCGCCCTGTCCGGCAAGGGAATGACCGTTACGGTCATCCTGCTTAACGACTGGAACCCCAACACCCCCGACCTTATCTACCCGGGAACCCAGAAGAATTCCAATGCATTTTACTATATGTTCAATGCGCAGACTGAGAACGGATTTGAGCAGACCAAGGCAATCGCCTCCTTCCTGGCAGACCATTACAGCGGCAAGAACCCCAATTACGGCAAGGTGTCCAACTGGATCATCGGCAATGAGATTAATAACCAGCAGTGGAATTACATGGGGCCAACGGACCTGACCGCCTATGTGAGGGCGTACCAGAAAGCCTTCCGCGTGATTTACACTGCCATCAAGAGCACCAATGCCAACGACAGGGTCTACTTCTCCCTGGACTATAACTGGATGAACGAGATTGACGGCAAGCTAAAATACGGCGGCAAGCAGATTGTGGACAGTTTCAACTCCATTGCCAACACAGAGGGACAGATGGAGTGGGGGCTGGCATATCATCCGTATCCATGCCCCATGACGGAGCCGGAATTCTGGGATGACCCGCAGTCCACAGGACTTTTTACCAATGATTTTAATTCCCCGGTCATCAACTTTGCCAACCTGAACGTGCTGACGGATTATTTTGTGCAGGATACGCTGCGCACCCCCTCCGGCCATGTGCGCCATATCATACTGACCGAGCAGGGCTTTACGTCCTACAGCCCCACCAGGGGCAACATACCTGAAATCCAGGCGGCAGCTTATGCCTACTCCTATTACCTGGTGGACAGCAACCCATATATTGACGCCTATACGGTGAGCCGCCAGGTGGATGCGCCTTCAGAGGCAAAGGACGGCCTGAAGTTCGGACTCTGGGAATGCGATATGAACCAGCCCAACCTGATAGTGGCAACCAAGCGCAAGAAGATATGGCAGGTATTCAGGGATATTGATAAGAAAAATGCCACCCTGGAGGCAACGGAGTTTGCCAAACCCATCATCGGTATCAGCAAATGGTCCGATGTGGTGCCAAACTTTAAGTGGAGGAGCCTGGAAAATTAAAGGCCCTGGAGCGTGTTTGAAAATTCATTCCCGCCGTCTGCCCGCCCCACTTCGCGGTATATTTGGCCCAAATTCACTTAACGTAGCCCGCTACGCCGCGCTCATTTGGGCCAAATCTCCCACAAAGTGGGACGCACAGCCGACGGAAAGCAATTTTCAAACACGCTCTGGTTGACAAACAAGGCCCAGCGTGTAAAATATTAATAGAAAAGGCTTAAGGAGCAGTGTACCTGGTGGTCGCTGCTCCTTTTTATAGAAGTGTACTCCCGGAGATTCCGGGAGTACACAGAACAGGTATGGAAAGGAACAGGTATGGGTTTAATTGTACAGAAATTCGGAGGGACCTCGGTAGCTGACACAGACAGGCTCCGTAATGTGGCAAAAATCATCACGGACACCTATAAGGCGGGAAACCAGGTGGTGGCCGTGCTTTCCGCACAGGGAGACACCACGGACGACCTGATAGCGATGGCAGGGAAGGTGAATCCCAATGCATCCAACCGGGAGATGGATATGCTGCTGTCCACAGGGGAACAGATATCAGTATCCCTGTGCGCCATGGCCATTGAAGCCCTGGGCTGCCCCGTCATATCCCTTACGGGCTGGCAGGCCGGCATGTTCACCAACACGGTTTCCAGGAACGCCAGGATCAAGCGGGTGGACACGGAGCGGATTGAGGCGGAGCTGAACCAGAGGAAGATTGTCATTGTCACCGGATTCCAGGGAATCAACAGGAACCAGGATATCACCACCCTTGGAAGGGGGGGATCCGACACGTCGGCAGTGGCCCTGGCAGCCGCCCTGGATGCGGAATTATGTCAGATTTACACGGATGTGGACGGCGTATACACCGCGGATCCAAGGACGGTAAAGGGAGCCAGGAAGCTGGATGAGGTGACCTACAACGAGATGCTGGAGCTGGCCACCCTGGGCGCCCAGGTGTTACATAACCGTTCGGTGGAGATGGCAAAGAAATATAATGTGAGACTGGAGGTGCTCTCAAGCTTTACGGGCCATCCGGGCACAAAAGTGAAGGGAGTAGTAAAGCGTATGGAAAAGTCATATATCAGCAGCGTGGCAAAGGATAAGAATATTTCAAGGATTGCACTGATTGGGGTGCCCAACGAAATAGGAACCTCTTTTAAGGTGTTTTCCCTTCTGGCCCAGAACCACATCAATGTGGACATCATCCTTCAGGGCATTGGCCATGAGGAGGGCAAGGACATCTGCTTTACCGTTGCCGAATCAGACCTTTTAAGGGCGGCCGGGCTTCTTGAGGACCACAGGGATGAAATCCGCTATGCGCGGCTTGAGACCAACACGGAAATCGCAAAGGTCTCTGTTGTGGGCGCGGGCATGATCAACAATCCCGGGGTGGCAGCCACGCTGTTTGAGGCGCTTTACGATGCCAATATCAACATCAACATGATTTCCACCAGCGAGATTAAGATATCGGTACTGGTTGACAAGAAGGATGCGGATAAAGCGGTCCAGGTCATCCATGACAAATTTTTTTCAATCGGATAAAAATTATTGAGTACTATCTAACAAAAATGGAGCTGCAGCCTTTCTTTTTCTTTTGGAAATGCTACAACTCCTTTCCATATTCCCCATTTGGCGGTTCGTTAATATTTTCACCTTTTTATACCGAAAGAACTTGAAATTTGACAAATTTATTATTATAATAGTATGTGGCAATATTTCTGCTTTTTTTTGCGTCATGGCTGTTTTGGGCGGCTGTGATGCTTAGATATTGTTAAACTTATGAATGATGGAGGACTGGAAAATGAGTAATTCAGCACAAACTTCAGCAAGCAGCCGCATCGCGGCACTGCTTGATGAGAACAGTTTTGTTGAAGTCGGCGCGTACATCACTGCCAGAAGTACGGACTTTAACATGACTGAGCAGGAGACCCCGGCTGATGGTGTGGTTACCGGTTATGGTACCATCGGTGGATGCCTGGTGTATGTATACAGCCAGGATGCGTCAGTATTAGGCGGTTCCATGGGTGAAATGCATGCAAAGAAGATCTGCAACATCTATTCCATGGCAATGAAGATGGGAGCGCCTGTGGTTGGCCTAGTGGACTGTGCAGGACTGCGTCTTCAGGAAGCAACCGACGCACTGGACGGCTTTGGGAAGCTGTATTTAAGCCAGACCATGGCATCCGGCGTGATTCCACAGATAACAGCAATCTTTGGAACCTGCGGCGGCGGCATGGCGGTATCTGCAGGCATTACGGATTTCACCTTTATGGAAGAGAAGTCCGGCAGGCTGTTTGTCAATGCACCGAATGCAATTGATGGGAACTACAAGGAAAAATGTGACACTTCCTCAGCTGAATTCCAGGCCAGGGAGTCAGGTCTGGCTGATTTTACAGGGGACGAAGCCTCTATCCTGTCCCAGATACGCAGCCTGGTATCCATACTGCCATCCAATAATGAAGATGATATGTCCTATGGCGAGTGCCAGGATGATTTAAACCGCATATGTGAGAACCTGGGTGCATGCACAGGGGATACGGCCCTGGCATTGTCCATGATTTCTGACAATAATTTCTTTATGGAAGTTAAGAAAGCTTATGAACCCTGCATGGTAACCGGCTTCATCCGCCTGAATGGGACAACCATTGGCTGCGTTGCAAACCGCACCGAGGTTTATGAAGACGGTGAGAAGAAGGAAGAGTTTGAGGCCGTACTGTCCGGCAAGGGCTGTGATAAGGCAACGGACTTCATCAATTTCTGTGACGCCTTCAACATTCCTGTACTTACCCTTGTGAACGTTAAGGGCTACAAGGCTAAGAAGTGCAGCGAGAGAAGGATTGCCAAGGCAGCGGCGCGCCTTACCTATGCATATGCCAATGCAAGCGTGCCAAAGGTAACGGTTGTTGTGAAGGAGGCATTCGGCAGCGCATACCTGACCATGGGCAGCAAGTCCATTGGCGCGGATGTGGTTTACGCATGGCCGAACGCTGTCATCGGCATGATGAATCCGGCTGAAGCAGTTAAAATCATGTACGCAGGCGAAATCAGCGCATCCGGGAACGCGGCTGCCCTGATTGCGGAGAAGACAGCAGAGTATACCACGCTGCAGTCCAGCGCCGTAGCGGCTGCTAAGAGAGGATATGTAGATGATATCATCAAGGCAGAGGAGACCCGTCAGAGGGTAATCGCGGCCTTTGAAATGCTGTTCACAAAGAGAGAGGACCGTCCGTCTAAGAAGCATGGCACGGTTTAAAGAGAGGTGACAGGTATATGAGACGATTAATGAAACGAGCGGCAGCAGCGGTTCTGATGGCTGCCTGCCTGATGAGCCTGTCTGCCTGCTCTGCTAAACAGGATGATGCTGCAGCAAAAGTTCCCCAGATCAGCATGGAGGGAACCCCTGTAGATGAGAACATGGCCATCAGTAAGAAAATACAGGCGGCACAGGATTTGTCAGTATCCCTGGAACAGCTGAATGTCCAGAAGGCCATGTATGAGAAAGTGGGAACCGAAGACAGCGTTAATTACTTTAATGTCCTGATTGATGCGAAGCATGAATTCGGCGAAGTAAGGGATGTGGATCTGGACGGCGCATCGGTGGTGCTCCTGTCTGACGGCAGCTATACGGTTGCCCTTCCGGTTACCTTCACCGAAGGAAAGATGCAGTATGTGGTCAATGTAAATGATGCCACCGGCAAGGTTGTATCTGAGTTTACCGAACTGGTTGATGCGTCGGAAGATGATAAGAGCGTGGGCAGCCTGCTGGAGACAGCCACGGTATATGCTGTGATTGGTATCGGGACAGTGTTTACTGTTTTGATTTTCATCAGCCTGCTGATTGCCTGCTTCAAATTGATCCACAAGTGGGAGAATGGGCTTAAAGCAAAGAATGATGCGCCGGCGCCAGCACCGGTTCCGGTAAAGGCAGCGCCCGCAGCACCGGCAGCAGGCCCGGATTTATCCGGCGATGCCGAGCTTGTAGCAGTTATCACAGCGGCCATAGCCGCTTATGAGGGAACTTCTTCTAACGGTCTGGTGGTTCGTTCCATCCGCCGCGTACAGGGTTCCAGGCGGAGATAGGAACAGGATTCCGTAATTATTCTTAATTTCAGGAGGAATTATATAATGAAGACATATACAATTACAGTTAATGGAAAAGCATATGCAGTAACCGTAGAAGAAGGCGCAGCCGCAGGTGCTGCACCGGCAGCAGCTCCTGTTGCGCCAGCAGCGGCACCGGCACCGGCAGCAGCTCCCGCGCCGGCGGCAGCTCCTGCACCGGCAGGCGCAGCAGGCTCCGTACAGGTTGCGGCTCCAATGCCTGGCAAGGTAGTGGCTGTTAAGGGCGCTGTTGGCCAGGCTGTGAAGAAGGGCGACGTCATCCTGGTCCTGGAAGCAATGAAGATGGAAAATGATATCGTGGCTCCTCAGGATGGAACCATTGCCAGCATTAATGTATCCACTGGCGATTCCGTTGAATCAGGCGCGGTTTTGGCTACTCTGAACTAATAAAATAGGTGGGTCCATAGTAATATGGGATTCATTATGGAGGGAACATTATGGATTTTGGCAATATAGTTAACAACCTGCTGAACCAGATGGCGTTTTTCCATTTGGACGCAGGCAATTATGCAATGATCGTAGTAGCCTTGGTGTTCTTGTATCTGGCCATCAGGAAGGGGTATGAGCCCCTGCTTCTGATTCCCATTGCATTCGGTATGCTGCTGGTTAATATTTATCCTGAGATCATGTATTCACCGGAACAGACATCCAATGGGACCGGAGGGCTTTTGTGGTATTTCTTCCAGCTGGATGAGTGGAGCATTTTACCGTCCCTTATATTCCTGGGCGTGGGCGCCATGACGGACTTTGGTCCGCTGATAGCCAACCCAATCAGCTTTATTATGGGAGCCGCGGCGCAGCTGGGTATCTATTCCGCTTATTTCCTGGCTATCCTGCTGGGATTCTCGGGCAAGGAAGCGGCCGCCATCTCCATCATCGGCGGAGCGGACGGCCCCACATCCCTGTTCCTGTGCAGCAAGCTGGGACAGACACAGATCATGGGACCCATTGCAGTGGCAGCATATTCCTATATGGCGCTGGTGCCGATCATCCAGCCGCCGTTCATGAAGCTGCTTACAACTGAGAAAGAACGTAAGATCAAGATGGAACAGCTTCGTCCGGTATCCAAGCTGGAGAAGATTTTATTCCCAATCATCGTAACCGTGGTAGTGTGTCTGATTCTGCCGTCCACAGCTCCTCTTGTGGGCATGCTGATGTTAGGCAACCTGTTCCGTGAGAGCGGCGTTGTGAAGCAGCTGGCTGACACGGCAAGCAACGCGCTGATGTATATTGTAGTCATCCTGCTGGGAACTTCAGTCGGAGCAACCACCAGCGCTGAAGCATTTTTAAATGCAACCACCGTTAAGATTGTTGTCCTGGGCCTTGTTGCATTCTGTTTCGGCACCATTGGCGGCGTTCTTTTCGGAAAGCTCCTCTGCAAGATTACCGGAGGAAAGATCAACCCGTTAATCGGTTCCGCAGGCGTATCTGCAGTTCCTATGGCCGCGCGTGTATCCCAGAAGGTTGGTTCTGAAGCAGATCCTACCAACTTCCTGCTGATGCATGCCATGGGACCCAACGTTGCAGGCGTTATCGGTACTGCGGTTGCAGCCGGTACGTTCATGGCAATCTTTGGGGTATAACGGTATAACATTTTGACAATTATAGGAGGATTATAACTATGGCAGAGATAGAGAAGAGGCCAGTAAAGATTGTGGAGACCGTCCTTCGTGACGCCCATCAGTCCTTGCTTGCAACCAGGATGTCTACTGAGCAGATGCTGCCCATTATTGATAAGATGGACAAAGTAGGCTACCACGCAGTTGAGTGCTGGGGCGGCGCTACATTTGACTCCTGCCTTCGTTTCCTGAAGGAAGACCCATGGGACAGACTGAGGAAACTGAGGGATGGTTTTAAGAATACCAAGCTGCAGATGCTGTTCCGCGGACAGAATATCCTGGGATATAACCACTATGCAGATGATGTGGTGGAGTACTTTGTACAGAAGTCCATTGCCAATGGTATTGATATCATTCGTATTTTTGACTGTCTGAACGATATCCGCAACCTGGAGACAGCTGTTAAGGCTACCAACAAGGAAAAGGGTCATGCCCAGATTGCCCTGTGCTATACACTGGGTGACGCATATACACTGGATTACTGGAAGGACATTGCCAAGAGGATTGAGGACATGGGCGCTGATTCCCTGTGTATCAAGGATATGGCCGGACTTCTGACACCGTACGCTGCAGCTGAGCTGGTACAGGCCCTGAAGGAAGGAACCAAGCTTCCAATCGACCTGCATACCCATTACACCTCCGGCGTTGCTTCCATGACCTACTTAAAGGCAGTAGAGGCAGGCTGTGAGATCATTGACTGTGCAATGTCTCCTCTGGCACTGGGAACCAGCCAGCCCGCAACCGAGGTCATGGTTGAGACCTTCCGCGGCACACCTTACGACACTGGTTATGACCAGACGCTGCTGGCTGAGATTGCAGACCACTTCCAGCCCGTGCGTGAGCAGGCGCTTAAGAGCGGCCTCCTGAATCCAAAGGTGCTGGGCGTTAATATCAAGACCCTTCAGTACCAGGTTCCGGGCGGCATGCTTTCCAACCTGGTAAGCCAGTTAAAGGAAGCCGGACAGGAAGACAAGTACCGCCAGGTTTTAGAGGAAATCCCCAGGGTGCGTAAGGACTTTGGCGAGCCGCCCCTGGTTACTCCGTCTTCACAGATTGTCGGTACCCAGGCTGTCATGAACGTCATCATGGGCGAGCGCTATAAGATGGTTCCCAAGGAGTCCAAGAAGATCATGCTGGGCGAGTTCGGCCAGACCGTTAAGCCCTTTAATCCTGAAGTCCAGAAGAAGATCATCGGCGATGAGACGCCAATCACCTGCCGTCCAGCCGACCTGATTCCGCCTCAGCTTCCTCAGTTTGAGAAGGAATGCGCACAGTGGAAGCAGCAGGATGAGGATGTGCTGAGTTATGCACTGTTCCCGGCTGTTGCAAAGGACTTCTTTGAGTACAGGGCCGCCCAGCAGACCAAGGTGGACAGCTCTGTGGCTGATAAGGAGAGTAAGGCTTATCCTGTGTAAATGGGATAAGGGCTGTAACAGAGGGAAGTACGAAATAACTGATGATGATATGTATGCAAAGGCTGTCTCCGGTTGGGGGCAGCCTTTCCTGATAACCGGGGTCATGTACCCCCTGAGCTAAAATAAAACTTGCGTAAATGTCAAAACCTTCGTAAGATAGAACTAGGATTTAAATATATGATAGGCCGGAGCGGTGTCAGAAGGCGGTTAAGAGGGTTGTGTGATGAGGAAAATAAGAGAAGTGGCAATAATTGGGTTAGGCGCAATGGGAGCGGGGTACGCCTGGCAGATTGCAGAATGTAATAAAGATGTGGTCCTGTATGGTATTGTGAAGGATTCCCGGAGATATAGAGAAAAACCTGTCTTAGTAAATGGCCGGAAACTTTCCCTGCAGTACTGTTCTTTTGAAGAACAGATGAACCACCCAATGGATTTGATTATTGTGGCTGTGAAATCATATAATCTGCCGGATGTGATTAAGCATATGGCGTCAATGGTGGGGCCGGACACGAAGATTTTGTCATTATTAAACGGGTTGACCAGCGAGGAGAAGCTGATTCAGGCATTTGGGGATGGACATGTGCTGTATGCAACTGTTACTGGCGCGGATGCCAACAAAAACGGTAATCAGGTGACCTTTAATAAGGCGGGGTGCCTGCATTTTGGAGAGAAGATAAACAAAGGGCAATATTCAGGGCCGGTTCGGGAAGTAGCTGCATTTTTAGAGGAAAGCGGTATTGATTATCAGATACCGGAGGATATGGAACACAAGCTTTGGGAGAAATTCCTTATCAATGTGGGATGCAATCAGACCAGCACAGCATATCAGATGAATTATGGTCAGATGAGGGAGAGCGAAGGAGCCATGGAGACAATGAGGAGTGCCCAACGTGAGGTGATTGCGCTGGCCAACCATTTTGGGGTTTCTTTAAGTGAAGAGAATATCAGGGCCTGGGAAGACAGCCTGCAAAACCTGACCTCCCAGGGACGGTCCTCCATGCTTCAGGATTACTGGCAGGGGCGCCCTCTGGAGATGGACATATTAGGTGACACTGTATTGGAACTGGGCAGGAAGGCAGGTATTGCCGTACCTGTTAACGAGATGCTCAGTAATAAAATCCATCAGATGGTACAGGAGAGAAATGTGGTAAACCGTGGGTCTGCGGCTGCACCGGATAAAATAGCCACCCAGCTGCGTCTGGATATCCTGCGGCAGACAATAAAAAAGGGTGATAAGATGGCGGAGAACCAGCTGGCCAGGCGTTTTTGCGCAAGCAGAAGTTCCGTGAGGACAGCCCTGCAGATCCTATCCAACGAAGGACTGATCATCACACACAGTAACGGACGGCGGGAAGTGGTGGAATTTACTGAGAAACAGGTAATGGAATTATATAATTTCCGCTGCCTGCTGGAACAGGAAGCCCTGAGATTAATGCTGAGCCAGAAGAATTCCATGTTTCCTTTAATAGCCAAGGTACTGGAAAAGATAGAAAAAGCATGCCTGTCCAATGATGGGAATATTGACTGGTATGACCTGGATGTCCAGTTCCACAGGGCGCAGGTACGTTCTTCAGGAAACCTGTTTGTCATAAATGCCTGGGAAAGCAACGCCCAACTCATCTACACTCTTATGAGTTTTAATACATCTGCCGGATATGGCGAGGAATATGCATCTACTTTTTTTGAAAAACATCGGCGGTTATATGAGCTGTGGCTGTCAGATGATAAGGACAGTTATCAGGAATTAAAGAAACATATTATGGATGCGGAGATAATATCCAAATCAGTATTAAATAGTGTGTACATGGAGAAATAGTCAATGGCAGTATCTGAAATCAATGGTATCAGATACTGCCATTTTGTTATATACAACTCGAAATAAAATGTCGACATTTTGTGTTAATAAGTTGACACTTTATAAAAAATGTGCTACATTAGTAGCAGATAATTTAAACCATATCTAAAATGAAAAGGAGAAAGGTATATGAAGAAATTAGTGGTAATGGGGTTGGCATTAACAATGGCATTAGGCATTACGGCTTGTTCAGGGGGGAATTCTTCACAGACGGAATCAACGGGTCCATCTGTTGGGACAGAGGCAGCCTCCTCAACAGAAGCAGGGAAAAGTGAGGAAACACCTGCACAGGCAGATGGGGATGTGGAAACCAAGGAGCTTAAGGTATCCCATGTATTTGCAGAAAGCCATCCGGTCCATCAGGCGTTTTTGCAGGCTTCGGATGAACTTTATGATAAGACCGGAGGGAGGTATAAACTGGTTATTTATCCTAACGGTACATATGGAAATTATACGGACAGTATTACGGCATGCCAGATGGGGACTCTGGATATCGCATGTCTGGACAGTGCGTCCGACTGGCTGGAAGCAGGAGGCGTGCTGTTTGCGCCATATTGCTTTGACAGCTACGAACATTGGCAGTCATTTAAGGAGAGTGATTTATGTACGGAGATGCGCGGGGAAATCAGTAAAGCAGTGGGAGGCATTAATCAGCTGAACATGTATAACTTCGGTTTCCGCAATCTGACTGCCAATAAGGAGATACGTACATTAGAAGATTTCAACGGACTGACACTGCGGTGCGTGAACTTTGAGCCGTATTCCACACTGAAGGATGTTTTCCAGGTAGCCATTACCTCAATACCCATTGAGGATGTGTACATGTCCCTGCAGACAGGCGTTGCGGACTGTGAGGAAAATCCGGTAACACAGATTGTAACCATGAAGTTCTATGAAGTCCAGGATTATCTGATTATGACACAGCATATGCTTGCCTGTTCATCGACCATCATTAATCAAGGTTTGTGGGATGGACTGCCTGAGGATGATAAGGCTATTTTCTCAGAAGTATTTACCAATATGGGTAATAACGTGGATAAAATGACCGTTGAAAATGAGTCTGCCCTGATTGACGAGTGTGTGTCCAACGGTATGACATTAATTGAAGATATTGACACCACGCCGTTTAAGGAAAATGCACAGAAGGTGGTAGAAAATTATCCTGCATGGAAAGAGTGGTACAATCAGATTCAGGCGATGAAATAACAGCAGAAGGGGAGAGGTTCCATGGAAAAGGCATTACAGGGGATTTTTTGGATTAACACAAAACTGAAACAGATAGAAAAGGCCTGTGGATGTATCTGTCTTGGCGTGCTATTTACAGTCATGATTTCCAATGCCATGCTGCGGTATTGTCTGCACAGCGGATTTAACTGGTCTGATGAACTGAATCAATTCCTGTTTGTATGGATGGGATTCCTGGCATCGGCTTATGCCATGGGCGATGACAAGCATCTGAATGTGGCTGCCTTTGTAAGCCTGTTTCCGAAATCTGTCCAATATGTCATAAGGCAGTTGATGAACATTATTATGCTGGTATTTTTTGTGATGTACATTCCGGCCCTCATGGAACTCCTGGGGCAGCTGGCCATATCCAGTGTGATGAGGCTTCCTTTAAAATATGTGTATGCAATCCTGCCGGTTAGTTTTGGGCTTATGAGCTATCATATTTTGTGTAATATGATAATGGATACCCAATGCTTCATGAGGGCACATAAGGGAGGAGGAAAGGTAAATGTCTAGCATCGCGTTGTTTTTAGTTAGTTTCATCGCATTTTTTGTATTAGGGATGCCGATTGCAGCAGCCATGATCATATCCTCCTTTATGTACGCATTAAACAGCGGGATGGGGCTTGCCATCATGGGGACCAAGATGTTTACAGGGCTTAATAACTTTGCCCTGGTAGCGATTCCGCTGTTTATCCTTACTGCTGAAGTAATGAACCGTACATCCGTGGCGGACCGTATTTTTAAATTCTGCAGGGACATGGTGGGATATATACCGGGAGGTATGGGGCACGTTAACATTACAACAAGTATCATATTTGCCGGAATGTCAGGTTCAGCCGTGGCAGATGCCGGAGGAATCGGACATCTGGCCTATCAGGCAATGGTGGATGAGGGGTTTGACAGGGAATTCAGCGCATCCACCACGGTTGCCTCATCTACCATAGGCCCGATCATACCCCCAAGTATACCGGCAGTTGTTTACGCCATGGTGGCCAATGTGTCGGTAGGCCGTCTTTTGTTCGGAGGCATACTGCCAGGACTGATTATGGGCCTTATCCTGATGGCATATGTATACCTTTACTCCCTGCGGCACAATGGGCCAAGGCTGAAATGGCAGGGATGGCGGTATTATCTGGTACATTTGCTGTATTCGCTGTTCTCCTGCATACTTCCCCTTCTGACCCCGGCCATCCTCTTAGGAGGTATTTATCTGGGAGTGGTCACTACCACGGAAGCGGCAGCGCTGGCAGTATTATATGCCTTGGTGCTGGGGGTCTTGGTATACCGTACTATGAAGATCAAAGATTTTATTGAGAGCCTGAAGAGCGTATTTATTACCAGCGGCTCTGTGCTTCTTGTGATTCCGGCGGCCAAATGTTTCAGCTTTGTCATGACAGCAGAAAACCTGCAGGTCAAATTATATGCGCTTCTCACATCATTTGCAGGAGACAGCAAGTTTTTAGTGGCTCTTTGTGTTACTGTGCTGTTTCTCATACTTGGTTGTTTGAGTGACCCAAATGTGAATATCATGGTATTCGTTCCTATGATACTGCCCTTGCTGAATGCAGCGGGATTTGATCCGGTACATGCAGGCATCTGTATTATCGTAATTGCGATGATAGGCAATATCACACCGCCGGTAGGGGTGGTGCTGATGACGACCTGCAGCATAGAGCATCTATCCATGGAACAGGTGTGTAAAAAACTCTGGCCGTTTCTGTTTGTCCTGATGGTTGAGGTTATTATATTATGGGCGTTTCCGTGGCTTGTAACCGGAATCCCGAATATGCTGATGAGATAGAGGGGATAGTCCATGAAATTTATAATGGTAGATATAGGGAGTACATTCATAAAAGCCGGTCTGTTTGATGTAGGCCTGAAGAAGCAGATAGAGAAGACAAAATATCCCACACCTCCCAGAAAGGCAAATCATGACAGCAGTTATTATGAGAATGACGCCATGGAAGTGGTGGGGATAGTAAAGGGAATTATTCATGACTGCTGCAGGAAACATCCGGATACAACTGGAATCCTGTTTTCTACCCAGCAGCATGGATGTGTTGTCTGCCATCCGGAACTTGAAGGGGATACTTATATTTCATGGCAGGATACCAGGTGCCTGAAGCGCAGGGAAAGCAGTGGATACAGCTACATAGAAGAGCTGAAGGCGCGGTTTTCCAGAGAAATGATGGAACCCAACGGTGTTTATATAAAACCGGCATTGGCGCTGTGTAACTTGTATACTTTGTTTGAGGAACAGGGGTTGTCAAGGAAATGTGAGACACACGTGCATACGCTTGGCTCTTACATCATTGAAAAGCTGACAGGAAATGGAATCTGCCATATTACAAATGCCGCTCCCATGGGGTTTGCCAATATCCTGGATAATACATGGCGTACCGATATGCTGGAACAGGCCGGGCTGGGGTTCATAAAGCTGCCTGCCATAACCAGCCAGATGGAATGCTGCGGGTATTATCAGGAGGGGGATGTACGGTTAGGCGTGTTTCCTGATGTGGGGGATGTACAGACCAGCGTATATGGGACAGATGCCGTGACAGGGGACCTTATTATTAATATAGGAACCAGTGGGCAGCTGATTTACATAACGGACCGGTATGTACCGGGAAATTATGAAATAAGGCCTTTCTATGAGAACAATTATTGTAATGTCATATCCTGCATGCCGGGAGGGCGGAATTTTGATGTACAGATTGATTATATCCGGGATATAGGAAGGCAGATATTCGGTTCATCCTTGAACCGGGAAGAGATATGGAACAGACTGCATCACATGGAACCCTGGCATGACACACAGGGGCTGGAGGTGGACTGCGGGTTCTATGAACTGCCGGATCGGCTGGCAGATGGGAGTATACGGCATATAAACCATGATAACCTGAAACTTAAGAATGTAATGTGGGCAACTGCTTTAGACTTTGGAAGAAAATATAGGGAATTCGCGGATTATCTGAGCGGACAGGAAGCCCGGAAGAAAACCATATATTTTACAGGGGGAGCAATCCTGAAAAACAGGAAATTACAGGAGGCGATACAGCAGGAACTGGAAATTCAGGAGATTGTCTGTGCTGCGGATGATGAGGTATTCAGGGGAATGCAGAAATTAGTGCTTAAGTGTGCGGAAAGGATGGATTGGGATGAAACAGGAAATCAGAGGGGGGCAGGAAGTAACCGGTGTATTCCTGTCGGAAATCGCGGCTCCGAACCTACTGCGTCTGATGCAGGCATCAGGGCTTGATTATGTGATTGTGGACTGTGAGCACGGATATTTTGACTATTCACAGGTAGCGGCCTTAGCAGCGGTGGGAAATGGAATCCATTTTCCTGTAATTGTCCGGATCCCGTCCGTGGCAAGGGATTGTATCCAGAAGTATCTGGACGCAGGCGTGGACGGACTTCTGGTTCCCATGCTGGAGACAAAAGAGCAGGCCCGGATGCTGGTGAGGTATGGGAAATATGCACCTGAAGGGAAACGTGGCATATCTACCATGCGTCCCCACAGTAATTACAATCCGGGGAGCCTGCAGGAGTATACATCGGCAGCCAATGGACGGATTATGCTGTTTGCCCAGATTGAAACGAAAAAGGGAGTTGATAATATAGGCGATATCGTTTCAGTCCCCGGTCTGGATGGTATTTTTATCGGGCCCAATGACCTGGCGTGTGACCTGGGTACAATGGGAGACTTTTCTACACCAGCAATGGAACGCTGCATCAGCACTGTGATTGAGGAATCAAAAAAAGCAGGACTGCCCAGCGGAATCATTACATCCAAGACCGAACTGATTAAACAGTGCCGCTGTAAAGGTATGACCATGTTCAGCTGTGACAGTGAACTGGGGTTATTGAAGAAAGGGATTCTGGAGATGAGGAAACGCTCTCAGGGTTAGCTTTCAGGGTTAAAAAAGCAGGACGGGTTTTAGCAGATGGCCCGTCCTGTTTTGATGTATTTTATCTTACTGCCGTGCCCACTGAAGGGCAGAATAAACATCCAGCATCCCCCCGCTATATACCCTTCCGTTCAGGGTATCCAGCTTATGGGCCGAGGTAATGAGGATATTCCTCACATCCTGCAGGCTCAGTTCCGGCCGGGCAGAGTAGAGCATGGCTGCAGCGCCGGCCACCATGGGCGCTGCCATGGAAGTGCCGGACATGAAGGCATAGGATTTATCCGGGATGGTGCTCAGGATGAATGTACCCGGCGCGGCAATATCCACGCTGGCCGGGCCGAAATTGGAGCTTCTGTCCAGTTTGCCGTTGAATATCAGGTTGGCCACGGTGATGATATTATCGTATGGCAGGCTGGCAGGGTAGACCGGATTCTGATCAATATTATAACCGATTTCATCTTCGTTCCCATTGCCTGCCGCAACCACAAACAGCATCTTGGAACCCTGGATGGCTGCGCGGAACTCCTCGGTGCAGTTTTCGGAACCAAAGCTTAGGTTACATATCTGGGCCCCGTTGGCTTCTGCATAGCGGATAGCGGCAATCACACTTTCCGGGCTTCCTTTTCCTTCCTCACCCCCAAGGGCTTTGATGGACATGATTTTGACATACTGGTTATCCGTGATTCCCACCGAACCGCCGTTGTTCCTGGAAGCTGCGATGGTGCCTGCGGCGTGGGTGCCGTGGTTGTCTTCCTTCCCTGTGTAGAGCTGGTTGTTATTGTCAATGAAGTTCCAGCCGTTCACATCGTCAATGAAGCCATTGCCGTCATTGTCAATACCGTCGCCGGGAATCTCATCCTCATTGACCCACATGGCGTCCTTAAGGTCCGGGTGATCCACATCAATACCCGTGTCAATGATTGCCACAATGACCGGACGTTTGTTCTCAATCTGATTATAAAGTTCCCAGGCAGGCTGTAGGTTGATATCAATCCCCTTTACCGCGTCAATGGTGCTGGCCTTAAAGTTGCTGGGTCCAAGAGGCGGAAGGGATATGGTGTCCACTCCGTTCTCATCTGTCCGGATAATGGGTTCCACTGTCTTTATATCCAGCTTCCGCTCAATCTTCTGTACCTGTCCGTCGTTCTTAAAGGCCCATTGGTAAGCAGCATAGTCATCCTGGGTGGAGAGGTTGTTGAGGCCTGGTCCTATTGCATATGGTGCGAATGAATCCTGTCCTGAGTCAGCATCGTATTGTGTGAATACGCCCTGTCCCGGGTACGCCGCAGGTGCCGTATGGATTGGGGCTGCCGCAAGTGCTGCTGTCATGGCAAGCGGGAGGGCAGCCGCCGTGAATTTGTTCATATCTGAGTTACTCCTTTTCATGTATATATCTAAACCGCGCTTACGCTGCATTGTAATAGTATAGCACATAAGATATCACATGATCTTGAAGATTTTATGAAATTTTCTTCAAATATATTACAAATCAGGCTTAATCCAGCTTCCATATATCGCGGTTATACTCTTCAATGGTGCGGTCGGAAGAGAAGAAACCGGCTTGGCTGATGTTGATGAGCATTTTCCTGGCCCAGTCCGTGCGGTCCTCATAGTCATTGTATGCCTGTTCCTTGGCCTGGCAGTAGGCGTCAAAGTCAGGGAAGGTCATGAACCAGTCCTTGGTCAGCAGTTCATTTGACAGACGCTCCAGGTGTTCCTTTGAACCCACGGCCATCATCTGGGGACCGGTGATGAAGTCCACGGCTTCCCGGATGGATGGATTCCCGTCATAGTAGGCCCTGGAGCAGTAGCTTCCGTCCTTGTAACGCTGGATTACTGTTTCGCTGGAATCACCAAAGATATAGATATTGTCATCTCCCACAAGTTCGTGGATTTCCACATTGGCCCCGTCGTCCGTTCCCAGGGTAACGGCGCCGTTGAGCATGAACTTCATGTTGCCTGTGCCGCTGGCTTCCTTGGAGGCAAGGGAAATCTGTTCGGATATATCGCAGGCAGGTATCAGCTTCTCAGCCAGGGTCACGTTGTAGTTATTGACCATGATTACCTGCAGCCATGGTTTTACATCCGGGTCATTGTCAATGATCTGTTCCAGGCAGAGGATCATGTGGATGATATCCTTTGCAATCACATAAGCAGGCGCTGCCTTGGCTCCGAATAAGGCGGTAATGGGGGTGGTCGGCTTTTTGCCCTTTTTAATCTCCAGGTATTTGTGGACCAGATACAGGGCGTTCATCTGCTGGCGCTTGTATTCGTGAAGGCGTTTGATCTGGATGTCAAATATGGACTGAGGATTTATCTCCACTCCCTGGGTCTCCTTAAGATACAGGGCCAGGTCTTCTTTTTTCCTGTCCTTGATGGCTAAGAGGCGGTGCAGCGTCTTCATGTTATTTATGAATTCCGGGGCGCCCAGCTTCTTTAACTCCATGGCATCCTTTTTAAACCCGCTGCCGATTAATTCTTCAATGAGCGCGGTCAGCTGGGGATTGCAGTGAAGGAGCCACCGGCGGAAGGTGATGCCATTTGTCTTGTTATTGAATTTCTCAGGATAAATCTGATAAAAGTTGTTCAGTTCATTTTCCTTCAGGATATCCGTATGGAGGGCGGCAACGCCGTTGACGCTGAAGCCATAGTGGATATCCATATGGGCCATATGGACCCGGTCGCCTTTGTCGATGATGGCCACGGACTGGTCGTCAAACCTGCGGCGCACCTTGTCATCCAGCACCTCCATGATTGGAATCAGCTGGGGCACGGTTTCCTTAAAATATTCCATGGGCCATGTTTCCAGGGCTTCCGCCAGTATGGTGTGGTTGGTGTAGGCGCAGGTCCTGCTTACCACCTGGATGGCATCGTCCATTTCCATGCCGTGTTCCGTGGTGAGCAGCCGTATCAGTTCCGGTATGACCATGGTCGGGTGTGTGTCATTGATCTGGATGACCGCATAATCGGGCAGGTCGTAAAGGCTGGAGCCTTTGCCAAGTGCTTCTGACAGAATCAGGCGCGCGGCATTGCTGACCATGAAATACTGCTGGCAGATGCGCAGGACCTGGCCTGCCTTGTCACTGTCGTCCGGGTACAGGAACAGGGTAAGGTTTTTGCGGATATCCTTTTTGTCAAAGGAAATGCCTTCTGTTACCAGGGATTCGTCCACGGTCTCCACGTCAAACAGATGAAGGGTATTGGTGCGGTTTCCATAGCCGGTTACCTGGATGTCGTACATCCTGGAGGTAAGGGTAAAGCCCTTGTAGGGAATCTTGTAGGTCACGTCTGTTTTGGTCAGCCATGAGGCGTCCTTAATCCAGGGATTCGGTTCCTCGTCCTGAAGGTTATCTTTAAACAGCTGTTTAAAAAGGCCGAAATGATAATTAAGGCCAATCCCATCCCCGTTCAATCCAAGGGTTGCAATGGAATCCAGGAAGCAGGCGGCCAGGCGGCCCAGTCCTCCGTTGCCAAGGGAGGGTTCCGGTTCCATCTCCTCAATCCGGCTTAAGGATATGCCGTGGGTGTCCAGGATGTTTTTTACGCTGTCATAAATCCCAAGGTTAATCATATTGTTGGACAGCAGTTTTCCAATAAGGAATTCAGCGGAAATGTAATAGAGCTTTTTCTTCCCTGTACCAGATCTGTGCGTACCGGCCAGTTCTTTTACCAGGCCCAGGAGGCCTGTGTAAATCTCCTGGTCAGAGCAGGCAGACAGGTCCTTTTTACATGCAGCGGTGAGCATTTCTTCCAGTTGTTTTTGATTCATGGGATTACTTCCTTTCAATGAATGCCGGGCGCGCAGATGGCGGGAATGAATGTTCGGACGCGCCCTGACATGGGGTTACGTAACTATATTATGGATATGGATGACAGAGGGCACCTGGAAAAAAGCAGTGTTCAGATACACCTCGAGAGCGTGTTTGAAAATTCATTCCCGCCATCTGCCCTAAGGAATCCACCATAGGTACCCCTTAGGGCAAAGCCCGCCCCACTTCGCGGCATATTTGGTCCCAATTCGGTCAACGTAGCCCGCTACGCCTCCCTCATCGGGACCAAATCTCCCACAAAGTGGGACGCACAGCTGACGGAAAGCAATTTTCAAACACGCTCTAATACGTTTGTCTGTATTATAGTGTGATGCGGAAAGAAAATCTTGCATAATTATGCCCATATATAGTACAATACTATCAAATTAAATGGACAGGGAGGATGAAACCGGTTGGATGGGCGCGTAAATTGGCATTATTATGATTACCATGAGATTAAGGAACATGCGGGACGTGATTTCCCTTTTAATATTTATCCTTGCTCCATTCCCCTTGATTTTAAGCTGGTGCCGGTCCATTGGCATGAGGAAATGGAAATCATTTCCGTAAAAAAGGGGCGTGGTCTGGTCACGGTGGACATGGTTCCCTACGAGGTGGGGACCGGGGATGCGGTTGCTGTATTTCCGGGACAGCTGCATGGAATCAGCCAGACGGGCGGGGAGGCAATGGAATATGAGAATATCATATTCCGCCCATCCATGCTCATGGCGGCTGACCAGGATGTGTGCACGGCAGAGTTCCTCCTGCCCCTGGCCGAAGGCCGGATTAAAAGCCCGGTCCATATGAAGGCGGGTATGGAGGATTATGCGTCTTTGTCGGAATGCATCCGGCGTCTGGATACATTGTGCAGGGATAAGCCCTATGGCTACCAGCTGGGGGTTAAGGGGGAACTGTTTTCGCTTCTGTGCCTTCTGGCCGCAAAAAGCCTTCCAATCCATGGGGAGCGCCCCAGCAAGTCCAGGGAAAAAATGAAGCTGCTGCTTGGATATATCGAGGAACACTATGGGGAACGTATTACGGTGGAGGATGGGGCCGCCCTGTGCTTTTACAGCAATTCCCATTTCATGAAGTTCTTTAAACGGTACATGGGGATGCCGTTTACACAGTATCTCAATGATTTCAGGCTGGAAAAGGCAGCCGGATTACTGCGGACCACATTGCTGCAGGTGACGGACGTTGCACAGCAGTGCGGTTTTGATAATATTTCCTATTTTAACCGGCTGTTCCGGAAAAAGTATCATGGGACGCCGGGCGCGTATAGGAAAGATTGGGAAATGGACTGAAGCCGGTGTATGTGGCCAGGCTGCCGGTGTATGTGGCCAGGCTGCCGGTGTATGTGGCCAGGCTGCCGGTGTATGTGGCCAGGCGGCCGCTGTATGTAGTCAGGTTGCCGCTGTACATGGCTGGCTGCTGCCGCTGCGTATAACGGCCTGCTGCAGGCTTGTATCCGGAATAAAACTGTGATACAATTAAGCGACATTTTCCAGGGAGTGGAATCAGATTCAGCAAGGATTGGAATAAAGGAGATAAACAGGATGCGGGAATGCGGTATGCTGCTTCCGATTGCCAGCCTGCCTTCGAGGTACGGCATCGGGGCATTTTCAAAAGAAGCGTATGATTTTATTGATAAATTAAAGGCGGCGGGACAGCAGTACTGGCAGATCCTGCCTTTGGGCCCCACTGGTTTCGGGGATTCGCCTTACCAGTCCTTTTCAGCCTTTGCAGGGAATCCATATTTTATTGATTTGGAAAAGCTGACAGAGGAGGGGCTGCTGACAGAAGAGGAATGCCAGGCAGTGGATTTTGGGAATGATGACAGGGATATTGATTATGGAAAATTGTATGACGGCCGGTTCCCGCTTCTTCGAAAGGCGTATGGAAGATGGAAATGTAGGCTGACAGGCAGGGACTGGGTGCCAGAGGAAACCCAGGGCAGTGCTGCGGATGCAGCCGGGGCGGCAATGGGCCCGGAAGATGGTGCTGCGGATGCGGCCAGGGTGGTAGTGGACCCGGAATACAGTGCTGCGGATGCAGCCGGGGACGGGGACGCGGTCCATGGACTTGCAGCCAGGACCCTGGGGGATGAAACCAGGGAATACTGTTTCTACATGGCGGTTAAGGACTTTTTTGATTCCAAGAGCTGGAATCTGTGGGACGAGGATATACGTCTCAGGAAACCGGAGGCAGTGGCGGCCTATCGTGAAAGGCTGTCAGATGAGATTGGCTTTTACGAATTCCTGCAGATTAAGTTTGAGGAGCAGTGGAGCAGCCTGAAGCGGTATGCCAATGACTTGGGAATCCGGATTATAGGGGATATCCCGATTTATGTTGCGTTTGACGGCGCGGACAGCTGGTCGCATCCGGAACTGTTCCAGTTTGATGCGGATAACATGCCGGTGGCAGTGGCCGGATGCCCGCCGGACGGTTTCTCGGCCACGGGACAGCTTTGGGGGAACCCCCTTTATGATTGGAAGTACCACAAGGATACCGGATACCGATGGTGGATGGACCGCATGACATACTGTTTTCATCTTTACGACGTGGTGCGGGTGGATCATTTCCGTGGATTTGATGAATATTATGCCATTCCCTATGGGGATAAGACTGCGGAATACGGACACTGGGAACAGGGGCCGGGAATCGGGATATTTGAGGCAATGCAGGAACGGTTTGGCAGTAAGGACCTGCCTATCATTGCAGAGGATTTGGGATTCCTTACCCCTACTGTCCTTAAGCTGGTCAGTGACACCGGTTTTCCTGGCATGAAAGTGCTGGAGTTTGCCTTTGACGATACAGAGGACAGTGCTTACCTTCCCCATAAATACGGCAGGAACTGTGTGGTTTATACCGGAACCCATGACAATGATACCCTGGCCGGGTGGTTTGCATCCATGAATGAAAGGGATAAGGCATTTGCAAGGGAGTACATAGGCAGCCGTTATACGCCCAAGGAGGAGATGCACTGGGAGTTCATCCGGCTGGCGCTTGCAAGTACGGCCCGGCTGGCTGTGATTCCGGTACAGGATTACCTGGGCATGGGCACGGAGTCCCGGATGAATGAGCCGTCAACACTGGGGAAGAACTGGAGATGGAGGATGTGCTCCGGGGATTTGGATGAGACATTGATTGGAAAATGCAGGCGTATGGCTAAGATATATGGCAGACTGGGCTGTTAGGATGCCGGCCGGGAATGGGCAAGTCTGTGATGTCGGTCAGGAATAGGCCGGTCTGCAATTCCGGCCGGGACTGGGCCGGTCTGTGATGGCGGCCAGGAATAGGCCGGTCTGCGGCGCCAGCCAGGCCAGGACCGGTCCGTGATTCCTGCCCCACATGCCCTGCCAATCGGGTAAGGGTCAGAGGTCCAAATCCGGATAAGGAATCAATCTGCCGGGGATATCCGGATGGTCTCCCAGCATTTTTTCCATCCAGATCATATCCCACCACCTTCCAAGCTTATATCCGCATTTTGTAAAATGCCCCACTGTCTGGTAGCCCAGCTTTTCGTGGAAAGAAATGCTGCCGGGGTTGGGGAAGGCAATGCAGGCATTGACATTGACGATATTCTGCTGCTTCAGGATATCTTCCAGGGCGGCATACAGCCGGGTACCGATGCCGCTTCCCCTTGCGTCCTCTGATACGTAGATGGACACCTCTGCCGACCAGTCATATGCAGCGCGTGGATGAAAGGCGGAGGCATAGGCATACCCCATGACGGTCCCGTTTAATTGGGCCACAAGGTAGGGATACCGGTCCAATGTGCGGGCAATGCGTTCCCTGAAATCCTCTGGGGTGGGGACCGTATACTCAAATGTTATGGCTGTATTCTCAACATAGGGGGCGTAGATGGAGAGTAGGGCAGGCGCATCGCTGGGAGAGGCGGTGCGTATGTTGATGGTGGATGTATGCATTCTTTTGCTCCTTTCTTGGGTATGGAATCGGATTTTATCCCATTCTAGCACTTAATCCCCATTTTTGCCAGCTTCTGTCCCGGCTTTTTCTGCACTTTTTTGTGCCCCGGTGCCTGAATGGATTGACAACCGGTCCATATTGAGATATAGTAAAGATTGCTCAAGCAAAGATTGTTTACAGGGAATGAGGTTCTCCCTTAGTGCTGCACTAAAACCGCTTATATAAGCTGATGACTTCTGTGTGATTTCACGCAGGAACCATCGGCTTTTTTGCGTCTTAAGGAGGAAAAGGAAATGCTTTTAAGTATTGCGTACATGTTAATGGTGGGCATGGCGGCCGGCTGGGTCTTAAGGAAACTGCGCCTTCCAAGCCTTGCAGGAATGATCCTGACCGGGATCCTGCTGGGACCCTATGCCCTTGATCTGATTGACGGCTCCATATTGGGGATTTCAGCGGAGCTTCGTAAGATTGCCCTGATTATCATACTGATGCGGGCAGGGCTGTCGCTGGATGTGGACGACCTGAAACGGGTAGGGCGGCCGGCTGTCCTTATGTGTTTTGTGCCGGCCTGTTTTGAAATCCTGGGCATGCTGGTCCTGGCGCCAAGGCTCCTTGGGATCACGGTCCTGGAGGCTGCAATCATGGGCTCCGTGGTTGCGGCTGTTTCGCCTGCCGTTATTGTGCCGAAGATGATAAGACTCATGGAGGAGGGGTATGGCACGGACAACAGCATCCCCCAGCTGATTTTGGCAGGGGCATCGGTGGATGATGTGTTTGTGATTGTACTGTTTTCAGCATTTACAGGGCTGGCGCAGGGGGGAAGGGTCTCGCCGGTCAGTTTTGTGCAGATACCAGGTTCCATCCTGGCCGGTATCCTGATTGGGTGCGGGGCCGGCGTGCTTCTGGCCCTGTATTTTAAACAGGTCCATATCCGGGACACGGTGAAGGTCATCATCCTGTTATGCATCTCATTTATCCTGGTGACCCTTGAGGATTCCCTGAAAGGAGCATTTACATTTTCATCCCTGATCTCCGTCATGTGCATGGGCATCAGCCTTCAAAAGCGGCGGGGGCCTGTGGCCATGCGGCTTTCCGTGAAGTTTAACAAGCTGTGGGTGGGCGCGGAAATCCTTCTGTTCGTCCTGGTGGGCGCAACCGTGGACGTAAGTTATGCGGTGTCGGCCGGCGCGGCCGTCATCCTGCTTATACTGGGCGTCCTGGTATTCCGGATGGCGGGTGTCATGTGCTGTCTCGTAAGGACCCGCCTCAGTCTTAAGGAACGGCTGTTCTGCATGGTAGCGTATATGCCCAAGGCAACGGTCCAGGCCGCCATTGGAGGCGTTCCCCTGTCCATGGGGCTGGCCTGCGGGAATATCGTGCTGACAGTGGCAGTGCTTTCAATCCTGATTACGGCGCCCTTGGGGGCGTTCCTCATTGACCTGACCTACCAAAGATGGCTTACCTGTGAAACGCATGGGGCAGAGCCGGGGCGCCCATGAAAATTAATGAATTCTTATGTAATTTTCCCCTTTGTATTCCTGTTATTTTGTTCCGGTTTCTGGTAAAATGAAATCTATAAGGAGGTGGATTGTATGACCGCAAAAAGAGTGATATGGGCAGTGACGGCAGGGCTGTGGATGGCGGCAGCGGCAGCCGGGACAGCCATGGGAGAGGAAGACACGGATAAGGGCCCGGCATATGACACCATTACCGAAGGGGTTAAGAAAGATGTGCCAAAGGAAAAGGGGCCTGGGGACGGAACGGTTGCAGCAGGCGTGAAGAAGTCCGCGGGCGGCTGGGTAAAAGAAGACGGAAGCTGGAGATATAAGGACAGCAAGGGCAATTATGTTGTCAATGACTGGAAGACCAGGGACGGAAAGTCCTATTATCTGGGAAGCGAAGGGCAGATAGAGAAGAGCACCTGGATTGCCAACACCTATTACGTGGATGGCAGCGGCGCCATGGTCAGGAATGACTGGATCCATGCCGACGGCAAGGACGGCCTTAAGGAAGAAGGCTGGTATTACCTTGGCAAGGACGGCAAGGCCGAGGAAGACGGCTGGAAGAATATAGGGGACGGCAGATACTGTTTTGACAGTGATGCAAGGATGCGTACGGGCTGGTATTATGAGGGCAACAACATTTATTACCTGGGTGAGGACGGCGCCATGGCCAGGGGATGGATGTGCCTGGGGTTTGATGAGGATAAGCTGCCCCAGGAAGGTTCGGTATCCAAGGAATATGCCAGCGCGGGTGAGGAGGCCCGGTGGTTTTATTTCCAGTCCAACGGCAGGGCTAAACGGGCGGATTCCAAGGACTTTAAGGATGCATCCATTGATGGGAAGAAATATTACTTTGATGAAAATGGCGTCATGCTTACGGGCTGGCACGCAGTCAAGACATCCCCGCAGTCCGGGGACGCGGTGGGAATCAGCCGTTTCGTGTACCTGGGCGGACCGGATGACGGATATCTGGTAAAGGGGCAGTGGATGGAACTGTCCCGGCATCCGGGGGATTCCGTGGATAAGGGCGTGCTGAACCGGCTGGATTCCTACAAAGGGCCCCGGGAAGGGGATAAGGAGTGGTATTATTTTGAGAAAGACGGTGTCCCGGCATATCTTAAGACCACGGCAAGGACCATGAACGGGGCCATTACTAAGATTAATGGAGAGGCATATTTCTTTGACCAGTATGGATGCAGGCAGAACGGGCTTGTGAGGGTAACGGCCCCGGACACGGTCCTGACCGGATATTTTGGGGACAGGGATTCTGACGGTAAGATGCGCACCGGCAGGATTGACGGGATTGCAGACGGTTCCGGGGAAAAGCATACGTTTTATTTCAATGCATCCGGTTCAGGCAAGGGAGCCGGGCTCAGCGGGGAAAAGGACGGATTCCTTTACTATGACGGGCTTCTTGTGGCGGCAGGGGAAGGCACGGGCTACCAGGCCTTTAAGGTGGACGGCAAGGTGTATCTGGTGAATACCGCGGGCAAGATACAGACCAATGAGAAGGCCTACAAGGTGGACGGGACTTATAAGTACCGGCTGGACGGCGGGATCTTGTACCACACGGACAGCAGCGGCGCAAAGGGCGGCAAGGTGTCCGCCGGCGCGGCGCTTCCGGAGTTTGAGTGTGATGCGGAGTATAAGCTTTAGGGCGTGCGGCTGGCGGGAATGGATTTTCAGACACGCTCTAAGCAGGCGGCTGCAGGAAAATGGAATCCATGGGCAGAGGGAGTGCGGCAGATGCTGCACTCCCTCTGCTTTTGTATAGGGGATATCCGTGAAGCGTGGAATGGATGTGTTTTGGACATGCCATGGAGGCGCCCGGCCCATATTCTGGTTGAAAAAAGAAATCTGGTTTGATATACTGAAATGGCGGGAAGAATCGTGAACATGAGGGGAAGCCATGCCGTATGGCAACCCATGACATGAGGAGACCCCGGTCAAACAACAACCGGGGCAATTATGAAAAATCTATGTGCAATTTTACCATTAAACCTGTTTGAACATATCAAGTTCTTATGAAATTAGTATAAAAAATAAATATGAACGAAATGTGAATCCAATGTAAACAGATTATGAAAGATTACAAATCACCATAGATTGCCATGGACTGCCTTTGGCCATACCACGGGCAGCCGGGGCTGCAGAGAATTGAGGGAGAGAGAATGGAACAGGAATTAAAAAGAAAGACAATGGTAATCGGGCACAGGAATCCGGATACGGACTCCATCTGCTCGGCTATCTGTTATGCCAATCTGAAGCGCGCCCTGACAGGGGATGAGTATGTCCCGGCAAGGGCCGGGCATGTAAACGGGGAGACACAGTTCGTGCTTAACTACTTTGGGCTTGAGGAGCCGAAGCTGGTGGAGGATGTGAGGACCCAGGTTAAGGATATCGAGATCCGCAAGACCAAAGGTGTGGCGGACAATATTTCCCTGAAAAAGGCATGGAAGATCATGCAGGAGAATAATGTTGTGACCATTCCGTCCGTAAGGCCGGATGGGACCCTGGAAGGCCTGATAACGGTGGGCGATATTACAAAGACATACATGAATATCTATGACAGCAGCATTTTGTCCAAGGCCAATACACAGTATTCCAATATCATCGAGACCCTGGAGGCAGACCTGCTGGTAGGGGATGCGGATGTTTACTTTGACAAGGGAAAGGTCCTGATTGCAGCGGCCAATCCGGACCTGATGGAGTTTTACATTGAACCCCACGACCTGGTCATCCTGGGCAACCGGTATGAGTCACAGCTGTGCGCCATCGAGATGGGGGCTGCCTGCATCATTGTGTGCGAAGGGGCAGGGGTGTCCATGACCATCAAGAAGATTGCCCAGGACAGGGGCTGCACCGTGATAGCCACAACCTATGACACGTATACGGCTGCCCGTCTGATTAACCAGAGCATGCCCATCAGCTACTTCATGACAAGGGAGCACCTGATTACATTTAACAGCGATGACTATACGGATGAAATCCGTGAGGTCATGGCCAGCAAGAGGCACAGGGACTTCCCGATCCTTGACAAGGAGGGAAGATACCTGGGAATGATTTCACGCCGGAACCTGCTGGGCGCAAGGGGCAAACAGGTGATCCTGGTGGACCACAATGAGAAGAACCAGGCAGTGGCAGGCATTGAGAGCGCGGAAATCCAGGAAATCATTGACCACCACAGGCTGGGCACGGTCCAGACCATGTCGCCTGTATTTTTCCGCAACCAGCCCCTGGGCTGCACGGCCACGATTATTTATCAGATGTACCAGGAGGCCGGGGTTAAGATTGATAAGACCATTGCCGGACTGCTGTGCAGCGCCATTGTGTCCGATACCCTGCTGTTCCGCTCGCCCACCTGCACGTCCGTGGATGAGACGGCGGCCAGGGCCCTGGCCAAGATGGCGGGACTGGACATTGAGAAATACGCAATGGAGATGTTCGGGGCAGGCAGCGACCTGAAGGACAAGTCGGATGAGGAAATCTTCTATCAGGATTTCAAGCGCTTTACAGCCGGCAAGGTGCTGATCGGCGTGGGGCAGATCACATCCCTGAACGGCGAGGAGCTGCAGCACCTGAGGGGCAGGATGACTGCCTTCATGGAAAAGGCCCATGAGGGAAGCGGCCTGGACATGACCTTCTTCATGCTGACCAATATACTGACCGAGTCCACGGACCTCATATGCCAGGGACAGGGAGCGGTCCAGCTGGCGGCCAAGGCGTTCCATCTGGATCCGGAGGAAGCAAAGGACCAGGAAGAGCCGGTCCTGAGCCTGCCGGGGGTGGTATCACGTAAAAAACAGTTGATTCCGGAGCTGATGCTGGCGGAACAGGATTAGGGGGAAAATATGTCAAAAGAATACTGGAAGCCGGGCAATATGCTGTATCCCGTGCCCGCGGTCATGGTCAGCTGCGCACGTCCCGGGGAGACGCCCAATATCATCACGGTGGCATGGGCGGGCACCATTTGTTCCGATCCGGCGCAGGTGTCCATTTCCGTGAGAAAAGAGAGACATTCCCATGATATCATCAGGGATACAGGGGAGTTTGTCATAAACCTGGTGAATAAAAGGCTGGTGCGGGCAACGGATTACTGCGGCGTCAAGTCGGGCCGTGATGTGGATAAGTTTGCTGAGACGCGGCTTACGGTCCAGGAATCCCGTTATGTGAAAGCGCCGGGGATTGAGGAAAGCCCGGTTAATATTGAGTGCAAGGTGAAGGAAGTAAAGGAACTGGGAAGCCACGATATGTTCATTGCAGAGGTGGTGGGCGTGACCATTGACAACCAGTACATGGATGACAGGGGCAGGTTCAACCTGAACGCCTCCGGCCTTGTATGCTATTCCCACGGCGAGTATTTTGAACTGGGGAAAAAGCTGGGCAGCTTCGGATATTCGGTGAAGAAGAACATTAAGAAGAGACGCCCCGGCGTACCGGATGGAAAAAACACTAAACCCAGGCATCCGAAAAGGAACGGCCCTAAAAAGGGATAGTTTGGATTAAAGTATTTCAGGAAGACGACAGACCAGGAGGATACGACAGTGAAACCGAATATTACCATGATTGGAATGCCTTCATCCGGCAAGAGCACCGTGGGCGTGCTGCTGGCCAAGAGGCTGGGATTTTCCTTTGTGGATGTGGATATTGTGATACAGGAAAAGGAAGGAAGGCTGCTGAAGGAAATCATTGCCGGGGAAGGCATGGACGGGTTCCTGAAGGTGGAGGAGCGCGTCAATGCGGGACTGGATGTGCAGCTTTCCGTCATCGCGCCGGGAGGCAGCGTGATATACGGCGAGGCGGCCATGAACCATCTGAAGGAAATCAGCGAAGTGGTTTATCTTAAGATGAGTTACGAGGAGATGGAAAAACGCATCGGCAACGTGGTGGACCGCGGCGTGGCCTTAAAACCAGGATTTACCCTGCGTGACCTTTACAATGAAAGGGTGCCCTATTATGAGAAGTATGCAGACATCACCATTGACGAGGAGGGCAAGACGCCCGGGGAGACCGTGGATGAGCTGAGGGACATCATAGAATCCATGATGGACCGCAGCATGGTACAGCGCATTGTGAATGAGCAGAAACGGATATTGGAGGAAAAGGACCGGATACTGGAAGAAAAAGACAGGATGCTTCAGTCCTATGAAACGGAGATTGCCGCATTGAAGGCGCAGCTGGCACAGCTGTCGGCTGTCCGGCAATCATAAGGCTTATAAAGGATGATTATGGGTTTGCATGGGTTATAGGGAATCATGTGGAACCATGATTCAAATACAGACACAAAGAAGGGCCTGCTTCACAGGGAATGTGAGCCAGGCCCTTCCTTGTGCGATATGGACAGATCCCGCTGTTTATAATTGGACAAAATGTAGGTATTGACGGTCCCAATGAACTATGGTATGATAATTTTATCACAAGCAAACGTTTGCCGATATCCGATGGTAATGAAAGAGGGTACTTTATGGAAGGACAATATGCCACGCTCAAGGATGTGGCGGAGAGGGCGGGAACGACAGCGGCAACGGTATCCTATATCCTGAATGGTTCGACAAAGCGCTATGTAAGCGAGGACATGAGGCGCAGGGTTGAGGCAGCGGCCAAAGAGCTGAATTATGTCAAGAGCAGCGCGGCCAGCAGCCTTAAGGGCAAGAAGCGCAAGATAATAGCTGTCCTGGTCCCGCAGTTTGCCAACCAGATGTTTACGGAACTGGTGCTGGGGGTGGAGAGGGTGGCTGACCGCTACGGATATATCCTTTCCATCTGCAATACATTCGACGATCCCCAGCGTGAACTGGAGATCATCAGGAGGATGCAGGCCCAGCGCGTGGATGGATATATCATCACCCCCAGCAGGGACGGGGGGAAGAATACACGGCAGATACGCAAGATTGGCGTGCCCATGGTTGTGGTTGACCGTCTGCTGAATATCAATGAGGACTATTTCCTGGTTTCGGCCCAGAACTATGAGAGTACCTATATGGCTGCGGAGCATCTGTTAAAGAACGGCCACCGCCGCATTGCATTCATTGGATGGAAGGCTGATTTCGGCGGTCTGGAGCGAAGGGAACAGGCATACCGCACCATTCTTGAGGCCTATGGGGTCACGGGTGAGGACCAGATTGTATATAACGGTGAATTTACAGAGGAAAGCGGCGAGGAACTGACCGCCAGGGCGCTGGCAGAGCATCCTGAAATCACGGCAGTGCTCTACGCCTACAACATACAGGCCCGGGGCGGCGTGGACTTCCTGTCCAGGAAGGGAATCCGGGTGGGAGAGGATCTGTCCGTGCTGATTATAGGCGCGCCGGACTGGGTACAGACCGGTAATAACCATTATACCTGTGTGGACCTTAATGGTACGGGGATGGGGATTATGGCGGCCGAGATGCTGTTTGACATCATTAACAATGACCAGCCCATCGCACCTTATCAGAGGGTGCAGGAAGCAACATTAAAAGAAGGGGATTCCGTTTGCCGGTTGTAATCGGCAGGCGATTCTTTCTGAGCAATAGGCAAACGTTTGCCTATAGAAAGTTGTTAAGAAAAGCCTGAAAGGAGGCGGGCATACTGGCAAGTGCCAGGCAGGCTGTTATCATATAGCGCATAGGCAATCGTTTGCTTAAAGGAATACAGGCCGTTCCCAAAGGGAAGGTTCCGTATAAAATAAGTTTCTTAATATTTAAGGAGGAAAGAAATGAAAAACAAAAAGTCTCTTATGGCAGTAGCGGGAATCGTAGTGGTTGCATTGGCAGCAGGGGTCATCTACCAGCAGACAGGTAATAAGACGGATAAATATCCGTCACGTGACATCAATATGGTCGTACCGTGGAATCCGGGCGGTTCCACGGACCTGACAGGGCGCGCGCTGGCTGACGCCATGGGCAAGAGCATGGGGACAAACATCGTGGTTACCAATACGCCTGGTTCCGGCGGTTCTGTTGGTTCCTTGACCGTACAGAAGGCTGAAAAGGACGGGTATAACATCCTGGCAAACGGCATGCTGGCCCTTACGGCCATGCCGGTTCTGGGATATACTGAAACAACACAGAAGGACTGGGACTTCTATCTGGCTACATTTACACCGAATGTGCTGGCTGTACGCAAGGACTCACCCTACCAGACAGCACAGGAGCTTCTGGATGCAATGAAGGCCAACCCGGATTCCATCACGGACGGAACCGGCGGCATGGGTTCCGGCGGACATCTTGGCATCGAGGTGCTTTGCGCGGAGACAGGACTTACATATAAGCATGTTCCTTATGAGGGCGGCGGAAAGGCAATCACGGCAGCCCTTGCAGGCGAGGTTGATTTCACCAGCCAGCTGCTGGTTGAGATGCAGGATATGTTTATTTCAGGAGACATGAGGGCGCTTGCCAACTTTACGGCGGAAGATATCACCCTGGAAAACGGTACTGTGATCCCATCTATTTTACAGTTTGTTCCAAGCCTTGAGTCAAAGCTGCCCATGGGCGAGACCACTGGTATTGCTGTTCCAAAGGGTGAGCCGGACTATGTGCTGGAAGCATTGGACAAGGCCTTTGACGAGGCGCTAAAGAGCGAGGATTTCCTTAAATTCTGCGAGACCAAAGGATTTATTGTAAACGGTATGGGCAGACAGGAAGCAGCGGCTTATGTTGACAAGCTGGCCTCTACCGTGACCTGGACACTGTATGACTGCGGCGTTGCGGCTATTTCACCGGAAGAATTCGGTATAAGCCGTTAGGCCTTAAGAAGAAGCGGAGCGGTTGGAACACGGACCCTCCGCTTCCGGATTGATGGGGAGAGGTGATATCTTGGAAAATAACAACAAAATGAAGGATTTTATTTCATCGGCCGTGATATTTAGTTTGTCGCTGTACGTGCTTTTTGAAGGATATAACATATATACAAAGTCAGGAAAGCTGCTGTATCTTTCACCGGCCCTGATCCCGCTGATGCTGGGAACCATACTGCTGGTTTTATCCATTGTCCTGTTTACAGGGAGCCTGAAAGAGGGCGGTCTGCAGGCCAGGGCCGCAGAGCTTAAAGCCTGGTCCGGTGAGGTAAAGGCAGACCGGGGCACCATGCGTATGCTGGTGGGAGTGGTACTGATGGGACTGTACACGTTCGTGCTTCTGGGAATGCTTCCTTTCTGGCTTGCAACTTTTTTGTTCATGCTTCTTCTGATGTACTTCCTGGAGGCGGGCTCCATTGTTAAAATCGTGGTCATCTCGGTTCTGGTTACCGGACTGGTTATCTTCCTGTTCCAGGTATGCTTCAGAGTGCCACTACCATAAAGGAGGGGAAAGATTATGGCTTTACAATATCTGGCGCAGGCGTTCGGGGCTGTGCTGACACCGATGAACATGGGGGTCCTGCTCCTTTCCACATTTGCCGGACTGATCATGGGAATGCTCCCAGGACTGAGCGCCACCATGGCAGTAGCATTACTGACCGGACTGACCTACAGACTTTCATCCACCAGCGCCATCATCTCTCTGATCGGCGTGTACGTGGGGGCCATTTCAGGCGGCTGCCAGGCTGCCGTACTGTTAAATATTCCCGGCACGCCTGCAAGCGCCGCAACGGCGCTGGATGGATTCCCGCTGGCCAACAGGGGCAAAGGCGGCCTGGCGATTTTCCTGGCAACCACTGCTTCCTGCATCGGTACACTGATCAGTGTTATCTGTGTCCTGACCCTGACACCGCTTCTGACCAAGGTGTCCCTGCAGTTTGGAAGCTGGGAATTCTTCCTGCTGAGCCTGTTCGGAGTCATCATCTGCGGCAACCTGACAAGCAACGGCAATGCGGTCAAGGGCTGGATATCCGGCGTGATCGGGCTGATGGTTGCACAGGTGGGGCTGGACCAGCTGGACGCGTATCCAAGATTTTCATATGGCAATGTAAACATCATGGCAGGCCTTGCCCTTATTCCCATCATGATTGGACTGTTCGGATTTCCTGAAATCATTAAGGCATTTAAAAAGACGGAGACACATGTACTGGAGTTCTCGCCGTTTAAGCTGAAAGAGGGATTCGGCGTATTGAAGAACCACGCGGTTGAACTGATTCGCTCCGCCTTTATCGGCGTGGGGGTGGGAATCATCCCGGGCGTGGGCGAGGACGTGGGCGGGTGGCTCAGCTATTGGGCATCTAAATCCACCAGCAAACATCCGGAGACCTTTGGCGACGGCGAGACCGCGGGGGTGGTTTCCGCGGAGGCCGGGAACAATGCATGTATCGGCGGCGCCATTATCCCCATCCTGTCCCTTGCGGTTCCGGGAAGCGCTCCGGCCGCCGTGCTTCTGGCTGCGTTCATGATGCATGGATACCGCCCCGGCCCTCTCCTTATGAATGAGAGTCCGGAATTCCTGTACCAGATATGCGTGGACCTGTTTCTGGCGGCATTGGCCATGTGGGTGCTGGCGCAGATCGTGTCCAAGTTTTCCGTTAAGATCCTGGGCGTTAAAAAGGAAATCCTCATGCCTGTCATCTATGTGCTGTGCGTGGTCGGTTCCTTTGTCATCAACCACATCATGTTTGATGTGAAGGTTATGTTCGTATTCGGCATCATCGGATTCTTCCTTTCCGCGGCAGAGTTCCCGGCAGCGCCCTTCCTGTTAGGCGTCATCCTGGGAAGCATGACGGATTCCAACTTAAGGAGGGCGCTGACAATCAGCGAAGGCAGCTTCCTGCCCATGTTCCAGCGGCCGATCAGTGTTATTTTCCTCATTGTGATTGTGGTGCTGATCCTTTCACAGTTCCATGTATTTGACCGGTTTAAGAAGAGGAAGGCCAATGGACAGGGTTAAGATCGGCCTTGTGGGAAGCGGGTTTGCCGCCGCCCTCCACATGGAGGCATATAAACAGGTTTATGGGATTGAACCATGGGTGGCGGCAGTGGCATCCCCATCGGAGCGGGCAGGGGATTTTGCAAGGGAATACGGCATACCGTCCGTGTACCGGTGTATGGAAGAGATGATACGGAAAGAACGGCCGGATGTGGTGGACATATGCAGCCCTCCAAGCCTTCACGCGCCCATGATAGGATCTGCAATGGGGGCTGGCTGCCATGTTATCTGTGAGAAACCGCTGACCGGGTGGTTTGGGGACAGCGCTGAACCGGACATGGCTAAAAAGGTCATGGAACAGCTGGAACAGCTGCGCCGCGTGGTGGAACGAAGCGGCAGGAAGTTCTTTTACGCTGAGAATTTCATATACGCCCCGGCGGTGCAGAAAAGCGCTTCCCTTATCCGGGCGGCCGGCGAACACATCCTGTTCATGAGAGGGGAGGAGTCCCACAGCGGTTCCCATGCAGGGCATGCCGCCCTGTGGAGCATGAACGGAGGCGGCTCCCTGATCCGTCAGGGCTGCCATCCGCTGTCCGCCCTTCTGTATCTGAAACAGCTGGAGAATGGAAAGGGTGCAAAAGCAGTGGGCGTGACGGCGGATATGGGATACATCGTGCCCACCCTGAATGAGGAGGAACGTAAGAACATCCAGGCCAGGCCAAAGGATGTGGAGGACCTGGCCAATGTAATCCTTACCTTTGAGGACGGGACAAAGGCCCTCATAACGGCCGGGGACATGATCCTTGGCGGGGTGCGCAATGAAATCCAGGTATATACCACCGGAGGCGTGTATCAGTGCAGGATTGCGCCAAGTGACCAGATGACCACGTATCATGTGGAGGATGAGAAATTGTCCGGCCAGTATTTTACGGAAAAGGTGGAGACAAAAAAGGGCTGGCAGAGCATTTTCCTGTGCGAGGACATGGCAAGGGGATATGTGGGGGAACTGAGGGATTTCCTGTTGTGTGCAGCAGGCAGGAAGGGTGAACCTGAGTCCGGCTTTTCATTGGCATATGACACGGTGCGGATCATCTACGGTGCGTACTGTTCGGCCAGGGAAGGACGCAGGATTGAACTTTCAGACACGCTTTGGGCCTGAAGGAACAGACAAGACAGAAAGCAGGTGTAAGTATGGTTGGAGTAGCAATATTAGGTGCGGGCGATATCGCCAATGTACATATAGAAGCATATAAGGAGCTGGCCGGACGCTGCCGCATTGTGGCGCTGGCAGACATATATACGGACAAGGCAGAGGCAAAGAAACAGAAATACGGGCTGGACTGTGACGTGGTGGCGGATTATAAAGAACTGCTGGGCAGGGAGGATGTGGACCTGGTATCCGTCTGCCTGCCTCCGGCTGCCCACTGCGGCGTTGCAGTGGATTTCCTGAAGGCGGGAAAACATGTGCTGTGTGAGAAGCCCATGGCTCCGTCCCTGGAGGAATGCGACCGCATGATCAGGGCCGCGGAGGAAGGCGGGGCAAAGCTGTCAGTGGTGGCCCAGAACCGATTCAAGCCTGACATCATGAAAACAAAGCAGATGCTTGAGAGCGGTGTCCTGGGACAGCTGTATTTTGCCCAGGCGGATTCCCTTTGGTGGAGGGGCGATAATTATTATGACCTGTGGTGGCGCGGGACCTGGGAAAAGGAGGGCGGCGGATGCACCTTCATCCATGCGGTCCATCACATTGACCTGTTCTTGTGGCTTATGGGGGATCTTCAGGAGATATCCGCCATGGTTGCCAACCAGAACCACCATAACAGCGAGGTGGAGGATGTATCCCTGAGCACCCTGCGTTTTAAGAACGGTGCCGTGGGATTTATGGTTGCCTCCCTTCTTCATCACGGGGAGGAGCAGAAGATCATTATTGACGGTGAAAGAGGTTCCATTGAGATTCCGCACAAGGTCAGTGTCAGCAGGCAGATGCCAAACGGATATCCGGAGGATGACGAGGATGCAAGACAGGCCCTTGAAACGGCGTTTGACAGCGGGGAAGCCCTGCGCTACACAGAGCACTGCGGACAGATTGAGAACATGCTCCATGCCATAGAAACAGGGACAGACCCGTTGATAAGCGGAACCGAGGGCCGCAAGACCGTGGAATTCATATCAGCTGTATACCAGTCTGCATTTACAGGAACCAGGGTTCAGCTGCCCATGAGTGCAAAAGATCCTTTCTATACCCGGGAAGGGCTTCTTGGGAAGGCAACCAGGTTCAATGAAAAGAAAAAAAGCGTTGAAAATTATGCTGACACGGGAATAAAGGTAGGCGGTACGCTGTAAACATGGAAAGCAGGATGCAGAAATCAGACGGAATGAATTATGCGCCCGTATCACAGGGAATTGTTGAGAAGGTGTGCGCACCGGGGGAGTTCCGGTTTGGTGTAATCGGATTAGATCATGGACATATATATGCAATCTGCAACGGGCTGTTGGAAGCAGGGGCCCAGCTGGCCAGTGTTTGGGACCCGGACCCGGATAAATGTCTGGAGTTCATGAAACGGTATCCCCAGGCTGTCATGGCATCGGGTGAGGAAGAGATACTTAAGGACGGGAACATCCAGATGATTGCCAGCGCCATCCGCCCTTCCAGGCGGTGCAGCCTGGGAATCCGGGTGCTGGGGCACAATAAGGATTACTTTGTGGATAAGCCGGGGATGCTGACCATGGAGGAGATAGGGCGGGCGGCCCAGGCATGCAGGGACACGGGAAGGAAATATGTGGTATATTATGGGGAGCGCATCCACGTGGAAGGCGCGGTCTTTGCAGAGCAGCTGATCAGGCAGGGAGCGGTTGGGCGGGTGCTTCAGGTAACCATCCTTGCACCCCACCGTCTGAACCGCCCGGTCCGTCCGGACTGGTTTTTTGAGAAACAGGAGAACGGCGGGATCATCACGGACCTGGGAAGCCATCAGATAGAGCAGTTCCTGACCTACTGCGGCGCCAAAACCGCCAGGGTCCTTCACAGTGCGGTTGCCAATTATGGGAACAGGGATAAAAAGGACTTTTATGATTTTGGTGAAGCCTCCCTCCTGGCTGATAACGGGGCCACCTGCTGGTTCCGGGTGGACTGGTTCACGCCGGATGGGCTTGGGGCCTGGGGGGACGGACGCGTGTTCATCATGGGTACGGAGGGGAGCATTGAGATACGCAAATACATTGACCCCGGAACTTCCCCGGAAGGCGACCATGTCATCTGGGTGGACCGGCAAGGGGAGCACAGGGAACAGGTAACCGGAAAGGTGGGATTCGTATTTTTCGGACAGCTGATCAGGGACTGCCTGGACCGGACCGAACACGCCATCACCCAGGAGCATATATTTGATACCATGAAGGTTGCCATTGAGGCCCAGGAATGTGCGGAAATCATTCCATGATAATAAACAGGGTATATAAGTACAGGGCGGTTCACGGGGCTGGTCATCATGCCCCGGGGACGCCCTGGTTTTTATATTCCCGGCGGTTTTGCCAGTGCTCCATCCGGCCTGTCACTATGGTTACTGGCCGGATTTCCAAACAGGCCCTGGTCCCGGCCGGGGTTTGGCGGTATAATGGGGTGAAAGGATATGCAGGGAAATGGATCAGGCGGGCAGGAGGAATGGAAATGAATAGGATACCGGTTAAGGAATGCATCAATCTAAACAGTATCATCCGCAGGTACGGACTGGAACCATACACCATGGTGAACATGCAGATCGGGTATGACGACGCCCTATACCTGCTTTTTTCAGCCCGGGTGCCGGAACGCATCCAGGGCATGTTCGTGGATACCCAGGCCAACACGGAGTACCGCGCGCTGTGCCTGTTTATTGACTGGCAGGATGGAAGCCTTCTGGGGGAGGAGGTTCTGGAATTCGGTGTGCGGAAAATGAATTTCCATTTCATACAGCCCATTGGGGATGACATCCTTTTGCTGGCCTCCAGACATCCTAAGGATGTGGAGCCGGATTATCAATACCAGGTGTGGACAGCAAAAACACTGGATGGGAATCCCTTCTGGGGCGCAGGTGATTTCTGCGGCCTTGATACAGAGCACGTAATCAGGTACGGGCGGGAATTGACAGACCTGGAATGGGATGGCAATGAGATATATGTCAGCGGCGGGGATGCACATGAGAAGGCATTTGGTGTATCAGATGGAGGCAGGCGAAGGGTTATCCGGGATAGGGGAGAGGAAGTTTGGCGCAGGGAGGAATGGATGAAATTGGGAAATTAAGCTGTTCCGGACATGGGAAATAGAGTTCACCCCCTGCATATCCGCCAGGCCCGCCGGCCCGGATGGGATATAACAGGGGGTGTTTTAATGCGTTGTACGCTTCATTTTATCTCACTTCTTAATTACAGCATTTCCATATAAGCCAGTACTTTATCAACAATATCCAACCCTATATAGACTAAGATTCCCAGTAAAATAAGGCTGATGATTAGGAATACCAGCTTGTACAGCAGATAAGCCCTGGCAAAATCGCGGAGCTGGTTGTCCTTTTTTCCAAAGGCCAGCCGTAACAGGTAAATCCAGCCTGCAACAGGGATGTTCATGCACATGAAGGTGAAGAACCAGGTGCGGGGCGGCATGGCGTAACCTTCATTCAACCCTTTGTCCCTGCTTTCTTCCATATCGCCGCTTCTGTCCTTTAGCCGCCTTGGGCGGGAGGCTATTTTCAAAATACTGTTTTTTTTATTTGTCATTTTCTGGCCTCCCTCCCGGTCCGTAGTATTCCAGATTGTTCCATTTAAATTTTTCCCTGTCCAGGGTGGAGCGGAGCTGGTTCTGCTGGATTTGGGCCTGCTGCTGCGCTTCCTGTTGGGCCTGTTCCTCAGCGGCCTGCTTCGCGGCCTGGGACGCAGTCCACTCATCCTGGGTAGGCAGGGTGCTGATCCGGCTGATGGCGTTCTGGAGCCGGTCCGCCAGGGCCTGCTGCTGCGGGTCCCCGGCCACCAGGGGCAGCTTTGCAATGGCATCCTGGACCAGTGCCTGGGCATTGGGCTGCTGGTATTCCAGGGCCTCCACTGTCTGCAGCGCCTGGAGGAACTCGTTTTTCCTGGTGTCCTTCTCAGCCTGCCTGCGCTGTTCTTCCGCGTCCTTCATGGCCTTTTCCTGTGCCTTGGCCGCATCGATGGCTTTCTGCTTTTCATAAAGGGCAATGGTGTCTGACATCTGTCCCATGATTCCTTCAAAGTAGTCGTATCTGTTTTCCACCTGATCCAGCAGACGCGCCCTTAAATCCCCGTCATCCAGCAGGGGGAGCCTTGAGGTGATGGCCTGATACTGGCTCTTGACCGCATATGTATCTTCTACCGTGCTGATTTCCCGGGTGGTGAAGTCTGCCACGTCTGCTTCCAGTTCATCGGTGAGCTTTTTCTGCTCCTTGTCGTGCAGGCTCTGCTGGGCCCGCATCTCAGCCGTGGTGCTGAAATAATCCTCAATGCCGTTTTTGGGGTCTGCCCGGCGTTCCACTGACTGGGGCTGTTCCCAGTCCCATGGCTCCAGTCCTGTGTGGATCTGGTTCATTATATTCTTCCATATTTTCCCGGCATAGGTGGCACCGTAGATGCCCGGCATATTCCTTGGTATATCATAACCAACCCAGACAGCGGCGGTATAGTAGCGCGTATAACCGCAGAACCACGTATCCTTACTGCTGTTGGTGGTCCCTGTCTTGCCTGCGGCAGGCATGCCGCCGTCCAGTTCCAGACCGCGTCCGGTGCCGTAAGGGGCTGTAAGCGTCCCTTTGAGGATATCGGTCAGCATGAATGCTGAGTCGTCGCGGTATATCTGCTTGGTGGAGGCCTTCATGTCCTTGGTAATCTCGCCGTCATGTTCGTGGAGTATTTTGGTGATACAGGTGCGGTCATTGTATATGCCGTTGTTGGCCAGGGTGCTGTATCCCTTGGCCATGTCCACAACCCGGACCCCGTTGGTAAAGCCGCCGATGCTTAAGGAGGGCACCCCGTTGTCCACATAGGTCAGCTTCTGGAATTCCATTTCCCCAAGGTAATTCAGGCCATAGTTGACCCCGATGTCTTCAAGAATCTGCCATGCAACGGTGTTCAGGCTGCGGTTTAAGGCTTCCCGGACAGTCACATTGCCGTAGTAATGTTCGCCGCTGTTGGAGGGACCGTCCTCCCATTTGTGGTCATTTACCATACGGGTGGGATAGTACTCCCCGGTGTCAAAGGCAGGGCCGTAGTCAATCAGGGGCTTGATGGTGCTTCCTGGCTGCCTGGCGCTTAGGTAGGCCCGGTTGAACTGGTCTTCGCTGCCGCGGCCGCCCACGATGGCAACCACGTAATTGGAACGGTTGTCCACGATGACGCCGGCTCCCTGAAGCGCGTACTTGCCGTTTTCCTGAAGCTCAGTGTAGGAGGCAAGGCCCTGGTCAATATCAGCCTGGAGCATTTCCTGAAGATTGCTGTCAAGGGAGGTGTATATCTTAAAACCGCCTGCGCGTATCAGGTCGGACTTCTCTGTATATACGGACTTGTAACGGTCCATGTAAGCGGTGTAGCTGTCTTTATCCTGAAAGGTGTACTGAAAGTCAAAGTTGTCCAGCTTCATAAGCTCAAGGGCGGCGCAGTGGATGGCGTAGCTGCTCTGGTAGTTCTCGTCCGTTCCCTCGGATTCCTGTTTTACCACCGTAAGGGGCCGTTCTATGGCTGCGCTGTATTCATCATCGGACAGTCCGCCGATCTCATGCATGCTTTTTAATACGTCATTGCGTTTTTCAAGGGATGCCTTTGGATGGGATACCGGGTCATAGGCAGAGGGACTGTTGCTGATTCCAACCAGGACAGCGGCTTCGTCCACACGCAGGTCAGCTGCATGCTTGCCGAAATAATACCGGCTGGCAGCTTCCACGCCGTAACACTGGTGGCCATAGAAATTGGTATTGCAGTAGAACTCCATGATATCTGCTTTGGAGTATTTCTTCTCAATCTCAGGGGCCAGCAGGATTTCCACAATCTTTCGGGTAAAGGTCTGTTCCTGGGTCAGGTAGGTGTTCTTGATTACCTGCTGGGTGATGGTGCTTCCGCCCTGGGTCACCTGCCCGTTGTGCTTTATAAGGGCCAGCCCTGCGCGCAAGGTGGCAATCCAGTCCACGCCTGTGTGGCTCTTAAAGCGCCTGTCCTCCTGAGCAATATATGCATTTTGGATATTCATGCTGATATGGGAAATGTCCACATACTGGTAGTGCCCGGCATTGATGAGTCCCACCTGCCTGCCGTCCTTGTCGTAAATGACCGTATCAGAGAGCATGGAGAAATCCGTCCTCTCCATCTGGGCCAGCTTGTCATATGCAAGCTCACGGCATTCATCCAGCTGTGGTTTGACCTTTGCATAGATAAGGATACACACCAGGGCGGCGCTTAAAAGTCCCACGGTAAGGACTGCCAGCAGGGTGTGGAGAAGCCATCCAATGATGCCCAAAAGGCCGACGGCTGTGTTGCGTATGCAAAGGAGTACCTGGATAAGGGCCTTCTTTTGTGATTCTTTCATAATTCCTGATTATCCTCTCCGCGCCCGGATCTGTTTGCAAGATGGATGAAAGGGCGCAAATCATAGAAAGGCCTGGATAATTTTACCAGGCCGTCATGCCATATGATATTATAAGTCAGATTGGGGAAAAAGGGTAGTGAAAATGTGAAAAAAGAGTATATTTTTGACGTATCCTGCGGCTTAACCGCAGGAGTAAAAGGTTTGCATCCGGACTAATTTGTCGCTGATCCCGGCCAGCATCCTTTCAAATGAAGCCTCCACCTGTTTAAGCTCTGATGTAAGGCTGTCCCTGTGTTTCATAAGGTCATTGCGGTGTAAATCATGGAACGCGCTAAAATGGCCATAGTCCTCATGATAGTCCTCCCAGCTGCGTTCCAAATCATCAACCGAGATATGGATGCAGTTCTCAAAAAAGTCCCGTTCCCGGAGAAACTGGCGGGTCAGGGAACGGAAGATATCATCGCACTCCCGGTATTCATCTAACATGAAATGTATGAAGTCATGAAAAGACGCCTGCTCCATGTATTCCAGATAAATCTCCCCCTTTTTGCCTCCCATAAAATTCCCGGTGTCCCTGGCTTGGCTGTCCCATTCCCTGGAGTGATGCCGGAACAGTTGGATTTCTTTATGAATCCCTTTTATATGATTCACCGCATAATCAAGCTCTCTTTGAATCTGACGGTATTTTTTTCTGTTCAGCTGTCCGGGCGCGGCCTTTTCTTTTATCAGGAATGCAATCAACCCTATGAGGGAGTGCAGGACCCAGGACGGTCCCCAAGAGGTCCCGTTATCCGCGGGGAGGGAAAGGGCGGATGTCTGCCAATATTCCTTTTGGCTGTCCAGGAAACTGAGAAAGAGGGAATGGGCTTCTTTGGATTCCGCGTTAACTGTGCCGCTGCATCTGGCGGAAGCGCCAACACAGTAACCTCCCCGCCACTGCTCTAAATAAAGGCTATGTTCTGTTTCGTCCAGCACCATGAAGGTACCGTTTAAGATGAATCGTCCCTGCTGGTACCGGAAATTCCCATCAAGCTTATCCAAACCATAATTTTTGTAAAGATAGGACCTGCCATTGACATTTATGGCCAATGCCCCGATGCCCCAGATATCCTGGATGTCATCCGGTATGATATGTTCCCTTTCTCCGTCCTCCATTTTACGGAATTCTGCAGCCCTACATGCATCAAGCCAGGGTTCAAATCCAACCACGCTGGCATTTTCATTTACCACGTATGCTTTCCTGAAACCGGTCAGCATGTTTTCAGCATAACGGCATCCCTCAATTGTGAGGATTGTGCCGTAATCCGTATCGTGAATTTCTTCAGAGCTATTGTCATCCTGCTTTTTCCCGGATACCATATGCCCATGGTAGGTACACTCCATACGGTCCTGTACCGTATATCCCCCGCCTAAGTTGTAATGGAGGACTCCCATTCCTTCGATTACATTATCCTTAAATGTGCCCGTGTAAACGGCATTCTTATCCATAAGGCTGCTAAAGCCCCAGAAAGGCCCTTTATAGCTGCCCTCTAGCAGTTTTCCATCCTTGAATTCACCTTTCAGTACCATGGAGCCCTCTTCGCGGAGAAGCTTTCTGATGTAATCAATATGGAAATGTATGGTCACGCATCCATGTGGGTCTTCCATGCAGCCGCAGCGGTTAAAGGCGCCTTCATAACGGACCGAACCGCTGAATGCCCTTTTTCCTGGATTATCTTCTGCGTATAGGATATTGCACAGATAAAACCGATACCAGACAGTTTCATGAATCCAATGTAAGTGCGGCCAGAAGGTATCAAACCAGCATTCCCGGATACCTTCACGGATTACACCGCCTTCCCATATGCCTTGGCATTCTTCTGCAACTACATAATCCAGTGACTCATCCTCCACAATCAGAAGCCGTATGCCATTCCCGTCCGGCCGGTCTGAGGAATCCAGGTTTCCGCTGTAAATATAATAGGCAGGCGTATCCGGGTACACGCTGTCCAGAAAGCTGTCTTTGTATATCAGGTACCTGATGTGCCTGGAATCCGGTTTATGTCCACCCGGCCTTAATCTTCCCGAAAGTTCATGAATCAGCTGTATCTCATCCATACCAGTCCCCTTTTATCGGTTGTCAGTCTCTTTCATGGGGCGGGCTGCCTCCGCTTCATTTTTCCGCATAAGGAACTGCAGGGTATCCGCCGGCATGCCCATGCTCTTTTCCTGCATCTGCGTAAATGCGGTCAGGACCCGTCCAATCTGCTCAGGCCCGGCCGGAACCAGGTGGTTGTCCAGGGTTATGGTCAGCACGGTGAGTACGATCTGGGCCGTCTCTTCCGGGTACTGGCACTGGATGGAGCCCTCGTCCATGCCCTGGCGTATGATATCGGTCAGTATGGGCTTGAGCTTGGTGATGATGATGCGGGCAAACTTCTGGTGGATGAATGCGCTTTCCTGCTGTTCATTAAAGGTGCCGATGGCTTCCTGGCGCCGCAGTTCCGTGGAAGAGTCCAGACAGGCATTGTAAATAATCTCCATTTTCTTAAACGCATCCATGTGTGAGGAGGCGGCCAGCTCCCTGCCAGCGTCCAGCACCCGGGAATAGGAGCGCTCGATGACAGCGTCGATGATATTATTTTTAGAGGGAAAATAGTAATAAATACTTCCTTTCCCGATTCCTGCTTTTTGGGCAATATCGCTGACGGAAATGGCCTGGGCACTGGCGGTGCGCATCAGTTCCTGCATGGCGTCCAGGATCCGTTCCCGTTTGTTATTGTTTTGCATAAAAAAACCTCGGTTTTCTCTTTAGAATACTTCCCAGTATAACAGATGCCAATGGAAAAAGCCATACTTGACTGGCGGTCGAAAAAGTGTTATGGTTAATTTAATGTTGATTCGACCACTGGTCGAAAAAAGAAGGGGCATGGGCCTGGAATCCTGATACAGGAACCTGTTTTCCAGCCGGACCCTGCAATCAGATAAAGGAGACAATCATGACATTCGAGACAGTATTTCAAACCGTAAAGGAAATATTCATGAAGGCTGATGTGAGCAAGGTGGATGAGCATCTGGCGTTTCAGTTTAACATCACAGGACAAGGCGAAGGCATCTTTTATGCGGAAGCAAAGGACGGCAGGCTTTATGTGGAGCCTTACGAATACTATGACAGGGATGCAATTTTCATCTGCTCTGCGGACACATTGTTAAAGCTGGCAGCAGGAAAATTGGACCCTGTTTTTGCATTCACCACAGGAAAGCTTAAGGTGGAGGGAAGCCTGGAAAAGGCGCTGAAACTCCAGAAGTTTGTGTGACCCGGGACTGGCGCGGGAAGAGGCCGGGGCAAAGATACGTGTGACCCGGGACTGATATGAAAGGAGTACATATGGGTAAGTTTGGATTATTATTCGGCCTGGCCGCCGCAGGCGCGGCAGGGGAATACGGGATTGCCAGATACTTTTTTTGCAGGACGGTCATGCGCGGCAATGCAAAGCGTGAGCGGACCCGGAAAATGGCGGGCACGGACTGGGATGCCTATATCCCGGCCATCAGGGCCAGCAAGGAATGGCTGTCGGGAAAGCCCCAGGAGGACGTGTACATTACCTCAGACGACGGCCTGAGGCTTCACGGCACGTTCTTCCCGTGCCCGGGTTCGGACCGGGCCGTGGTCTGTTTCCATGGATACACCAGCGAAGGGCTGAATGATTTTTCCTCCATTGCAAAGTTCTATCTGGAGCAGGGGTTCAACCTGATGGTGGTGGATGAAAGGGCCCATGGTAAGAGCGGGGGCACCTATATCGGATTCGGATGCCTGGACCGGATGGACGCAAGGCTTTGGATCGGGTATGTGATTGAACGTCTGGGACAGGACTGCCAGGTCATGCTTCACGGCATTTCCATGGGAGGGGCCACGGTGCTTATGACTACCGGTCTTTTGCTTCCGCCGCAGGTAAAGGCAGCTGTTTCCGACTGCGGCTTCACCTCTGCCTGGGAGGTGTTCAGCTTTGTGCTTAAATCCATGTACCATATGCCTTCTTTTCCCATCCTGCAGATTGCGGACTGCATGGCAAGGCGGGAAGCAGGGTACGGGCTGAATGAGTGCAATGCCAGGGATGAGGTGAAAAAGGCCAGGATCCCCATCCTGTTCATACACGGGGACGCGGACACTTTTGTGCCATGTTCCATGGTGTACCAGCTTTACAGCGCATGTGCTTCCGGGAAGGAACTGCTGGTCATAAGCGGGGCATCCCATGCAGAAGCCTACTATAAAGATACAAAGAGCTATGAGGATGCGGTAACCGCACTGATTGGGCGTACCATTGAACCGGTGATTGAACATACCATTGAACCAGCGCTTGGCCATGCCATTGAACCGGTACTTGAGCGCGGCGCTGAACCGCTGGGAGACAGGCAGGAAGGCCCGGACTCCCGGGATGAGAAAGGGGAATAGAGAGATGAAGACCAGGAAAGGCTACAAGGTATACCCGCTGACGGCTGCCCAGAAGCTGCATTTTTACTGTCTTAAGTACTGTCCCAAAAAGCAGGTGTTAAACATAGGGTCCAGCCTTACCATTGAGAGCAATCTGGACTGGGATGTGCTCAGGGAATGCATAAAGGAAGCCATTGCGCGCTGCGACTCCATGCGCCTCAGGTTTGCCAGGGACAGGGATGGGAATATTTACCAGTATGTGGTGAAGGAGGAGACAAAGGAGATTGAGCACTTTGACTTCACGGGCTGGCGGGAGGAAGACGCACAGAAAAAGCTGCGGGAGTGGACCGAGGTACCGTTTGAGCGCTATGATTCCCCCATGCATCACATTGTGATGATTAAAATGCCGGACGGGTACCAGGGGCTTTATATCTGCGTGGACCACATGACCATGGACGCCCAGGCCCTGATTGTGTTCTTTAAGGATGTGATTGAACTCTACTGCAGCAGGCTGTATGAAGAGGTTAATTATCCAAAGGAAATGTCCTCCTACATCAAACAGCTGGAAAAAGACCTGGCCTATGAGGCGGGCAGCAAGGCCAGCCAGAGGGACAGGGAATTCTTTGAAAGCCTGATTGCTTCATCCGAACCCATCTTTGCAGATATCTATGGGCCGGAAAAGCTCCGGAAGGAACGCAGGGCCAGCCGGAATAAAAAGCTGCGCGCAGCCACCAACACCTCGGACAACGTGGAGGCCAACATCACCAATTTCCATCTGGAGGGGGAGCCGTCCAAACGCCTTTTGGATTTCTGCGAGGAAAAGGGCATTTCCATGACCTGCCTTCTGCTGATGGGGCTCAGGACGTTCCTTCAGAAGGAAAATGACGAGGACGACATTTCCGTCACCACCACCATTGCAAGGCGGGCCACCTTGCTGGAAAAGCGGTGCGGCGGAAGCAGGATCCACTGTTTCCCCTTTAGGACCATTGTGCCAAAGGATGATACCTTCATGGAAGGGCTGTTTAAGATAAGGGATGCCCAGAACCAGTATTTCCGCCATGCCAGCTACAGTCCGTCCGAGTATTTTAACTTCCGCCATGACTATTATAAGCTGAAGGACGGGCAGACCTACGAACCCCTGAGCCTGACCTACCAGCCCCTGGCCATGAAATACGATGGTCCGGGCCTTGATAAGCTGGGCGATATCAAATATAAGACAGCCCGCTATTCCAACGGGGTGGCGGCCCATACCCTGTACCTGACCGTGAGCCACCGGACCATGGATAATGGACTGGACTTTGGGTTTGAGTATCAGACCGGCGTGGTGACGCCGGAAAAACTGGAGTATATCTATTACTACCTGTGCAGGATCATATTCCGCGGGGTGGAAGACCCGGAGCGCACGGTAGGCGAAATTATGGAAATGGTTTAACAATAGATTAAGGAGGATCGGCAATGTTTGAGGAACTGAAGGAATTAATATGTGAGTATGTGGATGTGAACCCGTCTGATATCAAAGAGGAGTCCCGGTTCATCGAGGACCTTGGGTTTAACTCCTATGACTTCATGAGCATGGTGGGTGAAATCGAGGAGAAATTTGATGTGGAAGTGGAAGAGCGTGAAGTGGTCAATGTAAAAACCGTAAAGGATGCAGTGGAATACATCCGGTCGCTTCAGGACTGATATAAGGACTGATGAAGGTCTGATGAAAGGGAGCAGGGCTTAAGGGCCAGAGAGGAAGGAAACTATGCCGGTAAGGACATTGAGGGATATTATACGCCATGGGGCAGAGGCCTATGGGAGCCAGACAGCATTCCGCTATAAAGTGAAAAAGGAAATCGTGGACAGGACATACCTGGATGTGGACCGGGATTCCATGGCCGTAAGCCGTATGGTGGAATCCATGGGCATGGAGGGAAAGCACATTGCCCTTATAGGGACCACCACCTACCAGTGGATCGTGAGCTACTTTGGGATTGTTGGCAGCGGCAGCGTGGCAGTGCCCATTGACGCCCAGCTTCCCGCGGACGCTGTGTGTGAACTGCTGGAGCGGGCAGACGTGGAAATGCTTGTCTTTGATGAAATCCGCAGGGATGTGGCGGAGGCCGTGAAGGAAAAATGTCCGTCTGTCCGGTACATTCTCTCCATGCAGGCAGAGGAAGCCGCGGATGGGGTACAGTCCCTGTCCATGCTCACGGCCCTGCACGCAGGGGAGTATGAGAAGGAACTGGACGGCGGCCAGCTGGCCACCATCCTCTTCACGTCAGGAACCACCGGCAAGAGCAAGGGGGTCATGCTGAGCCACAGGAACCTGGTGGACAATGCAGTGTGCCTGGATATGAAGATTCCGGCCGGGACCATTTCCATGACACTGCTGCCCATTAACCATGTGTACTGCCTGACCATGGACATCATCAAGGGGCTTCACATCGGCCTTGTGATCTGTATCAATGATTCCATCATGCATGTGCAGAGGAACATGAAGCTGTTCAAGCCGGAAATCGTGCTGCTGGTCCCCCTTGTGATTGAATCCATTTACGGCAAGCTCAAGGATGCCGGCAGCCTTATCCCCAAGAAAATGGTGGCAAAGGCCGCGTTTGGCGGGAACCTGAGGATCATATGCAGCGGCGGCGCTTACCTGGACCCGGATTATGTGGATAAGTTCAAGGAGTATGGCATCACCATCCTTCAGGGGTATGGCATGACGGAGTGTTCTCCTGTCATCAGCACCAACCTGGAGTGGGAGAACAAAAAGGGGTCGGTGGGCAAGCTGCTTCCCAACTGTGAGGCCAAGGTGGTGGATGAGGAAATCTGGGTCAGGGGTTCCAGCGTGATGCAAGGGTATTATAAGATGCCGGAGCAGACCGCCGAAACCCTGGAGGACGGATGGCTGAAGACCGGGGACCTGGGGTACGTGGATGAAGATGATTTCGTCTACATCACGGGACGCAGGAAGAACCTGATCATCCTTGCCAACGGCGAGAATGTGTCGCCGGAGGAACTGGAGAACCAGCTGAGCCGTTCCGCACTGGTAAAGGAAATCCTGGTGCGGGAAAAGGACAAGGTGATTGAGGCGGAAATCTTCCCTGATTATGAGTATGCAAAGAAAAAACATGTGAAGGACATTCAGGGAAAGCTTCAGGAACTGGTGGATGGGTTCAACCAGGATATGCCTGTGTATAAGCGGATTTACAGCCTGATCGTGAGGGAGACGGAGTTTGAGAAGACGCCTTCCAAGAAGATTAAGCGGTTTTAAGGAACCCCTTGTAATATTTTCCCCTGTGCCATATAATGTAAATATATGTATATCTATCGAGCAGATGAATAGACCATATATTGTATAAATATAGGTTAAGGGCATAATCTGCATGCCCTGATGTACGGAAAGGGAAAGTATGAAGATAAAGAAAGTATCGGTGGTTGACCAGGTAAGCGAAGCCTTGAAGGATAACATCCTGAACCATACATGGGAGCCGGGGGATAAGCTTCCCTCAGAAGGGGACCTGGCGGATACCTTTGGCGTGAACCGGCTGAGTGTCCGTATGGCGCTGCAGAAGCTGAACACGCTGGGGCTTTTAGAGACCAGGGTAGGGGACGGCACCTATGTCAGGAAGTTCTCCATGGCTCCTTATATGAATGAGATAGCTGATATCTATATGGATGAGAAGCACCTGAATGATGTGCGGGAATTAAGGAACCTGCTGGAAGGCGAGGCCATGCGGATTGCGGTGTCCAGTTCCACTGAGGAGGAGCGGGAGGAACTGAGACAGTGTTACGAACAGTATGAAGAAAAACGCTCCCAGCTAAAAGAGGATGTGGACAATGAACGGTTAATGGATGAACTGGCTGAGGCGGATTTTGAATTCCACCATCAGGTCATCCGCATGAGCCACAACGATCTTTATATTGATATTTACCTGATGACAAAAAAGGCAATCGTCAGCCACATACGTGAACTGCTGGAGAGCCGGATCCGCAAGGAAATCCTATGGGAGGAAAAGAGCGGGAAGCGTGAGGATGAGCACATGGAAATCATCAGCGGCATCTGCAATGGAGATATGGAGGCGCTAAAGAGGGCGCGGGAGAGAATGCTTAAGATTCAGCTGATACCTGCGCTGGACGAGTGAGAAGCAGATATACATGACAATAAAAGACATGGTGAAGAAAAGGTATTGTGCAAAGGAACTGTATTCCTGGCACAATACCTTTTTTGTGTATATGTCACAATTGGATTCGTTCATAATGATGAAAAATAAAATAATATACAAAACTTATTGAATTATTAAGTGAATTGATGTATTATCAACCTAGCGAACAAGTGAATAGATAGATAGGAAATTCATAAAAGGAGGATTCGTTATGCAGAAGGAAAGCAGCAAAGTTACATACGTTCCAGCGCCCCCGCCAGGTATCCTTAAGAAGCCGGAGCTGTACGCCCTGTCCATCGGACAGGTAATCGGGGCAGGAGTCATCACCCTTGTGGGTCCGGCCATGGCGCTGACAGGATACTCTGCCTGGCTTGCATATGGGGCAGCCATCATATGGGGGTTCCTGATGATCATGCCGGTGGTGTGGGTGACGTCCACATTGAGGCTGGGAGGAGGGTATTACTCCATGCTGGCGGGTCTTGCCAATGAGAAGGCGGCAGGGATGTACGCAGTGGCCTTCCTGTGGCAGACCATGAGCATTTCCCTGTTCGGGGTTTCCCTGGGCGTGTATGCCAATTCCCTGTGGCCCCAGCTGAATCCGCGTATTGTGGGAATCGTATTCCTGACCCTGTTTTATGTGATTAACCTGGGCGGCGTGGACATCATGGCAAAGGCTCAGAAGGTAATGACCTGGATGCTGATTGCCGCGCTTTTGATGTTTATCATCGTGGGCATGACGAAACTGGATACGCCTGTCCTGCAGATTTCCTCCCCGGATTTCATCAAACATGGGGGCAAGGGCTTCATTGCAGCAATCTTCCTGTTCGTATACTCCACCAACGGATACTCATTAACCATGAACTACGGCCGGGATGCCCATAATGCAAAGCGGGATATACCCTGGGCCATCCTGATGTCAGTGCCGACCCTGGTCATCCTTTACTGCGGCGTTGCCATTGTTGCCGGAGGCATCCTTCCCCTGGAGATGGTGGAGAACCAGCCCCTTACCCTTGTGGCACGGACCGCTCTGTCCCCGATCCTGTTTGTGGTATTCATGGTAGGCGGACCGATCATGGCGCTGATGACAACCATGAATTCTTCCCTGGCATACAACTGTGTGCCCATTGCGCAGGCATGTACCGACGGGTGGCTGCCCAGGTCCCTGGCCAAGAAGAATAAGAGAGGGTCCTATTACAGGATACTTACCATTGTGTATCTGATTGGGCTGATACCGCTGCTGCTGAACTTCAGCGTCACCACCATTACAAACAACATCATGCTGATTAACTCGTCCCTGTCATTCCTGTATGCATTTGCATATTACCAGCTTCCGAAGCGGTACCCTGAGGCATGGAAGAAATCCAGGCTCCATATGCCCGACAGACTGTATTATGTGATGGTTACCATCAGCGTCATTGCCTATACATGTGTGTTCATCAACTCCTGCCTTACACTGACACCGCTTATTACCATTGCCAACCTGATCATTATCGGCGGCTGCTTTGCTTTTGGGTTTATACGCAGCAAGAGCCCTTACGTACACATTGAATCGTCTGTCTGGGACGACTGATATGGCAACCATATAACCAATATATAACTATAAAAATTAATTATGAGGAGGATTTTATCATGAAGATTACCAGCGTAGACCTTTACCAGGTGACCAGCGGAAAGCCCAGCGTGGCAGGTACATATTGGAAGGCATCCATCTGCCGGATCAACACGGATGAAGGGATTTCGGGCTTTGGCGAGGCAGGCGTATGCTACAGCAGCGGCAGCGACGCAGCCCTGGGACTGTTAAAAGATTATGCCCAGTCCATCATTGGAATGAACCCTATGAACAATGAGCAGATATGGAATAAGCTGCACCGGGATACATTCTGGGGCATGGGCGGAGGGACCATTGTATTTTCAGCCATCAGCGCCATTGATATCGCCCTCTGGGATATCCGTGGAAAGGCCCTTAACGTTCCTGTATACCAGCTTCTCGGAGGCAAGACCAACGATAAGCTCCGTGCCTATGCCAGCCAGATCCAGTTTGACTGGGGCCCGATTTGTGCGCCCATGGTGACGCCGGAGGACTATGCAAGTGCTGCAAGGAAAGCCATGGCAGAAGGATATACCGCGGTAAAGGTAGACCCGGTTGGCTTCAATATGAAGGGCAACTGGATGGAGTGGAGTAACTATGGCCTTCTGGAATATGACCAGATGAAGGCGGCGGTTGACCGCGTGGCAGCAATCCGTGAAGCAGGCGGGCCCGGACTTGACATCATCATTGAACTTCACTCCCTTACCGACACCAATACGGCCATCCAGCTGGGACGCGAACTGGAAAAATACAGATGCTTCTATTATGAAGAGCCAACCCAGCCCCTGAATCCTTCCTTATTCAGGGAAATTGCAAACAATGTCAGGATCCCCATGGCATCCGGTGAGAGGATTTACTCCAGATGGGGCTACCGTCCCTTCTACGAGGACCGCTCCCTCAGCATCATCCAGCCAGACCTGTGCAACACAGGCGGCCTGACAGAGGGCAAGAAGATCTGTGACATGGCCCACACCTATGATATCGGCGTACAGATCCACATCTGCGGCAGCCCGATTTCCACGGCAGCGGCCCTGCAGCTGGAGGCGGTGATTCCTAACTTTGTCATCCATGAACACCATCAGGCAGCGCTGATCCAGGAAAATATTGACATGTGCAAGTACAATTACCAGCCTGAGAACGGGTATTTCTCTGTTCCGGATAAGCCGGGTATTGGCCAGGAACTGACCGAAGAGACCATGGAGAAGTCCTTGTTCTGCACAGTAAAATAAAGATTAAAAAAGAATTTATAAATATCAGCCAAGAGTCCGGAACGGGCGGGAAGACCGCCCTGTCCGGACTTTTAGCTATTTTTCTGCCCTATTTCAATCCTCTTTGCCGGCGTATCAATGAACCTTTGTACTTTAAGAGAAACAACCTTCGGATAATTGTGCATATTATACAAATACTAATCCATAAAATTGTGCGAAAAGGCAGGGGGAAATCAAAGATTGTGAAAGAACTTTCAGAACATGCATAAGCTATTGAAAATAAAAACAAACCTGTTATACTAAGGCTACAAGGACATGAGACATAACCAAGTGATTGTTACAAGGAGGAAACAGACATGAATGACAAAGTGGAAAACCTGAAAGGAAAATTGATTGTTTCCTGCCAGGCACTGCCGCACGAACCGCTCCACTCTTCCTTCATCATGGGAAGGATGGCCCTGGCCGCAAAGGAGGGAGGCGCTGCCGGCATCCGTGCCAACACCAAAGAGGACATCGCCGAGATACAGGCCCAGGTGGACCTGCCAATCATCGGGATTGTAAAACGGGATTATGAGGACAGCAAGGTATACATCACGCCGACCATGAAAGAAATCGAGGAACTGATGGAGGTAAAACCTGAAATCATTGCCCTGGACGCCACCGTTGATTTAAAACCGGGCGGGAAGACGCTGGATGGGTTTTACAGGGAAATCAGGGCCGCATATCCGGAACAGCTTCTTATGGCGGATTGTTCCACGGTGGAGGAAGCGCTTCACGCAGATGAACTTGGATTCGATTTCATAGGCACCACGCTGGTGGGATACACGGAACAGAGCAGGGGACTTAAAATAGAAGCAGACGACTTCGCCATCATCCGCCAGATAGTGGCAAAGGCAAGACACCGGGTAATAGCAGAAGGCAACATCAACACGCCGGAAAAGGCAAGGCGGGTCATTGAACTGGGAGCGTTCAGCGTGGTTGTGGGCTCCATCATCACAAGGCCCCAGCTGATTACGAAATCATTTGCAGAGGCGCTTAAGTAGGACGTACATCTGACAGAACGCGGTTTTCAGGCGCATCTGGGGCAGATAAGGCTGCAAAGCCGTCCGGTCCGGGAGACAGACAAGGAAACAGATCCCATATTAATATAAACAAAGCAACCCCCCAAAGGGAGAAGGAGAACAATCATGGCAAATTTAGAAAAGTACAAAGGTATCATTCCTGCATTTTACGCATGTTACGATGAGGAGGGCAATGTAAGCCCGGAGCGTGTAAGGGCGCTGACTGAATATCATATCAGGAAAGGCGTTAAGGGCGTGTATGTGGGCGGATCCTCCGGCGAGTGCATCTACCAGAGCGTGGAGGACCGCAAGATTACCCTGGAAAATGTCATGGCAGCTGCAAAAGGAAAGCTGACCGTCATCGCACATGTGGCCTGCAATAACACAAAGGACAGTGTGGAACTGGCAAAACATGCGGAGAGCCTGGGCGTGGATGCCATCGCAGCCATTCCTCCCATTTATTTCCACCTCCCGGAGCATGCCATTGCGGCTTACTGGAACGCCATGAGCGCAGCAGCCCCAAACACAGACTTCATCATCTATAACATCCCACAGCTGGCCGGCGTTGCGCTGACCCAGGGACTGTTTGCACAAATGCGCAGGAACCCAAGGGTCATCGGCGTAAAGAACTCTTCCATGCCGGTACAGGACATCCAGATGTTCAAGGCCGCGGCGGGAGACGGCTACATTATCTTTAACGGCCCGGACGAGCAGTTCATCAGCGGACGTGTCATTGGAGCGGAAGCCGGAATCGGCGGCACCTACGGCGTGATGCCTGAGCTGTTCTTAAAGATGGATGAGCTGGTAAACGCAGGAAAGCTGGAGGAAGCAAAGAAAGTCCAGTACGCTGCCAACGACATCATTTACAAAATGTGTTCCTGCCGCGGCAATATGTACGGCGTCATCAAGGAAATGCTCCGCATCAACGAGAACCTGGACCTTGGGGGCGTAAGGGAGCCGCTTCCCCAGCTGGAAGAGGCGGACCTGCCCATTGCACAGGAAGCGGCGCGCATGGTAAAAGAAGCAGTTGCAGGATTCTGCTGCTAAATGCCTGTTAGGAATATCCGCAGCAAAATCTGCAGTGGATATCCGCAATAGATATCCGCGAAAGGGAATCTGACAGAGGGAACTGATTTATCCGGCGCCTTCCGGGAGGGACGGAGGGCGCGCAGGAAGTCAATGGTATGTATGAAAGAAAGGGAGTTTGACAATGCAGGGATTCACAACAATTGATTTGATCATTCTTATTGTATATCTTGGGGCAGTATTATTTGCCGGTCTCTACTTCTCCAAAAAGGAGATGAAGGGAAAGGAGTTTTTCAAGGGAGATGGAACAATCCCATGGTGGGTTACATCGGTTTCCATCTTCGCCACCTTATTAAGCCCGATATCGTTCCTGTCCCTGGCAGGGAATTCATATGCGGGAACATGGATTATGTGGTTTGCACAGTTAGGTATGATTGTGGCAATCCCCATCACTATCAGGTTTTTCCTGCCCATCTACAGCAAGCTGGACATCGACACAGCTTACCACTACCTTGAAATCCGTTTCGGAAGCAAGGGCCTGCGCGTTCTCGGCGCTGTTATGTTTATCGTATACCAGGTAGGGCGTATGTCCATCATCATGTACCTGCCGTCCATGGTATTATCCAACCTTACAGGAATCAATGTAAATATACTGATTATCGCCATGGGTGTGATTGCAATCATTTACTCCTATACAGGCGGCCTCAAATCCGTGCTTTGGACTGATTTCATCCAGGGCAGCGTGCTTCTTGTGGGCGTTACCTTTGCCCTTCTCTATCTTGCACACGGGATTGACGGCGGTTTCGGGGCTATTTTCTCCACCATGGGACAGGGGAAGTTCCTGGCCGCGGACCAGCCCATTTTCAATCCAAATATATTAAAAGACAGCGTTTTCCTGCTGATTGTGGGAGCCGGTCTGAATACATGTTCTTCCTATGTATCCAGCCAGGATATTGTACAGCGTTTCACCACCACTACTGATATGAAGAAACTGAATAAGATGATGCTGACCAACGGCGCACTGTCCATCTTCATCGCAACCGTATTCTATTTAATCGGTACAGGACTGTATGTGTTCTATAGCCAGAATGCCCTTCCGCCGGCAGCGCAGCAGGACCAGATTTTCGCTTCCTACATTGCATATCAGCTTCCGGTAGGTATCACGGGCATCCTCCTTGCAGCCATTTACGCGGCTTCCCAGTCCACACTGTCCACAGGTCTTAACTCCGTGGCAACCAGCTGGACCCTGGATATCCAGGAGCGTCTCTCCAAGAAGGAAATGAGCTTCGCCCTCCAGACTAAGATTGCACAGTATGTATCCCTGGGCGTGGGCATCGTGGCCATCGGCGTTTCCATGGTACTGGCAAACGGTGAAATCAAATCCGCATACGAGTGGTTCAACGGATTCATGGGTCTGGTGCTGGGCGTGCTGGGCGGTACCTTTGCCCTTGGCACATTCACAAAGATAGCCAATGCAAAGGGCGCTTACGTGGCATTCTTTGTGGCAGCCATCACCATGGTATGCATTAAATACATGGCGCCGGCCGGTGCGGTATCCATCTGGTCCTATTCCATCATTTCCATTGCCATCTCGCTGGTGGTTGGAATCCCGGTCAGCATCATTACCAGGAAAATGGATGGGGATGACTCCAAACCCGTGGCTGACTCCACGATTTACCACAACTAATCAACCGGCTTAAGTCCAGGGGCGCGGGAACTGCACGGACAGCATGGTCCATCCTGCTATCCGCGCCTTTGGATGGAATGTGAGGGAAGCATATGATTTTTGGAAATATCAGGCAGGAGGCAGCCTACGGGTTCCTTCCTGAAGACCTAAAGGAATTCTTTGTATATGCGGCCAGCCATGAACTGGCCGGTTATGAAAAGGGAAGCCATCCCATTGACGGGGAACGTTTCTTTGTTAATATAGTTGAATATGAAACCACATTGCCGGAGAACCGGTTCTGGGAAGCCCACAGAAAGTATCTGGATGTCCATTTAATGCTTGACGGACAGGAACAGATTGATTTAAACTTTATAGAGAACATGGAGCAGAAGGAATTTGTGGAAAAGGATGATTTCCTTCCTCTTGAGGGGGAGGCCAACAGCCATGTGGTGCTGAGGCCCGGGGATTTCCTTATCTGCTATCCAAATGACGGACACCGCACAGCCGTGGCTGTGGACGGGCCGGAGAAAATCAGGAAAGCCATCTTTAAGGTGGGGATTTAAGAATCAGAAAAGGCAAACCACGGTCAGAGGACGGGTTTGCCTTTTGCGGCAGGCAGCGGTCAGACAGCAGGTCTGCCATTTTCGGCAGGCAGCAGTCATAAGGGGACCGGGGATGGAAGGAGAAGCGTCAGAATGAAACAGTATATATGTATCGATATCGGCGGCACCGAAATTAAATATGGCATCATGGATGAAACGGAACTGTTCCTGGCCAAGGACAAGACGCCCACCGAGGCATCAAAGGGCGGTCCATGCCTGTTGGAAAAGGCGGCCGGGATTGTCAGGGAATACTTAAAGGTCTGGAAAGCAGATGGGATCTGCGTTTCCACGGCCGGCATGGTGGATGTGGAGAAGGGGGAGATATTCTATGCAGCCCCCCTGATTCCGGATTATGCGGGCACGAAAATCAAGGCCAGGATGGAATCCGAGTTCGGCCTTCCGTGTGAAGTGGAAAATGATGTGAACTGTGCAGGCCTGGCAGAGGCCACATCCGGGGCAGCGGCAGGCAGCAGGTCGGCGCTGTGCCTGACCGTGGGAACCGGGATTGGGGGCTGCATCCTCATTGACGGAAAGGTATACCATGGATACAGCAACAGCGCCTGCGAGGTTGGGTATATGCATATGGATGGCAGCGACTTCCAGACCCTGGGCGCTGCCAGCATCCTGACAAAGCGGGTGGCCGCCGGGTTTGGGGAACCGGAACAGCAGTGGAACGGCCTGCGCATCTTTGAACTGGCAAAGCAGGGCAATGCTGTCTGCGTCCAGGCCATTGACGGCATGTGTGACGTGCTTGGAAAAGGGATTGCCAATATCTGTTATGTGATGAATCCACAGGTAGTTGTACTGGGAGGCGGGATCATGGCCCAGGAAGAATACCTGAGGCCCAGGATTGAGGCTGCCCTCACAAAATACCTGGTTTCCAGCATCCGTGAAAAGACCGCCCTGGCTTTTGCCAGACACGGCAATGACGCCGGAATGAGGGGCGCCTATTATCATTTCAAAGAGAGACAGGGATGAAGCCATGGAATATCTGAAATCAGTCATACCGGTGATTGAGTCCAACTATGACAATTTTACCACGGTGGAACGCAGCATTGCGGATTTCTTTATTTATAACAGGGAGGAAATGGACTTCTCAGCCAAGGCAGTGGCCGGGAAGCTGTTTGTGTCAGAGGCCTCCCTGTCCCGCTTTGCCAAGAAGTGCGGTTTTAAAGGTTACCGTGAGTTCATTTACCAGTACGGGGAAAACTTCGTGGTCAAGCAGGAGTCCATGACAGGCAATACAAGGACCGTCCTTAACACCTATCAGGAACTGCTCAATAAGACTTACAACCTGGTAGACGAAAAACAGGTGGAGCGCATCTGCCGTTCCATGTCAAAGGCTGCCCGCGTGTTTGTCTGCGGCATGGGAAGTTCAGGCCTGGCTGCCAGGGAGATGGAGCTCCGGTTCATGAGGATTGGCGTGGATATCACGTCCATGGATTATGGGGATATGATCCGTATGAGGGGCGTGTTCCTGAATGAGAGGAGCCTTGTGTTCGGCGTCAGTATCAGCGGGGATACGGAGGATGTGACCTTCCTGCTCCAGGAGGCCCATGAAAAAAAGGCAAGGACCGTGCTGCTTACAGCCAAGAACAAGCCGGAATTTGACTCGTTCTGTGATGAGGTCATGCTCCTTCCCTCCCTTATCCATCTGAACCACGGCAACGTCATCTCCCCCCAGTTCCCCATCCTTTTGATGACCGATATCTTCTACTCCTGTTATGTGTCCCAGGATAAGTATTCCAAGGAAATCCTTCATGACAGTACGCTGCGGGCATTGGGGAAGGCAGGGAGGCCCTTGGTGTAAGCGGGAAGATACAAAAAATAGAGCCGGTAACCTAGTACCCCATCCAGTACGGTGTCTGACTGGATGGGGCTCTATGACAATCAATGTCCGTGGTTATCAGCTCTTTTTTTGTTTGGGAGGATTTTATCTTATCTTCCGTGCTTACAGTAATCCGAACAGCTTTTTCCGGCCGGCCGGAGGCGCTGCCACGGCCTCGCTAAGATATCCATATATCTGGCTCATGGCCTCGGATTCCACGTAATCCGGATGGTCCCGGTAGCCGCCGTGCATGGTGGTGGATACTTCCATCTGTCCCATCATCATGTCAAATTCCGGGGGACGGCCTAGGAAGCCGTCTCCGTAGGTGGCCATGGCCTTCAGGTACTGGATGTCCCAGCGGGGGATGGCGCAGAGGCTGAGGGCCGGGATGCGGCTGCCAGCAAAGGATGCCTCGTCACTTTTCGGCAGGTATTTTAATACCTGGGCATTGTACCTGTCCAAAAGGAGCTTTTGGCAGAAAGGGCGGAAGACCGGTTTGTTTTCATTGCCCTTGCCGCAGATGGCAATGGTATCGCCGAACCCGCATACGTCCAGGTTCACGACCCCGGTAAGGTCCTGCCTGCGATGGTCCTGGCTGTCCAGACAGGACACATAAAGCCTGCTTCCGGAACAGCCGGTTTCCTCGCCGTCAAAAAAGGCGAAGCGCGCAGGGTGTCCCTTTTCCTTCAGGTCCTTTGCAAGGTCAATGAGGATGCAGAGGGCGGCGGCGTTATCGTTGGCGCCAAAGCTTCCTGGGACAGCGTCATAGTGGGCGCAGAACAGGAGGCTGGGCGCGTCCTGCCAGGGATCCAGGATATAATTCACCGTGCCGCGGGGGTTCTTGAAGTTTGGCCCGTCCTCCTGAAGGCAGTATGACAGGCCTTCTGCGTCCAGGACATCTGCCAGCGCCTGGCGGCGCAGGTCCGGATCTTTTTGGGCCAGGGTTTCCAGATGGCGTTTCATCTCCATAATCAGGTCCTCAGTCCTTCCCTGTGCCGAGACAGGCGTCCATGGGCACCTTGATTACAATCTTGCGGATGGCTGCCGGCACATCCCCGGTCTGGATGGCAGGAATGTGCACATCCCATGGAAAATACACCGCATAGGTGCCGGGAACCATCTCGATGGTGCCCTCGGGCGCGTCCTGGTTATCTTTATAGAACAGGATATCCCTTGGGGTGTCTAAAAGGTCCTCGTCCACCACGCTGGTTTTGTCGTCATTATAGTATCCGGCCCGCTCAGGCCCTCCGGCGGCCAGGAACTGGACATCGATGTTTCTGCGGTGGATTTCGGGACGCAGGGTCTGGCGGGGGGACGTGGTCAGGTCCAGGACCTGGAGGACCATGGGAACGCCTCCAAGTTCAATCTCAAACCTGCCCGGCTCATGGGCTGCCAGGTCTGTTTCCTTTAGAAAACAGAGGGCGCTCTTAAGGGGAGCGGGAAGGATTGCTGTCTGCTGGTCAAAGAATTCATTGTTAACATTTCCAAATATCATAGGGTGCCTCCTGACTTATTAATGGTTATGGGAACCGGGCATGTCCATGGTCACTGCATGGATGTAAGCCCGCCGTCCACGGCCAGTACCTGGCCGTTTATAAAATCAGCCGCATCGCTGCACAGGTAGATGGCGGCGGCCGCAATATCCTTTTCCTGTCCGATGCGGCCAAGGGGGATACGGTCTGTCAGCTTCTTATAGAATGCAGGGTCGTCTAACTGGAAGGAATTGATGGGGGTGCGGACAAAGGTGGGGGCAATTGCATTGCAGGTAATCCTGTATTTGCCCCATTCGCAGGCCAGCTGCTTGGTGTACATGTTCACCGCACCTTTGCTGGCACAGTATGCAATGTAGTTTTCCGTTGTACCGATAAAGCTCTTTACCGAGGACAGGTTCAGGATCCTGCCATAGTTCCTGGGAATCATGAAGCGTTTGCCCACTGCCTTTGTTACCAGGTGGAGGCCTTTGACATTCAGGCCCATGACCTGGTCAAATGCTTCCTCGCCATAATCCTCGGCAGGCAGCAGGCGGTTCATTCCCGCGCTGTTCACAAGTATGTCCAGTGTGCCGAACTGCTCCTCAATCTCATCCAGCATCCGGTCAATATCAGCCTGTTTTTGGATGTCACAGCGCAGGGAAAGGAACTTCCTGCCGGCCTGGGCCGCATAATCCGCCAGACCGGCTGCTTTTTCCGGATGGCCTCCGCACACAGCCACATCAGCGCCCTGCTGTAAAAAGCCCAGGGCAATGGCGCTGCCCAGCCCTCCGGTCCCGCCTGTGATTAGGGCGGTCTTGTTGTCCAGGGAAAACAGGTTCTGGTAATTCTCCATAGATATATCCTCCTTATTCGTTTCAATCCAATCCTTTTATCAGGATGCGGCGTCCGTGCTGCCGCAGATGAAATATTCCGGGTTGTGCTGCTTTAACGGCGGGACAAGTAAAAGCATCCTTGACATGTGGTGGCTGTAAATCAGGCAGGCCTGGTCATTGTTGCGGTCAGCCAGGGCATCGGTCAGGTTGGTCAGCTCACACAGGAACCCCTCCACCATGGCAGAACTGCTGGTGGCCAGGTATAAAAGCCTTTGCAGGTCCATGTCCACCTTCTGCAGGGATTCCCATACAAGGTCCATGTCCCCGGCCAGGATGTAGAGCTGGTGGTAATAATCCGTCAGCAGCTTGGGCGCCTGGTTTAAATTGCCCTGGTACAGGTAGTCATCCAGCTGGCGGAGGTGGTAGTACAGCACCTCCAGGTCGCTTTTCTTCACATTCTTGATAAAGATGGTGTGGAGCATGGACGTGCCCAGCCGGGTGTGGAGCCATATGGCATGTTCAATCCGCTCTGAGTCAATCCTGGACACAAAGGCCCCCCTCTGCGGGATTACATCCACCAGCTTTTCCCGGGAGAGCCTGGTAAATGTATCGTGTACCGGGGTGCGGCTTACATTTAAAGAAGAAGCCAGGTCTGCCTCGTTCATCTTCTGCCCCGGCGGAAGGAACAGTTCTAATATACAATTCTTTATTACGCGGTACGCGTACTGGCGCGCGTCTTCCGTGGGGCGCCTTGCAATCATTCGGTTATTGGCATCAAAGGGTAGTAGTGACATGGCAATCACCTTTCTTGTTTTCTGTAAAATATCCGGTCAAAATGCTGCAGTAAATCAAATTATAGCATAGAAGGTCCTGTCTGATAAGTATGTATTTGCCCTTTCTTCCTTAATAAAAGCGGAAGATTTAAATGTAAAAAAATTCCAGTTGTAAACTTGTATGCAATTTGTGGCTTTGTAATTTCTACTATTATCTTATCATTATTTGTGAAAAAAGCAACTGGTAAACAAAATTTTAACAATAAACATGTGGAAAATGATAAAAAAACAGTTGCGTTCATTGGATAAATATGATATCTTGTATATGTCTTGAAATTGATACAATCAATGGAGAGGCGGAAAAGAGCAACTGATATGCAATTTTAGCCAGAACTGGTATGCAAAAGAAAAAACAACTTGTATGCAATCTTGGCAGACACCCGGCGGGGAGAAGCCAGGGCAGACAGAAAGGGGATGGGGAGATGCCCGAGGTCATTGATAAGGTAGCGAAAATTGATTCCAGGAATGACATTTATTCCTTTTTACGCAATCAGATATTGAGCCTGGTCATCGAACCAGGGGAGATGCTCAGCGAGAATTCCCTTTCCTCCCAGATGAGCGTAAGCCGCGCACTGGTAAGGGACGCCCTGGCCCGTCTGACAGAAGAGGGTTATATCGTGGTCTATCCCCAACGGGGGACCGTGGTCACCATGATTGACCCTGAGAGAATCAAACAGTCCGTACATACGCATATCGTGCTGGAGCAGGCCGTGATTGAGGAGGTCTGCAGGCAGGGGCTGACGCCGGAGCAGAAGGCCCTGCTGGAAGAAAGCCTGGAAAAGCAGAAAGAGGTAAAGGGCGACAGTGATGTGCTGGAACTGCTGGCAGCGGACCGGCACATGCGGTATCTCCTGTCCACCTTCTGCGGCAAGGAACATATCTGGGATTATTTCAGGACGCTGGACTGTGACATGATGCGGGTCAATTACCTTCAGTACAGCACCTTTAATTTCAAGGTGTACATGTCAAGCCTTACACGCTGGGAGCACACACAGGTGGAAACGCGCCTGCTGTTAGACAATATCATGCGCGGTGATGCTGAGGCGGCGTCGCTTATCTGCTCCAACCATTTTAACGCGGTTCTCTGGAACACGGATACGCTCCAGGGGATTTACCCACAGTTCTTTTCCAGATAGGCCCGGCGGGAATCCGGTTCCATAATCTGGATGGAAATATATTTAATTACATGATGAAGGGGGATGGATTTAGGATATTCTGATAGTTTGAGAGAGGGGAGCCTGATAACAGGTTTCCGGAACAGTTCCACAAGTGTAGGATTATAAAAAAAGATATGAGGAGGAATACCATGGAATACATAATTGGTATAATTTTGTTACTTTCTTTCTTCGGCCTGGCATATTACTGTATTAAAGGCCACAACCTGATGATCGGATTCCTGATTATCACCGTAATCTGGACCGTTCTGCCTTTGTTTGGAACCTTGTTTGCCAGCCCGGCATTCATCGAATCCAACCCCGTACTTCAGTTCGGCGCGGGCACGGATACAAAGCTGGTTTCCATTCTGAACAAGATTTTCCAGAGCGCTCCTGAAGGCTGGGGCACCACCCTGGTTAATGTGTGCTGGGGCGCGTGGTTCGGACGTGTACTGATGGACACAGGCATTGCGTCCACCCTGATCCGCAAGACAGTTGAGCTTGGCGGAGACAAGCCAATGGTTACCATCGCACTGTTAAACATCGTTACGGCACTGATCTTCACAGCCATGACCGGCGCAGGCCCTGTTATCGCTATCGGCGTTATCGTACTTCCTATCTTAATGTCCCTTGGCGTACCAAAGGCAATTGCAATGTTCTCCTTCATGGGCTCTGTTGCAGCAGGTATCTACCTGAACCCTGTTAACTTTGCACAGTACCGCGCATTCTACATCACTCCAGATGAGATGCCGGACTTCACACTGGGATGGTATGCAGCTCACTGGGGTTATGCGGCGCTGATCATCATGCTGGTGGCAACAACCGTACTGGCTGCAATCTATCTTAAGAGGTCAAAGACAGTACATTCCTGGGCAGCCCAGAGCCGCAATTCCTCTCCTGACCAGAAGAATGCGCCAATGTATACATTAATCCTCCCAATCGTTCCGGTTGTACTGAAAATTTGGCTGGATTTCTCCGTTATCGGCGGATTCATCATTGCAGGTTTCCTGGCCCTGTTCCTTTGCGGCAGGATGAAAGGGACCTTTAAAGAGAACTGTCAGTTAGTGAATAAGCTGTACTATGACGGCGTGGTCGATACTGCCCCGTTGGTAGGCTTCCTTCTTACCCTGCCCATGTTCAACCAGGTTGCAACCTATGCATCTCCTTATTTCAAGGCGATTTTAGGAAATGTAATGCCTAAGAGTGAACTGGCTGTGTGTGTGATTTTTGCCGTACTGCTTTTCATGGGCCTGTTCCGCGGACCTATGACACTGGTTGGCTGCGGTGCTGCTACACTGGGTGTGCTTTCTAATGTTGCATCCTTCTCAGTGCCGTTCTTATACGCTGTATTTGCAATCCCGACCATAACCGTTAATATTGGAAGCTGTATCACCCAGTCATGGGTTGCATGGGGTCTTGCTTATACCAAGGTAGAATCCAGAGACTTCCTGAAACTGTCAATCCCGAATGCTTATCTGACAGGTGTAATCCAGTATGTGGCTGCATTTATCCTGTTAGGCGGACTTGGAGCTGCTTGGTTCATCTAATTAACAGCAGTGGATCTCTCTTAAAATATAAAGGTTTATTCTATATAAGCGGGCGCGTGACATGCGCGCCCGCCATCCCCTGACAAATGTTTCGTTAGATTATGAATGGAAATCCCCGATAAAAGAATCGCGGGCATGTATTGTAGAGTGAAAGGAATGAAAATTATGGCAGAGCGTATTAGCAGGGCTGTTCGTATGGGTATTGACGTAGGCGGGACTTACACCAAGTGCGTGGCAATGGATAATGAAACCCATGAAATAATAGGTAAAAATCAGGTTAAGACTACACATGATGACAAGAGTGGCGTTGCTGCCGGTGTTGTGAAGAGTTTTCAGAATTGTATGCGCGAGAATAACATTGCTCCTGAGGATGTTGTGTTCGTTGCCCACTCTACCACCCAGGCTACCAACGCTTTTATTGAAGGCGATGTGGCCAGTGTTGGTGTAGTCGGTGTTGCAGGCGGCGGCCTGGAGGGATTCCTTGCAAAGCGCCAGCTTGCCCTTAAAGATATTGTCCTGGATGAAAAGGTAGGCAGGATGATTAAGGTATACAACACCTTCATCAAGAAGAAAATGCTGACCGAAGATGTAATCAACCAGAATATTGATGAATTACTGAACCAGGGCTCACAGGTAATCGTTGCCTCCATGGCCTTTGGTGTAGACAGTATGGATGAGGAAATGATGATCCATAACTGTGCGGAGAAGAAAAATGTGCCAGTTACCATGGCTTCTGATATTACAAAGCTGTACGGCCTTACCCGCCGTACTCGTACCGCTGCAATCAATGCTTCCATCCTGCCAAAGATGATGATGACTGCCAATGCAACCGAGTCATCCGTACGCGCGGCAGGTGTTACCGTTCCCCTGATGATCATGAGAGGCGACGGCGGCGTTATGGAAATCAGCGAGATGCGTAAGCGTCCAATCCTGACAGCACTTTCAGGACCGGCTGCTTCGGTCATGGGTTCCCTTATGTACCTGCGTGCTTCCAACGCCATCTATTTTGAGGTGGGCGGTACCACCACCAACATCGGCGTTATCAAGAATGGCCGTCCGGGCGTTGACTATGCCCAGATCGGCGGACATGACACCTATATCAGTTCCCTGGATGTGCGTATCCTGGGCTGCGCAGGCGGATCCATGGTGCGTATCAACGACAAGGCGGTTGTGGACGTAGGACCGCGTTCCGCCCATATCGCAGGATGTGAGTATGCGTGCTTTACTCCTGAGGAGGAGATTGAGGACCCGCAGATTGAGATGGTAAGCCCCAAGCCAGGCGACCCGGCCGACTATGTTACCATCCGCTTAAAGAACGGGAAGCGCATCTGCTTTACCAACACATGCGCGGCCAATGTACTGGGACTGATTGAAGAGCAGTACTTTGCACACGGCAATGCGGGCGCGGCCCGCAAGGCCATGCAGCCGGTGGCTGATAAGTTAGGCATCACGGTGGAGGAACTGGCGACCCAGATCCTGGATAAGGACTTTGAAAAGGTTAACGCAACCATCAACGCCCTGGCAGAAAAGTATCAGCTTGACCATGACAGCATGAAGCTGGTGGGCTGCGGCGGCGGTGCTGCTTCCCTTGTGCCGTACTGCGCAGGAAAGATGGGGCTTCAGTACAGCATTCCCGAGAATGCAGAGGTCATCTCATCCATCGGCGTTGCCCTTTCCATGGTGCGCGACGTGGTAGAGCGCGTAATCCCCAACCCATCCCAGGACGATATCAGGGAGCTTAAGAAAGAAGCAGCCGACATGGCTGTAAGTTCAGGCGCATCACCTGACACGGTTGAGGTCCATATTGAGATTGACAACCAGACCGGTAAGGTAACTGCCATTGCAACCGGCTCCACTGAGGTTAAGACCACGGACCTGTTAAAGGAATGCGACGAGGCAGAAGCATGCGAACTGGCAACCCAGGATTTCGGCCCGAAGGTCAGCCAGATCAAGCTTTCCGAGAAGACCGACAAGTTCTATGTATACGAGGGCGCGCGCGGCGACAAGACGCCTCTGCGTATCGTTGATAAAAAGGGCTTTATCAAGGTCCAGTGCTCCAACGGCCAGGTAACCAAGTGTAAGGTCAGCGAGTACAAGGAAGTGGTTGAGCAGATGTGGAAGGACGGCGCTGTGTTCAAGACGGATACGGTTCTCAGGCCCGACTTCTTCGTATGCGTAGGCCCGCGCGTGGGCGATTACAGCGCGGTTGATTTAGAGCAGATCTTCCTTTTGATGGACCTGGATCTGGGAGACAGGGAACCGGATGAGGATATCATTATTGTGGCATCAGTGACGGAGATTTAACCTACTATGAATAAGGAAGAGTTTCAGAAAGCTTTAAAGCCCATAACAGACGGGCTGTTTGGAAAACAGGGGACGAGGCGCTATGAGCGTCCCCATTTTCCATTGCGTCCACTGGACCGGATGCTTTGGGACCTGGCTTCCATTGACGCGGTGGAATGGTTCCGGTATGTGTTCTCACGGGAACCCCTGAACGGCAAATTCAACGACGGACAGCGCAGGGACTGGATGGAACACGCCATGGCCTGCGGCAGGGAATATGCGGTAAAGGTCATGGAGGAATATAAAAGCACTGACCCCGAGGTCATTGCCAAGGCCATGGGTATGAAGGTATCCTACCCCACTTACCCGGAAAAGACGGACCGTGTGCTTTTTGCCGAATACCGGGTGCCGGATACCATCTGCATCTACATGGATGCTGTGAAAAAGGCAAAAAAGTACCTGGAAAGACCGGAAATCAGGGATGTGCTTACGGACAGCCTGAATATAAGCAAGCTTTTGCTGGCCCATGAACTCTTCCATTATGTGGAAGAAAAATACAAGCATGAGATATACACCAAGACCGAAAAAGTCAGGCTCTGGTCCCTTGGGCCCCTGCACAATGATTCCACCATCATTGCCTTAAGCGAGATCGCGGCCATGGCATTTGCAAGGGAGATAACGGGCATCCCCTATGCCCCCTATGTCATGGATGTGTTCCTGGTCTATGGTTATTCCCCGGAAGAAGCCAGCGGGCTTTATGAGGAAATGATGGAGTTTGCAGGGCGTAAGGCGTGTCCGTCCGTGGAGGAACTGGAGGCAGGCGGGCCGGATGGCGGCTGAGGCCAGGCGGATGGCGGCTGAGGCGGGCCGGATGGCGGCTGAGGCAAGCCGGATGTTGGCTGCCGGCCAGGCGGATGCTTGGGCCGGAGGTCTGATACGGATTGATATGAACCGAATTGTATGTAATGTGTAAAAAGAGCAATTAATGTGCGGAAAAAGGAGAAGGACTATGAGTTTACGTATCCCCTATGATACAATTAAGGAAACTGTTAAGAAGGCATTTTTAAATGTGGGGTTAAGCGAAGAGCAGGCAGAGGTCTGTGCAACCATCCACACCCAGTCCAGCGCGGACGGTGTTGAGAGCCACGGACTTAACCGTATCCCTCGTTTTGTGGAATATGTGCAGAAAGGCTGGATTAACCTGGATGGCAAGCCGGAGCTGGTGGGAGCCAGGGGCGCGGTGGAGAATTACGACGGCCACCTTGGAATCGGGATTACCAACGCCCTGTTCTGTGCGGACCGTGCCATGGAACTGGCCAAGGAACACGGCATCGGCTGCGTGGCCCTTAAGAACACGACCCATTGGATGAGGGGCGGCACCTATGCATGGCGTATGGCAGAAGCCGGATTCATGGGAATCAGCTGGATTAACACTGAGAGCTGCATGCCTCTTTGGGGAAGCGATGAGCCGGGCGTTGGCAACAACCCGTTCTGCATTGCCATCCCAAGAGAGGACGGACCCATTGTGCTTGACATGGCCATGAGCCAGTATGCATACGGCAAGCTGGGCGTTTACCGTCTGGCCGGCAAGGAACTTCCGTTCCCGGGCGGATTTGACAAGGACGGCAACCTGACCAGCGACCCGGGCGCCATTGAGGAAAGCAAGCGCATCCTCCCCACCGGATACTGGAAAGGAAGCGGCATGGCCATTGCCCTTGACCTGGCAGCAGCCCTGCTGGCAAACGGCAGCTGCGGAACCGATATGGATGAGGCCGGCCAGGGCAGCTGTACTGGCTGCTGCCAGATCTTCATTGCATTTGACCCATATATGTTTGGCTCCAAGGAGGAAATCCAGGGCATGCTTAACAGACGTGTCAAGGCGGCAGACGCAAGCCATCCGGAGCGCGAGGGCAGCCATGTGACCTGTCCGGGCGAGCGCACGGTTTCCACACGCGCCAGGAGTATGGCTGACGGTGTGAATGTGGATGAGCTGGTATGGGAACAGGTCCAGGCCATTGCGGCAGGCAACCTGGAGACAGAAGACATCGCAAGCAGATAAGATACATATACCAATATAACACAGTGCGGACAGCGCTGAGGTTTTACATAGGGAGGTAATGACCATGTTTTTTTCAAATGTAAGTATTGCAGAGAAGTACAATTACCTGGAAGAGAAATTCACCTGTGCCTACAAGTGGCTGGCTGAGACCGACATCCAGTCCCTTGCCGTGGGCAGCTATCCCATCATGGGGGACACCGTGGTTGCCAATGTCCAGGAATATACCACCTTCCCTGCAAGCCAGGGTTCCTTTGAGACACATGAGAAATATTTTGATATCCAGTACATGGTTTCAGGCAGGGAGCAGTTCGGCGTGTGCAAGCGCGACGGCCTGGTGGAAAAAGAGCGCAACGAGGCCGGCGACTTAATCTTTTATGAGGAGCCGGAGTTTTCAGGAAGCGTATTCCTGGAGGAGGGCGACCTGATTGTGGTTGCGCCTGAGGATGCCCATAAGCCAAGATGCCAGGCAGGCGGGCCATGTGCGGTTAAGAAGGTAGTTGTGAAAGTAGCCCTGTAATAGCGGAGCGCGGGTCCCTGTGGATGACAATGCCCGCGGCAAGGAGGAAACAGCAATGAAAGCAATTAAACTGCAGGAGCCGAGACAGGTGGACTGCGTGGAACTTGAAAAGCCGGTGCCGGGTCCCGGACAGGCCCTGATAAGGATTAAGACAGCAGGCATATGCGGCAGTGACATCGGCGCCTTCAGAGGCACCAATAAGCTGGTGTCTTATCCAAGGATCATCGGCCATGAGCTGGCCGGCATCCTTGAGGAGGTTCCGGCTGATAACCCAAAAGGATTAAAGCCGGGGGATAAGGTGATTGTAGATCCTTATCTTTACTGTGGAAAATGTTACCCATGCAGTATCGGGCGCACCAACTGCTGTACGGACCTGAAGGTTCTGGGCGTGCACATTGACGGCGGCATGGCGGAGTATTTCTGCCATCCGGCAGACATGCTTGTGAAAATGCCGGAGGATATGGACTGGACGGATGCAGCCATGGCTGAGCCCCTGACCATTTCCCTCCATGGCATCCACAGAGGCGGATTAAAGGCAGGGGAGTACTGTGCCATCATCGGCGCTGGCCCGATTGGTCTGCTGGCCGGCATGATTGCCCAGGCCTACGGCGCCCATGCCATCCTGCTGGATCTGGTGCAGGAACGTTTGGATTTTGCAAAGGAATTGGGGATTGAGTATGTCATCAATTCCAGCAGCGAGGACCCGGAAGGGCGCGTCCGTGAGATTACCGGAGGCGTGATGGCGCAGCAGGTAATGGAATGCAGCGGCGCCAATGCTGCTGTCCGTCTAAGTCTTGACCTGGTAAGCCATGCTGGCAGGGTTACCCTTACCGGGTGGCCGCCAAAGGAGACGTCAATCCCAACCGACCTGATCACACGCAAGGAAATCGACATCCGCGGCGCGCGCACCAGTGCCGGGGAATTTGAGGAGGCAATCCAGCTCATTTACACAAAAAAGGTAGATGTGGCCAGGATCCTCACAAAGACCATCGGACTTGGGGAAGCGCCCGGGACAATCAGGGATATTGAGAAAAATCCCGGCAATTATATGAAGGTAGTTGTAAAAATGGATTAATCGTCCTTTGGCAACTGTAAAATGCATCCTGCACCGGCAAAGAGCACTGGTGTAAGATGCATTTTTGTTTTTGGGGATGGATGAGTGTTCGGATTTAGTTGGGGCGGTTCCGGCACCGCAGGCCCATCCTATCAAAGCAGGTCCATGTTAAGGGGCATCAGCAGATGTGCGATGAGGATCCGGTAAGCCTTGTCGCCGTCCTCGTCCTTCAGGCTTCTGTAAAGCTCCTCGTGTTCATCATAGGTGGCCTGGGCGCGGCCGTCAATGGCCAGGGCATTGGCAGTGGTCAGGTGGATCATGTACATCAGCCGCTGGAACAGGTGGCTGAATTCGTCATTATCCGCATAGTGGACCAGCAGAAGATGGAACCGGTGGTCCTCCTCAATAAAGGAATTGCGTGTATTGGGGGAATCCAGGGCTTTTTTCTGCCGGGCCAAAGAGCGCTCCATGTCCTTTAAAAGTTTCTGGCAGCGTTTCTCCGATGGCTGGGACGCAATCAGATGGACACAGAACCCTTCTATGGCGCAGCGTATCTGTATGGATTCCCGCATGGATTCCCTGCTCAGCTGGCGTATCATGAAGCCGCGGCTGGGAATGATAGTGATATAGCCGTCCTGGGACAGGCACTGGAGCGCTTCCCTCATGGGGGTGCGCGAGATGCCCAGCTCCTTTGATATCCTTGTTTCGGAATAGAGCGTGCCCGGTGTCAGGATATTGGAGAGGATCTGCTCCTTCAGTGTATTGTAAGCCTGGGACTGCAGTGAATTTTTGACAACCATCATAAAAAACTCCTTACTCTTGTTCCTGGGCTTCCTAATAACATGCCCATGGGTATGGATTCTGTAAACAGGTATCTGAAACAACAAAATGACATATGGAATATTGGGATAATCATACCCCAGATATTCTTTAAAGTCAATGAAAAAGTGCTTGACCGGTATACCGGTATACTGGTATAATGAACCCAACGACAACGAATCGCAATAACAGGAGGTATTAAGCAATGAGCGTATACGAATTAGGCAATGGTTTGAGACTGGTTGATTTAACAAAGGTCCTGGATCCTGCAACAGAGTCCAGAAGATGTCATCTGATCCGCTACAACACAGGCGGCCCGATTCCGGATTTCCACACAGCGCTGGATCTGACCACACATCTGGGAACCCACTGCGAGTGTCCTTACCATCATTTTGAGGATGGGAAATCGGTTGGTGACCTTCCACTGACCACATTCATGGGACGTGCAATCTATGTGAACATTGATTTCCTGGAGCCCAATGCACATATCGGCGCAGCCGATCTGGACCGTGCATGCGGGGACCGCATCAAGGAAGGGGATATTGTGATTCTGGACAGCAACTGGAAGTTCCCTCCATTCACACCAGCTACCAACAGCCCGGATGACAAGCGTCTGTTCATCAATGCCGAGAGCGCATGGTGGTTCCGCAACCACAAAGTGAAATGTGTGGGCTTTGGCGACGGCGTTTCCATTGAGAACTGTAACGAGGATGTTAAGCCGTTCCATGATATCCTGATGGAAGTTGACATTGTATTCCTGGAAGTATTAAAGAACCTGGAGGAGCTTTCTACCGATACCTTCTTCATGTCCTATACCCCATTACCGCTCATCGGTGCTGACTCCATGCCGGTCCGCGCATATGCAATCGAGGGCCTGCCAGGATTTACTGCATAATAGAAGGTGAAAAATATGAGAATAGCTGTAATCGGCGCCGGAGCCATGGGTTCCATCTATGGCGGACATCTGTCACAGAACAATGAAGTATATCTTGTAGATACGGCTGCTCAGGTGGTGGAGCATGTCCGGAAAGAAGGCATTAAGATACAGGAGAACGGTGAGGATGTGATATATCATCCCCAGGCCGTCACATCCACAGAAGGTCTTGAACCTGTGGATCTGGTCATCCTGTTCGTGAAGTCCCTGTTCTCACGTGCAGCCCTTTCCGGCAATAAGGGCCTGATTGGACCGGACACCTATGTGATGACCCTTCAGAATGGTTCCGGCCATGAAGACATCCTGGGTGAATTTGTTGGCCAGGACCACATTGTGATTGGGACCACTGAGGATAATGGCGCGGTTCTTGGCCTGGGCCATATCAGACGCGGCGGTGAGGGAAACACCAATGTGGGCATGCTGGTTGAGGATAAGGACGGTTTCCTGCCAAAATTAAAGGAAGCCTTTGACTGCTGCGGATTCAATGTGAAAATCCATGCCAATATCCAGCAGTTAATCTGGAATAAGCTGTTTACCAATGTTTCCTTAAGCGCAGTGACAGGCATCCTTCAGGTGGACATGGGCTACATCGCGTCCAATGAACATGCCTGGGCAATGACGCGCAGGCTGATAAAAGAGGCGGTTGCGGTTGCCCACGCCATGGGGCTTGAAGCTGACGAGGAAGCCATTGCGGCTAAGGTAAGGAAGACATCCGAGATGTCACCCAATGGCTGTACCTCCATCCGTGCCGACCTAAGGGACGGCAGGAAGAGCGAGGTGGATACCATCAGCGGTTCGGTTGTCCGTGCCGCGGCAAAGGTAGGCGTACCGGTGCCATGCCACGAGTTTGTGGTGAATATGGTCCATGCTTTGGAAGGGAAGAATGCCTGACAGGAGAAGAATGCCTGACGGGGATGAGTGCCTGACGGAGAAGGATGCCTGGCAGGGATGATTGCCTGACGGAGAAGAATGCCTGACGGAGAAGGATGTCTGGCAGGGATGATTGTCTGACGGGAAAGGATGCCTGACGGGGAAGAATGCCTGACAGAGAAGGGGCCTGACGGGAAAGGATGCCTGACGGAAAAGAATGCCTGACAGGGAATGACGCCCTGATGGGAAGCGTTGTCCTGACAGATAAGGGGGGCTGCATATCGCAGCCCTCTTTTTGCGCGTCAGCAGATGGGCGCGTGTCCATGACAAAGAGGTGTTCGGGGCGGGGAGCGGCTGCATTTCATTACAGGATCCTGTCATTTTGCGCTGCCAGCATTGTGTTTGTTCCGGAAATTTAGTATCCTGATAAGATGAGTACGTAAGGTAACAGGGGGATGAAAATGATAAAAATCGCTGTCTGTGATGACGAACCATTTATGCGCGCAGAAATGGCTTCACGGATTTCAGGATATATGGAGGAGAACAAAATCCCCTGCCAGCTTCACTGCTTTGGGGGCGGAGGGGAGATCCTTGGCAGTGACATGGCATTTGACATACTGTTCCTGGACATTCAGATGGAGGGCATGGACGGCATGGAAGCGGCACGGCTGATGCGGGCGCGGGGCTACGGCGGGATGCTTATTTTCATCACGGTGTTAAAGGAGGAAGTGTTTGAGGCTTTTGAGGTACGGGCCTTTGATTATCTTGTAAAGCCACTGGAGGACAGCCGGTTTAAACGTACCATGGGGCGTACCCTTGCGGCCCTTGTGCAGGAACCGGGGAACTGTCTGGTGGTCCAAAAGGGGAATCTGTGTCAGGCAATCCCTTTTACACAGATCATTTACTGTGAGGTCCTTGGCCGGAAGGTTTATATCCACCAGAAGGATGGGATGGTTATGGATTACTATGATAAACTGGAGGATTTGGAAAAACGTCTGGACAGCCGGTTTTTCCGGTGCCACAGAAGCTACCTCGTGAACCTGGATTATGTGTGCGGATACAGCGGAGGACTTGCGGCCCTGTGGGGCGGCAGCCAGGTTCCTGTATCCAGGCTGCGCGGACGTGAGCTTAAGCAGGCGCTTCTGATGCATATGAAAGGGAGGCGGTGTCAGGATGGATTGGTTTAGCTTATGGTTTAACGGCGTGAACATAGCTGTCCAAGGGCTCCTTCAGGTGTCTTTTTCCGGCAGGATTACAGGGAAAAGACCGCAGGCGCGCCACGTTGCGCTGTATCCCCCAAATGGTTCCCTATGCAGGATAAGGGCCTGGATCCGTATATATGGATGCTGCTTTGGCCCGGGGTATTCCTTTTTGCTGTGGAGCTTTACATATTCAGCAGCCATTACGGGAATACAACGACCATGCCTTTTCCGAAGGAAATAGGGAAGCAGTTTTCCCTTCTGGTTTTGCAGATGCTTGGCCTGGCCGCCCTGGTATGCACCCTGTGCGCCTATAAACGCGTCTGTGACGGCTTCCGTCTCCGGTCATCCCTGGCGTCCCTGGAGCAGGAGACAAACGCACAGAGGACCTATGTGGAACAGGCCAGGATGCGCTATGGCCAGACCAGGGCTTTCCGCCATGACATAAAGAACCACCTGTCCGTATTGGATGGGCTCCTGAGAAGCGGTCAGGCGGAACGGGCGCGGGAGTTACCTGCAGAAGCTGGAGGCAGTGTCCATGGGCCTTTCATTTCCAATCCAGACAGGCAATCCTGTGATGGATGTCCTGCTGGGGGATAAGCTGGAACTTGCCAGGGCATGCGGGGCAGAGGTGGATTCCTCCCTTGTACTGCCGCGGCCCTGCGGGGTCAGCGACCTGGACTGGTGCGTGATTTTTGCCAATGCGCTGGATAACGCCATCCAGGCCTGCGCCGGGATGGAGGGGACCACGTCAATCCGTATGGCAGGAGAACAGCAGGGCAGCTTTTATTTGCTTGAATTTGAGAATACCTGTCTTCCCAAAGCCAGTCCGGCCATGGGTACAGGGCTTTCAAACATAAAAACCGTGGCGGAAAAATACGGCGGGGCCATGACCTTTGAAACGTCCGGCGCCCTGTTCCGGCTTCATGTGCTGCTGGACATTTCAGTACGGCCGGATGGCATTTCAGGACAAATGCCTTGAAATGCAGGAATGGGAGGACTACAATCCAGGGTGAAATACAGCGAAGGTCCCGGCGCCGGAGGGCGCTGGTGATGAAGGCTTTGTCAGGGACAGGAGGAATAAACGCATGGGTATGACAACAGACATGGGAATCAGGCCAGGCATGCATACATTTTCCATGACCGCCGGATTAGGGGACATAGGGACAGGCCGGGCCAGGCAGATGGAAGCGGTGGAAAAGGCAAAGGGGAAAAATGAAGGGGGTGGCCAGGAAAACAGGATTCCGCCTGTCCGCAGGGATGTATACGTCCATGGGGATGCGCCTGCCAGGACAGACATCTATTGCCCTGCTGCTGATGGGAACGGGGAGCCGGGAATCCGGTTTGATGACCCGGGCAGGCAGGATGCAGGCAGGAATGTCCTGGCGGAAGGGAGAACGGAGGAAAGGCGTGCTTCCGGCTCCCCTGAGGGGGCGGAGGAAAAGCATGCATCTGGTCCTCCTGAGGGAGCGGAGGAAAAGCGTGCTTCCGCTTCCCCTGAGAAGTCAGAAAAAACAGAAGAATGCACAACCAACACAGATAAGGTGGACAGGGAAATCAGGGAGCTGAGGAAAAAGAAAAAAGAACTGGAACAGAAGCTCGCCCGGTCCGACGGCCCGGAGGAGAAAAAAAGGCTGGAGACGCAGCTGCAGCAGACTGAGCGCGAACTCCAGATGAAGGATAATGATTCTTACCGGCGCAGCCATGCGCAGTATTCATGAACATATTTACCAGATTCCCAATACGCTCTGGAGCAACAGGCTCACGGCTGTGATGCCTGCCCAGCAGCAGGCGCCCATGAAGATCGGCTTCCCGCCGGTCTTTATGAGTTTTACCAGGTTGGTGTTGAGGCCGATGGCAGCCATGGCCAGTACAATGAAGAATTTGCTCAGTTCCTTGATGGGCTGGAAAAAGGACATGGGCACACCGGCCTTAAGGGCGATGGTGGTGAGGATGGAAGCAGCCATGAAGTAAAGGATGAAGAATGGGAATATATCCTTGAAACTTACGGACTGTCCCTGGGCCCTGTCGTATTTTTCTTCGTTCCTGGTCCTGATGAAGGCCAGGAACAGGGTGATGGGGATGATGGCCAGGGTCCTGGTAAGCTTTACGGTAACTGCTTTGTCCAGGGTGGCGGAGCCAAGGTTCCACATGCCGTCCCAGGTAGATGCGGCAGCTGTTACGGATGAGGTATCGTTGATGGCAGTGCCTGCGAATACGCCGAAGGCATTGCCGGACAGGGTGTCGAATCCCAGCATTTTCCCAAAGGACGGGAACAGGATTGCCGCCAGCACATTAAAGAAGAAGATAACGGAAATTGCCTGTGCAACCTCCTCATCGTCAGCGTCAATGACCGGGGCAGTGGCCGCAATGGCGGAACCCCCGCAGATGGAGGAGCCCACGCCCACCAGGGTGGATATCTTAGATGGTATATTCATGGCTTTATGTAAGACATATGCAATGATCAGGGAGGTTGTAATGGTGGAGATTATGATTGGCAGGGACTGTTTGCCCGTTTCCAGGACAACGCTCAGATTCATCCCAAAGCCAAGAAGTATGACGGCCCATTGAAGTATTTTCTTTGATGTAAATTTGATTCCCGGTTCCAGATGTTCCTTGTGCCGGATGAATCCTGTGAGGACCATGCCCGCAAGGATTGCAATCACGGCGCCTCCCACAATGGGGAATATTTTCCCTAAAAACCAGGACGGCAGTGCGATGGCCAGGCACAGGACCAGTCCCTTCCATTTTTGTTTCAAACCTATCATTCCTTTTTCCTCCTAAAAATATCAGTATAGATTGGTGTAACCTGGAATACATGGTAACTTATGGAAAGCATAAAGTAAAATTATATATATTTATATTTTGATAAAGTTATGTTATGATAGGGTATAAGCTTTTGTTTGGGAATATAGATGGATAAAGGGGATTTGGATCATGCTGGATTTCAGGGTTCACACATTTCTTGCCGTGTGCAGGCATATGAACTATACCAAGGCTGCTGAAGAGCTGCACATTACCCAGCCGGCTGTTTCGCAGCATATACGGTATCTGGAAACGCTTTACGGAGTCAGGCTGTTTGTCAGTGAGGGGAAGAAGGTGCATCTTTCGCCAGCAGGTGAAAGACTGCTCCAGGCAGCCACCACGCTGAAGAATGATGAGGCCTATTTAAAGGAACTTCTTTCCTGTGTGCCGGAACAGGCGCCTACCTTGCGGTTTGGGACAACAAGGACCATTGGTGAATCGGTCATATCCACGCCCCTGGCTTCCTACATACACCGGCATCCGGACGCGGATATCCGGGTATCCATCGGCAATACGGACGAGCTTCTCCATAAGCTTTCAAATGGGGATATCCAGTTTGCCATGGTGGAAGGGTATTATGATGAGCGTATCTATGATTCACTGGTATACCGGACCGAGCCGTTCATCCCGGTGTGCGCTTCCTGTCACCGGTTTAAGCGGGAACCGGAACAGCTTAAGGATCTTTTGGGGGAGCATCTCCTGATTCGGGAGCCTGGGTCAGGGACAAGGGATATACTGGAAAAGAACCTGGAGATAAAGAATATCCGTCTGACGGATTTTTCCCATATGACTGAAATCGGCAGCATGCATGTAATCCTTCAGCTGCTGGAAAAGGACGCGGGCGTCACCTTCCTTTACAGGACCGCGGTGGAGGAGGGGATTGAGGACGGCAGGATCCGGGAACTGCATCTGAGGGATTTCCAGATGGAGCATGATTTTGCTTTTATATGGAACAAAGGCAGCATATACGGGGATGTTTACAGGGAAATCTGCAGGGAGCTGCAATAGGATTGGAGTGTCCTGGCTTGGCAATTGTTTTTGTTGCCTGGCCCGGACACTCTTTTTTTGGGTGCATATGTAAAAAGACGGCAAAAGTGGTTGACAAATACAATAATAGTAATTATTATTAATATTAGGATTATATGGAATTACCACCAATAATACAACAGAGAAAGTGTGAGGTAAAAGCTATGAGTAAACATTTATCGCCGGAAGTAAGGGTACCCATTGACAAGGAGAATGTTTCCATATTCAGGGAGGAATCCAGATGCATCAAGTGCGGGCAATGCCGCGACATGTGCCGGGATTACATCGGCGTCCTGGGGACATATGAACTGTTAAGGACAGGGGACAGGGCCATCTGCATCAACTGCGGGCAGTGCGCCAATGTCTGTCCGGTGGAGAGCATCCGGGAACAGCCTGAATACGGCATGGTGGCTGCTGAGATCATGGACCCGGAAAAGGTGGTGGTTGTATCTACCTCACCTTCTGTGCGCGCTGCGCTGGGAGAAGAATTCGGCATGGAGGACGGCAGCTTTGTCCAGGGCAGGATGGTGGCGCTGCTGCGTGCGCTGGGCGCGGATTATGTGCTGGATACCAACTTTGCGGCGGACCTGACCATCATGGAAGAGGCCAGTGAGCTGATTGGACGTATTACAGAGGGAAACAGGCCGCTGCCCCAGTTTACCAGCTGCTGCCCTGCATGGGTGAAGTTTGCGGAAATCTATTATCCGGAAATGCTCCCCCATATCTCTTCGGCCAAGAGCCCGATCGGTATGCAGGGACCTACCATTAAAACTTATTTTGCACAGAAAATGGGTATTGACCCGAAGCGGATCGTGAACGTGGCAGTTACCCCGTGTACGGCCAAGAAGTATGAAATCCGCAGGCAGGAGATGAATGCGGCCGGACAGTATCTTGGTATTGAGGACATGCGGGATATGGACTATGTAATCACCACCAGGGAACTGGCCCAGTGGGCCAGGATGAAGGGCATTGATTTTGCGGCCCTGGAGGATTCTGATTATGACAGGCTCATGGGCCAGGGCTCCGGCGCCGGCGTCATTTTCGGCAATACGGGCGGGGTGATGGAGGCGGCCCTGCGCACGGCCTATGAGTATATGACCGGGGATAAGGCGCCTGCAGTGCTTTACCGGTTAGAGCCTGTACGGGGGATGGAAGCAGTAAAGGAGGCCAGCCTGCAGGTGGGCGATAGGACGGTAAATGTTGCAGTGGTATATGGAACCGCCAGCCTGCGCCGGTTCCTGGAGCGCATGAAGGATGGGGAAAAGCAGTATCATTTTGTGGAGGTCATGACCTGTCCGGGCGGATGCATCGGCGGAGGCGGACAGCCCAAGGATAAGAAGTTTGAAGGGGATGCACTGCGGCAGAAGCGGATTGACAGCCTCTATAAGAGGGACGGCGCCATGAAGGTACGCCTGAGCCATGAAAACCAGGAGATTAAGGCGCTGTACAGTGAATTCTATGGAAAACCCTTAAGTGAACTGGCTGAGAAGATGCTGCATACCAGCTACACGGATAAGAGGGGACAGCTGGATGGGGAAGGGATAGACTGATCCCGCGGCACCAGGAAAGGATACTGTCTTGTCAGCTGACATTTGGTTGACAAGACAGTATATTTGCGTTAAAATCCTCTGGATAGTATAAAACCAGGGAGGATTGAGTATGAACCATTTATTTAAGACAAAGTTTAACGCAGCCTGTGTTGTCCTGATCCCGGCATGTATCGGGATTAATTATCTTGGTAAGCTGTTTGCATCCGTGCTGAAGCTGCCGCTGTGGCTGGATTCCATCGGAACCTGTATTGGCGCTGTCCTTGGCGGGCCAATCATCGGCGCTGTGTGCGGCGCTGCCAATAACCTGATTTACGGCTTTACCACCGGGGATACCATTACGCTTGTATACGCCCTGACCAGCCTTGGAATCGGCGTGGCAGTTGGAATCATGGCGCGGCTGGGACAGATGGAAAAGCTGCCGGGGGCAATCCTTTCGGCCTGCGTGGCAGGATTGACCGCGGTGGTGATTTCCACGCCCCTTAACATCATTTTCTGGGGCGGAACCACGGGCAATGTATGGGGGGATGCTGTATTTGCATGGTCCCAGGCATCCCGGATGCCGGTATTCCTTGGATCGCTTCTGGATGAAGTGGTGGTGGATGTGCCGGACAAGCTGATTACCATCCTTGTGGTATACGCCATTGTAAAGGGCCTGCCAGGCAAGCTTACGTCCATGTATGATGTGGATAATAAGGTGGAGCGGCTGGACTGACCGCAGGGATGGGATAAGGAGGGAAAGGGTGCCGGTATGAAGAACATAAGCCTTTATGTGGAGCAGGATACATACCTGACAAGGCTCCATCCATTTGCAAAACTAACCTATATCCTGGCCGCGGTCAGCGTTCCTTTGATTGCAGGATCCCTTTGGATGTTCATGGTATCCATCGGGGTCAGCCTGTGCCTTCTGGCCGGCGGGAAGATTGCAGCCAGGGTCTTTCCGCTGATTGCATTTTCCTTTACCATCATTGCAACGGTGTTCCTGATCCACGGTCTGTTCAACCGGGCCAACCAGAATGTGCTCTTTGCCCTGGGGCCGCTCCAATTCTACCGGGAAGGCATCCGGTACGCGGCGGGTATCGGGTTGAACATACTGAACATGCTGCTGGCGTTTTCCGTGTTTGTGCTGTCCACCAAGCCGGCCGAACTGGTGGATGACCTGGAGCAGATTGGATTTCCGCCCAGGTTTGGATATATGATCAGTTCCGTATTCCAGATCATCCCCCAGATGATGGGGACCATGAACACCATCATGGACGCCCAGAGAAGCAGGGGGATGGAGATGGAGGGGAACCTGTTTGTAAGGGCTAAGGCCTTCATTCCGCTGATTGTGCCGGTAGTCAGCAGTTCCCTGATTAATACAAGGGAAAGGGCCATTGCCCTGGAGGTCAGGGGATTTGATTCAAAAGAAAAAAAGACGTTCCTGACGGACGGGAAGATGGGAAGAGGGGACAGGCTTTTCATGGCAGCCATGGTCCTTTTCATTGTATGCGCCGTTGGATGGAGGGCAGTCCATGTCATTTATTGAGGTTAGGAATCTGAAATACAGGTATCCCCGTACGGAGAAGCTGGCCCTTGACGGGCTGGGGTTTAATGTGGAGAAAGGCGAGTTCATCGGGATACTGGGTAAAAATAAAGCAGGGAAGAGCACCTTGTGCCAGGCCTTCATGGGACTGGTGCCAGGCATGTTTGGCGGCGCATACGGGGGGCAGGTCATGATTGACGGCATGGAAGCTTCCAGTACACCTGTATCCGTACTCTGTAAGAAGGTAGGACTGGTGTTCCAGAATCCCTTTAACCAGCTTTCCGGGGCAAGGGACACTGTGTTTGGAGAGGTGGCATTCGGGCTGCAGAACCTGGGCGTGCCCAGGGAGGAAATCCTTAAGCGGGTGGAGCGCAGCCTGGAACTGCTGGAAATCAGCCCATACAGGGAACGCAACCCATTCGATTTATCAGGCGGCCAGATTCAGAGGGTGGCCATTGCCAGCATCCTGGCCATGGAGCCGGAAGTACTGGTGTTAGACGAACCTACCTCCCAGCTGGATCCCCAGGGTAGCGAGGAAGTGTTCCGGGTGGTGGACCGCCTGGCCGGGTCGGGAATTACCATCATCATGGTGGAGCACAAGATGGAAAAGCTGGCAGCTTACTGCAGCCGTCTGCTGTTGCTGCATGAGGGAAAACAGGTTGCATATGACAGCCCGGAGCATATATTTGCCAGGGAGGACCTGGAGGCGTTCGGTATTGAACCACCTGTGTATACACAGGCGGCAAGGGTATTTTCCGTGAAATACGGGGATTGTTATCCTGTGACACTGGATCAGACCCAGGCGGTGCGGGAACGGTTTCCGGGAAAGCTGTGCCGCACAGTCAAAAGGGATGACAATGCAGGAAGCAATATAAAAGGAATACCTTGCCCCGTCCCCATGTTCTCCATACAGGACCTGGGATTTTCCTACGCCAAAGACCGACCGGTCATCAAGGCGCTGGACCTGGAACTGGACCAGCGGCCAACCGCCATCATAGGGCAGAACGGCGCGGGAAAGACCACCCTTGTCAAGCTGCTGAAAGGGCTTCTCAAACCTGACAGCGGACGGATCCTGCTTCAGGGAGAGGACATGGGCGGTAAAACCGTGGCCGGTCTGGCGGGCCGGGTCGGGTACGTGTTCCAGAATCCGGATGACCAGATATTTAAGAACCGCGTGCTGGACGAGGTCATGGTGGGACCGGTAAACCTGGGGATGGGTAAGGCTGATTCCAGGAAGCGCGCGGTCCAGGCATTGGAGATAGTAGGACTGTCGGCGGTGCAGGGCGAGAATCCCTATGACCTGGATCTGGCGGACAGGAAAATGGTGGCCATCGCATCCGTGCTTGCCATGGAACCGCAGGTGCTGATCCTGGATGAGCCCACCATTGCGCAGGATGCACAAGGGCGCAGACGGCTGGGAAGTATTGTGAGGAAGCTGGCCCGGGAGGGGAAAACGGTCCTGGCTATCCTGCACGACATGGATTTTGCGGCCTCGTATTTTGAACGGATTATCGTGATGGCCCATGGCCGTGTCCTGGCTGACGGACCAAAGGACCAGACGTACTATGAAATGGACGCCTTGAGAGAGGCAAGACTGGAACAGCCCCATGTGGCAAGGCTGTGCAGCTGCCTGGGGTATGAGGGGAGCTTTTTGACGGTGGAGGATATGGCGGAAGCTGCGGAGGATATGGCGGAAGCACATGCCGGAAGCACATGCCGCGGAATCCACGGCGCATACTGCAGATGCGCAAACACGGAAGGCAGACAGGAAGGCAGGGAGTAGAAGGATGACGGACGGCGAAATGCGCAGGATGAATATCCTGGAGATACTGAACAACAGGACAACTCCTGTATCGGGAACCGAACTGGCAGGGAAACTGGGGGTCAGCAGGCAGGTGATTGTACAGGATATTGCTCTTTTAAGGGCGGATAATAAGGAAATCATGTCAACTTATAAAGGATACATCCTTCACAGCCCTGACAAGGACAGCAGGGAATATATGCGGGTATTGCGGGTGAACCATGGCACGGAGGATACCCTGGATGAACTGCAGACCATTGTGGATTACGGGGGAAGGGTTCTGGATGTATCAGTGGAACATGGACTTTACGGGCACATAACCGTGGATTTGATCATCAATAACCGTCTGGATGCGTCTGAGTTCGTGGCGCAGATGGAACAGTCCCATGACCAGCCGTTAAAAGCCCTGACAGGCGGCTGCCATTACCACACCGTTGCCGCGGTTGGGGAACGGAATCTGGATCTTATTGAGGAAGCGCTGGATAAAAAAGGTTATCTTATGCAGGACTGATGTTTAGTTACCTCAAAAATGGTGATACTCTCCAGTAGAAAACACCATTTTTATTGAGCGAGGTAATGTTATGTATAGAGAGAATAAAAATATCAGTCAGAATGTCCTGAGAGGGGATTTATATTATGCAGACCTGTCACCGGTGGTAGGGTCTGAGCAGGGAGGCGTCCGTCCTGTCCTGGTAATCCAGAATGATGTGGGGAATAAGTATAGCCCTACGGTTATCGTAGCAGCCATCACCAGCCGTTCCACTAAGGCAGCCATCCCAACCCATGTGTGTATCCGGAGGATGCGGGGAGGGCTGAAGCAGGATTCTACTGTTCTGGCAGAGCAGATACGCACCATTGACAGGAACCGTTTAAAGGAATACATAGGGCACCTGGATTCCTGTCAGATGGAAGGGATTGAGCAGGCCATGGTTACCAGCCTGGGGCTGGGGCATCTGGTTGGCGGCAGGGGACAGGTGTTTGTGCCTTCTTGTGTGTGATTTGGATAGAGGATTTTTAGGGGCAGGGGTAATGCGTTTTGGGTACGCAGCCCCTGCTTTTCCTGTTTCCGGGAACAGGGGCGGGAGGCAGTAAATCAATCTTGTCAGGTACATAAAATCATAAAAAGATATTGACATATGTCAATAATGATTGTATAGTTAATGACATAAGTCAAAAACAATGCGGTAACGGCAGCGGATAAGGAGAATGCGCATGGCAAGGCCCTTTAAAGCCAGAAGAGTCTGCTCCCAGCCAATGGTGGAAGTATTCGGTCCATTGGACCAGGATGCGGCTACAAGGGTGGAACTGACACTGGAGGAATATGAGACAATACGGCTCATTGACCTGCTTGACTGCACCCAGGAGGAGTGTGCCGGGCAGATGGGAGTGGCCAGGACCACGGTCCAGGCGGTTTATAATTCTGCCAGGAAGAAACTGGCGGATTGTCTGGTCAATGGGCGGCAGTTAGCCATACGGGGCGGCAATTACAGCCTGTGCCCGGATGCAGGCAGCTGCTGCGGCAAGGACTGCGGGAAGCGCAGGTGCCAGAGACGCCGCTGCAATAACAAGTCAGGAGGAGATTGTAATGAAGATAGCTGTAACATACGAGAATGAGGAGATATTCCAGCATTTTGGACATTGTGAAGCGTTTAAGCTTTATGAGACAGAGGATGGCAAGGTAGTGTCATCACAGGTTGTGGGGACCGGAGGAAGCGGTCATGAGGCCCTGGCCGTATTTTTAAAGAACCTGGACGTGGAAGTGCTTATCTGCGGAGGAATCGGCGGGGGCGCCAGGATTGCCCTGGACCAGGCGGGAATCAAACTGTATCCCGGAGCAGCCGGCAATGCAGATCGGGCTGTGGATGCATTCTTAAAGGGCAGCCTGGATTATGACCCGGATACCATGTGCAACCATCACCATGAAGGCGGGGAGCACAGCTGTCATGGGCATGGAGGCACATGCGGGCACTAGGGTCTGTTTGGAAGTTATAGGATAATAAGGCAATAAGATACAGGCAGACGGGGATTTGCGCCGTCTGCCTGTTTTTGGACCCTGGACAATGCATCTGAACAATGGAATGGAAATGATTCCGGATATTTAAGTTTTTAACCGATTCCCTGTATCCCTGTTTGGACTGTTATCTGGACTGTTATCTGGATTACCATCCGGACTGTCATCCGGACAACTGTTTGGACAGCCATCTGATTTATGGCAGGGTTTACTGCCTGATGCGTTCCGGTCTGTGGTTTCCTTCTGCTTTTTTACCTGCATTTTATTCTGGTACATGGCATCATCCGCGCGCTTGAATACGTCGCTGACCGTCAGGTCCACATTTTCCTCATAGATAGCAATGCCTCTGGCAATGGATATCCTGCTGTCAGGCCCGGCATGTCTGTTATAATCATCCAACGCTGTTTTGAAGCGGGCCAGAAGCTCTTCATATTTATTAAAGTCATCATTTTCCAGAATCACCACAAATTCATCCCCGCCAATGCGGTAGACCGGACTGCGCTTAAATACCTTACAGATCAGCTTACAGGAATCAATGATCAGTATGTCGCCAAAGTCATGGCCCAGGGTGTCGTTGATTATTTTCAGGTTATTGATGTCGAATACAATCATTGCAAATTCCGGCCGGCCGGTCCTGGTCCTTTCCTCCAGGTTGGCAATTGTTTCCTGATAGGCGGTTTTATTCTTTACCCCGGTGAGGGCATCCCTGTAAGCAAGGCCGTTGATGTAATTAATGTATTTTTGCAGATGGCTGACAGTCTGCTGGAAACTGTCGGCCAGCATGCCCACCTCGTCCTTTGTCTGGTGGGAAAGGGAGACAGAGAGGTCGCCTTCGGCTATTTTCCTGGCTGCTTCGTTTAATTCCTTAAGGGGTTTTATCAGGCGCCGGGTCATCAGGATGGTGAGAATCACGGCCAGGGTGGATATGACAATCAGGGCAATGCTGCTTTGCAGTATCAGCGTATTCTTGGCCGCGTTTATCTCACTGGAGGGCGCCGTGATGGCCAGCCGCATCCCATTTTTCAGACTGCAGAGGGCCATCTGTTTCCTGTGCCCCCGCCATTCATAGGAAAACAGCTGGCTGCCGATACCGCCGCTGCGCAGTCTGTCTGCAACCGGGAGCAGGCTGCTTTCTAAGCTGTCCATGGGAGTCCTGGCCGGTATTTCCCTGTGGTACATAATATTGGCCTGTTCATCCGTCAGGAAGGCATAACCGGTGTCATAAACGTGTATCGTATCCACTGAATCCTTGATAAGGTTGAAATCAATATCCATGCCCACCACGCCGATGGTTGTGTTGTCCGCGTACAGGGGAACAACATAGGAAATCATCTCAACCTGGATATTTTTGTTCATATAGGGAGCCATCCAGGTGGCCTGTCCGCTTTTGACCGGAAGATAATACCAGCCGACATGCTCCACATCGTCAGGGCTGTATCGGGAAAAGTCTGTTGGCGGCAGTTCCTGGAATTGCCCGTCCAGCGCTGTTTTACTCCAGAAAAGGCCTGAGGTAGGGGAGGTGAATTTTGGATTGTAGCGCACATAGACAGCCAGCGCTCCCTGGGTGTTGTTGGCGGCGTTTATGGCAATGTCCTGAATATGTCCGGTATATTCCCTGACATATCCGGGGTCGGTCTTAAACCTTTTGACATCCCTCAGTTCCCGGTTGGCGTAGACCGCTACTGTATTGACTGACTGCTCAATACAGGAAAACAGCCCGTTCAGTTCATTGGCTTTTTCGCTGCACATCAGATTCATGATATAGGCGGAATCCTTGTCAACAACCTGATTGGCATTCATGATTCCCGCGCCTCCGATGACCAGGGAGGAAAGCAGGACACAGCCTAATATCAGGGTAATGAATTTTGTCTGTATGGATTTCATAGGGGTCTCCTTTTGGCAAAGCAGTGCTGGGTATCCTCCTTTTACTATAGCAGGTAAACCGCAAAGAAACCGCAAATTAAATCCTATTTCTGACGCTCCAGTTCGCCTAGGGTCATCTCAGCCCATGTATACTGCATCATATATTGGCCCATGTATGTGTTGATGGCGTCCGGTTCCTGGCGCAGGAAGCCATAAAGGTCACAGTCCAGTTTTTCACAGTCAACGGCAAAGCTGTTGCGTCTTTTAATCAGTATGTCCCCAGCGCCGGCCAGGGAAAGGGTACGGCTTAAATCGGATATGAGGGTACGCAGATGGCTTCTTACCGAGAGGCTGTCCGGCCGCTGTTCCCACAGTATTGCACACAGCTCGCCTGTGTTGACGGCCGCCCCGCGGCGGTCAACAAGATAAGCCAGCAGTTCCTTGGTCTTGGACAGGCTGAAGTGAAGCGGCTTGTCATCTACAAAAATCTCAAAGTTCCCAAAGGTCTGTGCACGGATACGGCCATTTACATGGAGCGGAGGGCATTTTAACTCGTCCAGTTCACTGCGGACATTCTCAGCAGTGGGAGGCTTTAGCAGGTATCCCCTGGCATGAATGGAATATGCCTCCAGCGCATACTGGGGATATCCTGTGACAAAAATGATTTTTGTGTGGTTGGAAATGGCGCGTATCCTCATGGCCAGTTCCAGACCATTCATGCCTGCCATCTCGATATCTAAGAATGCCGCATCTGGCCGCAGGCCGTCCTGGACAGCGGCCAGGGCGTCGCGGGAACGCACAAAACCCTGGACTTCACAGCCTGCTTCCGCCTTGCGGATGGCTTTTACCAGGACATCCAGTACAAGGGGCTCATCATCAACAGCCACTAATTTCATGGTTTCAATCCTCTCTTTTCTGCTGGAGTATGTTTGAAAGTAAAGTTATTTCCCAGCAGTGTTCCTGGGAAGGGTAATAACTGCAACGGTGCCGCATCCCGGGGCACTCCGTATGGTCAGAATGGCATGGCACTGGGTCTGGAGGCGTTTTTGGACATTCTGTATGCCTATGTGTTTTTTTCCGTCCTGCATTGGTTTTAAAGGGTCAAAGCCGATTCCGTCATCTGTCACGGTAACCGTGCAGGCCTCGCTGGTCCCGGCAGTGGAGATGGTCAGTGTCCCGCCTTCCTCGCGCTTGACGATGCCGTGGCGGACCGCGTTTTCCACAATGGGCTGCAGGGTAAGTGGAGGGATTAAAAAGTCCGTGACAGGCGCGTCATAGATAACGTTCAGCCTGCTGCCAAAGCGCATCTGCTCCAGTTCCAGATAATGCCGTGTATGGGACAGTTCCTGGCTGAACGGTATGGGGGAGCCGGCGGTGAGGGAATCCAGGTTTCCCCTTAAAAAGCCGGAGAAATGGTCTACGGCCAGTTCTGCCTTCCCGGGGTCGGTCTGGCACAGGCCCTTGATAACGGACAGGGAGTTGTAGAGAAAATGGGGGTGGATTTGGGACAGCATGATGGCTGTACGGCTTTTCTCCAGTTCCAGTTCTTCCTGGCTGAATTTGCGCGACTGTTCTACCTGGATGCTGATGTAGATGCAGAGGGCTGAAACCGTGGTGGCAATATAGAGGACTGCTATGCCGTATACGAACGCCTGGACCAGCATGGCCATGACAGGCAGCACTATGTAGGCGGCCAGTCCGGTCAATTCTTTTTTTGACAGATACTTCCTGTAACGTATCAGGATTGTCCCGTTGATAAGCATGCAGATAATGCCAGCCATCTGGGATATCCAGAACCAGCGCTGGCGGCGGTAGATGTTCTGGCTGTCAATCAGGTAGTACATGTGGTTGTACTGTGATATGACTACCAGGACAATGGCTGCAAGGGTCAGTGTCCACATAAGACGGGATGGGGCCCTGGATATCCCGATCCCCTTTGCGGATATGAAACAGACCAGATAATCCGTAAACACAGCTAACAGGATATATCCAAATGTAAAAACCAGGAAGTTGGCTATCCGTACCATCCAGAAGCTGAACCCATCCGGGTGCCCTTTGAAAAGCCATGCCGCGGCATCGGAGAACAGCACGGCTGTGTTGATGGAAAGCACGCGGATATACAGATGCTCCAGCTCTTCTTTTTTGGGGCTGCCAAGGGAAAGGCAGAGGATGAATATCAGCGAGAGCAGGCCTCCAAATAATTCAAGGGATATATTGATGTAACCAATCGTACTCATGGAAGTGACCTCGTTCCTATGCAGGGTGTATGGGGCGCAGACTGCGGTCCATATGGTGAGTATAGCATAAAGTAATCAGCCTGTGCACATCTTTCAGATAGAAAATATCCATAGGGCATCTGACACAGAGGGACATACAGGCCGGCTAATCCCCATGCTGGCCAATCCTCAAACCGGCCAATCCCCAAACCGGCCGCCGGACAAAATGGCGTAAGAAATAAGTCTTGATAATTATGGCATCCGGTGTTATACTTTATCAGTCAATATGACATAAAAGACGGTGTGTTCGAGACCTTCCACACCTAAAACAAAACTAAAGGAGAGAACAGAATATGAGAGAGAGTAACAACAGGCTGTATGTGCTGGCCCAGGGGGCCATGATTGCAGCCATCTATGTGGTGCTTACCATCCTGTTTGCGCCCATCAGCTTTGGTCCGGTCCAGTTCAGGATTGCAGAGGCCCTTTGCATCCTGCCCTTCTTCACGCCGGCGGCAGTGCCGGGACTGTTTGTGGGGTGCCTGCTTTCCAACCTGCTCTGCGGGGCCATGCCCCTGGACGTGGTATTCGGAAGCCTGGCAACGCTGATCGGGGCAGCCGGTTCATGGTATGTGAGGAAGCACAGATGGTTTGTGTGCGTCCCGCCCATCCTTGCCAATACCGTCATCATCCCATGGGTGCTGCGGTACGCGTACGGTTCTGAGGATTTAATCCTTGTGGCCATGGGAACGGTTGGGGTCGGTGAGATACTGGCCATCGGTGTCCTTGGAAATGTACTGCTGATAACCCTGGACAGGTATAAGGACCTGATATTCAGAGGCCGGACAGCCCGGACACGCCACGAACATAATATATTTTAGTAAGATACATGACGGAGAGTTGCCGCGGGGGCGGTAATTCTCCATTTTTTATATAGCTTTTCAGTGTTTTTTTGATATAATAAGGAAGAGATATTTTTGTGCAGACAGCGCTGTGGACAGCTCTACGGGCACAGGGAAGGATTATTGATTATGTATCAGATAGATTTTGGAAAACGGTCACATGTTCATTTTATAGGGATTGGAGGCATCAGCATGAGCGGCCTGGCGGAAATCCTCCTGGAAGAAGGATTTACCGTTACGGGTTCTGACTCCCATGAGACAGGGCTTACGGACCACCTGACAGACAGGGGCGCCAGGGTATACTATGGGCAGAGGGCGGCTAATATAGAAAAGGAACCAGGCATTGACGTGGTGGTGTACACAGCCGCCATCCATGAGGATAACCCGGAGTTCATGGCTGTCAAGGAAAAGGGGATTCCCATGCTTTCCAGGGCAGAGCTTTTAGGGGAGATGATGCGCAACTATAAGCAGGCAGTGGCTGTATCCGGCACCCATGGCAAGACCACCACCACATCCATGATAACGGATATCCTGCTGGCAGGGAATCTGGACCCGACCATTTCCGTGGGCGGCATCCTTCAGGACATTGGCGGCAACATCCGGGTAGGGAGCCCGGATCTGTTTGTCACGGAGGCCTGTGAATATACCAACAGCTTCCTGTCATTCCATCCCACCATGGAGGTCATACTGAACATTGAGGAGGACCACCTGGATTTCTTTAAGGATATCCAGGATATCCGCCATTCCTTCCGGCTGTTTGCAGAGAAGCTTCCCGCCAAGGGGCTGCTGGTGATTAACAGCGGCATTGATTCTGTTGAGGAGATTACAAAGGGGCTGGGATGCAGGGTTGTCACTTTTGGAAAGGACAGTTCCAGTACGTATACGGCAAAGGATATCACATATGACGGGTTTGGGAGGCCTTCCTATGACCTGGTCATACAGGGGGAAGTGGTGAACCGCATTGCCCTGGGCGTGACAGGGGAGCATAATGTGTATAATTCCCTGGCAGCCATTGCCGTGGCCATGGAACTGGGGGCAGGGTTTGACGCTGTCATGGCAGGACTTAAGAAATTCACGGGCACGGACAGAAGGTTTGAGAAAAAGGGGGAGATAGGCGGGGTCACCATTATTGACGACTATGCCCACCATCCCCAGGAGATTAAGGCAACCCTGTCCGCTGCAAAGAACTATCCGCACAGGAAGCTGTGGTGTGTGTTCCAGCCCCACACCTACACCAGGACCAAGGCGTTCCTGGACCAGTTCGCACAGACCCTGTCGGCTGCGGATGAGGTGATACTTGCCGACATCTACGCTGCCAGGGAGACCGATACCCTGGGCGTCAGCTCGCTGGATATTGTAGAACGGATTGAGCGGCTTGGGACAAAAGCCCACTATATCCCGTCCTTTGATGATATAGAGACATTTATTTTAGAAAATTGTATAAACGGCGATGTGTTGATAACTATGGGTGCCGGAGACATTGTAAAAGTAGGGGAAAAGCTGTTAGGCCGGTAGTTATCCACATTATCCACATAGTTTTCAACATTTTATGTAAAGAAGCTATGTGGATTTTTTGATTAACATAAAAAAATGTCAATCAATTCCGATTTTCTTGGATTTATACGGAAAAAAGGGGATTTGGGCATGTCCGTGAATAATTATGTCCACTATTTTTCCACATTATCCACATTATCCACAAGTCGTATTGTGTAAAAATGCGCCTATTTTCTTTTGTATGTGGATGTGTTATGATATGGAATGTAACACATGTGCCGCCCGGCCGGAGAAGTCATGTCTGCCGGCCGATTGATGTAAGGAGTGGTGAGATGGGTGTGAATTTTAAGGACAGATGGAGCGTGCCGTCCACTGCGGTGGCTCATGAATTCATTGATCAATACATGGCCGTGGCCAATGGGGAATATGTTAAGGTGTACCTGTTCGTGCTGCGCCATCAGGGTGAGGATATCACCATAGAAAGAATCGCAGATGCCCTGGACCATACGGAGTCCGATGTGCGCAGGGCCCTGGCTTACTGGGAGAAGCTGGGAATACTTGCCGGAACCAGGAAAGAAGCGCCTGCGTCCTGCGCAGCCATGGGACGGCAGGACAGCGGTCCAGCCCAGCCCAGGGATGCGTCTGCCGGACCACAGCCGGCCAGGACCCAGGCATCCAGGTCCCTGGAGGTTCACGAACCGCCTGCCCATGACCAGGGATTTGGGGGATATGGAACCAATGGCGCCATGTCCAGGGAAATCCATGGGCAGGGCGCGGGAATCCAGGCAGCCTATGCACAGGGCCCGGAAGTCCGGGAAATCCATGCACAGGGCGCGGAAATCCAGGCAGCCTATGCACAGGGCCCGGAAGTCCGGGGAACCCATGGGCAGGGCACAGGAATCCAGGATGCCCATGCACAGGGAACGGTGGGACAGGGACGGAGGGAACAGGGCCAGACGTCCCGGGAGGACAGGGACAAGCCTGTATACTCTGCGGAACAGGTGAACCGCCTTTCCCAGGATGAAGGCTTTTCACAGCTCCTCTATATTGCCCAGAAGTACCTGAACAAGGTATTTACCCCCAGGGACTGTCAGGTTTTCGCTTATCTGTATGAGGATTTGGGGATGAATGAGGAAGTGCTGGAATACCTGGTGGAATACTGTGTCCAGAACGGCCACACGTCCATGCGCTATATTGAGGCGGTGGCCAGGAGCTGGCATGAGAAGGGAATCCGTACGGCCCAGGAGGCAAAGGATTATTCGGCTTCCTACAACAGGGATTCGTTTGCGGTGATGAAGGCATTTGGCATAAACAGCAGGAAACCGGCCGCGCCGGAACAGAAGCTGATGGATAAATGGTTTAAGGACTACGGTTTTAGCCGGGATGTGGTGTTGGAGGCCTGCAACAGGACCATCACGGCCATCCACAACCCCAGCTTCCAGTATGCGGACAAGATACTTACGGACTGGAAGGAAGCCGGGGTCAGGGGCCTTGGGGATATCATGGAACTGGACACCAGGCGGATGGCGGCCAAGGAGGATACGGCCAGGTCCAGGGACAAGCGCCTTCAAACGTATGACACAGCCGTGTCCGGCCAGGGAAACCGTACCAGGAAAGGGGCGCCTAACCAGTTCCATAATTTTGAACAGAGGGACACGGACTATGACGCCCTGATGTTAAAGCAGGTTAAGGAATGGGTGGGGCAGCAGCCCTGATGTATAAGGAGGGCAGATAATGGCATTAAGCAATTCCCAGTATGACGCAATCATGAGGGCGTATGGAAGACAGCAGATTGAGGACCACCACCAGCTGGAGGAACGGCGCCAGGAGATATACAGGAAGCTTCCGGTGGTAAAGGAACTGGAAGCCGAGATTGCCGGCCGTTCCGTTGCCTGCGCCAGAAAGCTTCTGGAGGGGAATCCGGGCGCCCTTGACAAGCTGAAGGAGGACCTTCAGGACCTGAGGGAGCAGAAGGCCCTTATCATCCGGGCGGCAGGATATCCGGACAATTACCTGGAACTTTGGTATAAGTGCCCGGACTGCCAGGATACGGGCCTGATTGAGGGCAGGAAGTGCCACTGTTTCCTGAAGGCGCAGATGAAGCTGCTCCATGACCAGTCCAATCTGGAGGATATACTGGAGCAGGAGAATTTTTCAGCCCTTTCCTTCCAATACTATGACAATAAGGAGATACTGCCCCAGATTGGCATGACCAATGCGGATTATATGCGGCGTGTGGTCAGGGAGTGCAGGGAATTCGTGAAGCAGTTTGATAAAAACCATGAGAACCTGCTGTTTACAGGCAGCACCGGGGTTGGAAAGACATTTTTAACCAACTGTATTGCCAAGGAACTGATGAATACCTACCACTCGGTCATCTATCTCACGGCCAGCGACCTGTTCGAGATATTTTCCAGGAATAAGTTTGATTATGAGAACGCAGAGGAGATGCGGGATATGTACCGGTTCATCCTGGACTGCGATCTGCTGATTATTGACGACCTGGGCACTGAACTAAATAACAGTTTTACCTCCTCCCAGCTGTTCTACTGCATTAACGAGAGGATGAACATGAAGCGCTCCACCATTATCTCCACCAATCTTTCACCGGCCCGGCTGCGGGATTCCTATACGGACCGCGTCACGTCCAGGATCATGAGCGGATACAGGATGATTCCATTATATGGGGGAGATATCAGACTGTTAAAAAAATAAATGTGGAACATGGCGGTTCCTGAAGGATATGCCCTTGACGAATCATGGAGAATGATGGTATAAAAGTATATGCTGGTTATGGCAAAGAGGCCGCCAGCCAAAAACAGGAGGATAAAAACCATGTTATATGAGGAAAAAATCATTGAGACAATTCCAGTTGGCCCCCTGGGTCTTATACCCCTTAAAAGCTGCACGGAATTAGGCGACAAGGTAAATGCCTATCTGGTAGACTGGAGGCGTGAGCGTGAGAGCGAGCACAAATCCACCATTGCATTTTCCGGATATCAGAGGGATTCTTATATTTTAAATGCCATTACACCAAGATTTGGCTCCGGCGAGGGAAAGGGGCTGATACTTGAGTCCGTAAGGGGCGATGACCTGTATATCATGGTTGACGTCTGCAATTACAGCCTTACCTATTCCCTGTTCGGCATGACCAACCATATGTCGCCGGACGACCATTTCCAGGATTTAAAGCGTGTGATTGCGGCAGCCGCCGGCAAGGCCCACAGGATTAACGTAATCATGCCTTTCCTATATGAGAGCAGACAGCATAAGCGCTCGGGCAGGGAGTCCCTGGACTGTGCACTGGCCCTTAAGGAGCTGGTGAACATGGGCGTGGAGAACATCATCACATTTGATGCCCATGACCCAAGGGTACAGAACGCCATACCCTTAAGGGGATTTGAGACGGTCCAGCCCATTTACCAGTTCCTTAAGTATCTGCTGAAGAACGAGACAGACCTTCAGATTGACAGCAGCCATATGATGGTCATCAGCCCGGATGAGGGCGGCACAGGCCGCGCCGTGTATTTTGCCAACATGCTGGGACTTGACATGGGCATGTTCTACAAGCGCCGCGACTACACCCAGATTGTCAATGGACGCAATCCCATTGTGGCCCATGAGTTCCTGGGAGCCAGCGTGGAAGGCAAGGATGTGCTGATCATTGACGATATGATATCCTCAGGCGAGAGCGTGCTGGATGTGGCTAAGGAGTTAAAGCGCAGGAAAGCCAGAAAGGTATTTGTATGCTCCACCTTCGGCCTGTTCACGGGCGGCCTTAACAAGTTTGACGAGTATTATGAAAAGGGCATTATCGACAGGATCCTGACAACCAACCTGGTTTACCAGACGCCGTCCCTGCTTGAGAGGCCTTACTATATTGATGTTGACATGAGCAAGTACATTGCCCTTATCATTGACAATTTAAATCACGATGCATCTTTAAGTGAATTGCTGACACCTACCAAGCGGATTAATAAACTGCTGGCACAGTACCGCAGCTGATGGCAGGGGTTTGCCCGGACATTCAGACACGCCCAGGAGTGTGCGGATGGCGGGAATGAATTATCAGACGCGCCCTAAGCATACGGGGGCGGATGTCAGGACACGCCCCGGGCGCGGTATGGAGCGCCATGCAATCCGTGTCCGTATAAGAAAGACCGTTTCCCTGAATGAGGACAGTAGCGTTCCGGGAAGCGGCCTTTTGATTTCTGTGCATGTTGTGTTTGGTTCTGCTGCGGGAGAGGATATATCATATGGAAGAAAAGCAGTTTCATAACCAGGTTTACTGGATTACATTCCTGTTCAGCCTTCTGGTTGTATGGGTACATTCTTTTAATGCGGAGCTATACCTGGGAGCCATGCAGGCAGCGGCCGGGGTTAAGAGGCTGGAGTGGATTCTGGGAGAAGGGCTGGGGCAGATATCGGTTCCGGGTTTCTTCATGGTGTCCTCCTACCTGTTTTACCGCAGGTTTAACTGGTCCAGGTTACTCCCCAAATGGAAGTCGCGTATAAGGAGTATCCTGGTGCCCTATCTGATCTGGAACTTCCTGTATTATGCGGGATATGTAGCCGCGACCCGGATTCCCGCCATATCCGGTCTTATAGGAAAGCCTCCGGTGCCTGTCACCATCATGCAGTCCGTGGATGCCCTTGTGAATTATGCCTACAATCCCGTATTCTGGTATTTATATCAGTTAATCCTCCTCATTGCCCTGGCTCCTGTGGTTTATCCTGTCATGAAGCGCACCCTGACCGGGGCAGCGGCCCTTGGGGTGATTGCCTTTGCGCTGTGGCATGGCTGGGATTTCCCTCATCTTAATATGGACGCACTGTTCTACACCTGCGGGGCTGCTTATATAAGCCTTCACAGGGACGGCTGGGGAAGGTTTGCCGAGTCCCTGCCCCCCAGGGGCGGGAGGCGCGTCCTGTGCTGGGGGGCAGCCGTCCTGCTGCTGGCCCTGGTCCTTTTCTTAAGCCGGCCCATGGCGCCTCTTTACGCCAGGCCCCTGTCAGCCGTGCTCAAACGCATCTGGGGCGTGTGCGCTGTCTGGTTCCTGCTGTCAGGCCTCCCTCTTCCCATGGCCCGGGATTGGATGAAACATAACTTCTTCCTATATGCCATCCACTTTGCCTGGGTCAGGCTCTTCAATAAAGCAGGTGCTATCCTCCTTCCCCCTGTTCCTGCATCGGCCCTGTCCATGTTCCTGCTGATGCCCCTGTTCATGGTGATTATAAGCAGCCTTTTAAGAAAATGCCTTCAGTCTGTTGTCCCGGGGGTCTACCGTGTCCTGTCCGGCAACCGCTAAGCAGGGGAAGGGAATCCATTCCGGCCGCCGGGCCCCCCAATGCCTGCTCCCCCTTGCATTTTAGGCCATTCTATGCTATCCTTAACCTGTTCCGCAGGCGTTCTGTCTGCGATGGCTTTGTCTGCGCCGGATGCGCGGTCAGTGGGTGCATGCACAGGCACCTGTGAAGGGCGGTTCGCCCGGTATTCACAAGTAAAGTAAGGGATGGAAAGGGGGGGACCGGGAAAAATAGTGGTTGACATTTTAGCTTAATTATACTATGATTGTAACTGTTAGGGAACATTTGTTCGAATCGGAGGATAACATGGCCAGAGAAGAGAAGAGTAATATAATCAACAGAGATATGAATAAAGATGAGAAGTTAAAGGCCCTGGATGCGGCCCTTACACAGATAGAGAAGGCTTACGGCAAAGGGTCCGTGATGAAGCTGGGGGATTCCAGGGCCAACATGAATATAGAGACCATTCCCACGGGTTCCATCAGCCTGGACATTGCGCTGGGCCTGGGCGGCGTACCCAAGGGCAGGATCATTGAGGTCTATGGACCGGAGTCTTCCGGTAAGACCACGGTTGCACTGCACATGGTGGCCGAGGTCCAGAAGAGAGGCGGGATTGCAGGCTTCATCGACGCAGAGCATGCCCTGGATCCCGTGTATGCCAAGAATATCGGCGTGGATATCGATAACCTGTACATATCGCAGCCGGATAACGGAGAGCAGGCCCTGGAGATTACCGAGACCATGGTGCGCTCAGGCGCGGTTGACATTGTTATCGTGGACTCCGTGGCGGCCCTGGTCCCAAAGGCGGAGATTGACGGTGAGATGGGGGATTCCCATGTGGGACTCCAGGCCAGGCTGATGTCACAGGCACTGCGCAAACTGACAGCGGTGATCAGCAAGTCCAACTGTATTGTGATTTTCATCAACCAGCTGCGTGAAAAGGTGGGCGTCATGTTCGGCAACCCCGAGACCACCACCGGCGGACGCGCCCTTAAGTTCTATGCTTCCGTGCGTCTGGATGTGCGCAGGATTGAGACCCTGAAGCAGGGCGGCGAAGTGATTGGCAACCGTGTCCGGGTCAAGGTTGTTAAGAATAAGATTGCGCCTCCGTTTAAGGAAGCTGAATTCGATATCATGTTTGGCAAGGGCATTTCCAAGGTCGGGGATATCCTGGATTTGGCTGTTAAGGAGAATATCATAGAGAAGAGCGGCGCCTGGTTTGCTTATAATGGTTCCAAGATTGGCCAGGGCCGGGAGAATTCCAAGCAGTATCTTTCCGATAACCCTGAGATGTGTGCAGAGGTGGAGGCAAAGGTAAGGACAAGGTATGAGCTGCCGGGCTCTGAAGAAACAGCAGAAGCAGAGGAAACCAAGGCAAAGGAATTAAAGAAGGGAACCAGGGCAGAAGCATCCAAGGCGCCTGGAGCCAAGACCGAGGGGGCTGACACACCCGATGCTCCCAGGCTGTCATGATGGTCACATCCATCCTCCCTGTAGATAAGAGAAAAAGCAAAGTCTTCCTTGAGGAAGGCTTTGCCTTTGTTTTATACAGGGGTGAGGTGGAGCGGTTTGGGATTGAAGAGGGAAAAGAGCTGGAAGCAGATGTTTACCAGCGCATATTAACTGAAGTACTGTTAGGGCGGGCCAAGGAGCGCGCCCTATATCTGCTTAAGTCCTCGGGCAAGACAGAGGCCTGGATGAAGAAGAAGCTTAAGGAGGCCGGATATCCTGAGGAAGCAGTGGATTATGCCATGAATTTCCTTAAGGAGTATGGTTTTATCAATGACAGGGCCTATGCGGAAAGCTATGTCCGCTCCTATGGAAACAGGAAGAGCCGCAGGCAGCTGGTCTATGAACTCTCCCAAAAGGGTGTGTCCCAGGAGGAGATAAGCGAGGCATTTTCCCAAAACCAGGTAGATGATGTGGAAAATGCCAGGCAGCTTCTGCGCAAACGATTGAAGGGAAAAACTGGGATTTCCTATGAGGAAAAGGGCCGTTTATCTGCATTTCTGGGAAGAAAAGGATATTCTTACGATGTAATCAACCGTGTTATGCGGGAAATCGGCACAGAGGACACGGAAGAATGGCAGGAATGAACTTTTGTCTATATTGACTGTATTGCAGCGAAAATAAGGGGAAGATACTTGACATAATTCTGAAAAAAGTATAAAATTAATACGTTGTAGTTAGTACAATGAAAATTTAATAAGGAGGTGCTCCTGTGTCAGAGATAATGGTCCCTATAGTAATTATCGCTGTGATAATTGTGGCTATTATTATTACTTGGTTTGCAGCACGCAACTACGAGCGTAAGCAGTATGACTGTAAGGTAGGAAGTGCAGAAGAAAAATCAAGGGAAATAATAGATGAGGCATTAAAAACCGCTGAGACAAAGAAGCGAGAAGCTCTCCTGGAAGCCAAGGAAGAATCTTTAAAGACGAAGAATGAATTAGAGAAGGAAACCAAGGAAAGAAGAGCAGAACTTCAACGTTATGAAAAACGTGTATTAAGTAAAGAAGAGAACGTTGAGAAAAAGGCAGATGCCCTGGAAAAGAAGGAGGCTGACCTGGTCAGAAGGGAGAACGTCCTCAGTAAGCGTACAGCTGAAGTGGAAGCCCAGTATGAACAGGGGATACAGGAACTGGAACGGATATCCGGTCTAACCTCCGAACAAGCAAAAGAATATCTTTTAAAATCTGTTGAAGAAGATGTAAAACATGACACAGCTAAATTAATTAAGGAACTTGAAAACAAGGCAAGAGAAGAAGCTGACAAGAAGGCAAGGGATTTGGTTGTTACAGCCATCCAGCGCTGTGCAGCAGATCATGTTGCCGAGACAACGGTTTCCGTTGTACAGCTTCCAAATGACGAGATGAAAGGCCGCATCATTGGCCGCGAGGGCCGCAATATCCGTACCCTTGAGACACTGACTGGTGTGGAACTGATTATCGACGATACCCCGGAAGCAGTAGTTTTATCCGGATTTGATCCAATACGTAGAGAAGTTGCAAGAATTGCATTGGAGCGTTTGATTGTGGACGGACGGATTCATCCGGCCAGAATTGAGGAAATGGTAGAGAAGGCACAGAAAGAAGTGGAGAACAACATGAGGGAAGAGGGCGAGGCCGCCTGTCTCGAGGTTGGTATCCATGGAATTCATCCGGAACTGGTTAAGTTACTTGGTAAGATGAAGTTCAGGACAAGCTATGGACAGAATGCGCTGAAGCATTCCATTGAAGTGTCCCAGCTGTCAGGGCTTCTGGCGTCAGAACTTGGTGTGGATGTACGTTTAGCAAAACGTGCCGGTTTATTACATGACATTGGTAAATCCGTTGACCATGATATGGAAGGCACCCATGTACAGCTTGGCGCAGACCTGTGTAAGAAGTATAAGGAATCTGCAACCGTGCTGAACGCAGTGGAGTCCCATCATGGCGATGTTGAACCCACCAACCTTATCTCCTGTATTGTCCAGGCAGCCGATACCATATCTGCTGCAAGACCTGGTGCAAGACGTGAGACGTTGGAGACATATACAAACAGATTAAAACAATTAGAAGATATAACGAATTCCTTTAAGGGAGTAGATAAATCTTTTGCTATTCAGGCAGGCCGTGAGGTTCGTATCATGGTTGTTCCGGAACAGATCAGCGATGACGATATGGTATTGCTGGCAAGGGATGTTTCGAAGCGCATTGAGGACGAGCTTGAGTATCCGGGACAGATTAAGGTAAATGTAATCCGCGAGAGCAGGGTTACGGATTACGCCAAATAATTATCCAGAAATGCAGATAAATGCCCCAAACCCGTATGAATCCAGTATTCATACGGGTTTGGGGTGTTTTTTATTTCTTGGGACTTATTAAAAATTTTAGTATTTTTAACCTGGAGTAGTGTAAACTTGGTGAAAATAAAAAGCGGGAAATTATGATACAGGAGGCGGGAGCAATCTGCAAGATATAGAAGAAAAGCATGGAATAGTATCCGATATAAGCATTGGATATAAAAACAAATATGTATTACAATGAATATACCGGATAAGCTGGACACAGGCGATACGCCGTTGACAGAGGGCGGAGGGAAGGGTGGACTGGCCTATTTTTCCCCCTGGGGCGACGTGGTTATGTATGATGGGCCATATGGTCCTTACAGCGGATTATATGACCTGGGAACCGCTGTATCCGGCAGTGGATGGATCCCGGACCTGTCCGGTGAAATCGTTATTGAGACCGCAGAAACGTCATCCTGTTCAGGTGTGTAGCCAGGGGACGAAGCGGATCGGACCGGGGAGAATGCAAAAACCATCGCAGACCAGCAGTCTGCAGGAGGAGAGGCCGGGGTTTGCAGAGGGCATGCCAATCCGTATCTGATGATGACGGAATTTAGTTGGGAGATTGACCCGGTTGGGTTCAGGGCAGCCATAAAGTGTTTAAAAACAGACAAAAGCTGCTTATAAGAAGGAGGAAATAAAATATGTTAGGAAATTTTGTATTTTCAAACCCGACAAAATTATATTTTGGAGAGGATTCGCTTAAGTATCTCAATGAGGAACTGCCAAAATATGGAAAAAAATGTACAGCTGGTATATGGGAGAGGCTCCATCAGGAAAAATGGGATTTACCACAAGGTGGCTGCCATCTTAAAGGCCAATGGAAAAAATATTGTTGAGGATGGCGGCGTTATGCCGAATCCTACGGTAGAAAAGCTTTACCAAGGCTGCAGGATTGCAAAAGAAGGAAATGTGGATTTGATCCTGGCAGTGGGAGGGGGGTCCTGCTGCGATTATGCCAAGGCTGTTTCAGTCTCGGCCCACTGTAAGGAAGACCCCTGGAAGAAGTATTATCTGGATTTTGAGGATGTGGACCCGGATACAAAAATCATCCCCGTAGGCTGCGTCCTGACCATGGCGGGCACGGGCTCTGAGATGAACGGGGGAGCGGTGATTACAAACCATGGGAGCAGGCTGAAAATCGGGCATGTTTTTGGAGACAGGGTATTCCCCAAATTCTCCATTTTAAATCCGGTATTTACCTATTCCCTGCCCAGATACCAGATGGCGGCGGGCTTTTACGATATCCTGAACCACATATGCGAGCAGTATTTTTCCGGGGAGGATGACAATACGTCCGATTATCTGATGGAGGGACTGATGCGGTCCCTGATACACAGTTCCCTGATTGCAATAAAAAATCCAGAGGACTATGAGGCGAGAAGCAACATCATGTGGACTGCAACATGGGCGCTTAATACCCTGGTGGCAATGGGAAAGTCAACAGACTGGATGGTGCATATGCTGGGGCAGGCGGTTGGCGCCCACACGGACGCAACCCATGGTATGACCCTGTCTGCTGTTTCTCTTGCCTATTACCGCCATATCATGCCTTATGGGCTGGAAAAGTTCAAACGGTTTGCGGTAAATGTATGGAATGTGGATCCGGACGGAAAGACAGCCAGGGAAGTGGCGGAAGAAGGCTTACTTGCAATGGAACACTGGATGGAAGAAATCGGTGTTGTCATGAATATCAGGGAACTTGGCGTGACAGAAGAGATGCTTGCGGGGTTGGTGGAGAGTACCCTCATCATGGAGGGCGGCTATAAAGTGCTGACCCAGGAGGAAATCCTGGGGATTTTCAAAGAAAGTATGTAAAAGACCTCCCGATATGGCGTACTGATGGGGAACAAATGTCCATACAGGCTTTAAGGCGTTAGGGGCAGGAATAAAAACCTGCCCTTTTACTGTTTGGAAATGAAATCTGCCTTTACGATATATTGCCATGAAATGCTTCCTGAACCTTGCCCAAAAACCGTTCTGCCGCACTGGAAAACACCTGATATTTTTTCCATACAATATCCAGATGGGCCTCCATCTTTGGGGTTAAGGGGCGGAAACACAGGCGGCTGTTTTCTGAAGTATTCACCAGCTTGTCAAGGCACAGGGCGTATCCAAGGCCTTCCTCCACCATAAGGGAGGCATTGTAAATCAGGTTATAGGTGGCCACGATGTTCAGCTTCCCAAAGTCCTTTTTCAGCCAGCCGGAAAATTCATTGCTGACAGTGCTCTGGCGGGAAGTGATGACGGGCAGCTCCCAGATATCCTCCGGCCGGATAAAATCGTGGGAAGCCAGGGCACAGTCTTTGGGCATTAAAACCCCCCAGGTGTCTGTGGCGGGCAGCCGGATATAATCATATTTTTTCATGTCCGCCGGCTCAATCAGGATTCCAAAATCCAGGAGTCCCTTATCCAGCCGTTCCGTCACATCGTCCGCGTTACCGCTGTATAAATGGTAGCAGATATCCGGACAGGACGTTTGTAAATCCTTGGCAATCCTGGCAATTAAGCGCATGGCGTTGGTCTCACCTCCGCCGATGTAAATATCCCCGCTCACAACCTCATCCGGAGCTGTCAGCTCGGCCTCTGTCTTGTCCACCAGGTCAAGAATCTCGGCCGCCCGCTTGCGCAGAAGCATCCCATCTTCTGTCAGTGTGATTCTGCGGTTTCCGCGGATTAATAGCTTCTTGCCGATTTTCTCTTCCAGATCCATTAATTGCCTCGACAGGGTAGGCTGCGTCATATGGAGGGACTCCGCGGCCCCTGATATGCTTTCTTCCCTGGTGACGGCCATAAAATATCTTAAAACACGTATATCCAACCGATTACCCCCAATCTGATATCGCCATTCCGGCCACGCCTGTTATGTTTCCTCTTATTATCCTTCCTCTATTATAGATAAGCAAAACCATGCCTGTCAAGTATGGATTCATATTTAATATGAGTATTTAGTATGAGCTGGGTTTGGACTTACAATGAACCAGGCAGCCCCTCTTTTGCCGTATATATGCTTAATAAGTATGGAACTGTATTTACTATAGGCATTGGATATTATATGTATCATGGCATATAATGAAGCTGAGAAAGGTGATGGCATGTATGGAACGGTTCCAATTGTTGCTTAATGTCAGCTTTATCTGGCATGATGATCTGGAAAGGAGCAAGTATATGAAAAAGATGATATCTATTCTGTTAGCCGCTATTTGTGTTATGCCTGTTTCGGCCTGCGGGAGCGCGGCCGCTGCCAGTCAGCTAAGGGAGACAGGGGTGGAAACCATGAACGCAGCACCTCCATCTTCCGATGTGACCGCATTTACCGATGTGCCGGAGAAAGCGCGGGATGATTCTGAAAAAAACGGGGAGGCTACCGGGGGCAAGACGTTAGTAGCCTATTTCTCTGCCACGGGCACGACACGGACTCTGGCAGGATACGCGGCGGAGGCTTTGGGGGCGGATATCTATGAGATTGTACCGGAACAGCCGTATACACAGGAAGATTTAGCTTATTATACCGATGGCCGTGCAGACAGGGAGCAAAGCAATCCGTTGGCCCGTCCTGTGATTTCCGGCAGCGCTTTAGACATGTCCCGCTATCATGTAATAATTCTGGGATACCCGATATGGCATGGGCAGGCGCCTAAAATCATCAGCACTTTTTTGGAAAGCTATGATTTTACAGGAAAGACCATTGTCCCATTCTGCACTTCCCACAGCAGCGGCATCGGTTCCAGTGATACGGATCTTCACGCTCTGGCAGCCGGGGCCGACTGGTTATCCGGCAGACGTTTTGCAGGCGGCACCTCAAAAGGTGCGATAGAGGAGTGGGTCCGCGGCCTTAACCTGCCTGAAACAAATCCTGCCGCCCTCCGGCGTCCCTTTGATTTTGAAACCAAGACCGTAACCTTAAACAGCGGCTATCAAATGCCGATTTATGGTCTGGGTACGTACAGCCTGAAGGATGAAACGTGTGTGAACTCCGTTACGGCGGCATTAGGCAGTGGCGTCCGGCTGATGGAAAAATCCGCTCAATCGGACTTTCAAACTGGTATGTGGATGAACTGGAAGCATTCCTGCCGCAGATAAGCATTACTCCTGCATTGATACAGAATGAGATTCACCCATACTATCAGGAAAATGATGTAATTCCATATATCCAGGAACGTGGTATTGTAGTGCAGTATCCCCTGGGAGGCAGAGGACATACGGCAGAGCTGCTTGGCGACCCTGTGATTACTGAGATTGCCGCGGCACATGGAAAGACTTCGGCACAGGTAATCCTCCGCTGGAACCTGCAAAAAGGAATCGTGGTCATCCCGGGTTCAAGCAATCCGGAACATATCCAGGAAAATACAGAATTGTTTCATTTTGAACTGGACGCTGACGAAATGGCAAGAATCAATGCCCTTGACAGGGGAGAAAAACATGATTGGTATTAAGACAACTCCATATGGAGGTATGGAATAAAAGGAATCGGTATCAATGGAAGCGCCAGAAAAAATGGCAATACGGCCATTTTGATAAAACGGGTATTGAAGGAATTGAATCAGGAGGGGGAAAATTCGTGCCGAACGGATTGTAAACTTTGAGCTTTAATAAACTTGACGGACAAGAAAAGATATGGTATCCTTATTAATAGACCGACGGTCGGTCTGAGAAAGGAGGCTTACCATGAGGATTGTAAAGGAAGCAGATGTCCGCAAGAACGAGATATTAGATGCAGCCGGGATTTTATTTTCGGAAAAAGGATACGACAATACAAGCGTCACAGACATTATGAATGCCGTGGGGATTGCAAAGGGTACCCTTTATCATCACTTCAAGTCAAAAGAAGATATTATGGATGCGCTGATTAAACGTCAAACCGATGCCATTTTTTTAGGCGCTAAGAAAATAGCAGAGGATAAAAGCATTCCTGTAAAGGAGAGGATCATCCGGACCATCCTGGCGCTTCATGTGGACCGTTCGCAGACCCAGGGGCAGAAGATGATGGAACAGCTGCACAAGCCGCAGAATACACAGATGCATGAAAAAACCAAAAAGATTGTTTTCATGGGTGTCCCGCCAATCCTGGCCGATATGGTAGCGGAAGGGGTCCAACAGGGGATTTTTGAAACCTCACATCCTCTGGAATGCATGGAGATGGCATTGTGTTATTTGGATGTCATGCTGGATGACAATGTGTTGGGGCTGACACAGGCCCAACGTCAGGAAAAAATCCAGGCCTTCATCTATCACCTGGAAAGGCTTCTTGGGGTAGGGGAAGGTGAACTCGCAGCATTTGAACAAGCATTTACAGGAAGGCAGGGTGAATGAAAAATAATACAGGTAAATCCTTTGGGGCATTCATGCTGCTCTGGTCCGGCGGTTTTATTTCAGCCATTGGAAGCGGCCTCACGTCCTTTGGCCTGGGCGTTTATATCTTTCAGCAGACCGGGAAAGCGTCCCAGATGGCGCTGGTCACATTGCTTGCGTTCCTGCCTTCGCTTCTGTTAGGCCCCGTGGCAGGGGTGTTAGCTGACCGGCATGACCGCAGGCTTTTGATGGTTCTGGGAGACAGCCTTTCCGCGGTGGGCCTGCTGTTCATCCTGGTGAGCCTGATGCAGGGTGAGGCGCGGCTTTGGCAAATCTGCGTGGGAGTAACCATCAGCTCCGTGTTCGCGTCCCTCCTGGAACCCGCTTATAAAGCCACCATCACAGACCTGCTGGATCCGGAACAGTACAGCAAAGCCAGCGGCCTGGTACAGATTGCCGGCTCTGCCAAATATCTGGTTTCGCCTGTTCTGGCCGGTTTCCTTCTCACCATCTCCGATATCCGGCTGCTGCTTCTCCTTGATATCTGCACCTTTTTTCTAACGGTTTCCACAACCCTGGCAGTGAAAAAAGGTCTTAAGGGCAGGAAAGCGGAAAAAGGGTCCTCGTTTTCTGCAGAGCTGAAAACAGGCTGGGACGCCCTGACCGGCAAAAAGGGGATACTCACCCTGGTTGTCATGGGCGCGCTTATTACCTTTTGTCTGGGGGTCATACAGACCCTTGCCTCACCGATGGTCTTAAGCTTTTCAGACAGCGTCACCCTTGGGACGCTGATGACGGTTATCACATTGGGAATGCTGGTGTCCAGCGCGGTCCTTGGCGGGATCAGCATCCAAAATGGATACGCCGGGCTTCTCTCCCTGTCCCTTTTTGGGGCCGGGATCTTCATGGCCTTATTCGGGCTGCGGGAAAATGTTGTGTTCATGGGCGCGGCCGGCTTCCTTTTTTTCGCCATGCTGCCGTTTGCCAATGCCAGCCTGGATTACCTGCTGCGCACCAATATTGAAAACCGCTTACAGGGACGCGCCTGGGGCATGATTGGGCTGATTTCGCAGCTTGGATACGTGGCGGCCTATGCGGTTTCCGGACTGTTGGCGGATTACGTGTTCACGCCTCTGCTTCTGGACGGGGGCCCGCTTTCAGAAAGCGTTGGAAAAATCCTTGGCACAGGGCCGGGCCGGGGCATCGGACTTTTAATCATCCTTGCCGGGCTGCTGCTTTGCGTCACCTCAGGCATCCTGCTTTGCATGAAATCCATCCGCAGCCTGGAAAACGGAGGATTATATGAACCGTAAAATGATATGGAAAAACCTTGTAAGAGGCAAAGCAGTGCCGCTTATCACAATCCTTTTTATTTCCGTGGCCGCTATGCTGCTGTCACTTGCCGCCATCCTTACCGTAAACCTGTGTGGTGCGGTTGGCCGGCTCATGACGGATGCAAGGACGCCCCATTTTATGCAGATGCATACAGGGGACATTGACATGACCAGGCTGGAGGACTTTGCGGACCATAACGGTAATGTGGCGGATTTCCAGGTGGTTCCCTTTTTGAATGTGGAAAATACCCATATTATCTTAGATGGGAACAGGCTTACGGACAGCGTCCAGGACAATGGTTTTTGCACCCAAAGCAGACAGTTTGATTTCCTCCTTGATTTGGAAGGGCGGCCGGTAAAACCGCAGAGCGGTGAATTATATGTGCCTGTCTGTTATTTTAAGGATGGGACTGCAGACGTGGGTGACCCGGCTTTTATATGCGGCAGGCCTTTTTACGTGGCAGGCTTTATCCGTGATTCACAAATGAATTCCACCCTGGCTTCTTCCAAACGGTTTGTGATAAGCGAAGAGGATTATTCCCAGCTTGTAACCTTTGGCAATGTGGAATATTTGATTGAATTCCGCCTGCATGACCTGTCAGGACTGAGCGCTTTTGAGACTGCTTACAGCGCGGCCGGACTTCCGGCCAACGGGCCTGCGCTTACATGGCCGTTGTTTCAGATGATTAGCGGGATTTCAGAGGGCATCATGATTGCAATCCTTATCTTGATTGGGCTCCTTGTAATCGTTGTTTCACTGTTATGCGTCCGTTTTACGCTTTTAGCCAAAATTGAGGACGATTACCGTGAAATCGGAGTCATGAAGGCAGTCGGGATGCGGGTATCGGATATCAGGGGGATCTACCTGGGGGTCTATGCGGTCGTGGCAGCCATTGGAAGTGTTTTTGGATTCCTCCTTTCCCTTTTGTTTCAGGACGTATTACTGGAAAGCATCCGCCTGAATTTAGGCGGCAGCGGGAATCATGTCACGGCCCTGCTGTTTGGCGGCGCGGGCGCATCGATTGTATTCCTGCTGGTTCTGCTTTATGTAAATGGAAGCCTGAGGCGGTTTCGGACCATTTCTGCGGCGCAGGCAATCCGGTTTGGCGCACAGGCCGACCCACCACACAACTTAAGGACGGTCAGGCTGTCTGGGAACAGCGTCTTTTCCTCCAATTTCATGCTTGGGCTGAAGGATGTCCTGGCAAGAAAGGGGCTCTATCTTACGATGACAGCGGTAATCATCCTGGCAAGTTTCATTATGATTGTACCGCAGAATCTGTTCCATACCATTTCCGGGGATGATTTTGTCACAAACATCGGGGTGGGAAAATGCGACCTGCGCATGGACATCCAGCAGACCGGGCAAATCCCCGAAAAGACAGGGGATATTGGCCGCTATATGGAAAATGACCCGGATATTACTGACTATGCCATGTTTGTCTCCAAGATTTTCCAGGTCAGGCTGGACAGTGGGGGAACCGGGAACCTTAAGGTGGAGCTGGGCAATCATGCCGTATTTCCGCTTCAATATACACAGGGCCGCCTGCCTGTTAAGGAAAATGAAATTGCTATTTCGGCCATGTGCGCGGATGAAATGGAGAAGCATGTGGGCAATCAGATTACCTTACTGACGTTTGACGGGGAAAAACAGCTGACGGTCTGCGGGATTTATTCTGACATCACCAATGGAGGTAAGACCGCCAAAGCGGTTTTTACAGATACCTCCACGGCACCGGTTTGGAGCCTGGTCTGTGCGGATCTGGCAGACAAAAGCAGGTTATCTGACAAAATTACGGAGTATGCGGCCCGCTTTTCCTATGCAAAAGTTTCAGGGATTGACCAATACATGGAGCAGACCTTTGGAGGGACCCTGCAGTCGGTGCAGGCAGCGTCGCGGATTGCAGGCCTTGTCTCAGCGGTCATTGTGTTACTGGTAACATTATTGTTCATGAAAATGCTGACGGCAAAAGACCGGTATTCCATTGCTGTGCTGCGGGCCATTGGATTTACCGGCTCAGACATTAAACGGCAGTATGCATGGCGCGCGTTTCTGGTACTGTCCGCAGGGATATTACTGGGAACGGTACTGGCGGGGACCCTGGGAGAAAAGCTGTCCGCTGCAGCAGCGTCCTGGTTTGGGGCAGCGGCATTCCGTTTTGCCATTGATCCGCTGTCCACTTATTTATATTCCCCGCTGATTTTGGTCTGTTCCGGTCTGCTGGCAACCATATGGGGAACCGCTGATGCAGGCCATGTGAAATTATGCCAATCCATAAAGGAGTAAGCCATGAAACAGTTATTATCCGGTAAGAAAATCATAAAAACCTTTGGTGTGGGAGAAGAAAAACACAGGGTCTTAAATGAGGTATCCGTTACAATCGGCAGCGGCGAGTTTGTATCCATCATGGGGCCCTCGGGTTCGGGAAAATCCACACTGCTTTATGCCCTCAGCGGAATGGACGGTATTGACAGCGGGGAGGTGGCCTTTGAGGGGCGCAGACTGTCCGGTTTGTCAGACGATGCGCTGTCTGATCTTCGCAGGAACAGGATGGGTTTTGTTTTCCAACAGCCAACCCTGTTGAAAAACCTCAATATTTTAGACAATATTATTTTACCCCAGACCCGGGACCGCAAAAGGAACGTGAAGCAGCTGACTGCAAAAGCCAGGCTCCTGATGAGGCAGATGGGGATTGAGGATCTGGAGGAGAGGGATATTACCCAGGCTTCAGGCGGCCAGCTTCAGCGGGCCGGTATCTGCCGCGCCTTAATGGGTGAACCGGGAATCGTGTTTGGCGACGAGCCCACCGGGGCCCTGAATACAAAGGCGGCAAAAGAGATAATGGAGCTTTTTACAAAAATCAACCAGGATGGCATTGCAATCCTTCTGGTTACACATGACCCGAATATAGCAGCCAGGACCGAGCGGGTGCTGTTCCTGAGTGATGGGGAAATCCTTGACCAATGCAGATTATCAAAGTATACGGAAAGGGATTTTGATAAAAGAGTAAGTGAAATCATAAGAAGGATGCAGAAGATGGAAGTTTGATAGATATAATTTAAGAAGTATTAAGAAGTGATAACTTTTGTTTGCGGAACGGAATCCAACTTAAAAAGAACCGGGAGGGCAGCCAATTCCTGACTGCCAAGCCCGGTTCTTTCATGGGGATGTTTTCTGTGCCCTGCCCCGCCATCCGTCCGGATCAAGGCAGATAATCTGTGCTTGGCATAACCGCAGCAAATTTACCATTCAATGAAGCCATGTATACATGATTGACAAAACCAGCAGGCAGCGTTTGCCCGTTCCATTCCAAGTCTTTTGCTGTATTGTCCAACAACCGCCCGGCCTGCTTCTGCAGCAATTCCTTTATGCCAAAATTCTTTGCGAAGTCCATAGCCCAAGTCATGACTATGATTTGTAGTAACGTTGACATATCTAATCGGGTAATTGTCTTCTTTTATACAGATTGCGTAGTTATATGCACATTTCTGAGCGTACTTAACTGCAAATTGCCTTTCTAAAACTGCTTTGCTTCGTCCATGGTTTTCAGGGGATACCATGGCAAAAACCGATTGACTTCTTTATCACTATAAATTTTAAACAAGGCTTCCAAATCGTTTTCAGAAAATTTCCTTAATATAAACCGTTCTGTTTCAAGTGTTGGTGTATTCATGTTTCCCTCTCAAAAATCCGGTTTGCAGCGGCTTATCCGCCTAAGACCTGTTTGAAAATCCATTCCGCCATCTGCGCGGCCCTCTTCGCGGTATATTCGGGTTTGCTTTTTCCAGTCAACGGAAAGTAGCCTTTCCAGAACTTGATACGCCATTTAGAAAAATGATATTCCCCTTTTTCATTAAACCTTACCTCAGCGGTTATAAATCAATGTTTATTTTGTACTCATCATCAATCAATATATAGTTTGCCCTGTTTTTTTGAGCAAGTTCTAAGACTTGTGCATTCTCTTCCAACACACGTTCCAAAGTACAATACGTATTATCTAAACGGTGTTCTATAGCATTCGCATTTCTTTTTATGTCATGAAAATGATTTTTAATATAGCTCTCGCTCATAAGATTTACATCGGTTTTAGATTCCTATTGAGCCTATCTACCATCCATGCAATCCGCCTTTCCCGCCCGGCCTCTGTCTTTGCGTCAAAATATGCCCGCGTGTAGGTTTTCTTGACTGATAAAGACATCGCCTGAAAATTATCATAAGCGGGCCCGTACACTTTTAGTAAACCAGATAAAAGGGCTATCTGTTCCTCTGTCACCGCCGGGGATTTGGGGGTATCCCATTGTCCGTTCTTTTTGGCGTCCTCTATTTTCTTCCTGCCCCAATCGGTCATAAGTCCTTGTTCTTCAAGGCTTTTAACCAATGCCTTGTTTTTCTCCGACCACTTACTATTTTCCCTGCGTGAAGAAAAATATTTCTTGTAAGTTTTGTCATCAATGCTTTTCATCTGTCCGTCAATCCAGCCAAAGCAGAGGGCTTCTTCAAGCGCTTCGCCTGCCTTTATTGTTTTCGGCCCGCCCGCTTTTCCAAATAGAAGCCAGATACCGGCATTGGACAGGCAATGGTCAGAAAGCCATTGTCTGAATTCTTCCCTGCTGGCAAATTCCATTATGTCACTCACTATGTGCACCTCCTCCCGTCCGCCGTCTCTGCCTAGGGGGTGCTTTATAATTCATTCCAGTACAGCTGACGGAAAGCAATTTTCAAACACACCCTAAGGCGGACAAACCCATAACTGGTTTTTCTTATTTTACTATCCACTCATAAAAATGTCAAACAGCTCATTTCGTCCCATTATTTTCTGTTATTGTGTATAACCCTGTATGTCCGCTTCGGAATTCTGCCTTCTTTCCAGCCTTAACAGCCTTTGCTATTTTTGCTGAAAAATATGTGAAGTAATGTTATACTAAAAAAGTTGTGGGAGATTGTCAAAAGAATCGAGGAACCATATATGGGAAACGCAATAAAAGACAGATACAATTACGAATCGCTCCGCAAACTGGCCTTGGATATTAAGTCAGTTTACAGTGATTTCCAAACAGATGGTTTTTTGCAGGCAACAATCGATGAAACGTGGGAGGCGCGGGAGTTAAAGGACCGGATTACAAGGATCAGTGAAAATCTGGGGAAATACCTGCCCGCGGATTTTGAAACGGCTGTTGGTATTATGGATCAGATTGTCATGAACTATGGCTCATGGCTTGATAATTACGCAGGCTTCTTTCCTGGTTTTGTTGAACTTTACGGGCGGGATGAAGCCAATTGGGATATTTCCATGGCGGCTTTGGCAAGATATACGCAGTACGCGTCATCGGAGTTTGCGGTAAGATGGTTTATCATAAACCATGAGGAGCGTATGATGAAGCAGATGTACGCCTGGTCAAAGGACGAAAATGAATGTATCCGAAGACTTGCAAGCGAAGGCTGCCGCCCGGCGCTGCCGTGGGGGCAGGCATTAACCGGTTTTAAAAAGGACCCTGCTCCAATCCTGCCCATATTAAGGCAGCTGAAGGCCGATTCCTCCCTGCATGTGCGTAAAAGCGTGGCCAATAATCTGAATGATATTTCAAAAACCCATCCGGACCTTGTTATGGAACTTGCAAAGGACTGGTATGGGAAGAATGCATATACGGACTGGATTGTAAAGCACGGGTGCAGGACCCTGCTTAAAAAAGGCAGCAGTGAGGTACTGGCCCTCTTTGGCTATGAGTGCGCGCCTTCAGTGGAGGTTCAGGATTTCAGACTGGGGGAAACAGCTATTTCGATTGGGGAGGATGTGACATTCTCATTTGAAATCCTTGCAGAAGAAGGATCGAAAATAAGGCTGGAATACGGGATTGATTATGTAAAAGCCAGTGGAAAGAGAAACCGGAAACTATTTAAGATATCTGAAATTTCATTGGGGAAAAATGAGAGAAAGGCCTATAAGAAGAAACACTCCTTTGCAGATGTGGGTGTAAGGAAGCATTATCCGGGAATCCATTCCATTGCCCTGATTGTAAATGGGACGGAGCGGGACACAAGGGATTTTAGGCTGAATCCTTGAAATGGCTTTCGACAGCAGCGGCCGGCCGTCCTGTGCTTGCTGCTGCCAAAGCAGCCCATAAACTGAAATTGATAAGACTTAGCTGTCCTGTGGCTGTGAAGCCGATTGACGCACAGTAACTTCGGCACAGATCAGTTCAGCTATATGCTCCGCTGTTTCATTGGTCAGCAGGAAAAACATTCCGTCATTCCGGCATTTTTTATATGTTCCGCCATCCAGGTCATAAACAAAACCTTTAACACAGGTATCACTGCAGGCATTAGGGTCAATAAGCCTCTTACAGTCACGGGAAGCAGTCATTTTTTTCTGCATATCAGCAGGAAGGGAAGCAATCACATCCTCATATTTACCGGCATTGTCACCGTAAATACGCGCTAAAATGCCTGATTTGCGAAACACCCAATTCATCACAGTCTTTTTCTCCAGTTGGTATGAAGCAGTGTAACCGCTCTTTGCTTCCTTGATTACAAGGTTACAGCCTAGTTCTATCAGCTTGTTATTAAGTTTATCGACAAACGCCTGGTGTTCTGGCGCAACTGCCGATTGAAACTCTTTGAATGATACTTTTTCCTTTACCATTATCTTTCCTCTCTTAAATCCCGATTGGTTCAATACGATTCAAAATAGTCTTCCGGCTGAAGCTTGGATTGCATCCCTGCCGGACAGCTGCGGTTTTTGTAGTATAACATATAATGAAAGGATTTACAATGAACCCGTTTTTATGTTATCCTTTTTAGCAGTTTGGCCGGTCATGGTGTGAACTGACAGCGTCATTTGCAAACGGATGCAGGAAATGGGGAAAGGTATTCTTAGACCGTGTTTTTATTCCAACCATGGATCAGCATGATGGCCCCCGTACATGTTCCATCTGGGACTATCAAGCTGCCATGGCTCCCCGCTTCCATACTGCTTCAGTAACAAATCCGCCTCATCCTCCGGGAAAAAGCCTTCACGTACAGTCTGCATTTCCCCGTCCACAAGCTGCTGCTCCTTCAGATAGATGCCTTTAGCTGACCTGGCCGTCATTTCCTGGCCCTCAACAGGCTCCACATCCCAGGTGCCCTCAGAGGGGTCATATCCTCAGGTCTGGATTAGCTTTCCGGACACCGTGTGGGGAATCTCCGCAAATGCCTCCTCCGGCGCAAACACCTCCTTGGGCGCCTTCACACGGCTCCCGGAACATCCGGTGGACGCCAGCACACCGGCAATCAGCACGCATATCATAAATGTTTTTTTCATAAAACCTCCTGCACTTAACGCTCATTTGACAGGCCCATTATACCATAGGCTGTCCCCTTCCGACATAAGTTTTGCCTGTCCGGAAAGCAGACATTGCGCACAGGCGCCCGAATTCCATTGGCGGTAATGCGAAGGTATGGATTCGTACCATAAGGAATGGATATTCCTGCCTCCCGGAAATCAGGCAAGGGGATTTTGAGGACCCGAAAATATTTTCCCCAAAATATGACATGCTCATGTCGCATTCCTAATGATATAATGGAAGGGAACAATGAACCATGCTGTAAAAATCAAATCCCGGAGGAGGATACAAGATGGAAAAGCTGATGTACATGGTCATGCTTGAAAAGAGCAAGACCTATAATAAGATGACAAAGAAGGTTGTTACAGAGCATGTGGAGAATATAAGAAGGCTGGATGATGAGGGAAAGCTGGAAATCTGCGGCGTGTTTAAAGGATATCCGGGCATGGCAGGTATGTATATCCTGAAAACAGACAGCCGGGAGGAGGCAGAAGCGCTTTGTGATAGGGAACCCTTGGTTATGGGAGGATATGCAGCCTGTAAATTGGTTGCCCTGCAGATTGCGGATCGGGAAAATAACTATTTGCTGTAAGCTGGGAATAAAACAAAGGAGAAATCTGATATGCCATTTACCGAACTATGTATTTACCAGGTCAAACCGCAAAAGACGGAGGAATTTGAAGCGCTGATGCTTGAAGCGAAAAGTTTTCTGGAAGAACAGGAGGGAATGCTTTTCCTTCGTCTTATCAAAAGAGGGTATCATATAGATATGGAACAAATTAAAGAGGGGCTTGCGCCGCTTAAACTTACCCGTATTGTAAAAAGCGTTAAGTATATGCTCTATTGGGAATTTGATACGAAAGAAAACTATGGGGCGGCGCAAAAGAATCTTTACAACAGCTACTGGAAACCCATTGAAAAATGTCTGATAGTCCCGCATGACAAATATTTAGGAGAGCCGCTGTTTAGCGGAACACCAGCCCAACCGCCTGCCGGATGATGGAGGGGGAATTTCCTTACTGGAAGGTTTTTCATTGGATAAGTCCTATTTCACGCAAGCGGAGCAGAGAAATATGGTTCAGGCATTGCAGATCCTGAAATCCTCAAATTATCCGGATGCGGATAAGGCCTTAAACAAAGTTGCCGGGCTGTTCAGCCATGATTTGCAGCCGCAGTGGCTGGAGATTGATTTTTCCTATTGGGGCAGCCCTGAAAAGGAACGGGACAATATCACTGTTTTAGAGCGCGCAATCATCAATAAGTATGTGATTGCATTTACTTATTTTAATTCTGAACTGACGGTAACCAATCAGCTGGCCGAGCCGTTAAAATTGGTTTTTAAATCGCACGCCTGGTATCTTGTTGCTTATTCAAGGCACAAAAATGCTATCCGTACCTATAAGATGTCCCGCATAAGGAATCTTCAAATAACAGATGCGTTGTTTGACCGTGAACTGCCGGAGGACTTTTCCATTACGCCTGCCTGTAAAGAAGAAAACGATATACCTGTATTCAAATTGCATTTTTCTGAAAAGATAGCCTATAAAGTCTACGACGAATTTCAAGAGAAGTATATTAAGAGGTTGGATGACGGTACGCTGGAAGTGACATTCAGATACCGGCTCAGTGATTGGACATTCCTTTACCTGCTTTCCTTTGGGGAGTATGTGGAAATAATCGAGCCCGCCAAGGCCAGGGATATATTAAAAGAAAAGGCAGGAAAGATACTTTCTATGTACGGATAAATGGACAGGCAGCGCAGCGTTTTGTAATGTTTTTGTTTTAGCCATCGCGGGTATGGTATAATAAATAAAAAATGGATTTGGCTGTATACGTGGAGGGAATCATGACTGAAAGAGAAAAAATGTTAGCCGGACAGCTTTATGACTGTGGGGATACTGAACTTTTATCACAATGGCACAAGGCAAAGGATCTGGTCAGGGATTATAACCAGACTGATTCTGCGGACACAGAAGAAAAAGAGCGCATCCTGAATGAACTGTTAGGCGGAAGGGGAAAGAACCTGTGGATTACGGCGCCCTTTTATGTGGATTATGGGAATAACATTTATTTTGGCAATCATTGCGAAGTAAATATGAACTGCACTTTTTTAGATGATAACAAAATCATGATTGGGAATAATGCCTTAATTGCTCCAAATGTTCAAATATATACTGCTTTTCACCCAACCAATGCCATGGAACGGTTTGGAAGCCCAAAAGAAGATGGGACGTTTGAATTTTGCAAAACCCAGACAGCTCCGGTCATAATTGGAGACAATGTCTGGATAGGCGGAGGAGCCATCATCATGCCTGGGGTGACAATCGGCAATAATGTCGTGATTGGGGCAGGCAGCGTTGTCACAAAGGATATACCGGATAACACCGTTGCATATGGGAATCCTTGCAGGGTGATGAGGGATAACAGCTAAATTCACGTGTTGGGGATTCTTCATGCATGGAGAAAATGTATGGATAAGCTGTGTACATACAGAAACTGAAAAAATGGACATACTGGAAGAAAATGGAAATAATAGCAAAAACTGTAGATTGATATTTACCTATTGATAGTTTGTAATGTTTCGTGTATCCTATTTTTAGTAAATCTGTACTTGTAAAGGAGAAATTAATATTGGACTATAAGAAAAAAGCAATTGATTGTGTAAAGGACACGGTTCTGCCCATTCAGCGCGCGCAATTTGAAGAATGTGGATGCAGCTTAGATGAGCAGTATAAAAAATATGGTAACACGGAAATGCTCATTGCAAGAGTAATCGAACCTGGACATATCTATGAAATAGGATATCCTAAATGTGTTTGTGATGAGGTTTTATCCGGCAAGGTAACGGATGTGTCCCATTGTGAATGCTCAAGGAACAGCGTTCTATATATTTTACAGGATTTGATGCCGGACAAGGATATACAAGTTGAAATAATACATACTGTATTAGGCGGGGCGGATGATTGCCGATTTAAGGTGACGGTTAGCTGATACACTTCTACAAAAAGGATGCTGCGGATTCTGGCATAAACTGCCCTTGTTGACGCAGCATCCTAAAAAATTGTCTGACTGCCATGCAAATGAACCGTTATCTTATTTTATCAGCCCCATACATCGTTTCGTTTCCTCTGTGGTGTCAACACATGGGATGGATTTAAGGAAGTCTTCTGCATTTATATGTTCATAGTATGCCTTAACTACTGTTTGGACCAGTCCTAAGGACACCACCGCCCGCTCCGTAGGCGTAAACTGCCCATAGGGGGTGGAAAGGCGGATCCGTTCCATCTGCTGTTCTTTTTCCTTATCAATGATGGAATAAGTTTGGAAATCGCCGTTTGGCAGATTGACACGCACCTCTGCGACAAACTGGTTGTCTATCCCGTAAAACTGGAAAAATCCATCCTGGGACTCCAATATTAGGAAATCCTCCCTGCCCTCTTCAATCATCATGATGTAAGGAGTGATATCCCGGTATGGCACATTTTCTATGACCTGACCCGAGGGAAGCTGGACATTGATGGCGCGGTGGACAACGTGTTTGGTGGGGAATTTACCATCTGCGAACAGGATTGCCACATCGAAGAAGCTTTTTACATTGTCCTCAGGCCCATTTAACATCCGTTTGTGGGCCTTTGTAATGGGGGATATCTGAGCGCTTGTCCGGTTCTTCAGGACCGGCATTCCGTTGTCCATGTACCACGCAAAGCCCTTTTCACCTAACTGAAGGCGCAACATGGTCTCACCCAGGTAAATACCATAGTGGACAGCAATATTCCACAATGTATCCGCACCTTCCCTGCCGTCGTATTCTGCAAGATGGTTATAATACTCCTCTAAGATAGATTCCACTTCCGCAATGCTTTTTTCCGAATAATCAAGTACGATGCCGCTCTTTAAGGCATGTGCAGCGGCCCTGTCCGCAATTTCCTGATAATTTAAATCCATTCCATCCTCCTTTGTCCTGGTTGCCGATCCAAACGGTTTTCCCTGCCGGACTCTCAGTCACAGCCATAAGAAGCAATATAATCGACTTTGGGTACGATCATATAAGTCTGGACCTGTGTAATGCCAGTCCCTTCTATCAAGGATATATTTAATATATAGTAGTATGATTCCACATCATAATACAGCCGGAATGTAAAAACCTTTCCTTCTATTTCCTTAAACCAGAGCTGGACCGGCCGGCCCAAAGTCCCGCCCGCCTTCTCATCGTATCCCAATCCTGCAATCCCCTTAAGGGTGAATTGATATATGCCGGTGTAAATACTGTTGTAAGACTTACTTTTTAAGATATACTCATCCTTCTGATCATTATTGAAGTCAATTTTATAAAAAGTATCATAAGGGGATGTAACGGAACCTAGCCTTAGGAGCTTATCCTGGTCAACCTCAGGAGTTTCATCACCCAAATAGATTGCATCCTCCTTGGCCAGGTATGGCAGGTCCATCAATTCTGTTTTTATCCCTTCCAGGTATCCGGTAACAGCGGGTCCGTAATAAGCCTGATTATCATATATTTTCTGCCACTGATAGGTTTTGGGGACCGCATCGATAAGGATATCCTGTCCGCCTTCCGGTATCAGCTGATGGATACGTGTACGGTCAAGATAGCGCGGGTATTCATACCACGGCGACGGCCGTTCGGCAATATATAATTTGCCGGAATATTCAATCACCTTTGCCCACAGATGCGTAGGCTGATAGGTGCTTACATAGGTCAGACGGCCGGCAGCCTTTTGATAGATATGTAAATCCCCAACTTTTCCCGCAGCATTATACTGCAATAAAAGAAAGTAATCAGTACTGCAAAGGGTTATCTGATACACAGACTGTGTACCGCCTTCAAGTGTGCTTTCGGCATATCCGGTGTATGCTCCATATCTGCTGTGAAAAGTATTCTCATTCATCCGATACAGTTCCATTCCCAGCTCACTGTTTAAATCGTCCAGGGAGCCATCTGTCAGTAAACCTTCCAGGATTTCTGTGAAATCATCAGGTATATCACAATTATTTTCAATGGTAACAGAAGGTCCCTGTACTTTTAGTAAAAATACTTCAGCCATATCCTGCAGATTATAAGGAAATGCCTTGTCCAGATCCGGATCCTGGTATATCAAAGGTTTATAGATGGAAACATCCGTACCAATGCCGAACTCCGTAACCCGGATATCCGTGGGTTCCAATACAACCATATAATCCATTAGGATGGTGTGTTCATCACGTTCCTGTATTCTGGCATCAATAAGATACTGCAAGCCGGATTGAATTTCCTGGTACAAAGTAAATGTGACTATTTTCCCATTGATGTTTTTAAACCACATATCAACGGACCGATAGTCCTCATCCTCCCATTCCTCCACCGATGCCGGGCATGGCCGGAAATCCCCGTCATACCAATTGACCCTATGTGCAAACGGCTGCTGGTAACCTGGAGGGGATTTAGTGAATATCTCGTCGTTCCCATCATTGTTCATATCCATCCTATACATACGGCTCCAGTCTATGGCCTGGTCTTCCGTATCATAATCCCAACTGTCCGTATCCTCATTCGGGAATGGCCGCTCCTCATTCAGGTATGCCCATTCATCCCCATGAAACGTTTCTTTTGCTCTGTTTGCATAGACAACGTCATATAGAATGTCTCCAAGATAGTCCTGGACAAGGCGTATATCCGGATGATTTTCATTGCGGTAAAGGAGGTCTGGTTCCGATATATCAAATGTCCGGTTAAAACATATGCTGTCTACGATATTGGATAGCTTGAAGAAATTGCGGTTCAGCATGAACATCTGAAGATTGACTGTCCCGGCAGAATCATCATAACAGCTTGCAGCATAATAAAATGCATTTTCATACTGAAATAACGAAAAAAGGCGGACGTCATCAAGATAATTGCTGTTAAGGTAAGTATAGCCCTCCTCGCCCTTGGTCAGCATATAAATATAGGAACTGGTCCCACGTCCGTCCTTTTCAAACGCAATCAACTCATCAATTCCGTCACCGTCCGTATCACAGCCATAGAATACATATCCGGATCTGTCAGTATTGAACATATATTTTGTTGTTTCATCCGTCATATCAAGCAATGAGAAAAATTCGTCATGGGTAATACGGTAATCCCTGTCATTCAGATGATTTAAATATCTTATGCAGCTATCGGCGTCTTCCTGATACATCCTTTCCTTTAAATCACTGACTAATTCAATTGGAAACCCGAAAGAGTTTTCAGCTGGCGTAGGGTGTGTTTGAAAATTCATTCCCGCCATCTGCGCGCCCCACTTCGCGGTATATTTGGTCCCAATTCGGTCAACGTAGCCCGCTACGCCTCCCTCATCGGGACCAAATCTCCCACAAAGTGGGACGCACAGCTGACGGAAAGCAATTTTCAAACACACCCCAGGATCCGCCTGGGGCTTGGGGGTATATGTATAGTCCCTAACAAGCAAGGATAAACCGCTGTCTGTCAGAGGCAATGCCGGTATATCCTGATGGGGCTGGTCTTGGGACAGGTTTGCGGATGCGTTTACAGATGAACCCGTATCCGCGGAACAGGCGGTTAAAAGAAGTATGAGAATACTTAGGCTTATGATTGGAATGAATCGCATGGACACCTCCTGATTTACGTTTCATTTAATTTTTGGTCCATGGCCTTATAGGGAACCGTCCTCCACAACGTGGATTTCCCATGCGTTGAATGGCATTGCTGTGCAGTAATTATATTCAGTATGTTCCTATACTTTTTATTTGTCAAGAGGTTTCTGGACCATCCAACTCCGCTAAATCCTCCGCCCAATAACCCTATATTGCAGGGCGGGATGATGGGGGAGGGATACAACTGCACTTATGGGACAGCACATTGAAAACAGTTCATATTTTGTCAACAAAAATAAATGCAAATGTTATTCTAATCATAGGTTAAGGAGAAAGGAATCAGAGGAGGTATTTTATGATTATCACAGCGGTAGAACCAATCATGCTTTGTTATAAACCCGAAGCAGCTCCCCGGGATGGACTGGCTAATATTCCTACCCGGGATGTCTTTCTGGTTAAGGTACATACAGATGAGGGGATTACCGGAATTGGGGAAGGGTTCGCATTAAGTTCCCTTAAGTCAACAGCAGTCCTTGTGGAAGAAACACTGGCGCCGCTCATTATTGGGAAGGATCCAATGATGATTGAGGAACTGTGGAATCTCATGTACCAGCAGACCTTCCGGTATGGGCGCAGGGGTATCCTGATTGCCGGATTAAGCGCAATCGATATTGCATTGTGGGATATCTTAGGAAAGAAAACAGGCCTTCCTGTTTACAAACTTCTTGGCGGGGCGAATCCTTCACTGATTCCCTATGCCAGCGCTGGATATTATATGGAAGGCAAGACCGTGGAGGATCTTGCGCATGAAGCATTGTCCTACAGGCAGATGGGGTTTGGCGTCATGAAGATGAAGATTGGCGGGGCGTCCATGGCAGAGGACCAGGAAAGGATACATGCGGTCAGGGAAGCGGCCGGGGATGATTTCAGGCTTGCGGTTGATGCAAATAATGCATATGACTTTAACGATGCGCTTAAAATGGCAAGGTTTTGTGAAAAGGAGGATCTTTTCTTCTTTGAGGAACCTCTTTCACCTGAATTCATGGAGGACAGCAAAAGGCTTGCGGATGCGGTGGATGTTCCCATTGCAGGGTATGAAACACAGCTTACCAGATATGGCATGAGGGATTTCATAACAAACAATGCAGTGGATATCGTACAGGTGGATGCAATCTGGTCTGGCGGCCTGACGGAATGCAGGAAAACAGCCATACTGGCCAGTACGTGGAATAAAACCATCATCCCTCATTTTTCCGCCGGGATTGTTTCCCTGATTGCCAATATCCATCTTGGGATGGGCGTACATAATTGTAAATATATGGAATATACACTTGATAAGAACCCGCTGAGGGATGAGCTTGGCATGGAACCGTTAAAGATGGAAAACGGCGTTGTCAAGGTTTCAGATAAGCCTGGCCTGGGCATTGAACTGAATGAGGATACATTAAGAAAATATAAAATCACATTATAGGAGGAAAGAGTGAAAAATAAAGTGGATTTTTGGGCGCACTTATATAAGGGTTCATAAAACCCCTGATTTTGCGATTGTTTGACAATAGAATAAAGATTAGTTATCGTTGCGCTTCACTAACTTAGAACTATCGTAACCAAGACTTTCAAGATAGGCAAAAACATTGTTTTCATTCAGAACAACACGCTCTACATGGTTTTGAGGCTTCATCAATTCCTCATAGTCAGCAGGGGTAAAAGGTTTCTTTTCCGAGACCATATGGTAAATACAGACCATCATCATTCTTGCGATGGCAATGATTGCTTTCTTATGGCCACGACGCTTTTTGATTCGCCCATATTTGATTGCAAAATAAGGCTGCTTTTTGTTTTTGATTGCGGCAAGGGCACACTGTACCATCATCGGTTTCAAGTAAGCGCCTGCTTTGGCAATTCGGACAGATTTTTTCTTACCTGCGGATTCATTGTTGGAAGGAGAAAGTCCACACCAGGAACAGAGGTGTTTGGCATCATCAAAAATGTTCATGTCAACGCCTGTTTCTGCGAGAACAATGGTGGAACTTAACTCTGTCATGCCGGGCATGGTGCTGACAAATTCCACAAACTCATAATAAGGTTTGATACGGACATAGAGTTCCACTTCGGTCTGGGTAATCATACCGTCAAGATATTCCAGATGGCCAAGGGCCAGTTCCAGTTTTTTTGCCTGGTCTGTTTCAATGTTGCAGCCTCTGATTGCTTCGATGATTTCATCAGACTTGGCTTTGGCCCCTTTTTTTATCAGTTTTCGGACAGCCTTTTCGTCAATGGAATCAGCGGTATGCTCCAGCAGATAAGACATGATTTCGGTTGCTGTTTTGCCGAAAGGGTCAGAAAGCACGCTGGCAATGCCGACATTGGAAACGGTCATACAGTTCTGGATGCGGTTCTTCTCAGAGGATTTCATGCAGACCAGCTTAAAGCGGTATCTGGCAAGTTCCCGGAGCTGGCGGAAATCCTTGGGAGGGATAAAGGAACATCTGACAAGGTCAAATTTGTAGAGGTCGGCAATCCATTTTGAATCCTTTTTGTCCGTTTTCTTGCCTTTGATAGCTTTGACATATTTGGGATGTGTAAGGCAGACCTCTATGTCCTTTTCGAGATAATTAAAAATAGGAATCCAATACTTTCCTGTGGATTCCATACAAACGTGATAACAATTATTCTCGATAAGCCAGTTGTGAAACTTTTGAATATCCGAGTTGATGGTTGAAAAGGATTTTTGCCTGTATTCGGATACTCCGTCCCTGTTAGTGATTACGATGGTTGCAACGATAACATTTTTGTGGACGTCAAGCCCACAGCAGATGGGGTATTTTAACTTCATCATAAGTATCACCACCTTATAAAAAGGAATAGCAACAGTGACTGTCATCCTGTGACTGAATAAACATGGTTTATTACCAATGATAAGAGTCCGGGCTCAAAGTCCCACTTGTTTGTGCTTGAAAGGATGACGGCACATATAATGATACGGGGTCGGAATAAATTCGCCACTCCTCCTTCCGTGCTCTGTAGTGTATTGCTATTCCCTACAGGGATTATAAATCAAATAGTGGAGAGGTACAACATTTTTTCATAACTTGTTTGTGCCTTGAGCGAAGCGAAAGGAATGACAAAAATGATGAAGAGAGTAGCGTTGGCAATGGCTGGTATGATGGTATTATCCCTGGCAGGATGTGGTTCTTCTAATTCCAATCCTGCAGCTGCCGCTGGGGCGGATAAGACAGCGGCAGACACATCCGCGGCAGCAGACACATCCGCGGCAGCTGCTTCAAGTGATGAAACCTATGAGTTTTCACTGAGCATGACCTATGATGTAAAGTCCCCCATGGCAGTGGCTGCGCAAAAGTTCAGCGATGATGTGAAGGAGGCCTCCGATGGAAGACTGGTCATTAATTTATTCACAAACAGTGCCCTGGGGAGTGAAACGGATTCCTACATTGCAGTGGCCGGTGATGAACTGGAAATGACGTGCGCCGGTGTGCAGGGACTGGATGCGTATGCACCAAGATACAGCTTTTTATCAGCTCCGTTCCTGTTTAAAGATACGGACCATATAAAGGCAGTGGTGGACAGTGAAATCGGGGATGGGATGAAAGAGGACTTTATTGAAGATAACCTCAGGATGCTGGGAATCGGGTACAGGACCCCGCGGGTGATGTCCTCCAACAAGCCTGTCCGCACCCCGGATGACCTGAACGGCCTTAAGATGAGGGTGTCCGAGATGTCCTCATGGGTATCTATATGGGGACCGGATACCCTTGGGGCAACTGCAATCACAATGCCTTTAGGCGAGCTGTACGGCGCGCTTCAGAATGGTACTGCGGAAGCCTCCGAGGGGCCTTATGAGCAGCTTGCCACGAATAAATTTTATGAGGTCCAGGATTATGTGATTAATACAAATCATGTGTATGAGTGGGTTGCGGTTTTTATCAGTGAAAAGACATATCAGAAATTGCCGGAAGATCTTCAGGATATCCTCAGCGAATACGCAGTGTCCAGCTTTGGGGATTATTGTACGGAACTGAATCAGGAAACCGCGGATTCGTATCTTCAGGAACTGGTGGACAATGGCATGGAAGTGATTGAGCCGGACAGGGAGGCTTTTCAGGAAAAAGCGCTTTCATCCTATGATAAATGGTTTGCCGATGAATGGACCGTTACAGACTATGATGAAGTCATGAGCTATGCAAAGTAAATGATGTGATACGTATGCTAAGGTGAGAGTGTCCTATGAAAAAGATGGAAGCGTTAAATAATAAGATTCTTAAGGCGGTTGAATGTCTGGCTGCAATCCTGATGGCCAGTATTGCAGTTATGATATTGATTCAGGTAATAAGCCGGGGGCTTAGGATTGGGCTTCAATGGCCGGATGAAATGTCCAGGTTCGCGTATGTTGCATTGGTTTTCCTTGGGAATATTGTTGCGGTATCCCGAAAAAAGAATATAACAATTACATTGCTCCTGGATTATCTGCCGGGTACTGCAAGGAAAATATTTGATGTTGCAATTGATATCCTGACCTTGCTGTTTGGCCTGTTTGCCATGAAAGGCAGTATCTTGCTCATGGGGTCGGCCGCAGGGGTGCATGCCAATTCCCTTGTGTGGTTCCAGCTGAACTATCTATATGGGCTAATCCTGTGCTGTCTGTTTTTCATGTGCCTGGAGTCCTGTATCAATATCATCATGGATGTGCTGCCAGATAAAGAAAAGGGGAACCGCCTATGAGCCAGATTGTATTTTTACTATTGCTGATAGCAATGTTCATGTTGGGAATCCCGGTCATGGTAAGCCTGGGCCTGACCTCCGTGGTCATGATGTTCGCAAAAGGCGGCGTCAAGTGGGCCACGATCATCCAGCAGATGATTGGCGGTCTGAATACATTTACATTGCTTGCCGTTCCCATGTTCCTGCTTGCGGGAAAGCTTATGAATTCAAGCGGGACAACAGACCGGCTGTTCGATTTTGCAAAGAAATTAGTGGGATGGCTTCCGGGCGGCCTTGCCCATGTCAATATTGTAAGCAGTATTATTTTCGCAGGTATGTCCGGCACGGCTGTTTCCGATGCCAGCGGTCTGGGAGTTATTGAGATTAGGGCAATGAATAAGGCCGGGTTTGATAGAGAGTTCAGCGCCAGCGTCACGGCGGCCTCCTCTACGGTGGGCCCGATTATCCCTCCCAGCCTGCCCCTGGTGGTTTATGGCACGATTTCAGGGGCTTCGGTAGGCGCTTTATTTATGGCAGGCATCCTGCCGGGGATACTGATGGCAATCATCATGATGGCGGTTGCATTTATTTTTGCCATTGTGAAACACTATCCCAAAGAAAAATTCCCATGCCTCTCAGAGATTGCAGCGGCGTTAAAAGAAGGATTCCTTCCGCTGATGGCCCCGGTCATTATTTTAGTCGGGATTTACACAGGCGTTTATACCCCTACCGAGTCAGCGGCCATTGTGGTGTTCTATTCCCTGTTTTTGGGGATTGTTATCTATAAGGAATTGTCGTTAAAGGATCTATATGCAATTCTTGTGGATTCTGTGATGGATGCGTCAACCATTGGCATCCTGGTTGCAGCGGCAACCTTGTTCGGCATGTGTATTGTCAGGGCGCTGATTCCCCAGACAATACTTGGGATTGTTACCCAGTCAGTAACCAACAGGACCCAGCTGCTGATCATTGTCAATATATTCCTGCTTGTTGTGGGGATGTTCATGGAAACCACTTCCGCCATTACAATCCTGACGCCCATCCTGATGCCGCTGTTAATTGCATTTGATGTGAATTTAGTCCAGTTTGGCATTATCATGGTGCTTAACCTGATGATAGGAGTCCTTTCCCCGCCCTTTGGGCTGGTATTGTTCGTTACGTCAAGGATAGGGGAGGTGCCTGTCCAGAGGATGGCAAAAGCCCTGCTTCCCTGGATTGCGGCTTTACTGATTGCATTGGCCTTCATTACGTTCATTCCTGAAATTTCACTGTATATCCCCAGGTCCATGGGATTAAGCATCGGATAGTACATGACTTATACATGGTCTTGATGTATAATAAGAGGCAAACAATAGAGTGAGGTGCTCAGAATGAAAAAAAAAGATACTGCAAATCCATTGTCTGATGAGGTCTATACTGCTTTAAAGAAGAAAATCCTCGACTTTGACCTTGTGCCGGGCCAGCTTCTCATGGTCCAGGAACAGGCAAATATATTCGGGATTAGCCGTACACCGGTCCGGGAAGCAATGGTAAGGCTGCGTGAAGAGGATATGCTTGTAGAGGCCACAGGAGGCAAATTCAGAGTATCTCAGATAACATGGTCGTTTATCAGGGACCTTTTTGATGCACGTATGGTCCTTGAAGGCCATGCAATTGAAAACATTAAAAACTACAGACCGGAGCATTTCCTGGAAGATTTATACCAAAGTATTGAAGCCCTGAAATACAATGTGGAAAATGACCAGGTGTATGAGTCCTTTGTGGAAGATAACCATTTCCACCAGATTATCGCCAGTTGCAGCAATAATTCCATTATGAAGGATTTATTGAAAAACCTTGGGGACCACCAGCTTAGAATCCGGTTCCTTGCGGTCCAGCTCCCGGGAAGGATGATACATACAATCCGTGAGCATACGGAAATATATCAGGCGATTAAAGACGGAAAATATGAAGACGCAGTGGACAAGCTCCATAACCATTTGAATGAGTCCCTGCAGGAATTGGATAAAAGCAGGAAGAATCCCATGAGCATCATCAGCAATCTGATAAAGGAATAAACATGTACAGGTTTGAAACCATCTATACAAGAGATAATATAAGAATCCTGGCCCGTGTGCAGGTCCACACATATTATTGGAAAAAACTGATAATGATGCTGCTGTCCGGCATGATCCTGATCGGCGTATCATTGACCTGGGTGAACAGCGGCCAGCTGACAGCCTTATTGGCAGCGGCCGGCTGCTGGCTATGCATCAGCCTGACCTATCCCGCCCAGTATCTGTCAAGAAGCATACATAAGAAAATGGGGTCCTGCAGCCGTGGATTCACATATCTGTTTCGTCAGGATGGAATCTGCGTTGAAAGCAGTGCAGGCAGAAATAGTATATCCTATGATCGGATCCACAAAATCATAGAAGCAAAAGAGGGGTTTTGTGTGTTCCTGACCCCATATTCCGGGTTTCTGCTGTTAAGGACGCATCTGAAGGACCAACATGGCACAGAAGCGTTTAAAGGGTTTCTAAAAGCGCGTACCGGCCTGACGGCGGAACACGAACAGGGAGTATTCCTGCGGATCATGAAGCTGCGTCTGATAAAAAAGAATGTGATTGAAAGCGGAAAGGTATGAAAAAATGAGAGACTGTATAATGGTTGTGGGCAGCGGCATGATGGGAAGCGGCATTGGCGCCATGAGCGCCCTTGCAGGCAACAGGACCATACTGGTTGATGTGGATGAAGCCCACGTCAGGTCCGGTATGGAAAAGGCAATGGCATGTATTGACCTGAGGGTGGGAAACGGACTCAATACAGCAGAGGAAGCAGAGGAAGCAAAAAAGCGGATGGAGACAAGCATCGATATGCTAAAAGCCGCTGCTTCTGCAAGAATGGTAATTGAGGCGGTTGTGGAACAGCTGGAGGTCAAACAGGCCCTGTTTGCAAAACTGGATGAGGTACTTCCTGTGGAAGTACCCATATGCAGTAATACCAGCGGCCTTAGAATTACGGATATCAGCGGGACATGTAAGAAGCCGGAGCGCACCGTAACCACACATTTCTGGCTGCCGGCCCACCTGGTTCCCCTTGTGGAGGTGGTGATGGGGGAAAAGACAGAGCGGGTGGTTGCAGAGGGCGTTCGGGACGAACTAAAGAAATGGAAGAAATCACCTGTGCTGGTACAGCGGGATTTGCCGGGCCAGCTGGCAAACCGTGTGTTCCAGGCCATTATCCGGGAATCGGTTGCCATTGTCGCCTCCGGTCTGGCCAGCGCTGAGGATGTGGATACGGCAATCAGCTGTGGGATGGCAATGCGGTTTCCGGAGTGGGGGCCATTAAAGCATCTGGACGCAATCGGTTTAAACCTTGGGCTTGCCGTACAGGAGGCAGTGCTGCCGGATATCTGCGCGGACAGGCAGGCCAATGAATACCTGCGCCATATGGTAGAAGATGGGAATCTGGGGGCAAAGACCGGCAAAGGCTTTTATGACTGGTCAAAGCTGAGCCTGGAGGAGGATATGGCCAAGCGTGATAAGTTTATCATCGAAGCAGTAAAAATAACATCAGAACTGAATCGCAGTGTTTAGGGGATTTTATACATAAGCCGCCGTCCTTCTTAATGGGCCGGCGGCTTATATGCGGAAGGCGCAACGCCGAAGTACCGCTTAAATACCTTGGAAAAATGTTACTAGGGCTGGGGATTTCCAATCACCAGTGTCCCGTTTGCAATCTCGCCCAGCCGTGTCCCATCCATGATGACATAACAGTTCCTGGCCTTCTTTAAGACCCCCATGGCACAGAAGCATTTCAGCATCCTAAGGAGATGGCGGTAGCTGGTATTGAGGATATCCGCGCAGTTGGTCAGCTGGAAGGTGAATATCTGGTCAATGGAGTATTCCAGGATAAAGCGGGAAAGCCGTACCTCCAGCGGGTCGGATAAGGTCTGGGACAGTTCATTTTCCGTGTTCAGCTTGCAGGTGAGGATTTGGCATATATTCTGGAGGAACAGCAGGTCGTTAAGCAGGAGCTGGCGGTATTTTGTCAGGTTGATGCCGATACAGGTGCATGGGGTCAGGGCCCTGACGCTGCGGCAGGGCGCCATCTGCCAGAGGGAAGCGGCCTCGCCGATAATGGTGAACTGGTGGCAGTAGCTGATGCAGGTGTTTTTATCATTGGTGGAGCAGGAGGAGATGATGACCTCGCCGTTCACAAGGAAGCACAGATATCCGGCCGGGTAACCGGCCTCCACCAGGTATTCGTTCTTGTCAAACAGGAGCAGCTCCGAGATGGAGAAAATATCAGCAGACATATATGTCTCAAGATGGTTGTCCCGGATATAGGAATGCAGTTTTTTCTCATCAAGATCCCGTTTCATATCTGTCCTCCCCTTTCAGTTCCATGAATCTGCTTCTCCCATTATAGTCAACGCCGGGTCCTGCCGCAAGAGCGGGAAGGCGTTTTTTGGTAAATTGGGGTAAAATGCCGGTAAACATTGTACAAAATGTGACATAGGTCATTTTGCGTTCCTGAGACAGTCTGGTATACTTGCTGTGAACTACATTGAAACAGACAAAGAAAACAGCGGTATCATCGAAAGGAGAAACAGGGACATGAAAAAGAAGGTTGTGGTCTGTATGGCGGTATTGGGGCTGGGTCTGCTGGCATTGGCAGGATGCGGTAAGAAGGAGGCGTCGGCAGATGCAAAGGAGCTGAATGTCCAGTTCGTGCCAACCAATAATGACGGTTCCATGGAGGCAAAGGCAAAGCCATTTGCACAATATCTGTCAGAGAAACTGGGATGCAAGGTAAATGTAACGCTGGCAACGGACTACTCTACGATTGTGGAAGCCATGGCTTCGGGAAAAGTGGATATCGGAATCATGCCTCCTGCCGCGTACGTGCAGGCAAGGGACCAAAAGGCGGCCGAAGCAATCCTCACCTCCCAGCTGGGCGCGTACAACCATGAAACAGGCCTTCCTGAGGAGGGGAAGCTCAGCGGCACATTTAAGGGAGAGGTACTGGTGAAGGCAGACAGCAGCCTTCAGACACTGGAGGATTTAAAGGGCAAAAGGATTGCCACATTAAGTCCCAATTCAGCCAGCGGCTATATATATCCGGTCGCGGAGATGAAGGACCTGGGCATAGACCCGGCCAAGGACTGCACCCTGACCACGGTCAATGATATCCCCAGCGAGATGACGGCTGTGTTAAGCGGGCAGCAGGATGCGTGTTTTGTATTTGAAGGGGCAAGGAATGTGTTTGCGTCCAAGTTCTTAGACCAGGACCTGCTTAAGGATTTAAGGGTGCTTTATCTCACAAAGGGGGACATCCCCAATGACGCCATTGCGGTCCAGACCGATATGGAGCCGGAGTTAAAGGCAAAGGTAAAGGAAGTGTTCCTGAACATGAAGAATGATGAGGCGGGCCAGGAGGCCATGTCTTTGTGGAACCACAAGGGATATGAGGAAGCGGATGATTCCGTGTACGATACGGTTAAGGACTATACGGCAAAGGCAGCTGAGTAGGATTGGCTGGAAAGGGACGCGTCATGATTACATTTGAGCATGTATCCAAGACTTACGCTAATGGGGTGAAGGGACTGGACCAGGTGGACTTAACCATTGGGGACGGCGAGTTTGTGGCTGTCATCGGCCTCAGCGGCGCAGGCAAGAGCACCTTTTTAAGGGCCATCAACCGCCTCCACGATATTACGGAGGGGGATATCCGTATCAACGGTGTCTCGGTGACAGGCGCCGGGAAAAAGCAGCTCAGGGTCATCCGCCGCCATATCGGTATGATTTCCCAGACATTCAACCTGGTTAAACGGAGCACGGTGCAGAAAAATGTGCTGTCAGGACGTCTGGGATATTACCCCACCTGGAAAAGCATCCTGGGGATATTCTCCAAGGAAGATTACAGGCTGGCCAGCGAGGCCCTGGAAAAGGTGGGGCTGCTGGATAAGCTCCACTCCAGAAGCGATGAGCTGTCCGGCGGACAGCAGCAGCGGGTTTCCATTGCCAGGACCCTGGTTCAGCAGGCGGATATCATCCTTGCCGACGAGCCGGTGGCATCCTTAGACCCGGTGACTACAAGGAAAATCCTGGAGGACTTAAGGCAGATTAACCGGAATATGGAAAAAACGGTAATCATTAACATCCATTCCGTGGAGCTGGCAAAGGAGTTTGCGGGGAGGATACTGGGGTTTCAGGGCGGACGGGTGATTTTTGACGGGACGCCGGAGGAGCTTACGCCAGAGGAACTGAAACGGATTTACGGTAAGGATATTGGAAAAGAAAAGGAAGGGGCTGGCGATGAAGCTTAAGGATACCATTCATTTTAACTGGTATAAGCATCTGTTCATCGTGCTTGTCATCGGTCTGTGCGTTACCGCAAGCGCGGCTGTGACAGAGGCGGATATCCTGGATGTGTTAGGGAACCTGGAGCAGATGTCAGGATTCCTGTCGCGCTTTTTGAGACCGGATTTTGCATATATCCCTAAACTCATAGGCCCCATGATCTCCACCCTTCAGATGTCGGTGACGGGGACCGCCCTTGGGGTGCTGTTTGCGGTGCCGGTGGCATTCCTGGGCACAACGGTGGTGACAGGAAACCGCCTGGTCACCTCGGCCATCCGGTTTTTCCTGGATATTGTGCGAACCATACCCAACCTGCTGCTGGCAGCGTTGATGGTTGCCATTGTGGGAATCGGGGAGTTTACCGGTGTCATGACCATTGCCGTGTTTACCTTCGGCCTGGTATCCCAGCTGGTGTATGAGGCCATTGAAGCCATTGACGAGGGACCTATTGAGGCGGCCGTGTCCGTGGGCGCCAACAAGGTGCAGGTTGCGTTCTGGTCCGTGGCGCCCCAAATCATGAGCCAGGTGGCTGGTTATACCTTCTATGCCCTGGAAGTGAATGTGCGGGCTTCCGCGGTGCTGGGATATGTGGGGGCCGGAGGAATCGGAATCATCCTCAACTCATCCCTGGCCCTGCTCCAGTATGACCGGGTATCCGTCATCATTCTATTAATCCTGGCAGTGGTGGCTGCAGTGGATGGCCTCAGCGAAGCAATCAGAAGGAGGCTGGCATGATGACAGATAAGAGGACAAGGAAACAGTGGATGATTGCCGCGGTGGTGCTGGCAGTCCTGGTTTATTCTGCTGCTGGCATTGATTATTCGGGCTTGGCGTATTTCTCGCCTTCCATGGCAGGAGATGTATTCCGTGGGCTGGCAAAACCGGCCTGGGGATATGTTTATGACGGAAGCGGGGAGGATTTAATAAGTCTCCTGCTGCTTACGCTGGGAATTGCCTTTTTGGGCACGGCCATTGCAACGGTCCTGGCCCTTCCCATCACGCTTTTAAGTTCCGCCAACCTGTGGCGCTCCTGCCCGTGGGTATCTAAGGCGGGAAAGTCTGTGTGCAATGTGCTGAGGGCATTTCCCGAACTGGTCTATGCCATTATTTTTGTGAAGATGGTGGGGCCGGGGCCTTTTGCAGGCGTGCTGGCCATAGGCGTCCATCAGATTGGAATGCTGGGCAAGCTGTACACGGAGGAAATGGAAGCCATGGAGGAAAGCCCGGTGGAGGCCATGACCGCTGTGGGCGCAGGATTCTGGCAGACCATGTTCTTTGCAAGGATACCACAGCTGATGCCCATATACAGTTCCCTTTCCCTGAACCATTTTGAGATTGCGGTGAGAAGCGCTTCCACCCTGGGACTGGTGGGGGCAGGAGGCATCGGCGCGCCGCTGGTATTTGCCATCCAGGCCAGGAACTGGGATAAGGTGAGTGTAATCCTCATGGGTGTGATTGTGGCAGTATTTGCCATTGACAGCCTGGCCGGGTTTATCCGCAAGAAGCTGAAATAAAAGGAAGGTTGTAGGAAATGTACATTTTACATCTGTCGGACATCCATTACCGGAGGGAATTAGGATGCCGCAAAAAGGCGGACCAGGGCCCATTGGACGGTACAAATAAGAAGCATGGGGGTGTTGACCGGGCAGCCGGGCCTGACGGATATCAGGCCATGCTGTCCGCCATGCAGAACCCTCTGGTTTTTCTGGATGACTGTCTGGACCGGGTGGCAGGGGACTGGGAAAGGATTGGCCTTGTGGTCATTACCGGCGATTTGACCGAAGATGGCACTGCGGAGGATTACCGATGCCTGAAACACCATATCCGGAAGCGGATAGGGGATATCCCCCTGGTGGTGACATTGGGGAACCACGATAATAAAAGGAATTTCCGGGAAGGCTGGCTGGAGGAGGACGCGGACAGCCCCTGCGGGCTTAAAGAAATAGGTTCTGCCCCATACAATACAATCCGGCGGTTGGAGGACACGGCCGTGATTTCCTTTGATACCTCGGTTCAGGGAGTACCGGACGGCCGGATGGATGACAGCCAGGCAGCGTGGCTTGAGTCGGTTCTCAAAGCAGAAGGCAAGGGGCCGTCCATCCTGGTGACCCACCATCATCTGCTGCCTGAACAGGGACAGATCCCACCCCTTCCTGAAAGCAGGAGGTTGCTGTCATTGCTTGAACACAGCGGGGTCTCATGCATCCTCTGCGGCCACACCCACCATCATCACGCCGGTCTGGCTGCAGGACGTCCCTGCCATATAGCGGACAGTCTGTCCTTTTGCGGGGACGATATGGGTGGCGGGCAGGTGCGTTTCCAGGAAAAGTATGGTTTTAATTTTTACAGGATGGAAGAGGGGATGGTCAGGATGTGCAGAAGCGAAACCTATGCAAATGGCCGGATCCTGGGCACCCTGACGTTTTAAAGTATGTCAGGGTGCGGTTTTTTATTTCGGGAGGTAAAAGAAATGGGATTTGTTTTAGACACACATACGCACACCATTGCCAGCGCCCACGCCTATTCCACGGTAGCGGAAATGGCAAAGGCTGCCGGGGACAGGGGGCTTGGACTGCTGGCAGTCACGGATCATGGGCCTGCACTTGCTGACTCCAGCCACAAGCTGCATTTTATGAACTACCATGTGCTTCCAAAGGAGATGCGGGGGGTCCGCATGCTTTACGGGGCGGAGCTAAACATACTGGACTTTGAGGGGAATGTGGATCTGGATGAGGATATCCTGAAACGGCAGGATATATGCATTGCCAGTTTCCATACGGCCTGCACCAAAGCAGGCACCATGGAGGAGAATACCCAGGCTTATTTAAAGGCAATGGAAAACCCTTATGTGAATATCATCGGGCATCCGGAAGACGGTTATGTACCGGTGGATTTTGAACGCCTGGTGAAAAAGGCAAAGGAGCAGAAGGTCCTGCTTGAAATCAACAATTCATCTATAAAGACGGCATTTTACCGCCTGAATACCAGGGAGAACATGAAGGCCATGCTAAAGCTGTGCAGACAGCATGAGGTTCATGTTTCCCTTGGCACGGACGCCCATTATGCAGGGGCGGTGGGGGTATTTGACCAGGCGGCAGAGGTCCTTCGGGAAGTGGACTTTCCTTTGGAACTGGTGGCTAATACCTCAGTGGAGGCATTTATGGCGCTTCTGGACCGGAAGAAGCGGGGATGACAGGCAGGTCCATGAAAAATACCGTGTCCAGACAGTTGTTGTCAATTCCGTTTTTGATGCGGGCAGCGTAACCCGGGGCGGCTTTGCCAAAATATCCGGCTGGATACGGGTGTATGGCCTCATGGATCGCAGAGATGACCCAGGCAGTGATTTCTTCCCTGTCTGCACGGCTGAACACCGTATGGATCCTGCCGGGATGGGGCTGTGGCGGCACCGGGTCACCGGGGGCCTGTTTTGAAAGCACGCATCCCACCACATGGAAAAGCACCGGGTCGCACAGGTTATCCAGGTACAGCTCCTTGTATTCCGGTGATACCTGGCTGAGGAGACGCCGGACCATGTCGGGATGGAAGCGGTTCAGGAACTGCATCTCGGTCCATATGCCTTTCAGGTATTCAAATATCAGGTCAACCCCGCATAAGGGCGGATTGCCGCACAGCAGGGGATAATCCAGGCTCAGGATATGCCGGCCGGGCGCAAAGACCGGGTCATAATGCAGGAAGAATCCCGGCATGCCCTTTTGGATGGTATCCCGGTAATTCATGCACCCGTAGTCCTCAAAATCCCGGATGATGGCGTCATGGAGAACCCTGGCCCTGCGCGCTTTTTCTATGACAAGTCCTGCACCCCGGCGGTAAATCTCCCGCACTCCGGGCATACTGCCCTGGCGGATGACGGCATTTCCCTCATCCTCACATTCTTTCATGCAGTACAGCACGGCTTCCATCAGGGCGCCCGCTGTTTCGTAGGTCACGGAAGTGCTTTCTTTTGACGTGTAACGGTCAGCCAGTTCAGCTGCCAGGGGCAGAAGCTGTTCAATCTTGTAATCCAATGGCATTCCTCCTTTTGTCAGGTCATGGGAAATGGGACCAAATATACCGCGAAGTGGGGCGGGCTTTGCCCTAAGGGGTACCTATGGTGGATTCCTTAGGGCAGATGGCGGGAATGAATTTTCAAACAGGCTCTAGAACAGGTCTTTCAGCGCTTCCATATATAAGTCCGCGTCCCAGCGCGTTTCCTGGCTGAAGTCATGATAGGAGCCGCGTCCGTCCGTGCCATGAAAGCCAGTGTATCCGGACCTTACCCCGGCGGCCAGACGGTCCAGGCAGGTTTCCTCCAGATAGCCGGTATCGCCAAAACACACGTCGTCAAACTGTTCCCGCATGAAATTCAGAAGTTCCTGGTCCGTCATCCGGTCCGAAGTCTCATTTTTGAATTCATAGAAGATATCCTGAAGCTGTCTGAGGGTTTCGGCATAGTTGTCCTGATTCAGATATGGGGAATCGCAGAAGGTCCAGATAAGGGACTTAAGGATGCCCTGTCCGAATTCCACGCGCCGCCATTTCCTAAGGCTTTCGTTCCTGCACGCTGCCAGCTCCCCGGCCTCTTTGGGCGACAGGGACAGTCCGAAGGATTCTGTCTTCTCATTGAATGAAACAAGGTCTGCCACTTCCTGCTTCTTATTTTCCTGAAGCAGTATTTCATAGATGGTCCTGTTCTCCTGCATATATGCTTCCTCCTTATGTTGGAAACTCATTATACGGCTGCCGCGATGTCATTACAAGTCTTGAAAATTGGCTGTTTTTGTGGTAATATAAAGACAGAAAACATAAGGAAATCAGGCAGGTTCATCCAGTGCGCAGGCGGCTGGGTGTTTTTTTGTCCTGTATGATGCAGCCGGCACTATGCATTTCCCTGGTTATCAGGTATAATAAGGAAATGACAAAATCAGGCGTGCAGGAGGGGAATATCAATGGACCTATTATATAGAAGGGCCGGCATCCGGGACCTGGACATGCTGACCGAAACAAGGATCCAGGTGCTGCGGGCAGCCAACCATCTGGATGAAACAGCTGATATGTCAAAGGTCAGGCAGGAATCCTACGATTATTATGCGCGGGCCCTGAAGGACGGCACCCACGCAGCCTATCTGGTGTTTGACGGGGACCGGTTTGCAGGGGCCGGGGGAGTCAGCTTCTACCGGGTCATGCCCACTTACCATAATCCCACGGGCTGGAAGGCGTATATCATGAACATGTATACACACCCGGATTACAGGAGGCAGGGAATCGCTTATCATACGCTGGATTTATTGGTGAAGGAGGCCAGGCAGGCCGGTATCCCATTCATTACGCTGGAAGCCACCAGCATGGGCAGGCCGCTGTATGAAAAGTACGGCTTTGTGGGAATGCGGGATGAGATGGAACTGCCAAAAGAGGCCTGGGACGCGGGATGAGGGGAATCACCGGACCGGACAGCAGGTACAGGAAATGGAGGGAAGTATAAATGGAACTAAAAGTGATTGACGGAGATTTTTCAGTATGCAAGGTTGAGGATTTATCCCAGGTAAACCTGAACCAGGATTTTTATTTCATTGGGAAAACAGATGAGGAACTGTCGCTGGTATGCAGGACCGGGGACGTACCCGCGGGCACCGTGTCCAGGGAGGATGGCTTTAAGGCTTTCCGGATTCAGGGAGAACTGGATTTCTCCCTGATTGGCATACTTGCCAGGATATCGGACATACTTGCCAGGCGGGAAATCGGTATTTTTGTGGTATCAACCTACAACACGGATTATGTGCTGACCAAAGGCGCTGATTTTGGCCGGGCCCTCAAGGCCCTGGAAGAGGAGGGATATCAGGCCTGCCCCACGGCATGATGATTGGATGTAAAAAGCAGGACAAAACACTTGACCAATACATCAGGCAGGCGTAAACTAAAACCGGAATGATTGGGAGGGCGCAGGAAATAGGGATTATTTCCTGCGCCCTTTGATTTAGGAGTGATGGATGGTGAAGACACTTAGGGAATGGGAAAAGGCCCTGTCCCAGGCCGTGGACACGGATTATTCCTACGGGCTGGCCAGACGGATGGAGGGATATAAATCCAATGCCGCGCTGGGCTACAGGACCGCGGGTTCCAGGGCGGAATGGGAAACCGGGGAAATGATTTTACGGGAAATGCAGGCCCTGGGACTGTCGGACGTGCATAAGGACAGGATAGAGGTGGATGGCTGGGAATTTAAGAAGGCCGTCATGCGTTTCACGGATAAAAAGGGGCGGGAACATGAGTTTCAGCTGGGGGCGTACCAGACAGACTTCCATACCCATGGCTTTGAACGGTTTTCCATGGTTTATCTGGGCAACGGGACGGCGGAGTCCTACCGGGATGCGGATGTTAAGGGGAAGCTGGTCCTGGTTGATATAAATCAGAGGGACGGGTGGTGGATTAATTTTCCAGTGTACCAGGCCCGCCTTAAGGGGGCAGCGGCCCTGGTTGCGGTTCAGGATCAGGGGTATGGGGAGATTCATGACACGGCCCTCAATGCCCAGGACATTGCAGGGCCTGAGGATGCGGCTGCATTTTCCATCTCCAGGTCAGATGCGGATATCATCCGGGCCTCCATGAAGGATAATGAAGCCCAGGTGTTATTTGACGCACAATCCACGGTAAAACGTGGGTGTGAGGATTATAATATCGTGGGATGCATACCCGGGCAGGAGGAAGAGGGAAAAATACTCCTGACCGCCCATTATGACTCTTATTTCAGCGGGTTTCAGGATGATAATGCGGCTGTGGCCATGATGCTGGGGATTGCAGGGGCCATTCTGGACATTGGCTACAGGCCCAGGAAGACACTGATATTCTGCGCCATGGCAGCGGAGGAGTGGGGCGTGGCCGGATCCAAGTACGACTGGTCCGCCGGGGCTTATGAGCAGGTGTTTTCGGCCTGCCCCGGCTGGCAGGGACAGGTAATTGCGGATTTGAACTTTGAGCTGCCTGCCCATGCCCACGGCAGGAAGGACGGGGTGCGCTGTACCTATGAATATGTGGATTTCCTGGAGGATTTCCTCAGCAGGGTACAGGTGGATGGCCAGGCCTATCCGGACGGGGTGGAGGTGGTGTATCCCATCCAGACCTGGTCCGATGACTTTTCCATGGCCATTGCGGGAATCCCATCCATGGTCAATGACTTCAGTTCAGGGGAGTTCATGGAAACCCATTACCATTCCCAATATGACAATGAGGATTTTTATCAGGAACCGGTGTACCGGTTCCATCATGAGCTGTATGGCAGGCTGGTGCTTGCCCTGGACCAGACGGCAGTGGCGCCCCTGGACTTCAGACGCCTTTTTGAAGCGGTTAAGGAGAGCGTGGATCCTGGGGTATGCGCAGGGACAGGCGCGGACCAAAAGGAACTTTTTGCCGCCATTGACCGGGCCGCCGGACTGGGCGGGGACCTGTATGGTATCATTAAGGATAAGAACCGCTGCTACAGGGAAATGCTCAGGTCCGGCAGGGAGGAGGAGGCAGGGCGCTTTGCCGCGTCCTGCCGGGAACTGAACAGGGCCCTTCTGGGGGCGTTCAGGAAGGAACAGGATTATTTTGTCCGTCTGAACTGGCAGGATGAGGTGCTGTTCCCCCAGGAAGCGGTCCAGAACAACCTGAAGTGTGTCTCAAAGGCAATTGAATGCCTTGGGACCGGGGACGTGAGGGGGGCGCTGGAAGCAGTGTATGGGATTGATAATAACAGATACGCGTTCCTCTTTGACAGGGAGGTGTTCTGTTATTTTACGGAATACGTGCTGAACCAGCCCGCCTGCAGGCTGAAATGGGGAGCCGGCAGGATTGTCCGCCATGAGAACCTGTTTGGACTGGTAACAGGGCTTAAGGATAAACTTGGGCAGGGAACGCCGGACCTGGAGGTGGAACGGCAGATCCTTGTGCAGGCAGCTAACCGGCAGGAACTTTGCTATAGGGATGATATCAAATATATGACATCCTGTGTGGAAAAGCTGACCCGGGCGCTTTTGGCCTGCATGGACCTGGCCTGACCCGCCGGATGATACGAAGAGAGGAAAAGAGGTAGGATTTTATTATGGAAAGCCAGAAGCTTTACAGGGTGAGGAAGGAAGATTTCCCTAAACTGGAGGAACTGCTGACCCAATGCTTTTTAAGTGATCCGCTGTACTGCAAGCTGATACCGGACCGGGAGACAAGGATACGGCTGATGCCGGAGCTGTTTGAATGTGACCTGGAAGAGTTTTTTGAAACCTGTGAAATCTATTCGGACAGCCAGGACATGAACGCCCTGCTGGTGGTTTCGGATGAATCGGAACCGTATAATCCGTTTACATACTATCTGACAGAGGCATGGGCCCGTATCCGCACGGACGAGTACCTGATTAAGGAGGACCCCAGCCTTAAGACGCTGTGGAATTTTGTCCAGGGAAGGGATTACCTGAATTCCAGGTGGACAGCCCAGCTGCACCAGGAGAACCGGCTGCATATCATCTATCTGGCAGTGCGCCCCAGCATGCAGCACCACGGGCTGGCGGCCATGCTCCTTGGCGAGGTGATACGGTATGCAACAAGCCATGACCTGATGATATCCCTGGAAACCCATAACCCGGACAATGTGCCCCTTTATGAGCATTTTGGGTTCAAGGTCTTTGGAGTGGTCCAGAAGCATTTTTCATTGAAGCAGTACTGCCTTATAAGGGAGGTCCAGTAAGGCTTTCCATCCTGTGGGAATCGTAAGGAAATATTTATTGACATACCATATGAATCTGGATAAAGTAAGGGTATGAGTGAGTTTGTGAAGGAGGAATATGATGATTCGTATGAAGAAAAAAGTGGTCCTGGGACTGCTGGCAGGTGTGCTGGCCGCGTCATTGGCCGTGCCGTCCTATGCTGCCAGCCGGAAGCCCATCAAGTCCATTGCCCTTACCATTAAAGCCAATATCCAGCCGGACACGGATTTTGGCCAGGAGGAAATCGAGATTGAGAGCAATAGCAATAAGTATTCCGTGGACGGATATGACATATTGAATGACGACTTTGAATGGCGGGATGATTCGGTGCCCAGGATCCAGATTACGCTGACTGCGGAGGAGGACTATTATTTCCAGTCCCTTCCAAAGGATAAGATTACCTTAAAAGGGGGCGCCACGTTCCTGAAGGCCACGCGCCAGGACTCCAGTTCCACCCTGCTTATGGATGTGGAGCTTCCCTCCCTCCAGACCGCTATCCGCGATGTGGAGAACCTGAAGCTTTCAGACAACGGCATTGCCACCTGGGATGCCATCAGCGCGGCGGGAAGTTATGAGGTGAGGATTTACCGGGATGATAAGGCCGTGGGGGCCTCCATGGTGGTGGATACAAACACCTGCAACTGCCGTGACCGGATGACAAAGGGAGACTCTTCCTATACGGTAAAGGTACGTCCGGTCAGCCGGTTTGAGGATGGGGAAAGAGGCGAATGGGTTGAATCTGCCAGTGTTTATATAACCGGGGACAAGGCCGCGCAGTTCAGGGATAACCCCACCGGCGGAAGCGGCGCCTGGGCCCAGTCACCGGAAAACGGCAGATGGTGGTATGACAACGGCGACGGGACCTATCCCGCCAATGCCTGGAAGCTGATTGGGGGCAAGTGGTATTTTTTTGACGCCCAGGGTTATATGCAGACCGGCTGGATCCAGTGGGACGGTAAGGAGTATTACTGTTCTGAGAACGGGGACATGCAGGTCAACTGCATGACACCGGATAATTACTGGGTAGGCGAAGACGGGGCTAAGATAAGCCAGTAGCGCCGGGCAGGCGGGGACGGGCTAAGATAAGCCGGTAGCGCCGGGCAGGCGGGGACGGGGCTGAGATAAGCCCCCATCGCCCCAATGTTTAAGGGACGGACAGGTTCAGCCTGATAAAAATATTTTACGGACAGGATGCTGCAGGGATGGATTCCATCTCCTGCAGCATTTTCCATATGTTGGAAATCCTGGTCATATTTTCTGATATCAGTTGATTTATACCTGTTTTTATGTAAGAATACAGGGAGGGAAACGAAAAAAAGGCTGCCGGCAGCCAAGGGCCGGCACAGGCAGAAAGAGGGGGTCATGTACGATTACATTCTTCCGGTAAGCAACAAGGATATCGTGAATATTGCAAAGCGCGCATTCAATCTGGTGGATCCCAGGCTCATGGGCCATGGGGAACGGGTTGCCAACATCATGTTCCAGATCATGGAGGCGGAAGGAGGGTATACCCCTGTACAGATGAGGAACCTCCTCACCCTGGCCGTTCTTCATGACATTGGGGCGTACAAGACAGAAGAAATCGACCATATGGTGGAATTTGAGACAAAACATGTCTGGAACCATTCCATTTACGGTTATCTGTTCCTGAATTATTTTTCACTGTTTAAGGAACTGTCCAGGGTGGTCCTGTTCCACCATTCTTCCTGGAAGCAGCTGGAACAGATGGACGATGTGCCCGGTCATGTGAAAAAGGCCGCGCAGCTGCTGCAGCTGGCAGACCGTCTGGATTTTTACTTTGAGAATCCTAAAAACCGCATGGGCAGGGAATCGTTCCTCAGCTACCTGGAACGGGAAAGGGGCAAAAAGTTCTCCTCTGAGGTCATCAATCTGCTGCTGGATACACCCCTGGTCCCTCCTTCCTGCGATTACATAGGGATTTTCCCGCAGTTTGACAGGATAATGGAAACAGTTCCGTTTACAGAGGAGGAAAAGGAGTCCATCCTCCAGATGCTGATATACGCCATTGATTTCAGAAGCCCCCACACGGTTACCCACACCATAACCACCTCAGTCATCAGCTCCGAACTGGCCATCCTTCTGTGCGGGCAGAAGGATACGGTAAATGACGTCATGTGCGGGGCCATGCTGCACGACCTGGGGAAAATCGGCATTCCGGTGGAAATCCTGGAATACCCGGGGAAGCTGAGTCCCCAGGCCATGAACGTGATGAGGAACCATGTGAACCTGACAGAGTATATCCTGGGGAACAGTGTTTCCGGCACGGTGAAGAACATCGCGCTGCGCCACCATGAGAAGCTGGATGGCTCCGGATACCCCAGGGGACTAAAGGCAGCTGACCTGAATGTCCCCCAGAGGATTGTGGCCATTGCAGATATCGTCAGCGCCCTTACAGGCACCAGGAGTTACAAAGGGGCTTATTCCAAGAACAGGACCCTGGGCGTCCTGACCGGAATGGCGCAGCAGGGACTGTTAGACAGCGGAATTGTGGGGCTGCTGGTGGAACGCTATGATGAGATTATGGATTCGGTGCGGAAAAAGACAGGGCCGCTTCTTGAAAAGTATCAGGAAATGCAGGACAGATACTGGGATATTCTGTATCAGTTAGAGGAAAAAGAGGAGAAGCCATAACTTTTGCTCATGTCAATAATTCCAAACTTGTATATTCCACTATGGGGAAAATAATCGTGAAAGGTTGAAATAAGACTTTAAATGATATATGATTGTAAGAAATCGTATTATTCTGGATAACCATAACCAGAGAGAATAGAAAATAGGGGAGATGTGCAAGATGGATTATAATGTTACGTTGATTCCGGGCGACGGAATCGGACCGGAGATTGTAAGGGAAGCAAAGAAAGTCATGGATAAGGTGGGTGAGGTCTATGGACACACCTTTGATTATACAGAAATACTCATGGGCGGCTGCTCCATTGACGCCTATGGGGTCCCGCTGACAGAGGAGGCGCTGGAGACGGCCAGAAAGAGCGACGCGGTGCTGTTGGGCGCGGTAGGAGGCGATGTGGGCAACTCCAGGTGGTATGATGTGGCGCCCAGCCTGAGGCCTGAGGCAGGTCTTCTGGCCATCCGCAAGGGACTGGGGCTCTTTGCCAACATCCGTCCCGCTTACCTCTATAAGGAACTGGCGGAGGCTTGCCCCCTTAAGAAGGAAATCATAGGCAGCGGGTTTGACATGGTCATCATGAGGGAACTGACAGGCGGCCTTTATTTCGGGGACAGGTGGACCAAAGAGGTGGACGGAGTGATGACGGCGACCGACACCCTTACATACAATGAAAAGGAAATCCGGCGCATTGCTGTCAAGGCATTTGACATTGCCATGAAGCGCAGGAAGAAGGTAACCAGCGTGGATAAGGCCAATGTGCTGGATTCCTCCCGGTTATGGCGCAAGGTGGTGGAAGAGGTTGCAAAGGATTATCCGCAGGTGGAGCTTTCCCATATGCTGGTTGACAACTGCGCCATGCAGCTGGTCATGAACCCGGGACAGTTTGACGTGATCCTTACAGAGAACATGTTCGGCGATATCCTTTCGGATGAGGCCAGCATGATTACCGGTTCCATCGGAATGCTGTCCAGCGCCAGCATGAATGAGGGCAGGTTCGGGCTTTACGAGCCAAGCCACGGATCTGCCCCGGATATAGCGGGTAAGGACATAGCCAATCCGGTGGCGACCATCCTGTCGGCAGCCATGCTTTTAAGATATTCCTTTGACCTGGATAAGGAAGCGGACGCCATTGAGGCAGCCGTACAGTCCGCGCTTACGGACGGGTACAGGACAGGGGATATCATGTCCCAGGGATGCACCCGGGTGGGAACCACGGCCATGGGGGATCTGATTGCGGAGCGGATCCGGTAGACGGTGGCAATGAATTTTCCTAGTATGGAACCAGATAAATGAAAGGGGATACAACATGAAAAGTGATGCAGTGAAGACAGGTATGCAGCAGGCGCCCCACAGGTCCCTGTTCAATGCCCTTGGTATGACGGAAGAAGAGATGAAGAAGCCCATGGTGGGCATTGTAAGTTCCTATAATGAGATTGTTCCCGGCCATATGAACCTGGATAAGATTGTGGAAGCGGTAAAGCTGGGGGTTGCCATGGCAGGCGGAACCCCGGTGGTGTTCCCGGCCATTGCGGTGTGCGACGGCATTGCCATGGGCCACATCGGGATGAAATATTCCCTGGTGACCAGGGACCTGATTGCGGATTCCACGGAATGCATGGCCCTGGCCCATCAGTTTGACGCCCTGGTCATGGTTCCCAACTGTGATAAGAATGTTCCGGGCCTTCTGATGGCAGCGGCCAGGATTAACGTCCCCACCGTGTTCGTCAGCGGCGGCCCCATGCTGGCAGGCCATGTTAAGGGCCACAAGACCAGTCTCTCCAGCATGTTTGAGGCTGTGGGCGCATATGCTGCCGGCAATATGTCGGAGGAGGACGTAAGGGAATTTGAGAATAAGGCATGTCCTACCTGCGGTTCCTGCTCCGGCATGTATACGGCCAACAGCATGAACTGCCTGACAGAGGTGCTGGGCATGGGGCTTAAGGGCAACGGAACCATACCGGCCGTGTATTCCGAGCGCATCAAGCTGGCAAAGCATGCCGGGATGCAGGTGATGGAGATGTACAGGCAGGACATCCGCCCAAGGGACATCATGACCAAGGAAGCGTTCATGAACGCCCTTACCATGGATATGGCCCTGGGCTGCTCCACCAACAGCATGCTCCACCTTCCCGCCATTGCCCATGAGGCAGGGGTTGAGCTGAATGTGGATATTGCCAATGAAATCAGTGCAAAGACACCGAACCTGTGCCATCTGGCACCGGCCGGTCCCACTTATATAGAAGACCTGAATGAAGCCGGCGGCATTTACGCGGTCATGAATGAAATCAGCAAGAAAGGCCTTCTGAACCTGGACTGCATGACCGTCACGGGCAGGACCGTTGGCGAGAACATAAAGGGCTGTGTCAACAAGAACCCGGATGTCATCCGTCCGGTGGAGGATCCGTACAGTGAGACAGGAGGCATTGCCATCTTAAGAGGCAACCTGGCGCCGGATTCCGCGGTTGTGAAACGTTCCGCCGTGGCCCCGGAGATGCTTAAGCATGAAGGGCCTGCAAGGGTGTTTGACTGCGAGGAAGATGCCATTGACGCCATCAAGGGCGGCAAGATTAAGGCAGGCGACGTGGTGGTCATCCGTTACGAGGGACCAAAGGGCGGCCCGGGCATGAGGGAAATGCTCAACCCCACTTCCGCCATTGCAGGCATGGGACTTGGCTCATCCGTGGCCCTGATAACGGACGGACGTTTCTCTGGGGCATCCAGGGGGGCATCCATCGGACATACTTCTCCTGAGGCAGCTGTGGGCGGCCCTATTGCCCTTGTGGAGGAAGGCGACATCATTTCCATTGATATTGACAACCATCAGATGAATGTCCTGGTTTCAGAGGAGGAGATGGCTGCGAGAAAGGCAAAGTGGCAGCCAAGGACACCCCAGGTGACAACCGGCTACCTGGCAAGGTACGCATCCCTTGTGACATCTGCTGACAGGGGCGCTGTGCTGCAGGTAAAGTAGGGCACGGAACAGATAACAAGAAAAGGAGTGCGGTAATTATGAGCAAATTGACGGGGGCAGAGATTGTAGTTGAGTGTTTGAAGGAACAGGGAGTGGACACTGTGTTCGGTTATCCGGGCGGTTCCATCCTGAATATATATGACGCATTGTACCAGCATCAGGATGAGATTACCCATATCCTTACATCCCATGAGCAGGGCGCTGCCCATGCAGCGGACGGTTATGCAAGGGCCACGGGCAAGGTGGGCGTGTGCCTGGCAACCTCGGGACCCGGGGCAACCAACCTGGTTACGGGTATTGCGACCGCCTACATGGACTCTGTGCCTGTGGTTGCCATTACCTGCAATGTGACCAACAGCCTTTTGGGCAAGGACAGTTTCCAGGAGATTGATATTACGGGCGTGACCATGCCCATTACCAAATATAATTTCATTGTCAAGGACGTGAACCGGCTGGCAAAGGTCATCCGCAGGGCATTCACCATTGCCCAGACAGGGCGTCCGGGTCCGGTTTTGGTGGATATCACCAAGGATGTGACGGCGGCCCCCTGCGAGTATGAGAAGGAGGAGCCGGAGGAAATCGTGCGCCAGAGCGACACCATCCGTGAGGAGGACATGGAGCGGGCCATTGAGATCATCCGCAAGTCCAAGCAGCCGTTCATCTTTGTGGGCGGCGGCGCAGTGCTGTCCAATGCGGCTGAGGAGCTGAGGGCATTTGCCCACAAGATTCAGGCCCCGGTGGCAGACAGCCTGATGGGCAAGGGCGCCTTTGACGGATGCGATGAGCTGTACACCGGAATGGTGGGCATGCATGGGACAAAGACCTCCAACTTCGGCATCACGGAGGCAGACCTTTTAATTGTGGTGGGAGCCAGGTTCAGTGACCGCGTGACCGGCAATGCTTCCAAGTTTGCCAGGAATGCAAAGATACTCCAGCTGGATATCGACCCGGCTGAGATCAATAAGAACATTAAGGTGGATGCCAGCATCATCGGCGATGTGAAGGTAATCCTGCGCAAGCTCAACGCACGCCTTGACCCCATTAACCATGATGAGTGGATTGCGCATATTGAGCGCATGAAGGATATGTATCCTCTGCGTTATGACAAGAACATGCTCACCGGACCGTTTATCATACAGACGGTCAATGAGGTGACCCAGGGCGACGCGGTCATTGTCACTGAGGTGGGACAGCACCAGATGTGGGCTGCCCAGTATTACAATTACCGCCAGCCAAGGACCCTCCTTACCTCCGGCGGCCTGGGGACCATGGGTTACGGCCTGGGGGCCGCCATTGGAGCCAAGATGGGCTGCAGGGATAAGACGGTCATCAATATTGCCGGGGACGGCTGTTTCCGCATGAACATGAATGAGATAGCCACGGCCGCCCGCTACAATATCCCTGTGGTGGAACTGATTGTGAATAACCATGTGCTGGGCATGGTGCGCCAGTGGCAGACCCTCTTTTACGGCAAACGCTACTCGCAGACCATACTCAATGATTCCGTGGATTTTGTGAAGCTTGCAGAGGCCATGGGCGCAAAGGCGTACAGGGTAACGCAGAAGGAGGAGCTGGAGCCGACCCTGAGGGAAGCTATTTCCCTGAATGCGCCGGTTGTCATTGACTGTCAGATCAGCTGCGATGACAAGGTATTCCCCATGGTATCGCCGGGAGCGCCGATTGCGGATGCTTTTGACGATACGGACTTGAAAATTAATTAAAAACAGTGTATAGTAGTCTTTAATACTTCGGGAACGTTATCAGATTACCTTGGTAAAGTGCGCGGGGTAATGGGACGGATGTACGATGGTGTATACGTTCAGACGGCTTCCTCTTATGCTGGCCGGGGCGTGTCGCGGAATGGATTTCCGGGCACAATCCCCAATGGGCTGCATAGGTGGAAGTCATCTGTGTATATATATAAAGAGGAAATGTGCAGTAGCCACAACCATTTAAGGAGGAGAACAAGATGAGCAGAGTTTACAATTTCTCAGCAGGACCGGCCGTGCTGCCGGAGGACGTCCTGAAGGAAGCCGCAGCAGAAATGCTGGATTACAAGGGGACAGGAATGTCAGTGATGGAGATGAGTCATCGATCTAAGGCTTATGACGCCATCATTAAAGATGCTGAATCAGATCTGCGGGATCTCTTACATATTCCGGACAATTACAAAGTGCTTTTCCTTCAGGGGGGCGCATCCCAGCAGTTTGCCATGGTGCCCATGAACCTGATGAAGAACAAGGCGGCGGATTACATCGTGACCGGACAGTGGGCCAAGAAGGCGTACCAGGAAGGCCAGATGTATGGCAGGGCCAATGCCATTGCTTCCAGCGCGGATAAGACCTTCAGCTATATCCCGGACTGTTCCGACCTGGATGTGTCGGAGGATGCTGACTATGTATATATCTGTGAGAACAACACCATCTACGGAACCAAGTTCTGGACTCTTCCCAACACCAAGGGAAAACTTCTGGTGGCCGACCAGTCATCCTGTTTCCTGTCCGAACCCGTTGACGTGACAAAGTATGGCCTGATTTTTGCCGGGGCGCAGAAGAATGTGGGACCGGCCGGGACCGTCATCGTAATCATAAGGGAAGACCTGGTGGGTGAGGATGTGTTACCGGGAACCCCCACCATGCTCCGCTACAAAACCCATGTGGACGCAGAATCACTTTACAATACACCGCCAACCTACGGCATTTACATGTGCGGCAAGGTGTTTAAGTGGCTGAAAGCCAGGGGCGGCCTGGAGGCCATGAAGGAATTCAATGAGAAAAAGGCGAAAATCCTGTACGATTTCCTGGATCAGAGCAGGCTGTTTAAGGGAACCGTGGAGAAGAAGGACCGCTCCCTGATGAACGTTCCCTTTGTCACGGGAGACGAAGCACTGGACGCCCTGTTTGTAAAGGAATCCAAGGCAGCAGGCTTTGAGAACCTGAAGGGACACAGGACCGTGGGCGGCATGCGCGCCAGCATTTACAATGCAATGCCCATGGAAGGCGTTGAAAAGCTGGTGGCGTTCATGGCTGATTTTGAAGAGAAACATGGCAGATAGGAGCCGGCGCGGTGCAGGTGCTGGCAGTGAGTTTCGGTAAAGAGGAGAGTAATCATTATGAAAAAGATCCATTGCTTAAATCCAATAGCAAAATGTGGCACTGAGTTATTTCCTGCTGACTATGAGCTGACAGCCCATATGGCTGAGGCTGACGGCATATTGGTCCGCAGCGCATCCATGCACGACATGGAGTTCCCTGAAAACTTAAAGGCGGTCGGCCGCGCGGGCGCGGGCGTGAACAACATTCCGCTGGATGTGTGCGCAGAGGCGGGAATCGTGGTATTCAACACACCGGGCGCCAATGCCAACGGCGTAAAGGAACTGGTGATTGCAGGCATGCTGATGGCATCCAGGGATATTGTGGGCGGCATTGAGTGGTGCCGGGCCAATGCGGAAGATGACAATATCACTAAGGATACTGAGAAGAGCAAAAAAGCATTTGCAGGCTGTGAGATAAAGGGAAAAAAGCTGGGCGTCGTGGGCCTGGGTGCTATCGGCGCAGAGGTTGCCAATGCGGCCACCCATCTGGGAATGGAAGTTTATGGATACGACCCATACATATCGGTCAACGCTGCATGGAGACTGTCCAGGAACGTAAAGCATATTACCAACGTGGACACCATTTTCCAGGACTGCGATTATATCACCATCCATGTGCCGCTGCTGGATTCCACCAAGGGCATGATTAATTCGGAAAAACTGGAGATGATGAAGGACGGTGTGGTAATCCTCAATTTCTCCAGGGATACGCTGGTTAATGACGACGATATGGCTGCCGCATTGGAGTCAGGCAAGGTCCGCTACTATGTCAGCGACTTCCCCAACCCCAAGGTTGCCAATATGAAGAATGTCATCCTGCTGCCCCATCTGGGCGCATCCACCCAGGAGTCCGAGGACAACTGCGCAGTGATGGCCGTGAAGGAGATAACGGATTACCTGGAGAACGGCAATATCAAGAATTCCGTGAATTATCCGTCCTGCGACATGGGAATCTGCCAGACGGAAAGCCGCGTGGCCGTCCTGCACATGAACATCCCCAACATGATTGGCCAGGTTACCGGAACACTGGCTTCCCAGGGCGTGAATATTTCCGACATGACCAATAAGAGCCGTGATAAATACGCCTATACGCTGCTGGACCTGGAGCACAAGGCGGAGGAATCAACCATTGAGAAGCTGAGGGCAATCAAGGGAGTCCTCCGGGTGCGCGTGGTAAAATAAAATCTGTAAGTCCGTGACAGGAAAAGCCACGGTTTCGTATAATTTTCAAACACACTCTAGGGCCTTCATGGCTGGGAAACCTGCTGTGGGGGCCTTGGTGGAAAAGGAGAGAGGAAATGGCGATTGTAAGACCGTTTGTGTGTGTCAGGCCGGAGGCAGGGAAGGCGGATAAGGTAGCTGCCCTTCCCTATGATGTGTATAACAGGAAGGAAGCATGTGAGGCTGTGAAGGGGAACCCCCTTTCTTTTTTAAACATTGACCGGGCTGAGACCCAGTTCCCGGAGGATGTGGATACATATGATGACCGGGTATATGTAAGGGCAAGGGAGACACTGGACAGGCAGATTGAGGAAGGCGTCTATGTGACGGACGCTGAGGAGAATTATTATCTGTATGAGCTGACCATGGACGGGCGCAGCCAGACCGGGGTGGTGGCCTGCTGCTCTATTGACGATTATGTAAACGGCATCATAAAGAAGCATGAGAATACACGGGAGGATAAGGAGATTGACCGTATCCGCCATGTGGATACTACCAATGCCCATACCGGTCCCATATTCCTGGCCTACAGGCAGGATGAAACCGTCAAAAGGCTGGTGACCCAGGTCAAGTCCGGCCTGCCCATCTATGATTTTGTGTCGGATGACGGAATCGGGCACAGGGTGTGGGTGATTGGGGACAGGGCAATGGTAGGGGCGGTGCAGGATGCATTTGCTCAGATACCGGCCACCTATATTGCGGACGGACATCACAGGGCGGCCTCCGCGGTAAAGGTAGGGCTTAAGAGGCGGGAGGAGGATCCGGGGTATACTGGACATGAACCCTTTAATTACTTCCTGTCCGTGCTGTTCCCGGATGAGGAGCTGATGATACTGCCGTATAACCGGGTGGTGAAGGACCTGAACGGGATGGATAAAGAGGGATTCCTGGAAGCTGTTTCCGGGAAGTTCAATGTTGTGGAACTGGGGAAGGAGGCCTTTTCGCCTGAAGAGAAAGGTTTGTTTGGAATGTTTCTTGAGGATGTGTGGTACAGCCTCCGGGCAAAGGAAGAGTGTTTGGACAGCGACCCGGTAAAAGGGCTGGATGTGTCCATCCTACAGGATTATATACTGGGGCCTGTCCTTGGGATTGGGGACCCGCGCACGGATAAAAGGGTGGATTTTATCGGTGGGATTCGGGGGCTTAAGGAGCTGGAACGCAGATGCCGTGAGGACATGAAAGTGGCGTTTTCCATGTATCCCACATCCATTCAGGAACTGCTTGACGTGGCGGACGCGGGAATGCTGATGCCGCCGAAGTCCACGTGGTTTGAGCCGAAGCTGAGGAGCGGGCTGTTTATACATAGGTTGGGATAGGAAAATGAGGGAGTTCCCGCAGGGGCCGGCGGTTGAAGGACACGGGCTTCTGCGGGATTAGTATATAATGGATGCCATGTCTGCAGTGTGATGTAAGGCATATATGGGGCCATGCTATAAATGTTCCGTATCCCGTTTCCAAAACGGCGCCGATATCTACATCCGTATACTGGCCCAGGAAGGTGTAAACCTTGCCAAACTGGACGGACTGGGGCAGCGCATGGCAAAACAGTGGGGCAACCCAATGACATAGATAGCCAAAAACGCATAGAGGATAAGTGCCAAAAGAGTCTTAAATCTGTATCATATCTTATTGCAGATTTAAGGCTCTTTTTATTTTGAAAATGCACACTTTAGGGAAAATATGGAAAAAGAAAAAGAAGCTGCTGCTATTATATTTTGTCGAATCGGGTCGATAATAATACATGTAAGTTTTAATTATTCGCCTTTCTAAAAGTATATCTTTTCAAAAACAGGAGGAAAAGCGGATGTGCCTGAGACAAAGCAGATTATAACAATTTATTATAGCTTTGGAGGATGTATGCGTAAACATATTAAGGAGAAAATCATAACGCTTGCGGCCACCGTGGAGGAAGCCGGCCATTATATCGTGGATTGCATGGAGCGGGGTCAGGCAGTCCAGTCAGAGTCAGTCCTTGAGGATGTACGGCAGTCTGCCCTGAGGATGGCTGAGATTGTTGCGCAGTCTGAGGGCGAGGGACATCCGGCAGTAAAGCAATTAAGGAAACACTGTGATTTAATTGCGCAGTGTAGCCTGGAAACAGAAGACGAAGACCGGAAGAGAATAGCTGAAAGTCTTCTTGAAGGTTGGGAAAAAATAGAAGAAGGACTTAAAAAGAATGTGCCGGTTCGTTATGAAGCGGTCTTTCTTCCGTATAAGGCCAGTATGTGGGACAGTCTGGAAAGCGTGTGGCTGGCAGCCAGGGAAGATAAGGATTGGGACTGTCATGTGATACCCATCCCATATTATGACAGAAATCAGGATAATAGTTTTGGAAGTATTCACTATGAAGGAAATCTTTACCCGGAGTATGTGCCGGTGACGTCGTTTAATGAATATAATCTTGAGGCCAGACACCCGGATGTGATATTCATACATAATCCTTATGATGAATGCAATCATGTGACCAGCGTGCATCCTGCGTTTTATTCATCCCGGATAAAAAATTATACAGATTTGTTGGTATATATACCATATTTTATATGTATTGATGATGTGCCGGACTGGCATTGTCTGGTTCCGGGGGTCATCCATTCCAATCTGGTAATTGTGCAGTCGGAAAAGGTAAGGCAGACTTATATTCGTGTACTCAGCAAGGAATTTGGATGGGATGAGAAAACGGCCAGGAAAGCAGGGCTGTATGATAAGGTCCAGGCGCTGGGCTCTCCCAAGATTGATAAGGTGCTCAATACCCGTAGAGAAGATGTTGTGCTGCCGGAGGAGTGGCGGGAGAAGATATATGGGGAGTAGTGTCCTTCTGACAGAGCGTCCGGAATTGATATGTGCTGGGATATGTGAGATGGAAGGAGACGGGAGGATATGAACATAGCGCTTATTATAGCGGGTGGAAGCGGCCAGCGGATGAACCAGGATATACCAAAACAGTTTCTTAATATTGAGAACCGTCCGGTTATTATCTATACGTTGGAGGCATTTCAACGGCACCCTTCCATTGATGCGATTGAAGTGGTCTGTCTAAGCGGCTGGGAAGAAATTTTGAAGGCCTACGCGAAACAGTTTAATATCACTAAGTTGATGGGGATTGTGAAAGGCGGGGATAATGGGCAGTCATCTATCCGCAACGGGGTTCTTGCCCTGAAAGAGAAAGGGATGGATGAAAATGATATTGTACTGGTACACGATGCCATACGCCCGATGGTTTCCGAGGAGGTAATCTCAGACTGTATCCGCCAATGCAGTTTGTTCGGGTCGGCGGTATCAGCAGTGCCCTGCAATACGGCGATGCTGACCACGGAGAACCGGATGGTAACATCCGCTTATTATGACAGGGATAAGCTGATGAATTCCCAGACGCCTCAGGCATTTTCTTTAGGTAAGCTTTTGTGGGCTCATGAAGAGGCGTTGAGGCGTGGAATCACCAATGCGGTAGCATCCTGCACCATGTTGCTGGAGCTGGGGGAGACACTGCATTTTTCAGCGGGGTCGGAGAAGAATATTAAGCTTACGACGACTGCGGATGTGGATATCTTCCGGGCGCTGCTGGCGGTGAAGCAGATAGGGTGGATGAAGTGAGTTATGTAAATAAATCATAGAACTCCTTTATTGTGAAGATACGAACTATAGACTTGGATTGGATAGGATGATTGTAGAATGAATATTGCACTTATAATGGCAGGCGGGCTGGGACAAACACTCTTGCAGGACATCCCAAAACAGTTTTTAAATGTATATGATAAGCCTATTATCATCTATGCTCTTGAGGTGTTTCAGAAACATGCAGAGATAGATGGAATTGTGATATCATGTCTGGATGGCTGGGAGGAAATGTGCAAAGCTTATGCCAGGCAATTTGGGATTACCAAGCTTATGGATGTGGTGACTGGCGGCCCTGACGGACAGACTTCAGCAGTCAATGGATTATTAGATATGCATAAATGGTGTAAAGAAGATGATATAGTTGTCATTCATGATGCAATCAGGCCTATGGTGACTGAAGACATAATAAGTGATTGTATCCGCGTCTGCCGGGAGTATAGGTGTGGTGTGGCGGCGGTCCGTTGTCAGGAGCCTGTTGTCCGCAGCATGGACGGGCTAAAGGGTATAGAAAGCTTTGAACGGTTTGAAATGATGAAAATACAGACGCCCCAGGCTTACCCCTATGGACAGCTTCTTAACTTATATAAAGAAGCGGAAGAAAAGGGGATAAGAGGAGTAATTCATGCAAATACGATACTGACACGATTGGGGAAACAAATATATTTTTCAAAAGGGTCAGATAAGAATTTAAAGATTCTGTCTTTAGATGATTTGGATATATTTAAAGCATTGTATGCAACGGAACGCGAAGATTGGATAAAATATAAGAACTGATTGGGAGGGCGGGCAGATGTGGATTTATTCACGACCTGAATATAGAGAAAGTCTTGAAATTGCATACCAATCTGTTCCTGAATTAAAAAAACTGTCTCAGGCGAGTATTATGATAACCGGAGCCAGAGGACTTATTGGTTCTTTCCTCACGGATTTATTGTTATATTGCATAGAATGTAAGGGATATGAGTGCCAGATTTATGCAACGGGAAGAGATATAAAAAGGCTTGAAAATCGGTTTGAGGGGTGGAAGATAAAAGAAAGGCTTCATCTTTTGCATTATGAGTTGGGACTTACAGATGGAATGGTTGGGTTTCCGGCTAAAGTTGATTATATTATTCACTGTGCGGGCAGCGGTTCGCCTTCTGTTTTTATGGAAAGGCCGGCTGAATTTGTAAAGAATACAGTGGCTGGGGCTTATGACATTTTAGACTATGCCAGGACTGCCGGTACCAAAAAAAGCCTGTTCATATCAAGTGGGGAAATATACGGCTGCGGAAAAACGGATGTGGCTGCTTATGGAGAGGGAGATATAGGATATGTGGACCATCTTTTGCCACGCTCTTGTTACCCTGTAGCGAAAAGAACAGCGGAAAACATATGGATTTCTTATGGAAAAGAAAGAAATATCAGGACAATAATTGCCAGGGTAAGCCATACATATGGCCCAACCGCGTTACCGGAGGAGTGCAGGATAGCAGGCTTGTGTATGGATGCGGCATTACATAAAGAAACAATTGAATTGAAAAGTGAAGGAAGACAGAGACGATCTTGGTGTTACGTGGCGGATTGCGTAAGCGGGCTTTTTTCCATATTGCTTAAGGGCAAAGCCGGAGAGGCATATAATGTTGCTCCGGATGATGCTTTTACGATATCAGAGATGGCAGAAACGGTAGCTGATATTGCAGGCAAAAGGGTTATCTATAAACTAAGACCTACGCAGGAAAATCAGAATTTCAACCCAATGGATATAGCAGTTCTATCCACTGAAAAACTCAAGGCACTTGGATGGAGAAGCCGTTTCAGTTTAAAAGATGGTATAAATTCGACTCTTCAAATAATGAGATATTCCGAGGTATTGCCAGATGAGTGAACAGAACGGGATTTGTCAGGTATTTCTTTCTAATTTTTCAGAATACCGGAATAAGAAAATTGTATTGTATGGGGTAGGGCCAAATACAAAGGCGCTTTTGGAGCTGGATTATGAGTTTCAAATTATTGGCTTGATGGATTCCAAGCTGACTGGGGAAGTTCTATGGGGGAAGGAAATACTTTCTGAGAGCCAGGTAGAAGAGAGAGAAACAGATGCAATTATAATTGTAGCAAATCTGGTATCTGTAAAAGTCATATACCGTAGAATCCAGGGATTTGCGGACAGATGTGGGATTCCGGTATTTGATGTGAATGGTAATCTGCTAACCAAAACAGAGATGAATGATTGCCATGCAGAATCCTCTTACATTTATGTTGATGATCAGATGCTAAAAACAGAGATAACTCTTTATGATGTTATTTCTTTTGATATTTTTGATACATTAATCATGAGGAACATATTATATCCGTCGGACGTGTATGATTTAACTGAAAAAAAAATCATACAGATAAGTGGAAAGAAATGTGAATTTGCAAAGGAACGCATAAAAGCAGAGAAAGAACTGAAAGCATTTTCAGAACCTACATTGGATGAGATTTATGATAGGATAGCCTTCGCTTTTCAGCTTACAGATGAGCAGAAAGATACATGGAGAAATCTGGAACTGGAAACAGAAAAACTTCTTTTGGCTTCAAGAATTCAAATAAAAGACGCGCTTGAGTATGCCAGAAGTATTGGGAAGTGTGTATATTTGGTATCCGATATGTATTTAACCTCAAAGGACCTGGAGACATTGCTTTCTATATGCGGTATAAAGGGTTATGAAAAAATATTTGTTTCTTGTGAATATGGAATGCCGAAAAATCAGGGCTTATTCGAGGTGATGAAGGCACAGGCATATGAACAATATGGTGAAGGCTGCCGGATTCTTCATATCGGAGATCATCAGACTGCGGATATAAAGTCGGGTAAAGAAGCTGGGATTGACACTTTTTATATTATGAGTGGCAGGGATATGGAGGCTGCTGCAATAGGGGCAGCTTTTGCAGGCAGCACATGCCCGTTGGATGACAGGATTGCGGAGGGGATATTGGTAAAACAATTGTTTGAAAATCCTTTTGCATTATGTGAGTCGAAAGGAAAGCTTAGTATAAGGACAGCATATGATATGGCATATTGTTTCGCAGCTCCTGTTATTACAAAATATATGTTTTGGATGTGGAGGCAGGTTAAAGAAAATTCCATTGATGTAATTCTTTTTTCGGCAAGGGATGGTTATCTTCTTAAGCAGCTTTTTGAGATGATGATGCAGCATTATAAGATAGAGGCCGGACCGGAAGCCGTTTACTATTTGATTTCCCGTTCATCCAGTGTATTGGCGTCCATAACAGATGAGGAAGACATCCTGCCGGCAGCCGAAGGATATTCCGGTATGCCTGAAGATTTACTAAAAGAGAGGTTCCACCTTAAGCAGGAAGACATCCTTCCTGGCTATGAAGACAAGGGGAATGGTTATTATAACTATATTTTAAAACATAAGGAAAAAATAATCAGGCAATCAGAGGAAGAACGGCAGGGATGCAGGAGTTATGCGGCAAAACAACTAAATGAAGATAATCGGCGCCTGGCATTTGTAGATATGATGTCCAGAGGCACATGCCAAAGAAATTTTACTTCTATTACTGGCAGAAGCGCTTTAGGACTCTACTTTTTCTACAGGAATTTAAGTGATGGTATTAAAACTGACGGATTGAAAGTTAAAGCTTTATATGATGATACAGAGGGGTTTTACCATAGTGGATTATCGTTTACCACAAAATTCCCGTTCTTGGAAATTCTTCTTAGTTCCCCGGAACCTTCCCTACGCTGCTTTAAAGCAGATGGAACACCTGTTTATGAAGATGAATCGCGGTCCGCAGGGCAGATAAGGACTATGGGGACAATGCAGGATGCGGTAAAGGATTATTTCAGGAGGTACTTGCTGCTTAAAGGAAGCGATTCAGAAGAGGGAATCAGCCTGGCCTATACAGATTGGGCTTTGGGGCTTTTGGATAAGAAGTATATCTGGGTTATGGATGATGCAATCAATGGATTGGTTTTTGATAATGGGTTTGAAGGGCGTTCAACACGGTTTTATGAAATATTCGGTTGAACCTGTAACATATAAAGGAGAAAGATGGTTCAGGACAAAACAATTCTTGGAGTACTCCGTATAAATGATAAAGATGGTATCATAGATGATTATATATGGTGTCTGCTAAGGTTCTTAAAAGAATATGCACAGGATGTGGCTGTAGTTTGTACGGCTATTGAGGAAAGTAATATTCCTGGATTGCTATCGTATACGGATAAGCTATACACGAAGAAGCTGTATACAAAGAATTCCGGCATTAGAGATGTGGCTTACAAAAGATACGATGAAGTATGGTTATTAGACGATAATTGTTTTGGGCCTTTGTATTCCGAAGAGGATTTTTTAGAGGAACTAAAGGACTGTACAGTGGATTTTATTGAGGTAGTGCCTTCCCATTTTATTATGATTAATCACGCGGATATAATATCTGATCAGGACTGGACAGGCATATTAGATGGGTCGCTGGGGATTGAGGGATTAACGGATAAACTGTACAGAGAAAAACGAAGGGGAGGGGTATTAGGGGAACCGGAGGAGGGAATCAACCCGGTACCAGTATTTCTCGATAAAAACATATTTCTTGGTGTGGACTTGAATTTGTCTTCCGGTGAGATACCCAGAAGGACTTTGGAATACATAAAAGAATATACCCGGTTTGATGTGGATTTGATTTGGGCCCATCTGCTGCGCATTTGCAATATACAGGAATTAAAGGATGCATTGCATCTGGAGTATATTTTTCCGTGGAAGTATTTTAATGGTGATGAGGAGGAAGCCGCATCGCATAAAACAGCTCTTATTGCGCATCTGCATTATGAGGATATGGTGGATGAATGCGTCTGGTATTTAAGGCAGGTCCCTGAATGGGTAGATTTGTATATCACAACGGGCAGCCGGGCCACATGGGACAAGATTCAAGGTATTGTTAAGCAATGGGGCAGGCAGCGCTGCTTTGTAAGGTTTAAGGAAAACCGTGGAAGGGATGTCAGTTCTCTTTTGGTTGCATGCCATGATATTTTATTGGATTATGAGTATCTGGGATTTGTACATGATAAAAAGAGCGGGCATTCATTAAGCGTGAAATCCGCGTCAGGTGCGTTCCAGTACAATGTATGGGAAAACATTGTTAAGAGTGACATGTATCTTTATCATATTTTCCAGTGTTTTAGAGAAAATCCAAGACTGGGGCTTTTAGTACCGCCTGAGCCATATTATGCTTCTCTATTAGGCTGTCTGGGGGACTCATGGGGGACATGCTTTGAACCTGCAAAGGGATTGACTGATTTACTAAAATTAAATGTCAATATAGGAGAAGACCGGAATCCATTTACTTTGTCTACCACCTTTTGGTGCAGGACAAAAGCTATGATGAAGTTATTTGCATACAGATTTGAATATACGGACTTTCCGGCGGAACCAATGGCCGCAGATGGAACATTCAGCCATGCGGTGGAACGTATCCTGGGTTATGTTGCACAGTCAGAAGGTTATTATACGGCGGTTGTGATGAATGAAGGATATGCTTCCCTTAGGGGGAATTGTCTCCAAATGTTATTGGTTTCTGCTTTAAACGAAATAAGAAAAGAAACAACTGTTCTTAGACCAGATGATATTACGGATTACCAAAAAAGAAAAGAACGCATTTTATTATTTTGCAGAAGATATCCCCAGGTCTATATTTACGGAGCTGGGACATATGGGCATAAATGCGGTAAACTGCTCTGCGGATTAGGCATCAGGCCTGTGGGGTATGTAGTTTCTGACGGGCACAGAAGGAAGCCGCTTATGGAGGGAATGCCAGTGTATGAACTGTCAGAGATAATGGAGCAAAAACAGACATGCGGAATCATTCTTGCACTGAATCCGGGTAACCAGAAAGCTGTAGAAAAACAGATGGATGAACAGGGATTCCGAAATTGGATTAGCGTGATGGAAGGGATATCATGACGGGGATATGCAGTAAAAAAACAATTAAAGTTGTAATATGGGGAACCGGTAATATAGCAGGACAGTTTATTAGACGCCTTGATTTGGACACCTATGAAATATTATTTTTTGTAGATAATAATAACGGGAACCAGGGCAAAAGATTTGGAAGATGGGATATAGAAAAACCTGAGATATTGTCATATGGGAATGTCTCGTTTGATATGTTGATTCTTTGCATGGGAGGCTGGCGTCAGGTTTACAGTCAGGCGGTTTATGAATTAGGTGTTCCGGCCGGAAAAATAGAGAATGCATTTCTGTTTCACAAAATAAGACTGCTCCAATTTTATGAACAACATAAAAGCCGACTGGATGATGAAATGCGCAATATTCTTTGCTATCTGAAAACAAACCCTCTGGATGTTTTTAATTATGAGTTTGTAGACCGATATACAGAAGATGATTTTGATGTGTTTTATGATGATACAAATGGCCTGTATTATATTTTATTTCAGGGGAAGCGGATGTATATGAGCCGTAAATTTAAGCAGGAATACCAGGTTAGAATGTATTGCAATCAGCTATTTGTAGAACAGGACAGATGTTCTCCTCATTGTTATTTTGATGATGGTTTCCAGGTGGAGCGGGGGAGTGTGGTATTGGATGCTGGGGTGGCGGAAGGCAACTTCGCGCTGTCTGTAATTGAAAAAGCGGAAAAGGTGATTTTGGTTGAGCCGGATAAAGACTGGATGGAGGCCTTAAAATATACATTTTTGCCCTTTGATAACAAGGTGGTTTATATTAACAGGTTTCTGTCAGATACAGTAGACAATCAGCATATAACAATTGATGAATTAATGAAGACAGAACGGATTGACTTTGTGAAAATGGATATTGAAGGGGCCGAAATCATGGCTCTAAACGGCGCTAGGGAAAGCATGGCAGATAAACAGTATCGTTTGGAAGTCTGCTCTTATCATAAACCGGATGACAGGGAAAAAATTGAGATGGTAATGAAGCAATATGGCTATTATATATCATGTACAAAGGGTTATATGGTTAATATACATGGAGATAATATGGAGGATCCTACTCCAAGAGTATTCGTCAGGGGGATTGTGAGAGGGTATAAACCATGCGTGGATATGGAGGCATAAATTGAAATACAAGGTATTTATATTTGGCACAATGGAAGAATCACAGATGGTCAGATTTGATTTAAAGGAAAATGTGGAGCTGCTGGGTTATCTGGATAACAAAAAGGATTGTCATGAAAAAGGCCCTTTAGACGGTGTGCCTGTTATGGAACCAATCGAGATTAAAAATAAATCCTTTGATTATGTTATAATTTCGCTTCTAAGTCATATTCAACAAATAAAGGAGCAGTTAAAACTTCTGGGTGTACCAGAATATGCGGTAATCCCATTTTTCTTTCCTTCAGAGATGGAGAGAAAAGAAGGGGGGGAGGTTATTGATATTGAACGATGGGGAAGGGATGCGGCTTGTTTAGAATCGAAGTACCAGATTAAGCGTCTGGAGAATCAAATAAGGTTGTGGAAGGATAATTTTATGTATGAGGCCATGGATTTTATCCGTAACCAAAGCATCCGTTTTCCGATTATTTTGGATACAGACCAAGTGATACATAAAATCATGAATGAAGGATGCTCGTTATGTAGGTTTGGAGATGGTGAATTTGAAATAATGAGAGGTAAAGAGAGACCATTATTCCAAAAATATAACAGAAAATTATCAGAACGGTTAAAAGAGGTATTTGACAGTAATTCGGAACAAATATTGATTGGAATACCGGATCAATTTGGAAGCCTGGAGCGATATACAGATGAGGCTGCATATGATATCCGGTTATATATGAATTCTGAGGTAAGGCAGTATCTGGACAGTGTTATGGACTATGATAAAACGTATTGTGATGCCTATCTAACCAGGCCGTATTTTATATATAAGGATAAAGAGGATGCTTTGAAACGCTTCGAAAAAATAAAGCAGATATGGAGTAAGAAAAATGTGGTAATTATTGAGGGCAGCGGAACAGGAATGGGGATTGGGAACGATTTATTAGATAACTCTGCAAGTATACAGAGGATAATAGGACCGGCTGAAAATGCCTTTGGTTGTTATGATGAAATCCTGGCGGCTGCAAAAACAGTTACGAAAGACAAAATGTTCTTGATATCGCTTGGCCCTTCTGCTACGGTTCTTGCATATGACCTTGCGAAAGCAGGCTATCAGGCGGTTGATACAGGGCATATTGATCTTGAATATGAGTGGTTTCTGCGGAATGTGAAGGAACGGGTTATCATAGCAGATAAATATGTCAATGAGGTGCTTGGCGGACGGGTTTCTGGATTTTTAGAAGATGATAGATATCAGGGACAGATTATAGCTAGGATATAGAAGAGAAATGAAAATAAAAATGAGAAAACTAAGATTATCGATAACGCTATTGGGTGTTTTTGGAATTGGTGGAATGTATATTTATATATTAAAGCAAATTATCAGGTATGAAATGAATTCTAGAAAAAAGTTTCAAGGGCTCTATAATGTGTTGCTTCAGTGGCTTATGTTAAAATACCATGCTTCAAAGATGGCAGGATATTTTGAACATAATGGTTACGAAAGAATAGCTGTTTATGGTATGACGCCTTTAGCAGATTGCCTGTATGAAGAGTTAAAGGATACAGATGTACATATTGAATATTTTATAGATAAAAATTTTGATAAATCTGGAGAACCAACGAGAGCTGGAATAGATGTGGTTGGAATTGAGGGGGCCATAATACATGGTAATATTGATGTTATTATTGTGACAGTTATTTCTCAGATAGATAATATAAAAAAAAGTTTGCGACATGTTGGAATTGAAATTCCAATTATCCCCATATCTGAGGTTATAATGTATTATTCGAAGATACATCAGTAATACGAGGGAGAAATATAATGGAGTGCAACGTTGCTGCTGTAATATTAAATTATCGGAACTATTTAGATACCATAGAATGTGTGGAGTCTATTCTGAATAATAGTTACAGTTTAAAAGGAATTGTAATTGTTGAAAATGGTTCAGATAATGAGTCTTATGTCAGGCTTATGAATCGATTTAATAAGGAACCGTCTGTAGTTATACTGAAAAACAATAAAAATTTAGGTTATGCAAAGGGAAATAATATAGGAATCTGCTATGCAAGAAAACAAATGGGAGCAAAATTTGTTCTTGTTGTAAATAATGACACTATATTTTATCAAGAAGATTTTTTTTCCCAACTATTTCAGTCATATTGTCCTGGTGTGGGGGTGATTGGTCCGAGAATCACATCGTATTGGTTAAAAGGAGAAAACAAGGTTCGAAATTATAAGGGAGTGTCCGGATTCATTCTGCACTACTTGATATTTTTAGCAAATGCCCATGAATGGAATTGGCTATCAGAACTATTTGTACAAAAAATAGAAAAAGTAGAATCACATGTGGTCATACATGGATGTGCAATCATGTTTACACCTGATTTTTTCAGATACTATAACGGCTTTTATCCATATACATTTTTGTACTGTGAAGAGAATATTATAGATGTTTTGGCTTCAAAGGCAGGTTTAAGAGAGGTACAGGTCAATGGTGCAGAGCTATACCATAAGGGAGGAAGAGCGTCCCAACTTAGTTATACAAACCAGAGGGCATTTGCCTATATTGTAAAAAGCATGAAGCATCTTTTGATTGTATCTATGTTGCCGTTTTCCATACTCAAAAGGATTTGTTGAAAGTATGAATGTGTAATCGTACAGATAATGTGCAGTGTGGAGAATTGCAGGATTAAACATATCATTATCCATAAAATTGCTGGGAGGATTCATAATGCTTGATATTATCCGCGATTTTGAAAGTATCTGCGATAGAAAAATTCCTGACATAATAGCAGATATAGGTAAAAAAAACATTGTGGTTTGGGGGAGTGGGGAAGGCGGCAGAGTTGTTAAGGAGAAATTGGAACGCTTAGGGTTAGATATTACATATTTTGTTGATACCAATTATGAAGAAATTATAGAACGGTATGGAAAAAGAGTAAAATCTCCACAGGAATTGAATAAAGAAACAGACTATGTAATTGTCAGTATTGTAAAAGTTTATACGGAGATTGAGTCTTATTTGCGAAAGGTAAAAGGTTATCAGGATAACGATTATTTTTATTTATTTGATAATGAAGGATATATTAAAACGGACATCATTTATCGGGGATGCAAAGTTGGAAGATATACGTATGGATATGAGGGGTTATTGGAATCGTATCCATTAGCTTCTGAAATTGGAAGATATTGTTCTATTAATTCTACTGCAAGGATTTGGAATAACCATCCGCTTGATTGTGTAACAACACATCCCATGCTGGATTATAGGATGTTTTATTCTTATGAACAATCAATAGATAGGGAAAAGTATATAGAGAAATATGGGAAGTATGAAGAAAACGCGTTATTCGAAAACAGCAAGTTGAGAAAGAACCGGCCGGTCCTCATAGGAAATGATGTCTGGATAGGCGCAAATGTGATTATCCTGCCGGGAGTTAACGTGGGGGATGGAGCTGTCCTGGCTGCCGGTGCTATTGTCACTAAGGATGTACTTCCTTATTCGATTGTGGGTGGGAATCCAGCAAGGTTAATCCGTTTTAGATTTGAAGAGGGGATACGAGTTAAGCTTTTAAAAATTAAGTGGTGGGATTGGTCGACAGAGGAAATTGAAAAGAATATTGAGTGGTTCTATCAAACAGATAAATTTGTTGAGAGATTTTTTTTTGAGGACACAAGGAGATATGTATAAATCAATACAAAGTTATCCATGGTCAGAGAAAGATGATATATGGATTTTCGGAGATGCAAGTATATGGGAGACATTTAATCTTCTGTATTATGACGTATATATAAGGGGCTATATTACAGACTCCCCTAATTTAGCAGAATATAATGGAAAACCTGTTTACTCTTTTGCTGAATTTCAAAGTAATAAATGTAAAGGGATTATTATTGGAAAGAGAAAAGAACTATTAAATGTAGAAAAACAGAATAGTGCCCGTTTTGATTCCGAAGTTAAATATGTGTATCTTGAAAATATTTTTGAGTTTTTGGATAAAAAGATAGTGGACAGTAAAAGTAGGATAATTGTCTTTTGGGGCGCGGGGAAAATAGCTAATCAGATACTCCCGTATCTAAAAAAAAGGCTAGATATAAGTTTTATTTTAGATAATAACAAAGCAATAAGTGGAATGGAAATTTTGGGAATTAGAATATTTCATCCGTCAGAACTATTACATCAGGAATGGAAAAAATACTTTTTTATAATTGGAACAAAATATTATTTGCCGGTGAAAGAACAACTGGCTCAATATGGTCTTGAGGAACAATATGATTATGTGCCATATTGGTGGCTGGTCCCTTCTGTATCCTACGTAGCGAGTAGGATTTTGGACATGGAGAGGACGGAGAAGATTGATGAAAACTATTTACATTTTGAAGAAAGAACAGATGATTCATTGGCGGGTTCGTTGATTACTAAACTCGACTACTTATTTAAGAAATATTATATATACAAACAGGAAATTGAAAACGGGCGTAAAACAGTAAATTTATTAGTCGAAACAGAAAAATATATAGAAGCTCTAAAACATATAGAGCGATTAGGAAAAGTTGAATACATTACAAATTATCAGTATTTAGACGAAGAATTGGAAAATGAATTGTTGCAGTCCGCATATGGTTTAAATCTAAAAATCACAGAGGGAATTAATGACAGATATATTATATTTTATGATGCGTTTGCGCTTTCATACAGAGGATTGGCTTTGATTTATTTAAGGGCTCTGATAAGTCTGGGATTTATTGTTTTTTATGTGACGTTTGAGGATAAAAAAGAGGGGATGGATGTATTGAGAGAAGAAATACAAGCTTCCCATAATGGTTCATCTATTATGTATATATCATCAGAAATAGAAGACGGTATTATACAATTACGTGACATAATTGAGGCAATTTCCGCTAAATATATGTTTCTGTATACAACTCCATATGATGTCATTGGGCTTACTGTCTTTTCCTTGTATCACAAAAAAAGAGTAAGGTTCCAAATAAATTTGACAGATCATGCGTTTTGGCTTGGGCGGTTTGCATTTGACTATTGCATTGAGTTTAGAGTCTACGGTTACAATATTTCAATTCAAAAAAGAAAAATTGAGAAAGAAAAGATATTGATGCTTCCTTACTATCCTGTTATTCGGAAGGAAAAATATCAAGGACTACCATTTCCGGATTCAACAAGGTTTATTTTTTCGGGCGGTGCATTATACAAAACTATTAGTAACGATAATTTATACTATGAAATTGTAAAGGATATATTGAAGGAATATTCTGAAGTCTATTTTTTGTATGCTGGGGACGTGTCCAATGCAGAAGTTAATAGTAAACTATTGGAATTAAGTTATTTATTTCCAAAGAGAGTTTACTGTATCGAAGAACGATTAGACTTACCGGAAATAATGAAGCGTTGCTGTTTGTATTTAATGACATACCCTATAAACGGTGGACTAATGTTTCAACAGGCAATTGCAGAGGGAAAAATCCCCATAGGATTGAAAGTATATGGACAGTCGATGGAAGAACTGCTTCTGAGAAAAAACTGTGAGGTACAGTTTGAATTTAAGGAAAAAGAAAACTTGATGAAAGAACTTGATAGGCTGATGCGAGAGCCTGGATATCGGGAAAAGCAAGAACAGAAGCTTAAAAGTTTGCTAATATCGGAGCAGGAGTTTAGACAAGAGCTATTGAATATTCTATTGAAGCGAAATACAAAGTTTGATGTATACATGGAAGATGTTGACAGCGAAGAATTTATAAATGGGTATATTAGACGCTTAACTTACCATGAATTCTATAACAATTATGAGGAGATTGGAGGTTAAGTTTATGCGGGTAATAAAATATTCATTCCAACAGCATGGAGATGAAAGAGGACAATTGGTATCTTTAGAGGAATTCAAGGATATTCCTTTTGTGATTAAAAGAGTATATTATATGTACGATACCTTGGATGGCGTCAGCCGTGGGTTTCATGCTCACAAGTTCCTTGAGCAAATTATGATATGCATTCACGGAAGCTGTAAGGTGTTGTTGGATAATGGTTCCGAGAAAAAGGTGGTTAATCTAGAAAAGCCATATGAAGGCCTATATGTTGCTAATAATATGTGGCGGGAAATGTATGATTTTTCTAAAGATGCGGTTTTGATGGTATTGGCATCAGATTATTATAGGGAAGAGGATTACATACGTAGTTATGAAGAGTTTTTATCTTATACCTATGAAATGAGCGAGGATAAAAAAAATGGAGATAGATTGTAACCGCTTGGATTATGGGTTTTTCCAGCACCAAAAAGAACTTGAGGAAAAGGCGATAGAGATACTGCGGTCAGGAAGATATATTTTGGGTGAGGAACTTGAAAGATTCGAAATGGAGTTTGCACAGTTTTTAGGCGTCAAATACTGTGTTGGCGTTGGAAATGGGCTGGATGCGCTGACAATGGCTTTTTATTTATTAGGAATTGGGCCGGGGGATGAAGTTTTGGTTCCGGGAAATACATTTATTGCCAGCGTGATGGGCATTACAAGAAATGGGGGCATACCTATTTTTGTAGAACCGGATGAATATTATAATATAGATGTTGATCAGATAGAAAGCCATATAACAAAAAATACAAAAGCTATTTTAGCCGTCCATTTATATGGGCAGCCAGCAAAAATGGATTCGCTGATGGAATTAGCGAAAAATTATGGATTGAAGGTAGTGGAAGATTGTGCCCAATCTCATGGGGCAGATTATATGGGAAAAAAGACAGGTTCATTTGGGCATATTAGCTGCTTTTCCTTTTATCCAACTAAAAATCTGGGAGGATTTGGGGATGGCGGCGCATTGGCTACTGATTTATGCGAAATTTCAGAGGCAGCGAAGTGTTACAGGAATTACGGAAGCAAGATTAAATATTATAATGAGGTGGTTGGAATAAATTCCAGATTGGATGAAATTCAGGCTGGACTATTGAGGATAAAGCTGTCATATCTGGAAACGCTCATTAAAAGGAGAAGGGATATATGCAAAAGATATTCAGAAAAAATTAAAAATGATAGAATTAAATTACCTCTTATCCAGAAAGAAGCGGAGCCCGTCTGGCATCAATATGTTATACGGACATGCCAGCGCGAATGTTTGATTGATTTTTTAAAAAGGAATGGAATACAGACTTTGGTACATTACCCGATACCCCCTCATTTATCGGAAGCTTATTCTTATTTAGGAATAAAAGAAGGACAACTTCCAATTACAGAACAGTATGCTAGACAGGTCCTTTCGTTACCTTTATATGACGGGATGTCAGATGAAGAAGTGGAATATGTCATACAGGTAATAAACCGATACTAATGTTAGGCATATATAGTGGTAATACGCTTTAAAAGGCTTTTGAAGAGGATTATAATCATGAAAAAAAAAGAACAGGCAATTATTTTAACTGGAATTACAAGCTTGTTGATTTTAGGCGAATTTATTAAAAAAAAGGCAAGGACTTATAGAGAACTGTTTTATAAGGAACAGGAATTTTTTCAATTAATGCAGCATTGGTTTGCGGCTAAACAGCAAGGAAATTCTATCGTACAGTACTTTGAAAAGTATAATTTTAATTCTATTGCAATTTATGGTATGGGCGCTTTGGGCGAAATTTTGTTGAATGAGTTGAGGGATACGGATATAAAAGTTGTATATGGAATCGATAAAAATGCATCCTGTATTACGAGAGATATTGAGATGAAAGGAATAGGAGAGATTGTGTCTGGCGTTGATGCTATCGTTGTTACTCCGGTTTCTTATTTTGATTCAATTGAGAAGGTTCTGAAAGCCAGGGTTAGTTGTCCGATTTTATCTCTGGCGGACATTTTGTGTGAATTGTAGTCTGCTATTTGCTGTGGGAGGAAATGAAGGTGTCTAAAATTATTATAGGCGGAGCGGGAGGCGCTCCTTCAGAAAATGTTATTAAATCAATATGCCAGGAGCCGGAGGAAGTGGTTGGGGTCGGCAGTGAGCCGTATGATTTGATGTTGTCAGCCGCAAAACGAAAATATCAGATTCCTTATGCTGGAGAAGAGGGCTATAAAGAGAAACTGTTTCATGTCTTTGAAAAGGAGCGGCCGGATTTTATCCATTTCCAAAATGATATTGAGATATGGGAGATATCTAAAATTAGAGATGATATTTCAAATATGGGAATAAAAGTTTATATGCCATCTCATGAAACGATAGAAAATTGTGTCAATAAATCTAAATCTTATGAAATATGGGTAAAGTCGGGATTACGTTTGCCGAAGTCTATGTTGGTTCATACAGAAAAAGATTTAAAAAAGGCATTTGACAGTTTGGGGAATAATGATGGTTCCATATGGCTGCGGGCAACTGTTGGAGGTGGAGGAAAAGGAGCTCTGCCTACGAATGACTATGAATTCGCAAAAAAATGGATTGATAGATTTCAGGGCTGGGGTAACTTTATGGCTGCGGAGTTACTAACATCAGATACGGTTACTTGGAGTTCTATTTGGTTTGAGGGGGAATTGGTAGTGGCCCAGACAAGAAAACGCAGGCTTTGGAATTTCGGAAACAGAACCTTATCTGGAGTTACGGGTATAACGAAGGTGGGTGAAACGTATTCGAATATAATTGTAGACAGAGTAGCTGAAGATGCCATATTGTCAATTGATTCAAGGCCCCATGGTATATATGGAGTTGATATGACATATGACAAATCTGGTTTTCCCAATCCTACAGAAATAAATATTTCCCGTTTTTTTACAACTATTTATTTTTTTACAGAGGCAGGGTTGAATATGCCTAAAATTTACAAAGATATAGCGTTATATAAAAAATTCCCTTGTTTAGAAAAAAAGAAGAATCCATTGCCTGATGGCCTTTTGTGGCTTAGAGGGATGGATAGAGAACCGATATTAACGACTGAAATTCAAATTAAGCAATTAATTAACAGGGTGTAGATTATGTATGACTATATTTTTTTAGATTTAGACGGTACGATATTAGAAGGAAAATACAAGCATTATAAATGTTATACAGATACTGTGAATATATTGGAAGGAATTCCTTTAGATATTAATATCTATTGGGAAATGAAAAGGAAAAGGGTTAGTCTTGATAAGATATTAGAGTATTCCGACCTTAGAGGTGATAAGGAAACATTTTTAAAAATTTGGAAACAAAGAATAGAAAAAGCCGAATATTTAATGTTAGATTACCTCAAACCAAATATTGAAGTAACACTATCCAGATTGAAAAAAGATACAAAAAAGTTATGGTTGGTAACGAATAGGTTTGAGGAATCTTCTTTGGATAGGCAGTTGGAGAAATTTGGAATTAAGCATAACTTTGATAAAATAATTTGTACAAAGTCATCAGAAGTAGATTCGAAATTTCAAATATTATCTAAATTAGAGTACAATAAAGCAATTTTGATAGGGGATACAGAGGCGGATAGGAGAACAGCAGAAATGTTGAACATTGAGTTTGTTGGAATATCGAATGGCCTGCGCACACCAGATGTTTTTAACGGTACCGATTCATATGAAGAATTATATCTGGTAAAGTTAGGGGGAGGTTTGGATGAATAATTTTAAATTATTGGATTGTACGTTACGTGATGGTGGGAGAGGATTTGGGAATTCCTGGGGGGATGAAGTTATAAAATGTATATCAAATTCATTAGTAAATGCAGGAATTGATATAGTTGAAATAGGCTTTTTGTGGTATATTGCTGACGGGGTATTCAGGGTTAATACTACGCTGTTTCGGGAAATGGAGGAGATGGCTCCGTTTTTAAACAAAAATGGGTATTATGTAGCATATCTGGAATTTGTATTATTTAAAAGGCAGAATCATACAATACCCTTAAGGCGTTCTGATATGATACAGGGAATCCGATTAGGAATATTGAAAGAAGAATTAGAGGAAGCAATCCCGACAATGCTTTTGATAAAGGAGAATGGATTTGACCTTTATGTCCAGGCTATTAATATAATGGCATATTCAGATGAAGAATTAATGAGTTATATCAACGTAATGAATGAAATACATCCATTTGCCGTGTCGGTTGTGGATACATACGGAGATATGGAGGATGGGCCATTTCTTGATATTTTTAAAAAGATAGAATCAGGTTTGGATGAAGGGATTGCAATTGACTTCCATGGACACAATAATAAAGGGAAAACATTACATTTTGCAGAACTGCTTATTGCCATGTTTGGCGAATCCCAACGCACGGTTATACTGGATGCCACGCTAGGAGGAATAGGGATGGGCGCGGGGAATCTTTGTACAGAGGAGGCTTCGGAATTATTAATGAAAAGGGGCTATCCCTATGATATAGAAATGTTATGTGCTTTAACAGATAGATATGTTAAGATATTTAAGTCCAAGTTTTCCTGGTCAGGTAATCATTTAACGGCTGCTATTGCAGATCGTTGGATAGCATCCCTGGTAATTAGTAATTTGCTAAATTATTATGGCAATTTAACAGCCGAAGAGAGGCGTTTATTTTATTACATGTGTCCAATGAATGGTGACATTAACAAATTAGATGATGTATATCGCATGGTACATTCTTATGATAAAGAGAATAGTAGGAATAACCTTGAATTCCTGTCGGAGATATTCAATGGAAAAGATATTTTTATTATTGCTGGGGGGTCAAGCGTATCAGGGTATATTAACGAAATAAAGAAAATGATATTTGATGAATCAGTGATGGTATTTATGAATGGGCACTATGCAGGAGATTTTACAGATTATTCAATAAGAAGCTATGCTTTCTTAAATAGCCCGATGCATTTAAATAAAGTGAAGAATAATATGAATATACCTAAAATTATTCTTAGCCGGACAGATTGGGATATTAAGGAAGACACAGCAGATATTATAGAAGTTAATTTGAAGGATATTGTATACAAAGAAAGAATATTGGCAAATGATACGGTTATTTTATTTTTAAATCTTTTGTTTGTATTAAAAGATAAATACCAGATTAATTTCAGTGTTAATATTGCAGGTTTTGATGGGACTTATGCAACAGAACGCGAATGCTATATTTATAGGAAAATAGTAGATGAATTTTCAAGATATTATAAAATCCGATTTTTGACCAACAGCAGATTTGGAGCGGAATAAAAGAGGTAGAGAATGTTAGTATCAGATTATATAATTGATTTTTTAGCATCTGTAGGTATAAAGCATATCTTTGGGTATCAGGGGGGCTCTGTGACACATTTAATAGATTCAGTTGCGAGAAATCCTAATATAAACTATATTCAGAATTATCATGAACAGGCCTCTGCATTATGCGCAGACGCATATGCAAGGGTATCTAATGAGGGGGTAGGAGCGGCAATCGCATCCAACGGACCAGGAGCAACTAACTTGATAACGGGAATTGCTGATGCATTTTGCGATTCGATACCGGTGATTTTTATTACCGGACAAGTTTGTACATATGCTATGCGTAAGACTGAAAAGATTCGTCAGGAAAGTTTTCAGGAAATTAGTATTACTAAAATTGTGAATAGCATCACCAAGTATGCCACTATTATTATGAAGCCAGAAGATATAGCCTATGAATTGGAAAAAGCCTTTTTCTTGTCAACTCATGGACGGCCGGGACCGGTTCTGATTGATGTACCTGTTGATGTACAGGGAATGGAAGTTGAAACAGATGTGATAAGGCACTATAAACATATTGAAGATGAGGGATTTAATGGTGCTATTGATATAAAGATAGGTATAGTAAGGACGATAGAATGCTTAAAGACAGCAAAAAGACCGGTTGTGTTAGCAGGAGGAGGTATATCCGGGAGAGAAACCATATGTATATTTCGCGAGTTAATATCATTATTAAAGATTCCAACCGTTGTTACTCTGATGGGATTAGATGTGTTGAGCCATAAAGATGATTTTTTTTACGGTTTTATAGGGGTTTATGGAAATAGGTTTGCCAATTTGGCGGTACAAAATGCGGATGTTATTTTAGTGCTGGGATCCCGCCTGGATACCCGGCAAACTGGAAAGTGCTATAGGGAATTTGCAAAACATGCACGAATTGTACATATTGATATTGATAAAAATGAGATAAATCATAAGGTGAAAAGTGATATTTCCATATGCTGTGATTTAAAAGCATTCATGCATTGTTTTATTCGTGAAATTAAAAATTCGGTTATGTTTCCTGATTATCAGGGATGGCTTAAATTGCTTCAAACTTGGAAAGAGAAATACTCAGAGCAGAATTTGAATGGAGAGGGGATTTCTCCCAATTGGTTTATTGGTCAAGTTGGAAAACTTGTAGAGGATAATACAATATTTACTGCAGATGTAGGACAGAACCAGATGTGGGTAGCTCAATCTCTCCGTTTAAATGTGAATAAATTCCGTATATTAAATTCAGGTGGGCTTGGCGCGATGGGGTTTTCGCTGCCTGCCGGTATTGGGGCTTACTTTAGCGGATTGTTTTCAAAAGTCATTTGCTTTACTGGTGATGGCGGAGTGCAGATGAACCTACAGGAACTCTGCCTAATTGGAAGTAGGAAAATACCTGCAAAAATAATATTAATGAATAACTTTTCGTTAGGTCTAATACGTGATATCCATCAAAAGTATTATGGTAGGCGGTATATAGGTTCAGTTGAAGGTTTTTATCAACCCCAATTTAAATATATTGCAAGGGCATATAATCTTGGGTATTTCGAAGTAGCCAAATATGAAGATATAGGTCGCTTATCTGCTATTATAAAAGACGATAAGCCATATATTATTAATTGTCTGTTATCTCAAGACACAACTGTCAGGCCAGAACTTTTAGGTAAGGATAGGTTGGACAATCAGATACCGTACCTGTCTATTGCTGAAATGGAAAATATTAAACAGGAGCTGGAAGGCAGCTTTGGAGGTATTTATGAATCACAGATGTAAAATATGTGGGAACATAGATGGAAATATCATCTACAATGTAAAAGAAAGAATATTAAATAAGGGGGATGTATTCGCATATTTGCATTGTGCACATTGCGGTACCTTAATGTTGAACGAGCCGATAGAGGATATGTCAAGGTGGTATGCTCCTGATTATAATCCGTTTATAAAGAGGAGGCAACGGGAAAAGGAAACTGGGATACGGCTTCGTAATAAATTGTTGGTTGAATTGATTATTCATATGAAAGGAAAAAGATTTTTTAAATATATAGTCAGGCTGGAAAATTTAGATATACAGTTTAAACGTCTATATGGTTTATTTTTATCAAAAAAGGCAGAAATATTGGATGTTGGATGCGCTACAGGCGGGTGGTTGTATTCTTTATATGATATGGGGTGGAAACATGTAACTGGTATTGATTTATATTGTCCGGAGATAGCTTCATGTGACAGGAAGTGGAAATTTATTTCCGGAGATATATTTTCAATTCATAACCAGGTTTATGACTGTATCACCTTTAATCATTCATTTGAGCATATGGAGAATCCATTAGAAGTACTGCGGAAAGTATATAGTTTGTTATCAGATAGAGGTGTTTGTATAATATCAATTCCGTTGTGTGGTGGGATCTCGTGGAAGCTGTTTGGATTAGACTATTGTCAAATCGACGCTCCGAGACACTGGTATTTGTATACCCCTCAAAGCATGAAGCATTTATGCGATAGCGCTGGATTGGTATTGGAGCAGATATATTATGATTCCAAGGGGGGAATTTTGCATATAAGTGATGGCTACAAAAAAACAGAGAAGTCCCATGCGGAATTATGCAATTTTTATCCACGGAGTAGAAAAATAAAATATGATAAGATTGCGGAAAAAGCGAATGATGAAGGGAATGGGGATGAGGCGGTATTTGTTATCAAAAAGGGTACCCTGCGTTATAAACGGTAATGTCTACGCTGCGGATGAGGTTTCTGGTTTAGCGTGTTTATTATCAATAACGGAATGGAGATTGACGTGAAAGTAGAAAAAGAAAATACGAGTTTAAAACGCCAAAAGGTCTTTTTGCTGAATACTCATTTGTATGGATTGATGAACGAAGCTGAATTGCATATTCAAAGATTGTGTATAATATTGGATATTTTTGAAGATAAAAAAGATGTTATTTTATTATGGAGACCACATCCTTTAAGTTTAGAAACCATTTATTCTCTGAATTATCAAATAGAAAATAAATATCAACAGATTTTGAGGCGTTTCGCCAATATGGATAATGGAATCTATGATAATACCCCTAATATCAATCAGGCCTTTCAAACTTCTGATGCATATATAGGAGATTGTACAAGTTCGTTGACATCTCTTTATGGTTATACTCAAAAGCCGATATATCCATTAACAACAATTCAAAAGATAGAGTTTGTACAAACAATTGCAGGCGTTCAAATAGAAAAATATTTTTATTTTAGTGGTTATAATATAAATGGCTTTTTTAGGTATGATTTCCTGACTAAAGAAATTTTGTTTTTGAAAACCTTTAGCAAAGAGACTTCGGTGGCAGTAGGAATTCACAGATGTGCGGTAGCATATGAAAAGGACTGCTGGTTTATTCCTCAAGGTGGTAATTATATATCAAAGATAAATGTTGAAACATTAGAAATATCATATTTGGAAATACCTGAAGAATGCCAAATTATGAATACGTTATTTAAATTTTATACAGCGATTAAACAGGGGAAATATGCCTGGGTTATTCCAGCATATGCGGCTTCAGTATTAAGAATTGACTTGGAAGAGGAAATTGTTCAGTGCTTTTCTTGTTGGCCAGACTCTTTTAAATGGGATTTTAAACGTCACAATTTTGCAGGTGCCACACTGAGGGGAAAAGAAATATGGCTTAATCCATATGAAGCACAATGCATCGTAAAAATAGATACGGATACTGGAACCATGTCAGCATATTCTTGGGAATACCCAGTAGCCTCTTTCTCATCTATAGAATTTGATGGAGAATGGATGTGGTTTACGCCATATAATTATCATAAAGTATTGAAATGGAATCCAATAAGTAATGAAAAGGTAGAATTGGATTTTTTGGAATTAGAGTTGAAACATGGAAAGTATTTTTATGATTCGTATTTTTATAATGGATATGTTTGGATGATTCCAGGAGCGTCTGAATATATTTTAAAAATCAAGACGGATTCAAATGAACTCACTAAGCTAGCTTCTTATCCTCAAGAGTTATTGATTATAAAGAACAATGCTAATCAGTCAAGTTTTTGTGATGTGATAAAATTAAGTCAAAAAAAAATATTAATAACGTCTCCAAGAACAAATGGAGAGCTTGTCCTGGATACCGAAACAGATGATATGTTCTATCTGAGTTTAGATTTATCAGATTTGCAGAAGCGTTTGCTGCAGAATGCAGAATTGGAGTTATTTAAGGATTGTCTTCAGGACTTTGTAAGAGATGTTTGTGAAGATAATGTTAAGGAGGATAAAACGATTAATATTTTAAACGATGATAAACAATATTTTAATTGTGGGAGGAATGTGTGGAAGATGATAAAAGAACGTAAACTATAATTTTGAATGTGTGAAGAAAAGTCTGAAAATACGATTTTCTATGATAATAACTGGGCTGAAAGTTCCTTTTGGGATGTTCAGCCCTTGTTTTATTTATAACATAAACGATTCAATATCAGGAGGAGTATTTTTACCTAATAGAATTTCCCGACATATGTGTGCTGCAACAGAAAAACTGTCTTTGTATTCATGTTTTCTATCTTTCTTTTCTATCTACGTGCTAGATAATCAGTTCAGAAAAGTCATACATTATTAATCTGGCATAGATTTCCTGAAGTATATACTCCACCTTTTTCGAGTGAAAATGCAACAGACCAATTGTATACTTTAAATCCCGAAATAATGTTTCTATCCGCCCATCTTTTATCCCGTCAAGATCATCCCTCTATGTGATACTCCTTCATCTTCCTCCAAAGAGTGGACCGGCTCATGCCCAGCATGGCAGCTGTCTGCCCCTTGTTGAAGCGGCAGGAGGACAGGGCCTCCATGATTTGGCGTCTCTCCGTGGAGGCATCTGTGGCAGCCGTGACAAGGGAGGCCGTGCCTGAGGCGGGTGTGCCAGGTGAGGCCGTGGCAGGAAAGGCCAGTCTGGCACATTCAATGTCAATGCGGCCGTCGCTGCATAACACGGCCATGCGCTCGCAGATATTGAATAAATGGCGTATGTTGCCGGTCCAGTCTGACTGACACAGGAACTGGATGACTTCAGGCTCCGTGATGATGCCGGGGAAGTTCCTGTTCATGTATCTGGAAACCAGAAGGGGGATGTCTTCCCTGTGCTGGTTCAGGGGCGGTATGTTTATCCTCAGAACATCCAGCCGGTAGAATAAATCCTCACGGAACTGGTTGTTTCGGACCAGGCTTTCCAGGTTCTGATTGGTGGCGGCAATGATGCGGATATCCACATGGATGACTGAATCACCGCCCACCCTCATGATTTCACGTTCCTGAAGCACCCTCAGGAGCTTGGCCTGAAGGGGCAGGGGGATCTCGCCGATTTCATCCAGGAAGATGGTGCCTGTGTGGGCCAGCTCGAACAATCCTGCCTTTCCGTTTTTGCGGGCTCCGGTAAACGCTCCCGTGACATAACCAAAGAGTTCGCTTTCAAGCAGGGTATCCGGAATGGCCGCGCAGTTTACGGCCACAAAAGGGCAGAGGCTGCGGCTGCTGGAATTGTGGATGCTTTGCGCCAGCACTTCCTTGCCGGTCCCGCTTTCCCCAATAAGGAGTATATTGGAATTGGTCTGGCTGTATTTCCTGGCGGTGCGGATCACGGATGCCATTGCAGGGGCGGTCCCCACCATGTCCTCAAAGGTGAGTTTCGCTACAAGGCCTTTGTCATATATCTGTTTGCGTATATCGCCTTCCAGGGACTGGATCTCATTGACCAGCTGGATGTTTACAATGGAACCGGATAAGAAGGCCTGGGTCCTTACAAAGGTTTTGCTGATGCTCAGCAGGGTGCGGTTATGCTGGAGTATTTTATTGGTGTACTCGTTGTTGTCGGATAATATGTTTTTCAGCTCCAGGGGAAAGGGGAAATCGATGATGCGTTTCCCGATGCAGCTGCTGTCCAGGCCGAAGACGGACTGGGCTTTTTTATTGACCGTGGTCACACGCCTGGAAGGATCGATGAAGATGATGCCGTCGTGGGAGATATCCAGTATGGTCTGAAGGCGCATGGATTTCTCCTGCTCCTTGCGGAAGATGAGCAGGGACCGTTTGGCAGAGGACAGGGCGTCCCAGAACGCTTCCTTGCTTGTTTCAATCAGCATGTTGGGGATATGTACCATCTGTGCGTACCGGCAGGTGTTCAGGCCTCCGATGATGACCTCACATCCTTCGCGGACAGCCTGGTCCACCAGGGCCTCGTTGTTCCAGTTGGGGGAGAGCAGGTATGTCTGGATGGGGGCGTCGCACAGGTCGGCTAATCCCGTAATGCCTGCCAGCATGTTTCCGGCAGCGATGATCCCAATCTGTTTCTGCCCGTAGAGCTGCGTGCATTTGCGGATGGTCCGAAGGATATCTGCTGTGGGGACCGATATGCGGACCACGGGGATGTCGCCCGGAAGGTTGGCCAGTATCTGGGCCAGAAGGCCGCGGGTCAGGATGATGTCGGCGTCAATCTGTACGTGTCCGGTATCGGAATTGTTCATGATGATTTCGTCCATGACATAGGTTTCGGAGTCCTCCTGTTCATGAAACTGGTTGTGCTGGCTTAATATCTGGGCGGCATCTGCTATGAAGTTTTCACAGGGCACCACAAGGGCTATTTTTACCATGATTTCCTGTTCCTTTCCGGAAAGCGGTTATGCTCCCATCTGTTTTTTACCATGATACCACATTTTCCGGAGGAATGAAACGAAATATTTTATATGAAAGAAAATGTTGCAACATTATGGAGGATATGGATGGCAGTGCCCAAGGGGGAGGGAGGGTAAGATATGGGATTAGTGCCAAAAGTAAAGGGGCTTTTTTGTACAGGTTATATAAATAAGATTGGTTTTTGTCCCGGTTCAGGGATTGGCATGGAAATTGCTCCATATAAAGGCAGAAGCCAGGTCAGACATCGGTGCCTGTATCTGGCCGGTAAGAATCAGGAGGATGATGAAAATGCTGAGAAGAGGAGAAGCTTTCCGCAACCGGGCAAAACGGCTGCTGGCGGAGAAAAAGAAGCTGTCGGCCGCATGGCTTCAGGCAGCCAGTCCCATTACTGCCGAAATCATGGCAAAGGCCGGGTTCGACATATTGATGGTGGATATGGAACATGGGCCAGGGGACATAATGAACCTTATAAGCCAGATGCAGGCCATTTCCCATTATGAGGCAGTGCCCTTTGTAAGGGCCCCGTGGAATGATTTTGTGACAATTAAGCGGATATTGGATGCAGGCGTAAGCGGCATACTGGTTCCTTATGTAAACAATGCTGAGGAGGCAGCAAGGGCAGTGAGCGCATGCAAGTATCCCCTGGAGGGAATCAGGGGGATTGCCCCCAGCCCAAGGGCGGGAGGATATGGCATGAACCAGAGGGATTATCTGGATTATGCCAATGAGGAACTGGATGTGCTTGTGGCCGTGGAAACCAAAACAGCGGTGGACCATATTGAGGAGATCGTGGGTACCAATGGACTGGACGGTATTTTCATCGGCCCCATGGATCTGGCTACTTCCTTTGGACATTTCTGCAATCCGGGGGACAGGGAGGTGCAGGAGGCAATCCGCAGGGTGGAAGCGGTTGTGCTCAAATCCGATAAGTTCCTTGCAACCGTGGCAGGAAGCTTTGAGCAGGCCAGGGAACTGTATGAAAAAGGATATAGCATGGTAGTCATGATGTCTGATACCACTACCCTGGGCAAGATGGCAATGGAACAGACGGACCGGTTCAGGGAAGCGTATCCGCAGCGGTAAACAGGAATTGATCATAAATCACAAGGAATAAATCACAAGGAGAAGGAGATTGAGACTATGAAGAAAAAAATCGTGGCAGTCACATTGGCAGCAGCCATGGCAATATCCATGGCAGGATGCGCGGGGAACGGACCTGCAAAGGCAACATCCGCAGAAACAGCGGCAGGAACCGGGGCAGGGGAAAAAGCAGATCCAGCCAGTGAGAACAAGGAAGCAGAAGGAACCGGCAGCCCAAAGGAGGAAGGCGGGACCGCAGCCCGGGCGGATTTCCCTAAAAAGCCCATTCAGATCATATGCCCTGTAAAGGCGGGAGGGGACACGGATTACAATACCCGCGTCATTGCACAGTATCTTTCAAAATACCTGGGTGTGAATGTTGTGGTGACCAATGTGGAGGGCGGTGCAACCATCCTTGGCATGCAGCAGGTCCTGGACAGTGAGCCGGATGGGTATACCATGGTCATTAACGGGCTGGATGCGTATATCCCTAACATGATGGGGACAACGGATATTGTGATTGACAGCTTTAAGACCGTAGGGATTCCGCTGTTTGACAATACAACGGTCCTGGTTGCCAATAAGGCTTCTGGTTATGAGGACATCAAGGACTTGGTGGAACGCACCCAGGCAGCCCCGGGCACCATTGAGTATGGCATGAAGATCGGCGCCGCCAACCAGGTATACGGCATTGCCATGAACACGGAGTGGGATGCAAAATTCAAACCCATGGACGTTGGGAACAATGCAGCCAAGATGACAGCCCTTTTAGGACAGCAGACAGATACGGCGGTCCTGGCTTATGCACTGGCAAAGGATTATTTTGCAACAGGGGAATTCCAGGCGCTCTGCCTGCTGGGAAGTGAAAAGAATGAACTGCTTTCGGACGTGCCCCTGCCATCCGAATATGGGTTAAAGGATATTGACTGCAGCAAATGGTTCTGGCTGGGCGTACACCCGGATACCCCGGATGAAATCGTGGATATCCTGTCAGATGCCCTGGAGCAGGTGACAAAGGACCAGGATTTTGTAAAGACAATGGAAGAGAATTACCTGACGGTCAAATACATTGCCAAGAAGGACGCCCAGGAGTATGCTGATAAATTCTATGAGGAAACACTGGTGCCCTATAAGGACGAGTTCCTGGCAACCAGCAGCAAATAGGTCTGGGAAGGAGGCAAAATGTCACATAACAAAAAGGAAATACTATCAGGCGTGATATTTTTTCTCATTGCAGTTGCTTTGTATGCAGGTTCTTATGCCATTGTTGTCACCACCAATGACGCCATGGGGCCCCAGTTTTTCCCCAGGACCGTGGCTGTCCTCATGGGACTTCTGGCCGTGGTACAGGTGGCGGGAGGCCTGAAAAAGGAGAAGAAGGAACATGGGGATGGGGAAAAGGGGGGCATAAGCATAAGGGCGGCAGCCACCATGGCAATCCTGTTTGCCTATGCCCTGCTGGTACAGACAGTGGGCTTCATCATCATGACTGCCTTCTATCTGATGGTGCAGATCCTGCTGCTTCTGCCTGAAAAAAGTTTGAAGTCCAGGAAGGGAATCCTGATAACAGCGGCCTTGTCAATCGTGGCGCCTATATTTATCTACCAGCTGTTTTATCGTGCGTTCAGCATTTTCCTTCCCGCCGGATTATTAGGATAAGGAGGAGATTATGCAGCTTATTGAAGGATTTATGGCAGTGCTCCATCCCGCCACCTTGTTTCTCATTATCGGAGGCGTGGTTGCCGGGATTGTCTTTGGCGCCATACCGGGGTTATCGGCATTTACGGCGCTGGCATTGTTCCTGCCCATTACATTTGGCATGGAACCGGTTAACGGCATTGCATTTTTGATAGCTATCTATGTGGGCGGCCTTTCAGGGGGACTGATCTCAGCAATCCTGCTTGGGATTCCCGGAACACCCTCATCCATTGCCACCTGCTTTGACGGCTATCCCATGGCCCAGAGAGGGGAGGCAGGCAAGGCATTGGGGACCGCCATTGTTTTTTCATTCGTGGGCGGTATATTCAGCGCCCTGGTGCTGACCTATCTGGGGCCGGCCATTGCAGGGGTGGCGCTGAAGTTTGGGCCCTATGAGTATTTTGCGGTCATATTGTTTGCGCTTACCACCGTGTCGGGGCTTTCGGCAGGGAATATCAATAAAGGACTCCTGTCCTGTCTCCTTGGCATTGGGTTTTCCTTTGTGGGCATTGACCGCCTCAGTTCCTATACCAGGTACACGGGCGGTATATCCAGCCTGGCTGCTGGATTCAACCTGGTCCCGCTGCTCATCGGCACCTTTGCCGTATCCCAGATAATAGATACCGCTGCCAAGGGCCCCACGTCCATCCAGAGGGCGCCGGCTGCCAGAGTTAAGGGATTCGGGTTAAGCTTCAGGGAATTTGTATATCAGCTGAAAAATGCCATCCCGGCAGCTTTTATCGGCCTGGCAGTGGGGATACTTCCGGGAATCGGAGGGAATGCCTCCAATCTCCTGGCTTACGCGTTCTGTAAAAAACGTTCCAAATATCCGGAGAAATTCGGGACCGGGATAATGGACGGCATCGTGGCTTCGGAAACAGCCAACAATGCCACGATTGGAGGCGCCCTGATTGTCCTTCTGACCCTGGGCATTCCTGGGGATAACGCCACCTCCATGGTGCTGGCCGGATTCCAGATCCACAGCATCACCCCGGGCCCGCTGCTGTTTAAAACAAGCGCCGCCCTGGTCTATGCGCTCTTTGCGGCATTTATAATCGCAAACCTGGTGATGATGGTATCGGAACTTCTGGGGCTCCCGCTGTTTTCCAAGGTTTTAAGCATTCCGGGCTCCTATCTGCTGCCTGTGGTGATTGCATGCTGCTTTGTGGGTTCATTTTCAGCCAACAACCGTATTTTTGACATACTGGTCATGGTCATCTTCGGGCTGGTGGGGTATATCCTTAAGCGCTGGGAATACCCGCTGGCGCCCATGGTGGTGGGATTCATCCTGGCGCCCCTGCTGGAGGAAAATGTACGGCGCTCCCTGATGCGCACCGAGGGCAGTTTCCTTCCCATCCTGTCATCCCCCATTGCCCTGGTGTTCTTTATCCTGACAGCAGTCATGGTGGTGCTTTCCGTGCGCAGTGAGCTGAAGGAAAGGAAAAAGAAAAATCAGGAGACAGCCCCATAGAGGAGGAGACGGATATGGATAAGCAGTTATATTATGATGATTTACCCTGGAAGGATGGCCTGGATTCCCAGGCCATCCGGCTTTACTTAAAGGAAGAGGCAAAGAAGGACAGGCATAAAATCATTGTCCTGGATGACGACCCCACAGGGGTGCAGACCGTACATGATGTTCCTGTGTATACGGATTGGAGCCGGGACAGCATCCGCCAGGGATTCCTGGAACCGGGGAAAATGTTTTTCCTCCTGACCAATTCCAGAAGCTTCTGCCCGGACCGGACCCGGCAGGTGCACCGGGAAATCGGGCGGGAGCTGGCGTCGGCAGGGAAAGAACTGGGAATTGGGTTTGCGGTGGTAAGCAGGGGGGACTCTACCCTTAGGGGGCATTATCCCCTGGAAACCGAGGTGCTTAAGGAGACGCTGGAATCCTGTACCGGAGAGGAAATCCACGGGGAGGTGATCTGCCCGTTTTTCAGTGAAGGCGGCAGGTATACATACGGGAATGTGCATTATGTGAAAGAAGGGGATTGGCTGGTCCCGGCCGGCATGACGGAATTTGCAAAGGATAAGACCTTTGGTTACCAAGCCTCGGATTTAAGGGAATATATTGAGGAAAAAACCAAGGGCGCATACAAAAAAGAGGATGTGACCTGCATATCCGTGGCGCAGCTGCGGGCCATGGATTTAGACGGGGTGGAGCGGCAGCTGATGTCGGCGGCCGGTTTTGGGAAAATAGTGGTGAACGCCCTGACGCCGCTGGACCTGAAGGTGTTCTGCATTGCGCTTTACCGGGCAATGGGACGGGGAAAACGGTTCCTGTTCCGGACGGCGGCCGGTTTTTTAAAGGAGTTTGGGGCAGTGGAGGACCGGGGGATTCTTACCGGTGAAGAGGTCATGGGAAGCCGCAGCCGGTCAGGCGGCCTGATCCTGGTGGGGTCCCATACGCAGAAAACCACGGCGCAGCTGGAAGCGCTAAAGGAAGTGCCGGGAATCCGTCTGATTGAGTTTGACTCAGACAAGGTGACGGATGATGCCGCCATGGAAGAAGAGATTAATTCTGTCGTCAAACAGGAGGAGGCATACATCCGCCAGGGGATGACCGTTGCCGTGTATACCAAACGCCGCCTACTGTCCGTAAAAGGCGATACGCCGGAACAGGCGCTGGAACGTTCGGTCCGGATATCGGAGGCAGTACAGCAGCTGGCAGGCCGCTTAAGGACAGCTCCCGGGTTCATTGTTGCAAAGGGAGGTATTACCTCCAGCGATGTGGGCACAAAGGCCCTTCATGTGAAACGGGCCTGGGTCCAGGGGCAGATAGGGCCCGGCGTGCCTGTGTGGCGGACCGGGCCGGAAAGCAGGTTCCCGGGCATCCCCTATATTATTTTCCCGGGGAATGTGGGCGGGGATACCCTGCTGCGGGATGTGGTGAAGACCCTGATGGGATAGCGGAAGACGCCCCCCTATTCATCGTGTGAGGCTGACGGCGCCGGAGGCGCTGCCTCGGAAGGCGTGGCGGGCGCCAGGGGATCCTTTGTCTGGTAAAGACGCTTCCATTCCTTGGTGCCCTCCACTTTTACTGTCTCGCTGCGGTTCATGTTCAGGAACTTTACAAGTTCATAGCAGCTGACCCATATCTCATTGTTGCTCTCTTTCTGGGATTCGTCAAATATCAGCTCCAGCCCAAAGTGGAGATGGGGTTCGTCAATATTATTCGTATTCTCCGTCCTGCTGTATCCGGTACGTCCAAGATACCCCACCACATCCCCTGCCTGGACCACGGATCCTTCCTTAAGGCCTGACTGGTAGGGATAGTTCTTGCGCAGATGGGCATAATAGTAGTAGCGTTTGTGGTCAAAGCTGCGGATGCCCAGCCGCCAGCCGCCATACTGGTTCCAGCCCATGGCTTCCACGTAGCCGGATTCCACTGCAATCACAGGCGTGCCCACCTGCCCCATCATATCGTGTCCCAGGTGCTGGCGCTTGAAGCCATAGCTTCTGGATACCCCGAAATCATCAAAATCACTGTAGGGAAATCCCTTTGCAATGGGAGAAAATGCCTTTAGCCCGTACTTTGTCACCCAGACAGTGGCAGGGTCCCCGGGAGCGCCTCCCGCCACTCCTGAGGGGAGATAGGCCGCAGGCGCCTCGCTGGCCGGTATTTCGGCCTGGAACTGGCCCACCATGCCGTCTAACACGGCGCCGTAGGCTTCCCTGTAATAAGCGTAGTATTTCATGTCTTTTGTCAATTCTTCCATGGTGGTCTCACCGGTCTTCAGCTTCTCAGCCACAGCCCTCATATGCTCCGGCTTATATTTGCTGAAATCACCCCCGTACCTGGCGCCGAGATAAGCCAAAAGGTCCACCCAGTTCAGGTGCCTTTCCGCCTGGCAGGTATCCACATCATACCGGAAGGCCTGGTTCATGGCCTCCGCGGTCACATGGAACTCCACCCATTTAATGTACTCTTTTTTCTTTTCCTTCCCATTGTCCTGGCCGGGGGTGCCTGCGTCCTCCAGGGGATTGATATAACCTGCAAGCCTGGCAGCCTGGCTCATCACGGCCTGGCCTGAGTCTGTCCTGTACAGGAAGATGCTGAGACACAGCGCGCTGAGGGCTGTCATCTCCAGATAGATGACAGTCTTGGTACTGATATGTAAATGCTTCTTAAGCATGTCGATGAATTTCATGATATACCGCCTCCTGACAAGGGGCCCCATATAAAGGGCTTCTATGTTAATCTTATGATGGTCCGGGCTGGAATATGACCGTGGCCCCATATCCCGGCACGGCCGGCCCGACATGATATCCCGACCCGGCCGCTCCGACATGATATCCCGACGGCCGGCCCGACATGATTTCCGGACACACCCTGGCGCATGCAGGGGGCATATATGGATTGCCAATCAGGCATAAGGGCCGGTACAATGTTGTGGATTGGGTAAAAATCAGGGCCGGCACATGAAAAAAATATACAAAATGCATAATTGTTATTGAATAAAACCGCAAACTGTGCTAGAATCATGATTGAAAATGTGTAAGCGGTTACCTATTTACAGGAGCAAGTTGCCGAATTCGCCAAATTGATTGAAAATAGTCCCATAACTACCATTTTATTCAGGATAATCGCAGGAGGGGGACGATTTTCAACAGAAATGTGTAAGCGGTAACATATGTAAACGCTATCACAAAACAGGCCATAGTGATAGCTGTAAATATAAAATCCAGCAGAAGGGGGAGGGACTGATATGACAATATCCGATATTGCAAAGCTGTCAGGGGTTTCGGTTGCAACGGTATCACGTGTGATTAATAACAAAGGTTATGTGAAGGATGAAACCCGCAAAAAGATTGAAGCGGTAATAGAAGAGAATGGATACAGGCCAAACGCAGTGGCCAGAAGCCTGACGCGCAATGATACTTCCATGATTGCCGTGATTATGTCAAACAGGCTCAATCCGTTTTTTGCCAATGTGCTGGATGCCATAGAAGAACAGGCAGCCATGCAGGGATACAGCATCCTGTTTTTCAATACCTCCGAGGACAAGGAACGGGAGCGGAATGCGGTAGCCCAGGCCATGGAACACCGGGTGTCGGGAATCCTGCTGCTTCCGGTCATTGAACCGGATATCCGGACCGAGGAACTTCTGTGGAACGCGGAAGAGTCCGGGATCCCGGTGGTCCTGATTGACAGGGACTTCCAGGAGGGCGATTTTGATATTGTACTGATTGACAATAAAAAAGTAGTGTATGACGGCGTGGAACTGCTGATTGAATCAGGACACCGGGATATAGGGATCATCACCTGCCCGGAAGTGGTGAAAAAGGGCAGGACAAGGCTGGAGGGATACATACAGTGCCTGAAGGACCATGGACTGGAGATAAGGGACGAATATATCTACCCGGGTGATTTTGATGAGAAAAGCGGATACCAGGCATGCGAGGCCTTCCAGAGGCTTGACAATCCTCCCACGGCCGTGCTGGCAACCTGCAGTTCGTGCACCCTGGGCTGCATCCGCTTTATGAATGAGCATAACTTACTGCCCGGCAAGGATCTGGGGCTGGTGGGATTTGATGACATCTCCCTTCTCAATTCCATTGGATATGAGCTTACCGTGATGGACAGGCCCATGCAGGAGATGGGGGAGATTGCCTTCGGGCTTCTGACTGACCGCATGAAGGGACCGGCTGCTAAAAAGCGCCGCAGGGAAGTGATGCTGCGGACCAGGCTGATCATCCGCGGCAGTGAGAAGCGGCAGGGCGTCCAGGAGGCTGTACTTTAATTAGGAGGATTATTCATGACACAGGGAATCGAAGAAACCATCAAAGGCATATTATCAGATCCAAGGCTTACATATCCCCAGAGGCTGACGGCCCTGGCGCAGGCGGCCGAGAACACGCCGGATCCGGTGCCTCTTAGCAGGGAGGCACGGTGGTTTGCGGATAAGGGAATTATATTTGACATGGGGGAGGGCAATGCGCCTTACCGCCCAAGGTACGTGCTTCCTGACTATGATAAATTCATGAAGCAGGGCAGCAGGTTCCTGATGTTGGAACCGCCTGAGGACATATGGGACGCGGTTTCCAACCTTTTAATCCTTTACAGGCATGTGCCTTCCGTTATCGGGGGACCTGTGTACATCGGCCACATTGACAGGCTGCTGGAGCCTTTTGTAAGGGATGAGGAGGAGGCCAGACACGCCATCCGTATTTTCCTGACCCATGTGGACCGCACCATCAGCGATTCCTTCTGCCATGCGGATATCGGACCTTATGACACAAAGGCAGGAAGGCTTATATTGGAGCTGTCCGCGCAGATGCAGCGTCCGGTGCCCAACATGTCCCTGATTTATAATGGGCACACCACGGATGATTTTGCCTGCATGGCCATTGAGACAGGCCTTATTACTGCAAAGCCCAGCTTTGTCAACGATGCTATGTATACGGCTGACTGGGGGCCGGATTATGCGATTGTGAGCTGTTATAACGCCCTTCCCATCGGCGGGGGCGGCCTGACCCTTGGAAGGCTTAATATGAGGGCCCTTGGGGAGGCGGCAGTGGACAGGGAGCATTTCCTTAATGAACTGCTGCCGGCAGCAGTGGCTGCCCAGTGTGAGCAGATGGACAAACGGGATACATACATATTTGAGGAGGCGCGTTTCCTTGAGAATACCTTCCTCAGTCAGGAAGGCCTGATCCATAAAGACAGGTTCGTGGGCATGTTCGGGCTGGTGGGGCTGGCTGAGTGCGTGAACACGGTGCAAAAGCTTGATAAGCCTGAAGAACGCTACGGTCATGGCAGGGAGGCAGAGGACTTCGCGCTCATGGTCCTGGACCGGATCCATGACCAGGTGTCTGCCTATAAGCCCAGATACGGCAGTTTCGCAATGCACGGGCAGGTGGGGATTTCCACGGATACCGGGGTGACCCCCAACACCAGGATACCGGTGGGGGAGGAACCGGCCCTGCCGGAGCAGCTTCTGTTTACCGCCAGGACCCAGAAGCATTTTGCAGCTGGAATCGGGGAACTGTTTCCCTTTGAGGAAACCGCAAAGAAGAATCCCGGGGCGGTGCTGGATATCATAAAGGGAGCGTTCAAAGAAGGGATGCGGTATTTTTCATTTTACTCCAGCAATTCCGATGTGGTGCGCGTGACCGGTTATCTGGTGAAACGCTCGGACATGGAACAGTATGAGGCAGGAGAGGCCTGCCTGGGCAATTCCACTGTGCTGGGCAGCGGGGCCAGCAAAGGACTTCACATATTTGAGCGCAGTGTGAGGAAGGCATGAGCGGTCCGGCTGCGGATGCCATAAGAGGAAATAAAGAATCGAAGGAACCGGGGGTTTAACATGGGAAAAAAGATATTATACAGCTGTGACACAGGAATCGACGACGCGTTGGCCATTGCCTACCTTCTGGCGCAAAAGGAATGCGAGGTGGTGGGGATAACCGTATCCTACGGCATGGGGCATATCGGCAATGTGTACCGGAATACCATGGCAGTGCTTAAGCTGTTTGGCAGGGAGGATATCCCTGTGGTTATGGGAAGTGAGACACCCTTAAGCGGCATTCCCAATGATTACAGCGGCGGAAGCCGTTTTCACGGATGTGAGGGGCTTGGGGGCGTGCTGGGACCAAGCAGTCCTGAGGATCATTCCGGGGCAAAGCCCGGGGAAGCCACGGATTTCATCCTTGGCATGATTGAGCGGTACGGTCAGGAACTGTACTGGGTTACAAGCGGTCCTCTTACCGACATTGCCAGGGTGCTGAGGAAAGACAGCGCCACGGCGGTGAAAGCAGGGGCGGTCTATGTGATGGGAGGGGCCATCGCCTCCCCCGGGAATACAGGGACGTATACGGAAGCCCTCAGTGAGGCCAATGTGAGGCTGGACATCCCGGCCACGGCCGAGGTGCTGGATTCAAAGCTGCCGGTTGTGCTGGTGGGGCTGGATGTGACACGCAAGACATTGTTCAGCTTTGAGGACCATGAGCGCTGGCATGACATCGGAACTAAGAGCGCATTGTTCCTGTACGAGGCGCTGAAGCATTATCTGGGCGCTTACCAGAAGTTCCATCCGTATCTGGGCGGCTGCGGGCTTCATGACCCGCTGGCTGCGGTGGCTGCGGTCCATCCGGAGATCCTGACCACCATACCCATGCATATGATGTGCTTTACAGAGGGGCCACAGGCAGGCAAGACAACGGAGAACGTGCTGCGCTGTAATGATAGGAATTATGAGATGGAGGCTGCGCTCTTTGTGGACGTAGAGGCATTTTCCAGGGAATTCTTCGGGAAAGTGGAAGCGCTGCTGAGGGAACATTAGGGTGCGTATGGATTGTATCGAAAGAGGGAGAAGCGTGTATGGATCGTATCTATGTGGCTGGATTTGATGTGTTTTATCCGGACTGGAAAGAAAAACGGTATTTTGTGTACCAGGAGCTGTGCAGTAAATACGGATTCGAGATGCAGGCCCAGAAGGCTGCAGCGGATGAGGGAAAGACACTGGGGGAGCGGATATTCCTTAAGAATATCCATTACCTGGACAACTGTGAGTATGTGGTGGCCAACCTTAATACCTTCCGGGGAATGGAGCCGGACAGCGGGACCTGCTTTGAAATCGGATATGCCTATGCCCTTGGGAAAAAGATATATGGCTATCTGGATGACGGGCGGACCATGCTTGAAAAGGTGGGGGCCAGGGCAGACGCAAACGGATTTACGGTGGAGGATTTTGACCTGCCGGTGAACCTGATGCTTGGCTGCAGCATGACCGTGGTCACCGGTAATCTGGAGCACTGCCTGAGGGTAATCCGGGACCGGGAGGGACACCTGGCAAAAGTCCGGGACCAGGTGGTGCATCAGGGAAATCCGCGGGAGCGGGAAGAGGCGGAAAGGAGAAACTGATGGAACATTTGCTGGAAGTAAAGGACGTAACAAAGATTTATGAAGGCGGCGTGCTTGCCAACCACAATGTGAATTTCACGGTGGACGAGGGTGAGATCCATGCGCTGGTGGGGGAGAACGGGGCCGGTAAAAGCACGCTGATGAAAATGCTCTACGGCCTGGAGAGCATTACCTCCGGCCACATTTACATGAAGGGCCGGGAGCTGAAGCTGCAGTCCAGTAAAGAGGCGATTGAACACGGCATCGGCATGGTGCATCAGCACTTCATGCTGGTGGATTCCCTGACAGGGGCGGAGAACATGATGCTGGGACTGGATAAGACAGGTTTTGTATCCAACAAAAAACGGGACATCCAGATTACGGATGAGGTGGCAAAAAAGTATAACTTTGAGATTGACGCGTCCAGAAGGGTCAGGGATATGAGCGTGGGGATGAAGCAGAAGCTGGAAATCCTGAAAATCCTTTACCGCAGCGCCAAGCTGATCATCCTGGACGAACCCACCGCCGTGCTGACGCCCCAGGAGACAGAGGAGCTGTTTGAACGTCTGCTGGAACTGAAAAGCAGGGGCATGACCATTATTTTCATATCCCATAAGCTCAACGAGGTGAAGCGCATCAGCGACAGGATCACGGTCCTTAAGGGCGGGGTTACCAAGGGTACATATCTGACCAGGGATGTGTCGGAGGAAGACATATCCAACCTGATGGTTGGCCGGGAGATATCCTTTGAATATGATAAGGAAGATGTGAAGCCGGGGGAACCGGTATTAAAGGTGGAGAACCTGGTATATGTGGACAAGTTCAAGATCCCCAAGCTTTCAGGCGTCAGCCTTGAGGTGCACAAAGGGGAAATCGTGGGGATTGCCGGCGTGGAGGGCAATGGGCAGAGCGAACTGATTTCCATCATAACAGGCAATATGCGGGCCCTGGAGGGGAAGATATCCCTGAACGGCAGGGATATTACCCACGAATCCGTTACCAACATCCGTAAGAACGGCATGTCCCATGTGCCGGAGGACCGTATGATTGAAGGATGCGCCCCTGAGATGAGCCTTCAGGAAAACCTGATTGTCTCCAATATCGATACCTTTGCCAACAAGTTCGGCATGGTCCAGGCGGGCAGGGTAAAGGAACACTGCCAGGAACAGATTAAGGAGTTCATGGTCAAGACAAAGGATGAAAACCAGTCCATCGGAAGCCTGTCAGGCGGAAATATCCAGAAAGCCATCGTGGCAAGGGAATTTAAGGCGCCCAGCGACCTGCTGGTGCTGAACCAGCCAACCCGGGGCGTGGATGTGGGGGCCATCTCCTTCATCCATTCCAAGATTCTGGAAATGCGCAGCCACAACAAGGCCATCCTTTTATCATCGGCGGATTTAAATGAGCTGATTTCACTGAGTGACCGGATTCTTGTCATGCATAAGGGAAAGGTGGTGGGCGCCCTTAGCAACACGCCAAAGGTTACCGAGCAGGAGCTTGGGCTCTACATGCTTGGCCTCAAAAAGCAGGAGGGGTTGGGATAAATCATGGAGAATATAAAACCAAATAAAAAACGATTTGACATAATGGATTATTTCAGTGTCATGAGAATCGGCGCAGCCCTGCTGCTGTCCATCCTCATTGTATTTACCATCATCTTCTTTGTGAGCCAGACGCCTGGGCTTGCCATCCAGAAGCTGATGTTAGGGCCTCTGGAGACCAAGAGGAGTTTCTTTAACGTGGTGGTGCGGGCAATCCCCCTGGTGTTTACCGGACTGGGCCTGACCCTGTGCTTGAAGAGCGGTATTTTCAATATCAGCTCTGACGCGTCCTTTTACATGGGCGCTGTTGTTGCCAGCGCGATTGCCATTGCCTGCCCCCTCCCCAACGGCCTGCACCAGCTGGCCCTCATATCGGCGGCAGCCGTGGTGGGAGGCGTGATTTCCATGCTTCCTGTCATTGTGAATAAGTATACCAAGGTAAACCCGGTGGTGCTGGCCATCATGGCCAATTCCATCTTCTACTATTTCGGGCTTTCCATCATCAGCTCCTTTTTCCTTGAGAAAAGCGGAAGCTGGGGAAGCTACAAGTTCCCGGACCATGCAAAACTGGGAACCATGATCAAAGGCACCACCCTCCACTATGGTTTTGTCATTGTCATTGTGGTGACGCTGTTTGTCATCTTCCTGATGAACAAGACCTCTTTTGGATATAAGGTGCGTGTGACAGGAAGCAATCCTGCGTTTGCCAAGGCTTCCGGCATCAAGACGGGTTTTGTCATCCTGATGGCGCAGTTTATCGGCGGGGCCATTGCCGGCATGGGCGGGGCCATCGAGATTGTAGGCGTTTACAAACGGTTCCAGTGGCAGTCCCAGACAGCCTATGTGTGGGACGGACTCCTGATTTACATGCTTGCCAACGGCAACCCCACTTTCATACCCCTGACCGCATTCTTCATTGCGTATCTGAGGGTGGGTGCGGAAATCATGTCCAGGTCCACGGACCTTGACCCTGAGATCGTAACCTTCTTACAGGGAATCATCATCCTTCTGGTTGCATCCCAGCGGTTCCTGTACTTTATAAAGAAGCGGCATGACCAGAAAATGTCCCTTAGACAGGCAGAAGCAGAAGAAGGAGGTGCGGCAGCATGATGGAGTTCTTTTTATCACCAACATTCTGGAAAACAGTGCTGGCAAGTACAACACCGGTTATGCTTGCAACTCTTGCGGCTAATATGATGACAAAGTCGGGAATATTCAACCTGGCAATCGAGGGAACCATGCTGATCTGCGCGCTTACCGGCGTGATTGCCAGCGCGTTTACGCAGAACCTTTGGATCGGCTGCCTGACAGCCGTGGTCATGGGCGTGGTCATTTCCTTCATATTCGGGTATTTTGCCCTGGTCATGAAAGGCGCCATGAATGCCTGCGGTGTTGCGGTGAACCTGATAGCAACCGGCGGGACCGTGTTCGTGCTGGTCATGCTGACCGGCAGCAAGGCGAATTCCAGCGCCTTAAAGAGCCTTACCTTCCCGGTTGTGAATATACCAGTGCTTAAGGACATCCCTGTGCTGGGAACCATATTCTCAGGGCAGAACCTGGTCACCTACATCGCATGGGCCATTGTGGCAGTGACGGCGTGGATGCTCTATAAGACAAAGCTGGGCATCAATATCAGGGCCGTGGGCGAGAACCCGGCAGCTGCCAAGGCAGCGGGGCTGAGCGTGTTAAAGCACCAGTTTGCAGCCCTTGCCATCTGCGGCGTGTCCTGCGCCTTTGGGGGCATGTACCTTTCCATGGGCGCCCTGAAATCATTTACAACCGGAATGGTGGCGGGAAGGGGATACATGTCCCTTGCAATGGATGCAATGAGCCAGGGTAACCCCATCGTGGGCTGCTTAAGTTCCCTGCTTTATGGATTTTCCGATACCATCACCGTTTATTTACAGCTCTACAGTAAGATAGATTTGAAACTGATTGAAGCGTTCCCATACCTGTTCATCATTGTTGTGCTGGTAATCATCCAGTCCATCAGGAAGATGGTGGCGCGCAGAAAAGAAAAGCTTGCAAGCCTTGAGCAGTTACGCTCGCAACAGGCCGCATGATAAATAACAAGGAGGACAATGAAAATGGCACAGGAATATTATGATCCGTGGTCAAACACAAGAACAAAAAATGGTCTGGAGGCAGACCTGGTCATCTCGGCAATGCAGAAGTGCATCAGAAGGGCGGAGGAGGACACGGCCCTGCGCATGGCATATGAGCTCTATATCACATCCACATTCCATGAGGAGAAGATGTGGAACCGCCTGCTGGTGATTTCCGTGGAGGATGTGGGCTTTGGCGACACCCAGGCGCCGGTATTTGTAAAGACCATGTATGACCTGCACAAGGAGTATCCATACATGGACGGCGACAGGCCGATCTTTTTCATGCATGCAATCCGCTACATGTGCAGGTGCCAGAAGGAGCGCTCCACCGACCATATCAAGAATATCATCATGAGAGAATTTGCGGACGGATACGTTCCTGAGATTCCGGAGTATGCAATCGACATGCATACCATTAAGGGAAGGGCAATGGGAAGGGATGTCTTCTATTTCCTGGATGAGGCCAGCAAGGTACAGCCCCTCTGGGATGAGTATGATGATTCCTACCGTTTAAAGCTTTATGAGATGTGCAAGAAAGAAGCAGAACAGAAAAAGGAGGACAAGTAATTATGAAGAACTGGAAGAGGATTGCAGCACTGGCAATGTCAGCCGTAATGGTGGGCGGAATGCTCACGGGCTGCGGCGGAGGCGGCGGCTCCACAGAGGCGGCCAAGGATAATGCGCCAAAGGCAGAGGCTGGCGCGGAGGCCGGCAAGGACGAAGGGGGAGCGTCAGCTGACAGCGGGGAGAAGAAACAGGTTTATGTATTCATCCGCGACAGGGGCGACCTGTCTTACTGGGACAGCATGGCGGCCGGCGGCGACCGTTCAGTGACGGATTATGCGGACAGGGCGGATGTGCATGTGGTGGAGACCACCGCCGACCTTCAGGCAAACCTGCAGGCCATGTACGAGGCTGCCGACAAGGGCGCTGACCTGATCATCACTGCTTCTGACTTCAAGGACAACCTGGTTGAGGTTGCCAATGAGTATCCTGACATTGCATTTACCATTATCAGCGAGGATGTCATTGACCAGTGTGAGAACAACAATGCATACGGCGTTGACTTTGCCACAAGCCAGGCAGCTTTCCTGGGCGGCATTGCCGCGGCTGATATTGCTGCCAACGGCGCTGAGGGCATGGACCCAACCAATGTAATCGGATTCATCGGCGGTATGGACGAGTCCCTGGTCATCCAGGAATTCCTGTGGGGTTATATCCAGGGCGCGAAGTATTATAATCCTGACGTTAAGATTGTCTACAATTACGTAGGCGCATGGAACGATCCTGATACGGCCAAGACACAGGCCATGACCCAGTACAATGACGCTGGCGCGGATGTAATCTTTGCATGTGCAGGCGGTTCCGGCAACGGTGTCCATAATGCGGCGGAAGAAGCGCAGAAATTCGTGATTGGCGTGGACAGCGACCAGTCCCTGCAGTACGTGGATGACAAGGCCATCCAGGAGAAATTTGCCACATCCGTCATCAAGGAAGTGGGCAATGCCGTATACAATGTAATCGGCCAGTACCTGGACAACGGCACACTGCCATTTGGCGAGTATGAAATCCTGGGCCTGTCCGACGGCGCCGTAGGCATCGTGGAAGGCGACCAGTTAAACGGACTTCTGTCAGATGAGGGCAAGGCAAAATTAGAGGAAGCAAAGGCCGGGATCATAGATGGCTCCATCGAGGTTAAGAGCGCCATCGGCAAGGGACAGGATGAGGTAAAGGCATTTATAAATGAGAACTGCCAGTAATGGCTGGGTTTGAGGGGGCTTCGGCCCTCTCTTTTTTTGACCCGGTCCGCGCGGTTGGGATAAGGCGGATGGCATAAATGGAAATCTTCCGTGGTTTCAGCTGATAATGGATTGAAGCCAGGGATACTTCATGCTAAAATACCAGTAGACATGCCCTGGTACGCCCAGGGAATCATCCACATCCAGAGAGGAGAAACTATATTTATGGAGAATTTTGAATTTTTCACACCAACCAGAATGATTTTTGGAAAAGACACCCATCTGCAGGTTGGGACAATTGTAAAGGAATATGGTTTTAAGAAGGTGCTGGTACACTTCGGTGGGGCCAGCGCCAGGAAAACGGGGCTGTTAGACACGGTCCTGGATGCCCTTAAGGCCCAGGGAATCAGCTGTGTGACCCTGGGAGGGGTACAGGCCAACCCAACCTTATCCATGGCCAGGCAGGGCATTGAGCTGTGCCTGAAGGAAGAGGTGGATTTTGTGCTGGCCGTGGGCGGAGGAAGCGTGATTGATTCAGCCAAATGCATTGCAGACGGAGCCGGTAACCCTGAGGCGGATGTGTGGAGCTACTTTACCCAGGGCGGGGCTCCTAAAAAGGCATTGCCTGTGGGGGTCATCCTTACCCTTTCCGCCTCAGGCAGCGAGATGAGCGCTTCCTGTGTCATCACCAATGAGGAGAACGGCTTTAAGAGAGGCTTTAACAGCGTCACCCACCGCCCCCTGTTTGCCATCTGCAACCCGGAGCTGACCTACAGTGTGAACCGGTTCCAGACCGGCTGCGGCACCGTGGACATCATGATGCATACCCTGGAACGGTATTTCAGCCCTACAAAGGACACCGTGCTTACAGACCGCATTGCCGAGGGGATTTTAAAGTCCACGGTGGAAGCCGGGAAAACAGCTGACAGGGAGCCGGACAACTATGAAGCCAGGGCAACCCTTATGTGGGCGGGAAGCCTGTCCCACAACGGGCTCACCAGTGCCGGCAGGACCTTCATGATGCAGGTTCACCAGATGGAGCATGAGCTTTCCGGCATGTACCCCCGTATTGCCCACGGAGCAGGCCTTTCCGCCCTGTGGCCGTCCTGGGCCAGGTATGTGTGTCCCAGGGATGTGGAACGTTTTGCCAGGTACGCGGTAAATGTATGGAACCTGGACATGGACTTTGAGAATCCCATGAATACGGCCCTGGCCGGCATCCAGGCAACAGAGGACTTTTTCAAAAGCCTGGACATGCCCACATCCTTAAAGGAGCTGGACGTGGAAGCGGACCGCATCCCGGAGATGGCCGAGAAATGCACCAATATGGGCAAACGCACCCTTCCCGGTATTGTTGAGCTGGGCAAGGAGGAGATGATGGAAATCTACAGGATGGCCATGGGGGTATAGGAAGCAGTCCCTGTGCTACCTGGAAACACACCCGCCCTTTTTCCTCACGGCCTTTGTAATGGGAAGCCCGGTCCCATAATCCAGCTGCCTTGGCTCATACTCCTCATTTTCCCGCTGGCGGGTCATCAGGCGGCTGTCCCAGGTCCTGTATTCCCTGATTCTGTTCCAGGGGCGGTCCTCCCAGTAATATCCCCGGAAGGGGTCCCTGGTGTCATACATATTGTCCAGAAGGGCCTGATGCAGCCTCTCCCTGTGGGTGCGGAGGGAGGGGTCCTGGATCAGGTTTTCCATTTCCTGGGGATCTTCCCGGAGGTCGTAGAATTCATCCGTCCCCATCAGGTTGATGACCAGCTTGAAACGCCCGTCATAAGCGCACCGTATTGGCTGGTAGCCCCCAAAGCCGTCATGGTCCACCTCATAGCGGCCAAATTCCATGAACACATAATCATTGGTCCGCTGTCCGGTGAGCAGCTCCTGGTAGATGCTGCCGCCCTCAAAGGTCTTTGCCTTTGGGATGCCGAATACATCAAAGATGGTAGGGGCCAGGTTGATATGGGATACGGGATGGGGGTCAGCCAGTCCCTTTCCAAAGCCTTTTATGATCAGGGGGATATGGGTAATCTCCTCGTACATGGCCGGGCCTTTCTGGGTCAGGGAATGGGAGTAGAGCATGTCCCCGTGGTCCGAGGTATAGATCACAACCGCGTCCTCTGCATATGTGTCAATGGCATCCAGCACCCGTCCGATCTCATGGTCCACAAAGGTATTGCAGCCCAGGTAGTATTTGAAATTCATGGAAAAGCCAGGGCGGGTGGCGGCCATATAGTCATCCCCTGCCCACAGCCTGTGATGCTCCGGCTTGTTTTCCAGGGTGTCAAGAAGATTGGCCTTGCGGTGGAATTCGTGGTTTTCATATGGCTCCCAGAACCGCCTTGGGCAGAGGAAGGGGCCGTGGGGTTCATCGTAGGATACCACCAGGAGGTAGTCCTGGTCCCTGTTGCTGTGGTTTTTCAGGAAATCAATGGCCCGGTCGGAACAGCGGTGCCCATAGGTGAATTCCTCCCTGATGTCGTATTTTTCCATGCTCTCTGTCTGGCGGGACAGGTAACGCTCCTCCGGGGTCAGTTCATCCAGGTAATTGCGCATATCATACCAGTAATCAGGATCCCAGCCGTCAGCGCAGCGGCCAAGGCCAAAGTAGTCGCCGCCGTCCAGATGCCATTTACCGATATAGGCTGCGTGGACTCCGTGGTCCGTGAGGCGGCGTCCTATGTTCTGCACATTGTCGGAGAGGCCCATGCAGTTGGACCACCCTGCGCAGGAATGGGGATAGCTTCCGGTAAAGATGGCGGAGCGGGCAGGCTGGCACACGGGCTGGGTGGTGTAGGCCTGGTCAAAGCGGATGCCTTCCCCTGCCAGCCGGTCCAGGTTGGGGGTGCGCATGTCCCCTGCCCCGTAGCAGCCCAGCATATCGGTGCGCTGGGTATCTGTCATGATCAGAATTACTTTCTTGTTCATATAATAACCTTCCTTTTGTCTGTTTTCGTTTAGCTGGGGCTGCCTGGCTGTCATTCCCGGCCGGGCCTTCCTATCTGCCTTCCTCCCATTTTGGGCAATGTTCGTATTCCCTTGGGGACATGCCGGTCACCTTTTTAAAAACCTTGCTGAAATAATATGCATTTTCAAATCCCAGCATGTCCGCCACCTCGTAAATCAGGTACTGGTGGGAATCAATGAGCTGTTTCGCATGTTCAATCTTCACCTGGGCAATGTAATCCGACACGGTCATGTCCATGAATCTGCTGAAGGTGGTGCTCAGATGCCCGGAGCTGATTTTCAGATGTTCTGCAATATCGGACAGGGTCAGTTTTTCCGCGTAATGTGCATCCACATACTGCCTGGTGAGGTACACCAGCTTGTCGGAGCGGTTTTCCCTGCGTTCAGGAAGGAGGTTGCACAGTTTTTGGCAGAAACTGTCCAGCCACGTAAGGATGTCCTCCAGGCTGCCAAGGTGGTCCAGATACTGTGCAATGTCCATGGTGCAGGGAAATATATGGGTGTAGGACTCCCCCTCTGCCTGGAAAAGGCTGTAAAGGTAGGTGTACAGGTTGATACAGGCGCTTACGGCCTGGGATTTGTCCGGCTTATACTGGGCAAACAGGGACAGGAGCTGGCTGAAGATTTCCCGGAGCTGGGCGCTGTCGTTGAGGCTGATGGCGGAGGACAGGGGACGCTTCAGGAAATTGATGTTAAAATCCCGTTTGGCAGGCCCGCTGTTGGTCTGTCCCTTGTAAAATACCACCGGGGTCTGGGAATTATAATAGTAATGCTCCCTGGCGGTACGGGCCTGGGCAAGGGCCAGGGGCAGCCCTGCGATGCTTTCAGCCTGCGGGCTGAGACCGAACACGGCGGTGAGCCCAAAGTAGGTTTTCAATGCCCCGTTCACCTTGAGGCAGAAGTCCTGGACGGACTTTGTGTCAGAGGTATTTTCCTTGGAAGAGACAATGAGCACAAGGGTGTCCTTTTCCGTTTCCAGTATGGTGCAGGCTTTAAAATAGCGGGAAATGATCCCGGACAGTATGTCCATGAGCTGCTGCCGGATGAAGAGGAAATCGTAAGTTCCCCCTCCCTGCGCGAATTGTATGGTATCAGGCACCATGGTAAAGAGGATGATGAAGGGCCTGGTGTAACGCCCTATCAGGCCCTCCGGCATGTGCCCCGGGCCGGCTTTCCGGGGCAGCAGGAGATGTTTGAAATAATCCGTATCCAGCTGCTTTGCATTGTCCTTAATTAAAAGGTCGTACAGTTCCCGGTTGCGGTGGCTCTCCCGCAGGCCGCATTCCTCCTTGGCCCGTTTTAGGGCGGAGATAAGGGAATCCGGGGACAGGTCCAGCTTTACCAGATAGTCCACGGCCCCCAGGCGTACCGCCTGCCTGGCCAGATGGAATTCCTCCAGGTTGGTAAGCACGATGAAGGAAAATTCCATCCCCTCCTCCCTGCATCTGCCAATGAGCTCCAGCCCGTCCATCACAGGCATGCGGATATCCGTGATAACGATATCGGGCTGGGTTTCACGGATCAGCTCCAGGGCATTGGGGCCGTTGGTGGCCTTTCCCACAAGGGTGCAGCCCAGGCTTTCCCATTGGATCAGGGACGCTATCCCGGCCAGTATTAAAGGCTCGTCATCTACCAATATGATCCGGTACATATGAATCCTCCTTTTTACCTGTCCAAATCAAATTCCAGCGGAAGGGCAATGGTAACAGTGGTATATTGCCCGGGCCGGCTTTCAATGGTCAGTCCGTATTCCTCCCCATAAACCAGCTTCAGCCTGCGGTCCACATTGGGAAGCCCGATGCCGCTCATATAGTGCCTGCCCACCCGGGAGGTGTCGGACAGCAGTTCCTGTATGCCCTCCTCGGATATGCCCACCCCGTTGTCCGTGATTGTAATGTAAAGCACATCCTGCCTGGAATAGGCATGTATTTTAATCAGCCCCGGATTCCCGCTTGGCTCAATGCCGGAGAAGATGGCGTTTTCCACAAGGGGCTGAAGGGTGAGCTTGATGATCCCGGCCTGGTAGAGCATGGGGTCATCCACCTGGATTTCCAGGTCAAACAGTTCGATATACCTGATTTTTTCTATGGTCACATAATTGTCAAGGAAATCCAGTTCCTGGCCCAGGGTGACCTTTTCATTAAAGCCCTTTGCCATGTTCTTGAGCAGGGCTGACAGGGCGGTGACCACCTGGACAATGCCTGAATTGTGCTGCATGGTGGCAATCCATTTGATGGAATCCAGTGTATTGTATAGGAAATGTGGATTGATTTGGGCCTGGAGCATCTGGATTTCCAAATCTTTTTTTTCTTTTTCCCCCTGGATACGGGTTTCAATCAAATCATTGATGTGTCCGGACATCTCATTGATCTGTTTGCCAATCATTCCTATTTCATCATCGGACTCAATGGAAGGGTTCCTTGAAAAGTCCCCAGAGGAAATGCTGCCTAAGTGCCCCAGGAGCCGGCTGATGGGCGCCGTAAGGTATCTGGTGAACAGCAGGGACAAAAGCAGGCCGATGGCCAGGCAGAATATGAATACAATGGCAATGGTGCTTTGGATTACGCCCTGGTCCAGGGGCATATCCTTTATGGGAACCACCTCACAGACCGTAAGGCCGCTTACCGGGAGCTTTTCCCAGGCAATCACGCTGTCAAGACCGTTAAAATCGGTCCTTTGGCTGCCGGTCCCGGGCCGTCCGTCCAGCATTTGGGCCAGGAGCCGGGGGTCCGTGCCCTGGGTGTTGCGGCCAGCCACAAGATCCCCCTCAGAGGTCAGGACCATTATGGTCCTGTTGTCAGGAACCACATCCAGCGCGTCCCGGAACAGCTTGGGGGATACGGCCAGGAAAACCCAGGCATCCCGGCTGGCAGTCCTGGGGGAATAGCGCAGGGGACGGATCAGGGGAAGGATGCTTGGCTCCGTGGACACCCCCAGGGAAAATGGGTTGGACTCCAGGGTGAGGAAATATTCATTCATGGATTTGTCCAGATGATCCTGAAACCACGGCGCCTGGATGATGCGCTCCACATCGTCCGTGCTTCCGTGGGAGGTTCCCGCCTGGAGCAGGGGACTTCCCTTGCTGTATACGGTAAGCTTGTAAATGTACTGGCTGTAGCCGGAAATGGCGCAGAAATCCCTCAGTACATTGGCTGCGTGGATCCCGGTTTTCTTGTCCGCCTCCTGGGGGGAGGTATGGAAGGAAGCCGTGAGGAACAGGGATTTGCGTTCCGCACAGTTCTGCACAATATTAATCATCTCCTCGCAGGCAACGCCCAGGCGCGCGGACAGGGAGCTCAGCCGGCTGGCTGCATTGGCTGTTTCATTATGTATCACATCCCTTTTGTAGGATGTATAATTGTATAAGCTGATGGATGCTGCAATGCAGATTATAATCAGAAGATTGCACCATATGATCCGTCTGCGGAATGTGGTTGGCATGTTTTTTTCCATTTTCCATCCCCTCCTCAACGGTATCATACACAAAAAGCAGCAAGTTTACAACACGGAAATACCCGCAATATATAAAATGTAATACAATATGAAAATAATATATCTTTTTGTTTTTGGGGTATTTCCGCCACATAAGAATTGTAACAGAAACCAGAAAATCCTTGATTTTTAATTGGGATGGGATATGGTAAGCTGGATTCACAAGTACAGGGATGGGATAGACAACCCTGATTAAATCGGGAGGTAACCATGAAGAAGAAACAGTTGATAGCAGCAGCAATGGCAGCCGTAATGGCGGCAGGAGCCCTTACGGCCTGCGGTTCAGGCAGCAAGGAAACAGGAAGCGCAGGGGAAATCGGTAAGGAATCCGCGGCCAAGACAGGGGAGGGAAAGGCGGTCCTGTCCGTAACCACCTGGGACAATGAATCCACACCCCAGTTTTCTGCCATCATTGATGCTTACGAGGCCAAGAACCCGGATGTGGAGATAAAGGTGATTGACACCTCTGCGGATGAGTATAACAATTCCGTGGGAATCAGCCTTTCTGCCGCACAGCCGGACCCGGACGTCATATGGGTTAAGGATATGGGAGCCCTGCTGCAGATGGCGGATAAGGAACAGCTCCTTCCCCTGGATGACTTTATTAAGAAGGACAACCTGGACCTGTCCGTGTATAAGGGAGCTGCTGAACAGCTTCGTTACAATGACATTTCCTACTCCCTCCCATACAGGAATGACTGGTATGTACTCTATTACAACAAGGACCTGTTTGATGCGGCAGGCGTGGAGTACCCGTCCAATGACATGACCTGGGATGAATACTATGACCTGGCTGCCAGGCTTACAAGCGGGGAGGGCGGCAGCAAGGTTTACGGCTCCCATCACCACACATGGCAGGCCCTTGTAACCAACTGGGCGGTCCAGGACGGAAAGCATACCGTGGTTGAAACAGATTATGATTTCCTGAAGCCCTGGTATGAGAACACCTTAAAGCTTCAGGATAACGGATACATACAGGATTATTCCACCCTTAAGACAGCCAACATACACTATATCTCTGTGTTCAAGAACCAGCAGTGCGCCATGATGCCCATGGGAACCTGGTTCATTGCCACCATGATGCAGTCACAGGCAGAAGGGGAGACGGATTTCAGATGGGGCGTGGCCGCCATCCCCCATCCCTCTGACACGGAAGCCGGCTATACGGTCGGCGCCCTTACCCCCATTACCATCAGCAGATTCAGCGACCAGCCTGAGCTGGCCTGGGATTTCGTCAAGTTTGCAGCATCAGAGGAAGCGGCTGAAATCCTGGCCCGGCAGGGTGTGTTTACAGGAATACAGACAGAAGCTTCCCTGGAAGCAATTGCATCCGCGGAGTTTTTCCCGGAGGGGGAGGGCAATGTGGAGGCCCTGAACTACAGCCACTACGTATTTGACCGTCCCCTGGATTCCAAGATAGAGGAAATCCGCACCGTGCTCAATGAAGTGCATGAGATGATCATGATCCATGGGTATTCGGTGGATGACGGAATCAATGAATTAAAAGAGCGCGTGGCAGAGATAAAGGGCTGGTAACAGCCGGCAAAGGGGGACCGGAGGGTCCCCTTTCCAAGGAGGATGGATATGAGTAAAGAAAAGACGAAAGGTTTGACATCCAGCCGGAAACGGGCTATCAGGGCCAATCTCACCGGGTATGCATTCATCATGCCTAATCTGATTGGGTATACGGTATTTGTTTTCATACCTGTAATATTTTCCTTTGTCATGAGTGTCATGAGCTGGGACGGTTCCACACGCCCCATGGAGTTTGTGGGACTCCAGAACTTTGTGGATATTTTTTGGGACAGGGTGTTTCGGGGCTCCCTGGTGCATACACTCAGCTACGCCCTTATGACCGTGCTGCCAACCCTGGTCCTGGCCCTTTTGCTGGCCGTGCTGCTGAACAGCAAAATCAAGGGGGTTGCAATATTCCGCACCGCATTCTACTTTCCTTATATTGCATCCATCGTGGCGGTGGGCGCTGTGTGGAACATGCTGTTCCAGCCTGACTTCGGCCCGGTAAACGAATTCCTTAAGTTTATCGGCATTGCCAACCCGCCCAGGTGGGTGGTGGACAAGGACTGGGCCATGGTGGCGGTGTCCCTGGTCAGTATATGGAAATACATGGGTTACTATATGATCGTGTACCTGGCAGCCCTCCAGGGAATCTCCAATTCCCTTTATGAGGCAGCGGGGATTGACGGGGCCAACGGCTGGCAGAAGCTGGTGTACGTAACGATCCCCATGCTCACCCCCACTACTTTCTTTGTGATGATCATGCTGACCATACAGTGCTTTAAGGTATTTGACCTTGTGTACGTAATGACAGGAGGCGGCCCGGGCAATGCCACCAAGACCCTGGTAAACTTTATCTATGAAAAGGCATTTACTACCTGGGAGTTCGGCCCTGCCAGCGCTGCTGCCATCATACTGTTTGTGATTGTACTGATTATCACCCTGATTCAGTTCCGGGGTGAGAAGAAGTGGTCAAAGGACCTGTAAGGAGGGGGAAAACGTGGAAAAGAAAAAGAAACTGACAAAAATCGTATTGTACGCCCTTCTGATTGCATTGTCATTGTTCATGCTGGTGCCCTTTTACTGGATGGTGATATCATCCCTGAAGCTGAACAAGGACGTGTTCTCAATTCCCATGAGGTGGTGGCCTGAAACCATGCATCCTGAGAACTACAGCGTGATATGGAAAAAGCTTCCCCTGGTCACCTTTTTTGCCAATACCACGAAGCTTACGGTGTGCACCACCATCATCCAGCTGTGCACCAGCTGTTTTGCGGCCTACGGCTTCACCAAGTGCAGGTTCAAGGGCAGGGACACGCTGTTCCTTATGTATGTGACCACCATTGCGGTGCCGTGGCAGGTATATATGGTTCCCCAGTTCATCATGGTATCAAAAATGGGGCTTAACGACACCCACCTGGGGCTGATCCTCATGCAGGCTTTCTCAGCCTTCGGCGTGTTCCTCATACGCCAGTTTTATATCAGTATACCGGATGAGCTGTGTGAGGCGGCCAGGATAGACGGGCTTAACGAGTTCGGCATTTTCAGAAGGATCATATTCCCTCTTGGAAAGCCTGCCATGGCCACCCTTACCATTTTCACCTTTACCAATGTGTGGAACGATTTCATGGGGCCGTTGATTTACCTCAAGACAAAGGAACTGAAAACAGTGCAGCTTGGAATCCGTATGTTTATCTCACAGTACGGCGCCGACTATGCATGGATCATGGCTGCCTCGGTCTGTTCCCTGATTCCGGTTGTGATTGTATTCTTAAGCTGTCAGAGGTTCTTCGTGGAAGGCGTTGCCGCCAGCGGCATTAAGGGATAAGAAAGGATTGGGAATAAAGAATATGCAGACATTTGAACATCTGAAACAGTATCCGGGCCTGGACCAAAAGGGCGCAGCGGCGGCCATTGACAGCGCGGTAAGGATTGTGAAAGCCAATTTAGGGCAGTTTACGGATCATTTCCAGTCCTCCAACAGCTTTGGCGGGTTTTATGAGCCAACGGAGAACGTGGAATGGACCACGGGATTCTGGACCGGCGTAATCTGGCTGGCCTACGAGCATACAGGGGATGAGGGATTTTTAAAAGCAGGGGAAGTGCAGGTAGAAAGCTTCCTTGAGCGGATAAAGAACAAGACGGACGTAAACCATCACGACATGGGCTTCCTGTTCAGCCTGTCCTGTGTGGCTGCCTATAAGCTTACAGGCAGCCTCCACGCAAAGGAAGCCGCCATCCTGGCAGCAGACCATCTGGCTGGACGCTACAGGCAAAAGGGACAGTTCCTCCAGGCATGGGGGAATCCGGGCCAGGCCTCGGAATACAGGCTGATCATTGACTGCCTGCTGAACCTGCCGATCCTTTACTGGGCCACTGAGGTTACAGGGGATGATTCCTACGCCATGAAGGCCAGGAACCATATAAAGACAGCCATGAAATGCATCCTGAGGCCGGATGATTCCACCTACCATACCTATTTCATTGACATGGAAACAGGGGAACCCACTTACGGGGTCACCCACCAGGGCAACAGGAACGGCTCGGCCTGGGCCAGGGGACAGGCATGGGGCATCTACGGCATTGCCCTCAGTTACCGGTATTTAAAGGACAGCTCCTACATTGACCTGTTCTGCCGTGTGACGGATTATTTCATAGGGCATCTGCCGGAGGACCTGGTGCCTTACTGGGATTTTGACTTTGACACAGGCAGCAGCGAGCCAAGGGATTCCTCTGCATCAGCCATTGCGGTGTGCGGCATCATGGAGATGGCGCGGTATCTGGACAGGGAACGGGCGGACAGATACATGGATGCAGCCCTCAGGATGCTCAGGGCCCTTATAGACCACTGCGCCAACCAGGATTACAGCAAATCCAACGGCCTTCTCCTTCACGGCACCTATGCAAGGGATTCCAAGGAAAACACCTGCACGGACAGGGGCGTGGATGAATGCAATACATGGGGTGATTATTTCTACATGGAAGCATTGACAAGGATGACGGGGAACTGGGAGCCTTACTGGTAAATACATAAAGGACGGACAAAAACCCCGGCCATCCGGTTTTTTACGGAGGCCGGGGTTTTAACCCATGAACAGAAAGGAATCGAAATCTATGAAGACAAATCTGCTGTACATATTTGCTGACCAATGGAGATACCAGGCCCTTGGCGTGACGGGCCAGGACCAGGTAATCACCCCGGCCATGGACTCCTTTGCAGGGGAAGGGCAGGTGTTTACCAATGCCTACAGCACCTTTCCCCTCTGCACCCCGCACAGGGGCTGCCTGATGACCGGAAAGTATCCGCTGTCCATTGGCCTTTGGACCAACTGCAAGACGGGGCTGGAGGAGAAAATCATGTTAAAGCCCCAGGAGACCTGTATCGGAAATGTATTAAAGGACAATGGCTACCGCACGGCCTATATAGGCAAATGGCATCTGGACGCCCCGGAGCAGAATTTCCAGGAGGATCCCCTGTCCGGGGCAAGGGACTGGGATGCCTACACGCCCCCGGGGGAACGCAGGCAGGGGTTTGATTACTGGCTGTCCTACGGGGCCTGTGACAACCATCTGGATCCCCATTACTGGATGGACGGTCCGGAGCAGATACGGCCGGGCAGATGGTCCCCGGAGTTTGAGACAGACAAGGCAATTGAGTATATGGAAACACATGGGGGCGGGGAGGATCCCTTTGCGCTGTTCCTTTCCTACAATCCGCCCCATCTCCCCTATGAGCTGGTGCCTGACCGGTATTATGACAGGTTCCGGAATCTGGAAATCAATTGGAGGCCCAATGTGCCAAAATCCATGAGGACGCCTGAGATGGAGGTCATTGCCCGGCAGTATTTTGCGGCGGTGAATGGGATTGACCGGCAGTTCGGCAGGATCATGGAGTATCTGAGGACCCGGGGCATGGAGGAGGATACCCTGGTGGTGCTCTCCGCAGACCATGGGGAGATGATGGGCTCCCACGGGCTTATGAGCAAGAATGTGTGGTTTGAGGAATCCCTCCACATCCCCCTGATCCTGCGCCAGAAGGGGCGGATTGCTCCCGGGGAGAATCCGGTCATCTTTGCCAGCCCGGACCATATGCCCACCCTCCTGGAGCTGCTGGGGCTTGCGGTGCCCGGAACCTGCCAGGGGGTAAGCCATAAAAACAGCGCCCTTGGACAGGAGGAGGACAGCCCCGGGTCCATGTTTATCTGCTCTTATCCCGGCGGGGAGGAGATGGTGGCGGCCTTCACCCAAAAGGGGCTGAACCACAAGTCCTATGGATGGAGGGGCATAAGGACGCCCCGGTATACCTATGTGGTCTCCAACGGGTACGCACCTGGCGGCCGGCAGACAGAGCTGCTTTACGACCAGGAAAAGGATCCCTGGCAGATAAGCCCCCGCCTCATAGAGGCCGGATGCCGGACGCCTGAGATTCTTGGCTTCAGGAAATGTTTAAAGGGGTATCTGGAAATGATTCAGGATCCATTCCTCTGGGATAAGGACAGGCAGCCGGTTTAAGGGCTGCCTGTCATGCGGAGGGGAGGATGGAAGGGCTGCCTGGTTCCTCCAGGCGGTTTAAACATTGGCAGCTGCCTGGCCGGCAGCTTCCCTTACCATCCGTTCCATGTGGCACCATTTCTGTTCCATGTCAGATACCAGCTTAAACTGGGACCTGGCCCGTTCCAGGTTATGGTGCTCCCTGTGTATTTTAAAGTAGGTGTCCCCCTCCAGATAGTCGGTGAGGAACCGCATGCCGCATTCCAGGGTCATAAGCTTTGCGCCGGCAGGCAGGAGGGAGATTTCCGTTTCCGTGAGGCTGCCGCCGCAGCCCTCCAGGAAGCCCTTTGTGAACACCTGGAACAGGGGAAGGGAAAGGGACACCTTTGTCAGGTCTGTTTCGTCCTCCGCCCCTGTGTTGGCGCCGAACCGTATGGAATCCCCATAGTCAAAGACAGAAGCGCCGGGCATGATGGTATCCAGGTCAATGACGCACAGGGCCTGACCCGTGGCATCGTCAATCATGATGTTATTCAGCTTTGTGTCATTGTGGGTCACGCGGTAAGGGATGGAGCCGTTTTTCAGATGCTCCATGATCAGGGGGATTTCCAGGGCCCGGTCCATGACAAAGGAGATTTCCCGCTTTACATCCAAGGCCCGCCCCATGCGGTCCTGGCTGACGGCCCGTTTCAGGGTGTCAAGGCGCACCGGGGTGTTGTGGAAGTCGCGTATGGTCTCATGGAGTTCACTGACCGGATAACCGGCCAGCAGGCCCTGGAAATGGCCAAAGGCCCGGGCGCTCTGGTAAAAATCCTCCGGATTTTCCACGGTGTCATAGGTGGTGGCCCCTGATATGAAAAGGTACATCCTCCACCAGGACCCGATGGAATCCGTGTAGCACACATCGCCGGACCTGGTTTTTACAAGGGTCAGGGTTTCCCGGTCAGGATCCCCCTTCCGCTCCAGAATCCGGCTGCGCAGATAGGATGTGACGCCGGAGACGTTCTTTATCAGGCCCCGGGGATCCTGAAACACATGGGTGTTCATGCGCTGGAGGATGTATTTGTGCATTTCCTCCCCGTCCAGGCAGGTAAGGAGGAAGGTGTCGTTAATGTGGCCGTTGCCGTAGCGCTCACAGCCCACGGCCGCGCCTTTATGAAGAAAGGCCGTTATGGCCTCCCCTATGCCCGCACATGGGCCGGTTGCCAGTCTTTCGTAGTCCATTATCTGTCCTCCCATAATGTTTCAGGGTAAAGTCCCTGTTCCTTCATGGCCTTAATGGCCTTCATGACCTGTTCCTTGTCTTCCCTGTAGGTGACCCCGTACCAGTTATCCTGGGAGGTAAGCACCTGGACCCGGGCCTTATGCTCCTTTAACAGGCTGTCCACCACGGAGGGAAGGAAATATTCGCATTTCAGGGGATTTACCGGCAGGTTATCCTCAAGAAAGGCGGAAAAACGGGAATCCAGCTCCCTGAAAATACTGGGGGTAAAGCCCCACAGGTTCATGGATACAACCGTACCCCGGGAAAGGGGAACCCAGGCAGCGCCCCCATCCTCGGTATAGGCAGCCTGTCCGTCGCGGCTCTCAATCCTGGTGCGCTCATGGATGCCGGCCAGCAGTCCCTTTGAATCAACGGTACAGATCCCGCGGGCCACATGGCCATGGTCTGTGAGGGTTTTGTAAAGGTCATAACCCACCATGGTGTAGTGGTATACCTCATCATCCACCATGGAGGAAAGCTGTGCGTACATGGACCGGAAGGCGCTTTTCCCATAATAATCGTCTGCATTGATTACTGCAAAGGGAGCATCCAGCACAGGTTCGCAGCACAGGATGGCGTGGGCGGTGCCCCATGGCTTTTCCCTGCCCTGGGGTTTTTGGAAGCCCCTTGGAAGCTGGTCCAGCTCCTGGAACACATATCCGGTCTTAATATGCCTGGACATACGGTCACCGATCAGCTCCTTAAAGTCACTTTCAATTGCTTTTTTAATAATGAATATGACCTTCTCGAATCCGGCCTCAATTGCGTCATAGATGGAGAAGTCAATTATCAGGTTTCCATGGGCATCCACCGGGTCAATCTGCTTAAGTCCCCCGTACCTGCTTCCCATGCCAGCAGCCATAATTACCAATACCGGTTTTTTCTTCACTGTAGCACACTCCTTTGCGTTTTTGTCTGTTAAGGATATTATAAAAAAACCAGTGCAGGGTTGCCATGGAATATCAGCCGGATAAGTAGTAAAATCGGATGATCTGAAATGGAAATACCAATGGGAGGAGCACCCTTTGGGGAAGCAGCAATTCAAGAAGATAAGAAGAATCACCACTGAAAGAAGAGGAATGGCGGATGAAAGAAATGAAACTGACGGACATACTCAAAGAACTGCATACGGTATCCGGCTTCCGCATGAGCCTATACGATGCCTCGGGAAAACAGGTCTGCGTCTATCCCAGGGAATTAAATCCCTTCTGCACCATGGTACAGAAGAACAGGGAGGCCCTTGGGCAATGCAGGACATTTGACAGCGAGGCATTTGAACGGGCCAGGGAAACCGGGACAGTGTACATATACAAATGCCACTGCGGGCTTTGTGAAGCAGTGGCTCCCCTGTATGATTTCGGCATATTGTCTGGATTCCTGATGATGGGGCAGGTGACGGATACCGTCCGTCCGGGAAGGGGGGAGGCGGTGAGGCTTGCATCCCGCTATACAGGGGACGGGGAAATGCTGAAACGGGCAGCCCAGTCCATCCCTGTGAAATCAGAGGAGCAGATACGTTCCTGCGCAGCCATCATGGAGCTGTGCGCAGCCTATCTGTCCCTGTCCAACTATATACGCACGGACAGAAAGAACCTGGCCGACCATGTGTGCATGTACCTGGAGCAGCACATGGGGGAGGAAATAACCCTGGATTTATTGTGCAGGGAGTTTTACTGCAGCCGGGCAGCCCTCACAACTGCATTCAGGAAAAGCAGCGGAACCTCCATCATGGAATACCTCACCAGCCGCCGTATGGAGCGGGGCATGGAACTTTTAAGACGTACAGACAGGAAGGTGGGGGAAGTAGCGGTGGCATGCGGCTTTCCTGACCAGAATTACTTTTGTAAACGGTTCAAACAGTATTATGGGATATCCCCCAGCAGGATGCGGGAGTGCAACGCCCCTAAAGGGCTATGATTTCCCTGTCATCAGGAACCAGCAGGTTGCCTTTGTAATACTCACGGCCCTCCGCCGTATAAAGGGTCTTCCGTTCCTCCAGGTGCCTGTCCTCCGTGTGCCACAGCACCAGGTTGGGTATCCCCAGGTCCCGGGCCAGTTCGCAGGCTTCCTTTACCGTGCTGTGATGCTTTTCGTAGGGAGAAAAAACTTCACGGTCTTTATACAGGCAGAAAGCCTCGTGGAGAAGCCATGTGCTTCCCTCCACATAGGCCCGGCAGTCAGGATTATACGGCTCATCCCCTGCACAGGTGAACCTGCAACCATTCTTTAATACGGTGGTGAAGCCGAACTGTCTGGCCTTGGTTGACAGGATGTCAAAAAAGGTCACGTCATAGTCCAGGATATGTACGGTCTCCCCATCCTCCACCGGAACCAGGAAAATACGGCTTCCTATCATCTTGAAGAATTTACCCTGCATGGTCAGGCGGCATATGGTGGAGATGGTATCCGTCAGGCCCTGGTGGCAGTAGATTTGCAGCTCTCCCTGGTACGTGCCCTTTCTCATGGCGGTGGCAATCATCCGCACCATCCACACAATGCCCAGGATGTGGTCCGTGTGCTCATGGGTCACGAAAATGTTGTGGATATGGCATAAATCCACATCCATATCTTCCAGGACACGCAGGATGCCGTTGCCTCCCCCCGCGTCCACCATGAAATATTCATCCTCATCCCGGATTGCAAAGCAGGTGTTGTAGCAGCGGGTGGCCTGGGCATTCCCGGTTCCGAATACATACAATTTTTCCATAGATTCCCCTTTCCTTATAAAAAATTTAGATTTTCTTAAGCAATATCAGCCCTTTGTTCAGCTGGAAAAACTTTTCATTTAGTTAAGAATATGTTACTATAACTTTAAATAAAATGCAATTGTGATTGGGGAGAATATGACAATGAGGGATTTGGCATATTTACAGCTTCTGGCAAAGGAATACCCTACGGTAAAGGCGGCGACCAGTGAAATCGTGAACCTGATGGCAATCTGCAGCCTTCCAAAGGGAACGGAATACTTTTTCAGCGACCTGCACGGGGAGCATGAGGCGTTCATCCACCTCCTCCGTTCGTCCTCGGGCATTACCAGGGAGAAGATTAAGGATACCTTCGGACATCTGATCCCGGAAGAGGAACAGGTGCAGCTGGCCAATCTTATCTACTATCCGGAGCGGAATCTGGGAAGAATGATAAAACAGGGACATTTCACGGAGGACTGGCAGAAGATAACCATCTACCGCCTGGTCCAGGGCTGCAAGGAGGTATCCTCCAAATACACCCGCTCCAAGGTCCGCAAGAAAATGCCCAAGGAATTTGCCTACATTATTGATGAACTGCTGCACGTGGACTATAATGACGACAATAAGAAGCTATACTATAATGAAATCATCCATTCCATCATTGATAACGGTATTGCGGACAAGTTCATCATTGCGCTGTGTCATCTGATCCAGAACCTTACCATTGATAATCTGCATATTATTGGGGACATATATGACAGGGGCCCAAGGGCGGATATCATCATGAATGAGCTGATGTGTTTCCATGATGTGGACGTGCAGTGGGGGAACCATGATATTTCCTGGATGGGGGCCGCGGCAGGCAATCTGGCATGTATCTGCAATGTGCTGCGCATTGCAATCAGCTACAACAGTTTTGACGTACTGGAGGACGGCTACGGCATCAACCTGCGCCCCCTGTCCATGTTCGCGGCCAAGGTATACCAGGATGACCCCTGTACCAGGTTCATGCCCAAAATCCTGGACGAGAATATTTATGACGCAGTGGACCCCGGCCTGGCAGCCAAGATGCACAAGGCCATTGCTGTTATCCAGTTTAAGGTGGAGGGCGCCATGATACGGCGCCACCCGGAATATGAGATGGATGACCGTGTGATGCTGGCCAATGTGGACTATGAAAAAGGAACAGTGGACATTGACGGTAAGGCGTATCCCATGATGGATATGAACCTTCCCACCGTGAATCCAAAGAATCCCCTGGAACTGAGCCGTGGGGAAAAGGATCTGCTGCGGACCCTTCAGGCCTCCTTTATGCACAGCGGGCTTCTCCACCGGCATGTCCGTTTCCTATATTCCCATGGAGGCATGTATAAATGTTATAATTCCAATCTTCTGTACCATGGCTGTATTCCCATGAAGAAGGACGGTTCCTTTGACACCATAACCATTGACGGCATTTCCTATGGGGGAAAGTCCCTGATGGATTATTTTGACAGACAGATGCAGAACGCATACTTCATGCCCGAGGGGGCAGAGGGCAGGGAGAGGGCCGTGGATATGATGTGGTATCTCTGGTGCGGGGCCAAGTCGCCGGTGTTCGGCAAGGATAAGATGACCACGTTCGAACATTATTTCGTGGGGGACAAAGCCACCCACAAAGAGGTTATGAACCCATACTACCAGTTAAGTGTAAAAGAAGAATTCTGCAACAGGCTGCTGGAGGAATTCGGCCTTCCCGTGGATGGTTCCCATATCATCAACGGACATGTGCCTGTGAAATTAAAGGACGGCGAAAAGCCCGTGAAAGCGGGCGGAAAGCTGTTCATCATTGACGGAGGGCTGTCAAAAGCATATCAAAGTACCACTGGGATAGCGGGATATACCCTGATTTATAATTCCCATCACCTGGCGCTGGCGGAACACATGCCCTTTGACCCCAGGAAAGAAAGCACGCCTAAGGTATCTGTGGTGGAAAAGGTGAAGACCAGGGTCATGGTGGCTGATACGGATAAGGGACGGGAACTGAAAGGGCAGATTGCCGATCTGAAGGAACTGGCGGCTGCCTACCGGGAAGGTACTATAAAAGAAAGGGTTGAGTAATGAACAGATTAGAATTTTTGCAGGGATTGAAAGCTGAGCTGGAGGGGCGTGTGCCCCATTCCATCATTCAGGAGAACCTGAGATATTATGACTCCTATATATCGGACGAGGCCGCCAAGGGGCAGTCTGAGGAGGATGTGGTTGAAAGCCTGGGCGGGCCCAGGATCATTGCCAGGACCATCGTGGATGCGGCCCTGGACACCGAGGACCGGCCGGACGGCTTTGAGACATTTGGCTCAGGCCCTGCCTTTGATGAGGGACAGGGAAGCCATGGCCAGAGGGAAAGCGGGCCGTCCCACAGTAAGCAGACAGACCCCCATGTGCACTATGTGGACTTCAGCAAGTGGTATGTGAGACTGATTGCAGGCCTTGTGGTGCTGCTGGTCATTTTTCTGATTATGACCGTATTCTTTGGCATCATGGGCCTGGCGGGATGGATCCTGTCCTATATCTGGCCCATACTTTTAGTCATGATGGTGGTTTGGATGTTCAGGGGGCCCCGCAGATAAGAGGATTGGCAGGAGCAGCGGCATTAAGAGAATCTCCCGTGCCTATATTGACAAATATGTGAATTAATTATATACTCTATCTTAATAAATGTAATAATTACGTAACATATTGAAGCAGGATATAGAGGACGAAGTGAGGAGATTTTCAGTGGATTTCAGTGGGATTTGTAAAGGGATGTTGAAGTTTGCAGGAGCATTATGCCTGTGTACGGGACTGGTGCTTGCCTGTCCAAAGGACAGCCAGGCAGCGGCCAGGCAGGCCGAGGTAAAGACCCGCTCTTCCTATGTTGTTAAGATAGAGGCGCCCAGCGTGGATGTCTATACATATGCCAGTGAGTTTTCAGGCAGACAGGGGCAGGTCATGAGGGGACAGACCTATGAGGTGCTGTCCGGCGCAAATCAGGGCTGGGTCAAGATCCGAACCGGCGGACGGGAAGGATTCATCCGAACCGCAGGCAATGCCACGGTGGTGGAAAAAGCCCGTGAATCCGTGGATGAGAACATAAAAAAGCGCCGTCAGGTAGTGGAATATGCCATGCAGTTCGTGGGCGGCAGGTACGTGTATGGAGGCGCTGACCCGAACCGCGGCGCGGATTGTTCCGGATTCACAAGATATGTGCTTTCCAAGTCCGCATCCATCAGCCTTCCCCATTCTTCCAAGGGGCAGTCTTCCTATGGAAGGCAGGTATCCGAGGATGAGATGCAGCCAGGCGACCTGCTGTTCTACAGCGGTTCAGGCGGCATCAACCATGTTGCCCTTTATATTGGCGACGGACAGATTGTCCATGCGTCAACTGAAAAAACGGGAATCAAGACATCCCCATATGATTACCGCACACCGGTTAAGATTGTAAGCCTGCTGTCATAAGACGCAGGCTTTTATGTTGTTAGGATTCATGGCGGTTTTGTTAAAAATGATATAAAAAATATTAAAAATATATAAAGATGTTGACGAAACGTGAAAACGTGTTATAATAAATCTGTAATGAATGTAACATTTATGTAACAAATAGGATACAGTCATTCATTCGAAATTAAACCACGATGGGAGATTTCCTTAATGAGAAGTATGTTAGGTCAACTGATAAGAACAGGCGCTGTGTGCGGTATGCTGATGATCATGAACCCGTTTACATCCATGGCGTCCATCGGACCTGGTTTTACAGCCGGTACATATGTGGCGACCATTACATCGGAGAGTGTGAACATCAACCGGAACATGGACAGCGAAGAAGTGCTTATGACCGCCCGGACAGGGAATACATACGAGGTATTAGAGGATTTAGGCAATGGATGGATGAAGGTGCGGGTGAATGACACCGAAGGTTACCTTCCTGTATCAGGCAATGCAACGGTGAAGCAGGTGACGGAAGATGAGATTGCAGAAGTGCAGCAGGACGCACTGGAGTCTTCCAACAGCTATAAGCGCCAGCAGGTAGTGGATTATGCCCTGCAGTTTGTGGGCGGAAGATATAAGTATGGCGGCAGCGACCCGCGCACAGGCGTGGATTGTTCCGGATTTACAAGATACGTGCTTCAGAACTCGGCAGGCATCGGCATGAACCGTTCTTCGGGCGGACAGGCCAGCCAGGGTGTGGCCATCGGCGCGGACCAGATGCAGCCAGGCGATCTTCTGTTTTACGGAAGCGGCAGGGGAATCAACCATGTGGCCATGTATATTGGCAACGGACAGATTGTACATGCCTCCACTGAGCGTACAGGTATTACCATATCGAACTGGAATTACAGGAATCCGGTTAAGATAGTGAATGTGTTAGGATAAGATTTTCAAATAGATAAAAGACGCGTCCCGGGATGAATGGTTCCGGGGCGCGTCTTTTCCGTCCGGCCTGCCCCTTTGGCGGGCAGTGCCTTGGATGAAACAAAAAAGGACCTGCAGGATGTAACATCCTGCAGGTCCTCAGTCAAAGTCCTTGTCTATACCGGATTAAGCTACACAGACATTAACAGCCTGTAAACCACGGTTGCCGTTGGTGATGTCAAATGTTACGGACTGTCCATCCTCTAATGACTTAAAGCCATTGGATGCGATTCCTGAGAAATGAACGAAAATGTCCTCGCCGTTCTCCTCGTTTGTGATAAAGCCGAAGCCCTTCTGTGAATTAAACCATTTAACTGTACCTTTGTTCATGAAAGATACCTCCTGTAATATTATTTTTTTTGAATAAAATAAAATCACATATTTTTGTAAATCATCAATCGTGTTCATGACTTACAAAAATATGTGAAATCAGAATTTAATCAAAAATACTTTATCACTATAACACAGGGGGGAGAAAAAGTCAATGGGATAATCAAAAAAATTTAAAACCATGGTTCGGTTCACAGAGAAACACCGGATAGGGGAGCTATCCGGTGTTTACTCAAGGGGAGTATAAATAATTAATAAGGATGAGGTCATGGTTTAAGGGAAACCATTTTACCTCATATTATTTATAATATATTTTTTGGAAAAATGCAACCTTATTTTGATGATATGCCCATGAAATGTGTGATGATGCTGTTCCGGTTTATAAAAAATCGCCCGGAACAGGATGAATCTGGCTGTTAACCGCGCACGTATGGATGAATTCTGATGTTGGAAAATGGATGATGATAGTGAGAAAGTCATAATATCCCCGCTGTCACTTAAGGTCCTTAACTTAGACGGGGCCAGATGCGGACGGATTTTTTTATTTTTAAGAATAATCAGTCCGGATTCCTGCCATACTAAGCCTGTAACAAAAAAAGTGTTTTTAGGAGGTAGTGAAAATGTCTAATAATAACTACAGCAACGACATGGAAAACAGCTCAAGAAACAGCAGCAACATGAATCAGCAGAATAACAGCCAGAACAGCTCCAGGAACAACAGCCAGAACAGTTCACAGAACAACAGCCAGAACAGTTCTAAGAACAGCTCCAGGAACAGCTCCCAGAACAATTCCCAGAACAGCTCTCAGAATAGCTCCAGGAACAGCTCCCAGAACTATTCTCAGAACAGTTCACAGAACAGCAGCCAGAACAGCAGCAGAAACGACTCAAACTACTAAGATTGGCTGCATTCCGGTGCATACCGGAATGGAAGGAGAAGGCTACCGGTTGAAAACGGTGGCCTTTTCTGTTGTATACCTACTGTTAATCCAGCTGCCTGAACAGGAAATCACCATAATCCTGCCGGGCTTTTTTTGATTCCAGGCAGCCTGTCCGGCACCTTGGGGACCTGGCTGCATATACTGGTAATAGGACACGTCTGACAGGCTGGCCCCGGATTCACAGGAGCTTATCCTGAAAGGTACCCGGCCTGCCGGACGTAAAGGAAAGGGCAGGTGAATGGGAAATGACGACATTTCCAATGATATCATATAGACAGTTTGATGAATGGATGGAGCAGGGAAAGGTGGCGCAGCTTGTGGATCTGCGCGAGCCATGGATGTTTGAGAGGGACCGGATATGGGGAAGCGTGAACATTCCTTTTGAGGACCTGGAAAGCTGTCTGGACCAGATAAGAAAGGACGGCGCCGTGGTGTTTTACTGCGACAGGGGGGCCAAGAGCATGCTGGCCTGCCGCGACCTGTGGAGAATGGGGTATGAGGCAGTGGATCTGGCCGGCGGAATGTTGAATTACCGGGGGAAATACATTGACAGAAGGCCTGCATCGGCTATAGAATAGAAATGCATTGAAATTTCAGGACAAAACCCTGTTATTGGAGGATGAACCTATGAAAATAATGTTTGCATCAGATATACACGGGTCTGCGTACTATTGCAGGCGGCTGCTGGATATATATGGAAGGTCAGGGGCAGGGCGTCTGGTCCTTCTGGGTGACATACTGTACCACGGTCCCCGCAATGACCTGCCAAAGGAATATGCGCCCAAGGAAGTCATTGCCATGTTAAACCCCATGAAGAATGAAATCTGCGCGGTCAGGGGAAACTGTGACACGGAGGTGGACCAGATGGTGCTTGACTTCCCTATCATGGCGGATTACGGACTGTTTGTCATAGACGGCAGGACATTGTATGCAACCCATGGCCATGTATATAACCAGGATAACCTGCCGCCCATGAAGGCGGGCGATATACTGGTCCATGGACACACCCATCTGCTGAAGGCAGAGAGGGTGGACACCGGGGCCTGCGGGACCATCACGGTGCTGAACCCGGGATCGGTTTCCATACCCAAGGGAGGCAACCCCAACACCTATGCCATGCTGGAGGACGGCGTTTTCTCCATCCTTACCCTGGACGGGGCTATGGTAAAAGAAATTAAGCTGTAATATGCGGAGAGGATAATTGATTGAAGACATATGAACTGATTGCACCCTGCCATTTCGGCCTGGAGGCGGTGCTGAAAAAAGAGATACTGGATCTGGGATATGAGATTTCCCAGGTGGAGGACGGACGCGTCACCTTTATCGGGGACGACGAGGCCGTATGCCGGGCAAATATTTTCCTGCGCACCGCGGAACGCGTGCTGTTAAAAGCAGGATGTTTTAAAGCGGAAACATTCGAAGAGCTGTTCCAGGGCACAAGGGCCATACCGTGGGAGGAGTATATCCCGGAGGATGGCAAGTTCTGGGTTGCCAAGGCATCTTCTATTAAAAGTAAGCTGTTCAGCCCGTCAGATATCCAGTCCATCATGAAAAAGGCAATGGTGGAGCGGCTGAAAAAGCATTACGGCGTCACCTGGTTCCCTGAAAATGGAGCCAGTTACCCCCTGCGCGTTTTCCTGTACAAGGACATGGTGACGGTGGGCATTGACACCAGCGGGGATTCCCTGCACAAGCGGGGATACAGGACACTGACCAGTAAGGCTCCCATTACGGAGACCCTGGCCGCTGCCCTGATTATGCTTACACCGTGGAACAGGGACCGGATTCTGGTGGACCCGTTCTGCGGCAGCGGGACATTTCCCATTGAAGCGGCCATGCTGGCAGCCAACATGGCGCCGGGGATGAACCGCTCCTTCCTTTCAGAAGAATGGAGGAATCTGATTAAACGTAAATGTTGGTATGAGGCCATGGATGAGGCTAATGAACTGGTGGATACGGATATAAAGGTGGATATCCAGGGATATGACATTGACGGCGATATCGTGAAGGCGGCCAGGTCCAATGCGGAATCCGCGGGAGTGGCTGATATGATACACTTCCAGCAGAGGCCGGTCAGCGCCCTGAGCCATCCTAAGAAGTATGGTTTCATTTTAACGAATCCGCCTTACGGTGAGCGGATTGAGGATAAATCCAACCTTCCGGCGCTGTACCGTGAAATCGGGGAGCGCTATGCTGCCCTTGACGCATGGTCCATGTATCTTATCACTTCCTATGAGGATGCTGAGAAATACATCGGGCGGAAAGCGGACAAGAACCGTAAAATTTATAATGGAATGATGAAAACATATTTTTACCAGTTTATGGGTCCCAAACCTCCCAGACGAAGTCAGGAGAGCAGAGAGAATTGAGACACAGCAATACCTTTTTATCATACAGACAGAGAAAACGGCTGATGCTGATTCTGCTGGGCCTGATCCTGGCAGGTAACTCGGCCGGATGTTCACGTCTTTTTGGGGGAGGGCAGGGGTTAGAGGGACCGGCGGACGGCTCAGGAGCTGAAGGCGCGGCCGAAAACGGCAGCGGTTCAAACGAAAACAAAGATTCAGGACCAGCGGATTCAGGCCATGGCGGTACAGGAGGGCCAGAAGGCCAGGGACAGGGGATATCCGGTACAGATGGATATCCGGAGGGCCAGGGACAGGGGATATCCGGCGCGGATGGATATCCGGAGGGCCAGGGTCAAGGGATATCCGGCGCGGATGGACAACCGAAGGGCCAGGGAAGCCCTGGCACGGATGGACGACCGGAGGGCCAGGGAAGTCTTGGCACGGATGGACTGCCGGGAGCCGGCGGACCATCCGGCGGGGACCGGGGGGACGGATTCCCCTACACCTGGAACCGGGGCAGGGGAGCTGACATAAGACTTCCGGAGTCCTATGACTACAGGAAAACGGGCCGGGCGCCCCAGATCGGCAACCAGGGTTCACTGGGCACATGCTGGGCATTTGCCTCCCTTACAGCTCTGGAATCCTCGCTTCTGCCAACGGACAGGGAGACCTTTGCCGTGGACCATATGACCATGCACAACAGCTTTCTGCTGGGACAGGACGAGGGCGGGGAATATACCATGTCCATGGCGTATCTGCTGGCATGGCAGGGGCCTGTGCCGGAATCGGAGGATCCCTATGGGGATGGGTATTCACCGGACAATCTGAAGCCCTCAAAGCATGTACAGGAGATACAGGTCCTTGGCCCAAAGGATTATGACGCGGTTAAACGCGCCGTATACTTAAAAGGAGGTGTCCAAAGTTCCCTGTTCACATCCATGCGGGATTATGAAAGTGAGTCTGTGTACTATAACCGGGAAACCAATTCATACTGCTACATTGGCAATGAACAGCCCAATCACGATTCTGTAATCGTGGGCTGGGACGACAATTTCCCAAAAGAAAATTTTAACATGGAGCTTGAGGGGGATGGGGCGTTTATCTGTACGAACAGCTGGGGAGAAGATTTCGGGGAACAGGGATATTTTTATGTATCCTACTATGACAGCAATATCGGTGTGCACAACATTGTCTACACAGGTGTGGAACCGGTGGACAATTATAAAAAGATATACCAAAGCGACCTGTGCGGCTGGGTTGGGCAGATCGGATACGGCCAGGACCAGGCATGGTTTGCCAATACCTACAAGGCCGGGAAAGGGGAAGAACTGGCTGCTGCCGGATTCTACGCAACGGATAAGGATACGGAATATGAGATATACGTGGCCCGGAACCTGCCGGAAGCAGGGAGCCGCGGGATGGAGAGGGCCCTTAATGACCGGACTGCGGTGGTCAGGGGAAAGCTTGCCAACGCAGGTTATTATACCGTGCCCCTGAAAGAAAAAATAAGATTGGATGATAACGAAAAATTTGCTATAATTATAAAAATAAAAACACCGGGAACCGTTCATCCGGTTGCCATTGAATACGATGCAGGGGACGGCATTGCCCAGGTGGACCTGTCGGACGGGGAGGGGTATCTGAGCCATAACGGCAGTGTCTGGGAACATGTGGAAGAAACACAGAAGTGCAATCTCTGCCTGAAGGCATATACGGATTAGCATGGCGCTGCACAGGGCCGCGCCAGCGGCTGGCAGGGTGGAATAACAGATGAGGATTGAGGAAATGGGACATAGAATAATATTTGCAACCGGCAATGAAGGGAAGATGCGGGAGATAAGGGTGCTGCTGGCGGATTTGGGACTGCCTGTGCTGTCCATGAAGGAGGCCGGGGCAGAGCCTGAGATTGTGGAAGATGGGGCGACCTTCGGGGAGAACGCCGAGATTAAGGCAAGGGCGGTGTGGAACCTGACAGGGGACATTGTGCTTGCGGATGATTCCGGCCTGGTGGTGGACCATCTCGGCGGGGAACCGGGCATTTACTCAGCCAGATATATGGGGGAGGATACCTCCTATGAGATAAAGAACAGGAATATCATTGACAGGCTGAAGCACGCAGCGGGGCAGGAGCGGAGTGCACGGTTCGTGTGCAACATAGCCGCGGTCCTGCCGGGCGGCCAGGTGCTCCACACAGAGGAGACCATGGAAGGCCTGATTGCAGATGAGCCTGCGGGACAGGGAGGCTTTGGTTATGACCCGATTCTTTATCTTCCCGTATACGGCATGACCTCGGCTGAAATCTCCATGGAAGAGAAAAATAAAATCAGCCACAGGGGAAAGGCGCTGAGGGCCATGAAGACGGCTCTTGAAGAAGTGCTTAAGAAAGATGGGGAGGACGCAGGATGAAGATATTAATTGTCAGTGATACCCATAGAAAGGATGAAAACCTGAAGCAGGTTATTGCGCGGTCAGGTCCCCTGGATATGCTGATCCATCTGGGGGATGCGGAAGGCAGCGAGCACATGATTGCCACCTGGGTCAATGAAGGCTGCGACCTGGAGATGATCCTGGGCAACAATGACTTTTTCTCCTGTCTGGACAGGGAAAAGGATATCATGATCGGACGCTACCGGACCCTTCTGACCCATGGGCACTACTATAATGTTTCCGTGGGCGCTGAATATCTGGCCGAGGAGGCCAGGGCCAGGGGCTTTGACATTGCCATGTACGGCCATACACACCGGCCTTTTTATGAGGTTAGCAGAAAGCCCGGGGATAAGGACCTGATAGTACTGAATCCCGGAAGTCTTTCCTATCCAAGGCAGGACGGACACCGGCCATCCTACATGCTGATGGAGATTGATAAGGAAGGGGAGGCCCACTTTGCGCTTAATTTCCTGTAAGGCCGGGCGGCTGACGGACAATATGACGAAAGGCAGGTATGCATGGTGAGAAGAATGATGGTTTCGGTGATACTGGCATTCATGGTCTTGTTAACAGGCTGCAGTCAGATGAATCATGGAGGAACTGCCGCCCCATCACTGACCGCCGGGACTGAAAAGCAGGAACCACAGATTACCGGTCATACGGACAGCAGCCCGGAACCACAGACCACCGGTCATTCAGACAGCAGCCCGGAACCACACACCGGTCATTCAGACAGCAGCCCGGAATCAAGGACTACCGCCTTGTGGGACAGCGATGCGCTGATGAAGGATCTGTATACCGAGGCTCCTTATTCCGTCTCTTACAGCGAGCTGATTGATACCTATCTGATTGCCTGCGGCTTATATTTTGATTTTGGCAGCCCATATCTCTTTCCGGCAGATGCAATGGTTGACTATGAGGAAACCATAGAATACTTTTCGCCCTATAAAGACCATGCCTTCATACGGGACCTGGGAGCATTTGTGGACGGACAGGGGATGAATGCATCCATGAATGTATATGTGCCCCTTCTTCAATATGCAGTGTCGTCAAAAGAAAAAGGTGAATGCATAGGGAACATCCAGTCCTATGTCTTTCAGACCGATGAGGCATTCTATAATTTTTTGGAGAACCTGCACCAGTTTTATGATGACACGCATGCCGCTGCTTTTTTTGAGCGTTCGGCCATTCACCGGCAGCTGGAACAGCATATCCAAAGCGGGATGGCAGGCGTGCCTGTAATCACGTATTTTAATGCGGCGGAATCATATACGGGAACAAAGGACAAGCTGTTTTCACAACAGACCCTGCATTACGCCACATGCCTTTCCGTATACAAATCCCGGAATAATGCTTCCTTCCACCAGATTCCTGTCAATGGGGACATGTATTTTTTGAGTTATCAGTCCCCATTGGGTTATGACGGAAACTTTCATATTCAGGACATGTTGGAAACGACCATCCATGAAAGCCTTCACCCATTCATCAATCCGGGGGTGGAACTGCAGCAGGAGCTGATCCAGTCGCTGGCCGGCAATAAAAACCCTGCTGATTATACTTCTTCCATCTATGTAAATATGCCGTGGTACAGGATAACGGACGAGGCCATTGTCCGTGCGGTGCAGGCCAGGATTTACAGGGAAGCCGGACACGGGGATGGGACCGCGGCAAAACAGCTTTTGGACAGGCAGACCGGTATTGCGAATCTGTATCCCATATACGACAGCCTGGCGGAGTATGAAAGCAATCGGGAGGAATATCCGTGTATTGACGATTACCTGCAGGTTTTAATTCCCCTGTACCTGGAAGGCAGATAACAGCAGGCAGATGCGGCAGATGATAGCAGGCAGATGCGGCAGCTGCAGGGCTGATAAAAAATAAAAATCACATTGACATTCTTACCGGCATAGTATATAATAATCCTTGCGTCGTGAGACGGGAGAGAATAACAGGTATATCATGCCGGTGCCGGGGTGTGGCTCAGCTTGGCTAGAGCGCCTGGTTTGGGACCAGGAGGTCGCAGGTTCGAATCCTGTCACCCCGATTTACAGCAGCATGAATTGCATATATGCAGGTGTAGTTCAATGGTAGAACACTAGCCTTCCAAGCTAGATACGTGGGTTCGATTCCCATCACCTGCTTTAGGAAAAGCCTTTTGGGGCTTTTTTTTGTGCGGCGGAAGCCCTTTTTTTAACCGCTCCCAGGCAATCCGCAGGATTCTTTTGATTGTAAATAGCGGTTATATGATGTATAATTTTATATAATTGAATTGTTTGTGATATAAGATTTTCGTTATCTGTATTAATGGTATACGCTGAAACATGAATATAGGAAAGGGGAAATACGGGAATAACCGAAGCTGTGCACATGCCCGGATGATTATGAGAGAATGCCCATACTGCGGAAGCGAACTTCCGGATGACAAAAATGCAGTTTATTGTGTTAATTGCGACCATATAATTGACGAAGACTTTCTCCTGCGCCAGAAGATTAAAAAAGAACTGGAAGAGAAGCGGCCGGCCAGGATGAAGGAAAGACCGAAAAAGGATCGTAAACAGCCGCCCGCGCCTGGCAGAAGACGCGGCAGGTATGATTACGTTCCCGGTACGCGTTATGAGGAGAAAAAATCCTATGCCAATGTGATTCTGATAGCTATTGTAGTGCTTATCCTCCTATACCTGCTTTATAAATGAGGCATCCACATGCCCGGTTCCGGGACCGTGGGACGCGTATCTGACGGAAAGCAATGTTCAGACAGGCCTGCACCGCCGCGCAGATGACGGTGAAGCCGGCGCTTATACTTTGATTGGAAAACAGACAGAAGGGAATCCCACTGTCTGTTTTTTTATTGCTTGGGATACAATGGTATTGCCTTGACAGGGGGAGGAATTGTTAAGAAGTTTCAAACAATTTATTCCGAAAGGAAGAATTATTACATTGATTGAAACAAAGTTTCGTTATATAATAGATTTATTGACAATTTAGTTTCATTTCTTATAATTAAAAGTAAGGATGGGGATACGATGAAGAATGTATTGGTAAGACTGCAGGAATACAGGGTGCAGGCCAACGGGGCGGAGAAGGACCTGGTCCGGTACCTGCTTGAAAAGCCGGAGGAAGCATCCAAGCTCAGCATCCATGTGCTGGCTGAGAGGACCTATACCTCGGCAGCCACAATCATCCGCCTGTGCAAGAAGCTGGGATTCAGGGGCTATAAGGAATTCAGCAGCTCCCTGAATTATGAAATTGCACTGCGCAGCGAGGCGCGTAAGGATATCAGCACGGAAATCAGCCGGGATGACGGACTAAAGGATATTGTGGATAAGGTCACATACAGAAGCATACAGGCCCTGGAGGACACGCGTAAATTAGTGGATCTGGATGAACTGCAAAGCTGTGTGGATATCCTTGAGAAGGCAAAGACCATAGGTCTGTTTGGAATCGGCTCATCGCTTTTGGCTGCCAGGGACATGTATCTTAAGTTCCTAAGGCTCAACAAGCCCTGCATCTGCAATGATGACTGGCATTCCCAGCTTGTGTGCGCCAGGAACCTTACCAAGGAGGATGTGGCTGTCATATTCAGTTACTCAGGCCTTACCAAGGAAATGCTGACCTGTGCCAGGATATTGAAGGAAAAGGATGTCCCAATCATCACGGTGACCAGGTTTGCGGAGAATGAACTGACCCGTCTGGCTGACTGCAAACTGTATGTGTCGGCCAAGGAACTGCTGGTGAGGACGGCGGCAACCGCGTCCAGGATATCCCAGCTGAACATCATTGACATACTGTTTACAGCATATGTGAAGAATAATTATGAGAAAAATATATCCAGGCTCAAAAGCAATGTAATAACAAAGGATATCATATGAACATTTCTAATTATATTAAGGAAGGAAGGGACTATCATGGAACTCTTAACCTATAACCAGGCATATGAAGCCCAGGTGGTGGAACTTTGGAACCAGGAGCTTTTTGCAGACCCCATAACCGTACATAAATTCCGCCAGCAGGCGCTTTTGGACGACAACTTTGATTCGGATCTGTGTTATGTGGCCCAGGAGGATGGGAAGACAGCGGGATTTCTGCTGGCCACCAAACGGAAGTTTCCGTATCTGGAACGTGGCACGGAGCCTGAGCGCGGATGGATTAACGCGATGTTCGTGGCAGGGGAATACCAGGGCAAAGGAATCGGCACAAAGCTCCTCATGAGGGCGGAGGCGGATCTGAAGGCAAGGGGGGCAAAGAACATCACTTTGGCGGCCTACAGCCCAAGTTACTTTTTCCCTGGCGTGGATACTGAAAATTATGCGGCAGGGGCGGCATTTTTTGAAAAGCACGGTTATGTGCAGGGTAAGACCAGCTATTCCATGTGCAAGGACCTGCACGGCTACCGGCTGTCGGATGGGACAAAGGAGAGGTTGAAAAAGGCCAATGAGGCGGGATTCCATTTTAAGATGTTTTCTTATGAGTACGCGGTGGATTTGCTGAATTTTGCCCGCGATGAGTTCGGCGGGGGATGGAAGCGCAACTGCCTGCTGACCATGCAGCATGACCGGGCCGAGGACTGCATCCTGCTGGTCCTGGATAAAGAGGATAGGATATGCGGGTTCTGTACCAGGATGATTGATGAAAATCCCATGCGCTTTGGACCCATAGGAACAGCGGAGCGTGTAAGGAACCAGGGACTTGGCAGCATCCTCTTTGACCTGGCCCAGCTGGAGATGGAAAAGAGGGGGATTTATCATCTGTATTTTGTGTCCACGGACGACCCTGGCCGCAGGTTCTATGAACGCCATGGGGTCCATGTGTTCAGGACATTTAAGGATTACCGGAAGGATATATAAGGGAGGGAACAGGAAATGGAAATTGCAAAACGTGTGGTAAGTATTGGGGCACATTCATTGGATGCGGAACTGCTTGGCGGCCCTTTGATCTTAAAATATGCTAAGCAGGGCAGCCACTGTACCCTGGTTCATGTAACCCAGGGCAGGCTGGAGGACCCCGATGCAACGGAAGAGGAAAAACAGGCGTATCTTAAGTCGCTGCTGGACCAGAACCAAAGGGCGGCCAGGGCCCTGGGCGGCGATACCATATGGCTGGGGTATGTGTCAAGCAGCATGCCATCCCTGGAGGAGTTTGCAGGGAGGCTGGAGGCATATTTTGAAGAGGAAAAGGTGGAACTGGTGATTACCCACTGGCGCGGTTCCATGCACCCAAGACATATCAATACCCATGACGCAGTGACCCTGGCCGTGAAGCATCTAAGGAAAAAGGGGAATCCCATCAGGCTTGTGTACGGCGAGACCTTTGAGGACCTGCAGGGCTTTATCCCCCAGGCATATTACAGCCTCAGCGGCGAGGAAACGGACCAGTGGTTCAGGGCCCTTAAGGAGTACCAGGTATTTAAGGGGGAAATCAATGATTTCCCGTATATCCCTTACTATACCACCAACCTGAAGGTAAGGGGAATTGAATCAGGAAATGATTGCAATACAGTGGGCTACATGTATGCAAGCCAGATAGAGGAACGCTTATGGTAGGACTGAAGGGAAAGGATAAGGAAGTATTATCCGGTTTAAAGACAGAGAGCAGGAATCCCAGGACACTGGATCTGGACCTTATGAGTGTGGGGGAACTTCTGACCGTGATGAATGAAGAGGATAAGAATGTAATTGAGGCCGTAAAGCAGGTGCTGCCCCAGGTCCGGGAAACCGTGGAAGCTGTAATCCGCGCCCTGAATCAGGGCGGAAGGCTGGTTTACGCCGGGGCAGGGACCAGCGGCAGGCTGGGAATCCTGGATGCGGTTGAGTGCCTGCCCACATTTTCCACCACGGACGAGGTGGTGGGAATCATTGCAGGAGGTGAGAAGGCCTTTGTCCGCGCCCAGGAGGGGGCGGAGGATTCCAAGGAGGAAGCCAGGAAAGACCTGGAACACCTGAAGGTGGATGAGCGGGATGTGGTGGTGGCCCTTTCTGCCTCCGGCCGCACCCCGTACTGCATCGGCGCATTGGAATATGCCCGGGAGGCAGGCGCGTGCTGCGTGGGGCTTTCCTGCAACCGCCCGGCAGAGCTTTCGGCGTATTCGGATATTGCCATCGAGGTGGACGCTGGTCCGGAAATCCTCACAGGATCCACCAGGCTTAAGGCGGGCACGGCAGAGAAGATGATCCTGAACATGATTTCCACTGCATCCATGGTGGGAATCGGAAAAGTATATGGTAACCTTATGGTGGATATGCGGGCCACTAACCTGAAACTGGTGGAGCGGGCCAAACGGATTGTATCCATGGCATGCAGCTGCACGGAGGAGGCTGCGCAGGCAGCCCTTTTAGAGGCAGACGGAGGGATTAAAGCTGCCATTGTCATGATCCTGGCGGGAATAAACGCCAAAGAAGCAAAGGAACGTCTGGAAATCCACAAAGGATTTGTCAGGAAATGTTTGGATGGTGCGCACGGCCGTGCCTGAAAGGAGGAACTGCAATGGCAGATTTGTATGTAAGAATTGACGACAGGCTGATACATGGGCAGACCATCGTGGCATGGTGCCCCACACTGCAGATTAAGGAAATCGTGGCAGTGGACGATGTGAGCGCCAAGAATCCCATGCTCAAGACCATCATGACCATGGGCGTGCCAAGCACCTACAAGACACACATTGTCACAACACAGGAGGCAAAGGAAATACTGAAAACCCCGGGAAGCGGAAACCGGCTGATGATTGTGAAGCAGCCCCAGGTCCTGACAGCCTTTAAGGAAGAGATAGGAGGGGCCAAGGCTATCATGCTGGGAAACCTGGCTAAAAAGGAGGATTCCAGGCATAAGCTGGACGGGGCCACGGGGATATTCTACCTAAGCGACCAGGATGTGGAGATACTGGACGGGTTTGCAGATCAGGGACTGGAGGTATTTTTCCATCAGCTGCCCACATCGGCCAGGACAACGTGGGAAGCATTTAAGAAAACAATATAGCTTATAGGAGGGGAAGAAATGAGCGTCATACAGATTATAGCAATTTCACTGTTCGTGTATCTGGGTTCCATTGGCTCCATTGTAGGCAATACCATTGGTTGGTATACCCTGGGGCGGCCGCTGGTTGCATCCTTTGTGGTGGGCGTGATTATGGGGGACCTTCAGACCGCCATGATTGTGGGCATTGCCCTGCAGATCATGTACATGGGCAATGTGACACCGGGCGGCGCAGTGGCCTGGGATTTATCCTATGCCACCTACATAGGCACGGCCGGAGCCCTGGTATTCGGAAAGGGTATGGAAAGCACACAGGTAATTGGCCTGGCCGTGGTATTCGCGGGAATCGGCGGCCTGGTGGGACAGATGGTGTGGAACCTGTCCTATGCCCTGAACCTGCCTTTAAACCGCCTTGCCAACAAATATGCTGAGGCAGGGGAAACAGGAAAGATGTATATCCCCAACGTTGTGTGCGGGCAGTTGATTGGCCTGGCATGCCGTTTTATCCCGGCCGTCATCCTTCTTACCACCATGACGGCTGCATCGGCACAGGCTGACTTTGCATCCATGATACCGGGCTGGCTTACGACCCTGCTCAGCACCTTCGGCGGCATGATGGCTGCCCTTGGAATGGGGATCATCATCTCGTTCCTGTTAAAAAAGCAGTGGCAGATATGCATTTTCCTGCTGGGTTTTGTACTTGTAACGTATTTTAACTTAAACACCATGGCAGTGGCTGTTATCGCAACCCTGTTGGCAGTGATTTACTATGTGTTTCAGATTGGGCAGAAGGAGGCAAGGGCATGAGCAGGCAGTTAAGTAAAAAAACATTGGATAAATCTTTCTGGAACTGGTTTTTCTGGAATGGCTGCTCCCAGCAGGCAGAGAGTATGCTGGGGCTGGCCTTTGGCCAGGCCATGGCTCCTGTTGTGGATGAACTGTATGACAGCAAAGAGGAAAAAGCCGAGGCCCTGAAACGCCACGTGACCCTATTCAACACAGAGGCACAGGTAGGCTCCATCTGTAACGGCATTGTATGCGGCATGGAGGAAGCCAATGCCAATGGCCAGTGCACGCCGGATGTGATTAACACCGTTAAGGTGGCCCTGATCGGTCCCACATCCGCTATCGGCGATTCCCTGTGGGTGGCCACCATCATCCCCATCCTCCTGACCATATGCATGTCCATTTCACAGGGTCTGGACAGCTCCATGGCATGGGTGGGCGCCGCCATATACCTGCTGGCCTATCCGGTACTGACCTGCATCCTGTCCAGAAAATTATTCTACTTTGGATATAAGTCTGGTCTGGAGGGCATGTCCGGATTCATGGCAACCGGAAAAATGGATATCCTCACCAATTCCATGAACTTCATGGGGCTTCTGGTAGTGGGCGCCCTTACCGCGTCCTTTGTCAGCTGTTCCATCCCGTTCCAGATTGTGAAGGATGTGTTTGACGCCGCTACCGGGGAGGTACTGGCAGGACAGGTAATTTTTAATGCGGACGCTACCATCAACAACATTTTCCCGCGGCTTGTGCCTTTAGGGCTGACCCTGGGCGTGTATTGGCTGTATGCCAAGAAGAAATGGTCGCCCCTTAAGCTGATGGGACTGATCCTGTTCCTGGCAGCCATACTGACCGGTATCGGATACATGAGCGGGTTCTACGCATAACCGGCTGCCCTCAGGGCAGCTGTCCAAAAAAGGGGAGAATACAATAGATATCAGGAGGAATTCAAGTGACAGGGATTGTAGTGACAGGCCATGGACAGTATGCGGAGGGCGTGATGAGCGCCATCCGGCTGGTGGCCGGAGCGCCGGAGCAGGTACAGGTTGTTAACTTTACAGAGGGAGAGGGCGTGGAGGAACTTAAGTCCCACATGATCCAGGCCATAAATGCCCTGGAATCAGAGGACGTGCTCCTGATGACGGACATTCTGGGCGGTTCGCCCTTTAACGTGGCGGTGCAGCTGCTGGCAGAACCAGTGGGCAGGAATCTCAAGGTGGTGGCGGGAGCCAACATGGCGTCCATTGTCCAGGCCGTGTTCATGCGTGGGAATGTTCCCTTTGAACAGCTGCCGGCAGAGGTAATCCAGGCAGGTAAAGAGGGGATTGTGGACGTGTCTGCCATGATGGAAGGAACAATATAGGGGAGCGGAAGCTGTCCGGCAGCGTATTCCCGGCAAAACCCGGAAAAAAATTAAAAAAGTGCTTGCAATCTTACAGAACCTATGGTAAACTATGACTCGTTGACAACGGTAGACGGACAAAGTGTGGCATCATGGTAAGTTGTCAGCGAGCATGAGTCTGTAGCTCAGTTGGATAGAGCAACGGCCTTCTAAGCCGTGGGTCGGGGGTTCGAATCCCTTCAGGCTCATTGAGCGTAAGCTCTGATGTTTCATAACTTAATATGGTGGGTATGGCGAAGTTGGTTATCGCGCCAGATTGTGGCTCTGGAGGCCGAGGGTTCGAATCCCTCTACTCACCCTTCCCTTACCGGGAATTTTTTTTTATCCGGATTTATTGGGCCGTCGCCAAGCGGTAAGGCACAGGACTTTGACTCCTGCACTCGAGGGTTCGAATCCCGCCGGCCCAGTTATGGAAAAATAGCCGTAGTCTCCTGTTTATGAGGGGCTGCGGCTATTTTTGATTTGCTGTACCATAGAATCCTAATGAAAATTTCAGAATCCTATCACAAAATACTCACAAATCCCCTGTATGCTGATTTAATATGGAAATGACAGAATTACGTTCAGGATATGTGGATGATAAGGGCGTGTTAAGGCATGCCGGTGAAAAGAAAATGACAGGGAGGCAGGGGCCAAGATGACCAATGAGCAATATTATGATTTAATCAAGCCCTATGAGGATGCAAGGCGTGTGATGAATACCCGTCTGGAGGTTTTAAATCACAGCCTGTATAAAGAAAAAAACGTTTCCGGCCCCATCCATAATATCCAGGGCCGGCTCAAGGAAAAAAGGAGTATTGAGGATAAGCTCAGGCGTCTTGGATTTACGGACAGCATCGTCAATGCCAGGAATGAACTTCAGGACATTGCAGGCATACGTGTGATTTGTTATTTTGTGAATGATATCTATAATATGGTAAATATCCTGAAACGGCAGACGGATCTGGTGGTAATAAAGGAAAAGGACTACATACAATCACCCAAACCCAATGGCTACAGAAGCCTGCACCTGGTTTTAGGCATACCCGTGTACTGCCTGGATACCATGGAGTATTTCCCGGTGGAAGTGCAGTTCAGGACCATGGCCATGGACTTCTGGGCCAGTATGGAGCACAGGGTGTGCTATAAAAAACAGCCGGAGAACAGGGAATGGCTGGAAGCGGAATTCTGCCGTTACGCGCATATATTGGAAGAGATTGAAAATGAATTTGAAATACACAATGAAAGGAAATGACTTGGCCTGGGACAGCTGGAACCAGCCATCCATCCGGCATATAGACCGGCATCCGGGGAAATTATCTCCGGATGCCGTTTTTTTACGCCTTTGGTACATAATAATAGTAAGATAAAGTACAGGAAGGCAGAGAAGATATGCAGAAAATATGGATATGCGGTGCAAACGGAAGGGTCGGGCGTAAGATGACAGGTCTATTAAGGTCAGGGTCGGTGGAGCTTCTCCTGACGGATGTGGATTCAGTGGATATTACGGTATCCGGGGACGTGATGGAGTATGCGGGGATGAACCGACCGCATTTTATCATTAACTGCGCGGGACTTACGGACCCGGACCAGTGCCGGCAGGATCCGGAGCTTGCGTATAAGGTAAATGCCCTGGGCGCAAGGAATCTCAGCGTGGCCGCCAGGATGGGGAAGGCAAGGCTGGTGCAGTTTTCCACGGATGATGTATTTGACGGGGACAGCCAGGTGCCGTATACGGAATTTGATACCCCCAATCCACAGACCGTTTATGGAAAATCAAAGCTTGCAGGGGAGAACTTTGTAAGGGAATTCTGCAGCAGGCATATTATCATCAGAAGCTCCTGGATATTTGGGGCAGGGAGCCCCTACCTGGGGCAGATCCTCCAAATGGCGGAACAGGGTCAGGTCATACAGGCGGACCCGGACCAGTACGCGGCGCCCACAGGGGCGGAGGAACTGGCTGCAAAGGCAGTGGAACTGATGTATCATGGGGAGGACGGTCTGTACCATGTGACAGGCCAGGGAAGCTGCAGCAGATACGAATTTGCCAGGGAGGCCGTGCGCCTGTCAGGAACCGGCGCAGCGGTGGTACAGGTCCGGGGAGGCCATGACCGCCTGAATGCCCTGCGGCCTTCCTACAGTGTACTGGATAACATGATGCTGCGGATTTCCGGCATTTCCCTGCTGCCTGACTGGAGGGTCATGCTGGAAGCATATATGGAGCAGTGGAGGAACAGGCGCCCGGCCCCCGGGGCGGCCGGTATGGATGGGAGGCAGGGAAGATGAGGCGGGAGATGGATGATGGTTTGAAGCGGGAGACGGATGATGGGGTGAGGCAGGAGATGGAAGATAGTGCGAGGCGGAAACCGGGGCTTACCACTGCAATTTTCATCGGCCTTCTCCTGGGGGCGGCTGCCGGAATCCTGTTCCACTATTTGGTGCCGGCAGGACCTTTCAGGGACGCCCTGATGATAGACGGCATTTTATATGTAATTGGCAATGGGTTCCTGCGGCTGATGCAGATGCTGGTGGTCCCATTGGTATTCTGCTCCCTGGTCTGCGGCAGCATGGCCATGGGTGATACCAGGAAGCTGGGGCGGATAGGCGTCAAGACCCTGGGCTTTTACCTGGCCACCACCGCCCTGGCCATAACGGCTGCCATACTTACCGCCAATGTGATCAATCCGGGACAGGGGCTTGATATGTCATCCATTGAGGTGGCGGATGTATCCATTGCGGACCGGGCCGGGCTGGCAGACACCCTTCTGGACATCATACCCACCAACCCAATCCATGCCCTGGCAAGCGGTCACATGCTGTCCATCATCCTGTTTGCGCTGTTTGTGGGCATCATTCTGGCAGGTCTGGGCGAAAGCGCTGAGACAGTAGGTAACTTTTTCGGACAGTTCAATGATGTGATGATGCAGATGACCGTGATGGTCATGAAGCTGGCGCCATACGGCGTGTTCTGCCTGACAGCCAGGACATTTTCCGGAATTGGTTTTGACGCGTTTGTCCCGCTGCTTAAATATATGGCAGGTGTGATCCTTGCCCTGGCCATACAGTGTGTGGTGGTTTATATGGTCATACTCAGGATGTTTACAGGCCTAAGCCCAAGGGTGTTCCTGAAAAAATTCCTGCCGGTCATGGGATTTGCATTCTCCACAGCCACCTCCAATGCAACCATACCCATGTCGATTGAGACCCTTCACAGGAAAATGGGCGTGTCCAAGCGGGTATCCTCATTTACCATTCCCTTAGGGGCAACCATCAATATGGATGGCACGGCCATCATGCAGGGTGTGGCCGTGGTGTTTGCGGCCCAGGCATTTGCAATCCACCTGTCGGCGGCGGATTACCTGACCGTCATACTCACCGCCACCCTGGCCTCCATCGGGACAGCAGGCGTGCCGGGGGTGGGACTTATCACACTTTCCATGGTATTTGCATCCGTAGGGCTTCCTGTGGAAGCCATTGCGCTTATTATGGGGATTGACCGTATCCTGGATATGAGCAGGACAGCTGTCAATATAACTGGGGATGCGGTATGCACCACCATCGTGGCCAGCCAGGACGGTTCACTGGACCGTGATGTGTTCTACGCAACAGAGACGGCGAGGGAGGGGGAGTAAAGATGTCCTTGACGTTCCCTGCCGTGGATTTTATACTGATATTAGGTCATAGGGCTGGTGCACGGCATATCAGAGAATACACAGGAGGGAACCATGAGTTTATTTGGACTTGAATTTAAAAGCAGGGAAGAGCGGGAGAGGGATGAGCGGGATTATCTGTACCGCATCTTTCCCGGAGGGAATGAGCAGAAGAAAGCGGTTGAAAAGGAGCTGGCTTCTAAGCTGCCCTGGGTGGAAATACGTGGGCTGATGCTCTATTATGTTCTTATGCGTGACGCCATGACAGGGCGGGATGAAATGGATTTTGAGGATGCAGTGGTTAAGGTGTCCAAACGCCAGCGGATGATTAAGGTTACGCCTGAGATACTTAAAGTGGTGCGGGAGGTTCTGGATGAGAATGGCTGATGCCGCGGCAAAGGAGGCGCCATGGTCACCGGCCTGATGGATTCCATTACACCGTCCTTTGTCATCAATTCCCCGGAAGGGATAGGCAGGAAACATTGGACGAGATATATCTGGACAATCTGCTTACCTGCCAGGTCAATGGCAGCCGGGGTGTACATATTCCCCAGGGAGACAGGATGCGTTATGAGGTTTACCTTATGATTACCACCAGGGACGGGATGCGGTATGTGACACCGGACAATCCCATTGCATCCTTTAGCTCTTATGAAGGCGGTCGGGAGATTCGGGAACCATGTGGCCGGTTTTCAGTTGACACACCCTGGCATCCTTACAGCGGGCCTCAAACACACCCTGGTAAGGGAAAATCGATGTGAGGGCGGCTCCTGCCGGTAACAGGGGCCGCTTATTTATTTTTCATGTTCAGGATTGCAGCGGTTCATAGGGCAGAACCCAGACAATCTGGAATTCCTTAGATGGCCCCACAGGCATCCGGCCGAACTTGATTATCCTGTTGTATCCTCAGACTCGGGGGCTATGATCTGCATGGCCTCCTCATCACTCAATCCGGAAGCAGTTAAAAAACCTAGGCGTGCGCCAACAACTAATATGGCATAATTTGTTGAGTTTTCCATACCTGCTTTTGCATCAGATAAATCTTGTATGTTCTGTTTATCCACATATTTTTTTGTTGAGGATGCAATGGATTGCAGATTAAGGATATAATTTTTAGCTGCCTCTTTATATTCCTTTATACCATCACATTTAACAGAATCGATGTTTCCCCAATATATCCTGAAATTATTTTCAGCAGTTTTAGCTGTATCATATAAATCTACAATTGACACACCATCCGTACTCATTATTCTGGTAAGGGTCTGATAATCTGCGTCCGCAGACATTATGATATCGTAAATCTGCCTGTCAGCTTCAGTGGCAGCCTCCCGATTGCCGGCAACAGTACTTTCAGTTTCTGTTTCGGCTTCATTTGATTGGGAATCAGTTATATTATCCACTTCTTTTTCACAGGAAACTGATGAGGTTGGTTTTTCAGTGGAGGAATTATTGCTACTAGCTATTGCAGCTATAATGCCAAGTGCGAATAGCACAGTAAGAATAATTTTCATAGGTTTATTGAATTTTTTATATTTCCACATGAGAAATAAAACAACAGGAAAGCAACAACAAAACATCATTAGAACGATAAACCAGGTTTGCGAATAAAACGGTGGTTTAATTGTTGGGGTTTCCACTCCATTTACATCCAATTTACCTGTTAAAGGTTTTGTTATAAAGTCTCATAATCCGGCTTTCTATTACCGTTTTCGTACATACTAATAGAGCTTTTTGAAATATCCAATGCTTCTGATAAATCAGCCTGAGAATATCCATGGGTCTGTCGTAGTGATTTAAAAATATTATTAAATTTTCCCATGTTCACACCTTGTTTCTAACTAAATGATGTCACACAATGTGAATAGTGCAAAGAAAAATGACACAGTTTGCGGCTGCGAAGGGTACGCCGGAATATGACACCACTAAATCCCTGTATGATGGTCCTGGGCACGGGACTGACTATTACCATGATGCATTCACGCCCTGGGACAATCCAGGGCTTTCTTCATATTATATTAAAAGGGACAAGGAGGCCATCTATGAGAGATATAACATTATGCCATCCCCGTCTGCAGCTTCTGGCAGTGCAGCTGGTGGAGGAGAGCGGAAAACAGGGATTGATGATAAAAATCGGTGAGACGCTGCGGACCGTGGCGGAGCAGGACGCCCTGTATGCCCAGGGACGCACTAAGCCGGGCAGTATTGTGACCAATGCGCCCGGAAGCAGTTACAGTTCTTACCATCAGTGGGGCACTGCATTCGACATTTTCAGGAATGACGGCGCTGGGGCCTATAACGATTCCGGGAATTTCTTTACCCGTGTGGGAGCCATCGGCGCGGCCCTGGGCCTGGAATGGGGCGGGAACTGGAAGTCCATTGTGGACAAACCGCATTTCCAGCTTCCGGACTGGGGAAGCAGCACGTCCGGGATTAAAAAGATATACGCCAATCCGGAGGCGTTCATGAAAACCTGGACCACGGAAAAACGCATAGGATGGATTAAGGATAACAACGGCTGGTGGTACCGCAGGCAGGATGGGACCTATCCTGCCAATGCCTGGTATGTCATCAATCATCACTGGTATCTGTTTAACCGGGATGGGTATGCCTGCACCGGCTGGCACCGCTGGAATGGCAGCGTATGCGACCCGGAGGACGGCTCCGGCGACTGGTACTATTTCGACCCGACACCGGATGGGCCGGTGGAGGGCGCCTGCTGGCATAGCAGGGACAACGGGGCACAGGGGGTATGGTACGTGGATGCCCTGGATAGTATTTAAAAAGAAACGGGGAGCATTGAGGGACTGATGTAACATGAGACCAATTAGTTGTAAACCCAGATAGTCAAAGAGGCTTGATTTAGGGAGAATCTTATACTGTTCCGGATGACGCTGTGCCGCAGCCGTCCCCGCCCATTATAATATAGAAGGAAGTAGTCAATAAAAAATCCCTGTATCTATTTTCCGCGGTTTATTTTAGGAAAGACAAAAACCCTGCAAGCCTTATGCTTACAGGGTTTTCTTCATGCGCCAGAGAAGATTCGAACTCCCGACACTACGGTCCGTAGCCGTATGCTCTATCCAGCTGAGCTACTGACGCATGCTGCTGCTTGTTTATCTCTAACAGCGCAAGAGTTATTATATCCCCTTTGGAGATAAATGTCAATGACTTTTTTAAAAATATTTATGGTTGAAAATATTTATGGTAAATGAAGAACTGCAACAAAAACATTGAAAAGAGAAATCCCCTATGGTATTATTATTTTCATAAGTCAATTAATTCGGAAGAGGATGAAATGACGCAGAAAAAGGGTGCACTGCGTCTTTTTGTGTATGAGGCCGAACAAAAAGGAGGAGAATTTATGAAAAGAAAATTAAGCCTGGTACTTGCACTGATGATGGCAGCCGGTCTGGGGCTGTCGGGCTGCGGCGGTCAGGGCGGCGGCACACCTGCAACCGAGCCCGGCGCAGCGCAGGGCGGGGCTTCGGGAAATGCCCAGGGCGCAGGGCAGAGCGTGGGCGATACAGGCATTGACACAACTGGTTTCCTTTACGTTGCCCTGAATGCCGATATCCAGACAGCGGACATGCAGAAAACATCCAAGGATTATCAGATTCCCATTAATATCTATGACAGTCTCTGTGAAATCAAGGTTGCGGATGACGGGACCTCTTCCATTGAACCGTGTCTGGCAGAGAAGTGGGATATCAGCGATGACGGTATGGAATATACATTTTATCTGAGAAAGGGCGTGAAGTTCCACAATGGCGAGGAGCTGAAGGCCAGCGATGTGAAATATACATTTGAGCGTATGCTTACGGTACAGGGAGGAACCAACTCCGAATTCCTGGACCAGATTAAGGGGTCCACGGAGCTTTTTGATGGAACGGCAACTGAGCTGGAAGGCTTTGAAATCCTGGATGATTACACCTTTAAGCTTACCCTTAAGGAACCGTATTCCGGTTTTCTGGCCTGTATCTCCACCCCGGCCGTGTGCATTTACAATGAAAAGGCCACCGAGGAAGCAGGGGACCAGTTCGGCCTTGACCCGGCCCTGACCATTGGCACAGGACCTTTTAAGTTTGCCAGCTGGACTTATAATGACCAGCTTGTACTTGTAAGGAACGATGATTATTTCCAGGGAGCCAGCGCCCTTCCGGGTGTTGTGATTAAAATCGTGCCTGATACTGAAACGCAGACCATGATGTTTGAGAGCGGCCAGCTGGATCTTCTGGACATGGACTATATGACGGAACAGATTGACCGTTTCCAGGAGGCATATCCGGACCAGATGGTTTCCGGACCGCGTCTTGGGACCACCTATTTTACCATGAACCAGAAGATTGAGCCCTTTGATAACCTGCAGGTCAGGAAAGCGGTCCAGATGGCCATTGACCGTCAGGTAATCCTTGACACACTTTACGGAGGCAGGGGCCAGCTGGAGAATGGTATCTTCCCCCACGGCCTGATTGGCTTTAACCCGGATATGCCTGAAATCAAATATGACCCGGAAGGCGCCAAGGCCCTGCTTGCAGAGGCAGGATACCCGGATGGATTCACCATGGAGATTGCGGCTGATATGTCGGCCTCCGATACCATGACCATGGCCCTTGAGATTATCAAGGAGCAGCTGGCCCAGGTGGGAATCAATGCTGAGATTAAGAACTATGACGAGTCCACGTGGCTGGAAACAAGGAAATCAGGTGAGCTTGGTTCCTTTATTTCCACATGGACGGCTGATTACAATGATCCGGATAACTTTATCTACACCTTCTTCGGCAATGCTGAGAAGACCACGGCCCGTTCCCTGAACTATCCGGACACAGCTGTGATGGAGCGCGTGGCAGCGGCCAGGACCATTCTGGATAATGATGAACGCATGAAGGAATATAATGCACTGGAGGAGAAAATCATATCAGAGGATGCTGCATGGGTTCCCATGTTTTCCAGACTCCACCTCTTTGCTGTTTCCAAGCGCGTGCAGAACTTTAAGGTTGCCTGGAACGGCCTCAGCGACAATGATTTCTATCCGCTGTCCATCTCAGAGTAAATAACGGCTGCCGTGACGCGGCCATACATATGATATCAGTCCGGCATCTGCCGGGATGCCTGGGTGCCGCATATACTGCGGCACCTTTGGCAGATATGCGGAGTGCCCTCAGAAACCTCTTTGCCCGGCAAGGTGGTTTCTGAGAGAACTCCCAAAAGGAAGAAGGGGGTAATCCAGTGCTTAATAAATGTCTGAAACGAATCCTGATATCCATACCGGTCCTCATAGGCGTTGTCCTGATTATTTTCATCATGCTGAGGATCATACCCGGCAATCCGGTCACCACCATGCTGGGCGAGCATGTGAACCAGGCGGTTATTGACAAGGTAAGCCGTGAAATGGGGCTGGACCAGCCGCTGTATATCCAGTTTTTCCGGTATGTGGCCAATGCCCTTCAGGGGGATTTTGGAACCTCCTACCGGTTGAACCGGAATGTGACGGGAATCATTCTGGAAGCATTTCCTAACACGGTCAAGCTTTCCGTGTGTGCGGCCGTGGTGGCCTGGATCATAGGGATTGTTGCCGGAATCGTGGCGGCTGTGAAGCAGAACCGGTTGTTAGACCGCCTGTTCATGGGATGCGCCCTGCTGGGGGTTTCCATGCCTGTATTCATGACAGCCCTTGTGCTTCAGTATGTGTTTGCGTTCAAGCTTAAATTGTTTCCGGTGTCCGGTTATGATTCACTGGCCGCCATGGTGCTGCCGGCCATTGTCCTTGGGTGGAACTCGGCGGGAAGCATTGCCCGCATGACGCGCTCCAACCTGGTGGAGGCCATGCAGGGGGATTACATTCGCACGGCCAGGGCCAAGGGGCTTCGGGAATGGGGCGTCATTGTCCATCACGCCCTGAAGAACGCCATGCTGCCCGTGGTCACCATGATGGCGCTGCAGGTTTCCAGCATGCTGTCAGGCGCCGTGCTGACAGAGAGCGTATTCGGTATCCCGGGAATCGGACGCCTGGCTGTGAATGCCATTGAGACAAGGGACATGCCCCTTTTGCAGGGCACGGTCATCTTTACAACCATTCTTGTAATTGCAGGAAACCTGGTAGCGGATATACTGTATTCGGTACTGGATCCGAGAATCAGGGAGGGCGCATGATGAATGAGGAAAAAATAACAACAATCAATTCCCTGGATGTGGAATCACAGATAGGGGAATCGGAGACCCTTCTGGACCAGATGAAAACCATGGTCCGCCAGAATAAGCTGGCCGCATTCGCGGCAGTTGTGATCATCGTGATTGCCCTGGCAGCCATATTCGCACCGCTGGCAGCGCCCTATGACCCTTATGCCCAGACCCTGACCGACCGGCTCCAGGCCCCCAGCGCGGCCCATCTTCTGGGAACGGACGAGCTGGGACGCGACCTGTTCAGCCGTATTATATACGGGGCAAGGGTGTCCCTGCTGGTGGGGCTTGTCCCCACGCTGATTTCCATGGCAATCGGAACCGTCCTGGGGCTTCTGGCCGGCTTTTACGGCGGAAGGGTTGACTTTGCAATCATGCGCCTTGCGGATGTGATGCTTGCATTTCCCTCCCTGCTTCTGGCTCTGGTCATTACCTATACCATTGGCGGCGGCCTTGTGAGTATTTTCGCGGCCCTGATCCTGGTAAACTGGGCAGGCACGGCCCGTATTGTCCGCTCCCAGACCCTTTCCCTGAAAGAGGCGGAGTATGTGGAGGCGGCCCGTTCCATTGGGGTGAAAAAGTGGAAAATCATGTTCCGCCACATCCTTCCCAACTGCCTGCCGTCCCTGATTGTGCTGTTTACCCTTAACATACCGGCTGCCATACTGACGGAATCCTCCTTAAGCTTCCTTGGGGCCGGGCTCCAGCCGCCGTCCGCCAGCTGGGGACTTGCGGTTGTGCGGGGCAAGAAGTACCTTTTCTCCGAACCGTGGCTTTCCATTGCCCCCAGCGTGGCAATCATGATTGTGGTTATGGCATTTAACTTCCTTGGCGACGGCCTCAGGGATGTGCTTGACCCGTATTTAAAAGAACAATAGGAGGCGGGCAGATGAACAGGGAACATGTTTTGACACAAGATAATGCTTTGACCGGGGGCAATGCCCGGACCAGGGACAATGCCCAGACCGGGGACCATGCCCGGACCGGAGACAATGCTCAGACCGGGAAATACGTACTGACAATTGAGAACCTGCAGTCCTATTTCTTTACTGCCAAGGGCACGGTCCCGGCAGTAGATGATGTGACCATCGAGGTGCCGGCGGGAAAGATAATCGGCCTGGTAGGAGAGTCCGGGTGCGGAAAGAGCATGACAGCCATGTCCGTGATGGGGCTGCTGCGCCACCCCGGCAAGGTGGTGGGAGGAAGGATTACCCTGGACGGCAGGGATATTACTTACCTTAATCCCAGGGAGAGGGCCAGGATCCGCGGCAATGAGATATCCATGATTTTCCAGGAACCCATGACCTCCTTAAATCCCGTGTATCCGGTGGGGCGTCAGGTCCAGGAAGCCATTCTCCTGCATCAGAAGGTGTCCAGGGCCGAGGCAAAGCAGCAGGTGATTGAGATCTTTAAAGAGGTCGGTATCCCGGAGCCGGAGAAACGCTACAATTCCTATCCCCATCAGCTTTCGGGCGGTCTGCGCCAGCGGGTGATGATAGGCATGGCCATGGTGTGCAAGCCCAAGGTGATAATTGCGGACGAGCCCACCACGGCCCTGGACGTTACCATAGAAGCGCAGATCCTGCGGCTGATGAAACGCCTTCGGGACGAGCAGGGCACATCCATCATCCTGATAACCCATAATATGGGGGTGGTGGCGGAGGTATGCGATTATGTGTACGTCATGTATGCCGGCATGGTAATGGAGCAGGCTGAGGTATTTGATCTGTTTGAAAATACTAGCCACCCCTACACCCAGGGCTTGTTAAAGTCCATACCCAAGCTGGACAGCAGGGAAGAACGGCTGTATACCATTGAAGGCGTGGTGCCCAACCTGTTGAGGCTGCCCGAGGGCTGTAATTTCTGCAACCGCTGCGGGAAGGCAGAAGCCAGGTGCCTGAAGGAAAAGCCCGGACTTTATGGGATTGGTGCTGATGGGAACGGTATGAGCCATAAGGTAAGGTGCTTCCTTTACGAAGGTAGGGGCATGGAGGACGCCGGCGCCGTGGAATCAGGCAGACCGGACGCACAGGCAGCATCATCGGATGGGGAGGTGGCAGAAGATGGCAGGTAAGAAGATACTTCTGGAGGCCAGGGACCTTGTAAAGGAATTTGCCCTTGAAGGCGGCAAAAAAGGAAAGAATGTGGTGCACGCGGTATCCGGCGTGAATTTAAGGATATACGAGGGTGAGACGCTGGCCCTGGTAGGCGAGTCCGGCTGCGGCAAGAGCACACTGGGGCGCACGCTGATTAAGCTCATAGAGGCCACATCCGGCACCATTGAATTTGACGGGACAGACATCACCAGGATGAAGGACAGGGAATTCACGGAAATCCGGCGTCAGATGCAAATCATCTTCCAGGACCCGTATGCGTCCTTAAATCCCCGTATGAACGTAAGGGAAATCATCTCAGAACCCCTTACCACCCACGGTCTTGCCAGGACAAAGGACGAGATTGAAAGCCAGGTAAAGGCACTGATGGACGAGGTGGGGATCCCAAGGGAGTTCATCAACCGGTATCCCCACCAATTCTCAGGCGGGCAGCGCCAGAGGATTGGCATAGCAAGGGCCATTGCCCTGCATCCCAGGCTGATTATATGCGATGAGCCGGTATCCGCCCTGGACGTATCCATCCAATCCCAGGTATTGAATCTGTTAAAGGATCTGCAGGAACAGTATCAGCTGACCTACCTGTTCATTTCCCATGACCTGAGCGTGGTGAAGTTCATATCGGACCGTGTCTGTGTCATGTTCCTGGGCATGGTCTGCGAGATAGGGGGCACCCATGAACTGTATGCCCATCCCCTGCACCCATACACCCATTTCCTGCTTAACGCCATACCAAAAGCAGACCCAAGGCTGCGCAGCGATGAAAAGGAGCTGCTCACAGGCGAGATACCCAGCCCGGTAAATCCGCCTTCGGGCTGCCGCTTCCATACAAGATGTCCCTATGCAAAAGATATCTGCAGCCAGATGGTGCCGGAAGGGAAAATGGTAGGTGAACGCCAGGTGTTCTGCCATTTTCCCCTAATGGAAAGGAAATGAGGCAGTCATGGATGTCTGGGAATGAAACATGTACAGAATAAGGCTGATACAGTGAAGAACGGATACAGAATAAGACAGATACAAAAGCAGGTCAGATTCCAAATAAAACTCAAAGAAATCCCAACAGACAGAATGCCGCAGGCCCACATAAACACAACTACGTTTTGCGGGTCTGCGGCATTCTAATATTTCTAGTATGGATAAAACTTCTGACAGTCTAACCCATCCAATAAAATCAAAGACGGAATCACACAACAATTGGAAGCGCCCGAGCCGGCTGGCCATCCTGCCGGAACAGATTTAATGGATGCAGAAGCCATCACCTAAACACCCCGATACAATACCCAATTACCACCCAAAGCACGGACAGGATCCACAGCGGTACAAATGAGAATTTCACATAATCCGCCAATTCCGTGCCGTCGGCCAGGTCGCAGGCAAGATAAATCTGAGGCTGGGCAACCGGGGAAATCATGGCGCCCATGTTCATGAGGAGTGTAAGCACCACTATTTCATTGGGAATGCCGAATTTGCTGCTTACCCCGGCAACAATGGGGACCAGGGCATACTGCCATATATCGTTGGTGAAAATAAGCATGAGCGGGGTGGAAAACAGCGCAATGATAAGGTAAACCCATGGCCCCATGGTACCGGGGATGATACGGATAAGGAAGTCTACCATGGCATCCATCATTCCGCTTTCAGACAGCACCCCGACCACTACACCGGACAGGAACACGGCACAGGCCGTGGAATACATTTCCTGGGAATATTTCTTTAACAGGCTGCCCTGGAGCTTTAGGTCAGGGTAGTTGACACTGAGGGACACAATCAGGCCGATGGCAAATACAAAGTAGTCCGGGCAGGGGACAACGCTGAGTCCGATAATAAGCAGGACCGTCCAGATCAGGTTGAACCAGAACAGCTTAGGCCGTTTCAGTTCAGAGGCTTGTATCATTGTCTGGGTATCCACATCTGCGCTTACCTTGCCAGCGCCTTTCTTTATCTGTATCCGTGCAAGGATTACGGCAAGGACAATGCAGAGCGCAATGTAAATCAGCATCATGGGAAGCATTTTCATGAAAATATAGTTCTGGGGACTTTCAATTCCTTCTAAGAGCGTGGCCGCTCTTAAGGTCCTGCCGTTCCACGGTGTCACGAACAGTGCGCACATGGTGGCAGAACACAGCAGCAGAAGGACTTTGGGATCAATCTTCAGCTTTTTGTAAAGGGGCAGCATCATGGGAATGGTAACCAGATACGTGGAGGTGACGCTTCCGTCAATTTCCGTAATCAGGGATACCAGCACCGTGATGATGCAGATTACGGTCACGCTGAGTCTGGTGTGCTTTAACAGGAATTCGACCATGATGTCGAACAGTCCTGCTTCCGACATGACGGAGAAATATGGCAGGGAAAAGAAGATGATGAACATCAGGTCCCTGGTTTTTCCCAGGCCGGAATTAATATAGCCGCATATCTCCGGGATACTGGCGCCGATTAAAAAAGCGCCAATGATGGGAATGATTGTAAATGCAAACAAGGTGCTGACTTTCTTTTTTAAGAGCAGCGTGGTGATTAATATCATCATCGCGAAGCCTATAATTGCGGTATAACTCATGTTTCATTATCCTCCCGATATTTGTTTTTGCCGCAGGCACAGTCTGCTGTCAGGCGCTGCCTGCCCCATGCCGGGGCAGTATGCCTGTTTCATGCCTATCTTACAAGGCAGGGCTTTTTGGAATCGTATTTCCATCCTGGTATCAGGTACTGCATGGCCATTGCGTCATCCCTGTCATGGTTCGGCATGGAATGATAGAGCCGGTTTGCCTCCATCACCTTCTCCATATCCAGGGTAACGCCCAGACCCGGGCGGTCAGGAACCTCCAGATAACCGTCCCGGATAGCAGGCGTATCCTTTAACAGGTTCTGCCCGTCCTGCCAGATCCAGTGGGTGTCCAGCGCGGTTGGGGAACCGGGAGCGGCGGCTGCCACATGGGCAAAGGTGGTAAGGGTTATGTCAAAATGGTTGTTGGAATGGCTGCCCCAGGTAAGTCCCCAGTCATTTAACAGCGCCGCCATGCGAAGACTTCCATCAAGTCCCCAGAAATGCGGGTCTGCCAGCACGATGTCCACTGATTTTAATGCGGCTGCATGGTAAAACTGCCTCCAGTTGGTGGCAATCATATTAGTGGCAACCGGAATATGGGTTGCATTTTTAAATTCAGCCATAATCTCACGGCTGGAGAATCCTGCCTCAGGTCCGCAGGGGTCCTCCACATAGGACAGGATATGGCCCATGCCCCGGCACAGGCCGATGGCCTCTGTAAGGCCCCAGGCCCCGTTGGGGTCTATATTGATGCGTCCGTTTGGGAAGTGTTTCTTTAAGGCGCGTATGGTTTCCATCTCATATTCGCCGGAGAATACGCCGCCTTTCAGTTTGAAGTTGCGGAAACCATATTTTTCCTGAAGGCAGCAGGCCTGCTCCACAATCTGTTCATGGCTGGTCATTTCCCTGCGTCTCATCCGGAACCAGGAATCGCTGCTGTGGGATTCATCTATGTAAGGAAGGTCGGTTTTGCCTTTATCTGAGACGTAGAACAGGTATCCCAGCACTTCTACCTGGCTGCGCTGCTTTCCTTCAGCCAGAAGTTCACACACAGGAACCCCCAGATGCTGTCCAAGCAGGTCTAACAGCGCGCATTCAATGGCCCATTCTGCCTGTACCACGAACTTGAGCTTACTGATGTCCAGGGTCTGTATCCCTTCCCCGTCATCACCAGGCGCTTTCCTGCCGCCCCGGTGGATGGTTCCAAGAATGGAGCGGTATTTACCGACTTCCTGCCCGACGACCAGGGGGATGTAACTGGTCAGGCATTCACAGGTGTATTCCCCGCCATGTATTTCTCCAATACCCGTATGGCCGGAGTTGTCCTTTAGGATTACGATATTTCTCGTGAAATAGGGTGCGTGTGCCCCGCTTAAGGTCATTTCCATACTGTCATATCCAGCCACGGGAATGACTTTCATGTCTGTGATGACCGGCGTATTATTTAACATATCATCTGCTCCTTTTCTTGAAACTCTTGTTTTTCTGACGGTTTTCATTATAATACAGTTAGGAGAAATAGGCCAATATGTAAAAATAATGGGCGCAATCACATTTGCTTATCGTGAATATATCCAATCATACATGTGTGGGAGGGATTTACATTGGATACAAAATATCTGAAATATGTGCTGACAATTGCCAGGAAAAAGAATATGACAAAGGCGGCGGAAGAACTTTATGTATCCCAGTCCTCCCTGAGCCAGTACCTGTCCAGGCTGGAGCAGGAGATTGGTGTCCCGCTTTTCATACGGGCCAAGGGGGAGCTGCTTCTGACACCGGCAGGGGAGCTGTATGTGGAGGCTGCCAGGAAGGTAATCCAGATCCAGAAGGACCTTTACCATAACATCCGGGGGCTGAATCATAAAGGCCATATCACCATTGGGGTGACTTCCCAGTTCGGCCTGAGGATGCTGACGGAAATCATACCTGCCTATAAGAAGGTGTTTCCCCAGGTTACCATTGAGATTACGGAATCCAATGTGCCCACGCTTACAAGGATGATCCTGGAGGAAGGCATTGACTGTGCGGTCATGGCGCTGAACTGCGCGGATGCATTTGCAGAGGAACAGGTATCCCTTCTTCGGAAGGAAGAGGTGCTTTTTGCAGTGCCTGCGGCCCATGGTTACTGCCTGCGTAACCGGACCGGAATCATGACCAGGGAAGAACTGATCCATGAATTTAAGGATGAGAATTTCATGCTGTCTAAGAAAGGATCTACCCTGAGGGAACTGGCTGACAGGATATTTGCATCCGCCGGCTTCCAGCCAAGTACCATGTGCGAGACTAACAGTATCATTGCCACCAGGGCCATGGTGGCAAAAGGGATAGGTGTCACGTTCATTGCCAGGTCCTGCGTCAGTGACAGGGAAAATGTTGCCTATTATTCCCTGAATCCCCGGATGTACCGTTACAATGCCCTGGTGCGCAGGAAGAACCTGATTCAGAATGAGCCGGAGAGAGCGCTGTTCCAGCACATACGCGGATATTTTGAACGGCAGGATGAAGACGGACCGGCAGACTGAGCCGTGTGTGCGGGTGTGTGCAAGGGCGCGGTGTTGGTGTTGAAACATGTCCTGTTTTGTGGTATCATAGGAAAAGGAAGAGATAAGAGAAATCGGGGGATAGGCTCTTATCTCTTATTTTGTATTGAGCGGGGACGTACATATGAGACAGAAATTATCAAAGCACAATCTGCTGCTTGTTGGATTTACATTATTTTCCATGTTTTTTGGCGCGGGGAATCTGATTTTCCCGCCTTTTCTTGGGGCACAGGCAGGCAGCCTTACATGGCATGCAATGTGGGGCTTCCTTATGAGCGCGGTGGGGCTTCCTGTATTAGGCGTGGCAGCGGTTGCGCTTTCCGGCGGGCTTCCCAGCCTGGCAAAGAAGGTCCATCCTGTTTTTGCGTTCGTGTTCACGCTGCTGATTTACCTGTCCATCGGCCCCTGTCTGGCCATTCCAAGGACAGCCAGCACCTCCTTTGAGATGACGGTGCTTCCTGTCCTGACCGGCATGAAGCTTGAGATGGGCCAATTGGCGGGAGGGACAGGCTTTACCCTTCAGACAGCTGCGCAGTTCGGATATTCAGCCCTGTTCTTTATGGCAGCCATGGCGGTGGCCTTCCGGCCTGACAAGCTTACAGACCGTTTGGGGAAGGTGCTCTGCCCTGCTCTCTTAATATTGATTGGGGTGATTTTTACCGGGTGCCTGGTATGGCCCATGGGACCATATGGGGCGCCTGAGGCGGTTTACAGCGCAGGGCCGGTGGTAAAGGGCTTCCTGGAAGGATACCAGACCATGGATACCATTGCCGCCCTTAACTTCGGCATTATCATTGCCATCAATATCCGGGCCAAGGGCGTGGAACAGGAGGGAGCGGTTGTCAGGGAAACCGTGAAGGCGGGAGTGATTGCAGGCATCCTTCTGGCCCTGATATACGGGGCCCTGGCCCACATCGGGGCACCTGCGGGCGCGGTTGCGGCGGATACAAAGAACGGCGCAAGGATACTTACCTATGTGGCAGGCAGCCTGTTTGGAAAAGCAGGAATGATGATCCTGGGAGTCATCTTCCTTATTGCGTGCTTTAATACATGCGTGGGGCTGTTAAGCTGCTGCAGCCAGTATTTTACCACAATCATCCCGGTGATTGGCTATAAGGCGTGGGTGTTTGTGTTTGCAGCCGTCAGCCTGGTGATATCCAGTGCAGGGCTTAACAGGATACTGACCGTATCGGAGCCAGTGCTGAACGCCATATATCCGGTGGCAATCGTGCTGATTGTTCTGGCATTTTTAGGTCCGCTGACCAGGAGATGGCCTGCCATGTTTCCGTGCAGCATCCTGCTGACAGGGATTGCCAGTGTGGTGTATGCCCTGGAACAGAGTAAGGTTACCATACCTTTCCTAAGCCAGGCCACCACATACCTTCCGGGATATGGGGCCGGCCTGGGATGGGTTGTGCCGGCTTTGGCAGGGATGGCGGCGGGAATTGTTGTCTCCTCCGTGCGGGAGGAGGAAAATGAGCCGTAGGGGTATGGTTGATGGGAGTACGGCTGATATGGAATGGTTGATGGAATGACAGCTGATACGGAATGGTTGAAGGAATTGCAGCTGATATTGAATGGTTGAAGGAATTGCGGCCGATACGGAATGGTTGAAGGAATTACAGCTGTTATGGAATGGCAGATAGAGTTGTGACTGACAAAGAGTGACTGACAGAGACGTGATTGATATAGAAAAGGACAGGATAGGACATGGCACAGACGAAATGGATGCTTCACGCGAAAAAGGCAGATTTTAATAAGATTGCAGAGAGATATGGGATTAGTCCGGTAACGGCCAGGATAATCCGCAACCGTGGGATTGAGGGGATGGAGGAAATTGGGCATTACCTGCATGGCTCCGTAAAGGACCTTCATGACCCGCGCCTTCTGCCGGACATGGAGAAGGCGGTTGGAATCCTGCGCGGCAAGGTGCGGGAAGGAAAACCAATCCGCATTGTGGGGGATTATGATATTGACGGGGTCTGCTCCACCTATCTGCTTTACCGGGCGCTGAAACGGGTTGGGGCCAATGTGGATTTTGAGATCCCTGACAGGATTAAGGATGGGTATGGAATCAATGAAATGATCATTGAGGCAGCGGCAGGGGATGGGATTGATACCATACTTACGTGTGACAACGGGATTGCAGCAATCAGCCAGATTGCCAGGGCCAAGGAACTGGGGATGACCGTGGTGGTCACGGACCATCATGATATATTGGTGGAGGAAAGCCAGGACAGCTGCGCGGGAAAGGATGCAGATGGCAGGGATGGGAGCCATGGGGATGCAGAGGACTCCTGTCAGGGAACAGAGGTGCTTCCGCCAGCGGACGCCATTGTGAATCCCAAGATGAGGGGCTGCCGGTATCCATTTCCCGGTATATGCGGCGGCATGGTGGCCTACAAGCTGGTGCAGGTGCTGTTTGAGGAATGCGGCGTACCTATGGAGGAATGGCTGGATATGCTTGAGATTGCGGCCATTGCAACGGTAGGGGATGTGATGAAGCTTCAGGGCGAGAACCGCATCATTGTGAAAGAAGGTCTTTGCCGCCTGGGCCATACATCCAATCTTGGTCTGCGTAAGCTTATAGAGAAAAATAACCTGGCAGCGGACTCCATTACGGCCTACCATATCGGCTTTGTCATCGGACCCTGCCTCAATGCCAGCGGACGGCTTCAGACCGCCAAGCTGGCTCTGGGGCTTCTGCTCTGTGAGGATGAGGCGGAGGCGGACCGCATGGCCCAGGAACTTAAGGAGCTTAACGACCAGAGGAAGGATATGACCCAGGCCGGCATTGACGATGCGGCGGCCATGGTGGATGAACTGTACCAGGATGACAAGGTGCTGGTGGTGTTCCTGCCGGACTGTCATGAATCCCTGGCAGGAATCGTGGCAGGGCGGCTGAGGGAACGGTATGGCAAGCCCTCCTTTGTCCTGACACGTGCGGAAGGCTGCGCCAAAGGTTCAGGGCGATCCATTGAGGCCTACCACATGTTCCATGCCCTGGTGGAGGTTAAGGAACTGCTTCTTAAGTTCGGAGGCCACCCCATGGCGGCAGGATTTTCCCTGAGAGAGGAAGATGTGGATGAATTCCGGCGGCGTCTGAATGAAAATGCCAGGGAGCGTCTGACAGAGGAGGATTTCATCCCCCGGGTCTGGATTGATGTGGCCATGCCTTTTGAGTATATATCAGAATCCTTTGTAAAGGAACTGGAACTGCTGGAACCCTACGGACAGGGCAATGAGAAACCGCAGTTCGCACAGAAGGATATGGTGATACGGAGCGCCAGCGTCATGGGCAGGAACCGGAATGTGGTGCGCCTGAGCCTGGTCAATGAACGCGGTGTTTCCATGAATGGGGTGGTATTTACAGAAGGCGACCTGTTCATGGAGGAAAAAGGAAACAGCAGGGTCATGGATATCATCTATTATCCTGGGGTAAATGAATATAATGGGAACAGGAATCTTCAGATAGTGGTGAAGGACTGGAAGTTCCATTGAGATGTAAGCCATGAAGGCCCTGTGTATCATGGAAGATCCTGTAATTATGGACATTGACGGGAAGCAGACCGCGCTAAAGACATGCGGCATTGGAACGCCTGGCCGGAAATGAAGGGAGGGACATGAGGAGGGAACTGCCGGTAACGAAGGATCATGAACCGGCACATCCTCAATAAGCCTGCCCGTCAACCGTAAGGCCGTCCACCACATACATGCCGCGCCATATCTTAAGCCTGAGAAGGATATTACTGTCCCTGGTAATGGACTGTTCCAGTGCATCGGCATGTCTTTCATTCAGGTAATACTGCTCAATCCTTGGCTGGATGCTGATTTGTGCCCCATCTTCGTAAATCCGCAGATATTGGGAGGAACATCTGATATAGGGGGTATTGCTGTCCGGACAATCCAGGGATGCATAGGAAAAGCCCGATATACCGCTGTCCGGGTCCGTATCCAGGACCACATATACAGGTATGGTGCTTTGGCGTCTGTTTTCGTAGCGTTCAATGGAACCAGGTTCCAGCGTGACCCTGCTGTCCGGGCTGCTGAGCCGGAGGTAGCGGCCCCGCAGGGCGTCATAGGGGTCATAACCGGCCATTTCCAGGGTCACGGTCCTCCCTCTGCCGGATACCGCGCAGACCATGGCAATGACAGCCAGCAGCATCAGAAGCTGCAATGCAAATACAATCAGGATCATCTTATTGCGGTGTATTTTCATGTACATTCCCTCCTTTCAGCTTTAAGGTCATCCTGTAGTTCACGGCAAGGAATGCCAGGCCCGCTGTCAGGAAGACGATTCCTTTCACCAGCAGCTGATAATTGCCAAAGGATACCCTTAATACGATATACAGTATGATGGCGGCCGTGTAACGGCGTACAGAGGCCAGACTGGCGGATTTTATCCCGTACAGCAGCTTATACAGGCTGAATGCAATGAAGAAGAGGTTGACAAGGATTTCATATGCAGGAGGATACACGCGGATGTCTGTCCACTGGGCAATAACCACATCGGCTGCCAGCAGCCCGCATAGGATGGCGGACAGCAGAAGGTCCAGCCGCTCCTTCCCGGCCTTTTTCGTATCATAGATATACATCCGGATTAAGACCCCTGCCAGAAGCGCCAATAAGAGGAACTGGGGCAGCCGGTCTGAATACGGGGCTGGGCCCGCGTAACCAAAGAAATCCGCAAAATAGTTGAAGGACAGGTAGAAAACAGCCTTTGTAAACAGCATGATATATAACAGCCGTCCTGCCAGCACCGGATAAAGGGCCGGCCGTTCAATGGTCATGTTAATCAGAAGCACAAGGATACAGGCGTAAAAGGCGCCATAGGGCACATACAGGATTGCCAGATACAGCATCCAGATAAAAAAGCATAGGGACAGCAGACGGCAGGTCCTGCCTTTCCTGACACATTTTATATAATAGGGGAGCAGGAGGAGGGCCAGGAGCATATAGTCGCTGTTCCATCCGGTCAAGCAGATTCCACCCATATATAAGAGGGCCAGATAGTATCCGTCCAGAAGGTACACTGCTGGCAGCATGAGCACAAAACCGGTGAGCAGCATGGACTGGAGGCTGTAGGAAATCTGGTAGGCCTGGTATATCAGCCCCAGTGCGGATAAGAAGGCAATGCCAAGGGCCAAGGTCAGGGATTGGATCCACACATCAGATGCCTGGGCGCGGATTTTCAGGAAAAGGAGACCCTGGACACCCAACAGGGGAAGGAATGCAATGAAAGCCTTCATCTCCCTGGAAAACATGGACCAGTTATAGGCAAACATGGATATGACTCCTGCACCTATGAAGACCACGCCTATGAGGGCGAATATCAGAAAGGCGTTGGTGTGTTCCTTCCTGGATATCATGTATTCATCCTGGATGCGTTCCAGCTGGGCCTGTTCCAGATAGCCAAGTTTTGTAAGCTGTTTTAGTTCATTGTAAAGTTCATTGGAATTCATTGGGCATCCCCCTTTCTGTTATAATGATTATAGCTGGTTTTGGGGGGATGGGATAGATGTTGATTGTCATGGATGGGATGACATTTGTCACGATTTTGGATAGGTAATCCGGGAGGAAAAGGGATAATAAAAGGCCGGGGCAGATTAAGCCCCGGCCTTTACCATTTACCTGGTACTGATTATTCAGCAGCCTCGGTTGTCTCCTCTACAGGAGCAGCGGCAGCATCAGCAGCCTCTGTGGATTCTTCCTCGGAAGCCTCTGCATCCTTGGATTCCTCTGCGTCAGCAGCCTCTTCTGTAGAAGCCTCTGCGTCAGCTTCCTCGCTTGTTTCCTCAGCAACCGTGGTCTCTTCCTCAGAAGCCTCTGCTGTGGTGGTCTCTTCCTCTGTTGCAGCTACAGTAGTCTCTACGGTTGTGGTGGTCTCTGCCTTGTTGTCAGAACCGCCGCAAGCTGTGATGCCTGCTGCTACCATTGCTGCTGCCATGATGGCTGTCATGGATTTTACGATAGATCTTTTCATAATAGTTCTCCTCTCCTTTTGAAAACCTCCCGATGAGGTTTTCCATAAAACGTAAATTTCTGGAACGAGATTGATAATAGACTATAATTGTGACCAAATTGTGTCCAAAATATAAAGAAAGTACTATATTTATTACGAAATTATTAAGAAGGCAGGCGGGGAGTTGTCAGTCTTTTGCCTGAAAAAGCCCGAAAACAAAGGGGTATGTGAAAAAATTAAGAACAATTTATATTTTTTCCCCAGAATAAAAAAATAACAGGATTTTAACGCAGGCTTTAACGGGGCGCTGTTTCTTCAATGTCTTGCTTTTTACCTCCATATAGGTTATAATCAGCACCAAAAGGCTGTCACGTTAATAGGTTAAAACGAAAGGAAGAGGTAAGACCAATGGTTAATGAAGTAATGGATTTTATCACCGGGTATGACAAGGAAGTGGGCGAAGCCATCCAGGCCGAGTGCGCGCGTCAGAGACGCAACCTGGAGCTGATTGCATCTGAGAATATCGTATCTGAGCCGGTCATGATGGCAATGGGCACCGTACTTACCAATAAGTATGCGGAAGGATATTCAGGAAAGCGTTATTACGGCGGATGCCAGTGCGTGGACGTGGTGGAGACCATGGCCATTGAGCGCGCCAAGAAGCTGTTCGGCTGTGATTATGCCAATGTGCAGCCGCATTCAGGCGCCCAGGCCAATATGGCTGTGTTCGTGGCCATGTTAAAGCCGGGGGACACCGTGATGGGCATGAACCTGGACCATGGCGGCCATCTGACACACGGAAGCCCAGTTAACTTTTCCGGCCTTTACTTCAATATCGTGCCTTACGGCGTCAATGACGAAGGATACATCGATTATGACGAATTAGAGAGGATTGCCAAAGAGGCGAAACCAAAGCTCATTGTGGCAGGCGCCAGCGCATATGCCAGGACCATTGATTTTAAGAGATTCCGTGAGATAGCTGACCAGGTAGGCGCGTACCTCATGGTAGACATGGCGCACATTGCAGGGCTGGTTGCAGCGGGCGAGCACCCAAGCCCCATCCCCTATGCGGATGTTGTGACCACGACCACCCACAAGACCCTGAGGGGGCCAAGGGGCGGCATGATCCTGGCCAACAAGGAGGCTGCTGAGAAGTTCAATTTCAACAAGGCCATATTCCCGGGAACCCAGGGCGGTCCCTTAGAGCATGTAATTGCAGGTAAGGCCATCTGCTTTGGGGAGGCCCTTAAGCCTGAGTTTAAGGAATACCAGCACCAGGTGGTACTGAATGCAAAGGCGCTGGCAAAAGCTCTTTTGGAGCAGGGCTTTAAGCTGCTTACCGGAGGCACGGACAACCATCTGATGTTAGTTGACCTTCGGGGCATGGACGTATCCGGCAAGGAACTGCAGAACCGCTGTGACGAGGTATTCATCACACTGAACAAGAACACGGTTCCGGGTGACCCCAGAAGCCCCTTTGTCACATCCGGCGTGCGTATCGGGACACCGGCCATCACCACCAGGGGCCTGAAGGAAGAGGATATGCCTAAGATTGCAGAGTGCATCTGGCTGGCAGCCACGGATTTTGAGAACCAGGCTGATTATATCAAGGGCGAGGTTACCAAGCTCTGCGACAAGTATCCGATTTATAAATAATAAAGATTCCTAAAACACATTCACAGATACAAATGGATAAAAGGCTGCGCCTGGAAGTATTCGGGGGCAGCCATTTTGACAAGTAAGATACGGTATAAGGTATGGGATATGGCGGAGAAACGGATTCCACCATGTCCGGGGGCAGGCGTATGGAACAATATGAATTGGAAATGGAGAGCGGGCTTAAGCTCTCAAGACAGGGAGCCCAGTCCATTGTGGAGGAAGTAGGGGCCGTGGTGGGACAGAACATCAACATGATGGACCGCAGGGGATATGTGATTGCCAGCACGGATGAGACCAGGATCGGCAGCCTCCATGAAGGCGCCAGGAAATTGATTGAGGAACATCTGCCGGAACTGTATGTGGAGGTTGGGCACGCCACGCCCACGTCCCGGCCGGGCCTGAACCTGCCCATTACCCATGGCGGGAGCATTGTGGGCGTCATCGGGATCACAGGCCTGTACGGCGAGGTGGTGGGTTATGGCCAGGTTGTGAAGAAGATGGTGGAAATCCTGATACGGGAAAATGCAGAACAGGATGAGCGCCGTATGGGGCAGCGGGTCTTAAACCGGTTCCTGGAAGACTGGGTGATTGGAAACGGACTGATGCAGCCAGGGATTTTGGAGGAGCGGGGGTTTGCCCTTGGCATTGACATTGCAGTGCCCAGGCGCATCATGGTTGCCAGCGCCAGGGAGCTGGAGGAATATGCATCCACTGCCTCAGGGCAGAAGCTGCTGGAGCAGGTGGAGCGTGAGGCAGCCGCCCTTGCGGGCAGGGGCAGCCTTGTGCTCAGAAGCGGCGGCAGGCAGATCATCCTGGTGAAGAAATGTCCGGACCGCCAGATGGAACAGCTGGCCGGGCGTATCCGCACGGCAGTCCTTAAGAAGTTCAATATCCGCATGGTGGTGGGGATTGACGGAAGGGCGGAGGACATCCACGCAGCCTATGGCCAGGCCAATCAGGCATGGCGCTCCGCAGGCCTGGCCAAAAAGGACATCCTTGCATATGACAGCGTTACCCTGGAACTGTTTACACAGGACCTGGGGGACGGCGTGAAGGCTGAGTATATACGGAAGTTATTCAAAAAATGCGGTTATGAGGAGCTGTGCCAGTGGATGGGGCTTCTGGAAGCGTATTTCCAGTCGGAAGGTTCCCTTAAGGCTGCGTCGGAAATACTCCATATACACAAGAACACGCTGACCTACAGGCTGAAGCGGCTGGAGGAGCTGACCGGGTATGATGTGCGGCTTGTGAGCCAGTCAACTGTATTTTATATGGCAATGCTGTTTTTCCGGGATGTGAAGGACGGGATGGAAGAGGTGCTATAGAATATAAAAAATGCAGAATGATTGTTCTGCGGAACATTGACGCCGGGGGCCGCGGCAGCTAAAATAGTAGATAAGGAAACGGTTTAACCTACTACTATTTAGGAGGCGTGACATGAAATTTTTATTTGCATCTGATTCATTTAAGGGAACCTTATCATCGGAACGCATCACGGCCCTGCTGGAGGAATCCGCCGGACGTATCTTTCCTGGCTGTGAGACAGCCGGGGTACCGGTGGCTGACGGGGGGGAGGGAACCATTGACGCGGTCATCTCGGCCCTGAACGGGACATACCGCAGGCTTATGGTCCACGGACCCCTGATGGAGGAATGCAGGTCTTTTTACGGGGAATTCGAGGGAGACAGCGCCATTATCGAGATGGCTGCGGCCTCAGGCCTTCCCATGGTTCCGGCAGAAAAACGCAATCCCCTTAACACATCTACCTACGGCACAGGGGAACTGATTAAGGACGCCCTGGACAGGGGATACAGGAAGATATCCATTGCCATTGGGGGAAGCGCCACCAATGACGGCGGCATGGGGGCCATGCGCGCCCTTGGGGTGCGGTTCCTGGATGCCCAGGGCCATGAGCTGGAGGGTAAGGGCGAAGACCTGACAAAGGTGGCGGATATCGATGTGGGCGGTCTCCATCCGGCCGTGTCCCAGGCCAGGTTCACGGTTATGTGTGATGTGACGAATCCTCTTACCGGACCGGACGGGGCCACCTTTACCTTTGGCAAGCAGAAAGGCGGCACGCCCGAAATCCTGGATATCCTGGAAGGCGGCATGATCCGGTATGCTGCTTTGATTAAGGAAAAGCTGGGCGTGGATGTGGATAAGATTCCTGGTTCAGGCGCTGCCGGTGGATTGGGGGCAGCCTTCTGCGTGTTCCTGAAAGCCACCCTGAAGTCCGGTATTGATACCGTGCTGGACCTGGTGCATTTTAATGAACTGTTAGAGGGCGTGGACCTGGTGGTGACCGGGGAAGGCAGGATGGACTGGCAGTCCGCCTTTGGAAAGGTGCCCAGCGGAATCGGACAGCGGTGTAAGGAACGCGGGATACCCGTGGTGGCAATTGTGGGCGGCATGGGCATGAAGGCAGAAACCATCTTTGATTACGGCGTGGACAGTATCATGACCACCATCAACGGCGCCATGGAACTGGAAGAAGCCCTTGAGCGGTCCGAAGAGCTGTATGCGGGCGCTGCTGACCGGATGTTCCGGATGCTGAAGGCCGGGATGGGGCTTCGGTAAGGTCTGGTGTTGGTTTGACGGGGATGTGTTTGTAAGGACAGGATATCCTTCCTTTGGTTATTTTGTGGAGGGGGAGAATCTGCCGGTATGTTAATATAAGGAAAATAGAGCAAGGCGAAATGGCTATAAGTCACCGGATGATGGTGCTTATAGCCATTTTTGTATGACAACATACTTTGCGCAAGTGGAGATGAGATTTAAAAAAAAATGTAGAAAATCACGAAAATGAGGAGGATAAAAAGTAAAATAACCTAATATGTTGACAAAAATATAAAAATAATGTATAAAATAGATAAAAGAATGTATGAACACTTGCAATAAAAACGAAAGTCATAATACAATAATGGGAGGGACAGATGAAAAAGCGGATAAATGTTATCATACAATTATGTATTGGGATTTTACTTTTAATAATTACCCTGTTTCCTATCTTATGGATGCTGGGTCTTGCCTTACGCCCGATGGATGAATTGGTAGGAAAGATATCCCTATTCCCCAAACAGATTACATTGGAACATTTTTCTGATTTGTTCATTAAGAAAAATTTTGGGGTTGCATTAAAAAACAGTGCGGTTACCACCTTGGTTTCCCTTATCATTTCATTGGCATGCGGACTGACCTGTGCCTACATCCTGGCAAGGTCCAGGTTTAAGATAAAGACAAAGGGATTGATGACATATTGGATTCTATTGGTCCGGGTACTTCCGCCAATATCGTTTGCAATCCCTCTGTATATTTTATTTTCTAAGACAAAAATGCTGACCTCTTTAATGCCGGTCATAAGTGCGTGTGTTTTTATCAATATACCGCTGACCGTTTGGTTTATCATTAGTTTTTTTCAAGACCTTTCAGTGGAAATTGAAGAGAGTGCCCAGATAGACGGCGCAACAGAATGGCAGCTTTTCAGAAAGGTGGTGTTGCCTTTGGTATTACCTGGTATTGCAGCTATCTCAATGTTATCGTTCATATATGCCTGGAACGAATATACATATTCAGTGATATTCATTCAAAGGTCAAAAGAATATACGGTACCAATTGCATTATCCATTCTCAATACGGAAGACAATGTCACGCAGTTTGGACTGGTTGCAGCGGGGGGAATCGTATCATTACTGCCAATGGCCGTATTCATAACGTTTGCCCAAAAGTATCTGATAGCCGGTCTGAGCAGCGGAGCCGTTAAGGAATAGGAAGGGGGTATGGCGGGGGCGTGTAAGGAATTTAAGTTACCATTGTGTTTTTTTACTGTTTTAAAACAAAAAGAAGGGAGTTACAAATGTTGATTATGAGAAAGAGATTAGCAGCTATGGCAATGGTGGGGACAATGTTGGCAACTGGCATTATGACAGGGTGTGCATCTGGCAGTGCTCCAAAGGAAGAGGGTAAAACGACAGAACAGGCAGCAGGACAATCTGTGGATACAGGTAAACAGGAGGAGAGGAAAGAGAAGGCGAAACTCACCCTTGTGCTAAGGGCCGGTTCCTATACAGATGTCATGAAAAACCTTGCACCTGTATTTGCAGAGGAACATAATTGTGAATTCGAATTCCTTGATTTGGGATTTACAGATATGTATCAGAAGATTGCCCTGGATTCCCAGAACAGTGAAGGGACATATGATGTTCTTATGATTGATGGAAGCTGGCTGTCAGAGTTTCTTGAAAATGGAACCATCGTTAATATGAGTGAGATGGGTTATGATTTGGATCCGGATTTTATTGAGCTGGCCACCAAGGGCGGATTAGATGACGGCGGGAATGTATATGGCGTGCCCTTTTATGGAAATGTCATGGTACAGTTCTATAATAAGCAGGTCTTAAAAGATTTGGGTTATGAGAAAACGCCTGATACATGGGAAGGTATCCTGGAAGTGGCCAAGAAGGCAAAAGAGGCTGGAAAAGAAGGATATCTCCTGAGGGCCCAGGCCGGAGAAAACATCCTGACAGATATCTATCCAATCCTTCTTGCACACGGTGGGCAGGTACTGGATGAAAATAACAACGTGACCATCAACACCCCTGAGTTTAAAAAGGCGCTGGAATTCTATATGACCCTTAAAGAGTACGGAACAATCATGGATAAGGATGATATCGTAGCGTCCGTACAGTCCGGAAACGGTGCGATGAGCCTTGACTGGCCAGGTTGGTATACACCATTGGAAAATGATACAAGCGCTTTTAATATGATTCCTAAAAAGGTAGGGGAAAATGACCCTGAGTATCCTTCCAGTATATATGGATTGTGGTATCTTGGCATTCCGGAAAATTCCCAGAACAGGGAATTGGCCATGGAGTTCATCCAATACATAACAGATGCGGGACAGCAGGCGGATTCAGTGCAGTATGGGGGTGTCCCTACCAGGACCAGTGTATATGAAAACCCGGACATCATTGCCCAGAGTCCGAACCTGGAGTATGTGTACCAGGCGTTGAAAGAGGCTGTTTACAGGCCAAGGATTAAACAGTGGACAGAGATTACAGTGACATTGGGGACGGAACTTGATAACGCGGTCCAGGGGGCCAAGTCCGTAGATGATGCACTTAAGGATGCACAGACTGCCTGTGAACAGATTATGAAGAATTAACAGGAATAGTCCAGGACTGACTGACCGGGATGGAGGGGACGGTGTTTCACCGTACCGTTCCATCCATTGGAAAATAAGGCGGCCCTGATATTGAAAGAGGGAGAGGCATGTTGGAGAAAAAAAGCATTTCACGAAAAACGTTTGCCATATTGATGGAATCACCTACATTCGTCATCTTGACAGTCCTGAGTATATATCCGTTCGTATACACACTGTATTATTCACTGACTAACTTTTATTATATCTCAAAGGATGGATTGGATTTTGTAGGATTAAAAAATTATGCAGACCTGGTCAGAAATCCATATTTTATCCGGGCAGTCATTAATACCATAAAATTCACCGTGGCGTGTACGCTTCTGGAGACTGTGGCAGGTGTCGCTGTGGCAGTGTATGTAAACGGCCTGAGGCATTTTAAGAAGACCATGCGGACTATCCTGTTGCTTCCTAACCTTCTCCCGCCTGTCACTGCGGCACTTATCTGGAAAATCATGCTTTCTAATAATTATGGGATTATAAATGAGTTCCTCAGATTCATGCATATCCCTGTGTTTAACTGGTTCTTTGATACGCGGACAGCCATGCCGGTCATCATTCTGATTGACGTATGGCAGTGCATGCCATTTGTGTTTCTTCTGATTTATGCTTCCTTACAGACCGTGCCCCAGACACTTTATGAAGCAGCTAAAATAGACGGTGCAAATAAATGGCATGAATTCCGTTATATTACAATGCCTTGTATCAGTGGTGCGGTTGTCCTGTGCCTTCTTCTTAGGACCATTGATTCCTTTAGGATGTTTGATAAGATTAATATCCTTACCGGAGGAGGACCTGCTAATACAACAGCAACCATCACGCAATTCATTTATACCTATGGCATTAAAAGCCTGAAGTTTGGCTATGGTTCGGCTGGAGCAGTGGTAATGGCTGCGATTGTGCTTCTGCTCTCCATACAATATATTAAAAAATCCATGAAGTGAGGAAAAGAAAATGACAAATGAAGAACGGCTGCAGATTTTTGAGGAAGTGGACCCTGGGTGTATTACGGATGCACTTATCTGTTTTAAGATAGGGGCATGGATGCAGGGAATCTTCCCGGTCAGTAAGAAGGCAAAGATATATGGGCGTGCGGTTACGGCTAGGTTTGAAACGGTATCTGACCCGGAGAAAATCCTGACACCTTATGAAGTGATAGAAATGGGGGAGCCGGGGGATGTCCTGGTATGGAATGTAGATATGGATGCTAACATCATGGGGGAAAATATCTTTCATTTCATCAAGGGTCATGGACTTAATGGGATTGTGCTGGAGGGAAAGATAAGGGATATTAATGAGATAGAAGAAATAGGCGGATGTGTTTTTTCAAAAGGGCCGGCAGCCTATTCTGCACCAGTCAACTTCAGGCCTACAAAGGAGACGGTTAATGTACCTGTAACTGTAGGGGGCGCTGTGGTCAGGCCTGGGGATTATATCTGCGGGGATGCCAATGGTGTCATGGTGGTGCCTTGGGAGTATGCCGATATCGTGTTGGAACAGGCCAGGCTTAACATGGTATGGGAAAAGGAACTGGAGGAAGCTATAAAGGCAGGATTCAATTCTGAACAGATGAAGGAAGTATATGGACATCTTAAAAAATTAGATATTAACAGAAACCAGATTATAAAGTAAAATAGAGAGGGGTTGATTAAGGGATGACTGAACAGGAAAGGTTAAGGGTCTTTCAAGAAATTGAAACAGGGGCAGTGACAGATGCCATGGTCCAGCATCAGGTTGGATGCTGGATGAAAGGGGTTTATCCAACCAAACCAGGTATGAGGATTTTTGGCAGGGCCAGGACAGCGCAGTTTACATATGTGGTTCCGCCGGATAAGGAGATGAACCAGTTTGAGATAATCGAACGGTGCAGGCCAGGTGAAGTGATGGTGTGGAATGTTCCGTCCGAAGCAAACATATGCGGTGAGAACATCATGCATTTTCTGGGAAACCATCAGCTCAATGGACTGATTATTGATGGCTACACCAGGGATGTTGAAACGATTAAGGAAATGGGGATTCCCCAGTTTACAAAAGGGGCTGCAATTATGCCGGCTCCCAGAAACTGCAGGGTGGTAGAACGGGACCTTGATATTCCTGTGACTTGCGCAGGAGTGGTGGTATCATCCGGAGATTATGTGTTTGGGGACAGTGACGGCGTGCTTGTGGTTCCGGAAAAAGACATAGACCTGGTTTTGAATCAGGCTATGCTTAATATGGAATATGAAAAAAGGATGGAAGCTGCCATTGATGGTGAAGCGGATTCTTCAATGATTTCTGAAGTTTTTAAGACAAAGGTATTATATCAAGGTTAAGATGCTTCCTGGAATCCTTTTCCGGGAGGGAAAGGAGAAACGTTACAATGGAAGAAAAATCTTCAACTGTGCAAAAAACCACGGATTATCTGATGGATTATATCCGGTCAGATAAAAGCCGGATTGGAGAAAAGCTTTTTACGGAAAAACGCCTGTGCGAAGAACTTTCTGTGGGCAGAGGGACGGTCAGGGAGGCGCTTCGGGTATTGGAGGCCCAGGGACTGATTGAAATCCAGCATGGAAAAGGCGCCTATATTATAAGAAAAGATGCAGAGGAACAGGATGAGCTGGTGAATTGGTTCTCCAGAAATAAAGTCAAGCTTAAGGAGTTCATGGAGGTCCGACAGGCAATTGAACCGCTGGCAATCAAACTGGCTGTTGAACGTGGGACAGATGAAGAGATTCATGAACTGGAAAAGATTCATCACAGATATTTGGATGGTGTAAAAAGGAAAGACAGTGTTACCATGGCAGAGTGCGATGAACAATTTCATTCACGGATTGTGAAGATGGCTAGAAATAAAATGCTTCAATTCATGAATGACAGGATTAATGAGAAGATATCGGTCTTCCGTCTGAAGACATTCCGGATTGAACATAATGCATACAATGCAATTAAGGCTCATGAAGATATCCTGCACGCAATAAAAGAAAGGGATGCCCAGATAGGTGAGATTTTTGTGTTGAGGCACCTGGAACTTATTGATGTTGATATGGAGAATATAATGCTGTAGTAACATGGCTTTCCGTCATAGGGAGAGGAAATGCTATGGATGAGGTGAAAAATCTGAAACTATTATGTAATAGGGTCAGGAAAGATATTATCAGTATGATTGCAGGGGCGTCCAGCGGACATCCGGGAGGGTCCCTGTCCGCTGTGGAATTGATGGTTGGCATTTATCATGTGATGCGTGTTGACCCAAAGAATCCGGATGACCCTATGCGTGACAGGTTTGTATTGAGTAAAGGACATGCAGCCCCTTGTTATTATGCGATTCTTGGAGAAAAGGGATTTTTTGATGTAAAAGAGTTCGGAAATTTCAGGCAGATACACAGTATGCTTCAGGGGCACCCCGATGCAAGGAAGGTCCCTGGGGTGGATGCATCCACGGGGTCGTTGGGACAGGGTATATCCATTGCGGTAGGTATGGCATTGGGGGCAAAAAAGGCTGGGCAGGATATTCAGGTATACACGGTGCTGGGAGATGGTGAAATACAGGAAGGACTGGTATGGGAAGCATGTATGGCAGCCGCCAAATATCAGTTAGATAACCTGACGATTGTGATTGATAATAACGGTCTGCAGATTGATGGAAAGAATGATGAGGTGATGCCCCTCGGTGATTTACATCGCAAAATGGAAAGTTTCGGTCTTAATGTAATAGAACTTCCAGATGGAAATGATATAGAGCAGGTGGTTGGAAGCCTATATCTTAAGACCGTCACCGGCAAACCGAAATGTATCATTGCTCATACGACCAAAGGCAAAGGCGTATCATTTATGGAAAATCAGGTTGGATGGCATGGCAAGGCCCCCAATGCGGAAGAAACAAGGCTGGCTTTGGATGAACTGGATAAGGAGGCGGTATGATGCATGAAATGATTTCAACTAGGGTAGCTTATGGTGAAGCATTGGCCGCTTTAGGGGAGATAAATGAGAAGGTGGTTGTGCTGGATGCGGATTTAGCTCACGCAACCATGACCGCAACCTTTGAAAAGAAGTTTCCGGAACGTTTCTTCAATGCAGGTATTGCGGAGGCAAATATGATGGATATGGGGGCGGGGCTGTCTACCATGGGATATATACCTTTTTGCAGTACATTTGCAATCTTTGGGGCAGGACGGGCCTTTGAACAGGTAAGAAACGGAATTGCCTATCCGGGACTTAATGTCAAATTGGGGATGACACATGCGGGAATTACACTGGGTGAGGACGGGGGAAGCCATGAGTCTATCGAAGATATTGCCTTAATGAGGGTGATTCCGGGCATGACCATCCTGTCGCCCTGCGATGCAAAGGAGACACGCAAAGCTGTTGAGGCAGCTGCGCAAATAGAGGGGCCCGTGTATCTCAGGCTTGCCAGGCTGCCCAGCCGGGTTTTCGATGAAAGTCCCTTTGAGGTAGGGAAAGCGAATGTGTTGCAGGATGGAACCGACATGGCAATTTTTACCACAGGTGTCATACTGTCTAATGTGCTGGATGCAGTGGAAGCCCTGGAGCGGGACGGGCATTCAATTGCAGTCATCAACATACACACCATAAAACCGATTGACAGGGAATGCATTGAACATTATGCCTGTAAGTGTCCCAGGATTGTTACAGTAGAGGAACATAGCGTTATCGGAGGCTTGGGCGATGCTGTCATGGGTGTGGTGGAAGGCCGCAGGAGAGTGGCCAAAATCGGCGTTCTTGACCGGTTTGGCCAGTCTGGCAAGCCGGAAGCACTTTTGGAAGAATATGGGTTAAGCATGGCCAGGATTAAGGAACGTTTGGAAGAAGAAATCAAATGAGAGGTAAAATATGAGAATAGCGCTTATCAATGAAAACAGCCAGGCAGCTAAAAACGGGATGATTTATGGCGCATTAAAGAAGGTGGCTGACCATTACGGCTATGAGGTGGACAATTATGGAATGTATACAGCGGATGACCAGGCACAGTTGACCTATGTTCAGGCAGGCATCCTGGCAGCTGCCCTTCTTAACAGCGGCGCGGCTGATTACGTGATTACCGGCTGCGGAACAGGAGAAGGTGCCATGCTGGCCTGCAATTCCTTTCCTGGAGTTATCTGCGGACATGTGGAAGATGCGCTGGATGCATATACATTTGCCCAGATTAATGATGGAAATGCCATTGCCCTTCCATTTGCAAAAGGATTTGGCTGGGGCGGCGACCTGAATTTGGAATATATTTTTGAGAAATTATTCTGTGAGCCATCCGGACAAGGATATCCAAGGGAGAGGGCGGTGCCGGAACAGAGGAACAAAAAGATTTTGGATGAGGTAAGAAAGGCTGCATTTAAGGAAAACCTGGTGGAAATCTTTAAGGGAATGGACCTAAAGCTTGTGAAGGGCGCCTTTGCCGGAGCGAAGTTCCCGGAACTCTTCTTTGGACGGTGTAAGGATGAGGAACTGGCTGCATATATTAGAGGAATCCTGGCATAGTGTGGAAGTTTAGGATAATAACCCCAGACGGTTGGTTAATACCGGATACCAACCATCTGAGGTTATTTTTTGCGTTATGGACGCAGGGATACCCGATTGCGCCTGCTTAAAGACAGACCCTTCCATGCCAAGGACAAAGACAATCTGCTGGATGAAACAAAATTTAACAAAAAAACAGAATGAAACATTTTAGGAACAAAAGTATGGAATGAAACGTTTAAACAAAAAAATAACACATGGATTCAGGTTCTAATCCCGGAAAATGTACAGAATACACAACACAGTTAAGGGAAAAAACAGGTTGGATGTAAGAAATCGTTCTATTTGAGAAAGTTGGCACGGTACTTGCTTAATAATATTGACATAAAAGCAAAAGCAAAAATCAAAAGGAAGGATGATTATATGAACAGAAAACCGATATTAGGGATACTCCTGGGAGATGGAGCGGGGGTGGGTGCTGAAATCATAGCAAAGCTTGCAGCATCCGGGTTTTATGAGGAATACTGCCGTCCGGTGGTGATTGGGGATGTAAGGATATTTGAGCGGGGCGCTGATGTCTGCGGGCTGGAAATCCCCATTCAGGTAATTGGGAAGATGGAGGATGCGGACTGGAATCAGGGCATCCCCGTGCTGGACCAAAAGGACCTGGACCCTCAGGAAGTGCCATATGGACAGATACATATAAAAAGCGGACAGGCCTGCCTTGACATGCTGAGGACTGCCATCGGGCTTTACCTGGAAGAGAAGATTGACGGATTCTGTTTTGCGCCGTTAAACAAACAGGCCATGATTAAGGCCGGATGCCCCTTTGAAAGTGAACATCATTACATGGCCCATCTGTTTAACCATACAGAACCATTTGGCGAAATCAATGTTTTGGGGGATCTGTGGACCACACGGACAACCAGCCATATCCCGATTAGCCAGGTGAGCGAGAGCCTGACATTGGATACCATCATGAGAGCCATAAGGCTGGCAAACGTATCTCTTAAGAATTCCGGCATTGAGAAGCCGAGGCTTGCCCTGGCAGCCCTGAATCCCCATTGCGGAGAGGGCGGAAAGTGTGGCAGGGAGGAAATCGACGTAATCGCACCGGCCATAGAGAAGGCAAGAGAGATGGGCATTGACGCCAATGGGCCGTACCCGTCCGACATATTGTTCATCAAGGCTTTTAACGGGGATTTTGACGGAGTGGTGACCATGTACCATGACCAGGGGCAGATTGCACTAAAACTAAGGGGCTTTGACCAGGGTATCACCATTGCAGGAGGTCTTCCGGCACCTATTGTCACCTGTGCACACGGAACTGCCTATGACATAGCCGGCAAGGGAATCGTAAAAACTTCTGCATTTGAAAATGCAGTGAAAATGGCCGCAAGGATGGCCAACCACCTGAGGGGATATGATATTGAAAGAAATCAGTATCTGAATGGAGGAAAGTGGATATGAAGAAAAAAAGTGTAGCATTAATGATGGCATTGGCAGTGGTAGCAGGTGCAGTATCAGGCTGCGGCGCTCTTTCCTTAGGTGGTTCTGACACAGGTGCAGTACCTGCGGCTTCTGAAGCAGCAGGCGGAGAAACACAGACAGCAGTAAAGGCTGGCGGCAGCTACCCATCTAAAACAGTTGAAGTAATCGTTCCCTTTGGAGCAGGAGGCGGCGCAGATGTTGCAACACGTCTTATCTGTTCTTATCTTGAACAGGAATTAGGACAGACCTTTGTTATTAACAACGTTACAGGCGGTGGCGGTTCTATTGGTCTGACACAGCTTGCAAAGGCAGCACCGGATGGCTATACCATCGGATATTTTGCTTCCACAAACTCTAATGACGATTCTTTATTTGATGGAGTAACCTACAATAAGGATTCCTTTACACCAATCGCCCAGTTCTCTGCTGACCCACACATGATTGTAGCCAGCAAGAAAACAGGCATTACAGATGTACAGGGATTGGTTGACGCAGGTGCAGACGGAAGCACATTATGGGGAATTGGAGGCGCATGGACAAACTGGGATTTCTTAAAGATGTCCTTTGAAGAGGCTACAGGCACAAAGTATAAACGTCTCGTATTTGACGGCGGCGCAACAGCAGTAAACAACGTAGCAAGTGGCGACTGTGCAGTGGCAACACCATTTGTCAGCGAAGCTCTGGCGCAGGTTGAAGCAGGAAATATCGTTCCAATTGCGGTTACAAGTGCAGAAAGAAACCCAATGGCTCCTGACGTTCCTACATTAGCAGAATCCGGCGTGGAAGGACTGGACGGCTTTGAATCTGTTATGTGGAGAAGCTTTGCAGCTCCCGCAGGCACACCTGAGGACGTAGTTAAGGCTCTGTCTGATGCAGTAGAAAAGGTTTGCCAGAACGAAGAATTTATTAAAAAGGCTACAGAAGCAGGTCTTACGATTGAATACATGGGCGGCGACGAATTTAAGACGTACTATGAAGAGAACCATGAAAAAGTAAAAGAAATGATTGACAACGCTAACTTTGAAAGCTAATCAGGGTTAAAAATCGTAAAATGATTTCGGGGGGCGGTGTCCCTCCGGAAAAATTAAGGAGGAAACGCATGAAAGGTATGAAAAAATGCACTTCTGATATCATCATCAGCGTTGTGCTTTTAGGCTTTTTATTAACGCTTATCATGCAGATGCCGGAGATACCGAAGGATTCCAGAAAATATCCTATGGTTCTTCTGGGCCTCAGCTATATCATGGTTGCCATTCAGCTTGTCCGTAACCTGCTGGCTTATAAAAATTCAGAAATTGTACAGAGCCAGTTAAAAGAGCAGGTAAAAATCATTTTTCCATATACAGTGATTGTTATAGGTTATCTGGCACTTCTGGGGAAAATTGGTTATATTTTTGATACAGTGTTGTTCTGTATCGCATCTCTTGTATATTTAAAATTTAAAAATAAAATTGTTATGATTATTCTGTCAATTGTTCTGACATTACTGTTGTATTTTGTATTCACCAGATTTCTTTCTGTAATTCTTCCAAGAGGAAGCTGGATTTCACTGAATTTATAGAATTAGGAGGAAACGCATATGTCAAATGTATTAATCGGGTTTGCGAATGTTCTGCAGCCTATAAACCTCCTGATTTGTTTAGGCGGTCTTGCCGTAGGCGTATTATTCGGTGCTTTGCCTGGATTCTCAGCGACCATGGCAGTGGCAGTATTTGTTCCTTTTACTTATACCATGAATCCGGGTACAGCCCTTCTGCTTCTTAGTGGTCTGTATTGCGGCGGTGTGTACGGGGGTTCTATTCCGGCAGTTTTAGTAGGTATCCCGGGGACTCCGGCCTCCGCGCCTACAGCTTTGGAAGGAAAAGCTCTTGTAAAGAAAGGAGAGGCAGGACGTGCCTTAAACCTGGTAACGCTGGCAAGTGCATTTGGCGGATTCTTTTCCAGCCTGGCACTGTTAGTGTGTGCTCCTTTACTTGCTAAGATTGCAATGATGGTGGGTGCGCCAGAACAGATCTTCGTAGCTATTTTCGGACTTTCTGTAGTTGTTATGCTTTCCCAGGACAACCTTTTTAAAGGTTCTCTGGTTGCTGTTGTCAGCCTTCTGATTGCCTGCTTCGGACAGGATCCGGTTATGGGATTCCCACGTTTTACATATGGAAGGCCAGAGCTTACAGGCGGTTTTGATGTAGTTGTTATTCTTATCGGTCTTTTCTCTCTTCCGGAGGTGTTTAAAATGTTGGAAGACCCACTGGGAAAAATGGCTGAAACCGGAAAAGTCGGCTCTATGAAGTTAAAGCTGACTGATATTACAGAAAATATTGTAAACGCATTCCGCTCTACAATATGTGGCGTTTTAATCGGAATCATTCCTGCAGCAGGTCCTGATATTGCGGCATTCTTATCTTATAATGAGGCAAAAAAGGCTTCCAAACATCCGGAAGAGTTTGGAAATGGTTCTGCAGAGGGTATTGTAGCAGCAGAAGCAGGAAATAACGGTGTAACAGGCGGCTCCTTAATTCCTCTTCTTACACTTGGTATTCCCGGAAGTGCTCCGGCAGCTATTTTCCTGGGAGCAATGATTATCCATGGCGTAAGACCAGGCCCGACACTGTTCACCCAGCATGCAGACACAGTTTACACACTGATTATTGGTTTTGCTATTATTAACCTTCTTCTTTACTTTGTAGGTATTGCTTACTGTAAATGCGGAAGTATGATTCTTCTTATTCCAAAAGCAATCCTTGCAACGGTTATCGTGATTTTGGCAACGATTGGTACATTCTCAATTAACAAGAATCTGTTTGACGTATTTGTAATGTTCGGTGCAGGCGTTTTGGGATATATAATGCTTCGAAATGATTTCCCAACATCACCGATTGCACTGGCTCTTTTATTAGGACCGATGCTTGAAAAGGCAGTTGCCATTACTTCTACCATGTACGAAGGAAATATTTTGGCAATGTTCCAGAGACCTTTAACTACAATCCTGATGGTATTTACAATTTTATCATTTGCATTCCCATTTATAAAGGCTCATTTGGAGAAGAAAAAGGCAAAGCGGCAGGGGTAGGAGGAATCGGTTATGGTTTATAAAGCGCTTTTGGCAAAACAGGGCCTGCTAGGTGAAAGGTTACAGGTAAAAGAAAATATCTGTATTATTGTAAAGGACGGAATTATTGAAAATATTCTGGATAAAGAAGCATATGAAAGGCAGAAGCCTGAAGGCTGTGAAGAAACAGACCTGAGAGACTTGACGGTAATGCCAGGCATGTTTGAGTGCCACGACCATCTGGCTCTTGACGCAAGGATTCCAGGACATCTGGGAATGATGGACAGAAGCGAATGCGAGCATACACTTCTTGCTTTAAACGGATTGAAAGACGATTTGATGTCAGGCGTTACCACAGCCCGATGTCTGGGAGACCGGTATTATATGGACGTTACCCTGAGAAACAAAATCAGGGAAGGCGCTGTAACCGGTCCGGATCTTCTGGTGTGCGGCATCGGCATGAAGGGCCGCCACGGTCATGGTTTTGTAGGCCTGCCTCATTCCGGGGTGGAGGAGTTCCGCAGAACATGCCGTGAAAATATGTTCCATGGAGTAGATATCCTGAAAATGTTTATTACTCCCGGAGGAATTGTGGCGGAGGGAGAATATATTCCGTATTTCATATCTTTCGAAGAGATGAAAGCAGTTGTTGACGAAGCACATCAGCTTAACATTAAGACGGCAGCTCACTGTATAGGCGGTCCGGGGCTGGATTTATGCTTAAAAGCGGGCGTGGATGTTCTGGAACACATTTACAATGTAACACCGGAGCAGATAAAAAAAATTGAGGATTCCGGCACATGGGTAGATTTGACATCAGGCATTGTCCTTGACCCGGAGCGCGAATCAATGGTTCCGGCAGCGCATGCGGCCAATACAAGAAAGAACCGTGAATATTCCAGAAAGTGTCTGGAGAATACAGTAAGAAGTGATAAAATCCAGTATACTCTTGGTACAGATGCTTATCATGCACATCTGCATAAAGAACTTGAATGGACCGTTGGTATGGGCGGACAGGCCATTGATGCGGTAAAGGGGGTTACAGTTAATGCTGCAAAGATGTGCGGTCTGGAAAAAACAAAAGGCAGCCTTGAAGTTGGAAAACAGGCAGATATTATTGCAGTAAAAGAAAATCCTTTGGAAAATGTATCCACATTACAGGATGTACGCTTCGTAATGAAACATGGAGATGTTTATAAGGCAGAAATGCAGTAGGTGTGCTTATGCGCCATAGAGGGCCTCAAAGCAGCAGGATGAAAAAAACATCATAATGGAAAAATAAAATATAGATATGAGACAGGAGGAGAGATTCTTGGATATTGCGGTTTTAATGGGAGTATTTTTTGCATTACTTTTTCTGGGGGTTCCGATTGCATATTCGTTGTGTCTGTCTGCAGTGCTTTATATGGCACTTTTTATGGATGTACCTATGATTATCATTGGACAGCAGATGCTGAAGGGGGTGGACTCATTTACACTGATGGCCATACCGTTTTTTGTGATTGCAGGCGGACTCATGGAATCCGGCGGTATTTCAAAACGGATTGTGAACTTTGCCAGGACAGTGGTAGGTCATTTGCCGGGAGGACTTGCTATTGTTACGGTGGTGGCGAGCATGATTTTCGCAGCCATGACAGGCGCCGGAGCAGCGACTACTGCGGCAGTTGGGGGAATCATGATTCCGTCCATGCAGGAGGAGGGGTATGACGGCGGCTACGCCAGCGCGGTCCAAGCCGTGGGAGGAATATTTGGACCTCTTATTCCGCCAAGTATTCTTATGGTCCTATATGGAGTTGCATCCGGGGAATCCGTGGGGGATATGCTGCTGGCAGGACTGGTACCAGGCCTTTTTCTTGGGGGAATTGTCATAGCGGTAGTAGTATGGCAATGTATTAAAAAGGGATACAAGGGTGTGGGTCGTTTTAGCCTGAAACGGGCGGCAAAGTCATTTTTGGACGCTATATGGGCGGTACTTGCGCCTGTCATTATTTTAGGCGGCATTTATTCCGGTCTGTTTACGCCAACAGAGGCATCTGCCGTGGCCTGTTTCTATTGCCTTATCATTGGATTATTCGTTTACAGGGAGCTTAATTTTAAATCCCTGGGCAAGGTGGTATTCAAATCAGTCAAGACAGCAGCGGGTATCATGCTGATAGTAGCAGCCACCCAGGCATTTGGATGGGTCCTGACAAGGGCAGGAATACCCCAGATGGTGGCAGAGGGATTTACCTCTGTAATATCCAGCCCCACAGTGTTTATATTTGCGGTTGTATTCATTCTGATTGTTGCGGGGTGTTTCATAGATGCAGTACCGGCATTGCTGATTTTTGCCCCTATATTGATTCCTACAGCAACCCAGTATGGAATTTCTTTGATTCATTTCGGGGTGGTTATGGTGGTTACCCTATGTATTGGTCTGGTGACGCCTCCGGTGGGTATTAACCTGTTTGTGGCATCTTCTGTAGGCGGACAGCCCATCCATAAAATCATACCGCATATACCGGTACTTATTGCTTCAATTATAGCAGGAACCATAGTGATTGTATTGATACCTGGCATTTCAACATTATTGCCGGCGTTAATGAAATAAAACATACAAGGAGGATTTTATTATGAGGAAGACTACACTGTATATGTTATTGGCAGCAGCTGTATTAGGTATGGGAGGCTGCGGCAAAGCAGATCAGCCAGCGTCCGCTGATAATGGAGGAACAGGAGCAAAAACAGCAGAAGCATCAATTGAACTCAGTGTATTTGCTGGTTCGATAGCGGAGAACACGCCCACCGGCACCGGGTTAAAGGCTATGGTAGATTATATTAATGAGAATGGCGGCGGTACCCTGAAAGCGACGGATTATTATGATACGGCTTTGGGAGATGCCACATCCATGGTACAGGGACTTCAGCAGGGGACAATTGATATAGGGGTATCTGGTACCGCTTATTTTTCAGGATTGGTTCCGGAGGTGGAAGTATTCCAGCTTCCGTTCCTGTTCGATGATCTGGAGGAGGCCAGGGCAGCTGTGGATGGAACTGCCTCGGAAAAAATATTTGAGAAGTTTGCCGAAAAGGGAATTGTGGGACTGGCTTTTTGGGAAAACGGTTTCCGTGAACTCAGCAATAATGTGAGGCCGGTCACGACACCGGCGGATTTAAATGGCATTAAGATAAGGACGCTGCCTGCAACCGTACAGGTAGAGACATGGAAGGCATTGGGAGCCCTGCCCACAACCATTGACGCATCTGAGTTATATACGGCATTACAGCAGGGTACTGTCAGCGCGGAAGAGAATCCGCTTCATGAAATTGTATCAAGGAAGTTTTACGAGGTACAGCAGTATATAACATTGACAGACCATGTTTACACTCCGTTCATGATGGGAATCAGCCAAAAAACATGGGATAAATTAAGCGACCAGCAGAAGCAGGTTGTAATGGACGCAGCCAATGTAGGTAAAGAGGCCCAGAGGAAAGCCAACGAGGAAAAGACAATAGAGGCAAAACAGGTGCTGCTGGACAACGGATGTGAGATTGTGGAAAATCCTGATAAAGAAGCATTTAAAGAGATTGCAGTGAGTGCCTGGAAGGTATTTACAGATGAAAATGGTACAGAACTTCTCGATATCATCCAGAAGAATTAAAGGAGGCGCTGCAGAATATGAGAAAAATAACGGACCTTACCCTACCGGTAGTGGAACACTGGCGCTATGGAATCAAGTTTGAACCGGCCACATCCCATGCCAATAAAGACCGTTGGCAGACAACAAGATATAATTTGCAGTCACATTGGTTCACCCATATTGACGCACCTGTCCATCATGACCCGGATGGTAAGAATCTGGACGCATATCCAATCAGCGATTGGTGTATTTCGGATTGTCTGATCCTGGATTTATCATTTGTGGGGGATAATGAGGCAATTACCGCCCAGATGCTGGAAAGGGCAAACGAACCCTTTAAGGATAAACATTATGATACGATTATAATCCGTTCTGACCGTGGACGGAAGGTATCCTGGGAGTCCGTGGAGTTTTGGGATAATTCCTGCTGGGTCAGCGCTGACGGAGGAAAGTGGATTAGGGACTATAATCCGAACGTGGTTGGATTTGACTTTCCGCAGGATTATGATATACGCAAAATCCGTACTGCAGAACCAGGGGATCCTATCGTACAGCCGGTTCATGATCTGGTCCTGAAAGAGGGAGGGATATTGATGATTGAATACCTCACTAATTTATGGGAGGTAGGACAGCCAACCTGTCAGCTGATTGCACTGCCGCTTAACACAAAAAAAGCGGATGGATCCCAGATAAGGGTGATAGCAGTGACAGGACAGCCCTAAAGGAGGAATGGATATGAAGGGTTTGGTTTCAAAGCTTGATGCAGGGGTAAAGCGCATATTTGGTTATGTGGGAATTGTAATGATTTTAATTGAGACATATGCTGTTTTTGCCCGCAATGTTCTGAAGGCGCCGGCGCCATGGACAGATGAAACACTGAAAATGCTGTTTGTTTGGTCTATATTTGTTTGTTCCAGTCTGGCTTTTATGGGCGATGAGTTAATTGGCCTGGATCTTATCCAAGAGAAAATATCTGACAACAGAAAGGCATATGGAGGTTTAAAAGTCCTTCAGTATACCCTTGGACTGGTATTTGGGGTCGTGACGACGAACTGGGGTCTTAATATTATTTTAACGCAGCTTTCCACAAATGAAAAAACAGCTGTAGTTAAATATCCTTTATGGATAATCAACATGGGTTTTCTGATAGGTAGCGTGCTGCTGGTTATATTTGCCTTATGGAAAATATACGATTGCAGGAAATATTTTAGGAATGATGCCACTAAGACAGAATAAGGCGGAAACATCATGAAGCATTCGAAAGGCATTGCCAAAAAAATGCCGGACATTATGGAAGGAGGATAAGCAAGATGAAATTATGTTATCAGGCAGCCACCCCGGACGTGGCCATTGCTGATTCCGTCACAGCCTACCAGGGGACGCTGGACCAAAGCTTTGGCGGCCTGTCCAGGCTTGGATATGATGGCGTGGAGCTTATGACGCTGAATCCCGGAGCCCTTGACTGGAAGGAAGTGAAGCAGACAGCTGATAAATACGGGCTGAACGTTGTCCTGGTGTGTACAGGGGAAATATTCGGGCAGCTGGGGCTGAGTTATACAAGTCCGGTGGAAGACAACCGCAGGGAGGCCATCCGCAGAAGCAAGGAAATCATTGACTTTGCCAGTTACCTTGGCGCCAATATCAATATCGGCAGGGTGCGGGGACAGTACTGCGGACAGCTCTCACGTGAGGAGACCGAGGAACTGGCAGTTCATGCATTCCGGGAGCTGGCAGATTATGGGGCGCCTAAGAACGTGAAGATTGCATTGGAAACAGTGACCATCATGCAGACCAATTTCATCAATACGCTGGCAGAGGCCGCGGACATGGTGGAGCGGGTAAACAGGCCCAACTTCAGGCTGATGATGGATGTTTTCCATCTGAACCTGGAGGAAAAGGACCTGTATGAAGCCATCAGGAAGTACAGTCCCTACAACATCCATGTACACCTGGCTGACAACAACCGCCGCTATCCCGGCCAATGCGGGCTGGATTTTGAGAAAATCCTTACCACTTTTAAGGAATGCGGTTATGATGGGAATTTCTGTACGGAAATATTCCAGCTTCCGTCCATGGAGGAAGCCGCCAGGGGCGCCATGGCATGTCTGGGACCGGCTGCGGAACGGGTTTATGGAAGAAAAGCAGCAGACAGGAGGGATACATGAAACGTATCGCATTGATCCACACGGTAAAGAGCGTGGCGGTAAGCTTTGAGGAGATGGTAAGGAAGGGCGTTGGCCGGGAGGTGAAAGTACATAACCTGTGGGATGATTTTCTGGCTGACAATCCCAATGAAACCGGCGAGTTTACGGCAGACAACAGGAACCGGCTGTTTCTGGACATCAAGGCCCAGGAACTGACCGGGGCGGACCTGATTGTTACCACCTGTTCCACCCTGACCCCGGCAGTGGAGATGATCCGGCCCTTCATCAAGGTCCCGGTCATTGCCATTGACGACGCCATGGCGAAAAAAGGCATTACATATGGGGACCGTGTGCTGGTGATGGCAACAGCGGGAAGTACGGTGGGCCCCACGGTATCAAAGCTTCAGAGGGAAGGGGAAATGGCCGGGCGGCAGCTTTCCATTGACACCTGTGTGTGCGCAGAGGCATTTATGGCCCTGAAAGCCATGGACATGGAACTGCACGACCGTATCCTTAAGGAAAAGGCGGGAACCCTTCCTGCCTATGACTGTATTGTGCTGGCCCAGGCATCCATGGCCCACCTGGAGGAGGAGATAGGGGCCGTTACCGGGTGTCCGGTCCTTACCAGCCCCAGGCTGTGCGTAGAGGAAATCAAGAACAAGTTGGAGGAAATAAGACAATGACAAATGAAAGAAAAGAGGAATTAGAGCTGCTGTGCAGCCGGTTCAGGAACCAGCTCATTGATCTGCTTCACAGCATCCAGACCGGGCATCCGGGCGGTTCCCTGTCCTGTACGGAACTGTTGACCGCCCTGTACTTTGAGATAATGAATGTGGATCCGGAACATCCGGATATGGTGGGAAGGGACCGTCTGGTGCTCTCCAAAGGCCACGCGGCCCCCATGCTGTACCTGGCCCTGGCTGAAAAGGGCTTCTTCCCCAGGGAAGAATTAAAGAACCTGCGGCGCATTGACAGCATGCTCCAGGGGCATCCCTGCGTCCACAAAACACCGGGAGTGGAGCTGTCCACCGGCCCCCTTGGCCTGGGGCTGTCGGCAGGGCTTGGCATGGCACTGTCCGCAAGAATAAAAGGACAGGATTCCTATACTTATGTTATTATGGGAGATGGGGAAATACAGGAAGGCTGTGTCTGGGAAGCAGCCATGTCCGCATCAAAATTCAAGGCTGACCATCTGATTGGCATTCTGGACAACAACGGGGTGCAGCTGGACGGAACCCTGGAAGAAATCATGCCCATGGGGGATATCCGGGCAAAATGGGAGGCATTTGGCTGGAACGTAATCCCCTGCGACGGACATGATGTGGCGGATATCTGCAGGGCGGTTAAGGAGGCAAAGGCCGCAGCCGGGGCGTACGCCGGGACAGATGCCGGGGCGGTTGCCGGGACAGATGCCGGGGCGGACGCCGGGACAGATGCCGGGGCAGGAACCGGGGCGGACGGCAGACGGCTGCCGGGAAGGCCGTCCCTGATCCTGGCGGCAACCGTAAAGGGCAAAGGCATTTCCTTTATGGAGGGCAGGAACACATGGCATGGAAAGGCCATTAACGATGAGGAATATGCCAGGGCAAAGGCAGAATTAGGAGGTGCTCGGTAATGGGGGAAATGATAGCAATCCGCGATGCATACGGCGCGGCGTTAAAGGAACTGGGGGAACAGGTTCCCAATATTGTGTGCCTGGAGGCAGACGTGGCTTCCTCCACCAAAAGCGGTATATTCGGGAAGGCATTTCCGGAGCGGTATTTTAACGTGGGCATCAGCGAGCTTAACATGGTGTCCATGGCAGCCGGGTTTGCCAGGGAAGGGATGATTCCCTATGTAAATACCTTTGCGGTTTTCATGACCACCAGGGGAGCGGACCCCATCCAGAGCCTGATTGCCTATGACAACCTGAATGTGAAACTGTGCGGCACCTACTGCGGCCTGTCGGACTCCTATGACGGGGCCAGCCACCAGGCCATTACGGACCTGGCCTTTGTGCGGTCCATTCCCAACCTGACCGTTGTCACGGTGGCGGACGCGGCGGAGACAAGGAAGGCCGTATTTGCCCTGGCAGGACACCGGGGACCGGTGTACCTCAGGCTCAGCAGGGCGGAGGCGCCTGTATTTTATCAGCCTGACATGGAGTTTGAGATCGGGAAGGGGATTACGGTAAGGGAAGGCGGGGATGTGACCATCATTACCACGGGAACCGTCCTTCACAAGGCCATTCAGGCAGCGGACCTTTTAGGGGCAGAGGGTATCCGGGCAACGGTGGTGGATATGCACACCATCAAGCCCATTGACCGGAATCTGGTCATAGAGTGCGCAGGACGCACAGGAGCCATTGTCACGGTGGAGGAACACAGTATTTACGGCGGCCTGGGCAGCGCGGTGGCAGAGGTGCTGGCAGAACACATGCCCGTGCCCATGGAGCGGATCGGAGCCGTTGATTTTGCGGAGTCAGGGGACTATGAGGCGCTGCTGGCAAAGTATGGATACAGTCCAGAGGCCATTGCGGATAAGTGCAGGGCTGTCATGAAGCGCAGATAGACCGGCGGCCCGGCATCAAAGCGCCGGCTGGGAAATGCCAAAAGGAGGTACGGATATGGAACAATCCATGAGAAGGTTCATGAAAGTGGGACTGGTCCTTCATGCTGCCTACAGAGGCCTGGGGGACGGAGGCGGCCCCATACTTGAATGCCTCGGCAAGGTGGTGCAGGATGACTACTTTGACGCGGTGGAGGTGGCCCACATCCACGACCCGGATGTCAGAAGGGCGGCGGCAGGGCTTATACGGACAGGACATATGGTCTCTGCCTATGGTGGGCAGGGACGCACGCTGTCCGCGGGCCTGAACCTGAATGACCTTGATGAAGGGGGAAGGCAAAAGGCGGTGGACACCCTGAAGGAAGGAATTGACGAGGCATATGAACTGGGCTGTGCAGGATTTTCCTTCCTGTCAGGCAGGTACTGTGAGGAGACAAAGGAACAGTCCTTTTGCCAGCTTATTAAATCCACCAGGGAGTTGTGCGCCCATGCGCGGGATAAGGGAGACATGCCCATCTGCTGTGAGGTGTTTGATTACGATATTGACAAGAAAGCCCTCATAGGGCCTGCGCCTCTGGCGGCCAGATATGCAGGCATCATCAGGGAGGAGTTTGGGAACTTCGGACTGCTGGCAGATTTAAGCCACATTCCCATGATACATGAGACAATAGAGGAGAGCATCCTGCCGGTAAAGGATTATATCATCCACGCCCATATGGGCAATACGGTCATTAAAAGCCCGGACTGTGAGGCCTATGGTGACAACCATCCAAGGTTCGGGTTCCCGGACAGTGAAAATGACGTAGATGAGCTGGCAGGGTATCTGAGGCTGCTGCTGAAAACTGGTTTCCTTAATGAGAAGACCCGGCCCATTGTCAGCTTTGAGGTAAAACCGTGGAAGGATGAACCGTCGGAGGCAGTGATTGCCAATGCAAAACGCACCTTGAACCTGGCCTGGGAGCTGGTATAAGGGACGGTGAATCAGTACATGGCAGATTTTAATATAAAAATTTAAATAGAAATAGGAGGATTTTGACCGATGAAAGACCCGATTCAGAAATATTTTCAGGTGGGGACCATTCAGTGGATGACCCATCCCCCGGTGGATTACCCCCTGCTTGAATCCGTTAAGGCCATTTGCTGCGATGAATATTTCAGCGCGCTGGAAATTACCCATATCGAGGACCAGGAGACCAGGGATAAGGTAAAGGACATGCTGGCCCAGGGCCATATGAAGGTGTGTTATGGCGCCCAGCCCCGCCTGCTGGGGCCAAAGCTGAATCCCAATGACCTTAATGAGGAAGGCAGGAAAAAGGCCGAGGCAGTGCTCATTGACTCTGTTAATGAAGCTCAGTATATGGGGGCTGGAGGGATTGCATTCCTGGCAGGAAAATGGGAGCCTGAGACAAAAGAACAGGCGTATGCCCAGCTGCTTAAGACCACCAGGGCCGTATGCAGCCATGCCGCATCCCTGGGAATGACGGTGGAACTGGAGGTGTTTGATTTTGACATGGATAAGGCTGCCCTTATCGGACCAGCGCCCTATGCGGCCAGGTTTGCAGCGGACATGCGCACTACCCATAATAACTTCGGGCTGCTGGTGGACCTGTCCCATTTCCCCACCACATACGAGACATCCAGATTTGTGATCCGGACCCTCCGCCCATATATCACCCACCTGCACATCGGCAATGCCGTTGTAAAGGAAGGCTGCCAGGCATACGGGGACCAGCATCCCAGGTTCGGTTTCCCGGAAAGCGCCAATGACACGGAGCAGCTGGCTGATTTCTTTACCGTATTAAAGGAAGAGGGATTTTTCAGCAAGGAAAATCCATATGTACTGTCGCTGGAAGTAAAGCCATGGGCCAATGAGGACGGGGATATCATCCTCGCCGGCACAAAGCGTGTGATTAACCGCGCCTGGGCACTGGTAGAGGATTAACATAATTTCAATTGAGGAGGAACAGGAACATGAAAATTGTAGTATTGGACGGATATACAGAGAATCCCGGGGATTTAAGCTGGGAGGGGCTTGAGGCCCTTGGCTCCCTGACCGTGTATGACAGGACCCCGGCAGACAAGGTGGCGGAGCGGATTGGGGATGCCCAGGCCGTGTATACCAATAAAACGCCTATTACGGCAGAGACCATACGCCAGTGCCCCGGAATGAAATTTATCGGTGTCCTGGCAACCGGGTATAATGTGATTGATACGGCGGCTGCCAAGGAACAGGGCGTGGTGGTTTCCAACATCCCCACCTATGGGACGGATGCGGTGGCCCAGTATGCAATGGCCCTTCTTCTGGAGCTGTGCCATCATGTGGGCGAGCATTCCGACTGCGTCAAGGCAGGAGAGTGGACCCACAACCAGGACTGGTGTTTCTGGAAACATCCCCTGGTGGAGCTGGCGGGCAAGAACTTCGGCGTAATCGGCTTTGGAAGGATTGGCCAGAGGACGGCACAGATTGCCCAGGCCTTTGGGATGAAGATACTGGCCTTTGACGAGTACCCCAACAAGGCCCTGGAAACAGAAAACTGCAGATACGTATCCCTGGACCAGCTGCTGGCCCAGTCAGATGTCATCAGCCTCCACTGCCCCCTGTTCCCGTCCACCCAGGGAATCATCAACAAAGACACCATTGCAAAGATGAAGGACGGGGTTAAGATCCTTAATACCTCAAGAGGCCCGCTGATTGTGGAGGAAGACCTGAAAGAAGCGTTAAACAGTGGAAAAGTAAGCGGGGCAGCCGTGGATGTGGTTTCCTCGGAACCCATCAGGGAAGATAATCCCCTCTTGGGCGCCAAAAACATGATCATAACACCCCACATTGCCTGGGCGCCAAGGGAATCCAGGCAGAGGCTCATGGATATCGCGGTGGATAACCTGCGCCGGTTTGTGGATGGGAAGCCACAGAATGTGGTGAACCGTTGACGGATGAAAGGCGTCCAATGAAAGGCGTCCGATAAAAGGCAGCGGACAAAAAGGGCAGAAAAAGGCTGCAGGCTGCCATCTGCAGACACGAAAACGTAAGTACACGGATGTACTCAATTATGATATAATGTTCACGTTGGCATGGTCTCATAGTTGGGTACATTTTTGCGTGAAGGGAACAGGAGGAAGACAGTCAATGGTTACGATACGTATGTTCATACCGTATTTGAATATGAAAAACAGGTTTGAGGCAGCTGTCAGCCGGGTCCAGGGCCAGGATGATATAAGGATTGAGCTGCTTCATGTGTTCGGGACCCCTGAATCCCTGTCCTGCCATGGAGACGCGGAAATCCTGGTGGCCAGGGGCATGACATATGACAGGCTGGTCTCCCTGTTTCCGCAGAAGCATGTGGTGGAAATACAGCTGTCCAGCTTTGATATCCTGGAGGCGCTTATAAAGGCCAGGCAGGAGTTTTCGCCAAAGAAGATTGCGCTGTGTGTCCGCTACATGGACAACGGCGCCGTGACAGAACTTGAGCGCCTGTGCCAGGCTGAGATTAAATACTATGCAATCCACGATGAGGCTTCCACCCTGGAGGCCATCCATATGGCAAAGGAAAGCGGGGCAGACGTTTTCGTGGGGGCAGGCACCATGTGCGGGCTCTGTGACAAGGAGAACCTGAGGCGGGTCCATATCCACACCAAGGATATTGCCATTGACCAGGCCCTGAGACAGGCCATGGACGCGGCCAGGACCATTAATATGGAAAGGGCCAGGTTTAACATGACCAGCGCCATCCTTAATACCAGTTCCGATGCCCTGGTGGCCGTCAATGCAGCCGGCCGGATCCAGGCCCTGAATAACCAGGCATACAGGACATTCCACCTGTCCACCAGGATGGATTTCACGGGATGTCCTGTGGCGGCTGTCTGTTCCGCCTTCAAGTGGCAGGACGTTGTGGAGAACGGAAGGGAAAAAGAAGAAATCATCCAGTGGGAGGACAGGAAGCTTTACACGGAGTATAAACCCGTGGTGGTGGATAAGATGGGCAAAGGAGCCATCATCGTGGTGCGCTATACGGAGCAGATCATGGAGGCTGAGACAAAGATTCGCCACAGCCTTGTGAGACAGGGACTTACCGCAAAGTATTCCTTTGATGATATCATTGGCTCCAGCCAGGCAATCCGGGAGGATATCCTTATGGCAAAGCGCTATAGCAGGGTGGATTCCAATGTGCTGATTGTGGGGGAGACAGGAACCGGCAAGGAGCTGTTCGCCCACAGCATCCACAGGGAGAGCAGGAGGAATGCGGAACCCTTTGTGGCCTTAAACTGCGCGGCCCTGCCTGAAAACCTGCTGGAAAGCGAATTGTTCGGATATGAACCGGGCGCATTTTCCGGGGCATCCAAAAACGGTAAGGCCGGCCTGTTTGAACTGGCGCACAAAGGGACCATTTTCCTGGATGAAATCGGGGAAATACCGACTGCGCTCCAGGCCAAGCTTCTGCGCGTGCTTCAGGAAAAGGAAATCCGCCGCATTGGAAGCAGCCGCCTTCAGCCAGTAGACGTAAGGGTGATTTCGGCCACCAATATTAACATCGAGGAAAAAATCCGGGAGGGGAGGTTCCGGGCAGACCTGTATTACAGGCTGAACCTGTTGGATATCACCATTCCTCCTCTCAGGGAGCGGTCCGGGGACATCCAGGAAATGGTGGACTTTTATCTGACCAGGTTTGCCTGTGAGATGGGAAAACCCATACCCAAGCTGTCCCAGGAGTCGGCCCAGTGCCTGATAAATTACCAATGGCCCGGCAATGTGCGCGAGCTTCGCAATATCTGCGAGCGTCTGGTAGTGCTCAGCGATTCCCAGGAAATCGGGCTAAAGGAGATACAGATGCTTAAAATCTTCCGTCCCGGGGAAAACACGGCTCCTGCCGGGCAGAAAACAGCCAGGAGCCAGCCCCCTGAACCGGAGGACCTATATTCATCCCTGAAACCCAGAAAGAAAAAACAGGATATTGCCAGGGAACTGGGGGTCAGCAGGACAACCCTGTGGCGCATGGAGCGGATGGCAAAAGAAAAGAATGAAAAAAACCAGCCCCTGTAAAATGCAGGAAGATCATGGTATACTGGATGTATTCTGGAAACAGCCGGTATATGATGGATTCCAGATAAGAAAATGATGAATGAAAGCATAGGAGATTACAATGAAAAATCCGTTTAAGAACCAGCAGGGCCAGGTCAGATGGGGCTATAAGTTCTTCAGTCTTATATTGATATGGGATATGGTCATACCGGTCATTATCCTGGCGGCTGCCTTGGCATTCTCCCTCGCCTTGCGCATCCTGCTTATGAATATGGGAATCATGGATGTGGACGGCAGCCTGATGGAGGAATACATGGTCCAGGCGGATAATTGGTATATGGTTATTATGATGTGTATCCAGAACCTGGTTGTCATATTCCTTCCGTTTGTCCTGTGGAAATGGGTCTACCATTCATCCTGGAAGAACCTTGGCATACATGGCAAGGGATGGCTAAAGGATTTGGGCAAAGGCCTTCTCCTTGGCGCTGTCATGATTACATTGGTTGCCGCGGGAATCTGCCTGACCGGCAATGCATCCATGAGCTTTGGGAAAACTGGTTTTGATCCGTGGCTCATAGGATATCTTGTCATGTTCATATCAGTGGGATTTGGCGAGGAAATCTTTTTCAGGGGATATGCCATGGATGCCATGCGGCAGGCTAGACCGGGTTGGCTGGCCCTGATCCTGCCGGCGCTGCTGTTTGGCATCGCACATTCCACCAACAGTAATTTCAGCCTTCTGGGTTTTATCAATATCTGCCTTGTGGGGATTTTCCTTGGCCTTCTTTTCTGGTACACGGGCCAGCTGTGGATTCCCATCGGTTTTCACATTGCCTGGAATTATTTCCAGGGCCCTGTATATGGATTTGAGGTAAGCGGGATCAATACGCCCCACATGTTTACAACGGCTATAGGCAAGGCAAACCTGTTGAACGGCGGATTATTCGGACCGGAAGGCGGTCTGTTCACAACCCTGGTGACCCTGCTGGCCATTGGAGGTGTACTGTGGTATTACCGCGGGAAAAAGGGCAGGTTCATGCCGCCGCAGCAATAAACAGCAGCAATAAATAGCAGCAATAAGCCGCAGCGGCAACAGGCCCCCGCAGCCTTACCGCACCGCAATATACAGATAGCAATGGGCCTTCCCGTCTTTTGCATATCCTTTAGGGACGCTGCTTTCATAATCCACTGTAAAGGCCCGCGTTATGGCGCCGTCTTTCTGTTCGGCCCACACGCGTTCCCATGCCTTTCTGGTACATGCGCCCAGGTCGCCGCTTTCATCGCCCTCGTCATATTTGCGGTACGCGCCTTCGCTGACCAGATGTTCCATGTGCTGGAAGAAGTCTGCTGTCACACCCATGACAGAGAGGTCGTAGGAGCCGGTTTCATCGCTGGCATAGCTGCTGTACCTGGAGACAGGGGATATCCCGGTCTGGAAGTTGTGCGCGCTGTCAAAGAGGATGGGAAGCTTTCCGCCCGTCACGTCGTCCCATAATTCCCCAATTTTTTTCATGCCCTCCGGGGTATTATCTGTACGGATTGTTACGCTGGTTAATGTGTATGACATCTGTTGTCCTCCTATTCATATATGAATTATGTTTCTTACTTATTGTAACACAGGAGGATAGGGGTGGCAGTACTTTTTTGGGCCTATGCGGCATCCCTATCTGAAATAATCCTGGTTGGACACAGGGCCTTGTACGTTGTCGGATCTGATAGGAAGTATCATCCATTTCCGCCTTATGCATATTTTCTTGGAATATCCCCCCGCACCTCTTGCAAAACAGATTCATATATGGTAATATTGCTATACTGAAAAGGATTTCAGTTTCGGAAAAGAGGGAAAAGTGCACATGAAGAAGAACAAAATCACAATAAAAGATGTGGCGGAATATGCGCAGGTATCCCCATCCACCGTATCACGTGTGCTGAACGATTATAAATGGATTAATACAGAGGTAAAAGAGCGGGTGCAGAAGGCCATTGATGAGCTTCACTATGTCCCTGACTTCACGGCCAAAGCCATGGTCCGCGGCCGAAGCCAGGTGGTGGTGGTGATTGTCCCTGTGATTGATAATCATTTTTTCACCCAGCTGATTAACACCGTGATTCAGGAAATGAAGAAATACGGCTATTATGTGGTGGTCTATACAACGGAATCAGCGGATGAGGAATGCAGCTTTTTAAGCAGTTCCATCTGTCAGATGGCAGACGGCATTTTGGACGCCACTTCCTTAAAGGAACTGACGCGGCTGCAGCAGGTAAAGAAACCTGTGGTGCTCATTGACCGGTATTTTGAGGAAAATACATCCCTGGACTGCATCATGAACCGGAACTATGAAGCCTTGTATCAGGGAACAGAATACCTGATAAAAAATGGCCACACCAGGATTGCTTTTCTGGTGGGGGCCGAGGGACATGGGATTGCAGAGGAGCGCATCCGCGGTTTCAGGGACTGTCTGGCAGCGTACGGACTTCCGTGGCGGAGCGGGTATTTCATACAGGACTGCTGGAAGACAGAGGCCGGCATCCGCTATACATCCCAGCTTCTTGGGCTTGAAAAACCGCCTACGGCCATCATAGCAGGCAACAATACCCTGACCACAGGAATGCTGGAAGCGGTCAGGAATCATGGGCTGGAGCCGGGAGAGGACATTTCCCTGATTGGCTTTGAGGAGTGCGATGAGGATGTCATGGCTTTTGAACGCCATGGGATTACCAGCTTCCGCCTGGATACGTCGGCCATTGCCGTTGGCGCGGTCAGGCTTTTACTGAAACGGATGGAGCAGCCCGGCGAAAAAGGCGGGGCAAGGACCGAGGCCCTGGAATTGAAGTTCATTGAACGGACATCCGTTAAGAAACTAAACCACCCGGCGTAAATGCGCCGGTATATGGCATCTGCTGTTTAGGCCGGGCAAACACGCCCCGGTGGGAGGAAGCCTGCCTGACGGGAAGCAATGGCAGGTGTGTCCGGGACACATGGATAACCGATACAGTGCCCCGGATACGCCTGCAGTTAATACGTTTTATGGGAAATGGAAGTATAAAACATGAAAGTATGAAAAATGTGGTCATGGCAAAGGCAACATTTTTTTTACAGGAACTGAAAACGATTTCAGTTCCAAATATTAAACATGCAAAGGAGAAATGCAAATGAAACCAGTTGGAATTATCGGAGGAAGCGGCTTCTATGAACTTCTGGAACATCCCAGGATGTTTGTCCACAATAACAGATATGGACGTTCTTCTGAGATTTTCGAGGGCACGATTCAGGGGCGGAAGGTGTATTTCCTTCCCAGACATGGGGAAGAACACAAAATCATTGTTCCGCGCATCAATTACAGGGCTAATATCTGGGCCTTTAAGGAACTTGGGGTGGAACAGATCCTGGCCACCAACTGTGTGGGAAGCAGCAATCCGGACATAGAGCTGGGCAGCCTGGTAATCCCCCATGATTTCTGCGACTGGACCAGAAGGTTCCCCCGGTCCCTGTATGACGACGAGGTGGAGGCGTACCATGTGGATATGACGCCCGCCTACTGTCCGGACCTGCGCCGTGCCCTGATTGAGGCTGCAAACCAGGTAAAACCCGGGCATGTCCATGACAAGGCAGTGATTTTTGTCAATGAAGGACTCAGGTTTGAGACTCCCTTTGAGCTTACCATGTTCCGGAAGCTGGGGGCTGACCTGATAGGGATGACCACGCTTCCGGAAGCAGTCTTTGCAAGGGAAGCAGCCATCTGCTACGCGCATATCTGCGTCCCCACCAACTGGTGCCTGGGAGAGCAGATTGAGGCAGACGATTTCCCAAGGCTCTTAAAGCAGGGCATTGAGGATTTCAAGCAGGTGTTATATCTGGCCATACCAAACCTGGCGGATGAAAGGGATTGCCCGTGCAGCCATGCGCTGGACCATGCAGTCCTTAAGAAGTAAGGGGTGAGGGAGGATGGCGCGGTATAAGGCGCTGCTCACGGATCTGGACGGGACCTTGATCCATTCCCAGGACTGTATCTGTGACGCCCTTGCAGAAGCATTTGAAAAGGTAAGCGGGGGCAGGCCCGCCAAAGAGGATATCATGGGCATGTTCGGGCTTCCGGTGGAAGTGATGCTTACCACATTAACCGATATAAGCCCGGATGACCATGGGACCATAGGGGATTTCATAGAAGAATATAAAAGGCAGTACCCAATCCACATGGAGGGGGCCAGGCTCATTGACGGGGCGTTGGAGACCATGGGCCATATCTGGGATCTGGGCTGTCAGATCTGCCTGATTACATCGGAGCGAAGGAAAAACGCGTCCCATATCCTGAGGCAGATGGGGCTGGACCGGTATATCAGCCTGCTGGTCACAAGGGATGATGTGGTACGCTTTAAACCGGACCCGGAGCCAATCCTTAAGGGGGCCATTGTGTGCGGCTGCCTTAGGGAGGAATGTGTATACATAGGGGAGTCCCCCTTTGATATAGAGGCAGGGGTGGCTGCGGGAATTTATACGGTAGGGGTGCCCTCGGGGAACTGGCCCCTTACGTCCCTAAAGGAAAAGAAGCCGGATTGTGTGATTAACGATATCAGGGAGCTGTGCTCGATTTTTGATGAATCATGAAGGAGGAGAAAGATATGAGGAAAATAAAACTGTTTTTAACTGCTGCTGCCGTCATGTGTGTACTGGCCGGCTGTGCCGGAGGCAAAGGGGAGGCTGCAAAGGATACGTCCCAGGGCGGACAGACCCAGACCGGACAGGCTCAGTCAGGGGATGAAGCAGAGACAGGGAAAGAAGAGGAAGGGACAGGGGAGCAGGATAAGGAATTATTCACCTGTCTGATCAGCGAAGCGCCGGCAGGGGTTCCTTTCACCGACCTGACATGGACCGGATTTGAACAGATTGAACAGGAGTACGGGGCTTCGGTCAAGCTGATTGAGGCCCTGGACAAAGCTGAATATTCAGAGCAGATAAGGGCAATGGCGGAAATGGGCGCCAATCCCATCTATACCATGTTTGACACGGTAAATGAAGTGGCCATCGAACTGGCCCCGGAGTATCCGGACACCATGTTCTGTCTCATTGACAGCAGCCTGGATACAAAATATGACAATGTGGCCAATGTGTACGTGGATTCCCTGGAGCCTGCCTTTGTATCCGGTTTCGTGGCAGCCAGGACCACGCAGTCAAAGACCATTGGATGGATAGGAAGCCTGGACATTCCTGTCATCAACCGGTTCCGCGACGCATACCTGGCCGGAGCCGCATATGCGGACCCGGACGTGGTGGTACAGACCGCATACGTGGGGGATGACAGCGACACGGTAAAGGCAGGGGAGCAGACGAAAATCATGGTCAGCCAGGGCGCGGACGTGATTTTCCAGACAGCCAACCTGGCCGGGCTGGGCGTGATCCAGGGCTGTGCTGATGCGGGAATCAAGTGCATCGGGGTAGATGAGTGGCAGGGGGATATTGACGACTGCGTGTTCTGGTCATCCTTAACCGATATCCGGGGCGCTGTGTTTGATTCCTTTACCGCTTATAAGAACGGGCAGTTCGTATCCGGACGGACCAATTACGGCATAGAGACCCAGTCAGCTATTTTTGACGACAGGGATTATAATAAGCTTCCAGAGGATGTGAAGACTGATTTGGACAAATTAATCGAAGACGTAAAATCAGGCTCCCTTAAACTGGAGGATCTGCTTAAATAGGAGCTGCAGAAGGGCCGATGGTACAAAAGGAGGCATTTATGGACTTTGTGCTGGAATTAAAGGGAATTACCAAACGGTTCGGCAGCCTGACGGCCAACGATAAAATCAGCCTGTCCGTCAGGAAAGGGACGGTTCATGCGGTTATCGGGGAAAACGGGGCAGGCAAAAGTACTTTGATGAATGTCATCAGCGGCCTTTACCGGCCGGATGAAGGAGAACTGTTTGTACATGGGAAAAAGATGGATTTCAGGAACCCCAACCATGCCAGCCGGGCCGGCATCGGAATGGTGCACCAGGAATTCATGCTGTTCCCGGAATTGTCAGTGCTGGACAATATCATGATGGGTTACGAAAAGCGCAGATGGGGCATTTTCCTGAACCGTGACAAGGCCCGCAGGAAGGTGGAGGATATCTGTGAGGAATATCATTTTAACATACCGCTGGATGAGCGGGTGCAGGACCTCTCCGTCTCCATGCTCCAGCAGGTGGAAATCGTAAAGATACTGTACCGGGGAGTGGATATCATTATTTTTGACGAACCCACCTCGGTCCTTACGCCCCAGGGAGTCGAGGGACTGTTCGAGGCAGTCCGTTTCCTGGTTAAGAACGGAAAGACCGTGCTTTTCATCACACATAAGTTAAAAGAGGTCATGGAGATATCCGACAGCATTACGGTTTTAAAAAATGGCCGTTACGTCGGCACGGTAAAGCCGGAAGAAACAGACGAACATGGCCTGGCCACCATGATGGTGGGAAGGGAGGTCATCCTTACCGCCCAGAAGCAGGACAAGAAACAGGGGGATGTGCTGCTTCAGGTAAAGCATCTGTGTGTTCCTGACCATGAGGGAAGGGACAAGCTGAGGGATGTCTCATTTGAAATCAGGAAAGGTGAGATACTTGGAATCGCAGGCGTCGCAGGCTCCGGCCAGCAGGAACTGGTGGAAGGCCTGTTCGGGCTCAGGAAATGCAGCCGGGGGGAGGTGGCCTTTGACGGAAGGGACATCACCCATCTGGGCTGCCGGGAACACAGGCTGCGCCACATCGGATATGTGCCCCAGGACCGCATCAGCGAGGGAATCAACCGGGAAGCGTCCCTTTGGGAGAATGCCATTATGGGATACCATATTGTCAAAGGGTTTGGGAACCGGTTCATCCTGAAACGGAAACAGGCCATATCATTTACAGAACGCATCATCCATGAATTTAATGTGAAGGCTTCATCGGCAAACCTTAAGATACATACCCTTTCAGGAGGAAACATCCAGAAACTGATTGTGGGAAGGGAGTTTTTGCAGGATAACAGCCTTCTGATCATTGAAGACCCCACCAGGGGAATCGATATAGGGGCCATTGAGTTCATATGGAAAAAGATAGAGAGCCTGGCTGCCGCTGGCACGGCAATCCTGCTGGTCAGCCATGAACTGAACGAGGTCATGGAGGTATCGGACCGTATACTGGTAATGTACGACGGACAGCTGTTTGACGGGGGCCTTCACGGTGAAAAGACAGAGACTGATATTGGGCTTTTGATGACAGGAGGTGGCTGCCCATGAACAAAGAGGCAAAGGTTATGAGACAGGACGCCCTGTGGAACATGATGAAATACGCCTGTTCCTTCCTGGCTGTCATGGTAATCGGCAGCTTACTGATCCTCTGGCAGGGAGAAAACCCGGCCACGGCCATGAAGTATATCCTCCAGGGCGCATTTGGCAGCATCCGCAATTTCGGCAACACGCTGCGCTGGATCACGCCCTGCATCCTGACGGGAATCGCGGCCACCATTGCGTTTAAATCCGGGGTCATGAACCTGGGGATTGAAGGACAGCTTTACTTTGGGGCATACGCGGCAGCCCTGTTCGGCTTTTACGTGCACCTGCCAAAAGCGCTGCATGTCACGGGCTGTCTTCTGGCAGCCGGCATTGCGGGCATGCTGTTTGCACTGATCCCGGCCGTGATGAAGCTTACATTCCATGTCAATGAAATGATTACAACCCTGATGCTTAACTATATTGCCGTGCTGCTGACCGAGTATTTCACCTATATTGTAATGGGAATCAGCGCTGCCGGGGATTCACTGGCCCTGTCAACGCCGCCCATAGCAGATACGGCGCGCCTGACCAACCTGATACCCAAGACCAATGCAAGCACGGGCGTCCTCATTGCCGTGGCCCTGGTAATCGTGATTTTCATGGTTTACCGGTACACCGTGATTGGGTATGAGCTGAAGCAGGTGGGGGAGAACCGCAGGTTTGCAAGGATTGGGGGCGTGAATGTGACAAAGACATTTCTGGCCATCTTCCTGCTGTCAGGATTCGTGGCCGGTCTGTGCGGAAGCATTGAAGTCCAGGGCACCTACGGGAAATTCACTGCCAGCTTTTCCAATAACCTGGGCTGGGACGGCATCATGATTGCCATGATTGCGGGCAATCATCCCATAACGGTCCTTGGGGTAGCCGTTATCTGGGGAATCCTCAAAGCCGGGTCCCTCCATATGGAACGGATGTGTGATGTGAACCGCCTGACCGTGCTTTTGATCCAGGCCCTGTTCGTGCTGTTCATCACTGTGGATTACCGTAAATTGTTTGGTGCTGTTAAGAGGAAGGCGGTGGTGGGATAATGCTTTCTATTTTACTGGGAACCATAACCATGGCAGCGGCCCTGCGTCTGGCCGTGCCCCTTATCCTGTCTTCCATTGGCGGCTGCTTCGGGGACAGGACGGGAATCTTTAACATTGCCCTGGAGAGCTTCATGCTGTGCGCCGCATTCTTTGCCACACTGGGCACCTATTACTCCGGCAATCCATACACAGGGGTGTTTTGCGGGATCCTGGCAGGGCTGGCCTGCTCTGTCCTGTTCGGGATCCTGGTGTTCCATCTTGGCTCCAGCGGCATGGTGGTCAGTATTGCCATGAACCTGGGAATGGATGCGTTTACATCCTTTCTCCTCCTGAATATTTTTGGGAAGCGGGGCTCGTTCATGGATCCCAGGCTGGTCAGCCTGCCCTCTGTGAAACTGCCTGTCATAAGCAGAATCCCTTATATAGGAGAGGTACTTGGAACCCACAATGCGGTGGTGTATTTTACCCTTCTGGCCATTGCCGGGACCTGGATCGCCATGTACAAGACGCCCTTTGGACTGAGGCTGCGCAGCGTGGGAATCAATGAAAAGGCCGCCCAGACAACCGGTACCAATGTCCTGCGCTATAAATGGTATTCTGTTTTAATCACCGGATTTTTCGTGGGGATTGCGGGCGCAGTACTTCCGCTTGGAGGCACCTCCATATTCACGGAGAATATGTCGGCGGGCAGGGGGTTCCTGGCGGTTGCAGCCATCATGATTGCAAAAGGGAATCCGGTGCTGGCAGCGGTGTACAGTTTCATGTTTGCCTATGCCCAGGCCCTTGCGGCCAGCATGCAGAACTTCGGGATCCCGTCCCAGATTGTCCTGGCCCTGCCTTATTTCATGACCATAGCAGTGCTGCTGGTTTCCGGGATACGGGGAAGGGTGAAGAAGGGAGCGGTGGAGACTGCTTAGGGAAAAGGATGGGGTGGAACAGAATATGATACAGGAATATACCAGGCGCCTCTTAAAGTCCTGTCTTATACACCCTCAGCGTCCCATTATCATTCAGATGCCTGAGCAGCGACAGGCCGATGGGAAAGCCGAACAGCCCCAGGACCCCGAACAGCTGGGCGCCCACGAACATGCTGGAGAGGGTCACCACGGGATGAAGGCCGATCTGGCTGCCCACGATTTTAGGTTCAATGATATTGCGGATGACCGTTATGATAAGATATACGGTCAGCAGCCCTGCGGACAGGGGGTAATTGCCCTGGAGCGCGGTAAGGATGGTCCAGGGAATCATGATGCCCCCGGTTCCAAGTACCGGCAGCACATCAAACACGGATATGAGGAATGCAATCAGCAGGGACCGATCCACGCCAATCACGGTAAGGCCCAGGGCAAGTTCCAAAAAGGTGATGCTCATGATCAGGGCATAGGAACGGATGCAGACAAAAAGGGTCCCGGCCACATACTCCTTGACCTGCAGGATGATATTCATGGTCTTCTGGTCAAACTGGCGCAGGCAGAATCCGGTCAGCTGGTCATAATCAGCGGCAATGAAAAAGGTGGAGATGATCATAAGCAGCATCTTGATGAACAGGCCGGGAAGGGAGGAGGCAAAGCCGGATATCCATCCCATGGCTTCCATGGAAAGATTGGAGACCATCTGTCCCAGGGACTGTACAAACTGCCCCTCTATCTCGTCAAAGGCTGACAGCAGCGAGGCATCGATGTGCAGCGCGGACTGCCCAACGGTGTCAAACAGCCCTTTAAGGACCGGTTCCACATGATAGGCGTAGATACCGGGAAGATTCCCTATCAGGAGACTGAAGGAGGAAAATGCCTTGACGCTCAGCAAGGTAATCAGCAGACCGATGGTGCAGTAAAAAAGGAGTACGGAAAGGATGGCGGTTATCTTCGGGTTCAGGTTCATTTTCCTGGAAAGGAAGGTGACCGGGCCCTTCAGCCCGTACGCTATCAGGAAGGCGATGACAAAGGGCGAGAGCATGGGAAGTGCGTATTTGATGACGGCAAAGGAAACGGACAGTATGATGATGAAGTATAAAAAGTGGATGATGAATGCCCTGCGTTTTTCAGTTTTCAATTCGTGTATCCTCCATTGAATGATTGGCTGTCCTGTATGTTTTACGTTGATTCATTCAATATAAAGGAAAATTTTGAGAATTTCAAGATGTTTGGGCCATGGGGGCGCAACTTTAATACAATCTTTATGCGGATGGGGGAAACATATCATTACAGCAAGTAAAATCAAGCGCAGGTCCCCTGGCTTTGCTATAATATGTCCAGGGTGGCCGAAACGAGGTGAAAACACGGATGTACGAATGGCAGAAACAGATACAGGTCATTGTTGACCAAATCGGCCAATGCATAAAAAACCATGATGATGAAGCGCTGACCCTTCACTGCCTTTCCGGCAGGCTGGGTTATTCCGAATTCCATACCACCAGGAAATTTAAGGAGATATCGGGGATGCAGTTCAGGGAATATCTGCGGCGCAGAAAACTGGCCTTTGCGCTGAAAGGATTCCTGCGCACAAATTCCTGCATATCAAAAACTACGAAAGCAATGGGTATTGGGATTTCTGGCAGAAGCAGAGTCTGATCCCGGGGCAGGACCAGGAAACAATCTGCGGCCTGCTGGACAGTATCGTGGGTAAACTGGACGACCATGGGAGCAGCGAATGCAACAGCGGCAGCGGCCAGGTCATGGCGTACATCTATGACCCGGAGGGCAGGCTCTGTGACTGGGGGATTGAGCGGACGGAGTGTTATGGCGTGCGCCTTCCCATGGATTACAAAGGCGGGGTGCCGCCCCAGATGCTTATGGCGGATGTTCCCGAAGCGGAATATATTGTTTTTGAGCATGGGCCATTTGATTATGAGCAGGAAAACCGCAGCGTGGAGGAGCAGATAGAAAAAGCCATGGCAGCCTTTGACTTTACAGGCACAGGCTATTGTTATGATACTGCCCCGGGAAGGATTATCTACATGTACTTTAACCCGGAGCAATTCTTCAAGTATATCAGGCCGGTGCGTAAGTAAGGGCAGCGGATGGCGCAGCAGCAGCGCGGCATTTTTATGCAGCTGATAACATTTGGTTCCGGTCTGGGGTTCTTTTTAATTTAAATGAAAGGAGTTGCCGCAAAGTGAATTTCCCATACAGGATATTGGCGCTGGCATTTAAACCAGAAGCCATATCTTGTATGAGGTTTTTCATATTGCGGCAACTCCTTTTACTGTGGTTGACATGGATTTCCATATTTATTACGTCCAACCCAGGCCCCAGTCCGCGCCCAGGCCCCAGGCCACGCTCTTGGCCGCAGCCCAGGCCTCAGCCTACGCCCCAAGGTTCAGGCGGTCTGCAGTGTCTTTGCCTTGGAGGCCTTTTTCTGCTTCTTCATCTGACGGGGCTGTTCCGGCGCCTTCTCATTCTTCAGGTTCTTCTGGGCCGTGGACAGCATCAGCTTGATGCGGTTTAACTGGTTTACCTCGCTGGCGCCGGGGTCGTAATCCACTGCAATGATGTTGGACTGCGGATAGTGGCGGCGCAGCTCCTTGATGACGCCCTTGCCCACGATGTGGTTGGGCAGGCAGCCAAATGGCTGGGTGCAGATAATGTTGTTCACGCCGCTGTGGATTAACTCCAGCATCTCTCCTGTAAGGAACCAGCCTTCGCCTGTCTGATTGCCCAGGGACACAAAGCCCTTGGCCATCTCGGCCAGTTCGTTGATGGAGGACGGAGGCGTGAAGTGCCGGCTGGCGGACAGTTCCTTCCTGGCAGTCCTGCGCAGGTATTCCAGCAGGGCAATCCCGGCGTTGCACAGCCGCGCCGTGGACTTCTTTGTGCCCAGGTGTTCTGCCTTAAAATTGCTGTTGTAAAAGCTGTAGAGAAGGAAATCCATCAGGTCAGGCATCACGGCCTCGGCTCCCTCTGACTCCAGAAGCTCCACCACATGGTTGTTGGCAAGGGGGGAGAACTTTACAAGGATTTCTCCCACAATCCCCACCTTTGGTTTTCTGACACCGGTTCTTGGCAGATTGTCAAAATCCCGTATGATTCCCCTGATGTTGCGGCCAAATTCCATCATGGCGGCGCTGCGTTTGGACAGGGAGGCAATGCAGCGGGCCTTCCATTTCCCATGGAGTGCATCGGCGCTGCCGGGTTCTGCCTCATATGGCCTGGTGGCATAGAGCACGCGCATGAAAATATCGCCGTATACAATGGCCTGCATGGCCTTTGTAATAAGGGGGACCGTAAATGTAAAACCGGGGTTGGTCTCCATGCCGTTGGCATTGACCGACACAACGGGCACCTGGGGCATTCCTGCTTTTTCCAGGGCGCGTCGGATGAACCCTATGTAGTTGGATGCGCGGCAGCCTCCGCCTGTCTGTGTCATCAAAACAGCTGTGTGGTCCAGGTCATACCTGCCGGAAAGCAGGGCGTCCATGATCTGTCCGATGACAATCAGGGAAGGGTAGCATGCATCATTGTTCACGTACTGGAGTCCCACGTCCACCGCGTTGCGGTTGTGGTTCTGCAATACTTCAATCCTGTATCCGAAGGAACGGATGGCCGGCTCTAAAAGGTCAAAATGGATGGGCGACATCTGGGGGCAGAGAAGGGTATATGTCTTCTTCATCTCTTTGGTAAAATACACCCGGTTATAGGCGCTGGAAACCACCTTGTGCTCATAATGCTTCTGGTCCCGGACCTTCAGGGCCGCAATCAGGGAGCGGATACGGATACGGGCAGCGCCCAGGTTATTTACCTCATCAATCTTAAGCACGGTATATATCTTGCCGGAACGGGTCAGGATATCGGCCACCTGGTCCGTGGTCACGGCGTCCAGGCCGCAGCCAAAGGAGTTGAGCTGGATTAAATCCAGGTCATCCCTGGTCTTAACAAAGCTGGCCGCGGCATAGAGGCGGGAGTGGTACATCCACTGGTCGGTTACCACCAGGGGCCGTTCCACCTTGCCCAGGTGGGAGATGGAATCCTCTGTGAGGACCGCAAAGCCATAAGAGGTAATCAGCTCCGGGATACCGTGGTGGATTTCCGAGTCCACATGATAGGGCCTGCCTGCCAGCACGATGCCCCGCTTATTGTTCTTCTCCATCCATGCCAGTGTTTCCTCACCCTTGGCCTCCATGTCCCGGCGGGAAGCCAGAAGCTCCTGCCATGCTGCGTGGGCAGCCATTTTCACCTCGTTTGCGGGAATCTGGTGGTTCATGGCAAATTCCCTTACCAGGGCCTGGGTCAGGATCTCCTCATTGGTAAAGGCCATGAAGGGGTTGACAAACCTTACCCGTTCTTCCGCCAGCTCCTCCACGTTGTTCTTGATGTTCTCAGCATAGGACGTGACCATGGGGCAGTTGTAATGGTTGCCCGCATCCGGGCTTTCATTGCGCTCATACGGAATACAGGGATAGAAAATGAATTTGATTCCCTGCTTGATGAGCCATGATATATGTCCGTGGACCAGCTTGGCCGGATAACACTCCGATTCACTGGGAATGGATTCAATTCCCAGCTCATAGAGCTGCCTGGAGGACTGGGGTGAAAGCGCCACATGGTAGCGCAGCTTCTTAAAGAAAACCGCCCAGAAGGGGAAATTCTCAAACATGTTGAGGACCCTTGGTATTCCCACCGTGCCCCGGTCCGCCTGGTCCAGGGGCAGGGGGTCATAGTCAAACATGCGGTGGTACTTATAGTCAAAGAGGTTGGGGATTTCCTTCTTGGCCTTCTCAAGTCCAAGGCCCCGCTCGCAGCGGTTGCCCGAGATAAAGCGGCGTCCGCTGCCGAACTGGTTGATGGTGAGCACACAGTGGTTATTGCAGCCCTTGCACCGGGTCATGGAGGTGGTATACTTGAGGGCAATGATTTTATCCAGGGACAGCATGGATGTTTCCGCCTCCCCGTTCATGTGGTAGCGTTCCCTGGCAATCAGGGCCGCGCCAAAGGCTCCCATAATGCCTGCGATGTCTGGGCGTACTGCCTGGCATCCCGATATTTTCTCAAAACTCCTGAGCACGGCGTCATTGTAAAACGTGCCGCCCTGGACCACCACATGTTCCCCCAGGTCAGAGGCATTGGTAATCTTGATTACCTTAAACAGGGCATTCTTAATGACGGAATAAGCCAGGCCCGCGGAAATGTCAGCCACCGTGGCCCCTTCCTTCTGGGCCTGTTTTACATTAGAGTTCATGAATACGGTACAGCGGGTGCCCAGGTCTGTTGGGTTTTTGGCAAACAGCGCCTCCCTGGCAAAATCTTCCACTGAGAAGTTCAGGCTCCGTGCAAATGTCTCGATAAAGGAGCCGCAGCCCGAGGAGCATGCCTCATTAAGCTGTACGCTGTCCACGGTGCCGTCCTTTATCTTGATGCACTTCATGTCCTGTCCGCCGATGTCCAGGATACAGTCCACATCCGGCTCAAAGAAAGCAGCCGCATAATAGTGGGAAATGGTCTCCACCTCCCCCTCATCCAGCATCAGGGCCGCCTTTAAAAGGGCCTCGCCGTAACCGGTGGAACAGGAATATGCAATATGGGCTGTCTTTGGAAGCTGGCTGCGGATTTCCGTTATGGCGCGGATGGCAGTTGCAAGGGGGCTTCCGTTGTTGTTGTCATAGAACCGGTACAGCAGGGTGCCGTCCTCGCCCACCAGGGCCGCCTTGGTGGTGGTGGAACCGGCGTCAATGCCCAGGTAGCAGTTGCCCTCATAGGAGGAAAGGTCCCCGGACTTAACGTGGTTGCTGGCATGGCGCCTTGAAAAGACATCGTAGTCAGCCTGGTCCCTGAACAGCGGTTCCATGCGCTTTACCTCAAAATCCATCTGGATGCCTGAGGACAGCTGTTCAATCATGGATTCCAGGGAAACAGTGGACTGGTTCTCCTGAGGATTCATGGCAGCGCCCACAGCGGCAAACAGGTGGGAATGGTCCGGCGCAATGATCTGTTCCTGGGTAAGGCGGAGGGTACGGATGAAGCTTTCACGCAGCTGGGGCAGGAAGTGGAGGGGACCGCCCAAAAAGGCAACATTGCCCCGTATGGGCTTTCCGCAGGCAAGGCCGCTGATGGTCTGGTTCACCACTGCCTGGAAAATGGACGCGGCCAGGTCTTCCCTGGTAGCGCCTTCATTAATCAATGGCTGTATATCCGATTTGGCAAATACGCCGCAGCGAGCCGCGATTGGATAGATGGCCTTGTAATGGGCGGCGTATTCGTTGAGGCCGCTGGCATCGGTCTGAAGCAGGGAGGCCATCTGGTCGATAAAGGAACCCGTGCCGCCTGCACAGATCCCGTTCATCCTCTGGTCAATCCCGCCGGTAAAGTATATGATTTTTGCATCCTCGCCGCCAAGCTCAATGGCCACATCTGTCTGGGGCGCATAGTCCTGCAGGGCAGAGGCCACCGCCACCACCTCCTGGACAAATGGAATGCCCAGATGGGACGACAAGGTAAGGCCTCCGGATCCCGTGATGACGGGAATGACCTGGACGGGGCCGGTTATGGGGCAGGCCTTTTTCAGAAGTCCTGCCAGAGTTTCCTGTATATTGGCATAATGACGCTCATAATCGGAGAATACTATATGGTAGTCCTGATCAAGCAATGCTACTTTGACGGTTGTGGAACCGATATCGATTCCCAGTGTAAGGGTATTTGTATGTAAGCTCATATACGTGGGTTTTACCCTAACCTCCTTTGTGACTTACAGCAGCGGCACGCAGGGTATCCGTGTAATGGTGTGCCGGGCTGAGAAGTTGTTTTGCGTTCATCATAATACAGTTTTATGGAAAAAACTGTGATTTATGCAACAATTTACGGCAGTAAGCCGCGAATGGTCATAGTAAAGTTTAGCATAAATTAGGTAGGAATACAATTGGGGACAGGCGTTAAAAAATCGTGAAGAAATGGGAAAAATTGTGCATGATTCCTGTAAGATCTTATTGTTTGTTAAAAATGAAAGGCTATTTTATTTGACAAACCGCAGGGCAGTCACTATAATGAGAACGTATAATTTCAAAATGGGGGAGAGTTCGCATGATACGGATTTTTAAGACCGAAGACGGTGCTATGCACGAAAAAGAAGAGATGCAGCCTGGCTGCTGGATTGCGTTAACAAACCCTACAGCCTCGGAAATCATCGACATTGCGGATGCATACCAGATTGACCCGGACCACTTAAAGGCGCCTTTGGATGAGGAGGAACGTTCCCGTATAGAGGTGGAGGAGGAATACACCTTGGTTCTGGTGGATATCCCGTCCATAGAGGAGCGCAGCGGCAAGGACTGGTTTGTCACCATCCCGCTTGCCATCATCATGACCAATGATGTGCTGATAACCGTCTGCCTGGAGGAGACGCCCGTGCTCACGTCCTTTATGGACGGAAGGGTAAGGGATTTCCATACATTCATGAAGACCAGGTTCATCCTGCAGATCCTTTATAAAAATGCAACCCAGTACCTTCAATACCTTCGCATCATTGACAAGAAGAGCGAAGTCATTGAACGCAAGCTCCATCAGTCCCAGAAGAATGAGGAACTGATTGAACTACTGGAGCTGGAGAAGTCCCTGGTGTATTTCACCACGTCCCTGCGTTCCAATGAGGTGGTGCTGGAGAAGCTCTTAAGGACCGAGAAGATTAAAAAGTATCCCGAGGATACGGACCTTCTTGAGGACGTCATCGTGGAGAACAAACAGGCAATCGAGATGGCGGGCATTTACAGCGGCATCCTGAGCGGGACCATGGACGCGTTTGCATCGGTTATATCCAATAACCTGAACATTGTCATGAAGTTCCTGGCAACCGTAACCATTGTCATGTCAATCCCAACCATGGTGGCCAGCTTTTATGGCATGAATGTCAATTCCAGGGGAATGCCCTTTGCAAACCATCCCTACGGGTTTGTCATAGTCCTTGGGTTTGCCCTGGCCCTGTCACTGTTGGTAGCTTATATATTTAATAAGAAGGATTTATTCTGACATAAAAGGAGTATTCATGAATTTTCTAAAGAAGTTTGAGCAGAAAATGAACCGGTTTGCAATCGGCGGGATCATCAACTACGTATGCGCCATGCTGGCCATGGGCACGGTACTGTACCTTGTGGCGCCTGGTTTCCTGAATTACCTGATTTTAAACCCCATTGCCATCATGCATGGGCAGGTCTGGAGGATTTTGACCTTTTTTGTATATCCGCCTGCATTTACAGGAGGAAACCCCATGGGCTACATCCTGTTTAACGCCCTTGCCATCTACTGCATCCGTTCCTTTGGCATGATTGTGGAACAGGTATGGGGAAAGTTCCGTTTTAACTGCTACATCATACTGGGCGTGCTGCTGAACGTGGCTGCATCGCTGTTCATGTATCTGGTGGTAGGCTTCCCCATGGTGCTTACGCCTGTTTACCTGGTGTATTCCTTCTTTTTTGTATTTGCGCTCATGTTCCCGGATATGCAGGTCCTGCTGATGATGGTCCTTCCCCTGAAGGCCAAGTGGATTGCGTACGCCGAGGCAGCGGTTTATATCTATTATTTTGTTAAGGGCGACATATATACCAGGGTCCAGATATTTGTCTGCATCCTGCACATGTTCATCTTCTTTGGCTGGATGGTGCTGGCCGGGGAGACCAGTTACAAACAGAAAAAGCGCCAGAAGGATTTCCAGAAAAAGATTAAGCCCATGGTTTCCAACAAGACCGGCCATAAGTGCGCTGTGTGCGGCAGGACGGACAAGGACAGCCCGGGCATGGAATTCCGTTATTGTTCAAAATGTGAAGGCAGTTACGAATACTGCATGGATCATTTGTATACACATCAGCACGTGAAAAAGCCGGATTCCCCCCAATAGTATCATGAGCGCTGCATTGTGGAATCATTTACACAGACAGGCCTTAAGAACCGGCAGATCATTCACTTATCACACTGTACAACGTTTATGGAGGATTTAAAATGAAGAAGACCAAGATTATCTGTACCATGGGCCCCAATACCAATGACAGGAACGTCATGATGGAACTTGCTAAGAATGGTATGGATGTGGCGCGTTTCAACTTTTCCCACGGCGATTATGAGGAGCACCAGGGCCGCCTGGAATTGTTAAAGGAGGTCCGCAAGGAACTGGATATCCCTGTTGCGGCGCTCCTGGATACAAAAGGCCCTGAAATCCGTACCGGACAGCTGAAGGACGGCAGGAAGGTAACATTAAAGGAAGGCCAGACCTATACGCTGACCACCCGCCAACTGATTGGCGATGAGAATATAGGATACATCAATTACAGCGGACTGGGCGAGGATGTGGTACCAGGCAACAAAATCCTGATTGACGACGGCCTGATTGAAATGGACGTGATGGAGGTCAACGGCACGGATATTGTATGTAAGGTGATTAACGGCGGCGAGCTGGGGGAGAAAAAGGGCGTCAATGTACCCAATGTGAAGATTAAGCTTCCGGCCCTGACCGACAAGGATAAAGAAGACATCCGTTTTGGCATCAAGCAGGGATTTGATTTTATCGCGGCATCCTTTGTGCGTACCGCGGATTGTATCAGGGAAATCAAGGCAATGCTGGATGAGCAGGGTTCCAGCATGAAGGTGATTGCCAAGATTGAGAATGCGGAAGGCATTGAGAACCTGGACGCCATCATTGAGGAGGCGGACGGCATCATGGTTGCCCGCGGCGACATGGGCGTGGAGATTCCGGCTGAAAAGGTTCCCCATATCCAGAAGAAAATCATCCGCAAGTGTAACGAGGCATGCAAGATTGTTATTACGGCAACCCAGATGCTGGATTCCATGATCCGCAACCCAAGGCCTACCAGGGCAGAGGTGACGGATGTGGCCAACGCGGTTTATGACGGAACCGATGCAGTGATGCTTTCCGGGGAGACCGCCATGGGTAAGTATCCCGTTGAAGCCCTCAAGATGATGGTTTCCATTGCCGAGGAGTCAGAGTCCTATCTGGACTATGCCGCATACCGCCAGAGGAAGGTATCCAAGCAGAACATGAAGAATGTTTCCAACGCAGTTTGCTTTGCATCCGTATCCACCGCCCATGACCTGAGCGCAGATGTAATCATCGCGCCCAGCATCACCGGCTTTACCACCCAGATGCTTTCCAAGTGGAGGCCGGGGGCAAGGATCATCGGCATGTCCCCAAGCATGGCAACCGTACGCCAGATGCAGCTGCAGTGGGGTGTTGTGCCCATATGGTCACGCCGCGCTGAATCCACGGATGAACTGATTGAGAATTCCGCCCAGGAGCTTAAGGAAAGAGGTCTTGTGACCGAGGGCGAACTGGCAGTCATCACAGCAGGCGTGGTGACCTACGCAAGGCGCCACGAAGCAGCCACACAGACCAATATCATGCGTGTGATCAATATCGAGTAAAATAGTACTGGACAAAGGAGTCTGGCAGGTAGTACAATACGTTTCCATGATCCGTTGCATCATGGACGTTCCTTAATACAGCAAGGATGATTGTGCTTCCTGACAGACTTTTTGCATCTAAGGAACTGTGGCATTCACGCTCAAAAAGGGAAAGGAGTATAAAAAGTGGAGAAGAAACCATTTGTAACACTGAAACAGCTGAAAGAGATTGAGAAAACATACCCCACCCCCTTTTATCTTTACGATGAAAAGGGAATCAGGGAGAACGCGGCCAGGCTGAAGCAGGCATTTGCATGGAATAAGGGATATAAGGAGTATTTTGCAGTTAAGGCAACCCCCAATCCCTTTCTTTTAAACCTGTTAAAGGAAATGGGATGCGGCACGGACTGTTCTTCCATGACAGAGCTTATGATGTCAAAAGCATGCGGGTTTAAGGGACATGATATCATGTTCTCATCCAATGACACTCCGCCTGAGGAATTTGCATATGCTGAGAAGCTGGGAGCCATCATCAACCTGGACGACATAACCCATATTGAGTGCCTGGAGCAGACCCTGGGATATATCCCGGAGACCATCAGCTGCCGTTTTAATCCGGGCGGCGTGTTCAAGGTGAGCAATGACATCATGGACAATCCCGGGGATTCCAAATACGGGATGACCACAGAGCAGATGTTTCAGGCATTTAAGATACTGAAGGACAAGGGTGCGAAGCATTTTGGCATCCATGCCTTCCTGGCCAGCAACACGGTGACCCTGGAGTACTATCCCATGCTTGCAAAAATCCTCTTTGAACTGGCGGTAAGGCTCCAGGAGGAGACAGGGGCCCATGTGGAGTTCATCAATCTGTCCGGCGGCATCGGCATTCCCTACCGCCCGGACCAGGAACCCAACGATATACTGGCCATTGGGGACGGCGTGCGCAAGGTTTATGAGGAAGTCCTGGTACCCGCGGGCATGGATGACGTGGCAATCTGCACCGAGCTGGGACGTTTCATGATGGGACCCTACGGCGCCCTTATAACAAAGGCCATCCATGAAAAGCATACTCACAAGGAGTACGTGGGGGTGGATGCCTGCGCCGTGAACCTGATGCGTCCGGCCATGTACGGGGCATACCATCACGTAACGGTGATGGGGAAGGAGGACGGACCCTGCGACCACATGTACGACGTGGTCGGCTCCCTGTGCGAGAACAATGACAAGTTTGCCATTGACCGCATGCTGCCTGAGATATGCAAAGGCGACCTGCTGTTCATCCACGACACGGGCGCCCACGGCTTTGCCATGGGATATAACTACAACGGCAAGTTAAAGTCAGCAGAGCTGCTGTTAAAGCAGGACGGTTCCGTGGAAATGATACGGAGGGCAGAAACTCCTGAGGACTACTTTGCTACTTTTGATTTTTGTGATATACTCAAAGATATTGACTGATGAAAAACCCCGGCATGCAGCAATGCGCAGTCTGCCGGGGTTTTTGCCGGAAGCAGCGGCGCGGATCCTGCCGGGGTTTTTACCGGAAGCACCAGCGCGCAGCCTGCCGGTTTTTTGCCGGTACCAGCGGCTTTGGCTTCGGGGAGCAAAAGGATATCAGCAGTTCATGATTAGGAGGATTGATAATGGCTAAGATCGGATTTATCGGAATGGGAAATATGGGAAGCGCCATCCTGAAGGGGCTTCTGAAGGTGTATGCGCCCCGGGACATGATGTTTACCGCGGCCCATCAGGAGAAGATGGACCAGGTCACATCTGAGACAAAGGTGGCCCACGCTGCCTCCAACCGGGAATGTGCGGCCCAGGTAAAGTATCTGGTCCTTGCGGTGAAGCCCCAGTATTTTGATGTGGTGTTTGAGGAGATAAAGGATGTGCTGACCAAAGACCAGGTAATCATCTCGCTGGCGCCCGGCATTTCCATACAGGATATCGGCGCAAGGCTTGGCGGCGGTGTGAGGGTGGTCAGGGCCATGCCCAACACACCGGCGCTTCTGGGAGAGGGCATGACCGGGGTTGCATACGAGGCCGGCATGTATTCAGATGAGGAAAAGGAGGAAATCAGCCTTATCTTCTCATCCTGCGGGCGTATGGAACTGGTGGAGGAGCGGCTGATGGATGCAGTGGGCTGTGTCAGCGGAAGTTCACCTGCCTTTGTGTATATGTTCATCGAGGCGCTGGCCGACAGCGGCGTGAAGTACGGCCTTCCCAGGAAGACCGCCTATGCCATGGCTGCCCAGACCGTTATGGGCAGCGCCAGGATGGTGCTGGAGACAGGAAAACATCCGGGGCAGCTAAAGGATGAGGTGTGTTCGCCGGGCGGCACCACCATTGCAGGTGTGTCGGCCCTGGAGGAGCATGGACTTCGCAGCGCTGTCATCAAGGCGGCGGATGCGTGTTATGAGAAGACCCAGCGCATGAAATAGGCGGTGAAACCGGGCCCGGATGCAGGGCCATAAGTAAATAAGATCATAATCGGATTAGGAAAGGATTGAACGACAATGGGAAACAAAGTTGAGAATGAAGGCATGCCCGTAGTGCGTCTGGACAGACAGCTTAAGTATGAGGGAAACATCCTTAAGATATATGAGGACACGGTCCTTGCCAACGGACACGAGGCAAAGTGGGACTTTATCCACCACGACGGGGCGGCGGCCGTCCTGCCGGTGGCTGCAGACGGGAAGATCCTCATGGTGCGCCAGTACCGCAATGCGCTGAACCGTTTTACGCTGGAGATCCCGGCCGGCAAGCTGGATGATCCCGGTGAGCCCAAGGTGCTCTGTGCGTTCAGGGAACTGGAGGAGGAGACGGGGTTCAGGGTGGAGTCCATGGATAAGCTGGAATATCTGATGAGCCTTACCACCACCGTTGCATTCTGCGATGAGGCCATTGATATCTTCGTTGCCCATAACCTGATTCCGTCCCACCAGAACCTGGATGAGGACGAGGTCATCAATGTGGAGCCATGTGAACTTTCAGACCTGGAAGAGATGATTTACACAGGGAAGATCACGGACGGCAAAACAATTGCGGCCATCATGGCCTATGCAAGGAAATACCGCAGCGTGGATAAAAAGGACGACTTGGCATAATGCCCGCCTCCCCGGAATACAGTAGTTTAGAGATATTCATGGGGAGGATACGGGCTTGGGATTGAGACGGTTAAGGCTGGGCCTTGCAATGCTTACATATCAGGACTGGCTGCTGTTCTGCTTTGTGCTGGGGGTGCTGGGAGGGACGGCGGCAGCCCTGGCCTTCGGCGGCCCTGTGGTGCAGGGCTGTATCCTTGGGGCGGCAGGGACAGCGGGGGCCGGGAACCGGTATGGGGCCAAGGATTTCCTGGCTGTGTGGAAGCAGCGGGCGTTTGAGACCGGGGCCGGCTGGCTGGCCGGATTGACCGTGTGCAGCCAGATGCTGTTTGGTTTCCTGACCTTCTATGCAGGCATGTCCCTGGCCGTGGTGCTTTCAATCTGGACCATGAGGAAAGGGATCCTGGGCATTGCCGCGTTCCTGTGCAGCATGCTTCCCCACGGCATTGTCTACCTTCTGATATGGTATGTGCTTTCTGTCTGGTCGGGCCAGGCGCAGAAGAAACTCCATATCCTGCCCGGACTTTTGCTGGTAGCCATGTCGGGGGCAGGGGCGTTCCTGGAGATATGGGTATCTCCGCTGCTGTCAGGGCTCTTTTAAGTACATTTAGAGGAAAATGCAGGAGGACGTACGGATGAAGGAAAGGAAAAACGGACATACATATCTGAAACGGCTGTTTCTGGCGTTCTATATTCCTTTTGCAGTGAACATCCCGGTGGCTGCTTATGTCTGGCATATGGGAATATGGCCGGGCTTTCAGACCGTAAGCCCCCCGGGGCCGGCTGCCAGGAACCTGCTGCTGGTCATGACATTGGCGGTTACCTGGGTCATCTGGATGGTGTTCCAGATCATGCCAAAGAGGAAGGACGCCTATGCCTCCTGGAGGGTTACAATCATGGAGGGAGGCCGGTGCCTCTGCTATACCGCCATCTATGGCATCTTTGTCCAGGTCCTGGTCCTTTTAAAGGTATATCCCGGGTTGGGCCAGGGTCTGGTCCAAAAGAAAATCCTATGGGCCGGCGGGATTTATTCGGTTATCATGCTGCTGATCCTTCTCTGGAACGGGATCCTTCGCATATTCTTTACTTCCAGGCGCCTGAGGCTCAGGATGCGCGTCATCATGGTCCTGGCCATGTGGGTTCCGGTGGTGAACCTGCTGGTCCTTCTTCATGCCATGAGGCTGGTCCATGAGGAGTATGACTTTGAATGCTATAAGCAGTCGGTCCGCAGCGTGCGTGCAGAGTCGGACATGTGCAGGACCAGATATCCCCTTCTTCTGGTCCACGGCGTGGGCTTCAGGGACTTAAGGTATTTTAATTACTGGGGCAGGATCCCAAGGGAACTAGCCAGGTACGGGGCAGCAGTGTACTATGGGAACCAGGAGGCATTTGCCACCGTGGCCTATAATGCCGGGGATATCAGGAAGAAGATTGAAGGGATTGTGGAAGAGACAGGCTGCGGCAAGGTGAATATCATTGCCCACTCCAAAGGCGGGCTGGATTCACGTTACGCCATATCCAACCTGGGGGCAGCACCCATGGTGGCTTCCCTGACCACCATCAATACGCCCCACCGGGGATGCAGGTTCGTGGATTACGCATGCCGTCTGCCGGAAGGACTGTACCGGTTCATTGCCGGATGCTTTGACCGGTGGTTTGGCCGTTTCGGGGATTCCCATCCTGATTTTTACACTGCCACCCATCAGTTCAGTACGGATTTAAGCCGCCGGTTCAATGAAACCGTGCCGGATATGCCCGGGGTATTTTACCAGAGTTATACCTCCCTGATGAAGGACTGCCTAAGCGACCCGCTGCTGTGGCTTCCGTACCTGCTGATCCGGGCAGTGGACGGGGCCAGCGACGGCCTGGTGACGCCGGAGTCAGCCATGTGGGGAGAGTTCAGGGGGATTGTCACCAACAGGAAACACCGCGGTATTTCCCATGGGGACATGATTGATTTGAAGCGGGAGGACTACCGTGGCTTTGACGTGGTGGAATTTTACGTAAAACTGGTGGAAGAACTGAAACATAAAGGATTTTAAGGCATTGGGACATAAAAAGTTTTCGGCTGTTTTTACAAGATATTGACACGCCAAAATTCCCCCTTCCAACATATTGTATGTTTTATGTTAAGTAGCGTGAAATGGGGGTAAAAGTGGGAAAAATGTGTTTGATTTTATAAGAAAATGTGGATATAATGATAGTCAGCACACGGATTTTTCGTGATTTATGGTAGAAACGGGTAGGGGTAATATAAAGAGATGACGTCTGAGATAAAGAGTTTTGTGAGCTACCTTCGGGATGTGAGGCAAACTTCAAAAAATACAGAGATTTCCTATCAAAGGGACCTGCAGCAGCTGGCTGCCTTCCTGGAAGGGAAAGGGATTACGGATGTTGAGAAAGTGACCAGGACCAGTTTGAACTCCTATATCCTTTATTTGGAAAAGGAGGGCAAGGCCACAACAACGATTTCAAGGGAGCTTGCTTCCATCAAGGCATTTTTCAGTTATCTGTTCAGGGAAGGAATCATCCGCAGGGACCCGTCCGAACTTCTGAAAGCGCCTAAGATTGAGAAGAAAGCGCCTGTTATTTTGAGTGTCAATGAGGTCAATGCGCTCCTTGACCAGCCTGGAACATCATCGGCCAAGGAAATCCGGGACAAGGCTATGATGGAACTTCTGTATGCAACCGGTATCCGGGTGTCCGAGCTGATTGGGCTTGAACTGGCGGATCTGAATATGCAGATTGGCTATATTACCTGCCGGGACGGTGTGAAGGAGCGGATGGTGCCCTTTGGCAAGACCGCCAGCCAGGCCATGGGCCTGTACCTGGAGCGGGGGCGCCGGGAGCTGTTAAAGGGCAAGGAATCCCCGTGGCTGTTCACCAACTGCAGCGGCAGGGCCATGAGCAGGCAGGGATTCTGGAAGATAATCAAGTATTATGGGGAGAAGGCCGGTATCCAGGCAGATATCACGCCCCATACGCTCCGCCATTCTTTTGCAGCCCATTTGATCCGCGGGGGAGCTGACATCCATGCGGTCCAGGCCATGCTTGGACATTCGGACTCCACTACCGCCCAGATGTACGCAGCTTATTCGGGGAATACGGTGAGGGAGAATTACAGGGCGGCGCTGCCGAGGAAGTGATGTTAAACACCTGCTGACGCAGCATAGCCATATGGAAAATAGAAAGCCTGAGGGATTCCTTTTAAAGGGATTCCTTTTTTTCGTCTATGTTAAAATAAAATGACTATCAAAATAGTCATTGACATGTTGTGACTACTGTGATAGTCTATAAGTGTGATAACTATTGCAATAGTCACTGAAAGGAGATTTTATGAAACTGAAACTATTCGACTCTGAACTGAAGGTAATGGAGACGCTGTGGAAACATGGGGACTGCACGGCCGGACAGATGGCAAAGCTTCTGAAGGAGGAGATTGGCTGGAACCGCAACACCACTTACACGGTCATTAAGAAGTGCATTGAGAAAGGCGCCATTGAGCGCTGCGAACCTAATTTCATGTGCAGGGCAGCGGTGAGGAGGGAAGAGATACAGGCAGCGGAGACAGAGGAGCTGATTGACCGTATGTTCGAAGGCTCAAAATCTAAATTTTTTGCCGCATTCCTTTCAGGCCAGTCCTTGTCAAAGGAGGAACTGGAGGAGCTTAAGCAGGTGTTAAGGCAGGCGGGACAGGAGGAAGCATGAGATTATTAGAGATGAGCGTTTCGGCCGGAATCCTGATCCTGGCAATCCTGATCCTGCGCCGGGCAGGAAGAAGGCTGTTCCCGGCACGGTTCCTGTACCTTATGTGGTTTGTTGTCCTGGCCAGGCTGCTGCTTCCCCTTGAACTGCCTGTGCAGCTGCCGTCCATGGGGCCTGAGGCTGCCTGGGCGGATGAGGGGCAGATGTTCTTTATCCAGGAGCCGGCCCCTGACGCGGGTGCGTATGGGCTGTCTGGGACGGGAACGGACGCGCTGTTCGGGAAGATTGTATTTCTGGTCTGGTTGGATGTCTGCCTTGGGCTGCTGCTTTTCTTTGCATGGTCTTATATCAGACAGGCAAGGTATCTGAACGAATCCTTACCCCTGCCGGACCGGGGATACCTGGGGCAGTGGAAAGAAGCACATCCACAGCGCCGCGGCGTGGGATTCCTGGTCTATGACAGGATAACAAGCCCGGTCACCTATGGCATATGGAATCCCAGGATTATATTTCCAAAGGATATGGACCTGGAGGATGCCCGGTCCATGGACCATATCCTGCGCCATGAATATGTACATATCAGGAGGCATGATAATCTGTGGAAGATGGTGGCTTTGACAGCAGCATGCATACATTGGTTTAACCCTCTTGTCTGGGTGATGTGGCATTGTTTTAACCGGGACATGGAGCTGGCATGCGACCAGGAAGCAGTGCTGGGGATGGACAGGAACGGACGGCTGGCTTACGCCATGACCCTGCTGCGGTATTCGGAGAAGAATCATAAGGTTTCATTATTATACAATGGTTTTGGGAAAAGTTCTGTTAAAGAAAGGATAATGATACTTATGAAAAATGATAAACGGACCAGGATAGGAATGGTTTGCAGCATATTGGTGTTTACCATGTCAATGACCGTGTTTGCCTCCACAGGCAGGACATCTGCAGGGGAGGCAAACACCGGGTCCCTGGGCACAGAGGGCAAAAGTCCGGCCAGGATATTGGCTGGGACGCCGCAGTTTAAGGAATACGAGGCGCTGGGAATGAGTTACAGTCCCGAACTGGACCGCATTTTCTATGACACCTGGGGCGTTGGGTACTTCCTGGATGATTATGGGGACGGTACCAACAGGATGGACGACCTGGCCGGAAGCCTGTGCCTGGAAGCGGTGCGGGATGAAAGCGGGAAGCTGGCCGGATTCCGGGAAACAGGGGAAACCGATTTCCTGAAACAGGCCACGGACGCGGAGCGCAGCATGGCTTCCTTAAGGGGATACATAAAGGAGTATGGCCCTTATGGCATGGCTTATGACACCCGGACAGGTTACCTGTCCTTCCATGGGAGGCTGGTGGAGGCAATCCGTGACACCTCGGGATGCGGAATTTATGTAAATGGCGCAATGACCCGGATGGATGATACCATCGGCCTTCTGGTGGAGAGGGATGGGAATGGCGCGGTCGTGGATATGAAGGAGGTGCCTGCACAGGAAATGTCAGGAATCCTCAGCCAGCAGATAGGCGTGTACAGGGCAGGGGACGGCTGGAGGGGGGATGGGGACTGAGGCTTCAGTCCTGCTTCCTGCTCACGTAATCCAGTATCTGCCGCGCATAGGAATCCGCTGCCTCCTGACCGGCCAACAGGTCGGGACTGTATTCCACATAGTCCAGCAGGCCCTTATAATCCTCCTTCAGCGCAGGGGCCCACAGCGGGCCGAACTGAGGCAGGAACAGGCCGCATTTCCTGGTATAACAGGTGCGGGCAGTGGCTTTCCTGCGGGCGTCCTTGTCCACGTATCCGCCCACGCTTTTGTGGATGGCCGTATCTTCCATGGGAAGATAATAATAATCCTTATAATTAGGATAGAAGAATTTAAGTTCCCCCTGATACAGGGAAATGTTGCAGGTAAGGGTGTCCCGGTGCAGCTCCATGCTCACCGGGGCACTGTCATATTCCAGGGGAACAGGGATGGAATACGGGTTCTTCCAGGTCAGGCTGAGGAATGGATTGGAACCGCAGACCTCCTGGGACTCCAGGGTGAAGGGGGACTTAAACATATCCGCATAATTCAGTATGGGAAGGATGGAGGGCATGCCCTTTAGGTCGTCCTCATTGTGCAGGATCAGCAGGTCATATAAAAAGGATTCATGGCACATCAGATAGTCCCTGTAAACCTGGATCAGTTCCCCGCCCGAGCATTTATCTTCCCTGGACACGCCCAGGAACCGTTCAATGGATTTCTGCTTCATGTTCTCAAGGCCCAGCAGTTTTCGGTAGGGCTTTATTTTTTTGTAGATATCCAGGCTTATGATGGAATCAAAATCATAATTAAGCCCCAGACGGCGGCAGCATTTCAGCAGATAAGGGATGTCGAAGCCGTCCCCGTTAAAATGCACCAGGATGCGGAACCGCTTCATGAAGGTAAAGAAGCTTTCCAGCAGCTGGGCTTCCGATTCCCTTGTGTCGGCAAACCACTGGATTAATTTCCAGCCAAAGCCGTCATGATAGGTACATCCAATCAGGTAGAGCTGGGATGTGTCCCCGGAAAAACCAGTGGTTTCTATGTCAAAAAACAAAAGATCCTTCAGGGCGCCGATGCGCTCCAGGGGATATGTATCGGGAAGGTCAACGGGATGTTTGATGGTAATCATGCAGGTCACTCCTTTTATCATGGCAGTATGTGTTTGTACACCCGTTAGTTTAGCCTATATCGGGCTTTGGCGCAAGTGCCTGAAACAGAATATTTGTTCGACCTGCTTGCATTGGGTTAAGCGGTATGTTATGATGGATGGCAGGTAATGATGAAGGAGCGCGGGCCATCAGCGCTTCACGGAAAGAATGGGAACAGTTTATGATTTCGTATGTAAAAGGGCCCCTTATGGGCATTGATGAGGATAGTATCATAGTGGAGGCAGGCAATGTGGGACTGGCAATCCGCGTGCCTGCATCCCTGCAGCCGGAGCTGCCCCGGCTGGGGGAGGAAGTGACGATTTACACTTATTTCCAGGTAAGGGAGGATGCCATGACCTTGTACGGTTTCCTTCACAGCCAGGACCGGGACATGTTCAGGCAGCTGATCGGGGTCAATGGAATCGGGCCAAAGGGTGCCCTTGGTATCCTGTCCGTGCTCAGGCCGGATGATTTGCGGCTGGCCATTGTGAGCGAGGATGTAAAGGCATTGGCCAAGGCGCCCGGAATCGGCAATAAGACAGCCCAGCGCCTGATCCTGGACCTGAAGGACAAGATATCCATGGACGATGTATTAGGCAGTATGGCCCTTTCCGGGGACAGCGGCATGGGCCCATCGGCCCCGTCCATGGCGGGCCTTGCCGAGGCTGCAAAGGAAGCCGTCCAGGCGCTGGTGGCCCTGGGATATACCAACACAGAGGCCTCCAGGGCCGTGAAGCAGGTGGAAGTGGCAGATGGCATGACATCCGAGGATGTGCTTAAGGCATCCTTAAAGCATCTGTCCTTCCTGTAGGGGCATCAGGGACGGGTCCTCCCACGGCGAGGCATCCGTGGGGCCAAACAGCAATTTTAAGACACGCCCAAAGCCCGGGGACAGCAGATTGATATATGATTAGTTGAGGTGTATATGGAACGCAGGATTATAACCACAGATGTAACGGCGGAAGATGAGCGTATAGAGACAACGCTGCGCCCTCAGAGTCTTAAGGATTACGTGGGGCAGGAAAAGCTTAAATCCACCCTGAAAGTATATATAGAGGCTGCCAGGAACCGGAATGAGGCGCTGGACCATGTGCTGTTCTACGGCCCTCCGGGGCTGGGCAAGACCACCCTGGCCGGAATCATAGCCAACGAGATGGGAAGCAGCATGAAGGTGACCAGCGGCCCGGCCATTGAGAAGCCGGGGGAGATGGCTGCCATCCTTAACAATCTCCAGGAAGGGGATGTGCTGTTTGTGGACGAAATCCACCGCCTGAACCGTCAGGTGGAAGAAGTGCTGTACCCGGCCATGGAGGATTTTGCCATTGACATCATGCTGGGAAAAGATTCCACAGCCAGGTCCATCCGTCTTGACCTGCCCCATTTTACCCTGGTAGGGGCAACCACCAGGGCCGGGCTTCTCACAGCTCCCTTAAGGGACCGTTTCGGCGTGGTGCAGAGGCTGGAATTCTACTCCCCAAAGGAGCTTACCACCATCATCCTCCACTCAGCCCGTGTGCTGGGAGTGGAGATTGAGGAAGCGGGCGCGCTGGAGCTGGCAAGGCGTTCCAGAGGAACCCCCAGGCTTGCCAACCGTCTGTTAAAGCGCGTCAGGGACTTTGCCCAGGTCAAATACAACGGGGTCATCACCAGGGAAGTAACGGACTTTGCCCTGGATATCATGGATGTGGACAAGCTGGGCCTGGACCAGAACGACAGGAACATCCTTCTCATGATCATAGAGAAATTCTCCGGAGGCCCTGTGGGCCTGGACACCCTTGCAGCGGCCCTTGGCGAAGACTCCGGAACCCTGGAAGAAGTATACGAGCCCTATCTCCTGATGAACGGCCTGATTAACCGCACCCCCCGCGGCCGCACCGCCACCGAATCAGCCTACCGGCACCTGGGATGTCCAAAAGAAGGAAACACACCCTAAAACAAACCAAATCAGGAAATGTAGAAAAACGCCGTACACACAGGGTTGAGGCTTTTGGGGGGATGTGGTATAATATCCACGCAGGCAATGAGCAGTGCGGAAAAAGGCGGATGGAAAATTTCGTTGTGCTTGCACATAAGGAATTTTCCATTTGTCTTTTTCCATAGGGCGAAGCCCGTGAGCGAGATGGAGCGCAGCGGAATCGAGCGGGCACTGCGGACTTACGGGCAAGCCAACCAAAGCCAGCCACACACCGGCAATTGGGACAACACCCAGGCAGCCCGTCCATCCCAACCGCCCATCCGAACACCCGGGTACAGGACCGTGTCCCAAAGCGGCCAAGGCCCAAGCTCCATCCCACCATCCCTAAAAAACAGGAGAACAAAATGGACTCAAAAAATTACACCCAAGTATTAATAGATGGAAAAATATACACCTTAGGCGGAAGTGAAGACGAAGCCTATCTCCAGAAAGCAGCCAGCTATGTCAACGACAAAAATATGCAGATGCGCAAGCTGCCCGGCTTCTCGAAGCAGAGTGCGGACTATCAGACCGTCATGATCCAGTTAAACATAGCAGACGACTACTTCAAGGCATTGGAGTGGGCAGAAGGCATGGAACGTCAGAAAAACGACCTGGAAAAAGAAACCTACAGTTTAAAGCATGAATTAGTAAGTACCCAGATGAAGCTGGAGGCAGTATTAAAGGACCTGGAGGAGCGTCAAAGGGAGCTGGACCGGCTCACCAAGGTGACGGCCCGAATGGAAGAAGAAATAAGGGCGGCCAGGGAAGCAGAGGCGGCAGCGTCCAGGGAGGCAGAAGCAGCCAGGGAGGCAGAAACAGCCAAGGAACCGTCAGCAGCCCAATCCACCCACGCAGGCCAGTCCATCCCGGCGGAAGTCATCAGGGCAGATAAGACGCTGACTGTGGAAGACAAGATTGAGGCCAGTGAGACCATGCAGGCCGCGGAAACCATCCAAACCAGCGATACTATCCGTGCCAGTGAAACCATCCAAACCACGGAAACCATCCAGGCCACAGAAACCATCCAGGCCACAGAAACCACCCAGGCCACAAGAACCATCCAGGCCGGTGAAGCAACCCAATCCGCCCAAACCCAATCCGGGGAAACCACATCCACGGTAAAGATATCAGAAGGAATCAAAGCAACAGCCGGCCAGCCGATAAAAGGGGCCGCATCCGTTACACAGGCCGCATCTCCTGCAGAAACAGCCAGGACAGAAGCGGCGGCAACATTACATACCACAGGCATATCAGATGAAGAGCTGGCCAAAAAGGCCCTGCAGGCAGCTAAAAAGGCAAATTCACACAGAGGCGGGCGCAGATAGGACCATCCTGCGCTGCAAGAAGGGACAGAAGATTCATTTGAGCAATGCTGTAACAGATACAAGGGGGATGTCTCATGATGATGCGTGAGGCATCTTTTCTTTCAGGAAAGGTTGGGACAAAATGGAAAAAAAACAGGCAGAGATACTGGCACCGGCAGGTTCCTGGGCCAGCATGAAGGCTGCGGTGGCAGCCGGGGCAGATGCCGTATACATGGGCGGCACCCGGTTCGGGGCCAGGGCCTATGCGGATAATCCGGATGAAAAGGGGCTTTTGGAAGCCATTGACTATGTGCATCTGCATGGACGCAGGCTGTATATGACGGTCAATACACTGTTTAAGGAATCCGAGCTGAAAGAATTGGCAGAATACATGACGCCCTACTACAATCAGGGATTGGACGGCGTGATTGTACAGGACCTGGGGGCTTTGAGAATCATGAAGGAGAATTTCCCGGGACTTGAACTGCATGCCAGTACCCAGATGACCATAACCAGCGTATACGGGGCCAGGATGTTAAAAGACTTTGGCTGCAGCCGTGTGGTGACGTCCAGGGAAATGTCCCTGGATGAGATACGCCGTGTCCGCGAAGAAGTGGATGTGGAAATCGAAAGCTTTGTCCATGGCGCCCTGTGTTACTGTTACTCAGGCCAGTGCCTTATGAGCAGCCTGATTGGCGGGAGAAGCGGAAACCGCGGGCGCTGTGCCCAGCCCTGCCGTCTGCCTTACCGGGTATACGAAGGACAGCATGGCCAGGGGAAGCCAGCTGTCATGAACCGGGAGAATGAGAAATACGTCCTGAGCCTGAAGGACCTCTGTACCCTGGATATCCTGCCGGACATCCTGGAAGCCGGCGTATATTCCCTGAAGATTGAAGGCAGGATGAAGAGTCCCAGGTACACGGCAGGAGTTGTAAGCATTTACCGCAAATATGCGGACCGGTATCTGGACCATGGAAGGGAAGGATACCATGTGGAGCCGGAGGACCGGAAGATGCTTCTGGATTTATTTGACAGGGGAGGCTTTACTTCCGGCTGCTACGAAGAGCACAATGGGCGGGATATGGTGGCCCTTAAGGAAAAGCCTGAATTCAGGGAAGGAAACCAGAAGCTGTTTGATTACCTGGACCGCTCCTATGTGGAAGCGGAATTAAAGGAATCCGTCATGGGCCATGTGATATTGGAGACGGGAAAGCCGTCTGTCATGACCCTGAGCTGCAGCGGAGTGGAGGTGACTGTCAATGGGCAGGCGCCGGAAGCAGCGCAGAAACAGCCCATGACAGAGGAAAAGGTGTTAAAGCAGCTGAATAAGACAGGCAATACCCCGTTTTTCTTTGAACATCTGAGCGCAGAGCTAAAAGGAGAAATGTTCCTGCCTGTACAGGCGCTCAACGAGCTGCGAAGGTCCGGCCTTAAGGCCCTGGAATCCGCCCTGCTCCAGCCATATAGGGCGGGACGGGAGCTGACAGGCTTGTCAGGCAGCTGGGAAATGGACCATCAATTGATGCCAGATGACACAGCCCCCGCCCGATTCGGCCAGCCGTTTGCAGCCGCCCAGTCAGCCCAGCCCTCCGCACCCGCCCAGTCAGCCCGGCCGTCCGCGACCGCCCAGCCAACCTCCGCCCCCTTCACCCTCACCGCCTCCCTGGAAGAGCCCTGGCAGCTGGAGCCTGTACTGAACCAAAAGGACGTATCCGCCGTATATCTGGATGCGGACGGCTTTGGGACGGCTTCATGGAAAGATGCAGCGGACCGGTGCCACGCCGCAGGCAGGGCATGTTACCTGGCCCTTCCCCACATTTTCCGGGACCATGCCTTAAGGTTCTTTAAGGACAGCCTGGCGCTCCTTGCTGATGCTGGCTTTGACGGGGTACTGGTCCGTGCGCTGGAGGAAATCCAGTGGCTGGAGGATAACCGGATTGCCCTGCCCTTCATAACAGACGCATCCGTTTATGCCTGGAACAGCGGGACGCTGGAGGAACTGGCGTCAAGGAATCCCGTGGCAGTCACCATGCCATGGGAGCTTAACAGCCGGGAGATGGGGCCTGTGGTCCAGGCCTGCTGTCAGGCCCATATTCCGGGGGAACTGGTGGTATATGGGCATGCGCCCATGATGGTATCGGCGCAATGCATCACCAGGACCGTCAAATCATGCACCCATGACCGGGGCCTGCTGATGCTGAAGGACCGGACCGGGGCCATGCTGCCGGTGAAGAACCACTGCCGGTTCTGCTACAATACCATTTATAATCCGTCCCCCGTGTCCCTGCTTGGCAATGAGGATTTAATACGGCGCATGGGGCTGGCGCGCATCCGCCTGCAGTTTACGGTGGAGGATGCGCAGCAGACAGAGAAGGTGCTGGAAGCCTTTTCTGCATCCTTTATGGGCGGGAAGACAATAGAGCCGCCGTTCAAGGATTTTACCAGAGGCCATTTTAAGCGCGGAGTGGAGTGACGCCTATGACCAATCTTATTGTTGAAGTTTCAAAATACCTGATGATCCTGCTGATGGCAGTTTATACCTATGCCAACTTCCGGTACTTTTCCCTGAAGGATATGGGCCGGAAGCAGCGGGTGTGCGCAGGGCAGAACCGGGCCATGTACGCCATTCATTTCCTGGCTTATGCGGTCATGTACCTGAAGACGGAAAATGACGGCGTGCGGCTGATGCTGATTGCATTTTATGTTGCCCAGGTGGTGTTTTTTCTCTGTTATATCTACCTTTACCGTTTTTTGTACAGAAACGTATCCAGGCTTCTGGTCAATAATACATGCATGCTGTTGTGCGTTGGCTTCATCATGCTATCCAGGCTGTCCCTGGATAAGGGGCTGGATAAGGCGGTGCGCCAGTATGTCATCGTGGTGATTTCCGCATGCCTGGCCTGGGCCATTCCTTATATCATGGAACGGGTATGGCAGCTTTATAAGCTTCAGTGGCTGTATGCAGGGGTGGGGATCCTGGTTCTCTTTACCGTATATGCGGCTGGAAATGAAAGCTTCGGCGCACAGCTGTCCCTGACCATAGGAGGGATTTCCATACAGCCCTCCGAATTTGTTAAGCTTACCTTTGTGTTTTTCACTGCGTCCATGTTCTATCAGTCCACGGATTTCCGGGCAGTGGCGGCCGCAACGGCGGTGGCGGCTGTCCATGTGCTGATTATGGTGCTGTCCAAGGATTTGGGCGGGGCATTGATTTTCTTTACCACGTACCTGCTGATGCTCTTTGTGGCCACCAGCAACTGGTTTTATCTGGGCCTTGGAACGCTCCTGGGAACCGGGGCCGCAGTGGGGGCCTATCAGATGTTTGCCCATGTGCGGCGCAGGGTCCTGGCCTGGAGCAATCCATGGGCTGATATTGACAACAAGGGATATCAGATTACCCAGTCCCTGTTTGCAATCGGAACAGGGGGATGGTTTGGGATGGGGCTTTGTCAGGGCATGCCGGGCAAGATTCCCGTGGTGGAAAAGGATTTCATTTTCGCGGCTGTTTCAGAGGAAATGGGCGGGATTTTCGCCATCTGTGTCCTTCTTATCTGTCTGGGCTGCTTTATCCAGTTCATGATGATTGCGGCCAGCATGCAGGCTGTGTTCTATAAGCTTATTGCATTTGGCCTTGGAATTGAATATATCAGCCAGGTGTTCCTGACCGTGGGAGGCGTGACCAAATTCATACCATCCACCGGCGTGACGCTGCCCTTTGTGAGTTATGGGGGAAGTTCCATACTCAGCACGTTCATCCTTTTCGGAATCATACAGGGGCTGTATATATTAAAGAGAAATGACGAGGAGGAACTGGATGGTGTCTGATAAAAAGAACACGCCAAGGAAAGCAGCTCCGAATCCAAAGGCGAATAGCTGCATCCTGGGCATTACCTACCTGATGGTGGCCCTGTTCCTGGGACTGGCCGTGTACATGGGGTATTTCCTTCAGGTGAGAAGCGAGGACGTGATTAATAATTCCTATAATGCGCGCCTGGACAGGTTTTCCGACCGGATCGTAAGGGGGAAAATCATGGCAGGGGATGGAACGGTGCTGGCTGAGACACAGGTGGACGCAGATGGCAATGAGACCCGGGTGTATTATTATGGCAGCGTGTTTGACCATGCGGTGGGCTATTCCGCCAAGGGTAAGACAGGAATTGAGGCGCTGGCTAATTTTTACCTGCTGACCTCCCATGTGAACCTGTTGGAACAAGTGGGCAATGAGCTGTCAGGCAGGAAGAATCCGGGGGATAATGTCTATACCACCCTGGACGCGGAACTTCAGCAGGCAGCATATGCTGCCCTGGGCGACCGGAAAGGCGTGGTCATTGCCATGGAGCCTGATACGGGAAAGGTGCTGGCCATGGTATCCAAGCCCGGATATGACCCCAATACCCTGCTCCAGGACTGGGATTGGCTGACCGATGGGGGCAATGGGGAAGGCCAGCTGTTAAACCGGGCCACCCAGGGCCTATACCCGCCGGGCTCCACCTTCAAGATCGTGACTGCCCTGGAATATATGCGGGAACATCCCGGCGGTTACCGGGATTATCAGTTTGACTGCAGCGGCGTGTACGTAAACGGGGACTACAGGATAAAATGCTATCACGGCACGGCCCATGGGCATCAGGATTTTACCCGGTCCTTTGCCAATTCCTGCAACGGCGCATTTTCCAGTCTGGGGCTGGGGCTTAACCTGGGCGCCTTTCGGGATACGGCTAAAAGCCTGCTGTTTAACTCCCCGCTCCCCATAACAGGCCTGCCCTATAAGCAGAGCTCCTTTCAGATGGGACCCGGGGCAGATACCTGGGAAATCCTCCAGACCTCCATTGGACAGGGAACCACGCAGGTCACGCCCATGCACAATGCCATGATAACAGCGGCCATTGCCAATGGCGGGACCTTGATGAAGCCGTATTTCCTGAACTCGGTTGAGACAGCCGGCGGCGAGGAGATTAAGAAATTCATGCCAGCCTCCTACGGCAGCCTGATGACGGCGGGAGAGGCAGAGGGATTGACTGAACTGATGCGCACAGTGGTGACAGAGGGGACCGGATCCGCGGTACGCACCGATGCATATACGGTGGCGGCCAAGACAGGCTCGGCAGAATTTGAGACCGGAAAGGAAACCCATGCATGGTTTACCGGGTTTGCGCCCGTGGAAAACCCAAAACTGGTGGTTACGGTCCTTGTGGAAGAAGGAGGCAGCGGCGGCAAGGCGGCTGCGCCGATTGCAAGGCAGCTGTTTGATATTTATATGGCCAGGTAATACATGGCAGATAACGTGTGGGAAGCGGTATATATCTTGTAAAAGAATAACGATATTTGTAGAAAACAGGGGGATTTCATGCTATAATCTCCCTGTTTGTTTTGGTTTTACAGGATATTGACATTACAGGATATGGACATTACAGGAAACAATGTTTTAACCTTACATGAAAACACCGCACAAAGGCATCCGAACTGCGGCTGACCTGGTGCACATGATAAGAAAGGAGAACTTGCGTGTTCCGAGCGGAAGATTATGTAAAAGTGGACAGTCTGGCGGAAGCTTATGAACTGTGCCAGAAGCGCAGCAGCCTGGTGGTGGGCGGCAATGTATGGCTGAAGATGACCGGTGTCACAAAACGTACCATTGTGGACCTGTCGGGCCTGGGACTGGATAAGATTGAGGAGACAGGGGATGAATTCAGGATCGGGTGTATGTGCACCCTTCGCCAGCTGGAGGTCCATCAGGGGCTGAACCAGTATTTTGGCGGCATTTTCAAGGAATGCACCCGTCATATCGTAGGGGTGCAGATGCGCAACTGCGCAACCGTGGGAGGAAGTATTTTTGCCCGCTTTGGATTTTCTGATATCCTCACCTGCATGATGGCCCTGGATACCTATGTGGAACTTTACCATGGAGGCATCGTACCTTTGGCTGAATTTGCAAAAAGGCCTGTGCGCCGGGACGACAGGGACATCCTGGTACGCATCATCATAAAGAAGGACGGACGCAAGGCCGCCTATGCCACCCAGAGGAATACGGAAACGGATTTTCCGGTGATAGCATGCTGCGTGTCCCGCGGAGGCAATGTCTGGTATGTGTCAGTGGGGGCCAGGCCATCCAGGGCCCAGGTGGTGAAGGTCAATGACGACGGATTTGACAGCCTGGCCCAGATGGCGCGTGAAGCAGCTGATTCATTTTCCTATGGAACCAATACCAGGGGAAGCAGCGGATACCGCCGCCAGCTGGCTTCGGTCTATACCCGCCGTCTGATGGAACGTCTCACAGGAAGGAGTGTGAACAGAGGATGAATATACAGTTCCGGTTAAATGGAAAGAATGTGCAGGCCGATGTGGAGCCGGATGTAATCCTGCTGGATCTGCTGAGGAAGCTGGGATGCTACAGCGTGAAGCGCGGCTGTGAGACTGCAAACTGCGGCCTGTGTACGGTGTGGCTGGACGGAAAGACCGTGTTATCCTGTTCCACCCTGGCCGTCCGCGTGGACGGACGTCATGTGACAACACTGGAAGGGCTTCAGAAAGAAGCAGAAGAATTCGGCATGTTCCTGGCCGCGGAGGGCGGGGAGCAGTGCGGGTTCTGCAGCCCGGGATTCATCATGAATGTGCTGGCCATGGAGCGGGAGCTGGACCATCCGGATGAGGAGGATATTAAGGAATACCTGGCAGGCAATCTGTGCCGGTGCAGCGGATATATGTCCCAGCTTCGGGCTGTGAAGAAGTACCTGGAGCGGAAGGACGCCGCGGACACAGAAGGAGGTGCACGGTGATGGAGAATAATCAGAAGAGGAATTACCGCGTTGTGGGGGCTCCGGTCGTGAAGAAGGACGCAAAGGCACTGGTTACGGGAAAGCCCGTATATACGGACGACCTGGCGTTAAAGGACTGCCTGATCGTCAAGGTCCTAAGAAGTCCTTATGCCCACGCCCTGATTACAGAGATAGATTGCGCGGTGGCGGCTAAGATGCCCGGCATTGAGTGTATCCTGACATGGAAGGACGTGCCCCAGAAGCGGTTTACCATGGCCGGACAGACCTATCCTGAGCCCAGCCCCTATGACAGGCTGCTCCTGGACCGGCGTCTGCGGTTTGTGGGGGACGCGGTTGCCATTGTGGCCGGTGTGGATGAGGCGGCAGTGGACCATGCCATGCGTCTGATACGCGTTAAGTACCAGGTGCTGGAGCCGGTGCTGGATATGCACGATGCCAAGGACGGCCATATCCTGGTGCATCCGGAGGACAGCTGGAAGAGCCTTTGCAGCGTGGGCGCTGACAATCTCCGCAACCTGTGCGCATCCGGTTCTGAGGCCCATGGGGACCTGGACGCGGCCTTTGCAGGATGCAGCCATGTCATTGAGCGGGTTTACCATACCAAGGCCAACCAGCAGGCCATGATGGAGACATTCCGCGCCTACACCTATATGGATGTATATGGAAGACTGAATATAGTGGCGTCCACCCAGGTTCCTTTCCACACAAGGAGGATCCTTGCCCATGCGCTGGATGTGCCTAAATCCAGGATCAGGGTCATCAAACCAAGGATCGGGGGCGGCTTTGGGGCCAAGCAGACCGTGGTGGCAGAGGTTTATCCTGCGATTGTCACAATGAAGACAGGAAAGCCGGCCAAGATCATTTACAGCCGTTATGAATCCCAGATTGCCTCATCCCCCCGCCATGAGATGGAAGTGCGGGTGAAAATCGGGTGCGACAGCAGCGGAATCCTCCAGGCCATGGACGTGTATACACTGTCCAATACAGGGGCTTACGGCGAACACGGCCCAACCACCGTGGGGCTTTCCGGACACAAGTCCATCCCGCTGTACCGCACCCCCAAGGCTTTCCGGTTCGGATATGACGTGGTCTACACCAACCGCATGTCAGCCGGGGCATACAGGGGTTATGGGGCTACCCAGGGCATATTTGCGGTGGAATCCGCTATCAGTGAACTGGCAGCCGAGATAGGAATGGACCCGGTGAGGATGCGGGAGCTCAACATGGTAAAGGAAGGCGACATCATGCCTGCCTATTACGGCGAGCCGGCCAACAGCTGTGCCCTGGACCGCTGCGTGGCAAAGGTAAAGGAAATGATCGGCTGGGATGAAAAATACCCCAGGAAGCAGGTAAGCGGTTCAAAGGTGCGCGGCGTGGGCCTTGCAATGGCCATGCAGGGATCTGCCATATCGGGCGTGGACGTGGCCAGCGTCTGCATGAAGGTCAATGACGACGGGTTCTACAGCTTGATGATCGGCGCCTCGGATATGGGAACGGGCTGCGACACCACCCTGGCCCAGGTTGCGGCGGAATGCCTTGGCTGCGATTTGGACGATATTGTGGTATACGGGACGGATACGGATATTTCACCCTATGATTCCGGTTCCTATGCCTCCAGTACGGCTTACCTGACCGGCATGGCAGTGGTGAAGACATGTGAGACGTTAAAGAAAAAGATACTGCATAAGGCAGCCAAATATCTGGAATGCAGTGAGGATGAGCTGGAATTTGACGGCAGGCGGGTGTACCGGGTGTCCTGCGAGGAGGATGGAAGCAGGAAAGAGATTACCATTAAGGACATCGGCAACCGTATCATGTGCAGCAACGAAGATGCGCTTCAGGCAACAGAGTCCCATTCCTCGCCTGTATCGCCGCCGCCCTTCATGGCAGGAGCCGCAGAGGTGGAAGTGGATACAGAGACAGGAAAGGTGGAGCTGCTGCGGTTCGTGGCCGCGGTGGACTGCGGCACCCCGCTTAACATCAATCTGGCAAGGGTACAGACCGAGGGCGGCCTGGCCCAGGGAATCGGCATGGCCCTGTACGAGGATGTGACCTATTCAGACACAGGCCGGGTGTATGAGAATTCCTTCATGCAGTACAAGGTGCCCAGCCGCCAGGATGTGGGAAACATACAGGTGGAATTCGAGTGCAGCTATGAACCCACCGGCCCTTACGGCGCCAAATCCATTGGCGAGATTGTAATCAATACGCCGTCGCCGGCCATTGCCAATGCGGTGTATCATGCAGTGGGCGTGAGAATCAGGGAACTGCCCATCACGGCTGAGAAGGTATTTATAGGCATGAATGGACTGGATTAAAGGGAAGACAGCCATCATGGATTAAAATGGATTACCAGTTACCTCCCAGTCCCAAAACACAGATAAACCTTGCATATCCCTTCCAAAAGTTGTATACTAAGACCAGTTATGGTCAGTGCCGCCGTATTTTCGGATACAGCTGCAGCACGGCCAGGTTCACACCAACACCAGGAGGGATTGCAATGATTGAGGCAACGAGCTGCGGCGGTGTGGTTATATTTCGAGGGAAGATCCTCGTCCTTTATAAGAACTATAAGAATAAATATGAAGGATGGGTATTGCCTAAGGGAACAGTAGAAGCTGGCGAAGAGTATAAGGAAACGGCGCTCCGCGAGGTAAAGGAGGAGACCGGTGTCAGTGCATCCATTATCAAGTATATCGGCAAGAGCCAATACTCCTTTAACACACCCCAGGATGTGGTGGAAAAGGACGTACACTGGTATCTGATGATGGCCGACAGCTATTACAGCAAACCACAGCGGGAAGAGTACTTTCTGGATTCCGGATATTATAAGTTCTATGAAGCATACCATCTGCTGAAGTTTTCGAATGAGAAGCAGATACTGGAAAAAGCATACAATGAGTATCTGGACTTAAAGAAGAGTAATCTTTGGGGAAGCAAGAAGTATTTTTAATTGAATCGTGACGTATTTAAGGGCGCTCCGGGATTACCGGGGCGCCCTTTTGACATCGATTGGGAGTGCAGAAGGGGGATGAAAATACAAATCTCCTGTCCGGACAGCTCCCGGTTTTATTTTACACACCGTATACCAAACCTTAACCTATCCTCGCTTTTTTTTGCACTTTACAATGTTTATAATAAAATACGTAAGCTGTCAGACAGCGGGATAAAAAGCGCTGGCACATATCTTGGATTTCATTCCCGCCTTATATGTGCCCAAATACAAAAAAGGAAAGCAGGTCTGCCGTGGAACGCAATACCCTATATCGAAGGATAGCACAACAACTCATAGAGCGGATTTCCTCTGGGAATCTAAAACCAGGGGACAGGCTGCCCGGCGAATATCAGCTGGCAAAGGACTTTCATGTAGGCCGTTCTACGATTCGGGATGCCCTCCGCCTACTGCAGGAGTCGGAGTATATAGAGGTCCGTAATGGTGTGGGAAGCTTTGTGGCTGCGCCCCAGCGGGCCATTGCGAATCCGCTTACGCTGCTGACCTCCATCGGAACCATGATTGAGGCATCGGGTTTTAAGGCAAGTGCCCATATTGAGTGGGTCCGCCACCAGCAGCCGGAAGCTGCCTGGAGTCAGAAACTGTGCCTGAATCCGGGGGAAGAGGTTGTGGTAATGGGGCGGAAACGCTTCGCAGGCAGGCGCTGTGTATCTTTTGCAGTGAATATTTTTTCAGAAAGCCTGGTGGGGCAGAAAATGGACCAGGGATTTGAGGGAAGTATATTTCATTATCTGGAAGAAAACTGGAACATTTCCCCTCAATATGCCATTACGCGGATTCATGCAATGAATAAAGAGCTTCCCTGGGATGCAATGGCCAATGAAATATTACAGGAGCCAGCGATTATGCTGGAACAGCTTCACTACGATCAAAATTATTATCCTGTATTTTTATCCCGCAACTATGTTCAGACTGATTTTGTGGCACTGCAGCTAATTCAGAAGCGGGTTGACTGATGCTGCAGGCACAGGTAAAAAAGGAGATTACGTTATGAAAAAGACATATTTTGGATTTGTTGGTATGACTGCTGCTGTCAGCCTGGCTCTGGCGGGCTGCAGTGCAGGTGCCGGAACCTCTGCTCCTTCGTCCGCAGCGGCTGTACAGACGGATGAAGCAGCACAGGCAGATGGGGCCGCACAGACAGGGGCAGCAGCGCAGGCAGATATTTCCGGAGCAAAGTCCTCTGATGCGGTCCGGGAAGGGAACGGCGCTGAAGGGAATGGAAAAGCCCCGGAGGATATCCAGGGAGAACTGATGGTATATACTTCTTCCGGTGATGATTATATGACAGATATCAGTAAAATGTTTCAGGAGAAATATCCAAACATAGATTTTCAGTACTTCAGAAGCGGAACAGAGGAAGTGGTAAGCAAGATGATGACAGAGGCGAAATCCAGCAAGATTCAGTGTGATGTAATCATGCTGGCCGATACCCCTACCTTTGAAAAGTTTAAAGAAGACGGGCTGTTGGAAGCCTATGATTATCCGGAGATTGATAAGCTTTACCCTGATTTTGTAGATAAGGACCACATGTATTATGGGACGGCTATTGCATCCACGGGAATCATCTATAATACTAACCTTGTGTCAGAGGCGCCTGAATCGTTTACCGTGTTCACGGATGGGGCCAACAAGGGAAAATGTGTCATGCCAAGCCCTCTGTATTCAGGAACGGCCGCTTATAACCTGAGCCTTTACACAAAACTGGATAACCTGGGCTGGGATTTTTATGAGCAGATGAAGGAGAATGATATGCAGGTAGTCAATGGAAACGGTGGTGTTATTAAGGCTGTTGCCACCGGTGAACGCACCTACGGCATGTGTCTGGATACAGATACGCTGTCAGCCATGAACGATGGCTCCCCTCTGGCCTTTGTTTATCCCCGGGAAGGATGTTCCTCCATCTGCGACCCCATTGCCATCATGAAGGATGCTCCTAATAGTGACATGGCCCGGCTGTTTGTTGATTTCATGCTTTCCAGGGAAGTGCGTGAGTTTGCTGCACAGAATTATTATAAGACGGCTCCTCGTACGGATGTGGCCGTTCCCCAGGGAGCCCTTTCGGTTGAAGATAGGAAGATGCTCTATATTGACCCCAGGGACCTATTGGGGACCAAGGAAGCCGATAAACAGAAATTTGATGTCATGTTCAATCAGTAACCCTAAGAAGAAAGGCGTAAGCTATGTCATCTATGTCATCTGTCCGTTCCCGCCGTCTGTCCATACCGGCTGCGGGAGCCGGAATACTTCTGTTTTTTGTTTTTACCTGGCCGCTGGTGTATCTGTTCTCAGATGGGTTTAAAACACCGGATGGGAGGTTTACGCTGGCGTATCTGGTTCAGCTTTTAGGGGATCCGTCCTTTTACCGGGTTATTGCCAATACAATTATTGTAAATACAGGCGGTACGCTTCTGGCAGCGTCTTTGGGCATTCTGTTCGCATTTCTCATTGCTTATACGGACCTGCCTTGCAAGCCGCTGATTCATAACCTGCTGCTGGTTCCCCTGGTGATTCCGGGATACATTATAACCCTGGCATGGATGCAGACCCTTGGGCAGGGCAGCCTTATTTATAGGCTGACCCATTTTCCGCTGTATTCCCATTGGGGAATCATCCTTATATTTGGGGTATGTAATTATCCCTTGTTATATCTTCTGGCCCTGAACAATTTCAGGAAGATTTCCCGGGAACTGGAACAAGCTGCAACTGTGTCCGGCTGCAGGAAATGGTCTGTATTCTTCCATGTGACCCTTCCGCTGTCAGCAGGAATCCTGGTAAATGCCATGCTGCTGATATTCCTTTCCTGTCTGGATAATTTTGGTACGGTTGCGTTTATTGGGATTCCGGCCAATATTACGGTCCTCAGCACGGATATTTACAAGGCCGTCACTTCCTTCTCCCATGACAGCTTCGGTTCTGCTGCCATACGGGCAATCTTCCTGTCCCTCATTGCCTTCGGTCTGATGTGGGCTTCCGGCAGGACTACAGGAGGACTGCATTCGGTGATGGCGGAAAAGGAGGACATGTCAGTCCGATGCAGCCTGGGGAAATTTAGGATACCGCTTCTGTGCGCAGCGTTGTTAATCCTGGCCCTGATTAACATCATGCCTTTGATGACGCTGGTCATGACATCCCTTACAAAGGCAATGGGAGTCCCCTTCCGGCCGGATACAGTTACGCTTGCTAATTTTGAAAAAATATTCAGGAACAGCAAGTGCCTGAACGGGTTGAAAAACAGCCTGGTCCTGGCCATGGGGTCTGTGTCTGTGTGTGCCGTGCTGGGAATTACCGTATCCTATGGGACCTTACGCAGGAAATCAAAGCTTTGCGGCATATTGCAGCATCTGCTCACATTTCCTTATTCCATTCCGGGCATCATCCTTGGGCTGGGCTTGATCCTGACCTTTGCAAAGCCTGTGTTTGGGATAAGTATATATGGGAGTATCTGGATTCTTCTGCTGGCTTATATCATCCGCTTCACGGCGGTTATCCTGCGTGCGTGTAATTCCGCCTTTGCCACCCTGGACCCGGCCATGGAGGAAGCAGGCATGTCCTGTGGGGCCGCGGCGCCTTCTATCTGGAAACAGATTATCCTGCCCCTGACCAGCGCCCCGGTGTTATCGGGAATGGGACTTGTGTTCCTCAGCAGCCTGATGGAGCTGACCACTTCCTCCATTCTCTGGTCAGCCGGGTCGGAAACAGTAGGCGTTGTGATATTTAACTTTACTTCTGCCGGAAAAACCAATATGGCTTCGGCTTATTCAACCGTCATCCTGCTTTTGGCCGCTATTGGTTTCGGTTTACTGAAGCTTTCCGGCTGGCTGGCAGAGTGGGTACGGGTGCGGCCGGCGGTCAGGGCAGCATGTTTTACCAATGAAAGGAGTATGCAATCATGATTACCTCAGTCAGACATCTTTCTATGAAATTCGGCGATTACCGCGCTTTGGACGATGTTAATCTGGATATTGGGGAAGGGGAATTTGTGGCTGTTCTCGGACCATCTGGGTGCGGCAAAACCACATTGCTGCGCCTTTTGGCGGGATTCTTCATCCCATCGGCAGGGACCATATCCATGAACGGGAGTGTGGTAGCCGAAAATGGATATGGAAGTTCCCCGAATCAAAGGAATATAGGCATGGTGTTCCAGTCATATGCGCTGTGGCCGCATATGACCGTATTTCAGCAGATATTGTTTCCCCTGCGCCATAGCCGGATTAAGACCTGGACAAAGAAAGACATGGAAGAGCGTGCCATGGAAATGCTTTGTCTGGTAGGGATGGGCCATCTGGCTGGACGCTACCCCTCGGAGCTTTCGGGCGGCCAGAGGCAGCGTGTGGCTTTAGCCAGGTCGCTGGCGGATAAACCGGGGCTTCTTCTTATGGATGAACCCCTGTCCAATCTGGATGCAAAGCTGAAAATTGAGATGCGTAAGGAAATCAGCCGTATCCACAGGGAGACGCACAGCAGCATTTTATATGTTACCCATGACCAGTCAGAGGCAATGGGGATGGCGGATAGGATTGTCATCATGAAGGATGGTGTGGTGCAGCAGATTGGCACCCCAAAGGAAATATTCTCAAATCCGGCCAATCCCTTTGTGGCCCAGTTTGTAGGACAGACCAATCTCATTCCGGGAAAATGGCAGGATGACTGCTTTATCTGCGGAAAGGGAGAGGTCATCCGCAATAGACATGTTCCCCATTCATTTCACAAGGCAGACTGCTATCCGGTGAAACCGGAGCAGGTTAACCTGGTGGAAGCAGGGCAGTCAGGCCTTCTGGCAACCGTGGAGAGTACGGAATATCAGGGATTTCGCAGTAAGATACTTCTGGCGCTGGAGGACCATACGGTAATAGAGGCGCTTCTGGATTCGCGTATCCCTGTAAAACCTGGTCAGACCTTTGGGATTAAGCTGGAAACAGCATGAAACTATGATTCATCTAAGTGAGGAAGAGGCATTATGTCTTATTGTTATGATTTGCATGTACACAGCAGGGAAGTCAGCCCCTGCGGCTGGCTGACAATTGGGGAAATGATACAGCGGTATAAGGAGCGGGGGTATCAGGGCTTCTGCCTTACCAACCATTTCCACCAGGAATTTTTCATAAAAACAGAACAGCTATCTTGGAAGGAGAGGGCAGAAAGTTTTCTGATGCCATGGAAAAAAGGAAAGGATTTGTGCAGGGATGATTTTTATCTGGGGTTTGGTATTGAAATCCGCTTCCTAGGCAATCCCAATGATTATCTTCTTTACGGGGTATCGGAAGAACTTTTCAGGGCCGAAGGGGAGACATGGATTACCATGAATTTAGAATCCTTCTACCGCCGTTACAGGGAACGGTTTCTGATAATCCAGGCCCACCCAAACCGTCAGGACAACTGCAAACCGGCGGCAGCAGGACTGCTTCATGGTATGGAAGCTTTCAACACAAGCCCGAGGCACGATAACGGAAATGAGAAAACCCAGAATATACTCATGGAACATCCTGACCTGATTGCAACGGCAGGCAGTGATAGCCATAGAGCTGAAGATACAGGCCTGGCAGGAATCATCACAGAGAGACCAATCTGCTCGGATGACGGCCTGCTCCGGATTCTTAAGGACAGGGAATATCTTCTAAAGAACAAATGTATGTTACTTACCCCGGATTTGAAACCGGTAGGTGTTCTGTGAGCCGCCTTCTGTCCCTGCCTTTTGGACAGGCGGATTGCTTTCTCCTGGAATTGCAGAAGGGAGGTTCATCACCCGGATATGTTCTGATTGACGGAGGAAGGAAGGAGACGCAATATCCGCCTCTTATGGATTATCTGCAGAAACTGGGAATTCCATCCATTGACCTTCTGATTCTTACCCATCTCCACGGGGATCATCTGGGCTGGCTGGATCAGGTGGTCCTTTCTGTTCCTGTAACAGAAGCAGTGCTTCCCTACGGACCTTTGGGTCTGGATTCTGATTATCTGGAAAGGGAAGGGATGGAAAGGGAATTCTGCCAGACAGTCATGGATTACCGCCGCCTGATTAAGCATCTGAAAAGACAGGATACAGTGGTGCATACGGCCTTTCAGGGGCTTTTGGGAGAGGAGGGGAGAAAGGAAGCTCCCTTTGTATTTTCCTTTGGAAGCTATACATTAAGAGAGCTTTTTCCGGCGGATTTATGTCATGGGACAACTGCTTTTGAAGAGTTCTGTCTTTGCGCGGGCCAATGCAGACCGGGAACTGTCAGGGATGCCTGGAGCCGGGCAGCCAGGTATCTCAACGGTGACAGTTCTGTCTGGCTGCTGAATCACGGGACAGAGGCAGCGGCCCTGTTCTGCGGGGATATATTTGAAAGCAGCCTGCAGGCGGCCATGGAAAGGGCGGGATTTACAGGTTCTGTCCCGCTTATCAAGTTGTCCCATCATGGTCGCAATGACAAGGGTCATGTTTATTTTACCCCGGATTTTATCAACAGCCTGAGTCCTGAAACCATAATCATTACCAATACGGATGATAACTGCAGACTGTATGGGACTCGGTGGAATGACTTTTGGAAGGGGTGCAGTGTCCTTGCTACTGGTTCCCTGCATGCAATATGGGAGGGGGTTTTGTGCGTTCCCATATAAAGTGGATGGGAGAGAATAGTCAGCTATATAAAAGCAGCGAAAAAGGGCCCGGCCATATCCACAGCCGGGCCCTTCCCTAAAAGGTATCCCATCAATAAGTATAATCCTCAATCTCCACCTTATCCACTTCCTGATATGGAGCCAGGGTGGATATCATTTTTACGGTCTTGTCATAAGAGTTGACGCAGTAGTGGATTTCAGAAGGTTCTATATGAATCAAATCCCCTTGTTTTAAATGATGCACGGTCCCGTCAACCACAATATCGATTTCCCCTTCCAGAATAAAGAAATCCTCCTCCATGATATTGTGGTAATGCGCCTTGAAATCCTCCCCTGGCTGGAACTGCACCACTGCAAAATTCATTCTTGGGCCTTTCATCAGGTATTTTGGGCCGCTGTTGCCAAAGCGGTACTCTTTTTCACTTTCATTTACTATAAACATCCTACTATATCCTCCTATTCTATGACCTTGGTTCTGTCATTCTGGTTCTACGACCTTGGTTCTGTCATTCCGGTTCTACGACCTTGGTTCTGTCATTCTGGTTCTATAATCCTGGGGCGGCCCACATGCTCTTGGTTAAATCCTGGTTGCAGATATCCAGCTGAGCCTTGTAAACCTTGCGCCATTGTCCGTACATTTCACAGTAAATCTTATGGTTTTCCATATCAGGGACATAGGTGGTGTCCCATTTCACCAGCTTTTCAGCTGCCTTTGACATGTCGTCGTATATGCCCACCCCATAGCCTGCCAGGATGGCGGCGCCCAGGGCAGTGGCCTCTTTGACAACCGGGACCTTCACAGGGAGTCCCAGCACATCGGAGAGGATCTGGCACCACAGGGGGCTCTTGGAAGCGCCTCCTGCGAAAATGATTTCCTCCGGCTGGTTGCCCGTGGCTTCCCGGACCAGGTCCAGATGGCCCTTGGTGACCAGGGCGGTGTTCTCAAGGATGGCCCGGTAGAACGTATACTTGGAGAAACGCGCCGGATCCAGTTCAAAATTGGTAAAGGTGGGTGAGGCGTGCTTCCAGCTGATGAAGTTCATGACATCGGAAAATGCGCACATCATGCCGTAACATCCGGCCGGTATATCCTTGGCATACCGGTTCATCACGTCATAAGGGTCAGTGCCCTCCAGTCTGGCAAGCTCCTTCTCTGCCTGGCAGAAGCCGTCCCGGAACCAGCGCATCACAAGGCCGGGCTTAAATGCAAGGGCCTCATACTGCCATACTCCTGGCACTGCATGGCAGTTGACGCGGACACGGCAGTCCTGGTCTGTGTGTCCGTCCCCTGTATTGTACTCATACTGCCAGAAGCTGCCGCCAAAGACAGCTGCCTGGTTCGGTTTCACCACCCCTACGCCGATGCAGCCCAGCTGCGCGTCGCCGCCGCCCACAATCACAGGCGTGCCCTGGGCCAGCCCGGTCTGCGCCTCACACTGGGCGGTTACGGTCCCTGCGGTGGAGCCGCATTCACGTACCTCGGGGAAAATATCGGTGCGCAGCCCGCAGCGCTGGGCAATGGTAGGATCCCAGTCCCTCTTTTTAAGGCTGAACAGGCCGGTGGTGGAGCCGTTGCTGGGTTCCACGGCCAGGACCCCGGTCATCTTATAGATGAGCCAGTCATTAAACATGCCCACATAGGCCAGCTTTTCGTAGACCTGGGGCATCTTGTCCCTGACCCATAAAAGGCGGGGAAGGGCGTCCAGGGCATAGGTCTGTCCGGACTCCAGATACAGTTCCTTTTCCTGTCCCGGATAGGCCTCACGCAGGCGGCCCACTTCATCGTTGCTTCTGGCATCCACGTTGGCGCAGGCCCAGATTTCATTTCCTTCCCTGTCGTAAAGTACGATTCCCTCCCTCATGCAGGTGGTGGAAATGGCCGCTATCTCTTCCGGTGCAATGCCGGATTCCTTAAGAACCCCCCTGATGCATCCGCAGGTCAGTTCCCAGTTGTATGTCCAGTCAAAATCCATGCTGCCCGGATACCTGGGGTCTTCCTTATGCTCCCATTCCTGTTGCACACATGCGATCTGGCTGCCCTCCAGGTCGAACAGGACTGCCCGGACGCTGCCGGTGCCGGCGTCAACAGCAAGAAAGTATTTCTTTGACATATGTAGCTCCTCCTTTTCAATTCTTTTATATTCCGCTTACATCAATCCGCGTCAATCAGCTGCAGCGCGGTATCCTCATCCGTGATCAGCACATCCAGATAACTGCCCCTGAGGGCGGCCCGTATGGCCTCCACCTTCTGGGGGCCGCCGGATATGCCGATTACATTGTTCAGGCTCTTCAAAGTATTTAGCGAGGTGCTGAACAGCCGTTCCTCGATGTCGCTGTGGATGGGGCTGCCATCCCTGTCAAAAAAGTGGGTCAGGATATCGCCCACCGCTCCCTGCATGGAAAGGTACAGGAAATCATTGGGATTTAGAATACCGTTGGAGATGATCGTTGCATCCTCGTTCATGGCCCCGATTCCCACAACGGTCATGGTTGCCAGGCGGACCATCCTTGCAATCTCCTGGATGGGCGGCTCGTCACGCATGGCTTTGCACATCTCCTTAGAGGACACAAGAAGTGGGGCCGGGTAAAGGTAAAGCTTGGCATTGAAGATGTTGGAACGGATGTTGGGCAGGTAATAGCTGACCCCGCCTGTGAGGGACACCACGGAGATCGGGGATTCGGCAATGGTGGCCAGATGGTTCAGCACCCTGCTGGGGGTATCCCCGTATCCCATATTGATGAACATGTTCTCCGTCAGCCTGTCTCCGATGTACATGGCGGCTGCCTGGGCAATGGTCTCATTGAGATTGGAGCCGTTTGGCGGGGTGGGGACCACGAAGACATCCTTTAAGTTCCACTGGGTGGTAAGCTTCTGCTCAAGCATCAGCTGCTGGCTCCGCTCCGGAGAGATCTTAAACTGGATCACCCCTGTCTGTCTGGCCTTTTCCAGCAATTTAATGACCTTCATGCGGGATATCCCAAGCTTCTCGGAAATCTTCTGCTGGGTCATGTTTTCTATATAATAGTACCAGGCTGTTTTAACGATTAAGGAATCTTCATAATCCATACCGGCCGTACACACCTCCTGTATCCTGAGTTATATTAGGAAGCAAAACATTTGGAATCAAACATTAGAAATTGTATGAAACAAATGTTTTGATTCGAATAAAATGTTTAACTTTGACATTAGTATATCAAAGGGCAACATTAATGTCAATATGCAAAATTGGGGGAAATACATATGAAATAGGGGGATAAACCGGAATTGATGTGCACTAATTCGTTAAAAAACAGAGAAAAAAAGAAAAATGAACCGTATAAACAACTAAAATAAACAGGGGCCAGACATGTAAATCATGTTAAAATGCTGAAAACCACTTGACAAACTTATGTCATTCCCGTATACTTACAAGTGTTACAAATGTTTTGTGAGCAAACAAAAATATCAAAATGATGAAAAACAATAAAAACAGATGCGCTAAGGAGGGTAAACATGAGTCAAGCAGGAACATGTGATCCGAAAGACATGCTGCTTTCTGCCCGCGGCGTCTTTAAGACATTTGGCTTAAACGCAGTATTAAAAGGAATTGACCTGGATGTCGGCAAGGGCGAGGTGCTGGCTTTGATAGGCGGGAACGGTGCCGGAAAGAGCACCCTGATGAAGATCATCATGGGTATCTACCAGCCCGATGAAGGGGAGCTTGTGATTGCAGGGGATAAGATAAGTTCCTTCAAGCCTTCGGCTATACTTGCAAAGGGGGTTTACATGGTGCCGCAGGAACCCATGCTGTTTCCCAACATGACGGTTGAGGAGAATGTGCTGATCGGCTTTAAGGAAAATACAGGTGCCCTGAGAAAAAGACTGATCCAGATCATGGACGACATCGGCTGGCATCTGGACCTGACCAGGAAAGCCATGAGCCTTTCCATTGCAGAGCAGCAGCTGGTTGAACTTCTGAGAGGGCTTTTGAGGAATGCCAGGGTCCTGATACTGGATGAACCTACCAGCGCCCTGACATTTGACGAAGTGGAAAGCCTTTTTAAGATAGTGGAGGATTTAAAGCAGAAGGGCATTGGCATCATTTACATAACCCACCGTCTGGCAGAGGTATTCCAGATAGCCACCCATGTGGCAATCATGAGGGACGGTATCATCACATTAAAAGGTCGTGTTGCTGATTTTACCAGGGAGATGCTGGTTAAGGGCCTCCTGCCTCCCAACATGGATGAATCTGAGTTAAAAGACGGCCGGGACACGGCCGGGGCCCTGAACTATGAAGGGCTGGAACCGGTGTTCGAACTGAAGCATTATTCCGGATATGGGTTTGAGGACGTGAACCTGAAGGTGTACCCCGGCGAGGTGCTGGGAGTGGCCGGAGTGGTGGGGGCAGGACGGACCGAGCTGGCCACCACCATATTCGGAAGGGATAAGGTGCTGAAGGGAAAGGCAATCCTGGAGGGAAAGGATGTAACCGGTCTTTCCACGGCAGAGGTGCTGAAGGCAGGCATCAATTACGTGCCTGAGGACAGGCGGCTGAACGGATTGTTCGGCATCAGCGACGTGGCTGCCAACACAACCTCTTCCTTATTAAGGGATAAGAAGATGGGCGGGTTTTTCCTGGACAGGAAAGCGGAAAAAGAAGTTGCCCAGCGCTACATCGATGATTTCCGCATCAAGGTCACGGGCCAGGACCAGACAGCCGGAAGCCTTTCCGGAGGAAACCAGCAGAAAATCGTAATCGGAAGGTCCCTTTCCACCAATCCAAAGCTGGTCATCCTGGATGAGCCCACCCGCGGCATTGACGCTGCGGCCAGAGGCGATGTGTATTCCATTATCCATAAACTGAAGGCCCAGGGCGTTGCAATCATGCTGATATCTTCTGATATGGAAGAGATTGTGGAGCTTTCCGACCGGGCAGTGGTGGTATTTTCCGGGCGTATCAAGGGAGAACTGTCCAAATCGGAAATCAGCCAGGCCAGCCTGATGGCGGCATCCTTTGGTGTGGCAGAAGAATGAAAGCAGGTGGAGAGACATGAATCAAATGAAAAAGATAATCAAATCCCATGAAATGAGCAGCTTTTTATTTCTGGCGGCATTGATTTTCATTGTGGGATGTGTAAACCCGGATTTCTGGCAGCCGACATCCATCCTGAACTGTTTTAACGATAGCGTGGTGTTTACATTACTGGCAGTGGGAAGCGCCTTTGTCATCCTTACGGGTGAGATTGACGTATCGGTGGGCGCCACCCTGGGCATGTCCGCGGCGGTGGGTGCCACCCTGCTCCGGGACGGAACCAACTGGATGGCAGCCATACTGGCAGCCCTGGCCATTGGGGCCGTGATTGGATTTGTCAATGGACTTGGGGTTTCCGTGCTTCAAATCCCATCCCTTATATTTACGCTTGGCGTGAACGGCGTTGTGCGCGGACTGATTTATGTGTATACAAAGGGGGCGTGGGTGGAGAACCTTCCGGCTGAGTATACAAGGATGTCCAATACCCTGATAGCCGGGCAGCTCACTGCCTTTTACGCGGTGACAATCCTGGTTGTGATTGCGGGCCATCTCATACTGACACAGACCAAGAAGGGCAAATACTTCATTGCCGTGGGTGACAACGCCGCAGGCGCAACCCTTGTAGGCATACCTGCGTCCCAGACCAAGATCATGGCGTACATACTGAGCGGTATATTTGCTGCCGCGGCCGGTATGATTTATACCTCCCGTATCGGTTTCATCACCCCCACCGCGGGCAACAGCTACGAGATGAAGGCAATCGCGGCCTGTGTCCTGGGAGGCATTGCCCTGACAGGAGGGCAGGGAAGCCTAATCGGCGCGTCCATCGGCGCCATCATCATGTCCAGCATCAGCAGGATTCTGGTATTCCTGGGCTTCTCCTCTGATTACGACAATACCATTACAGGCATCCTGCTGATTACCATCGTGGTCATCAACACCGTAACGCAGAACAGGGCCATCCTGAAGAACCGGCATCATATACTGTCAGCAAGGACAGCGGCGGATGCGGATAAAAAAGGAGGGGTTCAGTCATGAAAAAGGCATTAAAAAGCTGGGAGACCGTCCTGCTCTGTATCCTGGTCCTTGAGTTTATCATATTTGCAGCAGCTAACAGCAAGTTCCTGATGCCCCGCGTATTATTCGGAAGCATCAACGATATGATTTCCATCTGTATCATTTCCCTGTTCGTCACCTTCGTGATGATAACAGGAGGAATCGATATACAGGCCGGATCCATTGTGGGCCTGACCTCCATTGTCCTGGGCGTGTCATGGCAGGACTGGGGACTTAACATCTGGGCAGCGGCCTGCCTGGGGATTGTGGTGGCAGCGCTGTGCGGCGCCCTTTCCGGATATTTCGTGGCTTACTGCGGGGTCCAGCCCATGGTGGTAACGCTGGGAGGCAGCTTCCTGTTCTCCGGCCTTGCGCTGCTGGTATCCAACCTGTCGGCCACGGAAAGCTACAAAGGGATTAACGGGTTCCCTGACAGCTTTATCAGGATTACCAAGTTTAAGCTGTTCGGCGTCATACCCAACCAGGTGCTTATCTTCCTGGCCCTGGCCGTCATTGCCTACATACTGCTGCATAAGACCAAGTACGGACGGCAGATTTTCCTTATCGGCGTGAACCAGAACGCGGCAGAGTATTCAGGCATCAACAGCAGACTGGTCATCCTCAGCACTTATGTGCTGTCCGCCATGAGCGCTGCGGTTGCAGGCATTGTCCTGACCTCCTATCTGGGAACGGCCAAGAGCGACATCGGCGCAACACTGACCATGCCCATCATCACGGCAGTGGTGCTTGGAGGCACCCTGAGCACGGGCGGCAAGGGAAGCGTCCTTGGAACAGCCCTGGCAGCAGTGGTAATCGGCGTCTTAAGGTTCGGGCTTCCCCTCTGCTTTAAGGTGAGCCAGCAGTATCTGGATATTCCGGTGGGGCTGATTCTGCTGGTGGTTGTAATCGGACGTTCCCTGGTAAATAACCAGAAGGTCATCGCATTGGCCCATAAAAAGAAAAAATAAAGCAAGGTATTATGGGAACAGGATTTCCCTGTAAATACGAACATATTAAAAAACAATAATAATTTATTAAGGAGGAACAAGATTATGAAGAAAAAATTGTTATCAGTGGTTCTCGCAGGAGCAATGACCGTTTCACTGGCAGGCTGCGGCGGCGGAAGCACCCCTACCACGGCAGCGCCCACAACAGCGGCTGAGACAAAGGCAGAGGCAGCAGAGACAAAGGCAGAAGAGAAAAAGGAAGAGGCTGCAACTGAGGCCCCGGCAGCAGGCGCAGACGTATCCGGCCTGACCGTTGCATTCATTCCCAAGCTGACAGGCAACGCATTCTTCGAGTCCGCTAATAACGGCGCCCAGGAATATTCCAAGGAGTGGGGCTTTACCGTTGATTACCAGGGCAGCGCCAATGCAGCGGTTGCTGACCAGGTTAACGTAATCAACAACGCAGTAGCCAGCGGTGTGGATGCAATCTGCGTATCTTCCGTGGATGCCACCGGACTGGATTCAGCGCTGACAGAGGCAAAGGATGCAGGCGTTACCGTTGTTACATGGGATTCAGACGTTTCCGATACCGCCCGTACCCTGATGGTAAGCCAGGGAACACCGGACCTGTTAGGCAAGATGCTGGTTGACATGGGCGCTGATTCCCTGACCAACCGCGGCAAGGACGTTAAGGCTGATACAATCAAATACTGCTGGCATTATTCACAGGCAACGGTTGCTGACCAGAACTCCTGGCAGGTTGCAGGCGAAGCTTACATCAAGGAAAACTTCCCCAACTGGGAAAATGTTGCTCCTGATAACTATTACTCAGAGCAGGATGCAGAGAAGGCTGTTTCCATCGGTGCATCCATCCTGGAAGCCCACTCTGACATTGACCTGATCATCTGTAACGACTCCACCGCGCTTCCGGGACAGTGTAAAGCTGCCCAGAACAAGGGACTTACAAAGGATGACGTTACAATTACCGGTTTTGCTTCCCCAATGTCCATCAAGGATTACTGCGCTGCAGGCGTTATTGAGCAGTGGGGCCTTTGGGACTGCGGCGTACAGGGCGCAATGGGATGCTACCTTGCAGCTTACCTTGCGGCAGGCAACGAAGTACATGTAGGCGACAAGATTGATATCCCCAGCATCGGCGAAGTAGAAGTTATGCCAAATGACTGCCTGGTTGAAGGTGCATCCACAGCAGAAGTGAACAACGGCGTTGTGCTGCTGCCGGAACGTACCGTATTCAATGCAGACAACATGAACGATTATAACTTCTAAGTTGAAAAAAAGGACAAAATTGATTAAACTGTAAGAAAAGACTTGGAAGGAGATTTTTGATTATGGCTGATTTGGAAGGCGTAAAGGTTGCAAAGGATTATCATGTGGACGTTCCTTTTGCCAATAATGAAGGATTCTATGTAAAGGGGGCCAACCATCTGGACTGGGGCATGAAGAAACATCTGTCCAACATTTTCAGCCCCAAAAGCGGCAATACAGTCATGTTTGCATTTGACCATGGATACTTTATGGGATCCACCGCGGGCCTGGAGCGCCTGGACCTGGTGATTCCCAAGCTGGTTCCTTATGTGGATGTGCTGATGGGCACCAGGGGAGCGCTGCGTTCCTGCGTGTCACCGGACTGCGGCAAGGGCATTGCCCTGCGTTCCACTTCCGGTTCCTCCATGCTCAACGATGATTTATCCCATGAGGTCCTGGCAGTTGACATTGAAGACGCAATCCGTATGAATGCAGACTGCATGGCCATCCAGACCTTTATCGGCGCGGACGGGCAGCTGTCCAGCATTGAGAACCTTTCGAAGGCAATCAACCTGGGTATGAAATACAGCATCCCAACCATGGGTGTTGTGGCTGTGGGCAAGCAGATGGAGCGCACGGACCGGTTCTTTAAGCTGGCCACCCGTATTGTTGCGGAGATGGGCGCCAATATTATCAAGACCTATTACTGTGAGAACTTTGAAGAGGTAGTGGCTGCGTGCCCGGTACCCATTGTAGTGGCAGGCGGCAAGAAGCTTCCGGAGAAGGATGCCCTGACCCTGGCTTACAATGCCATCAAAGGAGGGGCCCATGGCGTGGATATGGGAAGGAACATCTTCCAGAGCCCCCATTCCCTGGAGATGGCGGCAGCCATCGGCAAGATTGTGCATGAAGGGTTTACGGATAAGGAAGCATATGAATTCTTTGAGGATGCAATCCACTAAAGGTTTGCTGGGGCGCGCTTCAAACATGCCCTAAGACATGAGAGGATTCAGATGAGCTGTAAAAAGGCAGGCTGCGTTGTTGGCCTGCCTTTTGTTTCAGGATTTTAAGGGAAATGGGGGATGGATAATGGAACTGGCTTTAAAAATAACCCAGATGGTGGCGCCTGTGATTGCCATGATCGGACTGGGATGCCTGTGCAGGAAGAAACAGTATATTGACCATAAGGGGCTGGCCGGACTGAAAGGGCTGATTGGGAATATCACCCTGCCGGCAGTGCTGTTCAACGCATTCCTGACAGCCTCGTACAGCATGCGGGTACTGCTTGTGTTTGCAGTGGTCTATGTGGGATTTGGCATTGCCCTGGGATTTGGTTTCCTGACCAGGCGTTTTGTGAAGCCATATGACCGTTTCATGCCCTTCCTGCTCAGCTCGGCAGAGGGAGGGATGCTGGGATATGCGCTCTTTGCCCTGATTGGGGGCAGCGGCGCAACCTCCGTGTTTGCAACGGTTGATATCGGCCAGACCATGTTTGCGTATACGGTGTACCTGTCGGCCCTGAAGATTACGGACGGGCAGAAGACAGGGGCGCGGGACGTGCTTGCGGGCCTTGTGTCCAATAAGGCGTGCCTGGGCATGGCGGCCGGTATCATACTGGGGGTATCCGGGGCCGGGAGCGCCATCCTGGGTTCGCAGATAGGAGGGATTGTGACAAGCCTCATAAACTTCATCACGGCGCCCACCGCAGGAGTAATCCTGATTGTGGTGGGATATGAACTGGAACTGCGGCGGGAACTGATGGCCCCGGTGGTGAAGACGGTCTTGCTGCGCCTGGCGGTACTGGCGGCAGTGCTGGCAGCGGGCAGCGCCGTCATATTTGCGGCAACACCTTTTGATAAGGAGCTTTTCATGGCAATGCTGCTGATGTACGCCCTGCCGGCGCCCTTTATCATACCGCTGTTTGCGGACACAGGGGAGGATGGGGCCTATATATCCACCACCCTCTCCGTGGGCACGCTGATGACCGTGGTGTTCTTTATCGGGATTGCGGCTTACAGCGCCGCGTGATGGTTGGTCTGGCGGTCCGGGGATGTGTATGTGGAGATGCGGCCCGGCCCGGTGATGCGTCTGTCTGGAAAATGCGGCCCGGTCCGGGGGCAGGGGTGTCTGGAAAATGCGGCCCAGCCTGGTGATGCGTCTGTCTGGGAAATGCGGCCCGGTCCGGGGGCAGGGGTGTCTGGAAAATGCGGCTCAGTCCGGGGCAGGGGCGTGTCCGGGGAATGTGGTGGCCTCCCATAGAAACTGCGCCGTATCATACAGATCCGTCTCTGCCAGTTCCTCCTCTGTTGAATGTCCCCTGGTCATCCCCACGCCCAGGTTCACGGCCATGATTCCCATGGCGTTCAGCGCGTTTGCGTCGCTGCCCCCGCCGGAGGCAGCGGTGAAGGGGGAGATGCCCATGGAGCGGAAGATTCCGGACAGTTCCAAGAGGAAGGGGTGGTCCTCCGGGATATCAAACCCCTCATATAACTGTTCAATCCCATAATCCAGCGCTGCGCCGGATTCATGGCAGGCAGCCTTCAGGCAGTCCGTCATATGGCCGGTCTGGGCCCTGAGTTTTTCCTTGTTCCGGCTTCTGGCCTCGGCAATGAACTCCATGCGGGGATTCACCACATTGGTGGCGCCCACGGCGCTTAGGGTGCCGATATTGGCAGTGGTCTCATCATCCACCTGCCCCAGTTTCATGGCGGCCACGGCCCGTGCGGCCGTGGTGATTGCGCTGATCCCTTCCCGGGGGCGGTTCCCTGCATGGGATGCCTTACCGGTAATCACGGCACGGATTACGGCGTGGCCGGGTGCAGATATGACCATGCGCCCTGGGGGGCCGCTGGAGTCCAGTACCAGGGCATTGTCCGCTGCCAGGAGTCGCCGGTCTTTTTCCAGGGCTTTTGCCCCGTACTGCCCGCTTTCTTCCCCTACCGTGAAGATGAGCTGGACGGTCCGGTGGGGAACCGGGTGGTCCTTTAAGGACCTGGCCAGTTCCACCATGGCCGCTGCCCCGCATTTATCATCCCCGCCCAGGATGGTGGGGCCTTTGCTGCGCAGGACGCCGTCCTGTCCCAGCAAAGGTTCGATGCCCTTTCCGGGGGAAACAGTATCCAGGTGCGCTGAGAGAATCAGGGGAGACAGGCCGGGACTGCCTTTCAGGGTGCAAAGCAGGTTCCACCCATTGGAATGGGTGTCCTGCCCATGTCCCTGCCGTATCACGTCCGCGCCCGGGTCCTTCAGGTCCTTTTCCACCTTCAGGCACATTTCCCTTTCATCTCCTGATTCACTGTCAATCCTGACGTATTCCATAAATGTTTCCAATAATCGTTTCCGGTTAACCATGTACGCCCCTCTTTCCTACAGCATCAGCGAAACGCCGGGACCCAGCGGTAGGCCAAGAACCATCCACAGTGCCAGGAGGACGGTCCACCCAATGAGGAAGATCAGGCTGTACGGAAGCATGGTCGCCACCAGGGTGCCGATGCCGGCATTGTCATCGTACCGTTTTGCGAAGATGATGATGGTGGCAAACTGGGACATGAGAGGGGTGATGACATTGGTACATGAATCACCGATGCGGTAAGCCACCTGGGTCAGCTCCGGTGAGAAGCCAAGGAGCATGAACATGGGTATGAACACAGGCGCCAGTATGGTCCACTTCGCGGAGGCAGAACCCATGAACAGGTTGGCGAATGCGGAGAAGATGACAAACAGGATGATTAATGGTATGGGTCCGATGCCGGAGGCCCCAAAGAAGTTTGCGCCCTTTAATGCGATGATGGTGCCGATGTTGGTGTATTTAAAGTAATTGATGAACTGGGAGGATACAAATACCAGCGAGATATAGGTGCTCATGGAAGCCATGCTTTTGCTCATGGAGCCGCATACGTCCCGGTGGTCCTTAAAGGTCCCCGCCTTTTTTCCGTAAACAACAGCGGGCACGAAAAAGTAAAGTGCAATCAGGATGATGATGCTGTCCATGAAGGGAGAGCCGTCCACCAGGCTTCCTGTTTCAGGGTTGCGGAGGAAGGAGGACTGGGGAATCAGCAGTGCAATCATTCCAATGACCATGATTACCAGGACTATATTGGCTGTCTTAAGGGCTTTGCTTTCTTCCTGTGACATGGAACTGGAGGTAAAGCCGGCAGTGTCTGTCCCGCCATGAAATTTCCCCAGACGCGGTTCCACGATCTTGTCTGTTATGATGGTGCCCAGTATGGTGATGACAAAGGTGGAGGCGCACATAAAGAACCAGTTGCCGGTGGGCTGCACCGTATAATTGGCATCCACGATGCGGATGGCCTCATTGGTAATCCCGGAAAGCAGGGGATCCAGGGTGCCCACCAGCAGGTTGGCCGAGAACCCGCCGGAAACACCTGCAAAGGCTGCCGCCAGGCCGGCCATGGGGTGGCGGCCATAAGCCATGAACATCAGGGCGCCGATGGGAATCAGCACCACATAACCCGCGTCTCCCGCCACATTGGACATACAGCCCAGGAAGACCACCACAGGTGTGATCAGGGCGGCCGGTGTGATTTCCACGGTTTTGCGCAGCAGGGAGGATATCCAGCCGCTCTGTTCCGCCACGCCTACGCCCAGCATGGCCACCAGCACGGTGCCCAAGGGCGCGAAGCCGGTGAAGTTCTTCACTGCATTGGTCATCATGTAGACAATGCCGTTGGTATTGAACAGGCTTTTGATGGTAACGATGGTGTGCTCCACTTCACCGGTTTTGCTGTTGATCAACTCGCCTTCTGCGGAAACGCCCATGGCGTGAAGCAGCCCGGAGATGACCACCACGCCCAGTGCGAAGAGGCCGAAGAGCACGATTGGGTGGGGCAGCTTATTGCCCGCCCGTTCCACCACGTCCAGGAACCGGTTGAACAGGGACTTATTCCTTGCTTTTTCCTTTGTTTTTTCTTTTGTCATATTCCACATCCTCCTCCTACAGTACGACTTTTCCGTCTTTTAAAATCATTTTTCCGTCAGCTGTTACGGTTGCATCCTTCATGATCAGGTCATAGTGGCAGGCTGCCTTGACCGTGCCGCCCAGGGTGATGCTGGTCCCGATGCCGATGTGGGCAGTGCCGTAAACACCTTCATCTTCCAGCATGAAGCCCATGAAGCGGCAGTTTGGATTCAGCCCAAGGCCCATCTCCGCCACATTATAGACATTGGGGTCCTGTTTGCTGTCCAGGTCCTCCTTTAACAAACTGGCCTGGCGGCCGCCTTCGATGGAGGTGATCATTCCGTTTTCAACCACACAGCGCACCGGTTCGTCCAGGACGCCGATTCCTATGTAAGGAATGCTGCCGTCCGCCACAATGACCCCGTTGGCAGTGCCTTCCAGAGGCGAGACATTGGCCTCCACCGTGGGTATGGTTGAGAATTCCCCTTTTTCCACCATGCAGTAAAGGGCGTTGCCGCGTCTGCCCGCCGCGCTGTAGTACAGGTCGGTGCCCATGGCAGTGGTGAGATGGATCTTTTCCGAGCCGGCCAGTGCGTCTGCCACGGCTTTGCACTCTGTCCTGGCTGCCTCGAAGTCAGCCTCGATTCCGCCGTGTATCATCATGTCCTCTGTGAACTGGGTCAGCACCACGCCCCGGGAACCGCCTGCAATGGCGTCCTTAACGGCGTGGGTGTGGGTGATGGACCTGCCCACCACGGATATGAACGCATCGCTGGCCTTCATGGCAGCTGCAACCGGAGCCGGCGGCTCCTGGCCGTCCGTGTCACGGGGGACCATGACCTGCAGGATGGGCTCTGCCTGGACCCGGTATACGGCTGCGGCAATGGCCTCTGCAATGGACAGGCGGGATGCTTCCGTGATGATCAGCACCTTCTCGCCCGGTTTTACTTTGACACAGGTGGATACCACCTTGTCGGCCCCGCGGGCCATCAGTATTTTCTTCATTCTGTTACCTCCATTCCAATGATATTATATATGTGCCTTCCTGATATGGATTTCAGGATAGATATTCAATATTAAATATTCTATAGAATATTACAGGATAAAAAAAGAAGGATTACCTTCTCTTTTTCATATAGGCAAGCCCGTTGTCCAGATGGACGGACATGGCCCTGACCGCCTTATCCTCATCACAGTCCAGGAAGGCCTGGACAATGCGCTGGTGTTCGGATAGTATCTCCTGCTCGCGTTTGGGGTCCATGGCCGAGTACTTCATGTCCCGGAGGATGACGGTGCTGAGGGAATCCATCAGGCGGATCAGGACCTTATTGTCCGCTGCCTGGTAGATGGTCTGGTGGAAACGGCTGCTGTTTTCCGAAGTCTTCATAAAGTCATCTTCGCTGGCAGCGCTGTGGGAAAGATGGACCAGAAGATCCAGCTGCTGGTCCGTGATTTTATGTATGGCTTCCCGGACAGCCATCAGCTCCAGGTTGGCCCGGCATGCATAGGCGTCCATGATTTCCTCATAATCCAGTTCCTTTACCACAACGCCGCAGTAAGGAACGCTTTCAATGAAACCGTCCCGTTCCATGCGCCGGAATGCTTCCCGCACCGGTGTGGCGCTGACAGCCAGCTGTTTGGCCACGTGCTGTTCCTGGAGTTTGGTCCCGGGGGGAAGGGTGCCTTTAACAATGGATTCCACCAGGGTGCTGTATACTTTTTCACTGAGCGGGGTCTTGCCGATTGCTTTTAAATCTTCTATCATGGATGGGTCTCCGGTTTATTTTATATTCTATAGAATATATAGTACTATATGAAAGGCAATGGTGCAAGCACTTTAATGCGTTGATACGAAAAAAAGTAAAAAACGTGAAGGCATTTTTTTACAGATTAAATTTGCGGAACCCATGTATATTGATGTATAATCACAGGGTATCATATTTATGGGAGCGCGTTTCAGCCACGTTTCCAGTCCCATCACTGTTCCGGTATCATGGACAGTCGGACAGGAAGGAGAGAAGATGTCAAAGCCATACCAAGAATTAAAAACATACATGGACAAAGCTATGGCCATCAAGACAGCCATGACCTTATTTGAGTGGGACAATGAGACACTTGCACCAAAGGAGGCAGGGGAACTGACAAGCCAGGTCATCGGCGTATTGTCAGGGGAGTATTTTGAGGCAGTGACCTGCGACGGCATGAAGAAGCTTTTAAAGGAATGCCGGGAGCAGGGCGGTCTGACAGAGGCAGAGGCCGCCAACGTGCGGGAGCTGTCAGAGGAACTGGAGCAGACCATCTGCATCCCCCAGGAGGAGTACCAGGAATTTGCCCGTCTGACGGCCCGGGCCACCAGCGTGTGGGCCAGGGCCAAGAAAGACCAGGACTTTGAGGCATTTGCCCCAACCCTTGAAAAGGTAATCGGGTTCCAGAGAAAGTTTGCAGGCTACCGGGCAAAGGACGGAAAAAAGACCTACGACATCATGCTGGATGATTATGAGAAGGGCTTCTCCATGGAGAACCTGGATGAATTCTTCGGACTCCTGAAAAAGGAACTGGTTCCGTTCCTCAAAAAGGTAATGGAGGAAGGAAAGAAGATTGAGGATGGTTTCCTGAAAGGGGATTACCCGGAGGAAAAGCAGGAGGAGCTGGCCCGTTTCCTGGCAGGGTATGTGGGCTTTGATTTTGACTGCGGTGTCATGGCTGTCAGCGCCCATCCTTTTACCACCAACCTGCACAATAAGGATGTGCGCATCACCACACACTACACGGACAGCGTGGACAGTTCCCTGTTTTCCGTCATCCATGAAGCCGGACACGGCATCTACGAGTTGGGAATCCGGGATGACCTGACCCTTACCCCGGCCGGACAGGGGGCCAGCATGGGAATGCATGAGTCACAGTCCCGGTTCTTTGAGAACATCATTGGCCGCAACCGTGCGTTCTGGGTGCCCATCTATAAAAAGGTGCAGGAGATGTTCCCCGGGCAGCTTGGGCAGGTGGACCTGGACCGGTTCGTGGAGGCCATCAACAAAGTAACCCCGGGCCTAATCCGCACCGAGGCAGATGAACTGAGCTACAGCCTTCACGTGCTGATCCGTTATGAGATTGAGAAAATGCTCATTGAAGAGGACCTGGATGTGAAGAAGCTGCCCGATATATGGGCGGAAAAATATGAGGAATATCTGGGCATACGCCCTGAGAACCCGGCAGAGGGCGTGCTCCAGGACATCCACTGGTCCCAGGGGTCCTTTGGGTATTTCCCGTCCTATGCCCTGGGCAGCGCCTTCGGGGCACAGCTGTATTATCATATGAAGAAGACCATGGACTTCGAGGGACTTCTGGCCGACGGCGGCATTGACGCCATCCGTGAGTACCTGAAGGAAAACATCCACCAGTATGGAAAATTAAAGACCAGCCGCCAGATATTAAAGGATGTGACCGGGGAGGACTTTAACCCGGAATATTATGTGCGGTATCTGAAGGAAAAATATACCAGGATTTACGGTTTAAAGTGACCTGGCTGCGCAATGCGCAGGAAACCATATAATACCCTAAATATCGCCCATGGGCCCGGTCCGGTGCGGCGATATTTTTTTGTGCGCCAAAAGGCGGCACATAGGGCGTCCGGCCCGGACATATATTGATGACAGAGGGATTTTCCGGACGCACAGCTGACGGAAAGCAAGTTTCAAACACACCCTGGCGGACAACCAGCTGTAAAGATGGGGGCCGAAAGTACACGCATAGGGAGAGGAGGGAGATAAGGCATGAATAAACGCATCCTATGGGCAGCCCTGACCGGGCTTATGGTGCCTTATGTGGGCACCCTTGCATGGACAGGCACCATACGGGGGGAGGAACTGCACTATGAACAGCAAAAGGAAGTATCCGGCAGACGCAGGATCCTGCTGGACCGGAGCAGCGGTTCTTATTATATGGATATAGAGGAGTATCTTCCGGGGGTCATTGCCAGGCAGATGCCGGTTGACTATGAGCCGGAGGCATTAAAGGCCCAGGCAATCATTGCGCGCACCTATATCTGCCGTCAGATGGAGGCGTCCGGGGAAGGGGATGAGATAGCGGAGTCAGCCCTGGACATGGACTATGTGGAGGCGGACCAGTTAAAAAGCCTGTGGGGCTCCAGCCGTTTTCCTGAGTATTACAGGAAGCTGGAGGACGCGGTAAAGGCCACTTCCGGCATTGTGATGACCTATGAGAACCGGTGCATTGACCCCATGTTCTGCCGGGCCGCGGCCGGCATGACAAGGAAGGGTGACTTTACCCATCCTTATCTGGAAAACGTGGATTGTCCGGGAGATGTGGAAGCCGAAGGATATATGCAGATTGCCACATTTTCCAAGGATGACTTTGTGTCCCGTATCAATGGAATCCCGGAAGGTGAAACAGGGGCCCGCACAGTGGACGTGTCACAGATACCGGATACCATACAGATTGTGTCCAGGGACACGGCGGGTTATGTGGACCAGATACAGATTGGAAATGCCGGCTTTTCCGGCGAGGAGGTGCAGTATGCCCTGGGACTCCAGTCCGCCTGTTTTACAATGGAAAGCTATGAGGACCAGATCCGGGCAGTGTCAAAGGGAATCGGACACGGCTACGGCATGAGCCAGGAGTCCGCCAACGAGAAGGCAGAGGCAGGCTGGAAGGCAGAAGATATCCTGAGTTATTTTTATAAAAATATTACTTACATTTCTGAATAAGTCGCCCTGGTTTGGTAAGAATAGTACCGAGGTGATAAACGTGAAAGAGAAAGTAAACCAGATGCTCAAGGATAAGTTATTTCTTGTCATGCTAGTGTTAGGCCTGCTGACTATTGTAGCCGCAGCAGGTGTCATTACCGTACAAAGAGGAAAAGGTACTGAGACAAATCCATACCTTGAAATGCCCCAGCCAGAAATGATTGCCCAGGAGACCACGCCGGAAACCGCTCAGGTGGCAGGCGCATCCGATGCAGTCAAGGATTCACAGAAGGTTACCCCGGCTCCCACCCAGGCAGCTGTGGCAAAGAACGAGAACCAGGGCAATGACCTGGCAGCAGAAGCAGGCGCCGGCAAAGATGCGGCAGATGCGCTGGTGCTTAACTTTTCAGACGCCAGCAAGATGCAGTGGCCGGTAAGGGGCAATGTGCTTCTGGATTACAGCATGGACCAGACCATTTATTTCCCCACCCTTGACCAGTACAAATGCAACCCTGGAATTGTCATCCAGTCTGATGTAAGCACGCCGGTGGCGGCACCAGCCAATGCAAGGATCCTGGAAGTGGGAAGCAATGAGGAAATCGGCAACTATGTTGTCATGGACCTGGGCAATGAATACACTGCTACCTGCGGACAGCTGAAGGAAGTATGCGTAGCCCAGGGTGAGTACCTGAAAGAGGGACAGACCCTTGGTTATGTGTCAGAGCCTACCAAGTATTATTCTGTGGAGGGCGTCAATGTATTCTTTGAGATGAAGCATCAGGATAAGACAGTGGATCCACTGGATTACATGCAGTAAAGCGGACAATGTGTGTGCAGGAAACCGGCAGGGAAACCAGCCGGTTTTTATTCCGTTCCATATCCGGTGATGGGAGCGGTTATTTGACGCTTCTTAAGAAATTTCAGAGTTTTATAATAATTTGTTCATATTCGGTTCAGAGGCACCCATTATACTGGAAAGAGAATACAGGAAGAAGGAGTGAAAATATGAATATATTATTTTTCCTGACTCCTAAAAGTGACGTGGCGTATATAAGTGAAGATGATACGTTAAGACAGGCTTTGGAGAAGATGGAACACCATAAGTATTCCGCCGTACCAATTGTCAGCAGGACAGGCCGGTATGTGGGCACACTGACAGAGGGGGACCTGTTATGGGGGATTAAGAACCAGTTCAATCTGGATTTGAAAGGGGCAGAGCGGATACCTGTGACCGCTATCCGCCGCCGGTGTGATAACCGTCCGGTGAAGGCAGACGCGGATATGGAGGATTTGATCGGCAAGGCCCTGAACCAGAACTTTGTACCGGTTCTGGATGATCAGAAGTGCTTTATAGGAATCATTACCAGGAAAGATATTATCAAATATTTTTATCAGAAGTGTGAGACGGTAAAGGAACAGGCAAAGAGCTGCCTGGATAAGGGGGAAAAGGAACATAAAAAGACAGACCTGTCCGAGGTGGTAAAGCTTCGCAGTCAGGAAAGGGCTTTGGTATGATGATTGTGCATGGGTACAATGATCATACATAGAAGGGAAGCAGAACCGGTGGTCCGAAACAGGCCGCCGGTTTTTCTTCAGCCATATTTTAGCAAATGGGAGGAGCCGTGCTTATGTACAGGATTTTTATTGTGGAGGATGACGCTGTGATTGCATCTGCAGTGGAAGGGCATCTGCGGTCATGGGGCTGGGATGCGCGGTGCGCGGGTGATTTTTGGAATATACTGGCTGAGTTTGCTGCCTTTGACCCCCAGCTGGTCCTGATGGACATTTCCCTGCCCAGCTATAACGGCTATCACTGGTGCGGCCAGATACGCCAGGTTTCCAGGGTCCCGGTCATATTCATATCTTCAGCCGCAGATAACCTGAATATTGTAATGGCCGTGAACATGGGCGGGGATGACTTTATCGCCAAGCCATTTGACCTGGATGTGCTGACCGCCAAGATACAGGCCATGCTAAGGCGTACCTATGATTTTGCAGGACAGAGCCGCCTGCTGGAGCACAGGGGGGCTGTTCTGAACGTGGATGACGGAACCCTGAATGCGGGCAATGGCAGGATTGACCTGACACGGAATGAGCACCGGATCCTTCAGGTGCTGCTGGAGAATAAGGGCAGGATAGTAAGCCGCGACACGCTGATGCTGCGCCTGTGGGAATCGGACAGCTATGTGGATGACAACACACTGACCGTGAATATGACCCGCCTTAGAAAAAAACTGGAAGAGAACGGGCTCACGGATTTTATAACGACCAAAAAAGGCAGCGGTTATCTGATTGCTGACTGATTTAGGAGGAAAATGGTGATGGGGCAGGAAATGCATAGGGAGCAGGAAGCTCATAAGGCGCGGGAAATGCATAGGGAGCAGGAGGCTTATAAGGCGCGGGAAATGCATAGGGAGCAGGAGGTTCTTAAGGCGCGGGAAATGGACAAGGGGCGCCGGCTTCCCGGCTTCATGGAATATCTGATGGAATACAGGGGACGGCTGGTCCTCTTTTTGCTTTTGGGGGCCGTGTTCGGGGCCGTGTTATATGGGTACCGCCTTCCGGCAGAGGCGGTCTTTTATGGCATGGTTTTGTGCTTCTGCCTGGCGGTCCCGGTGCTGGTCTTAAATTACAGGAGATTCAGGAAAAGGATGCGTATCCTGTTCCGGATGCAGGATGCGCTGCTTGGCAATCCGGACCAATATTACCTGGAGCATTTTCCTGAATCCGGGTCACTGTTAGAAAAGGAATACCAGCATTTCCTCATGCTCCTTGGCCGGGACAGGGAGCGTATACGCGGCCTGTCCGAGACTGCCAGGGAAGAGATGACGGAATACTATACCATGTGGGTCCATCAGATTAAAACACCCATCGCAGCCATGAGGCTGCTGCTGCAAAAGCCTGGCCAGGAGCAGGACCCTGAGCTGTCGGAACAGCTTTTCCGCATTGAGGAGTATGTGAATATGGTGCTTCAGTACCTGAGGGTGGACGGGGATAATGATCTGATTGTGCAGTGGAATGACCTGGATCTGATGGTCCGGCAGGCAGTGCACAGATACGCGGGTATGTTTATACGGAAAAAGCTGTCCCTGTCCTATGAACCTTTAAACCGCAAGGTATTGACGGATGAGAAGTGGCTGGTGTTCGCGGTGGAACAGATTCTTTCCAATGCAGTGAAATATACGGGGCAGGGCGGTATTTCCATCTATTTGGAACCAGGTCCCGATACAGTACTTGCCATAAGGGATACAGGAACCGGGATTGCCCTGGAGGACCAGCCGCGTATTTTTGAGAAAGGGTTTACAGGATACAATGGGCATGCGGATAAGCGGTCCACGGGAATCGGCCTCTATCTGTGCAGACGCATACTGAACCGTCTGTCCCATGAGATTACAGTGGAATCCGAACCCGGGAAGGGGACCATAATGAGGATCTGGTTTGCAAAAGAGCGGCTGGAGGTCGAGTGATGCCTGTGTTTCGCCTCCTTACAAAAATGTAAGCTTCCATATTAAAATGTAAGCCGTATCAATGGCAGGTTCCCGGCCGGTTTTGTATAATGCATGTATCATATAGCAGAGGCCCGCAGAGGCGGATGACCATGGCGGCGGATGACCATGGCGGCGGATGACCGTAGCGGCGGGTGTCCGCAGCGGCGGATGTCCGGAGCCTCGGATGCTAAGACGGAGACAGGAGGAATAGAGGATGGCTGTTTTGGAAGTACAGCATTTAAAGAAAATATACACCACACGCTTTGGCGGTAACCGGGTGCAGGCCCTGTCCGATGTGGGGTTTACCGTGGAGCAGGGGGAGTATGTGGCAATCATGGGGGAATCAGGTTCAGGAAAGACCACGTTGTTAAACATACTGGCTGCCCTGGACCGGCCCACATCAGGGTCTGTCCTGTTGGACGGCACGGACCTGAGCACGGTTAAGGAAAGCGGGCTGGCGGCTTTCAGGCGGGATAATCTAGGATTTGTATTTCAGGATTTTAACCTTCTGGATACATTTTCCGTCAGGGACAATATCCTTCTTCCGCTGGTTCTGTCCAAGGTCCCTTATCTGGAAATGGAGTGCAGGCTTGCGCCTCTTGCAGATAAACTGGGGTTGACGGAACTGCTGGATAAATTCCCTTATGAGATATCCGGCGGACAGAAACAGAGGACGGCTGCTGCCCGGGCCCTGATTACCAATCCCCATATCCTTCTGGCAGATGAACCCACAGGGGCGCTGGATTCCAGGGCTGCGGACGGTCTGCTGCGGATGTTCGGGCAGATTAACAGGGAGGGACAGACCATACTGATGGTGACCCACAGCGTCCGTGCGGCCAGCCATGCGGGCCGTATCCTGTTCATCAAGGACGGGGAGGTGTTCCACCAGCTTTACAGGGGCAGGAAGACCAATGATGAGCTGTATCAGAACATAGCGGATACGCTTACCATGATTACCACAGGCGGTGACAGACGATGAATGGTGTGACGAATGGTTTATTTTATATGAAGCTGGCTTTACAGAATATCAAAAAGAATGCACAGACCTATGTGCCTTATATACTGACCTGCATTGGTTCTGTGATGATGTTTGACATCATCCTGACATTGGCCGATAACAAGGAAATTGCCGCCATGCACGGCGGTTCGGACATGCGCACCATATTGGGGCTTGGATGTTATATCATTGCTCTGTTCACAGCCGTGTTCCTGTTTTACACAAACAGCTTCCTGATGAAACGCAGGAAGAAGGAAATCGGGCTTTTTAATATCCTTGGCATGGGTAAAAAGCATATTGGCTTCATCCTGTTTTTTGAGACCGCCATCATTGGGGCTGTCAGTCTTGGAGCCGGGATTACGGGCGGATTTGTCCTGTCAAAGGCAGTCCATCTGCTGCTGTTAAGGCTGGCCCAGGCGCCGGTGCAGTGGGGGTTTTATTTTTCAGGGAAGGCTGCCCTGATGTCCGTCCTGCTGTACGGAACCGTGTTCCTCCTGATACTGGCAGGCAATCTGGCCAGGGTGCATGTAAGCAGCCCGGTGGAACTGCTGCGCGGCGGTCAGGAGGGGGAAAGGGAACCGAAAACCCGCTGGTGGATTGCCATCATAGGTACCGCAGCCCTGGGCGGCGGTTATTACCTGGCGGTTGCCACCTCTAATCCGGCCTATGCAATCAGCGCGTTTTTTTATGCGGCAATCCTTGTGATGATTGGCACCTACTGCCTGTTTACGGCGGGCAGCATTGCATTGCTGAAGTTACTGAAGAAAAAGAAAGGATTTTATTACAGGACAGAACATTTTATATCGGTATCCGGGCTTTTATACCGCATGAAGCAGAATGCGGCGGGACTGGCAGGAATCTGTATCCTGTCCACTTCGGTGCTGGTGATGCTGTCCAGCACAGTGGCCCTCTATGTGGGAATGGATGATGTGACAAGGAACCGTTATCCCCGCAATATCCTGCTGGAGGCCGTACATGCCTCACAGGCAGATGAAGCAGCGATTGCAGGGGCCGTGCAGGAGGTGCTGTCAGCGAATGGCCTTGGGGAGGAGAACCTTCTCTCCTACAGCGATTTATCACTTTTGGCAGTGGAGGAAAAGCCGGGCGTCTTTGACATAAAGACAACCTATACAACTGCGGACCTGGAAAAAATACAGCCTATGTATGTGATGGCCCAGGAAGATTACAGCCGCATGACCGGCAATCAGGCAAAACTGTCAGAGGGCCAGTGTATGGTGGTTACCCAATACAGCCCATATGAGGAGGATAGCCTGACGGTTCTTGGAAGGACATACCAGGCAGTGCCTGCCGGGGATTATGGACTGTGGGACGGGGCTGATACATTTGGCAGCGAGGTCTATTATCTGATTGTGCCGGACGATGAAGAAATGCAGCTTCTGGAGGCCGGCCAGCAGGCCGGGGAAGGAGGCCGTGTGTCCAGTATCCGCTACCACTACGGTTTCGACCTGGATACGGACCAGGACACACAGATCCGTATTTATAATGAAATCATGCACAAGGCATCCGTTATTCCGGAAGGAATCCAGGGCGAGAGCGCGGCAGAGGGAAGGGCCTCCTATTTTTCCCTGAACGCAGGGCTTTTATTCCTGGGAATATTCCTTGGCACCCTGTTTGTGATGGCTACCGTACTGATTATCTATTATAAGCAGGTAACGGAAGGATATGAGGACAAGAGCCGGTTCGGAATCATGCAGAAGGTAGGGCTGACCCGGGCTGAAATCAAGGAGTCCATCCATTCCCAGATGCTTCTGATGTTTTTCCTGCCATTGGCAGCCGCCGCCATGCACATTACGGCCGCTTTTCCCATCATCACAAAACTGCTGGCAGCCATGAACCTGACCAATGTCAGGCTCTTCGCGGCCGCAACAGCCGGAACACTGGCCGTGTTCGCCGTGGTTTATACAGCGGTATATATGCTGACCTCAAGGGTTTATCTGAGGATTGTCAGTTCATGAAACAGGTACAGGACAATCAGATATGCGGTAAAGCCTTGCGTGGACAAAGCAATTAAAACAATAAGATATTTACCTCAGCTTCTTGACATATCTAAAATAATATGCAACAATAGTTACACAACATATGTTGTGTAACTATTGTTGCATATTGGACTAACAAAGAAAGGAGGGCATCCATGCCGCCAAAAGCCAAAATAACCAAAGACATGATATTACGTACTGTCTTAGACATTACAAGAGAAACAGGATTTGAGACAGTCAATGCCAGGAGCATTGCAGCCAGTCTGCAATGCTCCACCCGTCCGATTTTCACCTGTTACGAAAACATGGACGAATTAAAGGCAGGATTTCTGGAATATGCATACGGATACTACGAGCAATATGTAGCCAATTATGCGGATTCCGTGAAAGACACCCCCTATCTGATCCTGCCGCTTTCCTACATTGATTTCGCCCGGGAGGAAACCCATCTATTCAAGCTTTTGTTCATAAACGACATGGATTTAAACATGTCGGAGGCAAAAGACTTTTACAAAGAAGCCGGAAACGAAAAAAAGGCAGCCCTTTTTTCCAAAGCCATAGGAGTAGGACCGGAACAGGCAAAAGTAATTTATTTAGACCTATTCCTCTACACCCACGGCATGGCAGTCTTAACAGCAACAAACAAGCTTGCATTAAGCAGGACCTCCGCCGAGACAATGCTGAAGAATTTTTTATCCGCCTTCATAAAACAGGAAAACCCGGATTGGAATCCAGCCATCTGACCGGCCCGGCACCATACGGCGCAGACAGCAGGTGCTGCCCGTGGTCCTGTTTACGCCGGGGAGCACCCGCCAAGAAAGGAGCAGTTCATGGAAACAAACCAATACATAACAGACTTTTACAACCACTACGACGAGGACGCCCGTCTATCCTTAAGACACGGCTCAGTGGAATTCTTCACCACCATGCGGTACATCCAGACCTACATAAAGCCTGGCTTTCGCATACTGGAAATCGGAGCAGGAACCGGTCGTTATTCCCACGCCCTTGCGCGCCAGGGCTACACCGTTGACGCAGTAGAACTGGTAGGACACAACATAGAAATATTCCGCCGGAACACGCAGCCAGGCGAAAACATAACCATTACCCAGGGCAATGCCATGGACCTATCCGCCTTCCCGGACAACCAATACCACATCACCCTTCTGCTAGGCCCCTTATACCACCTTTACAATACACAGGACAAGCGCCAGGCCCTAAGCGAAGCAATCCGCGTAACCCAAAAGGGCGGCCTGATATTTGCGGCTTACGTCATATCCGACGGCTGCCTTATGGACGAAGGCTTCAAACGCCAGACCATCAACGTTGCGCAATACATAGAAGAAGGCCTGATTGACTCCCGCACATTCGCCGCCAGGTCCCGGCCCAAAGACCTGTTCGAACTGGTCCGCAAAGAAGACATCGACCGCATAATGGCCACATTCCCCACAACCCGTCTCCACTACATCGCATCCGACGGCTGTGCCCTGCTCATACGCGAATCCATAGACGCCATGGACGACCAGGAATTCGACCTATACATGAAATACCATTTCGCCACCTGCGAACGCGAAGACCTCCTGGGCGTGACAAGCCATGCCCTGGACATTTTCCAAAAATAAAACACCCTGCCCCGTTTCCCGGACGTAACCCTCACCCTCCCACCCTCATTCATGAAATTTGCATCAAAACAGCAGACAAACCACCAAAAAGATGATATAATATCGCCAGACATTACGCTGCGCCAATTCGTTGATACGTCAAAGTGCGACAGAGACAGGGACGCAGGGAAAAGGAGGTCAGACAAAATGATATGGGCAAAAGAGGAAACAATGTCCAGAGCGGAAATTGAAGCGGTTCAGTTAGCCCGCCTGAAGGAAGCGGTGACCCGCAACTATGAGAGGGTGCCCGCTTACCGTGCCAAGATGGAAGCTGCCGGCGTGAAGCCGGTAGACATACAGACCCTGAAGGACCTGGAAAAACTTCCATTTACAACAAAGCAGGATATGAGGGACAATTATCCTTATGGCCTGTTCGCGGTGCCAAGAAAACAGCTGCGCAGGATCCATGCGTCCAGCGGGACAACCGGCAAGCCAACGGTTGTGGGTTATACGGAAAATGACCTGGAAGTATGGAAGGAGTGCGTGGCCAGGCTTGCGGTTGCCGGCGGCGCAACGGACGAGGATGTGGCCCAGATCTGTTTTGGCTATGGCATGTTTACAGGCGCCCTTGGCCTTCACAACGGATTGGAAAAGGTGGGCGCGGCCATTGTGCCTTCCTCCACCGGCAATACCCAGAAGCAGCTTATGTACATGAAGGATTTTGAGACCACGCTGCTGGTGGCCACCCCGTCTTATGCCATGAGGATTGCAGAGGTGGCCCTGGAGATGGGGATTGACCCTAAAAAGGACCTGCATGTAAAAAGCCTGGTCCTGGGAAGCGAACTGATGACAGAGGCCATGCGGAGCGAGCTGCGCAAGGTATGGGGGGAGGATGTGAACCTGACCCAGAACTATGGCATGAGCGAACTGATGGGCCCCGGGGTGTCAGGGGAATGTCTTAAGCTCAACGGAATGCACATCAACGAGGACCATTTCATCGCAGAGATAATTGACCCCAAGACAGAACAGGTGCTTGCGGCAGGTGAAAAGGGCGAGCTGGTCATCACCTGCATCAGCAAGGAAGCCCTTCCCTTAATCCGCTACCGCACCAGGGACATTACCCGGCTCATGTACGAGCCGTGCCCATGCGGCCGTACCACGGCCAGGATGGAGAACCTGTCAGGCCGTACGGATGACATGTTAAAGATCCGCGGCGTCAATGTGTTCCCAAGCCAGATTGAGGAAGTGCTGATTAACACAGAAGGCATTGGACCCAACTATGAAATCGTGGTGGACCGGAAGAACCACTCCGACCTCCTTACCATAAAAGTAGAAGTAGAGGCAGAAAGCATGATGGATTCCTACGCAGCCCTGGAAAAGCTGGATTACAGCCTGAGGGAGAAAATGCGCCTGATGCTGGGCCTGGATGCCAAGATACAGCTGGTATCCCCCAATACCCTCCAGCGTTTTGAGGGCAAGGCAAAAAGGGTAACGGACCTTCGCGCCAACAAGGACGGAATCTGATGAAATGCTGACACATACCATTGGAGATTACAGTGAAAGGAAGGAAGATAAAGTGTCTGAAAAGAAAATATTACTTGGCAATGAAGCCATTGCAAGAGGTGCCTATGAGGCAGGGGTAAAGGTTTCGGCCGCATATCCGGGAACGCCCAGCACGGAAGTGAGCGAGGCTCTGGTGCAGTATGATGAGATTTACGCGGAGTGGGCTCCCAATGAGAAGGTGGCAACAGAGGTGGCAATCGGCGCCTCCATCGCAGGCGTGCGTTCCATGTGCGTGATGAAGCATGTGGGGATGAATGTGGCCGCAGACCCGCTTTATACGGCGGCCTATACCGGCGTCAGAGGCGGCATGGTGCTGGTGGTGGCGGACGACCCCGGCATGTACAGTTCCCAGAACGAACAGGACAGCCGTATGGTTGCAAGGGCTGCCATGGTTCCGGTGGTGGAGCCCTCCGACAGTGCGGAAGCAAAAGACTTCATGAAATATGCCTATGATTTAAGTGAAAAATATGATACCCCGGTCCTTCTGCGCAGCACCACCAGGCTGTCCCATTCCCAGGGGCTGGTAGAACTGGAGGACAGGGCGGAACCCTTTGATATCCCATATGAAAGGGATATTGCAAAATACGTGATGATGCCCGGCAATGCAATCAAGCGTCATGTGGCGGTGGAAGCGCGTATGAAACAGCTGGCAGAGGACGCAGATGGGCTGCCCATCAACCGGGTGGAATACAACGACCTGTCCGTGGGTTTTATCACCAGCGGGATTGCCTACAACTATGTGAAAGAGGCAATGCCTGAGGCATCCGTCTTAAAGCTGGGGCTTGTGAATCCTCTTCCAAGAAAGCTGATTGAGGAGTTTGCTTCCAAGGTTGATAAGCTTTACATATTCGAGGAACTGGAGCCGGTTGTGGAAGAACAGGTCAAGGCATGGGGAATCCAGAAGGCAGTGGGCAAGGAAATATTCACGGTCCAGGGCGAGTACAGCGCAAACCTGATCCGTGAGCGCGTGCTGGGCCAGACACTGGAGGTTGACCCGGCGGCGCAGGTTCCTGCAAGGCCTCCCATCCTCTGTCCGGGATGTCCCCACAGAAGCGTATACACCGTGCTGAACAAACTGAAAATACACGCGGCCGGGGATATTGGCTGCTATACATTGGGCGCAGTGGCGCCGCTTAGCGTCATTGATACCACCATCTGCATGGGCGCCAGCATCAGCACCCTTCATGGCATGGAGAAGGCAAAGGGTAAGGATTATATCCACAGCTGGGTGGCTGTGATTGGCGATTCCACCTTTATGCATACGGGAATCAACTCGCTGATGAACATGGTCTATAACCAGGCCACCGGCACTGTCATCATCCTGGATAACTCCACCACCGGCATGACGGGGCATCAGGACCACGCAGCCACCGGCAAGACCTTAAAGGGCCAGGTGGTGCCGGCCATCAATATCATGGGGCTGTGCAGGTCCCTTGGCATTGAACATGTCTATGAGGTAGATGCGTTTGACCAGAAGGAACTGGAAGAAGTCATTAAGCGCGAAGTGGCCAGGGAAGCTGTTTCCGTCATCATCACAAAGGCGCCCTGCGCCCTGTTAAAAGGCATCAAGTTCCCCAACAAGTGCAGGCCGCTGTCTGATAAATGTAAGAAGTGCGGCGCATGCTTACGTCCAGGATGTCCAGCGCTGACTAAGAATGAGGACGGGACCATTTCCATTGATGAAACCATGTGCAACGGCTGCGGACTGTGCATGCAGCTTTGTAAATTTGATGCAATCGAGCAGATAAAGGCAGGTGAATAATATGACTTCAAAGAATATCATGATTGTAGGCGTTGGCGGCCAGGGTACCCTTCTTACCAGCCGTATCCTTGGAAAGCTTGCAATTAATGCGGGATATGATGTAAAATTATCTGAGGTACACGGCATGGCCCAGAGAGGAGGCAGCGTTGTTACCTTTGTGCGCTACGGCGACAAGGTAAACGAACCCATTGTGGAGGAGGGGCAGGCGGACGTACTCATTGCATTTGAACGTCTGGAAGCCCTGCGCTACCTGCATTTCCTTAAAAAGGACGGCGTGGTGATTGTCAATGACTGGCGCATCGACCCCATCACGGTGGTGACAGGGGTGGCTGCCTATCCTGAGGATGTGATTGAAACACTGAAGGAGAAACGCAGGGCCATTGTGGTGGAAGCAACGGCCGAGTCCAAGAAGCTGGGCGCGCCAAAGGCATTTAACATCATTGTCCTGGGAGCGGCGGCAAGGCACATGGGCTTTGAGAAGGAAGACTGGCTGCGCGTGATTGAGACAACAGTCCCGCCAAAGACCATTGAAGTGAATAAGCAGGCCTTTGAGATTGGGTATGCGCTTTCACTATAGAGGTCCTGCTGTATGATTGTTTTAGGGGCGTGCAGATGGCGGGAATGAATTTTCAGACACGCCCTAGGCAGGATGATTGATTCAGACATCCTAAAAAATACGGAGGGTTTACAGTCAGATGATTTGGAATGAGACAAAGGAATGTATGAGCAGGGATGAGATGACAAACCTGCAGGGCGCAAGGCTTTCAAAACTGGTGGACCGTGTGTACCACAACGTGGAGTATTACAGGAAGAAAATGCAGGCAGAGGGACTGGAGCCAGGCGATATCAAGGGGATTGAGGACCTGGATAAGCTGCCGTTCACCACCAAGGATGATTTGAGGGATACCTATCCATTCGGCATGTTTGCAGTGGATAATTCCCAGATTACCCGTATCCACGCATCCAGCGGCACCACGGGAAAGGCAACTGTGGTGGGATATACGAGGAAGGATATTGATGTGTGGAGCGAGTGCGTGGCAAGATGCATCACCATGGCGGGCCTGGGCAAGGAGGATACCATACAGGTGGCATATGGTTACGGCCTGTTCACCGGCGGCCTGGGCGCGCATTACGGCGCCGAGGAAATGGGGGCCACGGTTGTGCCCATGTCCACGGGAAACACCAAGAAGCTGGTGACCATGATGGTGGATTTCGGCGTGACGGGCATCATGTGCACCCCTTCCTATCTGCTGCACATCGCGGAAACCATTGAAGAGATGGGCGTTAGGGACCAGATTAAGCTGAAGGCGTCCATCAACGGGGCTGAGCCCTGGACGGACGGGATGAGGGCCCAGATTGAGCATCAGCTGGGAATCCATGCCCACGATATCTATGGCCTGAGTGAAATCATGGGACCGGGTGTGGCAACGGACTGTCAGTTCCACAGGGGACTTCATATCCATGAGGACCATTTCCTGCCGGAAATCGTGGACCAGAAGACCCTGAAACCTTTGCGGGACGGCATGGAGGGCGAACTGGTCATCTCCACACTGACCAAGGAGGGGCTGCCGCTTATCCGTTACCGTACCAAGGATCTGACCAGCATCAACCACGAAATCTGTGAGTGCGGCAGGACCACTGCCAGGATTGCAAGGTTTACGGGAAGGACGGATGACATGCTGATCATCCGCGGCGTCAATGTATTCCCGTCCCAGATTGAATCTGCCCTTTTGGAAATGGGCGGGACCACGCCCCACTACCTTCTGATTGTTGACAGGATTAATAACCTGGACACACTGGAAGTACAGGTAGAGGTGGAAGAGCGTTTCTTCTCCGATGAGATTAGGGAGTTAGAGAACCTGACAGGCAAGATTGCCCATGTGATCCAGAACGCCATCGGGCTGGCGGTCAAGGTGAAGCTGGTGGAACCAAAGAGCATTGAACGCAGCATGGGAAAGACAAAGCATGTAATTGATAACAGGAAACTGATTTAGGAAAGGCAGGTATGGATATGTTTGTAAAGCAATTGTCTGTATTCATTGAAAACCGCGAAGGAAGGCTGGAGCAGGTAACAGAAGTGCTGAAGGAGGAGAACATCAACATCCTGTCGCTGAGCATGGCTGATACCACGGAGTACGGTATGCTGAGGATGATTGTATCCGACCCCGAGAAGGCCAAAGCGGGTCTGAGGAGCAAGGGTTTTTCCGCCATGCTGACCGATGTGCTGGCAGTGAAGCTGGAGGACAAGGTGGGCGAGATGCATAAGATGACCCATATACTGTGCAGCCAGGGACTGAACATTGAATATATGTATGCCCTGGCATCCGCAAACAGGAGGGCCATGATTGTAAAGGCGTCCGACGGGGTGGCCGCGGCAAAGGCTGTGGAGGACGGCGGACTGGTGCTGTACACCAATGAGGAGATGTGCTGGTAGGTGTGGATTACATTAAAATGAATATGGCATCAGCATTGCAATGGAAAGGGCCGGACAGTTTTGGTGAGGAATGTCCGGCCTTTCTGCGCCGTAATGGGGGATTATAAAGAGGATATATATCCGCATTATCCTTTTTCGGCAGTGGGCATATCCTGAACCAGCCGGGTGCCGCTTTTTACAAAACCGCTGGCAGTCACATGGGCTACCGGATTGCCCAGGTCATCGGACACGTCCACCAGGTAATAGCAGGTGCTCCGCCCTTCTTTTACCTTGCGTGCCTCTGCAACCAGACGGGCGCCTTTTGCAGTGCCAAGGAATGTGATTTGGGAAGTAGTGGACACGTTTAACGGCTTATTCCAGTTAGAGGCCACTGCGAAGGCAAAATCAGCCAGGGTAAAGATGGCGCCGCCCATGACAGTCCCCCCGGCATTGAGATGGTGCGGTTGTATTTCCAACGAACATTTTGCATATCCATCATCTACTTCATCAATGACAACGCCGTTTTCAGTGGCAAACCGGTCATTTGCAAAGACCTTCTGTACCTGTTCAAGTTTCTGTGCGTTCATGTTTTTTCCTCCGTATCCTTTATGTATGATAATATACAGCTGGCTGAAATAATCTAAAGAACACTATAAACCAGGGCGGCAGGGGTTGTCAATGCCATGAAACGGATAATCATGGACCTATCATGAAAAAGGGGGCCCCGAAGGTAGCTACTCATAAGACAGTATCACAAACAACTGAAAAGGGTAGCTGCCATACAGGGTGCAAAGCAAAGCGGGCGTATCGTCAGAAAAGACGGTACGCCCGCTTTGTCACGCAGTAGAAGGCTGCTTTGAGGGAATGAGTATAAAACCATTGCCTACCCCGTTTCTATGCCTGTAAAGCCGCATAGCACAAGGCTATTTAGCACTCTATTGGGTGACCGCATATAGTGTTCTGTTACAATACGGATAGGAAAACATATAATTTTGTGTTAAGATAATAAGTGGAAATTCTTGAACAAACTAAATTTAAAAGACAGGCGGTATATATGGGAACAATAAGAGCTTTATTAGTAGGAGTGTGTGAATATTTGACAGTTAAGTGTCCTTCTTTGCCCTTGTGTAAAAACGATTTATTTGCAATGAGGGCTGCGCTTATTCAAGGGCTAAATGTAAACGCCGACAATATACTCTTGTGTGGCGAAACGGGGATAGTAACAAAAAGCGAACTTATTGCCTCAATACATACTGTGCTTAATGGTGCAACAGAAGAGGATACTTTTGTTTTTTACTTCTCTGGTCACGGCGGTAAAAATTGCTTAGTGTTAAGTGATAGCTTAATCGATTTGCAAGACCTCATTGATACAATAGAACAAATACAAACAAGGAATAAAATAGTAATATTAGATAGTTGTCATTCGGGTGGTTTTGCGCTTGCTGGTGTTCCTGAAATAGACATTGACGAAACTGTTGAACATTTTGCTGGACGTGGATTTGCTGTCCTGGCTTCGTGCGGGGTGGAACAATTTTCTGGCTTTAATGACGATAGAGGAATAAGTTTATATACAAGTTTTGTATGTGACGCTCTGACCTCGCATTTTTTGATTAGACAAGGAAAGAAATCTCTTGAAACCATAAATGAAGCAATATTTCGCTTTGCAGAAGTGTCAAATCAAAAAAGTGGGCGTAACTTTCAACAGCCAATATTCCGTTCGAGTATTGGCGGTACAGTGTTTTTTGATGTTGAGGAATACAACCCCTATGAAGTTGCGCGAATTTATGAAGAAACAGACAAGTATATTATCTATGCTGTTGAACCAGTACACCATGCGGGAGCAAAAAGGTTATCGGTTAAAGTGATTTTGCGTTTTCAAAGTTCGATAGAACAAATTGCTGAAATTGCAAAAGAAATTAAGGATAAAGTTTGTTATTATGAAGTGCACCAGAATGAAATTGCTGAAGCACATCATAAAGGCCATGCGGCAAATATTGTATGGTGTTATTTCGGATATGATGAGGACGATATGGTAGATAGTAATTATATTTGCCACACCACATGGGTTGATGATTTGCAGGACAAAAAATGGTGGTATCATAGTTCAAAGAATACCATTGTTGCAAAAGGGGTTCACATAGATGTGCATGGTTCATATGAATTAATCAAGAGCCTTAAAGAAGATACCATGAGCAAAGACGAATTAATTAAAATCACAAGAGAATACTCTGCAAATATTATATCGGCGGCAGAGCAGTATATCAAAATATTTAGAGAATACCTTAACAACACTATAACAGAGGAACAACTCATAGATAGCGTTGCCCCTCTTAATATTGAAATTTCAAAATGGTTTTTTAAACAAAGTGAGTTGCCAATACCCACAAAAGAGCTACACGATTGGGCGCATATACATACAAAAATTTCCTGCACAATACATGATTTCTCTCTTTTTTATGATAGAAAAAACTTACAGACATGGAAAAGTGAAAATCGCAAATGGTTATTGAAAAATGCAATTAAGCAATATGAATTGGAATTAGAAGAGCTGAAAGTTGCAGATAAGATAATTTAAAATAATGAAATTTAGCCTGTTTTGTTACGCAATAGAACGCCATTTTGAGGGGTACAAATATAAAACCCTTATCCCACCATTATTGCGCTCGCAAAGCCGCATGAATACAGGCTTTATCAACCTCTATTGCGTGACAGAGAACCTCATAATTTAGAGAGGGCGCAAGCGGTCTATCCGTTTGCGCCCTCTTGATTACCAAACAGCAAAGACGGAAACAGCCGTCAAGGACGCGAAGCGCGAAGTTTATCCTTGACGGCTGTTTTTGGCTTTGCTACTTGCGCGGCGGCTGATACTCCAATCGGAATTTCAAAACAGCTATGAGCAGCTTTGCATTTAATCGCTCTTGCATATCGGCGTTTCCTCCGCTTAATCTACCTATGTAGGCTTTGTGTTGTTCCTGTACCGTAAGGAGCGCGGCGGTATCGCCTGTGATTGCTCTTTCAATCACTTCATAGGGAACAAGGTTGTATTTGCTATTCTTCATCATTTTTGTCATTCCTTTCGCTTCGCTCAAGGCACAAACAAGTTATGAAAAAATGTTGTACCTCTCCACTATTTGATTTATAATCCCTGTAGGGAATAGCAATACACTACAGAGCACGGAAGGAGGAGTGGCGAATTTATTCCGACCCCGTATCATTATATGTGCCGTCATCCTTTCAAGCACAAACAAGTGGGACTTTGAGCCCGGACTCTTATCATTGGTAATAAACCATGTTTATTCAGTCACAGGATGACAGTCACTGTTGCTATTCCTTTTTATAAGGTGGTGATACTTATGATGAAGTTAAAATACCCCATCTGCTGTGGGCTTGACGTCCACAAAAATGTTATCGTTGCAACCATCGTAATCACTAACAGGGACGGAGTATCCGAATACAGGCAAAAATCCTTTTCAACCATCAACTCGGATATTCAAAAGTTTCACAACTGGCTTATCGAGAATAATTGTTATCACGTTTGTATGGAATCCACAGGAAAGTATTGGATTCCTATTTTTAATTATCTCGAAAAGGACATAGAGGTCTGCCTTACACATCCCAAATATGTCAAAGCTATCAAAGGCAAGAAAACGGACAAAAAGGATTCAAAATGGATTGCCGACCTCTACAAATTTGACCTTGTCAGATGTTCCTTTATCCCTCCCAAGGATTTCCGCCAGCTCCGGGAACTTGCCAGATACCGCTTTAAGCTGGTCTGCATGAAATCCTCTGAGAAGAACCGCATCCAGAACTGTATGACCGTTTCCAATGTCGGCATTGCCAGCGTGCTTTCTGACCCTTTCGGCAAAACAGCAACCGAAATCATGTCTTATCTGCTGGAGCATACCGCTGATTCCATTGACGAAAAGGCTGTCCGAAAACTGATAAAAAAAGGGGCCAAAGCCAAGTCTGATGAAATCATCGAAGCAATCAGAGGCTGCAACATTGAAACAGACCAGGCAAAAAAACTGGAACTGGCCCTTGGCCATCTGGAATATCTTGACGGTATGATTACCCAGACCGAAGTGGAACTCTATGTCCGTATCAAACCTTATTATGAGTTTGTGGAATTTGTCAGCACCATGCCCGGCATGACAGAGTTAAGTTCCACCATTGTTCTCGCAGAAACAGGCGTTGACATGAACATTTTTGATGATGCCAAACACCTCTGTTCCTGGTGTGGACTTTCTCCTTCCAACAATGAATCCGCAGGTAAGAAAAAATCTGTCCGAATTGCCAAAGCAGGCGCTTACTTGAAACCGATGATGGTACAGTGTGCCCTTGCCGCAATCAAAAACAAAAAGCAGCCTTATTTTGCAATCAAATATGGGCGAATCAAAAAGCGTCGTGGCCATAAGAAAGCAATCATTGCCATCGCAAGAATGATGATGGTCTGTATTTACCATATGGTCTCGGAAAAGAAACCTTTTACCCCTGCTGACTATGAGGAATTGATGAAGCCTCAAAACCATGTAGAGCGTGTTGTTCTGAATGAAAACAATGTTTTTGCCTATCTTGAAAGTCTTGGTTACGATAGTTCTAAGTTAGTGAAGCGCAACGATAACTAATCTTTATTCTATTGTCAAACAATCGCAAAATCAGGGGTTTTATGAACCCTTATATAAGTGCGCCCAAAAATCCACTTTATTTTTCACTCTTCTTCTCCATTTCTGTCCGCAACTGCTTCAAGGCTGCATTTTTCTGATAGTTGACCGTTGTGCACGGTTTTCCCAATAACGCCGCAATCTGCCTATCACGTAGTTGCAGATAATAGCGCATAAGGATAATTTCCCGCCAACCTTCCGATAAGCACAACAAGGCTTTTGCTAACTTCTCACTGTCAACAATTACCGTCTGTCCGTTGACTGCAAAGGCAATCGGCTTGTCCTGCAAGACAAAGTATTCGTCCATACTGCGAGGTGCAAAAGAGGTATTCTCTTGCAGATACTCAAAGGATATTTCACGCTGTACCTTGCGCTTTCGTTCCCTCTAATAATTACAAACTTCATTGTGTAATACGGCTTTGCAAAATGCGTGAAACCGGCGTTCGATATTTTCCTTGTATTCTATGGATAACATCATGTTCACCCCCTTTCCGTTTGGAATGAGGGCTATAACAAAAACTGCCTGCGCAGCGTAAAACTGAACAGGCGGTTATGCTATATGATGTAATAGGGCATTTATGATGATGTAAGAGTTCCTCTTGATAGCCGCAATACCCCGTAGACAGGAACAGACTTTTTTTGACAAACTACTGATTGGAAAACCGTGTTGATATAAAACGGACATGACGATACCTCCTAAGATACCGCCATGTCCTTAAAAATGGGCGACTTTATCACGTCCCCGCAAATTCAATTCTGCAAAAGGAGAACGGCGGCTTTATTTTCATAAAACTGTCGCCTAATGCTGCAACCGCAATTTGCCAACAAGCAACGGTTTTATAAGTTGCAATCTGTCAGCAATCACATAGGTTGTCAAAAAAGTAAAGAGCCGACAACCGCATTTTATATCTGCGTGTTATCGGCTCTGCGTCTTTGCGTCTGGCTCTTTGATAACTGACGTATTTAGTTGTTTTACATTGATTAAGGTTTCCTGCTTGCACTTCGGGCAGTATAGAGGGAAGTTTTCAAGTATTGTATCTTCCCGTATTTTCAACCTCGTTTTACTTTGACATATGGGGCATATTACCCATTCGGTACTCATGTTAAATACCCCAATCCCTACTAATCATCTGCAACTTTACCATGTGAGGATATATTTTTCCTGTTTTTATCAGTTCTTCCGGCAATCCCTGTTCAGCAACGGAACCGTCCGAAAGAACAACTACTTTATCCGCGCCGCTTACGGTACGCATACGGTGGGCGATAACAAGTACGGTCTTATCCTTTATCAGCCTTGACAAAGCAGCCTGTATCAATGTTTCGTTTTCCACATCAAGGCTTGCCGTTGCTTCATCAAGTAAGATGATAGGGGAATTTTTGAGGAAAGCGCGGGCGATTGAAATACGCTGCCTTTCACCGCCGGACAGTTCGCAGCCGTTTTCACCAATCATACTGTGATAACCGTCCGGGAGCTTTGCCGCAAATTCTTCACAATTTGCTAATCTTGCCGCTGCAATCACTTCTTCATCTGTTGCGTCCTTTCTGCCTATTCTGATATTTTCCATGATTGTATTGTTAAACAGCGTCACGTCTTGAAACACGATAGAGTACAGTGATAACAGTGTTTCCGGCTCTATTTTCGATATATCCATACCGCCGACAGTGATATTGCCTTTGCTTATATCCCAAAACCGGGCGGCAAGACGTGACACCGTAGTTTTGCCGCCGCCGGACGGTCCGACTAAAGCGGTAACTTCTCCTTGCTTTGCCGTAAAGGACACATCTTTCAATACGGTTTCCCCGGTATTATAAGCAAATCCTACATGGTCGAACACAATATCATAGCCTTTATTTGTTAGTGTATTGCCGCCCGTCTGAATTGGCTGGTCAAGGATTTCATTCATGCGGTCTATGTTCGTTTTTGTGGATATGACTGCGGCAAGGTTTTGCAATGCGCCCTCCAGCGGGGCATACAGCCTTGAGGCTACAAGCAGAAACAGAAAGAACAGCGGAATATCAATCTCCCCTTGAATGAGCAGCGCAGAGCCTACAAGCGCAACCGTAGCAATTCCAAACTTTAATATCAATGTTGAGGAAACAACAAAAAGTGCCGTTCCAAGTTCTGTTATAATGTGCCGCTTTTCCACATCATCAATTTTCTTGTCCAGTCCTTTCAGATAGCTTTCTTCTGCATTGTTCGCCTTTAAGTCCTGTAAACTCTCGATACACTCCTGTACGCCACTTTCAAGCGCGACATTTGCCGCTACGGATTTACGGTTGAAATATTCCTGTATGCGGGCTGAAAAGAATACGATTGTAAATGCAATCGGCAAAACCCAAACAGCCGCAAGAGCCATACGCCAATCATAAGAAAAAAGACAAATTGCAATCAGCGTTGTTGAAACAAGGGAGCCTGCCAAAGCGGGTACATAATGGGAAAATGCCTGTTCAAGTGTGGCACAATCGCCCATAATGGAATTTGTTAAATCGGCAAGGTCTTTTTTTCCGAAAAAGGATAAGGGGATTTTGCGGAGCTGCTCTGCTAACGAAATGCGTCTTACTCCGCTTTCCACATAAGTCGCTAAATAGGTGGCGTTATATTGAAACCAAGTTACAACAAAGATAAGGTATAAGCAAACCAAAACGCCAACCCCATAGAAAGCAATGCGGCTTCCATTTACGCCCCCGTTCATGGTGTCAATGACAAAATTATAGAGCAGCCCCACCGGAAGCATAAACGATATATCCTGCAAAACGCAGGCAATACAACCTTTTATCAAATCGACAGCTCCTTGTCTTGATAACGCAAATCGTCTTTGCAATGTTTTAATCATGCTGTTACCTCCTTTGCAATTTTCCATTCTGCTGCTTCGGAATAATTCTTCCACATTCTTGCAAATATGCCGTTTCTCTCTATCAACTCATTATGCGTGCCGCTCTCGACAATCTCGCCGTCTTGCATTACATAAATACAATCAACACCTGTGATTGACGATAGCCTGTGTGCAATCATAATAACAGTTTTTCCCTTTGAGAGAGCAGATAAAGCCTTCTGTACACGCACCTCATTATCGGGGTCAGCAAATGCGGTCGCTTCATCCAGAATTAGGATAGGCGCATTTTTCAAAATTGCGCGGGCAATCGCTATTCTTTGCTGTTCACCGCCGGACAGGTACACGCCGTTTGTACCCACAACCGTATCAATGCCATTCGGTAATTTTTCGATAATATCCAGGCATTGTGCAACTTCCAGTGCATGAGCGATCTCTTCACGTGTAGCGTTAGGCTTTGCCATACGCACATTTTCCAATATGGACGCTTTGATAAGACGGCTATTCTGAAATACAAAGGACACCTTATTCATCAATGTTTCCTTTGGAATGTTGCGTATGTCGATATTCCCTATCAGTATGCGCCCTTTTTGCGGGTCAAAAAATCTTGTTACAATATTTGCAAGGGTCGTCTTGCCGCCGCCGGATGCACCTACCAATGCAATCACCTGTCCCGGTGCAACCCGAAGTGACACATCATTCAGCGCGTTTTTTTCTCCGTCATAGCTGTAACTAACGTGTTCTAATGTAATTCCATTGTCTTTAGGGGTATTATTCACGCTGCTTTCAGACAATGGTTTTTCGTTTAGCACTTCATCAATTCTGCCTAATGCGTCCCCTACAATCATTGCGTCCTCGCTCATAAACATAATTTTTGTGAGTGTTGTACCGATGACAGGAGTAATCACAATATAGAAGATAAGGTTTAGCAGCAGTTCATTTGTTACGCCGCCCCTTGTAAAGAGAATACCTCCAGCAATCAGAAACGCGAATACACCGTTGATTGCCGTTGTATAGAACATCATAGGCAGACGCAGCCCCTTTGTGTACGCAATTACCCATGTTTCGTAATTGTCTATCGCGTCTTTGAAGCGTTTGAAAGAAAAGATTGTCTGCCCGAAAGTCTTTACTACGGGTACGCCCCTTACATATTCAACAGCTTCATTTGACATATCGGAAAGTGAATTTTGGTATTGCTCCATTCTCTGCGCCATGTCTTTTCCGGTCATTTTCATCATGATGAGAAAGCCAAGCACAACAGGAACAAGGCTCAAAAGCCCTAACCGCCAATCAAATGCAAACAGTAAGAAAAGCAGCCCTATGGGGGTGGCAATCGCTCCCGCTTTGTCGGGGAGCCTGTGTGCAAGATAGGTTTCCGTTGCAGCGCTTGAGGTGTTGACAATCCTTCGCAGATTGCCGCTTCCGTACTTTTCTGTTACCCCCAGCGGCAGGGCTGTGATGTGCCGCATAAGCTCTTTTCGGATATTGGCGGCAACCCGGAATGCGCTCATGTGCGAACACATCAGACCGGCGATATAGACAACAATAGAGAGTACCGCAAACAATACCGCAGACCAGCCGTAGCTTGTGACATTCCCCGCCTGTGAGAAGTCCGGGGAAACTTCCAGTATGTCGTGAATGATACGCCATATATACCAAAACGGCACAAGAGCCAACAGCGCACTCATGACTGACAGTACCCAGGAAAGATAGGTCAATATTTTATGCCCTCTGGCATAACCCATCAATCTTGATAGATTAGACTGTTTTTTCATTGAAAAACCTCCTTAAAATTTTTATGATAAAAGAGATTATGGAAACCTCAAATATCCACTTTTTGAGTTAGCAACAACTAACTTGCATGTAAAAATTATAGGGCTTATTGCCCCATAATTTTCATCCACCCTGCGGTGTAAAAGGCTCTCATTTCTTTTAGATAATGCTTTGCTTCTTCAAGCGGCATTTCATGTATAATCAATTCAAAAAAAGTGTTGAACATTCCTGTGATTAAGATATGCTCCAACCGTTCATCAATGGGTGGGGCAGGTCTGCCGAGCTTTTCAAGAACTATTAAATAATCATGTGTGCCTTTTGTTTCTATTTCCACCATTTCATCAATCAGCTTTGAAAAGCGCGTTCCCTCGGAACAACAAAGAATGAGCTTAAATTCATTCAGATGTTCATAGGCGTACAAGAGCATTTCATACATACATTCGCCGGAAGTAGAGGTAAGATTGTCGGGCTGTTCCTCTGGTGGGATTTCTGCAAATTCTTTTTGCGCCTTGCGAAAGCAATCTAACAAAAAGCTGTAATGTTCATCTACCAATGCTTCAAATAAATCCTCTTTGCTGTCGTAGTAGCCATATAACGCCCCTGTTGTTACCCCTGCTGTTTTGACGATGTTTCTCAAGGAAGCAGACTTGAAACCCTTTTCAAGAAATTCCTGCATGGCGGCTGAAAGAATTAAGTGTAATGTCGTCTGCTCTACTTCATTCATTAACTCACTCCTCTCATATAACATCGTTATATATCACTGTTATATGATACAGTAAAGAGGGAGCTTTGTCAATAGTTTGAAAATTTTGCATTATAGAATTGGCATCTTTGGATTTTCTCCGTATTAAGAATTGAGAAAAAATTTGAAAAATCTTTCTCAAATCTTCGTCAAAATCGCCCCTGCGGTGTTGTAGGTAGTGGAAGGAGAACTGCGAATGGAAAATAGAAAACGGAACGTGCATATCATTGTCCGAGTGACGGAGGACGAACGGGCGTTGATTGAGGAAAAAATGAAGCAGATACCGACCATGAACCTATCTGCTTACTCCCGTAAAATGCTGATTGACGGGTACATCATTGTTTTAGATTTGCAAGATGTCAAAGCGCATACGGCGCAGCTTCAGAAAATCGGCGGCAATCTCAATCAGATTGCAAAGCGTATCAACGAAACAGGGCGTATTTATGACAACGATATGGACGAGCTAAAGCGGATTATGGAAGAAGTCTGGAGATTGGAAAGGCGGCTGCTTCTGCAATTCAAGGGGCTGACAAAATGAGGGTTTGGGATACTTCCCAACAAGCAAAATGCGGAGCATTTTACGGGAACGGCTATCCGTTCCCTATGCTTGCTACGAAACTATAAACACCGATTTCAAAGGAAAGGACGGGAAATGAATGGACTGGAAACGAATTATGAAAAATGGACATATCGTGGTGAAAAATCCGCTTTCCTATGAATTGCCAAAGCGTGAAGTCGTGATAAAATCCAGCAGGACGTTCTACCGTTTTACGGGCAATTATGACGGACAAAGAGCGTTGCCGAGCAAGGTTTTACGGCTTATGGACCAAGATAATTTACAGAAAGATGATGACAATGGAAACAAAGAGCGTTAAAATGGGAATATGCAATCCTGTATTGGCAGACTGCCCGCCGATAAAGGAGGAACATTCTATGTCAAGGCAGTCTGACAACAAAATTACCGCCCTTTATTGCCGCTTATCGAGAGATGACGAGTTGCAGGGCGACAGCAACAGCATTGTAAATCAAAAGGCGATTTTAAGTAAATACGCAAAGGAAAACGGCTTTAAAAATACCTTGTTTTTTGTGGTCGATTTGTTAAGGATATGTCCCGTCTTGGACGCGACTATCTGCGTGTGGGGCTTTATACGGACGTTCTTTTCCCTGAAAAGGGTGTGCGGTTTATCGCTATCAGCAACGGCGTAGACAGCGCGGATTAACAGGAAAATGACTTCACCCCGTTTTTGAATATCATCAACGAGTGGTATTGCCGTGATACAAGCAAGAAGATACGCGCTGTGATGAAGTCCAAAGGCGAAGCAGGGGAATATCTTTGTACCAACCCGCCCTATGGCTACATGAAAGATGCTGATAACAAAAAGCATTGGATTGTAGACGAAGAAGCCGCCGAAGTAGTCAAGCGGATATTTGCTCTCTGTTTAGAGGGCTACGGGCCGTCACAGATTGCCCGGATTCTGAAAGAGCAAAAAGTCATAACGCCGACTATCCATTTTCAGCGGACAGGCAAAGCAACGAGGAACACGCCGCCGGACAATCCGTACAACTGGACGGGCGACACCATAGCCGATATTTTAGAGCGTCCAGAGTATCAAGGGCATACGGTAAACTTCAAGACCTACAAGCAGTCGTACAAGAGCAAAAAGACCTGTTACAATCCCAAAGAAAAGCAGCTTGTGTTTGAGAATACCCATGAAGCGATTATCGACCTTGACATATGGGAACGGGTGCAGAAATTACGCCGCAACAAACGCCGCCCGACACGGACAGGAAAAACCAATATGTTTTCCGGCATTGTCCGCTGCGCTGATTGTGAGGAAAAGCTGTATTACTGCACAAGCAAGAATTTTGAAGCGCGACAAGACCACTTTGTTTGCTCCACTTCAAGGCTCAAAGGGAAAGAGGTCTGCCCGATGCATTTTATCCGCGCCGTTGTACTGGAGCAGGGTGTACTTGCTCATATGCGGCTTGTGATTGCCTGTGTGTCTACTCATGAGGAACGCTTTAGAAAAGCTATGGAAGCGAAGCAGAAAGCCGAAGCGAAAAAAGAACTCGCGGCGAAGCGGCGGAAACTGACGCAAGCCGAACGGCGTATTGAAGAACTTGACCGATTATTTAAGCGTATTTACGAAGATAACGCCAACGGAAAGATTTCTGACAGCAGATTTCAAATGCTCTCCGACGATTACGAACAGGAGCAGGAAGAACTGCGGGAAAAACTGTTGCAACTGAATGAAGAAATTATACAGCAGGAAGAACAGGCAGAAAACATTGACAAGTTTATCGGCAAGGTACGGAAGTATCTCGATTTGGACGAGCTGACGCCCACTGTCTTGAATGACATGGTAAAGGCGGTATATGTTCACGCTCCCGACAAATCAAGCGGACATAGGGAACAGCAGATTGATATATCCTATGACCTTGTGGGAATACTCCCCGCGTCCTTGCTGGGTAACCTATCAAACGGAGAAACGGCATAGCCGAAGCTACGCCGTTTCCCGAAAACAATCTTATGCTGTTTTATGAGTGCCGCCCTAACCGGAGCCCCCTTGTATTTTTATCAGCTGTCAGTCCAGCTGTTTAGTTGTTGCAACCGCACCCGCCCGCATCTACGGCAACCGGTGCCTGGGCAGCGCCGCCACGGGGCTGAGGGAATCCACAGGGTCTTCCCCAGCTTGCGTCATTGAAGCCTTCCCAATATCCGTTGCGGAAGCCTTCCCTATATGCCCTGCGTCTTTCGCCGGCACAGATATCATGCCTGCAGCCGCAGCCGCAATTGTTGTTATTGCCGCAACCGCATCCACAGCCGCAGTTGCTGTTATTATCGCAGCCACATCCGCTGTTGTTGCCGCAGCCACAGCCACAGCCGTTATTTCCACAACCACACCCACAACAGCAACGATGACATCTACATCCACATCCAAATCTAAAACAACACATATATCGCATCTCCTTTTTTATTGGTTTGTACTATATCATATGGGACAGTCAGACAAAGTGTTACTGATTGCCGCAGGAGATTTTTCTGTAACGGTCCTTTGGGAATCACATAAACTATTAATAAAGAAAAGTTAATGGAAGGAGTTTCCATCATATGGACTCTTATACAGATGTAAGGGGACAGTGCTGCGGCTGCAGACACGTGTCCTGCAACACCTCCGGACCAAGCGGCCGCGGTTCTTTCAGGCAGACGGATTATCCGGATATGAACACATTTCCCTGGGCTGTAAACAATGACTATAATGTAGCTCCCGCTGAATCCTTTGCGGGCGGACAGTACACAGGCATGAATCAGATGGACTGTGTGTCAACGGAACCGGGATGTCTGGAACAGCAGTATCCGGTTGCAATGGCCTATGTTCCGTGGCAGCAGTGGCAGACTACCTATGCCCCTGAAAGGGGACTGGTGCAGGGGACCATTTTCCCTGACCTGGATCTTCAATTTAATTATGGGAGGTGCGGCAGATGACCAACTTCGATTATAATGTTTCACAGGGAGCCATGCTGCGCCAGGTAGATGAGGCAGGGTTTGCCGTGGTTGACGCCAACCTCTATTTAGACACCCATCCCTGTGACGCGGCGGCCATTGATTACTATAATCAGATGCTGGCGGCGTACAAGAGTGCGGCAGCGGCTTATGAGGCACAGTTCGGCCCCCTGACCGCAGGCGCCAACAAGGATACAGATTACTGGTCCTGGGTAAATGATCCATGGCCTTGGGAAGGAGTGTGCTCATAAATGTGGATATATGAAAAAAGACTGGAATTTCCTGTTAATATTAAAGAACCCAATGCACAGATGGCACAGTTCATAATGTCCCAATACGGCGGGCCTGACGGGGAAATGGGAGCCTCCATGAGATATCTGTCCCAGCGCTATACCATGCCCTACAAAGAGTGCAAGGCAGCGCTCACAGATATAGGGACAGAGGAGCTTGCCCATCTTGAAATCGTGGCAGCCATCGTCCATCAGCTGACCAGGAACCTGACAGCGGAGCAACTGGTAGAGCAGGGCTTTGGCCCCTACTATATTGACCATGCAACCGGCATCTGGCCTCAGGCAGCAGGAGGAATCCCATTTAACGCATGTGAATTCCAGTCCAAGGGCGATGTGATTACGGACCTTCATGAAGACCTGGCCGCGGAACAGAAGGCCAGGAGCACCTATGACAACATCCTTCGGGTTGTCAAGGACTATGATGTATGCGAGCCGATTAAGTTCTTACGGGCGAGGGAAGTGGTCCATTACCAGCGGTTTGGCGAGTGCCTGAGGATTACCCAGGATAAACTGGACAGCCGGAATTTCTATGCGTTTAACCCTGAGTTTGATATGCATACCGATCCCTGCCAGCAGTAAGGGATAGATATCGGACCAGGGGAAGATGGGGATGCAGAAGACCGGGGGGTCTTGGGGCATCCCCATTTTTCTGTTGGAGTCTGTCCGGGAAATGCGCTGCCCGGGAAATGCGCTGTCTGGGAAAACGGCTGCCGTCCATGGGTTCATGATATCTTGCAGATACCGGAAAACTCAGTTATAATTTTAAGGAGTACAATATCAGGGGAAACCATAAGGAGGAGCAGCTTGAACGTAGATGAGATATTCGGGATTTTGGGAATTGAAGAGACAAGGGATGAGGATGAAATCCGGGCAGCCTACCGTAAGCTTCTGCTGGCCGCTAATCCGGAGGATGATGCAGAGGGCTTTAAACGGCTGAGGCGGGCCTATGAGGAAGCGGTTGAGTATGCCAGGACACCTGCCAATGAGGAAATACAAAGGGCAGAGTGGATGGAGGAGAGCGGGCCGGAAGGGGTTTTCCTGAGACAGCTGGCAGACATTTATACCAGCCTGCCCAGGCGTCTGGACCCTGCGGAATGGGACAGCCTTTTAAGGGAGCCGGTGCTTGGGAGCGTGGACAGCGGGGAAACTGCCAAATGGGCCATGTTCTCATATCTGTCAGAGCATTTCAGACTGCCTGTAAAAATATGGAAGATATTGGACAGGACCTTTCACATTGAAAGGAATGAGCATGAGTTTAAAGAACATCTGCCGGAGGGGTTCGTGGACTTTATGCTGGAGCGGCTGGAGACGGACGAAAGCCGGGAATTTCCCATGGACAAGCTGCAAGGAGACACTGAGGCTGACTATGACCGTTTCATCAGTGCTCTTTTTACACTACGCAATCAGGACAAGCCAGGCACCCCGGAGGAACTGGAGGAAAGAGGCAGTGCGCTTTTGCAGATGGCGTCATTGGGCATAACCCATCCATGGTATGGCGTGGAACAGGCCGGATATCTGGCCCTGACAGGGAAGACAGAGGAGGCTGCCCGGATGGCCCGTTCCCTGCTCATGGAAAACCGGGAGGATGAAGAGGTTTATATGCCGGTTGTTTCCATCCTCATAAGCTGCGGATGCCGTACGGAGGCCAGAGGGCTGTATGCCGCCTATCTGTGCGGGAAGAGGAAGACGTCCGATGGGGCTTACGAAGCCCTTATGGGCCTGGCCAGGCTGGAGGCAGAGGAGGGGCACTGGGAAAATGCCCGGGAACATGGGTGGAATGCAGGGAAGCTTAAGCAGACCCAGGAGGTGCGCGGGCTTTTGGAAAAGGCGGACCAGGAGATAATCCGGCTTTACACATCCAAAACAGACGGACCAGCCCCAGAGGAGGCGCTGCTTCTTGCCCGCTGCTTTGTCCATTCAGGGAAGGGCGGGGAGGGAAGGCAGTTTTTTGGATTACATCCGGAATGCATGCTGGACACGCCGGATTTTCATGAGCAGATGGCCATGCTTCATATGCTGGACGGCAAGTGCGGGGAGGCCCTTGAGGAGATAGGGCTGTGGCGCAGGTGCCTGAAAGAGGAGGATGGCGGACAGGGAGCGGGCCTGGCCGGGAGTTATCACGTGGAAGGCCGCGTATGGCGTGACCTCTATCATCAGGAGATAAGGCGGGAAGGAAAAAGCCAGGAGCAGGCAGGGACCTTTTCAGACCGGGCGCTGGCTGCCCACAATCAGGCTGTTTTGCTGGATCCGGACAATGTGGACTACAGGTTGTACAAGGTCATGGTCCTGCGGGACAGACAGGATTACCGGGAAATGGAAAAACAGTGCAGGGAAATCCTCCGGCTGGACGAGGATGTCTACTGGGCCATCTTCTATCTTCAGGAGGCTTGCGAGCAGCTGGGCAAGGACCAGGAGGTGGTGGACGCCTTCCTGCGTGCCAGGGAGATATATGACGGACATCCGGAGATATACATAAGGGCAGTAAGGGTGTTTAAAGCATACGGGAAATATGAAAATGCCCTGAGGGTCATTGACGATGCGGGCCGGGCAGGGGTAAACAGCAGTGAGCTGCTGGTAGAGCGGATCGGTGTGCTGGACCGGCTGGCAAAGGACGCAGAGGACTGGCGCCGGGCGGATAAGTACGCGGCAGCGGTAATCCGGCACCTGGAACAGAACAAGGAGCCCCGGGAGATATTGGCAGAGGCGTATCTGAAGAGGGCATTCCTAAATGACAGCGGCAATCCGTTCAATAAATATAAAAAACTGGGACTGGACTGCAGGTATGCGGAAATCTCGCTGAGGCTCAGGGAATCGCTGTCAGCCAGATATGCACTGGGAAGATACTGGATTGAATATGGGAATCGGCCGAAACAGGCGTACCTGCATTTAAAACAGTGCGAGAAGCAGGGAATGGATTACGAGAGGCTGTATTATTATATTGCCAGGTGCCATGAACGGTTCAGGGAATGGAATAAGGCCATCGGATACTATGATAAGGCGCTTCAGAAGAATCCGGAATCCTCCAACTGCTATTGGAGGCTCAGCGTGCTTTACAAGCAGAAATACACCAGGACCCTTCAGAAGGAATATGGTGACAAAGCCTTGTATTACACCAACCTGCTGGAAGAAAAGTTCGGCCCTGGGGCAGAAAACTTCCGGCGGCGCGCAGATATCTACCTGCACATGAAGGAATATGACAAGGCCCTCAAGGAGATTGAACAGGGCATTGAAATGGACGGGGACAGCGGCATGTGGCTTTTAAAGGGAAAAATCCTCCGGGTCCTGGGCAGGTATGAGGAATCCATTGAATGCTGCGGGAAAAGCCTGGATGCCGGCGACCAGTTCGGGGCGGATGAAGAGGAATGCTTTAAGCGGGTATTCCAGTGCTTTCTGAGAAGAAAGCAGTTTGACCAGGGGATTGCATATTTTACAGAAGCCCTGGGCAGGAACCTTACGCCGGACGGCCGGGAAAAATGCCTGGAAAGCCTGATGAACCTGGAAGCGGAGTCCGGCCGCCATGACAATGCCCTTGGCTGGATAAAGCAGCAATATGGAAGCAGGGACCTGGATAAAAGATGCTGCAGTGATTGGGAGACAGAAGGTAAGCGGATTGAAGCCATACTAAATATCTGGCTGAAATTCCGGAAAGACCCTGGAAGGGAAATCTGGGATAAATGCCGTGAGGCAGAGGGCATTGCATTGGAGGCCCTGGCAGATAGGACAGGGGACAAAGAAGGCCGGGCCCTGGTGTGCCAGAATGTGGGGGAGGCATGGTATTATCTTGGCAATCTGGATAAGGCACTGGAATATCTTAAAAAGGCCTATGAAATAGCCAGCCAGATGAAGAAATACGGATATTACCGGAGCCTGACCAAGATGCTCATTCGGACCCATTACTGGAGGAATGACCTGGAACAGGCAAGGAAATTCGGGGATTTATACAGGACCAGGCTTGAGTCGGACTATACGGAGTGTTCCGACCTGGGCCTTTCCGTGGAAGAACTGCTGACCAGGCCCAGCACGGAGTCCAGGCAGGTGCTTTATAATCTGTTCTGCTGGTCTTACTTTACAGGACGTTTTGAGGCTGCCCGGGAATATTTCCGCCTGATGGACAGGGAACGGGGCATGTGCTGGTGGTGCGATGAGGATGGATGTACGGAACTGATGGAAGCCAGAGGATTCCTGCTTATGCTGGACCATAAGAAGGATGAGGCGCTGGAGGCATTTTTAAGGGCCGACCAGGTAATCTGGCTGGGATGCAACAAAGATGCCCGGATGGCTGTTAAGATGCTGGAAAAGGAGACATGAATACAATGATAATCGGAATTGACCTGGGGACAACCAACAGCCTGGCCGCCTGCTTTCAGGATGGCCGGGCGTGCATCATCCCTAACCGCCTGAGGAAGAACCTGACCCCGTCCGTGGTGGCGGTGGATGAAAAGGCGCAGATACTGGTGGGGGAGACTGCCCGGGAATACGGCCGCCTTCATCCGGAGCGCATGGCGGAGGTATTTAAACGCTTTATGGGAAGTGAGCGGCAGTATGACCTGGGCGGTCACAAATTCCGGCCCGAAGACCTGTCCGCCATGGTCCTGCGTTCCCTGAAGGAGGATGCGGAGGCTTTTTTGGGCAGTCAGGTCCATGAGGCGGTCATAAGCGTGCCCGCGTATTTTGACGATAAGCGCAGAAGGGCCACGAAACTGGCAGGAGAACTGGCCGGGCTTAAGGTGGAGCGGATTATCAGCGAACCCACTGCCGCCGCCATCACATACGGCCTGTACGATAAAACAGAGAACACAAGATTCCTGGTATTTGACCTGGGCGGAGGTACATTTGACGTATCCATCCTGGAACTATGCGGACCCATCCTGGAGGTGCGGGCCGTGGCCGGGGATAACTACCTTGGGGGCGAGGATTTTACCAGGGTATTGGAGCAGGAGTTTTACGATAAAAACGGGCTGGATGAGGATGGTCTGGAATGGGAGGAGCGGGCGGCTGTCCATGAGGCGGCGGAGAATTCCAAGAAACGGTTCAGCCTGGATGGGACGGTAAGGATGCGCTGCAGGATAAAGGGAGAAGAAAAAGACCTGTCCTTGAATCCTGGGGAATATGCAGAACTCTGCCTGCCGCTGCTGGAGCGCATACGCAGACCCATCCAGAAGAGCATTGCGGATTCACATCTGAAGCTGCAGGACATTGACCAGGTAGTGTTGGTGGGCGGGGCCACGCGCATGCCGGTGATAAAGGATTTTGTGGTGAAGCTGTTCCATAAGTTCCCGGATGTGTCCGTGCATCCGGATGAGGCAGTGGCATTGGGGGCCGCCATACAGGGGGCCATGAAAAGCAGGAACAGGGAAGTCAGGGAAATGATCCTGACCGATGTATGCGCCTTTACCCTGGGGACCGAGGTGGTGAGGGAGCGCCGGGAGGGCGTCTATGAGGCCGGGCATTTCTGCCCTATCATTGAGCGCAATACGGTCATTCCCGCCAGCCGCACGGAACGGTTTTACACAATCCGCAATAACCAGGACAGGATACGCATTGAAGTTTACCAGGGGGAGAGCCGTCTTACCGCCAACAACCTTTTGCTGGGAAGCCTGGATATCCAGGTGCCGAAGAACAAGGCAGGGGCGGAGGCAGTGGACGTGACCTATACCTATGACATCAATTCAATCCTGGAAGTGGAGGTGAAGGTGGTTTCCACCGGAAAGGTGAAGAAACAGATTATTAAGGGGAGACATAACACCATGACGGATGAGCAGATTAAGGCCAGGATGGAGGAACTTTCCTATCTGAAAGTCCCTCCCAGGGACCAGGAAGAAAACCGTCTCCTGCTTTTGTTGGGGGAACAGTGTTACGAGAAGAGTACGGGGGAACAGCGGAGCCGGATTGAACGCTTGATGCAGGCATTTGAGGCAGCGCTTGACAGCCGGGATGGAGAGCGTATACGGGATGCAGGGGACAGGCTGAAGGCATGCCTGGAAGGGTGAACGGATGCGGCGGGGACTTTTTTAAATGCTTAAGCTTCTTTTCGGGGCTTCAGGCTGCATTTTAAAAACCTGCCGGATTTTCTTTTACCCTTGAACCTGCCGTCCTCAATCAGGATTTCACCGCGGCGGATGGTGCACACCGGCCAGCCTCTGGAGGTAAAGCCTTCATAGAAATCATAATCCAGATCCGCGGGGTAGTGGAGATTTCCCCGTACCAAGGGAACCGTCCTTTCCGGATCCACCACGATGATATCAGCATCGCTTCCTACCTCCAGGGTGCCCTTTTCAGGATAACATCCAAACACTTTGGCAGGATTGGTGCTGCTCACTTCGACTAGCTTGTTGAGGGAGATAATGCCGTGGTTGACGCCAATCATCAGCAGTCCAAACCGTTCTTCAAGGCCGGGGATACCGTTAACCGGGACACTGAAGTCCGGGATTTTTCCATTGGTCAGGGCATCCTCCTTAAGATTCTGTTCCTTTATCTTCCGGGAGAATACCTCGTTGTCCGAGGTAACCAGGCTGAGGGTGCCGTCCTTCAGCCCTTCCCACATGGCAATCCGGTCCTCTTCGCTGCGCAGCGGAGGGCTCATCAGGTAGTTGATGCCATCTTCGCCTTTATTTTTTTCATCCGTTAACATCAGATAGTGGCCGCAGGTCTCTGCCAGGACTTTGACACCGCGCTTTTTGGCCTGGCGGACCATTTCAACCGCCTCTTTGGTGGAAAGGTGGTAAAAATATACCGGAACATCCAGCAGTTCGGAAAATGTAAGGATACGGTTCACCGCTTCTGCCTCACATGCATTGGGCTTGGCTTTATTAAAGAACTCCCAGTCCTGCTTGCCTTCATCCAGAAGATTCTGTTTCATGAAATCGGCGATGGCATTGCTCTCAGCGTGAAAACCACACAGGGCGCCTTCCTCCTTTGCGGCTTTCATGATTTTGAGGATGTCGGCGTCGTTTATCATGACACCGGGGTAGATGGTAAACATCTTGAATGTGGGTATACCGTCCTCCACCAGTTTTTTAACGGTTCCCTGCAGGTCTTCCCGGCTGTCCCCTGCGTTAATGAATTTGGCATGCACACTGTAATCCAGTACCGAATCAGCCATTTCTGCTTTCCGTTCCTCCACTGCCTGTAATACGGGCACCTCTTTTGTAGTGGTACTGAAATCCATAAACGTGGTGACGCCGCCGAAAGCCGCGCATATGCTGGCAGTATAAAAATCAAGGATATCAATGGTATTATTAAATGGGGCCATTACGTGCATATGAGGTTCAATCAGGCCGGGCATTACATACCGGCCCTGGGCGTCAACCACTTTGGTGATGTTTCCTTTATCCGCATTTTTGTTTACCAGGTAATCAAGCTTCCCGGCCGCTGCGATATACGAGATTTTTTCACCTTCCACGCCGATGTCCGCCTTAAATGTTTCAGATGCCGTAACAACAGTCCCGCCTTTGACAATCAGATCCAACATAAAATCCATCCTTTCGTGAATATGTGACATTTCTTATACATCCTTTGGGTCATACGCCGAACCCCAGGTCTTTGGAACGCAGGAACGTTTTACCATGATGGTCAGCGCGATAATTGTAACGATATAGGGCAGCATCTGCAGGAACTGATACGGAATAACAGAACCGGTGGTCTGGAACCGGAGCTGGGCCGCGTCCGCCGCTCCGAATGCCAGGCAGACAACCGCTGTCCGGATGGGATCCCAGCCGCCTACCACACAGGCAGCCATTACGATAAATCCACGGCCGGCTGCCATGCCGCCGGCAGAGAAATACCCAACCTCGCCCAATGTGAGTACACAGCCGCCCAAAGCGGCGGATATGCCGGAGAGGATCACGGTCTGGTATTTCAGCCTGATAACCGACAGGCCCGCTGTAGCGGCCGCCTTGGGATTGTCGCCAACGGCCCGTACATTTAAGCCCCACCGTGTCTTGTAAAGGATGTAAGCGGCAAAGACAGGCAGAATCAGAGCCACCCATGTGCTTACCGGCTGCGCAAACAGCAGGGGACCGATTAGCGGTATGCTTTGCATGCCCTTGGGGAAAATGATTGGGAAGGTGGCTACACGGGACTGCCTTGTTTCGGACATCAGGGAAAACAGCGCGTCCGTGGCGCCCAGGGATATCATGTTAATCATCAGACCGGTCACAACCTGGTTCGTCCGCCGGGAAACCGTCAGAAAAGCAACAATAAGCCCCATAAAAGCCCCGATTACAATTGTAAAAATGACAGCCAGCACCAGGCTGTCCAAATAAAAGCCGGCGGCAATACCGGTAAGGGCGCCGAAAAGCATGATGCCCTCGATTCCCATATTAATCACACCGGAACGCTCGGCATATACCTCTCCAACCGCAACGATGAGCAGAGGCGCCGCCCACCGCAAGGTTGCCTGCAGCCAATCCATAATAATTTCAATTGCCATATTAGTTCCCCTCCTTTGCGGCAGAAGACGCGGATCCGCCTTCTGTATCGTCATCATCCTTGCTGTTGTCCACAATCTTTGCAAAACGGCGGCTGTCAACAACGCCCACGCCAATCACGAACAGCATGCACATGGCAATAATGATGGAATTCATGGATGAAATAACACCGGTTTCAATGGACATGGTCGCGCCGCCTGCTTTCAGTGCGGCGAAGAACAGCGCGGAAAATACCACTCCCAGAGGATTGCCGCCTGCCAGAAGGGCAACCGCGACGCTTTCATAGCCCACGCCTGTTACAAATTCCATATATACACGCCGCTTCAGGCCCATGACTTCGACCGCGCCGGACAGACCGCCAAGGATGGCTCCAATCATGATAATAATCATAATCTGCTTTTTCGCATCAATGCCCGCATACCTGGCGGCATTGGGATTTGCGCCCAGCATCCTGGTCCGGTAGCCGAAGGATGTATAATTTAATATAAAATAGAAGACAACACACAGAAGGACCGCTATAAACGGGCCGGGATGAAGGCTGGATCCCTTCATCAGGATTGGCAGCAAGGCGCTGGGGGCAAATTTTTTGCTCATGGGATAGAACGCGCCCACTTCCGCAACCAGGGGCAGGCAGGAGACAACCCAGTTAGTGAGATAAATAGCAATATAGCTCATCATGATGGTTGCGGTTACCTCATTCACCCCTTTGTATGCCCGCAGATAGCCTGGAATTATTCCCCAGACCGCGGAGAATGCGGCAGCGCAGAGGAAACAGAGCAGGATATGAAGAATGGGCGGCAGACCCAATTCCAAAACACCTGCCAGGGAAGCACCGATGGCTCCCAGGTACATATAACCTTCCATGCCGATATTCCAGACACCGGCCTTGATTCCAAGGGAAACCCCGATACCGCCAAGCAAAAGAGGCGACGCGCGGACAAGGACATTGCTCAGGGCCTGACCATTGCCAAAGGCTCCTCTTATGAGGGCGCCGTAAGCAACAAATGGGTTAACGCCTGAAATTCCGATTAAGACAGCGCTGGCAATCAATCCCAGTACAATTCCGAATACCGTGCGGCCAAATGACACCGCCAGATCTCCCAGAAAGGGAAGTCTTACAATTTTCGTTTTATTCAACATTTTCATCTACTGCACCTCCGGAACCTGTCCCAACATCATCTGGCCAATAATCTTTTGATCTGCCGTTTCACCGTCCAGATCCCCCATACTCCCACCGCTGAAAAGCACAATGATACGGTCGCTTAAAGCCATGATTTCCTGAAGCTCCGCGGAAATGAAGAGGACGGCCGCACCACGGTTGCGCTCTTTTAACAGGATATCAAGGACATTGTCCACGGCGCCCAGATCCAAACCACGGGTTGGATGCGCAACAAGATCCAGGACAGGTTCGGGATCCAGTTCGCGGGCAATGACAACCTTCTGCTGATTTCCACCGGAGAGATTGCGTACACGCACATCCTCGGATGGTGTCTTGACACGGTATTTTTTAATCATCTTCCGGGCATGATTCTTAATGATTTTATAGTTTAAAATATTTTTATGGGCAAAGGGATCATTGTAATAGTCTTTGATAATCAAATTATCTGCAACGCTGAAATCCATGACCAGACCGGTTTTTTGCCGGTCCTCCGGAATAAAGCCCAGGAATGACGGGTCCGCGATGACACCGGTAACGGGATGCCCTTGAATGGTAATGGAACCGCTGGTCAGCTTACGCATTCCGGAGATGCATTCAGCCAGCTCCCTCTGGCCGTTTCCGTCGACGCCGGCAACGCCGACTATTTCGCCGGCATGTACGGTGAGGTTAAAGTTCTTAAGGGCCGGGATGCCGCGGTCGTCAACCGCGTTCACATCCTTCATGACCAGAACCGGCTCCCTGTCTGCAAAGGCGGGGCGTTCCTTCCGTTCGATGGAAACTGGACGTCCAACCATCATCTGGGCCAATGTCAGCTGCGTCGCATCCTTTGTGTCCACGGTTCCGATGTATCTGCCATCGCGGATGACTGTCACACGGTCGGTAATCTGGATTACCTCACGCAGCTTATGGCTTATGAAAATGACAGAGCGCCCCTTTTCCGTAATATGCCGGATTGCGCAGCAGAGCTGGTCGCTTTCCGCGGGAGTCAGGACAGCCGTGGGTTCGTCCAGCACTAGGACCTTACAGTCCCTGTACAGGGCTTTCAGGATTTCCACCCACTGCTGCTTGCCTACTGGCAGACGCCATACAATTTCATCCGGGTCCACATAGAGCTCATACTCCTTGCACAATTCCAGCAGTCTGTGCCTGGCAGGTTCCAGATCCAGTTTCTGTTTTTTGGTTGGGATGCCGAGAATTACATTTTCAATGACAGAAAGGGTATCCACTAATTTGAAATGCTGGTGGACCATACCGACACCGTAGGAAATCGCTTCGGAGGGAGAACCTATCTGTACCTCCCTGCCATCCAGCAGGATTTTTCCGCTGCTTGGCGGATAAAGGCCGTACAGGACGTTCATCAATGTAGTCTTTCCTGCGCCGTTTTCCCCCAGAAGCCCTAATACCTCGCCTTTTTTACAATCAATACTAACGTGATCATTTGCCAGGACACCTGGAAATTCCACCGTGATATCCTGCATTTGCAGTGCATACTTATTATCGTTCATAAATAAATTTACCCTCCTGAGCATGGGAAGTGGAAACAGATGAGGTCTAGTCAGCAATGTCAATCTTGCCCGCAAGCAGGTCGGCAACTGCCGCGTCATAAACAGCCTGCTGTTCACTTGTCAGTTCTATATTAATGACCGGACGGATGCCGTTTTCTTTCATGCCAAGAACATGGGACTTGCCGTCACATAACTCGCCTTTGGTTTCCAGGTATCCCAGTTCATCCCAGGCAAACACAACGCTTCCCGCAGTGACGTCTTTTGCACCGTAGTCCTTTGCGTAGTCAGCAACAGCGCCTACTACCTTAACATTCCCGGAATCCTGGGCAGCGGCAGCAACGCCTGCGCCTGCGGCATCCAGGCAGGGGAACAGGACATCATAACCTTGGGCAATGACAGCAAGGCATGCCTCCCGTGCCTTGACGGTATCCGCCCAGTCGCCTGTGGTGATGGCGGTGGTCTCAATATCCGGATTGACATAGGCCACGCCTTTGTAGAAGCTGGCTTCCATCATGCGGTGTGTGTCATAGAATTCGCCCGTCACCATGGCAACCTTATTGTTCTTGGTGGTCAGACCTGCTAAAACCCCGCCGATGAATCCGGCATGGCTGTAGCTGATGGTGGCGGCAGACATGTTAGGGAGATTAAAGGTGTCCGTGCCTACAGAGAATATAAACTGGCGGTCAGGAAATTCTCCGGCCACAATCGACACGGCTTCGCCGAACTGGCCGCCCTGGCCAATGATGATTTGATAACCCTGCTGGGCAAACTGGCGAAGCACCTCTACCTGCTCGTCCTGGGTTACATTTTCCTTATAAGCCGTCTTAATCCCTAATTCATCCTTTGCCTTGACCATGCCTTCATATGTAAACTGGTTGAAAGCCTCATCTGTAATCAGGCCGGGCAGGATCATGGCAACGCTGTTGTCCCACTGGGAATCGGCATGTTCACTTGCGGCGGTTTTGCCTGCCGTATCCTTACCGGCAGCAGTGCCTGTGCCGCCGGCACTTCCGGATGAGCAGGCGGATAAACCTATTGCGGCTGCCAGGGTCAGGCTTATAATTGATATTAATTTCTTTTTCATAACTTATCTTCTCCTTTACATTAAATATTTTCTGTAAGTAAGTATTCCCTTTTGATTCTCTTTTTCCCCGGGGGTTTATAAAGACCATTTTTAGATGTCTTAAACCCTCCCCTGCACATCATCTCCAGGGTCAGGAACGATGTTTCTACAGGATCCATCACCGGGATTCCCAGTGCCTGGCTTACCGGACCGCCAAATCCCGTCATGCCGGCACAGCCTAAAATCAAAACTTCAGCCCCTTTTGAAACGGCCTTTTTTCCCTCCTCAATTAAACGGCTTACTGTTTCTCCCCTGTTAGCTTCGGCATCCAGCACACTCATATTTAATGGGAAAACACCTGCTAACCGATGGTCCATTCCATACTGGGCCACCATATGTTCCATCATAGGGACTGCCTTCTCAGATGCCGCCAGGATGGAAAAGCGGTTTCCTAAAAGGAATGACATGGCAATGGATGTCTCTGCAATGCCAAGAACCGGGCAATCACAGATTTCCTTTGCCGCATATAGGCCGGGATCCCCGTAGCAGGCTATTAAAATTCCGTCATACGCGTTTCCGGACACTTTTAAAAGGCGGCATAATCCAAAACTGGATAGGGCATAATCATAGAACGATTCCAGGGCTTCCGGACCGAAATCCAATCCTGTAACTGTGACAGACGTGTCAGGGGCCCTTACACGCTCTACGGTTTTCCTGATATCTTCCGTCATGGCATCTGAGGTGTTGGGATTTATAACTAATAAGTTCATTCCTCCTCCTTTCTGCTAACAACTGAGAATATATTAACTATTGTGAGTAATATAAATATTATAACGTACAAACTTTTTGTTGTCTATTGTAACAATGTTATATAATATTTACAAAAATATATGCATATTGCCCATTGCAAAATGGGAAAAAGCTACAATCATTCCATAAATTTTTTTGCATAACAATAAAAACCGGGATAAAATAGGGATGAGCCGGACAAATCAGAAAGGCTGCATATCCGCAGCCGGATTAACGCCAATCCATAATAACTGGCAGATATATTGGAGTGACAGAAGCCACACCGAAGTTTATGGAAAAGAAATACTGGATGGGAAATGTGCATGGCTTTTATGCAAAGGATTTACAGACTTGTGAGGAATCAGGAGAACTGCTGCTTATCCGTACCAGTTCCCCGCCAATCAGCGCCACATCCTCCTCCTGGTGGGTGGAAAGAATCAGAATCCGCCCATCTTTTTTTTCCCTGATATACGCAATCACACTGTGTTTCAGGCCCTCATCCATTCCGGTAAAAGGCTCGTCCATAATAAGAATATCGGACGGGGTGAGCAGTGCCCTTAGGACCGCGACGCGTCTCTTCATGCCGCCGCTTAAGGTGGATACGGGACGGTCCAGGCATTCCTCAGGCAGCAGTTCCCCCATCTCCAGCCTGACCCGGGAGGCTTTCAGGGAGCGGCCAACGCACATCATCACATTATCCATGGGGGAGAAGGATTCACACAGCCTGTCCTCCTGGAATACGGCTGATATGGCGGCGGATTTCCGGTCCGGGTTTCCGGCCACGGTCCCCTCATCGGGCGTTTCCAGCCCCATCAGGATCCGCATCAGGGTGGTCTTGCCGGAGCCTGAAGGGCCCATAAGGCAATAACAGCCGCCGTCCCGGAAGGTCATGTTGATATCCGTGAGGACAGTCAGGCCATTATATGATTTTGTGATATGTCTGAGTTCAATCATTCTATTGATGCCTCCTTAAACATTTTATAGGCGCGTGTATGAAAATAGCGTTCCTGCAGGCCCTGTCTGATATGGCTAATGTTTTACTTTCCCTAAAAAATACAGGAAAATGCGTTCAAATACAGCGCTGACAATTATAATGACAAAGGTCCAGGCAAAGAGCCCGGCAGTATCCAGATAAAGCTTGGAGTAGTAGAGCTGTTCGCCGATGGAACCTTCCGGTATTCCGATTACCTCGGCGGCCACGCCGGATTTCCAGCTCATGCCCAGGGCGGTCCGGCATCCGCTGATAAGGTAGGGCAGTACGGCGGGGATATAGATATAGCGCACCTGTTTCCACAGGGGCATCCGGAAAACCAGGGCCATCTCCAGAAGTTTCCTGTCCGTGTGTTCCAGCCCTGACAGGGTATTTACATATATCATGGGGACCACGACCAGAAAGGACGTAAAGACGGCCAGGTTATGGGAACCGATCCAGATAAGGGCGAGTATGACAAAGGAAGCCACGGGAACCGACTTGATTAACAGCATTACCGGCTCCAGCAGTTCCCTTATAAGGGGAAATGCATAGGCCAGGCACCCTAACAGGATACTGAGTACAAATGCCCCGAGAAAGCCAAGGCTTATTCTGGCGAAAGAACTGAAGATGGAGGCCCAGAAGGAGCTGTCACGGACAAGCTCCAGAAGGGCCTTTACCATATCCAGCGGGCCAACAAATATGATGTTGTTGTGTATCAGCATATTGGCTGTCTGCCATACTGCAATCCAGAACAGCCAGATGAAGTATTTTCTTATACGGGTATTTTGATTCATGAAAAATGTCTCCGACAACCAGTCATATAGTATCCGCCCCTAAAGGCCGCCGCTCCCTGGGGCCTGTTTGAAAATTCATTCCCGCCATCTGTACGCCCTGCTTCGCTGCATATTTGGTTCCAATTCGGTTAACGCAGCCCGCCATGACTCCCCCATCGGGACAAAATCTTCCGCAAAGCGGAACGCACAGTCGACGGAACCCGGCTTTCAAACACACCCTATGGCATATAATAAAAGTCATCCCCGGGCATCTGTCCGCCGATGGATTTGGCATCCTGTTCCATGAGGATGGAGAGGTATCCGCTTAAGGCATCCTTCATCTCCTGTCCTGTGAGGCATACGATATTGCAGTAAGGAAGGGCCTTCTGGGCGATGGGGGCTTTCTCCACAATGCCCTGGGCAGCGATAAGGGCAGCGGCTTCCTCAGGGTGTCCGGAAGTGAACCGGGCGGATTCGGCATGGTCTTTCAGGAAGTCCCCAATGGGAGACCTGTTCTCCCTGAGGAAATCGCTGCGCACCAGGGTGACGCCTGTTACCAGCATGCTGCCGCTGTCTTTGTTCAGCAGGTTCCACTGTTCCGTCAGGTCCAGCACGGTTTTCAAATCCTCATTCTGGATGCAGGCGGCTGTGGCAAAGGGCTGTGGCAGTACGCCTATGGCGCTGGAATCCTGCTTTAAGATAGAGGCGACCTCGGTGGCCTCAGACTTAAACTGGAGGTCCACATCGCCGGAGCCAAGGCCATTTTCCTTTAAGAGGTAATTCATCACGTATTCAGGCGTGGTGCCCTTGCCGGTCATGTAAATGGTCCGTCCCTTAAGGTCTGCCATGGACTTGATGGAATCATCCGATGCAACCACATAAAGGACGCCCAGGGTGTTGATGTCCAGGACCGTTACATTTCCCTGGGTCTTGTTGTAAAGGACGCTGGCCACATTGGCCGGTACCAGGGCAATGTCCAGGTCGCCGTTTGCAATCTTGCCCACCAGCTCGTCCGCCTTGCCGGTCATGGTAAATTCATATACATTGGAGGTTTCGCCCTTGGCCGCCTTGTCCATCAGGGACACCAGTCCCATGGAGGTAGGGCCTTTTAAGGAACCGATGCGGATTCCGGCCTGGCAGGTCAGCTGCGGTTCATCGCCGGATTCGCCGGCGGTAAGCTCTTTGGCTGAATCAGCCGGACTGCCGGATTCATCGGCCGGTGAAGGACCTGTTTCCTCTGATTCGGCCCCGCTCGTGGTCTCCTGGGAATCAGGGGCAGGGGTTTCTGTCTGTGCGGCGCTGGCAGAGGTGTCCTTAACTGCGGCACCCTGTCCGGATCCGCCGCATCCGCCAAGTATCAGGGAGACGCCCAGAAATGCTGTTAAAAGTATGGAAATAGAACGTTTCATAATACAATCTCTCCTTTCGTAAATATCCTTTACTATAGCACAACAGGCCCTCCTTTTCTATAAAATATTTGAGAAATATTATTGATATAAATATCACAATGTGAGATAATGGAGATACCGTTTGGGGTGAACTCATAATACACGCAGATAGTGGAGGAATAAGGGATGAAAGTAACGATTTGTATTGGAAGTGCCTGTCATTTAAAAGGGTCCAGGGAGATTATTGCAAAGCTTCAGAAATTGGTTGCTGAGAATGGCCTGTCTGACCAGGTGGATTTAAACGGCGCATTCTGCACAGGCAACTGTGACCACGGCGTATGTGTGACCGTGGAGGGCGAACTCTATTCATTGAAACCGGAAGATACCGAGGAATTTTTCGAAAATGAGATAAAAGGGAGACTTTGATTATGGGCATGGAAATCATTGATTTCAAAGCCACAAAGTGCAAGCACTGCTACAAATGCGTCCGCTACTGCGATGTAAAGGCCATCCAGGTCAAGGATGAGCGGGCGGTCATCATGCCTGACAGGTGCATACTGTGCGGACATTGTCTCAAGATATGCCCTCAGTCAGCCAAGACCCTTCGGAGCGACCTGGATATGGTGAAGGGATTCCTGCGGGAAGGCATGCGGGTGGTGGTATCCATTGCGCCGGCTTACATGGGACTTTTAAAATATAAGACAATCGGGCAGGTACGGGGAGCCCTGATGCGCCTTGGGTTTGAGGATGTGAGGGAAACCTCGGAGGGCGCTGCCTTCGTGACGGCCGAATACGCGAAAATCCTTAAGGAACATAAGATGGACAACATCATTACCACCTGCTGTCCAAGCGTCAATGACCTGGTGGAGATTTATTATCCCCAGCTGGTGCCGTACCTGGCGCCGGTGGTGTCACCTATGATTGCCCATGGGAAGCTTTTAAAGGAAGAGCTTGGACGGGACGTAAGGGTGGTATTCCTGGGGCCGTGCATTGCCAAGAAAAAGGAGTCCAAGGACCCGCGGCATGAAGGCTACATCGATGCCGTGCTGAATTTTAATGATATCAATAAGTGGCTGGAGGAAGAGGACATTGTCATTGAGGATTGTGAGGACCGGCCATTTACAGCATTTGACCCCAAGGTCAACCGCCTGTACCCAGTGACCAACGGAGTGGTGAACTCGGTGCTGGCAACCGAGGAAGAAAACGACGGTTACCGCAAGTTCTATGTCCACGGCGTGGCTAACTGCATTGATTTGTGCAAGAGCATGGCGCGGGGGGAGATAAACGGGTGCTTTATTGAGATGAATATGTGTTCCGGCGGATGTATCAAGGGACCTACGGTAAATGACGAATTCATTTCCAGGTTTAAGGTCAAGCTGGACATGGAGGAGAGCATTGCGCGGGAGCCCGCGGCACGGCGCCAGATGGAGCCGGTGTGGGAGAACGTGGATTTCGGCAAGCGGTTTGAGGACCATTCTCCCAGGGATTTACAGCCCACGGAAGAGCAGATACGTGAAATCCTGCGCATGACCAACAAGTTTAAGCCGGAAGACGAGCTGAACTGCGGAGCCTGCGGTTACCCTACCTGCCGTGAGAAGGCCATTGCCGTATTCCAGCACAAGGCAGAGGTGAGCATGTGCATCCCGTTCATGCATGAGAAGGCGGAATCCATGGCCAACCTGGTAATGGAAACCTCACCCAACATCGTGCTGATTGTGGGGGATGACATGCGCATTCTGGAGTACTCGGATGTAGGTGAGAAGTATTTCGGCAAGACACGCTCCGAGGCCCTTAAGATGTACCTGTACGAACTGATTGACCCGGCTAATTTCCAGTGGGTGTTTGACACACATCAGAACATCCATGGCAAGCGGGTAAATTATCCGGAATACAGCCTTTCCACCTTACAGAACATTGTATACATAGAAAAAGAAAACGCTGTCCTTGCCACTTTCATCGATATCACCAGGGAAGAAGAACTGGCCAAGGAAGAGTATGAGAAAAAACTGGAGACTATTGACCTGGCCCAGAAAATCATCCATAAACAGATGATGGTGGCCCAGGAGATAGCCGGGCTCTTAGGAGAGACAACGGCTGAGACCAAGACCACCCTGACCAAGCTCTGCCATTCCCTGCTGGAAGATGGCAGCGATGGCATCTATGGGGGCGGCGAGGAAGACATAACGCTTCCGGACGTGCACCTTGGCAGCGGGGCAAGGCCCTTAAGCGGCGTCATGACGCCGGGGAATACCGGGGCTGGCGCCGGGACGGCAGGAAGCGCCGGGCTGGCAGGCAGTACCGGGATGACAGGAAGCGCCGGGCTGGCAGGCGGCATAGGGACGGCAGGAAGCGCCGGACTGGCAGGCGGTACCGGGACGGCGGGAAATGCCGGAACAGCAGGCGCTGCCGGGATATCGGGGAATGCCGCGGCACCGGAACAGAAGAAGGGCTATGTCCACATTGGAAGCGCGGCTCCGGCGGGCAGGAAGACAGGGTATGTCCATCTGAACAGCGCTGATTTGAAGAAACCAGGCGGCAGCGGAGGTAGATAATGGGAATTACAGTGGATGTTGCTTATAAAAGCCTGAATAAATATACCGAAATCCTCTGTGGAGATAAGGTAGAGCTGCTTCAGACCGCGGATTCCAACATCATGATCCTGGCCGACGGCATGGGCAGCGGCGTCAAAGCCAATATTCTGTCCACCCTGACCTCCAAGATACTGGGAACCATGTTTCTTAACGGCGCCACGCTGGAGGAATGTGTGGATACCATCAGTGAGACACTCCCTATCTGCCAGGTGAGGCAGGTGGCTTATTCCACCTTCAGCATCCTTCAGGTGTATCATAACGGTGATGCCTATCTGGTGGAATATGACAACCCGGGCTGCATTTTCATACGGGACGGCAGGCTCATGGAGATACCAAGGAATGTCCGCGTCATCCAGGGCAAGGAGATTAACGAATACAGGTTCAAGGTACAGAAGGGCGACGCCCTGATCCTCATGAGTGACGGGACCATCCATGCAGGCGTGGGCGAGCTGTTAAACTTTGGATGGCTGTGGCAGGATATTGCGGATTACGCGGTGCGCCAGTATCCGCTTACTGTATCCGCCATGCGTCTGGCCGCCTCCATCAGCAGGGCATGCGATGAACTATACCAGTTCAGGCCGGGGGACGATACAACGGTGGCCTGTATGCGCATCATTTACAGCAAGCCGGTGCATCTGATGACCGGTCCGGCCCGCAACCCGGAGGACGATGTGCGGATGGTCCACGACTTCATGGCGGATTCCAATGCCAAGACCATTGTGTGCGGCGGCACCAGCGCCACCATTGTGTCCAGGGTATTGGGGAAAAAGCTGGATGTATCCCTGGATTATGTGGACCCGGAGATTCCGCCCATTGCTTATATGGACGGTGTGGACCTGGTGACGGAGGGCGTGCTGACGCTGAACCGTGTGCTTCAGCTGCTGCGCCGGTATGTGAAGAATGAGACTGTATCCGAGGAGTTTTTCCAGGAACTGGATAAGCCCAACGGCGGCTCCATGGTGGCCAAGGTATTGATTGAGGACTGTACCGAGGTGCATCTCTATGTGGGAAAAGCAATCAACAGCGCATACCAGAATCCGGGCCTGCCATTTGATCTGGGAATCCGCCAGAACCTGGTGGAACAGCTGGGACGTGTGATAGAAGAGATGGGAAAGACCGTGGTGGTAACCTATTATTAGGATTGTACCTTATTAAATACTTGCATTTTCAGTACAAATATAGTAGATTTTCAGGTGTTGATATAAAATTAACAATCTAGTGCCGTGCCAGGCAGGTACTTGGGCCCTCCGGTGTAAATGCGCCGGGCGGCGCCAGACGGATATGTCCGGGTGGATATGCCCGCCAGGCTATGCCCGGGTGGATATGCCCGCCAGGCTATGTCCGGTTGGAGCTGCCCATAGGATATGCCCGTCGGGACCTGCCAGTCAGGGCCTGCCGGCACAGCGCCAGGTACTCATAACGAGGAGGAGAAGAGATGGTAACCAATGATGCGACTATCCTGCGTCTGAAGCATGATGTTCTCTATGAAGTGGCTAAGGCTGCATGGGATGGAAATCTGGAAGAGAAGCGCGGCGAGATTCCCTATTCCATGATACCGGGGCCACAGGCAGTTTACCGCTGCTGTATCTATAAGGAAAGGGAGATCATCAAACAGAGGGTGCGCCTGGCAGAGGGCAAGTGCCCGGCCGGCAAAGACACCGCCAATGTGGTGCAGGTCATCAATGCTGCATGCGAGGAGTGTCCCATTGCTTCCTATATAGTAACCGACAACTGCCGCAAGTGCATGGGAAAGGCCTGCCAGAATTCCTGTAATTTCGGGGCAATCAGCATGGGCCACGAACGCGCCTATATTGACCCTGCCAAATGTAAGGAGTGCGGCAAATGTTCCCAGGCATGCCCATATAATGCAATTGCCCATCTGGAGCGTCCATGTAAGAAAATCTGCCCTGTGGACGCCATTACATATGACGAATACGGCATCTGTGTGATTGATGAGAAGAAATGCATCCAGTGCGGCGCCTGTATCCACAGCTGTCCCTTTGGCGCCATTGGCTCCAAGACCTTCATGGTGGATGTAATCCGCCTGATTAAGGCTGGAAAACGTGTGGTTGCCATGGTGGCTCCTGCCACCGAAGGCCAGTTCGGACCTGATATCACCATGGCCAGCTGGAAGATAGCCCTTAAGCAGCTGGGCTTCGCGGATATGGTGGAAGTAGGGCTGGGCGGTGACATGACGGCTGCCTATGAGGCTGAGGAGTGGGCCCAGGCCCACAAGGAAGGCAAGAAGATGACCACTTCCTGCTGTCCTGCATTCGTCAATATGATTAAGCAGCATTTCCCAATGCTTCTGGATAATATGTCCACAACCGTATCACCCATGTGCGCGGTTTCCAGGATGATAAAGAGCCAGAATCCGGAAACCATAACCGTATTCATCGGACCGTGTATTGCCAAAAAAAGCGAAAGCCTGGATTTGAACATAGAAGGCAACGCTGACTATGCCATGACGTTTGGGGAAATCCGCGCCATGATGCGGGCCAAAGGCGTGGAACTGCAGCCCGCCGAGAACGATTACCAGGAAAGCTCTGTGTTTGGCAAGCGCTTCGGCAACGGCGGAGGCGTTACCGCTGCCGTGCTCCAGTGCCTGGAAGAGATGGAAGAGAGCACCGACATCAAGGTTGCCCGCTGCAACGGGGCCGCCGAGTGCAAGAAAGCCCTGCTGCTCATGAAGGTGGGGCGGCTTCCTGAGGACTTCGTGGAAGGCATGGCCTGCGTGGGCGGCTGCGTGGGCGGACCCAGCCGTCATAAGACCGAGGTGGAAGCCAAGAAGGCAAGGGACCAGCTGATTGGTGCGGCTGAGGAGAGGCGCGTGCTGGAGAACCTGAAGAAGTATCCGATGGATGGGTTTTCGATGCATCGGCATTAAGCAGCGGCAGTTTAGATGACGCTTGTGGTTTTTGACGGAAAATTGAGTGGATCTGCGGCCTGGAAAAGGGTGTTTTTCAGGCTGCAGGAAATAGATGCCAAGCCCCGGAAGATGACTTTTCCGGGGATATTTTATTGGTTTTAACACATAGGAGGTATGGAGGTAAAAAAGACAAATAGAATAATACAGACATCCTTTGTCCACATCGGAACCGTGAGATGGTGGAGTGACCAGGAGCTTTCCTTCCGGCAAGCAGCCACATGAAGTTGATATCCCTGCGGCAGGCAGTCTCGGTCTTTTTGGAGGAGTAAATGGTTTGAGAGTAGGCATAGGTTAAAATCTTAAACATGGTCTTGGGGTCCTAATTCCAATTAATGTTATGGAATGGCATATCGACAGGTGGTTTAGTGGAAAAATAGCCGGGTAAGGGGGGACGTAAACATGGACCTGATTCATATTGCAATTGTAGAGGATGAACTGTTATTCGTTCAGCAGCTTAAGGAATATATCGGGCGATATGAGAAAGACAGGGGGAGACGGATTAAAGTTACAACCTTCGCTGATGGGTGTTCAGCATTAACTGGCAAGAGCCAGATTGGCATACTTGCTAGTGGTGTGATAAAATGGAAACAAAGAAGCTACCGGTGTCAGTAAGGCATCAATCAGGGAGGTGTTACTGGGGCCTTAAGAGAAAACTCCTCTGCCTTTAAGCAGGATGAGGAACAGATGTCATGATATCTGGTACTTTAGGAATAAGATTTCTGGAAGAAAAAGCGGAAACAAGTATTCCGAATGACGCAATGTCAAAATGATAATGTATTGCTGGAAATAATGTCGATAAGGATAGGCATTTTATCCCAATAAAGAAATAGATAATGCATAAAAATAATGATATAATAAAATCCATATACTGATTGTTCCGTATTTAAGAGAAGAGAGGTGAGCGACAATGAATAAAACATATATCATGCTAAAAGATATCCCTGTATTAGAGATAGAAGATTACAGATGTAAAATATTGAATTATGAATTACTCCCCATATCGCTGCGTTATCCGGATGTAAACTACGATGATGTCATGCACGGATGGACAGAGAACCGCACCATGAATATTGGCAGGACCAATGCAAAAAAACTGTTGGCCGGTTTTCGTATCAGCCAGAGTAATCCATATATGATAGCCAGGCTATTTCATTTTGCTTCCCTTTCTGACTGTTACTGGATGAAAGACGTGGAAGAAACATATACATGGGAACAGGTAAGCCTGTTTGAGAATCCATTGGAGAAAGCAGTAACATCAACGGCTCTTCTTGGTACTAACCGGACATTCCATACACTTGTACAGAGGATTCATACACCGGAGTTCACTGCTCAGGGGATGGCGGCCAAAGCCTGGATAAGGGAAACGGACGGGCTTTATCTGTATAAAGTCGGAAAAAAGGAATTGCCGGCCAGCAGGATATTAGATGCGCTTAATATCCCCCATGTAAGCTATATCGAGGCAGAAAACAGCAGGCTGGAGGAGATGGCAGATCAAGATTATATAGATAAAATATATAAGAGGGGGGAAAAAATAGTAAAATGCCGTATTATCTCATCCGAAGAAACTGCCCTTGTACCATGGGAAGACTTTCAGGTATATTGCAGTTATCACGATAAAAATGAATATGATATGGTAAAAGGGATGGATGCTGCCAATTATTATAAAATGCAAATAGCAGATTATGTACTTGGCAATGAAGATCGCCACGGAGCCAATTTTGGATTTTTCATGAATAATAAGAGCGGGCAGCTTATGGGCCTGTATCCGCTGATGGACCATGACCATGCTTTTTCGGAAGACAAGGATATTCCGTCCCAGACTTCAGAACAGGATGAGTCATTGCAGCAGGCAGCGTATGAGGCCATTAACCATGTAGAGGTATCATTTGATCATGTTTTGGGGATGAAAAAGCCAGAAGATTTAGATGATATGCAGTGGAAGGCGGTATTGTGGCGATGCAGGCAACTGCATCAAAAAATGGGGATGGAACATCAGGGAGTCATTGAGATTCATTAGAAGATTTGTATGATTGGCATCTAATCCGCCGCAGCACCACATTAAGGTGTGCCGGCAGTACGGATGTAACTGCGGTATTTTGAGGCAAATGATGAAGAAAACCACAAAATATGGCACTATGTGCAAGAAAAATCAGTAAAATTGCGGCCTGGAAATGGGTGTTTTTCAGGCTGTGGGAAACAGAGACCCTGGCCCCGGGAGGTAATCCTCCTGGGGCTTTATTTTTATAACCATATCATGGATATATGATATGATTATATCTAATGGAAATAAGTAATCCAATCCAAGCTATCATGCAGTGGACAATCCGAATGGGAAGCAAATAAATAAAATAGTATCCTGCAATGATTTTTATCGCTGTTCAGCCATTTGCAGATGAGATGGAAGCGCTGAACCATATGTCATCGTGCTCACGGATGCAGTTTTGCAGATTCTGCTCAAAGAAACAGGCTCCGTCAATGGTCATCTGTTCATTTTTCAGGATGGAATCCAGGAGCTTGTTGTTTGCCGTGGGTATGATATAGAGGCCGTTGCGTACCTGCTCGGTCAGATGCCTTAGCTGCACATGCATGGAAGGGCTGACTGCGGATAAATAATCAAAATATGCATTGGCGCAGGCCAGCTTTATATCAGATGAAAGCTGGCCGATATTTGCACTGCATTCATAGGAACAGAGTGCGTTAAACACAGTGGAATGGATGGAAATCCGCAGCCGGATGTTCTTGGATTCCTTCCAGAGGAAGAAAATGACTAACTGCAGGCGTTCATAAATGGTGCGTTCCCTTAGGGAAGGAAGCGCTATCTGCGCGGTCATACGGCGCAAAAAGGTATGCAGCATGACCTCGGATGGATTTTCAGTGGTTGCCCCGATAATGAGCACATTTGCGTGATGCTCCTGCTCCGTCTGGCCAAGACGGCTGTATATCCCCTGGTCCATGAGAAGGAAAAGCTTTTCCTGGCCTTCAGGGCTGAGCCGATGGATTTCGTCCAGAAAGAGAATACTGTCATTGGCCTGGTCAATCAGACCCTTTCGCTCCCGTTCAGCCCCGGTGAACGCACCCTTGACATAGCCAAATAGGAGAGACATGAGCAGCTGCGGGTTGTCCGCATAGTTTGCGCAGTTCAGGGTAATCAGGGATTTCCCGGTTGGGATCCGCCCGCTTCTGGAAGCAAAGTCAAACATGGCCCGTGCAAACATGCTTTTACCTGCTCCGGTAGGGCCGGTTAGAAGGGTATGCAGGCCGTGGGGCGGATAGAGCATGGCTGCTTTGGCCTGCTTGATTGGAGCGGAAAGGCTTTCGTTGCATCCAATGATATGCTCAAAGGAGGAGGCGAAAAAGGACTCTGCCAAATGAAGGCGCGGGCGCGGGGCGTCAGACTCCTGCCCTGGCAGGCAGTACCGGATAAAGCTGTCAGGGGAGGGAAAGGCGCGTGTTTCTACTGTGTGGCCCAGAAGCTTTTCTATATGGTCAAGGGAGGCATAGGCTACAGGGCGGTTGCCGATCCGGATCAGCCGCCCTCCCTCGTAGAGTAATTTTGCTTCCAGGCTGACATTGTTGGGCGTGATTCCTGTCTCCTGCGCAAGATGCTGAATTTGAAGGAATACAAGTCCCGCGTCCAGATGTGAAAGCTCTAAGTCCTGGGTGTGCCGTGAAATTACTTTATATATTTTATCCGATCTTTTTTCTCTTTTCATTATCCCTCCGGAAAACAAGAGTATCAAAATAGTATGAATATTAAAATTGTAGGATTAATTATAACATGACCGGTACGGACTGTCAATGTATCTAAAATAGTGGCCAATATAGCGGCGTATTTTAGATAAAAACTGGTATAAGTCCACAATAAAAATAGTAATAAAAGAGTTGGCATATTAATTGCTATAAATAATAGTATAAAAAACAGACAGAGCACTATTGTTCCCCCAATAGTTGTGATACAATGAAGAATGTTAAAAAGGATAGTTTGGGAGGGGACGATATGTTTCAGCAGAAAGATACAGCATTAATCGGTCTTATTGTAATGGGGGCAAGCGCTTCCATAGAAAAGGCGTTTCATAAGAACGTACCGGACCGGGTTCAGATCACCACGACCCGGGTGCCTTTTGGGGAAGTATCCTACAACGGTTTTCTGGAGGTAACCAGGAAGCTCCCGGATGCGGCCAGCCTTTTGATGGATGCGCAGCCGGATGTCATAGCCATAACGAATCTGATTGGCGGATGCATCAGGGGGAGCGAGATCATCAACACGCTGCAGCAGATTACAGGGGTCCCGGTCTTAATGCCGGCCTTTGAACTGGTCAGGGCATTACGGCAGATACGGGCCGGACGGATTGCGATTGTTTCAATCTTTTCCAACGAATTCAGCTTGTTGGAAAGTATGTTTTTTGAAAATATGGATTTTAACATAGTTCAGAGTATTAACATGGCGGAAAGCATGGATGTGAACCCGTATACCGTAATCAATATCTGCTGCGAAGACATGATTGAACGTCTGAAAACAGCAGACTTATCAAAGGCGGACGCGGTGATTTTTGATCACCCGATGCTGGATTTGAATTCAGGCATTGAAAAAGAACTGGAGAAGGTGATTCCGGTACCCTTTTTCTCCGTGACACAGATGCTGCTTTATTCCGCGCTGAAGCGCGTGGGAGAGAGCACGGACCATTTATTCATATCAAAATTTTTAAATTGATAAAACCGGGGAAATATGTTTGAAAAAACACCATCAACCATAAAATCTGAAACGTGGCTGATGGACGGACATAAGCAGGATTTAATCATAGTAAATCTATTGGAAAACTATGGTTTGATTATAGTTCAAAAAATCACAAAGGAGAGTATGGAACAATGGGAAAAGCAACAACGGTAACAGTGATTGGCGGCGGAGGCACAGCTATTTTCATGGCGGTCTACCTGACCATCCAGGGACACGAGGTGACCGTATGCGACGAAGAGTGGCATGGCGCAAGGCTGAAAGCAATCCAGGAAGCAGGAAATGAAGTGGATATGATTGGAAGCTGCGGGACGGGGCACGCGGTAATCCATGAGATTACATTTGATGTAGGGAAAGCCCTGGAGAATGCAGAGGTAGTGCTGGTTTCTGCCATGGTGAAGCGCCATGAAGCGATTGCGGACTGGATTGCGCCTCATCTGAAGGAGGGGCAGGTGGTCTGCTTCTCAGCCGGAAACTGTGCTTCCATTACATTGAAGAAGAAACTGGGAGACAGAAAGATTGTTGTAGGTGAAATGCAGGGCAATATCGGCCCCTGCCGTCTGGTTTCCCCCACAACGGTAACCTGCGCGTTCCCCTATGCTGAGAAGCCGGTTGCCGCATTCCCGGCCTGCGACAATGACGCCCTTGTGGCGGGACTTTCCAAGGTATATCCATGCCGCGCCGTCAAGAATGTATTTCAGGCAACCTTGAGTTCACCCAACGTATCAATCCATCTTGCAGGCACATTGATGAACACATCCAAGATGGAGACCATGAATGACTTCCGCCTGTATCAGGATGGAATGTCTCCGTCAGTGGCAACTGTTATTGCGGCGGTGGAGGATGAGCGTGAGCGTGTGATGGATCAGATGGGATACCAGAGAACCCGCGCCGTGGGACAGATTTATGCGCTGTTGGAGTATCCAAAACATCCGGAGGTGGCTCAGTTCCGCGTTCTGGCAGGCCCGGTAAAGGGGGTCCATGACCGCTATGTGGTGGAAGATGCGCATGCCGGAAACAGCCTTTTGCTTTCTATTGCAAGAAACTTCGGCATTAAGGCACCTGTGGTAGAGGCCCTGCTGACATTGGCCTCGGTGCTGAATGACAATGAAGATTTCTACGCGGGCGGCCTTACCCTGGAGAATCTGGGACTGGCAGGAAAGACAGTGGAAGAAATCAATCACTATCTGGAAATAGGAAAATAAACGTTTGGATAGAATGGAGGATAAAAAATGGGCACTGCATCAAATGGAAATAGTAAAGACTTAAAGTATTGTATTTATACGTTGATTGGCTTGTTCTTCATGTTTGGATTTGGTATGCTTCCACCCATCCCGCCCCTGACTCCGGTGGGAATGAAGGTTCTTGGGATTTTTATCGCGGTCCTGTTTTTGTGGTCAACCGTGGGCCTTGCCTGGCCCGCACTGATGGGGATCGTAGCGCTGGGCATGAGCGGCTACTGCACGGTAAATGAGGCGATTGCCCTGAGCCTGGGAAGCTCTGTGGTATGGCAGGTATTGATGTTCATGCTTCTTGCGGGCGGCGTTACGTCCTGCGGACTTGGCGAATACATTGCCAGATGGATCATCAGCCGGCCTTTCCTGAAAGGGAGACCCATCCTGTTTGTATTCATGTTTTTCATGGGTTTCTTTGTTTCGTCCATCATGACAATTTCCATCGGCGTTATCCTGCTGGCATGGAACGTGATACAGAACCTGGCTGATATTGTAGGATACGATAAGAACTCGTCCTTTATTAAAGCCTTGACGATTTACATGGCCATGGCCTGCGGCATGGGTGAGTTCTGTGTTCCCTTTAAGGGCTGGCAGCTTGCCCTGTGCAACGCCTATACGGCGGCGGTTGGTGCGCCTGCCAATTACCCCCTTTTCATTTTCTCCGCGCTGCTGATCGGAACCACCATCATCTTCCTGTGCGTGCTGGCGATGAAGTACATCTTTAAGCATGATTTCTCTAAGCTGGCTGATTTTGACGCAGGCGTGCTGGCATCCAGCCAGAAGGGCATGACAAAGGTTCAGGGGATTTATCTGGGAACCTTCCTCTTCATCATGGTGGTTACACTGGTAGCTTCTGTCATGCCTCCTGAGATGGCGGTTGTGCAGATTATCAATAAGAAGTTTACAACGGCAGGCATTTACGCATTGATCATTGCCATACTTTGCCTGGTAAAGATGGATGGTGAGCCCTTGATGGATTTTGCTAAGGTATCCCAGGTGGGCGTCCGCTGGGAACCAATCCTCATCTGTGCGGCAGCGATTCCCATTGCAAACGCCCTGACCTCTGATGCCACCGGAATCCTGGATCTGTTCGCAAGCATCCTGAATCCGCTTTTTGCCAACGCAAGCATCCCGGTACTGATTTCCTTTATCCTGATTGTAACGCTGATCCTGACAAACCTGGGAAGCAACACCGGTGTAGCCCTGTTCCTCATAGCAATCACGGTTCCCTTGGGAAAACAGATGGGAGCAAACATGGGCCTGCTGGGTATTGTCATTATTTACAGCGCCAGCCTTGGCCTGATGTTTCCCGGCGCATCCGCACTTTCCGCATTGCTTTATGGACAGAAGGAGCTGGATGCAAAGATGATCATTTCCCATACAGGTATCGCCTGCCTGTTGTATGTTATTTTAGGTATCCCCTATTTCTGCCTGGTTAACGCGATTTTTTAAGTGATGGTTCAGGGCTGGGAAAAAGCCTTGCCCTGAATGGATAGCACCAAATTAGGAAAATCATGGACAAAGTCCAAAAGAAGATATTACGAGGAGGTATATTATGTCTTATTTCAAAAACAATGGAACCAATTACACCCAGGTCTTAGCCGAGTATGCGGCAAATCTGACCTACGACAAGATCCCTGCTGAGGTGATTGAGCGGGCAAAGCTGATGACACTGCACACCCTTGGGGTGTCCCTGGCGGCCAAGATGGATGAGCTGGCTCAGAATGCGGTAAAAATCGGAAGCGAGCTGAACAACGGAGTTGGCGGAAGCGCAACTGTATGGACAACGGGCGAGAAGCTTTCCCCGGCAAATGCCGTGTTTGTAAATGGCACAATTTCCGATATCCTGGATTGGGAGGATTGCTCCTGGACCGGTCACCCTTCTGCAAGCGCTGTTCCGGTATCGATTGCGGTAGCTGAGGATCAGCATTCAACAGGTAAGGAATACCTGGCAGCGCTCATTGCCTGCTTTGAGGTATGTATGCGTGTTTCCATGGCAGTACAGCCAGGGCCTGATTTTGACCATAATCAGGGATGGGCGATTTCCAACTGGAATATCTGGGCCGCTACCACTGCCGCCGCCAAGCTGATGGGACTGGACGCAACCCAGATTGATAAGGCATTTGGCCTGTCCTGTCATTTTGCAGAGATGGCTTCCAACATGCAGCAGGCAACCATGTCCAATGCTTACCACTATCAGTGGGGCCATGTATCCCAGAGCGGTATTGAGGCTGCACTGTGCGCGAAATATGGCATTGCCAATATGCAGGGCTGCTTCGACATCCCCTATGGCTACTGCGAGCAGCTGACCGATGCAGTAGACCGCAGCTGGCTGAATAAGGATATGGATCAGTTCATGATCATGGAAATCCTGATTAAGCACTGGCCTGCCAATATGTGGGTGCAGAACCCGGTAGAACTTGTTGCGGATATGACAAAGAAATACAGCATCAAGCCGGAGGATATTGAGGAGATTGTAATCAATCCGCCCATCCAGTACCGCATGCACTGCCCGGAGAAGGGATATTCTTCTCTGATGGAAGCGCAGTTCAGCACCCCCTTTGTTATTGCAAGCTATCTGTTAGACCCAACGCCCAACCCCAACTGGTTTACACCGGACAAATTCAATGATCCCCGCATCATGGAACTGGCAAAGCGTGTGAAGGGCGGAACAGATCCGGAGGATACCCTGCTCCGTTCCTTTAATGTATTCCAGGGCGGCAGCCACCCCGAAAAGACGGTTACCATCACCACTAAGGACGGCAAGGTATATGAGGAGAGCATGCGCTTCCACAAGGGACATCCAAAGAACATGCTGTCCCGTGAGGAATTTGTGGAATTGTTCCGTATGAATGCAGGTCAGTATTACAGCGCTCCGACGGTTGAAAAGCTGATTGACTTCGTGCTGAATATTGAGAAGGTTGAGAACATGGCAGCCTTTGGGGAACTGCTGAAATAAACACGGAAGGTTCAGTTACAGAAAGGAGAGCGGAAGATGTATTATGGCTGGCGTGGAAAAGTAGGGCTTGTATTTCCTCATACCGGGTCCGCACCGGAGCATGAATATCATAAATATCTGCCGGAAGGCGTGACAATCAATACAACCCGTATTCTGTTTGAGCGTGTTGATCCGGACGGATTGTATGAAATGAGCCAGCGGGTGGTGGACGGAGCCGCCCTGCTGGGAAAGGCGGGACAGGATATCATTGTTTTCCCCTGCACAACGGGAAGCCTGATTAAAGGTTATGGCTATGACCTGGAATTATGCGAGCAGATTAAGGCTGCCTCAGGCGTGAAAAAGGCAATGACCACCTCTACGGCTCTTGTCCGGGCCCTTAAGGCGGTGGGAGCAAAGAAGCTGGTTGTTACCACCCCCTACTCAGAAGAGGTGGACCAGGTGGAAAAGAAGTTCCTGGAGGATAATGGCTTTGAGGTATTGGACATCAAGGGACTAGGATATAAGGATCCGCTGCTGATGCCCAGGGTTACTCCGGATATGATGTATAATCTTACCAAACAGGTGGATGTGCCGGAAGCAGATACTGTTTTTGTCAGCTGTACCGGGCTGGGAATTATGGACGCGGTGCCTATGATGGAACAGGATTTCGGCAAGACCGTAATCACAAGCAACCAGGCAACCTGGTGGGCTACGCTGCGCGAGCTTGGCATCAGGGATGATCTGGGACTTGGAAAATTGTTTAAACGGTAGGAGGGCGCAGTCATGCCGCATATTACAGTAAAATTATTTGAAGGCAGGGATAAGGATACCAAGATGAAGCTTGCAAAGGCATTACAGGCGGAACTGGGAAGGGTATTGGCCTGTGGGACAGAGCATGTGACCGTTGCCGTGGAGGATCAGAACCTGGAGGAGTGGGGAAATGTATATGACCATGATATTCAGGGAAATCCCAATCTTCTTTTGCCGCCGTCCTATGACTGGGACGCAGAATATCTGAGTATGACCGGAAAAAAACGGGGATGCTGTTAAACCAAAAGGAGAATAACACAAATGGAAAAGAAAGAAATATTATACTTAAGTGCGGCCCATGTGCAGGCCGTGCTCAGCAGAAAGGATGTCATTGATACGGTTGAGAAGGTCTTTTGCCAGGCAGGGGAGGAGAGCATTGTGCTGGGGCAGAACAGCTTCCTGTCAACAGGCGATGGTAAGCAAAACCGCTTCATTGCCATGCCTGTCAGCATACCGCGGGAGAAGGTGCTGGGCCTAAAGTGGATTAACATCTACAACCAGCCGGCCAAAGGGTATCCCTTCAGCCATGGCAACCTGGTCCTGGTGAATGACACGGAAACAGGCTCTCCCCTGGCGGTAGTCAGCGCAACTGATATTACCACCATGCGTACCGCAGGCGGCCATGGCGTAATCGGCGCGCGATGCCTGACGAAAAGGAATCCGGGCGTGCTGGCAGTGATTGGCTGCGGCAGTCAGGGACGAAGCGGCGTTGGCGGTTTCCTGGAGGAATTTAAGACGCTGGAGGAAATCCGTCTCTATGACGCTTACCCGGCTGCCTGCGAAGCAATCACGCAGATGTACGGTGGGAGCGGCGTGCGGTTTACGGTCTGCGCCTCCCCAAAGGAGGCCGTGGAGGGCTGCGACATCCTTATGACCTGCAGCAGCAGCCGTGAAATCCTGGTGGAGAAGGACTGGATAAAGCCGGGAATGACAGTGGTCGCCATCAACGGTTTCCAGGATATCGATCCGGAGGTGGCCAGGCTGGCCGACAAATGGGTGCTGGGGGTACGGCAGGAGGATCTGCTGCACTATACCACAGGCTCCGACCTGACCCATGGCGTCAAGTTGGATGAGAGCCTGGTGTATGCAGATGTTCCGGAGCTTTTAAGCGGAAAAAAGGCGGGGCGTGAGAATGACGGGGAGATTCTGGTCTATTCCCATATGGGCATGGGCGCATTCGATGTTGCCTGCGCCAATATTGCCTATAAAAGAGCGAAAGAAAAGGGAATCGGGGTGAGGCTGGAGGTTTAATATAACTACTCATTAAGGGGGCGGCAGTTTGGATGTGGTTCATGTTATTGGAGGGAAGTAATGAAGAAAACCACAAAATGTGGTAGTCTGTGCAAGAAAAATCAGTGAAATTGCGGTCTGGAAATGGTATTTTTAGGGCGTGGGAAATAGAGGCCTTAGCCCTGGGAGATGACTCTCCTGGGGCTTTTTGGGTGCGTAGGACTTGAGAATGATGTAAGGGAAAGATATTAGGTGATTAAGTGTAGTGTACCGTAAGCCGCCGTGTTAGCTTATAAAAGCGGGTCAGGGAGGCAAGTGGGTAATAAAGAAGGGTATCTTGATATATGGATTGTATCTAGCATCTTTTAGGCTATAATAATGATAAGGAATCATAAGTCGGAAGGCAGGTATGAGGATGGATGAAGGGACTATTTATGCAGGCACAATTGCTAGGACGTTTGACATATTGTACCCTGATGCAGGGGCGTTTAAGTATGACCGGGATTTAGAAAAAGAGAAAATAAAAAAACATGTCAAACGCCTGTCCCATGCACTTATTGCTGAGCCGGATAAGAATGTATTATATCTGAATTTACGGAATTATCAGGTTGATGAAAAGGCTGAATTTTTTGCAAGCTGGATACGGCTTCTGCATGAGGATATCAAAGGTGTAAACCGTAAACTTTTTGATAATATGAAAAAAATGGACTGGTCCATTGATATGAATGAGGTATTGGCTTATTATTTGGACTTTGTTTGTAAAGAAGGCAGGGAATATATCAAAAATAGAATCAATCGTATGTATATAGAAATGGGGGAGGGATGCAATAAAATAAAAAGCATTGTCAGAATAGCAGAAAGAGGAACTAAGGATGTCTATATGAAGATGTGTAAAGAGTTTCCAGAGAATTATCTTAAGAAAACAAACGATTCATTTCTGGAACAGATTCTCTGTCTGAGTAAGGCAGAAGCACTTATTACCTATTTTTTTCAGCAGATTTATATCTATCATATTGCAGATAACCGGAATTTTGCTAAAGAGGAACGGATAGAAAAATTGCAGTTTATCGAAAAACAACTGGATGCCTATCGGGTGGATATATGCCTGGAACAGAAAGAGAAGGATATATTTAAGGATTTTGCCATTAAGCTTTCATATTTAAACCGCCGGAAAGAACTGGAGACTGCCCGTAAGATATTAGAGTGCCTGGTCAGGCAGGTAGAAGATGGGTTTTCAATGGAAATAGATAAGCCATATGCATTCGAGCGGTATCTCATTGAGATTCCGGAGACCGGCTTCAATTATATATTGGACCTCTTTAATAAAATCAAGAACATGGAAAAACTAAAAGATATCTTAGAGGATGGGGCACTGACGTCAGAATGTGTTAACCGAAGGTTGGAGGCGGCATTGGAAGTAACCGAAGGCGCAAAATATCAAACGGTAGTTGGTATGAAACGTACACAGGAGCTTATCCTGGAAAGCAATTGTTGTTTAACGCCTAAACGTTTTCGTGAAAAATTGGAAGAAAGCTGGGAAAACTGCGTATTCCTACATAAATACGCAGGTAGAATCATTGCCCCCTTTTATCTGCAGCATATAAAAAACGTATATCGTGAGATACTTATGGATAAAACAAAATATGCCGGCATAACTGCCCGTACCATCATGCAGGTGGCCAGAGAAGATTTAAAGCGGGAGGGGAGTACCTATACGTTTGGAAGAACAGAGGAAAGCGAATTTGTACTTGCTAAGGTAAGTAGGGGATTTATGCGTGAACGGGACATTGGCTGGCTGTTCATACCAAAGAGTAATCTGGAACAAGTGTATTATAAAAAGATTCTTGAGATATACCAGATTCCATCCATTCAAAAAGCAATAACAGAACTGTATCGATTTAACGATTACCTGCATGAAACGATGGAGGCTGTTTTCGACAAATAAATAGATATTCCGTCCCTTTTGGCAAAGGAGATATGCTCCTATAATAGCAATGTAACCATAAATATTGTTTTTCAAGGAGGATGTCTATGAAATTATTAAATCTTTGCTTTTTGTACACACCTGGAACGTATATGTATCACCAGCAGATTAAGGGGAAAGACAACTATGACCATCGATATGGAAAGAAGAGCTTCAACGGTTATGGTGGTTGCCATGAGTATGGAGGGTCAGAACTGCTTCTGGCTGGAGAGAATGAGGATGGAAGGTCATTCCAACTGGATGTCAAAGAACAGGTATTGGAGTTATCTGGAAGAAAAAAGTTAGGGGAAGCATTTGTGAAGCGTCTAAACGCATCACTCCCTGTATCTATGGAGGTTGAGGTAGATGCAGAAACAGGGAAAGCGGATATTGAGAAAATCCTGAAAATAGCAACTAAATAATGTCACCATCGAGGCTGTAAAATAAGTCCCAAATAGGAATCGTCAGTTCCGGCAAAATGCGAACTGACTCGAGGGTTGAAATTATATTTTGATAGATAGCAGTCAATTCTTGGTTCATACGGATTGTTCTGCTGCCAGATGCCTTGGGACAGAAGGACTTCCTGATTCATGGCTTATTAGTTAGCCGCATAATTAATTATAACAAAAAATCGCTGAAGTCTCACAAATTCAGCGATTTTTCTTTAGGTGAGTTTTTTACATACCCTAAGACATCAGCAAGCAAATAGTTAAGCTTCAGGACCATTTTCCTCACAGCAATGTTCCTTTTTCCACACCCGGTAAATGGAGATAAGAAGCGGGATTACAACGGCGAACAGTGCCACGTTGCCCAGCATGACATACCCCTTCTGGACAATGGCCACCAGGCCCACGCTGGAAATCAGCCAGCAGGTCAGCAAAAAGCCCATGGAGAGAATGAAGAATTTGGCTTTGTGGCTGAGTTTTTCAGTTTTCCATACCGTGGCCCAGCGGTTGGAGAAGTTGAACGTGAAGCTGGGGGCAGTGGAAACCACGGCCAGTACCACGACCACCCAGTAGATGGCGGTAAGGACAGTGGGCAGATACTGCTGGCAGATTAGCAGGATGGGCGTTCCCGACATGATTTCAGGCATGAAGGGAAGCACGATGGCGCCGGTCATGGCAAACAGGAGCGTGACCAGCAGACCGATGGTGATACCGGAACCAATGGCATCCTTCTGGCTGCGGATCTGGTCGGAGTAATTGCTCAGGGTGGAACCCCAGGATGAGCAGGTCATGCAGTAGGAGAAAAACATGGAGAAATGGGCGGCCGCGGTTGTGGTGGTCCAATCCGTCCCAATGTCAAAATTTCCAATGCGCTCCATCAGGACAGGACCGCGGATACTGATTACGGCAATCAGGATGGTGACCAGGGACACAATCAGGGATATGGTCATCAGCGTGTTGAATCTGCGCAGGAAGGCGGCGCCGTATATGCTCAGTACGGCAAACAGCAGAACGCCGAAGATACTGGCAATCACGGTGGGGATGCCCAACAGGACATTCATCAGCTCGGAGAAAAGGGCAACGGTAGCAGCAACGGTTACCAGGCCCATCATCATGGTGTAAATGTCAAAGAACACGGTGACAATGCCTTTTAAAACCGGGTTGGCCCCAGGCTTTTGCAGGCCGTAAAGCGCCAGATAGTAGGCATTGTAGTTGGTGATTTTATAGGACCGGACAAAGTTCAGGCCAACGCTGCAGAAAAAGGACATGGCTGTAAAAAACATGATCAGCCATACCAGGGCCCATCCGCCGCCTAAGGTAACAATGTAGGTGGAGGCATAGACACCGGAAGCCATGTTGGCCCCGCAGAAGGTGCCGAACATAAGGGCGCCAAGGCCAAACCATATGGAAAATGTTTTTGCAAAACCGGTTTTTTCTTTCTGTTGCATGATAAACCTCCTTACAAAATAATGGCTGCCGGATTTCACTTACCAGCGGCATACTCAATGGCTGCCTGACGGACCCATTCCAGGCGGGAATCGTCAATATCATTGGGAACCGTGCAGTCGGCGCCCAGCATGATGCCAATCTGTCCGCATTCATCCAGGATGCTCCACGCGGCTTCCTTTACTTCCTGTTTAGTACCCCTGTAGATGACGGTGTCCTGTGCAAAGCCGCCAAAGACAGGCTTGCCCCCAAACAGTTTTTTGCCTTCGCTGAGGGAGACGCCTTCCACGAAAACAGCAATATTCACAGCGGCTGCCTCAAAATCCGTGAACAGTTCAAGATGGTTGGCACGGCCATGGTAGCCGCAGATATGCAGCAGGTTAATCCTGCTCAGTTTGTTGGCGTTCTCCATCACTTCTTTTTCATAAGGCGCCACATAGGTGCGGTAAAACTCATCGGTAAAGAAGTTGGACTGGTTGTTGACGCTCATGTAGATACCGTCCACGCCCCCCTCTTTGATTAGCATTTCATTGATGGCTGAGATACCGTTGCACAGGTTTTTCATTGCGGCGGCAACTGCATCTGGGTCTTCTTTTATAAACTGCAGCATCCTGGATTCATCTCCCTCGCCGGGGATGCCGCCCACGCACAGGCTGTTGCGCAGCACCACGGAGGGAGAGAAACCGGTGGCGTATACCGGGGCGTCGGAGTCCTCATAGATAGCGCGCACACGCCTTGTAAGCTCCAGGGTCTTCATGGCAAAGGCGGAATCCACGGCAGGAGCCTGGACTTTCCGTAAGTCATCAGAGGTGTTTACAAAGGAGACATCCACAGGCATGATCATCAGGGTGTCGTTCATGATTTTAATCACATCAGGGTCAAACTTCTCCCTGGCCAGCTTGTGCCCAATGATGTTCCTCTCAAAGGCATCCTGGTTTTCAAGCCCCCTGCCCCACTCACAGGGAGGACAGAAATGGTGGAAGAAGGCCACCGGAACACGGTCTACGGGTTTGTTTTCCAGGAAGTTCATGAATCTTTCGCGTTTGGTCATAACTTATCTCCTCTTTTTAATTTTATTTGACAAAGTTGTCAAAAATATAATATCATAGAGACAAGAAATTGTATAATATATAAAAAATCCGGCCTTATGAAAAAAAGCTATAATGATAAGGAATTATGGTGATAAGAACCTATAATGGTAAGAACCTATAATGGTAAGAACCTATAATGGTAAGAACCTATAATGGTAAGAACCTATAATCATAAGAACCTATAATCATAAGAGCCTGGATATTGCCCATATAAAAAAATTTGGATGGAGGAACAAGGGAGGGGAGTTTATGAAAATGAAAATGCTGGAGTATTTCATTACCCTGGCAGAAGCGAAATCCATTAATGAGGCTGCACAGAAACTGTATATCACCCAGCCCAGCCTCACAAAGGCCCTGCAGCTGTTTGAAAAGGAAATCGGCGTCTCCCTTTTCTGTCGCACCCATGCCGGTATTGTCCTGACGGAAGCAGGCAAAAAGATCCTTCCCGAGGCAAAACAGATTGTGGAATATTATAATGGCTGGCTGGGGCTGTCTAAACAGAATTTTTTAACAACAATCGATGTGTACGCCCATACATCTCTTTCCGGCTTCCTTTTTCCGGACATCATTCTGTATTTTAAAGAAAAGTATTCAGACCTGAACATTAATTACTCCACGGTCCCGTGCCCGGAAACATTTCTGTCCCATGATATCCGAAGGCCGGTCATTGCCCTGGCCATCTGTGAAGAAGGAGGGCGGTGTGACACAGACCGGAACCAGAGGGTAAATGGCTATGTGCAGGTCCTGCTGCTGCAGGGCGAATATGGCTGCCTTGTGAATAAAAACGGGCCGCTGGCCAAGCAGCGGTCCATTGCACTGGAGGATTTAAAAAGCCATTACTTCTTCATTGCCCCCAATCTTCAGGAAATGGTGGAAAAGCCGGGATTCATGGCATCGGTCCTGCAGGATACGGTCAACACGGTATCTTCCCACAAGATGGTCCAGGTGGAAACAGTAGCCAATGTGATTGAATTGCTTCAGAAATATCCGGAAGGATATGTAATTGCATGTTATCCGGCCTGTAACCGGTATGCAGGCGTTGCCAGCGGGGAACTGGTCTATATCCCCTTAAAAGGCCATGAGGCAAAGGTAAACATATGCCTGTTTTATGAAAAACAGGCATACAGCCAGTACCCAATCCTGCGGGAGCTGATTAAGACCATACAGGATGCGTCGGCACGGTTTCTGGCGGAGCATGGCGGGAGATAAGATGCTTAAGGCGGCGCGTTACGCTGTTTCCCATTCTTCCTTTTTACTGCTGTTTAAACGGTAGGTTCCCTTCCCTATTTTACTAATTAATCCTGCTGATTCGTATTGGTTTAAAATTCTTTGAAGTTGTCTTGTGCTGCAATGAAGATGAAAAGCAGTCTGCTCCACACCTTTCATTATTCCGTCATCGCATTTATATTTCATAAAAGACAAGACTTTTTCTGCTAAAGATGCAGGAGCAGCATCAATCGTTGTTATTGCAGCAATCTTGGTGGAAAGACTGCTGCAGATGAGCTGAAGAAATGTATTATTTGAAAGCAGTATTTCTCTGCTTTTATCAATAGAAAAAGAAAGGCTGGTTAGATTTTCAGTGGCTTCGGCATAGACGTTATTATTTTTTGGATAAAAAATTTCCATATCACCTAAAAACAAGTCTGTGTGGCCGGCTGAAAGGGAATAACGAGTTCCATCTTCGCGGATAAAGTAGATATTTACGGAACCGCCTTCTACAATTTGAAAAAGAAAATCTTTCTGAAAAGGCGAGGATAACAATTCGCCTTTCTTATATTTTATCAGATAGAAATTTACATTTAATGTATCCAGAACTGCTTGATATTTGCTTTGTGCGATATATGCGGCTATTTCATTTTTATCATATATTTTTCTCATAAAACCTCCAACAGGACATATGTCCTGTTTTTTTAATTGATTTTACATTATAATTACAAGGATTTCAAGGAGGAAAAGAAAATGACGTCAGTTTTTGAAGAAAAGAATATAACCAAGGCAATTATGAGGGTTGGATTACCAGCTATGCTGGGGCAGCTTACCACCCTCATTTATAATATTGCAGACACTTTTTTTGTTTCTCTGACCAGAGAACCGGCAATGATTGCCGCAGTCACATTGTGTGCACCAATCCTGCTTATTATCATGTCAGCTGCATGTGTTTTTGGTATGGGCGGCAGTAGCGTCATTGCCAGATTATTGGGGGAAGAAAAGAAAAAGGAAGTCTGTTCAACTTTGAATTTTTGCGTATATGCAATAGTAATAGCAGGTATCATCACACTTATTCTTGGACTGGTCTTTTTAAAGCTGCTGGTCAACATGGCGGGCGCAGACGCGGATAATACCGCTTATACCTTCGATTATCTGAAATATATTTTTATGGGCGCCCCTTTTATTATGCTTGCAAATGGTTTTGTGCATCTATTTCGTTCTGCCGGACTCATTAAGCAAAGTACCATTGGATTGGTGCTGGGGAATGTGATTAACATTGTATTGGATTGCATTTTTATTGTAGTGCTTGGATGGGGGACTGCAGGCGCAGCGCTTGCGACCTCTTTAGGATTTATGTGTGCAGCGGTTTATTACATTGGCTGTATGATTCGCGAAGAACGTAAAGGTAATCCTCTGGTAAAACTGACACCAAAGTGTTTTCCGCCGGATACATATATGGTTCAGAAGGTTGTAAGTATTGGTATTCCGGGAGCACTCATAACAGTATTAATGAGTGTATCCAATATCGTACTGAATAATTATATCGGCATTTACGGATCTGATGCGGTTGCTTCGTATGGAATTGCATATAAGCTAGATATGATTCCTATTATGCTATCAGTGGGATTGGCTCAGGGAGTAACGCCTTTAGTCGGTTACTGCTATGGAGCAATTCAGACAAAGCGAATGGCTGATATTGTGAAAGTTACAACATTATACGGAATGCTGGTAGGCTTGATTTCTGCTGCTGTTTTTATATTCGGTGGGAAACCACTTGCTTCCATATTCCTTCAGGATGATATGCTGATTAAGCAGACTGCCCGTTTTTTGAGAATTCTTTGTTTATCAGCACCTATGCTTGGTGTAATCAATATGATGTCCAGTTATTTTCAGGCATTAGGCAAAGCGGTAAAATCGCTGATTATTACCCTTTTAAGAAATGCAATCCTTTTTATTCCAGGAGTAATCATTTTGAATTATTTTTGGGAATTAAATGGTGTTATTGCAGCACAGCCCATAGTAGAAACAGTATTAACTATTATCTGTTTACTTATGTATGTAAAAGATTCAAAAAATATAGGAAGACTCAGATAAACAAACCATAATGATTTGGCGGTCCATATAAAGATAAAATCAATCCTTGCCAATTAGTCTTGCCATTCAATAAAAAGATGGTATAACTAAAACAAAAAAAGGTGGGTTCTGATTATGAAGACCATGGGATTTATAAACAGCCATAAGGAAAATGAAAACAGGATAGCGCTTCTGCCATGCCACATGAAGGAACTGGGGAAGGCTGCCGGATATCTGTTCTTTGAACAGGGCTATGGAAGAAAATTGGGAATATCCGACCGGGAATATGAGGAAATGGGAGCTTCCGTTGCCCCCAGGGGAGAAATCCTGCACAAATGCAATATTATCTGTGACCCAAAGGCAGGGGACGCGGAGTATCTGGGTGAACTTAGGGAAGGCACCACGGTTTTCGGCTGGGTCCATCCCCATGTGGATCCTGACATGAAGGCACTTCTGCTGGAAAGGAAGCTTAAGGTATATGCCTGGGAGGAAATGCTGGAGAATAACACCCAGATTTTTTACAGGAATAATATTCTTGCAGGCCAGGCATCGGTCATTCATGGCTGTTTAAGCTACGGCATGCTGATGGAAGGAAAGAAAGCAGCCGTACTGGGCCGCGGCAACACGGCCGCGGGCGCTTATAAGGCCCTTGTCTCCAATGCCGCCCTGGTCACTGTATATGGACGCAGGCAGGAACAGCAGTTTAAGAAGGAGATGGGACGGTTTGATATCATAGTAAACGCCGTGCTGTGGGATCCGGGGCGCAGGGACCATATCATATCCAGGAATGATCTGAAACATTTAAAAAGAGGCGCGCTGCTGATTGATGTGAGCTGTGATGAGCACGGCGCCATCGAGACTTCCCATCCAACAGCCATGGAGTCCCCCATCTACATGGAAGAGGGGATTGCGCATTATTGCCTGGACCATTCCCCAAGCCTGTTTTACAGAAGCGCTTCGGAGTTCATCAGTGAGAAGACAGCGCTTTTCATCAAACCGCTGGTGCTGGAAACAGAGGACGGTGTGCTGGAGGGCTGCAGGGTGATTGACGGAGGAAAAATGATTCTGGAGGAAAGCTGCCGTTAAGCGTGATGGTTTGATGAGCATGATTATGTAGATTGGATGAAAGGTGGGTTACATCATGGAGACAACTGCTATTTCTTTAATTCCTCCCCTGATTGTCATATTATTGGTGATTGCTACCAGAAGGGTAATCATTTCCATATCGGCTGGCATTATTGCCAGCGCGCTGATACTGTGCGGCTTCCGTCCGGGAGATGCGGTTGAAGCTGTCATGGGTTCGGCGGCACGGATTTTTTATACGGAGGGAAACTGGGATTTTGACAACATGCTGCTGGTGCTTTTTATCCTTGGCCTTGGGATGCTGACTGCGTTTATTGACAAAAACGGCGGGACCATAGGTTTTGCCAGATGGGCACAGAAACGGGTAAAGAACGCGGCTATGGCCCAGCTTCTGGCGGTTGTGCTGGGAATCATCATATTCATAGATGACTATTTTAACGCATTGACCGTGGGCGAGGTTTCCAGAAGCCTGACGGACCGCTACAAGGTTTCCAGGGAGAAACTGGCGTATATCATTGATTCCACCAGCGCGCCGGTTTGCTCCATCTGCCCGCTGTCCAGCTGGGGGGCATATATCATTGCCCTGTTTGCCATTATACTGCCGGGGACGGATGCACCGTTAAACCAGTTCATAGAGACCATACCCTATAATTTCTATGCGATTTTTTCCCTGGCCCTGGTATTTCTTAGCGCCATATGGAACATCAATCTGGGCAGGATGAATGATGCGGCATCCATCAAGGCAGATGACGGATTGCCGGACAGCACCCATGAAAAACATGCCTCCGACCTGATTATGCCCATTAGTATCCTGGTGGCAGTGAGCGTGGGCACCATGTATATGACGGGGTGCATCTTCTCCGGTTCATGGGATGTTTTTGAGATACTCCAGCATGCGTCCACCTATCTCTCACTATGCGCAGGCTGCGCTGCCGGACTTGGATGGGCAGTGTACAGGTACTGGCATTTCCATGGAAATGAACTGTTTTACACTGCATTTTACGGTATGAAAAAGGTGGCGGGAGCTACCGCTGCCCTGCTCTTTGCATGGGTGCTGATTGATATGATTGGAATGCTTCGGCCGGGTGCGTTCCTGTCCGGGCTTCTGGTCCAGTACAATATATCTTCCCAGCTCCTGCCATGTTTGCTCTTTGTCTTTTCCGCAGTCATGGCGCTGGCAACCGGCTTTTCCTGGGGCGTGTTCGGAATCATGCTTCCCATCAGCGTGCAGATGTCTTCTGCCCTGGGAATGGGGGATGCAATGCTTTACTGCTGCCTTGGGGCGGTGCTTTCAGGCTCTGTCTTTGGGGACCACTGTTCCCCCATATCGGATACAACCATATTGTCCAGCACAGGCGCCCAGTGTGTCCACATGGACCATGTGATATCCCAGCTGCCTTATGCATTATTTTCAGCGGCAGTGGCCGCCTCCGGTTTCCTGACAATCGGATATACGGAAAGCCTTGGGGCGGCCTTTGCCACACAGACAGGCATCCTGTGCGCCGCCACATGCCTGATTCTGACCAGGCGTAAACATAAGGGCAAGGTTGTGCGGTTTGCCAGGTCTGCTGTGGACTTGTAGACGGATTATGCTTTGAGGACACATACTATATGCCTATGTATACAAAAATCATATTGGAAATAAAATGACCCTATAATAAAATGCTGTACTGGCGGATGTGGCAAAAATAGTTCCGGGAGATATTTCTACCGGGGCTATTTTTATATTTTTAAAATTTCTAGAAGAATATGGTTAAATGATTGAAATGTATATGACTAAGAATACAGGGGTTATAAACCAAAAACTATTGAGAATTTATTCTATTGATGATAAAACTATAAAGAAGTAGTCATAAACATGAAAAACATATGAAGGTGAGGGGGAGAAATGCCTGAATTGATGGATATTAGGGATTTTATTCAGAAAATTGCTCAGGGAATTACCTTTGCAATCGGTATTGACACACAGGTAATTGACAGTAATCTTCAGAGGGTGGCTGGTACCGTCTATAAGCCGATACCTAAAAATGGCGGTATTGTTAAAAGGGTGGTTGAAACAGGGGAGTATGCAATCAGCACTACCGTGGACAGGACAAGCCCTGCATGCTTAAATTGCAATCAGCGGGATAGCTGTAAGGAAATGGGGTATCTCCATTGTCCCATTGTGCATGGCAATGTAGTTATTGGGGTTATGGGGCTTATATGTTATGAAAAGGAGCATATTGAGAAGATAAAGGATGAACGCAGGGGACTCTTGAATTTTATCCAGAGCATGTGCGAACTTATTGCATTAAAGTTAAAAGAGGAGGAGGTGCGGCAGAAGGAACAGCAGATTTATAGGAAACTGGACAGCCAGAACCAGGTATTAAACCAGGTACTGGAACAGATTTCAGACGGATATGTCCTGTTGGATGCAGATAACATGATCCGCAACATTAACAGGAAGGCCCTGAATATTTTTAAAATGGATTATGAATCCATCCTGGAAAAGAATATCCTTAATCTTATACCGGATCCTGTTTTTCACAGAATGATTGAGGATGAGAGTGTGAACGTCTATGAGAAGATAAAAATAGGAGAAGAAAGTTATGGGACGTTATTTTATAAGGTGGCAGAAGGGCGGGAGGATTTAGTAAAAATACTGAACTTTAAAACTATCGTCAATATTGGAAGACGTATTGCAGGTGAAGCGTTCAGGGAGAACCAGATTACCTTCAGTCATATATTAGGCAACAGTCCAAGAATGAGACACTTAAAAGAAATCGCCCAAAAGGTAGCCAGGACAATGCCAAATATTCTGTTGACAGGTGAGACCGGAACAGGAAAGGAAATGTTTGCCAGGGCTATTCATAATGCATCAGACCGGTGCGGGAATCCGTTCATTACAGTCAATTGTGCGGCAATCCCAATGGAACTTCTGGAATCGGAACTGTTTGGTTATGAGGAAGGTGCATTTACGGGAGCAAAAAAGGGTGGTAAGATAGGAAAATTTGAATTGGCCGATACAGGAACCATATTCCTGGATGAGATTGGGGAGATGCCATTTCATCTTCAGGCAAAACTGCTCCGGGTCCTGCAGGAACGTAAGCTTGAACGGGTTGGCGGAAATAAACAGGTCAGCCTTAATATCCGTATCATATCGGCTACGAACCGGAATCTGGAAAAAATGGTGGAGGAGGGGAAATTCCGGGAAGACCTATATTACAGACTGAATATTTTTGAAATCCATCTTCCGCCGCTGAGGGAACGCCCGGAGGATATTCCGCTGCTGGTCCATTATTTTATAGAAAAATACCGCTCTTTCTTTGAGGTGAATGTATCCGGAATAGATCCGGAAGCCATGGAGTATCTTTGCCGTTATCAGTGGAAGGGAAATATACGGGAACTTGAAAATGTAGTACAGTATATGATTTCCATGAATTCAGACAGCGTATCAGGTATCATGGGTGTTTCCGCTTTGCCGGCCCAGGTCATGGAAGACAGGGTTTTTCATGCGGAGGAAAACGTACAGGAAGAACGGGAAATGGATTTTAAATTAAGGGAAATGATTCATATGAAGGAGCTGCTGGGACAATACGGAAATACAACAGAAGGGAAAAAACAGGTTGCAAGACAGATGGGAATCAGCCTGGCGACTCTGTACCGTCGTATCAATAAAATGCAATGATGAAATTCGCATTATGATAAAAATTCTCATAATGCGAATTTTTCATGCGAAGGATTTGAGAAAAATGCGAAAAAGGTTTCGAAATACCTGAAAAAACCGTTGTTTCTCTTTGGCATGATAGTTGCTATATATATGTTCAAAGGCTAAAAGCCTATATAAATAACTAAATACCAGGAGGAAAATAATGAGAACAAGGGTTGTAGTGACAAAAAAACCAAATGAGGTCGTGGTGGAGGAGCATGATTTAAAACCAGGTGACAATGAGGTGCTGGTTAAAACATACTTGGCATCCATATGTGGGACAGACAAGAATTATTCAGAAGGAAAGATGCCCAGGGAAGTACAGGTTGAACAGGTTGACGGGAACAATGAGGCCCATCATGCTTATCCATTAAAAATGGGACACGAGGCAGCAGGCGTGATAGTAGAGGTGGGAAAGAATGTAACTGACTTTAAAGTGGGGGACAAGGTAATGTCCTTTGGATGGTATAATACCATGGCTGATTATTTTGTTGCACCAGTGGTGCATAATGGCTATGGTGTTGTGAAGGTTCCGGAGGGAATGAGCATGGAAGCAGCTTCGCTGGGAGAACCTACAGCCTGTGCAATCTATGCAGGCATGCAGTCAGGGGTGGAATTAGGCGATGTGGTAGTTGTGGTAGGCGTGGGATTTGCCGGACAGATTATTGCCCAGGTTGTTAAGAAGATGGGCGCTGCAAAAGTGATTTGTGTGGATGTAGTGGATGGTAAGCTCAACCTGGCTAAGAAGATGGGTGCTGACATTGTACTCAACCCCAATAAGGATGATGTGGTGGGAACCGTATTGAAGGAGACAAACAACCAGGGAGCTGATGTCGTAATCGAAGTTGCAGGAAATGATTCGGCAATCCAGCTGTGCAGTGATGTGCTCAAGCATGGAGGTATTATGGGGCTTTACAGCTGGGTACTGGAACCGGCGCAGCTGTATATCAACAGATGGCATAACGATGGTTTCGATATCCGTACACTGGCACTGATGCACCGTATTAAGATTGACCGTCCATGGTGGATTGAAAAGACAATGCAGAATGTGGCAAACGGAATGATACAGATTGATTCTTTGATTTCGCATGTATTTGACCTGGCTGATGCTGCCAAGGCATTTGATGTGGCCTGCAATGACCCGGATGCCTGCAAAGTAATGTTAAGACCATAAAAATAAAAGCATAGAAGGAGAAGATATTATTATGAGAAAAGAAGCAGCACTGTTTTTAAGCATGGCATTGACAGTTGGCATGATGAGCGGATGTGCCGGCAATGGGACTGCAGGGACATCCGGGGGGAGTACTGTGGCACAGCAAATGGAAGAAGAGACGGCACAAAGCAGCAGCACAGGTTTTGATGGAACGGTGGTACTAGGGGCAACAGCCCCCCTGACCGGGCCTAACCAGCTGACTGGAGGTTACTATGTAAATGGAATGAATCAGGCCGTGAATGAAATCAATGCAGCCGGAGGCATCCTTGGGAGAGAACTGGTTTTGGATGTGCAGGATGAGGGGACGGACCAGTCCATTGCCATTAATGCTACAATCAAGCTGATAGAAAGCGGCGTACCGGCTATCATCGGTTCCTATTTTTCTACTAACTGCATGGCGGTACTTCCTGAAATAGAGAAAAATAAAGTTCCCTATTTTGCTAATGGCTCCAATCCGGATATTTCTGCTTCAAAGAACCCCTATGTGTGGCAGATACGGGTGACAGATGACTTTACCGGTCCAATCATGGCAGATGTTGCCCTAAATGAACTTAACATGAAGAACCCGGCTGTTCTTTATACCACAGCTTCTTCGACCACCATACAGAAGGATAATTTTGTTAAGGCGATGGAAGAAAAGGGCAATCCGGTTTCAGAAAACAATATCTACGGCGCGCCAGAGAATGAATCAAATTTCAGTTCCATTATCAATCAGATTTTGGGCAGTGGCGTGGATGGCCTGGTGGTAATGGGGGTCAGCGAGGCATGGGATGTAGCCCTGGCCCAGCAGCTGCAGTCAGCGGGCTGCGATATACCTCTTATGGGATCCTCCAGTTTTGCAAGCGCCCCTTTTATCGAGGTGGCAAAAGATGCAGCGAATGGCTGGTACACTGTGGCGGACTGGTCTCCGAATATTCTGGGACGGGATTTGGATGTGCCTGAACGTGCCGTGGCATTTGAAGAGGATTATGAGAAACTGTATGACGCTAAAAGTGCGATGCAGTCAGCCTGGGGCTATGATTGTGTCTATCTCTTTAAAGAAGCCTGCGAACGTGCAGGAACCACAGAAGACCGTGAAAAAATCAATGAAGCCATGGGTAGTACAGACCTGCAGGGCGCAAACAACTATTACAAGATTTACGAGGACAGCTATCATGTAATGTCTACGTATATCATGCTGTGTGAGACAACAGGCGGGGAAGCTGTTCCTGTAAGGATTGTTAACTTCAGATAACAGACAGGCTTGGGGGGAATGCTGCCAGGCTGTGGCATTCCCGGGTAAGCATAGAATGGAATTGGGGGTATAAAAGTGAACTTTAGCATATTTTTTTCAATGCTGGTAAATGGGCTTTCGATGGGAATGATTTATGCGATGATTGCAATGGGATTGATTCTTTTAATCCGGGCGGTCGGGGTCCTTAACTTTGCACAGGGCGATTTATTGATGGTAGGAGCATATATTGCATGTGTGCTTTTTATGGACTTTAAGCTTCCATTTTATATTGCAGCGCCGTTATCATTGGTTTTTTATGCAGTATTAGGCCTGATATTCATGTTAGTGACATATTGGCCCCTCAGAAAGGCATCCTACCCGGTAGCGCCTATTATTGCCACTATGGGGGCATCCCTGGTCTTGTCAGAAGGAACCATGATTATATTTGGATCCTGGCCCAGGACCATTTCCCCGATATTAAAGAACTCCAAGGGAAATGCCCTGACTGTCAATCTTTTTGGGACAAGGCTCCAGGCACAGTTCCTGCTGATTATTGCGGTTGCAGTTGCAGTCATGGCTTTGATTTATCTTCTGTTTGAGAAATCGTATATCGGTATCATGATGCAGGCAGCCGCACAGGACAAACCGGCAGCTGAATTAATGGGGATATCAACGTTAATGACAACGGCTGTCACTTATATGCTGGTCGTGGTTCTGGTTTCTATCGGAGGCTATATGGTAGCTCCTGTATATACGGTTACCACATCCCTGGCATCCCTTCAGCTAAGGGCATTTGCCGGGACGGTCATAGGCGGATTTGGAAGCATTAAAGGTGCGATTATAGGATGTCTGCTGGTGGGTATTGTGGAGTCTTTTGCTACGGTCAGGTTTTCCTCCTATAAGGATGCGATTGTCTTCCTGATTCTGATTATCTTCCTGATATTCAGGCCTCGGGGATTAATTATTGATAAAGTCGCTGATAAGGCTTAAGGAGGAAATGGTATGAATAAAAGTAAGTTTGACCCTAAAACAGGGGCTATGATTATTTTTTTAATCGTTTTTTCATTGTTGGTCTCACTTAAAATGAATAATTATACGGTTCTTGTGGTAAATATGGCGTTGATTAATATGATTACGGCTTATGGCCTTTCCATTATGCTGGGAATGTGCGGGCAGCTGGTATTTTCCGGTGTGGCATTTATGGGAATCGGGGCCTATATCACGGCAAATCTCTGTTCCGGACGTATGAATTTCATACTTCCAGGATATGCGGCCATTGTTGTATCGGTAGTGCTTACCGCACTCATTGCCTGGGCAACAGGAATTCTTTTCCTTAGGCTGAAAAGCTCATTCTGTACCTTTGCCACCCTGGGATTTGTGCAGGTTCTGTATACATTGTTTTTAAATTATGAGCCGGCATTTGGAGGGCCAAAAGGAATTCCCGAAATCCGGACATTGTCAGCAGGTGGTTTTGTATTTGACAGCTATAAGAAATGGTATTTCCTGCTTCTGGGAGCGGTAATCATAGTGGCTCTTCTGGTGGAGCGGATCCGAAGGACAAGTCTTGGCAGGTCCCTTGCTTCTATCCGGGACAACGAATTAGCGGCCCAGACCCTGGGGGTGGATATATACCGCACAAGAGTCATTGCATTCGTAATCGCGGGGGCTTTTGCAGGACTTTCAGGTACCCTTCTGGCTCAGCATAACCGTTTCATATCTGGAGACCAGTTCAGTTTTGCTAAGAGTACCACTATTGTCATCATGTCAATGCTGGGAGGGATTAACAGTACTCCGGGCATTTTCGTGGGAGCATTGATTGTTACTTTTTTACCGGAAGTTCTCAGGGGGCTTGATAAGTATCTGATGTTCATATACGGTATCGCAGTAATTATAATGATGATTTTCATGCCCATGGGTATTGGCGGCGCCGTTTCGGATTTTCTGAAAACCATGAGAAGGAAGAATAAGCTAAAATCATAGGAAATCAGAGGAGGATAGTATGGGCGAGGCAATATTGAGATTAGAAGGGGTCTGTAAAAGCTTTGGCGGTGTTGTGACAGCGAAACAGGTAAACCTGGAGGTACAACCGGGAGAAATCCATGGATTGATTGGCCCCAACGGCGCGGGCAAGAGTACGATGATGAACCTTATAAGCGGTATCTATGAGGTGGATGAGGGGAAGATTTTTTTCCATGGGGAGGACGTTACCAATATACCATCCCACATCCGTGCAAGAAAGGGAATTGGCAGGACATTCCAGACACCTCGGTTTCTGTACCGCTCGAACATCAGGGATAATCTGATGCTGGGAGTGGATCTGCATGACCAGCTGGGGTATTTAAAAAGTTTTATTGGAATAAAGGGAAGTGACTTTCTGAAAGAATTGGATGAATTGATGGAGATGGTGGGATTTACGTTTGACTGGGATGAAGATATCACCGCGATTCCATTTGGGCAGAGGAAAATCCTGGAAATTGTCAGGTCAATGTTAAGCCATCCAAAAGTAATGCTTGTGGATGAACCGGCTGCCGGACTGACTACTCAGGAGATAGAACAGGCAAGGAACCTGCTCATGTTTGCGGCCAAGAAACGCAATATTGGAATACTACTGATAGAACACCAGATGGATCTGGTTATGAGCAGCTGTGAAAATATAGATGTTCTTGTATTTGGTGAAATCCTCGCAAGAGGACTGCCGCATGAGATTGCAGGGAATCCGATTGTTCTGGAAGCATACCTGGGGAGGGACTTTGATGATTAAGATTAGAGATTTACATGCCTATTACGGTCCCATTGAAGCTCTCAAGGGAATTGATATGGTGATTGAAAAAGGTAAGATTACCTGTCTTATCGGAAGTAACGGCGCTGGAAAAAGTACGTTGATGAATTCCATATCCGGCGCTATTACCCATAAGGGTTCTATCATGGTTGATGGTCAGACCGAGATTGTAAAGAAAAACAGCCGTCAGATTGCCAGGATGGGCATTATCCAGGTACCGGAGGGGCGCCATGTATTTCCGGGCTTGTCGGTGGAGGAGAACCTTCAGACAGGAACCATTGTGTGGCATGGGTATTTTGGGAAAAAACCATATGAGGCAGAATTGGAGATGGTATATGAACTTTTCCCAAGATTAAAGGAACGGCGCAGGCAGCTGGCCTGGAGTATGAGCGGCGGTGAGCAGCAGATGCTGGCAATTGGAAGGGCGCTGATGGCAAGACCGGAGATTCTGCTGTTAGATGAGCCTTCCATGGGATTGTCACCGTTATTAGTAGGAGAAATGTTTGAGAAGATAGTGGAAATCAATAAGACGGGAATGACAATTCTTTTAAATGAACAAAATGCAAGACTTGCAATGAAGATTTCTGACTTTACTTATGTGATTGAACAGGGGAGGATTAAGATGAGCGGTCCATCCCCGGAAATGCGCAATAATCCCAGGGTGGCAGAGGCTTATCTGGGAAAACAGGCGTGGCAGCATGAATAAGGGATTCACTATGAAAGGGGTACGGACATGATGAAAAAATTGATTAATAGGCCGGAAGATTTTGTAAAAGAGACAATGGAAGGTATCATTGCCGCTTATGGAGATAAAGTAAGGCTGCTGGATGGTGATTACCGTATTCTGTTAAGCAATTACGGTGCAATGGAAGGAAAGGTAGGCATTGTAACTGCCGGAGGTTCCGGCCATCTGCCTGTTTTTCTGGGGTATGTGGGACAGGGACTTCTGGATGGGTGTACGGTAGGCAATGTGTTTGCTTCCCCTGCCGCAGCAAAAATGGCTGATATGATACGGGCTTGCGATAAGGGAAGCGGAGTCCTGGTGCTGCTTGGCAATTACGGCGGAGACAGGATGAACTTTGAGCTTGCCTGTGAGACAGTGGATATGGAGGATGACATTCAGACAAAAATGGTCCTGGTAAAGGATGATGTGGCCAGCGCGCCCGAGGCAGAAGCCCACCGCCGCAGGGGGGTGGCCGGAATGGTATATGCTTTTAAAATAGCAGGCGCAAAGGCAGAGAACGGCGGGAATCTGGAGGAGGTAGCCCAGGCAGCACAGCATGCGCTTAATAATATAAGGACCATGGGTGTGGCATTAACTTCATGCATCGTTCCCCAGGTAGGGGAACCTACTTTTTCAATTGCAGATGACGAGATTGAGATTGGAATGGGGATTCATGGCGAGCCCGGCCTGGAGGTATGTAAGATGATGACCGCGGACCAGGTGGCTGAAATACTTTTAGGTAAAATTACAGAAGATATGCCGTTAAAAGCCGGTGATGAAGTTTCTGTCATGGTTAACGGACTGGGAGCAACGCCTTTGGAAGAACAGTTCATTGTTTACCGCCGGATACACCAGATGTTGGAAGAACTGGGGATAAGCGTATACATGCCTCATATCGGGGAGTATGCAACCTCCATGGAAATGGCAGGATTGTCCCTTACCATCTTGAAGCTGGATGAGGAGTTAAAGGGGCTTTTAGGACAGGTTGCCAAGTCTCCATTTTATACCAACTATAATAAGTGAGGTAAGGATAGTATGAACGTACAGGGTTTAGGAAAAGCAATAAAGAAAATCAGCAGAAAGATTGAAACGAATAAAGACTATCTTGTAAAGCTGGACCAGCAGAATGGAGATGGGGATTTGGGTATATCCATGAACGATGGATTCAAGGCAGTCGATATGCTGCTGGAACTGTCAGAAGAAGAGGACTTGGGAAAAATACTCATGAAGTCAGGAAATGCTTTTAATGAAGCAGCACCCTCCAGCCTTGGCACCATACTTTCCTTTGGCTTTATGGGGATGGCGAAAAGCCTGAAGGGAAAAAGCGAGGCAGGTCCCGCGGAGATAATGGACGCCTTCCAGGCAGGGATTAATAAAATCATGGAGAAGGCTGGTTCCAAACCAGGAGAGAGGACCATATTGGATTCCCTTTACCCTGCTGTAAAAGCATGTGAGAAAACAATTGCAGAGGGAGGAACCATGGATATAGCATTAAAGAATGCGGCCAAGGCTGCTGCTGAAGGGGCAGAGGCAACAAAACAGATGAAGCCGGTTCATGGGAGGGCTGCCTATTATGGGGAGAAGAGCCTGGGGCATCTGGATGGTGGAGCGGCGGTTGGACAACTGATTTTTGATGCTTTGAGTGAATAATGGGATAATCAGGGAAACATAGGTTAAAAAACAGGTGGGTTGCCGAAGCGGAAACAGGCTATGGCAGCTCATCTGTTTTTATGCTAAATATAAAATGAAAGCAGTAAATAACCTGTTATATGTTTAAGTATATACGATTATTAATCCATTCAGTTTCCAATCTGCTGATGGAAAGTAGAAATGAAGAAACCGGAAGATTTAATTGACTTTTAATTAAAAGCAATTAAAATGTAAGTAAGAGACAGAGGAGGTGAATATATGGCGAGTATGAGGGATGTTGCCAAGCTGGCCAACGTGGGGCTTGGTACGGTATCCAGGATGCTCAATGACAGCGGATATGTGTCGGAGGAGACCAGGAACAGGATTGAGGAGGCGATGAAAGCGTTGGACTATACGCCCAACGAGCTTGCAAGGAACCTGTACCATAAGAGGACCGGAATCATAGCAGTCCTTGTTCCCAATGTATCCAATCCGTTTTTTGCGGAATTCGTGGATCATGTGGAGGCTGAACTTTATAAGGCCGGCTTCAAGATGATGCTGTGTACAACGGAAAAGGAATTTAATGCGGAACTGGAGTATCTGGACATGCTGAACCGGCATATTGTGGACGGGGTGATTACGGGCGCCCATTCCCTGGCAGTGGAAGAATATAAGAAGATCCATAAGCCAATTGTTGCCCTGGACCGGTACCTGGGCGAGGATATTCCTGTGATTGCGGTGAATCATAAGGAAGGCGGAAGGCTTGCGGCAGAGACGCTGATTCAGAACGGATGCAGGCGCGTGCTTCATTTCCGGGGCAAGGTGACGGTGGAATCCCCCTATCATGACAGGCATTTTGAATTTGCCCGCATCATGGAGGAACATGGGATACAGACCATTGATTATGAACTGGGCAGGAACCGCCTGGATTCAGAGTATTATAAGAAAGCTGTAAAAGACGTATTCACAAGGGGAATCGACTTTGACGGCGTATTTGGCGTAGACAGGCCGGTGATTGAATGTATGAACGAGACAATCAGAAGACACCGCAGGGTTCCGGAGGATGTGAAGTTCGTGGCCTATGACGGCACATTCATTACCGAGATGGTGGAACCGCCGCTGACCGCCATTGTCCAGCCCATAAAAGAGCTTGCAAGGGAGTCCGTACGCCTTGTCTGCAATCTGGTCAATGGCAAGGTTTATAAGAATAAGCAGGTAAGCCTTCAAGTGGAGCTGCGTAAAGGAAAGTCAACGGTTTTATGATTGTAAGAAGTGCACAAAAGCGTTCGGTTATTTTCTGCCATATTGAATAAAATGATTCCTGACATAAAAAATAGTATTGACTTATACAGATCAGGGCGTATAATGTGTTTATAGATGGCGGCTGCCTTGTTTTTTTTCCACAAATATGGAACGGGTTCCACTTTTGGAAAGAAACAAGGCAAAAAATACAACCTATATGGAACGGGTTCCATATAGATGCGCCAGGAACATTTTTTATAATGCATTGTCAGGGCGCGCCTGACAGGCAGGACGCTTATGATTGAATCAGGAAAGAGGAGGAGAACAATGAAAAAGAATATTCTCAGTATCATGCTTGCAGCAGCAATGACAGGAACATTGTTGGCCGGATGCGGCTCTGGCAGCGGAGGGAGCGTGGCCGGAAAAGCGGATAAGGACAGCATTACGGTCCTGGTGGAAAGCGGTTCGCCCGCAGAGGCCCTTGCAAAGGAAACAGCGGCGGCATTTAAAGAGGAGACCGGATGCGAGGTCATCATTGACGCGGTGGCCTATACGGGAATGTATGACAAGCTTTCGACCGAAATCAAGGCCAGGCAGGCGGCCCATGACGTGGCCTGCATGGATGTGGTATGGCTGGCAGCCTTTGCAGATGCCATTGAGCCGGTAAATGGCGCGGATACAAGTGATTTCCTCCCCACCTTGCAGGAGAGCGGGACCATTGACGGCAATCTTCTCGGATATCCCATGTGGGTCAATGCAAAGGTGCTGATTTACAGAAAGGACCTTATCCCAAAAGAGAAAGTCCCGGCCACGTGGGAAGAGTACCGGAGCCTTGCAGAAGAACTGAAGACCGACGACATGAGCGGCACCACTGTTTTCGGCAGCGGATCCGACGCCGTATGCTCATTCCTGGATTTTGCCTGCCAGGCAGGCGCACAGGGGCTTGTGTTTGATAAAGACGGCAATGTAAACATTACGGACCAGGCCTATGTGGATGCGCTGGATTTTATGGTGGAAAATGCAAAAGCGGATTACACGCCTGCAGATTCCCTGGCCACAGCTGCCACAGAGTCCCAGGAACTTTTTACAAACGGAAAAACGGCAATGCAGCTGAACTGGAGCCATCAGTATCCTGCGGCAGTGGCTGTCCTTGGAGCGGACAAGGTTGGCTGCGCCCCAATGATTGGAGGAAGCGCGGGCATCGGAGCCACCACAGGTCCCTGGTACCAATGTGTGATGAAGAATTCTGAAAATAAAGAGATGGCTGAAAAATATGTAAGCAGGCTGAGGGTATGGTACCGGATTACCTGGAATTTTTCAGTGGTTCCCAAGGCGGAAGCTGGTATCAGGTGGGTTCCCAGCTGGCAGCACTTGCACAGGAGGCAACCGGTGTCACATCCAAGGTTGCTGCAGGCGGTGGATCTGCTAATCCCGACACACTGCAGAATGGCGAGGGATATTTTGGCCTGGTGTACAGTGGTGTGGGTTATCAGGCTTATTTAGGGGAAGGGGATTATACGGAATCCCATGATAATCTGAATGCAGTCATATCAATGTACTCCATGCCATTTCTCATTGTGGCCTTAAGCGGTGATGAGTCTGTGAATAGCGTATATGACCTCTCAGATAAAAACCTTTCATTAGGTAAGGCAGGACAGACCGGCTATACCATAGCCCAGGCAGTATTAAAAGCCCATGGTATTGACCTGGAGGGGGATTCCTTTACCGGAATGAACAGCTTTTTAGGGGATTCCGAACGTATGGACATGCTCAGGGACCGTCAGCTGGATGCAATTACCGGTCTGCTTCCCCTGGATAATTCTACACTCCAGAGTATGAGTATGACACCTGGCATAAAGCTGATCAGCATGGATGAAAATGTGATTGGCGAAATCCAGGCGGATGTTCCCGGTCTGGAGAAGATAACAATTGCGCCTCATTCTTTTGATGAGAATCAGGAGGAGGAGATTGTGACTGTAGCGGCAATCACCTCGCTTTACTGCCGTGATGATCTGGATGAGGAACTGGTATACAATATAACAAAGGCCATCTATGAAAATGCATCAACCCTGTACCAGTATTTTGGCGAGGAAAATAGTGTGATTGTCAATGACCCTTTGGCTGGTATTGATGAAAAGATGCCTGTGCATCCGGGCGCTGAGCGGTTCTATCGTGAAATCGGTATCATTAAGTAACAAAAATCTGTCTAGAAAATGAGGTTGTGACATGAGCGGTTTTCAACAAAAAACAGGTCTGTTCGAGTATGCCGTACATCAGAAGAAATTGACACCCCGTTCGTTTCTGGCTATGTTCTTGAGCATTATCTCGGTATTTATGGTGGTTTATTTTCTGGTGACTGCTAACTGCGGTACGCCAGTTGCCATTGCCCATCGTCTGCTTTTTGTCCTATTTATTATGATACTTGCCTTTTTTCTTCATCCTACAAAACGTAAGAACTGGTATGAACCGCTTAATATATGGTCTGTGTACGATATTGCGTGTGTGGTTTTAGCGGTTGTCTGCGTTGTATATTATATCAGTGATTTGGACAACTGGCAGCTTCGTATGTTTCGCCCAAGCAGGCTGGATACGGTTTTTGGGACGATATTCATTTTCCTGGTAATGGATATAACCCGGCGTATGGTGGGAATGACAATGTTTTGTGTGGTCCTCTTTTTTGGGGTACATACCAGTTTTGCCAACTATTTTCCAGGATTTCTGAAGACAGCGCCGACCCCATGGGTGCGGCTTGTTGATATATTGGTAAGCGATCAGGGTATATTTTCCGAACCCGTTCAGTCCATGGCTTCCTATATCATATTGTTTTTACTGTTTGGATCGATTTTGGAGGAAAGCGGGGCCGGCAAGTATTTTATTGATATTGCTTATGCCATTGGAGGCCGCTTTACTGCTGGTCCGGCTAAGACGGCTGCAATTTCCAGCGCGTTGTTCGGCAGTATATCAGGCAGCTCCGTATCCAATGTTGTATCTACCGGATGTTTTACAATCCCCCTGATGAAGTCCACCGGTTATTCGCCTGAGGAGGCAGGTGCAACGGAGGCCGTTGCATCCACCGGCGGCAATTATATGCCGCCAATCATGGGGGCGGTGGCATTTGTAATGGCGCAGTATCTCAAGGTCCCATACATACAGATTGTGCGGTATGCAATTATACCAGCCATGCTTTATTACATCGCCCTTTTATCTTATATACATTTCGACGGGTTAAAGAAGAACATACATCCAATGGACAAAGATGGACTGCCGTCCTTCAGGAAAAGCGTCATGGAGGGAGGCCATCTGATCCTGGCGTTGGTATGCCTTGTTATCTTCTTGATTTACGGGTATACAACCAGCATGGGCGCTTTCTGGGGTGTGGTTACTCTATTCCTGCTTACCTTTGTGCGTAAAAATACAAGGCTGAAACCGGCACAGATAATAAAATCATTTGAAAAGACGGCACAGACGTCCATATCCGTGGGTATTGCCTGCGCGGCAGCAGGAATCATCATCGGATGCATGTATTCCTCAGGACTGAGTGTCAGCCTGTCGTCCATCATCATAAAGGCAGCAGATGGAAGCCTGTTGATAACACTGATTTACACAGCCTTATTCTCTTTAATCCTTGGATGCGGCATGCCTTCGGTAGGGGTTTATCTTATCCTGGTGACGACTATCATACCGGCGCTGACCCAGATGGGTGTAAGTCCCATTTCAGCCCATTTCTTTGCATTTTATTTTGCAGTTGTGTCTAATATAACCCCGCCAGTGTGTGTTGCTGCATTTGCCGGCGCCGCAATCGCGGAGGCATCACCTATGAAAACCGGGTTTAAGGCATTCACGATTGGCATAGCAGCCTATATTATCCCGTTCCTGTTTGTGTATCATCCGGCAACCCTTGCAATAGGAAGCGCCGGCGAAATCACCATAGCCGTCATTGATGGGATAATAGCGGTTGTGTGTTTATCAATCTGTGTTGCCGGATATTTCTCACGCCGGCTCAGGTATATTGAACGTTTCCTGGCATTTGCAGTAAGCATATTGGTAGTGGCGCCATTTGCAGCTTCTAACTTTATTGCCTATGTTATCTTTGCATGTATCGCTGTGCTGCAGATTGTGACCATGGTCAGAAAAAAGAAAGGAGATTAACCGTGGATTATTTTACAAAACAATATATGACAGGGCCGGAGGGGGCCCATCGCCGGGCCGTGTATAAGGCAATGGGGTTTACGGATGCCGATTTATCCAGACCGCTGGTGGCAGTGGTTAATAGCTGGGGCGAGGTGTGCCCGGGACATTTTGGCCTCAACATGCTGACCCAAAAAGTAAAGGAGGGCATATGGCAGTCAGGAGCCACCCCGGTTGAATTCTGCACCATATCCCAATGCGGAACCTTAACCCTGGGGCTGGACGGCATCCGCTATGATCTGGCCACAAGGGAGATGGTGTCCTTTGATATTGAGACCATTGTCCACTCCCAGATGTTTGACGGGATTGTATTTATGACTGCCTGCGATAAGGTGGTTCCCGGTATGCTGATTGCCGCAGCCAGATTAAACCTGCCGTCCATTTTTGTATGCGCGGGTACAATGGAGGCGGGACAGCTAAATGGGGAGGCATTCTCGCTGTCTGACCTGGACGAAAAGATAATGGGAGGATACCGTGCCGGCCGTATATCAGAGGAAGTAATCACCGCCATGGAAGACAGGGCCTGTCCCACGTGGGGGGCATGTCCGCTGATGGGGACAGCCAATACAATGCAGTGCCTGGCAGAGGCGCTGGGATTGACATTGCCGGGGGCAGCTACCATGATTGCCACGTCGTCGGAACTGCTCCGTTCCGCTAAATTAAGCGGCAATCAGATTGTTAAATTGATTGAAAAGAACATACGGGCCAATGACATCATGACATTACCGGCATTGGAGAATATGGTTACCATGATGATGGTACTTGGAGGCTCCACTAACTCAGTCGTACATATACTGTCCCTGTCAGAGGAACTTGGCTTTGGAGATGTGGTGAACCTGGACAAAATTGCACAAATCAGTAAGAAGACGCCATGTCTTGTGAATGTCAAACCCAATGGGCCATACCATCTCACTGATTTTGAAAGATCCGGCGGTATGCCTGCAGCCATGCGTGAGGTCCGCAGCTGCCTGAATACGGATGTCATGACCGTAACCTGCAGGACAATGGCTGAGAATATGGAAATCCCACTTAAATATGAACCTGACCGAAGGGTGCTTTATAGTTTTGACTCCCCTATTTCCCAGGACGGAGGCATAGCGGTCTTATATGGCAATCTGGCGTATGGGGGCGCTATCTTAAGACAGTCTGCCCGTTACCGTGATAACCTGTACCACAAAGGACCGGCCAAGGTGTTTGATAGTCAGGAGGAGGCACTGGAAGCCCTGCATGATGGCCAGATAAAACCTGGGGATGTGATGGTTGTCCGTTTTGAAGGACCTTGCGGAGGCCCGGGCATGCCGGATATTTACGCCGTACAGGCAACGGTCTGCGGTATGGGCCTGGATAAAGATGTGGCAGTCATTACAGATGCCAGGTTCTCAGGCTTTGCAAGAGGCTTCGGTGTATGTCAGATTACACCGGAGGCAGCCAAGGCAGGACCTTTGGCGTATCTCCGGGATGGGGATATCATAACAATTAACGTGTCCCAGCGTTCTATCGATGTGGAGGATCCTGCAATATTTGAAGAAAGGGAGCCGGCTGTAAACCCGAAAGATAAAAACACATATAAAGGTGTCCTTAATCTGTTTAAAAAATACGGAGGTCCGGCAAACAAGGGCGCCCGTCTGGAATAAATAAAGGAATGTAGGAGGACATGCATGGATACAAAGAGAGCGGAACAGTTTGAATGGGTGTTTCTTGCAGCGCTGATTATCCCGGTTGTGGTACTTGGAAAAATGCGGATGCATCAGCAGGATCTGGCCCGGTTTTTAATTATCAGCCTAATATGTATCACCATTGTGATGACAGGGTATTATGGTTACCGCAGACGGATTGTGAATCGCAGCAATGCAGACAGCGTGGATACTCCTGACAATAACTAACAACATGTACAGAGATATTTGAGGTTAAAGATGAGGGTACAACAATTTCGCTTTTGTGGCATGGATATGACAGTCCATTCATTTAATACGGTCATTGTAGGAACCGGGGCAGCCGGATATAATGCGGCAGAACGGCTTTATCAGTATGGACAGACCGATATCGCAATGCTGACAGAAAACATCCTGGCAGGAACATCACGTAATACAGGTTCGGATAAGCAGACCTACTATAAATTGTCTCTGTCCGGCAGCGAATGTGACAGCGTAAAAGATATGGCACAGGTATTCTTTGACGGACAGTGTGTGGATGGCGAACATGCTCTGTGCGAAGCTGCTTTGTCGGCCCAGTGTTTTCTGCATCTTGTGGAATTGGGGGTCCCCTTCCCACGCAACCGCTATGGGGAATTTGTGGGATACAAGACAGATCACGATCCCAGCAGGCGGGCCACCAGTGCCGGGCCCTATACCTCAAAGATAATGACAGAACGCCTGCAGGAATCCGTTGAGAATAAGAACATCAGGATATACAATCATTTACAGGTATTGCGTATACTGACAGAGGGAAGGTCGGCCAGGGGGCTTGTCTGTTTAAATAAGGACCAGCTTACTTATGAGATAATTAACTGCAAAAATATTATTTTCGCCACCGGCGGTCCGGCCGGGATGTTTGCGGACAGTGCATATCCGGCCGGCCATTATGGCGCCACGGGTATTGCTTTAGAGGCTGGAGCCTTGGGAAAGAATCTGACAGAATGGCAGTTTGGCCTGGCATCGATAAAGCCCCGCTGGAATGTGAGCGGTACCTATATGCAAGTCCTGCCCTGCTTTATTTCCACGGATCCTGATGGCAGGAACCCAAAGGAATTCCTGCTGGATTATTTTCACGATAAAGGAGAAATGTTATCAAAAATTTTCCTCAAAGGCTACCAATGGCCCTTTGATGTACGCAAAGTCATGTCGGGAAGTTCCATTATCGATTTGCTGGTGTATCAGGAGAGCTGTATCAGGGGCAGGCGGGTTTTTCTGGATTTCCGGAAGAATCCGGGCGGCGCCGGGATTGACTTTGATTGTCTCTCTAAGGAAGCATATGATTATTTAAGAAAAGCAGAAGCCTGTTTTGGAACCCCCATTGACCGCCTGCGGCATATGAATACCCCTGCTTTCAATTTTTATCTGGACAAGGGAATTGATTTGAGGACCGAAATGCTGGAGGTGGCTCTCAGTGCCCAGCACAATAACGGCGGGTTGAAGGTAGATGAGTGGTGGCAGACTAATATTGAGGGACTCTTTGCAGTGGGGGAGGCCAGCGGCACCCATGGAGTTTACCGTCCAGGAGGCAGTGCGCTGAATTCGGGGCAGGTCGGCGCTGTCCGGGCAGCGCAGTATATTGCAGCCAGACGGCGGGGAGAACCGGAGGAGAAGCTGTTTGATTCATGTGGACAGGGTATAAAAGAGATTCTATGTATGGAACGGGGCGCATTGGGGGGGCAGGATGATTGTCTGAAAGAATCCTGGCAGAGGATAACCAGGCGGATGAGCCGTGTGGGAGCTGCCATAAGGAATGTGGAGGATATACGTAATACCCGCCGTGCCATAGAAAAGGAGATGGAAACGTTTCATGATACAGTGAAAATAATCAGCCGGCAGCAGCTGGGATGGTATTTCCGGCTTAGGGAAACACTGATTTGCCAGTATGTCTATCTCAGCGCTATGGAAGACTATGTCAATCATGGAGGATTGTCACGGGGCAGTTCCATGTACACGGATTCCCGTGGGGTGCTTCCTGCTCCTTCCCTGCCTGATAGATTCAGATACCGGTTAGATGATGGATTACATGCTGACGAAATACAGGAGGTTGGATACAGCCAGGGTAAATGCAGCTTTTATTGGAGGAAAGTACATCCAATACCGGATATTGACGACTTTTTTGAGAATGTATGGAGGGATTTCCGAAAAAATAAAAACATATATTAGAGTGGCAGGAAATATAGTCAGCCTGCAGCCGGAGGGGAGGTTTTGGCGGAAAATATCTGGTCAGATTACCGCAGAAATGATACTATAAAGTAAAATGCGGTTAAAGGAGTGATGGTATGGTAGGAATTCGTGACGTTGCAAAATATGCAGGAGTATCTCCCAGTACAGTATCCAGGGCATTGTCAGGTGTGGCATTTGTGGAACCGGAGACAAAGGAAAAAGTAATGAGAGCAGTCAGTGATTTGAATTATAAACCTAATCTGGCAGCCAGAAGCTTGAAAAAGGGCGGAAGCAGGCTTATAGGCCTTATCATACCGGATATTATGAACCCATATTACCCAGAAGTGGTAAAGTATATGGAAACCTGCGCCACCAAAGCCGGTTATTCGCTTATTTTGTGTGATGCCTTAGGCGATGTAAAAAAAGAAAAGGAATATTTTGAAACATTGAAATATCTGTTTGTGGACGGTATACTTTATATCGCGTCTACGGAGGACATAGAACATGTAAGGCCGTACATAGGTGATATCCCCATGGTGATTGTCAACCGTATTTTCGATGTGGACGCGCCCTGTATCAATATTGATAATGTGGACGCGGCGTATCAGGCGGTGAAATGCCTGACTGAAAACGGGCATAAGAAAATCGCACTTTACATCAGTGATAAGGACCGGCAGTATAACAGGGAACGTTTGGAGGGTGCCTTAAAGGCTTTGTCAGAGTACGGAATAACGGATTACGAAAAGTATATTATCAGGAATGTGGGTTCTGAAGACGATGCATACTACAGGACGCTGGAGTTGATGCGGAGTGAGGAACGCCCAACGGGTATTTTCATGTTTAATGATTTTATGGCTTATGGAGTATACCGCGGAATCGCCAAAAGCGGTATGCGGATACCAGATAGTATATCCGTGGTGGGTTTTGATGATATTCCGCAGGTCAAGTATCTGGATCCCCCTCTGACCACACTCCGCCATTCCCTGGCGGATACCGCGGAATTAATATTTGAACGGTTGATGGAACAGATAAAGACACAGACATGCGCCCATGGAAGCAAGACCTATTTTAAAGGAAGGCTGATTGAGCGGGAGTCGGTAAAAAGATTGGAAGTATAACTCTTCCGGAGGAATAAGATGCAGAAAGTAAATATTTGGGATATAGAGGGAACCGAATTCCCGGCCGGAAGGCGTACCAGGGTAATTCTCGGGCAGAATGGGGCAATGGAAGGAGACAAGTTCTGCCAAGGTTATGTGGTGGTATACAAGGGCGGCGGTATTCCGGAACATGATCATGAAACAGTGGAATCATATACCATTTTAAAAGGAACCGGCATAATGGAAGTGGATGGGGATAAACAGGCCGTGAAAGAAGGGGACTGTATCTTCATACCGGGCGGCTTAAATCATTCCCTGTATAATACAGGAGAGGATGAACTTCACATGATGTTTGTATACGCTCCCGGTATTATTGTAGACCACTGGGCGAAAGAACAGAGCGGGGAATTGAAATAAAGTTATCAAAAAGGGGCTGTGGGACAGCCCCTTTGGTTTATGAAATCATACCCTCTTGTACTTAGCCACATATACCGGAAATGTGTCCGCTCCCTTAAGTCTCTTACCGGCCGTAATGGTCACATCCTTGTCCGTGACAACATATTCCATCTCTGCGCCGGCTTCCACAACCGTATCCTGCATGAGGACGCAGTTTTTGACTTTGGCGCCCTTGCCAATCCTGACCCCGCGGAACAGGATGCTGTTTTCAACCTCCCCTTCAACGACGCATCCATCGGCGGCCATGATATTGGCGGCCTTGGAACCGTTGATGTAACGGGCCGGGTGGTCATCACGGATTTTGGTGTAGATGGGGTTCCTGCCTGAGAACAGCGCGCTTACGTTGGCGTCGTCCAGCATTTTCATATTTTCATCAAAATAACTCTTCATGCTGCTGATGCGGGCCACATAACCGTCATAGCGGTAGGCGCGCACATCCAGCCTGTTTAACTGGGGCGCCAGGATATCCCGTTCAAAGTAAACGTATCCGCGGACAAAGGCAGTGTTAATCTGGTCAATGAGTAATTCCCGGTCCATGATGTATATATTCATGGAGAAATTCTGTATGCCCGCATCACAGGCATTAATCTTCATTTTGGTCACGTGTCCGTCTTCAATGCCAAGGGTATAATAGAAGCTGGTACCAATGTTCTGGGCTTCCATGAAGCTTTTTGGAAGTTCGGACTCCTGATATGCAATGGTCACATCAGCGCCGCTTTCCATATGGGCGTTAATCAGCGCCTTGAAATCAAAATTAACCGCCAGGTTGGTGTCGGACATGACAACGTACCGTTCCTTCTGTTCCTTCAGGAAATCCAGGATGCTGGCCAGGGCCTCCACACGTCCGTTATAAATCTTGACTGTTTTTTCTGCAAAAGGCGGAACCAGGTTCAGTCCGCCGTTCTTGCGGGTCAGGTCCCATTCGCGGCCCGAACCCAGATGGTCCATAAGCGAGTGATAATTCTTGCGGACAATCACGGAAATATTGTCAATCCCGCAGTTCACCATGCTGGAGAGGATGAAATCCACCAGGCGGTAACGGCTTGCAAAAGGAATGGAAGCCATCAGACGCTCGCCTACCAGGTCTGGTACCAGGGAATCATAGCTGTTTGGGAAAAGGATGCCCAGGGCATTTGCATTGGAATTTACCATTGTTCTTCACCGCCTTTTACATTATTGTTAACCATGGCATTGGGGCCGATTGTTGCGCCGGCGCCGATTGTAAGGCCGGGACCAATGGTGGCCACCCCTTTCTCCTCGCCGGAAGGCATGGCGCCCACCACGGCTCCTTTTTCAATTTGGACATTCTCAGCCACGATACAGTGCCTGATGACAGCCCCTTCCTTAATGGTGGTGCCTCCCATGATGACCGCATCTTCCACCACGGCCCCTGCTTCCACCTTAACGCCAGCAAACAGGATGGAGTGCCTGACCTGTCCGTCGATGCGGCAGCCGTCGGTAATCATGGAATTCTCCACCAATGCACCGGCGCTGATCTTGTGCCCGGTCATACCGCTGTTGCGGCTGTAGATTTTCCAGTTCTCGTCAAACAGGTTGATGCCGCTGTGTTCCGGATCCAGGACTTCCATGTTGGCTTCCCACAAGGAGGAAATGGTTCCCACATCCTTCCAGTAGCCGCTGAAATGATAAGCGTACATCCTGCGGCTGTCACGCAGCAGGTTTGGGATGATGTTGTTGCCAAAGTCATTTTCCGAGTCAGGGTCCTCCTCATCCTCAATCAGGTACTGTTTCAGGATGTCCCAGTTAAATATGTAGATGCCCATGGAAGCCAGGTTGGATTTGGGATTCTTGGGTTTTTCCTGGAATTCCGTAATCCGGTCCTCCTCATCCGTTACCATCAGACCGAAACGCGGCGCCTCTTCCCACGGCACTTCCATGACGGCCACGCTGAACTCTGCCCCTTTTTCCTTGTGGAACCGGAGGAAGTCGCTGTAATCCTGCTTGCATATCTGGTCGCCGGAAAGGATGATGACGTACTGCGGGTCATACCGCTCAATGAATGGGATGTTCTGGTAAATCGCATTGGCCGTACCCTTGTACCAGTCAGAGCCCGAGGCTTTCTGGTAGGGCGGAAGCACGTGAACCCCGCCGTGCAGGCGGTCCAGGTCCCAGGGCTGGCCGTTGCCGATATACTCATTGAGCACCAGGGGCTGATACTGGGTCAGGATTCCCACGGTATCGATACCTGAGTTTACGCAGTTGGAAAGCGGGAAATCGATGATACGGTATTTGCCGCCAAAGGGAACAGCTGGTTTGGCCAGTTTCTGGGTCAGCGCATAGAGACGCGACCCTTGTCCGCCGGCAAGAAGCATTGCAATCATTTCTTTTGCCATAGTATTACTCCCCCTAGATGATATTGGATGTATATGTTAAAATTGTATCATAAATAAGGGGAAAATGGTATCAAATTGTGCAGAATGATTGAAAGTATATTAGTCTATCAGTATATCAGTATATTAATTTAACGGGCGTCCGATTCAGCTTCCAGGGGTGTTTTTAAACCGCTGGTTCAATGACATGCCTTTGCTTTTTTTGTATAATGTCCCTATAAGGCAGGACGTCATGGTGACAGGTCCTGGAATACAGGAAATGATAACGGTTTGGAATGACAGGAGGGAAGGACATGGAATCTTCATTCTTCAGAACACGGCGTACGCATTCGTCCCGGAGCTTCCCTTCCCTTTTAACCGCCAGGCAGGCGCAGATGTCTGACACAGTGCCGTCGCTTCCGGCTGCAGCCCAGTTCTGGAGGAAGCGCAGCATGGATTCATAGGCCAGTTCACTTGGCGGAAACCCTTGGCCCAAAGCGGTCTCGGCCTGCCGGACCGCCCGCTTCCAGTCTGGACCATAAGCAGGACCAGCCGGTTCCCCGTCCCCAAGCAGGGACATGCAGCCAAGAAGGCCTCCCAGTTCGTCGGCCCTGGTCCGCTGGTACAGGGAATCCAGATAATCAAACATCATACGGTATCCGGTTGGAAAATACATGGAAACACCTCCGTCTATTTTATCCCTTTCAATCTCAGCTCCTTCAATCCCGGTTCCTGCACCCCCGAATCTTCCAATCCCGTTTTCCCCCGGGCCTCCCGCCTGCACGCCGCAGCCGTCATCCCCATGACCTGTTTGAACTGTTTTGAAAAATACGCTGCATCCGGGTATCCCACCAGCTGTCCAATGGTGTTTACATGAAGGGAAGTGGTTTTCAGCAGCTTGCGGGCTTCCTCCATGCGGATTTGGATCAGCAGCTGCAAAGGGGTCATATGGTATTTCTTTTTCACGCACCTGGTAATGTAGGCGGGATGGAAGGAAAAATGGTGGGACAGCTCTGCCAGGCTGAAGGGCTGCGCATAGACCTTGCACAGATGACCGTAGATTTCCTCGGCCAGGTCCTTTTCCTTTGGAAGTTCGTTAGATCCGCAGATAAGGGAGAGAATCCGCAGGAAAAGAATCTGGTACTCAATCTGGGAGGAGGTGGAGTCAAAAAACAGTTTCTGCTGGTTGTATTTATCAATCTTTACCTGGGATATCTGCTCCATATAATCCTTTAGCTGTTCCCCCTGTTTTCTGGGCAGGGTCCCAAACTGAGGCAGGGAAATGGTAAACTTATCTTTCTGGTAATATTTGTTCTTGTTCATCTTGGACGGCATATAAATTACCGGTTTTTTGGTACAGGTATATTCGCCCTCCGTATAAAAATGCATCCAGGAAAACACGGTGTCTTCTGCACAGTAGCGGTAACCTGCATGTATCAGCTCCGGCACCAGTATTAGGAAATCCCCCTTTTTTACATCAAACTGGATTCCGTTTTCTTCCATGTAAAGGGTTCCCTTTTCAACGTAAATCAAGTCAAAGGTTTTGTGGATGGCCCGCCGCTCATGGCGGTCACCTTTGCGGAAAAGTGATATTCCGCCCACAATCAGATGGGGCAGGGGCGGGCAGATGAAGTTGATATACATAAAAATCCTCCAATATCCGGTGCGCGGCCGGCTCACAGATACATACAGGTCCATGCCTGTATTTACAGGGGGTTCCGGGGTTTCATACGTGCTGGATTATTGTATTATTTTAACACTTTTTCAAGTGATAAACAATGATTTAATTATTTTTATCATACTAATCATGTTGATTTTATTATATAAATGGTTTCTTTCCTTTCTTTTTTTCCAATCCATGTTTTTTTATAATGGGTATATCAGCAATGGGGTGACAAAAAAGAAAATATGTAGGAGGGATTCAGAATGAATGAATCAGGTTCAAGGTTAAGAAACATTTTAAAAAGTTACAGATTTTCCATTATCCTGTTAACCGGTGTGGTTGCGGGAGCTTTGCTGGGAGTTGTCCTGGGGGAGAAGACGGCTGTGCTGCAGCCTTTTGCAGACATTTTCCTGAATATGGTATTCTGCCTTATTGTACCGGTGGTTTTCATATCCATAGCTAATTCCATTGCCAATATGGGCAATCTTGGCAAGCTGGGAAAAGTATTGGGCGTGTTTTTTGCGGCAATTGTCATTGGCGGGCTGATTACTTCCCTGCTGGCCGTGGGGGCGGTGAAGATGTTTGACCCGGCCAAAGGTGTCGCGGTGGACCTGGCCGGGGAGATTGACCCCGGCAATACTTCCCTTAACTTCGTAAATATGTTTACGGTAACGGATTTCGTGGACCTGCTGTCCATCAGCAACATGATGGCCCTGATTGTATTTGCAATCCTGTTCGGAATCGCAGTTGCCAGCATCGGGGAAAAGGGAAAGCCGATCATAAGCCTGTTCTCAGCGCTGAGTGAAGCCTTAGGCAGGATGGTATCCATTGTCATGTATTACGCGCCGGTGGGCATTGCCTGCTATTTTGCAACGCTGATTGGCAAGGTGGGAAGCCAGATTATCGGATCCGTTGCCAGGATGTCCGTGATATATGCGGTTTTCTGTATCCTGTTTTTCATTGGCTTTGGCATCATTGTCCCGTTCATCAGCGGGGGCTCGGAAGGTGTGAAGCGATACTGGACCGAAATATGGCTTCCGGCCACCACGGCCGCAGGCGCCTGCAGCAGCACGGCATGTATCCCGGTTAACCTGCTTGCGGCTAAGAAGATGGGGATTTCCGAGGAAATCAGCAGTCTCGTAATCCCGCTTGGGGCCAGTATGCATAAAAATGGCGTGGTGTCGGTACAGATTGTTAAGATTGCATTTTTATTCGGTATTTTCCATATGTCCATGGGACCTGGGGAAATTGCAAAGGCAGTAATCGTGGCGCTTCTCAGCGGCATCATTGTGGGGACCATTCCAAGCGGCGGGTTTATCGGAGAAATGTTCATCTGCACCGCGTTCGGGTTCCCCACCTCCGTGATACCGATCATCGTCATCATGGGAACCCTGACAGACCCGTTCTGCACCATGAATAACGTGGCCGGCGACCCGGCCCTGGCCATGCTGATTACCAGGGTGATTGAAGGAAAAGACTGGATAAAAGAAAAGGCCTTTGGCAAAAGCCGGGAGGCAGGGATAGGGGCTGTAAAAGAAAAGGCAATCAAAGAATCATCAACGAATGCAAATTGGGAGGAAGCAGCGCAATGAGCGGAAAAACAGATGTAATCCTGCCGGAAGAGGCGGTCCGCCAGGACCTGGCAGATATCTATATTGGCAATCTGAACACGGTGGATACGGATCTGAAACTGCCGTCCAGGGGAAAACGGGGAGCGCGTTTCAGCTGGAAATCCCATGAAACTCTTTTCATAAGCCATGAAGGAAAAGTAACCAGGCCCACTTACGGGGTGGGCAACCGCAAAATCCTCCTTACCGTATCCTCTGTCTATGAAGGGGGCTGTGCGGACCGTACCTTTGAGGCAACCGTTCTGGAGGAACCGAGGAAGGCATCCATTGCCAGCCTGCGCCCTGTGGAAAAAACCGTGAGGCCGGGTGAAACAGCGGAACTCCCCCCTGTGGTCATTGCAGCAGATGACATGGGAATCCCCACCACGCTTCCGGTGACATGGGAACCGTTTACCCTTCCGGCATCCGGAAACACCATTCATATAAAAGGGCATGTTGAGGAAACCGGACTTATTGCAAAGGCACGGATTCTGGTCGCGGATTGTCAGGAGGACCCAGGACCTGTGAGGATTCCTGTGGGCGAGGTGCCTGCGGGTTGTGTGCGGCTGGCAGAGGGAACCAGGTTCTGGGATGCCCAGGAGCGGATGGTCCGCTGGCTGCTGTCCGTGGATGATGACCAGATGCTGTACAATTTCCGCTGCGCGGCAGGGCTGGACGTACAAGGGGCAGGGCCCATGACGGGCTGGGATGCGCCGGAGTGCAACCTGAAAGGACATACCACCGGGCATTATCTGTCCGGGCTGGCCCTGGCCTACAGCGTACGTGGACAGCAGGCGCTGAAGGACAAGATCAGCTATATGGTACACGCCCTGTCAGAGTGCCAGAAGGCCCTGGAGGCACAGGGCTGTGCCAAAGGGTTCTTAAGCGCTTATTCAGAGCAGCAGTTTGACCTTCTGGAGGTATATACAAAGTATCCGGAAATATGGGCGCCATACTATACCCTGGATAAGATAATGTCAGGATTATATGACTGCCATTGTCTGGCCGGGAGCAAGGAAGCATTCCGCCTGCTGACAGGACTGGGAGACTGGGTCTATGGACGTCTGTCCAGGCTTTCCAGGGCACAGCTGGACAGGATGTGGTCCATGTACATTGCAGGGGAATTCGGCGGCATGATTTCCGTCATGGTCCGCCTGTACCGGGAAACCGGGGATGGGAAGTACCTGAGGGCAGCCCTGTTCTTCCGCAATGAGAAGCTGTTCTATCCCATGGAGGAAAATGTTGATACTTTAAAGGATATGCATGCCAACCAGCACATCCCCCAGGCCATCGGTGCCCTGGAACTGTATGAGGCCGGAGGCGGGAAACGCTACCTGGATATTGCCAGGAATTTCTGGCAGATGGTGGTCCGGTCCCATGAATACAGCATAGGCGGCGTGGGCGAGACAGAAATGTTCCATGAGCCGGGCGACATTGCCCATTACATGACGGATAAGTCCGCGGAAAGCTGCGCCAGCTATAACCTGATGCGTCTGACCTTTGGCCTGTTTAGACGATTGCCGGACAGCCGTAAGATGGATTATTATGAAAATGTCCTTTACAACCATATCCTGTCTTCTGCCAGCCATAAGGCGGACGGGGGAACCACCTACTTCATGCCGGTGCGGCCGGGAGGCAGGAAGGAATTCAATACATCTGAGAACACCTGCTGCCACGGCACGGGGCTGGAAAGCCGGTTCCGTTATATCAGGAACATATACGCGGTGGGGGAAGATGGAAAAGAAGTGTATGTCAACCTTTATATTCCCTCTGAACTGGATATGGCGGATGGATGGAAGCTGAAACTGGAGGAGAACGGCCAGGGACACGGCGGCCAGGGACAGGATACCCAGGGCCTCTATACGGTTATCTTCAATGGGCTGAAGGATGGAGGGGAAAGGACCGTGGCGCTGAGGATACCCTGCTGGGCCAGGGAGGACTGGGATATCCGGGTTTATACCGTGCTGACGGAGGATGCAACGGCAGACGGACAGGTAAAAACGGATGCAGTTACGGAGGATTCCCCGGGCTTCATGGCGGAATTCCCGGGCTTAGCGGCGGATTCCGACGGCTATGTAAGGATCCGCCGCCAGTGGACACCGGGGGACCGGATTGATATCAGCCTGCCATTCCGGTTCAGAAAATTGCCGGCGCCGGATGGCAGCTGTTATTCCAGCATTGCTTTTGGGCCATATATCCTGGCTGCATTAAATGACAGTGAGGAATATCTGCCCTGCCCGGAAGTGGATGGGTGGAATGACCGAAAGATACAGAATGGTTTCCATGACGGAATCCATGGATTTGAGGCGGATGGGCTTAAGTGGATGCCCCTGGCAGATGTGGATGAGGAAAGGTATCATATCTACTTTGTGGATAAATAATAAAATATGGCATGGAAGGGTTGGAGACAGATCATGTTTTCAATCCTTTTCTGTTTTTACATTGAAATATACAGCTGGATTCAATATAATTAGCTGAGGGGTGTATGATAATGCTTTCTGTCATCCATGGATACGCGTACCCGGGAGGATGCCACGTGACAAAGGATAAATTTCTTAAACGTTTTTTTGCACTCTATGTAGTATTGGTCTTACAGAATGTCATCAGCCTGGCCGTGAATCTGGCTGATAATATCATGCTGGGGGCGTACAGCGAACAGGCCCTGGCAGGGGCGGCGGCCGTGAACCAGGTACAGTTTGTCTATCAGCAGCTATTGACCGCCATGGGGGACGGGCTTGTGATTTTCTGCAGCCAGTACTGGGGAAAGCGGCAGACAGGACCCATGAAGAGAATTGCGGTGACAGCCATGCATGGGGCCCTGGTTTTGGCCGTCATCCTGACAGCGGCGGCAAGCCTGTATCCGTACAGGGTGGTTTCCATCTTTACAACGGATGCGGGAATCATAGGGGAGGGGATGCGCTACCTCCATATCATCCGTTTTACCTACGTGTTTTTTGCCATAACACAGATACTCCTTGCCACACTGCGCAGCATTGAGATGGTGAAGGTGGCATTTTATCTGTCCATATCCACGTTCTGCATTAACTGCGGCATTAACTATGTCTTGATATACGGAAGGTTCGGGGCGCCGGAGATGGGAACCGCAGGAGCAGCGGTCGGGACCCTCACGGCCAGGATCATTGAAGTGCTGATCCTCATCCTGTATATTGCTAAAAAGGAAAAGACCATCCACTTAAGGCCCGGGGATTACCTGGACCAGGATGTGACGCTGGGAAAGGATTATGTCAGGGTGTGTCTCCCCATGCTGTTGGTCCAGGGGCTTTGGGGCGTGAACACCGCGCTTCAGACCGTAATCCTGGGACACATGGCAAGCAATGCAATCGCAGCCAACAGCGTGGCCTCCACCCTGTTCCTGCTGGTCAAATCCATGGCCGTAGGCGCCTCCTCCTCTGCGTCCGTCCTGATTGGGCAGGCCATTGGAAGGGGGGATCTTGCCCAGACAAAGGCATATGCCCTGCGGCTGCAGAAAATATTCGTGCTGATTGGGATTGTATCCGGGTCCATCCTGTTCCTTATCCGGATACCTGTCCTTGGCCTGTATGACTTATCCAATGAGACAAGGGATATGGCCAACGCATTCCTGATTATACTGAGCGTGGTATGCGTGGGCATGTCCTATCAGATGCCTGCCAACAACGGCATCATCCGGGGAGGCGGCAATGCCATGTTTGTGGTGAAGATGGATTTGGTGAGCATCTGGATGATTGTGCTGCCGCTGTCATTTTACATGGCCTTTGTGGTGAAGGCATCCCCGGTGATTGTTGTGTGCTGCCTGAATGCTGATCAGATATTCAAGTGCATTCCGGCTTTCCTGGAGGTGAACTATGGGAACTGGATCCGGAAACTGACCAGGGATTAAGGGATGGATGTCATATATGCGGATGGCTCCTTAAAACCGGCTTCCGAAGAAGCCTTTCCGGCCAGTCAGATGTATTCAATCCCCTTTCCCTAATTCCCCTGCCCACTCAAACCCTTTCTTTGCAGCCACCACCGCAATGATTTCATTGATGACTGCCGCAGCGGCAATGGTGCCCTGGATGATCTGTGCGTTTTCAGGCGCTGCAGCGGACAGGGCGGAGGCGGAGATGCCGGTGAATACAAGGGAGACACCGGAGTGGGGAAGGAGTGTCAGACCCAGATAGTTCCTTACGGTTTTTGGGGAACCGGTGATGCTGGCCCCGAACCAGGCCCCGAAGTATTTTCCAAAGGCACGGGCGGCAATGTACACGGCAGTGAACAGACCGGCGCCCATAATCAGATGGTAGTCCAGGGGCGCGCCCAGTCCCAGGATGATAAGGATGATGGATACGCCCAGGATGGGACCGAATTCATACATGATTTCAGACAACCGGTCCTCGGACACCATGTTGGCGAATACGGTTGAAAATGACATTCCCATCAGCATGAAGTTAAGCACCGGCCTGGGCATGATGTATGTATTGCATATGGCTCCCAGGGCAGTTGTGAGCAGGATCATGGCAATCAGGATGAGAAGGGTGGACCGCAGGGGCCGGTGCTTTTTCAGAAGGAGCCCGGCGGGCAGGCCGGTTACCGCCCCGATGGCCAGAGGGAAAACCATGACAACAGGAATCAGATAGGCTGGGATGCCTTGTCCGGATATGGTACCGGATACAACGGATATGGTGGTGAAGAATACCACAACCCCTACCATGTCATCCAGGGCAGCCATGGGAATCAGCGTGCTTGTAACAGGACCGCTGGTCTTGAATTCCTTTACAATGGAAAGGGCCGGGGCCGGAGCCGTTGCCAGCGCAATGCTTCCGAAGATAAAAGCCAGGTAAAGGGAAATGCCGCACAGGCGGAATACAACCCCGAATACGGCCGAGACAACAATAAATGTCCCCAGGGACTGGGTCAGGGTTGTGATGATGATGGATTTGCCGGATTTGCGGATCCGTTTCCATACAAGCTCCGTGCCGATCATCAATCCCACCGCGCACTCAAAGATATGGGTCATGGCTGTATAAGGGCCGGAGTTTAAAAGGGCGTTGTCCAGCAGGTTCACGCCATGGGGGCCAAGAACCATCCCGGCAATCAGCCATCCGAGGATGGAGGGGAGCTTAAGCCTGGACACGGCCTTTCCTGTGAAAAATGCAGCTGCGAACGCAGCCAGTATACGAATGACGGATCCTATCATAATCCTGCCTCTCTTTCTGCAATGCCATAGAGCATGTAATCCAATAGTTTCGCAAGGTTATCCTCGTGGGCAGCCAGGATTTCGTCAAAATCCACGGACTGGTAACTGGGGCTGCACAGGTAGCAGTTAACCATGTCCTGCATCAGGGAAAAGTATTGCTTTGCTTCCTTGCGGGTAATGCCGGGCCTCAGGGTAAGGCGCGTCAGAAGCCGGTCGTACAGTTCACTGTTTAAGGCGTCAAAATCTTTTTTCAGCGCCCTGACCTGGTCCTTGAGCTGTAACGGCGGCTGAAGGATTGCCTCAAAGAATAAACGGGCCTCCCATGGATGGCTTTTGAAAAAATGCAGCCGTGTATCCATGTAGTGCTGCAGCCCAAAACCCAGGCCGTCTTCCCTTAAAAAGCCGGTGAAGGTGGCAAAGCTTTGTTCCAGACAGGCCAGGTAGAGGGCGTCCCGGTTCTCAAAGTTGTGATAGAGAAGGCCTTTGGGAATCCCGATATCACATATGCGGTTCAGGGAAGCGCCCTGATATCCGTTTTCCCCAAATTCTTTCATGGCAGCAGCCAGAATCCGTTTTCTTGTTAATTCTGTTTTTTCTTCCTTTTTCATGATAATACCTCCATAAATGGACTTTATAGTCTATAATAGTAAAAATAGACCGGAAAGTCAATAACCATATCAGGTTGAAATATCATTCTTTTTGCGATACTATAAATTTGAATACAAACAGTACAGGATTTAAAAAGTGGTCATGACCTGTTTCAGGATTACAGGATTCTGGACTTGAAAAGGAAGAAGCGGAGGCATGGGTTTGAAATTCAGTTTAAATAAGTGTTTGACGGCATTCCCGATTCTTTTACTCTCAGCCATGTCATTGACGGCCCGCGTTTATGGGGCTGAGGGAACCGTGCAGACCCGGGCAATGCAGGAATACAGGGATTATTGCAGCCGTTTTGAGTCTGTTAAGGCAAAGGATGACATAGCCGACGCAGGATTCCGGATAATTGAAGACCAGATCTTCCCGGTGGAATTAGAAGGATACGGCCAGGTCTCCTTTATCCCGGCGTACGATACCCAGTACCGCCGTTTAGCCCTGTTTTTTGCGGCAGAGGACCAGGATGTGGTGTTTAAGACAGACCGGCTGGAGACCAACAGCCAGCGCAGGGGCAGTCTCAGCCAGCCCAATGAATGGCTGGCAGCGGTTTCCTTTCAGGACATGGATAACGATGGCCTGTCGGATATTGTCCTTATTACGGCATGCAGCTATGGGGATGGGGGCCCCCTTATCCATCCGGAAGCCCCGGCGTCCGCCGGATCCGGCATTTACAAAGTAGGCGATGTCCTGTTCCAGAAGAACGGGGCATTTTACAGGGATTACAGGCTGTCCAATCAGCTGAACCGCTTTGGTATGAACAAGAGCATCCGGTTCATCACGTCCTTTATAAGGGATGGGTATTCCACGGAATTCCTGTACACCGCAACCACGCAGAAGGAACTTCTGGACAACGGTTTCCAGATTGCCCGGGACCAATATCATTCCAGGCAGTTTGAGAAGCTGGGCCGCCTTTATGTGGTGCCGGGAACCTACCGCATGGCGGAGTATACCGTGTTCATGGTTTATCTGGTCAATGAAGAGGGGTATATTGTATGGAGTTTCCAGCCCATGGGGGATTATGAGAATCTCTATGGGCTTAAGGGAATCAGCTGCCAGGACATTGACGGCGACGGGCTGAAGGACATCATGGTGTTTGCCAGCTACAGTTATGAGGGAAGCAGCGGACAGTCCGTGGTGGAAAGCGGGTATTCTGTCTATTACCAGAGGACGGCCGGTTTTTATGAGGATACGGATATGAAACAGACGATAAAATGCACTGACACCGACACCATGTCCGGACTGGTGGAGCGTGCGCGGGCATATTGGGGGTGGAAAACAGGACAATGATAAAAATACTGATAGTGGATGACGAGAAACCGATTTGCGATTTGATTGACATGAACCTGAGCGCAGGCGGTTACCAGTGCGCTGCGGTCCAGGACGGGATCGCGGCGCTGAGGATGATTGAAGAGGAGGCATTTGACCTGATCCTTCTGGATATCATGCTTCCGGGAGCTGACGGCTATGACATTATGGAATACATACGCCCTCTTGGGATTCCTGTCATCTTCATCACGGCAAGGCACGAGGTGAAGGACAGGGTAAAGGGACTGCGGCTGGGCGCGGATGATTATCTGGTGAAACCATTTGACGTGGTGGAACTGACGGCCAGGGTGGAGGCGGTCTTAAGGCGGTATAACAAGACAGAACACCTGTTAAGCGCAGGGGATGTGACCGTGGATGTGGAGGCGCGGCTGGTTACCAAGGCCGGCCGGCCAGTGGTGCTGACCAACAAGGAATTCGGCCTTCTGGTGCTCTTCATACGGAATAAGAATGTTGCCCTTTTCAGGGAAACCCTTTATGAAAAGGTATGGGAAGGGGAATACAGCGGGGACAGCCGCACCCTGGACCTGCATGTCCAGAGGCTGAGGCGGAAGCTGGGCTGGGAAAACAGCCTGGTGGCAGTCTATAAAGTGGGATACCGCTTAGAGGTGCCAGGATGAAATTTTCATTGAAACTGCTGTTATGTACCATGATTGTAATGGCCCTTGGCTTTGGCTTCAGCGGATTCTATTTTGTGAATTACGTGTTTGAGACAGCTATGGACAGGGAAGTGGGACAGGCATTGGATGACAACAGTATCCTGCGGTTTGCATTTGAGACAGCGGCCCTCAATGTGCCTGCCAAATATGATGTCCTGCAGGATAACACGATTGGCGAGATTGCCTCCAACCTGGAAACAGGAGGACACAGCGCCAGACGCATGCTGCGCCTTTCCGATGAGCAGAAGCAGGTGCTGTATGCCAGCAGCGGCTTTGACGCCGGCAGCCAGTGCCTGGACATGACGGACGCAGGCACCAAAACCTACCGTGTCATAAAGCTGGATAAGGGTTACTACATACAGGCAGGGACAATGGTCAATGCATTGGACCGGGCGCTCTACCTGGAAACCTTAAGGGATGTGTCGGATGTGTTCCGGGAACGGGCCCTGGGCTTTTCCGTATACCGCCAGGTAACTATTGCCATGCTGGTATGCGGCACCTTCATCATGCATCTGATATCCTCCTGGCTGACCAGGCCTATCCGTCTGCTGACGCGTGCGACCAAGCGCATGGCGTCCGGGGATTATCATTACCGCGCCAGGAAGGTCAGCGGCGATGAACTGGGCCAGCTCACATCGGACTTTAACCAGATGGCCAATGCGTTGGAAGACAACATCGGGAAGCTGGAGGAGGAGATACAGGCAAGGGAGGATTTCGTGGCCGCATTTGCCCACGAACTGAAGACACCCCTCACCTCCATTATCGGATATGCGGATATGCTGCGCTCCCGCAAGCTGGACGAGGAAAAGCAGTTCATGTCGGCCAACTATATCTATACGGAAGGCAAAAGGCTGGAGACCATGTCCTTCCGGCTGCTGGACATCATGGTCACGCGGCGCAGCGAAGTGGATTTCACCGTGGTTTCCGTTGAATCCCTGTTTGTCTATCTCTACGATATGTATGTGCTTAATAAGAGCGCGAAAATATATTTCAACTATGACGAGGGCTTTGTGTGGGCAGAGGCAAACCTGATAAAATCCGTTCTCATGAACCTTCTTGACAACGCCTGCAAGGCATCGGAGGCAGACGGCCTGATTGAGGTCTATGGACGTATGCAGAAGGGTGGGTACCGGTTTGAGGTAAAGGACCACGGGGTGGGAATCCCCAAAGAGGAACAGCACAAAATCACAAAGGCATTTTACATGGTGGATAAATCACGTTCCAGAAGCAGGAACGGCGCCGGACTGGGGCTGGCCCTGTGCGCGGAGATACTTCTTTTGCACAAAAGCCGCCTGGAAATAGAAAGCGAACCGGGAAAGGGCACGTGCATGAGCTTTGTGCTGCCAACCCGGCCAGAGGAGGGATGAGATGGGAAATATGATGAAAAACCTGTTCCTGATCCTGTTTACCGTCCTTGTGATGGCCCTGTCCATAGCTGGTCCTGAACTGTTTGCCAGATACCGGGACCAATCGGTGCTGGGGGCCGTACACCAGGTGGATGCCCAGGAGGAGGGGGAAGGTTACCGTTATACCCTGAGCAGTAATGAGAAGCTTTATATCCTGTCGGAAAGCCTGAGCAGCCAGGCACTGCCTGAAAGCGAACAGTATGCCCTTACCAGAAGCCGTACAGATGAGGGATATGGGGAACCGGAGGGGAATTATGCATTTGTGGTAAACCACAGAGGGCCTTCCGGTGAAGAAATCACGGATACCCAGATATATGATGTCTGCAACCGGGGGCTGTCAGCCCTTAAAGAACTTGGCATACTGCCGGATACGGTAAAGGATGTGGAACCAGGTACGTATGACGCGGTTCTCTACTCTGCCATTGACGTGCTGGAGCCGCGCAATAACGTAGCGGTCTGGAAGCTGGAGATGTCAAACATACAGAAAAACGCGGACAAGGAAAACCATCTGATTAACGCATACATTGATGCGGATGATGGGAAGATGTACGAGTTTTACGTCAGGACCCCGCGCCGGTGGGAGGAGATGGACCCGGACAGGATCATGGAAACCTGGAGCAGCTACATGGGGCTTGTGCAGCCCCGGCCCTATGATGAGCCAAACCCATTGATGGAGACCACTCCTTATTTTAAGAAATATGTGTGCCCGGGCGCGGCAGGGGAGCATACCATTGTCACCGTGGGATTCTATGAGGGGATTAATGAATTCTTTTTGAAAATAACCAAATGATGCAACTATGATGCAAAAATGATGGCATTATGATGCCGCTCCTGTGTAAGATGGATGGTGTCCCACAGAAGAATGCTCTGTGAGGCGCCGGGTATGGGATATCCCGTATCTGTATTCACCTTACACAGGAGTTTTTGCATGAAAGGGGCAGCCATTATGTACAGAAGATATCCATACTCCCGAACAAGGAGATGGAGGAGAAAACGCGGGAGAAGCCTCATGGACACCCTGTTTGCCGTGTCAACCGCGGCTGCAGGCATCCTGTCTGTGCTGGCCGTGCTCCTGGCCATACGGCCGGGGTTCCCGGGAACCGGATGGCTGATTGGGAACAGTATGGTGTCCGAAGGCGCAACCAGGCAAATGAGGGGGGACGGGGGATTCGCGGCATATCCGGTTCCCTTGGCAGGGGATGTCCTGCAGATAGCGGCAGGGTATGCGCTCCAGGCCGGAACCCATGGCAGTGCGCTGAATCAGGATATGGCCCAGGCCGTCCCGGACGGACCATCTGCCCAAGATTCCCAGGACACCCAAACCGACACCGGGAAGGTCATGTATCTGACCTTTGATGACGGCCCTTCGCAAGAAAACACAAACGCGGTCCTGGACGTACTGAAAAAACGGAATATAAAAGCAACATTTTTTGTGGTGGGGGAAAATGTCCTGAAGCATCCGGAAACAGCCCAAAGGATTGTGGCGGAGGGGCACACCATAGGAATCCATTGCCACAGGCATGATTATGAAGCCCTTTATGAGAGCGTGGACAGCTATCTGGAGGACTTTGACAAGGCATACAGGGCGGTTTTGGAGGTGACGGGGGAGAAGGCAAGGCTGTACCGGTTTCCCGGAGGAAGCATTAATTCATATAACCAGGAAGTTTACAGCGATATCATAGCTGCCATGGATGCCAGGGGATTCATTTATTTTGACTGGAATGCCAGCCTGGACGACGCCCTCAGGAAATCCAGCCCGGGGGAACTCATCGACAATGCCAGGAAGTCCATGATGGGAAGGCAGAGGGTGGTCCTTCTGGGCCATGATATTGTCCACAGCACGTCCCTTTGCCTGGACCAGCTGATAAACCAGTTTCAGGAATACAGGATGGAACCCCTGACACCGGATGTGGAACCGGTGCAGTTCAAACCATGAAATCAAAAAAGAAAATGCCGCAGAATCAGGAAAAGTATGGATTCCTGGTTCTTTTTCTTTGCTTTTTCTAACCTTTTTCCCTACTTTCAATGTAGTAAATCTACCCCATATATACTAGAATATAAACGATGTGTTAAGATGGAAATTTATTAAAAAGATTGGAAAGGAGAATGGGATGGATGGTTTGACAGAGTCATACATGCTCTTTTTTTTGTCCGGGTTTCATTTTCTTCTTCCTCTTGCATGTATAGGCCGCATATCCGCGGCAGATGAGACAGACCCCGATTTGCCGGAAGCCGTATTAACGGGATTGCCAACAGGGCGGGACGGCAGGCGCATCTATAGGGTGACTGTGGAATACGGGGAACAGAAGGCCGGCATATGGGCTGAAACCATATCCGGGTTGGTGCAGGTTTCAAAGGACCAGGTATGGGAGCTGCCTGGGGAGGTGAGGAGCCATATGAACCGGTACATAAGCGGCATGACCCTTCTTGACGGACCGGAGGACGGGAAGATACTGGCATATGTGCTGGAGCCGTCCGGTTTCCATACGGTCCGGCGTGATGAAAGAGGTGTTGGATGATGGAACTTGTGGTTGTCAGGGATGGGTACAGGGAGATATTTGTGGAAAAGAGCTGTATAAAGGAAATTGTCCTTAATCCACGGATATATGAGGTGCCGGGAGCGCCGCAGGATGTCAGGGGCATCCTGTTTTATGAGGGCCTGCCGGTGGTCATCCGCCGCATAGGGGACGGGGCGCCTGTGTGCGGAATCATTATGGATGGATGCCTGCAATCCCACTGGGGAATTGCAGGAGAGCCGGCAGGAGAGGAAGCCATCCATGCAGAAGAACTGGTCCGTGTGATGCCAGCCTTATGACGTCGGCCTTATGATGCCGTCCCTGTGATCCTTACCTTATGACCCATCTACAGCGGATAGATATTCAGTCTCTTTATTTTCCCCTTCTCATCCACTTCCGAGAGGAACGCGGTTACCGGAACAACATGCTCATGATAGGTAATGAAGTACCACACGGTATTGTCGTCCACGTATTTCACGCTGTGGATGGGGAAGGGGCCGCCGTTAAAGCCGAATTTGTGGTGGAACATCATTTCCACGGCCATCTTTCCTTCCAGGTGGATGGTGTCCATGCCGGCCTTGTATACGGATGAGTCATGAAGGACCCCGTATTCATTGAATAAATCAGCCAGGGCGGTTTCATCCCCCTTCTGCATACAGTCAATGTATTGTTCTAATATTGTCATATAATTATCCTCCTCACTTACAATTTAGAAACGTTCTGAGCGCAGCAGTGCATCGATGCCCCCGTCCACGAACAGGATGACGCCGTTAATGCCGCTGGCCATGGGGGATGCCAGGAATACAATGCCGTTGGCAATCTCTTCCGCGTCCAGGAATTCCTTTCTGCCGTAGCGGGTCGGGATGGGAATCAGAAGGGCCGCGTCCATCTGGGCATCGGTCATGTTCTGGGTCATGGGAGTGGTGGTGTTGCCCGGGGCAACGGAGTTGATGCGCAGTCCGTCTACTGCCCAGGATGGGGATATGCGGCGGACCCACCGTGCCAAGGCGTGTTTGGATGAACTGTAGCAGGACGCTGCCTGGGCGCGGGGGATATCCTTGACAAATTCCAGTATCCGTTCCTCGTCCATTACATTGGACAGCATATCCACCCAGTCCATGCGCACGGTCATGTTGGTGATGGAGTTGGATGAGGTGATGACACAGTTTCCGCGTTTTTTCTTTAACAAGGGCCTCAGGGCTTCTGCAATCTGGACGCTTGCGAAAAAGTTCAGTGCGAATATCATCTGGGGCGGGGCCGTTGGCCCTACGCCTGCGTTGCAGATAAGGACGTCAATCCCATCCGGATAGCGCCGGAACACCTCATCAACAGCGCCCTGGCGGCCCTCTGGGGTGGACAGGTCGGCCAGGTAGTCGCCGCCTTTAAAATCAATATTGAACACATCGTGTCCCTGTGCCTGAAGCAGTTTGCGGGTTGCAGCGCCAATGCCTGTGGTGCCTCCTGTTATGACATATGTACTCAATGAAATACCTCCTTTACGGTTTTCTTGCTAAATAAATAACAGTAATTATTATTATTGAATATAAAAACCATACCATTGGTGGAAGTATTTGTCAATTTAATTAAATATATAACAAAGTCATGCAAATTCTGCGTTTGATATTACAGGGGCAGGAATGATCTTCTCAACACATCCTGCCCCCGTTGAAGATTATCCTTAGGAATGCTACAATAAGACTTTAGAAATTCTTTTATATTTTCTGAAGGATATATTTTGATTTAATTGTTACGATTATATGCACAAGGAGGAACTATACATGAGTGGGGACCGGATTTTGCTGGTAGAGGATGATAAGGAAATCAGAGAAGGCGTTGAGATATTTTTAAAGAGCCAGGGATATGTGGTATTCCAGGCAGCTGACGGATTGGAAGGGCTTAAGGCATTGGAGGAAAACGAGATTGACCTTGCCATCGTGGATGTGATGATGCCCAAGATGGACGGGATTACCATGACTGCCAAGCTCAGGGAAAAGTATGATTTTCCTGTTATTTTCCTGTCAGCCAAATCAGAGGAGGTCGACAAGATACTGGGACTGAACATGGGGGCGGATGATTATATCACAAAGCCGTTTACGCCCATGGAGCTTCTGGCCAGGGTTAACTCACATCTGAGGCGCTACCACAGGTTTTTGGACAGACTGAGTTCCAAACAGGCTGAAAATCCAAGGATTCACAGGCTGGGAGGTCTGGAAGTCAATGAGGAGACCGTGGAAGTCATGGTAGATGACAAGCCGGTAAAGGTAACTCCCATTGAGTTTAAGATTCTGTTGTTACTGATACAGAACCCGGGGCGTGTATTTCCCGCTGAGGAGATATATGAACGGGTTTGGAATGAGCGGGCAATCAACACGGATACGGTCATGGTACACATCCGTAATCTGAGGGAAAAAATCGAAGTGAATCCCAGGGAGCCCAAATATGTAAAGGTGGTGTGGGGAGTTGGATACAAGATTGAAAAACAACCATAAAATCGGCGTATTAATAATTGTCCTGACTGTTCTGGCCTTATCGGCTGCAACCATTGGGCTGTATCCGTACATGAAGGCAAAAGCAGCGGAATATGTTTCAGTCAGGACCATGCGGTTACAGGAGCAGGGCAGTGATTACAGCGACCTGGCAACCCAGGTCATGAATTTCAGTTATGAGATATGGCATCAGAAAAAGCAGGAGGAAGAGGGCGGCGTGCTCTCCTATTCACAGACCTTCCTGCCTGGTCTGGATGAGAAAATCAGGACGCTCAGGGAAGAAGAATACGGCATGACAGACAGCCGTGTCGCGGTTCAGGATTCCGCCATGGCGGATGAGGAAATATACGGGGATGCCGTGAGTGTCCAGGACTATATGGACTCTGAGTTTGACCTGGATTATTACCAGCAGCTGCAGTCCACCATGAATTCCCTTGGTAAGGACTGGGAGCGGTATTACCAGAGGTATAACGCATCCCTTTTCTATGCGGTAATTGATGAAAACGGCGGGTTTCAGAGAAGCAATGTAAATAAGCCCGGGGAACTTTTCCGCGCACCCCTGGATTCCGCTAAAAAGGAGATAGGTTTCACAATTGAATTCACCTCCACGGGCAGCTTAAAGGTGTCCGGCTTTGAGGGGGATGAGCAGGATGCGTCCAGGCTCCTCCAGGCCATGGGCCGGTTCGAATTCTATGACCCCCTTGCAGTCCGCCTGTCGGACAGCTACCGGTACAGCGGCATGCAGTTCACAGGGCCAAGGGATATAAAAATCATGTTCCGCTGTGTGCCGGATTTATTTACCGGCAGTGGATACAGTACATCGGATAACACGCTGCTGAACGGGCGTGCGCTGCTGAACGGCGGCGGTTACTATACGGTGGCAGGCGGGATTCTGGTCATCCTCATGGTTCTTGCCCTTGCCCTGCCCGCGGTCCGGTCCTTTCGTCTGGGCAAAAGCGCGCTCTGCCGACTGTCCTTTGAGCCGCTGAGCCTGATAGGCGTGGGGTGGATGGCCGTGATAGGGGAAGGCGGCATGCCTGCAAGCCTCATAGCCGCCACCTTGGACGGGACATTAAAAGAGGAGATCCTCAGGGCTGAATTCCTGCCCTGGACCGCTGACCTTGCGGTGCTTGCCATCAATCTGCTGTTCTGGGCAGTGGCTTACGGGCTGTTCTTCTGGGGAATCATGTGTTACCGCGCCATCTTCTCAATGGGGCCATGGCGTTATTTTAAAGAGCGCACCTGGCTGGGAAGGTTCCTCCGGTTCATCAAGCGCTGGTGCTGCAATGCGCTTAACGTGTTCAATGAGACTGACTGGGATAGCCGCTCCACCAGGATATTAGGCAAGGCGGTCATTGGCAACTTCATCATACTGACCCTTATATCCTGCCTTTGGTTCTGGGGAATCGGCGCCTTGATTATCTATTCCTGTGTGCTGTTTTACCTGCTGAATAAATATTGGGGACAGATGCAGAAAAAATACAGGATCCTGCTGGACGGCATCAACCAGATGGCGGAGGGCGACCTGAATGTGGAGATAAAAGAGGATTTGGGCATATTCAATCCATTTAAGGAACAGCTGTCCAGAATCCAGAATGGATTCAAAAAAGCAGTTGCCCAGGAGGTGAAAAGCGAACGGACAAAATCAGAGCTGATCACAAATGTGTCCCATGACCTGAAGACACCCCTGACAGCCATCATCACCTATGTGAACCTGCTGAAGCAGGAGAATGTGACGGAGGAAGAGCGCAGGTCCTATATACAGGTCCTGGACCAGAAATCCATGCGTCTGAAGGTGCTCATCGAAGACCTGTTTGAGGTGAGCAAGGCCAGCAGCGGCACCGTGACCCTGCACCCGGAACATGTGGATATCATCAGCCTGTTAAAGCAGGTGCGGTTTGAACTGTCGGACAAAATGTCTGCCAGCGGGATTGAATTCCGGTTCAACCTGCCCGAGGGGCGGGTGATACTGTACCTGGACAGCCAGAAGACCTACCGTATTTTTGAGAACCTGCTGGTTAATATAGCCAAGTATGGCATGCCGGGTACCCGGGCCTATATCCAGGTGGTACGGGAACCGGAAGGATATGTGAATATCTCCATGCGCAATGTATCGGCCCAGGAGCTGAACGTATCGCCGGAGGAACTGACGGAACGGTTTGTGCGCGGGGATTCGTCCCGCAACACAGAAGGCTCAGGCCTTGGCCTTGCCATTGCAAGAAGCTTCGTGGAGGTCCAGGGCGGTTCCATGAAGATTGAAGTGGAAGACGACCTGTTCCGGGTTGTCATACGCTGGAAGGAAAATGCGCAGGAGGGCAAGGAAGCCCGGGAAGGGCAGAACCAGGAAAGGCAGAACCAGGAAAGGCAGAACCAGGAAGGCAGCTTGGGAGCGGAGGAGAAGCCGGGCATGGAGGTTTACCGCGGTCCGGAAGTGAAACCAGGCATGGAGGATTACCCCAGACCGGAAGGAAAACCAGGCATGGAGGATTACCTCAGGCCGGAAGAGAAACCGGGCACGGAGGATTACCTAAGCCCGGAGGAGAAAACGGAACCGGAAAACAGTAGTCCGACCGAAGACAGAAACCGTGAAAATCTCTGGAGCCCGCAAGACAACCGAATCATACCCGGGGAATGGGATGAAACTGAAGACGATGAATCAGAAAACAGATAATAACAGAGCATTATCTTCCCGCTGAGATAGGGTGCCTGTGTATCCGGTTATGGATATGGTCCGGCCGGATACACAGGTGCTTTCTGCATATATGGGAAGGATGAAAAGAGGTGGAACAAGGTGAAAACGGGAAGGAAAAGGATGTTTTGGATATTTTCCATACTTCTGTCCGCATGCCTTGGCATTGCATTATCCGCTTGTGAAAGTAAGGGACAGCAGCCTGACAGCGCACTGGATACTAATCCATTTACGGATAATATTGTGCAGGAAAGCGGGGAGGATACAATGGCAGGCCCAATGGTCATCATTAACCAAGCAGGGCTGGAGCCGGAAAAAGGCAGTACATTTGACTATACCATAAAATTTTCCCTGACCAATCAAACCCATGACATGATAACAGGCTATAAGATGGGCATGCTGGCATTTGACAGGGAAGGAAATCCCATGGACATTTACTGGATAGGGATTGACAGCAGTGTGCCTCATTCCTATTCCCATGAGTATCAGTCGTCAGATGATGGGATCCTTCCTGAGGGCGGGACAGAATCCGGTTCGTGGACATTGATAAACATCAACGGTGAAGAAGAGTATGCCAGGTATGACAGGATAGGGTATATTTTGTATAACCTGAAGGAAATCACGTTCAAAAGCGGGTATCTATGGGAGAATCCTGAATATGACAGGTGGATGGATACCTATAAGGGAAAACCGGCAGTGCCAGGAAATCTTGAAGGATATTATCCCCTGGAGATGAGGATTACCGGGATGGAATAGGGAATGGACACAGAAGGAGGGTGCTGCAGTACTGCAGCACCCTCCTGGCATTCTATGGTTTGGGACCTATCCTTCATGCAATCTTATCTTTCAGGCTGTACGGAATCAGATGGGGCATTGGAACCCAGCACAATATCCGGGGCGCCGGTCAGGTTCACGTTCCTGGTAACCTTGGCATCGTATGTATCCGCTTTCATGATTTCCGCCAGGTCCACGCCGGTGGTCTCTTTCATGGATTCAAAAAGCTTTGCCATGACAACCGGGACATTGCCGGCAACCGTGCCGATACCGTTATCTGTATCACCGCTGCTTCCAATGATGGTGATCTTATCAATCTGGGACAGGGGCTCTGCAATCCTGCCTGCGATTTCAGGAAGCACCTGGATCATCATTTCAGCCATGGCGGCCTTGTTGTACTTCTGGTAGGCCTCGGCCTTTTTCTCCATACCTTCCGCCTCAGCCAGCGCCTTTGCACGGATGGCCGCGGCTTCCGCCTCACCTTTGGCGCGGATACCTTCGGCTTCCTGGACCATGGAGTACTTCTGTGCTTCTGCAATGGCCTTCTGGGCCTCTGCGTCTTTTTCGCGTTCATACTGCTCTGCATCGGCCTGGGCCTTCTTGGCCAGGGCTTCCTGCTCCTGTTCGTACTTCTTAGCCTCCGCCTCACGCTGACGTTTGGTCAGGCCGGCTGCTGCAGCCTGCTCAATGGCATAGCGGTCAGCGTCCGCCTTCTTGTTAATCTCAGCTTCCAGCGCCTGCTGCTGGACCAATACTTCCTGCTTGCGCAGTTCTGCCTCGCGTTCAGCCCTGGCAATCTGGGCATTGACCGTGGCTGTCTGGATGGTTTTCTGCTGTTCCTGCTTCTGGATCTCGTAAGCAGCGTCAGCCTCCGCCTTCTTGGTATCAGATGCCTTCTGGAGTTCGGCCTTTTTAATGGCCAGCTCGTTGTTTTTCTGGGCAATCTCTGTCTCGGCGATTACCCGGGCATCGTTGGCAGCATTATCTGCGGCTGCCTGGGCAATGGCGATATCCCTTTCCGCCTCCGCCTTTGCAATGGACGCATCCTTGCGGATTTTGGAGGTGTTATCCATACCAAGGTCCTGGATCAGCCCATGTTCATCCGTGACATTCTGGATATTGCAGGAAAGGATGTCTATGCCCAGCTTCTCCATGTCCTTGGAAGCCTTAATCATTACCTGGTCTGAGAAAGAATCGCGGTCCGTGTTAATGGCACGCAGCGTAAGGGTACCGATAATCTCACGCATATTGCCCTGGAGGGAATCCTGAAGGTCAGCCGCGATTTTTGCCGGTTCCTTGTTAAGGAAGTTCCTCATGGCCAGTTTCATCCGCCCATCATCATCGGCAACCCGGACCTTGGCAACCGCATCCACCATGACATTGATGAAGTCGTTGGTGGGGATGTACTCGTCCGTCTTAATATCAACGGTTATCTGTCCAAGATATAATTTATCCATCTGCTCAAAAAATGGAATCTTGATGCCCGCCCGGCCAATCAGGACCCTGGGCTGCTTGCGCAGGCCGGAGATGATGTAGGCGTGATCCGGCGGCGCCTTTACGTAGCCCTGGGTTATGATGATGATTACCAACAGGACAGGAACAAGAATGGACAGTGCTTTAAGGATAAAATCAAGGTCAAACATAGAAGCTCCTTTCTGTAAATAAAGTATAAAGATTTTGTTAACGATATTGTACCATATGTTGGAAAAAATGAAAATACGATTCAGAAAAACGACAGAAATTGACCGTAAAAATTCAGAATAAACTGAAAAAAATATGAAACACAGCGTATATACTTGCTTGTGAAAAAATTAATTGTATATTGACAAGTACAATCTTCTATGTTATCATCAAAAATATACAAAATTATTTTGAGATAACAAAAATTTTTAGGTACAATAATAAAAGATTGGATGGCAGCCAGCCACGGGATTGTATAAATCAGTGAATCAGATATTTTTAATCAATTGAGGTGCGTTATGGATCTTATAAGAGGCAATATCCGCCTGCGGCACAGCTGGCAGGCCATTTTAAAAAAGTCGGAAAAAATCATACAGGGGTTTTTTGGCGGGAGTAACCGGTAAGGTTGTTCCCGCCATTTCTTTGTATAATTTTTCACAATACACTCTCCCCAAGATGGGAGAACCTGCGATGAGGGAGCCATCAGGCGGACTGCAGCCGCCTGCCAGGCCAGCACGCAACGCTTACATACAAATGGAAAACAAAAGCGGTAAAATAAAGGAGGTAAAGTTATGGGTGAACACACGCATACGTGCTGCTGTGACCACAGTGAAGAAGCGCTGTTAAAACGGATTGGTGAACTGGCGGCAGAGTATAAGGGCAGGGAGGGAAGCCTGATACAGGTCCTTCACATGGCGCAGGGAATATATGGATATCTGCCTCTTGAAGTACAGAAGGTGATAGCGGACGCCCTGGAAGTCCCGCTGGCAGAGGTATCCGGGGTAGTGACATTTTATTCCTTTTTTTCCACACAGCCCAGAGGGGAGCACACCATCCGTGTCTGTCTTGGCACGGCCTGTTATGTACGGGGCGGTAAGAAAATCGTGGAACGGATAAAAGAACTGCTGGATGTGGAAATCGGAGAGACCACGGCTGACAGGAAGTTCACCTTTGAGGTGGCACGCTGTATCGGGGCATGCGGTCTGGCGCCGGCCATGTCCATTGACGACCAGGTGTATAAGCAGGTCAATCCTGACAGACTGGAGCAGATCCTGGAACGCTACTATGAAGAGGAGGGACAGCAGTGATGGAAGTGAAGAGACGTGAAGACCTGTTAAGGATAAAAGAAGAATATCTGGACCGGCAGAAATCCTACAAGCGCCAGGTGCTGGTGTGCGGCGGCGCGGGATGTATCTCATCTAACTGCGGGGAAGTGCGGGATGCATTGGTTAAGGCAGTGGAAAACTTCCGGCTGTCCGATGAAGTGCAGGTCATGGTAACCGGATGTATGGGCACATGTGCCATGGGTCCGGTCATCCTGGTGGAACCGGAGGGAATCTTTTACACGAAAATGACCCCGGATAAGGTGGAACAGGTGGTGGCAAGGCATCTTCTCAAGGATGAAATCTGCGAAGAATTTACATATTTTAACGAGGAAACAGGCAGATATGTCCCGAAAATGGATGACATTGATTTCTTCCAGGGTCAGGTGCGCATTGCGCTCAGGAACTGCGGGCATATGGAATATGCTTCCCTGGAAGCATACATATCCAGGGACGGATATGGCGCCCTGGCAAAAGCGCTGTGCGGCATGACGCCCCAGGATGTGGTGGATGAGATGAAGGCATCCGGCCTCAGGGGCAGGGGAGGCGCAGGCTTCCCAACAGGCGTCAAGTGGGAAGCAGGCCTTAAGGCAGTGTCAGAGGACGGCAGGAAGTTCATGGTCTGCAATGCGGATGAAGGAGACCCCGGTGCATTCATGGACAGAAGTATTCTGGAAGGCGACCCCCACAGCATTATTGAGGGCATGATGCTGGGTGGATATGCAATCGGTGCATCCAAGGGATATGTGTATGTGCGTGCGGAATATCCAATTGCAGTGGAACGTCTGGGCAATGCCATTGACCAGGCCAGGAAGGCCGGAATACTGGGCCGGGATATCATGGGAAGCGGATTTTCCTTTGATTTGGAAATCCGTATCGGTGCAGGCGCCTTTGTCTGCGGCGAGGAAACCTCCCTGCTGGCATCCATTGAGGGAAAGAGGGGAGAGCCAAGGCAGAAACCGCCTTTCCCATTTGAAAAGGGCCTGTTTGAAAGCCCTACCATCATCAATAACGTGGAGACGCTGGCCAATGTGGCGCCCATCATACTTAATGGTTCCGGCTGGTATCATGGATTTGGTACAGAGAAGAGCGCGGGCACAAAGGTATTTGCACTGGCAGGGGATATTGTCAATGCAGGAATCATCGAGGTTCCCATGGGAACAATCCTGGGCGACATCATTTACAGGATTGGCGGCGGTATCATAGGCGGTAAACGGTTCAAAGCCATCCAGTCCGGCGGTCCCTCCGGCGGATGCCTTACCAGGGAACACCTGAATACCTCGGTTGACTATGAGTCCCTATCAAAGCTTGGGGCCATCATGGGGTCCGGCGGCCTGATTGTCATGAACGAGGACACCTGCATGGTGGATACGGCCAGGTATTTCATGGACTTTATCTGTGACGAGTCCTGCGGAAAATGCCTTCCCTGCCGCAACGGAACCAGGCGTATGCTGGAAATCCTGGAGCGGATTACGGAAGGCAAGGGAGAACCCGGGGACCTGGACCTGCTGGAAGAACTGGCTAAAACCATACAGCAGACAGCCATGTGCGGACTGGGACAGACAGCGCCCAATCCGGTGTTATCCACCCTGCGCTATTTCCGCAGCGAGTACGAGGCCCATATCTATGAGAAACACTGCAGCGCAGGCGTGTGCGCGGAGCTTCAGACCTCGCCCTGCCGCAACGCATGTCCGGCCAATGTATTCATTCCCGGTTACATGTCCATGCTGGCAGCGGGCAGGATTGACGATGCTTACCGCCTGATCCGCCAGGATAACCCGTTCCCGGCGGTCTGCGGACGTGTCTGCACCCATCCATGTGAGGACCACTGCCGCCGTTCCCAGGTGGATGAGCCCCTGGCCATCTGTTCCGTGAAACGCTTTATCGGGGATTATGCGCTGCGTGATGAGTACAATATCCCGCTCATAGAGCCCAAACCAGCCACAGGAAAACGCATATCCATTATCGGGGCAGGTCCATCCGGACTTTCCTGTGCCTATTATCTGGCGAATCTGGGCCATGAGGTCCATGTATATGAGGCTGAGTCCGTGGCAGGAGGCGTGCTTTACTGGGGAATTCCTGAATACCGCCTGCCTAAGGCAGTGCTTCAAAAGGAAATCCATGCCATTGAGATGAGCGGTGTGGAAATCCATCTGAATACCAAGATTGGAACCGATATTTCCTTTGAGGAAATGAAGGACCGGTCCGATGCAGTGTACATTGCGGCAGGAACACAGGTATCCAGGCTTTTGGATGTGCCGGGAGAGGATTTAAAGGGCGTGGAAAGCGGCCTTGGGTTCCTTAAGAGGATTGGCTTGAAGCGGGATATGACTGTTCCCGATAAGCTGGTGGTAATCGGAGGCGGAAGCACGGCCATGGATGTGGCCAGGACAGCAGTCCGCCTGGGAAGCAGTGATGTGACCGTGGTTTACCGCAGGTCTGAAAGGGATATGCCGGCCGGCAAGGATGAAATTGCCGAAGCCATGGAAGAGGGCGTGAAGCTGATTACCATGGCATCTCCGGTAGAGTTCCTTGGGGCTGACGGCAGGGTAAGCGGAATCCATCTTGTGCGCAGGAAAGAAACGGATTATGGAAAGGATGGCCGCAGGCGTACGGCCCATATCCCGGATTCTGATTTCTTCCTGGAGTGCGGCGGCATTGTCACTGCCATCAACCAGGATGTGGACCACCAGGCATATAGGACCACCAATGTGGAAATGGAAAAGAACGGCAAGCTGGCCATTGGCCGCTTCTCATCCGAAACCGGCGAGGAAGGCGTATTCGCTGGCGGGGATGTGAGTCCATGGGGCGCCAACGTGGTTATCCAGGCCATTGCGGACGGCAAGAAGGCCGCTGGCAAGATTGATAAGTACGTGGGCGGTACCGGAGAACTGAACATGGGCGAGTGGTTTGAAATTCCTGAGATTGACATAGAAGTAAGTGAACCTCATAAACGGTTCCCGACCAGATGCCTGTCCGCTAAAGAGCGGAAAGACAATTTTAAGGAAGTGAACTGCGGCTATCATAGACTGGACGCCATGGGTGAGGCCCTGAGATGTCTTCACTGTGACCGGAGATAGGGAGAGGAGGAAATAATCGTATGATACATATTACAATAAATGGAAAACCGGTGGAGGCAGAGGAAGGCACCACCATCATGGCGGCAGCTGAATCCGTGGGAATCAGGATTCCCAGTCTCTGTCATATGAAAAATGTCCACCAGTACGGCTCCTGCCGTATCTGCGTGGTGGAAGTGGAGGGCATGAAGAACCTGCAGGCGTCCTGTATGGCAAAGGTGCGGGAGGGCATGGTCATAAGGACCCATTCCCCCAAGGTATTGGAAGCCAGGAAGGTACTCTATGAACTGCTTCTGTCCAATCATCCAAAGGACTGTTTAAACTGCAGCAGGAACACGAACTGTGAACTTCAGGACCTGGGATATGAGCTGGGCGTGGCCGAAAGCCGCTTTGAAGGCGCCATGACAAAACCCCTGGTGGACATTTCCCCATCCATCACAAGGGATACCAGCAAATGCGTCCTGTGCCGCAGGTGTGTCACTGTGTGTAAGCAGATACAGAAAGTAGGGGCCATTGAAGCCCAGAACAGGGGATTTGACACAGTGGTCAGCCCTGCCATGGGACTGCCGTTAAACTCCACGGCCTGCGCCATGTGCGGCCAGTGCACGGTTGTATGTCCCACCGGGGCATTAAAGGAAACAGACGGCCTTTCACCCGTATGGCGCGCCCTGGCTGACCCGGATAAGCGTGTGGTTGTCCAGGTGGCGCCGGCTGTGCGCGCGGCCCTGGGTGAGGAATTCGGCCTTCCGGTGGGAACCCCAGTCACCGGGAAAATGGCGTCCGCCCTTCATGAAATCGGTTTTGATGATGTGTTTGACACTCTGTTCTCCGCGGACCTGACCATCCTGGAGGAGGGCACGGAGCTTCTGGGACGATTAAATGCAGTTCTTAAGGGCCAGGGGGCCCAGGATGGGGACGGCCATCCGGTTAATACGGCCCTTCCCATGATTACAAGCTGTTCACCTGGATGGATTAAACACATTGAGCACCAGTTCCCGGATGAACTGGACCACCTGTCCAGCTGTAAGAGCCCCCACACCATGATGGGCGCTGTGGTCAAGACATTCTATGCGGAGCGTACAGGTACGGCCCCCAAGGATTTATTTGTTGTATCCGTCATGCCGTGTACGGCCAAGAAATACGAAATCCAGCGTCCGGAGATGGAGGTGGACGGACAGCGGGATGTGGATGCGGTCCTGACCACACGGGAATTGGCCAGGATGATTAAGATGGCCGGCATTGACTTTGTAAACCTGCCCGAAGGTGAGTTTGACGCGCCTCTTGGCCTGGGAACCGGCGCAGCTGACATCTTTGGCGTGACCGGCGGCGTAATGGAGGCGGCCCTGCGTACGGTATATGAGCTGGTAACCGGAAATGAACTGCCATTTGAAAAGCTTCACGTAACGCCGATCGTGGGCCTGGACCAGGTAAAGACAGCATCCATTACTATAGAAGAAACTCTTCCTGAGTATGGACATCTGAAAGGGGTGACTGTGAACGTGGCAGTAACCAGCGGCCTGGAGGGGGCGTCCATGCTGATGAAGGAAGTGGCAAATGGGACCTCCCCCTACCATTTCATTGAGGTTATGGGATGTCCCGGAGGATGCATCAACGGAGGCGGTCAGCCCCGGTGCAGTGAGGAAAATTATCGCGAGAAGCGCGCCAGGGCCCTGTACAGCGAGGATGAACGCAAGGTGCTGCGCAAATCCCATGAGAACCCGGATTTGATGAAGCTGTATGACGAGTACCTGGGAACGCCGGGCAGCCACCTGTCCCACCATCTGCTGCACACCCATTATGTGAAGCGTGGGAAATATAATGAGCTGGTATAAGGCCGTGCAATGGCTGGACCGGCTGCATGGCGGGCCGGATGGATTGATAGGAATACATAAACGGAAATAAATACAATAAAGAAATTAAAAAATTAATAAATAAAAGGAATCCGCGTCCCGAAAAGCGTTGTACTGGGCTTTGGGGAAGCGGATTCCTGTTTATAAGTATCTTTATCATTTTCCGGTTTCCTCAATCCTGAGGGCGCATACCAGGGCTTCGATGTTGGTAAAACCAAAGAGGAACAGGCTCCATTTAAGCCCGAACACGTGACGGAGCACCAGGTCCTTATGGGGGGCCATGGCCATGATGGTATTTGTCAGGCCGCCGCCAAGGATGGGGGAGATGAATCCCATGAGGAAGCCGCAGGAGGACATGAACGCAAAGGCGGCGCCCACCCGGCTGTCGTCCATCCCATCCATTTCCATGGGCATGGTGTACATCACAGGCATCCACATGCCGTTGCCCACTGCAAACACAATGATTCCGGCAATGCCCATTATCAGGGAATGCTCCAGGCAGAGGGTCAGCACAAGGACCCCGGCCAGCTTAAGTGCCTGTCCGGCTGCCAGGATTGGTTTGCGCCTTCCTGTGACAGACATCAGGATTCCCCCGGCCATGCTTCCAAGGATTCCGATGGCCGGGAACGCGGCTGCTGCCAGAAGGCCGGCGGCGGACGCCTCCATTTCTGCTGCCTCCGCAAGATAGGTAGGCAGTATGACCACCATGTAAGAATAGCAGAAAAAGTCCATCATGAATATGATGCAGAGCAGGCGGATGCCCTGCTTTCCCCACAGGTAACTGTAAACGCCCCTTTCCTGCGGGGGCGCCGGCTCCTGGGCCCTGTCATCGTCCTGGCCCGCAGGAAGGTCCTGCCTGCGCACCACTGTCAGCCAGAACAGCAGGAGAAGGACCAGGGGAACCGCCCATATGGCGAAGGCATGGGACAGGGAACCCAGCTGCCTGCTTAAGGGGGTGAGGCAGGAGAAGCTGATGAGGGTCCCGATAAATGGGAACATACCGTTGAGCGTGTTCATCCGTTCCCTGGCATTCCCCGAATACCAGCTGGTAATGGCTGCCCCGATAAATGGGATTCCCAGGCCGAACCCTGCGCTGTAGACCACCCTTCCGGCCAAAAAGACCAGATAGTCCCCGGCAGCCAGGTTCATAAGTATTCCGGCAGCCAAAAGGACCTGGGTCCAGATAAACATGCGGTACAGGCCCATCCGCCTTAAAAGGACGCCCCCGTACAGGGATGCTCCGATGGTCAGGGGATGGACAATGGATACGGCCAGGTTTAACAATGCCTCGTTCCCAATGCCGTACCTGTCCTTAAGCTGTCCGAGAACAGGCGAGGGCGCCATCTGATAGATGTAGCCGATTCCAATCACAAGGATCACACACAGCGTAATAAATGTCTGTTTATTGTTTTTTCTTTCCACATTGAATCCTTCCTATTATTTTTTTCGTGAAATACTATCACTTTCTATAGTTGAACCTCCCTTCCGGCTGCTTATAATAAAAACATACAGATTATAAATAAGCGCCGCCCCTGGGACGCACAGCTGACGGAAAGCAATTTTCAAACACACCCTGGGGCAGAAAAGGAGAGATGCATATGCTTAAACCAGAGAACTATATGAAAATCCAGGAGGTCCTTCTCAATTACATAAACGGGACCTATGAATCCGATATCCCCCTCTTAAAATCCTGTTTCCATGAAAATGCCAAAATGACCGGTTATCTTGGGGACACGCTGGTGGACGGGACGCCGGAACCCTTTTTTGAGGATATGGCCTCAGGCCCTTCCATGGCTTTAAGGAAGGACCCCTATCAGGCGGAAATCCAGTCCATACACATTACAGGGCGTACCGCAAGCGCGGCTGTCCATGAAACCGGATTCAGGGGGAACACGTGCCTGACCGATTATTTCCATCTTCTGATGATGGAGGACGGCTCCTGGAAGATTGTATCTAAAACCTTTACAACCACAGAACAGTAATATCTATAAAATAACCGTGATGCGTTTGGGTGCGTCACGGTTATTCTGTATATTGGGGTCAGATGCAATCAGGCAAATATCTTATTTAAGATATCAAGGGCATCCGCCGGCTCCATTTTCCTGGGATTAAATACCTGGAACAGTTCTCCGGCAATATCGTCCGCGGCTGAGGAAAATGTGGCTTTATCCACTTCGTATCTGGTGATATCCAGTTTTCCCAGTGTCACATCACAAAAATGGATGAACGCGTCCCTGGCAATGGCGCCGATTTCCTCCGGGGTCTCACCCCCCTTAAAGGATGCGCCCAGTATGCGGCCGATTTTCATGACCCGGTCAGGCATGGCGGCTGCATTGAATTCCAGTACCCAGGGGGTTGCATAGGCGCACGCCTCGCCATGGGGGATGTGGTAATGGGAACCAAGGATGTGGGCAATGGAGTGGCCTGCATTGGTATGGGAATACTGGAGCATCCATCCGGCCATGGACGCACATACTGCCATCTGCTGCCTGGCCTCCACGTCCCCGCCGTTTTCCACTGCTTTTGGAAGCCATTCCACAATGGTGCGCATCAGGGATTCGTTGATGATGTCCGTGGCCGTGTCAGCGGCCGTGGAGGTATAGCCTTCCATGGCATGGCTCAAGGCATCCAATCCGGTTGCCTGGGTCAGCCTGGGAGGAATCCCCACCATAAGTTCCGGGTCAATGACAGCATACTGTGCGCCGGCTGCCGGGGCAAGGATGGGGTGCTTTACGCCATCTGAACTGATTACAAGACCGTCTGACATTTCACTTCCCGTGCCTGAGGTGGTAGGGATTACAATCAGTCCCGGAGCAGGCTCCATGGAGGTCTGAGGGTCTGCATACCTGAGTATGGGTTCCGGATTAAAGCGCAGGAGGTTAATGGCTTTGGAGGTGTCCATGGGGCTTCCTCCGCCCATTCCGATTACCAGGTCGCACTGGTGGTCCGCGCACATCTTATATCCATCCGCCACATTCTGGGCAGTGGGGTCGGGAACCACGCCGTCAAAAACAACACAGTTGACGCCTGCCTGTTCCAGTGAATCCCCCACCCTGTTGTGGATCCCTGTTGCAACGATTCCCTTATCCGTTACAAGAAGGGCTTTTTTCTTGCCGAGTTTTGCGGCCAGGGAGCCGATTTCACTTGCCTTTCCCGGTCCGCACAGCAGTTTTACCTTTTGTTCTAACATATATTCTCCCATTGTCTCATATCTCCTTTTCTTTATTTTACGGTTGACGAAGCTTCCTTAGTGCCCATGGAGGCCACCACAAACAGCAGTACCACGGCTCCTGCGGCTGCGGCTGTCATGATCAGGGAAGCGCTCTTCCAGGAACTGGATGCAGCGCCCACAATCACTGGGGTAGAGGCAAATACGCCGATGTAGTACAGCATGTTGATGATTGACATGGAATATCCAATCAGTGCAGGCCGCTTGCTGAGCATTGGCGCAAGGCAGAAGATGGAGGTCATCACCAGGCCGCCGGGACAGATTGCGCTGACCAGCACATGGACGATGTAGGTGGACGGCCCAAGATAGGGCATGGTATAACACAGGAGGGCGGTGCCCACTGCCCCGATGATGGCAATCACAAAGGGTTTTCCTGTTTTTTCCACCAGGACGCCGCACAGGATGCAGAAGGGGATGCCGAACAGTCCGTTGAGGCTGGAATAGAAGTTTGCCGTTTCAGCCGTCAGCCCATAATAACCCTGGAACAGCTGTGGATAACAGGTAATGAAGCCGAACAGCACAAAGGCAATACAGAACATGGCCAGGGACAGTACATCCACCCTCAGGTTTGCCATTGCCTCGCCGATGGTGGCCTTGGAGTTATCCCCGCCCTCAGAGGCTGCCCGGGGCGCCTGGATAAACATGGCTACCAGGACAAGACACAGGGCGGACAGCCCGGCAACCACCCACCACAGGGACTTAAGGCCCATGGTTTTCATGATAGGGATGCTGGCGTTCATGGCAATGAAGTTGGCAACCGCGGCAAAGGTATTAAAGATGCCGGTAGCCGTGCTGGCGCCGCCGTCTGCAAACCAGGTGTTAATCATGGTAACGCCCACCATGATGATCATTGCATAGGAAATCCCTTCAATGATACGGCTGACCACAACCACTGCAAAGCTGCCGCTGACAGCGCCCAGGACATTGCCTGCAGCCAGACAGGCCATTAATAGAAGCAGCAGGTTCTTGGGCCCCATCTTATCCTGGATGGCTGCGCCGGGAATGGCCAGCACAATACCTGCAATGGTGAACACGGACATGAGCAGGGCCGCCTGTGTGGTGCTAACGCCCAGCGCGGCTGCCACGTCCTGCATCACGGCCGCAATCTTTAACTGTGACACGCCAACCGTGATGGCGCTGATGAGAAGGATTAAAAACATCAACCATTTATTATTCTTTTTCATACGCTTTCCTCCAGTCTGTCTCTGTGACGCACGGTTAAAATTCTTCCAGATGCAGGATCCGTGCCGCATTTTTGTAGAAATACTTATCCATGGCCACCGGGTCGTTCCCAAGGGCTTCCTCGCCGCACCGTATGTTGCAGTCGCAGGTGTCAAAGGGCCAGTCTGTTGCATACATGACCCTGTCCTCGCCGAACAGCTCCACTGCCTTCAGGATATCCGCGGCGCCCCTGTGGCTGGTCTCTACGTACACGTTTTTATAATTATGTTTCCTGACCTCAGCGGAAAGGGCTTCCAGCTCGCCGCCGCAGCTTCCGCCGCCATGGGCAGGCACGATGGTATAGTCAGGGAATTTCTTCAGCAGTTCAAAGGTGTAGTCCAGCTTCCCATAGTTTAAGTTGGTCATCTTAAGGTATGGGGAATCCGGTTTATAATAGTCGTTGACGCCGCAGTGGTATGTAATGGGAAGTCCAAGTTCCCCGAAAAGCTTGATGGGACGTTCGCACCGCTTATCCGTAATCTCGATGTTCTGGATGATTGGATGGATTTTCAGGCCCTTGGCCCCCATTGCAATGTCGCGTTTCAGCTTTTCCATCATTTCATCATCCGTAAGGTCAAAGTCAGGGCAGGTAAAGGGGATGTATCTGGAATCCAGTCTGGACGCTGCCAGGGCCTCCTCAAAACTGGTATTGGGCATGATGGGAAGGGAGACCACATAGTTAACCCCGCAGCGGTCCATCATTTCCCCGGTGGTGTAGATGTTGGCCCTGTCCCAGATACGGTATTGGCCCGCGTCAATGAGCACGTTCTGGGCTTTCTGGTCCGGCACGATAAGCGGTCTCGTAAAACCGGATTCCTCCAGATCCTTAAATGGGTCAAAGCCGTCCTCGTGGGGCACGATGCCCGGACGCTTAAAGGCAATGTTCTTGTTTTCATGGAAAATGTCCCCCAGATGGGTGTGGAAATCAATGATCCTGTGTTTCATATTAAAAATCCTCCTGTCTTAATTTTCTTTTTCATAAACAACCCTGCCGCCGCAGATGGTCATGTCAATCCCTGCGGTGCCGATTTCATCTGCAGGGCAGGTCATTACATTCTTGTCAAGAATCTGGAAGTCAGCTACCTTGTTCACTTCGATGGAACCGCGTCTGTGCTCCATGTGTTCCTGGCATGCGCCGTTGATGGTGTACATGCGGATGGCGTCCTCCCGGCTCATGCCCAGGTCGGTCCTTGCGGATACGCCGGCGGGCGTGGTCCTGGTAACTGCAAACTGCATGCCCTGGCGCCAGTTAAGGGAGAAGCAGGTGGAGTCCGAGCCGCCGGTCTGGATGGCGCCCAGGTCGGCGTAGGCCTGGTAATTGAAGATTTCCTCCCTGTCGCTGAGGACCGGGGTGTTCCAGCCGAACACGATATTGGCAGCGGTTGGCTGGATGGCTGCCAGGATACCGAACTTTGCCATTTTGGCAGCGCATTTCCTGGTCTGGTCATCACAGTGGATGAGGAAATGTCTCAAATCCTTTCCGGGATAGAGCTGTTCTGCCTCGGCAATGGCGTCCACACAGACGTCCATGGATCTGCCGCCCATGGAATGGATACCCATCTGCCAGCCTTTCCGGTGCAGTTCGATGATGGTGCGGCGGATTTCATCCGCCTGTTCCTCATCACTGCCGTTCCAGGCAGAACCGCCGGCCCCCTCCGGCCGGTCAGATTCTTTCCTCAGCCAGTGGGGGCCGTCCGTGTCCACAAAGAACTTGACAGCATCTGCCTTAACCCATTCCCGGTCGCCCCACTCAGGGGTGCGGATGCGGTCCGTGCCGCGGATGATGGCGTCATAGCTGGCTTCCCCCATGATGGAGGAGAAGATGTTAATGTTAACACGGGCGGTCAGCTTTCCTTCCTGTCTCAGCTTTTCGTAAATCCACATGGGCCTGGTGCCCCAGGTACCCCGGTAAAGGTATTCCCCTCCTTCGCCCAGGATATCATTGTGGGAGGTAATGCCCTGGCGGTTGCATTCGCGCTGGACTCGCAGGATACAGTCTTCCAGTTCCTGGTCGCTTAAGATGGGGCAGGCTTTCAGAAGGAGGTTTTCAGCACCCCATTCATTGAACCGCCCGGTCAGACTGCCGTCCGGCGTGCGTCCGATGGTGCCCACGCTGTGGGGGACCTCAGGGTAGGAGTCGTCAATTCCCGCCAGCCTTAACGCCGCGCTGTTGCAGACCAGGGAATGCAGGGAAAAGTCCGTAAGCACCACGGGAACATTGCCGGATACAGGATCCAGGTCCCAGCGGTTCATCAATCGTCCCTCGGCAGCCAGTTCCTTTATATTGCTGTCCACAAAGCCGCATCCGAACACCCACTCCCCAGGGCCTGCTTTTGAAACTGCAAGCGCGACCTTGTCCTGGATGATCTTAAGGGAGTCATAATGGGGCCCGTTTAAGTCCAGGAAGGAAGGGGACATGGTAAAACCGGTATGGCATGCGTGCATGTGGGAATCATTGGAGCCAGGAAGCACCAGCTTTCCCTGGGCGTCAATTACCTTTGTGTCCTTTCCGATATAAGCCTTCATCTGGTCCGTGGTGCCCCGGTCAATGATGGTGCCCTGCCTTACCGCAACGGCCTGGCAATAGGAAAACAGACGGTCCACGGTGCAGATGGTTCCGTTCAGGATTACTAAATCAGCAAACATAGTCAGATACCTCCAGTTTTTTCGTATTCTATTGCAATTTGATTGTTTATAATTTATCATGATTATAGCTTCTTATACGAAACCCATATACTATCAGTATTGATAGTGTGAGTAATAGTTATAAAATTCCCCATACTATCAGCTGATTTTTGGTCATTTTAGAGTAAGGTGGTTAAGCATGCAGCCTGTTAATAAAAGAATTTATCTTCGGCGCCCAAGAGTGGAACGTGAATTTAATAACATGTCGTCCTATCCTTTGACCATCCTTCAGGCGGCCATGGGGTTTGGGAAGAGTTCATCCATCCAGGCCTACATGGCGGCCAGGAAGTATTCGCCCATTTATATCCCATTATCAGGCAGCTGCGGTTCCATTGCCTATTTCTGGGAGCGGCTTACCAGCCTGATTGAAAAGCGCAACCCAGGCCTGGGCAGCCGCCTTAAGAACCTGGGACTTCCCATGGACATGGCACAGCTGGCCAAAATCGTGAACCTTATCAGCGATACCCCGTTTGATACCCCGGTGTGGGTCATACTGGATGATTATCAGTTTATTGATGAGGCGGAGACGGCAAACCTGCTGACAGCCATTGTGGCGGAGAACATCCCCAACCTCCACATCATCCTTCTGACACGCAGCATCCGCGCCCTTCCGGTGACCGAGCTGCTGTCCAAGGGACTGTGCCATATCATTTCCCAGGACACCCTGCGGTTTAGGAAGCCTGAGATAAACCAGTATTTCCGTCTGCAGGACATGGAGGTGTCGGGAGAGAATACGGATAAGATATTCCGTTGGACCGGGGGATGGATTACAGGGATTTATCTGTTGAGCCAGAGACTTAAGAACGGGGAGATGACCCTTAGCAACGAGCCCTTGGAAGTGCTTTTGGAAAATAATTTCTATAAGACCTATTCTTCTGAGGTACAGAGCCTTCTGGAAGAATGTTCATTCCTGGACAGCTTCACATCGGAACAGGCTGTCTGCATCACAGGAAACGCAGATGCCCCCGGAATCCTCCGGGGACTTCTCACCAGCAATGCGCTGATTGTTTTTCATGAGGAATCATCCCATTATCAGATTACGGATATCTTTAAGGCGTTCCTGCAGAAGAAGGCAGAGAGTAAAGGCTGTGCAACGGCCCAGCTTTACATGAGGATGGCGGAATGGTTCATGGGGCATGGGAACCAGTTCCGTGCATACAATTATTTTTATCTTGCAGGGGATTATGACAGGATATTAAGGGATTTGGATTCAGACCGGAATCTGGATATCGGGGCCATCCAGTATCATATGATAAAAGAAATATTGGGGGAAATCACCCAGGACAAGGAATTCACCTATCCGCTGGCCATGCTCCGCTATCTGCGGGCCAGCCTGCTCTGGTCCCATGACCTGGTTGAGACCAAGAAGCTGATTGTACAGAAGCTTGAGACCATGGAGCGTTACTTTAAGCAGGCCGCCCTTCCTGTCCCAAGAAAGAGCAGGATCCTGGGGGAAATCCATAACACCTGGATATTCTGCGCATTTAATAATCCATACCAGATTGTGGAGCATGCGAAGAAGGCAGTGGGGTATTTTAATGGCCGCTATTCCTGTATTGTCAGCAACCGCACCGAGTTTACCTACGGCGCGCCAAGCATGCTATACACCTATTATACAACCCCGGGACACCTGACCGCGGACGCTTCCTTCATATCGGAAAATTATTCCTGGCTGGAGCGGGCCGTGCAGTACTGCGGACACGGATACCGTAACCTGATCCAGGCAGAGCTTTCCCTGGAAACCGGTGATTTTGACGCGGTCAGTCTGCCTGCCCGCAAATCAATCATTGAGTCCAGGATGTATAACCAGCTTTCCATTGAAATCTGCGCCGTGTTTGCCCTGGCAAGGCACGCCTTGATCAGCCAGGAGTCGGCAAAAGCCAGACAGCTCATGCAGGAACTGATGGACAACCGGGGGCTGGAGGAGCAGCCTGTGCTGAATACAACAGCTGAATTATGCCATGCATATATCAGCCTGCTTACAGGGAGGACCGATGAAGTCCCGGCCTGGCTGAGGAACACGGATAATGCACAGACAAACCTGATATTTGATGGGATTGGTTTTACGTATATTGTGGCCGGACGGCTGCTGATGATGGAGCAGGACCATATCCGGCTGGAAATCATGTGCCAGGAATACCAGAGGCGGTTCGATATCCATTCCTGCCAGTTTGGGTATATTTTCAACCATATCTACTGTTCCGTGGCAAAGCATCACCTTTATGGAAGGGAAGAGGGAATCAGGACCCTGCAGAAAGCCCTGGATATTGCATCCCAGGACGCGGTGTTCATGCCCTTCATTGAAAATGCAGGCTTTATCTCGGAATACCTGAAGGATGCACTGGAGACAGGGTCCTATCCGGAGGATTACAGGCATAAGCTTCTGTCCCTGTGCAGCAGCCAGCTTAAGGCCGGTCCGTCCCTGGCCCCGGGGAATCTTTTAACGGACAGGGAAAAAGAGGTCCTGTCCCTTCTGGCCCAGGGCCTTAAGCATGGGGAAATGGCGGAGCGGCTGTGTGTGTCGCTGCCCACCGTGCGTTACCACATCCAGAATATCTATAAGAAACTGTCGGTCAACAACCGGACCAACGCCATTGCAGAGGCTAAGAGGATGGGGATGCTGACTTAAGGGATGGAAAACATCAGCTGAAACGACATCAGCTGAAACAAAATCATTGGCAGACACCAAAACAGCGGATGCAGGGGCAAGCCTGCAGTCCGCTGTTTTGTATATCATGATTGCTTGCAAAAAACCTTAGTAATCGCCAACCTCTATGGCAATATTGGGTACTTCCCTGGTAAACTTCTTATTGATTTCCCTCTTTACGTACGTGGTGTGAAGGAGGTGGTGCGCTACCTCGCTTCCAGGCTGGCCCAGGTAAGCTGCATAAAGTTCCTTGATTGCAGGATTCTCATGGGACTTACGGATCGGGTTGGCGGAATCAATGTTATAAAGGACCTTTGCACGCAGGCCGCGGATATCCGTTGTGTTGCGCACATGTCCTGGCTGCTGGGGCTGTCCGCCGCCGTTTACACAGCCGCCCGGACATCCCATGATTTCGATGAAGTGGTAGTCAGCTTCGCCGGCTTTCACTTTTTCAAGCAGTTCCTTTGCATTGCCAAGGCCGGAAGCAACGGCAACCTTTACATCCATGCCGGCTACATTGTAGGTGGCTTCCTTGATTCCCTTTGTGCCGCGCACTTCCTCAAAATCCAGCTTAGGCAGTTCCTCGCCGGTCAATGTCTCAACGGCTGTCCTCAGAGCCGCCTCCATAACGCCTCCGGTTGCGCCGAAGATAACGGCCGCACCCGTGCCAAGACCCAGGGGATCGTCAAACTTCTCATCGGGAAGGTCTAAGAACCGGATACCGGCTTTCTTTATCATGCGGGCCAGCTCCCTTGTCGTGATGGAAATATCCACATCCGGTACGCCGTTGGCATCCTGATTCTCACGGCCAATCTCAAATTTCTTGGCCGTACATGGCATGACGCTTACGCTTACGATGTCCTTAGGGTCAATGCCGGCCTTCTCTGCATAGTAGGATTTGGCAATGGCGCCAAACATCTGCTGAGGAGACTTACAGGTGGAAAGATTCTCGGTCATATCCGGGAAATAGTGCTCACAGTATTTAACCCATCCTGGCGAGCAGGAGGTAATCATAGGAAGCACGCCGCCATTCTGTACACGGTCCAGGAACTCATGGGCCTCTTCCATGATGGTTAAGTCAGCGGAGAAATTGGTGTCAAATACCTTGTCAAAGCCAAGGCGGCGCAGTGCGGCAGCCATTTTGCCCTCCACGTCGGTACCGATTGGCAGGCCGAATTCCTCGCCCAGTCCTGCGCGTACGGCAGGAGCGGTCTGTACGATTACATGCTTGGACGGGTCTGCGATTGCTGCAAATACGTCCCCGGTGTAATCCTTTTCTGTCAGGGCGCCTGTAGGACATACGGCAATACACTGTCCGCAGGAAACGCAGGAGGTTTCCCCAAGACCCATCTCAAATGCGGAGCCGATATCAGTTGCAAACCCGCGGTGGTTGGCGCCGATTACGCCAATGCCCTGTACCTGGTCGCATACAGCCACACAGCGGCGGCACAGGATACATTTGCTGTTGTCACGGATCATGTGGGCAGCAGAGTAGTCAACCTCAGAGGGTGTCTTTTCACCGTCATAGTAAGCCTCGTCCTCAACACCCAGTTCATGGGCCAGCTCCTGAAGCTCGCAGTGTCCGCTGCGCACACAGGATAAGCAGGAGCGGTTGTGGTTGGATAACAGAAGCTGTAAGGTCTTTTTCCTGGAATCCAGGACTTTGGGTGTATTGGTAAATACTTCCATACCTTCCTCAACCGGATACACGCAGGAAGTTACCAGTTTTCCATTTTTTAATTCTACAATACAGATACGGCAGGCACCGATTTCGTTAATCTCCTTCAAGAAACACAGAGTAGGAATCTCGATATGTGCCAGTCTTGCTGCCTCCAGGATAGTGGAACCCCCCGGAGCGGTGACTGCAATGCCGTTGATTTTAAGATTAATTGTCTCCATCGTCTATTCCCTCCCTTATTATTTCTTGTAGATTGCGCCAAACTTACATTTTTCCATACAAGCGCCGCACTTGATACACTTGTTAAGGTCGATAACGTGCGGGTTCTTAACGCTTCCCACGATTGCACCTGCAGGACAGGTACGTGCGCACAGGGTACATCCGCGGCACTTGTCGCGGTCAATGACATAAGACAGGAGCGCCTTACATACGCCGGCCGGACAGCGTTTTTCCTTAATATGTGCCTCGTACTCGTCACGGAAGAAATGAAGGGTGGACAGTACAGGGTTGGGAGCGGTCTGGCCCAGACCACACAGGGAGTTGGCCTTTACGTAGTGGCAGAGTTCTTCCAGCTTATCAAGGTCCTCCATCTCGGCAGTGCCCTTGGTAATCTTCTCCAGGATTTCCAGCATACGCTTTGTCCCGATACGGCATGCGGTACACTTGCCGCAGGATTCCTCAACCGTGAACTCCAGGAAGAACTTGGCAATATCCACCATACAGTCATCCTCGTCCATGACAATCAGACCGCCGGAACCCATCATGGAACCGATGGAGAGCAGGTTGTCATAGTCAATGGGGATATCAAAGTGCTCTGCCGGGATACATCCGCCGGAAGGACCGCCGGTCTGGGCAGCCTTGAACTTCTTGCCGTTTGGGATGCCGCCGCCGATTTCCTCGATGACCGTGCGCAGTGTGGTTCCCATGGGAACTTCCACAAGACCTGTGTTGTTGATCTTGCCGCCCAGGGCAAATACCTTGGTACCCTTTGATTTCTCGGTACCCATGGAAGCAAACCACTCAGGTCCGTTAAGGATGATCTGAGGAATGTTTGCATAAGTCTCAACGTTGTTTAAGATACTGGGCTTGCCGAACAGGCCCTTCTGTGCAGGGAACGGAGGCCTTGGCCTTGGCTCGCCGCGTTTGCCTTCAATGGATGTCATGAGGGCGGTTTCCTCGCCGCACACGAATGCGCCTGCGCCCAGACGGATATCCACATCAAAGTCAAATCCGGTCCCGAAAATGTTCTTGCCTAACAGTTCCATTTCACGGGCCTGCTGGATGGCAATATTCAGACGGTCCACTGCAATTGGGTACTCGGCGCGCACATAGACATAACCCTGGTTGGAGCCGATTGCATAACCTGCAATGGCCATTGCCTCAAGGAGCGCATGGGGGTCGCCTTCCAGGACGGAACGGTCCATGAATGCGCCCGGGTCGCCTTCGTCCGCATTACAGCAGACATACTTCTGGTCAGCGTCATTCTGCTTACACAGTTTCCACTTTAATCCGGTTGGGAAACCTGCGCCGCCGCGGCCGCGAAGACCGGCGTCAAGCAGGGTCTGGATGACATCGTCAGGAGTCATTTCCGTTAAAACCTTACCAAGGGCCTGGTAGCCGCCGGTACCGATGTACTCCTCTATATTCTCCGGGTTGATGACACCGCAGTTACGCAGGGCGATACGGTGCTGCTTCTTGTAGAAATCAGTATCCCTTAATGCCTTGATGCCGCCGGCAGGGCTGACGGTTTCCTGGTAAAGAAGGCGTGTTACCACACGGCCCTTTAACAGGTGTTCGGAAACAATCTCAGGGATATCACCCGGCTGCACCATGGAATAGAAGGTGGCATCCGGATATACGATCATAATGGGACCTAAGGCGCAGAGTCCGTGGCATCCTGTTTCAACAACAGCCACTTCCTCTTCCAGTCCCTGTTTCTTGATTTCATTGTGCAGGGCTTCCATGATTTTTGGACTTCCAGAGGAAGTACAGCCGGTGCCGCCGCATACTAAGACGTGTGAACGATACATGGTACTTTCCTCCTTTATTATTTAAGGCCTGCTGCGCCCATGGTGTATTTCTCTACCGGGTGGCCGCCGATTAAATGGCGTTCAATCACCTCAAGGGCTTTGTCAGGGTTCATCTTAACATATGTAATTTTATCTTTGCCTGGCTCGATTACCTCCACGATCGGCTCGTACTGGCATAAGCCGATACAGCCTGTCTGGGTTACGGAAATCCGGTCGGTCAGTCCTCTGGACTGGACTTCCTGTGCCAGTGTATTCAGAACCGGTCTTGCGCCTGCCGCAATACCGCAGGTAGCCATGCCTACTACCACACGCGTATGGTTGTGGTCTTCGGCACGCAGGTTGACCTGGCTCTGCATTTTCTCTCTGATTGCCTGTAATTCAGCAAGAGTTTTCATGCGATTATCCTCCTAGATTATGAGTGGCTCATTATGAGCTCTTACATGGTTGTGGGGCATGGGCCCGGCTTAAAGCTGGACTCCGCCGTCTGTTTCCCGTTGATTCTCTTTCAGATATTCCAGTATGTAATCGGATATCTCGGGGGTATTAAAGGGGATTCCTCCCAGAATCTCCCGCATTTCCCGGGTATCCAGCGTGAATGATGCATCATTATACGTATAGGTATAGACGAAATCTGTATCAGGATGGTACACAATCAGGTTATGTATGGTCAGATTCATATCACCCAGGGGCATCCTGTCTATATGGGACAGTCCGAAGACTGCTGTTACGGTGGTTCCCTTACCTGGTTCCGATTCAATATGGAAGCTGCCGCCCGTGCTTTCAGCGGCATATTTGAAAAATGGAATCCCAAGTCCTACTTTTCTTGTGGTCCTGGTGGTAAAGAAAGGGTCCGTTACATGGGCCACCTGTTCCTCTGTCATCCCGCAGCCGTCATCCGCTATGACAATGGTCAGCTTGTCATGGACCGTGTCAGCTGTCACCAGGATGGTGACGAGGGAAGCGCCTGCCCGTGTGGAATTCTCTGATACATCCAGTACATTCAGGGAAATCTCTGTCATCATAGGCTTAATTGTACTTTGCCAAGATGCCGGGTATATCGTCCACCGTAAGGCGTCCGTAAACCTCGCCGTTAATCATCATGACGGGAGCAAGTCCGCAGGCGCCGACACATCGGCAGGAATCCAGGGAGAATTTGCCATCTGCTGTGCATTCACCGTTGGTGATGCCCAGCAATTCTTCCAGTTTACTGAAGATTTCGCCGGAACCTTTAACGTAACATGCTGTACCGAGACAGACAGATACCTTGTACTTGCCCTTTGGCTGTAGAGCGAACTGGGCATAAAATGTGGATACTCCGTAGACTTTTTCCAGCGGAATACCCATTTCGTCAGATATCATGGTCTGCACTTCGATAGGAAGATAACCATAAATGTCCTGGGCCTTCTGCATTACCGGCATCAGGGCGCCAGGCTGGTCCTTAAGCTGGGCAATCACTGATTTCAGTTCTGCCTCCTGCTCAGGTGTTCCCGCAAAGGGAACGGTTTGTTTTTTGCAAGCCATCTTTTTATTACCTCCTCATAGGTTGTACATTGTGCAATGTATCAATATTTTATCATGAAACACTAAAAAAATCTACCTTTAATGTGAAAAATCTAACGATAAAAAACATGTAAAAATTCGGAATTGTATTGAAAATCAACAAGATGGATGGTATGCTATATTGTATTAAATTGTATACAATTGTCTGGTGCCCCATCTGGTCAGAAACCATGCTGCCAGTATGAAGCACCTGGGTAACCATTCAAATTTTTCATGAGGAGAGGCAAGGTATGACGGTAAGGGATGCAAGGGACATTTTGGGAGCAAGGGTACTGGTAGGGGAAGAGTATCTGGACAGGGAAGTGAAGTCGGCCTGCGGCTCGGATATGATGAGCGATGTGCTGGCATTTTCCAAGGACCACTCCATCCTCCTCACAGGACTGTGCAATCCGCAGGTCATAAGGACAGCGGAAATGCTGGATATCGTGTGTCTTATATTCGTAAGGGGGAAGAAGCCGGATGAGGCCATGCTTGAGATGGCAAAGGACAGGGGGCTGGTGGTCATGGCCACGGGGCACCGGATGTTCTCTGCCTGCGGCATGCTCTATGAGGCCGGGCTGCACGGCGGGGCCATATAGCTGCCTGCATATTCCGGCGGGCCTCTGCCGGATTCCGTAAGATGCAGGGAAGCAGTATAATATAATGAATGAAGGGAACCGATTATGGAGGACGCAATTGTTTTAACATATGACATATCGGCTGATGATTTCACCAGGGCAGGTGAGGCAAGCAGTGATGTGAAACGGAAATTAAAGCAGATGGGTGTTGACCCTGAGGCTATCCGCAAGGTGGCCATTGCTATGTATGAGGGGGAAATCAACATGGTGATCCATGCAAAAGGGGGATTGATTACCGTGGAGATGACGCCTCAGCAGATTAAGATGATACTGGCGGACGTTGGTCCCGGTATCCCCGATGTGGAGCTGGCCATGCAGGCCGGATATTCCACGGCTCCGGATGAAATCCGCTCCCTGGGTTTTGGCGCTGGTATGGGACTTCCCAACATGAAGAAATATTCGGACGAGATGGAGATTGACACCAGGCTGGGAGAGGGAACCACCATTACCATGATAGTGAAGATATAAGGTATAAGCAAGGGAGTAGGTTGATATGGATAAATTTTACCATTCCGTGAGGCTGGACGAATCCCTGTGCAAGGGATGCATCAACTGCATCAAACGCTGTCCCACAGAGGCCATACGGGTGCGGGGAGGAAAAGCCAGCATTAACAATAAGTTCTGTATTGACTGCGGGGAATGCATCAGGGTCTGTCCGCATCACGCAAAGCTTGCCACCTATGACAAGATGGATGTGATGAAACAGTATGAATACACGGTGGCCCTTCCGGCGCCGTCCCTTTACAGCCAGTTCAACAATCTGGATGATGTGAATATCGTGCTTAACGCCCTGGTGAAGATGGGATTTGACGATGTGTTCGAGGTGAGCGCGGCAGCGGAACTGGTGAGCGAGGCCACCAGGCAGTACATATCCGAGCATGAGGGGCAGCTGCCGCTTATCAGCACCGCCTGTCCGTCCGTGGTGCGTCTGATCCGGGTACGGTTCCCCAACCTGATTCCCCATCTCCTGCCCCTGAACCCGCCGGTGGAGGTGGCGGGTATCCTGGCGGCGGAGAAGGCCATGAAGGACACGGGGCTTCCCAGGGAGAAGATTGGGATTATGTTCATTTCCCCATGCCCGTCCAAGGTGACCTATGTCAAGTCGCCTTTGGGAACCGAAAAAAGCCAGGTGGACCATGTGCTGGCCATCAAGGATGTCTATCCAAAGCTTCTGGCCTGTATGAAGGCAGTGGCAGGGGAGGATTATCCTGTCATCGGGACTTCGGGGAAGATCGGCATCAGCTGGGGACACAGCGGCGGGGAAGCCAGCGGCCTGTTCACGGAGAATTATCTGGCTGCGGACGGGATTGAGAATGTTATCCGCGTACTGGAGGACATGGAGGACCAGAAGTTCACCAACCTGCGGTTCGTGGAGCTGAACGCATGCAACGGCGGGTGCGTGGGCGGCGTGCTGACCGTGGAGAACCCATATGTGGCAGAGGTGAAATTAAAACGCCTGCGCAAGTACATGCCGGTGGCCAGGAGCCATATGCATGACAGCGAGGAGCGGCTGATTAAGTGGACTACCGGGGTTGAGTATGAGCCTGTATTTAATTTAGGAAACAACATGATGGAGAGTTTCTCCAGGCTGAACCAGGTGGAGCGGCTGATGAAGAAGTTCCCGGGGCTGGACTGCGGTTCCTGCGGCGCGCCTACCTGTAAGGCGCTGGCAGAGGATATTGTCAGGGGCAATGCCTGTGAGACGGACTGTGTCTACTATCTGAGGGAAAACCTGCACAAGCTGTCCGAGGAGGTATCGGTACTGGCAGATGACCTCCACGCAGGGGACAGGGGCGGTCAGGAAACCCTGCGTATCCTGAAGGAATATATACAGAGGATATCAGATGAGATGTCCCTGCTGGACAAAAAGGACGAGGAGGAGGATTCACTGTGACGGTACGGGGATTGATGGAACAGGGGATATTTAAAGTAGTGAACCAGGGGGATGGCCTGAATCGGGAGATAACCACGCCTTTCTGCTGCGACCTTTTGAGCATTGCCATGGGCCGGGCGCCTGCCGGATGTGCATGGGTGACGGTCATGGGTAATATGAATACCCTGGCAGTGGCCGCGCTGACGGATGCGGCCTGCGTGATCCTGGCGGAAGGAGCGGTCCTGGATGAGGTGGCAAAGAAGAAGGCGGCGGACCAGGAGATAACCGTGATGTCCACGGATATGCCTATCTTTGAGGCGGCCCTTAAGATATATGGGCTGCTGGGCAATGACTGCCCGGATGGAGAGGCCGTGGCCTGCGCGTCTTCGGATGACACTCCTGGGGCAGGTGATCCGCGGCAATGACGGGCCTGACCTATGACCTTCATATCCATTCCTGTCTGTCGCCCTGCGGGGATGATGATATGACGCCTGCCAATATTGCAGGCATGGCTGCCCTTAAGGGGCTGGAGGCCGTGGCCCTGACCGACCATAATACCTGCCGCAACTGTCCTGCCTTCATGGCTGCGGCCAGGGAATACGGCGTGCTGGCAGTGCCGGGCATGGAAATCAATACGTCTGAGGAAGTCCATGCAGTGTGCCTGTTTCCCAATCTGGAGGCGGCGCTCTGTTTTGATTCCTATGTCTATGGGAAGCTGATACGGTTTCCTAATAACGAAGCCATTTTCGGTAAGCAGCAGATATACAATGAACAGGATCAGGTGTGCGGCACAGAGCCCAACCTTCTGATAAATGCCACGGAAATTTCTTTTGACGGACTGTGGGAACTGGTGCGCTCTTACGGCGGCGTCATGTTCCCGGCCCATGTGGATAAGACGGCCAACAGCCTGATTGCAAACCTGGGCTTCATTCCTCCGGACAGCAGGTTCCGGACAGCTGAGGTGAAGGATTTAAAAAAGCTGCATCAACTGCAAAAGGATAACCCGTATCTGGATAAGTGCAGGATTATCAGTAACTCGGATGCCCATTATCTGGAGCATATGAATGAGCCGGAACTGACGCTGCAGGTGGAGGAGAAGACGGTTCAGGGGATTATTGACGCGCTGCTGGACGGGGCAGGATGAATCATGTCAGGCCCAACAGGGTTGCCTGCAAATATTTTCTGATAAATTTCTTGACAATTTATACAGTCAGTGTTATTCTATCACTATAGAAGGTACAAAAAAATGTATATTCAACCAGCAGGATTCCTGCTGGTTATGGTCAAAGGTTACCAAAGGGGTGGGCTTACAGTATGAAGATGGATGCCAGTCAGGTTTTATATCAAAAAAAAGGTGTTACCATCAGCAAGCTGGCCCTGAACCTGCTCTCCAAGGATGTGGGGGACCGTATTGCGCCCATCTCCTATTACCAGGAGGAGTTCCAGGTATCCAGGGGAACCATGCAGAATGCCTTTAATTACCTTAAGGACATTGGGGCGGTGACGCTGGCACACCATGGACATCAGGGAACATACATAGAAGCCCTGGATTACGTGAAGCTTCAGGAGAACTGCCTGCAGCAGGAAATCATGGGCATCATGCCGCTGCCCTATTCCCAGACCTACGAGGGGTTTGCCACGGCCATCTATGAGCAGTTAAAGAAGCTTAAATTCAACATGGCCTATGCAAGAGGGGCTGTGGGCAGGATTCAGCTGGTGGAATCAGGGACCTACCAGTTTGCCATTGTATCCCAGTACGCGGCGGAGCACGCCATTTCCTACGGAAGGAATATTGAGTGCCTGATGAACTTCGGGGCGGGCAGCTTCCTGTCCAAGCATATCCTTTTGCTTCGGAACCAGAAGGCAGAGGGAATCATGGATGGCATGAAAGTGGCCTATGATGAGGATTCCCTGGACCAGAGCCGTATTACCAGGAACCTGATTAAGGATAAGAAGGTACATCTGGTGGATATCAGGACCCAGCAGACGATCTCATCACTTTTGGACGGGACCATTGACGCAGGTGTGTGGAACTATGATGATATAATTGAGAACCACCGTCTGGATGACCTGAAGATTGTGTTCCTGGCAGAGGATCAGTATAATAACATGTTTTCCACCGCGGTGATGGTGATTAAGAAAGGGAATGAAAATCTGGCAGAACTGCTGATGAAGTATATCAGTGTGGAGGGTACGCTAAAGATTCTTGGAGAGGTAAGGGACGGTATCAGGCGGCCGTATTTCTAAAATAACAAAGCTGAAATTAAAAAGGAAGCTATATTGAGGAATATGAAGAGCGCATTGTCCGCTCTTTCATATATAATTGAAAGTACAAAAAAATGTATATTCAAAAAAGGGGGAAAGGAATGGATAGGATGGCTGAAGTTAAGGAGAGGCTTAAAATCATGGAGGATGCGGGGATGATTTCCTGCGGGGTGTCCGAATTCTGCATGATGGCGGCGGGACTGATTTTAGCAGAACACCCAGGCGCAGATTCGGATAAACTGAATATGCTGATTACCCATCTGGCATTGGCAGGGGAAAGAATGGAGAAAGGAGATACAGGAGAGATGCAAATCAGCCAGGAGGTTTTGGACACAGTAAAGGAGGAACGGGTTTATCCGCAGGCATGTGGAATCAGCCGGAAAATTTTAGAATGCACAACGCTGAAATTCACACAAGCGGAAACCGACTTTTTGACAGTCCATCTGTGTAATATATTAATGTAAATCCATTGCGGAGAAAGGGGAAATATTATGATGTTAAACTATTTATTAGCAGCCGGAATCGGCGCCATGTCATCTATTTTAGCAAATAAGAATGTTGCTGTATACAATGATGGATTCCGGCCTGTATATGCGGAGTATTTTAATGGGAGGATGGATCGGAAATCCCTGGCTGCCACATCCTTTGCCGTAAGTTTTGGATTAATTGTTGGATTTGGTTTTACAAATTCGATTGCAATGGGAATCATCATAATCCATACTTTTTTGCTGATGGGGGATATTATAGGAACATGGTGTCCTGATTCGCCCAAGGGAACGGTCATATCAGGAGTAATCGGTGCGGTATGGGGGCTTATGGTAGTTGCCTTTATGTCATCGATTGCAAATTTTTTCTCCATATTACCTGTAAACTTTCTGCCTTATATAGGAAATGTAGCAGATATTGTTGTAGCAACCTTTGCTATTTTTCCATCACTTGCCGTGGCATATCAGCATGGAATCAAAAAAGGCGGTATTACTGCGGTTATCACATTAGCAGTCTATGTATTGATTAAAAATTTCGGGGTTTTTAATATTGGGGAGTTCAAGCTTTCTCTTAATGCAGATGGAATGTCCATGCTTGCAGGAAGCATTGTGATGATTATGTTTGCAGTCAGGACTAAACAGGAAGCGATTGGAGCTGATTTGACGAATATTTTTACAGATAATGTGAACCGCATTAAGAAAAATTGGATTTACTTTTTGATTATGGGTGGATTGCTTTCAGTTGCATCTTCACAGTGCGTATTGACAACGGATGTAATATCAGGACCTCTCCAGATGAAAGGTGAGTTTGCCCAGGCATCCCTGGTTGCATTTATCCGGGCAATCGGTTATATCCCTCTGGTTTATACAACCGCTATTGTAACAGGCGTATTTTCCCCGGCGGGTGCCTATTTTTCTGTAGCAGCAGGGATGCTTTGCGCATCTTTCGGTTTCTCCACGCCAGTGACCTGTGCAGCGGCCTTTGCAAGCGGGGCAGCAGTTATTACAATGGAGACATTTTTTCTTGGAAGTATCGGGAATATGCTGGATAAGTTCCCGGCGCTTAGGGAATTGGGAGACCATATCAGGAATGCGATGTCACAAATTCTTGAGGTGGCGCTGCTGGTAGGAGGATTTACGGCTTCGGGGGCAATCATGAACGAAGTGGGCATGTCATATATTGGATCCATGATTGTGATGATTGTATGGATGATGAATAAGTGTGCCAAAAAGCCGTTCCTGATACCAATGGCTGTAGGACCGGTAGTTACAATTGCCATGGGTTTTGTAGCAAATCTGATTAAGGTATTGGGACTTTCATTAATTTAAGAAAAGTGAGGTATTGTATAATGAAAATTGTCGTAGGTGGGGCATTGAATAAAAAAGAGAATGCTGAGTTAATAGAGAAGTATGGAAACGGTCAGGTGGAAGTGGTTATTATGCAGGACATACAAGCGGCTTTGGCGTTAAAAAATGGACAGGCGGATTATTATTTTGGTTCCTGCCAGACAGGGGCCGGAGGGGCGTTGGGGATGGCGATTGCCATGAACGGAATGGATAAATGTATTACGGTTGCCATGGTAGGAAAGGTGCTGGATGATGATGAGATTTTAAAATCAATCGAAAACGGAAAGAAGGCATTTGGGTTTGTCCCTGAAGCGGCAGCCAGTGTAATACCTGTAATCATGCGGGGAATCATGGGATGAATGAGATAATAAAACATGCGCAGCAAACCTTTCTTGCAATGAAAGATCCATACCATTCAGTAGAGAGAGTATATCCTCAGGCAATCCATGCCCTGGAAAAACATGATGATATCCATTATATCGGTATGAAAAATGCGGTCCAAATACCCCTGCGGCTCATTCAGCGGCTGAAAGCCCATGGATATATACTGCATACGGTGGACCGGTGCAGTATCAATGGAAGGGCAGTTGATATGCAGTTAAGGAATCCCATTACCGGAAGAAGGATGACAGGTTCCAGCAGCGGTACGGCAATCAATGTATTTTTGGGAATCAATGATTTGGGAATCGGAACGGATGGAGGCGGTTCAGTTCTTGCTCCGGCAATGAGTGTACAATGTTACGGATTTATCAGCCCGTTGATGGAACAGGAGCATATGAAACAATATGGGAAATGTTCCACGGATGGCTTGTGTTTTACGCCATCTCTGGGATTTATTACTAGGGACTTAGCTGTAATAAAGAAAGCCGCCGGAATCTGCCTGGAATTAAGGGAAAACGATATGCCTGTCCATGTAATCTGCCCGGAAGCATGGAAGGAACACCAAAAACTGCCGGAAAAGATTTATGAAAAAACCAAGATAAAGATAGAAACAGTAGATTTTCCTGTTTTTGATAACAGCAGGGAGCCGATGATTAATTTCCTGAAACAGTATCTTCCTGGCTGTGACGTGCTGATTCATTACGAAAAAAAGATTGATGTAAATGGTATAGGTGATAGTATTCTTGGCCATTTTGATGAGGAAACCCAGGAAGACCAGTTAAAAAGCGGCAAATTTTTAATCAGGGTGGCCAACATGGTTGGTGCAACAGCCCTGTGCATTCCAGACAATGCCTTTGCAAGCGGCTATGTGCTGCTGTGTGAGTCAAAAAAAGAGAAAATAGAAAAAATGTTCAGCATTGCAGAGGATTTTCCGAAGATAGAAGACGAACTGATAAAAAGGTATTTCAGGAACATGGATGCCTATTTTTCCTATGGGGCCTTAGAGGAAGGACTTCTCGGGGAATAGGTAAAAAATTGTCAAGTATGGACGGATTGGGAAAAGAATGAAACTAGCAGATGGTTATACGCTGATGCATGAACATGTGACAATTAATCTGTCAGGCGTGAAAAAGGATGAGGACTGCAGGCTTAACTGTTTTGAGGAAACCGTGAAAGAGTTTAAAAGCCTGTACGGATATGGGGTAAGGAATATACTGGAAGTGACCAATTTAGGGATGGGCAGGGATGTGGGGTACATCAGGCGGGTGTCTGAGGAAACAGGAATCAACATTCTTGTGTCCACCGGGTTTTACAAGGAGCCGTTCCTGCCGGACTGTGTATACAGGCGGTCTGTGGAGGAACTGGCGTCCATGATGGAACAGGAACTGACACAGGGCATTGACGGCCAATGGGAGTCTGCCCCCGGAGACACAGGGATGCGCGCGTCTGTGATTGGGGAATCCGGAACCAGCAGCCGGCAGATGACGGATATGGAGCAGAAGGTATTTGACGCCGTGGCCCTGGCTGCCGTAAGGACCGGTGCGCCGGTGACAACCCATACCACGCTGGGAACCATGGGCGCAGAGCAGGCGGATTATCTGATTGGACATGGGGTAAGGCCGGAGGATATCATTATAGGGCACATGGATTTATCCCAGGACGTGGAGGTTATCCTTGATGTCCTGAAGAGGGGCGTCAATGTAGGCTTTGACACAGTGGGAAAACTGAATTACTGCCCGGATTCCTTCCGCGCACAGGCGCTGAAGCGGATTGACCAGGAGGGAATGCTTTCCCATGTGGTGCTTTCCATGGATATTACAAGGAAATCCCACCTGAAGTCCAGGGGAGGGATTGGATATGGGTATATGTTTGAAGTATTCATCCCCCTGCTGCTGGAAGTGGGATTTACACAGGCGAAGATAGACATGCTGCTAAAGGAGAATCCGGAAAGGATCCTTTTGGGCAGACAGTATGATTAGGAGGTTTCAGACATGCAGACATATCCGCTTAACAGCCTGTCCCTTGAGGAGGCAGTAAAGCTTCAGTTTAAAGTGACGGACTGTATTACAAGAGAATTTGAAGGACACGCGTTTTTAAACAGAGGCGACCTTGGCGTGGTGATGGGGCTTAATAAGCCGGTTACGACCAGCAAGGTGGAAAAAGTGATTGCGCGTATTTTTGATACGGAAGCATGTGTCCTGGTCCGGGGCGCCGGAAGCGGCGCCATACGGTTCGGGCTTCACGCCATGCTGGCATGCGGGGATAAGATACTGGTGCACAAAGCGCCGGTTTACAATACTACCGCCACATCCTTTGAGATGCTGGGGCTGGTCCCGGTGGAGGCGGATTTTAATGACCTGGCGGACATAGAAGCAGTCCTTCAGGCCAATCCTGATATCAAGGGGGCGCTGGTACAGTATACCAGGCAGAAGCTGGATGACCGCTATGATATGCATGAAGTTGTACGGGCCATCAAGGGCACAAGGGATATCCCGGTCCTCACCGATGACAATTATGCGGTGATGAAGGTAAAGGACATCGGAGTGCAGTGCGGCGCGGACCTGTCCTGTTTTTCAGCCTTCAAGCTGCTGGGGCCAGAGGGAATCGGGGTGATTGCGGGCAGGAAGCGTTATATAGACCGCCTCATATCGGAGAGTTATTCCGGAGGGATGCAGACCCAGGGACATGAGGCCCTGGATGTGCTCCATGGCCTGGTTTATGCGCCTGTGGCGCTGGCAATCCAGGCCCAGGTGGGCGAGGAGTGCGTCAACAGGCTGAAGGCAGGGGAGATTGCCCAGGTCAGGGATGCATTTCTGGCAAACGCCCAGTCCAAGGTGCTTCTGGTGGAATTCCAGGAAGACATTGCAGGACAGGTACTGGCGGAGGCGGAGAAACTGGGGGCTGCCCCCAATCCCGTGGGCGCGGAATCAAAATACGAGATGATTCCCATGTTCTACCGGGTCTCCGGCACCTTCCGTAAAGCCGACCCCACCCTGGAACACCGCATGATAAGGATTAACCCCATGCGCGCCGGGGCGGATACAATCTTAAGAATCATAAAGGAATCAGTAGAAAGGGTGAAGTAGATGTTTCTGGACCAGACAATCAGACGGAATCCCCAATTAGTGGAAACCGCGTTCATGCTTCATCAGGAGGGGAAGATACTCCCGGATTCTTATTTGGTGGATGTGGATGTGTTTCTGGAAAATGCCCGCAGGCTCCTACAGAAGGCAGGGCAGAACCATATCAGGCTGTACTTCATGTTAAAACAGATTGGACGAAACCCTTATCTGGCAAAGGCATTGGTGGAAATGGGTTACAGCGGCGCGGTGGTTGTGGATTTCAGGGAAGCCCTTGTGATGATGGAAAACCGGATCCCCATTGGAAATGTGGGCCACCTGGTGCAGGTGCCGGGGGCCCTTATTAAGGAACTGGTGGCATATAAACCAGAGGTAATGACCATTTATTCCAGGGAAAAGGCCATGGAGATTGAGGCAGCGGCAGCCGGTCTTGGATGCAGGCAGGCGGTGATGCTGCGTGTATATGGTGATTTTGACATGATATATTCCGGGCAGACAGCGGGATTCCATCTGGATGAACTGAAGGAGACCGCTATCTGGATGAAGACGGAGTGTCCCCATCTTGAGATAAAGGGCGTGACGTCATTTCCCTGTTATCTCTATGACGGGGAGGCCAGGGACGTGCTGCCCACCAAAAACCTGGAAACGGTAAAATGTGCGGTGGAGATCCTGAAGACCTGCGGCATTGACATAGCGTTAATCAATACCCCGTCAGCCACCTGCTGCAGGACCATTGACAGGATGGCGGAGTTTGGGGGCAACTGCGGGGAGCCGGGACACGGGCTCAGCGGGACAACGCCCATGCATGCGGTATATGAACTGGAGGAACGGCCGGCCGTGGTATATGTCAGTGAGATTTCCCATAATTTCATGGGCAATGCATATTGCTTTGGGGGCGGCCATTATAGGAGGTCCCATGTAAAGAAGGTGCGGGTGGGCACGTCCCTTGGTCACAGCAGGGAACTTACGGTGATACCGCCCACAGATGAGAGCATTGACTATCATTTTGGGATATCTGAGGAATGCGCGGTGGGTGACACGGCCGTGATGGCGTTCCGGTTCCAGATTTTTGTTACAAGAAGCGATGTGGTCCTGGTAAAGGGCATCCAGGAAGGATGTCCTGGGATTGTGGGCATTTATGACAGCCAGGGAAGAAAGAAGGAAGGATTTTGAAGAGATTTGTTGTAATTGTGTTGGACGGATTTGGGATAGGGGCAATGGACGATGCCGTGACAGCGCGCCCCGGGGACGAAAGGGCCAATACACTGAGAAGCATCCTGGCGCAGGATCCTGATATGAAGCTTCCCAACCTGGAGAAGCTGGGGCTGATGAATGCCTACGGCGCTGAAAGCAGCCGGATGAAGATGTCAGGGGATGCCAACTTCGGCCGGTCGGAACTGATGCATTTTGGAGCCGACACCTTCATGGGTCATCAGGAAATCATGGGCACATTCCCACAAAAACCAGATGTCCATCCGTTTCAGGAAAAGGTGGACGCGGTGGCGGCCCATCTGAGGGAATATGGGCACAAGGTGGAAATCATTGAGCGGAAGGGTCTGCGCTATGTGCTCTGTGACGATTACGTGACAGTGGCAGACAACCTGGAGGCAGACCTGGGCATGTGCTACAATGTGACGGCTCCCCTGGATTATATTCCATTTGAAAAGGAGTATGGGATTGGACAGCTGGTACGCCAGGTGGTGACGGTGGGCCGTGTGATCGTGTTTGGCGGGACCGGGAACACCATGGAGGATCTGTGGGCCGCCGAGGAGATAAAGGACAATACCTTTATCGGAATCGCGTCAGCAAAATCCAAATCATACAGGCAGGGCTACCAATGCCTTCACCTGGGATACGGGGTTGATGAAAATGTACAGGCCCCAACCATACTTACAGGCGCCGGGATACCCGTGACCCTTATTGGAAAGGTGGCGGACATTGTGGCAAACAACGGCGGGAAAAGCATTTCCTGTGTGCCGACTGCAAAATGCATGGAGCACACCATAAATGAATTCAGGCATATGGAGAAAGGATTCATCTGCACGAATATCCAGGAAACAGACCTGGCCGGGCATTCCCAGTCCCCGGCCGTCTATGAGCGGATACTGGAGACAGCGGATAAGGGAATCGGGGAGCTGCTCCCCCTTCTCACCAGTGAGGATGTGCTTCTGGTCATGGCGGACCATGGCAATGATCCTGCAATCGGACACAGCAGGCATACCCGGGAGTGCGTGCCTCTTCTTGTATATAAAAAGGGCGTGACCGGGAAAAGGCTGGGGACCAGGAAGACCCTTTCGGATGTGGGTGCAAGTGTGTGTGATTCCTTTGGGGTAAAAGCGCCCCAAAATGGCAGTTCGTTCATGGAGTACCTGAAGCGGACTGAATAAAAACTTGCCATTGATACCTAATTATAGTATACTCTTAACGATGCTTTAACAATTTGTGGTAAGGATGATAAGGTATATAGCAGGATTAGGAGTATAATTATGGACGAGAAGGCAAGGAAATCATATAACGATGTAGAAGCTGTAGATATACTGCACCAGGTCTCAAACTTTTATATCTCTACAAAAGTGCCCCATGATTATGGAACAGGTGAAGCCTATACTTCGGTAGAGGTACATACGTTAAAGCATATTACTGACCATCATGGAATCACGGTAACTGAGCTTGCCAGGGATTACGGAAAGACCAAGGGCGCGGTTTCCCAAATCCTGAAAAAGGTAGAAAGCAAGGGTTTGGTATACAGGGAAGTGGACCCTGAGAATGATAACCGTTACCATCTGTTCTTAACGGATAAAGGAAAAGAACTGGATAAAGCCCATCGCAGATACGATGAGATAGGGTTTGGCGAGTCAATGGATATAGTCAGGGAACGGTTTTCTGAGGATGAAATCAATACAACATTCCGTGTGCTTGAGGCATGGCTGGATATAAGGCGCAAGGTTCAGGATAAACGGAATGAAAAGAAAAAGGCTAAAAAGAGGTAAATGCCGAAAGCCCATAGTAAGGACTCCATGGTAAGGACCCCATAAGCTGATAAGATGATTAAGGAGCCGCAGCGGTTGCTGCGGCTCCTTTGCGGTTTTTTCAGGGCTGGATAAGGAAGCAGTTTTATTTATAGGAATAGAATTGGATAGATTGCACAAAATATAGATATGGTATTCGTGCATGTTGACAATTTGTATCATTGATATTGACAAAGGAATGGAAAAGGTTTAGAATCTAAACAAGATGTATACATACTAAACTAAAGGTTAAGAAACTAAACAACAAAAATATGAGTCATGTATATCTGTATCATTACCAAACCCGGTACTGCAGGCCGGTTTGCACAAAAATTAAAATGAAAGAATCGCGGGGGCTGTACTATTTTCCGGAAAATAAAAACAGTCCTCTGCAAGAGACAGGAGAGGTAGAATGAATAATACTATAGCTGTGATATTAACGCTGCTGTACATAGTCATAGTTGCAACGCTGGTAATCAAAAAGTATAATTCTGTTTTTGTATTCCTGGTATCAGGCATGGCAATCCTGCTGATATCGGCTATCATTGGCGGTAATTCAATCATGGGGGATAAGACTACCGGAAATGCTGTCATAGATGTGTTCGCTTATGCGGCCAACGCATTTAAATCCAATGCATCCGGTGTTGGACTGACCTTAATGATGGTAACAGGATACGCTGTTTACATGTCCCATATCGGGGCATCCACAAAGCTGGCATACCTGGCAACCAAGCCATTATCGAAGATTAAGAACCCATATATTGTTTTAAGCATGCTCTTCATTATCGGCACCCTGTTAAAGCTGGTAATCACAAGCCACGCAGGCCTGGCCATGCTCCTGATGGCCATTGCATTCCCCATACTTACCTCGTTGGGAATCAGCAAGCTGAGCGCTGCAACGGTTATGATCATGTGTGGTTTTGTTGACTGGGGACCCAATGATTCAAGCGCCATATTTGCGGCAGAAAATGTGGTTGGAATGCCGATGATGGATTATTTCCTTACCTACCAGGGAAAAACCGCAGCTATCCTGATCCTGGTCTGTGCTGTATTCCTGCCCATCTATCTGCGGCATATGGATAAGAAAGATATATCAGCCGGAGGCACCGTGACAAAAGCGCAGATGCCTCAGGATGCCAGCTGCCCTGCATGTTATGCAATGCTCCCCATCGTACCCCTGGTCCTGATTACCGTGTTCAGTTTCATACCATCCATCAACCTGGACGTGGTTACGGCAAATCTGATTGGACTGTTCTTTGTATTCATCCTGGAACTGGTAAGGAGAAAGGACAGGAAAGAGGTAACGGCTGATTTCAGCGTTGTGATGAAAGCCATGGGGAACTCATTTGCAAATGTCGTAAGTATCCTGATCGGTGCGGCGGTTTTTGCGGAGGCCATCAAACTGTTGGGCGGTATTACAATCATATCCAATACCCTGGCAGCTGTTAAGAGCGCTCCCATCATTACCATGGCATTGATGTCAATGATAACATTCTTTGCCGGCATGCTGCTTGGTTCAGGCAACGCGTCCTGGTATGCCTTTGGCCCGCTGGTGCCGGATGTGACGGCCCAGATGGGAGTCTCCACCGCTACCATTGCCCTTCCGATGCAGCTGTCCTCCGGCATCGGGCGCTGTATGTCACCGGTGGCAGGCGTTGTGATTGCCATCTCAGGCATGGCCGAACTGGATATCATGGACATTGTAAAGAGGTGTTCTGTCCCTGCGGTTGCCATGTTTATATGTAACCTGATTGTTTCATATGTAATTGTCTAAAATGGGCGATAATATGTTATTATTAAAGAAGGAAAAGGAGATTTCATCATGAGTAAAATAATATATGATTTTGATAAAGGTGTAGAGAGAAGAGGAACAGACGCAAAGAAGTACGACCCATCCCTGTGCCCGGAAGATGTACTTCCCTTCTGGATTGCGGACACGGATTTCCCAAGTCCGGTTGAAGTCACAGAAGCCTTAAGGGAGCGTGTGGAGATCCATCACTACGGTTATCCATACATTGATACTGCTTTTGAGGAAAGCATTGCCAGATGGTACAAAGTAAGGCATAATACGGTCCTGAATCCTGAGTACATAGATTATTCACCCTGTGTGATACCGGCCATGATCTGGTTTGCGGAAGAATTTTCAAGTATTGGCGATAAGATCCTCCTTCAGACCCCGGTATATCCGCCCTTCCATGATTTGGTGAAGAATAACGGCCGCCAGCTTGTTTTCAATGAAATGGACCTGATTAACGGACGGTATGAAATCAACTTTGAGGATTTGGAAAGAAAATTAGCAGATCCAAAGGTTAAGATCCTCTTTATCTGCAATCCACAGAACCCGACCGGCAGATGCTTTACCAGGGAAGAACTGGTAAGGATGGGAGAACTGTGTATCCGCAATCATGTAATGATTGGTGTGGATGAGATTCATGCGGATATTATTTTCGACGGACATGAATTTGTACCGTTCTGCGGCATCTCGGAAGAATTTGCCAACCATTCCGTCACCTTCATCAATCCTGCCAAAACCTTTAACGTGGCTGGTTTCCGTACCGCTGCATGGTTTACTCATAATGAAGAGATTTACCGCAGGATGATGAACCAGCAGACTTACAAAAAAGGCATGGGACGGAACATATTTGGAAATGTAGCATTGATGGCATGTTATAACCATGGGGATGATTATGCGGACCAGTGCGTTGCGTATTTAAACGAGACCAAGAACCAGGCAGTGGCATATATCAACGAGAACATCCCCAAGATCCATGCAGTGAATCCGGAAGCAACCTTCATGATCTGGCTGGACTGCCGCGGGCTTGGCTTTAAGACACAGAAAGAATTAAAAGATTTCATGTTTAAGGATGCCAAGGTGTTATTAAACGATGGGACCACCTTTGGGGAAAAAGAGGGCAACGGATTCATGCGGTTCAACTTTGCAGCGCCCAGACCGGTTGTCATGGAAGGACTAAAGAGGATTAAAGAGGCCGCTGACAGGCTGTAAAAGGTGAAGGCAGGTGTCATGATGAGAGAGGATTTGTTGCAGAAAGTATCAACCAGGGAAGCCCTTGCAATCCTGACCGATGATTCCGGCAATATCGTCTGGGAAACAGATAAGAGTCCGGTGGCGGGCATGTACCATGCATACTATGAGGGCGGATTATCCGGAACCGGGAACCTGGTCCTCTATGCAGACCAGGCCGGCATTGCCATGGGAATCATGGCAGGAAAGATTCCCATCAGGGAATGCCATGCAGTCAGGATATCCGAAGGCGGTTTAAGGATAATGAATGAAAAGGGGGTTGCAGTTACCTATGAAGAGTCAATCCCCCTTGTGAAATCCTCCAAGGATAATAGCAAGGTCTGTCCCATTGAGCAGTTCCTTTTTGAACATGGAGACAGTAAGGAACAATGGGAGTTCCTAGAGGAACGATATAAATAAAAGACCGGCGTCAGCTGGTTCCTTATGACAAGGAACCAGCTGACGCTGTTTTCAAACTTGTGTATCTTCCAGCACATCCTTTAACGCGGAAAGGAAGGCCAGGTCGTCTTCCTTTACACGTATATTGGATGCAATGGTCTTTCCTGCGCTGTTGGTGACGCTGATTTCAATCAGGGAGCCTTTGTCCAGGAAACTGTCTTTGGAGGCAGCCTTTATAAAATTCAGAAGCTTTGGGTGGCTGCCCTTAAACTGCTCCCAGGCCGGCTTTAACTGTAGGATAAGCATTGGATTCATGTTGGTTTCACCTCGTTGTCTGATATTTTCATGTGACATGTTATTATCATATGTACCGGCACATGCACCTGTACTATGATTCTTTGGTCATGGTAATAATTTACCACAGAGTCCATTTCCGCGCAATGGAAATGCTTGTAATGGATGTGGTCTGCGTGGTATGATGTTGAGAGTACAATGGTGTGGAATCAGGGCAGGATAAAATATGGCGGTGCTGAACCGCGGTATGGAAGAATAGGGCAGCAACTGCATTGAAGGATAAGACAATAATAGGAAGGAAGATATATGAAACTGATTCACTTGTCAGACCTGCACATAGGAAAAAGGGTAAATGAATTTCCCATGCTGGAGGACCAGAAATATATACTGAATGAGATACTGTCCATCATAGGCCAGGAAAAGCCGGAGGCTGTGCTGATTGCAGGCGATGTATACGACAAGCCGGTGCCGCCTGCCGAGGCGGTCCAGGTATTTGATTCATTCCTCACCAGCCTGGCTGATTGCGGCGTGCCTGTGTTTGTAATCAGCGGGAATCACGACAGCCCGGAGCGCCTGGCTTTTGGCGGGAAGCTGATGGTTGGCAGAGGGGTGCACATGGCTCCTGTGTATGACGGCCATGTGGAGCCGGTGGAACTTAGGGATGCTTACGGCAGCGTGTATATTTATATGCTGCCATTTATCAAGCCGGCCATGGTGCGGCGCTGTTTCCCGGATGAAGAGATCCAGGATTTTGACGACGGGGTACGCTGCGCCTTGACGCACATGACAGCCCATGGATTCCGGCCAGGGGAACGCAATATCCTGTTGGCCCATCAGTTTGTCATGGGGGCATCTGCCTGTGACTCCGAGGAACTGTCCATCGGAGGGCTGGAACAGGTGAACGCGGACTGGTTCCGGGATTTTGACTATGTGGCCCTGGGGCATATCCATGGACCCCAGAAGATTGGCAGGGAAACCCTGCGCTATTGCGGCACCCCGCTTAAATATTCATTTTCTGAAGCAGGACATAAGAAGTCCGTAACCGTAGTGGAACTTTTGGAAAAGGGAAATGTGGCCGTATCCACCAGGCCCCTTAAGCCGCTGCATGATATGCGCAATATAAAAGGAAGCTATGAACAGGTGACGGACCTGGGATTTTACCGGGGGACCGCGGTGGATGACTACCTGCATATCACCCTGACAGACGAAGAGGACATACTGGATGCCATTGGGAAACTGCGCTCCATCTATCCCAATGTGATGAAGCTGGATTATGATAACCAGCGCACCAGGTCAGGGCAGTCCGTGGATAAGGCCGGGGAGATACGCAAGCCGCCCATGGAGCTGTTCGGGGAGTTGTATGAACTTCAGAATAACCAGCCCATGAGTGAGAAGCAGAAGGAGTTTTCCTTAAGACTGATGGAAAAAATCTGGGAGGATGCACATTGAGACCGACACAATTAACCATATCCGCATTCGGGCCATATGCAGGGGAAATAAAACTGGATATGGATGCTTTAGGGGACCGGGGACTGTATCTTATCAGCGGTGATACAGGAGCGGGAAAGACCACGATATTTGATGCCATTACATTTGCCCTTTATGGAAATGCCAGCGGCGAGGCCCGCAGGCCGAAGATGCTGCGAAGCAAATATGCGCTGCCGGACGCGGGGACTTTTGTGGAAATGTCATTTGTCTATAATGGGATGGAGTATTCTGTGCGCCGCAATCCTGAATACATGCGGGCAAAACAGAGAGGGGAAGGGGAGACAAAGGAAAAGCCGGATGCAGAACTGAACATGCCGGACGGCCGTGTAATCACGGGGGACAAGGCCGTGACCCAGGAGATTGAAACACTGCTGGGCCTGAGCCGTGAACAGTTTTCACAGATTGCCATGCTGGCCCAGGGCAGCTTTTCCAGGCTCCTTTCCGGTAAGACGGAGGACCGGGGAATCATATTCCGTGAGATTTTTGGAACCAGGCCGTACCAGCAGTTCCAGGAAAAATTAAAGGAGCAGGCCAAGGCGCTGTACGGGCAGTATGCAGACACCAGGAAGAGTATTGAGCAGTATACGGGCGGCGTCATCCCGGGCGATGAGAGGGAGGACCTGGCAATCCGGTGGAAGGAAGCGCAGAAGGGAAGCCCCGAGGTCATGCTGGCCCTGCTGGAGCAGATGATTACGGCGGACCGGGAAGAGGAAAATGCCTTAGACGGGAAGATGAAAGCAATCCGCGAGGAGATGTCCGCCCTGGGGCTGAAGCTGGGAAAGGCGCAGTCAGCGTCAAAGGTATTTAAGGACCTGGAAGCGGCCCGCCTGATCCTGGACAGGGAGGCCCCCAGGCTGGCTGCTGCCAAAGGGAATTATAATAAGGAAAAGGAAGGCCAGGCAGAACGGGATATCCTTATGGTCACCATCACAAAGATGGAAGAGGCCATGAAGTCCTATGCCCGGTATGACGGGCTGGCTGCGGGACGGGAAGAATGCCTTAAACGGATTGGCAGGCTTAAGGCCAATGCGCTGAGGAACCAGGAGGAGGAAGCGCGGTGGCGGGAGCAGCTTCTTAAGGAGGACAATGAACTGGCTGCCCTTAAGACTGCAGGAGAGGATTACCAAGCAGCCCAGTCCGCCATTGAGAAGCTGGCAGAATACAGGACAAGGGTGGATTCCCTTGTGGGGGAACTTTCTGAATACCACAGGGAGCGCAAAAACCTGGAACAGGCCCAGGAACTCTACAGGGAGGCGGATGAAACGCGGCGCAGGGCGGACCAGGTATACAAAAGCCTGTACCAGCGTTTCCTGGACAACCAGGCCGGAATCCTGGCAAGGGAACTGGTGGAGGGCAGCCCCTGCCCGGTATGCGGTTCCACGGTACATCCTGCCCCGGCAGGCCCGGGACAGGCGGCGGGGGGCAGGAATCCTGCAGCCGGGGGCAGGAATCCCGCAGACACATTCCCCTGTGCATATCCGGATTGTGATGTGACAAAGGAATTGGTGGACCAGGCCGCAAAAGATTCTGAAGCCAGGACCAGGACTGCCTCGGAACTGAGCCTTAAGGCCGGCAGGCTGGCCGGAAGCCTGGAAACGCGTTATACCAGGATGAGGCAGCAGATCGATGCAGAGGTAGGGTCCTGGAAGGAAGCGTGGCGGGAACGTCTGAACCAGGAAGAGGACCGGGGAGATGGCGGGGCGGCCGGCAGTCCGGCAGCCAGGATGGAGCAACGGCAGCATTTCCTTAAAGTATGGGAGGACATGTTGGGAGAGCTTAAGGACCAGCTGGCGCGCCAGGAAGCAGCCGCGAAAAAGCGGGCCGCAGAGTGCCGCGCCCGTCTGAAGCATAAGGAGGAACTGGAGAAGGCGCGGGTGGGCCATCAGAAATCCCTGGAGGAAGCAGGAGAGAAGAGACAGCAGGTCCTGAAACTCCTGATTGAGGCAGAAGAGAGGGAAAAGGGCCTGGAGGATCAGATAAAGGAGCTGGCCGGAAAACTCCCCTTTAAGGACAGGAACCAGGCCCGGGAGGAACTGGCCGGCAAACGGGCGGCTTTTGAGGCAGGGGAGAAGGCGTTCCGGGAAGCGGAAAAAAACTATCTTGAGGTGAGCCAGAAGGCTGCGGACGCCAGATCCCGCATGGAAGCGCTGAGGGCGCAGCTGCAGGATACGGAACCGGATACGGAGCTGGATGCAGGACTGGACCGGGAACTGACTGCATTGGGACTGGCCCGGCAGATGGAGGAACTGACCGCTGCCCAGGAAAGGGCAAAGGCCGAACTGGATTTACAGGAACAGAAAAAGAGCCGTATCCATCACCGCCTGGAAACCAACCGCGCCGCATATAGCCGGATACTGAAACAGAAGGACGCCATGGAGGAAATACAGCAGCAGTGGACTTGGGTTAAGTCCCTGGCCGACACCGCTGCTGGCGAAGTGGGCGGAAAGGAAAAAATCACATTTGAGACATATGTCCAGATGGCGTATTTTGAACGGATTATCGCACGCGCCAATACCAGGTTCATGGTGATGAGCGGAGGCCAGTATGAGCTGAAGCGGTGCAGCGAAGAGGATAACCGCGGAAAAAGCGGCCTTGGGCTGAATGTGGTTGACCATTACAACGGCACGCAGCGCAGTGTCCGGACATTGTCCGGCGGCGAGTCCTTCCAGGCATCCCTGTCCCTGGCCCTGGGGCTGTCCGATGAAATCCAGTCCGCGGCAGGCGGCATACGCCTGGACACCATGTTTGTGGACGAGGGCTTTGGCTCCCTGGATGAGGATACGCTGAATCTTGCAATGAAGGCATTGGGGGACCTGGCAGAGGGAAGACGGCTGGTGGGAATCATTTCCCATGTAACCGAGTTAAAGGAACGGATTGAGCGCCAGATTGTGGTGGTGAAGGAAAAGAGCGGGGGAAGCAGGGCACGGATACAGGTTTTGTGACGGATTAATACAGGGAGAAACAGACATGAGAAGAAAAGACAGGGAAATCACGGAGAGTGACAGGATACAGAAAATCATCGATGCCTGCCAGTGCATGAGGATTGCTTTGGCGGACGGGGCATGTGCATACATCGTGCCGGTGAATTTCGGATATGACAAGGCCGGGAAGGCATTTTACTTCCACGGCGCGGCCAAGGGGCGTAAAATCGATCTGATACGCCAGAATGGATATGCCGGTTTTGAGATGGATACGGACCACCGCCTGGTGACGGCTGATGAGGCATGCGGTTTTTCCTTTGAGTACAGCAGTATTATCGGAAAAGGCAGGATTACCGTGGTGGATGACTTGGAGGAGAAACGCCATGGGCTGGACTGCATCATGGAGCACATGGCGGGAGGCGGCCGGTGGGAATATCCGGACCCGATGCTTAAGCTGACAGCGGTCATCCGTCTGGATGTGGAAGAACTCCACGCCAAGTCCAACAGTTAGGGAGGATATTATGTTATCAGAAGATATCCTGCAGGCGGCTGAAGAGGAATGGACGTTATCAGGCCGGACGTATACAGATGAAACAGCTGACTCCATTAAGGGGCAGAAGCTGGAATTTGACTCCATCCATTTTGTAAGGTGCAGGTTTACGGACTGCGATTTTACAGGTGCATCCTTCTGCAATGTGGTGTTTGATAAATGCGATTTTTCCAACAGCTCTTTTGAGGACAGCTATTGGAAGAACACAAGGGCAGAGGGCTGCAAAGGAGATGGGAGCCGGTTTTCCAATGCAAGCTTTAAGTGGGTGAAGCTGACGGACAGCCAGTTCCGGTACGCCAATTTTTCCATGGCTTTCTGGGAATTCTCAGAGATAAGGGGATGCAGCTTAAGGGAGGCATTCCTGTCCGAGGTCAGGTTCAAGAAAACCATATGCTCCAGGACAGACTTTACCGGCGTGGATTTTTTCAAGACCCTGCTGAGAGGAATGGACTTGTCAGACTGCACCATTGACAATATAATGGTATCAGACCAGTACACGGAACTTGCAGGCGTGAAGGTAAATCTTTTCCAGGCAGCGGAACTTGCCAAGTTGATGGGGGTTAAGATCGTGTGACGGGATTGGGCTGCGCCCAATCGGAACAAAGGGATAAGGAAAGGAGAACAGAATGGTTGAACAGAAAACAATAGAAGGATTCCTGGAGGTCCTGTCATCCAAGGAGCCGGTACCGGGCGGAGGAGGAGCCAGCGCCCTGGCAGGCGCCCTGGGCAATGCGCTGGGACAGATGGTTGCGAACCTGACCATTGGGAAGAAAAAATATGCGGACGTGGAAGCAGAGATAAAGGAACTTCTGGGACGGATGCAAAAACTCCAGGCCGCCTTTGTCACGCTGGCTGACAGGGATGCGCAGGTGTTTGCGCCATTGGCACAGTGCTACAGCCTTCCGTCCCTTACAGAGGAAGAAAAGGCTTATAAGGAAAAGGTCATGGAGGAGCGGCTTCTGGATGCCAGTTTTGTTCCCCTTGAAATCATGGAACATGCGGTTGCCATGCTGGGCATCCTTGAAATCCTTGGGGATAAGGGCAGCCGTCTTGCGGTCAGCGACGTGGGTGTGGGCGTGCAGTTTATCCGCGCCTCGCTTTTAGGCGCGGTCATGAATGTGTATATTAACACCAAATCCATGAAAAACAGGGAGAAGGCAGAGGAACTGAACGCCAGGGCCGGGCAGTTAATTGAAGAGGGGACCGCGTGGGCGGACCGGATTTATGCAAAGGTGCTGGACCAGCTGAGATAGGGGCCGCATCCCCGTCTGTACGCCCGGGGGATGTAAGGATCCATCAATTTTCACAAAGTCAGAAAGGAAGACAGCCATGGAATTACTGAAAGGTGCAGAGGTATCTGCAAAGATGAAGGAGCAGGCAGCCCAGATGCTTGAACAACTGGGCGGGAACGTGCCGAAGCTTGCGATTGTCAGGGTGGGGGAACGCCCGGACGACATGTCATATGAGCGGGGGGCCACTAAAAAGATGGAGAGCTTTGGGCTTCGGGTGCAGTCCTACGTATTTCCTGAGGATATAGGCCACCAGGAATTTAAGGAAGCGTTCATCAACATCAACCAGGACGAGGATGTGACCGGGATCCTGTTGCTGCGTCCCCTTCCAAAGCAGATTCATGAGGCGGATATTGAACGGGTCATTGACCCGGCAAAGGACCTGGACGGGATATCGCCTTCCAATATTGCAAAGGTATTTGCAGGGGACGGCACGGGATTTGCCCCATGTACGGCGGAAGCCGTCATCGAAGTCCTGAAGGCCAACGGGATTGCCATAAGCGGGAAACGCGTGACCATTGTGGGGCGCAGCATGGTGGTTGGACGCCCCCTGTCCATGCTGATGCTTAAGGAAAATGCAACCGTTACCATCTGCCACACCAGGACAGCGGACCTGAAGGGCGCCTGCCAATCCGCAGAAATCCTGGTGGCTGCCGCGGGACGCGCCAAAATGCTGGATAAGGAATACGTGGGCCAGGGCGCGGTTGTGATTGATGTGGGCATCAATGTGGATGAAGATGGAAAACTGTGCGGGGATGTGGATATGGATTCCATTTCCGGGACAGCATCCATGGCAACCCCTGTCCCGGGAGGCGTGGGCGCGGTGACCACGGCGGTGCTGGCCAAGCATCTCCTGAGGGCGGCAGGGATGAAGGCAGGACAGCCGGCTGTTGACAGATAGGGGCCCAGGGCGTGTGCAAATGGATGCAGAGGGCCGGAAAACCGAAGAAAATAAAAAAATAGGCCGGATTCCCGTAATTTCCTCTTGCTAAACTTAAAAAATGCTTTATAATATAAAACGTTAATAATTATTTATAGTTATGCATTTTGATGCATAAAAGAAAAGAGGAGAGTAATTATGAAGAAGAAAGTTTTGGCTTTGACCATGGCAGCACTTATGGCAGCTTCCCTGACCGCATGCGGCGGCGGTGCAAAAGAGACCACGGCGGCTGATACCACTGCAGCAGATACGGCTGATACCACTGCGGCTGAGAAGACAGAGGAAACAAGCGCAGAGGCAGCTGGGACAGAAGCAGCAGGCGGCGTACTGGTTATGGCAACCAATGCAGAGTTCCCGCCATATGAATACCATGACGGCGGCGAAATCGTCGGTATTGACGCAGAGATTGCAAAGGCCATTGCTGACGAGCTTGGCATGGAGCTGGAGATTGAGGATATTGCATTTGACTCCATCATTCCTGAGATTACTTCCGGCAAGGCTGATATGGGCCTGGCAGGCATGACTGTGACGGAAGACCGTAAGCAGTCCGTGGATTTCACTGATACTTATGCAAAGGCTTCCCAGAAAATCATTGTAAAGGAAGACAGCGCAATCGCCTCTCCGGATGACCTGACAGGCGTTATCGTGGGCGTACAGCAGGGAACCACAGGTGACATCTATGTGTCTGACCTGGAAGCAGACGGCACCACCGTAGAGCGTTACAACAAGGGCTTTGAGGCTGTCCAGGCATTAAGCCAGGGCAAGATTGACGCTGTTGTAATCGACGGCGAACCGGCCAAGACATTTGTTGCACAGACCGAAGGCCTGAAGATCCTTGAGGAATCCTTCACCGATGAGGAATATGCAATCGCTGTTAAGAAGGGCAATACCGAGCTGCTGGAGAAAATCAACGGCGCATTAAAGACCCTTAAGGATAACGGAACCCTGGATGAGATTGTTGCCAAGTACATCAAGGCGGAATAATCAGCCGGACCAGTGAGGCGCATGCATGTCTGGTGGTACCAGCGCCGCCCGATGCAGATTCGTTTGGCGGCACTGGCTGGAACGACTGGCATAAAGACATGAATAACGACATGAGAGTGCCGGCATTGGCATAATGGGCCGGTATTGGACTGCCGCAGGCTGCGGGAAGGAAACAGGATCTGTTCCGGCAGGCTGCGGCAGTTTTTACGGGTTAACTATAGAATGGAGAGCAGAGGATGATGAGCATGTGGAACACGTTTACAGATGCATTTTACCTGAACTTTGTTTCTGAGAACCGCTGGAAGTATCTGACAGACGGTCTCAAGACAACGTTGATTATTACACTTTTTGCCTGCCTGATGGGAATTGTCCTGGGCTTTATTGTGGGCATGATACGTTCTACCTACGAAAAGACCCACAAGCTTAAGCTGTTAAATGCCATCTGCAAAGTGTACCTGACCGTAATCCGCGGCACACCTGTAATCGTACAGCTGTTAATCATCTATTTCGTGCTTTTTGGCAGCGTGAGGATTGACAAGGTCCTGGTGGCCATCCTGGCCTTTGGCATCAATTCCGGCGCATATGTGGCTGAGATATTCCGAAGCGGCATCATGTCCATTGACGGGGGCCAGATGGAAGCCGGACGGAGCCTTGGGTTTAATTATGCGCAGACCATGTGGTATATCATCATGCCCCAGGCGTTTAAGACCGTGCTGCCCACCTTGTGCAACGAGTTCATTTCCCTGTTAAAGGAGACATCCGTGGCCGGATATATCGCAATCCAGGATCTGACCAAGGGCGGTGATATTATCCGAAGCAGAACATACAGCGCGTTCATGCCCTTGATTGCAGTTGCCCTGATTTATCTTATCATTGTCATGATATTTACAAAGCTGATTCAGATTCTGGAGAGGAGGTTAAGGCAGAATGAGCGCTAATATGAATAAGGAGCCGTTAATCCGGGTACAGGACCTGGGAAAGAGTTTTGGCAGCATCCACGTATTAAAGGGAATCAATGTAAATATATACAAGGGCGACGTGGTTTTCGTGGTGGGGCCTTCTGGCTCAGGCAAGAGTACCTTCCTGCGCTGCCTGAACCTTCTGGAGGAACCTACCCAGGGGCATATTTTCTTTGAGGGAACGGATATCACGGACCCCAAGGTCAATATTGACAAGCACCGGCAGAAGATGGGCATGGTGTTCCAGCAGTTTAACCTGTTCCCCCACATGGATATCATGAAGAACCTGACTCTTGCGCCTATGAAGCTGCAGGGGAAAAGCCAGCAGGAAGCGGAGACGGAAGCCATGCAGCTTCTGGAACGCGTGGGCCTGGCTGACAGGGCCCATGCATTCCCAAGCCAGCTTTCCGGCGGGCAGAAACAGCGTATTGCCATTGTGCGGGCCCTTTGCATGAAACCGGACGTGATGCTCTTTGACGAGCCAACATCTGCTTTGGATCCTGAGATGGTGGGAGAGGTCTTAAGCGTTATGCGCGACCTTGCAAAGGAAAAGATGACCATGGTGGTGGTTACCCACGAAATGGGTTTTGCCAGGGAGGTTGCCAACCGCGTCATGTTCATGGATGAGGGATATTTCATGGAAGAAGCTGCTCCGGAAGAATTCTTTGGGAATCCGAAGAATGAGAGGCTGAAATCCTTCCTCAGCAAGGTGCTGTAAGACAGTTCCTTAATTATGAAAATAGAAAATCCAGGAAATTCCGGACTTTCAGCCATATGGCCAGTTCCGTTTCATTACGGCAGCTGTCCATTTGCCTGAGGGAAAGGGATTTCCTGGATTTTAGCTTTTAGGTATCTTATTATTCGTTTCCTTTTCTTCATATGAAAGGTCACGGCCCTCTGCTTCTGTTCACAGACTTGGAAACTCCGGACACTTCACGGCTCCGGGCGCATCCGGGTTGAATCTGGACAGTAATCCGGAAAGTTTCAGCAGACAGTTGTCCAGTTCCGCCAGTTCCTCTTCGGAGTATCCCGCCAGGCCGGCCACGGTGCAGCTGAGCATGGCTTCCTTTAGCTGGCTGACAATGGCGGCGCCGGTGGGCGTGATGTACAGATAAACCTGGCGCCTGTTCCTGGAATCATGCTCCCTTTTGACAAGGCCTTTTTCTTCCAGGTCATTGACCAGTTTGGTCAGCTGCTGCTTGGTGATTTCCAGCCGTGCCGCCAGTTCCGACATGGTAGGGGCGCTGCGGCCGGTCTGGTTTAACAATATAAGAGCCTGGAAACCCACGGAGTTGGCTTTAATCTGGTTCTGCTGCTGGTATTTGCTTTTGGCCAGATTAAAGAATGTGATGGTAAAATCCAGGAAATGTTCACCTACCGTCCTGTAATCCGGGGTATGGTCAGTCATATTTATAAATACCTCCTCTGTCAGGGCGCGGATATCCGGACAAAACCAGCGCGCCTGTTCTCTGTACCCGTTGTACCATATTCCTGGTTAAATGTCAATAAATATTAAAAGTAAATAAAGTTTTACAATAAAAGATTGACAAATTTTGCATTTCGTATTATCTTACAGATGGATGGCGGATGACGCTGTGCTGTATGGAACTGCGCTGTATGGAACTGCGCTGTATGGAACTGCGCTGCATGGAACTGCGCTGCATGGAACTGCGCTGTATGGAACTGCGCTGCATGGAACTGCGCTGCATGGAACTGCGCTGCATGGAACTGCGCTGTATGGAACTGCACTGTATGGAACTGCACTGCATGACCGGTGTTGCCAGCGTAACTGTCACTGCCAGCCGTAATAGGCCGATATGTAATTGGCGATACTATAGAAGAGTATGAATAAGAAAAGGAGAACCTATATGGGTGTGAATGAAGATAATGGAAAGCGGGATATGAAGGACGGTCCAACCAAGAAACCGTTTATTTACTATTATTTCCTGGTCATCCTGATTGTCATGATACTGAACGCACTGGTATTCCCCATGATGGAACATACCGTGGAGGTGCCATACAGTGAGTTCATCACGCAGCTGGATGCAGGCAATGTGAAAGATGTATATATGAGCAGCGATGAGACGCAGATCCAGTTTTCCACTAAGGACCAGCAGTGGAACGTTGCTTCCTATAAGACAGGCCCCCTGCCCGGGGATAATCTGGCCCAGCGTCTGGAAACGGCCAAGGATGAGGGGAAGGTGGATAATTATTCCAGGGAGATTCCCACCAAGGCATCCCCGCTTCTCAGCTTCCTGATGTCATGGGTGGCCCCAATCCTGATGTTTGTGATCATCGGGCAGATTATGGGACGTATGCTTTCCAAGCGTATGGGCGGCAGCAATGCCATGACCTTTGGCAAGTCCAATGCTAAGATCTATGCGGAGAATGAAACAGGAATCACATTTGCGGATGTGGCGGGCGAGGAGGAAGCCAAGGACGCCTTAAAGGAGATTGTGGATTTCCTCCACAACCCCCAGAAGTATGCGGATATCGGTGCAAACCTTCCAAAGGGCGCCCTGCTTGTAGGCCCTCCCGGAACCGGCAAGACCCTTCTTGCCAGGGCGGTGGCCGGAGAAGCCCATGTACCGTTTTTCTCCATATCCGGTTCTGAGTTCGTGGAAATGTTTGTGGGCATGGGCGCTGCCAAGGTCCGCGACCTCTTTAAGCAGGCCAATGATAAGGCGCCCTGTATTGTATTCATTGATGAGATTGACACCATCGGCAAGAAGCGGGACGGCGGCGGCATGAGCGGCAATGATGAGCGGGAACAGACCCTGAACCAGCTGCTGACCGAGATGGATGGATTTGACGGCAAGAAAGGGGTTGTGATCCTGGCTGCCACCAACCGTCCGGAATCACTGGACAAGGCGCTTCTGCGTCCGGGCCGTTTTGACAGGCGTGTTCCGGTGGAACTGCCCGACTTAAAGGGAAGGGAGGCCATCTTAAGGGTACACGGACGAAATGTCAAGATGTCCGATGACGTGGATTACAGCGCCATTGCCAGAGCCACGGCAGGGGCCAGCGGCGCAGAACTGGCCAATATCATCAATGAGGCGGCGCTGCGGGCCGTACGCATGGGCCGCGGCGCGGTTGTCCAGGGGGATCTGGAAGAAAGCGTGGAGACCGTCATCGCGGGATATCAGAAGAAAAACGCGGTCATTTCCCAGGAAGAGCGTAAAATCGTGGCATACCACGAGGTGGGGCATGCCCTGGTGGCTGCCTGCCAGACCCAGTCCGCGCCCGTGCAGAAGATTACCATCATACCAAGGACCTCCGGCGCCCTGGGTTATACCATGCAGGTGGAGCAGGGGGAGCGGTATCTCATGAGCAAGGAGGAGGCGCTGAATAAGATCGCCACCTTTACAGGAGGGCGCGCTGCGGAGGAACTAATCTTCCATTCCATCACAACAGGCGCATCCAATGATATTGAGCAGGCCACCAGGATTGCAAGGGCCATGGTGACACGCTATGGCATGACCGATGAATTCGACATGGTTGCTATGGAGACAGTGACCAACCAGTACCTGGGCGGCGACACCTCCCTGGCCTGTGCGCCTGAGACAGCGAAACGCATTGACGAGCAGGTGGTCGGCATCGTGAAGGGGCAGCATGCCAAGGCTCTTGATATCCTCAGGGAAAATGAAGGAAAGCTGCATGAGATTGCCGCCTATCTTTTGGAGAAGGAAACCATTACGGGCGAGGAATTCATGGAAATATTTAATAAGGAGCAGTCCGTCCATTGCAATTGACCTGGGGCTGTGCTATTCTGGAAGTATAGACGGGGCAGGGGCATGAATGCTTCCCCGGGCCAGTGCCTGAAGATGAGCGGATCCTGGCGTGTCCGGTATTCCCTTCTGCCGGAAGCAGAAGCGGTCGGCCGGGCGCGTCCGGGATGGATGATGGGATGATAAGGGATTTTGTGAAGAGAAGATAGGCAGTGAGGAGCCGGGAACTGACATTACATGACCTGTGACCCTGTTATATACAGATAGATGAAAGGCAGGAACAGGAATGGGAAGAATTTTGAACATGCTTTATACTGGGGATCTGCACCCCGCTGACTGTGCCATGCAGGATTCAGCGGAATACCAGGCCATGTGCAGGGAATCCTTAAAGGAAGTGGAACGCTTTACAGAGAAGCTGGATGCGGGGATGAAGGCGGAGTTTGACTGCCTGATGGAGCATTATCTGGAGCTTACGTATCTGGAAAAGTCTGAGACGTTCTGTCAGGGATTCCGTCTGGGCGCCGGTATCATGTGCGAGGTTTTCAGTGAAAATGGACGTGAGCATGCCTGAACTATAAGCGTAGCTTAAGAATATAAGGCGGGATTGGTGATAAATTAAACCAATCCCGCTTTATTGTGTATAAAATTGTTTTAAATATATGGTTAATATTGACAATGATGGAAAAAGTGATATACTTAACTACGTATTTGTGTTACATTTTAACGGATAGGACATCAATGGAACGTCAGGGGCAATGGCAGCCAATACCTGACGTATTTTCGTCTGGATGCGCCTATACCAAACTTCATGGAGGAGAGCATTATGAAATTACGTAAGTTAGTCAGCGTAGCAATGGCGGGTGTGATGACATTGTCATTAGCAGCCTGCGGCGGTTCCGGAACAGCAGATACGACCGCGGCGCCGGCATCCACAGAAGCAGCGGCAGACACCACTGCGGCGGATGCAGGGGAGACAGAGGCCAAAGAGGCAGCGCCTGCAGGCGGTGTTGCAAAGGAAGACTTAAAGGTTGGTTTTGTATTCATCGGTGATGAGAATGAGGGCTATACAGCCGCACATTATAAAGGCGCCATGGAGATGAAGGAAGCCCTTGGCCTGGCCGATAACCAGATTATCGTTAAATGGAATATCCCGGAGGATGAGACTGCTCAGGATGCGGCCATGGATCTGGCTGACCAGGGATGCCAGATTGTATTTGCAAACAGCTTTGGGCATGAGTCCTATGTGATTGAGGCAGCCAAGGAATATCCTGAGGTCCAGTTCTGCCATGCCACCGGTTTCCAGGCAGCTTCCAGCGGACTGAGCAACATGCACAACTATTTCACTGCTATTTACGAAGCGCGTTATGTGTCCGGCGTGGTGGCCGGAATGAAGCTGAACCAGATGATAGAGGACGGCACCGTTGCAAAGGATGCCTGCAAGATTGGTTATGTGGGCGCTTATCCGTATGCTGAGGTTATCAGCGGATATACCTCCTTCTTCTTAGGCGTGCGCTCCGTATGCCCGGATGCCACCATGGAAGTTAAGTACACCAACAGCTGGGCCAGCTTTGACCTGGAGAAGGAAGCGGCAGACGCCCTGATTTCCGATGGCTGCGTGCTTATCAGCCAGCACGCCGATACAACCGGCGCCCCCACCGCATGTGAGGCAGCGGGCGTTCCTTGTGTGGGCTACAACATTTCCATGATTGCCACTGCTCCTACCCAGGCCCTTACATCCTCCACCAATAACTGGGGTGCGTATGTAACCGAGGCCGTGCAGCATGTTGTGGACGGAACCGAAATCCCGGTTGACTGGTGCAAGGGCTTCTCAGACGGCGCAGTGTTGATTACTGAACTGAACGAAGCAGCAGTTGCTCCGGGAACCAAGGAAAAGGTGGAAGAGGTTGAGGCCAAACTGGCAGCAGGTGAGCTCCATGTGTTCGATACCTCCACATGGACCGTTGAAGGCAAGACACTGGATTCATATAAGAAGGATGACGGCAACGAGTACATATCCGACGGATATTTCCATGAGTCCGAATTTGCATCCGCGCCCGCATTCGACATACTGATTGACGGAATCAAGACAATTGACAATTAAATTCCCGCAGATTCCAAGCTGGGTGAATTTGTAAAAGCTGCAAAAGCGGAGCTATCTGACTGGCTCCGCTTTTTTCCACGGAGGCATTGGGGTGCATGGCGGATTGGTACAGCGCCCTGCCGCAAGCAAGATAAAAATAATAAAAATGGAGGTCTGCCGGGTGAGCCAAGAATACGCAATTGAACTGAAAAACATCACAAAACGATTCGGCAAGGTAACTGCCAATGACAAAGTATGCCTGTCTGTCAGGCGGGGGGAGATACTGTCCATCCTGGGTGAGAACGGAAGCGGGAAGACCACCCTCATGAACATGATATCGGGAATCTACTACCCGGATGAGGGGCAGATATATGTGAATGGAAAAGAGGTGGCCATCCGTTCGCCCAAGGATTCATTTGCACTGGGAATCGGCATGATCCACCAGCATTTTAAACTGGTGGATGTCCTGACCGCGGCGGAAAACATCATCCTGGGCCTTTCGGGAAAAGAAATCCTGGACATGAAAAGCGTGGCGGCACGGATTAATGAACTGACAGGCAGATACGGCTTCGATTTGGACCCGGACCAGAAGATATACACCATGTCCGTATCCCAGAAGCAGACCGTGGAGATTGTCAAGCTCCTGTACCGCGGCGTGGACATCCTGATTCTGGACGAGCCGACGGCAGTCCTCACGCCCCAGGAAACAGACCGTCTTTTCGCGGTCCTGCGCAACATGCGCGAGGCAGGCCATTCCATCATCATCATCACCCATAAACTCCATGAGGTGCTGGCGCTGTCAGACCGGGTTTCCGTGCTGCGCAAGGGCCAGTACATCGGGACCGTGCAGACAGCCGAGGCAACGGAGGAGTCCCTGACCGAAATGATGGTAGGCAAGAAGGTCAGCCTGAACATCGACCGCCCGGAGCCTGTCAATCCCCGGAAGCGCCTGGAGGTACAGGGGGTCACCTGTGTGAATAAGGAAGGTGTCAGGACTTTGGATAACGCCACCTTTACCGCATACAGCGGAGAGATACTGGGGGTGGCCGGAATCGCGGGAAGCGGACAGAAGGAGCTTTTGGAATCCATTGCGGGCTTACAGCCCATGGAGTCGGGAACCATTACATATTATCCGCCAGAGGGCGGGGAAAAGAACCTGGAAGGCATGGCGGCTTCCGCCATCAGCAAGCTGGGCGTAAAGCTCTCCTTTGTGCCTGAGGACAGGCTGGGCATGGGACTGGTGGGTTCCATGGACATGACGGACAACATGATGCTCAGGGGATACCGGAACGGCCGTCCTTTCTTTGCGGACAGGAAGACGCCCAGAAGCCTGGCGGAGCATATCATCGAGGAACTGGAGGTGGTTACCCCGGGCGTCACCACGCCGGTGCGCAAGCTGTCCGGCGGAAATGTGCAGAAGGTCCTGGTGGGACGCGAGATTTCATCCAATCCCAAGGTACTTATGGTTGCCTACCCTGTGCGGGGGCTGGACATCAATTCATCCTATACCATCTACCATCTGCTCAATGAACAGAAGCGGCAGGGGGCGGCGGTCATCTGTGTAGGGGAGGACCTGGATGTGCTTCTGGAACTGTGCGACCGTATCCTGGTGCTGTGCGGCGGCCGGATAAGCGGCATCGTGGACGGCAGGACAGCCACCAAAGAGGGCGTGGGCCTGATGATGACAAAAGTAGGAGGTGACCAGAGTGAGTAAGGAAATGACAGCGGTATCGGTAAAGGAACCTCTGATGCATATATCCAAACGTGACGGCATAGAGCCGTACAAGGCGTGGCTTATCAGGCTGGCGGCGGTCCTCATATCCCTGATTGTCTGTGCAGGCGTTATCTTCGCGCTTACTGGCCTGAATCCCATTGAAGTGTACAAAGGGGTGTTTGACGGAGCGGTGGGAACCAAACGGCGTGTCTGGATGACCATACGGGACACCCTGGTCCTGTTGTGCATTGCAATCGGCATTACCCCGGCATTTAAGATGCGGTTCTGGAATATCGGCGCCGAGGGGCAGGTCCTGATTGGGGGCGTCACATCGGCGGCCATGATGATTTATCTGGGCAATTCCCTTCCGCCAGTCCTGCTGTTCCCGCTGATGCTGGCGGGAAGCGCCCTGTCTGCCATGGTCTGGGCCGCAATCCCGGCATTTTTCAAGGCATACTGGAATACCAATGAGACACTATTTACACTGATGATGAATTATGTGGCAATGCAGGTCATCACATACTGCATTATCTTCTGGGAGAACCCAAAGGGATCCAACTCGGTGGGCACCATCAACTCTGCTACAAAAGGCGGCTGGCTTCCCAAGTTTTTTGGACTGGACTATGGGTGGAACCTGGTAATCGTTCTGGCTCTGACCCTGGCCATGTTCATTTACCTGAAATACAGCAAGCAGGGGTATGAGATTGCTGTGGTGGGCGAGAGTGAGAACACGGCCAGGTACGCGGGTATCAATGTGAAGAGGGTAATCCTTCGCACCATGGCCCTGTCCGGGGCAATCTGCGGCATTGCCGGTTTTATCATTGTAAGCGGCGCAAGCCACACCATATCCACCAGCACGGCGGGAGGACGGGGATTTACGGCAATCATCGTGTCATGGCTCAGCAAGTTCAATGCATTTGCCATGATCCTGGTATCCTTTTTCCTGGTATTCATGCAAAAAGGCGCCGGGCAGATTGCATCCCAGTTCAACCTGAATGAAAATGCCTCTGATGTCATAACGGGAATCATCCTGTTCTTTATCCTGGGCTGTGAGTTTTTCATTAATTACAAAGTAGCGGTGCGCAGCAGGCGCAAAGACACACAGGCTTAGGAGGGAGGACGAGGATATGGGATTTTTAGTTATATTTATTCAGAAGGCAATTGGACAGGGCATAGGGATCCTATACGGCGCCCTGGGCGAGATCATGACGGAGAAGTCCGGCAACCTGAACCTGGGTATTCCCGGGATGATGTACATGGGCGGGATTGCAGGACTGATTGGCGCATTTTTATATGAAAACTCAGTGGAGACGCCCAATGGCTTTGTGGGGGTGCTGATATCCTTCCTGTGCGCGTTTGCCTGCGCGGCCCTGGGCGGTCTGGTGTACAGCGTGCTGACCATTACGCTGCGGGCCAACCAGAATGTCACAGGTCTGGCACTGACCACCTTCGGCGTGGGCTTCGGCAACTTTTTCGGCGGCTCCCTTGCAAAGCTGGCAGGCGGCGTGGGACAGATTTCCGTGGCGGTTACAGGCGCGGCCTACAAGACGCCGGTTCCGGGGTTTTCTAAGCTGGGAGTGGTGGGGCAGGTATTGTTTTCCTATGGATTCCTTACCTATCTGGCGGTCCTCCTGGCGATTGTCCTGGCTTTCTTCCTGGGTAAGACCAGGAAAGGGCTGAACCTGAGGGCTGTGGGCGAGAGTCCGGCAACCGCGGATGCAGCTGGCATTAACGTGACTGCGTACAAGTACCTGGCCACCTGTGTGGGCGGTGGTATCAGCGGACTTGGGGGACTGTATTTTGTCATGGAGTATTCCGGCGGGACCTGGACCAATAACGGATTCGGCGACAGGGGCTGGCTGGCCATTGCACTTGTAATCTTCGCACTGTGGAAGCCGGTCAATGCAATCTGGGGCTCCATATTGTTTGGCGGCCTGTATATCCTTTATCTCTATATCCCGGGACTGGACAGGGGGGCCCAGGAGATTTTTAAGGCGCTGCCATATGTTGTGACCATTGTGGTGCTGGTGATTACCAGCTTGAGGAAGAAAAGGGAGTACCAGCCGCCGGAGAGTCTGGGGCTGGCTTATTTCAGGGAGGAGAGATAGGGTAGGTCAGGATGGATACGGACGGGGCGGGGATTCCGTCCGCTGGAGGATCAGGATGGCGCTGCGGCCGAATGCTGCAGCGCCATCCGGTCTTTAACCCGGCAGGTGGTGGGCGTCCGCTGGCGCTTCAAAGAGGGGTGGTGGAGTGACGGCGGACGTCCGCTGACGCTTCAAAAAAGAGGCGTGGGATTGTTGGTTTGTGGTAGGTAAAGGATTGGGAGTTTTTGGGATGACTTGACAAGGGGGATTATGCTGTTATGATTAGAAGCGGATGATTCCATAAGGATTTTGGACTATGGCCGGGTATGGGCCGGAGAAAGGGGATATGGGATGAAGTTATTGTTCCGGCAGAGGTTTTTTTCGTGGTTTGACAGTTATGATGTTTTTGATGAGGAAGGCAGGACGGTTTATACGGTCCAGGGGAAATTGGCCTGGGGGCACAGGCTGGAGATATATGATGCCCAGGGAGGGCATCTGGGTACTGTTAAGCAGGAGGTGCTTACTTTTCTGCCAAGGTTCCGGCTGTATGCGGGTGAACAGCTGGTGGGCGAGGTGTGGAAGGAATTTACATTTTTCAGGCCGTCTTTTAAGATGGATGTCAGGGGATGGCATATTGCCGGGGATATCCTGGAATGGGATTATTACATAGAGGATGCCATGGGGAGACGGGTAGCGGGGCTGTCCAAGCAGCTGTTTAAGCTGACTGATACATATGTGCTTGAGATTGGGAACCCGGAAGACGCATTGTATGTGCTTATGGCGGCCCTGGCAATCGATGCTGCAAAATGTTCATCGGATAAATGACAGTGAGGCGGATGATTATGGAAGTGAAAAATGAGATTTACCGTTATATGAAGGAACTGGTTGCAATCCCCAGTATTTCCAACAGCAGGGAGGAACAGGCGGCTGGGGAATACATAAGGGAGGAACTGGGGCGGCAGCCCTACTTTCAGGCGCATCCTGAACTTACGGGAATGTATGGGTTGGAGGGGGATTTCCTTTCCCGGGGGACCCCTTATGGCCTGGTAAAGGGGAGCACTTCAAGGACCGTTATCCTTACCGGACATTATGATGTGGTGGATACGGAGGAATATGGGGACTTCCAGTCCTATGCGTATGATGTGGAAGCGTGGAAACTGGCGCAGGGAAAGGAACTGGAGACCTTGATGTCCATGCTGCCTGAGGAGGCCAGGGCGGATTTTGAGACAGGGGAGTGGCTGTTCGGGCGGGGCGTCAACGACATGAAGGGGGGACTTGCGGTTGGCATGGCCCTGATGGACTGGTATGGGCGCCTGATGCTGGAACATCCGGAACTGCCGGGCTGTCTTTTGTTTGCCGCGGTGGCGGATGAGGAGGCTTATTCAGCCGGAATGCGGGGGTCCATCCCGTTTTTTACGGGGATGCAGGGACGGTTTGGGCTGGAGTATGGATGTCTGGTGGACCTGGAACCCAGTTTTAATGAGGATGGCAGGCAGCAGGTCTATATCGGGTCCGTGGGGAAGACCATGCCTGCGGTGCTGGTCCAGGGCGTGAAGGCACATGTGGTGGATTGCTTCCGCGGATTGAACGCAATAGGGGTCCTGGCGGAAATGTTCCTGCGCACGGAGCTGGCCCCCGAATTTTCAGAACAATGGGAAGGGGAGCCGTGTCCGCCGCCCACCTGGTTTAACCTGAGGGACCGCAAGGAAGGGTATGATGTGTCGGTGCCCTACCGGGCAGCAGGTTATATGAGCATGCTGGGATTTGGGAAGACGGCTGATTCTGTCATGGGACGGCTTAAGGAGATTGGGCGGGAGGCATTTTCCTCTTATATGGAACGGATGGAGGCCCGGGAGGCAGCGGTGCGGTCCGGCGCAGTGCTGCCGGATGTGGATCTGTCCTGCTGTGTCATGGAGTATGGGGAACTGGTAAGGCTGTGCCATGAGCGGCACGGGGAGGAAGCGGGAACATGGTTCAGGGCGCTGTATGAGGATGCAGGGGAACGCATCCGCCTGGGCCGGTGGAACTATCCCAGGGCGACCCTGGAGATCATGGATGCAGCCCTGACCTATTCCGGGATTACGGCGCCTGTCATGGTGATTGCATTTGCCCCGCCGTATTATCCTGCATTTCACAGTGACCGCCTGCCAGGCAGGACAGGGCAGGGGAGCGCCTTCTATGGAATGCTTCAAAAGGCAGCGGGGGAGACCTGCGGCATCCGGCTGGGAAAGCGCAATTACTGCTGCGGTATCTCGGACTTAAGCTATTGTGCGGGGCCGGATATGGAGGAGCTTAAGGCTTATGCGGCCAATGCCCCTCTGTGGGGGAAGGTGTATGGAATGAACCTGGACGCCATGTCCGTTTTCCAGGTACCGGCCCTTCTGTTCGGCCCCGTTGGCAGGGATGCGCACCAGATGTCAGAGCGTGTCAATGCAAGGAGCCTGCTGGAAGAAGTTCCAGCAATCCTACAGCATTTTATCGAACAAGTGTTTGCAAATGACGGTGGAATGTGATATACTTATGCCATACACTTTGAAGGGTTATAAGTAAAGATTACTGATAAGAGACAAGGAGCATTTTGAATGGCAAAGCAGTACATTAAAATCCGCGGGGCCAATGAGCATAATCTGAAGAATATATCCGTGGATATACCGAGAAATGAGCTGGTGGTACTGACCGGGCTGTCCGGATCCGGCAAATCATCACTGGCTTTTGACACCATCTATGCGGAAGGGCAGAGGCGTTATATGGAGTCCCTGTCCTCCTATGCCCGCCAGTTCCTGGGACAGATGGAGAAGCCGGATGTGGAGAGCATAGAAGGGCTGTCGCCGGCCATTTCCATAGACCAGAAGTCCACGAACCGGAACCCCCGTTCCACGGTGGGCACCGTGACTGAGATTTATGATTATATGAGGCTTCTGTATGCCAGGGTGGGAATCCCGCACTGTCCCAAGTGCGGCAAGGAGATACACAAGCAGTCCATTGACCAGATGGTGGACCATATCATGCAGATGCCTGAGCGGACCAAGATCCAGCTTCTGGCTCCTGTTGTCAGGGGGCGCAAGGGAGAGCATGTGAAGGTTCTGGACCAGGCGCGCAAGAGCGGTTATGTAAGGGTCCGCATTGACGGGAACCTTTATGAACTTTCGGAAGATATCAGGCTGGATAAGAATATCAAGCATAACATAGAAGTGGTGGTGGACCGTCTGATTGTGAAGGAAGGCATTGAAAAGCGTCTTACGGATTCCATTGAGACAGTGATGGCGCTCAGCGGCGGGCTCATGACCGTGGATGTGGCGGATGGGGAGCCGGTGAACTTCAGCCAGAGCTTTTCCTGCCCGGACTGCGGCATCAGCGTGGACGAGGTGGAGCCCAGAAGCTTTTCCTTTAACAACCCCTTTGGCGCATGTCCGGAGTGTTTCGGACTTGGGTATAAGATGGAGTTTGACGAGGACCTGATGATTCCTGACAAGTCCATTTCCATTGACGACGGCGCCATTGTGGTGATGGGATGGCAGTCCTGTACGGACAAGGGAAGTTTTACAAGGGCAATCCTTGAGGCGCTTTCCAAGGAATACAAGTTCCGCCTGGACACGCCCTTTAAGGACTACCCTAGGGAAATCCAGGACGTGATCCTGTACGGAACGGGCGGAAAGGAAGTCAAGGTACGCTATAAGAGCCAGAGGGGCGAGGGTGTGTACGACGTGGCCTTTGAGGGGCTGGTTGAGAACGTGAACCGGCGCTATAAGGAGACATTTTCCGAGGCATCCAAGGCAGAGTACGAAACCTATATGCGGATTACCCCCTGTCCCGCGTGTAAAGGGCAGAGGCTTAAGAAGGAGTCCCTGGCAGTTACGGTGGGGGACATGAATATCTACCAGGCCACCAATATGTCCATTGTGAAGTTCAAGGATTTCCTGGATGGACTGAAGCTTACCCATATGCAGCTGGCCATTGGGGCGTCCATCCTCAAGGAGATACGGGCCAGAATCTGCTTCCTTATTGATGTGGGGCTGGATTATCTGTCCCTTTCCAGGGCAACCGGAACCCTGTCAGGAGGAGAAGCACAGCGGATCCGCCTGGCGACCCAGATCGGTTCGGGCCTGGTGGGCGTTGCCTATATCCTGGACGAGCCCAGCATCGGCCTCCACCAAAGGGATAATGACAAGCTTTTAAAGACCCTGGTCCATCTGCGGGATCTGGGCAACAGCGTGCTGGTGGTGGAACATGACGAGGATACCATGCGCGCAGCGGACTGCATTGTGGATATCGGTCCCGGGGCAGGCGAACATGGCGGACAGGTGATTGCCATGGGTACTGCCCAGGAGATTATGGATAACCAGGAGTCCGTGACAGGGGCGTATTTAAGCGGCAGGCTTAAGATACCTGTGCCGTCTGAGCGCAGGAAGCCCACGGGCTGGATTACGGTCCGGGGAGCTGCTGAGAATAACCTGAAGAACATCAATGTGGATTTCCCCCTGGGCGTCATGACCTGTGTCACTGGCGTGTCCGGTTCAGGCAAGAGTTCACTGGTTAATGAAATCCTGTACAAGGCCCTGGCCAGGAAGCTGAACCGTGCAAGAACCATTCCGGGCAGGCACAAGGGAATAGACGGCACGGAGCAGCTGGATAAGATCATTGCCATTGACCAGTCCCCCATCGGCCGTACGCCAAGGTCTAATCCCGCCACTTACACAGGTGTGTTTGATTTGATCCGCGATCTGTTTGCGTCCACGGTGGATGCAAAGGCAAAGGGATATACCAAGGGACGGTTCAGCTTTAACGTCAAGGGCGGACGGTGCGAGACCTGCAGCGGCGACGGTATCATTAAGATTGAGATGCATTTCCTTCCGGACGTATATGTGCCATGTGAGGTCTGCGGCGGCAAACGGTATAACCGTGAGACATTGGATGTGAAGTACAAGGGCAAGAGCATTTATGACGTGCTGGACATGACGGTGGAGGAGGCGCTTACGTTCTTTGAGAATGTTCCTTCTGTCACCAGGAAGATACAGACCCTGTATGATGTGGGCCTGGGTTACATCAGGCTGGGCCAGCCTTCCACCGAATTGTCAGGCGGTGAGGCCCAGCGTATCAAGCTGGCAACCGAACTGTCCAAGCGCGGCACGGGCAAGACCATCTATATCCTGGATGAGCCTACCACGGGACTGCATTTTGCGGATGTGCACAAGCTGATTGATATCCTCCGCAGGCTGTCTGACGGCGGCAATACGGTGGTGGTCATTGAGCATAATCTGGATGTGATTAAGACGGCGGATTACATCATTGACATCGGACCCGAAGGCGGGGACAAGGGCGGTACCGTGATTGCCAAGGGAACGCCGGAGGATGTGGCCGGGAATCCTGTTTCTTATACTGGGGTTTATATTAATAAGTATCTGGAATCCAATGAACAGGGCGCCATGGACATGGAATGACAGACAGAATGAAACCGTACCATCTGACCGATAAGAAAAGTCAGATGGTACGGTTTTTGCATTTACAGAGGAAGATTGTTCTTCAAAATCAAAGAGGTGTTGATTTCATGTTTTGTCGGTACATCATTCCCAAGCACGATGTTGTCAAATGCAATCGATAAGCCTTTGTATCCCTGTTCATAACCGTTTTGGTCAATAATGGCATTCAGGATTCCCTGTTTTAATGCTTCTTTGGATTCGTCAAAAAGTTCGCTCCCTATAATCGTCACCTTGTCCTGATACCCAATGTCTTTTACCATGGTGCATACACGTGCAGTGGTCCTTGCATTGTTTGCATAGATTCCTAAAATATTGTCAATTGTATGAAGGAATTCACTGAGTGTATCAAAGAGTTTATCCGGATAATAAACATTTTCATACAGTTCAATGATTTCTATCAGAGGATTGCTTTCCGTCATCTGATCAAAAAATCCCCGCACTACCTGGGCATGGTTGTTGGTGTCACGCTTTGTACCGATAATAACAACGCGGCACGGCTGTTTGAGGACGGAGCCCAGATACTCAGCGGCCAGACGGCCGGAACGGTAAGGGTTGGCCATGATGCAGGCGGTGCGCTGGCTGAAGGGGGCATCTGCGGAAATGGTAAAGACTTTAATTCCCTCGTCTGTAAAACGGTTCAGTATCTCCAATGAATCAGTTTCGTTCCAGACCACGGTAAGCAATCCGGAAAGCTCCTGACGGCGGGTGCTCCAGATATGGTTCAATATCTGAAGCTGCTGTTCCTGGCCTCCGTCAAAGGTCATGTCCAGGATTTCTACGTGGCAGAGGGCCAGTTCCTTTGCCCGCGCATGGATTCCTTTCCAGATATACTGGTAAAAATACCGGTTATCATTGGTCGGGCCGGGAAATACAGCGGCAATTTTGTATGTCTTTTGGGCAGAAGACGATTCGGTATAGTAGTTCATGGAATTGGCCAGCGCCAGGATTTCCTCACGCTTCTCAGGACTGACTCCTTTTTTGTTGTGAAGTGCTTTGTGGACAGTTGCAACTGTCACATTGGCTGTATTTGCAATATCCTGTAAGGTGATTTTTTTCTCCATAACTGTTTCTCCCATTGATTTTCCTGTATTATACCACTTTTTTACAGAGAACACAAGGAAAAAGAGAAAAAAAGAAAAAATAAAGAGAAAATATTTCCTGATTATATAAAATAAATCATGGAAAAAGAGAAAATATTTCTTGATTTTAAAGAAAGAATATGCTATTATGACAATATCACTAAGAAAATAAGGGAAAGAGGGAGGGGCGTACTTTGAAAAAAGAGAAAATTTTTCTTAAAACAAGCTTTCTATCCGGTATCCTGGCCAGCTGTTTTGGATTTTGCATGGCAGGGATGACTGGGCTGTCCAGAGGAATGTATCCCATGGCTGTGTTTGTGATGATAATCCTGATAGGATTATTACTAATGGGCATCGTGGTCAGAGGCGCCCCGGATGAAAAGTCACCACGGATTTCATGGAAGGAGATTGTGATGGTCCTTTTCCTGTTTATTAATCCGCTAATGGCAGGGATTCTGGGTTTTTACTTTGCGGCATTCTTAGTAATTGCAGGTATCTCATGGCTGATAACTCCGGTGAAAACAGGAAAAGCGCTGGCTGGCGTCCTGGGATATTCGTTGTTGGTAACAGCGGGCGCTTTTGCAGTATTTACATTAGGGCTTAAAATCGTCACACCGTCAGGCATCCTATTTTAAGGCGTGCAGACGGCGGGAATGAATGTTCAAACACGCCCTGGTATCTGGCAGTATTGAAACATGCCCCGGCAGAAGAAAGGAAGGAATCTTATGAGGAGAAGAGGAATAAAAAAATTATGGGTATCAGTATGTGCAGCGTTAATGGCAGCAGCGGTCTTGTCCGGATGTACAAAGAGCGGGGACGGAACCAAGGAGACTTCGGTGAAGGCAGCGGCCGAGACAATTAAGGGGCCGGAATCAGGCGATAAGGCAGGTGATAAATCAGAGGATAAGACAGCGGCATCCGCTGCATATCCTGAGAAAGAGATTCAATGCATTGTCACGGCAGCGGCCGGGGGCGGGACAGATGCCATGGCAAGGGCTGTCTGTACACCGCTTGAAAAAACATTGGGAAAGGCCATTGTGATTATTAATAATGGCAGTGCAAGCGGCCTGGTCGGTATGGGGGATATTGCGGATGCAGATGCCGACGGCTATACACTGGGGGTATTCTCTAATACGGATGTGGCTAATTTCGTATATGGGGCAGGTGAATGTGATTTTACCACAGAGGATTTCACTTATATCGCAGGACTGAATACAACAGGGGATATCCTGGTCTTGAAAAAGGGCACGGATATGAACGGACTGGAGGATTTTATCCAAAAGGCCAAGGAAAAGCCCGGAGAGATGACCATTGCGTTACCGTCTGCGATACAGAACCTGTCGCTGGACCTGATGAATGAAAAAATGGGGATTGTCACCACGGGTGTTGTGTATGAAGGCGGCAACAAGGTCCTGGCTGATTTGCTGGGCGGGCATATTGAAGCCGGGATCCTGAGCGCCAAGTTTATCTCACAGGCCCAGGAACAGGATCTGAACGTATTGGGCATCATGCTGTCGGAGCGTCTTGGAACATTTCCGGATGTCCCCACTTTTGCGGAGCAGGGATATGGGATTGCCAACCCGGCAATCAGGATGCTGGTGGGACCAAAGGGCCTTCCCGATTCAGTGGTGGATGTCCTGGTAGAAAATTTAAAGCAGGGATATGATGGGGAAATCAGGGACAGTGTTTCTGGTATTGATGAGGAACCCGCGCTGCTGACAGGACCGGAGCTGGATGCATTTTTAAAAGAAGATTTTGCTATGAGAAAGGCCATGTTGACAAAATAAAACCGGAGAGGGGTGCGGCAAATGGAGCTGATGACACAGGTACTGGTTAATTTGTTCAGTATTCAGACACTGGTGGTGTGTTTCCTGGGCACTGCTGCAGGTGTGGTGCTGGGAGCCATACCCGGTATGAATGGGGGGATTGGGATAGCGGTCATGCTGCCATTTACCTATGCCATGAGACCGGAACAGGGGCTATTATTTCTGGGCGGGATTTATCTTGGCTCGTCCTATGGCGGATCCATATCGGGAATCCTGATTAATTGTCCGGGAACAGCAGAGGCATCCTGTACTGCTTTGGAGGGATACCAGATGACCAGGAAAGGGGAAGGGAAAAGCGCCTTATATTTTTCCGTTATCGCCAGCGGGATAGGTAGTATCATAGGATTGGTGGTCCTGCTGTTTTTCGCGCCTGTACTGTCAAGCATCTCGGTTATGTTCGGGCCTCCGGAGATGATGCTTTTAGCCATATGCGGCCTGACCATTGTAGGTAGCCTTACCGGGAAAAATGTTCCGAAGGGACTGCTGGCAGCGCTTGCCGGCCTGTTCCTTGCCATGATAGGGATTGACGGGAACACAGGCGCCATGCGTTTTACTTTTGGGGCCAGGGCCCTCAGGGGCGGTATCAACCTGATACCTGCAATCATTGGTCTGTTTGCCATTGCAGAAATGATTAAACAGGGAACCGGGCTGGAGGAACCGGGTGGGAATCAGACTGCCCTGCAGCTTAAACAGGTAAGGTTCCCGGACATCTGGAAGGAAACCTGGAAAAAATATAAGGGCGTTTTACTGAAATCTTCCGCAATTGGGACATTTATAGGTATATTGCCCGGGACCGGAGGCGCGATTGCTTCCTTTCTGGCCTATGGGGAAGCCAAGGGAAGGGACAGGGAAGGCACCTTCGGCCAGGGCAATCCGGCGGGAATTGTTGCGCCGGAAAGTGCAAACAATGCGGCAGTAGGCGGTTCCCTGGTCCCCATGCTGTCCCTGGGGATACCGGGATCCTCCACCTCGGCCATCATGTTCGGCGCATTGACCATTCATGGCCTGGTTCCTGGACAAAGGCTGTTCGTGGATCATGGAGAGATTGTTTATACCTTTATATTTGGAATGTTTCTGGCAGCAGTAATCATGGTGGCTATCGGAGTCTTTGGCATTCCTGTCTTTGCATCCATTCTCAAGCTGAATATACGGCATATCATTCCGGTAGTGTTGATGTGTTCCCTGATTGGCGCATACAGTGTGAACAATTCCGTATATGATGTAATCGTGGCCATTGGCATGGGCATCTTCGGCGTCCTACTGGCTAAGCTTGGGATTCCTAACACACCGGTGGTTTTGGGACTGATCCTGGGCAGTATTATAGAAAGTAATTTTGTCAGGACGTACACCATTGTCTCTGCCCAGGGAAAAAGTATTTTGTTATATGTGCTTACCAGGCCGCTTTGTATCGGCATACTGCTGCTGACTGTTTATCTGATTTATGCCAATATAAAGGCCCTTAAAAGAGGAAAAGAAGTTCAGCAGGATTCTAAAATCCAACAGGAACTGCAGGAGGAATAGAACATGAAGCCCAACATAATATACCTGTTATCAGACCAGCACAACCACAGGGTAATGGGAAACAGCGGTGATTCCTATGCGCGCACACCAAATCTGGACAGCCTTTACGCCAGGGGAACGGCTTTGGATTCATGCTACTGCGCCGCGCCTTTGTGTGTGCCCAGCAGGTCGTCCATGCTGACAGGCCTTCTGCCCACCAGGAACGGGGTTTATAATAACATGCAGTGCCTGCCGTCCGATAAGGCCACCTTTGTCAATTCCATGACTGTTGGCGGATATGAGACCGTCTTGTGCGGAAGGATGCATTTTGTGGGAAATGACCAGCGCCATGGTTACGAGAAGCGTCTTGTGGGGGACATCACCCCCTGCTTCATCGGCGGGGATAACGAAGCCTTCATCTATGGAGGGTTTAAACGCTCATCAGGTCAGAACCTTATTTCCATAAAAAAGTCAGGGGCCGGACATTCCGCGGTATTGGATTACGATGAAGACGTAACAAAGGAGGCCTGCCGTTATCTGACGGAGAGGACGGATGGACGCCCCCTGTTCATGACCGTGGGATTCTACGGCCCCCACTGCCCATACATAGCCCCGGAGGAATTGTTCCGTTACTATTATAAGCATCTGCCAGAGCTTCAATTTCCCAGCCGTGAGGAAAAGGCCATGATGCATCCCGCCATCCGGGAATGGTATGCAAACCGGGGCATGGAAAAGGTAACGCCTGAGGATGTGCGCAGGATACGCGCAGCCTACTACGGCATGGTGGAATATGTGGATGGCCTCATAGGCAGGATTCTGGATGTGGTCAAGTCTACCATTGGATGGGAAAATACCATTATAATCTATGGTTCCGACCACGGGGATAACATAGGAGAACACGGACTATTCTGGAAAACCAATTTCTATGAAGGGGCGTCCCATGTGCCTATGGTATATGTGTGGCCTGGAGTATTTCCGGCGGGCGGCCATGTGGGCGGTCTGACCAGCCTTTTGGATATTGCGCCCACTCTATTGGAACTGTCTGGGTGCGAACAGCTGCCGGATATGGACGGAATGAGCCTGGTTTCCCATTTGACCTCAGGTGCGCCTGTCCCTGGGGACAGGGAGGTGGTTTCGGTGTGCAGTGATATTAAAGGAGATAAACCCAGCGCAATGCTGATGCTTGGGACGTATAAGCTGGTGAAGCATGCCGGTCATGAAACATGCCAGCTGTTTAACCTTAAGAATGATCCGGAAGAATTGGAGGATTTGGGGGACCGCCCGGAATATGCGGGGATGGTTGCGGACCTGGAAATGCGGCTTGGGCGGTATTGGAATGAAACACATGCTTTGGAGGGCCTGCAAAAGGATATATTTCATTTCAGGATGATGAAACAATGGTATGATGTGGTAAAACCCCAGCTGATAGAGGAGTGGAGAGGGGACCCGGAAAGAAACTACCTGATTTAAGTGGTTTTCCGGAAACGCTTTTGAAGAAGGATAGGTATTGAGGGGGATGGAAAAAGGGGAAAAACAGTTTAAGAAAATAGATTGAGAAAAAATCTGAAAAAATTGTCGAAATTACTTGCTATTTGCGGTAGGGTGCCGTATAATATACTCATACGAAAGATAAAAAAGAGATTGTACTATTTTGTACAATCTCTTTCAATTTATGCGGATATAAATATTTTCTGGTAAATTGGGTCATGGTATAGGGAGAGGTAGTTCGGATTTTAGGTTTTGGCGGGAATATCCAGAAAAGACATGACATGGAGGAAGAAATCTCATGGATAGAGAGATGATTATCGTTTTGGACTTTGGCGGTCAGTATAATCAGCTGATTGCGCGCCGCGTCCGCGAGTGCAATGTATACTGCGAAGTCCATCCTTACAATATGAGCCTGGACAAGATTAAGGAGATGAATCCCAAGGGAATCATTTTCACAGGCGGACCGGATGTGGTATTTGAAGACGGAGCGCCGCGTTGTTCCAAGAAGATTTTTGAACTGGGGATACCGGTTCTTGGAATCTGCTACGGAGCCCAGCTGATGAGTTACCTGCTGGACGGCGTTGTCAAGAAAGCGGTTGTCAGCGAGTATGGACACACGGAGGTGGATGTAGATACGTCCAGCAAGCTGTTTGAGGGGGTATCGCCAAAGACCGTGTGCTGGATGAGCCATGGGGTCTATATTGCCCAGGTACCTGCAGGGTTCAGGATTACGGCCCATACGGAATCATGCCCGGTTGCCGGTATGGAGTGTGTGGAAAGGAATTTCTATGGAGTTCAGTTCCATCCTGAGGTAGTTCACACAAAAGAAGGAACCAGGATGCTGTCCAACTTTGTATACAATGTCTGCGGTTGTTCCGGGGACTGGAAGATGGATTCATTCGTAGATACCACGATTAAGGCGCTGAGGGAAAAGATTGGCGATGGGAAGGTGCTTTGTGCGCTTTCCGGCGGGGTGGATTCCTCGGTTGCGGCGGTCATGCTGTCCAAGGCAATCGGTAAGCAGCTGACCTGTGTGTTCGTTGACCATGGCCTTTTAAGGAAGAATGAAGGGGACGAGGTAGAAGCCGTATTCGGCCCTGAAGGACAGTATGATTTGAACTTTATCCGTGTGAATGCCCAGGAGAGGTTCTATGCAAGGCTGAAGGGCGTGGAAGAGCCTGAGGCAAAGCGTAAGATTATTGGTGAGGAATTCATCCGTGTATTCGAAGAAGAGGCAAAGAAGATTGGCGCCGTGGATTATCTGGTCCAGGGAACCATTTACCCGGATGTGATTGAGTCCGGCCTGGGCAAGTCTGCTGTGATTAAGTCCCACCACAATGTGGGCGGGCTTCCTGAGCATGTTGACTTTAAGGAACTGGTGGAGCCGCTCCGCCTGCTGTTTAAGGATGAGGTGCGTAAGGCTGGTCTGGAACTGGGAATTCCGGAGTATCTGGTATTCAGGCAGCCATTCCCAGGCCCGGGTCTTGGCGTCAGGATCATCGGTGAGGTAACGGCTGATAAGGTAAGGATTGTACAGGATGCGGATGCGATTTACAGGGAAGAGATTGCAAAGGCCGGGGTGGATAAGGACCTGGGACAGTACTTTGCAGCCATTACCAATATGCGCTCCGTGGGATGCATGGGCGATGAGAGGACGTATGATTATGCAATTGCACTGAGGGCCGTGCTTACATCTGATTTCATGACCGCGGAAGCCGCCCAGATTCCCTGGGAGGTACTGGGGAAGGTGACCAGCAGGATTGTGAATGAGGTGAAGGGGGTTAACCGGGTGCTGTATGATTGTACGGGGAAGCCGCCGGCTACGATTGAACTGGAATAATTTTGTGCAAACAGCATATAATTTTAATGGATAGTTCTATTGACTTTCCGCTTTGTACTTGTTAATATATTGGTACAAAGAAAGTTTACCACTGACCGATATGTGGTATATAAATGGTCGGGTTGAGAGTTTACCGCTGACCGATATGCGGTATATAAATGGTTGGGTTGAAAGTTTAGTCCTTCGCCGAAAGGCGAGGGACTTTTTCCATATTTCGGCAGAGAGGATGGAACAAATGAAGAAAACGGGATTTTATATCATAAAGGAGAGATTTTTTGAAGATATGCCTGATCCATACCTTAAGGGGAATAAGGCAGGTAATAGACCGCATTATTATTGTTTTGAGGATACTGCTACGGGAATTTATTGGATGATACCGCTTTCTAGCAGAATAGATAAGTTTCGGAAAATAATAGAGAAGAAAGAACAATCAGGGAAGCCTTGCGATATTCTACATATTGTGAAACTGGACGATAGTAGAGAAAGTGTATTTTTAATACAAGATATGTTCCCGATTACAGAGGAATACATAGAACGTGAGTATACGATTGCCGGAAATCATTTGATGCTGACTAGTGAGCATACGGCAAAGGTAATCGAACAAAAAGCAAGAAAAGTGTTGGGAATGTTAAAGCGTGGTGTGAAGTTTATGCCTACACAACCGGATGTGCTATCAATATTGGAAAAATTAAAGCAGAAAGAATAGTGTTTCATGGCTCTATTTTGGCTCTAATAATTTGATGTAAGAAAAATATTAGATAAAATTTAGAGAATATGAACACAAAACGATACAAATGTGTACTGAAAAGCACCTAGATTATCCTATCCGCACCCGAGTTTGAATAGTTGTTAACTTCCCACCGGTTCTCACCCTTTTATCCGGTCGAAAATAGAACAAAGTAAAACATAAGCAGAAGTATCAGGACTTAACAATCCCGGTACTTCTGCTTTTTATTTTCCGGTTTTTCACTCCCAGTTCCATCTGCCGTTTTCCCTTTGTTTTCTCTGCTTTTCAAAAGAAGAAAGAGCAAAACAGGAAGAAAAATTAAAAAGAAAAACACCCGGAAATAACGTATTTACAAGCGTCTTATGTTGCATGATATAAAACATAACAAATCTCACAGAAGATAAAAACAAATTTGAAAAACATATGTTCTTGTGCTAAAATGGGTATTAGGAAAGCACTCACGACAGGAGTGACAACCTCCCAACCCTAAGGAACCGGCTTGCCGGAATACATAGGAAAGGAGGTAGCGCCCATGACAGCATACGAGATTATTTCAATCTTCATAGGGATATTGGCTCTACTAATGTCCTTTGGTAGCTTGATTGTAGCGATTATCGCCTTTCTCGATAAGAGAAATAAGCGTAAATAAAATGCTCACCCTGTCTGATCCACAGAGTGAGCGGTGTCCGTAAGGACATGTAACGAATCATTTTGGGAGCATCCACTTTTGGAGTGGGTGCTTTCTTTTACACTTCTATTATAATCAATCCATTTCCTAAATTCAAGTGATTCTTTGGAATTTCCGCCTAAATCCTCACGCCGGAGAGAGAAATATATCTATTTTTCACCTTATATCCATCAAAACTGCCCTCATTTCTAGCCGCCGCCCACGAAGCAGCCCTTGAATGAATTATCAGCTAATTTCGCACGGTAAACAGTAAAGTCAGATAGTGTACGTTTTCCTGAAATGTGTCTGTTTTTGGTAGATGTTCACGGACTTTCCGGCTCTTTGTGTGTGGCGTTTATAACCGCATCAATAATACCCTTTGATTTAGAACCTAACCCAGTTCCCTATATTTCTGCCAGATTTCTTTATTATTGATTTTTTAAAGCTGTCATAAATTTTTGAAGGAACAAAACTCCCGCTCCCTATTATGAGGTGCCAATTCCACAATATAAAACACCGATTGCGATTGCCGGTAAAAGATGGACACTTCGCAGGGCCAGACCGCCTGTAATCATAAAATTATAACCAAGTAATTTTTACGGACAAAAAATTGATAAAATGGAACTTTCTTATCCTTCATGGCCATGATACGGGCGTTGTGTTTTTGCACAAGCCGATAAAAATCAGTGTCATAAAGATAAGGAAAATGCCGGCAGCCCCCAACAGATACAATAGGTTAGACTGCGAATTCTGTGCGAAATCCGGTATGCCAATCCGCAGTATATTTCCGCCTGCGAACACCCAGACAATCCCGGCAATCAAAAGCAGATACATGGGGAATTATTTTTTTCATAGTATCATCCTGTTAATTTACGCTCTTTTTAATCTTCAGCAACAAAAGAACAATACAGATGCCCATGAAAGTATGACCAATTCCTGCAATCCCGGAAATAGAAGCGTCCAATCCTTTACTTAACGTTGTTCCCCACACCTGCGTCAATCCTCTCATAAGAAAACCAAGGCCGGTGATGTTCAGACCAAGCTGGTAAGCAATCAGGAGTTTACCGGTCTTCTGGTCGGAAAAGGAAAAGACTTTTTCAGCCAGCATCAGCATAAGAAAGAAGAACATTCCCAACAAAAAGTAGTGCGTGTGCATGACAGACAGATTTGTCTGTCCGGTAAAGTGATTGAACTTTGTAAACTCCCTGTAAAACACGCCGAATATCATGGCAATAACTGCATAAACCACAGCCATATTTGCATATCGTTTGACCATTATAGGTTCTCCCTTCTAAATCATTTCTTTTGTATTTTAAATTGTCTGTAAAGTTTCCAACACATCCAGACAATCCAAACATAGGCCAGTGTTTACGGAATTATAAATAAGCCGACGGTCGGGGCAATCCCGCTGAACAGGACAACCGGATGATAGAATCCGAACAGGAGCGTAACCGCCAAAGGCATAAACCGGAATACAGGGTCTTTTGCTTTTTTTGCTTCCTGTGCAAAAATGACAATAATGATAATTCCCATGATTGCGAAAGGTATATTGCTAAGCACTCCAAACAAAAGGGGCGGACGGTTTCTTTTTAATAGATGGTACGCTTGACAATAATGATAAAAAAGGTAATGTCAGGCACCCGTGCTTTTAAAAGCATTGTTATGTTCATCGTAATAAAGTGTGCAAATTTTTCTTTTGTAAATGTTTCGTCCCAAATATCCTTGCGAATCTCTGCATCCTGCTCCATACTCTGAATGATAGCCGTTTCTAATTCTGTCTGCATGGATATCATGCGAATCTGTCCTGCTGTTTCCACATTCCTAAGACTATTCATGAGCTTTCCGGCGGATTGCTCTATTCGTCCCTTAAGAAAAGAGTATATTTCTTCCAGTTGACCACAAAAAGAATCGGAGGTAATCTTAGTTTTCATTTCAAGCAATGTTTGTTTCCAATATTCTTCCGTCAGGGCAAGAAGAATCTCGTCTTTACTTAAGAAGTAATTGTAGACTGTTCCGCTTGCAATACCAGCCCTTTTGGCAATGGAACGGATATTCACAGCGTCAATACCTTCTGTGTCTGCTATATCACGCGCTGAATTCAACAACGTATCACGCATGGTATCATCTTTCCTTCTCATTAAATCCCCCTTTCTTCTTCTCTTGTGAACAGGTTCATTTATATTATATACATTTAAATGATTCGTTGTCAATCTTATTTGAACACGTTCATAAATAATTCATTTTTGGTTTAATGTAAAAAGAAAATCCAACTATTTTTATCGGAAATCATATAGTACATGGTAAAAGTGAAGATATTTTTTATACATGGTAGTTTATGGAAGGCGGTATGGCATTGAATAACGGCTCTCTCGGGTAGGCCATGTTACTCCATGAAATATTATGAATATGGGCGTTACTGCCAGGAAAGAGAGGAACGATACCTAATCCTGCGCCTCATTCATATTTTTATTCCAGATGGACGGAAAAACAGTCACCAATGAAAAGGATTATAAGGAGTATCATGTCATCTGCAGGTGGATGGAGTATCTTCAGATAAAAGTAACTCCTGTGCTATAATAGATGTAGGTCTGCATATTAAGGCAGATGTAGTCCAAATACCAGGGACCCGATACAAATAAATCATAAGCTGTTTTTGTTCATGCCCTTTATTGGAATAGTCTTAAATGGGGCTGATTAGAAACCGGAAAAAGGGAATAACAGGTTCACTTAGCCTACACATCCCACCCATCTGCCCCAAATGAAAAAGAATGGACATTTCCCATAATAAGTTATATATTGTAGAAAAGAACAACCGCAGTCCACCCTTTATACCCCAAAAAACAAAAAAACCTCCATCAAAGTGGAAAGGAACCATAAATGGACAACCATACCCCCCTCACCATCGAATCAATCATCACCCGATACGCCTCCTATATCTACAACCTTTCCCGCAAACTCTCAGCCAACCCGGACAAAGCTGAGGATTTAGCCCAGGAAACCTTCATCAAGGCCTGGGCCCACATCTCTGAGGTAAAGAACGAAGACGCCGTTAAATCATGGCTCCGTACCATCTGCATCAACGAATTCCGTATGATGCTAAGAAAAGAAAAGCGCGGGGCCATGGGTTACGCAGAGAGTATGGATGAGCTGGAACATGATGGGGAATTCCTGGTGGACCCCAGGCCGCTGCCCATTGATGAAATCCAGGCGGCGGAGGAAGTTGCTAACCTGCGGGACGGCTGTTTCCTTGCCATGACGCGGAAACTGACATTGAACCAGAGGATGGTTTTCTCATTGATTGATATGTTTGGCATATCCATCAATGAGACAGCACAAATCCTTGATTTGACACCCAAAGCAGTCAAGGGGCTGCTGTACCGTGCCAGGATGAACCTGGAATCATTTTTCAGTGACCACTGCAGCTTCATGGATATCCATAATCCCTGCCAATGCACGGCCTGGATTGAGTTCATGAAGGATAGGAATACGTTCCAGGAAAAACTCAGGCAAAAGAAAGCGTATCTGAATTATCAGGAAAAGGGATATGTCCACGACCCTGAAACTGGCAGGAAAATGCTTTACTATTATCATAATCTGCCGGAACAGAGACCTCCACAGGAATGGTTTGAGAAGATAGCCGCATTGCTGTATGAGCCGGCCTCCTCATGATATTAATATAAAATCCGTACTGTCCGGGACTTTTGCCTAAAAGTGTCATCTCTTATTATGTAAGGAAAAAACATACACAAAGAGGAGTTTCCAAGCAAAAATACAAAGAGAAAAGAGGAATGAACAATGTTTCAGTCAAGATGTGGGGTATGCTGTGATTCATGCGGAAGGAAACAGGCTGTTAACTGCAAGGGGTGTATCAATATGGATGCACCTTTCTGGGGAGGCGTCTGCGGCGTCAAATCATGCTGTGAATCCAAGGGTTTGGACCATTGCGGGGAATGTGGTGGGTTCCCCTGTGAAATGCTGTCAACCATGGGAGTGGAAGAAGGATTTGACCCGGCGCCTAAGTTAGAACAATGCAGGCAGTGGGCCTGTGAAAAGAAGGAGTGAAGTGGCGTCATGATTATTAAATTGGACATCCCGCAAAAAGCCAATCTGCTTTTTGACCATTGGAATGAAACCATAATCTGGTCCTGCCTCCAGGGGATAATGGGGGAAATCTATGCGGACAATGGGGAACGTCCCATGTCAGCAATGGCTGTTCTGGGGGATTTCTGCTTTTTGGCAGGAGTCCCAAACCGTGATTTGGTTCTGTACAGACCGGATTGCTGCCATGACGAAGTCATAATGGTACCTCAAAATGACATCTGGTCCGGTCTGATTGAATCGTGTTACGGAACCAAGGCAGAAAAGATAACCCGCCATGCAATTAAAAAAGAGCCGGATGTATTTAATCAGTCAAAACTCCGACAGGCTGCTTTGTCACTTCCGCCTGGTTTTACCATCAGGATGATTGATGAGGATTTATATAACATGTGCAAATCAAACGCCTGGAGCCGGGACCTGGTTTCCCAATACCCGGATTATGGAATGTATGAAAGGCTTGGGCTGGGAGTCGTGGCGTTAAAGGACGGACAGCCGGTTTCCGGCGCGTCCTCCTATACTGCCTATCAGGAGGGGATTGAGATAGAAATCGATACCCGGGAGGAATACCGGCGCATGGGTCTGGCATATGCATGCGGTGCCAGGCTGATTCTGGAATGCCTTGCCCGCGGTATATATCCAAGCTGGGATGCGCACAATCTGGAATCGGCCGCACTGGCAGAAAAACTGGGGTACCATTACGACCGCCCATATACGGCATTCCTTATCCACTCCAGTACATCTATGCGCAAGTAATGCAGTAAGCAGTACCTATTATCCACATTAGATTCACATACACGCCTCTGATGCACATCTGGCGGAAAGCAATTTTCAAACACGCTCTAGTACCTTGACATAGTTACATTGTGCTTTTACAATCTAATTATATAGATAAGCAGGAGGTAAAAGCAATGAATCAAAAATACACAGTCAGCTTAACAGAGGAAGAACGCAAAACAATTCATAAACTGTTAAATGAAAATATGCTCTCCATTTCGTTGCGTAAAAGAGCGAATATCCTTCTTCTGTCAGACCAAAGTGTTGGAACTCCCATGAAGCAAAAGGAAATTGCACTTCGTTGTGACGTTAATGTGGCAACCGTTTCCCGCACCGTTTGTGACTTTTCCCTCCATGGCTTGCAACAGGCCCTTACATTCAAACGAACTAAGGCAACCAATCCTACCATTGTTACAGGAGAAATTGAAGCGAATGTCATTGCTTTGGCCTGCAGCCAGCCTCCGGATGGTTTCTCAAAGTGGTCGGTTCGCCTTCTCACCCAAAAGGTGATAGAGCTTCAAATCTTTGAAACGGTTTCCAGAGAGACGGTCCGCAGGATTTTAAAAAAACACAGCTTAAACCGCATTTAAAAAAGCAGTGGTGCATACCTAAAAAACAAAATTCAGAATTCGTTGCCAGGATGGAAGATATCCTGAATGTATACCGGATGGACTATGATAAAGAGATTCCCCTGGTATGCATGGATGAACAGCCGGTGCAGCTTCTGGATGATAAAATCCTTCCCATCCCCATAAAGTCGGGGAGTGTCAGAAAAGAAGATTATGAGTATATCCGTAAAGGAAGCGCGTCTATTTTTCTTTTTACGGAGCCCTTAAAAGGATGGCGTCATGTAAAGGCCTCAGAGCAGCGGACAAGAAAAGACTGGGCCCTGCAGATCCAGGAACTTCTTACCGTACAGTATAAAGACGTAAAGAAAATCCGTCTGGTTATGGATAATTTAAACACCCATGGTATATCCTCTCTTTATGAAACGTTCGATCCGGAGACTGCGTTTGGCCTGGCCCAGCGCCTGGAAATACACTACACTCCCAAACATGGGAGCTGGTTAAATATAGCTGAAATAGAACTAAGCGCGATGACCACCCAGTGTTTAGACCGGAGGATACCAAATATAGAGGAATTGCAAAGGCAGATATCCACCTGGGAGACCCAGCGCAATCAGAGTCAAAAAGCAGTTCAATGGCAATTCAGGACAGAGGATGCACGAATAAAATTAAAGCATCTTTATCCGGTTGTAATAGAGTCAGATATCAATTAGTATAAATGCTTTTTAACTATGTCAAGGTACTAGCAGAAAACGGATATGGGTGGTTTACGGAACGGATTGATTTTACTTTAATGATTCGGGCCAGGCTCCCGCCTGACCGCATCCATACGGTAAGCCCCGGCCAGTGCATCATACACGTTTTCAAATACTTCATATGTTTTCTCATATTTTTCATGGCTGGAAGGTTCATATCTCTTTTTGATGGAAACGCATTCCTTAACCGCATCTTCATAAGAAGGAAAGAAACCTTCCGAAACAGCACCGATAATGGCGGCTCCCAGACAGGGGGCTTCTTCATTTTCCGGTACCTCGATTACCTGCCCTGTGATGTCGGACTTGATTTGGGTCCAGAGCGGGGATTTGGCGCCTCCGCCAGTGGATATGATTTTGCTGACAGGGATTCCGGACCTTATCATGTAATCCAGGTTCTTTTTTAACAGGCAGGCAACCCCTTCCATGATTGCCAGGGCAAGGTCATACTGGTCATGGGATGCATGGAGCCCAAAGAAAACGCCGGAAGCATTTTCATTAAAGTCAGGTGAATTGACGCCGGTAAGATATGGCAGGAATACCGGGGGCACCTTGTCCGGACGCGTCTCAATCATCTGGTTTATCTGGGAAAATGATACGTCCTTCAGGAATGTATTCCGATACCATTCCAAACTGAAGCCGCCGCTTTCGCATACAGGCAGCAATACGTAAGTTCCGGGAAACGGACCGCAGTTCAGCGGCAGGCGGCTGTCGTCAAAGAGGGGTTCACGGACCATGGCTGCAATGGAAAGCACTGTGCCTGCGGACTCGCTGACCAGCCCTTCCTGGATATTGCCGGTTCCGATCATTCCGGCAAAATGGTCCAGCGTCCCTACGTTAATCTTTGTGTCAGAAGTAAGGCCTGCATTGCCATGGGCCAGTCCTGGAAGCAGCGTTCCCGCAATGCTGCAGGGCGGCAGCAGCTCCGGAAGCTGTGACAGGTTCACGCCGCAGAAGCTTAAGATGTCCTCCCAGTAACATTTCCGGATAATATCAAAATAATGTGAAAAGCTGTAAATGGAATAATCACCGGCCATACGGCCGCAAAGCCGGAATATGATATAATCTTTTAAAAGAAGGTAATGGGCCGTATTCCTAAACACTTCAGGTTTGTGTTCCCGCATCCACAGCATCTTGGTAATGGGCCAGGTGGGAATCAGTTCCGGCTGTCCGGTGGTACGATAGCACAGGTCAGCTGGAAAATGCCCAGACAGCTGGGCGCACTCTTTGCCGGAACGCATATCCATCCATGAGATGGCCGGATGGATGGGCTGTCTGTCCTGACCCAGGAGAATCAGGGACTCGGCCTGTCCTGTCAGTATGATTTGTACAACATCCTCTGCATTGGCATCCTTCCCTGTGCCGGCAGCCTTGCGTATCATATCTTCGATGGAATGAAAATACCTGTCGCTGTCAAATTCCACAAAGTTCCCATTCCTGTCATACTGGACGGTTTCTGAAAGAGTGGCAATCAGGTGAAGCTTTTGGTCATAGACCGAGACTTTAATGTTGGTGGTGCCTAAATCAATGGAAATAATGTTCATAACCCAAATCCTCCTGTAACATGATGATGGGGCGCTGACCAGCCCCCGCATTATTTCTTCTTATAAAGATTATATACAGAGCTTCGTTTAACCAGGTACGGTTCCAGGGAGAACACGCAGGTATCGGTCCTGTTTTCAAGCAGGACAGCATTTAATATGCTGATGCAGCTTTCTGCCATTTTTTCCCTGGGAAGATGGATGGTGGTGAGGGGAGGCATGGAAAATGCCGACAGAGGATTATCATCGAATCCAATGACGCTGATATCCTCAGGCACCCGCAGGCCGAACTGGGACGCTGCCTTATAGACTCCGTGGGCCAGTGTATCATCAAAAGTCAGGACCCCTGTGAACGGCACGCTGAAACATCCCAGTTCATGGTCCCATAGTTCATTCATGATTTGGAATCCGCCCATGATGGAGGAGTTACAGGTGTCCTTTATCATATTGTCATGGAAGGGAACCCCGTACTCCTCAAACGCCCGTTTGATTCCAATGACAAACTGGCTGCTGATGGGGATGGTCAGGGGAGTGGTAATGACCAGGCAGTCCCGATGGCCTTTGGAGAGCATTTCGCAGGCAGCCATATAACCTCCCTGAGCATAGTCCACATGCACATGATGGCAGTTTACGGATTCATAGCGGGCGCCCTGGAGGATGAGTTTCTGGGTAATGCCTGAGAGCAGGTTCAGGTTCTTGGGGTTGGTGGTGGTTGGCTCCAATATGACAAAGTCTGGCTGCCGCGATAAGACTGTTAAAATATTGGCAAGTTCCTGCTTCTCACTGAACTGGGAATCAAATATCATGGTGGTATATCCGTGATTGGCCATTTCGATGGAGATATTGCGGAAAATATAAGTCAGGGCAGGGTTCTCAATATCATTGAAAATAACGGCAATGGTTTTGGTGGAATTGCTCCGAAGGCCCTTGGCCAGGGAATTGGGGGTGTAGCCCATTTCCTTGGCTGTGTCCAGGACCAGTCTGCGGGTTTCCTCCTTGACCAGGGGATTGTTGTTAAGGGCCTTGGAGACAGTGGAGAAGGATATTCCCAGTTCCTTGGCAATGGATTTAATTGTAACAGGTTTATTAGAAGCGGTATCGGCCATAAGATGAATGTATTGTGCAGATTCATCTGCTGCAATACATAAATTCACCCCTTTCCTTTGTTATTTATGTAACATTGTTATGGTAACATGATTTCATTGGTTTCAGCTTACACTTTTATTACAACGTTGTCAATAGTCGTTTTATAGAATATTAAAAATTTTTGAAAATATACCAGTTGTAAATCCATTATAATCAAGGATACTTCTGCTATTTGCACGAAAATATGGTAGAAAATAAAGCATAATGTACAAAATAAAAAGAAAAAACAAAAATATATTGACAAATACGACATGCAATTATATGATAATTACAACGTTTGAAATATTTGAACGGAGGCTCAATGAGCCAAAATTTTTTGATTAATAATTACAACGTTGTAAATTAGGAGGGAGATTCATGAGATTATCGTGTACCAGTACCATGGTTCCGGGAAAGAGCCTTACGGAAAAGGCCAGGAACCTGAGCCGGTGGGGATATGAAGGGATTGCTGTTTTTGTGGATTATGTGGATTGGAACCAGGAATTGTACCAGGAGCTTTTATCCCTGGAGGAATGCACAGGAGTGGTTCCCTGTGAGTTTGCTTTTGGAGATGGGATATATGGGCATCTGATGGACAGGGACCCTGACATAAGGAAAAAGAGCAGGGACATGTATAAGCTGGCTGCCAGGATCAGCGGTGAGATTGGTGCTGTGACTGAGCTTGAATTCGAATATGGCCCACAGTCCCCGCTGCCACTTTTTCATCCATATGCAAAGATGGGAAAGGAGGAAGAACAGGAGTTCTGTGAGATGTACCGGGAACTGGCGGAACCTTTAAAAGGCACAAAAGGGAAAATGCTCCTGGAAGGAATCAACCGCTACGAAAGTCCCTATTTAAACAGCATCAGGGACTGCAGGGATATAGTTGGGTCCCTTGGCTTAAAGGAGGCCGGTGTCCTGGCGGATTTCTTCCATATGTCCATTGAGGAGACGGATTACAGGGAAAGTATCCTGTATGCAGGGGAATACATAAAACATGTCCATCTGGGCGACAGCAACCGACTGCTTCCGGGATATGGGATGACGGACTGGAAGGCCTGCTTTGATGCGCTTAAGGAAGTGGGGTACAAGGGGTTTGTGAACCTGGAGTGCAGCACCTGCGGGAATCCGGCGGTGACATTGCCTGAAACGGCTGATTTCCTAAGGAAGCTGATTGTATAAAAACATTGTCGGACCTGCAGGTATAAGATAAGGGAAGGATTTACAATATGGAAGGCTTCAGAATCAGGAAACCATTTTTTGAAATAGGTCCCAAGACATACATATATGGAAAGAAGGCCTTGGAACTGGCCGTGGCGGCGGACCGGGCCAGCAGGAAATACCAGGTGGATATTATTTTTTCAGCCCAGTACACGGATATCCGGCCCATAGCAGAAGCCACCAGCCGCATCAAGGTATTTGCCCAGCATATGGACCCGGTCTATCCTGGCAAGGGGATAGGGGCCGTGCTGCCGGAAGCCCTTAAGGAGGCAGGTGCGGTGGGAGTCCTGCTAAATCATGCGGAGAGGCCCTTAACCCTGGATGAAATCCGCAGGTCGGTTGAAAGGGCGGGGGAAGTGGGGTTAGCTGCTCTGGTGTGTGCGGGAACGCCGCAGGAGGCAGCGGCAGCTGCTTCCCTGGGGCCTGATATGATACTGGCAGAAGCCCCGGGACTGATTGGAAAAGGCGCCAGAGGACCCGGGGACATGGAGGAGATAGCCAGGATTAACCAGGCAGTGCACAGGGTGGCGCCTGGAATGATGATACTGCACGGCGCAGGAATCAGTGATGAAAAGGATGTATATGAGGTCATAAAAGCAGGAGCGGATGCAACCGGCTCCACCAGCGGGATCATGAAGGCAGACAATCCATGTGAAATGATGGAGAAAATGATTGCCTCCGTAGCAGCTGCGTGGATTGCCCGGCATCAGACACGCCCATGCCAGGACTGAGGACGATAAGGAGGAGGATGATGGCGGTATATCATGAAATCATTCCTGTTGAGACAGACAGGAGGGTAAGTTTTGAGGATGTGACGGAAAAGGTACAGGATATTGTGAAACAGTCAGGCATACGCAACGGGCTGGTGAATGTCTTTTCACAGCATACAAGCTGCTGTATATTCATTCAGGAGGACTCGGAGGATGTAACCTACTGGCATACGCCATTGATATTGCAGGATATGGTCAATGCCATGGAGAAACTGTTCCCCACCTGCCAGAATGAAGGCCAGTATCTACATCCGGGACCAATCCACACAAAGAATGCAATGGAACTCAGGGATGAGAAGTCAGAATGGCTCCTGAACACGGATGGTCATCTGCGTTCCGTGCTGCTGGGCCGTTCCGAGACCATTCCGTTAGTTGAGGGGGAGATGACGCTGGGAGAATTCGGGCGTATATATTTTTCAGATATGGACCAGACAAGGGCCAGGGAACGTAAGGTACGGGTACAGGTAGTAGGGGAATAAATCATATATGGATAAGACGAGGAGGAGTAATCATGGGAATTCTTGAGAAAATGAAGCTGGACGGAAAAAAGGCGTTTGTAACAGGCGGCGCACGCGGAATCGGAAAATGCATTGCCATTGCCCTGGCAGAGGCAGGAGCGGATGTTGCCATTGTGGATGTGGACCTGGAGGAGGCAGAGAAGACTGCCCGGGAGATTGAAGCTGCAAACCACATCAAGGCAATTGCGGTTAAGACCGACATCACCAAACCGCAGGAAGTGGATGATATGATGGCCCGGATACTGGAAGCATTCGGCAGGCTGGATGTGGCATTCTGCAACGCGGGAATCGGTCATGGCGTCCCGGTGGAGGATGACAACCTGGCTGACTGGGACCGGGTCATCCAGGTCAATTTAAACGGAACATTCCTGACCGCCCAGGCAGCCGGAAGGGTAATGATCCGGCAGGGCGGCGGCTCTATCATTAACACGGCCTCCATGTCCGCCCATATCACCAACATCCCGCAAAAGGAATGTTCCTACGCGGCATCCAAGGCAGGCGTCATTGCAATGTCCAGGAACATGGCTGTGGAGTGGGCGGATAAGAATGTAAGGGTCAACACCATAAGCCCCGGCTATATGGCCACGGAAATGACGCTTAATGACCCCGGGCTGGTTCCGTTAATTGGAAAGTGGGAGGAACTGATTCCGGTCCACCGTATGGGGAAGCCGGAGGAGCTGCAGGCCATTGCCGTATACCTGGCAGGTGATATGAGCTCTTACACAACAGGCGCGGATTTCCGCGTGGACGGCGCATACACCTGTTTCTGATGTAACATGCAGCTGTAAAAATTGATATGTAATGTTTGGGGAACAAACCGTTTTTTGTAATGATAAGAAATCAGACACAAAGGAATCCAATATAAAGGAGAAGGGGAATTATGAGGAAAATATTATGTATGGCAATGACAATCATGACAATTACAAGTTTAACCGCCTGTGGCAAAAGCGGGACAGCTGCCAATGCAGGCGCAGATACATCCACGTCTAAAAGCGCCCAGACAACGGCCCAGACCGGTTCAGAAGCCGGCTCTGAGTCCGGTTCGGTCCCGGCTGCAGATAATGCTTCCGGAGATTCAGGACTAATTGTTTATACCCAGAAAACCATGAACCAGTATTTCCATGTGGCGCTGCAGCAGAAGGTGGAGGAAGCAATCACCGCAGCCGGATATCAGCCGGAAGTGGCTAACTGCAACAACGACTCCACACTTCAGAATGACCAGATGCAGAATTTCATTTCCAAGCATCCGAAGGCGATTATTGCCAATACCGTTGACTCGGACGCCCTCAATGACGCTGCCAATGCGGCGGTGGCAGCGGGGATTCCGGTGGTCATGGTGGATAACCCTGCTTCCACGGCAGTGGTGGACTGCTCCATCAAGTTTGACAACTTAAAATGCGGGGAAATGGCAGCAGAGCGGATTGTAGAAGCCCTGGAAGCAAAATACGGTTCACCTAAGGGCCGCGTGGTCAATGTGTATGGAGCCATGAGCTCCGAGTGCTGGCGCCTCCGTAAGGACGGCTTTGACGCAGTGATGGCTAAGTATCCGGACATTGAGAAGATTGAAGTGCCTGGAGAAGGTGAGCGCTCCAAATCCCAGGAAGCCCTGACCAATGTCATTGCCAAATATGATAAGGAAATCGATGCAGTGCACTGCCCGTCGGATGATCCTGGCCTGGGATGTGCGGAAGCCATGCAGATTGCCGGTATGTGGTACCCGGTGGGGGATGAAAATCATGTGATATTTGTTACGGGAGATGGGGAGCCAGACGCCGTGAAGTACCTTCAGGAAGGGTATTACGATGCAATTATCGTAGAAGATGCATATGCATATGGGCCAATGGCAGTTGATATGCTGGTACAATATATTTTCAAGGGTGATCCGGTCCCCACTTCCGGAACCTATACCAATGAGGATTTCTATTGGAAGACAGCTGAATTCATGGATGGAGAGACCGGTCCGATCCTTCAGGTTCCTCCCTATGCCCTGGACAGCAGCAATGTAAATGAAGATGGCCATTGGGGTGTGGCTGCCCTGAAGGCAGAAGGGAAATAACCCATGCGGCATTTACCAGGTAGCCATAGGAAAGGACAGGTGGAACATGGAAGAAATACTCCTGAAGGTTGAACACGTCAGCAAGAACTTCGGTGCAACAAAGGCCCTGGAGGATGTGAGCTTTACCATAAAAAAGGGGACCATACATTCCCTGCTTGGAAGGAATGGAGCCGGAAAATCCACGGTTGTCAACATCATAGCCGGAATCTATAAACAGAACAGCGGCATTGTTACATTGGAGGGTAATGATATCACCCCATATTCTGTCTTTGAAAGACAGAATATGGGAGTTAAGATAGTACCACAGCACGCCAGTATTGTTCCGGAACTGACTGTGGGGGAAAATGTCTTCATGGGCATATGGCCCAGGAAAAAAAGCGGCTTTGTGGATTGGGAGAAATTATTTGTTGATGCAGGGGAAGAACTGCGTAAATACGGCCTGGATGTGGACCCAAAAGAAAAGGTGCGCAACTTAAATGGTGTGGACCAGAGGAAAGTAAACATCATCAGGGCCATGCATGGCGGCGCAAAGCTGATTATCCTGGACGAGCCCACCACCGCCCTCTCATCTGTTGAGCGTCAGGAACTGTTTGTATTTGTCAATGAATTAAAGGCCAAAGGGACTGCGTTTATTTTTATCAGCCATTATCTGCAGGAGGTGGTGGAACTGTCAGATGATGTGACGGTCATAAGGGACGGGCGTTCTTTTTCCGGTTCCGAGGGCGGCGGACTCAATGAAGAGCGTCTGGCAAGCCTGATAGCAGGCGGGGAAGTGGAACTGATAAACCGGGAAAAGCTTCCGGATAACAGCGGCAGGGAACTGCTGCTGGAATGCAGGAACATATCCGGCCATATACTGAAGGATGTGTCCGTAAAGCTATACCGTGGTGAAATTACTGGTCTGGTAGGATTTCCAGGCTCAGGTGCAAGGGAACTGTGCCGTACCCTCTTTGGCCTGGATAAAATGACAGAGGGTGAAATCCGGACAGGAGGCAGTGGAAAAGTGTCAATCCACAGCCCATCCGATGCCATGAAGAATGGGATTTCCTATGTCTCCTACGACAGGCATAAGGAAGGGATCGTGGGTCTTATGTCCATCCGTGAGAATATCAGCCTTCCATCCCTGTACACCACACTTAAGAATAAGCTGGGATTTGTGGACATGGAAAAATCCAGGGCCATATCAGAGCATTATTTTGAACTGTTCCATGTTAAGGCAAACTCCACAGATGATAAACTGGGCAGCCTTTCCGGGGGAAACCAGCAGAAAGTAGTTGTGGCAAAGACAGTCAGCACGGGTCCGAAGCTTCTGATGCTGGATGAACCCACTATTGGGATTGATATTAAGAGCCGTGAGGAGATTATTGAAAATATCAATAAGATAGCAGAAGAGGACAATACATCCGTACTGTACCTGACCAATGATTTTGATGAACTGATCCGTACCGTTGACCGGATACTGTTCTTTAAAAACGGCAGGTTAGAAAAGGATGTAAGGAATCTTGGACTGAGCCATGAGGATGTAATCAACATCCGTGATTCTGTGGGTTAAATGCCGCTGTTTGTGAATGTATGAGACATGGAGGGATGAAAGTGAATATAAATTGGTTCAAATTAAAAAGAAAATTGCTGAATAATATCGTTTGGATCCTGCTGGTCCTGGCGGTAGCCGTTGTGGGCGGCCTGGAACCCAGCTTCTTCAAACCTACGATTTTAGGGAATGTCCTCTCACAGGCAACGGTACTTGGAATCCTTTCCTTTGCCCAGGCTTTTGCAATCATGCTGGGCTTAATCGACCTGTCCCTGCTGGGCGTGATGTCATTTTCCGCAACATGCGGACTCCTGCTGCTTGAAAAAGGCTGTCCTGCCGTGATTGCCATACTTGTCATCTTCCTGACTGGAGCCTGCATAGGCGCCTTAAACGGAGTGCTGATAGCAAAGCTGAAAGCAGTTGCGCTGGTGGAAACCCTTGCCGTGAAGCTGACCTTGCTGGGTGCATTCCTGGTCATCACCCAGGGGCGTGCCATTACCAACATGCCGGATTCCTATAAATGGTTCGGGCAGGGAAGCATTGCAGGCATACCCACACTTCCCATTGCGCTGGTTGCGGTTTTTGTGTTTGTATATATTTTATGGAACAAGACACCCTATGGACGCAGCCTGTACGCGGTAGGCGGCAATGAGGACGCGGCCTATGTGTCGGGCATCAAGGTTGACAGGATAAAAATCATTGCCTTTACCATCTCGGGTTTTCTGGCAGGCGTCGCAGGGTTTTTCCTTTCCGCCTATATGGGGGCTGTCACCTCCACATTTGGCACTTCCTATGACATGAACAACATTGCAGCCACTGTAATCGGCGGCGTGGCTTGCAGCGGCGGACAGGGAAATGTCCTGGGGGTGCTGGGCGGCGTCCTTCTCCTCACCGTTATCCAGGTGGGACTGCAGATACTGGGGGTATCCAGCTACTATGTGCAGATGATTAATGGTCTGATTATCTTTGTGGCAGTGCTTTTAGACGCAATCAGGCTAAAGACACAGCAGGGCTGATGAAAGTCAGACGGCGCGCTCTGATGTTCCGTAGGAGCCGCGCCTTTCCCGGCTGTGTTCCTGCCATCTGCATGTTCCGTATCTCTTCGGACAGGGACAGATTAAAATAGACGGCCTATACTATTTAATAGTGATAAATGGACGGACAGTCAGGCAGTACATATAAATCAGGCCGCGGACCTTTGTGGTTATTACATCTGTCACACACGGTCCCGATTGTAAAGGAAACATTTTCCCTTGTACAGTAGATGGCCTCAACGTACCTGCAGTAGGCAAGGTTCCTGCCTGCATATCGGGGATTCGTACTAGGATAATTAATCTCTTCCTGCAGCGTAATCCAGAATATGAGATTTTGTAAGTATTCCAAATCAGGATCCACGTAACATGTCTTAGTGCCGTTATAATATATGTCTTCCAGGAATTGTACCAATACAGTGTAAGAGTATTGATTTGATTTAATGTAATCATACAGAATCCTGCAAATATCAGAATGCAAAGGAGCGTTCGCGCCTTTTATTTCCAGTCTGTAATCACCATTTTTTTTAGAACCTGGAAAATATATGATGATATCTTCATAAGCAGTAAACTGCCCCCTGTGACCAGGGGTTTTTTCATATGACCCTATCAGATATGATAGGCCATCCTTGTAATCGAGTTTTACTTTCGTGATGATATCTCCTCCCTTTTGCGGGTTGTCATGCCAGCCCCGCATACACCCTGTCATATAAGGTTATTGTATAATAAAGGAGGCAATTTGAAAATAACTTCTTGCTATTTTCTCACCCATCCATTAAAATCATTTGCGTGTACCGGTATGTGAACACAAAGCTGAAGGCGCAGATCTGCGCATGGGCCGGCGGGATCCTTATCTTTTTCTCAGACCTGGGAACGCCCCTGCTGGTGGGGCCGGTGTTTAGGCCGCTGTTTGACAAACTGAAGATATCCAGGGAAAAACTGGCCTGGGTACTGGATTCCACCTCATCCCCTGTGGCAATCCTGATTCCATTCATTGGATGGGGCGTTTATATCATGGGGCTGATTCAGGCGGAGTTTGAGAATCTTGGGGTGGCGGAGTCTGATTATACGACCTTTGTCCGCGCTATACCGTTCCAGTTTTATGCTATCCTTGCAATCATCATGATTCCGTTGGTGGCATTTACGAAGCTGGATTTTTCTCAGATGAAAAAGGCGGAAATGCGGGCTGAGAAGGAAAACAGGGCCGCTGACCTGGTGCAGGAGGAGATTGTGCATGAGATAAAGAATGGGTATTGCCTTAAGCATGCAAAGCCAATCATGGTAATCCTTCCCATTGTGGTTGTGTTTGCAACCTTGTTCGGGACCCTGGCGCCTCTGGGATTCCCGTTTGCAAAGGTGGATGGAAACGCATTCCGCGTGGCCCTGACCATGGGATATTTCTTTGGGGCGGCTGTCCTGATGGCGTTAATCTGTCTGTTTAAAGTCATGGATTTTAATGAGACATTCAAGGTATATGTTGGCGGGATGAAGGGGATGACAGACGTGGCCATTACCCTGATCCTGGCATGGTCCCTGGGGAAGATGATTAGCGGGCTGGGGACGGCCGAATTTATAGTAAAATTCCTTCAGGACATGAGTTTTTCCGCATCCCTGGTGCCGGCTGCCGTTTTCCTGTTCGGGGCGTTCATATCCTTTTCAACCGGCAGTTCCTGGGGGACCTTCGCCATCATGATGCCGCTTGCAATCCCGATGGCCCATGCTTTTGGAATACCATTTTACATTGCGGTTGGGGCGGTCCTGTCCGGCGGGCTGTTCGGCGACCACTGCTCACCCATATCAGACACCACCATACTGTCCTCCACGGGCGCTGGGTGCGGCCTGGTGGAGCACATCAAGACACAGCTGCCCTATGCGGCTGTCAATGGAACCATAGCGTTCATTGCTTATATCATAACAGGATTGACCGGCAGCGAGGCAGCCCTGGGCTTTGCGGTGATTGCCTTAATCGTTGTGATGGCAGTGCTGAACCGGATTTCGGCGGCGCGTCTGGCTGGCAAAGAATAGGGATAAAAAACTCCGGAAATACGGATTGAATGCACCTCCCGGCAGGAAGGCCGCGTTCGGATGATAAACCGTATTTCCGGGTTTTTCTATTATTTCTGTATCAGCTTCTGCATCTGTTCAATCTCTTTTTCCTGGACATCAATGATATCCTGGGCCAGTTTCTTTACTTCTTCCTGTTCTGAATAATCCAGGATATCCCTGGCCATATCCACAGCCATCTGGTGGTGCATAATCATGCCCTCTGCAAATGCCTGGTCAATGTTGTCCACACCGGACGGATTAATATGATGGGACATGGAGTCATCGGAGAACATCCCGCTGTATTTTGCAAGGTAAGCATCCTCATTTTCCTGACTCTTTTTTCCTTCTTTTTCATACTTCTTAACCAGGTCATTCATCTCGGTCAGTTCTTTTTTCTGCGCCGTGATGATATCCTGCGCCAGGGTCTCAAGGTCAGATACTTCCCCGCCATAGTTCAGATAACTTTCCGACATTTTGATGGCCGCCTCGTGATGGGGAATCATTCCCTTTAGAAAGTCAATATCAGCACTGCCGGACTTTTCCCGGATCATCATGTCCTCCATCATATTCATCATGATGGAATCCTGCTCAGTCAGGTAACGGCTCAGGTTATCCCCATTGCCTGAGGCCTGTCCGCCGTGGGAGGAATGATCCATGTGGCTGTCAGCCATGGATGTATCCCCTGAACCGTTCATGGAACTGTTGTCCGCGCCGGACACGGATGAGGATGGGGCGTTTGGATCCTCTGTCACCCCGCTTTCCGATGTGGTGCCGGTCTGCTCCTGGCTGCCGCTGTTCCTGTTCATGGACGCTGCCGCGGCTACGATGATGATGACCAGTGCAACGCAGACTCCGATAATCCAGATACGCATGTTTTTGTTCATAGTTAAAGTCTCCTGTATTGTTAGATTGGTGGTTTAAAATAGATGGGTTTAGTATCTGCTGGTTGCTGGAAAATATACCGGGACAGAAAAGATGGCTTTACGGAAAGGTGTACAAGAAAAATCAATAAAAGCTATTTAATGAGGCTGATGTTTATGATAAACTGGATACAATCATACGGCAATCAAAGAATGACAAGAGGAAGGGAGCCTAAATGCTTATCTATGAAGGAACAAAAGCTGAATTTATGAAAAGCATAGAAAACGACACGATTTCCATTGAGATTGAGAAAAAGATTTTAGAAAGAATGTACCGTCATACCCCTTTAAAGGAATCCCGGTCCTGGGACAATTCTTTACGGTATATGTACATTGTCATGAATGACATGGATATACCTGAGGATGCAGGAATAGCCATAGAATACAATATACCGCGAACAGCCATGCGCGTCGATTTCATTATAACCGGACGTGATGCTCAGGAAAAACCGAACGCCATTCTTATTGAACTTAAGCAGTGGGATAAACTGAAGCTGGTGTCAGATAAGGACGGCTTGGTTAAAACGGTCCTGAACCGGATAGAAAAGGAGGTGCCTCATCCTTCTTATCAGGTTCTGACTTATTGCTGGCTGCTCCGCGACAATAATGAAATGATACAAAATGGTGAACTAAATCTGGTGCCATGTGCATATCTGCATAATTATATGCGGCAGGAAATGGAACCCTTGACAGATGGGCATTACAGCCAATACCTTGGTCAGGCACCTGTATTCACAAAGGGCGGGATTCATGATTTCCGTGAATTTATTAAAAACCACATAAAATATGGAGATAATAAAGAAATACTGTATCTGCTTGGAAATAGCAGGAACAGTCCGCCCAAAAGCCTTCAGGATGAAGTGAGAAGCATGATGCAGGGAAATGAAGAATTCTATATGATTGATGGACAGAAGGTGGTTTATGAAGCAGCCTTAAAATATGCTTTTCTGGCACAGAAGGAAAAGCGGAAGAAGGTATTTATAATTAAAGGCGGGCCGGGTACCGGGAAGTCTGTTGTGGCTGTTAAACTGTTGGCTGAACTGATATCAAGGGGACAATCATGTGAGTATATTTCCAAGACAAGTGCGCCTAGGAATGTATATCTCGCTAAATTAAAGGGGGTTAAGGGCAAATTAAACATAAAAGGCCTGTTTAAAGGATCAGGGAGTTATGTGGATTATCCGAAAGATTCCCTTGATACGGCCATTGTTGATGAAGCCCACAGGCTGAGTGAGAAATCAGGGATGTTTAATAATAAAGGGGAGAATCAGATAAAAGAGATTATTGATGCGGCAAAATGCTCCATTTTCTTTATTGATGAACGCCAAAGAGTACACATTAATGATAAGGGATCGGTTGAAGAAATAAAGAAATGGGCGCGTAATGCGGACGCAAAGATCTATCTGGCTGAATTGGTTTCACAATTCCGATGCAACGGGTCCGACGGTTATCTGGCGTGGCTTGATTATGTATTACAAATCAGGGATACAGCCAACCTGACACTGGACAATATTGATTATGATTTTGTGGTGGAAGAAGATCCGGATATTGTCCGTGAATTTATATTGAAAGAAAACCGTATAAACAACCGTTCGCGGATGTTGGCAGGATACTGTTGGAACTGGCCTAAAAAGTATCAGAACGATGCAGACTACAAGGACATCTGCATAGGCAGCTTTGGGATGAGCTGGAACCTGGGAAATACAAAAACCTTTGCAATAGATGAAAATTCTGTTAATGAGGTGGGATGCATACATACTTCCCAGGGACTGGAATTTGATTATGTTGGAGTTATTATTGGGAATGACATGCGATATGAAAATGGAACAGTCATTACGGATTTTACAAAGCGGGCATCTACGGACCAGTCATTAAAAGGGATAAAAAAGTTGTATAAAAAGAATCCGCAGGAGGCATTAAGCGTGGCTGATGAGATAATAAAAAATACTTACAGGACACTGCTTACAAGAGGGATGAAGGGATGTCATGTGTATTGTACGGATCCTGGACTTAGAAATTATTTAAAGGAAATGTTGGAGAGAAGCCATGGATGAAAATGTAACAATAGGCAGTATGAAACAGATAGTGAAAGATTTCTGTGAGGCCCGTGACTGGGACCAGTTCCATAATCCAAAGGATTTGGCTATTGGAATATCAACAGAAGCCAACGAGCTGCTGGATATATTCAGATTTCAGACCGAAGGGCAGATGAAGGAAATGATGCTGGACGAAACCACACGCAGCCATATAGAGGAAGAATTAGCAGATACACTTTTCTTCATTCTGAGGTTTGCGCAGATGAATGACATCGATCTTCATGGCGCCCTGACCCATAAGGTGAGGAAAAATGGTCAGCGTTATACGGTTGAAAGGTCTAAAGGGAATAATGCAAAGATAATCAATACTTGCAAATAAGAAGCCAATAAGGTAAAATAATACCATAAAACTAAATAACGCAAAGATAAAAACACAGTCCCGGCCGGTAGTCCGGGCGCAGTATCACAAATCTGTCAGTAACCTGCCTCCTCGGTTGTCCATTCTTTGCTGTTGAAAGCGAGGAGTGTTTTTTGTGCAAAAAAGTAAACTGACAGTATTTTTTGACGGCCTTTTCTGGATTGGTATCTATGAACGCATCCAGGATGGAAAGCTGGAAGCCTGCAAAATCACATTCGGGGCAGAACCAAAGGATTATGAGGTATACGGGTTCATTCTTAAGAACTGGCATAAACTGAGGTTCAGTCCGCCGGTGGACGCGGGTGAAAAGAAGGAAGGGAAGATGAATCCCAAGCGCATGCAGAGGAATGTAAAAAAACAGCTGGAAGCACATGGGACCGGAACAAAATCCCAGCAGGCCTTAAGTCTGCAGAAGGAAGAAAATAAAGTGATGCGCAAGGAAAAGAGCCGCAGGCAGAAGGAAGAAGAAAAACAGCGCCAGTTTGAAATCAGGCGGCAAAAGCAGAAAGAAAAGCACCGGGGAAGATAAATCCAGAGATAGGAACATAAAAAGGGGTTGCTGCAAAATAGATTTCTCATACAAGATGCCGGTAATGGTTTGTAAGCCATAAACCATATCTTGTTGGGATTTTACATTTTGTGACCACCCCTTTTCTGCTGCTTCTGGAGAATCGGACGGTTCATTTAATCGATAAATTTAATGACCTTATCAAGAAAACATTCTCCGTCCAGATGTTCAATCTCGTGACAGAAGCATTTTGCCATTTCCCATTTACCGGTTAGTATGATTTCTTCCCCGTTTTCATTTAGTGCCTGTATGGTTACTGATTGCGGCCGTATTGTCATGCCAAAACGATTGGGGAAGCTGAGGCAGCCTTCGATGCATTCCTGTACACCGCTTTGTCCGATGATTTTAGGATTGACCAGCTTGTATTGGCAATCCCCATAATCCACAACCACCAGACGCTTTAGTATACCGACCTGATTCGCCGCCAGGGCAGCGCCGTTCCCGGTTGCCCGCAGGGTGTCCATCATGTCATCCAGCAGTTCCCGTATTTTGTCATCTACCGTGAGGACTTCCTTGCATGTTTTCTTTAATGATATGTCGCCTTCATACCGAAGCTGCCTTAGCGCCATTGTTATCCCTCCTGCTGCTGTCTGCCCTGGATTTTTTTGTACTTTCCTCAAATAGGAATACTTCTTCAATAGAACAGCCGAATATCTGTGAAATGTCATAGGCCAGCCATATGGATGGTTCGAATTTTTCCGTTTCTATGGCATTGATTGCCTGGCGGGATGCGCCCACAAGTTCTCCCAGCTGTTCCTGGGTTAGTCCTTTGCTTTCCCGTAATTCCTTAATTCTGTTTTTCACGTCATGGTTCCCTTCTTTCATATATGTAATGTTTACCTTACTTGGATTATAATCCCATTCCTGCATGAAGTCAAGTTAACATTACATAAATCCCATTTCCTGCCAGAGGGATTGCCAGGGCAAAAAGGAATTGAACAAATAAAGTATTGATAGTAAGATAAGGTATGGAAGCAGCAAGCAGAATACGCCCTGGGCCGGAAGCGGTTCAGGCCAAATGTTTCTTGTTCGTGCCAGATGCTGCAAAGGAGGTTTCAGCCATATGAAGATTGACCGTCTCATCGGTATTTTATCCATCCTTCTCCAGAAAGAGAAGGTGACCGCGCCCTATCTTGCGGATAAATTTGAGGTATCCCGGCGCACCATCAACCGCGACATTGAGGATATATGCAAGGCAGGAATCCCCATTGTGACCACCAGGGGTGTGAACGGAGGCATTTCCATCATGGAAGGGTACAGGATGGATAAGACCCTGCTTACATCCCGGGAAATGCAGTCCATCCTGGCAGGTCTCCGCAGTCTGGACAGCGTATCCTTTACCGGACAGTACAGACAGCTGATGGACAAGCTGGCTGTGGGGAACCATGATTTAATCCATGTTGACAGCCACATTATGATTAATCTGTCCTCCTGGTACAAAGAGACCCTTGCGCCTAAAATCCATCTGTTCCAGGAAGCCATTGAGGAATGCAGGCTGACCCGGTTCTCTTATTTTTCCCCGTCCGGCGAGTCTGCCCGATGCATTGAACCTTATACGCTGGTATTTCAATGGTCATCCTGGTACGTATGGGGATACTGCTGTCTCAGGGAAGATTACCGGATGTTTAAACTGAACCGTATGGCGGATCTGGAACTCTGCCAGGAGCATTTTACAAAACGTGATATGCCTGCTTATGAAAATGAACCCACAGGCCCGTTTCCGGTAAGATTCCAGGTAAAAGCCATCTGCCAGCCGGCAGTTAAATGGCGTATTATCGAAGAGTTTGGGATTGAAAGCCTGAAGGAAATGGAAGACGGCCGTATTCTGTTCCAGGCAGGTTATTCGGATAAGGAGAATCTGATGGGATGGGTCCTCAGCCTTGGCAGCCAGATAGAACTGCTTGAGCCGGAGGCCTTTAGAAAAGAACTGGCAGAGACAGCAGGCAGGATATGCGGACTGTATCAGCCAAAGGATGGGGCTTCAGTTATTTAGGCGGATAAAATGTATGAATATGACATGCTGATGTCATGTTTCGGGTGTTATAATTGGAAAAAAGGGGGTATGGTTATGGAAAAGATAGTGGCGTGCTGTGGATGTATATGTGATGAATGTCCCTATTATCCTGTGGACTGCCAAGGGTGTCCAAAGATAGATGGGAAGCCCTTCTGGCTGGAATATAAGGAGGAGGATGTATGCAGCATATACCAGTGCTGTGTGAATGAAAAGGAACTGCCCCACTGCGGCCGCTGCGGTTCCCTGCCCTGTGCGCGGTTTGACCAGCAGGACCCCAACCGGACACCGGAAGAGAACGCAGAGGGGTTAAGGCAGATGATTGAGGTGCTGAAGTCGATGAAGTAGAATCAGGATCATTGCGTTTCCTGTATTAAGAACCCGGCACGTGAAAGATAAGGAGAATGGCTATGGCTTCAAGTTTAGGATATGTACAATATGTTGCATCCCAGCTGGCGGATGCGGGCGTGATTACCTATAAGAAATTATTTGGGGAATACGGTCTCTGGTGCGGGGGCAAGTTCTTTGGAACCGTGGAGGACAACCAGTTTTATGTGAAGATGACCAATGCAGGCCGCCTGCTTTTACCGGACGCAGAACCGGCAGCTCCTCATGGAGGGGAGCCGGGCATGTATCTGGTGGAGAATCTGGATGATGCGGATTTCCTTGCTAAGCTGGTCATCCAAACCTGTGAGGAACTGCCTGAACCCAAAGCGAAGAAGAAAGCGGGTAAAGCAAAGAAAATACATGGCACAGATAACGGAAAATGATGTTCAAATCCATTCCAAGGAAGGCGCTGGCACTGTGTGATGGAGCACTGGAAACTGGATTTCCAGATTTACCATTGGTTTCCTAAACAATTTCCATTGATTATGTGGTATTATATTTTTGTAACAGAAATGTAATATTTATGTAATAATAGGAGGACATACCATGAGGAAATTATCAGTTTGCCTTTTAACAGCAGCAACAGCCATGGCGGCAGCGGGCGCGGTTCCGGTAACCGCATTAGCAGCAACCGGTACATACAACATCCCAGGAGGAAAGATGATTGTCATCGGCGGCAGCATGAATGGTTCCAACTGTGAGGTACCTGGCTTCCCAGGTGTTAATATTCCGGGAATCAATATTCCGGGCATCAATATTCCAGGTTCCAACATCCCGGACAACAGCCTGCCTGCCCCGGATTTCCCAATCCCGGATTTCCCGGATAATATGCTTCCGGACCAGCCGGGCGGCATGCTTCCGGACCAGCCGGGCGGCATGCTTCCGGACCAGCCAGGCAATCCTGCCCCGGACCAGCCCGGGACAGACGGCTCCCAGGACGCATTTGCCAATGAAGTTGTGAGACTGGTAAATGAAGAAAGGGCCAAGGCCGGACTGCCGGCCCTTACCGTGGATAGAGGCGCTGCCAGCGCAGCCCAGGTAAGAGCCAAGGAGATAGAGAGATCCTTTTCACACACCAGACCGGATGGCAGCAGCTTTAATTCTGCCCTGACCGAAGCGGGTGTGAACTTCAGGGGCGCAGGGGAGAACATTGCTTATGGACAGAATTCACCGGAGAAGGTGATGGAGGGCTGGATGAACAGCTCCGGCCACAGGGCCAATATCCTGAACAGCAGCTATACCTCAATCGGCGTGGGACATTACCAGAACGCATCTGGCGTTAATTACTGGACCCAGTTATTTATCCGCTGACATACATATTGACCGTACTGTATTCACGAAGTAAAATCAGGGCGGCCGCACGGATTATCAATCGGTGCGGCCGCCTTTTGTGCTGGTTTGTTCCAGTATCCATATGGTTTGTGAAAAAAATTACTATATGAGTCATAAATATTAAAATAAGGGATGCTATCCGTATGAATCTGGAACTATTTACATCCAAAACAGAATGAAGTATCATAAGGGCATCAGAGACAGACAACTATAAAAGTTGAAAAAGGAGAAGGAAAATGAAAGCATTTAATTTATGTATCGTAGGAGGCGGAAGTACCTTTACCCTTGGATTCCTGAAGTCATTTGTCAGGCTCAGGGAAGAATTTCCTTTGAAGAAGCTGGTGCTGTTCGATATTGATGCAGAGCGCCAGGAACCCATTGGAAAATATGGGGAAATCCTTTTCAGGGAGCGGTTCCCGGAGCTGGATTTTTCATATACCACCGACTGCAGGGAAGCGTACGAGGGCATGGATTTTGTGTTCATGCAGATGCGCGCAGGCGGGCTTCCCATGCGTGCCAAGGACGAGCATATACCGCTGAGCATGGGAATCATCGGACAGGAGACATGCGGGGCAGGCGGCATGGCCTACGGACTCAGATCCTGCGTGGACATGATTAAAGCAGTGCACGATATCCGCAGATATGCGCCGGACGCCTGGATCCTCAATTACTCCAATCCGGCAGCCATTGTGGCGGAGGCGCTCCGCAGGGAATTCCCCGGGGACAGGAGGCTTTTAAATATCTGCGACCAGCCGGAGAACGTGGTACGTTCCTGCAGCCGTCTCTTAAACTGCAGCTGGGAAGACCTGGACCCGGTATACTTCGGACTGAACCACTACGGATGGTTTACCCATATGTATGACAGCCGCACAGGCGAGGACCTGCTTCCTAAAATCAGGGAAATGGTTGCCAGGAACGGTTTCCTTCCCCAGGACGCCGAGCAGAGGGACAAATCCTGGCTGGATACCTACGGGATGGTGCAGACCCTTATGGCGGATTTCCCGGATTTCCTGCCCAACACATACGACCAGTATTACCTGTACCCGGAATATAAGGCCAGCCACCTGGATCCTGATTTCACCCGTGCGGATGAGGTCATGGCAGGAAGGGAGAAGCGGGTATTTAAAGAGTGTGAGGAGGTAATCAGGGAAGGTAAGCTGGGAGACCGGTTTGATGCTATTTCCGATGCCCATGCCGAGATGATGATCAAGGTTGCCGAGGCCATTGCTTACAATAAGAATGACAGACACATCCTGATTGTTGAGAACAACGGGGCCATTGCCAATATGCAGGACGACGCCATGGTGGAGGTTGTGTGCGAACTGGGAGCCAACGGCCCGCGTCCCATGAGCGTGGGTAATATCCCGCAGTTCAACCTGGGACTTCTGGTGAACCAGGTATCCTGTGAAAAGCTGATTGTAGACGCGTATTTTGAGAACTCCTACCAGAAGGCGCTGGAGGCATTTACCCTTAACCGCCTGATTAACGATGCCAAGAAGGCAAGGAAGGTGCTGGACGCGCTGATTGAAGCAAACCGGGGGATGTGGCCCGAGTTAAGATAATCCGCAGGATAATTTGGAGGGAAAGGATAGTAAGATTATGGGGAAGAAGAAAGTAATGGATTTTTTCTCGGCGCTGGGGCGCAGCCTGCTGATGCCCATTGCGGCCCTGGCAGCATGCGGTATTGTCTTGGGACTGACTTCCGCGCTGATGAAAGCACAGGTACAGGCGGCGGCTCCGTTTTTACAGCAGGAGCTTCTGTATTTCATCATCTCTACGTTAAATAAGGTTGCAGGCGTTGTATTTACACTGATTCCGGTCCTGTTTGCCATCTCCATCTCCTTCGGGATGGCAAGGGAGGAAAAGGAGATAGCCGCCTTTGCAGGCTTTATCGGATATTATACGTTTTTAGTGGCCTCTTCCTGTATGATTCATTCAGGATTCATGGACTTCGGGGCGCTGAAGATATCCACGATCCTTGGGGTGGAAACGCTGGATATGGGCGCGGTGGCAGGTATTGTCACCGGTGTGGTGACTGCAGCTCTGCACAATAAGTACCATAAAATCACGTTCCCTGTGGCAGTCTCCTTTTATGGGGGCAAACGTTTTGTGGCCATTGTGGTCATTCTGGCAATGGCTGCCGTGGGCCTGGCGGCGCCTTTTGTCTGGTCACCTGTATCCATGGCCATTGACGGCATGGGCGGGCTGATATCTGCTACCGGGCTGGCAGGGGTATTCGGGTATGGCTTCCTGGAGCGCCTGCTGATTCCCACCGGGCTTCACCATGTGCTTAACGGCATTTTCCGTACCACTTCCATCGGCGGTGTCTATGAAGGGGTGGAGGGCTGCCTGAACATTTTCCTGCAGTTTATTGATAAGGTGGATATCTCGGAGCTTAAGCCTTTTACCGTGTTCCTGGGACAGGGCAAGATGCCCATGATGATGTTCGGTCTTCCGGCAGCGGCGCTGGCTATTTACAGGACATCCCCGCCAGAGAAAAAGGCCAAGGTGAAGGCGCTGATGATTGCGGGCGTTGCCGCCAGTATTGTATCCGGCATTACCGAGCCGCTGGAATTCTCCTTTATGTTTATCGCGCCTCCCCTGTATCTGTTCCATGCATTGATGGGCGGGCTTTCCTTCATGCTGATGTCCGCATGTAACGTCATCATCGGAAATACGGGAGGCGGCCTCATTGATTTCCTTATATGGGGCGTGTTCCAGCCAGGCTCACACTGGTATTGGGTATTAATCACAGGACCGTTTTTCTCAGTGGCATATTATTATGTATTTAAATGGTATCTTACCAGAAAACAGCTGTCCATTGACGTGTCCGACGAAGAACCGGAACAGGAAACCCGGGGGAGCAGCCTTGATGAGAAACAGCACATCCTTGCATCCAGGATCATTGAAGGACTTGGGGGACGGGAGAATATCGTGGTGGTGAATAACTGTCTTACAAGGCTTCGGGTTGATTTAAAGGATATGGCGCTGGTAAGCGATGAGATATTAAAAAAGACCGGAGCCATGGGATTTGTCCGTCCCAGTGACGTGCATATCCAGGTGATTTATGGACCAAAGGTCGAAGGGATTGCATCCCATGTAAGGGAAGTATTGAAATATTAGGCTGTGTAAGAAGCATTGGCTTGGCCATACGGCAGGTCTTCTATCAAGATTTGAACTTGTTAGAAGACCTGTTTTTTATTATGCGGCCCAGGTTAGTGATAGTAAAATAGATGTATTTCTGGTAAAATTCAAATATATGGAAAATCATAAGACGGAGGAATGCCATGAAACATCATGATAAATATTTTACAAGAGAAGAGATCATCCGGAGATTCCAGGTATTTGACGGTGAAAAGACACTTGGCGAGGTGGATGTGAGGGATGTATTCCATACACAGGTGCCTGCCAAGGGAGTTGCCGGCTGCGTCATTGAACAGAGCGTATTGTCCATGAAACAGAATTCCACACAGGAAGCCGACCTGTCAATTTTACAGGCGGACGGCAGTTATAAGGATACGGAATTAAAGGTTACCGGGGTAGAACCTTCCAATAAGCAGGGGGAGAAGTACGCGGCAAAGGAGCCCATGTCACTGACCGCCGTCAGCATCGGGGTAATCGAACATGAGAAATTTCTGGAATCCCATTTTTATAATAAGATTGCACATATGCTGTTCGTGTTCTATGTTTATGACAGAAAAAGCGGACAGAAGGTGGTTCCCTATGCTGAATATGACAGGTTTCCGGTTTTGGGATATAAATTCCTTGATATTGCAGATGATAAGGATGAATTGGCAAAGTTTGAAAATGACTGGACCCAGGTCCATGATTACCTGGTCAGCATAGAAAACCGGGAGGACCGGTATGATCTATATCCGCTGCTGCATCAGAAAATAAAGAAGGACCTGTTTTACATTGACATTGCCCCAAGATTTAAGCTGCAGCCCAGGCAGACGCCCAGATTCCGGCTTAAGAAATCCTATGTAAACACATTATTCCAGAACTTCTACAATCATAAATTAGAAAAGCTCAGTGAGGAATTTAATTCATACAGTGAATTAGACCGGAGGCTGCACGCGCTGACGGAACAGTATCGCGGCAGGACCGTGGAAGAGCTGATACATATATTTGGCATAGAAGTAAAGGACATTCATAAGTTATGCAAACATATAACGGAAACAATTGTCGTGCATATGCTGGGCGGAAAATCCAAAAAAATCAGCAACATAGAATTATTTGAAAAAATCGGGCTGATAGCAAAGACCATTACTGTCACGAGAAAGGGGATGGAAACAGAGCAGATGAAACTGTTTACCATGGACCTGGATGAAATAACAGATGCCTCACTTGATTATGAAGACACAAGTTATTATGAGTATTTCAGCAATCATCAGATGCTGTGCATCCTATTTGAGGAGCCATGCACGGCGGCGCCTCTGAATGACAATGTATTCCAGGGATTCAAGAGGCTGGTTTTTGAGGATGAAATGATAAACGGGCCAATCAGGAATGTATATAACGAGATAACTGATAAGATTAATAACAACGGTGTCGTGGAACGCTATGTGTACCGGAAGGACGGTACGCAGCGGATTAATGATACCGGGGTTCCCATGACAGCATTGAATTTTCCCAAACAGGCCCAGTCATCTGTTTTTGTAAGAGGTACGGGTACGGACAGCAATTCCAAACCGTGGGTATTTAAAGGCCGTGCAGCGGATGGGACAGATACCATACATGCCTATTCCCAGCAGATATGGATAAAAGGAAGATACATAACCGATATGTTAAGGAAAATTGATTTCATATAAATGCCGGGGATATACGTATCTGTCCTAATCAATCCGGGAATCCTGTCTGGTCTGTGCGGCCAGTTCAATCAGCAGCTGGATGATGGTGAGTATGCCCAGGCGGGGATTGATATCAACATGGCGGTATTCTTCATTCTGGTCGTTTGTGCAGAGTGCAATGGTGCTGTATGGAATCAGGGGGCTGTCCTCCTCGCAGGTAAGCAGTACCGTGGTGGTTCCCCGGTCCCTGGCCCTTTGGAACACGGAGAGGTAACGTCTGGCATCCCCATGGGCCGTGATGATGAAGAGCACGGCGTCGCTGCAGAGTTCATAGGCAAGCCCGTTGAGAAGCCGTTGCCACTCAATGAGGATACAGGGGTAATCCAGGGAGGTGAGGACTGTCTGAAGATATTTGGCAGACAGTGAGCTCAGGTTGGAGCCGTATATATAGATGGGGCGCCCGCTGGTGAGCAGGCCGGCAATCTCCTCCAGCTTTGCAACGTCAATCTGCTCCAGGTTATCCCGGAACAGGGCCAGGGTATGATGCATCAGGTCATCTGAAGTCGGGGTCATATGAAGCTGCTTTAACTCGCCCCGTACCTGGTATTTAAATTCATTATAACCCTTCAGGCCCAGCTTCTGGCAGAAACGGACAATGGTCGCATTGGAGGTGTAGAGGCTGGCGCTGAGGTCATTGAGGCTGGTGTATATGGAAGCAGGCAGGTTGGATTCAAAATATTGGAGGATTTCCTCCTCTGTTCCTGTAAGGTCCAGCTGGTGGGCTTTTTCAAATATGGGGATCATGGGTTTCCTCCCTGGGGCTGTTCTCCGGACCGTTTATAACCCAGATAACAGCGTATGATGCTGTTGATTACATAAAATACGGGGAGCCTTGAGGTGAACTCCGCGCCGCGGTTCTCCCGCTGGTCGGTGAAAAAGCGGAAACTGACCGTGGCCAGGCCCGCCACCTCGTTACTGGTGTATGGGGTAATGGATAGGATTGGTATATCATTCATGCGGGCAATTTTGCCCAGGCGCACGGTTGGGCCGAAATTACCGGTGGTGCTGATAAGTATCAGCAGGGATTCAGTATGGACATTCCTTAATATGTGTTCCCCCATTTTGGCGGATTCAATCTTATATACGTTCTGGCGCCCGATGGAGAACAGAAGTTTCTCAAAATAGTCGCTCAGTATGCTGGTGATTCCTCCGGGCGCCCAAAGATAGATGGGGCAGCTGCTGTCAAAATAGCGGAAGGTGCGTCCAAGCTGGTCCTCGGATATCAGCTTGGAAGTCCCTTCAATATCAGAACACAGACTGTCCATCATCATCCAGGTGGAAAAATCCCGGGCCCTATGGGTGTCAGGCTGGGATGGCTCCTTCTTAGCCGCTGCCCTCAGTGCGTACTTCAGTTCCGCGAAGCCGGAATATCCCAGCTTTTTACAAAACCGCAGGATGGTTGCGGAGGAATAGCATACTTGGGAGGCCAGGGCCTGGATGCTCATGTCCGGCACATCCTCGCCGTGCTCATAGACGAATTTCAGGATATTCAGCTCATTGTTGCTCAGGCTTTTGATGACAGTATCATCAAGGTGAAGTGTGACCATGGGAACCTCCTTGTTTCTTTCTCAGACATCACCATATCGTTAGGGATTTTGACCGGCACCGTATTCATATCAACCCGTTCCCGTTTATTATAGCAGAATTTTAGTAATTTGTTCAAAAGATTTATTAAAATGACTTATTTGATATCATTCTGTGGAGGATGTTCCGGGGAAATGACGGGGCTGCAAAGAACAAGCTTTTTTATACTTTGAGACCACTCAGGTGTCGTGACAGTTGAGCCAGGGTCGGTAATCATAATGTCAATATCTGACAAATCACAAACATGATAAAAGGACTTCTGATTAATTTTACTGGAATCAGCTAAAAGAATTTTCATGTCCGATTGATTCATCATTTCACGTTTTATCTCTACCTCCTCTTCATAGGAATCCGTTAAACCATATTTTAAGCTTACAGAACGTGCGGAAAAGAAGAATTTGGCCGCATAAAAATTTCGAATGTAATCCCTAGCATGTACTCCTACTAAAGATTGTCTGGCTTTGGAAAAACTAGCTCCGCCAGTGGAATAAACCTTGCAGTTCTTAAGCTCTGTCAATGCAGATCCGGTTTGGAGACTGTTCGTGATAACGGTAATGTTCTTGAATTTGTCAAGGTGATGAAGCAGGCTGAGGACAGAGCTGGAGGTGTCAAAAAATAGGACATCATTATCCTCGATAAGTTCGGCTGCTTTGGCTGCAATTGCATTTTTTTGGCGGATATTGTTTACTTGCCGCAAATTGAGAGGAAGTTCAATGTTCAATCCTTCCCGTATCATGGATCCGCCACGGATTCGTATAATGGCACCATCTTTCTCTAGCTGCTCTAAATCCCGGCGGATGGTTGCTTCGCTGTAAAATAAAATAGAACATAATTTTCGTACAGAGATAAACTGGTTTTTCTGAATTAAATCCAATATTTCATTCCTTCTATGGACCGCCAGCATGGTTACCCTCCTTAGTGTGAATCAGTGTTTAGAACGGGGATGTGATTTTTTGAATGATTGAATATGATTGAATTTGAATAATAAAGTCATATTAAATTGAAAAATAATAAATAATAACACCCCACGTTGACTTTTTTTTGTGGTATATATACAATTATTATATTACTTGAAACAAATATGTCAATATCAATCAAAAGGAGGGAGGCTTTATGAATTACACAAAGAAATGGGGTATTTTGTCGTTGCCATTGGTACTTTCAGCATTACTTTGCAGCGCCTGTTCTTCATCAGCACCAGCAGATAAAAATCAGGCTGAAGAGATTGGAGCGGAGACTTTGCAGGAAAGTCAGGAGGAGAAGGCCGCAGCAGAAACACAGAAAATAACGTTTGCCACCTGGCAGTGGGGGGAGGCAGGATATTCTGATTTTTATGCAGAAGTTGCAGAGCAGTTTGCAAAAGAAAATCCAGGCTATGAAATAGAACCGATTCAGATTCCCAATGGGGATTATTGGGACAAAATGTTTGCTAGTGTATCATCTGGCACGGTACCCGATATTTTTATGGGAAAAGTAGTGCGTATTGGAAACCTTGTAGGGCTGGGGGCATTGGAGCCCCTGGACAATTATGCCTCGCCAGAGCTGCTGGAGGACTTTAAAACAGTGTATCAGCCAATTCAGAGCAGTAATCCAATCGTAACAGATGGAAAAACGTATGCGCTAACCACCATGTATACCTCTCATCAACTGTTTTATAATAAACAATTGCTGGATGAAGCTGGAATTGAAGTACCGACAACAATAGATGAATTCATAGAAGCTGTTAAACAACTGACCAAAGCTCCGGAACAATATGGATACGCATGTATGACGACGAACGAGAGCGCTTTTTATGATGATTTGCTAATCTGGTCAATTGGTTTTGATGATAATGTTGTAGGAGGCAGTATTAACATCAACAGTCCGGGAGTTCAGGAGGCTTTTAAGAAATACAAGGAGATTTTTGATGCAGGACTTGTTCCGAAAGGTGTAGACAAAGCTACTTACCGCACTATGTTTGCGAATGGACAGATTGCTTTCCTGATTGATGGTCCTTGGCTGGTTAAGACGATTGAATCCATTAACCCGGATATCATGGAACATATTGGAACGGCGCGGGTACCGTTTCCATATAAAAATTCCAGTGCGTCAGACAATCTCCTTTATCTTTCAAGCAGCAGTAAAAATAAGGAAATTGCATGGAAATATATTGAATTGTGTGCCTCGAAAGATATGCAGTCCCGCTTTGCTGAACTGACGGACTGTATACCGGGTCGTAAAGATGCCGTCAGCAGCAGTTTTACTGCGGAGCGGCCGTGGTACCAGGCATTTGTGGACGGAGCTCCTGACGCAGAGCTGATTGTAGCGATGGATTACTTGGAAATTGAAGGGCAGATTCGTAAACTGATTATTGATGCAGGACAGGCAGTACTGTATGAGAATAAAGATATTCCGACCGTACTTCAGGAGACACAGGGAAAAATAGATAAACTTATAGAAGAATATTGATTTACGATGGTTACTGCGCCCTGGGAATAATTGCCTGACAGAGGAGTTCCTGAGGGCGCTGTTCGGCTAAAGGAGGAAGTATGAAGCAGAAATCCGTCCGGAATCTTTTCCTAAAAAAGTTATTTCCATATTTACTATTAATCCCTTCACTGATTCCCATTGTGGTTATTTTAATTTATCCAATTTGTGAGACTTTTGTTATCAGTCTGTTTAAAATGAATCCCATGAGGCCTGATGCGGATTTATTTATTGGGCTGGGAAACTATATAAAACTTTTTCATGAAGAATCTTTCTTCCTGGGTCTGAAAAATTCCCTGGAGCTTACATTGGTTACGGTGGTCGGTTCTAATTTAGTTGGACTCGGGTTAGCACTTTTGCTGAATATGGAATTTAAAGGAAGAGGTATTTTCCGTGCATTGGTCATTATTCCATGGACACTTCCGGCTGTGGCAGCAGTACTGATTTGGATTTGGATTCTAGACTATCAGTTTGGGGTTGCAAATTATATATTGAGTATTGCCGGAATCGTCAAAGAAAGTATACCTTGGCTGTCCAGCACCCAGATGGCAATGGTTTCGGTGATAATTGTATGTATCTGGAAGCAGTTTCCCATCTCCTGCATTATGTATCTTGCAAGTCTGCAGACCGTTGACCATACTCAATATGAGGCTGCTGAGATGGATGGAGCTAACCTGATCCAGAAATTTTTTTGCATTACCTTACCGGGGATTGCGGCAAGTGGAGGCGTTGTGCTTCTTCTTACTTCTGTTTGGGCATTCAGGGAATTTACGATTATCCAGATTATGACAAATGGAGGACCATCCCGAGCTACGGAAACTTTGGTTGTCCAGTCATATCTGGAAGCATTCAATAACTTCAATTATGGATATGCCTCTTCTTTGGGGATGATTACATTTGCAATCTCACTGATTTTTAGTGTGGTGTATTATAAACTGATTTTAGGAAGGAAGGGGGAGGTCTGAAATGAAGTATACAAAACGAGGAAAGATGATAAGGTTTTTTGGTATTATTATTTTGGCTGCAGCAACACTGATTATCATTTTTCCATTTTATTGGATGGTAAAAACATCCTTTCAATCTAATAGCAGTATGTTTCAGGTTCCGCCCAGTTTCTTTCCGGAAGTAATCGATATCTCCAGTTTTTATGAAGTACTCATGAAGAAACCGATTGTAATATGGATGAAAAATTCGCTGCTTGTGACGGTTTCTGTCACACTTATTTCAATGGTGCTGTCAACTTTGACGGCTTACAGCCTTTCTCGTTACCGTAATAAGGCAAACACAATATTCAGCTTTTTGATTTTGACAACACAGATGCTTCCAAGCACGCTTTTTGTATTGCCGATTTACCGTGAATTTAATCGGTTCAGCCTAATGGATACACATTCAGGTATTGTAATTGCCTACACGACCTTTGCATTGCCAATCTGCATTTGGATGTTGAAAGGGTATTTTGATTCTATCCCAACGGATTTGGAAGAGGCGGCAACCATTGATGGGTGCTCCAGGCTGGGAACAATCTGGAGGATTATCATGCCATTAGCAAAACCTGGATATATGGCAACCGCCATCTTTGCCTTTATCAATGCCTGGGGTGAGTACCTTTTTGCGAAGATGCTGCTTTCTTCACAAAGTAACTGGCTTCTTAGCAATGGACTTGCTTCATTTAAGGGAGAATATACGACTCCCTGGAACTGGATTATGGCTGCGGCCATCATATATGCCCTGCCGCCTCTTATCCTGTTTTTATTTATGCAGAAGTATCTGGTCAGCGGAATGACGGCTGGCGCGGTAAAATCATAAATTTCAAGAGAGAAGGGGTGTACTTGATATGAAAGATATTAATCTATTTTCAGGAGAAAAACGTTGGCTGAAGGGAAACCTTCATTGCCATACGAATGTTTCTGATGGAAAACGTTTTCCTCAGGAAAAAGCAAAAATTTATAAAAAGCTGGGATATCACTTCCTCGCGTTTACGGATCATAATATTTTTAATGCAAAATCCTTCGGGGAAGAGGAGGATTTTCAGCTGCTGCCTGGAGTTGAACTTAATATTGAGTTTAAAGACCGTCCCGGCTGCTACCATATCGTAGGATTTGGAGCAAGGGGGGAGTTTGATTATGCACATGGAAAGACGTTCACCCCGCCCTATTGTATGGATTGCCGGGAAGCACAGATGGTCATTGATGACATTAATGCGCATCACGGTTTGGCTATCGTAGCGCATCCGGTGTGGTGTCTGACGGAGCTGCGCGACTTTGAAAATCTTACCGGTTATTTTGCTCTGGAGGCATACAATCATAATTGCTATTTTGAAGGGGACAGCGGGTATGCGGATTTTTATTGGGATAATCTGCTGAAACGTGGAAGGATGATTAAGGCGGTTGCTGTGGATGATTCACATGATTTACACAATGATATAGGCGGCGGCTGGGTAATGGTGTGGGCAAAGAAGAACAGTCAGGACAGTATTGTCGAGGCGCTTAGAAACGGTGATTTTTATTCTTCGGCGGGGCCGGAAATCCACTCCTGCATGATTCATGCCGGCTTTTTGGAAATTACATGTTCGCCTGCAGCATATATCCATTGCATCCCTTCAAACCGTCCGGGAAAAACAGAATTTGCAGAAGAAAGACCGTTAACAGAAGCGAGGTTTGATTTGAAGGGATTGAGCGGCTGGGTCAGGGCGGAGGTAGTGGATGTTTTTGGGAAAAAGGCCTGGACGAATGCCATTATATTGGAATAGAAAGGAGAGAGATATGCCACTTGTAACATCGGAGTCCCTATTGCTTGACGCACAAAGAAACGGATATGCCGTTGGCGCTTTCAATGTGGAGAATATGGAAATGGCGCAGGCGGTTATAAGCGCCGCAAAAGAAGAACACTCGCCTGTAATTATTCAGACTACACCGTCTACTACAAAATATGGTACATTGCCCGTCTACTCTGCATTGATAACCTGTTTGGCTGAACAGGCTGGGATTCCGGTCGCCCTCCATTTAGATCATGGGGACAGTTTTGAGTTGGCGGTACAGGCGATTCGCGAGGGTTACACATCAGTGATGATTGACGGTTCCCATTTGGGATTTGAAGAAAACATAGAACTTACAAAATCGGTTGTCAGGGTAGCATACGCCATCCGGATTCCAGTTGAGGCTGAATTGGGAAAAGTTAGAGGAAAAGAAGATGGAAGACAAGCGGACAAGGATGAATATACACGTCCGGAACAGGCGCGGGAATTTGTAGAACGAACTGGGGTTTCTTCCCTTGCGGTGTCAATCGGTACTGCCCATGGGGTATATTCAGGGATTCCTAAACTGGATATTGTCCGTTTGACGAAAATACAGAGGGAGGTTGCCGTACCGTTGGTGTTACATGGAGCATCGGGGTTGAAGGACCAGGATATTCAAAACTGTATTAGCCACGGAATCTGCAAGGTTAACTTTGCAACTGAATTAAGGATTGCTTACAGTAATGCAGCTAAAAATACATTTAATAAAACCCCGGATGTATTCGATCCCAAAAAATATGGAGCTGTCGGAAGGGAAGAAGTGAAGGCGCAGGTCAAGAGCCGCATGAGAGTATGCGGTTGTTGTGGAAAGGGCTGACGGAAATTGAAAGAAGAAGGATGAGGAGAGATGAAAGCAGCAGTTTTATATGGTAATGATGATATCCGGTATGCTGATTATCCAACGCCGAAAACGACTCCAGGTATGGTTAAAATAATGGTTAAGGCTGCGGGAATCTGTGGTTCGGATATACCGCGGGTGCTTTACAATGGAGCCCATTCTTACCCGGTAGTCCTGGGGCATGAATTTTCCGGAATAGTAACGGAAATAGGAGAATGCGTACAATCTGTAAAGGTGGGGGACACTGTCTCAGGAGCGCCTTTACGTCCCTGCATGAAGTGTGAAGACTGCCTTTGCGGCAACTATGCTCTTTGCAAACATTATAGCTTTATTGGTTCTAGAGAACAAGGAAGCTTTGCGGAATATGTGGTGATTCCGGAGGCCAATGCAGTTAAGTATGATTCTGCAATCCCTTTTAAGCAGGCCGCAATGTTTGAGCCGTCTACAGTGGCCCTGCATGGGATTTTGGATAGTGGTTATCGCGGTGGAGGATATGTGGCTGTGCTTGGCTGTGGTACGATTGGGATTTTTACGGCACAGTGGGCCAGAATCTTCGGTTCCAGGAAGGTGGTGGTATTTGATATTGATAACGGGCGGCTGGAATTGGCAATGAGTATGGGAGCCGATGCAGTGGTTAATACATCAGAGAAAGATTATCCGGAAAAAGCCATGAAATTAACGGATGGGAAAGGCTATGACTTTGTATTTGAGGCGGCGGGGAATACGCAGACCATGCATATGGCCTTTGAAGTGGCTGCTAATAAAGCCAAGGTCTGTTTTATTGGGACGCCGCAAACAGATATTTCATTTACCCGCAGCGAGTGGGAGCGCATGAACCGCAAAGAGTTCCAACTGACTGGTTCATGGATGAGCTATAGTGCGCCTTTTCCTGGCAGGGAATGGGACCTGACGGCCCATTATTTCTCTACAGGACAGTTAAAATTCGATGATGCTTTTATTTTCAGACAATATCCAATGAGCCAAGTACGGGAGGCGTTCAATCTGTTTTATAATCCGAAACAGGTACACGGGAAGATTCTACTAGTGAACGATTAAAGGAGAAAGCAATGATTGCAACGGTTACTTTAAATGCCGCCATAGATAAACGGTATGTGATAGAAAAACTTCAGCCAGGCGAGGTGCTGCGCTTGGAGGAATGCTCCTATAGCGCGGGAGGGAAAGGCATTAATGTGTCAAGGGTGGCAAGACTCTCAGGAGAGGAAGTTTTTGCCATGGGTTTCATCGGAGGCTGTTCTGGCGGATATATTATAGAAGAACTTAAAAAGTTGGATATTGAATGTGATTTTACGCAAGCAGAGGGAGAGACGCGGTCCTGTATCAATCTATTTGAAAAAGCATCAAAAAGGCAGACAGAGTTTTTGGAGCCGGGCGTAACGGTTATGTCTGATCAGAAGAAACTATTTTTAGAAACATATAAAAAGGGAATTGCGGCCTGTCCGGTGGTAGTTATTTCTGGTAGCGCCCCGAAAGGAATTGAACCGGAATTTTATAGGAAGTTGATACGGATTGCCAAAAATATGGGAAAAAAAGTGATTTTGGATACCAGCGGGAATCTGCTTAAGGAAGGAATTTGTGAAAAACCTTATCTTGTAAAACCAAACCGGAAAGAGCTGGAAGACCTGATGGGAAAAAAATTTTCTGATAATCGGAAATTACTGAAAGCCGCAATGAAAATCAAAGACCAGGGAGTAGAAATTGTCGTTGTTTCATTGGGAAGGTACGGGGCGGTTGCGGTGACTTCCGAAGGCGTTTACACTGGGATTGCGCCGGATATTCCAGTAGTGAATACGGTAGGATGCGGGGACAGCATGGTAGCGGCTTTTGCTGCCGGATGCGCCCATGCATTGCCAGTACGGGAAATGCTGCGGTATGGGCTGGCATTTGCAGCGGCCAATGCAGTAAATGAAAAAACAGGATTTTTTTTACATGAAGATTATCTCAATCTGCTGGAACGGGTAGAGGTAAGAGGGCCGGAAAAGCCTATTGACTTAATCTGAACCTATTGAATGGCTATATGTTGTTTTGCGGATTACGCTTTTGCTGTCCACGGGAAATAAATACTTCCCCTATTAAGGTTTTTATACTATAATAGAATAGTTGATGAAAATTATGATTTACAGGAGAGATACATATGGAAAGAAAAGTAGGTACAGTTTCAAGGGGAATCCGCTGCCCAATCATAAGAGAGGGCGACAATCTGGCAGATATTGTGGTGAACAGTGTTCTGGAAGCAGGAGAGAGCGAGGGCTTTGAAATCCGTGACAGGGACGTCATCTCCGTAACGGAATCCGTGGTTGCAAGGGCCCAGGGAAATTATGCCCCGATTCAGGCCATATCTGAGGACGTCAGGGCAAAGCTGGGAGGAGGGACCATCGGTGTCATTTTCCCAATCCTGTCCAGAAACCGTTTCTCCATCTGCTTAAAGGGAATTGCAGGGGGTGCAAAAAAGGTTGTCCTTATGCTCAGCTATCCCACGGACGAGGTGGGCAACTCACTGGTATCCCTGGACCAGGTAGATGAGGCCGGAATCAATCCATACAGCGACGTGCTTACCCTGGAGCGTTACAGGGAACTCTTTGGTGAGAACAAACATGAATTCACCGGAGTGGACTATGTGGATTATTACTGCCAGCTCATCAGGGATGCGGGTGCGGAGGCGGAAGTTATTTTTGCCAATAATCCAAAGGAAATCCTTAACCATACCAGCCATGTCCTGACCTGCGACATACATTCCCGCGCAAGGACCAAGCGTATCCTTAAGGCGGCCGGCGCAGAGGTAGTGTGCGGAATGGACGATATCCTGAACGCGCCGGTCAATGGAAGCGGATGCAATGAGAAGTACGGACTTCTTGGCTCCAACAAGTCTACTGAGGACAGCATCAAGCTTTTCCCAAGGGAATGCATGGACCTGGTCCTGGATATCCAGAAGCAGATGCTTGACAGGACAGGAAAGCATGTTGAGGTCATGGTATATGGCGACGGTGCATTCAAGGATCCGGTAGGAAAGATTTGGGAACTGGCCGACCCATGTGTTGCAGTTGCCAATACAGAAGGGCTGGAGGGAACTCCCAATGAAGTTAAGTTAAAATACCTGGCTGACAATGACTTTAGGGATTTGTCGGGCGAAGCATTGAAGAACGCCATTTCACAGAGAATCAAAGAGAAGAAGTCTAATCTGGTTGGAGACATGTCCTCCCAGGGAACCACCCCAAGACGCCTCACAGACCTCATAGGTTCGCTCTGCGACCTTACCAGCGGCTCCGGGGACAAGGGGACTCCTATCATTCTGGTACAGGGGTATTTTGATAACTATACCAATTAGAAGCGAAGTAAACAGCAGTCCGGACTGTTACGTATGGGCAGCTTCAGCAATCCTGCACCTGCAGGGTTGGTGGAGCTGTTTCGGTGTAAAGCATAAACATAATTATGGCAGAAAACAGGGAAAAACTCCCCCTCCCTTTCTGCAAAATATAGAAACGAGGATATCATGGGTAAAAAGAAGTTTGGAATCATGGGAAATGGCTATCTGGCCGGAATCATAGTAGACAGTTATCTGAGCGGTATTTTAGATGAATACCAGCTGGTGGGAGTGATGGGGCGCACCCCGGATAAGACAGCTGCCCTGGCTGAAAGAGGCGGGTGTAAGGCGTGCGGCACGGTTGAGGAACTGCTGGCCCTGAAACCTGATATCGTGGCTGAGGCCGCATCCGTACAATGTATAAAGGACAACGCAGAAACGGTACTGTCCTCAGGTGCGGACCTGATCGTGCTTTCCATCGGCGCATTTGCAGATAAGGCGCTGTATGATAAAATAAAAGAGACAGCCACGGAGCATGATACAAAAGTACATATTGCTTCCGGGGCAGTGGGCGGGTTTGATGTACTGCGCACCGTATCCCTGATGGGGCAGGCCAAGTCCGGCATCTGCACCAGGAAGGGACCGGCCTCCCTTAAGAATACCCCCCTGTATGATGACTGCCTGATGACGGAGGAGGAAGAAAGGCAGGTTTTCTCAGGCAATGCCAAAGAGGCAATCTCCATACTGCCCACCAAGGTGAATGTTGCGGTGGCCGCGTCCCTGGCAACCATCGGACCCGAGGACACCAGCGTGAACATTTTCAGCGTGCCCGGAATGATAGGGGATGACCATAAGATAACCGCGGAGATAGACGGGGTAAAGGCGGTTGTGGACATCTACTCCAGCACCAGCGCCATTGCGGGATGGAGTGTGGTGGCGGTGCTTAAGAACCTTGTGTCGCCCATTGTATTCTGACCATCCGCAGGTTTTGCTTTCAGGAAAATAAATAAGAACAGGAGAAGGAATCCATATGTTTAAGAAAATCGTTGCCATTGAGCCGGTGAACCTGGTTTTGGAGGCGGAAGAAGAACTGCGCCGGTATGCGGGAGAAGTTAAGATCTATGAAGACATACCTGGAGATGACCAGGAAATCATCCGCAGGATTGGGGACGCGGACAGTGTCCTTGTGAGCTACACGTCCAGGATCAGCGCCCATGTGATTGAGAGCTGTCCGTCCATCCGCTATATCGGCATGTGCTGCAGCCTTTACTCTGAGGAGAGCGCCAATGTGGATATTGCATGCGCCAGGTCCCGGGGCATCACTGTCCTGGGAATCCGGGATTACGGGGACCGGGGGGTGGTGGAATATGCAATCAGCGAGCTGGTTCGTTTCCTCCACGGCTTTGACCGTCCCATGTTCCGGGAAATGCCCATTGAAATCACGGATTTAAAGGTGGGAATCATCGGTATGGGCGTTTCCGGAGGAATGATTGCGGACGCCATGAATTTCATGGGCGCCGACCTATCCTACTACAGCCGTACCAGGAAAACGGACCGGGAAGCCCAGGGCATGATATACCGCCCCTTAAATGAACTGCTGGAATACAGCGAAGTGGTATTCGCATGCCTGAACAAGAATGCCATCCTGCTTCATGAGGAGGAGTTTGGACACCTTGGCACAGGCAAGATCCTTTTCAACACATCCATAGGGCCTGCATTTGACGTCCCGGCCCTTAAGGCATGGCTGGACCGGGAAGGCAATTACTTTGTCTGCGACACACAGGGCGCTTTGGGGGACCCGTCAGGAGAACTCATTCAGCATCCCCATGTGTTCTGTGCCCGCGTATCAGCAGGAAGGACAAGGCAGGCCTTTGAACTTCTGAGCAGCAAGGTGCTGGACAACATCCGCACTTATCTGGCTGGATAGCTGACCGGAACACCCGGCAGGGCCATGACACCTTTGCACAGCCGGATACATCCGATTAAAACGGCCCTTTTGACGTATCACAGTTCTCCAGGTTATCACATATCTTTTCCAGACTGGAGCAGAACTGTTCCATCTCTTCTTCGGACAGGCCTTTCCATATCTGCCTGTCCGCAAATTCCAGGATCTGATGGACCTTTTCAGCTTCATCCACACCTGCCTCTGTGAGGCATATGTGGAAGGAGCGGCGGCAGCCGGGATCCCGTTCCCGGACCAGATACCCGGATTCCTCCAGCCGGTCCAGGGAGCGTGACATGGTGGTCACATCCATATGGCAGATATCTGCCAGCTCCTTTTGGGTCACGTGGTCCCTGGCCAGAAGGGAATCCAGGATCCGGGCATGGCCCTGGCCAAAGGTAAGGCCGATGGAATGAAAGAGAGGCTGGAGAAGGCGCCCCCGCGCTTTCTCCGCCCTTATAAGCAGGTGGCGTACCTTGTAACGTTTAATCATAGTGCAGACTTCCTTTCCGTAATGGTTCATTCCAATTCAAACTGTCCGGTATAAAGCTGATAATACCGTCCCTTCTGTTCCAGCAGTTCATCGTGGTTCCCACGCTCAATGATTTCCCCTTTTTCCAATACCATAATGGCCTTGGAGTTGCGCACCGTGGACAGACGGTGGGCAATGACGAACACGGTGCGGCCGTCCATCAGGGCGTCCATTCCTTTTTCGATGAGTTTTTCCGTCCTTGTGTCAATGGAGCTGGTAGCCTCATCCAGGATCAGCACAGGAGGCCGGGAGATGGCTGCCCTTGCAATGGCCAGAAGCTGCCGCTGGCCCTGGGACAGGTTGGAACCGTCACTGTGAAGCACTGTGTCATACCCCTGGGGAAGGCGGCGGATGAAGGAGTGGGCGTTGGCAACCTTGGCCGCATTCACCACATCCCCATCCGTTGCATCCAGGCGCCCGTACCGTATATTGTCGGCAATGGTCCCGGTGAAAAGATGGGTATCCTGTATGACCATGGACAGGGAACGGCGCAGGTCATCCTTTTTAATGTCCCTGATGTCAATGCCGTCATAGGTGATGCTGCCGCTGTTTATTTCATAAAAACGGTTGACCAGATTGATGATGGTGGTCTTGCCTGCCCCGGTGGAACCCACAAAAGCGATTTTCTGTCCTGGTTTGGCATAGAGGCTGATGCCGTTCAGGATGGTCTTTTCAGGCGTATAGCCGAACACCACCTGGTTGAAACGCACATCGCCCTTAAGGGGAACCAGGCGGAATGCCTGGCCGCTGTTGTCCGCGTCCGTAAAGACCGTTACCCCGGCAGGGACTTTCCAGGCAAAATCCTGGGTGAATCCGGCGCACTCCTTCATTTCCCCGTTCCCATCCACAGCCACGTTGCAGAGCGTCACGCTGCCTTCATCCGATTCCTGGCCTTCATTCATCATATCGAAAATACGTTCCGCGCCGGAAAGGGCTGCCAGCAGGAAATTAATCTGCTGTGTGAACTGGTTCATGGGCATGGCGCTCTGGCGCACATAGACAAGATAGGAAGCAAGGGTCCCAAGGTCCGTAAGCCCTGCCAGTGCAAAAAGTCCGCCCACGCATGCCGACAGGGCGTAATTAATATAGGACAGGGACACGATGGTGGGGACCGTCATGCCGGAGTAGGTGAGGGCTTTGGTGGCGGCTGCGCGGAAGGCTTCGTTGCGGCGGCAGAATTCCTCATAATCCTGGGCTTCGTGGTTAAATACCTTTTCCACCTTCTGCCCGGCAACCATTTCCTCCACAAATCCGTTGATGCTGCCAAGGTATTTCTGCTGCCGGACAAAATATTTCTTGCTCCGCCTGCCGTTAAAGCGGATGAACAGTATCATAAGGGCCAGGAAGACCATGACGATCAGCGACAGCTTTAAACTCAGTATAAGGAGCATGGCCAGGGTTCCGGTAATGGTGATGAAGCTCTGTATCATCATGGCAAAGCTGCTGTTAAGCGCCTCGCTGATGGTATCCACATCATTGGTAAACCGGCTCATCAGTTCCCCGTGGGTGTGGGCGTCAAAGTAGGTGAGGGGAAGGCGCTGGGTGTGGACGAACAGGTCGGAACGTATTTCGCTTACCACCTGCTGGGAAATGTGGACCATCATCTGGTTGTACGCATAACAGGACAGGGCCCCGCACAGGTACAGGATTCCCATGAGTATGAGCATTTTCACAAGTCCCGGTATATCGCCCGGAATGATATAGTTGTTGATCACGGGCTTTAAAAGGTAGGTCCCCAGGATGCTTGCCGAAGCGCTGACCGTGACCAGGAGCGCAATCATCAGCATATACCATTTATGCCGTCCAAGGTAGCTTAACATCTGCATCAATGTGCGTCTGGTGTTTTTCGGTCTGTTATAATTCGCTATTCTTGCCATTACAGATTCGCCCCTTCCTGTTGGGAATAATAAATTTCCTGATAGATCCTGTTATTTGCCAAAAGCGTTTCGTGGCTGCCGGAGGCATTGATTTTCCCATCCTCCAGGATGATGATCTGGTCCGCGTGGAGCACGGAGGAAATGCGCTGGGCAATGATGATTTTGGTGGTTCCCGGCATGTACTGCGCCAGACCTTCCCGTATCCTGGCCTCTGTGGCCGTGTCCACCGCGCTGGTGGAGTCATCCAGGATCATTACCTTTGGTGATTTGAGGATGGCCCTGGCAATGCACAGCCGCTGCTTCTGGCCGCCGGATACATTGACGCCGCCCTGGCCAAGCTCCGTGTCATAACCCCGCTCCAGCCGGTCAATGAATTCATCCACACATGCGATATGGCATGCTGTTTCAATCTCCTCATCCGTGGCATCCTCCTTGCCCCAGCGGAGGTTATCCTTTACGGTGCCGGAGAACAGAGTGTTTTTCTGCAGCACCATTGCAATGGAATCCCTCAGGTGTTTTAACGGATATTCCTGGACCGGATGGCCGTCAATATAGACCGTGCCTTCGGTTGCTTCATAAAGCCTGGGAATCAGCTGGACCAGGGTGCTCTTAGCAGCCCCGGTCTGCCCGATGATTCCCACGGTCTGCCCCGGCTTAATATGGAAGGAGATATCTGACAGCACATATTCGGCCGCCTCCTTGTTGTATTTGAAGTACACATGTTCAAACCGTATATCACCCTGCTCCACATTCAGGTCAAGGGCCATGTCCTCCTTGATATCTATTTCCTCGTCCATGACCTCTGAGATTCGCTTCCAGGAAGCCAGGGCCCTGGTGGTCATGAGGAACACATTGGAAAACATCATCAGGGAATTAAGGACCTGAAGCACGTAACTGAGGAAACCGGTCAGCTCGCCCACCTTGACGCCGCCCACGGTCACCAGCCTGCCGCCGAACCACAGGATGCAGAGGATGGTGGAATACATGACAAACTGCATGGCGGGCATATTGAGGGCTGCCAGACGGAACGCGTGCTCAGCCGTGTCCCTCAGGTTCGTATTGACCTGGTCGAATTTCTGTATTTCATAATCCCCACGGACATAGGACTTCACTACACGGATGGCGGTCAGGTTTTCCTGGATGATCCGGTTGACCAGATCGATGGCGCCCTGCATCACGCCGTAGAGGGGCCGCACATGGCTGATGATCAGGAACAGCAGGATGCCCAGCACCGGGGCAGCCACAAAGAACACCAGGGCCAGCTTCGGATTAATATAGAAGGAAGCCACCATGGCTGTCAGCATCATCACCGGGGAACGGAACCCCGGCCGCATGCCCGTTGAAAGGGAGTTCTGTATGGTGGTCACATCGCTGGTAAGCCTTGTGACAAGGGATGAACTCCTGAAATGGTCTGTGTTTGCAAAGGAAAACTGCTGCAGCTTTGCAAATTCCGCCTTGCGGATCTCAGCGCCCACGCCTTGGCCGCACCGGGCCGAGAACATGGCGGAACCCTGTCCAAGCACCAGGGATATCAGGGCAAAAAGCACCATCTGCAGCCCCTTCATCAGAATATAGCGCCGGTCGCCGTTTGCAACCCCCACGTCCACGATGGACGCCATCACAAGGGGGATGACAAGTTCAAACACAGTCTCCAGCTCGATGCACAGGACTGCCAGACAGGCCTCCTTTTTGTAAGGCCGCAGATACTTTAGAAAATCCTTCATTCCGGATTCCTCCTTGTTGCATTTAATATTTATGAAAGTCAATTGCACAAGCAATAGTTGCACATGCAATTATTGTATGCTCATGTGTTGAAAATGTCAACGCGGTTGTGATATACTTCTTATAATTATTGTTTCAGCTACGGATAAGATGGACCGGAAACATGGTCCTGATACACTCAGACATTGATTTGGACAAGAGGAGAAGCATATGAGGAAAATTTATTCCGTCCCCCTGCTGTTTGCAGCAGCCATGGTATTCACCATGGGAGCGCCGGTTTCAACAATGGCCTACGGCCCGGGAAGCAGCGGGTACTACAGGGGCGGCCCTGGAGTGAACTATGATTACGGCACGGGTTCCCCTGGCAGCTATGGTTATGGATGGGGCCCCGGAGGATATGATTACGGTGCCGGGCCATCCGGGGTCATGGATTACGGCGGACCGTCGGGCACCCAGGGCAATGCCCAGGTCACCTCGGACAACGTGGTTAGGGCATATCCGGGTTTTAACACCAATGTGCCGGACACGTCCAGCTATGAATTTAACCCGGATTACTGGTGGGACTGGGATGACGACGACTGGGATGACTGGGACGATGATGACGATTGGTGGTATTACAGCGGAGGCCCCGGCGTCCAGTACGGACAGGGCTGGCGTTACAGCCCTAACGGCTGGTGGTTCCAGCTCTATGGCGGCAGCTGGCTGTCCAATGGCTGGCAGCTTATACACAGCCGCTGGTACCGCTTTGACCAGAACGGCTACATGGTCACGGGCTGGTTTACGGACGGCGACGGAAACCGTTACTATCTGAATCCTGTGGATGACGGCACCCTTGGCATGATGCGTACGGGCTGGCAGGTCATTGACGGCAGGTCCTATTATTTCAACACACAGTCAGACGGCACCATGGGACGGCTGTTTGTGAATGCCACCACGCCTGACGGTTATCAGGTGGGGGCGGACGGGGCGCTGATCCAGTAGGCCGCGGCAGGATTTCAATAAAACAGAGGACCGTCCTCCTGCGGCAAGCAGGGGCGCGGTCCTCTGTCCTTATCGTATGGTATCTTTTGTTAAGACCAGAACTAACTCATCCTCTTTCGTAATATCCTTCATTGGTAAAATGAAAATCCTGCAAGGGTCCGTCCCATCCGGTGTGTGTGTGATGGAGTTGTAATGCAATCTGGAAATTTCTTATGCCTGCCTGCCCGCAGTGCGGCGGGGGCGGCTGATTTTATATGTGCCGGAATCCCCGGCCCCTTACAGTTGTTTCTCATCCGTTCATAATGTTAATGCAGGATCATGGTTTTTTATTGCAAAAAAAAATTGCCGCTTATTGCCAGTGGTTTTAATATATGATAATATAAAGGTTGTTTTATGGAAAAGAGGATAAAATCATGATACAGTATCTCATTGTATGCCCGCTTGTGTTTGTGGCCGGACTGGTTGATTCCATTGCCGGCGGAGGCGGGCTCATTGCCTTGCCTGCATATCTCATTGCAGGGGTGCCCGCCCATATGGCCCTTGGAACCAACAAAATGAGTTCTGCCATGGGGACCGTCGTGTCCACGGCCCGGTTTGCCAGGAACGGCTATCTCCGGGGGAAAATGCTCATGGCCGCATGTTCGGCCGCCGCAGCGCTCATCGGTTCGGCCCTTGGAGCCCATCTGGCCCTGATGGTGTCGGAGGAAATCATCAAGCACATGATGATAGTGGTGCTGCCCATTGTGGCGTTCTATGTTTTAAGGAATAAGGACATGGGGGAAAATGAAAAGACAGGCACCATCCCACAAGTAAAGGTTTTTGCGATCTGCATTGCAGCCGCATTTTTTATAGGAGGTTATGACGGATTTTACGGACCGGGAACAGGGACCTTCCTGATCCTCATCCTTACAGGGGCGGCCAGGCTGGATACCAGAAGCGCGTCTGCCCAGACAAAGGTGATTAACCTGTCGTCCAACATAGCGGCCCTTGTAACCTTCATTGCAACTGGAAATGTTTTTTATCCGCTGGGCCTCACGGCAGGGGTCTGCTCCATTGCAGGCCATTATATCGGGGCCGGCATGGTTGCACATAACGGAAAAAAGGTGGTGCGTCCGGTTGTCCTTCTGGTACTGGCCGTGCTGTTTGTCAAGATTATCAGCGGAAAATAAAAGGAGTATGGATTATGAAATGGAAAAAATTTACATTAACCACCACCACGGAAGCGGTGGACCTGGTCAGCAGCATGTTCGATGATATTGGGATTGAGGGGATTGAGATAGAAGACAATGTTCCCCTGACCGACAAGGAGACAAAGGGGTTGTTCATCGATATCCTCCCGGAGCTTCCGCCTGACGAGGGGATTGCCAAGGTCAGCTTTTACCTGGACGACGACGCGGATGCGGAGGAAATCCTTAAGAAGGTGGAAGAGGGACTGGATGAGCTGAGCCTGTTCACCAATCTGGGCGCCAGGACCATCACTTCGGGCGAGACAGAGGATAAGGACTGGATCAACAACTGGAAACAGTACTTTAAGCCGTTTACCGTGGACCATATCCTGATTAAACCCACCTGGGAGACCATACCGGAGGAGCACAAGGACAAGCTGCTGGTGCAGATCGATCCCGGCACTGCCTTTGGAACCGGCATGCATGAGACAACGCAGCTGTGTATCCGCCAGCTGGAGAAGCGGGTGGATCAGGACACCCTGGTGCTGGATGTGGGAACCGGCAGCGGAATCCTGGGAATCACGGCCTTAAAACTGGGGGCCAAGGAAGTCTGGGGCACGGATCTGGATGAGAATGCCATCACTGCAGTGGGAGAGAACCTGGAAGCCAACAGCATTTCCACGGACCGGTTCCATGTGATACAGGGCAACATCATTGACAATCAATCCGTAAAGGACTGGGCCGGTTATGACAAGTATGATATAGTGGTGGCCAACATCCTGGCAGATGTAATCATCCTGCTGGTCAACGAGATTCCGGCCCATCTGAAGCAGGGCGGCTATTTCATCACCTCAGGCATCATCAATATGAAGGAAGAGGCGGTTAAGGCTGCGTTTGCAGAATGTGAGGAACTGGAACTTGTTGAAGTGACGTATCAGGGCGAATGGGTTTCTGTCACGGCAAGGAAACGCTGATGAAACACTTTAGTACTGCCTTGCACAAGGCAGTGCCAGGTATGGGTATTGGAGGTAAGCCATGCATCACTTTTTTGTGGACCCGGCCCAGGTCATGGGTGATTTCATACGTATTACGGGTCCTGATGTGAACCATATGAAAAATGCCCTGCGCATGAAACAGGGAGAAGAGGTGTTGGTCAGTGACGGTACGGGAACGGATTATCACTGCTGCCTGTCATCCCTTAACAGCGATTGTGTGGAAGCGCGGATCGTGTCCGCGGACCGGGACGGAAGGGAACTGCCTTCCAGGATCTGGCTCTTCCAGGGGCTGCCCAAATCTGATAAGATGGAGTTGATCATCCAGAAGGCAGTGGAACTGGGGGCGGCGGGTATTGTGCCGGTGTCCACAAAAAATGCGGTTGTGAAGCTGGATGCAAAGAAAGAGGAGGCCAAGCGCAAACGGTGGCAGGCCATTGCGGAGAGCGCGGCCAAACAGTCAGGGCGCAGCCTGATGCCCCGGGTCATGGGACTGATGACATTGGGACAGGCCTTTGATTATATAGAGAAGGAACAGTTTGCCCTGCGGCTGATCCCATATGAGCACGAAGCCGGGATGGAAGGCAGCAGGCAGGAGCTTTCCCGCGTGGCGCCGGGGCAGGATATTGCGGTATTCATTGGCCCGGAAGGCGGGTTTGACGAGTCGGAGATCAATCTTGCCCTAAAAAAGGGCGTGCGCCCGGTAAGCCTTGGAAAGCGGATACTGCGCACAGAGACAGCAGGACTTGCCATGCTGTCCGTGCTTATGATGCGGCTGGAAGGCGGGCTGTAGGCAAGGAAGGCCCCCGGCGGCGCTGGAAGGCAGGCCCCAGGCAGGGAAGACCCCTTACGGCGTTGGAAGGCGAGACCCAGGAAAGGAAGGCCCCGCAGGAAGAAGGAAAATAGGAGACAGACCATGGAAGTATATTTTGATAATTCCGCCACGACCCGTGTGCTTGACAGTGTCAGGGACGTGGTGGTAAAGGTAATGACAGAGGACTACGGCAACCCTTCTGCCAAGCATAGGAAAGGCATGGAGGCGGAGCAGTATGTGCGCCAGGCCGCATCCCGGATAGCAAAGACCCTGAAGGTCAAGGATAAGGAAATCCTTTTTACCTCCGGCGGCACGGAATCCAACAACATGGCCCTGATAGGGACGGCCATGGCCAATCAGAGGGCCGGTAAGCATATAATCAGCACCAGGATTGAACACGCCTCGGTGTATAATCCGCTGGCATTCCTGGAACAGCAGGGCTTTGAGGTGACCTATCTGTCCGTGGACAGCCAGGGACACATTTCCTTAGAGGAGCTGGAAGCATCCATACGGCCGGATACCATCCTGGTTTCCGTCATGTATGTGAACAATGAAGTGGGAGCCATAGAACCCATAGAAGAGATTGCGTCCCTGGTCCACGGCAGGAATCCGGCCATCCTCCTTCATGTGGATGCCATCCAGGCATACGGCAAGCTGGTAATCCATCCCAAGAAACAGGGGATTGACCTGTTAAGCGTCAGCGCCCACAAGTTCCACGGGCCAAAGGGCGTGGGCTTCCTGTTCATTGACGGGCGGGTGAAGATACATCCCCTGCTCTACGGCGGAGGACAGCAAAAGGACCTGCGCTCCGGCACGGAAAATGTCCCGGGTATTGCCGGAATGGGCGCTGCAGCCCAGGAAATGTACACGGACCACCAGGAAAAGGTGGACTATATCACCGGCCTTAAGGATTATATGATAGACAGGATGGGACAGCTGGAGGGGGTGACGGTCAACAGCTTAAAAGGCGGTCAGGGCGCGCCCCAGATTGTCAGCGCAGGATTTGCAGGCGTCAGGAGCGAGGTGCTGCTGCACGCCCTGGAGGAAAAGGGGATTTATGTGTCCTCGGGGTCTGCCTGTTCATCCAACCACCCTGCAATCAGCGGCACGTTAAAGGCCATCGGGGTAAAAAAGGAACTTCTGGATTCCACCCTCAGGTTCAGCTTCGGGCTGTTTAACACAAAAGAGGAAATTGATTATTGTATGGAGGCGCTGGAAGGACTTCTTCCCGTACTCAGGAAATATCACAGAGGATGAATGACACCGCAACAATAATAGAAAGAGGTAAAACATGCAGTACCAGTCATTTTTAATTAAATACGCGGAAATCGGCACCAAGGGAAAGAACCGTTATATGTTCGAGGATGCCCTGATAAAACAGATACGGTATGCGCTCCGGGACGTGGACGGCCATTTTGAGGTCACAAAGGAGTCAGGCCGCATCTATGTGAAGGCGGAAGGGAAATACGATTACGAGGATACCGTGGAAGCCCTTGGGCGCGTGTTCGGAATCGCGGATATCTGCCCCATGGTGCAGATTGATGACAAGGATTATGAAAACCTGAAAAATCATGTGAAGGAATACATGGACCAGGTTTACCCTGACAAGAACATTACCTTTAAGGTAGATGCCAGGAGAGGGGACAAGCAGTATCCTGTGACCTCGGATCAGATCAACAGGGATCTGGGCGAGGCAATCCTTGATGCATTCCCCCAGATGAAAGTGGATGTCCATCATCCGGATGTGCTGCTGCGGGTGGAAGTGCGCCAGAAAATCAACCTGTTCTCCCAGATGATCCCGGGGCCGGGCGGCATGCCCATTGGAACCAACGGCAAGGCCATGCTGCTGCTTTCCGGCGGGATTGACAGCCCGGTGGCAGGGTACATGATTGCCAAGAGAGGCGTGAAAATAGACGCCGTATATTTCCATGCGCCGCCTTATACAAGCGAGAGGGCAAAGCAGAAGGTGGTGGACCTGGCCAATCTGGTTGCGCGCTACGCTGGCCCAATCATGCTCCACGTGGTGAATTTCACGGATATCCAGCTTTATATCTACGATAAATGCCCCCATGAGGAGCTGACCATCATCATGCGCCGTTATATGATGCGCATTGCCCAGACCATTGCTGAACAGAACGGGGCCATCGCCCTGATTACGGGCGAAAGCATCGGCCAGGTGGCCTCCCAGACGCTTCAGTCCCTGGCAGCCACCAACGAGGTGTGCACCATGCCTGTATTCCGTCCGGTGATTGGATTTGATAAGCAGGAGATTGTGGATGTGTCCGAGAAAATCGGGACCTATGAAACATCCATCCAGCCCTTTGAGGACTGCTGCACCATCTTTGTGGCAAAGCACCCTGTGACAAAGCCCAACATCAATGTGATCCATAGCTCGGAACGCCATCTGGAAGAAAAGATTGACCAGCTGGTGGAGACGGCGCTGGATACAACGGAGCAGATCCTCTGCCAGGGTTAATAGACCGGTCAGGAACATAAAAAAAGAGTCTGCGGCAGCAGACTCTTGCTTCTTTCCTTATTAAACAGCGCGGTGCAGTCCCGCCCATGTAATGTATGGCGCAGATTAGATGATGTAAGGCTTCAGGATGCCCAGAATCTCCTCAACATTGCTTTCTGCATGGATGTTCAGGTCGATGGGCTTGGACAGATCCAGGCTGAAGATGCCCATGATGGACTTTGCATCAATCACGTATCTGCCGGAAACTAAATCAAAATCAACATCAAACTTAGCTAAATCATTTACAAATGACTTAACCTTGTCAATGGAATTTAACGAAATGCGAACTGTTTTCATACGAAGAACCCTCCTTGTGGTGTATGTGAATTGAATTGCAGCTTAGTATAACTGCTTTGCTTTAATACTACAGACCGCGGGGGTAAAAGTCAATAGTGAGATTGCATGAAAAATGCAGTAAGAAACTGGTAAATTGATTATGGCAGTACATTGCCCCTGAACCATGGGACATTGGAGGTTCGACCATAACATGACCAATAGGAGGTTTTAACATGCCAAAAGCAGCCCTGCACAACCTGGGATGCAAAGTAAATGCTTATGAGGCAGAAGCCATGCAGCAGCAGCTGAAAGAGCACGGATACGAAATCGTGCCTTTTGATGAAAAGGCGGATGTCTATATTATCAACACATGTTCCGTGACCAATGTTGCGGACAGGAAGTCACGTCAGATGCTGCACCGGGCCAAGAAGCTGAATCCGGAATCCGTGGTGGTGGCGGCCGGCTGTTACGTGCAGGTGGCGGCGGATACGCTTAAGGAAGATGCATGCGTGGACGTGATCATCGGCAATAATAAAAAAGGCCAGCTGGCGCGGATACTGGATGAATATATGGAAGGCAGGCTTAAGGAAGAGGAAGGGCCTGAATCCGGAATACACGTGCTGGATATTGGCGGGACCGATGAATATGAGCCCCTTTATGTGGACAATATCACGGACCATACAAGGGCATTCATCAAGGTACAGGACGGCTGCAACCAGTTCTGCAGCTACTGCATCATCCCCTATGCCAGGGGCCGGGTGAGAAGCAGGAAGCCGGAAGATGTGGAGGCAGAGGTGAAAGGCCTGGTGGCCCGGGGGTACAAGGAAGTGGTCCTTACCGGAATCCATTTAAGCTCCTATGGGATGGAACACAGGGAGGGAGGACCGGTGCAGGGCGGCAACTGGGACCACGGTCCCCTGCTTGACCTGATAGAACGGATCCACCGGATACCGGGACTGGAGCGCATCCGCCTGGGTTCCCTGGAGCCGCGGATCATCACGGAGGAATTCGCAGGGGCCCTGGCTGGCCTGGCTAAGTTCTGTCCGCATTTCCACCTGTCCCTTCAAAGCGGCTGCGACGCCACCTTAAAGCGGATGAACCGCCACTATACCACAGAGGATTATTTACGGCGCTGCGGCATATTGAGGAAGTGGTTTGATCATCCGGCCATTACAACGGATGTGATTGTGGGATTCCCGGGAGAAACCCAGGAAGAGTTTGAGATTACAAGGGAGTTCCTGAAAAAGGTGCATTTTTATGAGATGCATGTATTTAAATATTCCAAGCGGGCCGGGACCAGGGCAGCCGTGATGCCGGACCAGGTGCCGGAACAGGTGAAGGGCCGGCGCAGTGACGTGCTCCTGGAACTGGAGGCGTCCATGTCCCGGGAATACAGGGAACATTTTATTGGAAGCAGTGTCTGGGTGCTGTTCGAAGACATGGCTGAGGTAGAAGGCAGGAAGTATATCATAGGCCACACACCGCAGTATGTGAAGGCGGCCCTTGCTGTAAAGGACGGGGAGGAAAACAGGCTTTCCGGTCAGATCCTCTGTCTTAAGGCAGCTGGCCTGCTGGGAGGGGATCTGCTGGAAGTAGGGTGGCAGTAGGATTGCAGTAGGATTGCAGTAGGATTGCAGTTGGCATGTATTTTTCCAAAAATAGAAACATTTCCCTGGGTTGACGGAAATATTATGCGAAATTTTACAAATACATGACAATAATTAGAAAAAATTAAGAAAATTATCTATTGCCGAATAGGAAATTATAATGTAGAATAGAGAAGAATACTTAAAGGACGTGATGACATGGGCAATATAAGTGAAACTCAATATTTTCAAGCTGTTCAGGACAAGAAGATGGAAGTAAGCGATGTGCTGGAGCAGGTGTATATTGCCTTGACCGAGAAAGGATATAACCCTGTGAATCAGATAGTGGGATATATCATGTCTGGGGACCCGACTTATATTACCAGCCATAAGGGTGCCAGAAGCCTTATCATGAAGGTTGAACGGGATGAGATTCTGGAAGAACTGATGGCTGTGTATATTGATGCCCGTTTGCGGTAGGGCGTGTCTGAAGTTTCAGACACGCGGCATGAAGATGCTTTCGTGACAGGCGTATGGTTCAGGGGGTGCCGGACAGGACGCTGTACCCGGATGCTTTGCCAGGACGTGGGAATGAATGACAAAACATGTTTTGGCATCTGGAAGCAGCCGGATTGGGACAGGCCGGTCAGGCACACCGTGGCGAAAGATGAGAAGGCCCGTTTAGCGGGCCTTCACGGCAATGTACGGATATGTAAGATAAGACAGGGATGCATCAGTTGGTGGACAACCAGCTGGTTTTGTTGTGCGTTATTTTATTAAGGATAACGGAGGAAAATGAATATGAGGATCATGGGTCTGGATTTTGGCTCAAAGACAGTCGGGGTAGCGGTGTGCGATCCTTTAGGTATCACTGCGCAGACAGTGGAGACCATTACACGCAAAGATGAAAATAAACTGCGGCAGACCCTTGCAAGAATAGAGGCATTAATTGGCCAATATGAGATTGAACGGATTGTTCTTGGATATCCTAAGAATATGAACAATACGCTTGGGGAGCGCGCTGTGAAGACAGAGGAATTTAAGTCTGCCCTTGAGAAAAGGACAGGCCTTCCTGTGGTGCTCTGGGATGAACGCCTCACAACCGTGGCTGCCAGCAGGGTGCTGATTGAAAGCGGTGTGCGCAGGGAACACAGAAAAGAAAGCGTGGACCAGATTGCGGCGGCTATGATTTTACAGGGATATCTGGACAGTCTGTCCAATGGTTTAGGAGCGAACAATGAAAGATAAGACGGATATGATCACAATGTTAACGGATTCAGGAGAATCCGTGGACTTTTATGTGTTAGAGGAAACAAGAATCAATGCAGTAAACTATCTGCTGGTGACAGATGCACCGGAGGATCAGGACGGAGAGTGTTACATTTTAAAGGATGTATCCGGGCAGCAGGACGCAGAAGCCGTGTATGAGTTTGTGGAAGATGACCGCGAACTGGACGGCCTTATGGGCGTGTTTGAAGAACTGTTAAGCGATGCAGATGTGGAGCTTGAGAAATAGAGATTGGAGGAATCAATTTGAATTTAGAAGAAAAAGAGAATATGCCGGAGATGGGCGCGCAGACAGCGGCACCGGTGCAGACAGCAGTATCAGGACAGACAGGAGCGCCGGAACGTGCATCGGGACAGACAGAGGTATCAGGACAGGCAGCGGCACAGACAGCTGCCATGGAACAGACAGCCGCGGCAGACCAGGCGGCGCAGCAGGAACAGCAGGCTAAGAAGCCTCAGAACAGAAGGCCTGCACAGAGAAAGAGCGCTTCCAAGGAACAGGGCACACGCGCTGCGGAGCCGGCTGCCAAGGAAGCTTCGGCATCCGGCAGGGGCCAGGGGCAGAAGGGAAGCCGCGGCGGAAAAGGCGCCCAGGCATCAAGACCTGCCAAACAGGCTGCACAGGCAAAGCAGCAGGCAGCGGACGGCAGCGGGCAGGCATCAGCTAAAACATCCCAGACAGGATTAAAGACAGCCCAGGCCTCATCCAAGGCGTCCCAGCAGGCCAAGACAGAAAAGGCGTCCCAGCAGGATAAGGCAGCCAAGGCATCCCAGCAGGACAACCGCTCCGGCCAGGGAACTGCCAAGGCTTCCCGGCCCCAGGCCAGGACGGCCGCAGCCAAAGCATCATCTGCATCCAAGGAACTGAAAGCGCCGGTGAGGCAGCCTTCCAGGGACAGCAAGAAGGACGGCAAAGGGAAACTGAAGATCATCCCCTTAGGCGGCCTGGAGCAGATTGGAATGAACATCACTGCGTTTGAGTATGAAGACAGCATCATCATCGTGGACTGCGGCCTTGCATTCCCTGGAGACGATATGCTGGGCATTGACCTGGTGATACCGGATGTCAGCTATCTGAAGCAGAATATTGATAAGGTAAAGGGCTTTGTGATTACCCATGGACATGAAGACCATATCGGCGCCCTTCCCTATATCCTTCAGCAGATCAACGTGCCTGTATACGGCACCAAGCTGACCATTGCCCTGATAGAGCACAAGCTGGAGGAACACCGGCTGATGAAGAATACCAAGCGCAAGGTTGTGAAGCACGGACAGTCCGTGAACCTGGGCTGCTTCAGGGTGGAATTCATTAAGACCAACCACAGCATCCAGGACGCGTCCGCGCTGGCAATCTTCTCGCCGGTTGGAATCGTGCTTCACACAGGCGATTTTAAGATAGACTATACGCCGGTATTCGGCGACCCCATTGACCTTCAGCGTTTTGCCGAGCTGGGTAAAAAAGGTGTGCTGGCGCTGCTGGCAGACAGTACCAATGCCACCAGGCCGGGATTCACCATGTCTGAGCGCACGGTAGGCAAGACCTTTGACAACATTTTCTCAGAGCATAAGAACCAGCGCATCATTGTTGCGACCTTTGCGTCCAATGTGGATAGGGTGCAGCAGGTGGTGAACACGGCGTATAAGTATGGCCGCAAAGTGGTGGTGGAAGGCCGCAGCATGGTAACGGTCATGGATATTGCCAGTAAGCTGGGTTATATCAATGTACCGGAAGGCACCTTGATTGATATTGAGCATCTGAGGAATTATCCGCCGGAATCCACCGTGCTTATTACCACGGGAAGCCAGGGCGAGTCCATGGCAGCCCTTTCACGCATGGCATCCGGCATTCATAAAAAAGTCTCCATCACACCGCGGGACGTGGTTGTTTTAAGCTCCACGCCGATTCCCGGCAATGAAAAGGCTGTTTCCAACGTGGTCAATGAGCTGTCCATGAAGGGGGCCAAGATTATCAACCAGGATACCCATGTTTCAGGACATGCCTGTCAGGAAGATTTAAAATTAATCTATTCCCTGATCCATCCGAAGTTTGCAATACCGGTACACGGCGAATACCGACACCGGATTGCGCAGAAGGAACTGGCTGAGTTCATGGGCGTTGACAAGGATAATGCAGTGCTGGTCAATTCCGGCGATGTGGTTGCCCTGGACGGCGAGACCTGCGAGGTGATTGACCATGTGACCTGCGGAGGAATCCTGGTGGATGGCCTTGGAGTGGGCGATGTTGGCAATATTGTACTGCGGGATAGACAAAACCTGGCTCAGAATGGTATTATTGTAGTGGTGCTTACATTAGAAAAGCACAGCAACCAGCTTCTTGCAGGACCGGACATCGTATCCAGGGGCTTTGTGTACGTCAGGGAATCAGAGGACCTGCTGGAAGAAGCACATTCCGTGGTGGTTAATGCGGTGGATGACTGCATGGGCCGTCATGTCAATGACTGGGGCAAGATAAAGAACATCATCAAAGACAGTTTAAGTGACTTTTTATGGAAGCGCATGAAGCGCAACCCCGTAATCCTGCCAATCATCATGGAGGTATAACCGGACACCGGTGCGGATAGCAGCCGGTATATCCCGGCGTGGATACGCCGGGAGGTCCCCGGATATCATGGTCTGCCAGGCAGGGCAAGAGGAATGGATTATGAGCAACAGAACGAGAGAGATCAACAAGATAACAACCACCATAATCAGCATATCGGTGAAGCTCATCGTATATGCCCTGATTGTCCTGCTGCTGTATGAGGCGGTGGCCAAGGGATATGCCTTTGGGCATGAGATATTTTATGCGGAAGCAGTGGAGGCGCCGCCGGGCCATGACATGGTAGTCCAGATGACCGAGGGCGAAAGCGTGTCCGAGGCAGCGGAATTCCTGGCCCGCAGAGGGCTTATCAAAAGCGAGTTTGCATTTATATTCCAGAGCAAATTCTATGACTATGATACCATTTACCCAGGCACCTATACCCTGAACACATCCATGACTTCCAAGGAAATCCTCCAGATGCTCAATGAAAAGCCTGAGACGGAAGAGGATGTCAAACCGGCCCAGTCAGGAGGAGGCAAGGCTGCTGCCGCGCCCGCGGCCAGGACTGTCGGATCCGCCGGGGAAACTGCCCCGGAAGGAAAGACTGCTGCTCCGGCTGCTGCCGGTCAGGCAGGGGCTGCCGGGGATGCGGACAGCCAGGAGGCCGCTGCACCAGGCCGGTCCATGGATCCGGAGGCGGAAAGCAGCGATGAGATGGCCAACCAGGAGACCTACGAGGGCGAGGACCAGGAGATGGAAGGCGGATGGTTTGAGGACGTGACTGAGGGGCAGGATCCATGATTGTGAACGACAGGATAAGGGATTATCTGCACTCCCTGGAATCCAGCCAGGGAGTGCTTTTAGACACAATAGAGAAAGAGGCGCTGGAGGCGTATGTCCCCATCATAAAAAGGGAGACAGCGTCCTTGCTGCGCACCATGGTGGCCGCCCTTAAGCCGGCCCGGATACTGGAAATCGGCACGGCGGTGGGTTACTCGGCGCTTCTTATGTGCCAGGCCATGCCCCGTGAATGCCATATAACTACCATTGAAAAGTATGGGAAGAGAATCCCTGTGGCCCGCAGGAATTTTAAGAAGGCGGGGGAAGAAGGCAGGATTACCCTGTTGGAGGGGGATGCGGATGTACTTCTTAAGGAACTGGAAGGCAGGAGCTTTGACCTGGTGTTCATGGATGCGGCCAAGGGGCAGTACCTGCACTGGCTGCCGCAGTTACTGAAAGTCATGCCCGTGGGTGCGGTCCTGATATCGGACAATGTGCTCCAGGACGGCGATATCGTGGAATCCAGATTTGCCGTCCAGCGCAGGAACAGGACCATCCACAGCAGGATGCGGGAATACCTCCATACCCTGAAACACATGGAGGAATTGGAGACAGCGGTAATACCTATCGGGGATGGCGTGACAATCAGCACCAGGATAAAATAGTTTTAGTTCTGTGGAGAGAAGAAAATGAGAAAGACCGAATTGTTGATACCGGCGGGAAGCCTGGATGTGCTTAAGACAGCTGTCATTTATGGGGCGGACGCCGTATATATTGGAGGTGAGGCCTTCGGCCTTCGGGCCAAGGCCCATAATTTTTCCAAAGAAGAGATGAAGGAAGGAATTGCCTTTGCCCATACGCGCGGGGTTAAAGTCTATGTTACGGCCAATATCCTGGCCCATAACGGGGACCTGCCGGGGGTGGAGGCTTATTTTGAAGAATTAAAAGAAGTTGGTCCTGACGCCCTAATCATTTCTGATCCAGGCGTGTTTGCCATTGCAAAAAGGGTGCTTCCCCACATGGAAATCCACATCAGCACCCAGGCCAACAATACAAACTATGGTACTTACCTGTTCTGGCACCAGCTTGGCGCCAGCCGGGTGGTTACGGCAAGGGAACTTTCGCTGGCGGAAATCAAGGAGATACGGTCCCGGATCCCGGAGGACATGGAGATTGAGAGCTTCATACATGGCGCCATGTGCATTTCCTATTCAGGAAGATGCCTGTTAAGCAATTACTTTGTGGGAAGGGATGCCAACCAGGGCGCCTGCACCCATCCGTGCCGCTGGAAGTATTCCATTGTGGAGGAGACAAGGCCGGGGGAGTATATGCCTGTATATGAAAATGAACGTGGCACCTTCATCTTCAATTCCAAGGACCTGTGCATGATCGGGCATATCCCGGAGATGATTGATGCGGGAATCGACAGCTTCAAGATAGAGGGCAGGATGAAGACCGCCCTGTATGTTGCCACGGTTGCCAGGACTTACCGGAAGGCCATTGACGATTACAATAAGGACCCGGCCCTCTACAAAGCCAATATGGAGTGGTACAGACAGGAGATAGGCAAATGTACCTACCGGGAGTTTACAACCGGTTTCTACTTTGGCAGGCCTGCTGAGGATGCGCAGATATACGACAATAACACATATGTGAAGAACTATACCTATCTTGGCACCGTGGAACAGGCGGACGGCCAGGGAAGGTGCAGGATAGAACAGAAGAACAAATTCTCTGTGGGCGATTCCATAGAGGTCATGAAGCCGGATGGCCGCAATCTCATGGCCCGGGTGGCTGCCATAAGGGATGAGGAAGGGAATGCGCAGGACAGCGCGCCGCATCCCAAGCAGGTTCTCTGGATTGACCTGGAGCCGGGGGCAGACCTGGCGGTTTACGATATTTTGCGGAAAAAAGAGGGAAATTGACCGGATATACATGGAAGTATCTGTTGACAGGAGGTGCCTGGGGATGGCGGACGGAATACTGATTGGGCTTGGAGTGCTGTGCATTGCCTATTTTATAGTGATTGTTGTGTATGCGGGTATCGGGACGTCCTTTGCTTTTATCTGGCTGTTTTTTGCAGCCCTGCTGTTTTTCCTTGTTTATGGACGCTGGTATTACAGCAGGAACATGGACCGGATTCCCAGATGGGTACCTGTATCCGTTGTCACCACCTGCGTGGCAGGGGTTGTGGCGCTGGCTGTGCTCTGTGTGCTTGTATTTCTGGGCGCGGCTTCCTCGGATAAGAAAAACCTGGATTATGTAATTGTGCTGGGTGCCAGGGTAAAGGAGCACACGGTGAGCAATTCATTAAAAAAACGGCTGGATAAGGCAATCGAATATGCGCAGGAGAACCCGGACACCATACTGGTGCTTTCCGGCGGGCGCGGGCCGGGGGAAGATGTGAGCGAGGCGGAAGTGATGCGCCAGTACCTGGAATACAACGGGGTCAGGCCGGAACAGCTTCTCATCGAGGACCGGTCAGTGAGCACGGTGGAGAATATCGCTTACAGCAAGGTCGTGATTGAGGAGCACCGGAACCGGGATAAGAAGGAACTGGTCCCGCTGACCCGCAGGACCACTTCGGTACCCTATGCCATTGCGCCGGACAAACCATTGGAAATCGGTGTCCTTACCAGCAATTTCCATATATACAGGGCCAGGCTGACCGCTGAAAAGTGGGGATTTGACAATGTCTATGGAATATCGGCTGATTCGGACCCTGTGCTGTTCATCCATCTGTGTGTCCGGGAATGCGCGTCCATTGTAAAGGACAGGCTTATGGGAAATATGTAGGTTGTGAATAAGCCGGGGCAACCAAGGCAGACTATAAAGTAGTATGATTATAGAATGGAGAGAGTGAATCTATGGCAGATGAAAGGAAACTGGAAGCAGTCAAAGAACTGGCGGCCTACCGTGTGGCTAAGGAGAAGTTTGTGGAGGAAATGGATTCCGGCGCAATGGTGCTGGAACATATCAAGAGCGGGGCAAGGTTGTTCCTTATGTCAAATGATGACGATAACAAGGTGTTCTGCATTGGTTTCCGGACACCTCCTGAGGACAGCACCGGCCTTCCGCATATTCTGGAACACAGCGTGCTGGAGGGGTCTGATAAGTTCCCGGTCAAGGACCCGTTTGTGGAACTGGTCAAGGGTTCTTTAAATACATTCTTAAACGCCATGACCTATCCGGATAAGACCGTGTATCCAGTGGCCAGCTGCAATGAAAAGGATTTCCAGAACCTGATGGACGTGTACCTGGACGGGGTGCTTCACCCTGCCATCTACAGGGAGCCCAAGATTTTCCTGCAGGAGGGATGGCATTATGAGATGCAGTCCCCTGAGGATGACCTGACCATTAACGGAGTTGTGTATAATGAGATGAAGGGTGCATTTTCCTCTCCTGAGAGTGTGCTGGACCGGTTCACCAGGAACGTACTGTTTCCGGACACCACCTATGCCAATGAGTCAGGCGGGGACCCGGCCGTGATTCCTAATCTGACTTATGAACAGTTTATTGAATTCCACAGGAATTATTACCATCCGGCCAACAGCTATATCTATCTGTATGGAGACATGGATATGGTGCAGAAGCTTACATGGCTGGATGAGGAATATCTGTGCAGGTATGACAGGAAGGATTGCTATGTGGATTCTTCCATTCCCATGCAGAAGGCATTTGACTGCCCGGTGGAAAGGGAGATTACCTATTCTGTCACAGAGGAGGAAGGTACGGCCGACAGGACCTATCTGTCCGTGAATACGGTGGTTGGGACGGATTTAGATCCGGAGCTGTATGTGGCTTTTCAGATACTGGAATATACCTTGATTAACGCCCCGGGCGCGCCTCTGAAACAGGCATTGATTGATGCTGGGATTGGGCAGGATATCCTGGGCGGGTATGACAGCGGAATCCTCCAGCCCTATTTTTCCGTGGTTGCCAAGAATGCCAACAGGGAGCAGAAGGGGGAGTTCCTGGCAGTTGTCAAGGGCACCCTCCGCAGGCTTGCTGACCAGGGCATTGATAAAAGGAGCCTTCTGGCCGGACTGAATTATTATGAGTTCCGTTACAGGGAAGCCGACTATGGTTCCGCCCCCAAAGGGCTTATGTACGGCCTGTGGTCCATGGACAGCTGGCTGTATGGCGGGGACCCGATGCTGCATCTGGAATACCAGAAGACCTTTGATTTTCTTAAGAAGGCGGCAGGGGAAGGCTACTTTGAGCAGCTGATCCTCAAATATCTGTTGGATAACCCCCATGAGGCTGTAATCATGGTAAGCCCCAGGGTAAACCAGACAGCCGAGGAGGACAGGAAGCTGGCAGAACGTCTTGCGGCCCATAAGGCCTCCCTTGACAGGGAAGAGATTGAAGGACTTGTGGCCAGGACCAAGGCGCTGAAGGCATACCAGGAGGAAACCTCTTCCCAGGAGGATCTGGAGAAAATCCCCATGCTCAAACGGGAAGACATTAACCGGGAAGGTACAAAGCTTTCCTATGAACTTAAGATGGAAGACGGGGTAAGGGTAATCCACAGCAGTATGTTTACTTCTGGCATCGGTTATCTGAAGGTGCTTTTTGATACGGACCGCGTGCCGGTGGAAGACCTTTCCTATGTGGGCCTCCTCAAGTCTGTTTTAGGATATGTGGATACGGAACATTACGGCTACAGTGATTTATCCAGCGAGATATATTTAAACAGCGGGGGGGTGAGCTTTGCAGTAAGTTCATTTCCGGACATGGCTAATCCGGGCCGGTTTACCGGCGCCTTTGTGGCCAGCGCCAAGGTTCTGTATGAAAAACTGGATTTTGCATTTTCCATACTGACCGAAATCCTTACGCGTTCCAATCTGGATAATGAGAAGCGCCTGGGGGAAATCCTGGACGAAACGCGTTCCAGGGCCAGGATGAAAATGGAGGATTCCTCCCATGCAGCCGCGGTTGGCAGGGCGTCCTCCTACTATTCAGCAACCTCGGCATTTAATGATATCATAGGCGGAATCGGATATTATCAGTTTTTGGAGTATGTAAGCCGCAGGTACGGTGAGGAGCCGCAGTACAGGAAAGAACTGATTGAAAAGCTTAAGGACACGGCCCGTCAGCTGTTTACAAAGGATAATATCCTTGTGGCGTATACGGCTGATGAGGAGGGCTATGGACGTCTTCCTGTGGAACTTCGGACATTTAAGGCAGGTCTTTTGGAAGGCAGCGGTAAAAAATATGCCTTTTCCTTTGAAGCAGGCAACCGCAATGAGGGCTATAAGACAGCTTCACAGGTCAATTATGTGGCCAGGTGCGGTTCCTTTGCAGATAAGACGGTCAATGGACGCAGCCTCTCGTATACCGGGGCGCTGAGGGTCCTGAAGGTAATCATGAACTATGAGTATCTCTGGATGAACCTGCGTGTAAAAGGCGGGGCCTACGGCTGTATGAGCAGCTTCGGAAGGTCTGGGGAAGGGTACATGGTATCCTACCGCGACCCGAATATGGCGAAAACCAATGAAATATACGAGGGTATACCGGATTATCTGAGAGGCTTCTCCATTGATGAACGGGATATGACCAAATATGTGATTGGCACTATCAGTGATGTGGATACACCCCTTACCCCGTCGCTGAAGGGCAGCAGGAACCTTTCCGCTTATCTCTCCGGCGTGACCGATGACATGATACAGCAGGAGAGGGAGGAAATCCTGGACGTGACCCAGGAGGATATAAGGAACCTGGCAGACATCGTCCAGGCCGTTCTGGACACCGGAGCGCTGTGCGTGATTGGCAATGATGAGCAGATTAAGGCGGACCGGGCAATGTTTGGGGAAATCAAGAATCTGTACCACTGATAAGGAGATATGAATGGAAGAGAATACACAGAAGAAATCAGGCTTTGTGACACTGATCGGGCGGCCCAATGTGGGCAAATCCACCCTGATGAACCATCTGATCGGCCAGAAGATTGCAATTACGTCCGACAAGCCCCAGACCACCAGGAACCGGATACAGACCGTTTACACGGACGACAGGGGGCAGATCATCTTTGTGGACACGCCGGGCATCCACAAAGCCAAGAACAAGCTGGGCGAATACATGGTCAATGTGGCTGAGCACACCCTGAAGGATGTGGATGTCATACTGTGGCTGGTGGAGCCAAGCACCTTTATCGGGGCAGGGGAGCGCCATATTGCGGAGCAGCTGAACAAGGTTAAGACGCCAATCATCCTGGTCATCAATAAGATTGATACGGTTAAGAACCAGGATGAAATCCTTACCTTCATGGCGGCATACAAGGACGTATGTGACTTTGCGGAGATTGTACCCCTGTCTGCCCTGAAGGAGAAGAATACGGATCTGCTTACAGAGCTGATTTTCAGGTACCTTCCCTATGGTCCGCAGTTTTATGATGAGGACACGGTGACGGACCAGCCCATGCGCCAGATTGCGGCTGAGTTAATCCGGGAAAAGGCGCTGCGCCTCCTGAACGACGAGATTCCCCACGGAATTGCGGTGACCATTGAGAGGATGAAGGAGCGGCCGGACGGTATCATGGATATTGACGCCAGCATTGTGTGCGAGAGGGATTCCCACAAGGGTATCATCATCGGTAAGGGCGGAAGCATGCTAAAGCGGATTGGCACGGAAGCCAGGAAGGATATCGAGCATATGATGGATATCCAGGTGAATTTAAAGCTGTGGGTCAAGGTCAGAAAGGAATGGCGGGACAGCGAGCTCTATATGAAGAACTATGGTTATGACGGCAGGAATGTGTAGGAAATGTTGTATTTGCAACAGATTAGTGGCGGATACCACGGCATGGCAATGAGATAAGGTCTGATGGATAAGCAGAGGGGAGGGGAATCTGAAATGAGAGAGACAGTAACGCTGACCGGGATGGTCCTCATTTCAGCCCCTTCCGGGGATTATGACAGGAGGCTGGTGCTGCTCACAAGGGAGCGGGGACGTATTACTGCGTTTGCCCATGGAGCCAGAAAACCCGGCAATCCCCTGATGGCATCCAGCAGGCCTTTTTCCTTTGGGACATTCACACTGTATGAGGGGAGGAGCGCCTATAACCTCCAGTCATCGCAGATAGCCAATTACTTTGACGGATTGTCCCTGGATATGGAGTGCACATGTTATGGCTCCTATTTTCTGGAGGTTGCGGATTATTTTTCACAGGAAAACATGGATGGAACCGAACTTTTAAAGCTGCTCTACCAGTCCCTGCGCGCCCTTTTGAACCCGTCCATCCCCAACCGGCTGGCAAGGCGGGTGTTTGAGCTTAAATCCATGGTTATAAATGGGGAGTATACAGAGGAACCTCCAAGGCCGGTTTCGGAATCCTGCAGCTATGCCTGGGAATATGTGGTGTGTTCCCCGTCAGAATCCCTTTATAAATTCATCCTGAAGGATGATGTGATGAGGGAGTTTGAGTCAGTGGTGGAGGCCAGCAGGCGCTATTATGTGCGCCACGAGTTCAAATCCCTTGAGATTTTGGATGTGCTCACCGGATAAAATACATTCTAAGGCTTGAAATTATAGGATGTAGAGGATATAATATCCGGGTAGGCCCGTGGCGGGAGCCGGAGCGGGTCTGCGGATTAATTACACGAAAGGATTGAGTATGAAGAAAATCATGGTAATGGCGCTGGCTCTCATGACAGCCGCGGTCCTGGCCACGGGCTGTGCCGGAATCGGTGCACCGGGCAAGGGAACGCCTGTGGAGAACAGCGTAATGATAGAAAAGGATGGCAATGTCCAGTGGGTATCCGTGGAAACCTATGACAAAGGGGATTATCCGGAGGAGGAGCTGACGGCATTTGTGCAGGAGCGGATCAGCAGCTTCAACGCTTCCCTTGGCAAGGCGGAAAAGTCTGAGAACACCGAGGGCGCTGAGAAACTGCCTGTAGCTCTTGTATCAGCCAAAATCGGGGATGGTAAGGCCTTTACCATAACTGAATATGATACGGCTTCACGTATTGTGGAGTTTGCAAGGGAAATCGGGGACTATAACGTGACCTTTACGGCGCTGGAAGCAGGCAGGGTGGCAGTGCTGGGCCAGGGCCTGGAGGCCGTGGCCTTTAAGGATATGAAGGGCAATGCGGTGGATGCATCCCAGGCAGTGTCGGACGGCCAGCAGTTTTTGGTAAAGGCAGAGGGGCCCGGTGTCATCAAGACGGAAAAGAAGATACTTTATGTCAGTGACGGATGCAGCCTGAGGGATTCCAGTACGGTTGAGACGCCGGAGGAAGGCACCAGTTATATCATTTTAGATTAATATAAAATGAATGAAGATAAAAGAGAGGATACGGATATGGAAAAGACAATGGAAAAAATTGTGGCGCTGGCAAAGAACAGGGGATTTGTCTATCCCGGCTCTGAAATCTACGGCGGCCTTGCCAATACCTGGGACTACGGCAACCTTGGCGTGGAACTGAAGAACAATGTAAAAAAGGCATGGTGGCAGAAGTTTGTAATGGAAAGCCCATACAATGTGGGGGTTGACTGTGCAATCCTGATGAATCCCCAGACATGGGTGGCCAGCGGACACCTGGGCGGTTTCTCCGATCCACTGATGGACTGTAAGCAGTGTAAGGAGAGGTTCCGCGCAGATAAACTGATTGAGGATTTTAACGATGAACACGGCATTAAGATGGAAGGCTCCGTGGACGCATGGTCCCAGGAGCAGATGAAGCAGTATATTGATGACAATCATATCTGCTGCCCAAGCTGCGGCGCCCATGACTTTACGGAAATCCGCCAGTTCAACCTGATGTTCAAGACCTTCCAGGGCGTGACTGAGGATGCCAAGAATACGGTTTATCTCCGTCCGGAGACAGCACAGGGTATTTTTGTCAACTTTAAGAATGTACAGAGGACTTCAAGGAAAAAGGTCCCCTTTGGAATTGCCCAGATCGGCAAGTCATTCCGTAACGAGATCACACCAGGTAACTTTACGTTCCGTACAAGGGAATTTGAGCAGATGGAACTGGAGTTCTTCTGTAAGCCTGATACGGATCTGGAGTGGTTTGCATACTGGAAGCAGTATTGCATTGACTGGTTAAAAGCCCTTGGAATCAAGGAAGATGAGATGCGTGCAAGGGATCATGAGAAGGAAGAGCTGTCCTTTTACAGCAAGGCAACCACGGATTTGGAGTTCCTGTTCCCATTCGGATGGGGCGAGCTGTGGGGAATTGCCGACAGGACGGATTATGACCTGACACAGCATCAGAACGTATCAGGACAGGATATGTCCTATTTTGACGACGAGGCAAAGGAAAAGTACATCCCATACGTAATCGAGCCATCCCTGGGAGCTGACCGTGTGACACTGGCATTCCTCTGCGCTGCATATGATGAGGAAGAGATTGGCGAAGGGGATGTGAGGACCGTGCTTCATTTCCATCCGGCCCTTGCACCTGTAAAGGTAGGGGTGCTTCCGCTGTCCAAGAAACTCAACCAGGGCGCTGAGAAGGTTTACACCGAGCTTTCCAAGTACTTTAACTGTGAATTTGACGACAGGGGCAATATCGGCAAGAGATACAGAAGACAGGATGAGATTGGCACTCCGTTCTGTATCACCTATGACTTTGATTCTGAGGAAGACCAGTCAGTGACGGTACGTGACAGGGATACCATGGAGCAGGTAAGGATTCCAATCAGCGGGCTGAAGGATTACTTTGCTGATAAGTTCATGTTTTAGGGGAAATTGAGTATTTACATTCCATAGAGTTATATATGGCATGATGTTATGATGAGATAATGACAGAGAGCTGCACACCTTAAGGATTGGCCTGGATGTGCGGCTTTCTCTGTATTATGGAGGCGCTGGCAATATCCGGATACGTGACATTCGCGGACCAGGATGGGAAGACGCAGGCAATATGCAGGGATGCGTCCGCTGCCAACCTAACCATATGCAGCGGGACTGATTATGCAAAACTATCCCTGCTCACCGGACTGAGGGAATTAAGGCTGGACTTTTCCTCCTTGGATTATGACGATTATGACGGCGACGGAGTATATGAGGCATTTGCCTTTGTGGCAGATTGACGGATTTGGATACATTTACCTCATCCACATCCTATCTATGGACCGTAAAAGACGGCTAGCCGCGTTCCATGAATTTATCCGGTTGGGGAATGGGTTTCCATTTGGATGATATGGGCAATGTATGCCTGCGCACAAGTGCATATGACGGTTCGGTGTCATATCTGGAAATGGAAAACGGGCGCCGGGATCTGATTGGAAGCGGGCACAGCTACAAGCCGTATTATTTCTTTTTTGAGAATGGGGATTTTGCAGAGTATGGCGCCATACAGGTCACCATGGATGAATTCCTTGCCTGCCAGGGGGCAGAGGAGGTTCTGGGGAATGCGGAAACAGATGGGTTTAAGGCGGCGGGAATACTATACCGGGGCAATGGCCTGATCCATCTCAACCTTCGCCGGGACCATGAGGATGAACGCGGATATGACAGCAGGTATCAGACCTTCAGGATGTGCCCAGGCGCTATGACCCTGATTGATTCAGATATGGGGACTTATAGTGAATCCCTGACAGATTACGGCCAGGAGGAGAAGACGGTACCTGTCTTGTATCCGTCGGGGCTGCCTATACATGACGCAAATTAGTGCTCCATTGCGTAAATACCAGTGAATTCAGCACTTGCTATCTACGCAATGCAGTCCTGGGAAAATCAGGCGCGTCTGCCCACAGGTTCCCCCATCCGCACGCCAGTCTCTATGTCAAGGGCCGTATTCCTCAATATATCACGGTCAATACGGACTGCGCCAGGTTCAAACAGCAGGATTACGGTGGAGCCCCCAAAGGCAAAGTATCCCTTTTCCTGGCCGCGGAAAACATCCAGTCTGGTATATGCCTTATGATGGTTCATGATTCTGCCAACCATCATGGCGCCCACCTCCATCATCAGCACGGTGCCGAAGTTCTGGGATTTAATCAGGGTGTATTCCCTTGTGTTTTCCTTATAGATGGGACGGCTGGCTGCAGCGGAAGGATTCACTGTGTTAAGGACGCCGGGAATCCTGCGGTAGGAGGAACGCTTTCCATCATCAATGTAAGCATACCGGTGATAGTCTGACACGGTAAGACGGAACACCAGGGCGGTGCCGCCAGTGTAACGGGAAGCCAGTTTATGGTCCTTTAACAGCTGGTCCAGGGTATAGTCCGTGTGCTTGATGAAGAAATGCCGGGTCCGACTGATGGGATATGCGCTAACCAGTCCGTCGCAGGGGCTGCAGAGCACATCCGGATCCATATCAAAGGACCTGGCGCCCTCCTTTAGGGAACGTGTGAAAAAGGCATTGAAGGAACGGTAGCAGCCTGTGGCCGGAATCTCACAGTCCCTTAAGGAAATACCGCAGGACCGCATGAATGGCCTAATCAGGATGGATGACAGGGAAGAGTCCAGCACATATCCTCCAATCCTGGATACGCATGGATGGATCAGGGGCTTTAAAAGTAAACGTCCGGGAAGACTGCCGTAGAGAAGGCGCAGGAATCTGTCCTGTAATGTGTCATTGCCATGGATGCGCCCGGTCCTGTCAGCATATTTCATTCAATCACACCTTTCTTTAGAAAAAGTATATCTTAATCAGTGACAGTGCCACAATGGATATCAGGAATGTGAGCATTCTCCAGCCTGGTTTCTTAAGCTGGAAATTGATGATGAACAGCAGCCCTACCGTGAGGATGCATATGTGCAGCTCGGACAGGAAACGGTGCCCAAGCAAGGGACGCAGGGTGCAGAATAGGGGCAGGATGATGGAAATGGATGTAATCGGTAGCCCCTGGTAGTACTTGCGGGCCTCATCCGTCTCATCCTGGCGCCGTTCCTCCATCACATTGAAAAAGGCCAGGCGGATGACACCTGCTGTCAGATAAAAGACCAGGATACAGATTCCGGCAATCCCCCTCATTCCCATGGAGTAACACAGGATCATGGGAAATGCGCCAAAGCAGACAACATCACAGAGGGAGTCGATTTGAATGCCAAAACGCTTCTCATCCTCGGTCCGGTTTGCCTTTGTCCGGGCCACCTTGCCGTCAAACATGTCGCAGAGACCTGAAAATGCCAGGCAGAACAAGGCATATCTGGCAAAGCCGTTAAATGTAAGCATCATACCCAGGGCAGCGGATGCAAGTCCAAGGTATGTCAAAATCACAGTGTAACTGTAAAAACCAATCATAATCTAACCCCATTCATTACTGCTTTTTCGCCCGTCTGTTCATGGGCAATAGTATTATTATATCAGATATTGCCGAGGAAACAAGGATAAACAGGATAGTTATTAATAAAATTTATAATAGTTTTATAAACGATTATAAGTAATTGTGATATACTGTCAATAGCGGGTGACAGTATGTCTTTATAAGGACGGTGTCATGCGTAAGTTAATGAAGGAGGATGGGACTTATGAAATTAAAGACCCGTCTTGCAGTAGCATTTCTGACCATTACCATTGTACCTATGATGTTGTTTTACCTGATGGCCATGGTGCTTGGCAATTATCAGGCCAAATCCTTTATCAAAGAGTATGGGCTGACGGAGCCGGTTGATTTCTTCTCCGGCAATTCCATGCAGATATTCAACCGGCTGACAAAGCGTTCCCAGGAAGATATCCGCAGGACACTGGATAAGAATCCCGGAAAGTACAGCAATCCGGACTATCTGGATTCCATTAATGCGGAACTGAAAAGCCACTATGCATTCCTGATGGTCCTTAAAGGGGATGTAATCATCTATTGTGGGGATGATAATATCAAGGAGGATGAGGCGCTTTGTGCCCAGCTCCCTCATTTTGGCGCCATGAAAGGCGACCTGGAAGGCGGTATCTATCTGGACGGCGAGAGCCAGCACCTGATTAAGCAGATGGATTTCACGTTTCCTGACGGGGAAGCCGGCACTGCATTCATCATATCCAATGTGGACGACCTGGTTCCGGAAGTGAAGTCAATGCTCCGTGAGATGCTGATACTGGGGGCCATGATACTGATGATAGCAGGTATCGCCCTTACGCTCTGGGTTTACCGCTCTATCCTAAGCCCGCTTAATAAGCTGCAGGAGGCCACTAAGAAGATACGGGACGGCAACCTGGACTTTACCCTGGATGTGGATGCGGACGATGAGATAGGGCAGCTGTGCCAGGATTTTGAGGAGATGCGCATCAGGCTCCGGGAGAATGCAGATGAAAAGATACAGGATGATAAGGAGAACAAGGAACTGATCAGCAACATATCCCACGATTTGAAGACGCCGATTACGGCTATTAAGGGTTATGTGGAGGGAATCATGGACGGCGTTGCCTTTTCACCGGAAAGACTGGACAAATATATCCGTACCATTTACAATAAGGCTAATGATATGGACAGGCTCATTGATGAGCTCACCTTTTATTCCAAGATTGATACCAACAAGATTCCATATGCGTTCACTAAGATTAATGTGGCCCAGTATTTCAGGGACTGCATTGAGGAAGTGGGACTGGATATGGAAGCCAGGGGCATTGAGCTGGGCTATTTCAACTATGTGGATGAGGATATCGTGGTGATTGCCGACGCCGAACAGATGAAGCGGGTAATCAACAACATCATCAGCAATTCCGTAAAATATCTGGATAAGAAAAAAGGTATTATCAATATCCGGATAAAGGATGTGGGTGATTTCATCCAGGTGGAGATTGAGGACAACGGGAAGGGTATTGCGGCAAAAGACCTTCCTAATATATTTGACCGGTTTTACCGCACGGATTCTTCCAGGAATTCATCCCAGGGAGGAAGCGGTATCGGACTGTCCATCGTGCGTAAGATCATAGAGGACCATGGAGGCCGTATATGGGCTACCAGCAAGGAAGGGATTGGAACGGAAATCCACTTTGTCCTTAGAAAATATCAGGAGGTTATACAGGATGAGCAAGATACTGATCGTGGAAGATGAGGAGAGCATAGCAGAGCTGGAGAAGGATTATCTGGAACTGTCCGGTTTTGAAGTGGAGATTGAGAATGACGGGACAGAAGGCCTTTCCAAGGCTTTAAAAGAAGACTATGACCTGCTGATCCTGGACCTGATGCTTCCCGGGACAGATGGATTTGAAATCTGCAAGAAAGTAAGGGAGGTTAAGAATACCCCCATCATCATGGTTTCTGCCAAAAAAGAGGATATTGATAAAATCCGGGGTTTGGGGCTAGGGGCGGACGATTACATTACCAAGCCATTCAGCCCCAGCGAGATGGTGGCCAGGGTCAAGGCACATATTGCCCGCTATGAGCGGCTGATTGGCAGCGGCCAGCCCTCCAATGAGATTATCGAGATCCGTGGCTTAAAGATTGATAAGACAGCGCGCCGGGTATGGATTAATGGGGAGGAGAAGACCTTTACCACCAAGGAATTTGACCTGCTCACCTTCCTGGCCCAGAATCCAAATCATGTGTTCACAAAAGAAGAACTGTTCAGCAAGATATGGGACATGGAATCCATTGGTGACATTGCTACTGTAACCGTGCATATTAAGAAGATAAGGGAAAAGATTGAATTTAACACAGCCAAACCCCAGTATATTGAGACTATCTGGGGGGTTGGGTACCGCTTTAAGGTGTGATATTGACATTACATGATATTTGGTGTAGAATAATCTTAGCCAGGAAGTTAAGTATGTCCATTTGGACACAAAGCGAAATCCCGTGTATGCCAGTACACGGGATTTCTTTTTGGCTAGCTGTCTTTATGGTTTCGGTCTAGCCATTTGCAGATATAGTAGCCAGCTACGCCTGCCATGACCGAAAGAAGGAAGTTAAATATGTAATCCATTTGCACACCTCCCCTCTGCTGGAGAGAGTCGACAGCATATCCATTATATCGTATTACAATAGGCATGTTTACGGAACAGTCAGAGTAAATTTGAATCTTTTCTTCTTGGTAGTATAAAATTCCCATACTACCACAAATACTACCGAAAGTTACACGGTTAGAAAAAAATGAGAGGGAAAGAAACGGTAATATAGGGAAAATGCCTAGAGATTACATGGCTAAAAAGGGTATAAACGGTTATACATGATACAGATTGTTGGGTACCGCTTTAAGGTGTAAACCCAACCTGCTGAATCGAGTGCTCAATGATGAGAGTTGGCTAACAGGTTTAGACGACGGGCGTGGTGTAGAAGAAACCTTATACCAGTTTAAAAAATCTAAAATAATATCAAAAATTCTAAACATTCTTATTTGAATAATCCAAAAAGACAAAAAAACCAAAAAAACCATAAGAAAACAGATATACGGTTTTCCGGGAATTTAGTATGATTATCCCATCAAATGAAACATGACAACATGCAGCATGCCGGTTCATGTCTGCATAGGAAAGGGAGGTCATACGTTATGAAGAAAAGATGGTTAAGCTTATTAATGGCAGCTGCCATGCTGACAGGCATACTGGCAGGATGCGCGCCAAAGCCCGTGGAGGTGACTCCGGCAGCAGCGGCAGAAAAAGAAGACGCGTCAGGGGAAGCAGGGGGCGCCGGGACCCAGGCTGCCCAGGATACAGCGGACCTGCCTGTGCTGAAGGTGGCGGTCATGCCCTTTTTAAACAGTATCCCCATTAAATATATGATAGACCAGGGACTGGACACCAAGAACGGCTTTAAGATTGAGACAGTCTATTTTGCCAACGGCGGGGCCATGAATGAGGCCCTGGCAGCGGACCAGTGGGAGGTAGGGACACTGAGCGCGGCAGCGGTTAATTCGCTGGCAATCTACGGTGCATACTGTATTGCTGATATCGGCCATTCAGAAGGCGGGCTCTATACCCTATGCAGGCCGGAATCCCCTATTGCCAAGGTTAAGGGCAATAACCCATCCTATCCCGATGTATACGGTGACGCTGATTCCCTGAAAGGCGCGGTGATTGCGACCAATACAGGAACCATTTCCCATCTCAATGTCATTAAGTGGCTTGAGAAGCTGGGGCTTACCACAGAGGATGTGGAGATTGTACATATGGATTTCCCGTCCGCATACCAGGCGCTTATGACTGGCAACTGTGATGTGGCTGCCCTGAACCCGCCCACTTCCTATCAGGCGGAAGGAGAGGGGATGGTCATCACCTCCAGCCTGACCACCCTGGGAGTGCCTCAGTTTGATTCCATCATTGTCAGCAACAAGGCATTTACCGGGAAAAGAGATGTGCTTGTGAATTATGTAAAAGCATTTTTTGAGGCCACCGACGCACTGCAGGCAGATCCGGACATGACGGCCCAGCTGCTTCTTGACTGGTACACGGAAAATGGTTCGGAGTCTTCCCTGGAAGCATGCAGGACAGAAATTGAGACACGTCCCTTTGTGACCTCTGATGAGGCAAAGACCATAACAATCGGCGACTCTGTCCAGATAACAGGTGAGTTCTGGGTATCCCAGGAACTGCTGGAGGAATCCAGGTTCCCGGAGATTGCAAAGCATGTGGACGACACAATCGTCAGGGAGGCCCTGGGGTACTAGATTAAAAGACCATATGGATTAGAATGGCCATACGGGCTAAATGGCCATACGGATGATAAGGCCATACGGACGACAGGGGCGCTTGAAACAGCGCCCCCAATTATTGAAAGGTGGGATAGACGTGACAGGATTAGAGAAGAAACAGCTGCATGACAAACGTAAGTTTGCTGCGATTTCCGCATGTTCCCTGGTGGTGTTTTTCGGGGTCTGGCATCTGGCGACCGCGGTCATGCATCTGATGCCGGATTACTGCCTTCCAAGCCCTTTGCAGGTGCTGGAGGCGTTTATATACAAACTGAACCACAAGGCGCCGGACGGAGGGACCCTGTTCCAGCATATCCTGGCCAGCCTTAAGGTGGCGCTCAGCGGATACCTGCTGGGAGCTGTGATTGGGATTCCGCTGGGCATCTGCATGGCATGGTTCAGGCGGATTGATTTATTCGTCACGCCCCTGTTTGACCTGGTGCGTCCGGTCCCCACCATTGCATGGATTCCCCTGATGATCCTATGGTTTGGCATCGGCCTGGGGGCAAAGGCCGCCATTATCTTTGTATCTGCATTCATTCCGTGCGTCATCAATTCCTATGCCGGGATTAAACAGACAAAACCCGTTCACCTGTGGGTGGCCCAGACCTTTGGCGCCTCCCGTGCCAAGATGCTGTTTACCGTGGCAATCCCAACTGCCATGCCTCTGATTTTCACCGGGCTGAGGATATCCCTTCAGGCTGCCTGGACCACCCTGTGCGCGGCCGAGATGCTGGCAGCCAACAAGGGGCTGGGATATATGATACAGCTGAACCGTTCCCTTGCTAGGGCCGACCTGATTATCGTGGGCATGCTGACCATTGGCTTTATCGGCACTGTTTTTGCGGTGGTATTGACAAAAATGGAGAACCGCATGGTGAAGGGAGGGAAGAAGTCATGAGGAAAATGACGGTTTCTGAAAAGGCGGAAAAGTCTGTTTACGCAGCTCTGGCAATCGCCACCTTTTTCCTGGCCTGGGCTTTTATCACCACTTTTACCGCTGCCAGGGAGACGACTCCGGGACCGGTTCAGGTCATCCGGCTGCTGTTCACATCCTTTTTTGAGCCAATCGGACGCTATACCATATATGGGCATCTGTATTACAGCCTGCGGCGTGTGCTGGTGGGGTATACGGTGGCGGCGGTATCCGGCATTGTGGTGGGCATTTCCATGGGAACCTCCCGTTACGCGGAAGCAATCATCAAGCCTTTGTTTGAATTGATCCGCCCCATCCCTCCCATTGCCTGGATTCCACTGGTCATCCTGTGGTTCGGGGTGGGTGAACTGCCCAAATACGCCATTATCTTTATCGGCTCTTTTACGAACATCACACTTAACGCATACACCGGGGCCCAGCGGGTGGACCCCACCCTGATTGGCTGCGCCAGGATGTTAGGGACCAGCGACCGGGATATTTTCCTGAGGGTCATCCTTCCCTCCAGCCTTCCCCAGATATTCGCAGGCATGCAGGTGGCGCTGTCCACCGCGTGGATGGCGGTGCTGGCAGCGGAGATGGTGGGGGCCCAGGAAGGCTGCGGCTGGATTATCCTCAGAGGCAGCGATACCACCAATATCCCCCTGGTGCTTGTGGGGATGGTTGTAATCGGAGTGGTGGGCCTGGTGCTGGCCACCCTTATGAGGGAAGCGGAAAGGAGGCTTTGTTCATGGAACAGGATGGACGTATAGGACAGGGGATCATCAGCCTGGAACACGTGACCAAGCGGTTTGAATCCGCGGGGCGCGTGAAGGAAGTGGTGGATGATGTAAGCCTGGAGGTAAAGGAAAACGAATTCGTGGTGCTGTTCGGACCCGGACAGTGCGGCAAGACCACCATGATCAACCTGATTGCAGGCCTGGAACTGGTGACAGAGGGCACGGTGTCCGTGGATGGGAAAAAGGTGGAAGGACCGGGCGCGGACCGGGGCGTGGTATACCAGACAACGGCGCTATTCCCTTTCTGCACTGTCATGGGCAATGTGGAATTCGGTCCCAAATCCCGGGGGATTAATAAAAAAACCAGGCGGGAGCGGGCCCAGTATTTCATTGACCTGGTAGGGCTTCAGGGCTTTGAGAAAAGCTTTCCCAACCAGCTCTCAGGGGGCATGCGCCAGCGGGTGGGGATTGCCAGGGCTTACTGCAATGACCCCAAGGTCATGCTGATGGATGAGCCCTTCGGGCATCTGGATGCCCAGACACGATATATGATGGAAGAAGAGTTGGAGAAAATCTGGCAGAAGGAAAAACGCACGGTTGTCTTTGTCACCAACAATATTGAGGAAGCGGTTTATCTGGCTGACCGGATCATACTGCTGACCAACTGCCCCACCACCATTAAAAAGGAATATGTGGTGGACCTGCCCAGGCCCAGAAGTTATGTGGACCAGGAATTCCTGCGTCTGAGAAAGGAAATCCTGGACAATACGGACGAGACATTATAGAAGGGAGAGCGTCATGCGCGAGGATAAGGTAAAGGTCAAGGTGAAGAACCTGACGAAAAAATTCGGGGACCTTCTGGTGCTGGATGACATTTCCTTTGAGGTAAAGGAAGGGGAGTTCCTCTGTATCGTAGGGCCCACGGGCTGCGGCAAGACCACATTTTTAAACAGCCTCACTAAATTGTATGATATCACGGCAGGTGAAATCCTGGTTAACGGGGAACCGGTGGATTTAAAGAGGCATAACATAGCATACATTTTCCAGGAGTATTCCACCTTTCCCTGGCTTAAGGTGGAGGAAAATGTAAAATACGGCCTCCGCATCAAGGGGATTGCTGAGGATGAGGTGCAGAGGCGGGCCGATGAGGTGATAGCCATGGTGGGGCTGGAGGAATTCCGCTCATATTATCCGGACCAGCTTTCAGCCAGCATGCTGCAGCGTGTGGTGATTGCAAGGGCATTTGCAGTTCAGCCGGAGCTGCTGATCATGGATGAGCCTTACGGGCAGCTGGATATTTCCCTGCGGTTCCGTCTGGAGGATGAACTGATACGTCTTTGGCGTGAAACAGGTACCACGGTGATTTTCATTACCCACAATATAGAAGAAGCTGTTTATTTAAGCGAGCGGATCCTGGTGCTGACCAACAAACCCACCAAAATCAAAAAGGAAATTGTCAATCCCCTGCCATGGCCGCGGGATGTGACGGCTGAGGATTTTGTGGAAATCCGGAATCATGTGACGGATCTGATTAAGTGGTGGTAAAGGAGGAAATGCAAATGGCGGACAGACGGCCTAATATCATTCTGTTTATGTGTGACCAGCTGCGGTTTGACGCCCTGGGCTGCTATGGGAACAGGCAGATACACACCCCACACATTGACAGCCTTGCGCGAAACGGCAGCACATTTGACAACCATTTTGTCCAGAACCCGGTGTGTTCTCCTTCCAGGTGCACGGTGCTCACGGGCAGGTATCCCAAAAACCACGGGACCCGGGATAACGGTATCCCGCTGAGGGATTCAGAGATAACCCTGGCAGAGGTCCTGAGGGACAGTGGCTACCGCACGGCTGCCATTGGGAAAATGCATATCACCCCCCAGTTCGTGCCCAAGGAGGACGAACAGGAGGACTGGCCTGAGGATAATTATGGATTTGATATCATCCATACCACCTGCGACTGCAAGACCGGGGAATACCTGAACTGGCTTAAGGAGGCAAGCCCCAAGGATTATGAGGAAGTGAAGATGCAGGGGGAGCGCAAGGCAAAAGAGGACAGGGCGTCGGCTGCTGATAAGGATACCGGCGGACCGCCCCAGGTTTATCCCAGCGGCATCCAACCATGTTACCATCAGTCCCACTGGATTGCGGAACGGATGATTGACCTGATTGAAGGGGCCGGAACGGACCGGCCGTTTTTCGCCTACTGTTCCTTTGTGGACCCCCATCATCCCTTTGACCCGCCAAAGCCGTACGGGGACATGTATGACCCGGATGCCCTTGACGCCCCGTGCCGTATGGAAGGGGAACTAATAGACAAACCGCCTCATTTCAGGAAGGCTTTGGCTGCAAGGGGGTTTTCCAATGAAAGATATGATTACCGGAAGCTGACAGACCATCAGTGGGGCCAGATAAAGGCGGCGTATTATGGCATGATTACCCTGATTGATGACAACATCGGCAGGATCCTTCATGCACTTAAGGAAAAGGGGATGGAAAAGGATACCCTGATCCTGTTTACCAATGACCATGGGGAGCTGTTGGGAGACCATGGGCTGTTGTTCAAGGGGCCGTTCCACTATGACTGCCTCATTAAGGCGCCCATGATCATCAAGTGGCCAGGGGTGGTTCCCCAGGGGTCGCGTTACAGCCAGGTAACGGAACACGTGGACATCATGCCGACCCTTTTGGAGTACGCTGGGGTGCGGCCCCCCTACGGCGTCCAGGGATGCTCCATGGCGCCCATCCTGAGGGGGGACAAGGGGGCGGGAAAGGAGTACGCCATGACGGAATTCAATTGCTATGACTGGGGGCTCAGCGTGAAAACCCTGACCGGCCGGGATTACAAGCTGACTTACTATGCAGGGGAGGGATTCGGGGAGCTTTATGACCGGAACCAGGACCCGGAGGAGTTTAGGAATCTGTGGGAGGATGAGTCCTATGGGGCTGTAAAAGCATATATGATAAAAAAACTCATGGACCGCATCATTGAGACAGAAGACCCGCTTCCCCTGCGGATTGGTAAATACTGACGGATTCCCCCCTGCGCCTTAAGCTGTTCCCGGAAAAGGCGCCGGGGTTGTTTTTGTGTTTTTATATATGATATACTAAAAGCCAACCAGAAAAACAGAAAGGGGAAATGGAGCCGTGAAAAGCAGTATCTGGTCCTGGCGGGTGGATAAGAACAGCATGAAAATACGTCTGCTTTTCACTTTGTTTGCAGCGGTATTCATCCTGACCATCATTGTGTCGGCCATTGGTTATAAAACATTTGAGCGGACCCTGGTTTCAGAGATAGGCCATAACAGGGCCGACGTACTGCGCCAGGTGGGTGAGCGTGTCCGCCAGGTAAAGGAGAATGCCTGCACCCTTTCCAACCTCTATTATTATGACAGCACCCTGCACAGCTATCTGGAGAGGATGGATGCAGGGGAACAGGAGGAACTGGCGCCGGAGTTTGAGGCGTACATGGAACGGCTGACCTCCCAGTACCAGAACTCCTTTTATGAAAGCGGGCGGCAGTTCCAGGTGACCCTGGCCCTGGAAAAGGGAGGGGGATACTGTATGGTGCATACCCCGGAGCACGTGGACTGCGGTTACATGAGCCCAAAGACAAAGATATGGTATAAGAAAATGCTTTTTGCACGTGGCGGTCTGATTGATATCGCATGCTTTAAGGATAAGGAGAACCAGACCGATTATTTTTGTGTGGCCCGCTCCATCAATGACAAAGAGGGCAATCCCCTGGCCTATCTGATGATTAACATGGAGGAGTCCCAGATTTACGGTATGTACCAGCCCCTGACAGAGGGAAACCGGAATACGGTATATGTGGTGGACGAGGGCGGGAACATCATATCCTCAAGCAACCGCAAGCTCAATGGTTTTGAGTTCTTCCATATGAAGAACCTGGAACGCCTGTTTGGAAGCGCGCCCTATATATTTACAAAGATGCAGGGGGAGAATATCCTCTTTACCCACTATTATGACCAGGCTTCCGGATTCACGGTCCTGGAGGAGATACCGCTGTCAGTGCTGATGGAGCCTATCCGCCAGGTGCGGCTGGTAATCCTCACCATGGCCCTTCTTGCCGTGGGGGCAGCGGCTGTGTATGCATGTCATTTTGTGGATAAGACCACCCGTCCCATTTCCCAGCTGTGCGAGTTCATGCTGCAGGTGGAAGGTGACAACCTGGATAAGGAATGCAGCGTCCGCGGGTATACGGAAATCAATATCCTGAGCAGCCGGCTCAATGCAATGTTATACAGGATGAGGGGACTGATGGAGGGAATCAGGCAGAAGGAGAAGCAGAAGCGCGGGATGGAGCTGAGTTTCCTCCAGGCCCAGATTAACCCGCATTTTATGTATAATACCCTGTTTTCAATCAAGTGCATGGTGGACATGGGAAAGAATGAGGAGGCGTCCGGGATGCTGGTCTCCTTTATCCAGCTCCTGCGCAGCACCCTGTCCAATCCCAATGAGTTTGTAATGATACGGGAGGAATTCAGGGTGCTGCGCCAGTATGTGGAAATCCAGAAATTCCGCTATGATGACGGTTTCCAGGTGATATTTGAATGTGACGAAGGGGTGGAGGAAAAAAAGATACCCAAGCTTCTCATCCAGCCCCTTTTGGAAAATGCCATTTTCCACGGGGTGGAATTCAAAAGAGGGGAGGGCCTGATCATCATCACGGCCAGGGCCTATGACGGCGGCGTGGCGGTGACGGTGGAGGACAACGGTATGGGGATTGCTCCTGAAATCATAGAGAAGATCAACCGGGGGGAGCGGATGGGTGAAAAGGCCCATGTGGGCATTGTGAATGTCAAGGAACGGATACAGCTGAATTTCGGCGGGAACTATGGGATGAAGATTGAAAGCGTCCAGTGGAAGGGCACGAAAATCATCCTGAACCTACCGGCAGTTGATTAAGATGTGTAAAGGAGAGACCATGATAAAGGTACTGGTTGCGGATGATGAAGTGCCGATCCGGCAGTGGTTGGAATTCTGCATTAACAAGATGGAAGGATATCAGGTTGTGGGCGCGGCCGCCAATGGGGCGGAAGGATATTCCATATTCAGGAAGACCGTGCCGGATATCATCATCACGGACATACGGATGCCTGTTATGGACGGCATGGAAATGCTCAAGCTGATACGGAGCATCAATCCTGCTGTTTATGTGGCAGTGCTGACCAGCCATGAGGATTTTGGATATGCCAGACAGGCAATCAAGCTGGGTGCTTCTGAATACATATTAAAAACAGAGATTACAGAGGAAAGCCTGCAGCAGGCGCTGGAAAACGGAAAAAAGGCGGTCATGGGGGAGCTGGGTGATGGGTTAAAAAAACACTATGAGGAGATTTCCAACCGGAACCATTATCTGCGCTCACTGGTCCTCAGCACACATGCGGTCCAGGTAAGCGGCTCCATGCTGCAGGAATACGATGTCACGCTGGAAAAAGGGGAGTTCGCTGCATTAGATATCATGACGGAGCAGGAAGGGCCCCTGCGGATTGAACTGCCCGGGGAAGGCCCTCTGGAACATGTGATAAAAGTGCCCCTGGAACTGAACCATACAATCCTTCTTGGAAACCTGCGCCGCGGTTCCTCGGCATCCGGTTTGCGCCGGATGGAGGACCTGCATTCCTATTGCCGGCTGATTTTAAGGCAGGTTCCCTGCCGTATCGGGTGCAGCGACATATATGATGACCTGGGCAGGCTGGGCGATGCCATGAGGCAGGCCCATGACCGGGTCAAGCTTTGTTTTTATCATCCAAGGGAAAGGATATTTTCCGTGCAGCCCACGGGAAGATACCGCCTGCCGGGCGGGGAAAAGTACAAAATCCGGTTCAGCAAGGAGCTTGTAAACCAGAATTATTCCAGGGCAGAGGAAATCAGGGATGAGATGATGGCCGAGGCGCGGACAGAGGAGGTGACGGACATTGAATACCTGAAAAAGCTGTACTCATTTTTCCTGACATCCCTGTACCATATGACCAAGGATGACGTGGACAAGGTGGAGGAACAGCTTTTATCCCTGAACCGTGAGATGGCTGCGGCCATGTCCCTGGATGAGCTGGACGCCGTGATGGAACAGGGCTTTGAGCAATGCGGCATCCACGGTGTGGGGAATGAGGCGTATTCGGCGCCCATACGGAACGCGGTCCGCTATATGGAGGAGCAGTTTGCCGGATCCCTGGCACTGCCGGACGTGGCCGCCCATGTGGGCTTAAGCCCCGAGTATCTGAGCCGCCTGTTCAAGGAGGAGACAGGGGTGAAGTTTGTGGTATACCTGAACAATCTGAAGCTGAAACATGCGCTGCACCTGCTGGAGACAACCAATCTGAAGGTATATGAGGTAGCGGAGCAGGTGGGATATTCCAACCTGAGTTATTTTTCAACGGTGTTTAAAAAGAACTTTGGGCAGAATCCATTTGACTATAAGAATAACTGTAAAAACAGCGTGGGGTAAAACATGGCCGGAGACAGCCGGCGGCATTTGTGGATAATGCCGGATGTGCGGGTTGGAACTTGTAAGCGCTTACATAAAACAGATGGAATTGGACATATGCAAAACAGGCAGTGTATGGGGCCGGATGTATAAAATTGCGTACACCATAAGGCATATATTCGCATATGCGAACTAACAACGGATATGTGAAAATGACAGAAAATGAAAGCACTTACACGGTTTTTTACTTGAAATTTAACAAATTTTCGCGGAAAAACTCTTTACTCAAGAAATGTTTGTGATATAATGGACGAGGTGGACGGACAAGAGAGAAGCATTTGTTCCGCCCGGAAAGAATAAGGCAGATATAAGAGTAGAAAGCCAGTCTACAAGAACATGAGGAGGAAATTAACTTATGGCAAAATGGGTTTATAAGTTCCATGAAGGCAGCGCAGCAATGAGGAACCTTCTTGGCGGCAAGGGCTGCAACTTAGCAGAGATGACCAACCTGGGAATGCCGATTCCACAGGGATTTACAGTTACTACAGAGGCTTGTACCGAGTACTATAACTGCGGCAAGCAGATTTCCGATGAAATCCAGGAGCAGATTTTTGAGGCAATCACATGGATGGAAGGCATTAACGGCAAGAAGTTCGGCGATACGGAAGATCCGTTGCTGGTTTCCGTACGTTCCGGCGCACGCGCATCCATGCCTGGTATGATGGACACCATCCTGAACCTTGGATTAAATGACGTTGCAGTTGAGGGCTTTGCCAAGAAGACAGGCAACCCAAGATTTGCCTATGATTCCTACCGCAGGTTCATCCAGATGTATTCTGACGTTGTCATGGAAGTGCCCAAGTCCTATTTTGAGAAAATCATTGATGAGATGAAAGAAGCAAAGGGCGTGCATTTTGATACGGACCTGACAGCGGATGATTTAAAAGAGCTGGCAGAGAAGTTCAAGGCTGTTTACAAGGAAGCCATGAACGGCGAGGAATTCCCACAGGATCCAAAGGAACAGCTTATGGGCGCTGTGAAGGCTGTATTCCGTTCTTGGGACAACCCACGTGCAATCGTATACCGCCGTATGAACGATATCCCCGGCGACTGGGGTACTGCTGTCAACGTCCAGACCATGGTATTCGGCAACAAGGGAGAGACATCCGGCACAGGCGTTGCATTTACACGTAACCCATCCACCGGTGAAAAGGGCATCTATGGTGAGTACCTGATTAATGCACAGGGCGAGGACGTTGTTGCAGGCGTACGTACACCTCAGCCAATCTCCAAGCTGGCAGAAGACCTTCCGGAGTGTTATGAAGAATTCATGAACCTGGCCATGAAGCTGGAGAATCATTTCCGCGACATGCAGGACATGGAGTTCACCATTGAGGAAGGCAAGCTGTATTTCTTACAGACACGTAACGGCAAGAGGACTGCTCCCGCAGCCATCCAGATTGCCTGCGATTTAGTAGACGAGGGAATGATTACTCCTGAGGAGGCAGTGTGCAGGATTGAAGCTAAGTCCTTAGACCAGCTGCTGCATCCTACATTTGTTCCGGAAGCATTGAAGGCCGGCGAAGTAATCGGAAGCGCACTTCCTGCATCCCCTGGCGCTGCGGCCGGTAAGGTATACTTTACTGCTGACGAAGCCAAGGACGCCGGCAAGGGCGGCAGAGGCGAGAGGGTCATCCTGGTCCGCCTGGAGACATCCCCGGAGGATATTGAAGGTATGCACGCTGCACAGGGTATCCTGACTGTACGCGGCGGTATGACCAGCCATGCAGCAGTAGTTGCGCGCGGCATGGGAACCTGCTGTGTATCCGGCTGCGGCGAGATTAAAATTAATGAAGAGGCTAAGGTATTTGAACTTGGCGGATATACATTCCATGAGGGGGATTACATTTCCCTGGATGGTTCTACCGGAAAGATTTACAAGGGCGACATCGCTACACAGGAAGCAACCGTAAGCGGCAACTTTGAGCGTATCATGGAGTGGGCTGACCAATTCAGGACCCTGAGTGTGCGCACCAACGCAGATACCCCGGCAGATACGCTGAACGCTGTTAAGCTTGGCGCTGAGGGCATCGGCCTGTGCCGTACCGAGCATATGTTCTTTGACGCAGAGAGGATTCCTAAGATCCGTAAGATGATTCTGTCTGAAACAGTTGAGCAGAGGGAAGAAGCATTAAATGAACTGATTCCGTTCCAGAAGGGTGACTTCAAGGCTATGTTCAAGGCCCTGGAAGGCAGACCTATGACCGTACGTTACCTGGATCCGCCCCTGCATGAGTTCGTTCCTACGGACCCGGAGGATATCAAGGCCCTGGCTGATGATATGGGAATGACAGTAGAGGAAGTAAATGCCAAGTGTGCGGAGCTTCATGAGTTCAACCCAATGATGGGACACCGCGGATGCCGTCTGGCTGTTACCTATCCTGAGATTGCCAAGATGCAGACAAGGGCTGTTATGGAGGCTGCTATCGAGGTTAAGGAAGAGTGCGGTTATGACATCGTTCCGGAAATCATGATTCCTCTTGTTGGCGAGAAGAAAGAGCTTAAGTTCGTTAAGGACATTGTAGTTGAGATTGCTGAACTGGTTAAGAAGGAAAAGAATTCCGATATCCAGTATCACATCGGTACCATGATTGAGATTCCAAGAGCAGCCCTGACCGCTGACAAGGTGGCTGAAGAGGCAGAGTTCTTCTCATTCGGAACCAATGACCTGACACAGATGACCTTCGGCTTCTCACGTGATGACGCCGGCAAGTTCTTAGATTCCTACTACAAGGCTAAGATTTATGAGTCTGACCCATTTGCAAGACTGGATCAGGAAGGCGTTGGCCAGCTGGTTAAGATGGCTGTTGAGAAGGGACGCGCTACAAGACCGAACCTTAAGTGCGGTATCTGCGGCGAGCACGGCGGGGATCCGTCATCCGTAGAGTTCTGCCATAAGGTTGGACTGAACTACGTATCCTGCTCACCGTTCCGTGTTCCGATTGCCCGTCTGGCAGCGGCACAGGCAGCGCTTAATAATAAGTAAGCAACCGTTTGTTCAATGAAAAACCATGATTGATTTTTCAGGTAGTGTTTGATATAATATAGGCAGGCAAAAGAGAGTAGTTCTATATGTAAGCACAAAGCGAAAACCCCAGGAGTACCAGTCCTGGGGTTTTCATTAGGCTAATTGTCGCGGTTATCTCCTATCTAGCCATTTGCAAATGAAGTAGGCAACGACACTTGCTGTGATAGAGAGAATAAAAGAGAGAAGTTCCATTATGTAAGCACCCCCTTTCTGTTGCCAGAATGGGTGCGACAACAAATATAGTATAGCATGAGTTGTATGGAAACCAGGCAAAAGAGAGTAGTTCTATATGTATACACAAAGCAAAAGCCCCAGAGTTGCATCTTTGGGGCTTTCTTCAGGCTAATTGCCGCTGGCTGGCAGTCCGTATGCAAATGAAGCAGGCAACGTCATCTGCTATGATAGAGGGACTAAAAGAGGGGAATTGTAAAGGGAGGATGCGTATGAGAAGAACAAGCCTGTACCGCACAACAACATTGGCCATCCTGTGCTTCAGCCTGTTGCTGACTTTAACTGACAGGATGGCAGTGGTTCCGGCAGATTATGTTCCGGAACCTTTTAGGTCGCAGGCAGATTATATGCCGGAGGTTTGCCGGGGCTTTCTGCACTTGCAGGCAAGGGCTTACCTGCCATGCTCCCTCCTGTACTCCCTGGGCGTACATTTGAAAAAACGCTTGAACATCTGGGAAAAATTGCTGGCGCTGTTAAATCCGCACATGGCTGCTATTTCGGAGACGCTGCTGCCGGGATCCTGAAGAAGCAGGGCAGCGCCCTGGGTGGTCCTGTATTTTAACAGGTACTGCATGGGGGAATTCTGGATGCTGCGTTTAAAGCAGCGAAGGCATTCCCGATTACCGATATCGGCTGACCGCGCAATCTGCGTCAGGTCAAGATTCTCACAGTAGTGCTGATGGATATATTCCAGCATGATCTGGATGCGTCTGCTGTCCGGATCCAGCCCTGTTTCACCCAAATCAATCTCATGGGCATAGCGCTCATGAAGGGAAAAACAGATGAAGGACAGATTTTCCCTGACCGTGAATTCATGCCCCGGCCGCTCCTCCTTCAATGCCCGGAACGCCCTGTTAAATGCATCTGTCAGGCTTAAAGGACAGCCGTCAAATGTGCTGCAGTGAATCAGCGGCGTCATATATCTGACTGCAAAGACAGAATCCTTGCTGCCGGTTATCAAAACAGGATGGAAGACCAGGGAATGCAGGTCGCAGAAGTTTTCCGCTGCTGCATAATGGGGAAGGTTGGAATTAATCACAAATCCCTCTCCCTGCCCTAAATGAAAGGTCTTTCCGGGAATCTGAAGCTTTAAGCTGCCGGTTTCCACGTACACGATTTCCAGCTCTTCATGCCAGTGCCAGGGGATGACATCCTCTGGTTTGTCCGTATAGACGGCAGAATAACCTGCACAGGGGAATTGTGCCGTCCCATGTGGCTGAAGCTCTTTGCCTATGCGGTTCAGGTTGAGGGCACATTTCTGTAATCCCATGGTCACACCTCCGTTTGGTCGTTTTTCTTATATTATAAGTCGGGATTTGAATTGAATCAAGGGAAGAAAGACGGTATCCTGTTACTGAAAGCCTCTTTCTGAAAAGGATGGCGGGTTTCAGCAAAAAGGTTATGATTCAGGAGGACACGATGTATCAGTTGTTATTAGTAATTATTTATCTGGCTTTTATCAGCCTTGGGCTTCCGGACGCGCTGCTGGGTTCGGCCTGGCCTTCCATGTACGGGGAATTGGACGCAGCGGTATCCTATGCGGGAATCATCAGTATGATTATTGCAGGCGGAACCATCATATCCAGTATCCTGAGTGACCGGCTTATCAGAAGGATGGGGACCGGCGCAGTGACAGCGCTGAGTGTGGCCATGACAGCGGCTGCCCTGTTCGGTTTTTCATCCTCCCGGACCTTTCTTCAGCTATGTATTTGGGGGATTCCCTATGGATTAGGGGCAGGCAGTGTGGATGCCGCGTTAAATAACTTTGTGGCCATACATTATAAATCGCGGCATATGAGCTGGCTGCACTGCTTTTGGGGCATCGGGGCAACCGCAGGTCCCTATATCATGGGATTATGTCTTGCCAGAGGGCTAAGATGGAATTTTGGCTATATGTCAGTGGGAATCATCCAGGTTGTGCTGGTGGCGGTCCTTGTCCTGGCCCTGCCTTTGTGGAAATCGAAAAGAGGTTCCAAAGCAGAAAATGCAGACGCAGGTAAAAAGATAGGGATAGGCGGGGCATTGCGGCTTCCGGGAGCAAAGGCGGTCCTGGCGTCCTTTTTCTGTTACTGTTCCCTTGAAGCAACAGCAGGTCTCTGGGCCAGCAGTTACATGGTCCTTCACAAAGGGATATCGGCTGGGACGGCAGCAAAATGGGCCTCCCTTTTTTATCTGGGGATTACGGCAGGACGTCTGATATGCGGATTTGTTACGGACCGTATGGGTGACAGGAACATGGTGCGGTGCGGACAGGCGGCTGCATGCACGGGGGCTGTCCTGATGCTGGCGGCTGCCGGGGACAGGGCTGTGCTGGCCGGTCTTGTCATGGTAGGGCTTGGCTGCGCGCCTATTTATCCCAGCCTGCTTCATGAGACGCCGGATAATTTCGGTACAGAGTACTCCCAGTCCATGATGGGGATGCAGATGGCCTGCGCGTATATGGGAAGCACGTTCATGCCCCCATTGTTCGGTTTGCTGGGAGAGCGTATAAGCATTGGCCTGTATCCGGTATGCCTGCTGGCATTTGCCGGGTCCATGATCATGATGACAGAAAGGGTGGGAAGAATCCATGTTGGGAAAAACAATCGATTTACACATGCACAGCTATTACAGCGATGACGGGGAGTTTACACCGGAAGAACTGGTGAGGAAATGCAGCAGCAGCGGTATAAAGGTCATGGCCATAGCGGACCATAACTCGGTGCGGGCCAATGCCCGGGGGAAGCTTGAAGCCGCAAAGGCAGGTATCACCTATATTCCGGCAATTGAAATTGACTGCACGTTCCGAGGGGTGAACCTGCACGTGCTGGGATATGGAATTGAGTATGAGAGTCCTGATTTTGCTGAAATAGAGGACAATATAGCTGCCCAGGGGACCGCGGCATCCCGGCAGATGCTTTGGGCCACAAGGAAGATGGGATTCCAGGTTTCGGAACAGGAGATGGAGGAACTGGCAAAGAATAATTTTAATAAGGACATATGGACCGGGGAAATGTTCGCCGAAGTACTGTTAGATAAACCTGAATACGCAGACCATCCCATGCTGCGGCCTTACCGTCCGGGCGGGAAGCGGGCTGATAATCCCTATGTGAATTTTTACTGGGATTACTATTCACAGGGAAAATGCTGCTATGTGAAGATGGAATATCCGGATTTGGAGCAGGTGGTTGATATGGTCCACAGAAATAAAGGATGTGCGGTACTGGCCCACCCCGGCGTTAACTTAAAGGGCCACAGCGGGCTGCTGGAGCCAATCATTGAAACCGGCCTGTTCGGAATAGAGGCGTTCAGCAGTTACCATTCGCCGGAGCAGGCAGCCTGTTATTATGAGGCGGCCAGGAGGAATGGGCTTATATACACATGCGGGAGCGACTATCATGGAAAGACAAAACCTTCCATCTGCCTGGGCGGGTATGTAAGCCTGGTGACGGATGAGGAAATATTAGGGCAGCTGGGAATGCTCATGGAGCGCTGACATAGGAAATCAGTGACAAATGTCATTCTGGTAATGACGCCAGACATCTGGGAACCGCCGGGATAATTATCTATAATAGAATCATGAAAAGGAAGTATCTGATGAAAGGGGAATGGATATGGAGATAATCATGATTTTATTAATCTGGCTGGTGGCTCCTTTTGCAGAAGCCGGTGTCATAATCGGACTGGCCATCGCCAATGGGCGTCATAAAAAGAGGATACAGGAACTGACCTGTCAGCTGGAACGCCAGAGGCTGTATGGTTTTGAGAGGGAGAAAACCAGGGCAGGGGAAATGCCGCCTGATCCGCCAAAACCTGAAACGCTGTCAGACGGATGGCTGGTGCCGGCATCCATAGTGAAAGTATCATGGGGCCAAACCGGGAAAACGATTGTAGTCCCACAGGAATATCCGAATACGGTCCATATCATAAACCGTAACAAGGGCCCTGAACCGGCCCCTGAACCGAATCCTAAGCCGAATCCTGAACTGTACCCTGAACCAGCCCCTGAACCGGACCATCCCGCCCGGATCCGCAAAGCACAACCCTGCTTCTATCAAGGAACCGCGGCCCTGATCATCGGCGTTGTATTTGTGGTTCTGGCAGGGCTGATATTTGCCACCACTGCATGGCATGTACTTCCAAGCTATTGCAAGGTAATCATGGTATTGGGTTTTTCGGGTCTGTTCTTTGGCTCCAGCCTGCTGGCTGGGAAAATCCTTAAGATTCAGAGGACCAGCCAGGCATTTTACATACTGGGAAGTATTTTTCTTTTCCTGACCGTCCTGACAGCTGGATATTTCGGCCTTATAGGGCCGGAGTTCATCCTTAAGGGACAGAACCGTTACCGGGTACTCTGGGTTGGCAGTATGGTGACCGAAATCGCCATGCTTGCAGGAACCAGGAAGTTCCGCGACCGGCTTTATACCCAGTCCTGTTTCTGGGGAATGACGGTCAGCATGACCTTTCTTATGGGGGCATTGGGTCTGGGATACGCAGGCTGCCTTCATGTAATGGTATACTATTCCTTCCTGCTGCTTTTATGGGACAGGGGAATCAGAAAAAGACAGGGCTGGGCCGCAGCAAGGTTTTTAGATAAATTTTTACTGCCGGAATTCATGGAAGCCGGATTGGGTTTCTTTGTAAACCTCCATTTCTGGATATTCAGCGGCCTTATGGCACTGGAGGCAGCGGCCGGATGGATGACCGGCATAACCGGCTTTTCCTTATTAGGGACCGTACGGATAACTCCGTGGAGTACCCTTGCACTGGGCCTGACAGCAGCAGGGATATCGCTGAAAGCCCTGGGGGACAGGCGTATGGAAATGTGCGTCCTCCACAGCGTTTCCATGGCGGCATTTTTACAGTACGCAGGTTTCTGCCTGCCGTTTGGACCCATATATCAGATAGCCGCAGGTGCGTTCATGACCGGAGGATGGTTCCTGGCTGAGCGGAAAAAGGGAAGCCCTCTTTGCAGCCAGGCGGGCGGATGCGTTTTAACAGCGGCTCTCGCCATTGATACGCTGATGCTTGTGGCCCAATCCCTGTCCCGGTATGACCTGGGGGCCCAGGCAGCCACATCCGCAGCAATCCTGCTTCTGGCAGCCGTGACAGCATGGTGGGGCAGACAGTATCCAATCCTGCACAAAACCATACCGGTCATCCTTTACGCCCTGACCATGACGGCGGGAAAGATTCTGGCACAGGTTCCGGGATTGGAACCGCGATATGATGTGATTGTATTTACCTACATCCTGATCATGGCTGTGTGGGATGTGCAAAGACGCGGCCGGTTTGGGGAGGCCATCCTGGTAATAGGGACAATCGCACAGATTCTTTTTCAGATAAATGGACAAAAGCCTCTTCCGTTCTTCATCCTGTTGGCCGCATATCTTTTCCTATGGTCCTTCAGAAAGGAAGGGAAGCTGCAGGAGTGGTATGTTAAGGGAAGCTGCCTGTATTCTCTGGCAGGCGTCTATATCTTTGCCGGCAGTCTGACCGATAACGGTGTGGCGGTCATGATGTGGGTAACCGCTGCATATGGGGCTGAATACGCCGTCATGTGTTATCGGGGCCAGGCCAGGACATGGTTCTGGGATGGGGCCGGGCTGACCGTGTTCCTCTGTACAATGGCTGCATTTTATTGGAATCCCGGACTTTCTGTCTGGAACCTGATTCCCTGCCTGGCATCCTTTGCAGTATTCTATGTGATGTTTTACAGGGGAGGGAATATGTGGTTTCACCTGGCGGCGGCCATAGCCGTACTGCCGCTGCCGCTGGCAGCAGCCTTAAGGTACGGATGGACAGAGAACCAGGCCTGTGGTTTTACAGGGGCAGCGGTCCTTATATCGGGTATCCTGTTCCGGTATTACAGGCCAATCCTTAGACAGCGGGAAAATGTCCCGGCTGCTTGGGATGTGGACTGGTTCCATATCCTGGTCATCCTGCCCCTGGTTTCCCTGGCACTTGACGCGGGAAGGGGCTGGAGATTTGCCTACACGGTTCTGGCAGTGCTTTATGTACTTCAGTATGCAGCGGTGAAGCCACTGAGGAAAGGTTCGCTTACCATTGCATCTGCCCTGGCAGTCCTTGCCTTCTGGATACAGCCGTATATCCAGTGGCCTGACCTTATCCGGCTGGAGGTACAGCTGGCGCCGGCGGCGTTGTTTAGCTGGTCCCTGGCCCGTATATGGAAGGAAGAGGCGTTCATTCCCTGGTTTCAGGCAGCCATCTGCTGCCTGTGCCTGGGGGCCATGATACTGGACGCGTTCTATACGGGAAATGTAGGCGATGCACTGATTCTGGAAGCGGTGTGCCTGGTAATCTTCCTGTGGGCGCATGTAAGGAAATGTGTAAGGTGGTTCCGTATTTCCGGCATCATCATCGTCACGGTGGCGCTGTATATGACAAAGAGCTTCTGGCTCAGCCTGTCCTGGTGGGTATACCTGCTGGCAGCCGGCCTGGGACTTATCATCTTTGCGGCGTACACGGAACTGAAAAAGCACTGAACGGAAGAAACGCTGTAGGGAAGAAACATAGCCGGAAGAAGCATTGAACGGAAGAAGGCCTGAACAGAAGAAGCATTCAAAGAAGGCCAGTATTCTTTTGACACATTGTTACAGAAAGGCTATAATCAAGGGGACAGGTTTTTCTGTCCCCTGATGTGTTTTTCAGGAAAAAGAAAAAGGGAAAACGGAAAGCAATAAGCTCTCCGGGGAGGTTCTGGAATGTTGGATATCCTATTGAAAACCGCATATCTTTCAGCCATCATCCTGTCCTTGTACACGTCCGGATGGCTGCTGATAAAAGCAGATAAGAATAAGACCACCGGCGCATTGGCTGTCTGCCAGTTCCTTATCATTATATGGTGTATACCACAGATGTTCTCTTCCTTGTCGGTAACCAAAGGGATAAAATACCTGACCTATGTGATTTCCTATGTGGGAATCAGCTTTATCGGGCCTGCGTGGCTGGTGTTTGCCTTCCTATACAGCAAAAGGAGGCTGGGGCATCTGGCGGAGGCTGTGCTGTTTGGTATTGGAGCAATTAATTATTCCTTTCTGCTGACCAATGAATACCATCATCTGTTCTATACAAGCTTTGAGATAGGGCAGGTGGTTTACGGGCCTGTCTTCTATGTCCACATGATTTACACCTATATCTGCGTGCTGGCGGGGATGGGGGTGGTGCTGATGGCATTCAGGAAGAATGCCGTCGCATTGCCGCATATAACGGTCATCCTTCTGTCGGCCGCGGTTCCCCTTGGGTTTAACCTGCTCTATATGACGGGTCTGGTAAAATCCGGTTTCGATCTGACGCCTCCCGCATTTGCCTTGTCCAGCATCCTTATGCTGCTGGCCGTGTTCCGGTATGATTTCCTGGATGTGAATACCATGGCATTTGACCGGATGTTTGATTCCATTGCAGAGGGTGTGGTGGTGTACAACCGGAGGGGGAAGGTTACATACTGCAACGGTGCTGCCGCGGGCTGGTTCGGCCTGAAAGCCGGGGACGGCGTGGATATGCTTTGGGCAATATTAAGGGAAAATGGAATCAGCCCGGAGGAGGCGGCGGAGGGGAAGGAAACGGTCATGACGCTGGGGGATGGTCCGGCCGGCCGGAAACTGGAGATGAAACGTTATGCCTACAGGGACCGGAATGGCAAAAACATTGCCGGGGCAGTGATGTTTACCGATGTGGGTAAATATTACCAGCTTCTGGAGCAGGAGCAGGAACTGGCTGTGTCCAACCAGAAACTGGCCATTGAGCAGGAGCGCAACCGCATAGCCCAGGAGGTCCATGATACAACGGGCCATACCCTTACCATGATAAATTCCCTGCTGAAGCTGATACGTATTGAATATGAAAAAGACGGAAAGGAAGCCGGGGCGGATGAAACCGGAATCCCGGAATACCTGAGACAGGCCCGGGAACTGGCGGGCAACGGTATCCGGGAACTGCGCTGTTCCATCAACCATCTCAGGCAGTCCTCATCCTATGGACTGATAACCCAGGGCGTATACCAGCTGGCCCAAAGCGTGAAGGAGTTTGAGGTGGAGGTGGAGATACAGGGGGAGGACAGGGAGGCATATTCCCACCTTTCCCCGGTTGTGTATGAGTGCCTGCGGGAAGCCATTACCAACTGCCTTAAGTATGCCCATGCCACCCACATGGACGTAATCCTTAAGTTTGGCAGCGGCTGCCTGAACCTGTACATTTTTGATAATGGGGCAGGGTGCGGGGAGATACAGGAGGGCAATGGGATGCGCGGTATCCGCCAGAGGACAGAAGCGGCCGGGGGTACTGTCCGGACCATATCCGGCAATGGGGAAGGGTTCCAGATTTACATCCGGCTGCCGCTTGTCGCGGCATAATCACAAGGGAATAAGGGAGATACGGTATGATAAAAGTAGTGATTGCTGATGATATCCAGATATTGAGGCAGGGGCTTAAGGCCATCCTGGAGCAGGATGATGAGATAGAGGTGGCGGGATTGGCAGCGGATGGCAGGGAGGCGTGGCAGCTGTGCAGGAAGCTTAAGCCGGATGTGGTGCTGATGGATATGCGCATGCCCCAGTATGACGGGAGCTATGGAATTACCAGGATTAAGGCGGATTTCCCGGACATACGGGTGCTGGTGCTCACCACCTTTGACGACAGGGAAACAGTGGATGCTGCCGTGCAGGGCGGGGCGGACGGATATATCCTTAAGGAGATGGAAGATGATAAGGTCATACAGTCCGTGAAGGCTGTATGCGCGGGAATCCGCGTGTTCGGCGGAAGTGTGTTTGAAGGCATGCGCCGTCAGATGGCGCCGGCGGGAGCCGGACCTGGCCTGGACCTAACACCCAGGGAGCGGGATATCATGCGCCTGGTTGCCCAGGGCATGGATAACAGGGAGATAGCGGCAGGACTGTTCCTGGCAGAGGGGACCGTGCGCAATAATATATCCCGTCTCCTGGAAAAGCTGAAGCTGAAGGACAGAACCCAGCTGGCTGTATTTACAGTGAAAAACAACCTGGATGTATGATGCCCTCCGTGTACGGGGAATCCGCGCTGCCTGTATACCGGGGGCAGTCTGTCCTCATTCATCTTTCAGGCCGTGTCCGGTATTGCTGTTGACCTGCATTTTAAACAGTTCCACCGGTATATAGTGCTTACTGGATACCAGGACCCGGTGGTTTTCATCGTACAGGGTCTCCTGTATCAGGATAAAGGAAGGGTGCTGGGACAGCAGGTATTTGGCGGCTGTAAAATTACCTGTGGTGGTATAGGAAAACTGGCAGGTACTGCGGCTGACATCCTGGTAGGAGCCATGTTCCAGATACTGGAATAAATCCTCTTTGCTGGTTAAATCAATCTGTTTTTCAGAAATCACCTCAACCGGAACAAAGCTCAGGCTGTAAGCGCAGGCTTTTCCCACCTGCTTGTACCAGCGGTCGGCAATCACAACAACGGGGGTCCTGCGTTTCAGGCACTGGATGATTGGTTCTGTGGGCGGCTCGATACGGAATTCCAGCTCCGTATCGCTGATAGTACCGGCAAATGTCCCAAGAACCGGATGCTGGATGGTTTCCATGCCCGGCAGGGCCGCATCCGGGTCCGTCTCGTTGATGAAATTCCCTTTTCCCCTTATATTGATGACCAGATCATCTTCCTGAAGAAGGGCCAGGGCCCTGCGCAGGGTCATGCGGCTCACATCCATCTGCTGCGCAAGATCAGGCTCAGAGGGAAGCTGGCTGCCCGGAGGATAGACACCGTCCTGTATCATGGAATACAGCCGGTTATATACTTTTACATGTTTTAATTTCCTTACCTTCTCACTTACCTCATCCTGTTCCATGGGACTGTCATCTCCTGTCTTCCTGTCTGATAAAGTATACAGGTCCTTACCAAACATCATAAATCCACAACGGGTATTTGTCAATAAAATAGACATGTATAGTTGCGTGAAAGTATAACTCTGAATAAAAACAAGATAAAACCATAATAAAAGCGTGGGATATTTGTAAAAGTGCACAAATGCAAACCGCAATAATTGTAAAAAATCCCAACTATAAAATAGACAAGTAAAATGATATTATACATGTACAAGTTAAAGGGACAGGTTGAGAGGGACAGTAAAGGAAAAGAGAGGAAGGAATATCATGCAGAATTATTCAGGTGAAGAGGGTTTACAGTACCATTTACAAATCAGGAAAGGGGATGTGGGCCGGTATGTCATTATGCCTGGAGATCCCAAGCGCTGTGCCAGGATAGCCGGCTATTTTGACGATGCCAGGCTGGTTGCCGACAGCAGGGAGTACATTACATACACCGGCTATCTGGACGGTGAGATGGTGAGCGTGACCTCCACCGGCATTGGCGGACCATCTGCCTCCATTGCAATGGAAGAATTGGTGCTGTGCGGCGCCCATACATTCATCCGGGTGGGGACCTGCGGCGGAATGGATATGGATGTAAAGGGCGGGGACATTGTGGTTGCCACGGGAGCCATCCGAATGGAAGGCACCAGCAGGGAGTATGCGCCCATCGAGTTCCCGGCGGTTGCGGACCTTGAAGTGACCAATGCCCTGGTTGCTGCGGCAAAAGACCTGGGATATACCTATCACGCGGGCGTGGTACAGTGCAAGGATGCATTTTACGGGCAGCATGAGCCCCAGCGCATGCCGGTAAGCTATGAACTGCTGAACAAATGGGAGGCATGGAAGCGCCTGGGATGTAAGGCCTCTGAGATGGAATCCGCTGCCCTGTTCGTTGCTGCAAGCCACCTGAGGGTGCGCTGCGGCTCTGATTTCCTGGTGGTGGGGAATCAGGAACGCCAGGCTGCCGGGCTGGATAACCCCATTGTCCATGATACGCAAGCAGCCATCAAAGTGGCGGTGGAAGCGGTCCGCAGGCTGATCCGGGCGGATAAAGAAGAGTAGTTTATCGCCATGGAATCCGGCCTATTGACACTATTTTGATGAAATCCGGATGAAATGGCAGAAAGAAATATGGCAGTATCTGGACGCGGCCTGGTTCCTGTGGTAGAATAACGTGGATAAACCAGCAAAGGCAAAGGTACCCAAGATGAAATTTTTAGAAAAACATCCATTAATCATGATTGTAATTGGAATAGCCGGTATCTCATTATCGGCTATTTTTGTTAAATATTCCCAGGCACCCTCTGTGGTAACGGCCTTTTACCGGCTGATGTGGACCGTGGTCCTGATGACGCCGGTAGTCTTTGGACGGGGGGAATCCAGACGTGAACTCATGGGGACGGACAGGAAGTCAGTACTTTTGTGCGCCTTAAGCGGTCTGTTCCTGGCCATGCATTTTACCACCTGGTTTGAGTCCCTGAACAAGACCTCCGTGGCCAGCTCCACTGCCATTGTGTGCACCGAGGTCATCTGGGTGGCAATCGGCTACTGCCTGTTCCTGAAAGGGAAGATTTCCCCGGCCGCTGCCGGAAGCATCTTTGTCACGGTGGGAGGAAGCCTGCTGATTGCCCTTTCCGATTACTCAGCGGACGGTAATCACCTGCTGGGTGATGTGCTGGCCCTGGCCGCGGCTGTGTTCTGCGCCGTGTATACTTTGATTGGACGGCAGGCAAGGGGGCATATGTCCACAACTGTATACACCTACATTGTCTATGTATTCTGCGCCCTTGCATTGGGAATCGCCACGGCTGCCAGCGGGTTTGCATTTACCGGCTACGGGGTGCGCTCCGTAATTGTGGGACTGCTGCTCAGCGTCTGCTCCACCCTTCTGGGGCATAGCATATTCAGCTGGTGCCTGAAGTTCCTGTCCCCCTCCTTTGTTTCTGCGTCTAAGCTGTGCGAACCAGCGGTGGCGGCTGTGATTGCCCTGTTTGTGTTTGGGGAGGTCCCGGCCCCCCTCCAGATAGCGGGGGGAGCGGTTACCATTGGGGGCGTATTGCTCTATTCCCATGTGGAAAAGAAAGAAAACAGGGAAAAACTATCATAATAATTAGAAAAATCAGCGGGAAAATGTGGTAATAATCTGGAAAAGAAGATATAATAGTGATAATACATGACAATGGTTAACCTTCTGGCTCTGCCGGGAGAAGGACTAAAGGGAGGTATCACTATGAACGGGAAGATAGGACAGCTGAGGAAAATTCTGGATGACAGCAACTATACGGTAGCGCTCTGTGGTTCCGGTATGATGGAAGAGGGAGGATTCATAGGAATCAAGAAGCAGGATAAAGCATATGACATTGAAAACCGTTATGGCTATGGTGTGGAAGAAATGTATTCCAGTGCATTTTATAATACGCGTCCGGAACAGTTTTTCGAGTTTTATAAAAAGGAAATGCTCTATAACGCTCCAAGGGATACTGCATCCGGCCCGGCCCTGGCCGCCATGGAGCGGGCGGGGAAGCTTCAGTGCGTCATAGACAGCAACATTTATGACAAGCCCAGAAGGGGAGGGTGCCGTCATGTCATTAACCTTCACGGCAGCATTTACCAGAACCAGTGTCCGAGGTGCAAGAAGAAATATCCGGTTACATATATAACAAAGGCCAAACGCGTGCCAATCTGCCAATCCTGCAACATCCCTGTGAGGCCCATGATTTCCCTGATTGGGGAGATGGTGGACAGCCAGAACATGACTAAGACAACGGTTGAGATAACCAAGGCGGACACCCTGCTGCTTCTGGGAACCACCCTTGCTTCTGAGGTGTTCCGGCAGTATATTGAGTATTTTACAGGACGCAATATCGTGATCATCCACAAGCAGGAACACTATCTGGATAAAGAGGCGGCGCTGGTCCTCCTGGACTACCCCATGGATGTGCTGCCTCTGCTGGGGTATGGGGATGAAACAAATGCTTAGGATTTCCTTTCAATTTTATTACCTGCATTCCATTTCCAGGTTCGTATGGTATAATGGCGTCAGGTAAAAAATGGTTATAAGGAGAACAGAAATGAGGAATATCCGTAAATGCCTTGGGCTTGGTCTTTTATCACTGGCCCTGGCGGCATCGGGCCCTGCATGCGCCATGGCCGGGCAGGCGGGACCTGGGGCAGCGTATAAGCCGTCCGTGAACGGCATCAGTATCTATGTAAGCAAAAAGGGAAACACGGTCACCCTGAACCGGTATAATTCCACTATCGGAAGCTGGCCCGCCCAGATTGGAAGGGAGTCCGCTGCAGGGGACAAGGTGCAGCAGGGAGATGGGATAACCCCTTCCGGCAAGTTCTACGTGTGTACGAAGAATGACCAGAGCCAGTACTATCTGTCCCTGGGGCTTTCCTATCCAGGCATCGAGGATGCGGAGCGGGGGCTGGCCGACGGCCTGATTAACGAAGAGCAGTACAAGGCAATCGTGGACGCCAATAAGGCAGGAGAGCAGCCGCCCTGGGATACGCCATTGGGAGGGGCCATCATGATACATGGCGAACAGGGAGGCGGTACGGCAGGATGCATTGCCGTCACCAATGACGTGATGGACATATTATGGGAATATTGTAATCTGGGGGTACCGGTCACGGTGGGACCATGACCGGCCGTCACCAGATGGACATGACAGACCCGGCGCCGTCCCAAACCTTTAAAGGTTTGTACGGCGCCGGGTCTGTCATGTCCGTATCCTATATGTTTCCCTATCAGTCATCCTCTTCCGGCGCCAGTTCCGTGGATTCAACCTTTGGAGGCATGGCATAGGAGAAGATGATAAAGCAGATGAATGCAGCCACAAGGCCGGGGATGATGGGCTGGCTGAATTTTATGCCGAACAGCATTCCCTTGGATACATGCTCCAGGTATACAACCACAATGGTTCCTGCAATCAGGGAAGCAATGGTTCCTGCGGTGGAAGCCTTTTTCCAGTAGTGTCCCATTACATATGGGAAAAAGGAACCGGCAGCCCTCAGTGTGAAGCAGAACATCAGGATGGATACGATGCTCTGTGTGTTGAACAGGGCGATGAGCATGGAGGCCACACCCACCAGGCACATGACAATCTTGGTCACCCTCATGACGGACTGGCTGGAGGCATCCGGCTTTAACACGGCCTTATAGATGTCATTGGCGAAAATGGAGCCTGCGCCTAAAAGGTCGGAGTCGGAACTGGACATGGTTGCGGAAATGATTCCTGCAAACAGCAGTCCGCAGATGATGGCGGGCATGGTATTGATGGCCAGTACCGGCAGGGCGTAACGTGCGCCCACCGCGGCAAACTGGTCGGAACTGAACTTGCCCATATTGATTAATGCCAGGGTGATGATGCCAAGGATGGTGGGGATAAAGGCGTAAATAAAGTTTACCATGGCAGCCAGCCATGCGCCGCCCTTGGCAGCCTTTTCGTCCCTTGCGGCATAAAAACGGGAAACAGCCTCCTGTCCAACGGAGAACGTAGCCGTGTACATGATTACAAGGGAGATGATTCCGAATAAATCATAGCCCTGGAACATGCTCAGGGTGCCTTCCGGTATGTTGGCAGTGACCTGACCCCATCCGCCTGCATAATTCATGGCAAAGGGAACCGCGATGATCATGCCGATTACAATAAGGAACACCTGCACGAAATCTGTCAGGGTAACGCTCCAGAGGCCGCCCATGATGGAGTACACGGTCACGACCACGGCCACGATGATGACTGCAACCTGGTAATCAATGCTCAGCATGGTGGACAGGATGACGGCGGAGGCGATGAACTGTCCGGCTGTAAGGCCCACCAGCGGAAGGAGCATGATGATGGCTGTGATGATGCCGCAGGATTTGCCGTAGCGCCTGCGGAAATATTCAGGAACCGTCTTAACGGTGGCGGCCCTGAACTTAGGGGCGATGAAGCTAAGTATGATGAATGCGATACCCATGGTGGTGATGTACCAGTGGGCGCTGAGTCCGAAGCCGGACATACCGTTCTGCACAACGCCCAGGGAGCTTCCGCCGCCTATTTCCGTGGCTGCCAGGGTTCCGGCCATGAGGAGCGGCCCGAGACGGCGTCCTGCCACCATGAAGTCAGTGTTGGTGGAAATCCTGGTGGATGAATACCATCCGATCCACAGCATGAAAAGCAGGTAGACGATTACAATGACTGTTACAATAATGTTTGTACCCATAAAATCCCTCCTGTAATAATTTTCTTACAATAAGTGTAACATAAACCCGTTGTGTGCTTAATGACCAGTTCTGCAGAAAATATACCAAATATGATATTTCCGCCAAAACTTGACTTATGAAGGGAATCACCATAAAATAGAAGGAAATGCACGGGGGATAGGAAGGACAGGCGCCAGGTCCATGGGCGGAGGGGGATAAAGGATGCTTAAGATTGCTGTCTGCGATGATACAAAGGAAGAATGTGCCCTGATAGTAGAGTATACGTCTGCTTTTTTCACGGAACAGGGCAGGGAAGTGCACATCGATATATATGGCAACGGGACCCAGCTGCTGGAATCCGGGACGCAGTATGACCTATATCTCCTGGATGTAATGATGCCCGGGATTACCGGCATTGAGACAGCTGCCCGCCTGGGAAACGGGTGCCGCGCAGTGGTTTTCATCACCTCGTCCCTGGAAGCGGCGGTGGATGGCTACAGTGTCAATGCGGCCGGATTCATCCTGAAACCCGTGGAGAGGAAGAGCTTTTGGGCCACCATGGAGCGGGTGGTAAAACAGCGCCTGGGAGAGGAGGATGCCTGTATATCCGTGGTCCATAACCGTGTGCCGCTTAAGCTTAAGCTGGAACGGATTGCATGGTTTGAGAACCGGCTTCACCGGGTCTTTGTAACCCTTACGGACGGGGAGGTCATTTCCATCCACCAGAAGCTGACCGAACTGCAGGAGGAACTGGGGGAATATCCGGGGTTCCTGCGCTGCCACCAGAGCTACCTGGTTAACCTGGAGCAGGTGGAACGGCTGGAGGACTCCTGCTTTCATATGAAGGACGGCCAGGTGATTCCCATATCCAGGAATTTTTATAAGCAGAGCAAAAATGCATATTACCACCACAGGCTGAAGTGAGGTTCCTATGAACGACAATGCATGTACGATTATCCTCAACCTGATTAACATGGCCGTGCGCATGATGCCCATCTTTGTATGTCTGGAGCCAAAACACAGGAACAGGGAAAACATCGCGGCCGTGTCCGCCTATCTGTGGGTCATCATGGTGTCACTGCAATCCCTGTTCCATATCAGCCCCCAGGTGTTTTTTGTATTTCACGGCATATTTTCCTGCCTGTTTTTTCTGGTGCTGCTTATCTTCTTTAAGGGCGGCCTGCTGGAAAAGGCATTCCTCTACATATCGGCCTGGCTCTTTGGGGTGCTGTCCACGTCCCTGAATGAATTTGCCGTCTGGCTGCTGCTTCACCGGGTCAGCCTGACCTATGGACAGATTTCAGTGGTGGTGTCCCTGGTCTCGGCGGCCGGATTCTGCCTGTTTGTGCGTTACTGGCTTAAGGATACGGTGCAGCGCCTTTTCGCGCAGCTCTCAAAACGTTCCTGTTCCCTGCTGCTTACGTATCCGTCCGTATCCCTGCTTATCCTGTCCATTGGCACCAACACCATATTTTCGCCCAGGTCCCTGGCGGCCAGGGGGACCTGGGACATCCTGTTCTTCCTTGCCCTTTGCGCCATGATCCTGGTGCTGTATGTGATGATTCTGGGAAATACCCTGGGAATCATGTGCCGCAGGAAGACGGAGGAGGAGCTGCAGTTTGCAAGGCAGCTTATCGGCAAGCAAAGGGAACACTATAACCAGACGCTGGACTATATTGAACAGGTCCGCATCATCAAACATGATTTCCGCCATCACATCCATGCATTGCAGAACATGGGCAGGGAGGAGCAGCAGAAGTACCTTAAGAACCTGAAGGAGGAGCTGGACCGCACCGCCGACATGGTATTCTGTCAGAACCAGGCTGTCAACGGCCTGCTTCAGGAATATGCAGCAAGGGCAAGGCAGGCCCGGATTGACTTTGAGGCCCGTATGGATCTGTCGGCCCATGTGCCGGTGGACGACCTGACACTCTGCATTGTCATTGGAAACCTTATGGAAAATGCATTTGAGGCATGCAGGCGCATTGAAACGGAACGGTTCGTCCGCATCCAGGCCAGATGGCTGGAGGACCACCTGATGATGATGGTGGAAAATTCCTATGACGGACAGATCAGGCAGAGCGGCGGTAAAATCCTTTCCAGCAAAAAGGACGGGGGCCTGGGAATCCTCAGCATACGCAGGATATTAAACTATCCGGGGGACGAATTCGACATGGATTATGACGGCGCCACATTTACTGCAATGGTTAAAATTGCAGACCGGATGATAAGATAGCTGACCACATGCCGGGATAAGGATAATGGCGGGGACTATGGCGGGATGGAAAAACAGATTGCATTTTCCTGATTACGAGTTATAATAAGGATTGTAAATAGACAACGGGGAGCTCACTTAAGCGGGCTGAGAGTAGGCTGTTCATGCCTAGACCCATTACCTGATTTGGATAATGCCAACGTAGGGACCATAGGGATTATATGCCGGCGGTGCACCTGTTTTGGTGTACCGCCGTTTTGGCGTACCTGCATGAGGCCGGTATCCGTTTCAGTTACTTTATGGCCCCGGCGGCAGATTGGGGGCACCACCTTCTGCCGCCTAAGAAAATTAATGCGAAAAGGAGAATGACTATGTACACAGCATTAACAATCGCAGGAAGTGATTCCAGCGGAGGCGCCGGCATCCAGGCAGATTTAAAGACCATGACAGCCCATGGGGTTTACGGCATGAGCGCGATTACGGCCCTTACTGCACAGAATACAACCGGCGTAACAGGAATAATGGAGGTATCACCTGAATTTCTGGGTGAACAGCTGGATGATATTTTTACAGATATCTTCCCGGATGCAGTAAAAATAGGAATGGTTTCCTCGGCAGGACTGATTGAAATGATTGCAGGAAAGCTGGCTTTCTATCAGGCCTCCCATATTGTGGTGGATCCGGTCATGGCAGCAACCAGCGGTTCCAGGCTCATTGACGGGGAAGCGGTGGCAGTGCTTAAAGACAGGCTGATTCCCATGGCGGACCTCCTGACACCCAATGTGCCGGAGGCGGAAATCCTGTCGGGGATGAAGATAAACTCCCCCGAAGATATGGAACAGGCAGCGCGTCTAATAGGGGACAGGTGCGGATGTGCCGTTCTGTGCAAGGGAGGCCATCAGCAGAATGATGCCAATGACCTGCTGTACATGGACGGGCAGGCTAAGTGGTTTTACGGCAAGCGGATTAACAATCCCAACACCCATGGAACCGGCTGCACCCTTTCCAGCGCCATTGCCTCTAACCTGGCAAAAGGGATGGCCATGGACCTGGCCGTGGAGCGGGCCAAGGCATATCTGTCCGGCGCCCTGGGTGCCATGCTTGACCTGGGAAAGGGAAGCGGTCCCATGAACCATGCCTTTGCCATCCAAGGCGAATATTAAGGAGGCGGGGAAATGAGAGGAAAAAAGACTTCTGTATTCAGCAACGGCTTAATCTGGTTTGGGGCCGGGGTGTCCATTGCAGAGATACTGACAGGTACATATCTTGCGCCGCTGGGATTTGGCAGGGGGCTGGCCGCCATCCTGCTGGGGCATGTGATTGGCTGCGCTCTTTTGTTCCTGGCCGGCCTGATTGGCGGATATACGGGAAAGAGCGCAATGGAAACCGTGAAAATGAGTTTTGGGGAACGGGGCAGCCTTCTGTTTGTCCTGCTTAATGTGCTTCAGCTGGTGGGGTGGACTTCCATCATGATATACGACGGCGCCCTTGCGGCAGGAGGCATCTATGGGGCTGGCCGGTGGGGCTGGTGCCTGGTCATCGGCGGCCTGATCCTGATATGGATCTTGATTGGGATCCAGAACCTGGGGAAAATCAACGTAATCGCCATGGGAGCGCTTTTCATCCTCACCCTTGTCCTGTGCCGTGTCATATTCACCGGCCATGGCGCGGCAGCAGGCATATCCGGCGGGGACATGAGCTTTGGAGCTGCCGTGGAACTGTCCGTGGCAATGCCCCTGTCCTGGTTCCCATTAATCAGCGATTATACCAGGGAGGCCGAAAAGCCCTTTGCCGCCACGGCTGCCAGCGCGGCTGTGTATGGCATCATAAGCATTTTCATGTACGTCATCGGTATGGGGGCAGCCATCCATACAGGGGAGTATGACATTTCCGTCATCATGGTAAAAGCGGGACTTGGCCTTACCGGACTTCTGATTGTGGTGCTGTCCACGGTAACCACCACATTCCTGGACGCATATTCAGCCGGGGTGTCCAGCGTATCCATTTCTTCCGGTATAAAGGAAAAATGGGCGGCAGTGGCAGTGACGGTGGTGGGTACTGGCGCGGCCGCCACATTTCCCATGGACAATATTACCGGCTTCCTCTATCTGATTGGTTCGGTATTCGCGCCCATGATAGCGATTCAGATAACAGACTATTTCCTGCTGGGGAAGGACCGCAGCAGGGATGCGTATTGTGTCAGTAACCTGCTTATATGGCTGGCCGGTTTCATCCTCTACCGGTTTTTGATGCAGGTGGATACACCGGTGGGGAACACATTGCCGGACATGGCGGCCACCATGGCGCTTACCTATGCGTGCCACAAGGTATGCTCAAAGGATACAGGAAACGTAAATGTGATGAAAATGTGATAATTCTATAAAGTCCTTTACGTGGATAAGGTTTGGATGTTACAATATGCTCTGGCAGTTCATGCTTAATACCAGGAACCCTTCACCGCAAGGTGTGTTGGAACGTTGTTTTCAAACACGCCCTGGCGCGGTGGCATAGGGTTCCAGATGAAAGAGGAGCAGTTATGATGAAAAAATGGATGTGTGTATGTGTGACAGCCATGCTGGCAGTTTCCGCGCTGGCCGGATGCAGCGGCAGGTCAGGCAGCAGCGATGCAGCGGCCCAGACCACAAAAGCAGGGATGGAAACCCGGACAGAGGCAGATACAAAGGCGGATACGAAGGCGGAAACAAAGGGGCAGGCGGGTACCGGGGAAACCTCGGACCCAGAAGGTCAGGCAGGGGACGGCTGGATTTCATCGGAAGACCTGCAGGCAGCAGCCGGGGAACATCATGTGAAGATTACGGTCAGGGATTATGGGACCATTTCCGTCACGCTGGACGGGGACAAGGCGCCGATTACGGTGGCGAATTACCTGAAGCTGGCAAAGGACGGCTTTTATGACGGCCTTACCTTCCACCGTATCATTGACGGCTTCATGATTCAGGGCGGCGACCCCCTGGGAACCGGATTGGGCGGTTCCGATGAGGAAATCAAGGGAGAGTTTGCCAGCAACGGCGTGGAGAACCCCTTATCCCACACAAGGGGCGCCATATCCATGGCCCGCTCACAGATAAAGGACAGCGCCAGTTCCCAGTTCTTTATTGTACATGAAGACAGTACGTTCCTGGACGGGGAATATGCATGCTTCGGATATGTGACAGAGGGCATGGAGGTGGTGGACGCAATCTGCCAGGCCACCAAGGTAGAGGATAACAACGGCACCGTGGCAAGGGAAAACCAGCCGGTTATTGAGAGTGTTGAAGTGATTGATTAAGAACAAGACAAAAGACGGGGATGGATTCCTGAATCATGACAGGATTCCATCCCCGCCTTTCCGTCCAGCCATGCAAATCCTACCCTATCATTAATTAATTCTTACATTTTCCATCAACAGGTTGAAATTATGTTAAAAGGTTGTTATGTTAAGAAGGCAGAATGCCTCATTGAGGTAATTCTGGAAAAAGAAGTAAGGATTGGTGCTTATTTTATGCAGAAATCAGAAAAAGGAAGAACCATTGGCAGGATGTTTGTGACAGCTCTGGCGGCAGCAGCCCTTGCAGCTGCATTTGCAGTGACATCCCTTGCAGACCAGGATGTTGATACATCCAGATTCGTACCCGGCACCAGGGTGAACGGTGTGGGGATTGGCGGACTCACCACAGATGAGGCAAAAACCAGGATAGAAGGTTTTTATGATGGCGAATATACATTAACCGTCCGCAAACGCGGAGGGGCAGAGGAATCAATCAAGGGTACGGACATCGGATACAAGGTAACGGTCCCCGAGGGGCTTCAGGCCATCCTGGATGCCCAGAACGAATCGGGCCGCAATTCAGGTCCGTCCGCGGACAACTCCCATACCATGGATATGACGGCGTCCTATAATCCGGAGGCCCTGATTGCAAGGATAAAGTCATTATCCCTTATAAGCGGTTCAGGTATCACGGTGACGGCGGATGCACGTATCTCTGCGTATGAGGAAGGGAAGCCGTTTACCATCATCCCTTCGGTGCAGGGCAATAATGTGGATGAGGCTAAGACCATAAGCGTGATTGAGGCAGCGGTAAAGGCGGGACAGGCATCCGTGGATGTGGACCAGGCCGGATGCTATTACCAGGTCAATGTACGGGAAGACAGCGAGGAACTGAAAGCCCTTTGCGATACCATGAACCGGTACAGGAACGCGACCATTAATTATGTGTTCGGGGATGTGAAGGAACCCCTCACAGGAGAGACCATCTGCAGCTGGATGACCGGAAGCCAGGGGACCGCGGTAATCCTGGACCAGGAAAAGGTGACTGCATTTGTGGCAGGCCTGGCAGGTAAGTATGATACGGCGGGAACCGCCAGGACATTCCATACAGCAGGAGGCCGGGACGTGGAGATTACCGGACCTTATGGATGGAAGCTGGATGTGGCGGGAGAGGTGGCTGCCCTTACCCAGCTGATCCAGGCAGGACTTGGGGAAGGGGAGCAGGACAGGGAACCGGTTTATGCTGCCACGGCTGCCAGCCGCAGTCTGCCTGACTGGGGGAACACATATGTGGAGATTGACCTGACCGGACAGCATGTGTATATGTTCCAGGAAGGGAACCTGGTGTGGGAAGCGCCCTGTGTCACCGGAAACATTGCCAAGAATTATAATACGCCAGCAGGAATCTACAGCCTGACCTATAAAGAGATGGACCGGATACTCAGGGGAGCCAAGAAAGCGGACGGCACCTATGAATATGAGAGCCATGTGGATTACTGGATGCCGTTTAACGGAGGAATCGGTCTCCATGACGCCAACTGGAGAAGCAAGTTCGGCGGCACCATCTACCAGACAAGCGGAAGCCACGGCTGCATCAACCTGCCCCCGGCCAAGGCAAAGGAACTTTACGGACTGGTTTATAAGGGGATGCCGGTACTCTGTTATGAGTAACGGCGGTATCCGGGGAAATTGTTAAAAATGTATGCTCTGCCCATTAAATCCTGATTATTTTCTACTTGCAAAATAAAGGCAAACAGAGTAAATTAATCAGATGAATTCATAGAAGCAGAGAGGATAAGATATGGCCAAGGGTGCAACAAAAGACATGACGGAAGGGCCGCCTTTAAAACTGATACTGGGATTTTTCATCCCCATGCTGTTCGGGCTTCTGTTCCAGCAGCTGTATAATATGGCTGACACCATTATCGTGGGGAAGTTCCTGGGGGTGAAGGCCCTGGCGGCGGTTGGCTCCACCGGTTCCATTAATTTTATGATCATTGGGTTCTGTCTGGGCGTATGCAGCGGGTTTGCCATACCTGTGGCCCAGAAGTTCGGGGAGAAGAACATGAAGGCCCTGAGGCGGTTCGTGGCAAACAGCGGATGGCTGGCAGCCATATTTGCAGTTGTGATGACCTTTGCCGTGTGCATTTTCTGCCGCGACATCCTGGTTCTGATGCAGACGCCGGAGGATATCATTGAGGGGGCTTACAGCTATATATTCGTGATTTTCCTGGGAATCCCCGCAACCTATCTGTACAACCTTTTATCCTGTACCATACGTTCCCTGGGGGACAGCACAACGCCCCTTATATTCCTTGTATTTTCATCGGTGGTCAATGTGCTGCTGGATCTGTTTACCATCCTGGTGCTGGATATGGGGGTGGCAGGAGCCGGCTGGGCCACCATAACAGCCCAGGCCGTGTCAGGTATCCTGTGCCTTATCTACATGCGCAGGAAGTTTACAATCCTTAAGATGGATGAGGAGGAGTGGAAGCCGGACCGCCATTATATGAAGATACTGTGCAACATGGGAATCCCCATGGGACTCCAGTACTCCATTACTGCAATCGGAAGCGTGATCCTGCAGACGTCTGTTAACTCCCTTGGTTCCATGGCAGTTGCGTCAGTGACGGCAGGCAGCAAGATCAGCATGTTTTTCTGCTGTCCCTTTGACGCCCTTGGTTCCACCATGGCAACCTACGGAGGCCAGAACGTGGGGGCCAGGAAGCTGGACCGTATTGATAAAGGCCTGAAAGCAGGAACGCTGATAGGCTGTATCTATGCAGTGGCTGCATTTGCAGTACTCTTATTCATGGGCCAATGGGTTGCCCTGATGTTTGTGGACCCGGGCGAAACGGAAATACTTAAGAACACACAGTTGTTCCTGATTGCCAACAGCCTGTTCTTCATTCCGCTTCTGGGGGTCAATGTGGTGCGGTTCATGATACAGGGCCTTGGGTATCCAAGGCTGGCAATCCTGGCAGGTGTCTGCGAGATGGCGGCCCGTTCCTTTGTGGGCTTCTGCCTGGTACCCCTGTTTGGTTACCTGGCGGTCTGTATTGCCAACCCGGTGGCGTGGATTGCGGCTGACCTGTTCCTGATCCCGGCTTACCGGTACGTGATGAAGAGTCTGGGCAGGATGTTCTATGGAAAGGCAAATGCATAAAGAATCATGAATCATAAAAGCTGCGGCATACAATGTCCGCAGCTTTTATGATTCTTATGAATATGATGTTTACAGTGGGATTACAGTCTCAGGACTGCGTTCCCATGGCATGACCGGCTGGAGCTTAAAATCCACACACAGGTCCTTTCGGTTGTATTGCTTTCGGAAATTAGAGGTTATCCGTTTTAACACCATCTCACCCTTCTCGGCAGTGACGGTTGGAAGCAGGACAATGTACTGGCTGATGCTGTAACGGGTGTACACATCGCTGCAGCGGAGGGAATTGCGTATGGCGTTGTTGAGATGCTCCATGGCCTTATTGAGTATGGCAAGCTTGGGGACATGTCCGTCCAGGTCGCTGACAGTAAGAAGGCAGAGGTAGATGGAATCCCCTGTCCGTTCTATGGCCCTTCGTTCCAGCTGGAACAAATCATGGAACACCGGATACTCACAGTAGAACGCCCCGCCTGAAGCCTCTTCCCGCAGCGTCTCCTGGATGGAATCCAGGTTGGTGTTGATGCCCTGTTCCTTGCTTCGGATTGTTTTATATAAATTCTTAAAATGGTCCGACGGGGAGATGGAGAATTCATTGTAGAATAAATCCATGGTATGGTTGTATTCTTCAATGGCCTGGCTGGTATGCCCGTCCTTGTACAGGGAATATACCAGATAGTAGTGGAATTCCTCATCAAATGGTTCGATTCCCACTGCGGACTGGCAGATGGAGGTAATCTGTGAAAAATCTTCCCGCTCCAGCAGCAGATCCACTGTTTTATACACCAGCTTCTGATAAAGGGAGTGATAGTACGTGCTGATCGGGATGACCCAGGATTCATATTCTGACTTTGGAAGGAAATCACCTTTGTAAATGGACAGGCCCTCAAGACAGAGCTTAAGGATGTCATCCCCGCCATGGGGCTGGTTGATTGCCCTGGTACAGATGGACTCAAATTCATCAATGTCCAGAACCGTAGGATATTCCTGGGTCCAGGCATAGGAACCCCTTTGCTGCACCAGCAGTTTCTGGGGCGGAAGCCCCAGGGGGTCAAGGAGCTTACGGGAACGGAACATCAGGGTCTTTAATGCGCCGCCGGGATTGACTCCCGGGTCATCTGACCATATTATATTAATCAGTTCATTGGGACTGATATCTTTTTTTTGGAACACAACAAGATACTCTAAAAGGCACCAGGGCTTCTTAGACTGATTGCTGTTGTCGGTTATCTCTTTATCACCAACCTTTATTGAGAAACCGCCCAGGGTATTGACATGGATGGTGGGCTTTTCTTCTGAAGCTGATGTTATCATGGCGCTTCTCCTTTGCATTACGGAATACTACACTTTAGTATACTAATCAATAATGGAAATGTCCAGGAAAAAAATCAAAAAAAGTTTCATGAAAAGGAAGTTTTGTAACCGGAATGTAACCGGCTGCTGTTATACTGTTATCAGGATAAATGGGACATTTTCTATTATTTTACAGAAAAGTAGGTGAATATATGTCTGTTTCGCGAACAGGGGCACTGCAGGAGTCATACAAATATTATACCATAAGCATAGACGGTTTTGACGGACGCCTGTTGAGGGGACAGGTTTATCATAGCAGCCTGGACCACGGACTGCAGTTTCGGAGTCTCTCTGAGATGGCATTCATATTGGAAGGGATGTTTGAACGGCTTCACTACCCGATGAAAAGTGTGGACCAGAGGAACTTCCATAAAAAGTACCTGCCTGGGAAAAGCAGGGACATTTCTGACAGTCAGGACGTGGAAGAAAAAAAGACAGAGGGAAGTCTGGGGGAATTCAGGCTTCATGTAAAGTACCGGTTCCACGCAACATGGCAGGGCGATATAAAGAATTTAAAGGACGGGAAGATTTTTCCCTTTTTAAGTTTCCTGGAACTGATGGAGTATTTTAACAGGACACTTGGGGGCGATGGAGGGGAGAATCCCTTTGGCCTTGGTAAGAAGATGTGTGAAGTGATTGTACGCAATTATGAGGACTTTGCCATGAGCGGGGATGTATCCCATCCGGCAGTGGATAAAAGGATGGATTTCTGCAATGAGTTTGATTTAAGGGAAGAAATCGGCTATATGCTGAATCCCCTGCCTGTGGGGGCGGAGGAGGAGAAACTGATCGTACCAAGGACCGTAACGGTCAGCGCAGGTAATTTTGGTCCCGCCACATTTGTGGTCCGCATACTTTTCAGGCGGAATGCCACCTGGCAGGGAACCATATGCTGGAAGGAAAAACGTTGTCAGGTAAGCTTCCGCAGCTTTCTGGAGATGCTTCTGCTGATGCAGGACGCGGCGCTTTGCAGCGAGGCATGGGATGAGGAACCGGAAGGGACGGCAGCCGTATTGGCGTGATACGTGACAGAATCAGAACTGGAAAGGAAAGACAGGCATAGATGGAGCAGAACAAGGGCAGAAGCAGGGCACGCAGGATTGTCATCATCCTGTTGGCCGCAGTCATGCTGATCAGCGGAGGTTTAAGCCTTCACAGCTATCTGGAGGATAAACGGACACAGGAGGAGTATGAGCGTCTGGCGGAGCTTGCCAGGGAGACAACCGCGCCTGTGGAGACGGAGACGCCCCCGGCGCCTGTGGAGACAGAGCCTGAGAAGCCGTATGTTTCCCCCATCCATTTTGAGGAATTGATGGAGGAGAATCCGGATACCGTGGGCTGGATAAAGGTACCGGACACCAATATTGATTATCCCATTGTCCAGGGAACGGACAATGATTTTTATCTGAACCATGATTTTTATGGAAAAGAGAGCGTGGGCGGGTCCATTTACCTGGATTTTGAAAGCCAGGGGGATTTTGTGGGCCGCAACAACATCCTGTACGGGCACAATATGAAAAACGGCAGCATGTTCAAGGATGTGATATATTATAAGGATGAGAAGTATTTTAAGGAACACCAGTATTTCAGCATCTACACGCCGGACCGTGAGATTAAGCTTAAGGCAGTTGCCTGCTATTACGGGGAGGCAGAGCCCATTGTACGCAAGACGCGGTTTAAATCCCAGGAATCCTTTGACGCATTTATACATGAGATGGTTAAGCCATGTTCATTTGCAGAGGATGTTACATATCCGGCAAGGACATTGTATACCCTGGTTACCTGCAGCTACGAGATAAACGATGCCAGGACCTTCCTGTTTGCAGTGGAGGTGGATGAGGACGGCAATGAGATTGGGCCGGATGAGGATTTCCTCCAAAAGATGGATGATTTAATGAAGGAAAAGGCCCAGGCCGCTGCCGCAGGGACAAAAGGGGACCAGGGGCAGGAAAACTGACTTTTTAGCAGCCACAAATCCAAATTGGTGGATTAGTGGCTGTTTTTACAAATATTTATACTGCTTTTACGCATAAAAAAGCATAAATAGGTATTGGAAATCAGGACGAGTTATGCTATACTTAGCACGTTAGGCACATTTATATTAAGAAATGAAAGTGTGCGAGGGATAATAGGGCAAGGTTAAACTGTTTAGGAAATTGCCGGTCATCAGATGACATTGGAGTCATACCTGTGTGGATGGGTGTGGCTTTTTTCTTAAACAGCCATACCGGCATAGTTTCAATCAAAGAGGAGAGATTATTATGAAAATGAATGCAAAGAAAGTATTAGGCATGGTTCTGGCAGGCGTCCTGGCCGCAGGTTCCCTGACAGCATGCGGCGGAAGCAGTACCGCAGACACCACCGCGGAAGCAACCGAGGCCCAGGGTGATAAAGCGGCGTCAACCGCGGCATCCGGTGAAAGTGAGGCTGCCGGCGCAGCAGAAGCATCCGGGGAGAAAAAGACCTTAAGGGTTGCCATGGAGTGCGCCTATGCACCATATAACTGGACACAGCCCGATGACGCCAACGGCGCTGTACCCATTGCTGACAGCAATGAGTTCGCATACGGATATGATGTCATGATGGCAAAGAAAATCTGTGAGGAACTGGGATATGACCTGGAAATCGTACGTCTGGACTGGGATTCCCTGATTCCGGCCGTAACAACCGGCAAGGTTGACTGTGTCATCGCAGGACAGTCCATCACATCCGAGCGTCTTCAGGCAGTTGATTTTACTGAGCCGTATTACTATGCAACCATTGTTACCCTGGTGAAGGAAGGCAGCAAGTATGCGGATGCAAAGAGCGTTGCCGACCTGGCTGGCGCAACCTGTACTTCCCAGCAGAGCACTATCTGGTACAATACCTGCCTGCCCCAGATTGAGGGAGCCAATATACTGGCAGCAACTGCAAGCGCACCGGACATGCTGATGTCCCTGAACGCCGACAAATGCGACCTGGTTGTAACGGACCAGCCAACCGGCAAGGGCGCCCTGGTTGCATACCCCAACTTTAAGATGCTTGAGTTTGGCGGCGGCGCAGATGATTTCCAGGTAACAGAGGAAGATATCAACATCGGTATTTCCTTAAAGAAGGGTAATACTGAGTTACAGGAAGCAATCAACAGCGTACTTTCCAAGATGACAAAGGATGACTTCTCCAGCATGATGGATGAGGCGATTTCTGTACAGCCATTAGCGAATTAATCAGCAAAGTACGCAAAGACAGTAAGGAGAAAGGATATGCCTACAGACTTTTTCGGCCGTGTAATGGTCGTATTCAACAAATATGGTATGTCAATGCTGCAGGGCGCCGGCGTCAGCATGAGGATTGCCCTGGTCGGCACATTGGTGGGCTGTATCATCGGTTTTGCCGTTGGTATTGTGCAGACCATACCCTGCGGAAAGGGGGACAATCCGGTCAAGAGGGTATTGCTTTGGATTGTAAAGCTGATTCTCAACGCCTATGTGGAATTTTTCCGCGGGACGCCCATGATGGCCCAGGCCATGTTCATCTACTTCGGGCTTCTGCCGCTGTTAGGCATTGATATGTCCATGTGGGGGGCTGCGTATTTCATCCTCTCCATCAATACGGGCGCATATATGGCGGAAACGGTCAGGGGCGGAATCCTTTCCATTGACCTGGGACAGACCGAGGGGGCCAAGTCCATCGGAATGACCCATGTGCAGACCATGATTTATGTAATCCTGCCTCAGGCCCTGCGCAATATCATGCCCCAGATCGGCAATAACCTGATTATTAATATCAAGGACAGCTGCGTGCTTTCCGTCATTGGCGTCACGGAGCTGCTTTACAAGACAAAGGCTGCTGCAGGTGCTCTTTATATGAACTTTGAGACCTATACCATCACGATGATCATGTACTTCATCATGACATTTACCTGTTCCAGGATTCTTCGCTGGTGGGAGGACCGGATGGACGGGGCGGACAACTTCGACCTGGCCACCACGGATACCCTGGCATATACCAGCGGCATGTACCGTTTTCCGGATGATAAGGCCAAGAATAAGGAGGATGCAAGATGAAGGGTGATAATATCTTAGAAATCCGTCATTTGAGCAAGACCTTTGGCACCAACCTGGTTCTTAAGGATATTGATTTTTCTGTCAGCAGCGGGGATGTTACCTGTATCATCGGCGCGTCCGGTTCCGGAAAGTCCACGCTCCTGCGGTGCCTGAACCTGCTGGAGACACCTACCACGGGAGAGATTGCCTACCATGGCACCAACATTGCGGACAAAAAGGTGAATGCGCCCCAGTACCGCTCCAAGGTGGGCATGGTTTTCCAGAACTTTAACCTGTTTAACAACATGACAGTACTTGAGAATTGTATCATAGGGCAGACCAAGGTCCTGAAAAAGAACAAATCAGAAGCCCAGAAGAACGCCATGTATTATCTGGAAAAGGTGGGGATGGCGCCCTACATCAATGCAAAGCCAAGACAGCTTTCCGGCGGGCAGAAGCAGAGGGTAGCCATTGCAAGGGCCCTTGCAATGGAGCCGGAGGTACTTCTCTTTGACGAGCCGACCTCGGCGCTGGATCCCCAGATGGTGGGGGAGGTCCTGGAGGTCATGCGCAAGCTGGCAGGAGAAGGCCTGACCATGATTATCGTAACCCATGAGATGGCTTTTGCCAGGGATGTATCCAGCCATGTGGTATTCATGGCCGGGGGTGTCATCGTGGAAGAAGGAGCGCCGGAACAGATATTCGGAGCGCCTAAGGACAGGCAGACCCAGGAATTCCTGAGCCGGTTTATGCATGGCTGATATACGGGCCGAATCAATCATTTATAAAATAAGGGGAAAAGTACCTAAGCCTGCTGTTATTCTGGCAAGGGTGCTCTTCCCCGTTTTGCATACTATCCCTTACGGACGGATGTACCTGGGATTTATCCTTCCATATCCCCCTCATCCTTTACCGCCATTGTTATATAGGGATAAAGATCCTCATATGCTTCCTGCTCTGCCTCGTCCTGGGGCAAAGAGGGAATCAGGCCGGTGCAGTCCATAGTGGAACAGGCCTGGATGTTGATATCAAAGGGGTCTTTTTCCGGTGATTTGTTTTCTGGGTCATTCATGGCATTACCTCCGCTTTGTGTTTATGGATAGTTTGTGCAGCGGCAGTAAGGTTATACTGGGAAATATATGATTGGGATAGTTATAATTAGGAGATTGTTTGGAAACGGAGGGGATGGAAATGGAGATGCTGGAGACAGAACGGCTGGAGCTGGTGCCATTGCGTGCGGAGCTTCTCAGGATGTGGACAGAGGATATCCCAGGACTTGAGAAGAGGCTTGGTTGCAGTTATAAGGCAGAACCTATGGAAGGGATGTTCCTGCATATTGTAGAAGAACAGCTGAAGATAACGGAATGTAATCCAATGGATTATTGCTGGCACAGTTTTTGGCTGTTAATACGCAAAAGTGACAGGGTTGTTGTGGGGTCCGCTGATTTTAAGGGGACGCCGGATGAAAACGGTGAGGTCGAAATCGGTTATGGGCTGGGAAATGAGTTTGAGCATAAAGGATATATGACGGAAGCAGTAAAAGCCATGTGCGGCTGGGCTTTTAGCCAGGAGGGTGTCAGGCGGGTAACCGCAGAAACGGATAAACAGGGCACTGCTTCCCAGCGTGTGCTTATACGCTGTGGATTTGTCAGATACAGACAGGAGGAAACCCTTTGGTGGAAATGCCTGCCTGGTGTGTATGGCATGGAATAAGGGGAATGGACAGGCAGCCGGTGTGAATTGGCTGCCTGTCCGCTGTTTTGGCCTGTCTATCTGTTTATCGAATCATGCATATATCAATCCATGCATTTATCGGATCATGCGTTCAGCGCGGCTTCTATGAACCCCCTGAACAGCGGATGGGGACGGTTGGGCCTGGATTTGAGCTCGGGGTGGGCCTGGGTGGCAATGAACCATGGATGGGAAGGGATTTCCACCATTTCCACGATGCGTCCGTCCGGTGAAAGGCCGGACAGCTTCATGCCGTTCTTGGTGAGCAGGCCGCGGTAATCATTGTTTACCTCATAACGGTGCCTGTGGCGTTCGTGGATGGTTTCTTCCTGGTAAAGTCCATATGCCATGGAGGATCTGTCCAGGACGCATGGGTAGGAACCAAGCCTTAAGGTGCCGCCGATGTCCTCAACGCCATCCTGTTCCGGCATCAGGTGTATGACCGGATGGGTGGTGGACGGATCCAGTTCAACACTGTGTGCGTCCCTGAGGCCAATCACATTGCGGCTAAACTCCACAATGGAGAGCTGCATGCCAAGGCAGAGTCCCAGGAATGGAATACCGTGTTCGCGGGCATACTGGATGGCGTATATCTTGCCGTCAATGCCCCGGTCACCAAATCCGCCAGGCACCAGGATTCCTTTTACATCATGAAAGACCTGGGGGGCGTTGGCCTCCGTGACATGCTCTGAGTCTACCCACTTGATATTGACCTTTGCATGATTGGCAACGCCGCCGTGCTTTAAGGCCTCAACCACGGAAATATAAGCATCATGCAGCTGGATGTATTTACCTACCAGGGCAACGGTTACTTCTGTTACCGGGTGTTTCCATGCGTCAATCATATCCTGCCATCCTGCCAGGTCGGGTTCTGGGCACGGCAGATCCAGGCATTCGCATGCTGACTGGGCAAGGTGTTCTTTTTCCATGACAAGGGGAACTTCATAAAGCACGTCCACATCCAGATTCTGGAGAACGTGGTGAGGGGGAACGTTGCAGAACAGGGCAATCTTGTCTTTGATGCCCTTGTCCAGAGGTTTTTCAGAGCGGCAGACAAGGATATCGGGCTGGATGCCCATTCCCTGAAGATCCTTGACGCTGGCCTGGGTCGGCTTTGTCTTAAGCTCCTCAGAAGCTTTCAGGTAAGGTATCAGGGTCACATGGATGATGCAGGTATTGCCGGGACCTGCTTCATGCTGGAACTGGCGGATGGCTTCAAGGAAAGGCTGGCTCTCAATGTCGCCCACGGTACCGCCAACCTCAATGATGGCAATTTCTGTTTCTGTCTCAGAATAGTTGCGGTGGAAGCGGCTTTTGATTTCGTTGGTAATATGGGGGATTACCTGAACGGTGCCGCCGCCGAAGTCTCCGCGGCGCTCTTTGTGGAGAACGGTCCAGTAGACCTTTCCTGTGGTCACATTGGAATTCCTGGTAAGGCTTTCATCGATAAAGCGCTCGTAGTGGCCAAGGTCCAGGTCTGTTTCGGCGCCGTCATCAGTCACAAACACTTCTCCGTGCTGGACCGGGTTCATGGTGCCGGGGTCAATGTTGATGTAGGGGTCGAACTTCTGCATGGTTACCTTGTAGCCTCTGGCTTTTAACAGGCGGCCCAGGGATGCGGCTGTAATGCCTTTTCCCAGACCGGAGACAACGCCGCCGGTAACAAATACGTACTTGACTGGCATGGTGGGGATACCTCCTTTTTGATTTGTGTGACGTCTATGATGATAGTATCAAAAAAATAACTGATACATTATACATCGGCATGAAAAATAAATCTAGGAGATTTTGTGAAAATTTAAGAAAATTAATTGTTCTTTCCTTGATTTATGGGGAGACTGACACTATAATGGTAGAGAATGGGTTTTTGTTGGTAAATGATAGATGGGCCCATTCAGAGGGAGAATCTGTACGATATGGATAATAAAAACAAACAAGATCCGAATATGAAGAGCAACTGGCAGACCATCACCATGCTGCTGATTGCTGCACTGCTTACATTTGGACTGGTGAGCTGGATGAACTCCTACCTGAATTCCAAGAAACGCCAGGAACTGTCCTACAATGAATTTGTCAAAATGGTGGACGGCGGCGAAGTGGAATCCATCAAGATAGGCGGCACCGAGATTACAGTTGTACCAAAGAAGGACAATGCTAAGTATTCCCAGGATTTGGATTACTATGTGGTGAAGGTGCCGGGGGATTATAAGTTCGTGGACCGTTTCCTGGAAAATAATGTGGAGACACATCAGGAAAACAAGGATGCCAATACCCTTTTGCTGGTACTCCTTAATTATGCGGTTCCATTCCTGTTCCTGCTGTTCCTCATGAATTTTACCATGAAGCGGATGGGCGGCGGCGGAATCATGGGCGTGGGCAAGAGCAACGCCAAGATGTATGTGCAAAAGGAGACCGGGGTCACTTTCAAGGATGTGGCCGGGGAGGACGAGGCCAAGGAATCCCTGACCGAGATTGTGGATTTTCTGCACAATCCCGGCAAATATACCAAGATAGGCGCAAAGCTTCCCAAGGGAGCCCTGCTTGTGGGACCTCCGGGAACCGGTAAGACCCTGCTTGCAAAGGCAGTGGCAGGCGAGGCCCATGTGCCCTTCTATTCCCTGTCCGGTTCTGACTTCGTGGAAATGTTCGTGGGTGTCGGCGCGTCCCGTGTCCGCGACCTGTTTAAGAATGCAACGGAGAATGCGCCCTGTATTATTTTCATTGATGAGATTGATGCCATTGGCCGCAGCCGTGACAGCCGTATGGGCGGTAATGACGAGCGTGAGCAGACGCTGAACCAGCTTCTTTCCGAGATGGATGGTTTTGATTCCACCAAGGGACTGCTGGTGCTTGGCGCGACCAACCGTCCGGAAATCCTGGACCCGGCCCTGCTGCGTCCCGGACGTTTTGACAGGCGTGTCATTGTGGATAAACCCGACCTGAATGGACGTATCAACATCCTTAAGGTGCATTCCAAGGATGTGCTTCTGGATGAGAGCGTGGATTTTAAGGATATTGCCCTGGCCACCTCAGGCGCAGTGGGCGCCGATTTGGCCAACATGATGAATGAGGCTGCCATCAATGCGGTTAAGCATGGCCGCAGCGCGGTTTCGCAGAAGGACCTGTTTGAGGCTGTGGAGGTTGTGCTGGTAGGTAAGGAGAAGAAGGACAGGATTATGAGCAAGGAGGAACGCCGCATCGTATCTTACCATGAGGTGGGCCACGCCCTTGTCAGCGCCCTTCAGAAACACTCAGAGCCGGTACAGAAGATTACCATCGTGCCAAGGACCATGGGCGCTTTGGGTTATGTGATGAACGTGCCTGAGGAAGAGAAGTACCTGAATACCAAGAAGGAACTCCAGGCAAGGCTGGTGGAACTGATGGCCGGACGCGCTGCTGAGGAGATTGTGTTTGAAACAGTCACCACCGGGGCTGCCAATGATATCCAGCAGGCCACTAATCTGGCCAGGGCCATGGTTACCCAATACGGCATGTCCGAGAAGTTCGGCCTTATGGGCCTGGAGTCACAGGAAAACCAGTACCTGACCGGACGCAATGTTTTGAACTGCGGTGATGCCACGGCGGCGGAGATTGACAAGGAAGTCATGAAGATACTTAAGGATTCCTATCATGAGGCAATCAGCCTGCTGAGCGACAATAAGGATGCCATGGACCAGATTGCGGCATTCCTGATTGAGAAGGAAACCATTACGGGTAAGGAATTCATGCAGATTTTCCGCAAGGTGAAGGGAATACCGGAGCCTGAGGAAAAGGCGGAGGATAAGGCAGAAGAGAAGCCCGGGGCCAAGCCCGGGGATACGGCAGCGAACCAGCCGGGGTACAGGGCGGAAGAAGATACCGGGGCCAAGCCGGAGGGTACGGCAGCGAACCAGCCGGGGTACAGGGCGGAAGAAAGCACCGGGGCCGGGCCGGAAGATAAGGCGGGAGAATCGGCCGGGGACAGACAGGATGCCGGTAGTGTCTCAGACAGCAATACATCTGGCCGGTATACTGCGTCTGATGATACCAGGGAAACCCACTGGAATCATCCGGGAGACGGATTTAGGAGCTGACATGCCTCACTGGCCATGATGGCGTATCAGACAGAAAAAGGATAGCATACAGATTTTGTATGGATGATATGGACCCCCGGGCATTGCTGATGTCCGGGGGTTTTGAATGCAGGTCCGGACACGGATGGAAATGCTGGTCTGAATGTATTGTTTTTTTATGGTGGATCCGTCGCCTTTAATCCGTTGCTTTTCTCTGCTATAATAAGACAAAGGAAACTGCATGCCGCAGTGCCAAATGAAACGTATCCGGAGGAACAGGTTATGGGACATATGTCATTCCGCTTAAAGCTTACGCTGGTTTTCATCGTGACGGTCATGATTGAAGGCACCCTGATTGGAGGATTTTCCTATTACCACAGCAGGGGTATTGTTGTGAGGAATAAGAAACAGGAGATGTCGGATACCATCAACCGCATTGATATTAACATCAATGTGAAGGTGCGCTATATCATGGAGGTATTGGACAGCGCTGCGGACAGTGAACTGGTGCGGGGAGCCTGCCTGTCGGGATGGGACCAGGGGGAGAGGAGCATCCGCAGGACCTATCTGGATGATTATTGCGCCAGCCTTATTAAATCCATTGGCGAGCAGATGGACATTTCCATTATCAGCCGGTCAGGGATTTTATATACCACAGGGGATGCCGGTACCGCGGGGCTTAAGGACATTTCGGGGGAAATGCTGGCCGCGTATTATGATGCGGTGGGGGACAGGCACAATAAGGCTGTGTGGGCTGGAATCATGCCGGCCCTGATTGCAGGACCGGAACAGGAGCGCCAGGTGGTGACGGTGGCCAGGGCCATTATGGATCAGCGACAGGACCGGGTGCTTGGCATCATGGTCATTGAACTGGACCCGGATATGTTCAGCAACCTTCTGCTGGGCAACCAGGGCCTGTTTCAGTACCAGTACCTCTTTATCGTGGACCAGAAGGGAGAAGTCATATGCAGCAATCCCAAGGTGGATAAGGGATGGCAGGAGGAGATTGACGACAGGTTTGAGCGGGGAATCCGACGTTTTGATCTGGAGTGGAGGGGGAAGGAATATTATGTCTGCGGTCAGTACAACGGGGTCACTGGATGGAAGTCCTATTCCGCAATCCCGGCAGAAGGGCTGTTTCCCCAGGCCAAGGATTTAAGCAGCGCAATCTGGCTGGTGGTGATGATGTGCACCATTGGAATCGCGGGGATAATCGCGGTGCTGGTCTATGCCATGGCAAGGCCCATTAAGCGCCTCTCAGGGGCCATGAGCCAGGTGCAGGAAGGGGATTTTACGGTGCGCGTGCCAAACAGGAGGAAGGATGAGATTGGTGAACTGACTGATTCCTTCAACTACATGGTGGACAAGATCAATACCCTGATACGCCAGGTCTACCAGGAGAAGATTGCCCAGAAGAATGCGGAGGTGCAGGCGCTCCAGGCGCAGATTAACCCCCATTTCCTTTACAATACCCTGGATTCGGTGAACTGGATGCTGATTGACAGGGAAGAGTATGATATCAGCGACATCATCATTTCCCTGGGCAGCCTGATGCGCTACTGCATTGAGGACGAGAACGCCTTTGTGCCACTGGACAGGGAAGTGGAGTATGTGATAAGCTATTTGAAAATACAGAAAAACCGTCTGGAGGACAAGCTGGAGTACCAGGTGCAGGTGGATAATGCGCTGCGTGAAGAAAAGGTACCTAAGCTGATACTGCAGCCCATGGTGGAAAATGCAATCACCCACGGCATAGAGCCGCGCAGGCAGAAGGGAAAGGTCAGTATCCTCATAAGGGATGCTGGGGAAGAGATACTGGTTACGGTGGAAGATGACGGGATAGGGATGACGCCGGAACAGCTGAACCACCTGAAGGAGGAACTGCCAGACCTGGAGAAGGAGGGGCACACCGGAATCGGCCTTCGGAATGTGGACAGGCGCATCCGGCTTCACTATGGGGAGCAGTACCGCATCCGGATTGAAAGTGTGTATGGAGAAGGGACATCCATACATCTGAGGATACCAAAAGAAGCATTCAGCCATGTATTGGGAGATGGGAGGAACAGCGGAACGTGAAATTGATGATTGTGGATGATGAGCCGAAAATCAGGAACGGTCTTTTAAAACTGCTGGGGGCCAGGGAAGGATGGCAGGTTACAGGCGTGTTTGAGGACGCCCTTTCGGCCCTGACCGCACTCTATGATGATGAGGCGGATGTGATTGTGACAGACATCAAGATGCCGGAGGTGTCCGGCCTGGAGCTGATCCGGCAGATAAGGGAGAGGAACCAGGACATACATATCGTGATACTGAGCGGGCACAGTAATTTTGCATATGCCCAGAAGGCCATTGAACTGGGAGTGACCAGGTATCTGTTAAAACCCACCAATCCAAGGGAACTGATTGCGGTGCTGGAGGGCATTGAGAAAGAGCTGAACCAGGGCAGGGAGGCTGCCATGGACGGGAAACAGCTGTCCCGGGAGGCTGAGGCCGGTCCTGCTGCTGATGGGGACGGGGTGGGAAACCTTCTGGTGCAGAAGGCAATCCAATACGTGGAGGTACATTACGGCGGAAGGATAACACTGAAGGACATGTCGGAAGAACTGCATCTTTCCCCTAATTATTTATGCGAGCTTTTTAAACGCCATACGGGCAAGAACCTGATGGAGTATGTGACTGAGTACAGGATGATGAAGGCCAGGACCTATCTGAACCATGTGGAGTATAAAGTATCGGATGTGGCTGAGATGGTGGGGTACAAGGAGGCCAAGTATTTCAGCAGCACATTTAAAAAAATATATGGGATGACCCCGTTGGAATACCGTAATAAGAGATAAAAGAATTTTGTGAAATTGTGTAAAAGGCTGGAAAAATGACGAAAAATCATATCCAGCCTTTCTTTTATTGAGCAATACTAACAAAATCCGTAATATTTTGGAGTAAATAGTAATCTCACAGAATTGTGGGACACATGGGGCGTTGATATACTATTGTTATAAGAAAACCGTACACGTAATACCATTGACAGACAAGTAAAAAGGAGGATTGTAATTATGAAGAAAAGATTAGGCGCATTATTATTGGCAGCATCCATGGTGGTAAGTACAGTGGCGCTGGGCGGCTGCAGCTCCGGCAAACCAGCTGAGACAAAAGCAGCCACTGAGGCAGCTGCGCCTGCAGGGGATGGCAAGGAAGCTGACACTAAGGCGGCTGAGGCGGCTGCGCCTGCCCAGGGCGGCAAAAATGCGGCAGATTATAAGATTGTGCTGATTCTTCCGGGACCAATCAATGACCAGAGCTGGAACGCTACCAACTATGCGGGCCTGGTTGCATGTAATGAGACATTGGGCACCAAAATGGAATATGTTGAGAATGTTCAGGCGTCTGACTATGAATCCACATTCCGGGAATATGCGGAGCGGGGATATGACCTGATCATGGCTGCCGGTTCCCAGTTTGACGAGGCGGTTGCGGCCGTGGCCCCCAATTACCCGGATACCACGTTCTGTGCTGTTAACGGCTCCAAGTGCGACGGGGACAATGTGGCTCCTATTTTCCCAAAGGAATATGAAGCCAGCTATGTGGCGTCCATTATCGCAGGATATGTGACAGAGAACGGCAACTTCGCAACCATCGGAGGATTCCCCAACGAGCCAATGGAACATCTGATGGATGTGTATGAGAAAAATGCGGTTAAGATTGCGGAGGAGAGAGGTATCTCAGGCGCAAAGGCAACAAGGGCTTACGCCAACACATGGGATGATGTGGCCCTGGGCAAACAGATGGCTGAGCAGATGATTGACAATGGGGCGGACACACTGTTTGTATACGCCAATGAAGTCGGCCTGGGATGTATTGAGGCGGCCAAGGCAAAGGGAGCCAAGTTCATCGGCTTTTCCAGCGACCAGACAACCATTGACCCTGACACGGTTGTGGCTTCTGTAAACTTTGATTTCAAGAACTTCTATATATGGGCAATCGGCCAGTATATGGAAGGAAAGCTTTCAGGCAACATGGTCCATGAAGCAGGCATTAATGAAGACATCTTTGTACCTGTATACACAGACAATATCTCCGATGAGATAAAGGCCGCGGTTGACCAGGGCTTGAAGGATTTCAAGGATGGAAAAGTAGATTTGCAGGCAATGTTTGAAAAATAATTTGGTAGACATGAAGGGGCTGCTGCAGGGATGGTTTTGGATGCAGCAGCCTTTCTAGCGCAGCCAATGGATTAAAGGAGGATGACGCTTGTGGATACACCGTTTTTTGAGTTGAGGAATGTATCAAAATATTTTGCCAGGGTAGTGGCCAACAAAGACATTTCCTTCTCCATACAAAGGGGGGAGGTACTGGCCCTGTTAGGGGAAAACGGGGCGGGAAAAAGCACGGTCATGAAGATTCTGTACGGCCTTTATAAGGCAGATGAAGGACAGATATTCATGGATGGAAAGGAACAGAAGATAGGTTCCCCAAAGGATGCCATGGCCCTGGGCATTTCCATGATCCAGCAGCATTTTTCCCTGGTAAATGCGCATACGGTGACGGAAAACATCATCCTGGGCAATGTGCGCGGCGTCATTGATTACGACAGATGTAAGAAGGAAGTGGAGGAGCTGGCAGGGCAGTATGGATTTGATATCCCTGTGGATGCAAAGATTGCGGACCTGGCGGTTGGCGTGCAGCAGAAGGTGGAGATATTGAAGGCACTTTATCTGAAAACCAGCCTTCTTATCATGGATGAGCCCACCGCTGTCCTTACGCCCCAGGAATCGGAAACCCTGATGCAGTTTGTAAAGGAATACACGGCAAAGGGCAATTCCGTGATTTTCATCACCCATAAGATGAAGGAAGTCATGGAAGTGGCGGACCGGATCATTGTAATGAGGAACGGAAGGCTTACAGGGAATCTGACGGCCAAAGAGACCAATGAGGTGGAACTGGCAAGGCTTATGATGGGCAAGGAAATGGTAGCCGCAAAGCGGGATGAGGAACAGGATGACCAAGGGAAAAAGGTGTGCCTTGAACTTAAGAACGTGACAGTGAAGCATAAGGGCGCCATGCCGGTGCTGGACCACCTGACCTTCCAGATCATGGAAGGCGAGATATTTGGGGTGGCCGGGGTCAGCGGCAATGGGCAGGAGGAACTGTGTGAGGTCATCTGCGGCGCCCTTCCTGTTACGGAAGGAAGCGTTTTCCTTAAGGGAAAGGACATCACGGGCACCTCGGTCAGGGAACGGATCGGCCTTGGAATCGGTTATGTGCCGGTGGACCGGTACAGGGACGCCATGGTTGGGGATATGACCCTGGCTGAGAATATGATGCTTAAGACAAGCTTTGACAGGACATGGACCAGGCACGGCTTCCTTAACAGGAAAAAGCTGTATGACCATACCCAAAAAGCCATTGAGGATTTTGAAATCAAGGCGCCGGGGCCGGACGCCCAGATACGGGGGCTTTCGGGAGGAAACCAGCAAAAGGTAATCCTGGCAAGGGAGGTGGGCAACGCAGGGGAAATGCTGGTTATGGACCAGCCCACCCGGGGCCTTGACCTGGGGGCCATCAACAATATACACACCAGCATACTGGAGGAGCGGAGGAAGGGCAAAGGCATTCTTCTGGTATCCACGGAACTGTCGGAAATCTTTGAATTGTGCGACCGGATTGCGGTTATATATAAGGGCGCATTCATGGGAATCTACCGCCATGATGAGCTGACAACGGAGCGGATCGGGCTTCTTATGGCAGGTTATAAAGAAGGGAAGGAGGCATAAAGCATGAATGGGAAAGTACGTGATATGATTGTGACCAATGCGGTTGCCATACTTGCAGGCCTGCTGGTTTCCGGCCTGATGCTTCTTATGCTGCATATCAATCCGGTGGAGGTATTTACCTATTCCGTCACCACCATGCTGACGGATAAATATACCACAGGGGAGGTTTTTTTAAAGGCAACGCCTCTTATATTCACTGCCCTGGCATTTGCATTTACCTTTAAGGCCAACCTGTTCAACATTGGCGCACAGGGCCAGTTCTATATGGGCGCCGTGGCTGCCATTGCGCTGTCCCTTAAACTGGACGGCAAGGTGCCGACTTTGGTCCTGCTGGTGATTGTATGTCTTGCAACGGCTTTGGCAGGAGGCCTGATCGGGGCTTTGATCGGGTTCCTGAAAGCCCATTACAAGGCAAATGAATTCCTTGTAAGCATGATGTCAACCTACGTGGCCCTGAATGTGATGAACTACCTGCTGCGTACATTCTTAAAGGAATCCAAGGGTGAATATCCTCAGACAGACGCCATTACAAGGGCGGCGTGGCTTCCCACCATTGTAAAGGGAACCAGGCTCCATGCAGGTTTTGTGCTGGCTGTCCTGGTGGCAATCGGCATCTGGATACTTCTGTATAAGACGCCCCTCGGATACCGCATCCGGGCGGTCGGCAGCAATGATTCCGCGGCCAGGATGTCCGGTATTAACTCTAAAAGGGTGTTTGTGACCGCCTTCTTTATCAGCGGGGCCCTGGCCGGAATGGCTGGATTTACAGAGGTAAACGGCGTACAGCACATGCTGATCCAGGACTTTAACAGCGGGGTTGGATCCGCCGGGCTGGGCATCGCCATATTGGCCAATGCCAATCCAATCGGTATCATTTTTGCATCCATCCTCTTTGGCGCCCTGGGTGTAATGGGCAACCTGATGGGCCGGATGCCGGGGGTCAATGTGCCGTCCAGCATCGTGGATCTGATGCAGGGATTTGTCATGCTGTTTGTCATTGTCTCCTATTTCTTCCGGCATTATCTGGAGAACCGGAGAGAGAAGCTTAAACTGCAGAAGGGAGCGTAAGGCCATGGTTGTAAGTTTATTGAAACGTGCGTTGATGATGAGTACGCCTCTGCTTTTCGGCTCCATCGCAGAGGTGGTTGCGGAGCGTTCCGGCATGATGGTAACTGCCATAGAGGGCATTTTCCTCATGGGCGCCTGGGGCGGATTTGTGGGAACCTATATTACGGGCAATGCCTTTATCGGCATTCTGTGCGCCATCCTGGCAGGTGTGGCCGCAGCCGCTGTTTATGGGGTGGTGTGTATCTATCTGAAGCAGCACCAGGTGGTTACGGGAACAGCCATCAATGTGCTGGCGGCCGGTATCTGCACTTACCTCCAGAGGGTGTTTTTCGGCGTCCCGACCACGCCTTTAAAAATCAGTCCCCTGCCGGAGATTGCCATCCCGGTGCTCAGCAGGATCCCGGTGCTTGGACCGGTTCTGTTCCAGCAGAATATACTGACCTATATTGTGTATCTGATTATCCCTGTGTCTTATTTTGTACTGTTTAAGACATCCATCGGCCTGACCATCCGCTCCACGGGAGAGAACCCGGAAGCAGTGGATGTGGCAGGTATCAATGTAAATACGGTGCGCTTTTTTACCGTGCTGCTGGCAGGCGTCATGGGCGGCGTGGCAGGCTCTTTTTACTCGGTGGGGTACCTGGGGATGTTTACCACCAACATGATTGGGGGCCGCGGATGGATTGCATTTGCCATCTGTTTCCTTGGGAACTGGAATCCAAAGGGAGCTGTAATCGGCACCGTGGTGTTCGGACTGGCAGAGGCAGTGGCTATCTATATGCAGTCCATGGGCGGAGGCGGATACTTCCCCAATGAATTGTTCATTGCATTGCCTTATATACTGACAATCGTGCTGACGGTTTCCAGGAAGAGCTTTAATGTGCCCGCCAAGCTGGGGGTTAGCTATAGTAAGGAAAATTGATTTTCAGGTAAAACTTCATCTTTCATGGACAGACAGCCGGAAACAGAATCCAGGCCCAGGTAAAGGGGCGGGATTCTGTTTCCGGCTTTTTTCAGTTAAACAGGCAGATGCGGTTTGTATGATATGACATAAAATGCAGGTGAAATTAATTTCAATTTATGAAATATTGACAATTGAATGTTTTTAACTATAATAAGGGTGTAAGCAATATTGCAGATATTGAAATTAATTTCAAAAGAGGTATCACCATGGGGACAATGAATAATAAACGTTTAATGATTAAGGTATGTGAACTATATTATATCCAGAACAAGAGCCAGAAGGAGATATCAGCCATTCTCGGCATATCCCGGCCCCAGATCTGCCGTTTGATCACAGCGGCTAAGGAGGGCGGGATTGTGAACATTTCCATCTCCAATCCCTATGTCAGGGAGACAGAGCTGGAGAACCGGCTGATTGGGTGCTTTGGCATCAGGGATGCGCTGGTTGTTGACAGCACCTGCGGGGAAGGGGAAAACAGGATGCAGTCTTTTGCAAAAGAGGCGTCCAGATTAGTGGAGGATTACATTCCCCAGGATGCCAGGGTGGGGGTCATGAGCGGATATACCTGCAAGGCCATGATTGACGCCATGGAACAGTCGCCCAAGAAGCTGAAGCTGGTGGTCCCTCTTGCAGGCGGGATATCCACCACCAATATGAGCATCCATGCGGATACCCTGGCTCAGAAGCTGGCGGACCTGCATGGAACAAGTGCATTAAATCTCAACGCACCGGCTGTTGTGTCGGATCTTAACCTGGCTGTGTCCTTGAGAAAGGAGGAATCCATAGCAAAGGTGCTGGAGGCCGGGAAAAAGGTTGACATAGCCCTGGTGGGAATTGGCAACCTGAGCGAGGGAGCAACCAATATCCAGCTGGGCAGTCTCAGGAAACAGGATGTGGATGAGCTGAGAAGGCAGGGCGCGGTTGCCTCTGTGTGCAGTTCCTACCTGGACAAAGACGGACGGGAGGTGGGGCAGGAAATCCTGGAGCGCTCCATCGGGCAGTCCCTTAAGGATTTAAAGAAAAGCAGGATTATAGCAGCAGCCATTGGAGATTCCAAAGTTGAGGCCATTAAGGCTGCACTGAAAAGCGGCAAAATAGATATTTTGGTCACGGACCTGGATACAGCAAAGCAGATATGATGGGAGGAAGAAACATGAGAATCAAGAAAATGTTAGCCATATTGACAGCAGCAATGATGGCAGTGGCAGTGGCGGGATGCAGCGCTTCCACGCAGGGAGGCAGTGATACCGGCAAGGAAACCGGAAAGGAAGCCGGTAAGGAGGACGCGGGCGCAGCCAGTGAAGCGGACGGGAAAGAGGCTGAACAGGCAAAGGACAGCAATCCGGCCGGTGATGCAGGCGGGCTGCAGGGAAAGAGTATATCCCTGATGACCCCTTATCTTGGTTCGGTGACCACCAACCAGATGGTTGAGTACATAGAACAAAAGCTGAAAGATGCAGGGGCAGAGGTGTCTGTAATCAACACAAACAACGATTTTTCCCAGCTGGCCAGCAGGCTGGAGGATGTGGTTTCAGCGGGAACAGACGGGATTGTGCTGGTAAGCGCGGATCCGGGGCAGCTTTCCAACCAGCTTCAGGACGTATTTGCATCGGGAATCCCGGTGTTTGGATGTGACAGCGGATTTATTGAGGGAATGCAGGTGAATGCCACCAGTGATAATTACCAGATGGGAGAGCTGATTGTGAAATATCTGTTTGATGACCTGATGGGAGGAAAGGGCACCGTGATTGCCCTCACACACAGGCCTCATCCGGGAGTTGTAAAGCGCTGTGAGGCATTTGACGATCTGATTAAGGAGTACCCGGACATTACGCTCATCACAGAGCAGCATGTGCCGGCCGAACAGCCAATCAATGACGCCCAGGATATTGTGGAAAACCTTCTGCTTGCCAACCCGGACCCGGATTCCATAACCGCCATATGGGCTGCGTGGGATGAACCGGCCATCGGGGCCACACAGGCGCTGCAGGAAGCTGGCCGAAGCCAGGTGCTGGTTACGGGCGTGGACGGGAATGAACAGGCAATTGCCCTGGTAAAAGAGGGGACCAACCTGAAGGCCACGGTAAAACAGAATTTTGAGGGAATGGCCCAGATTGTTTATGAGCAGATGGACCGGTATTTTAAGGGTGAGGAGATTGAAAAAGGGGAACTGTATGCCCCGGCCACACTGATTACCCAGGAAAACGCAGACGCACAGTGACACCAGTACACTGACAGGGAGTAAGAGCATGCTTTTAAGGACAGAAAATATAAGTAAGCAGTTTAATGGGATTTATGCGTTAAAGGGAATAGACATGGATATCCAGGAGGGAGAGATACATGGACTGGTTGGGGAAAATGGGGCAGGCAAATCCACCCTGATTAAAATCCTTACAGGCGTGTATTCACTGGATGAAGGCACGGTTTACTGGAACGGCCAGCCTGTTGCCATCCATACCCCTGCTGACAGCCGCAAGATAGGAATCAATGTCATACATCAGGACCATGTGCTGATTCCTGCGTTTGATGCGGTGGAGAACGTATATCTTGGAATGGAATATCCGGGCAGAGGGGGGACCATTGACTGGAAGCAGATGAAGGAGCGGGTGCAGCACAAGGCACAGGAGCTGGGAATTGAGATTGACCTTGCAAAGGCGGCTTCACAGCTTAGCCCGCCCCAAAAGACATGCCTGGAAATCATCCGGGCCATGATGACGGACTGCAGGCTGCTGATCCTGGATGAGCCAACCGCGTCATTGACAGATAAGGAATCTGAAATCCTGTTCGGCATCATTGAACGTCTGAAACAAAGAGGCACATCCATCCTTTATGTTACACACAGGATGGATGAGATCTTCCGGCTCACGGACAGGATAACCATCTTTAAAAACGGTATAAAATCAGGTGTTGTGGGCACAAAGGACGTGGATAAAGAGGGGCTGATTTCCCTGATGACCGAACAGTGGAAGGCAGAGGCAGTGGATAAAACCGTGGGTTTGGGGCCGGTGCAGCTGGAGGTAAGGGACATGGCATCCAAAGACGGGATTGTCAAATGTGCCGGCCTTCAGGCACACAGCGGGGAGATTCTTGGGATATTCGGACTGGGCGGCAGTGGAAGGACAGAATTTTTGGAGTGCATATATGGATACAGGGCCGCCAAATGCGGCACTGTTTCCATTGGCGGAAAGGAGATGGGGAAGCTGTCCCCAGGGGATTCCATCCGCGCAGGAATGGTATTGATCTGTGAGGACAGGCGGGGAAAGGCAATGATCGGAAGCATGAGCATTAAGGAAAATGTGACCCTGTCCTGTATTGACGAATATTCAGACCATGGGGTGCTCAGTAAAAAGAAGGAGGAACAGGCCGTATCAGAGCGGCTCAAAAGCCTTCAGATAAAGATGGCGGGCATGGACCAGAGGGCCATCGAACTGTCAGGAGGCAACCAGCAGAAGGTGGTGTTTGCAAAGGCGCTTATGACAGACCCTAAGGTATTCCTGTGTGATGAGCCCACCCAGGCAGTGGACGTAAAGACCCGCAATGAAATCCATAAACTTTTGAGGGAGCGGGCAGCGGCGGGCAGCGCGGTGGTTTATGTGTCATCTGACTTAAAAGAGATTCTTGAAGTGGCAGATAATATCCTGATCATGTCACGGGGATACACAAAGGAATTGCTGAAGAATGAAAACCTTACATCAAATGAAGTGCTATCCTATTGTTATGATAAATAAAGAAAGGTGAAGAGGATGAAAAAGACAGATTTTAAACAGATGGCCCAGGCCTATGGAACCATAATCGCACTTCTTGTAATCATCATGATATTCGGCGTCCTGAAGCCTGCCGCTTTTCTTACCCTGAAGAATTTTATCAATATAAGCCGGCAGATGGCGGCCCTTACCATTATCTCCATTGGAGCAACCATGGTAATGGTGGTGAATGAATTTGATTTATCCGTGGGCAGCATGGCCAGCCTGGGAGGCGTTATGGCGGCCCTGATGGCAGTGGCAGGCATACCGGTGGGAGCCGGCTTCCTGCTCACGGTACTGGTGTGCATGGCCATTGGATGGATTAACGGATACATTGTGGCAAAATTTAAGGTACTCTCTTTTATCACCACACTAGGCATCAGTACGGTGTTGGACGGCCTGATTTACAGGCTGACAGGCGGGGCAACTGTTTTTGAAAACATACCAAAGAGCTTTACCTGGCTGGGAACTTCTAAGATAGGAGGAATCCCCTTCCTTTCAGTGCTTATGATCCTGTTTGTGCTGGCATTTGCGTTTTTCATGAAACATACGCCTTCGGGCAGGAAAATGTATGCAATCGGCGGAGGCGAGGAGGCGTCCAAAATTGCGGGAATCAATGTGAGGACCTATAAAATCCTGGCATTTATGCTGTGCGGGGCCCTGGCAGGGGGGACGGGAATCGCTGTTGCGTCAAGGGTGGGTTCGGCCAACACCTCGGCGGGAGCCGGATATTTCCTCCAGTCCTATGCCGCTGCCTATATCGGCTGCACGGTGTCCAGGCAGGGAATCCCCAATGTGGCGGGGACATTTGTGGGAGCTGCCATATTGTCAATCCTGGCAAACGGGCTGACAATCCTGCAGATGCCCTCTTATATGCAGAATATTATTACGGGCATTATTATAGTGGTTGCTGTAATTGCCCAGAAGTTGGGACGAGGTGACGCTAAGTAATGGATCAGATAAAAGTTCACAGCAGACGTATGCAAAAAAGTATAGACGGCAACAGGAATCTGTTTGTGGGATACATAACCGCCGGATATCCGGACGAGGAATGTTTTTTCCATATCATCCATGAGTGCTGCTGCAGGGGGCTTCCGGTACTGGAAATAGGATTTCCTTCCAAGGACCCCTACGAGGATGGGGAAGTAATTAAGAAGGCCCATGAAACCGTGGGGACAGGGCTTTGTCATGCCATGGACTTCTGGCGGCGCCTTAGGGCTGAGGTTTCGGTTCCCATATGGCTTATGGGATACAGGGAGGACCTGATTGATTCGGAAATTTACAGGGACCTGGCAGAGGAAGGCTTGTTTGACGCCCTGGTAATCCCCAATATGGGGATTGAGGACAGGATCCGGTTAAAATCTGAGATGAACGGGTATGGCCTGGATGTGGTTGGATTTATCTCAAGTGATGACAGCTTTAATGAGATAACAATGACCATCCAGGAGTTCCCCATGATTTACCAGCGTTTATACAGCGGTCCTACGGGCATGGAAACCAGTGGGAACGACTATGAAAAACTGCTGGATTACGGTAAGATGTTCCATAGCAATACAATTTTTGCAGGTTTTGGGATCAGCTCAGGCGGCCGGGTCAGGGAACTGATACAGAACGGATTCTATGGGGCCATTATTGGAACCGAGATCATGAGAAAACTGAACAAATCCCAGGAAGAACTTTACGGCTTCATAGATGAGCTGGCAGGTATTATGGAGCAGGCCCGCTAGGCGCCTGCAGCAAGGAGGAATCCGTCAAATGACAATTGCCACATATGACATAGGTACAACGGCAGTCAAAGGAGTGCTGATTAATGAAAAGGGGGAGGTGCTTTCCTCTGAATCAAAAACAATCAGTACGATTTTTGACAATGAAAAAAAGGAGCAGAGGCCCCAGGATTGGTATGATGCCTTTTGCAGGATTTCCAAGGGATTTGCGGCCATGGACAAGGAGACACCCGTGGAGGCGGTCATCATGAGCGGCCAGATGCAGGATGTGATTCCTGTGGACCAGGAAGGCTGTCCGGTGGGAAATGCTGTCCTGTATTCAGACGGCCGGGCTGCTGCCCAGGCCCGGGAACTGATTGAGCGCATGGGAAAGGATTATCTGGAATCTGTAACAGGAAACCATTATGACGGATCCCTGCCGCTGCCCAAGATGATGTGGATTAAGGAAAACCAGCCTGATTTATACGGGAAGATCCATAAGGTCCTTATAAGCGCAAAGGATTATATCATCCTGCAGCTCACTGGCAGGGCTGTTGGGGATATGACTGCCTGCTCCACGGCCGGGGCCATGGATATGGCCTCTGGCACCTGGGATAGCAGGATCCTGTCAGCTGCCGGAATTGATTTAAGCCTTTTGCCTGAACTGTATTATCCCCATCAGGCAGTGGGGACCATGAGCAAAAAGGGGGCAGAGGCCACGGGATTTGACGAAGGAATCAAGGTATATGCAGGTGTGGGGGATGCTGGTGCAGCCACCCTTGCCAGCGGGATAAGGTGCCCTGGTGAATATAACATAAACCTGGGCACTTCAGGCTGGGTCTCCACCATATCCAGAAAAGTTTCCAGGGGATCGGAGGGCATATTCAATCTGGCAGCAATGGAGCAGGGCTCCTATATCAACGTGGTTCCCTTCCTTAATGCTGGGAATGTGCATAAATGGATCAGCAGCCTTTTTACGGCCCGGGACTCCCGGGATACCATTGATTACACATATGTGGAGGAACGGCTGAGGGAGAGCAGTCCTGGAAGCGGAGGCGTGGTATTCCTCCCCTATCTCAACGGCGAACGGTTCCCGGTGATGGATTCCCTGGTAAAGGGAAGCTTTCTGGGAATCACGGCAGCCACGGGACAGGGGGATATGATAAGGAGCTGTCTGGAAGGTGTGGCATTTTCCATCAGACAGGGGATTGAATGTATCGGAGTGCCGCCCAAAACCATATCCGTCATTGGCGGGGGTGGCCGTGTCAGCGTCTGGAATCAGATTTTGGCCGATATCCTGGACCAGACCGTTTATGTATACAAAGACGGGGAAATGCTCCCGGCCCTGGCCCTGGGAGCGGCAGTGCTGCTGGCAGAAGGCAGGATCCGGGGATATTCAGGGTTTACGGATTCCCTCCAGGGCAGGGAACGCTCAGATGCCTATGAGCCGGATCCGGAACGGGCTGCTTTTTATGATAGGCTTTATAGACGGTATCTGGATATCTATCCGGCGGTAAAGCGGTATTATCATGTACAATAAACGTGATACCTGAACAGTAACCTGTCAAACAAATCCAGGCCCATGAATGATACGGCTCTTGTATGGGATTGTTTTTTTTAGTATAATAATAGATAGATACTGATGGTGGAAACAGGAGTATGTCTGAAGGCCTGACTTCAGACATACCCGATGCAGAAGGGGGCGTTTTTATGGATGTTAAGTATACAAAGATTCAGACAGCGGGATGTAATGCGCCGCTGAAGATTACACCCGGTCATTTTGCAACCAATCATGCACATATCAATTATTATCTTGATATGACAACCCTGAAGACCAGGCTGAGTGAGGCCAGGGAGATTGCAAAGAGTCTGGTGGGGATGTTTCTCTATGATACGGTGGTGGATACAATCGTGTGCCTGGAGGGGACCCAGGTCATTGGAGCGTTTCTGGCAGATGAACTGACCAGTGCGGGCGTCCTTTCCATGAACGCACATAAGACCATGTACATAGTGACCCCGGAGTATAATAGCAACAGCCAGATGATTTTTAAGGAGAATAACCTTCCTATGATCCGGGATAAGAATGTCCTTATCATGACAGCGTCTGTTACCACGGGACTGGCGCTTAATAAAGGGATTGAGGCCATTCAGTATTATGGCGGCATCCTGAGAGGGGTTACTGCCATATTCAGTGCGGTGGAAGAGGTGAACGGGTATAGGATTACCTCAATATTTGGCAAGAAGGATGTGCCGGATTACGCATATTATGATTACAGGGACTGTCCTTTATGCAGGGAGAAGCGTAAGCTTGATGCATTGGTGAATGCATATGGATTCACACAGCTGTGACGGGCTGGATGATGGAAGTGGATGCAGGTATGGTGTACGGCTGGCAGCCGAGGCCATACCTGCTTTTGTTTTATGTATAGATACATTGGCAATGCCCATATGGACGGGTATATCTTGCCATGATTTTTTCGAACGCGGCTGCATCCCCCGGGCTGTTTTTCTTTTACGTTCAGCTCCCGTTTTTTATAACAGAGAAGATGTCCGTCCATATCCAGCTGATGGTGGTTTCCATCCCAGTCTGTAAAGGAAATCTGCTTATCATCTATGTTAAGGTGGTAATCCGGGTTAATCAGGATGTCCGTGGTTGAATAGGTCCAGACTTCACGGAATGCTTTGTCCAGCATCTTTACTAAATGACATAAGCCAGGCCATCCTCCTCCCTTGTGGTTTTACCGTCTGCTTTTATACAGCCCAGGTTTCCCCTGCAGCCTGAAGCGGTATTTAATTCTTTTTCTTTCCCAGATATGCCGCCTTCACTGACTCGTCCGCCAGCAGCTCCCTGCCGGTGCCGGTCAGGGCAATGCGTCCGGTCTCCAGCACATACCCCTGGTCGGCAATCCTCAGCGCCATGTTGGCATTCTGCTCAATTAAGAGGATGGTCACACCCTGTTTGTTGATTTCCTTGATGATGCTGAATATATCCTGTACAATCAGGGGCGCCAGGCCCAGGGAGGGCTCATCCATCATCATCAGCTTGGGATGGCTCATAAGGGCCCTTGCAACGGCCAGCATCTGCTGTTCGCCGCCGGAGAGGGTGCCGGCCAGCTGCCAGCTCCTTTCCTTTAAACGGGGAAACAGGTCGTAGACCCAGTTGATGTCGTCTTCCAGGGAATCGCTTCTTAAGTAGGCCCCGATCTTTATGTTCTCTATTACCGTCATGTCGGGGAATACCCGGCGGCCTTCCGGTACCAGGGTAATGCCTTTGGCCACGATATCCGGTGTGTCCATGCCCAGAAGTTCCGCGCCGTCAAACTGGATGGAACCGCCGGAGGCCTTGACCAGCCCTGTGATGGAACGCAGGGTGGTGCTTTTCCCTGCTCCGTTGGCGCCAATCAGGGTGACAATGGATTTTTCCGGGACCTCGAAGCTGATGCCTTTTACAGCTTCAATCCCGCCATAGTTTACCCTCAGATCTTTAATCGTTAACATCGTCACTCACCCCCAGATATGCTTCAATTACTTTTGGATTGTTCTGCACCTCATCCGGCGTGCCGTGGGCAATGAGCTTGCCGAAATCCAGCACATAGATGCGGTCGGATATCTGCATGACCAGGTCCATATGGTGCTCAATCATGAATATGGTCAGATGGTAGTCGTCCCGGATCTGCTTGATGAAATCGGTCAGGTCCTGTGTCTCCTGGGGATTCATACCAGCCGCGGGCTCGTCAAGAAGGAGCAGGCTGGGGCTGGTTGCCAGCGCACGCGCAATCTCCAGGCGGCGCTGCAGGCCGTAGGGCAGGGAGGAGGCGATTTCATCCTTAAGATGTGCCAGGCCCTGCATTTTAAGAAGCTCCATGGATTCATCCCGCATCCGTTTTTCCTCTGCGTGGTTCAGGCGCAGGGTGGCGGAGAATACGTTCTGCCTGGCCCGCATGTGTTTTGCAATCAGTACATTGTCAAAAACGGTCAGGTTGCCGAACAGACGGATGTTCTGGAAGGTCCTGGCAATCCCCAGCTTGGTCACTTCATCCGGCGTTTTGCGCACCGGCGTAAGCGCCTGCGGCGCAACGTCACCGGCATAAAGACGGCGCATCTTGCCCTGAGGCGTGTCGGCCAGGATTATTTCCCCGTGAAAGGAAACAGAGCCGTAGGTGGGCTGGTAGATGCCTGTCACACAGTTAAAGGCAGTGGTCTTACCGGCTCCGTTGGGTCCGATAAGGGCCACGATTTCGTGTTCATTTACATCCAAGGACAGTCCGTTGACAGCTACCACGCCCCCGAACTGCATGGTTACATTGTCCATGTGCAGTACGTTTTTCATGTTATCCATTACCTTGCACCTCCTTTTTTGGAGGCGGCCTTCTTTCCGCGGCCTTTCTTTAGCTTGTCAGGTATGCCGCGTATGAGCCGGAACAGTCCGTCCCAGGAAAATTCATTGTTGCCCATGATGCCGCGGCGGTAGAAGAGCACCACTACCATTAACAGAATGGAGAAGATGACCATACGGAAACCGGAACGGAACAGCGGGATGTGTACCCCTGCAATGGTTAGCGGGTCATCGAAGAACCGCAGCAGCTCACGCCCCGAGGTTACCAGGAACGCGCCCAGGACGCTTCCTGTAACGCTTCCGATGCCGCCCAGGACCACAATCAGAAGAAGGTCATAGGTCAGGGCAACCTGGAAGGTCTTGGAGTCAATGGAACGCATGAACATGGCCAGCATTCCTCCGCCAATCCCTGTGAAGAAAGAGGAAATCACAAAGGAAAGCTCCTTGTAGCGGAACAGGTTAAGTCCCATGGACTGGGCGGCCACCTCATCCTCGCGGATGGCCTTAAAGACACGGCCATAGGAGGAGTTGATCAGCAGTACCATGAGCGCGATGCAGAGGGCTGCCAGACCGAATACGGCAAAGATATTGGGGAAGCCGGGTATGCTCTTAAGACCGTAGGAACCGTTGGTGACCGTGTCAAACATGGGCGCTGCGATGAAGGCGCGGATGATTTCCGAAAAGCCAAGGGTTGCAATGGCCAGGTAATCGCTTTTAAGGCGGAGCACCGGAATGCCGATAAGGGCAGCCAGGGCAGCGGCGGCCAGCCCGCCAAGGAGCAGGGCCACGGGGATGGGGAGCGCTACATTGGCAATCACAGGTGAAATCCCGCTCACATAGTATACGCTGGCGCGGGAGCCCACGGGTATGGTGAATATGGCCACGATATAGGCGCCGATTGCCATAAAGCCTGCCTGACCAAGGGAGAACAGCCCGGTGAAGCCGGTCAGCAGGTTCATGGAAACAGCAACCACCGCATAGATGGCGCTCCGCTCCAGGATGGATATCTGATAACTGTATTCTGCCGTGTCAGATTGCAGGAATGCCAGGATCCCGATTATGACAGCCAGGGCAATGATGGTATAAACCTTGTTTTTGTTCTTTGTCATATTCTTCATGTCCGCCACCTCACACTTTATCGGTTGTCTTCTCACCAAACAGGCCGGTTGGGCGGATGAGAAGCATAACAATCAACAGGATAAATGTAAATGCGTCACTGAAGGTGGACTGTCCCATGGCAACCAGGGCCGTCTCGCCAAGTCCAAGGATGAAACCACCGATGACAGCGCCGGGAATGCTTCCGATACCGCCGAATACAGCGGCAACAAAGCATTTGAGGCCGGGCAGCGCGCCTGAGAACGGGAATACGGTCATGCGGTCCGTGAAATAGAGGATGGAGCCGATTCCTGCCAGCAGGGAACCCACTGCAAAGGTGAAGGAGATGGTCTTATTAATCTTGATACCCATCAGGGACGCGGTTTCGTAATCCTTGGAAACAGCCCTCATGGCCATGCCGATTTTGGTGTGGTTAATCAGGAGTATCAGAAGATATACCAGCACCAGGGTCAGGACAGGTGTGAGGAAGGTTACAAAGGAAGCGGAGAGACCGCCGATCTGGTAAATCTTCTTTAAGAAAGGAATCTCAGGGTACCCCTTTGGCAGGGCTGTGAACAGATAGGTAGCAAGGTTCTGCAGCAGATACGATACGCCAATGGCTGAAATCATGACGGACATCCTGGGGGAAGAACGCAGGGGACGGTAAGCCACCCGTTCAATGGTAACACCAAGGACAACGGTGACAATCAGGGTAACCGGGATTGCGATGAACCAGGGAAGGCTGGCCATTGCGAAAATCATAAAATAACCTGCCATCATGAATATGTCGCCATGGGCGAAATTAATCAGACGGAGGATGCCGTATACCAGTGTATAACCGATGGCAATCAGCGCATAGGCGCCGCCAAGGGAGATACCGGTCAGGCACTGTTGAAGAAATGTTGTTAAACTCATAAGAGTCTGCCTCCTGTTTTCTTAATGATTGTATCCTGCAGGGAATGGCATGAGGACATGGTATCCTGCTCATCCGCCATAAGCCGGAGAAAGGCCGCGGGGCAATGGCTGCCGCCTGCGGCCTCTGTTTCATATGTAACTGTCAGATGACCTTACTCTACGGTTGTAGTTGTAAGGAACTGGAACCTGCCATCCTTGATGGTCTTGATGAAAGCGATATCCTTGTTGGCATCACCTGTCTCATTAAAGGTAATGCTTCCGGTCACGCCGTCAATCTGGACGCCCTTAAGCGCATCGCGGATAGCGGTGGTGTCCGTGGAATTGGCTGTCTCAATGGCCTTGATGGCTGCCAGGTAGGAATCATAGCCCAGTGCGGATACGGCCGGGATGATGTCTTCCTGTTTGTTCTTTACCAGATATTCCTTAAAGCCCTTGATGAAGGCAGCAGCCTCGTCATTGGCCGGTTCAGCCTCGTCAAAGAAGGTGGAAAGCACAACGCCCTCGGCGTCCTTGCCTGCGTTCTCGATGATGGTGGAATTCTCCCAGGTATCGCCTGCCGCGATGGTTGCCGTAATGCCAAGCTCCCTTGCCTGCTTGATGATAAGCGGGGCAGTGGTGATGGAGGATGGGGCAAAGATGATGTCAGGGTTGGCTGCCTTGATATTGGTCAGGATTGCCTTGAAGTCAGTCTGGTTGGTCTGGAACTGCTCTTCGCTTACAATCTCCCCGCCTAATTTGGCAAATGCATCCTTAAAGAAGGAACCAAGGCCTGAGGAATAGTCATCGCCCAGCTGTGTGATGACGGCAGCGCTCTTTGCACCGTTCTGGAATGCATAGTTAGCCATAACCGTGCCCTGGAAGGGATCGATGAAGCATACACGGAAATAATAATCATTGCCCTCGGTTACCTGTGGGTTGGTACAGGAGCAGCCAATGGCCGGGATCTTGGCGTCTGCGAATATCTGTCCGGCTGCAATGGATACGCCTGAGCCGTAGCTTCCAAGGACAACGCTTACCTTTTCACTTACCAGCTTCTGCGCGGCGTTGACAGCCTCTGTCTTATCGGACTTGTTGTCAACCTCTACCAGTTCTACCTGATATTCCTCGCCGTTGATTGTTACGGTCGGGTGCATCTCCCTGGCATACCGGATACCAAGTACTTCCTGGAAGCCGCCGCCCCCGTTCTCGCCTGTGGTCGGCTCAAACACGCCGATTTTGATGACTTTTTCTTCTGTTTTCTTGCCGCAGCCCGCAAGGGAACCGGCAACAAGACATGCGGCCATGGTCACGGCCATGATTTTCCTGATTCTCATACTACAATCCTCCTCATTTCATGAATGATCCACTGATTCCAAATCCACTGTGCAAGGTGTGTTCATCTCACAAAGACAACTGTCCTCAATGGGAAAACAATGAGTATATTATAACAGATATTACGAAAATTTCAAGAAAAAATCAGAAATACTTTAATTTTTACTGTTTTTTAACCGGCCTGAGTGCTTGGGCAGTTCTTTATAGTGCTGTTTATAGGCCCTGAGAAATGTGGAATAGTTCCGGAACCCGGACAGGAAACAGCTCTCGGTTGCGCTTTTGCCCTGCGCAAGCAGGTCGCGGGCCCGCAGCAGGCGTTTTTCCGTAATGTAGTTTCCGATGGTGTAACCGGTTTCTTCCTTAAACATCCGCATCATGTGGTAGGGGCTGAGGCAGCAGCCGGCAGAAAGGGTTTGGATACTCAGGTCCTGGTCCAGGTGCCCATTAATATAGGATATAAGTCCTGATACGTGATAGTTCAGTGTGCCGGTTGGGATGTACTGGGCATTGGCGTCCATGGACGCCCGTCCCAGCTCCACCAGGAACTCAAGGCACAGTAAACGGCAGTACAGGGGGCCTGCAAATTCTTCCTCCTGCCAGTTCTGGGCCCGCTCCAGCCTGCGCAGGAGGGACAGCATGGGATGCCGGATATCCTCCTTTAGCCGCAGCACATTGGAATGGCGGTAGGCCGCGGTGGAAAAACAGCTGTCCAGGGAAGCCCCATGTTCGCCGTACCGTTCCAGAAAGTCCGGGGAAAGGTACAGGACCAGGCGTTCATAGGGGGATGCGAAATCCACCTGAGGGCGGTGGATCTGTCCGCGGTCCACCAACACGATGTCCCCGGGACAGAGGGAATAGGAACGGCCTTCAATTGTATAAATTACATTTCCTTCCAGATGCACCAGGATTTTGAGGAAATCATGATAGTGGAAATTATAGGTGCGCTGCAGTCTGTCTTTGATGTGGAACAAATGGAAGTCGCCTTCCAGATAACCCTGCTTCTGGGTGTCAGGGGAGCTGTCGCTTATATACATGGATGTTCCTCCTTTCGGGAAGCACTTTATGGATACTGTCCTGCAGGAACCGTCCTGCAGAAACCGTCTTACAGGAACAGTATATACGAATAATAGCATTATTTGCAATATAAAGCAGCATTATATCTATATTATTATTAAAAAATGCCTGATAAAATATAAAATAAAATGTTAAAGCAAAGTGTTAAAGCAGAATGATAAAACAGGATGTTAAGCGGAATGCCAGGAAAATATGGAGGATATGGATATGAGGCTAATAGTGGAGAAATATCATGGACTGGGCAACGACTATCTGGTTTATGACCCGAATAAGAATAAGATGGAACTGAACCCTGCCAATGTACAGCTGATGTGCAACCGGAATTTTGGCGTTGGGGCGGACGGCGTGCTGGAAGGGCCTGTAATCAGTGAGGACAGGATTTCCATGGTGGTGTGGAATCCGGACGGCAGCATTGCGGAGAAAAGCGGCAACGGGGTCAGGATATTTGCAAAGTACCTGAAGGACGCGGGATATGTGCAGAAGAAGGACTTCACCATATATTCCAGCGGCGGCGAGGCTGCAATCCACTACCTGAACGAGGAAGGGACCCGGCTGAAGGCATCCATGGGCAGGGCCTCTTTCTGGAGCAGCGATGTGCCGGTGGAAGGCCCGCGCAGGGAAATCATCAATGAGACAATGGTATTTGGAAGGATTCCTTATCCGGTGACCTGTCTGTCCGTAGGCAACCCACACTGTGTCATCCTTATGGATGAGATATCAAAGGACCTGGTGTGCAGGATCGGGAAATATTCAGAGAGCGCAAGGCAGTTCCCGGAGAAGATTAATACACAGATCATGAAGGTGTTAGACCGGACCCATATCCAGACCGAGGTTTACGAGAGAGGGGCCGGATATACCCTTGCCTCCGGCAGCGGGTGCTGTGCGGCAGCGGCAGCGGCTTACCGCCTGGGACTGACAGATCCAAAGATGGTGGTCCAGATGCCCGGCGGCACATTGGAGATTGAGATTGATGAACAGGGCGTTGTACACATGACCGGCGATGTGGGGTATGTGGGCACCATGAAATTAGGTAATCATTTCACAGAACAACTTCGCGCTTTAAAGTGATATTGGTGAAAAACACGAAATCGTTAATTCGCATTGACAAATAAAAATTCTGTTGATATATTTTTGGTAGAGTGAGGCGGGAGCGTCCCAGGGCGCCCCTGCTTTTCCTATTTCACGGATTCACATTGTTGGTATAGCAGTTTGCGAGAGAGGGAGAATAGAGATGAGCAAATACAGTAAGGACGACATTATCCGCATGGCCGAGGAAGAGGATGTGGAGTTTATACGCCTTCAGTTCACGGATATTTTTGGCATGCTTAAGAATGTGGCCATTACCTCCAGCCAGCTGGATAAGGCGCTGGATAACCGCTGCATGTTTGACGGCTCCGCCATTGAAGGGTTTGTAAGGATTGACGAGTCCGATATGTACCTGTATCCGGACCTGGATACGTTTGAGATATTCCCGTGGAGGCCCCAGCAGGGCAAGGTGGCAAGGCTGGTCTGCGATGTGTATAATCCGGACGGGACCGCATTTACAGGAGATCCCAGGAATGTGTTAAAGCGGGCGGTCAGAAAGGCCTCTGACATGGGTTATGTATTTAATGTAGGGCCTGAGTGCGAGTTTTTCCTTTTCCACACGGATGAGGAGGGAAGGCCCACCACCAATACCCATGAGACAGCCGGTTATTTTGATGTATCCCCCATTGACCTGGCTGAAAATGTACGCCGGGATATCGTGCTCAACCTGGAGGATATGGGATTTGAGATTGAGGCCAGCCATCATGAGATTGCCCCGGCCCAGCATGAGATTGATTTCCAGTACACGGATGCCTTAAGGGCGGCGGACAATATCATAACCTTTAAGATGGCGGCCAAGACCATTGCCAAGCGCCATGGCCTTCATGCCACCTTCATGCCAAAGCCAAAGGAGGGAATCAATGGTTCAGGCATGCATATCAATATGTCCCTGTCGGACGGGACCGGGAAGAACCTGTTTGCAGATGACTCAGACCCTTTGAAGCTGAGCCGTACAGCCTATTATTTCATGGCAGGTATCCTTCACCATATGAAGCCCATGACCATCCTTACCAACCCGCTTGTGAATTCCTACAAGCGCCTGATACCGGGGTACGATGCGCCCATCTATATAGCCTGGTCGTCCACCTCCAACCGCAGTTCCCTAATCCGCATACCGTCGCCCAGGGGGGAGAGCACCAGGATTGAACTGCGCTGTCCGGACCCGGCCATGAATCCCTACCTGGCCCTGGCAGCATGCCTGAGAGCCGGCCTGGACGGGATTGAGAAGCAGATGGAGCTGCCGGAGTGCGTGGAAGGCAACATGTTTACCATGGGGCCGGAGGATATGAAGTCCAGGAATGTGGAGCGCATACCGGAGACCCTGGGGGATGCCATCGAGGCATTTGACGGAGACTGGTTTATGAAGGATGTATTGGGGGACCATATCTATACCAAATATCTGGAAGCAAAGGAAAAGGAGTGGCGCGATTTCAGGGCTCAGGTCACTGACTGGGAAGTAAGCGAATATCTTTATAAATATTGAAGCCGGTACTGTAATCAGGTTCCGGTCCAAAGGCTTGCTTGGAGGTGAGGCATGTGACTAATATTATCGTAGCGTTCTCCAAACCGGAGGATGGAAAGAACATAAAAGGGATTCTGGTGCGTAACGGCTATCAGGTGGTCGCTGTCTGCACATCCGGTTCACTGGCGCTGTCAGCGGCGGAAGGGGTTGGCAGCGGCATCGTGGTGAGCGGCTACCGGTTTGAGGATATGCTGTACGACGAACTGCGCCAGTATCTGCCGGCTGCATTTGATATGCTGCTTATCTCCTCGCCCAGCCGGCTGGGAGGCCAGGCCCCGGGCAATGTAATCTGCCTTCCCATGCCCCTTAAGGTCCATGACCTTATAAGCACCCTGGAAATGATGGTGCAGGCGCAGGTCCGGATCCGCCGGAAGATGAAAAGCCGGCCCAGGGAGCGCAGCAGCGAGGAACGCAGGCTGATTGACGAGGCAAAGGCGCTGCTGATGGAGCGCAATAATATGACAGAGTCAGAGGCTCACAGGTATATACAGAAGTGCAGTATGGACAGCGGCACCAATCTGGTGGAAACGGCCCAGATGGTCATCAGTTTAATTCATGTGTGAGGTGTGGGAATGAAGTTTACAAAGATGCAGGGGATTGGCAATGATTATGTGTATGTGGACTGTTTCAAGGAACAGGTAAAGGAACCGGGAAAGGTATCCAGGTTCATAAGCGACCGTCATTTCGGAATCGGGGCGGACGGCCTTATCCTTATCTGTCCCTCAGGGAAGGCGGACTGCAGGATGGAAATGTACAATGCGGACGGTTCCCAGGGATCCATGTGCGGCAATGGGGTGCGGTGTGTTGGCAAGTACGCTTACGACCACGGCCTGGTGCCGGCTGACCGGAGGAACATGACCGTGGAGACGCTGGGCGGGATTAAGACCCTTGAACTGGATGTAAGGGACGGGAAGGCTGTATTGATAACCGTGGACATGGGAGAGGGGACCCTGACTTCCAGGCTTCCTGAGGATATACAGGTGGATGGGGAGGACTATCGGTTTGTGGGCATTGACGTGGGCAATCCCCATGCAGTGTATTATATGGACGGCATTGACGGGCTGGACCTGGAACGGATCGGACCTGCCTTTGAATACCATCAGCGGTTTTCACCAGACCGGGTGAACACGGAGTTCATAGAGGTGGTGGACCGGACACATCTCAATATGAGGGTCTGGGAGCGGGGCAGCGGGGAGACCTGGGCCTGCGGCACAGGCGCCACGGCCAGCGTGCTGGCGTCCATCCTCATGGGGTATGTGGATGATGAGGCGGAGGTTTCCCTGCGCGGGGGAAAGCTTATGATACGTCTGGACCGTGCCACGGGCCACCTTTTTATGACAGGACCTGCGGTGGAAGTATTTAACGGAACTATTGACATACCGCAGGAAATATATTATGATTGACAAGGTGACTTTAATTATTTAACACTTTAAATTATATGTAATCTAATACACTCTCAGGGACCATGGCACGAAGATGTGCGGTTTGTCTCTGTACAGGCCCTGTGATGGTGGTTATTTGCTGTCCTTTCAGTCCTGTGCGGAGCCGGACGGGTTTCCTGGGAGCGTTTACGTTTATGGAAGGTGATTGTTGCGCCGGGGCCTGGTTTCAGGCATGCAGGGCAGGATATCTTCCGGAGAGGACAGGAGGAACGCATGTTTAAAATCAATGAGAATTATTTAAAACTGCCGGGCAGTTATCTCTTCTCAACCATTGGGAAAAAGGTGGCGGCGTACCAGCAGGCCAATCCTGACAAGGCAGTGATCCGCCTGGGAATCGGTGATGTGACCCTGCCCATTGCCCCGGCGGTTGTGGAGGCCATCCAAAAAGCGGCAGGGGAAATGGGGCAGGCGGAGACATTCCACGGTTATGCCCCGGATTTGGGTTATCCCTTCCTTCGGCAGGTTATTGTGGAAAAGGACTACAGGGCCTGGGGATGCCCGGTGGAGGCAGATGAGGTTTTTGTTTCTGACGGGGCCAAAAGCGACTGCGGCAATATCCAGGAGATTTTCAGCGGGGACAGCAGGATTGCGGTGTGCGACCCCGTGTACCCGGTCTATGTGGATTCCAATGTGATGGCAGGTCGTACCGGTGAATACGATGAGGGCACCGGGATGTGGAGCAGGGTGATATACATGCCCTGTACGGAGGCAAATGGGTTTTCCCCGGAACTTCCAAAAGAAACGCCGGACCTGATTTACCTGTGCAATCCCAACAACCCGACCGGGACAACCCTTAACAGGGAACAGCTTAAGCGGTGGGTGGATTATGCGAACCAGGCAGGGGCCGTCATTCTTTATGATGCTGCCTACGAGGCGTATATCTCAGAACCAGATGTGCCCCACAGTATTTTTGAGATAGAAGGGGCCAGGACCTGCGCCATTGAGTTCCGTTCATTTTCTAAAAAGGCAGGTTTTACAGGCGTCCGCCTTGGATTTACCGTGGTGCCCAAGGACCTGAAATGCGGTGACGTATCCCTTCATTCCCTGTGGGCCCGCCGCCATGGGACCAAGTTCAACGGGGCGCCCTATATTGAACAGAGGGCGGGAGAGGCAGTGTATTCAGAGGAAGGGAACCGGCAGGTAATGGATCAGGTTGCCTATTACATGAAGAATGCTGGGACCATCCGCGAAGGGCTTAAGGAGGCTGGATACAGCGTATACGGGGGCGTGAATTCGCCTTACATCTGGCTTAAGACAGAAAAGGGCATGACCAGTTGGGAATTCTTTGACTATCTTCTGGAAAAGGCCAATGTGGTGGGAACCCCTGGCAGCGGCTTTGGGCCAAGCGGAGAGGGATATTTCCGTCTTACGGCATTTGGAACTTATGAAAATACAGTAAGGGCAGTGGAAAGGCTTAAGTCCCTCAGACAATAACGCTGCCAAGGGAGGAACATAAGAGTATGGATGATATTGACCGCAAGATACTGAAACTTCTGCAGGCCAATGCAAGGATGTCCCTTAAGACCATTGCAGAAAACACCTTCCTTTCATCGCCGGCCGTGTCCGCCAGGATTGAACGGCTGGAGAAGGAAGGGATCATAACCGGATACCATGCCATGGTTGACCCCATGAAGCTGGGGTATCATATCCTGGCCTTTATTAACCTGGACGTGGTTCCGGAGGATAAGCCCAAGTTTTACGCGTATGCGAAGGAAGTGCCCAATGTGCTGGAGTGCAGCTGTGTCACAGGGGATTTTTCCATGCTGATGAAAGTAGCCTTCCAGAGCACCATGGAGCTGGATATGTTCATTGGACAGCTTCAGAAGTTCGGTAAGACAAGCACGCAGATTGTATTTTCCACCCACGTCGGCCCAAGGGGTGTGGATGTGGACGAAATTTAGTGTCAACATTTGTCTCACTTTCACATATGGTATAGTGTAGAGATACATGTGAAGGAGAGTCTGATATGGCAGACATTAAGAGAGTGATTATCGATGCCGGCCACGGCGGTGAAGAACCCGGCGCCATGTATGATGGGCGGCGGGAAAAAGACGATGCCCTGCGGCTGGCTCTTGCAATAGGACAGATTTTGGAAAAGAATGGGGTGGATGTGGTTTATACAAGGACCACGGATGTGTTTGACACGCCTCTTGAAAAGGCGCAGATTGCCAACAATTCCGGCGCTGATTATTTTGTCTCCATCCACCGCAACGCCATGCCCGTGCCCGGTACGGGAAGCGGGGCAATGGTCCTGGTATATGAGGACGCAGGCGTCCCGGCCATGTTGGCTGAGAATATCCAGCGCAATCTGGTACAGACCGGCTTTAACGACCTGGGAATCCAGGAACGTCCGGGTCTTATCGTGCTCAGGCGGACCCAGATGCCTGCTGTTCTGGTGGAGGCAGGATTTATCGATAATCCGGCGGACAACAAATTTTTTGATGAAAATTTTGACGCCATTGCCCAGGCAATCGCGGACGGGGTCCTGGAGACCATCCGGCAGCAGGAGCAGCAGCGTCCGGAATATTATCAGGTCCAGGTAGGCGCGTTTAGCACCAGGATGCCTGCGGACCGTCTGGTAAGGGAACTCCAGGCCAAGGGACTGCCTGCGTTCATTGTGTATGACGATGGGCTTTATAAGGTAAGGGTAGGCGCGTTCCTGAACATGGATTATGCGGTGCGCATGGAGCGGACCCTTCGTAACCTGGGGTATCCTACGGTGCTTGTGAAGGAGCGGGCGGTGTACTGATCCAATCAGACTGCCCTGCGCCGGAGGTGTTTCTGTGGAGGTGGTGCCGCACTGCACCGATATATGGAACGGAAGGTGAATAGGAAGGAGAACGGGTACCGCGGAGTGCGGAACCTGTTCTCCTGTTTTGGTGAAAGAATAGGCTTATGTTTTGGCATCCCGGGAAATCTGCCGGGGATTTATTTGTTCCGTATCATATTTGTAATGCTGGTAATTAGCTCCAATCCGTATTGCATTGAGAAGATGGATGATATCATCAACTGATAAAAAATCCCCTTCAGGAGAGGCAAGCCAGGTTCTGGCGGACAGGAAGTGCATTTCCAGCATCAGCTTCAAAAAATGAGTGCGCAGTTCATCCCTGGGCATTCCGTCCTGGTCCATCATTACATTCAGGGATTCTTCCAAAATAACCTTCAGCCGTTTTACAAAATAGGGGTCACCGAATTTGGGGTCCAGAAGGGCGAAGATAGCGGTCTTATGATCCCGGCAGAATTCGAACCATGCAAAGAGGGCAGGCGGTGCAGTACAGTCAAATCCTGCTTCCAGTATACAAGGGACTGAACCACGTGCTTCGCAAGGCGCGATGGCGGACAGCCGTTCTGAGATATCCTCCAGGAGGCGGGTTTCAATCTGTTCCATCAGGTCATATATATCATTAAAATATAGATAAAACGTACCTCTTGTAATCTTGCATTTCTCACAAAGTTCTTTTACAGATATCTTGTCCCACTGCTTGGATGGTATCATGTTCAGAAAGCGGTATTCAATTTTGCTGCGTGTCTGTTCTGATTTTGTTATCTTATCTTGTTTTATTCCTGATTTCATTTTTTTATCCTTTTCGTGTCCGGGAGCCTGCCTTAGGGAGAAAATTTGACACTTTTTTTAAAAATGTTTAAATTGAACAATATGAAGTAAAGTGTCATTCTTTTTGTGTGCATTATAGACTAAAATCTTAGGTAGATAAAGATGCTTTAAAAAATTATATCGTATGTAATGTATGAAATCAAGTGCCGGGCTTGTAAATAGAAAAGGAGAGGAAAGAAGATATGAAAACAGAAAAGGGATATGGCAGGGGTTGGGTATTAATTATTTATGCGTTTTTAGCTTATTTTGTGTCATCTGCGGTGGGAAGCTCCATGAATGCTGCATCAGGCATACTGGCGGAACTGAGGGGGTGGAATGCCACCATGCTGACCAGTCTTATATCCCTGGGAGCAGTGGCGAATATTGCTGCGGGGCTGGTATTCGGCCGTCTGGCAGTGCGGTACTCTGCTAAGAAGCTGAGCATTATCTGCTGTGTGGGCTGGATGGCTGTCATGGTGGGGCTGGGACTGACAGATAACCTTTGGATTTTTTCAGCCTGCCTGGTCCTGGGAACAGGAATTGCCAATGCGCTGGGATATCAGCTGTCGCCGGTAATGATTTCCAGATGGTTTCCCAAGAGGAAGGGAATCGTTATGGGAATTGTAACCATGGGAATACCTCTTTGTTCTGGTATGGCGACCATGATTTACCAGACCGGCTATCATGCCATGGGTTCTGTGGGTGGCTTCCTTCCCTTTATAATGATTGCAGCCGTAGCCCTGGTGCTTCTGATGGCATTTATATCCGACCGGCCGGAGGACAAGGGATTCATACCGGATAACGGAGTACAGGTCAGCATAAAAGAAGAACAGCAGATTAAAAAGGACAGCATATGGACCACATCCAAGCTTTTGAGGACGCCTCAGGTCTGGATTCATGGGATTACCCTGGGCACCCAGCTGCTGTTTGCCAGCGGGCTTATGGTGCAGCTGTTTCCAAGGCTTCTTGAAATTGGCTATTCTCCTCAGACCGCAGGCATGATGATGATGGCTTCCGGACTTCTGGCATTGCCGGGTTCCTATCTGTGCGGTGTTATAGATTCAAAAATCGGAGCCAGAAAGGCTGCCTGTACTTCTTATGTATTTGGAATAATTGCAATGGCTGCCAATCTATCAGGGATTAACATAGGTGTTTGGGCTTCCTTGGTATGCATTGGCATGGTGGTGGGAGGTGCGGCAAACTGGCCGGCATCCCTGTGTATTGAGGAGTTTGGGGACAGTTTTGCCAATGGATACGGAATTATACAGCCAATCATCCAGCTGGTGGGGGCTGTGGGTCCTGCGTTCTTTGCATTGATAGCAGGTGCCACAGGAAGCTACCGGATTCCCTATATGTGTGGTGCAGTGCTGATGGCAGCAGGATTGATATGTTTTGTAATGTTTGCCAAACCTGGATTTGTAAAGCGGGAAGAAGAATGCGGCAGAATTTAAAGATATGATTGAGAAAGGCAGGATGGCAGAATGGATTTTTTTGATACAGGGCGTGAAATGACAAGCCCTCATACAAGCGGAAGGCTTTATGGAGAATTGAGCTGGGAAGAGCTGCGGAACATGAGCACGGATTTGACAGAAGAGGAAAGACGTGCGCCTCATGCCCTATATTACGGTCAGCCCATGGCAGAGGTTCAGGCAGAGCATAAAAAAGCAATGGAGTCAAAGGCTCTGGCACCGCATCAATGTGTTATGCCAGGGGAACTGGGGGCCAGCTTGTTTGGCGGCAGCCTTGGCAGCCCTGAAAATGGTTACGGGGTACTGGATAATGGAGTTGGATATGCAGCGGTCAGGATTGACCAGAATGGGATTACAGATGAGATGATACGTAAATATCGGGAGGAATTTGCCCATGAAGGCAGCCTGTTTTATAAGACATGGTTTCCAGGCGCCCATTTAATCCACTATCTGGATGGGGCCGCAGAGGACTTTGGATGGGGGTTCTGCAATATGAAATTTTCCAGGGATGAGTTTGAATTCAGCCATTTGGGAATTACAAAGGAGGACATACCAAGGCTGGACCCGGACTGTATAAACCTGATTGGGGTCAATGCCCTTGCCACTGATATCATGCATCCGGAGCAAGGGCCGGATTATATGGCCATGGTGTGCTATACACGCCTGTCTGCAGGGGGACGGGAACTGAGGATCCGGTACTGGAACGGGCTGCGCTTTGAGGCCGCAGGAAAAGTTGTCCTAAAGGTAAGGCATACAAGAGATGTAATGGAACAGAGGATGAACATGATGATGTCCCACTGTATGCGTGAGTACTGCAATGAGCTGCGCCTCATAAAAGCATTCTGGAATACATGATGGGTGTCCTGAACCATATTTTTTCCTCTAGCTAGTGGAAAAAGACAGCTTGTTGAACACCGTGATATTTTCTATAATTGTGATATCAATTAACAAACGGTCAGGCCTGCCGTCAATGAAAAGGAAAGAGGAGCATGGTATGGACAAGAAAATCACAATCAGAGAAAGCTTTCGGCTGGGAAAAGGCTGGTATTTGATGTTGTTTGCCATTCTGGCAATGTTTGTAAGCAATGCAGGAGTTAACGATGGGTTAAATGTGGCGCTCCCCGCAATATCAGAGGGGGCGGGGCTGGACTATGAGGTCTGCCTCAGTATGGGAACAGTGGCTGGTTTTGCAGGCGTGGCAGCCATGCTTTTAATCGCCAAGCTCCGTGACCGGTTTGGCGGCCGCATGATGGCGGCAGCGCTGTTCATTATTAACGGACTGACATTTTATTTTTTATTCTTAAGGGCCACCAGCATATTCATGTATGGACTCTCACAGTGCATCATGGTCAGCTGCGGCCAGGGAACCTTTTATCTTTGCACCGGCCCCATGCAGTCAACATGGTTTCCTAGAAAACGCGGTGTGGTAAATGGCATATCCACCATTGGCTCCAACCTGGCTACGGCATTACTCGTGCCTATCATGACCACCCTGATCAGCACCTTTGGTGATTACAGGACTGGCCTTTCAGTATTTGCAATGGCCTCCATTGCACTGGGCATATTTGCCTTTTTATGTTTGAGGGATGACCCAAAGGATGCCGGAATGTACCCGGATAATGTATCGGAAGAGGAGTACAACAGGGATTATAAAAATGAAGAAAAGGACGGTTATGTCAGTGACTGGACTGCAGGCCGTATGCTGAAAACAAAGGAAGTATGGATTGCGGCCATTGTCCCCGGCTTTATCACCATCGGACTTTTAGGCATCATCACCCAGTTTGTGAACAGGAATATTTCTGTGGGCCTTACACAGCAGCAGGCAGTGGGGGCAATGACAATCTGCGGCATATTGGGGATTGTGGGAAGCTATCTGGTGGGATATATTGATACAAAGATTGGTACAAAGAAGACATGTATGCTGTATTGCGCTTATTTTGCATTTGGCATACTCTGCAACCTTCTCTCAACGTTCTGGCTTCCGCTGGTTTACGTATCCATTTTTGTTGTGGGCACATCCCTTGGCGGGTGTACCAATATGACCCTGTCTTATCCTGCTTCTCTTTTCGGGGTACTGGATTATCCGAAGGTAAACGGATTCATATTCCCTATCTGCTACTGTATCGGATGTCTTAACTTTGTGGTAAATGCAGTTGCACTTAAGATAACAGGTTCGCTTACAGGCGCGTATATCGTGTATCTGGGCCTGTTCATCCTGAATGTCATCATTGTGGCATTGACTGAATCAGGAAAATGGGATAAGAACCTGCATCCTGAACTGTTCCATCAGAAATAGTCATATTGAAAGACCGCTGGTCAAAGTGCTTACGCCGTTTTAAACGGTGGGTAAGCCATGTCCGGCGGCTTTTTTTTGCTATTTTATATTTTTTACAGAGTAATATTCCTCCACCTCTTCCCTGGTTCTCAGGTTCCGTATCTCTTCCTCGCTGTAGTGTTCCTGATATAAGGTCTGAAGCAGGCGGAATATAAGGTTCACATCCTCCCTTGTAAAACAGGCCATGATTATGAGCCGGATTTTATGGGATTTCCACAACAGCCGGTGTTCCATCAAAGCAACACCCAGCTGGGTTTTTTTGGAAGGTGACAAAGAGTAAAGGAGCAGTATCCCTGGCTTTAAGGCAAAGCCTGAAATGGATTCCCTGTGAAGTATTTCCTCTGGAAAGGACGGGGATACAATCCCTTCCCTCAGAAAGTCCCCTGCCATCAGTTCAATCAGTGAAACAGGACTGTGGCTGCCAAGTCCTGTATGCCAGTAAGCAGTCCTTAAAAGGTGGGGAAACGCAGGGACATGTGCCGGGCAGATCCTGAGGAAACGCATGCTGCTGATATAGCATTCAATGTTCAGATAGTCATTGGGGGCCATATATGAGGAGATACGGATGGTGGTGGTATCTTCATGGCAGGTAATGGGCTTTCTGACAGTTGTCAGCACAAGGTCCGTGTCCTCAAACGAAAAGGAACTTTTTGCATTGACCGGCAGCAGGGCGGTGATTTCCAGGTAATTGCCGAAGGCCCCCAGGACTTTCCGCTTCAGGGCCCAGGTGGCAGGCAGGTTTAAGTGGGAGCAGATAACTGTTTTAAGCTTCTGCTCAGGATGCTGGGTGCTGAGGAACTCAATGGCTCCGGAAAGGCAGAGGGCAAGGTATAAGAGCTCGGTGCGGTCCGGATAACTCCCAAGATACTTAAGCGCCAGCGGCTGGAACAGGCAGGCCAGTTCATACTCAATGAGAAGGTTGCTTCGTATCAGGTCCGGGTTTTCCTGGTCATTGAATATGTGTCCGGGTATCTTCAGGCAGCGGATATATTGCAAAAGGGTGATATAGAAATCTTCATCCTCACTTAGGTTAATTCCAAAGATGTCCTTTATATGCTCCAGATATTCATGGGCCATTTGAAGGACATCAGGTTCAAAATATTCCGCAACGGTTTTAAAATTCAGAAGGGATGCGTCCATTAAATGACCGGCAGCAATGATTTCATATATCCTGTCCCGCTCATGGGGCGGGAAAGAGGTTTTCAGTATGGATTCAAGGGAATCCAGCATAACCTCACAGGCCCTGTCCGCAGCCGCATTTGAGCGCGCCGCAGGCTGGTCCGCAGGCAGCCCATGCCCATTTGCCAGACGGTGGTACATGATGGCAATGGCCAGATTCAGGGTTACAAGATTGGTGTCCTCCATCTGAAGCCCCTGCTGTTTCAGGTGGTCTGAAACCTCGGATGTTATGAGGTCCAGCATACGTTCATCCAGGAAGTCATAACCATAGTAGGCATTTCCCTTGTTGTTATAATCCCAGTCCTTGTGAAACAGCTGGTTCAGGATATCACGCCGTTTCCGTTCATCTGCCTCAAACCAGATTTGATCCCGGGACTGGAACAGCTGGATATGGGGCGGTGACATGACATGCTGGCGTTTCAGCTGGTGCAGGTCATGGTCAAGGGTGGTGCGGCTTACATACATTTCGTCCTCCAGGTCATACAGATCCAGAGGGGAATCAGCCAGGCACAGCCGAAGGGTCAGAAAGCGGACCCGGTCCTCTTTTGTAAGGAATACCCGGTCTATCTTGTTAAGTTCTGCCAGGGCGGCAGGGTTCCCGGCATCCAGGTAATAACCCTTGCTGTGTTCGGATACAATCCGGATGTCAGAATGGTTTAGCTGCTGGTTTATCTCTGATATATCCGTACGGATTGTTTTTGATGATACTTCCAGGTGCTTTGAAAGCTCCGAGCCAGTGATGAACCCGGTGTGGTTCTGGAGAAAATGCAGGATTTTCCTCTGGCGGAGGGTTAGATTATCAGCGCTCATCTTCCTTGTCCTTTCCGCGTGCTGCTGCTCTGGCCTGTCTGCGGTCCATTTGCTTCACAGGCTTCATTGTATCAGAAAATATTTCCTCTTTAAAGAGGAAAAAGTGAATTTGAGGGAAGCCGGCATTTGTATTAGCATAAAGGAGTAAACAATGTTAAATGAAATCAACCCAAATAAATCTTGAGGAGGATATGGAAATGAAATATGAAAACATTAGGAAACAGGTTCTGGAAGCTATCCTGGATGCAGTTGACCAGGGACTTATTAAGGGGACTTCAGGCAACATCGCCCTGAGGGATGATGAGGACGATGTGGTGGCGATTACCCCCAGCGGTATCTCCTACAAACATATGACGGCTGACCAGATTGCCATTGTGGATCTGAACGGAAAATGGCTGGACGGTCCTTTTAAACCATCATCAGAGGTGCCCATGCATACCGCAGTCATGCGTGCAAGGAAGGATGTGAAAGCAACCGTACATACACATGGTATGTTTGCCACAATTGCAGCCATGTACGGTGAGCTGCTGCCAACCACGCCGCCGCAGGCAGAGTTTGTACCGGTGGGGATTGTACCGTTCACAATGCCGGGTTCAGATGAGGTGGCTGACCGGGTAGTTGAGGCCTTAGGGGAAACGGGACGGGCTGTATTAATTAAAAACCATGGTCTGTTCTGCTGCGGCAAGGATATGAAGGCAGCCATGTCTGCAACCGTCTATACGGAGGAAATGGCCCAGACCTCCTACTATGCCAAGGCAGCCGGCGTGTTCCAGCCCATGCCCGAGGAAGCGGTAAGAAAGATGAAGGAGTTGATTGCGGCAGACCAGGCAGTTTAAGGACAGGGAGGAAGACAAAATGGCATATCGGTTCTATGTAAACAGTGACATTGTATTTGGACGGGATTCTGTCAAAGAACTTCCGGGAATCTTAAAGGGATATGGCGCAAAAAAAGTCATGGTTGTGTATGATGCAGGCGTGAAGGCGGCAGGCATTGCAGAACAGGTCTTAGCCATGGTGGAAGAAACCAGTATCCCTTATGTTGTATTTGACGGTGTCATCCCCAATCCTACCAACGAAGTGGTGGAGGAGGCGGCCGGGCTGGCCAGGTGTAATGGAGTGGACGCATTTGTTGCAGTGGGCGGAGGAAGCAGTATTGACCTGGCTAAGGCCATTGATGTGCTGATGACGAATCCCGGATCCATTGGCGATTATGCGGGAATTGGCAAAGTTAGGCATCCGCTGTTTCCCCTGGTGGCCATCCCTACCACAGCCGGAACTTCCAGTGAAATCACCAATGTGAGTGCGCTGACAGATACCCAAAAGGTTGTAAAGTATGTGGTGATTGATGATAAACTGGTTCCTTCCAAGGTTATCATTGATCCGGAATTTACCAGGACCGTGCCGGCCTCCGTGACAGCTGCCACAGGGCTGGATGCAATCACACATGCAGTGGAGAGCTATATTTCAAATAGGTCCAATCCGCTGACGGAGTACAATTCCATAAAAGGATTGGAAATCCTGTACCGGAATATTACAAGAGCCGTAACGGATGGAGCAGATATGGAGGCCAGGGAACAGATGATGCTGGGATGCGTCATTACAGGCTTTGGGTTCTCCAATGCCAACCTGGGCCTGGTACATGCCATTGCCCATACACTGAGCGCCCATTTCCATCTTGCCCATGGAATGGCCAATGCGGCAGTCCTGCCCTATGTGATGGAATTTAACGCAGATGGGTGTCCGGAAAAAATGGCGGAGCTGGCACGGGCCATTGGCCTGACAATGTCAGGGAATATGGAGGATGACAAATATCTGCTTGCAGGCGAACTGTTACATCTGGTTCAGAAGCTGGGGATAAAGACATTGTCAGAACAGGGCATTACGGAGCAGGATTTAGATATGCTGGCAGAGGAAGCCATGCGCGAACCCGTATTAGGGTTTAATCCCCGGCAGGATGTGGGGAAGGAAGACATACTGGCAATCCTGCGAAAAGCATTTTAAACAGTAGAAAGGAAAGGGGAAGGGGATTGAACAGGATAGAAAAAGTAAAGATATATTGTTCCATTGCCAGCGTTTCCTTTATCCAGGGACTACAGTTCAGTGTCTCTCCTGTGCTGGGGCAGATCAGCCGGCATTATCCGGCCGTGGATATCAGCCTGGTACAGATGCTGATTACAGGACCTGCGCTGACTGCAATGGTATTCTCATTGATATCCGGCGGGCTTGCAGTGAAAATCAGCATGAAGAAGCTGCTGGTATCCGGAAGTTTCCTGGCAGGGGCGGCCGGCATCACCCCCTTTTTGTGTGATAGCTTTCCTCTGCTGTTTGCCTGCAGGATGATATACGGTATAAGCCTTGGGCTGGCGCTCGCCCTTAACACCGCAGTGGTTGCCCGTTTTTTTGAGGGTGATGAGCGTGTCTCTGCCATGGGAATCCAGGCAGCCAGCATCGGAGGAGGGATGGTGGTGGTTTCTGCTGTTGGAGGCGCCCTTGGAAGCCTGGACTTTCGTTTGTCTTATCTTGTGAATATAATTGGATTTATTTCCATGATCGTGCTGGCAGCTTTCCTGCCGGAAACCAATCCGGGAGAAGCGTACAGGGAGAAAACAGGCAGGATACCCGGGGACGGTACAAAATCCATCAGACTCAACCGGTCAGTGTTCATGATATGCCTTCTGGGGATGCTGGAATTCCTATTCCTGATTTCCTTTACCACCAATATCGCAATGCATATGAGTGGAGGACTGGCAGGTAACAGCAGTGCGTCAGGCAGCATTACAGGAATCTTTTCAGGGACACAGATCATTGTGGGTCTTGTACTGGGCAGGATTACACGTCTTATCAAAAAAGCAGCCCTGCCTGCTGCCATGGTGAGTTTTACAGTGGGAAGCCTGATTTTGGCAGCATTTCCGTCCGACTATCTGATGCTGGCGGTTGGGGCTGTGTTCTGCGGCATATCCCAGGGTATATTTGTCCCAACAGCAATGGTTGAGGTGTCAGGCGCGGTCCTGCCTGCTGCAACAGCCATGGCAGCAGCATGTTACGGATGTGCCCAATGCATAGGGCAGTTTATATCGCCCGTGGTATTGAATGCGGTTTCTTTTGCTGTTTTTAAATCTGTGACAACCACACATGTGTATGTGGCTGCAGCGGTGGGGATGTTCCTGGCAGCAGTCCTTGCAGGATTTGTGAAGATGGGAACACATGCATGTTTTGAACATGCAGATAAAATCAAATTAGGAGAGTGATTAGAATGAAGAGGAAAATGGCATTATGTACACCAATCCCGGAAAAATTCATGGGATTCATCAATGAGCAATGTGACATTACTGTCTGCGGTGAATTAAAGCATGGAAAAGGAAATGTGGCAGAGGAACAGACAAGAAAAGAGTGCATGGGTCATGAACTGGTAGTACTGGGTGACGAATATGCGGGAGCAGGGACCATCAAGGCCTGGGCTGATTCAGGCATGAAGTTTATGGGAGTGGCCAAAGGCACCCCGGCAACCGTGGATTACCGCGCGATTGAAGAGGCAGGACTGGAGCTTTCCTATACGCCGGGCAGGAACCGTGTGGCGGTGGCTGAGTTTAATATCGGCCTGATGATATGTGCTGCAAGAAAAATCTGTCTTGCCGGTACAGGACTGCAAAAAGGAGAACATCTGGGGCAGGCGGTCCAGGATATATATGATGTTCCGGATGTGAAGAATGTTGTATGGGGCCCCCTGGATGAGAACCATCCGTTTACGGATTATGGGATTGGATTTGAGTTATATGGTAAAAAATTAGGCATTGCAGGTTATGGTGCCATTGGACGGGAGGTTGCGGTACGGGCCAGGGCCTTTGGTATGGAGATACTTGCCTACGATCCTTACATGCCGGCTGAGCGCATCGAAGCAGACGGCTCCAGGGCAGTGGATCTTGCGACCATGCTTTCTGAAAGTGATATGGTCAGTATCCATCTGCCTGTACTTGAGTCAACCAGGGGAATTGTTAACAAAGACTGGTTTTCCAGGATGAAGCCCACAGCCTATCTGATTAATACGGCCAGGGCGGCTGTAATTGACCAGAAGGACCTGGTGGAGGCCCTGCAGGCAGGAACCATCGGAGGTGCCGCCCTTGACGTATACTGGCAGGAACCAATCCCGGCCAACCATCCTCTTCTTTCCATGAGGAACGTGGTGCTGACTCCCCATATGGCGGGGCTGACCACGGATGTGGATAATTGGTCCGGTACCATGATGGGAGAAGAAATTATAGCATATATAAAGGGTGAGCCAAGAAAATATATCTGGAAGGTTAAAAAGTAAGGAGGGCATATGGGGGAGACATGTTTCAGGAAAGGTGAAAGGTTTCCATCCCTTTTTTCACCGCTTAGAATTGGTAATATAAGATTGAAGAACAGAATCATAGCAGCGCCGACCAGTCCCAGCATGATTACGACGCAAGGCCACTTTACCCCGGAGATGATTGCTTATCTGGAAGAAAAGGCCATGGGCGGCGCAGGGGTTGTGACATATGGGGAGGCCATTGTCCATTCGGCAACCGGAAAATCCCATAACAAGCAGCTTCAGCTGGATTCCTATGGTGTGAAGCAGGGCATGGCAGAGGCTGCAAGGGCTATCCATAACGCAGGCGCATATGCTAACATCCAGCTGTCCCACGGCGGAATGTACGGCGGACTTGCCAGCGTGGGAGGGGAACATGATACATGCGAGGTGGCTTACGGACCCAGCGATATCATGATGCCGGCAGGGCCTGTGAAGTCCATGCCAAAAGAAATAATCATGGAGATTGTAAAAGCCTACGGTACAGGGGCAAAGCTGTGCAAAGACTGCGGCTTTGACATGGTGCAGGTACATGCGGCCCATGGCTGGCTGTTCAGCCAGTTCCTTTCTCCGGTATTGAACCAGAGGACGGATGAGTTTGGGGGTTCTTTGGAAAACAGGGCCAGATTCCTGTGCATGGCACTTGATTCGGTGCGGGAAAGTGTTGGGCCGGGATTCCCCATTGAACTGCGGCTGAACGGTGATGACATGACCGGTTCAGGCATCGGCCTGGAGGAGTATATTAAGGTGGCATGTATGGTGGAACCCAAGGTGGATCTGTTTAATATTTCCTGTGGGAACCATGAGGATCCGGCCATGTTCTGCCGGACCCATCCATCGGCATTTTATCCCAGAGGGGTCAATGTATATCTGGCCGCGGAAATCAAGAAGCATGTGAAAAAGCCGGTTGCCTGTGTTGGTTCCCTGAATGACCCGGGACAGATGGAGGAAATCATTGCTTCCGGCCAGGCAGATATTGTGGAAATCGGCCGCGCCCTTTTGGCTGACCCGTATCTGCCAAAGAAAGCGCTGGAAGGCAATGAAGAAGATATCACGCCCTGTCTGCGATGCTACGAATGTTTTGGTGAGACAGGTAAAAGCGAGACAGTCAAATGTACGGTAAATCCCACCATGGGGCAGCAGCTGGCCTGCAAATTCCCCTTGCCGCGGCCAGGAAAGAAAAAAAGGGTGCTGGTAGCGGGCGGGGGTCCTGCGGGAATGGAAGCAGCAATTACGGCAGCTGGGCGGGGACATATGGTAACATTGGTAGAGAAGGCAGGACGCCTGGGCGGGAACCTGCATCCTGCTGCAGCGCCATTCTTTAAAAAGGACATTGAAAAACTCTGCCATGTCCTGGAGTCCAGGGTGAAGGCAACCGGTGTAGAAGTTGTGCTGGATACCGAAGTGACTGCGGATTATATAAAGGTAATGGCGCCGGATGCCCTTTTTGTGGCCATTGGTTCCAATGAACTGAAACCGCCGATAAAAGGGATGGATGGCAGCAATGTAATCATGGCAGTTGAAGCAGAACTCCATCCTGAAAAGCTTGGAAAGAAAATAGCCATTATGGGCGGAGGCCTGGTGGGGGCTGAAGCAGCTATATCCTTTGCCCATGAAGGCAGGCAGTGTTCTATTATAGAGATGAAGCAGGAGGTTGCGCCGGAAGTCAACTCATTTTACCGGGGCGGACTCATGCCGCAGGTGGAAAAGGCGGCAGATATCTATGTAAATACAAAGGTAAAGGAAATCGTACCGGAAGGTGTGGTATGTGAAACCGATGGTACTGTTTTTACAGTGGAAGCTGACAGTGTGGTCTGTGCATTGGGCTTTAGGGCGCCATATGACAAGGTGGATGCCCTGTGCGCACTGGTCGATGAGTATTATATTGTGGGTGACTGCAGTCAGGTTGGCATGATTTACCATGCAATCAATCAGGCTTATTATGCAGCGCTTAGGGTATAAGGGATGTCATAATACCGAAAGGGGGCTTAGGATATGAACAAAGTAGAAAATTATCTGCTGGGAATGGATTGCGGAACAACCAATATTAAGGCTGTCATCATTGGCGAAGACGGAACAGTGGCAGCAGAAGCTTCAAGGCCCAATTGTTTTATCTGTCCCGGACCAGGTATGCAGGAGCAGGATGCAGGCCGGTGGTGGGAAAACAGCGTGGAGATATTCCGCGCCCTGTGCGAAGAGGCGGGTATGGAGGTTGTAAGGCGGATCAGGGGAATCGGAATCAGTTCCCATACGGTCACCATGCTCCCGGTGGATAAAGACGGCGTTCCCTTAAGAAATGCATTGACCTATCAGGATACCCGTTCTGGCGGGGAACTGGACTGTATAGTGGATACCATTGGATGGGAGCGTTTTGTGAATATGGTGGGAGGAAGGCCGGGGGCAGGATTCCTGCCAAGCAAGATACTCTGGTTTAAAAAGAATGAACCGGAGCTGTTTGCCAGGACATCCTCCTTCATGCAGGCCAGTTCCTATATTAATTTTAAGCTCACAGGAAAAAGGACGATTGATATTGACCAGGCAGCACGTACGCAATGTCTGGATATAAGCACCATGGACTGGGCATCCGAGATTGGAGACGTCATAGGCGTTGACCTGGATTCGGTCATGCCGCCGTTAAAGCTGGTTAATGAAATCATTGGTTTTGTGACAGATGAAGCGGCAGATGCGACAGGCCTTGTAAGCGGGATACCTGTGATAGCCGGATGTTCCGATGCCATGGCATCCATGTACGCCATGGGGATGAGCCGGCTGGGGGAGGCCGGGGAATCCTCGGGTACCAGTTCCCTGGTATTTGTGGGAAGCGATGTGAAGAGCGCGCCGGATCTTCCGGTTGTGACCAAGCCCTGTGCCATTACAGGCATGCCATGGGTATTTGACGCTCCTATTACCACCACGGGCCTGGCGCTTAACTGGTATATTGAAACCATGGCGGCAGAGGAACGCGCTGCTGCAAAGGAGCAGGGAAAGGATATATATACCTACCTGAACGAGCTGGCCCTGGAAGCAGATCCTGGCTCAGGAGGTCTGTTGTTTTATCCCTATCTCATGGGGGAGCGGGCGCCAATCTGGAAGGATTATGCCAGGAGTATGTTTATCGGCATGTCCATTTCCACCACGCGCGCGGAGATGGCGCGGTCTGTATTTGAAGGGACAGCATTTGCACTGCGTCATGTGATTGAGACAATCGGTAAAGCAGGCGCGGGCGCAGGGATGCTGCGTATTACAGGAGGCGGGGCAAAAAGCCGGACATGGTCACGGATTAAAGCAGCCGTACTGGACATGCCTGTATATGTGCTGGATGAGAGGTCAGGTAATGTGCCGGTTGGCGATGCTCTAATTGCAGGGCATAAGCTGGGCGTATTTCCTGATCTGTCAGAGGCCGCAGAGCGGCTGGTTAAAATTGATGAGGTGATTGAACCGGATCAGGAATGGGTGGATCGGTACGAAAAGATTTATCCGTTTTATAAAGAAATATTCCTCCATTTAGACCAGGACCTAAGGGGGCTGCGTACCGTGGTGGAACGCCTGGACATGTGAATGGTACTGGGTGGATGGGGCAGGACAGTAAAAGCAGGAAGCTTATCATGGTATGGATAAGCCCTGCTTTTTTACTTTATGGGGATTGCCCCTGCATATCCAATGACCATTGTGCAATTTGATGCCAAAATCCCCCCTGGACAGCGGAATATAGATAAAAATTGACATGGGGATTTTTGTGTGATATTTTGAATGATGCCACGTGTTGTGTGGATAATGCAATTTACAGATGGGGTGAACCTGTTGGGAAAGGAGAGGGATTATATGAAGATTAAGGAAATCAACACGTATTTTGTCCGTCCGCGCTGGGGATTTGTGGAAATCATCACGGACCAAGGGTTAAGCGGCTGGGGAGAGGCTGTGCTGGAGGGACATGCAGGCACGGTGCTGGCCTGTGTGCATGAGATGGAGGATTATCTGATTGGGGCTGACCCGGCCCATATTGAGGATATCTGGACCGTCCTGTACCGGGCCGGCTTTTACCGGGGAGGAGGCGTGATGATGAGCGCTATTTCCGGTATTGACCAGGCCCTGTGGGATATCAAGGGCAAATATTTTAATGCGCCGGTCCATGAACTGATGGGCGGGAGCTGCAGGAATAAGATGCGTGTATATTCCTGGATTGGCGGCGACCGGCCAACGGATGTGGGGGCGGCGGCCAGGGAGAAGATGGAGGCGGGCTTCACGGCAGTGAAGATGAATGCCACGGAGGAACTGCAGTTCATTGACAGCTATGATAAGATTGACGCGGTACTGGAACGGGTGGATGCAATCCGTTTAAGCTGCGGGAAGGATTTTGGCATTGCCATTGATTTCCACGGCCGGGTGCACAGGCCCATGGCTAAAATCCTGGCTAAGAAGCTGGAGGCTTACGACCCCATGTTCATCGAGGAGCCGGTGCTCTGCGAGAACATGGAATGCTTCCGCGAGATTGCAGCTGCCTGCCAGATTCCCATTGCCACAGGAGAGAGGCTGTATTCCAAATGGGATTTCAAGCGCCTGTTCCAGATGGGCGGCGTGGATATCATCCAGCCTGACCTGTCCCATGCAGGGGGCATCACAGAGGTAAAAAAGATTGCATCCATGGCGGAAGCCCATGATGTGGCCCTGGCACCCCACTGTCCATTGGGTCCCATTGCCCTCAGCTCCTGCCTGCAGGTGGACGCCACCTGCTACAATGCGGTCATCCAGGAACAGAGCATGGGAATCCACTACAATGTGGGCAGGAGCGTGCTGGATTATGTGGATAATCCGGAGGATTTCCGGTTTGTGGACGGTTATGTCAAGCTTCCCACAAAGCCGGGACTTGGCGTTGAGGTCAATAAGGAACTGGTCCTTGAGGAGAACCGGACGCCCCATAACTGGAAGAACCCGGTCTGGAGGCATGAGGATGGCTCCGTGGCTGAGTGGTGACGGGGAACAGGACATGAAGGGTATATTACATATCTGGAAAAGACAGACATTTGCCAGGCAGCTTACCATGGTGTTCATGGGGGTATTCCTGTTCCAGATGGTCATTGTACAGGGACTCAGCAGTTCCTATATGCGCAGGTTCATGAAGGAGAAGATAGAGGAATCCTACCAGAACTCCCTGCGCCAGACCACCCTGAACCTGGACACCTCCCTAAAAGGCTACAAGAAGGCCATTGACGAGCTGTTCCGGGACACGGATTTCATAATGGCGGTAAATGCACTGAACAGCATGAATGATGAGAATGAGTGGAAGATAAAGTCAGAGCTGGATAAAACCATGAAGGAGTTCCTCACCTACCGTTCCGAGGTGCGCAGCATGTCCATCCGCACCATATCGGACATAAGCTATGGCTATGACCGCCAGGAAGTGGAACTGCTGAATCCCAAGATATCCAGCCTGCACCAGAGGTATTTCAGCCAGGGGATTTTTGAGGACAACGGCGGCCTTAAGGGGAAATGGATGCCCACCCAGTATCTGGACCGGAAGGGGACGCGGGAGTACTATGTGTATTCCTACGGCAAGCAGATCATGGACTATTATACCAACCGCCAGGTGGGGACGGGGATAATCAGCATTGAGGAAAATGTGTTAAGCGAGATATGCGCCAACGGCCAGGTGAGCGGGGACAGGGACATCAATTACCTGCTGATTACGGATGCTGACGGCAGGATTATTTCCCACTATGATAAAGAAGTCATAGGCAGTTTTGTGGACGGGTACTTTGAGGAGGAAGACAGGATGGATCCGGACAGCCCGCATATGGTGCTTATGGAGGAGGTCCCGTCCACCGGATGGAGGATGTACAGCGTGCTGGATGAGAATTATGTGTATCACAGGCTGTACGAAATCCAGAAGACCGTGCTGGCTGTTTCATTCCTGCTGGCGCTGGCCGTGCTGGGGGCAGTACTGTACGTGTCAAAGAAAATGTCCAAATACATTACGGATATCGTCAACACGATGAATAAGGTCCAGGGCGGCAAACTGAACGCAAAGGTGGGGATCCACAGGGATGAGAAAAATGAGATCAGCCAGATTGCCACCCATTTCAACATCATGATGAACACGGTCAATGAACAGATGCAGATGGTGAAGGAGTCAGGTATCAGGGAGAAGGAGGCGGAAATCAGGGCGCTGGAAGCCCAGATTAACCCGCATTTCATCTACAATACCCTGGATTCCATTAACTGGCTGGCCATTGAGAACGACCAGAAGGAAATCAGCAGTATGCTGAGCAAATTTGCCCAGATACTCCGCTACCAGATCCAGAAGAGCAACCAGATTGTCATGATTTCCGAGGAACTTTCCTATCTGGAGCGGTATTTATACCTTCAGAAGGTACGTTTCATGGACAGTTTTGAGTATGTGATAGAGTGCCAGGAGTCGGTGAAGACCTGCAAGATCCATAAGATGATATTCCAGCCGTTCATTGAGAACGCCATCCTTCACGGGATGGCGGATGTGGAGCACGGAGGCCTGCTCAAGGTCCAGATACGGGAACAGGATGAGGAACGCCTGGCCTTCATTGTCAGCGACAATGGACAGGGGATGTCCAAGGAACAGATGGAAGCTATTTTTGTCCGGAGGATGAATGCAGGGAATTCCATCGGCGTCCTCAACGTGCTGGCAAGGCTGGATTTATATTATGGGTCCGCCTACTCCATCCATGTGGATAGCAGCGAGGGGAAAGGCACTACCATTGAAACCGTGATACCCAGGCAATGCATGAGGTCAGATCAGGAGGAGATTCGTGAAAATACTGATAGTGGAAGATGAATGGAAGACATTAAAAGGATTATCAAACCTGATTGCGGAGCTGGGAGGGGAGTATGAGATTGCCGGCCAGGCCAGAAGCGGGGAAGAGGGGATCCGTATGGCCATGGAACTGCGCCCGGACATCATCATTACGGATATCCGGATGAACGGCATGACGGGGCTGGAGATGATGAAAGCGCTGAATGAGGAGAAACTGGCCTGCCGTTATATCATACTCAGCGGTTATGCGGAGTTCCAGTACGCCAAAGAAGCCATCAGCCTGGGCAGCATGGATTATCTGCTGAAGCCGATTACAAAGGAAATACTGGAGGAATCCCTGCGCAAGGTCAGGACAGCCATTGAGGAGGAGGCGCAGAACATCAGGACCTCATCCATGGACATGGAGCAGATCCTGGAGCGGGCGCTGTTCATGCAGGGATTCTCAGGGTCCAAATTCGAGGCGGAATGGAAGAAACGGTTCAAATCCCGGGACATGAACTTCCTTCTCCTCATACGGGGAGAGAACCGGGTGGTACAGGCCGACTGGGAGCGGATCGTGGCAGAACTGGGACAGGCGCTGCCGGGAATTGAATCCTGCGTGTGCAGGGAGGCGCGGCACAAGGAAAATTATATCCTGCTCCATGGATATGAGGAGGGGATGAATGAGAGGCTGAACCCGGCAGTAAGGCGGTGCAGGGAACAGGTTAACCCTTATCTGGTTTTTGCTGGAACCTGCCTTAAGGGGTCGGATGAGATAAAGGCAAAGAGGGAGCGGCTCCTGGATATGACCAACTGGAACCTTTCCGTGGGGGAACCGGCGGTTCTCACAGAGGAGGTGATAAACCGGATTGAGACACAGAAATTCAGCTATCCCTCGGAACTTGAGAGGAAGATCATTACCTGCATCAATGAGGGGGATATATCGCCGGTGGAAGGTTGCCTGGAAGAATTCCTTCAGTATCTCAAGCAGAAGGTTTATTCCTACACCGATATCCGGGAAGCCCTTATCTGCCTGACGGCCGCTGTCCTGTATGCCATACGCAAGGCCAGCTATGGGCTGTATGAGAATATAAGCAACCTGAATATCCTGGAATGGGTCAGGGACAGCCTGTTTTTGGAACATTATCCCCAGCTTATCCTGAACGTGCTGATGCAGTATGAGCAGTATACCAGGAATCTCAGGTCGGGCAACCACCCGATCATCAACCAGGTGCTTAAAATCATGGACAGGGAATATAAAAGCGACCTGCCCCTGGATGAGATGGCGCAGCGCATGAATGTGACCCCGGAATACCTGAGCACCCTGTTCATGAAGGAACTGGGAATCAAGTATACCACCTACCGGGCCCAGATACGCATCGATGTGGCCAAACGCCTGCTCAGTGAGGGAAAGCTTAAGATTTATGAGGTGGCCGAGGCCAGCGGTTTTCCGGATGTGAAATATTTCACAAAAGTATTTAAGAAATATACGGGGGTGAGTCCGGGGGAATATATCCGGACAAATGGGAAAAATCAGTTTAAGAATTGACACTTTTATTAAAACAGTCAAATTTACGGTGTGTGGATTACATGGTATGCTTATCTCATCAAATGAGATGGCTCTTGTTGTTAGGAACATGCATCCTGGGAATGGAAAAGACCTGTCTTATGGCAGGTCTTTTTATTGGGGAAATCCCCTGGGGCGTAAATGGATTCCCAAACCCGCCCCGGCTACTGCCCAGAGAAAAAAGGAGGAACAGACGTGAGGAAAAGAAACCTTGTAAAAAAAATGACAGCATTGGTATTGGCAGGGACCATGACGGCGTCACTGGCAGCGTGTGGAGGAGGACAGGGCGCAGCCTCCGGCGGCGGGGCGTCCGAGGCCACGGAAAACACAAGTAAGGCGGCAGAGGGAGCGGATACCGCGGCCCCGTCCGGGGAAAAGACAAAAATAACCTACTGGGCCCCGTTCTCAGGCGGGGACGGCGATATCATGACAGCCCTTGTGGATGAGTTCAATGCCCAAAGCCCCACCACGGAAGTGGAATTCATGATCATCAAATCAGAGGAATACTATACAAAGCTGCTGGCAGCCATGACATCTGATTCCGCTCCCACGGTGGCGGTCAACCATATTACCAGGATTAAGGAGTATGTGACCGATGAACTGCTGGAACCCTTGGACAGCCTGGCAGCAGACGCCTCCGTGGACTGGACCGGGTTTACCAAACGGCTTCAGGAAGCTTCCCAGGTGGATGGCACCCACTACTGCATGCCCATGGATACCCATCTGCTGCTGATGCATTTCAACACAGATGAATTTGAGAAGATGGGCCTTTTAGAAGACGACGGGACAGTCATTGTGCCGGACGGGGAAGAGGCGTTCTTTGAATATTTTGAAAAAGTAAAGGCGGACAGCGGCAAGATGCCTTTGTCAGGAACCTCCATGAACGGGCTTCCCATGTATGTGTGGTATACCCTGCTGACCCAGTTTGGCGGCGATGTGTGCGATGCTGACGGCAGGACCGCCACCTTGGACAGCGATGCCAACAGAAAGGCGCTGGAAATCATGATGCGGATGGTGGACAGTGAGATCTGGCCCAAGAACCAGAAGAACGGCGCGGAATTGTTTACCGGCAATGTGGCGGTGGCCACCATCAACGGTGACTGGGCAATCCCCACCTTTGAGGGAACCAATGGGCTGAACTTCGTGTCAATGTCATTCCCCCAGTTAGGCACCACCAAATCCGTTTATGCGGATTCCCATACACTGGTGATTCCTAAGAACGCCAATCTTACGGATGCGGAAAAGACATCTGCCATGGAATTCATGAAATGGATTACGGATAACACTGGCAAATGGGCCCAGTCCGGCCACATTCCCAGCAGGACCTCCGTCATGGAATCCGAGGAATTCAAGGCCCTTCCCTACAGGGAAAACTATGCGGAGTCCGCAAACTATGCAAAATTCTATCCCCAGGTATGCGGCGTGGCCGGCCTTACGGAAATGACCTACAGGGAACTGGCTGCCATGATTGCAGGGGAGCAGGACGTGCAGGCGACCATGGACCATATGCAGGAGCAGTTCCAGGAGATTCTGGATTCCTATAACAGATAGGGCGGCGGGAAAATGGAAGTACCGGGTTAGGAACATATATTTTGAGACTGCTGCAGGTAATACTGCAGCAGTTTTAAAAAAGGCAGCAATGGAACTTAACAGCAACGAAATCGGAGGCATTCCATGGATAAGTCATATCAATCAATCAAGCGGAAGAATGCGGTGAGGGAGAACATAACGGCGTGGTGCTTTATCATCCCGTTCCTGCTCTTTTTCCTGTGCTTTCTCCTGTACCCCATCCTTAAGGGCATGAAACTCAGCCTGTTTGATGCGACACTGGGCGGCAGGACATTTTTTATCGGCATCCAGAATTATGCTGCGATGTTTCAGGACAAAGGATTTTGGCAGGCCATGTTCAATACCTTGTTTTTTGTGGTAATCTCCACGCCTACGATTGTCCTGGTAGGTTTTATCTTTGCAATGTTCATCAACTCCAGGTTAAAGGGCACCATTTTTATCAGGACCTGCTTTTTCTCTCCCTATGTGCTGTCCATGTCCGTGGTGACCGGCCTTTGGATTTTTATTTTCCAGCCTTACACCGGCCTTGTGACACAGCTTACCAATGTACTGGGCATTGGGGAAATGTACTGGCTCAATACAAAATGGCTGGTATGGCTGGCAATCCTGATTACCACTGTGTGGTGGACCGTTGGATTTAACATGATTCTTTTCCTGGCAGGGCTTCAGGACATACCGGAGGACATCTACGAGGCAGCCAGGATTGACGGGGCCAATTCACGGCAGATGCTGTTTTCGGTTACGATTCCCATGCTAAAGGACACCACGGTACTGGTAATCATGCTCCAGACCATCGCCTCCTTTAAACTGTTCGGGCAGACCTACCTGATGGCGGGAGGCGGTCCCGGTACCCATACAAGGACCATTGTGCACTACATCTATGAGACAGGCTTTACAAATCGGAGGATGGGACGGGCGGCAGCCATGTCCGTTGCGTTTTTTGTGATGGTGTTCATCATCACCATGCTGCAGAACAAAGTCCTGGGCAGGAAAAAAGATTGAGAAGGAGGAAACCCATGAAGACAAAGAAAAAAATGACCGTGGGAAGGGCTGCTTTATATATTATTGTCTATATTGCGGCATTGTTTTGGATTTTCCCGGTAATCTGGATGCTGGTATCGTCATTAAAACCCTATGGGACCCCTGTCAGCATCCTGTCCAAGGTGCTGACAGGGGTGTTCTCCCTGGATAATTACGCGGTGGTTGCCAAAAAGGCGCCGATTATCAAATGGATTTTCAACAGTGCGTCCGTTGCCATTGCAGTTACCATAGGCACCCTGATGCTGACTTCCCTGGCAGCCTACGCCATTTCAAAATTGAAATTTAAAGGGCGCACAGCCATTTTCCTCCTTATCACGGCCGGTATGATGGTGCCCATTGAATCCATCATCATACCGCTGTACCAGGAGATGGCGGAACTTAAGCTTCTCAATACATATGTGGGCCTGATGTGCCCCAGCCTGGCGGCGCCCATCGGCGTGCTGATCATGAAACGGTGTTATGACGGCATTCCCGATGAACTGATTGAGGCAGCGGTGCTGGACGGGGCCAATGCCTTTGAGCGGTGGTGGAATATCTGCATTCCGGTATCCAAATCATCCATGGCTGCCGTGGGGATATTCACATTCACCAATTCCTGGAACAATTTCCTCTGGCCCTTTTTATCCATCACATCAGAGAAAATGATGACCCTGCCTGTGGGAATCCCCCAGTTCCAGGGGGCCAACCTTTCAGAATTCACACTGCCAATGACGGCCAGCGTAATTGCTTCCGTGCCGGCCATCATCGTATTCCTCATATTCCAGAAGCAGATCATCCAGGGCATTGCCATGACCGGTATTAAGGGATAATCATGGTTTAAGGTTATATTTGTAATGCATGACCGGGCGGGAGCGGATGCCCCGGCACACCACAGGAAGGAGACAACATTTTGAAAAAGGCAGATATGACGGTAGACCGTCTGAATATCATTTCAGCCATTGATGAGCGCATCTACGGTTCCTTCATCGAACATCTGGGGAGGGCTGTGTATAACGGGATTTACGAGCCGGGTCATCCCCTGGCGGACAAAGATGGGTTCCGCAGGGATGTGATCCAGCTGGTGAAGGAACTGAAAGTCCCTGTCATACGGTATCCGGGGGGCAACTTTGTATCTGGTTTTAACTGGGAGGACAGTGTGGGGCCTAAGCAACAGCGTCCGGCCCGGCTGGACCTGGCCTGGTTTACCACGGAGACCAATGAGGTGGGGCTGCAGGAATTCGACAGCTGGCTTAAGAAAGTGGATTCAGGGCTGATGCTGGCAGTGAACCTGGGAACCCGGGGAGCGGACGCGGCCAGGAATCTGGTGGAATACTGTAACCATGGGAAAGGCAGTTACTGGAGTGACCTTAGAAGGTCCCATGGGAAAGAGGAACCCTACAACGTAAAGACATGGTGCCTGGGCAATGAGATGGACGGCCCGTGGCAGATGGGGCACAAGACCGCATATGAGTACGGACGGCTGGCCAATGAGACGGCCAAGATGATGAAATGGGTGGACCCCTCTATTGAACTGGTGGCCTGCGGCAGTTCCAAGATGGTGATGCCTACCTTTGCGGACTGGGAGGCAACGGTCCTGACAGAGTGTTATGACCAGGTGGACTATCTGTCCCTGCATAATTACTGGGGCAATTTTGACGGCGATACACAGTCCTATCTGTCAGGCGGCGTCCTGATGGACGATTTCATACGGTCTGTCACGGCTATCTGTGATTATGTGAAGGCAAAGAAGCGTTCCAGGAAGACCATTCACCTTTCCTTTGATGAATGGAATGTGTGGTACCACACCAAGGAGAGCGACAAGCAGATTGAACACTGGATACAGGCGCCGCCCAGACTGGAGGATATCTATAATTTTGAGGATGCCCTGCTGGTGGGAGGGCTGCTGATTTCCCTCTTAAAGAATTGCGACCGCGTGAAGATGGCGTGCCTGGCCCAGCTGGTCAATGTGATTGCGCCAATCATGACAGAGACAGGCGGGAAGGCGTGGAAGCAGACCATTTATTACCCATTCTATTACACCAGCATCCATGGACGCGGAACCGCGCTGAAGGTGAACATGGAGTGTCCCAGATACGACTGCAGGCAGTACACGGATGTGACTGCATTGGATGCAGTGGCTGTCTTAAATGAAGGCGGGGACACGGTAACCTTGTTCGTACTCAACCGCAGCATGGAGGAGGACATTGCCCTTTCCTGTGATTTAAGGAGCGTCAAGGCGGAATCCTGTATCTGCCATACGGCCCTTGAAGGTTACGGCTATGAGGAAGCCAACTCTGCCCTGGAACCGGACCGTGTGGTACCCTCCCATAAACCCACGGACATCCTGGAAAATGGACGGATGGAAGCAGTGATTCCCAGATCTTCCTGGCACATGTTCTGTTTCCGTACGAAAGGATGACCATGATGGGAGCATATGCAGATCAGACCGATATTCCTAAGAACGAATACCCCAGACCCCAATTCAGGCGGAAAAACTGGATGAACCTGAACGGGAAGTGGGAGTTTGGGTTTGATGACAAGGATGTGGGGAAGAAGGAAAAATGGTATCTGTCCCACCCGTTTCCCGGACAGATTACGGTGCCGTTTGCATACCAGACAGAAATGTCCGGGATTCATGACACGGGATTCCACGATGTGGTCTGGTACCGCCGCAACATTGACGGACGGGCATTGGAACAAGGGAAGCGCTTCATCCTTCATTTTGGGGCCTGCGATTACAAGACAGAGGTCTGGGTCAATGGGGAATGGGCCGGGGCCCATGTGGGCGGACATTCCTCCTTTTCCTTTGAAATCACGGACCTGCTCAGGGATGGGGAGAATGTCCTGGTGGTACGGGCCGAGGACGATTCGAAGAACCTGGAACAGCCCAGGGGAAAGCAGTTCTGGAAACAGGAATCCGCATCCATTTTCTATACACGCACAACCGGAATCTGGCAGACCGTGTGGCTTGAACCAGTGGAAAGCCAGTTCATCCGCCAGGTGTGGATGACGCCGGATGTGGACCAGAAGATGATTGGCATGGAAATCCTCCTGGACCAAAAAACAGAGGCCAGGCTTAAGGTGGAGATTACATATAAGGGAACCAGGATGGTCTGTGATACCGTCACCGTGCTGAACGGAAAGGCGGTCCGGGAATGGAAGCTGGACCAGAACCTGAATCTGGAATGGGAGCACAAGTCCTATGAGTGGACGCCGGAACATCCGGCCCTGTTCGATGTACACTATAAGCTGGAATGTGAAGGGGCGGCAGTGGATGAGGCGGATTCCTATTTTGCCATGCGTAAGGTCAGCGTGGAGAATGGGACATTTCTCCTGAACAACCGTCCTTATTATCAGAAAATGCTGCTGGACCAGGGCTACTGGCGCGGTTCCCTTATGACGGCGCCGGACGATGAGGCCCTGATAAGGGACATCACCCTTTGCAAGGAAATGGGGTTCAATGGGGTGAGGAAGCATCAGAAGGTGGAGGAGGAGCGGTTCCTGTACTGGGCTGACAGGCTGGGATTTTTGGTATGGGAGGAATGCGCCAGCGCTTATCTCTATTCCAGGGATTATGTCAGACAGATGGTTCCTGAATGGATGGAAATCGTGAAGCGGGATTATAACCATCCGTGCATCGTGGCCTGGGTGCCGCTTAATGAGTCCTGGGGCGTGGATGGCATCATGTACAGCCAGGAGGAGCAGGCCCACAGCGCGTGCATGTACTATCTGACAAAATCCATGGATACCACCAGGATGGTCATCTCCAATGACGGGTGGAACCACACAAAGTCGGATCTGCTCACTGTCCATGACTATACCTGCAATCCGGAGGTATTAAGGGAACGGTACGGGAACCTGGAAACCCTGCTTTCATCCATGCCCACAAACAGGACCCTGTTTGCCCATGGATATGGGTATGAAGGACAGCCGGTCATTGTGTCGGAATTCGGCGGCGTGGCGTACAGGCTTCATAAGGAAGAGGGCTGGGGGTATGCGGAGGCTGAAAGCGGGGAGGGGTTCCTGAAGGAATATGAGGGATTGATTGCCGCCCTGGCCGCATCGCCTCTGGTACAGGGCTTTGTGTATACCCAGCTGTGTGATGTGGAACAGGAGATGAACGGGCTTTTGACCTATGACAGGGAGCCGAAGGTGCCGGTGGAACAGATACGCAATGTGAATCTGAAGAATTTTCTATAGAATCTTAAGACAGGCATGGCGCCTGTATGGAAGGGAAGGACAGGGAAATGAAGGGAATTGTTTATGAAGGACCGAATATCCTGGGTTTAAAGGAAGTCGGGGACGTGAGTCCGGGGCCGGGAGAGGTAAAATTAAGGGTCAGGGCATGCGGGATCTGCGGAAGTGATGTACACGGTTATTTGGGCATCACGGGCAGAAGGCTGCCGCCCATGATAATGGGCCATGAATTTGCCGGAGAGGTGGCGGAGCTGGGCCAGGGAGTGGACCAGTGGAAGAAAGGGGACCGGGTTGCCGTATATCCCGTGGATTTCTGCGGCCGCTGTGAAATGTGCAGGAAGGGCGACGTCCATCTCTGCCTGAATAAGAGGGCGTTTGGTGTGCTGGATGTGGATGGGGCATTTGCAGAGTATATCTGTGTTCCTGCAAAGTGCTGTTTCCGGGTAGCGGACCAGATTCCTTATTCAATAGGCACCCTGATGGAACCCCTGGCAGTGTCTTACCGGGGCGTGGAACACGCCGGGGATCTGACGGGCAGGACGGTCCTTATCGTGGGGGCGGGGACCATCGGGCTGCTGGCCCTGGCATGTGTGAAAATGAAAGGCGCTGCCAAGATCATCCTGTCTGATTTAAGTGATTACCGTCTTGGGATTGCCAGGGAGATGGGGGCGGATGTGGCCGTCAACCCGGGAAACAGCGGCTGGAAGGCACAGATCCTGGCACAGACCGGTGGAAAGGGAGTGGATGTGGCCATTGAAGCGGTGGGCGCCGCCCCCACGGTGCAGCAGGCCATGGCAGCCCTGCGGTTTGGGGGTCGGGCCATCTGGATTGGCAACAATAAGCCATTTGTGGATGTGGACATGCAGGAAATTGTTACAAGGGAGCTGTCCATCCAGGGCTCGTTCCTGTACGGCTATGAAGAGTTTAAAACCGTGGTAGGCCTTGTGAACCAGGGCAGGATCCATGTGGCCCCGCTCATAAGCAGGGAGGTAAGCATGGAGGAAACGCCTGCATATTTTGAAAAACTGGCAAAGGACCCTGGCAGCCTGATAAAAGTGGTCATGGTGGATTAGGAGGAATCTGTGATGGGATATGATGAAAAACTGATTAAGAAATTAGAGGACAAGGCGCAGAAGCTGAGAAGGGACGTGGTCATCAGCATTGGCGTGGGAGTGGCCGGCCACATCGGGGGTTCCAACTCCTCGGCAGATATTGTGGCTGCGCTGTATTTCCATAAAATGAGACACGACCCAAAACATCCGGAATGGAGGGAAAGGGACCGGTTCCTGCTGAGCAAGGGACATGTGGGGATCCTCCAGTATGCGGCATTGGCGGAGAGCGGATACTTTCCTGTGGAGGATTTAAAGCATACCAAGGAAATCGGCTCCTACCTGCAGGGGCATCCGGATGTACAGAAAACCCCGGGCATTGAGGCGGGAACCGGCTCCCTGGGACAGGGGCTTTCCATTGGCCTGGGCATGGCCCTGGGGCTTAAGCTGGACCGTCTGGACAGCAGGACATATGTGCTGGTTGGGGACGGGGAGATTGCCGAAGGCCAGATATGGGAGGCGGCCATGGCGGCCAGCGCCTTTAAGGCCGATAACCTGGTGGCCATTGTGGACAGGAACCGGCTGCAGGCCAACGGAAGGACCAAGGAACGGTTTGACACAGGGGATATCATGGCCAAGTTTTTAAGTTTTGGCTGGCATGTGATTGAAATCAACGGACATGATATGAGGGAAATCCTCAGTGCCTTGGACGAGGCGGAAACCGTGAAGGGCGTTCCAACGGCCATCATAGCCAACACGGTCAAGGGAAAGGGCGTCAGCTTTGCGGAAAACGTGGTGGGATACCACAACGGGATGCTGACCGAGGAAACCTACAGACAGGCGCTTTTGGAATTAACCGTACAGGAACAGGAGGCATAGGCATGGGCTATACAAATCAGAGAGTTGCATATGGCAATACATTAGTGGAGCTGGGAAGGCAGGATGAGCGGATTGTGGTGCTGGACGCGGACCTGGGCGCATCCACCATGGGAAAGCTGTTTGAGGCGGAATTTCCCCAGAGACACTTTGAGATGGGGATTGCAGAGGCCAACATGACCAGTGTGGCGGCAGGACTGGCACAGACAGGGAAAATCCCGTTTACCAATTCGTTTGCAGTGTTTGCAGGAGGTCGCGCCTATGACCAGATACGCCAGACCATTGCAATCGGGAAACTGAACGTGAAGATCTGCGGTTCCTCATCCGGCCTGTCGGACTTTGGGGACGGCGCAACCCACCAGTGTGTGGAGGACCTGGCAGTATTCCGTGCAGTGCCCAACATGACGGTCATCTGCCCGGCTGACGCCAATGAGACAGTGGAAGCAGTAAAGGCCATGGCAGCCATGGACGGCCCCTGCTATCTGCGCCTGAACCGGAATGACTATCCCAATGTGACAAAAGAAGGGGAGAAATTCACCATCGGTGTTCCAACCGTATTAAAGGAAGGAACGGATGTGGCCCTGTTTGCCACAGGATACATGACCCGGCTGGCCATGGAGGCGGCAAAGGAACTGGAAGGCGCTGTTTCCGTCAGGGTCATCAACGTGTCCACCATCAAGCCTATGGACCTGGAGGCTGTGAGGCGTATGGCAGACGGCTGCAGGGCTGTGGTGACGGCGGAGGAACACAATGTAAGGGGCGGTCTTGGAAGCGCACTGGCAGAAGTCCTCTGCAGGGAGCCAAAACCCATGAAAATGGTGGGGATTCAGGATACCTTCGGGTGCAGCGGACACAATTACCAGGAGGTACTGGAATACCATGGGCTGACAAAGTCAGCCATTGCAGAGGCAGTCAGGGAGATGGCGGGCATATAGGCGTGCGGGGACAGCGGACGTGTGCGCGGCCAAAGACGGCGGACATACGGGCGGCCAAAGACGGCGGATATATAAGCGGTTAGGAATAATAAGCGGTTAGGTAAAGAGAGAGGAGCAAAGGACGATGAAAATAGGATTTATCGGTTTGGGAATCATGGGAAAGCCTATGGTAAGGAACCTGTTAAAGGCTGGACATGAAGTGATTGTATACGACGTGGTGGAATCCAATATGGATCAGGTGGTAAAGGATGGCGCCAAAGCGGCTGTCTCCTCAAAGGATGCAGCCGCCCGGTGCGGCCTTGTCATCACCATGCTGCCCAATTCACCGCATGTAAAAAGTGTGGTCCTGGGAGCAGAGGGGGTTCTGGAAGGCGCTGCCCCGGGAACCATTCTGGTAGACATGAGTTCCATCGCGCCCCTGGCTTCTCAGGAAATATGCCGGGAATGTGAAAAAAAGGGCGTAAAGATGATTGATGCTCCAGTGTCGGGAGGGGAGCCCAAGGCAGTGGACGGAACCCTGTCCATCATGGCGGGCGGTGATAAAGATGTATTTGACCAGGTCTATGACGTGCTCATGACCATGGGCGCCAGCGCGGTCCACTGCGGGGATATCGGCGCAGGGAACACCACGAAGCTGGCGAACCAGGTAATCGTGGCCCTTAATATTGCGGCTGTATCGGAAGCCTTCATGCTGAGCACCAGGGCCGGTGTGGACCCCCTTAAGGTATTTGAGGCCATCAAAGGCGGGCTGGCCGGTTCCACGGTCATGAATGCCAAGGTTCCTATGATTACAGACGGTAATTTCAGGCCTGGATTTAAGATTGACCTTCACATCAAGGACCTGGGCAATGCCCTGGAAACCGGCCACGGTGTGGGCGCCCCGCTGCCCCTTACCTCCCAGGTGATGGAGATGATGCAGAACCTGCACGCGGACGGGCTGGGGGAAAGCGACCACAGCGCCATTGCAAGGTATTATGAGAAGCTGACAGGGACGGAAATCCGCGTCTGATATGGCGGGGACTATAAAGGATGGGGATATCCATCCCATGTCCTTACCAGTTCCACCGCCCGTACCGCAGCGTGACAGCCCCGATGGTCTGAAGCAGTTCCTTTGTGACCTGGCCGGGAAGGAGCCTCCATTTCCAGTTTTCGCCCACCGTGGAGGGGGTGTTGACGCGGCAGTCATTGTCCAGTCCCATATAGTCCTGAAGGGGGATGATGCACAGCCGGGCCTGGCTGCGCATGATCAGGCTGATGAAGGACAGATATAATCTGTTTTCCGGCGTATGGGAATCGCACAGATAGTCCCTGGCAAGCGTTTGCTCCGCGGGCGTGATGGAGTTAAACCACCCCGTGATGGTTTCATTGTCATGGGTGCCTGTGTAGGCCACGCAGTTTTCAGGATAGTTGTGGGGCAGATAATCGCTGGCGCAGCCTGAATCCCTGGAGTCAAAGGCAAATTCCAGCACCTTCATGCCAGGGAAGGAACAGTCCTTAACCAGCTGGCGGACGGAGTCCGTCACATATCCAAGGTCCTCGGCAATGATTTCCTTTTCGCCCAGGGCCTGTTTTACTGCATGGAAGAATCCGATGCCAGGCCCCTGTTCCCAGTGGCCACCGACGGCTGTGTCAGAGCCTGCCGGGATGGAGTAGTATTCGTCAAATCCACGGAAATGGTCAATCCTCACCACATCATACAGCCGATAGCAGTAGGACAGGCGGCTGATCCACCACTGGTATCCGGTCTGCCTGTGATAGTCCCAGCGGTACAGCGGATTGCCCCAGAGCTGGCCCGTGGAGGAGAAGCCGTCCGGCGGACAGCCGGCAACAGCAGTGGGGACATTGTCCCGGTCCAGTTCAAACAGTTCAGGATGCGCCCAGGCATCGGCGCTGTCCATGGCCACATAGATGGGGATGTCGCCTACAATGCGGATTCCGTTATGGTTGGCATAGGATTTTAGCTTATTCCATTGCCGGATGAATTTAAACTGGAGATATTCATGGAACTCAATGTCATAATACAGTTCCCTCCGGTAGTAGTCCAGGGCATTCTGCCAGCGCAGGCGGATATCCTCTGCCCACTGTGTCCAGGGTTTTCCGTCAAATCTGGATTTTACGGCCATGAACAGGGCGTAGTCTTCAAGCCACCACTTATTATCGGCTGAAAACTGTTTAAATTCCTCATCCTGGCTGATGTTGCTGCGCTCATAGGCAAGGCGCAGGAGGGGAAAACGTTCCTTATATATCTTTGCATAGTCCACGGCCCCGGGATGCGTCCCAAAGTCAGCGCTGTCACATTCCTTTCTGGTCAGCACCCCTTCCTCAATCAAATCCTCCAGGCTGATGAAATACGGATTCCCGGCAAAGGTGGAAAAGGACTGGTAGGGGGAATCGCCATAGCTTGTTGGACCCAGGGGAAGGATTTGCCAGCAGGACTGGCCGGCCTGTTTCAGCTGGTCCACGAATTCGTAGGCTTCCTTTGAGAAACAGCCGATTCCATATCTGGAAGGCAGGCTGGAAATGGACAGTAAGATTCCGCTTTCTCGTTTCATTTTCTATATACTCCTTTTCATGGGCAACGATGCCCTGGTTCATATTCCACGATGATTCCATAGTGGTCCGACACAATCGGCTCACAGGAGCCGTTAAATATGACGCGGGAGGACCGGACCGGGACCTTGCGGCTGGTCCAGATATAATCAATCCGCATACCGGAAACATCCTCCTGTTCCCTCCAGCCGTCAATGGCATGGCCCACCGTGATCCCGCTGTCTTTGCTGCGGGCCAGTTCGTAGCTGTCCAGCCATCCGAAGCCGCGTATCAGGTCCCGGCCCTCGCCCCGGACATGGGCCGGGGAATTGAAATCGCCCATGAGCCACACAGGGCCGGGTACAGGGCCAGGGTATGTTTCCAAACACGCCCCGCCCCCCAGCTCCCTTCTGATCCGTTCCCACTGTCCTTCAAATGGTTCGTCTTCATCCTTCCACCATCCCATATGGACGCTGTAAAAATATTCCATGCCATGTTCCGTGGCAATCCCTATCCCTAGAATCCTGCGTGTCTTCCAGTTGGCATAGTCCTGTGAGGCTGTGATATAAAACTGCTTTGTTTCCGCAATGGGAATCCGGCTTAAGATGGCCAGGCCCTCATCGTATTTACCGTATCCGGTCTTAGCCCCAATCCAGGTCCAGTGGTAGGGCCTGCCATGCTCCGCGCAGATCCTCACCGCGCGGTATGCATGGTTATCCATGCGAGGGATGGGGGAGGGATGGCTGCTGCATGGGGAGGCGGATGCACATGGGACATATGGGGGATGTGGAGTACAGGGAGCACATGGCACATATCCATATAGTTCCAGATCCTTTTTGTCCACCGGGGCAGCGGTCTGGGTCTGATTGACTTCCTGAAGCGCTATGATATCCGGCTCAGCCCGGCAGACGCCTTCGGCAAAGGCGTGGAGCTTGGCCTCGTAGTCCTCTTCCTCAAGGCTGTGGGTGTTTAATGTCATCAGTTTCATGGTACTCCTTCCTGTGGGCTGCTGGATGTTCCGTTCCCGCCCTGCTTTACAGTATATCATTAATATCGGACTTCAGCACATCTGCCTTCGGGCCGTATACTGCCTGGATGCCCTGGTCTTTCTTAATCAGGCCCATGGCCCCTTCCGCCTTCCAGTCAGCCAGTTCAGCCACCTTTGTGATATCCTTTACCGTAACGCGCAGCCGGGTCATGCATGCGTCCACCAGCAGGATATTATCCCTGCCGCCCAACAGCGTGATGATGCGCTCAGCCTGACGATTGCCGGAAATCTGCTTTTCAGGCCCATCCTGGCCGTTCCCGGCCCTGCTGTCATCCGTGTAGTTGCCCAGACGTCCCGGGGTGGCAAAATGGAACCGGCCAATCATGAAATACGCAATGGCATATCCCACGGCAAAGAAAACCGCCACACAGATGATGAAGTTAACGATATCGCCTCCCAGCCCTGCCTTCAGGGACATGGGGATACGGGTCAGGAACTCCAGGTTGCCAAAGGAATGCAGGCGCAGATGGATGATGCCGGCCATGGCAAACGCACATCCCTGAAGCACCGCATATACCAGGTACAATGGCAGTGCGCAGAACATGAACATGAATTCTAAGGGTTCCGTCACACCGGTCAGGAATACGGCCAGTACGGTGGAGATGAACATGGAGCGGTAGCTGCTGCGTTTATCCGCATCCACACGGCGGTACATGGCCAGTGCAATACCAAGGAGAAGGCCGGTTGCGCCTATCATCTGTCCTACCTTAAAGCGGGCAGGGGTTATGGCGGTGAGCAGGTTCTGGTATCCGGTGATATCCCCGGCATTCTGCAGGTTGATCAGGTCCGTGGCCCATGCAAGCCACAGGGGATCCTGGCCAAATACCTGAGAGCCTGCGTTGACCCCGGTAAGGATGGTGTAAGTTCCTCCAAAGGATGTGTAGTTCATCGGTATGGTCAGCATATGATGAAGGCCAAAGGGCAGAAGGAGACGTTCCAGGGTTCCGTAGATAAAGGGCGCCAGTATGGGGGATGTGGCTGAGGAATTGGCAATCCACACGCCAAAGGAGTTGATTCCGGTCTGCACCACCGGCCACACAATGGCCAGTACCAGGGAAATGATGACGGACCATGCAATGACCACCATGGGGACGAAACGCTTGCCATTAAAGAATGCCAATGCATCCGGCAGCTTTCTGTAGTTGTAATATTTATTATAGATGACCCCGCCTGCAAATCCGGATATGATACCCACGAACACGCCCATGTTCAGGGCGGGCGCGCCAAGGACTGAGGTGAAGTATCCATTCACCAGGATTTCCTGGCCAAGAAGGGTGCGGGTGACGGCCTCCGGATTATTTAGGTCAGCGCTGCTGACGCCGAACAGGGCTCCGGTGATGACATTGATAAGGACAAATGCAATCACGGCCGCAAATGCGCCGCCGGCACGTTCCTTTGCCCAGGAACCGCCGATGGCCACGGCAAAGAGGATATGCAGGTTATTGATGACGGCCCATCCAATGGTTTCCATGGTCCTGCCCAGGGTAAGGACAAAATTCATGTCGCCACCAGCCATCTGCACCAGTTTTCCCACGCTGATCATCAGTCCGGCAGCCGGCATGACTGCGATTACGGTCATCAGCACCTTGCCCAGCTTCTGGAGGAAATCAAAGTTAATGGGGAATTTGGATTTTTTCTTTTTGGGTTCAGGGGCTGCCTGGCCGGAGCCGCTCACGGCGTCAGCCTTTAAGACAGGCCCGTGGCCGGACGGGCTGTGGGCCGCGTCATCCGGGGGACACGCATCAAACAGCGTGATTACGGTATCGCTTCCCGCGGATACAGGGCCGGAAAATGTGTTCATGGTGCGGTTTTCCATGCCGCCGCAGATGAGTACGGGAGTGATGAGGTTGACCTGTTTTTCTTCCAGCATCTGAATGTCGGCTTCTGCCAGCAGGTCCCCTGCCTTTACCTTATCTCCCTGTTTTACATGGCATGTAAAAAACTCCCCTTTTAATGCCACGGTTTCCAGGCCGAAGTGCACCATGACCTCAATGCCGTCCTTGGAGCGCAGCCCGTATGCATGAAGGGTCTCTGCCACGGACACAACCTCACCGTCAATCGGGCTTACCAGTTTCCCGTCCCGCGGGATGATGGCAACGCCATCCCCAATGATTTTCTGGGAAAATACCGGATCCGGTACTTCCCCTAATGCTACTGCTGTCCCTGTTAAGGGAGACAAAATCCTGATGCCGGTACAGCCATCGTTTTTCCTGTTCATATGTAACCTGACCTCCTGAGAAAATTGTTGCATTAATTTGCGCAACCGATTGCGTTAAATATATCCTGTTTGCGCACACAATGCAAGCCCTTCTTGTGAAAATCCCATGCTTTCTACGTTTTGCACAAAAAAAGGACCATGATATTGTGCAAAATCCTGGCAACGGACAGCGCAAACAAAAGGCGGTTGCAGCGCAATTAATGCAAAAAAGTTTGACAAAAATTGCATTAAACATTACAATGGAACCAGAGGAAGATAGTCCTCATATGAATCTGAACATTTAAGGAGGCGTCTTATGCCTGTTACGATTAAAGATGTTGCCGCCCTTGCCGGAGTATCCCCGTCCACCGTGAGCCGGACCTGCAAGGACCATCCTTCCATCAGCCGCCAGACCAAGGAGAAGGTACGCCAGGCCATGGCAAAACTGGGGTATGAGCCGAATTTCCAGGCCAGCAGCCTGGCTACCCAGAATTCCAGGACCGTCGGGATTATTTTGCCGCCATCCCAGTGGGAGGCTTACCAGAATGCGTTTTATCTGGAAGTCATCCGCGGCATCAGCCAGTACTGTAATCAGAAACAATATATCAATACAGTGGTTACAGGCCAGAACGAGGATGAGATACTAAAGGTCATAAAGAATATGGCAAGGACCGGCCTGGCGGAAGGCTTTATTGTATTGTATTCCAAGGAACAGGACCCGGTTCTGGACTACCTGTATGAGGAAGGGCTGTTATATGTGCTGATTGGAAAGGCATACAGGAATGTGAACCAGACCATCTATGTGGACAATGACAATGTGCTTGCGGGCCGGGAAACAGCGGCTTACCTCTTAAGCCTGGGGCATGAGAGGATTGCGTATCTGTCGGGCGACCACTCCCTGCTGTTTAACAACGACAGGAAGATGGGGTACATGCTGGCCCTGACAGAGCATCAGATCCCATTCAGGCCCGAGCTGTGTGTGGAGGCGCCGGCCATACCGGAAGACCAGAACCAGGTGCTGACCGCCCTTCTTACAATGCAGGACCGTCCCACCGCTGTCCTGGTCAGTGATGACATACTGGCAGTGGCCCTTGAAAAAGCATGTATCGGGCTGGGGCTGTCCATTCCCGGGGATATCTCCATTATTTCCTTTAATAATTCCCTGCTCTCCAGGTTCACCACGCCGCCCCTCACATCCGTGGATGTAAATTCCATCCAGCTGGGCATTGAGGCAGCGGCCCAGATGATCAGCCATGTGGAGAATCCGGAACTGGTTGCAACAAAAATCATCGTGCCCCATCATATGGTGGAGCGGGGAAGCTGTGCAAGGGCCGGCAGGGCGTGACTTTTATACATTTTCCTGAAATACATCCTATCGTATATATTCTTCTTGAAAAACACAACATTTAGTGCTAAAATCATATACTGTTGCACAAGCAACAGATTTTTCCAGGATAATATGATAGTATACTGATACGGCAGGCCGCGGGTGAAGCGGCGGCCTATGAGAGTATAGGGATAAAAGGAGTGTATTGACAATGAAGATTATCAAGAGGAATGGCGCTGAGGAAGATTTTGACATAAATAAGATTGTGGTGGCTGTGTCCAAAGCCAATGTGGCAGCGGGCAAGAGCAAGCTGAGCATGGAGCAGATTAAGGACATTGCGGATTATGTGGAGTATAAATGTGATAAGCTGAACCGTGCAGTGTCAGTGGAGGAAATCCAGGACATGGTGGAGAACCAGATTATGTCCACCGGCGCTTTTGAACTGGCCAAGGATTATGTAAGGTACCGCTTCCAGCGTTCCCTTATCCGTAAGGCCAACACCACGGACAACCGTATCCTTTCCCTGATTGAGTGCAATAATGAGGATGTGAAGCAGGAGAATTCCAATAAGAACCCAACGGTCAACAGTGTGCAGAGGGACTATATGGCAGGCGAGGTCAGCAAGGACCTGACCAAGCGGATGCTTCTTCCCCAGGATATTGTGGAGGCGGACAAGGAGGGGATCATACATTTCCACGATTCCGATTATTTTGCCCAGCACATGCATAACTGTGACCTGGTAAACCTGGAGGACATGCTTATGAATGGCACGGTCATCAGCGAGACCAGGATTGAGAAGCCCCACAGCTTTTCCACGGCCTGCAATATCGCCACTCAGATCATTGCCCAGGTGGCCAGCAACCAGTATGGCGGACAGAGTATCAGCCTGGCCCATCTGGCTCCTTTTGTGGACGTATCCAGAAAGAAGATACATGCGGAGGTACTGGAAGAGGTTAAGACATTTGGCTGCACCCCTTCCGAGGAGGCCATCCGCCAGGTGGTGGAGAACCGGCTGCGCAAAGAAGTGATTAAGGGCGTGCAGACCATCCAGTACCAGGTCATAACCCTGATGACCACCAATGGGCAGGCGCCTTTCCTGACCGTGTTCATGTACCTGAACGAGGCTAAGAACGAGAGGGAGAAAAAGGACCTGGCCCTGATTATCGAAGAGTCCTTAAAGCAGCGTTACCAGGGCGTTAAGAATGAGTCAGGGGTATGGATCACGCCGGCGTTCCCAAAGCTGATTTACGTGCTGGAGGAGGATAATATAACCGAGGGGACAGAATACTATTACCTGACGGAAATGGCTGCCAGATGCACTGCAAAGCGCCTGGTCCCGGATTATATTTCCGAGAAAAAGATGATGGAACTAAAGGAAGGCAACTGCTTCCCCGTGATGGGATGCCGCAGCGCCTTAAGCCCATGGAAGGATGAGGAAGGCAATTATAAATTCTACGGCCGCTTCAACCAGGGCGTGGTCACCATCAACCTGGTGGATGTGGCGCTGTCTTCCGGCGGCGATATGGATGCGTTCTGGAAAATATTCGATGAGCGCCTGGACCTTTGCTACCGCGCGCTGATGTGCCGTCACAACCGTCTGAAAGGCACGCTTTCAGACGCAGCCCCCATCCTGTGGCAGAACGGGGCCCTGGCCCGGCTTAAGAAGGGGGAGACCATTGACCGGCTGCTGTACGGCGGATACTCCACCATTTCCCTTGGATATGCAGGTCTTTATGAGTGCGTGAAGTATATGACAGGCAGGTCACACACCGACCCGGAGGTAACGCCCTTTGCCCTGGAGGTCATGGAATATATGAACAAAGCCTGCAACCGCTGGAAAGAGGAGACCAATATCGGGTTCAGCATCTACGGTTCCCCCATTGAGAGCACAACCTACAAGTTTGCAAAATGCCTCCAGAAGCGTTTTGGGATTATTGAGGGAGTGACGGACAGGAGTTATATCACCAACAGCTATCATGTGAATGTATCAGAAGAAATCGATGCATTTTCCAAGCTGAAATTTGAATCCCAGTTCCAGGCCCTGTCCACAGGCGGCGCCATCAGCTATGTGGAGGTCCCCAACATGCAGAACAATATTCCGGCCGTCCTTCAGCTGATCCGCTACATTTATGACAATATCATGTATGCGGAGCTGAATACAAAAAGTGATTTCTGCCAGGAATGCGGTTTTGACGGGGAAATCCGTATCGTGACCGATGACAGCGGCAAGCTGGTATGGGAATGCCCCAAGTGCGGCAACCGGGATGAGAACAAGCTGAACGTGGCCCGCAGGACCTGCGGTTATATCGGAACCCAGTTCTGGAACCAGGGAAGGACCCAGGAGATAAAGGAAAGGGTGCTGCACTTATAATATGAATTACGGGACAATTAAAAAAAATGATATTGCCAACGGGGAGGGCGTCAGGGTATCCCTGTTTGTGTCAGGATGCACGCACCACTGCAGGAACTGTTTTAATGAGGAAGCATGGGATTTCCGGTTCGGCCGTCCCTTTACCGGGGAAACCCAGCAGGAGATATTAAAAGCCCTGGAGCCCGGGTATATTAATGGCCTTACCCTGCTGGGAGGGGAACCCTTTGAACCGGAGAACCAGAGGGCGCTGCTGCCCTTTTTAAGACGGGTCAGGGAACGCTTCCCGGAGAAGGATATCTGGTGTTATACCGGATATCTGTTTGATGCGCAGCTCCTTGCCCAGAGCCGCGCCAGATGTGAATGCACGGATGAAATGCTTCGCCTGATAGACGTACTGGTGGACGGCAGGTTTGTGGAGGAAGAAAAGGATATAAGCCTGGCGTTTAAGGGGTCGGCGAACCAGAGGATCATTGATGTGAAACGGTCGCTGGATGAAGGGCGTGTTGTCATAAAGATGTGATTGGACGGATGGGATAATTTGTAAAAGAATATATCAATGGATGAAATAAGAGATAAATGAAAAACTTCTAAGCCTCCCGGCGCATTGCGTTTGCATCCGCATGATGGTATAATTACCTAATCGTGATCAACCAGATGCAGTAGTGTAACGCTTGCCGTAGGAGGCTATTTATATGGGTATTAGGTCAGCGGAAGAGATTGAGGGATTTGCCAGGAAGATCCTGATCCGGTATTTCTGTGAAGCGGATGTGGAATTTCTTATATCCACATTTGCGGATGATATTGTATGGCTTGGAGCCGGGGAAATGCAGAAGGCGGAGGGGAAGGAAGCCGTGGCCGCATGCTTCCGGGCCGGACAGGATGAACTGTCACCTTGTGATATGTTTGATGAAGTTTATGAAACCAGGAATCTGGGCGGCGGCAGTTACCTGTGCGAGGGGATGAGCCTGCTTAAGTCCAAGGCGGGGACCGGGATATTCCTGGACATACGCCAAAGGATTACCTTTATTTTCCAGGAGCGGGAGGACGGCCTTAAAACAATACATATGCATAATTCAGTGCCCTTCAGGGACATACGGGATGGGGAGCTTTTCCCGCTGGAGTCAGCCACACAGGCATATCAGAAACTGGAGTCCGTGCTGGAAAAAAAGGAACAGGAGTATAAGCAGCAGGCGGATTTCCTGTCACAGCTGTATAACTCGGTACCCTGTGGCATCCTGCAGTTTTCCACGGACCCGGAACACAGGATCATCAATGTGAACCGGATGGTATGGGAAGCCTATGGGTTTGCCTCAGAGGAGGAATACCGCTGTGCGGTCAAATGTCCTTATGACCTGGTGCTTGACCAGGACAGGGAATGGATTGAAAAACAGGTGGGCGGACTTGTGCTGGACGGGGATACAACGTCTTATATCCGTCAGGGGGTCTGCAGGGATGGGCGTCAGATATGGATCAGCGTGGTCATGGGGCGGCTTGTCAATGCGGACGGCCTGGAGGTGATACAGGCCGTGTTTACGGATGTCACTGAACTCAGGCGCATGGAACTGGAGCAGGAGCGCCAGCAGATGATTGAGAACAGGTCACTGCAGGCGGCAATCTGTACCGCGTACCCCCTGATCATGAGCCTGAACCTGACCAAAGATACCTATAACTGCTTTATAAAAGGGCATGAGGTATACGTTGGAAAGCGGGAGGGCAGCTATTCCGGGATGCTGGAGCATTTCTGTCCGCTTGTGTATCCTGCTTACCAGGAAGATTATATGGATCACTTCAGGCGCGGGCATGTAATGGAACGCTTTGCGGCTGGGGAACGCGACATCTATATGGAGTTCCAGCAGATTGGGAGCGACGGAAGGTATCATTGGATTTCCGTGCAGATCATCTATGTGGAGAATCCGTTTAACAGCGACATGCTTGCCATTAACCTGGTTAAGATCCTGGATGCCCAGAGGGCGGAACAGGCCCGCCAGGAGCAGCTGCTTCGGGATGCCCTGGCGTCTGCCAAGGCTGCCAACCGGGCGAAATCGGATTTCCTTTCCAGGATGAGCCATGATATCCGCACGCCCATGAATGCCATCATCGGCATGAGTACCATTGGCCAGCTAAAGGCAGGGGACGTTAAGGGCATGCAGGACTGTTTCAGGAAGATTGATTCCTCTTCCAGGTACCTGCTGTCCCTGATTAATGACATACTGGATATGTCCAAGATAGAGAACGGGAAAATGAATCTGTCCCAGGAGTATTTTGATTTTGCCGGACTGATAGAGGACATTGACCAGATTGTCTATCCGCAGGCCAGGGAAAAGAACATCCGGTATGAAATCTATCATGAGGAACCCTTGGACCAGCATTATGTGGGGGATCCGCTGAGGGTCAAGCAGATACTCCTGAACCTCCTGTCCAATGCGCTTAAATTCACTCCAACTGACGGCATGATACAGGTCAATATAAAGGAACAGAAGCGCACCAATGGGTTTTCCTATATCCGGTTCTGTGTCAGGGATTCGGGAATCGGGATGTCAAAAGAGTTCTGCAGCCGCATCTTCCAGCCGTTTGAGCAGGAGTCCCCGGAGACTGCCCGCAACAATGTGGGAAGCGGACTGGGACTGTCCATTGTCTATAATCTGGTGCAGCTTATGGGCGGGACCATTGAAGTGGAGAGCGAGAAGCACAAGGGGGCTGTATTTACAGTAATCATTCCCCTGCGGCTGGTGGAGGACGATGAGCAGAAGGAGCGGCAGAGGAAGCAGCAGGAACTGTTAAACGGGCTGGCTGTCCTGGTGGTGGATGATGACCCTGCGGTAGGGGGCCAGTGCATAGAAATCCTTAAGGACGCCGGAGCCAATCCTGTCTGGGTGGATTCCGGTTTTAAGGCGTTGGAGGAAGTGGGGCACCGGCTGGGTCAGGGGACATACTATGACATTGCCCTGATTGACTGGCAGATGCCGGATATGGACGGGGTTGAGACAGCCAGACAGATCCGCAGTCTGGTGGGACCTGATACCACAATCATCATGATATCGGCCTATGACTGGGACTTCATAGAGGAAGATGCCAGGAAGGCAGGGGTGGATTGTTTCATACCAAAGCCATTGTTCAGGAACTCGCTTTTCGGCGCGTTTGCAGGTGCTGTCAAAGGGAGCCGTCCTGTTGAGGAAAAGGCTGAAAAGCCGGATTTTGACAACTGCCGTATCCTGCTGGCAGAGGACAACGAACTGAACCGGGAGATTGCCAAGACCCTTCTTAAGATGCATGGAATGGAAGTGGACGCCGCGCAAAACGGTCAGGAGGCATTTGAGCTGTTTGAAGAAAATGGCCAGGATTATTACCAGGCAGTGCTCATGGATATCCGGATGCCTGTCATGGACGGTCTGGGGGCGACCCGTGCCATACGCGGACTGGACCGGCCGGATGCCGGCCGGATCCCAATCCTGGCCATGACAGCCAATGCCTTTGAGGAAGACAGGATTGCGGCCATGAAAGCCGGGATGACAGGGTACCTGGTAAAACCGCTGGATATAGAGATGGTTTTGGATGAAATCAGGAAATATGTATAGATTTGGGGATGCAGCATGCTGCATCCCTATATTCATGCGGTTTTATGGAGACAGTCCGTATTCACTGGGAGTGGGCCCTGTTATAAGCAATATATTCCTTAAACTGTTCCAGACTATAATTCACCACCAGATTCTGGGGGAAATCCGCTTCCTCCAATATGGGAATGGCATGGTCCAGGTTGGCGATATCCGCAGTATAATGTGCATCGCTGCTGGCAATGACAGGCACACGGTGCTTTTTGCAGAGATTTAAAAAGGTGAGTACATTTTCATGGACATTTTTGCGCGTGGGGGTGCGCAGGGAATTGTTGTTTACTTCCAGCAGGGTGTGGCAGCTTTTGGCAGCCTTGACGATTTCCTCATAAATCAGAGGGCATGTCCCGTCGTCCGGATGGCTGATGATATCCACCTCCGGATTGGCAATGGCGCCCAGCACCGCGTCTGTGTTCTGTCTTGGGGTGCCTGGCTTATAGCACATCTTGTGGATGCCGGCTATCCTCAGGTCCAGGTGTTTCATGTATTGTTTGCCAAGGCTTAAGGTGCCCTTGTAATCCAGGATATTGATTTCAGCCCCAAGCATCAGTTCTATTCCAAACATCTGCCTGGGCACCACCTTCAGGTTGACAAAGTAAATGTCCTCGCAGGTTCCGGCAATGCCTTTGGTGTGCTCGGTAATGCCAAGCAGCTTAAGTCCCTTTTGGGAAGCAGCCTTTGCCATCTCGGTGAGTGTTGCGTAGGCATGCCCGCTGGCAACCGTATGGGTGTGGACATCAAGTTCAATTGGTTTCATATAGGATCCCTCATTTCCAGTCATAAAATATTTACTGTATAGTCTATCACAAATCCTTGATAAAAACACAGGTCTATGATAGACTTTACCATTATATGAATAAGTAAACACAGCTGCCTGCCACCGGGTATGCAGCGCTTATGTGCCTGAACACATTCCAGTAGGTCAAAGAAGGAATGTGTCCGGGCTTTTTTTCGGGAAAATATGTCTGGAAACAGAACTGGCCTGGCAGGAATCGGTTCAAGAAACGCTGGCTGCCAGCCGGATATGGAGGATGAAGATGGGAAAGAACAGCATATTTCGTGAATTTTTCAGGTATGTGGGGCTTAACGTGCTGGGGATGATCGGGTTGTCATGTTATATCCTGGCAGATACATATTTTGTGTCCAAAGCACTGGGGACCAGCGGCCTGGCCGCCCTTAACCTGGCTATTTCCGTGTACAGCGTCATCAATGCCACCGGTCTTATGATGGGCGCCGGGGGAGGCACCCGGTTCTCCATTTTCATGTTCCAGGGACATGAAAATGAGGCAAGGCGGGTATACACAAGGACCGTGGGACTGGCGCTGGCCGCCGGAGGCGTGTTCCTTCTGGCGGGGCTTTTTTGCGCGCCTGCCATTGCAGCCCTTTTGGGGGCGGATGCGGATACCATGGACAAAACAACGGCATATCTGCGCGTCATCCTCTGTTTTGCGCCGTGTTTCATCATGAACAATACCCTGCTGGCCTTTGTCCGCAATGACGGGAATCCCAGGCTGTCCATGGCAGCCATGCTGACAGGCAGCCTGGCCAATATTGTTTTGGACTACCTGTTCATGTTCCCGTTTTCCATGGGTATGTCCGGCGCGGCAATTGCAACCGGGCTGGCTCCTGTCATCAGCATGGGAGTGCTCTCACTGCACCTGTTCAGTAAAAAGAGCACCCTGTCCATCTTAAGATGCAGATGGAGCCTGAGGGAAGCCATATCCATCCTTTCGCCGGGCGTGTCATCCTTTATAACAGAACTGTCCTCGGGCATCGTACTTATGGTGTTCAATCTGGTCATCCTGTCCCTTGCAGGCAATACCGGGGTGGCGGCCTACGGGATCGTGGCAAACCTGGCCCTGGTGGTGGCCGCTGTATTCACAGGGATTGCCCAGGGGCTGCAGCCCCTGGCAAGCCGCAGTTATGGGGCAGGGGATGGAAATGCCCTGAAGCTTGTGTTCCGGTATGGGGCCATGCTTTCCATTGTGCTGTCGGTGTGTATCTATGCTGGCGCCAACACATGCTGGCAGGGGATTATTGCCATATTTAACAGCGAAGGCAGCCAGGATCTGGTTCCCATTGCACGGCGGGGAATCCAGCTGTATTTTGCAGGATTCCTCTTTGCAGGGGTCAATATTGTCAGCGCGGCTTTTTTAAGCGCTGTGATGGAAACCGGGAAGGCATTTTGCATATCCATTGTCAGGGGATGCCTGGCCATCATCCCTCTTGCATTCCTGCTGCCCGGCATATGGGGGATGGATGGAGTGTGGCTTTCATTTGTATTGTCTGAGGCCGCGGCCTGTGTGGTGTCCGCGGCGGGTATTATGAGGGCTGGCACACCCTAGGGTCTGTTTGAAAATTCATTCCCGCCATCCTGCGCATCAGGTCCGCCATCTCAATGGCTCCCACCGCGCATTCATAACCCTTGTTGCCGGCCTTGGAGCCGGCGCGTTCAATGGCCTGTTCGATAGTTTCCGTGGTCAGCACGCCGAACATCACCGGAATCCCGCTTGTAAGGGAAACATGGGCGATTCCCTTGGAAACCTCGCTGCATACATAGTCATAGTGGCTTGTGCTGCCGCGGATGACGGCCCCAAGGCAGATGACGGCGTCATATCGGCTGCTGGAAGCCATTTTGGAAGCTGCCAGCGGAATCTCAAAGGCCCCGGGCACCCATGCAATGTCAATGTCCTCATCCCCAACCTCATGACGTCTTAATCCGTCCAGGGCGCCGCTTAAGAGCCTGGAGGTGATGAATTCGTTAAAGCGGGCGGCTACGATGCCTACCTTTATTTTGCCAGGTATCAGTTTTCCTTCATATACATTCATAATGGATTCTCCTTCTATAATCATGGTTTTAGTATAAGGATGTCAGGAATAGTGCAGGATGTGCCCCATCTTTTTCTGTTTGGTCTTCAGGTAAAAAAGGTCATGGCTGGTAGGGTCCATCTGGATGGGCACGCGTTTTATTATGTCAATCCCAAATCCGGAAAGCTGGTACACCTTATCCGGGTTATTGGTCAAAAGCCGCAGGGTCCTGGCGCCCAGGTCCTTTAGAATCTGGGCGCCAATGTAATACTCCCGCAGATCGCCTTTAAATCCCAGGGCCAGGTTGGCTTCCAGGGTATCCATCCCATTGTCCTGAAGTTCATATGCCTTTAACTTGTTGATCAGGCCAATGCCCCGTCCTTCCTGGCGCATGTAGAGCAGGATGCCCCGGCCTTCCTGTTCAATCTGTTTCATGGCGGCTGCAAACTGTTGCCCGCAGTCGCAGCGCATGGAGCCGAATGCATCGCCTGTCAGGCATTCGGAGTGTACGCGGCATAGAAGGTCCCTGCCATCCCCGATTTCTCCCTTCACAAGCGCAACATGGTGCTCGCCGTTTAGCTTGTTCACGTAGCCGTAAGCGCGGAAAATCCCGTAACGCGTGGGCATCTTGGTGCAGGCCATGAGTTCCACCAGACACTCATGTTGTTTACGGTAGTCCTGTATTGCTTTTATGGTGGTGATTGCAAGACCCCATTCTGCGGCCAGTTCCATGAGCTGGGGTGTGCGCATCATGGTGCCGTCCTCCTTCATGATTTCGCAGCAAAGGCCGCATTCTTTAAGACCGGCCAGACGCATCAGGTCCACGGTGGCCTCTGTGTGGCCGGGGCGCTCCAGGACGCCGTTTTTCTTTGCCATTAGGGGGAACATATGGCCAGGCCTGCGGAAATCCTCAGGTTTTGCGTCCGCGTCCGCACAGAACCGGGCCGTGGACCCGCGTTCTTCTGCTGAAATGCCGGTGGTTGTGCTTATGTGGTCCACGGATACCGTAAATGCCGTTTCGTGGTTATCGCCGTTGTCTGTTACCATCTGTGGGAATGCAAGCTTCTGGCAGAGTTCCCGGCTCATGGGCATGCAGATAAGTCCTTTGCCGTGTACCGCCATGAAATTGACATTTTCCGTGGTGGCATACTGGGCGGCACAGATAAAATCGCCCTCATTTTCCCTGTCCTCATCATCCGTGACCAGGATGATCCTGCCTTTGCGCAGGCTGTCCAGGGCTTCTTCAACCGTGCTGAAGTGAAACATGATAATAACCTCCTTTGTTATAAATCCGTATAATCAGAAACCATTTTTCAATAAGAATTCCTCTGTGACACCGGACCGGGGGTGGCTGCTGCGGCCCGTGCCTTTGTGCAGTTTTGCAATGTATTTCCCCACACAGTCATTTTCCAGATTCACCGTGTCGCCCACTGCCTTATGGACCAGGTTTGTATGGCTGGCAGTGTGCGGGATGACCGATACACGGAAGTTCTGGTCCGTTACACTGGCAACGGTGAGGCTGATCCCATCCATGGCAATGGAGCCTTTTTCAATGATGAAGTCCAGGATGCAGGGGGAAGTGTCCACCGTATACCAGATGGCATTGCCGTCCCGCTTTACCATGGAAATGGTTCCGGTGCCGTCAATGTGGCCGGAAACAATATGTCCGCCAAACCGCCCGTCTGCAGCCATTGCCCGCTCCAGGTTCACAAGGGCGCCGGGTTTCATGGACCCAAGTCCGGTACGTGCCAAGGTTTCCGGCATGACATCAGCCGTGAAACCGGTTGGTGAGACAGTGGCTGCAGTGAGGCATACGCCGTTAACCGCGATGCTGTCACCTGGCCCGGTGCCATCCAGGACAGCGCGCGCCCTGATGTTTAGCACACAGGAGCGGGGGCCGCGGGCAGAGGACACCAGGATTCCTGTTTCCTCTATGATGCCTGTGAACATGGAACCACCCCGCTTTCTAATAGGATATCCCTGCCAAGGACCGTAATCCTGGGGGAATCCAGCAGGAAAGCCGATTCAGGCATTCCCACCCCTGTCCCGCCTATGGGGGACAGACCCTTTTGGCCGCCGAAAACCTTAGGGGCAATGTAGGCCTGAAGCTTATGGACAATGCCCTGGTCCAGCGCAGACCAGTTAAGGGCGCTGCCTCCTTCCAGCAGGATGCTGTCAATATCCATCCCGCCCAGGCGTTTCATCAGGACCTGCAGATCCGTGTGGCCGTCCTTTTCAGGAAGGACCAGGATTTCACAGCCCGCATCCTCATAGGGCGCCATGGCATCTGGGTCCTGGCAGCAGGTGGCCAGGATGGTCCTGACATGGGGGGCCGTGATGATTACATTTGATGTAAGTGGTGTCCTGAGATGGGTATCGCAGATGATACGCGCCGGATTCCTTCCGTCCGGGATCCGGCAGGTTAACTGCGGGTCATCTGCAAGGATGGTTCCAAGCCCGGTCATGACAGCGCTCAACCGGTTCCTGGTCTTATGGACATGTTCCCGGGCCTGTTCCCCGGTAATCCATTTGGACTGACGGCTGGATGTGGACGTCTTTCCGTCCATGGTCATGGCGTATTTCATGACCACATATGGCTGTCTGCTGCGGATAAAGTGGAAGAATACCTCGTTCTGCCGGATGCATTCCTCCTCTAAAACGCCCTGGATTACTTCGATTCCGCTGCTCCTAAGCACAGCCATCCCTTTTCCTGCAACCAGCGGATTGGGGTCACTGGCGCCGATGACCACCCGGCGGATGCCGCTTTTTATGATGGCATCCGTGCAGGGCGGGGTTTTGCCATGATGGCAGCATGGCTCTAAGGTGACATAGAGCACGGCCCCGTTGGCCGGCGCGGTCAGGGAGTCAAGGGCAGCCCGTTCAGCGTGGGGACCGCCGAAAAAGGCGTGGTATCCCTGGCCGATGACAGCGCCGTCCCTGACAATGACAGCGCCCACCAGGGGATTGGGGTTTACCCGCCCTTCTCCTTTGGCTGCAAGGGAAAGGGCAAGGCCCATGCAGGTGTTATCGGTTGTTTCCCACATTTCGACACCTCCTTTGTGTAATGGGAAAATGTATAAGGATGAAATAAAAAACGCCTTGAACATATTGTCCAGGGCGGGGGAGTAATCCTTAGGATATGTCAATACCGTATATGGATTGGGATGCATCCATCATCCATCCAATGCACCAATCCCATGAAATTAACATAATATGGCCTGTTTTGCATGTTATGTTAAAAAAGCCCCGGTATGACATCATACCAGGGCAGCCATTAACATCTATATGGACGGAACCGCTCATCCAATCCATCCCGGGAATACTGGCCGGGATAATCCGATAATCCATCCATCATAAAACATCCATGTCCATCTTCTTTCATCCAGACTATACTGTCGGCTTCGGAATCACACCGAATCATGCCTTGCGGCTCGTGGGCTGTACCACCGGTAGGGAATCGCACCCTGCCCTGAAGATATTGATTCAATTGAGTGTTATTATAGACAGGCAGAGGGCGGATGTCAAGCAGTTCCGGAAAAATCTTAAATTTCTTTTTCCGGCCCGGACATGCATATAATAAGAAGGCACTGCTTATATTTAGGTAATGATAAGAGATTATGAGGTATTACATGGCAACCAATCCAGAACGGACATCCAGTGGAATGCTGCAGATTAATGTAATCAACATCCAGAACAACTTTCCCATCCAGAATGCCAGGGTTACAATCAGCTATAAGGGAGAGCCTGCAAGCGCCCTGGAACAGCTTCAGACCAATAGTTCAGGCCAGACAGAGACCGTCTCCCTTCCGGCGCCTCCGGTGGAACTGAGCCTGGAACCAGGCATCATCCAGCCATATTCGGAATACAACCTGACCGTGGAGGCTGAGGGATTTGACCCGGTGGAGGTATCGGGAACCGAGATACTGGCTGACTCCACGGCTATCCAGCCAGTCAGCCTGACACCGGCAGGGGAGGGAACGCCTCCCGAGAACCCAATCGTAATCCCGGACCACACGCTCTATGGGAATTATCCGCCCAAGATTGCGGAGGCAGAGATAAAGCCTGTGAATGAAAGCGGGGAAATCGTATTAAGCCGTGTGGTGGTTCCGCAGACCGTGGTGGTCCATGACGGTGCGCCAACAGACCGGACGGCAAAGGATTATTATGTGCCTTACAGGGATTACATTAAAAATGTAGCTTCCAGTGAAATCTATTCCACCTGGCCCAGGGCCACCATCACGGCCAATGTGCTGGCCATCATGTCATTTACCCTGAACCGCGTTTATACGGAGTGGTACAGGAACCAGGGATATGATTTTACCATCACATCCTCCACTGCCTTTGACCACAAATGGATATACGGCAGGAACATATTTGAGAGCATTTCCCTGGTAGTGGATGAGATATTTGACAATTACCTGTCCAGGCCGGGCGTGCGCCAGCCCATCCTGACCCAGTACTGCGACGGGCGCCAGGTACAGTGTCCCAACTGGATGACCCAGTGGGGGTCATGCTCCCTGGGAGAGCAGGGGTACAGCCCCATTGAAATCCTCCGCTATTTTTACGGCGACAGCATCTACGTCAACACAGCAGAACAGATATCCGGTATCCCGGCATCCTGGCCCGGAAATGACCTGACCATTGGCAGCACAGGGGATAAGGTGCGCCAGATGCAGGAGCAGCTGGATATGATTGCAACGGTGTATTCCGCCATCCCAAGGGTGACCCCGGATGGTATCTATGGGCAGAGGACAGCGGACGCGGTAAGGGAGTTCCAGTCCATATTCGGGCTTCCCCAGACCGGTGTGGTGGACTTTGCGACCTGGTATAGGATATCCCATATCTATGTAGGGATAACAAGGATTGCGGAACTGGTGTAGGGAATACAACCTACAGGCGGGCTTATGGCTGCCGATTCCCGGCTGCCATAAGCCCGCCGGAAAACCGTGAAAAGCCTGTCCAGAAACTACCAAAGCCCGCCGGACAACCGCCAGCACGGGCCCTGTCTGCCTTCCGCTGTTCCCTGTTGCCCGCCTTAAAAACTATTAGATTACAACAAAAAAATTTAGCCCCTAAAGCTATTGAATAATAAATCGAAATACAGTATAATCTTTACAATTTGGGCTGAGATGACTTGGCCCATGAGCAAACACATAAGAAAGGACAGGTACCCCCATATGAAAGCATACCTCATACTGGAAGATGGAACTGTATTCACCGGGACAAGTATTGGTTCAGAGCGTGAAGTTATCAGTGAAATCGTGTTTAACACATCAATGACCGGTTATCTGGAAGTGCTGACCGATCCGTCTTACGCGGGACAGACAGTTGTCATGACATATCCCCTTATTGGCAATTACGGAATCTGCCATGAAGACATGGAATCAGCAAAACCCTGGCCGGACGGCTATATTGTAAGAGAATTATCAAGAATCCCCAGCAACTTCCGTAGCGAGGATACCATCCAGAACTTCTTAAAATGCCACGACATTCCCGGTATCTGCGGTATCGATACAAGAGCCCTTACCAAAATCTTAAGAGAAAAAGGCACCATGAACGGTATGATTACCACCAGGGAATATACCGATTTAAGCGGGCCCATAAAGCGTATGAAAGAGCATTGCGTATCCGGCGTGGTCATGAAGACCACCACAAAGGAGAAATATGTGCTTCCTGGAAAAAGCCTTTCGGACAGCGGCCTCTCAGACAACAGCGGCCTTTCCGGCAAGAATGGCCCTTCTGCCAATTGCTTTCCGGGCGCCGGCAAAAGGGTGGCCCTTATGGATTACGGCGCAAAGAAGAACATTGCCCGCTCACTGAACCGCCTTGGCTGTGAGGTTACCGTATATCCCGCAGACACCCGGGCAGAGGAAGTGCTGGCAGCCTGCCCTGACGGCATCATGCTCAGCAACGGCCCTGGTGACCCCAAGGAGAATACGGCTGTCATAGAAGAAATAAAGAAACTTTATGCATCGGATGTGCCGATTTTTGCCATCTGCCTGGGACACCAGCTTATGGCGCTGGCCAATGGCATGGATACTTATAAGTTAAAATACGGACACAGGGGAGGCAACCATCCTGTTAAGGACCTGGAGACAGGAAGGGTGTACATTTCCTCCCAGAACCATGGTTATGTGGTGGATATGGAGACCGTGCCCCCGGATATCGCGGTTCCTGCTTTTGTGAATGTAAATGACGGAACCAACGAGGGGCTTAAATATGTGGGCAAGAATATTTTCACGGTGCAGTACCACCCCGAGGCCTGCCCCGGACCACTGGATTCCGGTTACCTGTTTGACCGTTTCCTGAAAATGATGGAGGTGAATGACTGATGCCAAAGAATCCTGATATTAAGAAAGTCCTTGTACTTGGCTCCGGCCCAATCATCATCGGACAGGCCGCCGAGTTTGATTATGCAGGCACCCAGGCCTGCCGTTCCTTAAAGGAAGAGGGCGTGGAGGTGGTGCTTTTAAACTCCAACCCCGCCACCATCATGACGGATAAGGACATTGCGGACCGGGTTTACATTGAACCCCTGACCGTGGAAGTGGTGGAACAGCTTATATTAAAGGAAAAGCCGGACAGCGTGCTGCCCACCCTGGGCGGACAGGCTGGTCTTAACCTGGCCATGGAGCTGGAGGACGCAGGCTTTTTAAAGGAACACGATGTACGCCTGATCGGCACCACGGCCCTGACCATCAAGAAGGCGGAAGACCGTGAGATGTTTAAGGAAACCATGGAGAAAATCGGCGAGCCGGTGGCTCCTTCCGACATTGTGGAGGATGTGAAGCACGGCCTGGAGATTGCGGCGCAGATCGGTTATCCCGTGGTGCTCCGTCCGGCCTATACCCTGGGCGGATCCGGCGGCGGTATTGCCCATAATCCGGAACAGTGCGCCGAAATCCTGGAAAACGGCCTCAGGCTTTCACGGGTGGGGCAGGTCCTGGTGGAGCGCTGCATCGCGGGCTGGAAGGAAATCGAGTACGAGGTCATGCGCGACGGCGCCGGCAATGTGATTACGGTATGTAATATGGAAAACATTGACCCGGTGGGCGTCCATACCGGCGACAGTATCGTGGTGGCTCCTTCACAGACCCTGGGCGATAAGGAATACCAGATGTTACGTACCTCGGCCCTGAATATCATCAGCGAACTGGGGATTACCGGCGGCTGCAATGTGCAGTATGCCCTGAACCCGGACAGCTTTGAGTACTGCGTCATCGAGGTAAACCCCCGGGTAAGCCGTTCCTCGGCACTGGCCAGCAAGGCAACCGGATACCCCATTGCCAAGGTTGCTGCCAAGATTGCCCTGGGTTATACCCTGGATGAGATTAAGAACGCGGTCACAAAAAAGACATACGCAAGCTTTGAGCCAATGCTGGATTACTGCGTGGTCAAGATGCCAAGGCTCCCGTTCGATAAATTCATAAGCGCCAAGCGTACCCTGGGAACCCAGATGAAGGCCACCGGCGAGGTCATGAGTATCTGCACCAACTTTGAAGGCGGACTGATGAAGGCAATCCGTTCCCTGGAACAGCATGTGGACTGCCTCCTGTCCTATGACTTTACCGGACTTACTGACAGTGAGCTGAGGGAACAGCTGGAAAAGGTGGACGACATGAGAATCTGGAGGATTGCCGAGGCCCTGCGCAGAGGCATTTCCTATGAAGATATCCATGAAATCACACGGATTGACCTGTGGTTCATTGACAAGCTTGCCATCCTGGTGGAAATGGAACAGGCCCTTAAGGCGGTTGGGGAAGGCAAGGCCGGGCTGACCGCGGAGCTTCTTGCAGAGGCCAAGAGGATTGAATTCCCGGATAACGTGATTGCAAGGCTTACCGGAATTGCCCAGGAAGAAATCAAGAAGCAGCGCCATGACAATGATATCCGGGCGGCATTCAAGATGGTTGACACCTGCGCGGCTGAGTTTGCAGCTGAGACGCCTTATTACTATTCCTGTTTCGGAAGCATCAACGAGGCAGAAAAGACAGAAGGGCGTAAAAAGGTGCTGGTCCTTGGATCCGGCCCCATCCGTATCGGGCAGGGGATTGAATTTGACTTCTGTTCCGTGCACAGCACCTGGGCGTTCAGCCGGGAAGGTTATGAGACCATTATCGTAAATAACAATCCGGAGACAGTGAGCACGGATTTTGATATTGCGGACAAGCTGTATTTTGAGCCCCTGACCCCGGAGGATGTGGAAAGCATCGTGGACATTGAGAAGCCGGACGGAGCCGTGGTACAGTTCGGCGGGCAGACAGCCATCAAGCTGACAGAGGCCCTGATGAAAATGGGGGTTCCCATCCTTGGCACTGCTGCGGAGGATGTGGATGCGGCAGAGGACAGGGAACGTTTTGACGAAATCCTGGAGCAGTGCGGGATTCCAAGACCGGCAGGACACACCGTATTCACGGCAGAAGAGGCCAAAAGGGCAGCCCATGAACTGGGCTATCCCGTACTGGTAAGGCCTTCCTATGTGCTGGGCGGACAGGGCATGCAGATTGCCATCAGCGACGAGGACATTGACGAATTCATCGGCATCATCAACATGATTGCCCAAGAACACCCAATCCTTGTGGACAAATACATCATGGGCAAGGAAATCGAGGTGGACGCCATCTGTGACGGCACCGACATCCTGATTCCGGGCATCATGCAGCATATTGAGCGCACCGGGATCCATTCCGGCGACAGCATATCCGTGTATCCGGCCATGGATATCACGCAGCACAACATTGATACCATTGTGGACTATACCGAGAAACTGGCAAGAGCCCTTCATGTAAAGGGAATGATTAACATCCAGTTCATTGTGGACGGGGACGACGTGTATATCATCGAGGTAAACCCACGTTCCTCACGTACCGTGCCCTATATCAGCAAGGTGACAGGCATACCCATTGTTCCGCTGGCAACCCAGATTATCTGCGGACACACCATAAGGGAGCTGGGCTACAGGCCGGGGCTTCAGCCGGCAGCGGATTACATTGCCATCAAGATGCCCGTGTTCTCCTTTGAGAAAATCAGGGGCGCCGACATCAGCCTTGGGCCGGAGATGAAGTCCACAGGCGAGTGTCTGGGCATTGCAAAGACCTTTAACGAGGCGCTGTACAAGGCATTTGAGGGAGCCGGGATCCGTCTGCCCAAATACAAAAAGATGATCATGAGCGTGCGCCACAGCGACCAGGAAGAGGCAGTGGACATTGCCCGCAGGTTCGCGGCAGTGGGTTATCAGATATTTGCCACACGGGGAACCGCAAGGACCCTGAATAAAAACGGCGTAAAGGCATATGAAATCCGCAAGCTGGAACAGGAATCGCCCAATGTACTGGACCTGGTGCTGGGCCATCAGATTGACCTGATCATCGACATTCCGGCCCAGGGCGCCGAGCGCAGCCGCGACGGCTTCATCATACGCCGCAACGCAATCGAGACAGGCGTGAATGTGCTGACTTCCCTGGATACGGCGGCAGCCCTTGTAACCAGTCTGGAGAACCGGGCCAAGGAACTGACGTTAATTGATATTGCCACGGTAAAGAACGCATAAATGGGCATGGAGATAAAATCAGGGCCGTGTCTGAGAATCAAACGTGCAGGTCATTCCTGCACTTAGATTCTCAGACACGGCCCTGGCCGGTTTCACGGACAGTCAATTCCGGGTGTAGACGGCGGCACCCGGATATACTCAGATATACCCGGATATACCCGGCTGTATCCCATCCATGTATTTCATTTCCTTAGAACCCCAGGTGCTCCAGCAGTATCTTTATCCCCATGAGGATAAGGATGATGCCGCCGGTCAGTTCCGCCTTGGACTTATACCTGCAGCCAAAGACATTCCCCGCCTTTACGCCCACCATGGACAGGGTAAAGGTGACCACGCCGATAAAGGACACGGCGGGGACAATGTCCACGTCCAGAAATGCAAAGGTAACGCCTACGGCCAGGGCATCGATGCTGGTTGCCACGGAGAGCAGGACCATTTCCCGCACATCCAGGGAGGCGTTGGCGCATTCCGCGTCTTTTTCCAGGGATTCCTTTATCATGCCGGCTCCTATGAGGGCCAGAAGGATAAACGCAACCCAGTGGTCATACGCCTTGATGGCCATGCTGAACCTGGAGCCAAGGAAGTATCCCAGCAATGGCATGGCTGCCTGGAACCCCCCGAAATACAGGCCCACGATAAATGCGCCTTTCCAGTTCATCCTGGGCATGGCCAGTCCCTTACAGACAGAGACGGCGAATGCATCCATGGACAGCCCCACGGCAATGATAAACAGCTCTGCTAATGACATAGTGAATCCTCCCGTACTTGTTTAATATATGGAACGGCGTATAAAAAAAGACCCACCTACGGCCGGATACGGTATCCACCGGGGGTCTGGTCCCTGCAGACTGCCGGAAATATGGTCTCCATGCCGTAGATAAGTCTCATTATTTGAAATAAAGCCAGATAGGACACCTATCAGTATGTTGACTTTATTACATGCAACCCATGCCAACTACTCCCTTATCACTTGCTATATTTTAAGTGACCAGGAAGAAAATGTCAAGAAAAATTCTCAATCCATTGTAAAAAAACAGCCCCTGTGCTAAACTGAAAAACGTACGCATGCCTGGCGTCCCATGGATTCCTTACGCAGACGCGCCCTGGTCCTTAACCGGCTCAAAGAGGCAGGAAGCCGCGGCCGCAGGGCGCCTTGGTTCAGGCAGAATACAGAATATACGGAGATATTATGTGAGATGAAAAAGTCATATGAGATTGATATGTGCGATGGCCCGCTTCTGAGCAAGATCCTTTTATTTTCCGTTCCTTTAATGATGTCAGGTATTTTACAGCTTCTGTTCAATGCAGCGGACATCATTGTGGTGGGCCGGTTTGCCGGCAGCAGCGCCCTTGCGGCAGTTGGTTCCACTTCCTCCCTTATCAATCTGCTGATTAATGTGTTTGTGGGCCTTTCCGTGGGCGTTAATGTCCTGGTGGCCAAATATTACGGCGGCCAGAGGGAAAAGGACATGAGCGAGACCGTACACACGGCCGTGCTGACAAGCCTGTTAAGCGGGCTTTTCCTGGTAATCCTGGGAGGGATTGCAGCCAGGCCCCTGCTCCATCTGATGGGAACGCCGGATGATGTGCTGGACCAGGCCGTGCTCTATATGAGGATTTACTTCCTGGGTATGCCGGTGCTGATGGTCTATAACTTCGGCGCAGCCATACTGAGGGCAATCGGGGATACCAGACGGCCCCTGTATTTCCTGTTCATGGCCGGCGTGGTCAATGTGGCGCTGAACCTGTTTTTTGTCATTGGACTTGGGATGGGCGTGGACGGGGTCGGATGGGCAACCGTCATCTCCGAGCATGTGTCAGCCCTTCTGGTGCTGAAAAGCCTGATGGAGGCCCCGGGCGCACTGAAGCTGAACCTTAAGGAACTGCGGATCCATCCAAAGAAACTGAAGCGGATTGTGAAGATTGGACTTCCGGCCGGCATGCAGGGCGCCATCTTTTCCATATCCAATGTGCTGATCCAGTCCTCGGTCAATTCCTTTGGATCCATTGCTATGGCCGGCAACACCGCTTCCGCCAACATCGAGGGGTTTGTGTATACGGCCATGAACGCGGTGTACCAGACCAATCTCAGCTTTACCAGCCAGAATCTTGGCGGCAGGAAATACAGCCGGATTAACAGGATCATGTATATCTGCCTGGCAGTGGTGACCGTGGTGGGCATCACGCTGGGGATAACGGCCGTGCTGGCCGGGGACCTGCTGCTTGGCATCTATTCCTCGGATGCACAGGTGCTCCGCTACGGCATGCTGAGGCTGGAAATCATCTGCGGCACCTATTTCCTATGCGGTATCATGGACTGTATGGTGGGCAGCCTGCGCGGCCTTGGATATTCCGTCATTCCCATGTTCGTTTCCCTGACAGGCGCCTGCGGATTCCGTGTGCTGTGGGTATTTACCGTGTTTGCGGCATACCGTTCCCTGGACGTGCTTTATCTGTCCTATCCGGTGTCCTGGGCCATCACGGCCATTGCCCATATGATTACCTTCCGCAAGATACGCAGGAAGATACCAAGGCAGGACGCGGTGCCGTTGGCGTAGAATACGATACAAAAGAAAGGTAGAAGTACCATATGCTTTTTAGTTCACTTACGTTTGTGTGGTTTTTCCTTCCTGCACTGGCCCTCATCTATTATCTGGCGCCGGGCAGGAAGATTAAAAATGCGGTCCTGCTCATTGCCAGCCTTCTGTTTTACAGCTGGGGCGAGCCACGGTATGTGGCGCTGGTCCTCTTATCCATCCTGTTCAATTACCTCTTTGGCCTTGCAATTGGAAAGGCTGGGGGCAGGAAGGGCCTTAGGCGGGCAGCGCTGGCCGTTTGCGTCGGGGCCAATCTGTGCCTTCTGGGATATTTCAAATACTTTAATTTCTTCCTGGAGCTTGCCTATACCGTATTGGGAAAGGAGGGCTTCACACCCAGGAATATTGCGCTGCCGATTGGCATTTCCTTTTATACCTTCCAGGCTGTTTCTTATATTGCCGACATATACCGGGGCGTGAAGCCGGTCCAGAAACATATATTCCGGCTGGCCCTGTACATATCCCTGTTCCCGCAGATCCTTTCAGGCCCCATTGTGAAATACAACGAATTGGAGCCGCAGATAGAAGGGCGCAGGGAAAGCATTTCCATGCACGCATATGGCATCCGGAGGTTTGTTTACGGCCTTGCCAAGAAAATGGTATTTGCCAATATGTTCGGGCAGGTGGTGGACCGGATATGGGGACTTCCCCTGGAACAGCTGGGCACGGCCGTTGTCTGGTTTACAATCCTGCTCTACAGCTTACAGATATATTATGATTTTTCCGGTTACTCGGACATGGCAATCGGGCTGGGGCGGATGTTTGGGTTTACCTACCAGGAGAACTTCAATTATCCGTACCTGTCCGCCTCCATCAGCGAGTTCTGGCGCAGGTGGCACATATCCCTGTCCACCTGGTTTAAGCAGTATCTCTACATACCCCTGGGCGGCAACCGCAAGGGGCTTACAAGGACCTGCATCAACCTGTTTGTGGTATTCATGGCAACCGGGCTGTGGCATGGGGCCAGTATGAATTTTATCTGCTGGGGGATTTACTATGGGATCTTCATTGTGGCGGAGCGGCTGTGGATTGGCAGGATTCTGGAAAAGAATCCCTGCAAGGCCCTGAATCATGTATATACGCTGCTGGTGGTCATGTTTGGCTGGCTGCTGTTTAGGGCCGGGAGCCTGCATCAGGCCAAGGTGCTGGCAACAGCCATGCTGGTGCCCAGGGCCGGGCTGTGGAACCTGAGGATTTTCATGGACAACCGGATTATCTTCCTGCTGATCCTGGCGGTCTGTTTTTGCGGGCCTGTGCAGAAACGGTTCCCGGGGCTTACAAAGCATCTGTATGACGGGGAACAGACGGGGGCGGTGGATGTGGCTGTCATGGCGGGCCTTCTCCTGTTATGCACTGTCTTGATGGTAAGCAGCACCTATCAGGCATTTATCTACTTCAGATTCTGACACATATAAGGGAGTACATTTATGATAAAGAAAATAATGATTGGAGGCTTCTGGGCCCTTGTGCTTCTCCCCAACCTATTGTTCCCGCTGGTAAAGGGGAGCGGGGACAGCGGCAGCGCGGAGAACCGGACCCTGGCTGAATTCCCGGTTTTTCAGGCAAAGGACTTTGAGGCATATCCTTCCGAAGTGGACAGCTACATCAATGACCATGCAGCGTTCAGGAACCGTTTCCTGAGCATTAATTCTGTGCTTAACCTGAAGCTGTTCGGTTATGCGGATTCCCAGGACGTCATACGGGGGAAAGAGGGCTGGTACTTTTTTGCAGGCGGGATGAGCTTGTTTGACGCCCTTGGCACAGAGCCTTTTTATCAGGACGATGTGGCTATGATCGGCAATGAAATCATCCGGGCCGCCAACTATTATGAGGGCAGGGGGATTCCCTTCCTCATGATGATCCCGCCCAACAAGGAAGGCGTTTACAGGGAATATATGCCGGACTGTTATGAGCGGGTATGGGATGGGAACCGCCCTGCCCAGCTGGAGGAATATCTCAGGGAACATTCCGGTATCACGGTGCTGGACCCCAGGGAGTATTTTAATACCAACCGGGATTATACATGGTACTATAAGACAGATACCCACTGGAACTTTGCAGGGGGATATGTGGGTTCCCAGATGATCATTGAAGCATTGGGGGGAACCGGGGTTCCCATAGAGGATGTAACCGTAACCTATGAGGAGGGGGCGCCCGGCGACCTGGTGAACCTGTTCCATCTGCCGGAAAAATACTGCAGTGATGAAACTGCGGTCATCACTGGCTTTGGCGACCATCTGGCCGTCCATGTGGAGGATGTGCTGGGGGATAAGAACATCCTCCACATGTCCACGCCAGGGGCGCCGGACAGCAGGCGCATTGCCGTGATCCGTGACTCCTTTGGCACGGCCCTGATGGACAAGCTGCCCAGGTATTTTGCCAATGTGGATCTTTATCACTGGCAGGCATTTGATCATACCATGCTGGAGGAAAATCCGCCGGATGCAGTGATTTATGAAATTGTGGAGAGGGATTTGACCAGGATTCCCCAGGATGTGGCAAAAATGGTGCCCGGGGATGCCGGTTAACAGGAACAAATTGTAAAATTTATGCAGAAAAGGTGAAGAAAGACTTTTGCATTCCGGTGAAATATCGTATAATCAGATGGAGTGGCTTGGCATATTTTAAGTAAAGGAGAGGGACAGACATGAAGATTTTGAATTTTGGGTCATTGAATATTGATTACACCTACAGCGTGGATCATTTTGTAAGAGGCGGGGAGACATTATCCTCAGAAACCATGAATGTGTTTTCAGGCGGAAAGGGACTGAACCAGTCCATTGCCCTGAGCAGGAGCGGGGCAGCGGTATGGCATGCAGGGGCAATCGGTACAGGGGACGGGGATTTCCTGGTAGGGCAGCTTAAAAGCGCAGGGGTTAATACAGAGCTGATTGCGGTACTGGAAGGAAAGACAGGACATGCCATCATCCAGAAGGCAAAGGACGGGGGCAACTGTATCCTTTTATACGGCGGCGCCAACCAGATGATAACAAAGGCAATGGTGGATGAGGTCATCAGCCATTTTGAGGCAGGGGACTATCTGGTGCTTCAGAATGAGATAAGCGAAATCGGCTATATCATGGAGAAGGCCCATGAAAAGCAGATGAAGATCGTTCTGAACCCCTCGCCCATGGATGACAAGATTGCAGGTTATCCCCTTGAGTGTGTGGACTATTTCCTGTTAAATGAGATTGAGGCAGGGGATATCTGCGGCGAACAGGGAGAGGGAGGGGAACTTCTTAAAAAACTGTCCTCCAAGTTCCCATCCGCCAAAATCGTACTGACATTAGGCGGAGACGGCTCCCTTTACTGGGATAGGGACCGGATCTTAAAGCAGGGCATATACAAGGTCAAGGTGGCAGATACAACTGCGGCAGGGGATACCTTTACCGGATTCTTTATCGGAGGACTGGTCCAGGGCATGGACGCCGCGGATGCGCTTGAATGGGCGGCTAAGGCGGCAGCCATTGCGGTTTCACGGCCAGGGGCAGCGCCTTCAATTCCCTGTAAGGAGGAAGTGGACCGGTTTTAGGAATTGGGATTGAGGTTAGGAATCAGGGGCAGAGCTGGGCGGCCGTGGGCTGCACGGTCTCTGCCTTGTTTTTTACTGCCGTAACCTTTCTTTATAAGAACCTGGCGGTTTTGCTGACTGCATATAAATTCCTTACCAGCTCCGGTTTGGGAAAATAGGGGATGCTGTTTGCTGTCAAAGAATAAATACAAGGTGCCTTCCGCTGATGGCTGGATGTCCCAAAGTCGCGATATATTTGCATAAATTTTATATAATTATCGGAAAATATAAACAATTAATAAGATTTTAAAACCATCAATTGTATAAAAACAGAAACAATTGTAATTAGATGGAGGTAAATATAAATAAACTAAAAAGATAATAAAAAAATTAAAAAAGCATTGACAAATGACAGGCCATTTACTATAATAAAGACAACAAAAGAACAGAGAACAAAAAGAATTTAAGGAACTGTAGACAATCAGTTCACAAGCAACTTAAATCCAAGCAAAGGAGGTACGGACCACCAAAGACTGAATTTTAGTTTCATATATAACAAAAGAAATTTTTTATATATGAAACCAGGAGAAACCAATCTACTAAAAAGTGAAACGCTCAAACAGTAAAGTAATTTAAGTAATTGATTTAAAGAAACAAAAGAATCCAATCGGTTGGTAAACGATTCAAAGAGTAACAAAGTTTCAATAGATTAAAGAAGTTCCAAGTGAATGGGTAAGTTCACAAAAGAAAAGTATTTAATATTATAGAAGCAAGTCAACAAATTGAATAGTTAAAAGCAATTGCAGTATTTAAAGAAAGAATTTAAAGAAACAAGCTGTTGAGCAGAAACATTTATTATTAAGTGGTTGATGGCATTTTCAATAAGCTATCTCAAGAGTATCAATAAAAATCGTGTATCGGTTTAGTGATATGACGAGAAAGTATCATTAGAACGAAATAGATTGATACCGGATAGTATAGTAAGCAAGATGTAAGGAAAATGAATCAGACACACTGGTAAGATGAAGTAACAAGAGCGCGGTAACAATAGTAGAGAGGTGTAACAACTTAATATAGAAGTAAAAAGAAACAATTGTTTCAGAAAAGTGAGGCTTGGTCCAATGGACGAAATAGTCAGAAGACGGATATCGTAATCGAGAACGTGGTTAGTCAAAGATTCGATATCCGTCTTCTATGTTATTCAGGAAGCCATGGGAATAAAGGAATGTAATGATGTCGGGCGTTTCGGATGAAGGGACGCTTTTTTTGTGGGTATTACAGGCCTTCCAGGTCAAAGGGAGGTCTGTATTCCTCCTTTGCACTGCTCTTTTGCTGCATGAAGCCATGGGTGAGGCCAAGTTCCAGGGCAGTGTCCACCACGCGGTTGTATTCGTAGGTGGTTATGCGGCGGTTCAGTCCGGGAAAGTCGCTGCTGCGATGACAGGGCGTGTACTGGCTCATGAGGCTGATCATGTACTGGTCCCGGGGGAGGTTCTCCTTTATCCAGTGCAGAAGGGCAATGGAATCATCCTTATGGCCGGGAAGGACCATGTGGCGGATGATGACGCCCTTTTGCATAAGGGATGGATCTGCCTCCTGCCACACAGGGGCGCCTGTCTGCCGTATCATCTGGAGGATGGACAGGGAGGCGCGTTCAAAGTAATCACCGGCATGGGAATATCTGAGGGCCAGACGGTTATCATAATATTTGAAGTCAGGAAGCCAGATATCCACGTAATCTTTCAGGGCCAGGATGGTTTCAACGGTTTCATAACCGCCGCTGTTGTAGACAATGGGGATGGTAAGTTCGGGCCGGGCAAGGTCCAGGGCGGCCGTGATATGGGGCAGGTACTGGGTGGGGGTCACCAAATTGATGTTATGGGCGCCCTTGTCCTGCAGGTCCAGGAAGATGCGGGCCAGATGTCCTGTGGACAACTCTTTCCCGAAGTTCTGGCTGCTGAGCTCTGAGTTTTGGCAGAAGCAGCATCGGAGGGTACAGCCTGAGAAAAATACGGTCCCGCTGCCGCCAGGGCCTTTTTCCGGCCCGCTGATGCAGGGTTCCTCCCAGTGATGGAGGGCGGCCCTGGCAGCCTTTAGCTCATGGGTGCAGCCGCAGTACCCCGCGGCCCTGGCACGGTCAGCCTTACAGGCCCTGGGGCAAAGGCTGCAGCTTGTATAGTTGTCAAAGGAAATAGGGGTTCTGTGCTGCATGGTTTCATATTCTCCTGGTTTCAGATTCAGCTGGTACAGCGTTACCCAGCTATTTACGTAATGGAGCACTAGATGGTATAGTCCTGCTGTGCAGGCAGGCGGTGCTGCTCCCTGTATTCTTTTGGGGAAACCCCGTACTCTTTTTTGAAGGCCCGGAAAAAGCTGGTATAGTCCTTGAACCCGTACTGATGGTACACATGGCCGATGGGCTGGTCGGACAGGATGGCATTTTTACTGGCATGCAGGCGCTTTTTAAGGATGTACTGGTGAAGGGAGATGCCCATGTTGTCCTTAAATATATGTGAGATATGGTATTTGCTCACATAGAAAAAGGCGGAAAGGCTGTCCAGGCTTAAGTCGCCTTCCAGGTGCTGGTTTATATAGTCACAGATATTGAGGTACAGGACATTTTCATAGACAGCTGATTTCTGATGCAGGCTGTCGTAGAGCAGGCGGTTGATATAGACCAGGAATGATACGGCCATGAGTTCGGATGTCAGACGGTGGAAGGCCCGTCCGCTGCCTGATTCCTCAATCAGGTCGGTCAGCTTTCCCTGAATCTCCTGGGTTGTGATGGTGTCTGTGTGGAAGCGGTAGACCTGATGGCTCCCCGCATAATCAAAGCCGTAAGCCAGTTCCTCATCTGCCTGGCGCAGTTTCCGGTAATAATCGCTTCCCAGCCAGAAGACAAAGCGCCTGTACGGTTTGTCATGGGAGAGGAATTCAGGAAAATGCGGGACGCCCGGAGGAATCAGGAGACAGTCACCGTATTCCAGCAGATAGCTTTTATCTGCCATATGGTATTCCACATCGCCTTCCAGAAAAAAGTAGAACTCGTAGTAATCATGCACATGGGCGGCCACGGATTTAAGCGTGGTGTCATTATAATAGAACAGCTCAAAGTCAACGGGCTGCATGTACTGCCGTGTGTTGAAATCCGAGGATATCTGTTTTTTCAAAGGGAGTCTCCTTTCCGGCCGGATAAAGCGGTGACCTGATTTATTTTACCCAATCTTAGCATGAAACAACAACATTTGCAATATGCTGGGCAAGTATCACTATGGACGGAAATCCTGTATCTGTTATAATAAAATTAAGTTAAGGGACAGATACCAACAACAATTCTTAAGGAGGAGTTTACACATGAAATTATCATTCAGATGGTACGGAGAAGATGACAAGGTAACCCTGGAGAACATCCGCCAGATTCCTGGCATGCAGTCAATCGTAACGGCTGTATATGATGTGCCGGTAGGCGAGGTATGGAGCCGCGAGAGCATTGCGAAGTTAAAAAAGCAGGTTGAGGACGCAGGTCTTGGCTTTGATGTAATTGAGAGCATTCCGGTCCATGAGGATATCAAGCTTGGTAAGCCGTCCAGGGACAAATATATTGAGAACTACTGCGAAAACATCCGCCGCGTGGCTGAGGCAGGCATCAAGTGCGTATGTTATAATTTCATGCCGGTATTTGACTGGACAAGGACACAGTTAGACCATGAGCTGGGCGACGGCTCTACTTCCCTGGTATATTATCAGGAGCAGGTAGATGCCGTGAATCCGTTAAACAGCGACAGCGACCTGACCCTTCCGGGCTGGGATTCCAGCTACACCAGGGACGGGCTTAAGGCTGTTGTGGAGGAATACCACAGCCTGACAGAGGATATGCTGTGGGATAATGTAAAATACTTCCTGGAGCGCGTGATTCCGGTTGCTGCTGAGTGTGATGTGAACATGGCAATCCATGAAGACGATCCATGCTGGAGTATTTTCGGCCTGCCAAGGATCATCACCTGTGAGGAGAACCTGGACCGCTTCTTAAAGCTGGTGGATGACAGGCACAACGGCATCACGCTGTGCACCGGTTCCCTGGGCTGCTCTGCTAAGAACGACGTGGTGAGGATGGCTGGAAAGTACGCTGCCATGGGCAGGATCCACTTTGCCCACATCAGGAACGTGGCTGTGCTGGACAATGGATTTGAGGAGAGGGCGCATCTGTCCTCCTGCGGTTCCCTGGACATGTTCGGCATCGTGAAGGCCCTGGTGGACAATGGCTTTGACGGTTATGTAAGACCTGACCACGGACGTATGATCTGGGGAGAGACAGGACGCGCCGGATACGGCCTGTACGACAGGGCCCTGGGCGCAACTTATCTGAACGGCCTGTTCGAGGCAGTGGAGAAGATGAGCCGGTAATCCGGGATGTATTTTCATAAAGCAAGGAGAAAGGATCAGTGGGCAGATGGACTGGTCCTTTTTGCTTATGGCAAGCCATCATAAGGCGTAACAGTGCATGAAGGCATGGTAAGGCAGAGGAATGTGAGGAGGCGTAGAGGATATGGTGTTTGGATTGGATCTGTCAGGGCGCATGGCCGTGGTAACTGGGGCGGGCGGGATCCTGTGCGGCATGTTTGCCAGGACCCTTGCACAGGCAGGAGCGTCGGTGGCGCTCCTTGATATCAACCTGGAGACCGCGGAGCGGACAGCCAGGGAGATACGGGCCCAGGGAGGCAATGCGGCTGCGTATGAAGTGGATGTGATGGATAAGGACAGGCTGGAAGGCGTACATGCCAGGGTACTGGCAGACCTTGGGCCGTGTGATATCCTGATAAACGGGGCGGGAGGCAACCAGGCCTGCGCCAACACATCCAAGGAGTATTTTGAAATGGGGGATATTGAGGCGGATGTGACAACATTTTTTGACCTGGAATACAGGGGGGTGCAGAAGGTCCTGGACCTGAATTTTCTAGGCGCTTTCCTGACCTGCCAGGTATTTGCAAAGGATATGGTGGGAAGGGAGGGCTGCAATATATTGAATATTTCCTCGGCCAGCGCGCTGCGGCCCCTGACCAGGATTCCGGTATACAGCGGAGCCGTGGCAGCGCTCAGTAATTTCACACAGTGGCTGGCAGTGCATTTTGCCAGGGCGGGAATCCGCGTCAATGCCATCGCCCCGGGATTCTTTGTGACAAAGCAGAATGAGGGGCTGCTGTATGAGGAGGACGGCACCCCGGCAGCCAGAACGGCCAGGGTACTGGCCGCCACCCCCATGGGCCGGTTCGGCAGGCCCGAGGAACTGAATGGGGCCTTGATGTTCCTCTTGAATAATCAGGCTGCCGGGTTCATAACCGGGGTGGTGCTGCCGGTGGACGGAGGCTTTGGGGCAAATTCGGGGGTGTGATCCGTGGCGCCTGGGAATGCGATGCCTGGGAGTGTGATGCCTGGGAATGAGATGCCAGGAACCCGGTTCCTAAAAATGCGGTTCCTGGGTCTCATCCTTTAGCCTGAACCTGCCCACAAGGCTCTTGAGTATCTGGGCCTGCCCGGAGAGTTCCTCGCTGGCAGCCGCGCTTTCCTCTGCAGTGGCTGAATTGGTCTGGACCACGGAGGATATCTGATCCACGCCCTGGGTTACCTGGTGTATGGAGTCTGCCTGGTTTTTGGAAGCCTCGGCGGATTTGCTGGCCAGGCTGCGCACCTCGTCAGCCACCCGCTGTCGATTTCAGATACAGGCTTTGTTATCCCGCACACAATATAGACTGCAAACAGGATGGCGATGATGGTCAGGGCAGTGAGGGTGGCCAGGGTGGTCTTCTGTGCAAACGCATAGGCAATATCCGCCTGTTCATTGGCCTGGTCGCTGCCTGTCTTGTTGAACTGCATAAGTTCCTGGCACTTGGCTGTGAAATCATTAAAATGGGTCAGATGTTCGCTGTTCATGACAGCCATGGCTTCCTGTGTCTTGTTTTGGGAGCTGAGTTCAATCATTTTCTCGCCCTCGGACAGATAATTGTCCCAGTCTGTCCGGATTTCAGCCAGGAGCCGGCGGTCCGTATCATTTGCAATCAAAGGGGTATACTGTTCACAAAGGTTTTCAAAATTGGCGGACAGTTTATCCAGTTCCGCATTTACCAGGTCCATTTCCTGTGTATTCTGGGATATGACATGCTTGTATTCCTGGATACGTATATCGGAGACAGTGGTGTTGATTTCTTCTGCAATAAGGGCTGAGGGCAGCCAGTTAGATGCAATGTACGTGGTTTTAAATTCTTCATTTTCTTGATAATCTCCTGTATTTTTTTGATTTGGCGTAGGCATCCGCATACCTATGCGGATGCCTTAACAGCGTAAGAGAAAATGTGCCCCGTTCATGTTGTGACGGTTCCCTTTTTTGTTTGGGAAATCATGGAAATTAATAAGGGAAAAAGCGGATGATGAATAAAAAAACCAGTAATGGCTGTAGGGGAATGTTAGGGATTGGATTGAAAAAATAAGGCATGGCAGCGTCCATGGCTGCCATGCCTTATTTTTTTAAGAACATGTATGGAAAATCCTGACAATTCGCGCGGATTGCCAATGAAAGACAGACATGGCCGCCCGGCTAACGCGCGCTTTCCCTGCTGATATATCTGGGAAGGCCGTTTTCCATAATCCGTTCTGGTTCGCCTGCTATCAGGGGAAGGGCGTATTCATGAAATGCAGGGCTGATGTCGGTGCCGCATGGGGTTATCCATTCCAACGGGAACCCCTTTTCCTTGTTGCACACATTGCCCACATCCGTAAGGCCGAATTCCAGGCGGTAGCCAGGCCCGTCTGCGCGGGAGCAGGAAACCATGCACCCGGTAGCGCCTTTTAAGGATTGCTTAACGGCGGTGCGGCCTGAGAGGATTGCCTCGTCCACATCGGCGGCAGAGGCAAGGAGGCTGCTGCACCTCTGGTTCACATTCAGTTCCACGGAACGCACCTTGACCTGGAAGCGGTTGCGCACGTAGCTTTCCAGGATTTTTGCGCTGCCGGTAAGCATTTTGTGGCCAAATGTATCAAGCTGGGCTTCATTGGAATATTCACATATGAATTTGCCGCTTTGGTCGCGGATGCCTTCGGACACGCAGATCACCACATTGGGCTGCCGGTCCAGGGCCTTCTGCACGTCATCGAAAAAGCGTTCCATGGAAAAGGGGACCTCGGGCATGTAGATGAGCAGGGGGTTGTCGCCCGCATGCCTTCTTGCCAGGGCGCTGGCCGCGGTGACCCATCCGGCGTGGCGGCCCATCAGTTCCACGATGGTGACGGCGGGCTGCTGGTACACGGAGGCGTCCAGGCAGATTTCCCGGACCGTGGAGGCCACGTACTTGGCAGCGCTTCCGTAGCCGGGTGTGTGGTCCGTCACCGGAAGGTCGTTATCAATGGTTTTGGGAACCCCGATAAAGGATATGGTTTCATGGCGCAGGCGCGCGCACCGGGACAGCTTGTCCACCGTGTCCATGGAGTCATTGCCCCCGATGTAGAAGCAGGCGCCGATGTCCAGTGAAGCAAACTTTTCAAACAAAAGCCCATACACAGGCGCGTCCATATTGTTGGGAAGCTTATACCGGCAGGAGCCTAAGTAGGCGGCAGGGGTCTGCTTTAGCAGGAGCAGGTCCTCCCGGCTCAGGCTTTTTGACAGGTTCATGCAGTGGCCGGAGAGGAAACCTTCAATGCCGTTTACCATGCCGTAAACAGCGCCTATCTGTTCAGGGTGGCTGCTGCCTTCTGTGATTACTCCGTATAAGCTGGCGTTGATAACAGCGGTGGGACCGCCGGACTGGCCGACCAGGATATTCTTTCTCATGATGGTTCTCCTTAATTGTTGTCCTTGTTGTTCCTATTTTGTTCTTCCTATTGTTCTTCTTGTTCAGTTTTTTTGAGCAAGTTTCTTTATGAGTATATAACAAACAAAAGGACAATGCAATCAGCTCTTGTTAACATGTATAGAATTCCCTGCCAGATTTGTGTATATTGCCAATTGAAAACAGATAAGGTCTGTGCTAATCTGTATACAGATATTAAAAGTTGTATACAAGTGAGATGATTGGAATACAATCACGAAGTTAAAGGAGGATTTAAGTAATGGATATTCGTTATTCTGCAAATCAGAGAGATGTGAAGCGCTACACCACTGAGGAATTAAGGGATGAGTTCCTGATCCAGAACCTGTATGTGGCAGATGAGGTGGTTGCCGTGTATTCACATGTGGACCGTATGGTGACATTGGGCTGCATGCCTGTGACAGAGACTGTTTCCATTGACAAGGGAATCGACTGCTGGAAGAATTTTGGCACCCACTACTTCCTGGAGCGCCGTGAGATCGGTATCTTCAACATTGGCGGGGCAGGCCAGATCGTGGCTGACGGACAGGAATTCAACATGGGATATAAGGACTGCCTGTATATCACAAAGGGCACCAGGGAAGTGCATTTTTCAAGCCAGGACGCTGCCAATCCAGCTAAGTTCTATATGGTAAGCGCACCTGCCCACACATCCTTTACCACTACCTACATCCCCATTGAGAAGGCTGCCAAGAGGCCGTGCGGCGCTTCTGAGACAGCGAATAAGCGCGTGATTAACCAGTTCATCCATCCGGATGTGCTAGAGACCTGCCAGCTGTCCATGGGCATGACCGTTCTGGAGGAAGGCAGTGTATGGAATACCATGCCCGCCCACACCCATGAGCGCCGTATGGAGATTTACATGTATTTTGAGGTTCCGGGGGACAACGTTGTGTTCCATATGATGGGAGAGCCCACAGAGACAAGGCACATCATCATGAAGAACGAGGAAGCTGTCATCAGCCCGTCCTGGAGCATCCACAGCGGGGCCGGTACATCCAACTACACTTTTATCTGGGCCATGGGCGGAGAGAACATGGAGTTTGACGACATGGATACCATGATGCCGAATCAGATGAAATAACACAGATATCAAACAGCATATATATGGATTAACAGCGGACAACGGCAGGAGTGCCTGCCGATGAAGGAGGATAAGGATATGACAGATTATTTACAGAACTTTTCATTAAATGGCAAGGTTGCGCTGATTACAGGCGCGTCTTATGGAATCGGTTTTGCCATTGCAAAGGCCATGGCAGGCGCAGGGGCAACCATTGTATTCAATGATATTAAGCAGGAACTGGTTGATAAAGGCCTTGCTGCTTACAAGGAAGAGGGGATTGAAGCCCACGGATATGTATGTGACGTGACGGATGAGGATGCTGTGAACGGGATGGTTGCCGCCATTGAGAAGGAAGTGGGCGTGATTGACATCCTGGTCAACAATGCAGGAATCATCAAGCGGATTCCCATGTGCGATATGTCTGCGGCCGAGTTCAGACAGGTAATTGACGTGGACCTGAATGCGCCCTTCATCGTGTCCAAGGCAGTTATCCCCAGCATGATCAAGAAGGGCCACGGCAAGATCATCAACATCTGCTCCATGATGAGCGAACTGGGACGTGAGACTGTTTCCGCTTATGCGGCAGCCAAGGGCGGCCTTAAGATGCTGACCAAGAACATTGCGTCTGAGTACGGCGAATACAACATCCAGTGTAACGGTATCGGGCCTGGCTATATTGCAACACCGCAGACAGCGCCTCTGCGCCAGGTCCAGCCGGACGGCTCCAGACATCCCTTTGACCAGTTCATCATTGCCAAGACACCGGCCGGCCGCTGGGGCGAGGCAGAGGATCTGGGCGGACCAGCCGTATTCCTGGCATCCGAGGCATCCAATTTTGTCAACGGCCTTGTACTGTACGTGGATGGCGGCATCCTGGCCTACATCGGCAAGCAGCCAAAATAATCTGAGACAGCTGAAGTCAGGCGGCCCTGACAGGATTGGGCCGCTGCCTGACGGTATGGGGGTGAAACCATGGGAGAGATGAATTTCAAGAACCGCGGCGAGCTGGTATTCGAGACCCTGAAGCGGGAGATTCTGGACCTGCGGCTAAAGCCGGGCCAGATGATAAGTGAAAATGAAATATGCGACCGCTTCGGCGTGTCCAGGACTCCTGTGCGGGACGCCCTCAGGCTTTTGCAGGAACAGGGCTTTGCGGAAACCATTCCCTACCGGGGAACCTATGTGACGCTTCTGAGCCTGGATAACATCAAGCAGATGATTTACATGCGTGTTGCGGTTGAGACCATGGTGCTGCGGGATTTCATGCAGAACCGAACGCCCATGGTGATGGAAGATATCCGCCATGCAATTGCCCAGCAGCGGGCATTGATTGAAGAGGCAGGCTTTGAGCCGGAGCAGTTCTACCACATGGATGCCCAGATGCATTCCATATGGTTCGGCGCCGTAAAGCGCCAGAAGCTTTGGGAAATGCTTCAGGCACAGCAGCTTCATTACACAAGGTTCCGCATGCTGGATTTTATCACGGAGACTGACTTTACGCGCATCATCGGGGAACATGAGGAATTGTTCCGGCTGATTTCAGAAGGAAATGAAAAGAAGCTGGAGGAATCGCTCAAGGAACACCTGTATTACAGCATGAAGCGCATGCGCCATTCCATCGAAGTGGATTATAAAGATTATTTTGAAGAAGAACCGGAAGAAGGGCGGTTTGTCATATGACAAGCCGTTCTATTCTTTTTTCAGATAAATCCGCTCATCCGGATTTTCCTTCAGATACTCTTCCAGGTCTTCGGGGGAAAGGTTGGAGCGGACCTCCTCAAAATAGGCTGCCCCGTCCATGGAGATGAAATCAATGAGGCGTTTCACCACCTCCGGGTCATCCAGTAACTGTTCAATCTTTTCATCCGTAAAATAAGCCATTGTCGTATACCTGCCTTCCTGTTTCCAATATATGTAATTTATACATCCTAATACCTATAGTATATTCGTAATTGCGAAGATATTCAATATCTGAAATCTATTTTATGCTTAATCTATCAAACAGACCAGATTACATAGGAGTAAGAGATGATAGATTATTCGCCCTTTTGGAAGACTTTGGAAGATTCAAAGGAAAACTGGTATACGCTTACCAAGCATCATCATGTGTCGGACAGTACGCTTCACAGACTGAAGCACAACAAGGATATTTCCATGAAGACAGTGAATGATTTGTGCAGGATACTGAATTGTGATATAGAGAATATTGCAACCTATGTGGCCTCGGATGAGGACCAGAAGCTGTAACTTTTATGGAATGGTGTGTGTCTGGGAACTGCCTTTTGTCAGCTGGCTGGAATGAATCTGCGAACACACACCGGAATCAGATAGATGCCCTTCAGCGCGGCCCCACGGCCATGGCTGGCGGGCATTTTATGTTTATCCCTTTTCAAACAGACCAAACTATTATAGAATGTTTTCAGGATGAAAGGAGGCGGATGGCGGATATGGGACAGAATAAGAAAAGCAATCAGGGATTCGTTGGCCGTATCTGGCTATCCTGTTCCCTGGAACAGAAGGTCCGCTATATTGCGGGTTCGGCTGCAATTGTGGTCATATTGTCCATTGCTGCCAATCTACTGGTGGCCGGCTTTGGCATGAAGGGATTCCATACAGTGCTTGAGAACAATTCCCATGCCCTGTCCTTCTGGTCCGCCATGTCAGGGGAGAGCAGTGCGTTCGTGGCCCTTGTCAGGGACAGGACAGAGGAAAACCAGAAGCGGTTTCATGAGGCGTGTCTTAAATCAGAAGCAGCCCTTGAGGGACTGAGCTTTGATTACAATAAGATCGGGGCAGTCCCTTATGCCAGGACCTGGTCCATTTTCAATATGTATGAAAACTATGCCAGGGAAAGGGACGGGTTCCTGGACATGGAGGAGGACGATGAGGGGTACATGGACCGGCTGTATACCATCTACCGCGTCCAGGGATATCTGGAAAACCATGCAGGACGCCTGGAACAGATGACGGTTGAGATGGGGAACGAGAGTTATGAAAGGCAGCGGCCCCTGCTCATAATCGTGCCTGTAATCAGCGTGCTCTGGGGAGCGGCTGCCCTGCTTATGGTGCGGTGGCTGAAGCAATCCGTGTACCGCGGCATTGTGCGGCCAGTGGTGGAACTGGCAGAGGATTCAAGACGTATTGGGGAAAATGATTTTTCAGGGCCGGATATCCAGGCAGAGGGGCAGGATGAGATTGCCAGCCTGGTCAGGGCCTTCTGTACTATGAAGGATTCCACCAAGGGTTATATCCAGGCGCTGACTGAAAAGCATGAAATGGAAAAACAGCTGGACGCGGTGCGGCTTCAGATGCTGAAGAACCAGATTAATCCCCATTTCCTGTTTAATACCCTGAACATGATTGCCGGCACGGCCCAGATTGAGGACGCTGATACAACGGAGAAGATGATTACGGCCCTTGGGCGGCTGTTCCGCTATAACCTTAAGTCATCGGACTCGGTCATGCCCCTGGAGCGGGAGCTTAAGGTGGTGCAGGATTATATGTACCTGCAGAAGATGAGGTTTGGACAGCGGCTTACATTTACCTGTGACTGCCATCCCGATACCCTGGAATTGCTGGTGCCTTCCTTTGCGCTTCAGCCGCTGGTGGAGAATTCCATCAAGTATGGGATCTCACCCAGAAGCCAGGGCGGGAAAATCCACATACGTTCCTGGCTGGAGGGAAAGCGGCTGTGGATATCTGTTGCGGACACAGGGCTTGGGATGGAGGAAGGGCGGCTCAAGGAGATACGGGAGGCGCTTAAGGCCGGGGACGACAGGTCTGCCGGAGTGGGGCTTGGCAATATATACCGGAGACTTCATGTCATGTATAAGGACGGCGGGATGTTCCTGTACAGCCGCAAGGGCTGCGGTACGGTGGTGCAGATGGCATTTACGGGGGAAAACCTCCACGGAGGGGAGAAGCTCAATGGAGGGAAGAACCTCAATGGAGGGAAGAACCTCAATGGAGGGGAGAACCTCAATGGAGGGGAGAACCTTAATGGAGAAGAAAACCATTATGGAGAAGAAAACCCCAATGGAAAGGATGAAGTATGAACAGATATCGCATACTGCTGGCGGATGATGAACAGATTGAGCGTATGGCGCTGGCAAAACGGCTTGTGAAGCATTTTGGGGACAGCCTGGCCATCAGCGAGGCTGTCAATGGGGCGGAGGCCCTTAAGGTGTTTAAAAGGGAGCAGAGCCAGATCGTGCTCATGGATATTTCCATGCCCGAGATGAACGGGGCGGAGGCGGCGGAGCAGATCCGTGGAATGGATGAGGACTGTATCATCATTTTCCTGACAGCCTATGATGATTTTGCCTATGCAAAAAGGGCAATCGTAATCCGGGCCCTGGATTATCTTTTAAAGCCCTGTGACGAGGACGAGCTGGTGTCTGTGATTGAGGAGGCTATGCGTCTTACGGACCGCAGGGAGTTAAAGAAGGCGCGGGACTTTGGCATGGATGGAGGGAAGGCCCTGGATGGAGGCATACCGGGAGTCCGGGGGGTAAGTATGGCCAAAATCCCATCCGGGGGCGCCCAGGATATGGCGGGCGGCCATGGGCTGGAGGATGCGGGAACCGCCCGCATGGCCCTTGCAGCGGAAACCATGCGGGAGTATATACGGAATAATTACATGAAGGAAATATCCATGCAGGATGCGGCAAGGGTGATGAATTATTCGGATGCGTATTTCTGCAAATTATTTAAACAGTGCTTTGACCAGAATTTCACCTCTTATCTGACCAATTTCCGGGTGAACGAGGCAAAAAAGCTTTTGAAGGACCGGAATATCAGTGTGAAGGATGTGGGGATGCGGGTGGGATATTATGATTCCAATTATTTTGCCAAAGTTTTCAAGCGGGTCACAGGCGTGATTCCTTCGGAGTACAGGGACAGCCAGCACTCCATCCGGCATGGCGATGCCAACCGTCCCACCTGGAATTGTTAATAAAATGACAAAATCTTCTTCCCCAATGACAAACTTTTACGGTACAAATTAAATGCCCCGGGCTATATAATTAAGAAAGTGTTAAGGAAGGCGCCAAAACCTTAATGGATTCTGGATTGTAAAGCCGCGGGGTTTCTTTTTATGCGGTATGGTATGGAGGATTTCAGTCCAGAATAAGTACAGACCAGAATAAGTACAGAAAATATGGAACGTTTGCTGTATAAAGGGAAAGGAATGGAAAATGGTGAGGAAATTCATAAAGAAAACAACAGCAGTCCTGCTGTGTGCCGCTGTGGCTGCAGGCCTTATGGGCTGTGGATCCGTGACTTCCGGGAAACGGATCATCCGTGTCTCCCACGCACAGTCGGAAACACATCCCGAGCACATTGGATTGCTTGCATTTAAGGAATATGTGGAGGAACGCCTGGGGGACAGGTACGAGGTACAGATATTCCCCAATGAAATCCTGGGTTCTGCCCAGAAGGCCATTGAATTGACCCAGACAGGAGCCATTGATTTTGTGGTGGCGGGAACCGCCAACCTGGAAACATTTGCAGGTGTGTATGAAATCTTCAGCATGCCCTACCTGTTTGATTCCGAGGATGTGTATAAATCCGTGATGCAGGATACGGATTATATGGAACAGGTGTATGAGTCCACGGACGAGGCCGGATTCCGGGTTGTGACCTGGTATAACGCGGGAACCAGGAACTTTTATGCCAAGACGCCCATCCGCACGCCTGAGGACCTTAAGGGTAAGAAAATCAGGGTACAACAGAGCCCGGCCAGCGTTGCCATGGTCAATGCTTTTGGAGCGGCTGCCGCGCCCATGGGATTCGGGGAAGTGTATACGGCCATCCAGCAGGGCGTGATTGACGGGGCTGAGAACAATGAGCTGGCCCTTACCAACAACAAGCACGGCGAGGTTGCCAAATATTATGCTTACAATAAACACCAGATGGTGCCGGACATGCTGGTGGCAAACCTTAAATTCCTTCAGGGGCTGGATCCTGAGGAGTACCAGGTTTTCAAGGATGCGGCCCTCCTTTCCACCCAGGTTGAGATGGAGGAGTGGGATAAGAGCATTGAGGCGGCAAAACAGATTGCATCTGAGGACATGGGAGTGGAATTCATTGATGTGGATGTGGATGCATTTAAGCAGAAGGTACTTCCCCTTCATGAGAAGATGCTGAAGGAGAACCCAAAGATTGCAGACCTGTACCTGTATATCCAGGAAGTAAATGAAAAAGCAAAGGGAGGGCAGTAGGATGGAGAACATGCATAAAGTAAGAGCCGGCATCATGCGGGTCCTGGGGATTGTGATTACCTGCCTGTTTGCCCTGATGACTGTTATCGGCACGTATCAGATTGTGACAAGATACTTCTTTAACCGCCCCAGCACCGTGTCTGAGGAGCTTCTGACCTATTCCTTTACCTGGATGTCCCTGCTGGCTTCTGCCTATGTGTTTGGCAAGAGGGACCACATGCGCATGGGCTTTCTGGCAGATAAATTTACAGGGCCGGGCCGCAGATACCTGGAGGCTGCCATTGATCTGCTGACCTTTGCATTTGCAGGCGTTGTCATGGTATATGGAGGCATTTCCATTACAAAGCTGACCATGATCCAGACCACGGCATCCCTGAGGGTGCCCATGGGGTACATTTATGTAATCGTGCCTGTGACCGGCGTGCTGATCATGCTGTTCAGCCTGATGAACGCTGCGGACATGCTTCACAGGGATTTTAGCGGGAAAGAGGAGGTGTAGGAGATGAATATAGCAGTTGCCTGTGGATTGATCATATTAGTATTGCTGGTCATCATGCTTCTGGCCGGCGTCCCCATTGCAGTGGCCCTGGCCGTGTCATCCATCTGCGCCATCCTTCCTGTGCTGGATACGGGCGCGGCAGTGCTTACCGGGGCACAGAGGATATTTTCCGGTATTTCCGTGTTCAGCCTTCTGGCCATACCTTTCTTTATCCTGGCTGGAAATATCATGAACAAGGGCGGGATTGCCATCCGCCTCATTAATTTTGCAAAGCTGTTTACCGGCAATATCCCAGGCGCCCTGGCACATACCAATGCGGTTGCCAACATGCTCTTTGGCGCTATCTCCGGTTCCGGTACGGCGGCAGCTTCTGCCATGGGTTCCATCATTGGGCCCATTGAGGAGGAAGAGGGGTATGACAGGGATTTCTCTGCGGCAGCCAATATTGCCACGGCTCCCACCGGCCTTCTGATTCCGCCCAGCAATGTCATGATTACCTATTCCCTTGTCAGCGGAGGAACCTCCGTGGCAGCCCTGTTCATGGCAGGGTATATACCGGGAATCCTCTGGGGACTGGCGTGTATGGCCGTAATCTACTATTTTGCAAAGAAGAAAGGATACCGCAGCGCGGTTAAATACAGCTTTAGCGAAAAGGTTAAGGTATTCTTCCAGGCAATCCCATGTCTTCTCATGATTGTGATTGTAATCGGAGGAATCATAAGCGGTATCTTCACGGCCACGGAGGGAAGCGTGGTGGCTGTTGTATACAGCCTGATCCTGTCGCTGTTCTTCTATAAGTCAATCAAGGTTTCCGAACTGCCTAAGATTTTCCTGGACAGCGCCGAGATGACGGGTATCATCATTTTCCTGATTGGCGTGTCCAGCATCATGAGCTGGGTCATGGCGTTTACAGGCATACCCTCGGCTGTGTCCGAGGCCATGCTGGGAATCAGCAATAACCGGTATGTGATCCTCTTTATCATTAATATCCTGCTTCTGATCATCGGCACATTCATGGATATGACGCCTGCCTGCCTGATTTTCACCCCTATCTTCCTGCCCATCTGCCAGGCTTTGGGGATGAATACCGTGCATTTCGGCATCATGATGATATTCAACCTGTGTATCGGAACCATCACGCCGCCGGTGGGGACCACGCTGTTCGTAGGTGTTAAGGTGGGTAAGAGCAGGATTGAAAATGTGATTAAGCCGCTGTTATATTATTTCGCCGCCATATTCATTGTGCTGCTTCTTGTATCCTATGTTCCCATCCTGTCCATGTGGCTGCCGGGACTGCTGGGATATGTGTGATGGAACGCAGGAGGGATATGTAATTCATGTGAATGGAAGGACTGCTGTCTGCCGCCGGATGTCTGCGGCGGACGGCAGTCCTTTTGCAGGGGCGGGGGGAGCGGCGGAAAAATAAAGAAAAGGTGAAATTTATGGAAAAGTACGGGTTGTGGTCAGGGATGAATTCTGCTATAGTACATATCGTGCATTAAGATGTGTTAAAAAATGGATGAGGGAAAACAGGTATGGCAGAGATACTTATGAAAGCAGGCTCCTTTATAGCAATTATCATACTGGGGTATGTGCTGAGAAGAAGAGGATTTTTTAAAGAGGAAGATTTTTATGTGCTGTCCAGGATTGTGCTTAAGATAACGCTTCCTGCAGCCATCGTGACAAATTTTACGGGTATTGACATGAAGCCGTCCATGCTGCTCATGAGCCTTCTGGGACTGGGCGGGGGAATCATACTGACCGGCATGGCGTTTTTGATCAGTGCCGGAAAGAACGGCGAGGAAAAGGCATTTAATATCATCAATCTTACCGGATATAACATAGGGAACTTTACCATGCCCTTTGCCCAAAGCTTCCTGGGGCCGTTGGGAGTGGTTGCCACCAGTCTCTTTGACTCGGGCAATGCCCTGGTCTGCCTGGGAGGCACCTACAGTGTGGCGGTGATGGCCAAGGGGGAAAAGGGGAAGTTCAGCATCATGCCGATCATAAAGACCCTTTTATCATCCGTTCCCTTTGACGCGTATCTGCTGATGACCGTCCTGTCCCTGCTGCACCTTTCACTTCCCGCGCCAATGGTTTCATTTACCGGGATCATTGCCAATGGAAACGCTTTTATGGCAATGCTTATGCTGGGTGTGGGATTCAAGATGACCTTGGATAAAAGCCGCATGGGCAAAATCATACAGATACTGTTCATCCGGTATTCCGTATCCATTGCGCTGGCAGCCGCGTTTTATTTCCTCCTTCCCTTTGAACTGGAGTACAGACAGGCCCTGGCCATCCTGGCCCTCAGCCCCATCGCGTCTGCGGCGCCGGCCTTTACAGGGGATTTAGACGGGGATATCGGGCTGGCAAGCGCGGTTAATTCCATTTCCATTGTAATCAGTATTGTGCTGATAACGGGAACACTGCTGCTGGTTCTGTAAGGGAAGGGCAGCCATTCCCTTGAATAAATCAATGGGGACAGCAATATATATAATAAAAAAGGCTGAAAAAATGATAACTGAGCGTTATATCGTTAACTTTTACAGTGTGGGGGATAAACGGTTTAACCTGGCGGAGGTCAAAGAGACATGGATTCATGCTGCGGCCTATGAAAATCAGCGCTGCGGGGTTTTTGTAAATGGTGTGATAGAGAAAATGGAATTAATCTGTGATTTACAGGACCAGTGCAGAAGGGACAGCATGGGCGTAAGGATTATAGCAACCCGCAATCCTGTGCTTTATGAGGACAAAGAGGCATTCTTTGACGCGATACGCAGGGTAATCCTTGATGTGAAGCAGAGCCTCAATGATCCCTATGTCACTATCAGCATATTAAGTACCAATTATTTTTATTTTGACAGTCTTTAGGGCGTGCAGGTGACGGGAATGGTTATCCCTGCACGCCCTGGGCTGTTTTTGTCTTTTGCTGTTTCACAAAAAAGAAACCCCGCACATATTTCATATACGGGGTCCTAAAAAGGGGAGGATAAGTATTAAGAATTTTCTTAACACTCTCATTATTGCCCTATTTCCCGTGAATATACACCGGAAGGCTTATTTTTATTAAAATTCCCCCAAAAGGTTTTTGGGGGCTTATGGCATATCCGGTTTACGGTGCCCTGCCTGGCTGAGGCTTGGGATGCAGAAGCCTCAATGGCAGACATGGACAAGCGGGGCAGCGCCAAGGGGCAGAAAAAATCCAGGCCCACCGCAACCTTGCGGCGAGCCTGGAAAAAGGGGAGGATAAGTATTAATTATTTTCTCTTTCGTGTATACCCTTATTATGGACACATACCGGAAGAATATACACTGGCATGAAAAAAATATTCAGACAGGGGTACGGCATAAGAAAATCAAATGCAGGCCATGGTTCAAAGGCGGGAAACCATAGCTGTCCCGTACTGCTTAAGGTTCACTGCATGGCTCAATAAATCGCTTGGCGCCACGAAGAGCGCAGGTACCGGCAGGTCGATGCCGGAATGTTCCAGGACCTGCTCCACCAGATCCAGGAAGTCTGCCGCCAGGTTTATGGTATTCCTCAATTCACCTGACCCAAGGAGGGTGCGGTCGTCGCTGGGTTCATTCAGGGCGGAATAGCACTCCTGGGCCAGGACCTCCAGGTCAAGATTACCATGGAATATATCCGATGGGTATCTCAGGTTCTCCCCCCATGTATCATCTAACATATCCGCAAGGCAGATCGTACCGGGATGACCGGCTTCAAGGAGGCCGTCCTTGAGCATGATCCGGTAGCCGGAACCACAGTCCGCGTAACACTGGTATACCAGTTGGGAGCAGACCATGACAGGCACATCACCTTTATGTATCACCTTATTAAGCAGCTTATCAAGTTCCCTGCACGCCATGTTGAGAATCAGGTCGGTAATCTTCTGCCATCTGGGCGTGGGACGGACAGTCCGGTAAATCAATAAGCCTGCAAAGAATATGAGATCAGGATAATCGTACTGCACGTCTTCATCCAGATAACGCTTGGCAGCAGCTATCAATGGGGCCGGGTCCTTTTCAGGGGACAGGCGCAGAAGATATGCCTTTTCGCCGCCGTGGGCTGTCTCACGGCAGCTGCTTAACTGGATGCCGTTTCCGCCCATCTCAATCATATTATCTCCTGAATACCGTATGGCTGCGTGGCTGACCGTGGAGTTGGTCAGCTTGGCGATACATTTACTGAGCCAGCTGTCCCCGGCCTCGAAAATGATGACATCACCAGGTTTCATTGTAATCATAAGGGGCTCCTTTCTCATTGGCTAAGATATGGTTTTATTATAACACCCCCTATCAGCGGATACAATGACCTTTCCAAAACATATGGCCTCCGCTTTTTCCCATGGTTTTCAGGGCCGGCCGCAATGTCCCTGGGGAGGATGCCGGATTATGGCAAATTTGGATCAAACAGGGGATGGCGCCCCGGCAATCCCTGTGATATGATAACAACAGCACGATACAGGTTTCCGGTTGGTCCGGAGGCTGGATCAATCTTTTCTGTAATCAGGAGGGACATCTGTGGAGGAGAGCAGGGAAAAGGAAGTAATGGAGGCAGCTTTGCAGGCCGGCCATCTGCTGTTGGAAAATGGGGCTGAGATATCCAGGGTGGAGGAGACAATGGAGCGCATCTGCCGGTACTATGGGGTGCATTCCGGCAATGCCTTTGTGCTGACCAACGGTATATTCGTAACCGTGGGGAACAGGAATGAACCTGTATTTGCAAAGGTGGAGCATATCCCGGTCAGCGGCACCCATCTGGACCGTGTGGCGGCAGTGAACCAGCTGTCCAGGGAGATAGAAGAGGGCAGGTACACCATAGGCCAGGTGTCAGGCAGGCTGGATGATATCAAGCGGATGCCCGGAAAGACAAAGCACATGCAGGTGCTGGCATCGGGCTGCGGCAGCGCTGCCTTCTGTTATCTGTTTGGGGGAAATGCATCGGACAGCGCAGTTGCATTTACAGCCGGAATCCTCCTGTATCTATATGTGCTGTATATAAGCGGGCCGCACCTGTCTAAAATCGTGGGCAACATAAGCGGCGGCGCCCTGGTGACGGCAATCTGCATCCTTTTGTTTACGGCAGGAATCGGGGACCATCTGAATTTCATGGTCATCGGTTCCATCATGCCGCTGATACCGGGTGTTCCCTTTACGAATTCCATCCGTGATATCGCGGACGGGGATTATATCTCGGGTTCGGTGAGGATGCTGGATGCCCTTCTGGTGTTTTTCTGCATTGCCATTGGCGTGGGTATCGGGTTTTCCCTGATAGGGGGGATGATGGGAGGGATGCTGTTATGATGCCGCAGGTTTGCGCTGCAATGATTGGTACGGTTGCTTTTTCCCTGCTATTCGGGGTGCCCCGGAAATACTATCCATGGTGCGGTGTGATTGGGGGCGCGGGATGGGCCGTATATGTGCTGGCTTCCGGCCGGTGGGGGATTGTATGCTCTTCCTTTGCGGCCACGGTAGTGGTCATTTTCCTGTCCCGGGCGTCAGCTGTCATAAACCGGTGCCCGGTTACGATTTTCCTTATATCCGGCATATTCCCGCTGGTGCCTGGCGCAGGGATTTACTGGACCGTATATTATCTTGTCACGGACCAGCTGGGACTGGCCGTGCATACCGGGTATGCGGCGGTTAAGGCAGCGGTGGCCATTGTGCTGGGGATTGTGGCTGTGTTTGAACTGCCTCAGGGGATGTTTGCCTGGATAGCAGGGAAACTGCGGCAGATTCCGGCATGCTGCCGCAGGAACGGCAGATGAAGGGACGGTATATAAAGCGAGGTATATAATAAAGTCTTTCGTTTCATTTTAGGAAATATTTTTATAAATGTAATAAGTTTGCTCTATCTATATGGCCGCCTGTGTTTTACAATAATAGTAGAAAGGAGGCGGCAGAAATGGAGTGGATGGATTGTGGACAAGAGGAAGCATTATTAAAGGAATGTCAGTGGGCAGAGGAGCATGTGAAGGACGAAGACGTACCGCAGCCAGCCCCGGACGAATTAGAGATGATCATAAAACGGATTGAGGAAGAATGCAGAAGGTAACGGCCCTGATGTGATGGTGCATCAGGACCGTTACTTTTTATATGCTGTTACGGCTGCTGTTAAAGCCAGATATATGCCCTTATCCCTATGGCAGTCATTAACAGAAGGAACATGAATCCCAATCCCATTAAGTCGTCCCTTGTCTGTTTTTTCATAATGGATACGCCTCCTTTCCTATCCTTGTCTGACACTATGATAATGCCGGACAGGATAAAGATTCCATTGGAAAGAAGGGGATGGGGATAAAGATTTCATCCATAAAAACAAAAAAGTGCCAAAAACCTTTTAAAATCAAGGCTTTCAGCACCAATATCCAGTGGAGACAACAGGACTCGAACCTGCGACCCTCTACACGTCAAGCAGATGCTCTCCCAGCTGAGCTATGTCTCCATAGGGCGATTATAGCATAGCAGACCGGGAGATGGCAAGAAAAAAATGTAATTTTTCTAATAATATATTCAATACAGATCCTTAAATCTAAAAATCCAATCCTTCAGGCATCAGGAACCGTTTATTCCGTAGGCGCCATAAGGATCCGTCCGCTGCCCCGGTAGACATTGACCAGTCCTTCGCCAGACACCGCGGAGCCCATAAGGGACTTTGAAGAACGCTCAACCGTGAATTTCAGGGAATTGGACCATGCGATAGCCATATTGCCGTCGATTTTCACTTCATCGTCCTGCAGGTTGAACTCAATCAACTCATCCCGGGGAACCGGGCTTTCCAGAACAGCGATGCCGCTGCCCGTAAGGCAGAGATTAAAAAGCCCTTCTTTGCCTGCAACCGCAGAGGAGAGGGTGGTCCTGGCAACCACTTTTTGGGATATATTGGAATCACATGCAAGGAAGAGCCCATCTTCCAAAACCAGGCTTCCCCACTCAGCTACATCCTCCAACAGGATATGCTTGTAAGTAGGCTCCAGCATGACCAGACCATTACCAGAATATTCCGGTTTGGCAGAACTTTCCTTTGTTACCTTGGAAGCAATGGCTTTTCCTAGAAAGTCGCCTACTCCCTTGATGCCGGATGTCATTTTTACGGCTCCTGCAATCCACTGCATGGCGCCGGCCTGAACCGTAAAAGTATTTCCGTTTAATTCAATAAGTACCTGACGTCTTCGCACGTTCATTTCTGCTGCGTAGTAAGCAGCCATTGCAGAGCCTGGATTAACGCTTAAATCACGCTGATGCTCAAACACTTTGATGCAGTCCCGCTGGTCTATCATTTTCATGTTGCCATTGTCATAGAGGTTATTACACTTTACCATACTTATATCTCCTCATTTCTTATGTTTGGTCAGGACATCCGGATATGTATTAAATGTGCCTGTGTTTTAACATACCACATATCCGGGGGGAAAACAAGAAAAGAAATAATTAGGGTGCGGCAGGACGAGATAATCGGAAATCCCCCATTAAAAGGGAGGAGCCGGTCAGAATTCCTTCTGCCGGCTGAGTATTATGAAAAAAATCTTATAAGCATTGTTTGTTTACAAGATATAGTATATTCAACAAATATGAGCATTTCATAGACAAAACATAGACAAAATATGAACAGTTTGTAAGAAGTTTGTGAAGCCGCAGAAGGCCTTCAATTGCCCATGACTTCCTTCATCTGTTCCGTGACGGGATGATAGCCGTCGCCATTTAACAGGCCATTGCGGACCGTGTCATATAAACCCATGGCAAGGACGATAATCAGTATGATTGCAATACATTTAACAAAAAATTTCACAGCAGGCCCTCCGCTTTTCTGAATCAGACACCATTTACATATCTACTTTATCATTTTACCCGGAATATCTCAATATAAAGATTATGTGCCGATATCATGCCCTTCTGTTATTTTCATGGTAGAAGGAGGGAACGGAATGGATGGCGGTGACAGGCTTCATAGGATTATTTTGAGGGAATACAGAAATAATCAGCTTTTAAATGAGGCCAGCTGGGCACAGAAGGCTGTGGATGAAAGCCGGGTTCCACAGCCCGGACCGGATGAACTGGATAAGATAATGGAAAAAATTGAACATGGCCATGAAAAATAGGCGGCGTGCTGATATGCGTTACAAAGGAGTGATTTTTGTTGTATAAGCCTCACCGCGTATTGGTTTATAGATGTCTACAATTGCAAAATGCGGTAAAAGGCCGGGTTCTTTTGGTTCAGCAATGGTCATGAACTTATAATTCGTCCCATTGACAATCTGTTTAGCCACTGCAATGGGATGATAGAAATAGTCCTCGTGTTTTCCAATGGCATTATAGAATATAAATGATTCGTATGTTGTCAGGTATGGCTGATATTCCCAGCTGCCAGGCATAGCGATCCTCCTCATATGCATTTTCTATACTATATGCTGATGGGGGAAAATGGTTGCAGATGGGATAGGGATAGAAACGCTTGTCCATACGGAACCGGGGATACAAAAGCTTATCCATGTGAAAAAGGCAGAAAAACACATTGCTTTTTGACATTTTAATGAATGGATATTAAAATGAAAGAAAACAGATTGGTGTTACGGAGGCCGGATTCGTCAGGCGGCGTTTCCGGAAATTGGGAGGATATCATGGAGAGCCGGGTATACAGGCCATTAAAGAATTATAGTATTGAGGAAATAAAAAGGATTTTATCTGAGGACAATCATGATGGGCTTATGCTGCTGCCACTGTCGGCAGGAGAGTATTTTAGGGATTGGCATATAGGTGAAAATGCTCGGAAGAGATACAGGGATGATGGCGGATATTAAATCCGTAATCAAATTAAAATAGACAAAGAACAGCCCACTTCGCGGTTTTTGAAACGTACATCCTACATGTAAAAACCTGTTCTGGCCTCTCGCCCAAAAAGCCAGGTCTTCCCGTACCTGGCTTTTTGGCGTGAACTTTCTTTATTCCTCAACCATTCCAATTAGGTCGAATTTTTCCGTCGAAACAATGACATCATACGATTTTTTCTCCGGTATCTCATACTTCACCCAGATGGTTCTGTCGGAAAGATTGTAATACCATCCGGTTTCGGCCTCCTCCCAACCGTCCCTTACAAGATAGCGCGGGATGCGCTCGCCGTCGACCGTTACCCAGAATGCACCTTTTTGCTTGCTGACAAGCCGGATTGTAACTCGCTCCAATGGGCTTTTGTAGGTTCCCTTGGTATCAAAGTGAATTATCGTCTGATTACCAGCAGTTACATTAACTGCGGTTTTCGCGTAAACACCTTTCTTATAGTCCTCCGTGTGTCCGTCATCGTCATAGAATACAAAGCTGGTGTCCGTATCCGCGCTGATTAGGAAATCCACATGACGCATCCTGTCCGACAGAATATGCTTAACATCCTCGCTGGTCACATAAACCGCACTTCCCCTGAGGAACATGGGAATGCTGCCCAGATTTACTGGAAGCTCGATGGTCTGACCGCCCGCATATTCCTTCAGGTTGTCATTCATGTCGAACCATCTGCAGCCTGACGGCAGATAGATAGTTCTTGTCCTTGCCTCCGGCTCCACCACATTGGCAACTAGCACGCTCCTTCCGAACATGAATATGAAATTATTATCGCTGTAACACTTCTTATCTTCCGGGAACTCTAAAAACAGTGGGCGCATAGCCGGCATGCCGTTCTGGTTTGCCTCATACATCAGGCTATACAGATACGGAAGCATCCGGTATCGCTGGGCGTAAGCCGCCTTCACATATTCCCGATTCTCCTCATACATCCAGGGCTGTGTCACCGTGTTGTCATTATTTGCCGAATTCAAGCAGAAGCGTGGCTGGAAAATACCACTTTGAATCCAACGAAGCAAAAGCTCCGCCTCCGGCACAGATCCCGCGAACCCGCCAATGTCACAGCCCATGTTGGCACAGCCGGAAAGTCCCATGCCTACGATTGTGGCGATGTTAAACTTTACTGTACGCCAGTCTGTCAGATTATCTCCTCCCCATACCTGCGCGTATCTCTGGATGCCTGCATATCCCGCACGGTTGATGATGTAGGGCCGCTCTCCCGGATAAACGTCGGCAATCGCCTGCTTTCCAAGAAATGCCATCAAATTGGAATGCAGGATCTTGAGCTCCGCCATTGTCCCTCCGGCGCCTTCAAAATCACAGTATGCGTCCCGATCCTCCACGCCGTCCATCTCACAGTTGTCATTCCATACGGTCTTTGTTCCCATTCTTAGGATCCGGTCTTCCAAAAGCATCTTCCAGGTCTCACGGGCCTTCGGGTTCGTGAAGTCTAAAAACCTGCCTTCTCCGCCCCACCATCTTCCATAATAATCCCCGTCGCCGCCTGGGTTTTTAATAAACACACCGTTCTCCTCGAATAGGTTCATATAAGGATGATTTTTCAGAATACCCGGTTTCAGATTGGGAATCACATTGATTCCTCTGGCATTCATACGCTTAAAGAAATCCTCAGGATTTGGAAATCTCCTGTAATTCCAGTTAAAGATATAGCGGAGGTTGTCCTCCTCGCCGCTGGAATAGCCGGAAGCCAGCCAGAAGTTATCGATTAGGATGCCCTCCTTCTCATGCTTATCGATTACCCGATAGATTTCCTGATCACAGTTAGCCTCAAGTTCTGCGTAATACATGGTCGAGGCACAATATCCCAGAGACTGTTTGGTGGGCAGCGCGCAGCGCCCTGTCAGCATCGTATAGCGGTCTAAAACCGCTGAAAGCTCAGGACCATTAATGAGGAACAGGTCAATATCTCCCCCATCAGTCTGGTAATAGCAATACCGATCCCAATAGCCGGAAATCTCTTGCCCCATATCAAATACGCTGTCGTAGGAATTATGATAAAATAAGCCGATGGCATAGGCTGTTTTCTCGTTAATCCGGATATAAAACGGTATATGCTTGTACATGGGATCCCCAAACTCCGGATCGTGGCCAATCGCGTCCTTGGGTGACATCCTGAGTCTTCTCCCTTTCTTGTCCAGACAGCCCGTCTTTTCACCAAAGCCGTAAAAGTGGTCGTTAACTGGATCCATTTTGGAATAGTGGGCCAACCGTCCCAGATAATCCTTCTCAAACGCCCTCTCCTTCAGATCCTGATAAACGACAGCCCCGTCCAGGGTCTTTAACGTCAGGAAAAAGGGGGTTTTCCTGATTTCCAGGATGCAGGTGCCTGTTGTAAATACCAGCTTTCCGTTCTTCTCCTCACAGGGAATATCCAGGGACTTGATGCGTGTGCGCTCGTCCTTTAAAAGTTCATCCATCCGATCCTCCCAGGCGGTAGTCACCAGCGTATAGGATTCTTCCTTAAAATCCCGCCGGAAGCTTACCCGTACCCGGATCACGTCATCCGTCATAAAAATCAGCAATACATCCGCCGCATCCCCGTGCAGAACATAACCGGAACCAGTCTTTTCTATTGATTTCAGTTCACGTAAAAGCATCGCGTTCCTCCATAATCATAAAACTGCAGCCGCCCGAACTCAGACGGCTGCGTCATTAGTTACATCCCAATCAAATCAAAATCTTCAAAGGAAACAACCAACTGAACATCCTTTTTCGGATTTGCATATTTTACCAGAACGGCCTTCTTTGTCTGGCTGTAATACCAGCCGCTGTCCGCAGCTTCATACTTCCTGCGGTTTAAGTAGTGTTTCAGCCGTTGTCCGCCAAGAGCTGCACAGAATGGGCTCCTGTCCTTGCGGATGATTTCTACAGTAACGTTCTCCACCGTATCCCGGTAGTCACCCTCAGCAGTAAAATTAATCTTCACCACATCGGTCCCGCTGACGCTGACAGTGGTTTTGCGGAAAAATCCTTTTTCGAAATCATTGGTTTTTCCGTCATCATCGTACAGCACAAATTGAGAGCCTTCCTTAGACGGGGCAATAATCAGACGGAGTTCCTCTACACAGTCACGTTCCATGTTCATCAGTTGATTATCCGCCATAGCCAGAATTCCGCCCTCCCGCAGAAACATTGGGATGGTCTCCATCGTTACAGGAACCTCAATCGTCTGCCCTCCCTCATAGCAGCGGTAATTATCATTCATGTCGTACCACCTTAAGCCGGCCGGCAGATAAACCCGGCGGCTTGCCGCATCTTTTTCAATAACATTAGCAACCAATAGGCTCTTTCCGAACAGAAAGTCGAAGCTATTGTCATAGGTGTTCTCATCCTCCTGAAATTCATAAACCAATGCCCGCATAATCGGCGCGCCGCACTTTGCCGCCTCGTACTCGCAGGAGTAAAGATAGGGGGCCATACGGTAGCGCAAGAGAATCGCGCTCCGAATCAGGTCCGTACTGTCCTTAAACATCCATGGCTCCGTCACGGTATTATCATTGCTTGCCGAATGGATGGAGAAACGGGCCTGGAAAATGCCCTGCTGCACCCAGCGCACAAGCAGTTCTTCCTCAGGCGCGGGCCCGGCAAAGCCGCCGATATCCGCTCCTTCATTCGGCTGCCCAGAAAGACCCATTCCGGTGATGGTCGGAATGTTGTACTTTAAGCTTTTCCAACTGGTATAGTTGTCGCCGCACCAGGTCTGCGCATAACGCTGTATGCCGCTGCTTCCGCTTCGGCATACAGAATAGGGCCGCATATCTGCGTCATGTTCCTTCACCGCATCGTTGCTCAGCTTGCACATCAGCGTGCTCATGATTGGCTTCAGTTGGGCAATGGTACCGCCTTTGCCGTCAAAGTCCACAATAACATCCTTATCCAGCAGGCTGTCATACTCACAGTTGTCATTCCAGATTGAGTTGGTTCCCACAGCAACCAGGCTTTCGGTCACATATTTTTTCCATGCCTCACGAGCCGCTGGCTTTGTAAAATCCCAGAACGCCCCGGGACCGCCCCACCAGCTTCCCACCGCGTACTGCTCCGGATTCTTGCTGTCCTTCACAAACACATCCTGGCTTTTGAACTCCTCGAACCACGGGTGGCACAGGAGAATACCAGGCTTGATATTGGGAACATTCTCCGCTCCCTTGTCCTGCATTGCATGGAAATATGCAGATGGATCCTTAAAGCGGGTCGTATTCCATGTGAACACGCAGCGCTTGTTTCCAACGCTGGTATATCCGGAGGAAAGATGGAAACCGTCAATCGGAAAGCCTTCCTCCTTAATTGTATCGATAAAGCCAAGAACCGCGTCATCGCTGTTCCTCTCCAGCTCCGGATAATACATGGAACTTCCCTGGTAGCCCAGCGCGCGCTTGGGCAGCAAAGCCGGTCTTCCGGTTAGCAGCGTGTAGTTATCTACAATCCGTGCAATGGAGTTTCCGCCCAGCAGAAACATATCGATGTCTCCGCCGTCTGCTTGCCAGTAGGTATAACGATGCCAGTAATTGCTCTTTTCACAGCCCATGTTAAAGCAGGACTCATAGAAGTTATGATAGAACACGCCTACCGCCTTTTTTGAGCTGCGGTTTAAGCGGATATAAAACGGGATATGTTTATATAGCGTATCGGTCTTTTCCGCGTCATAGCCCATGGCATCGGTAGCGCGTTCACGAAGAAACATCTTATTTTTATTCAGAGGACCAGCTTTTTCACCAAATCCGTAGAAGCAGTCCTCCTCCTCCATACAGGAATAATGGGTCACGCGATGGTTGGAGTCCAGCGAAACGGGATTTCCGTGCAAATCACTGTAAAGCAGGGTTCCTTCCGTGTCATACAGCTCAAATCCAATTGGATTCTTCATAAGTACAAGGCGGATTTTTCCAGTATCGAAGGTAATCTCATTATCTGTTTCTTCCACCCCAGGGATTACCGGTTCCACACGGGTTCTCTCCATCTCAAACAGCGGGTCCAGGCGGTCCTCCCATGCCGTTGTCATCAAAACATAGGATTCTTCAGTAAATTCCTTGTCAAATGCGGTACGGACCCTCACAATCTCATCGGTAACGAATATAATCTTGATATCGGCGCAGTTTGTATGTACCAGCCATGCGCCGTCTGTCCTTTCAATCCCTGAAAATTGTGTGCAAATTTCCATACTCTGTCTCCATTCTTAGGATTATCGGCGGTTTCTGCCGCTTTTTACCATTTTTACTACCACATGCTTGGTACAAGACCGCACAGATACGGTACAAGCAGCGGAATAGCAGGTATAAAGCTTACCAGGAACAGGGCGATTACCATTGCCGTGAATATCGGAACAATATATTTAGTAACCCCCTCAATCTTTACGCGGCCGACACCGCAGCCCACGAACAGGCAGGAACCTACCGGGGGTGTTACGGAGCCGATACCAAGGTTCATGATCAGCATAAGTCCGAAATGCACCGGACTCATTCCAACGCTGGTGGCGATTGGAAGGAAGATTGGAGTGAAAATCAGCACGGCCGGAGTCAAATCCAGAAACATACCCATCACCAGCAGGAACACATTCATGATTAAAATAATCATATACCGATTATTGGAAACACTCATCAGCCCCTCGCTGATAGCCGCCGGAATACCAGAATAGGACATCACGTAGGACATGATTGAGGATGCCGCAATCAGGAACAGAATTGTCGCGGAACTCTTCATCGTGTCTGCAAGCAGGTCATAAAAGGTTTTTATACTCATCTCACGGTAGATGATTGCCAGAAATGTGCAGTACAGGCACATGACCACGCCTGCCTCCGTTGCCGTGAAAATACCGGCCAAAATGCCTCCCATTACGATAATAACAGCCAACAGGGACGGAACTGCCTCCAGTACAATTTTCCATGCTGGATTCTCCTCCTTCACAGCGGATGCCTTGTAGCCCTTCTTCATCGCCAAAAAGATTGCCAGCCCCGCGACTGCAATGCCAAGCAGGGCTCCGGTCAGATAACCGCCCATGAACAAGGCTGCCACGGAAACGCCGCCTGCGGTGATGGAATACAGAATTAACGGACCAGACGGCGGTATTAGGATTCCTGTTGGCGCCGAACAGATGTTTACAGCTGCAGAATAATTGGGATCATATCCCTCGTCCAGCTCCAGCGGGCTCATGATGGAACCCATCGCTGAGGTTGCTGCTACGGAAGAACCAGATACGGCGCCGAAAAACATATTTGCCAGTACATTTGTAGCTGCCAGATATCCAGGTACCCAGCCTACCAGCAGTCTTGCAAGACGGACCAGCCGCTTTGCAATCCCTCCCTTGTTCATAATGTTGCCGCCCAAAGAAAAGAACGGAAGAGCCAGAAGGGAGAAGGAATCGCAGCCGGAGAAGCATCTCTGTGCAGCTGTCAACGCGAAGATATTCCCGTCCATACCGCTCATGATTGCAGTAATAATGGAAGCGATACCAATTCCCGCCGAAATTGGAACGCCTGCAAACAGCATAACAAAAAATGAACCAAACAGTATTAACGTAGCCTGAACAACCATGCTTATTTCCCTCCTTTGCTGTCAGCCAAAAGCTGTATATACTTGATTATACGGGCAATCACAATGAAAATGCCTGAGATTGGAAGACATCCGTACAGCAGTCTAAACGGGATACGCATCACGGAGGACTTGTTGGTTGCATTATTTGCAAGCTGCATTCCGCCGTAAATAAAAACATAGCACACAAAGAACAGAATCGCCGCCTCAATGAAAATCATAAGGACAGGGCGTACCAATCCTTTCACACGATCCTTTACCAAATCCAGCGCCAGATGCTCATCCTTGTAAAAGCAGTAGGCAGAACCAAGCATGGAAGCCCAGATTAGCACGTAGCGGAGGAATTCATCCGTAAATGTAGACGGATTTTTTAAAATCCAGCGGGTAAAAATCTGCCATGTACCGCCCGCCAGAAGAGCAAACATGGCAGCGGCCATGATAAAGCGCATTACGGTATCCAGAAAAAAATTAAACTTTTTCAAAATCTCATCTCCTTCATGAAGTAAGCAACAGCATCCGGCTGGTTCCTACTTGCCGGCAGCCTGAATCTTCTCAACGATTGCATATACCTCCGCGTTGCTGGTCTTTAAGCCGTCATAAATAGACTGGCATGCCTCCTGGAATGCCGCAGTGTCCACATCCTCTACAAAGGTAATGCCGTTTCCTTCCGCCGCAGTCTTAACCTCGTTCTCAAAATCCGCCCAGCGGGTCTTGTACTCGTCTGTTGCGGCCGCCGCAGTCTCCTTCATGATGTTCTTCTGGCTGTCGCTCATCTGATTCCAAACCTTGGTGGAGATTACAATGACGTCAGGAATACGGGTATGCTCATCATAGCAGTAGTATTTTGTAACATCGCTGTGATCGCGGAGAGCGGTGATGTTATTCTCAGCGCCGTCGATTACTCCCTGCTGCAGGCCAGTATAAATCTCAGAGTAGCTCATGACCGTTGCGGAGCCGCCCAGCGCGTTCATCATGTCGATGGCTATCTGGCTGTCCATGGTGCGGATTTTCAAGCCCTTTAAATCAGCCGGTACTCGAATGGGTGTGTTGGCGGTATAGAAGGAACGGGAACCGGAATCCAGCCAGGTCAGTCCAATAAAGCCGTCGCCCTCGGTAATGTTGTAGAGTTCCCCGGCAATCTCACCATCCATAACCTTATAGTAATGATTCTTGTCGTTAAATACATACGGAACAGACAGAGCGTTCCATGCCTCGTTAAAGTTACCAAGGGTTGACGCGGAAACCTTTGCCATATCCAGCGCACCCGCCTGAATGGAAGAAACGTTGTCTGCTTCAGACCCCAATTGACCATTGGGAAGGATTTTAATGTTGATTGTTCCATTGGACTTCTCCTTTACTGCTGCAGCCCATGCGGTCATCTGGATGTGCACCGCATGATCCTCAGCCAGTCCATGGCTCAGCTTTAGATTAAAGGTCTGCTCAGACGCCGATGTCCCGCCGTTTCCTCCTGCCGTCTGCGAAGACGCCGTGCCTGATCCGCCTCCACATGCCGTCAGCATCATTGCTCCTGTTACGGCCAATGCCATCATTGCGTAATTACGTAATCTCATAAATACTTCCTCCTTTTAAATGGTTTCATTTATCAATCAGCCAACGCCTGCTTTGCGGCTGTCAACTGTTGCTTTTTATGCAGATATGGAATATCATCCGCGCTTTAAATTGCATGCTATTATTTTTTATTGCCAGTTACTATTTTGAAAAATATAGTGTTTTTGCATAAAAATTTGATTGAAATACTGACTGTTGCATTAATAATCAGCATATCTTTTGTTCATACAAGCAAATTTTATCAGTTTTATATCATAAAAGTCCCATTCTTTTGTGATTAAAAACTTGCAAAATGTGATATTTAAGAATATACTTTTGGAAAAAGAAGAAGGTTTTTGATTTAAGCAAAGAGGGGGAACTAGATGATTGTTCAGAAGATTGCACACTGCACGGATTCCATTCTGACTCAGGAGATGGCCCGCATCGGTCTTGAGGACTATGGAGTGGTTGTAACCTGGTACACAAACCAGAACAACAAGCAGTCTGTGGTCCACTCACACCCGTACCACGAAATCGTCCTGCCTGTTTCCGGAAGCAACGTACTCTACGCCTTTCAGGGGAGCCTTTACACCCTCCATCCTGGAGAGATGGTCTTTTTTCCCGCGGAAATTTATCATTCCGGACGTTATACGGTTACAGACATCGTATCTAACCGACTGGTTGTCCAGATTAGCGCGGAAATCTGGGATTATGCCATTCACGCATCCGGATTAATCAATCCGGATTGGCAGAAGAATATCGTTATTTTGAGCGCGGACGCTGTATCCGCCTTTGACCTGCGGGGGCATTTGGAGCGCATGGCCCAGATTCCCTGGATTAAAAAAGCTTATCAGGAAACGGTGTTAAACTGTGAGTTGATGGAGCTCCAGCTTTTTATCAACCAACTCGTGGAGGAGCAGCATACCAAATCCCCCAGCTTAACCAGCGCGCTGATTTCCCGGGCTGTTGAATATATCCAGAAGCATTACACTGAGCCCACCCTTACGGTGGCGTCTCTCGCTGAAAATATCTTCATCAGCCGGGAGCATCTCTCCAGAGCTTTCAAGGAATACACTATGGAGAGCATTCACGGATATATCAACAATCTGCGAATGCAGCACTTTCGACGTGATATTGCCGCCGGACACAGCGTGCTGGATGCCTGTACAAACAGCGGCTTTGGCAGCTATAACAGTTTCCTAAAGTCCTTTAGGAATCTATATGGAATGACTCCCACCCAGTATCGCGCGCAGCTTAATTCCATTGAAAAAAGGAGCCTTAATACTTATAATTCACTGGCCGGGGCATGCAGATTTGGAAACGACACTTAAATATATTTTTAATCCTTTTAGGAAGATGAAGCCAAAGAGTAGATTAAAAACTTCTATATCGATAACAGACAGGGCTTATCTTCAATTGTCTTCGGAAATTTATGTGATGTCATAAAATAAAAAGTACCAAAACCCTTGATTCAGCAAGGATTTCAGCACTTTTTGATAATGGAGACAACGGGATTCGAACCCGCGGTCTCTGCGTTGCGAACGCAGCGCTCTCCCAGCTGAGCCATGTCCCCATGAGTTATATTATAGCACAAATGGGAAAAATTACAAGAACATCCTGGAGTGGAAATCAGCTGTCCCTGACATACTATCATTGAGGTGATGAAAATGGACAGGGACTTAGAAGAAAAGGCTGCCAGAAAGAAATCAAATGAAATGTTCAACAGCATAACAGAAAAACAGAAACCGGAAAACCAGAACCAGACCCATAACTCCCGCAGGGAGGGAATGGGACCTAATGCGAAGCGGAAACCTTGTTAAGCATAAAATGGAACGCACAGCTGACGGAAAGCAATTTTCAAACACACCCTGAGGGTTCTGCCGGAATACAATTATCAAACATACCCCAGGACGTGAATGGACTTTTTCCACTATCCATTGCGTCCTGGGGTACTTTTGTTTTGCCGAAATTACACGAATCACCCACTTATCCACAATAATGTGGAAAAGATTGTGGATAAAGTGTTATTATCTGAAAAATAAAACAGATTATCCACATTTATATAAAAACTGGGACAAAACCCTGCCGTTATGCGGCCAAAGTTTTGTCCCAATTCCTGACTTACTGAGCCTTATTTACAAAAGACTCACAGTCCGTGCATTCCTTCTGTGTGGGGTTTGCCTCATGTGTGCCAACCTTGATCCGGTCCAGGGTGCAGTAGTTTTCTTTCTGGTCATGGAATGTGCAGTTCTTGATGGTACATTCAATGCTCTCGTTTTTGCCATTTACCTTCATGGAAAAACCTCCTTTAAATTTGATTGGATTACATGTTTATTATCTGCACAAAACCGAAAAGTATGTAAAGCGCAAAATATATTTGAAAAATCTTTACTTTTGTTATATACTATGGACTAGCACATAAATAATACAAAAAGGATGGTTTTACTATGGCACTGTTAGAGACATGGAGAAATCTGGCGTATGGCGACGGCCTGGATGATAAAAAGAAAGAAGAATTGTGGGCTGGGTATTTTCAGATTGAAAAAGGGATTTATGAGCAGATTCTCAGCAACCCTGAGGAAGTGGTCACCGGAACTGTAAAAGAACTGGCAGAAAAGTATGAGACTGAGATCCTTATCATGACCGGTTTCCTGGATGGGATTAATGAGAGTCTTAAGGGATACGAAAACCCGATTGAGACAATGGAAGAGGATACCCAGGTCAAGATTGAGATTGACCCTGAGAAGCTGTATTACAATATGGTAGAGGCAAAGGCCAACTGGCTGTTTGAACTTCCGCAGTGGGACAGCATCCTTACTCCTGAGAAGCGCAAGGAGCTTTACAAGGCACAGAAGGCTTCCGGCACGGTCCGCAAGGGAAAGAAGATTTTCCCCAACGATCCGTGTCCATGCGGCAGCGGCAAGAAGTATAAGAAGTGCTGCGGTAAGAACGCATAGGATTCATATGTGTCTGAGGACATCTGATTGTAAGCCGCCTGTCCGGAGGGAGCTCCGGGCAGGCGCTTTTGCAGTATGGAAAGCAGGAGGATGAAGGATGGAGGCATACACTGGTTTTGCCGAGGTTTACGATGTATTCCAGGACAATGTACCATATGAAGAGTGGTGCTCTTATGTGACAGGGCTTCTTAAGGAGTACCAGGTCATGGACGGCCTGGTGCTGGATTTGGGATGCGGGACCGGAAGCCTGACCGGGCTTATGGCAAGGTCCGGGTACGATATGATTGGGATTGACAATTCCGGGGAAATGCTCCAGATAGCCATGAACAAGCGCAATGCATCGGGGTTGGATATCCTTTACCTGCTGCAGGACATGCGCGGGTTTGAACTGTATGGAACGGTTAAGGCTGTCATCAGTATCTGTGATTCCATGAATTATATTATGGAATATCAGGAACTGGTGGAGGTATTCCGGCTGGTCAACAATTATCTGGACCCCAAAGGCGTATTTATTTTTGACCTTAACACAGAATATAAGTACAGGGAACTGCTGGCGGACAATACATTTGCAGAAGACAGGGAGGAGTCCAGCTTTATCTGGAACAATTTTTATGATGAGGAAGATAAGGTCAATGAATATGACCTGACCCTTTTTGTAAAAGAAGGGGAGCTCTACAGGAAGTTTGAAGAAACCCATTACCAGCGCGCATACGGTCTGGACCAGATACAACAGGCAATCCGTGATGGGGGAATGGAATTCGTGGCTGCATATGACGCCTGCACCCGCAATCCCGTACAGCAGGACAGCGAACGGATTTACGTGATTGCGCGGGAAAACGGTAAATAAGATAGGAGAGATACAATGTCAGATTATGTGATAAGAGCAACTGCGGCGGACGGTGAGATCCGTGCGTTTGCCTCCACCACAAGGGATTTGGTGGAAGAGGCAAGAAAGGCCCATAATACCAGCCCGGTAGCAACCGCTGCACTGGGACGGCTTCTCACCGCGGGAGTCATGATGGGTATTGACATGAAAGGGGAAAAGGACCTTCTGACCCTGAAGATACAGGGGGACGGACCCATTGGCGGACTGACCGTGACCGCTGATTCCCTTGGGAATGTGAAAGGATATGCCTTTAATCCCATGGTCATGCTGCCCCCTAATTCAAAGGGAAAGCTGGACGTGGGCGGCGCCCTGGGCGTGGGTGTCCTGAGTGTGATTAAGGATATCGGCCTGAAAGAACCATATGTGGGGCAGACTATCCTGGTGAGCGGGGAAATTGCAGAGGACCTTACCTACTATTATGCCACATCCGAACAGATTCCTTCCTCCGTGGCGCTGGGTGTGCTGATGAATAAGGATAATACGGTGCGCCAGGCTGGCGGTTTCATGATTCAGCTGATGCCGGGCGCGTCCGAGGCAGTCATTGGCAAATTGGAAGATAAGCTTAAGGAAATATCCTCCATCACCACCCTGCTGGATGTGGGCAATACGCCGGAGAGAATACTGGAATATATTCTTGGCGGGTTCGGACTGGAGATAAATGACAGGACACCGGTGCAGTTTAACTGCAACTGTACCAAGAGCAGGGTGGAAAAGGCCCTGATCAGTGTGGGGAAAAAGGATATCCAGGAAATGATTGAAGACGGGAAGCCCATTGAGGTGAACTGCCATTTCTGCGGCAGGCATTATGAGTTCTCAACCCATGACCTGGAGGACATACTGGAACGCGCAAGATAGAAAAAGGGCAGAAAACAACAAGAGCCAATCATATGACTGGCTCTTACTTGTAATCATTTGAAATCAGATATAACTTACTTCAACTCTATCAATGATGATATATGTTTGAAAAAGGTACACTGTTGTTCATTGATTAAATTCTGGTTACGTTGGTAGCCTGAGGACCCTTAGCTCCGTTAACTACATCGAACTCAACCTCTGCGCCCTCATCTAAGGACTTGAAGCCTTCCATGTTCAGACCTGAGTAATGTACGAAAACGTCATTGCCCTGCTCGTCAGAAATAAATCCGTAACCCTTCTGGTTGTTGAACCACTTAACTGTACCTTTCATTACGATACCTCCAAAAAATATAAAAAAATTGTTCTGTTGCAAGTTATTTCGCAACTGTCCTTAGGATATCACAAATGTTGAAAAGTGTCAAACGTTTTTGGTTATAAAGCATAAACAATTTATACAAACCTTAGATTCTATTGTTCAAAGGTTAAAATATGAAGAAAAAGGGGCAAAAGGGTGAATTATATGATATACTAACTGGCATAAAGGGTAAGAAAAGAAGGGATTTAAGAATGAAGGTTCAAAATATATGGAGGCATTATTGCACCATTACAAAACACAGGCGCCTGGTTCGCAGGCACTGTTTTAAAATCGGCCTGTATTGGCAGGGACTGACACACGATCTTTCCAAGTACAGCCCTGAGGAATTCTGGACCGGCGTCCGGTACTACCAGGGCGACAGGAGTCCGAACGCTGCGGAGCGGGAGGACGTGGGATATTCCAGGGCCTGGCTGCACCACAAGGGCAGGAATAAGCACCATTATGAGTACTGGATCGATATTTCCAACCACAAGGAAGATGGACTGGTGGGCAACAAGATGCCGGTCAGGTATGTGGCTGAGATGATATGCGACCGGATTGCGGCCTGCGAAGTGTATAAAGGAAAGGACTATACCAGCGCGGCCCCGCTTGAATATTATGAATATACAAAAAAGTATATCACCATCCATCCAAGGACAAGGGCGCTGCTGGAAAAGCTGCTCATCATGCTGAGGGATAAGGGAGAAGAGGCGACCTATGCGTATCTTCGCAAACTGCTGAAAAAAGGGACATATTAAGGCCGGCTAAGAAGCCGGTATCCGCCTATTCCTCAGGAAACAGCTGCCGGTCAATGATCTGGACCGCATCTTCGATACAGCCAGGACATGGACGCAGCGGTGTCCCGGTGTCCTCCCCTCTTAATTCACGGCAGGTAAGACTGCCGTTCTTTTTTAGGAAAGCCTGAAGGCAGGAGGCGGATGCCTCATACGATGCCTTTTTGGAATCTGGCGCCTGCGTATGTCCGGTACTGCACTTCAGGCCGGACAATACGGCGGCGGCAGAGATTGCCCCGCATGTCCCATCCATACAGCCCATCCCAAGTCCAAGTCCTTCCGTTATCCGGAACAGGGTCTTTTCATCCAATCCTGTTTTCTCCGTAAATGCGCATGCAACAGACTGGGCGCAGTTAAAGCCCCTGTCGTGGAATGCGATTGCCTGTTTTGCTCTTTCTTTTCCTGAAATTCCTGACATAAGAAAATCTCCTTTAAAAAAATGGTCATGTTTTTTTAACGACATGGTTCCGCCCTGTCCTGAACCATGCAGGATGATTCATTCCCAACGGTTGACGGAAAGCAATTGTTAAACACATTATGGGCCTGTCTTAACACTGCCTTGGGATATGCCTGAGCATGACATGGAACAGAAAACCGCCCAGCACAACCGATAAAAGATACAGTATGTTGCCTGGAACCGTCCCTATGGTCAGGGCAATCTGATGAAAGACAACCTGCCCATTGGGGTAATATGGGCTGATGTAGAACATATCGGCATTTCCATAAGGATGGGATGCCACATTGATGAAGGTGGCAGCCGCAGCACACCCGCAGAAAAAGGGCAGCGTATCCGCGAATTCAGACAGGCTTTGTCCGCCCAGACCGGCAAACGCACAGTAAAGCCCAATGAAAATCAGGATAAAATGCCATATGAAGCCATGGAGTGTTAATACAAGATAAGGGTGCATCAGCCCGCTGGGTTCTGCCAGCGCCATGACGCCTCCTAATAAGGCAAAGTCCTGCAGGAAGGTATGGACTGCTTTTACGCAACGGCAGGACATACGCGGCTTTATGAATGGAAGCAGCAGGCACAGGTACATGGGAATGCTGCACAGCTGGAATGGAAAATACCACCAGTCGTATTGCCCGCCGTTGACAATATAATACAGGAATCCCTGCTTATAAATCTCACTGACAGCCAGAATCAGGCCGCAGGCTGGCAGCACCTGCGGATGTGTGCCGCGCGGCAGTTTCCATGCCAGGAAAATGGCGGCAAGGATACCTGCGCCCCCAAAGACAAGATGGAAGCCGGAATATGGGACAGGTGTCCTCATGGGCCATGACGACATCTGGAATAGGGCTTTTATAATGGTACTCATAGACAGCGCCTCCTGTGGGAACGATTATACAACATATGCAGATGCATGACAACTCTTTCGCCTGGAATAAAATTATATTCAGGGGGAAAGCTAAAGAAACAGGAAAAATAATGGAAAGGCAGGAAAGAAAAGATATGGGATTTGTCATAGCGTTGCTGTCAGGTGCATTAATGAGCATACAGGGCGTATTTAATACGGAGGTAACAAAGCAGACCAGCGTATGGGTGGCCGCGGGCTGGGTGCAGCTGACCGCGTTCATTACCTGTGTTGTAATCTGGCTTTTTACAGGAAGGGAGCCCATCGCAGGGCTGATGCAGGTATCGCCCAAATATGTCATGGTGGGAGGTATCCTGGGGGCCCTCATCACATACACGGTCATCCGCAGCATGGCCAGCCTCGGACCTGCACAGACAGCCCTCTTAATCGTGATTTCACAGATCATCGTGGCATACGGGATTGAGCTGTTTGGGATGTTCGGCGTGGAAAAGAGTCCCTTTGCATGGCATAAGCTCATTGGCGCTGCGGTTGCCATTGGCGGGATCATTATTTTTGAAAGATAAAAATTGGAAATAACTCTTGTATTTAAATAGGCTAACAGTTAGAATAGTACTATCAGGCTGGGATGGTACCCGTATAAAGGAGGGATACCATTCAGATGAGACTTATATCTTTAAAAACATGTAAGGTTCCTGCCATCGTCATATGCATGTTGGCTGCAGGCATATGTTATAGTTGTGGCGGGCATCCGGATCCTTCGGTAGGTTCCGGTTATGAAGGGATTGTCCTGGAGTTGGGAGATTCAGGTTCTGGACAGGATGGATTAGGAAAGCTTGATTCAGGCCAGTCAGATCCGGGCCGGGGGGATTCCGCACAATCACCTGCCGCCATGGTTTATGTACATGTATGCGGAATGGTGGAACAGCCGGGCGTATATGGTCTTCCGGAAGGAAGCCGGGTATATGAGGCGGTTGAGGCGGCCGGAGGCATTAGGGACGGCGGCGCGGCAGATTACCTGAACCTGGCAGAGACGCTTAAGGACGGTATGAAGCTGGAAGTACCCAGCGAGAGCCAGGCCGAGGAATGGAAGGCACAGGGCATTAAGCCTGCTGCGGATCCTGAAGCAAAGGCCAGGCACATGGTGAACCTGAACACGGCTACCAGGGAGGAGCTTATGAGCCTTCGCGGTATCGGGGAGTCCAGGGCAGAGGACATCATCCGCTACAGGGAAACGTACGGCGGATTCCAGTCCATTGAGGATATCATGAATGTGTCCGGCATCAAGGACGCTGCGTTTGAAAAGATTAAGGACAGTATCACAGTATAAAAGAGTTGGGCGGCCCGAGGTTTGATTTGGGCCGCCATTGATAGATAAGGGGAATGAACATGCCGAGAGTATTAGTTGTTGATGATGAAAAATTAATTGTAAAAGGTATCCGCTTCAGCCTGGAACAGGATGGCATGGAAGTGGATTGTGCATATGACGGCGAGGAGGCAGTGGAACTGGCTAAAAAGACAGAGTACGATATCGTCCTTTTGGATGTGATGCTTCCAAAACTGGACGGTTATGAGGTCTGCCAGGCCATCCGGGAGTTTTCCGACATGCCGATTATCATGCTGACCGCTAAGGGCGGGGACATGGATAAGATTCTTGGACTGGAGTATGGGGCGGATGACTATATAAGCAAGCCCTTTAATATCCTGGAAGTCAAGGCCAGGATTAAGGCAATCATACGGCGCAGCTCCAAGAACAGGCGCCTGAAAAAAGAAGAGGCCAACAATAGCGTCATTGGTCAGGGGGACCTTAAGATGGACACGGAAAGCCGCAGGGTATTCATAGGAGAGAGGGAGATTAACCTGACAGCCAAGGAATTTGACCTGCTGGAACTTCTGGTGCGCAATCCCAACAAGGTATACAGCAGGGAAGCGCTGCTGACCTATGTGTGGGGCAACAAGGCCATGGACAGCGGCGATGTCCGCACCGTGGACGTCCATGTGAGAAGGCTGAGGGAAAAGATAGAGCCAAGCCCAAGCGACCCAAAGTATGTACATACGAAGTGGGGCGTTGGATACTATTTCCGTGTAAAGGGCTGAGAAACGGTTGGGAGAACGGCAGAATCGGCTGAGAAAACAGCTGGATTGGCTGGGAGTACGGTAGGATAGGCTGAGAGGATGACATAAAGATGACAGAGAATGGCAAATACAAAATCAGGACAGCGGTGCCGGATGATTTGGATCAGGCGGCACAGGTGGAACTGAATTGTTTCCCGGCGGCAGAGGCAGCTGACAGGGCAGCCTTAAAAGCGCGCCTGGAGGCATTTGGGGAAAGCTTCCTGGTGGCGGAAGCGGACGGGCGGATCATTGGATTCATTAATGGCGCGGTTACAGATGAAAAGACCATTGCGGACAAGATGTTTGAGGACATTTCCCTGCATGATCCGGATGGGGCGTTCCAGAGTATTTTCGGGCTGGATGTGATTGAGGAGTACCGTCATATGGGAGTTGCTTCCAGGCTTATGGAGGCCATGATTGAAACCGCAGGAAAGCAGGGCAGGAAAGGGCTTATACTGACATGCAAGGACAGGCTGATCGGTTATTATGAGAAGTTCGGGTATGTGAATATGGGTGTTTCAAAGTCAGTTCACGGCGGGGCTGTGTGGTATGATATGGTACTGGAGTTTTAGCGGATGAAGATTACCCTTGTAACAGTAGGAAAGATAAAAGAACGGTATTTTGAGGATGCCATAAAGGAGTATTCCAAACGCCTTGGCCGTTACTGCAGGCTGGATATCATCCAGGTGCAGGACGAGAAGACACCGGACGGGGCCGGCGAAGCAATGGAACGCCAGATTAAGGATAAGGAAGGACAGCGCATCCTTTCCAATATTAAAGATGGGGCTTATGTGATTGCCCTGGCCATTGAAGGCAGGATGTTATCCAGTGAGGAACTGGCATCCAGGCTTCAGAAGCTGGGAGTGGATGGCATAAGCCATATTGTGTTTGTGATTGGAGGTTCCCTTGGACTGTCGGAAGAAGTGATGAGGCGGGCGGATTTCGCGCTGAGTTTTTCAAAGATGACATTTCCCCACCAGATGATGCGGGTCGTTCTGCTGGAGCAGGTATACAGAAGTTACCGTATCATGGCTGGGGAACCGTACCATAAGTAACAGGGACGCCAGATGACAGGAGGACAGGAACAATGGGGGACAGGCAGGGGGAGGAATCGCCCAAAGCAATTATTTTCACAGGCATTCAGGCAAGTGGGAAATCCACTTTTTTTAAACAGCATTTCCGGTCCGGTTTTGTACATATTAATCTGGATACGCTGCATACCAGGAATAAAGAGGCGGCGATATTAGAACAATGCCTGCAGAACCGGGCATCCTTTGTTGTGGATAATACAAATCCAACCGCAGATGACAGGCAGCGGTACATAAAAGCAGCCAGGGAGCATGGGTACCGGATAGAAGGATATTTTTTCCAGTCCATTGTGAGGGACTGTGTGGAGCGCAATTCACACCGTTCTGGAAAGGCGTGTATTCCCGGAAAGGCAATTGCCTGTACCTCAAACCGCCTGGAACTTCCTTCCTATGAGGAGGGATTCGACGCGCTGTATTTTGTGCGGATTCAGGATGGCGCATTTGCAGTTGACAGGTGGAATGAAGTTTCAGACACAATGTAGTACTGCCTTGCATAAGGCGGTACGGAATGGGGGAACGATAATGATTTTTGACGAATTAGATACAAGTATGCGCAGGTTTGAGACATCCCTGGACCAGACCGTCCTTCCGGAACTTTACATGGCGGTGAGGATAGACGGGAGGAATTTTACAAAGCTGACCAAGGAGACCTGCCGATTTGAGGCGCCGTTTGACGTCCGTTTCAGGGATGCCATGGTTGATACGGTCAGGCATCTGATGGACTGCGGGTTCCGTATTGTGTACGGTTATACCCAGAGCGATGAGATTTCCCTGCTGTTCCACCCAAAGGACAATACCTTTGGCAGGAAGACAAGGAAAATCAATTCGGTCCTGGCAGGGGAGGCCAGCGCATTTTTCTCCCTGCATCTGGGGGTATTGGCCTGCTTTGACTGCAGGGTGGTGCCGCTGCCCAATCTGGAATGCGTGCGGGATTATTTTTCCTGGAGGCAGGAGGATGCCCACAGGAACTCCTTGAATGCCCACTGTTACTGGCTGCTGCGCAGGGAGGGAATGTCCCCCAGGGAGGCCACAAGGGAAATTGAGGGAAGGACCGTTGCTTTTAAGAATGAACTTCTGTTTTCCAGGAATATTAATTTCAATGATCTGCCCAACTGGCAGAAACGGGGAGTGGGCTTATACTACTCCTCCTATGAGAAGAAGGGATATAATCCGGTGAAGGATGAGACGGTAACCAGCATCCGCAGCAGGCTTGATGTAAATATGGACCTGGAAATAGGCCAGGCGTATACGGACTGGGTCATTTCCCTGATTCCGGAAGATTAAAAAGGATTAAGAATGCTTCTGTAAAAAGCATGAGGTTTTTTGGACCGCGGCAGCCATGGTATAATGGACACGCCGATGGTAAATTGAAAAACATGATAAGGAGGCCCTGTTTTTATGAGGAAATATGTTATAGCTGCATAGCATGGGCTTGTGCAGTGAAAATAAAGTAATTGTATAGCCTTTGCTATTCCGGACCGTATAATAGTTTGGGAGGCAGCGATGCGCTATCAGAAAGCAAATGAGATTCTTCCGGTGGAACTGGTGGAGTTGATTCAGGATTATATTGACGGGGAATACGTATATATCCCCAGAAAGCAGGAAAATAAAAAGGGCTGGGGGGAAACTTCCCGGGCAAGGGAGGAACTTCAGTCAAGAAATATAGAAATATTTGTAAAATATAGTCAGGGATTGGGAATAAAGGACCTGGCAGAGCAATATTTCCTGTCGGAAAAAAGCATACAGAGGATTGTGCTTCAGGAACGGAAAAAGAGTGAAGGGAAGCAAGGCAGCGTACCGGAATAGCGGATACGCTGCCTTTTCCTTGTTTCTGGTTTGAGTTTGAGGTTTATATCCGGGTCCGCGGATGATAGAGTGGATTGCGGAGGAAGATTTGAGATGAAACAGAATAATAGGAAAAAATGGATTATAATGCCGGAATCACTTCCGGTCGTATTGAGACGGTGCCCGAAGTGCGGAAAAAAGACAGAGTTTGGGAACAGCGGAAAATTCCGGGTCAATGCAAACGGGCGCATGCTGGACATATGGCTGATTTACCGCTGTAAGACGTGTGAAACATCCTGGAACATGACCATATATGAGCGCGTGGCACCGGACCGTCTGAAGCAGGAGGAGTACAGGCGTTTTCTTGACAATGACATGCACCTGGCAGCGGAATATGGAAGCAGCCCGGCCATATTTGCCAGGAACCGGGCGGACTGGACGCTTCCGTCCAATGAGTATACGGTACAGGCAGTGGATACACTGGCGCCGTGCAGGCGCGAGGGGTGGGATGAAATCCAGATAAAGCTGGGAGGCTGCATAACCCCCAGGCTGGACACGCTGTTTGCAAGGCAGCTGGGGATTTCCAGAAGCCAGGTAAAACGTCTCTGTGAGCAGGAATTGATATGGGGGCCGGAAGGGAAGGCGGCGGCCAATGCCAGGGTAAGGGACGGTCAGGAATTTTATGTCAGGACATCGTTGGAAACAGAGGCGGGCCAGGGCACGATGGAGAGGGCGTCAGGAGATATGGGTTGTATTTGCCATCCCCATGATTTATACTAAAATGTGACAAAACCTGAGGGAAAAGGAATACACTTCATGATACCTGCATTTGAATCACTATACCATCCATTGACATCGCGGCCCTTTTTAAGGGATGAATCTTATACGGAATATGCACCCTGCCCAGCCCTGCGCCCCTATATTGCATGCTTCTGGTCCATGGAGGGCAGCGGGAGAGGCGGCGCTGTGCGGGTAATCCCGGACACCTGCATTGACATCATCATTGAAGTCAACCATTCAAGACAGACCATAAAGACAAGGCTGTGCGGGCTGCAGGATTTTTCCGTGCTCAAACCCCTCAGGATGACAGGGGATGAGGTGACCAGCTTTGCCGTCAGGTTCCATTTTTGGGCGGCCAGGCTGTTTCTGGATTTGAATCTGAGGGATTTATACAACCAGGTATGGGATTTGGAACTGGTGCAGCCCGGATTTACGGCTGATTTTGACATATTTTTTTATTACCGTTCCGTGGGGGCACGGATTGCGTGGATGGAACGTTTTATGCTGGAAAAGCTGAATCCGGACCAGTATGACCCGAACCTGTACAATGCCGTTGAATATATCCTGAAAACAAAGGGAAATGCCGCGGTAAAGGAATTATGCGGACACACCTGTGTGGGCCAGAGGCAGATGGAACGTCTTTTCCAGCGGGATGTCGGCATTTCCATGAAGCGGACAGCCAGTCTGGTGCGGTACCAGAATGTATGGCGGGAGATTGTGGGCCAAAAGGAGTTCCAGATCCAGGATGCGGTGTACCGGTATGGATACTCGGACCAGTCCCACCTGCTCAATGCGTTCAGACGGTTTCACGGTGTGTGGCCGGACCAGGCAAAGCAGGCTGCCCTTAAATGGGTCTGATGTCGTTTTTTTTCAATACAGACACAACCTCCTGTGATACAGTTTTCCTAAACCGAACTGGAGGTATCAGATGAAGAGATTAAGCAAGTCAGCCTATAAGGAAGTACGCACCTGGATATACCGCAATGCAAGGCCTCTGGAACTGGCATTATGGCAGTTCTGTTTTGAGGGCGGAACCAGGGAACATGTGATGGAGATGCTGGGATTTTACCAGAATGAGGACGGGGGCTTTGGGAACGCGGTGGAGCCGGATTGCTGGAATACGGAATCCTCGCCTTACGCGGTCCTGGTCGTTACGGGCATGCTCCGGCGGATTGGTTTTACGGACAGTAATCATCCGGTCCTCAGAGGGATGCTTCAATACCTTGACAGCGGCGCGCATGTGTCGGAGGATGGCTGGAATTTCAGTATCCCGTCCAATGACGCTTATCCCAGGGCTCCCTGGATGACATATGATGCGTCCGTCAACCGGGTTCAGGACATGGGAATCTCGGCAGGCTTATGTACTTTTATCCTGCGCCATGGGGACAGGCAGTCAGGACTATATGCAAAGGCCATTAATCTTTCTGGGCGGATACTGGATAAAATGAAGCGGACAGAGGATTTTGGGGAAATGGGGGCAGGAGGGATTGGCATGCTGGTCCAGGCGCTGGAAGCATGCGGCCTGGGGCAGCGCTTTGACTGCGGGTCCGTTAAGGCAATGCTGCCAGGTCTGGTGAACCGTTCCATTGAGCGCAACCCGGATCATTGGGCATCCTATACGCCCAGGCCGTCTGAATTCATCTGGTCTCCTGATTGTCCTTTTTATCCCGGAAACGAGGAAGTCGTGGATCTGGAACTGGATTACCTGGTGGATACAAGAAATCCGGGAGGCGTCTGGAATATTACATGGACATGGTTTGGGCTGGGGGAACAGTATCCAAAGGAGTTCGCTATCAGCGAGAACTGGTGGAAGGCTTTAAAGGCAATTGAGAAGCTGAGTTTTCTGGAAGCATTTGGAAGGATGGACCGATAGGGCAGACTGTGATAAGGCTGGAGCCGGACTTGGGGGCTGTCCCCGGCGCCAGCCTTCATTTCACAGGGATATAGAGGTCAATCTGGCTGTCGGCGCAGTCATACCCCAGAAAGCGTCCGTCGTACAGTTCAAAGTCTTCCCGCTCATCCAGCTGTTCGTCTGTTGTCAGAAACCAGGTGCTCCAGATATACCGGAAGGACAGGGACAGGTTTTTGAGGCTTCCGGTGTGGGTGAATACGGCGTATTTCCCGCCCTTCAGGATTTTGGGGATGAAGGGGGAAGGAAGGTTCTCAAAGGAGGATACCTCCACCGCAGCCACCTCCGGGAACAGCACATCATCATTCATGGTATAAAGGCTGTTGCCTTCTTCGCAGGCCTCGCAGATCCCAAAGCCGCGGCTGGACGGGAAGGTGTTGGGAACCAGGTGCATCTGGGCGCGGAAGGTATCCCACAGTCCGGGGATTACATTGTCCCCAAGGGTGGTGAAGCCGCGCAGTCCGGCTGCTTTTATATCCGGAAGTTCCAGGATCCTGGGATGGACAGTCAGGTTGTTCGTCAGATGGGCCAGCATCAGCTGGTCCATTTTTGGCTTGGAGCTGATGAAAAGTTCCAAACGGTTCTGACGGTACTTTATAGGGCTTACGTGATAGACGGATTTGAAGGCGCGGCTGAATGCCTCGCTGGATTCAAAGCCATGGCTGATTGCGATGTCAATAATCCGTCTGTCCGTGTAGAGCAGTTCCCTGGCCACATTGGAGAGGCGCCGTTTCTTGATATAGCTGCCCACGCTTTCGCCCAGTAAAGCTGAGAATACCCGCGTCAGATGGTAGTAGGAGTAGCCCGCATGGCGGGCCACCTCCTCTACGGTCAGTGGGTCACCCAGATGGTTTTCAATATACACAACGGCCTGTTCCAGTGATTGTTCGTAATTCATGGAAAACTCCTGTTTATTCAATGTCTGTCAGTTGGAATAGGGATGGGGGAGCCGGCTGGCTGCACAGGTCCATGGCCCTGACGCCTTCCGTGAAATCCCCATCCAGGGAATAATGCTGCCAGCCGTTTGTTTCCTGTCCGCCCCAGCAAAGCTCCATGGTCCCGGCCGCCGGGTCAATGACCATGCTTTTTGTGGTGCCGAAGAAGTCATCATAATAAGGGCAGGACAGTCCGGCCGGATATGGGGTGAGAAGGAACTGCTTTAAATCCTCTGTCCCAAGACCTTTTCCGTGCTGTTCAAGGAATGCTTCTATGTTCCTGATGCGCTTAAGGGAGTTCTCCATGGCCCGGGGTTCATGGGGAATCAGTTCCTCAAGGAGCGGATGGTTTGTGGCATACAGGTACTGTGCATCAGAGGAAGGATCGATGGTCCTGAAAGCCTTCCGCCCGTCCAGTGTCTCATAGAGGGCTGCATTGCCCGCCTTGTCCGTAAGGATCAGGTTCATATTAAATGCAATGGGCATGTCTTTTAACCGGTCCAGGCATTCTTTTACATCCCGGCAGGTGTCAAGCAGTGTGCGGATGACGGCCCAGAACTGGAGGCCGGTGACGGCCGGGCGGCGCATGTTCTCATCAACCCCCACCGGGAAGCTGGTGGAGCTCATGGTTACCGCAAGTCCCATCTCATTGAAACCATCATCCCTGCCCAGTCCCAGGACGCTGGTCCCGATATGGGTATAGGCGCCTTGGATGCTGGTCTTAATTACATTAAAATCCTCAAATGCATCGTTGAATTCATAGTTGCGCGCCACCTTCGGGCGCCCGTCCTTTGTCATGGACGGCAGCAGGGATATGTGGCTGCAGCCGGGATGAAGCCAGGTCATGGCGTAGTAGACAAGATTCTGGGGCCTGGTTTTAAGGGCGTCCGCAACACCCTGCAGCTCTTCATTCAGCCCCGGGCACCACTGGGAAAACAGGGCCGAGGCCTTTTCCCATTCCTCTGTTCCAAATCCCGGGTACCCGGCTGTGTAACATGATTTCAGCTGGGGGATGGCTGCGTACTGGGTGCCCAGGCGGTAACCGGCCTCATAATGTGTTCCTGTCAGCAGGGTGTTTCTGGTATATACTTTTTTCATGGAAATCCTCCTCTTTCTGGCTTGGTTTTATTTGTAAGACACTTCTATTGTACCGGAAAGGGAATTTATTTCATGATATTTCCTGCGGTTTTGCAGGGCCGGGTCAAGAGGCCTTCCTTTAGGGCGTGTTTGAAAATTCATTCCCGCCATCTGCCCATAGTATAACATGTTTCCAAAAAGGAAAACAGATAATGATTGCAGGGAGATGTTTCTTTAGGGTATACTAATACTGTGTTGTGTAAATAAATGCGTCTGATACGGCATTTATCCATCTAATTTATCAGCAGGAAGAAGGCAGGCCATGAAGAAGGATCCTCAGGGAAAGCGCTGGCACAGGCTTGACAACACGGGAAAGATATTTCCCATGATTGCCAATGAAAACCTGAGCAACGTGTTCCGCATCTCAGTCATATTAAAACATGATATAGTGCCCAATCTGCTTCAGCAGGCGCTTCAGGATACCCTTCCCATGTTTAAGGGATTTAAGGTAAAACTGAAGCGGGGGTTTTTCTGGTATTACTTTGAAGGCAACAAACGCACGCCTTATATAGAAAAGGAGACCTCCTGGCCCTGCCGCTATATTGACCCTAAGAGCAGCCAGCTGTATCTGTTCCGGGTCAGCTATTACGGCCGCCGCATCAACCTGGAGGTGTTCCACGCTGTCACGGACGGCATGGGGGCTGTGAACTTCATCCGTGAACTGACCGCCCGTTATCTTGACCTGAAGAACGGCACGCCCCACCTGCTAAGGGAGGAGGAACAGGGGACTGCTTATAAGATAGAGGACAGCTATCTGAAGAATTATAAAAAGATGCCGGGCAGACGTTACAGTTCTAAACCAGCCTACAGGATGGAGGGGGAATACCTTGCCATGGGCGGCGAGAGCGTGGTTCACGGCACCGTGGATATACAGGACCTGAAACGGGTATGCCGTGAAAAAGGGGTCAGTGTCACCAAATACCTGACCGCCTCCCTGATATGGTCCATCTGCCAGGTTTACATGGGCGGGACGCCCGGCACCCAGTCAATCGGCATCAACCTGCCCATTAACCTGAGGGCGTTTTTCGGTTCAGATACAGCGTCTAATTTCTTTGCGGTGACAGCCATTGATTATAACAGGGAGAAGGGTGACGGCTCCTTTGATTCCATCCTGGCCGCGGTCTGCAGCCAGATGGATGACAATATTGTCAAGGAAAAGCTGGAACAGACCATATCCTATAATGTGTCCAATGAAAAGAAATGGTATGTGCGCATCCTGCCCCTGTTTGTCAAATGGCTGGCCCTTGGATTTATCTTCAGGCGCAACGACAGGGCGCATACCATGACCCTGTCCAACATCGGCCCCATAACCATGGATGAGGAGTACCGGGAGGAGATTGAGAATTTCCATCTGCTTATCGGGGTTTCCAAACGCCAGCCCGCCAAATGCGGTGTATGCGCTTATGAGGGCAAGGTTAATATTACGTTTACCAAGGTATTTGGGGACAGCCGTCTGGAGGATTGTTTTTTCGGGCACCTTGAACAGGCCGGGATACCGGTGGGGTTGGAGAGCAACGGGCTTGTGAAACCGGAAGCGTGGAAGGGTACCTACCCGGTTGTGGAATATGATAAGAATAAGTGGAAGAAACTGGTTTATCTATTTTACGGAATCCTGGCCGTGGTTGCCGTGGTGCTGGGGGTGGTGAACATTGCCACCTATGACCATCTCTGGTGGTCCGGCATCGCCATACCTGGGATTGCCTATGCAGGGCTTACGGTCCGATATTCCATATTAAAACATGCGAATCTGGGGAAAACGGTTGTCATTGAGACCATTGGGATGCAGGTCCTGTTGATCATGATTGACCGGGTGCTTGGCTATGAGGGCTGGTCCGTTAATTATGCGGTGCCTGCCACCATCCTGTTCGCGGATGTGGCAGTGGTGTTTTTGATACTTGTCAACCGGCTGAACTGGCAGAGCTACTTCATGTACCAGCTTGCAATCACCATATTCAGCTTCATACCGCTGATCCTGTGGGCGGTGGGGCTTGTCACAAGACCACTGATGGCTTTCATTACAGTGGTGCTCACCGTGTTCATCCTGGCCATGACCATTTTCCTGGGCGACAGGGGAGTGAAGAACGAATTAATCAGACGGTTCCATCTATAGGGAACCAGGAGGAGACCAAATGCGGAATAAAAAGGTAAGTATCCGGGGAGGCCTGATGCGTGATATGATACACGACATCATGGAAACCTCCTTAGGAAAGCCCATACAGACAGGAGAATTCAGGAAGAATCCAGTGGAACCTGCCTGGGTCTGCCCGTCCGGTTATGAGTATGAAATCATTGAAAACGGGCCGTTTAAAATGGAGTTCTTAAAGCCCGAGGGCGTGGTGACGGGCCGTGCCGTGCTGCAGCTGCACGGAGGCGGCTACATCGGCCCCATGAAGAATATATACCGGAAGTTTGCGGTGCGCTATTCCCGTCTCAGTTTTGGCGGGGATGTGCTGACAGCGGATTACAGGGTTGCCCCGGAGTATCCGTATCCGGCGGCCCTGGAGGACGCGCTTCACGCCTACCAGTGGCTGGTGAAGGAAAAACGTTACCGTCCGGGCCAGATTGTGATTGCCGGGGATTCGGCAGGCGGCGGACTTGCCCTTGCCCTGTGCCTTTACCTCAGGGACCACGGACTGCCGCAGCCGGCTGGCCTGGTGCTCATGTCGCCCTGGGCGGACGTTACATGCAGCGGTGACAGCTATGATTTTAATTTTGAAAAGGACCCGCTGTTTGGCAATTCCAGAGAGACAATGCTTTATAATTCCCCATATATAGGGGATGCGGATCCAAGGGATCCATATCTGTCGCCGGTATTCGGGGACTTTCGGGGACTTCCGGCCATGCTGTTACAGGCAGGCAGCCATGAAATGCTTCTTAGCGATACGCTGGCGGCAGCTGAGAATGCCAGGCAGGCAGGCGTGCGGCGCCGGGTATCTGTTTACGAGGGCATGTTCCATGTGTTTCAGATGAGCATGGACCTGATACCTGAGAGCAGGGAGGCGTGGGATGAGGTGGCGCGCTTCATGCAGATTGTGTTCAGGATTGACAGGAGGCCTGAGGGGCGGGTGGTCAGGAAGGTTAAAAGGGGACGGTAGCTGCGTCCGCAGACTGGGAAGCCCCGGCCATGCGGAGTGGAACTAAGGATAAGATATTGGAGTGGGATGGCTCTGGATAATCAGAAGATTATCCAGGGCTTTTTTGGTCCCTGTTTTTGGGCGGTTTTTGCTGGATGGCGGAATTATGGGGCGTAAGGAGGATTTTGTCTGGGGTTAAGCGGTTTTTCATTTTTAATCTCCAGTCATATTTTCAGGCCTGTCTCATATATTGAGGTAAAAGGGGTGAGACAGATGGCTAAGAGGGAAGAAATCTTAAAAATATTTCCCAGGGAACTGAGAACCATATTGGGACAGGTTCCGGTGGATTTCAGGGATGTCCAGGAAATCCGGCTGAGGACGGGGATGCCGCTGATGATGATCTGCGGGAACCGGGAGTATCTGGTGACAAGGGACGGGAGCCTGAGACAGGATACCGGGAATATGGACCGGGAAATGTTTCTGGCGGCAACCCAGGCCCAGATGAAAGAGACAGTGGAATATATGGGCAGCTTTTCCCTTTATGCGGCAGAGGAGGAGCTTCGCCAGGGATTCCTGACCATCCAGGGCGGGCACCGGATTGGTGTTGCGGGAAGGACCCTGGTCCAGGGGCAGGATATCAGGCTGATGAAGTTCATCTCTTTTATCAATATCAGAGTGGCACACCAGGTTCCGGGCTGTGCCGATGGCGTGATGGATTTCCTTTATGACGGGAAATTCCTGAATACGCTGGTTATCTCGCCGCCCAGGTGCGGCAAGACCACCTTGCTGCGGGATATGATACGGCAGGTATCGGATGGATGGGTGAGGCGGTCTGGGGGCAGGGTTCCCGGCGTCAGCGTGGGGGTGGTGGATGAGCGGTCTGAACTGGCGGCCTGTTATCAGGGGGTTCCCCAGAATGATTTGGGGATGCGTACGGATGTGCTGGACTGCTGTCCTAAAAGCCAGGGCATGATGATGCTGGTAAGGACCATGGCACCCAGCGTGATTGCGGTGGATGAGATTGGAAGCCGCCGGGACGCGGAGGCCATTGAATATGTGAGGAACTGCGGCTGCGCCCTGGCTGCCACCATACACGGCAGTTCCCTTAAGGATATCAGGCAGAAGCCGTCCATGGGGGAACTTTTGGAACAGGGGACATTTGAACGTCTGATCCTGCTTGACAGCAGGGAAGGGCCAGGGCATGTGCAATGTATATGGGATGGCAGAAGCCGGGTCCTTTATGAGGATGGAACGGTTTCTAAGGAATTGTGATAAGGGATTGTAGGGATTGTGATAAGAGGTTGTGACGAGGAGGAGGCCATGGCATTGAAGTGGATAGGAAGCATGCTGGTCCTTTTTTCGGCCGGCGGTTTTGGGATATGGTCTGCCATGCAGTGGAGGGAACGGCTGCGGCTGTTGGAAAAGCTGCGGCAGATGATTTATTTCCTGAAAGGTGAGATTACATACAGCCATGCACCTCTGGCGGAAGCGCTGGAGCGGGTGGGGAAGCGGGAGGCTGGCCCCCTGGGACAGCTGTTTACGGCTGCGGCAGAGGGAATCTGCCGCCAGGAAGGGGAATCCCTGCAGGAGATATGGCGCAGGGAGGTTCAGGTCCTTTCATCCCCAAAGATAAGGCTTCCTCTCACAGAGGAGGATCTGGAACAGCTGGCAGGCCTGGGGGAGCATCTGGGATATCTGGATGTGGACATGCAGGAGCGTACGCTGGGGCTGTACCTGGAACAGCTGGATATTTCCATTGAATATCTCAGGACAAACCAGAGGGAAAAATGCAGGCTGTATACCAGCCTGGGCATCATGGGCGGCATGTTCCTTGTCATTGTGATGTACTGATGTATGACACACCTTAAGGAAATGGAATAAGAATAGTTGAGGAGACGGCAAATGGGTGTAAATCTGATATTTCGCATAGCGGCAGTGGGAATCCTGGTTTCCGTAATCTGCCAGGTATTAAAACACAGCGGCAGGGATGAACAGGCATTCCTTACAAGCCTTGCAGGACTTGTACTGGTATTGTTCTGGATGATCCCTTACATATATGACCTGTTTGAAACCATGAAGAACCTGTTTGCATTATAATGGCCCCCGGGCCTGTTTCAGGGAAGGCGGAGACATAATGACAATCATCACAATTGCGGCGGCCGGCATCGCAACCGTCCTGCTTGCAGTGCAGTTAAAGGGCATTAAGGGGGAGTATGCCGCCTACATGGTCATGGCGGCAGGCTTTTTCATCTTTTTTTACGGTACGGGAAAACTGAGGGCGATTCTGGATGCCCTGGAACAGATCCAGGGTTACATAAAGGTCAACAGTGTATATCTTGTGACCCTTCTGAAAATGATAGGAATCACGTATGTGGCGGAATTTGCATCCGGCATCTGCAAGGATTCGGGATATGGTTCCCTTGGAAACCAGATTGAAATATTCGGGAAGCTTTCCATCCTTGGAATCAGTATGCCGATACTTCTGGCGCTTTTTGGGACATTGGAGACATTTTTGCGATGAAAAGGATGGGAAAATGGCTGAAAAAAGGCCTGGCTGTCCTGGCATTGTCCGTACTGCTGTCAGGCGCCGGGGCAGGCGCGGCCCGGGCGTCAGGGGATGTGGCAGGAACGGCCTGGGCGTCAGGGGATGTGGCAGGAGCGGCCTGGGCGGCAGGGACGGACATGTCCGGCAGTCCCGCGGTCAGCGGTGATCCGGAAGAGGAATTGACGCGAGGCGCAGAAGAACTTGGAATCACACAGGAGATGGAAGGGATGCAGCAGTTCCTGAACGAGGTCATGGGACAGCATGGGGGAGGCATGGGGGATTTCTCCTTCTGGGGCCTGATGAAGGAACTGGTGAAAGGCAATCTGGGCGGAATCCTGGGACAGGTGGGGGCAGGTATCAGGAATACATTGTTTTCCGAGGTGGATAAAGGCGGCCATATGCTGTTCCAGGTGGCGGCAATCGGGATCATCGGAGCTGTGTTTTCCAATGTCTCTTCTGTTTTTAAGGGCGGCCAGATATCCGATGCAGGCTTTTTCGTCACATACCTTCTGCTGTTTACCTGTCTGGCAGCCAGTTTTACAGCCAGTCTCCAGGTGGCGGCCCAGGTGCTGGAACAGATATTGGAATTCATGCGGCTGCTCATGCCGGCCTACTTCATGTCGGTGGCATTTTCCGGAGGCAGCATGAGCGCCCTGGCCCTCTATGAGGGGATGCTGGGAGGGGTAACGCTGATACAGTGGCTGTGCAGCACGGTCCTTTTGTCCATGGTCCGGATTTATGTGCTCATGGTGCTGGGCAGCCATGTGGTGAAAGAGGCACTGCTCTCCAAGCTGACCGAGCTGCTGGAACAGGCGGTGGGGTGGAGCCTTAAGACCCTTACGGGGCTGGTGGTGGGATTCCACCTCATACAGGCAATGATCCTGCCCTATGCGGATGCGGCAGGACAGGCGGGAATGAAACGGCTGATAGAAATCATACCCGGGTTGGGGCAGGGGGCAGGGGCCATGGCACAGATGGTGCTGGGGTCAGGAGTCCTGATTAAGAATACCATAGGGGCCGCGGCCGTGGTGGTGCTGGCGGTCATCACGGTCATCCCCATCATCAAACTGATGGTACTGATGGTCCTGTACCAGTGCGTGGCAGCGGTGATGCAGCCCGTTTGTGACAAACGGATCGTATCCTGCGTCTCAGGGGTGTCAAAGGGACATAAAATGCTGGTCCAGATCGTCCTTTATTCCATGTTCCTGTTCATGATATCCATTGCAATCACCTGCGCCTCTACTAATGTGAATTATTTTGCATCATAGCTACCGTGTCAGAAGGAGGAACCAATGCAGGCAGTATACGGATGGGTTAAAAATATCATATACTTCATGATTTTCCTGGCAGTGGTAAACAATCTACTGGCAGATTCAAAATACGAAAAATACATCCGCTTTTTTGCCGGAATGGTGCTGATTCTCCTGGTTGTGAGCCCGCTTACAGGGAAAATGCGTCTGGACGAACAGATTTCTTCCATGTTCCAGTCCATTTCCCTCCATAACGATGCCAGCGACTTAAAGAGCCAGCTGTGGAACATGGATGAAAAACGTCTGGACCAGATCCTGGGACGGTACCAGGATGCGGTGGAAGCGGATGTGGCTGCCATGGCGGCTGCGGACGGCCTTATCTGTGTCCGTGCACAGGTGCGGATAGACGGGGACAGGAACAGCAGCACTTACGGCCAGGTGAAAGAAATCCGTATGGAAGTAAGGGATGACAAGGAACAGGAAAGCGGGAAAGAGGATTATATGGGAAGCAGGCCTGTGAATGTGGAGGCGGGCAATGTGGGCAGCATCAAGGTCAGGCCGGTGGAGCTGGGGGAGGACGATGGGGAAGAAGATAGGAAGGATGTGGGTAAGGACGTTGGGGATGTGGGAAAGAAGCCGGACAGTAATCCTGGCTTGGAGCATTTAACAGGAAAGGTGGCGCAGTACTATGGGCTTGAAGAATCGCATATCAAAGTTCAGTGGAAAGATGACTAAGGAAAAATGGCTGTTGCTGCTGCTGGTGGGGGTACTTCTCATGATTCTTTCATTTCCCCTTCCGGGCAGCAGACGTACCGGGAAGGATGGGGAAAGCCAGTCAGGACAGGTCAGCCGGAATGAGGGCGCTGTCCCCCTGTGGACTGGGGATGCACAGGAAAATGACCAGGATGCAGAACCGGACCAGGCGTCCCTTAACGGACCGGGCCAGGACGGGGATGGTCCTGACAGCGTTTACCCTGCCTCGGCCTCGGCTGGGGGAGAGGGGTCCTATGAAACACAGATGGAGAACCGGATTAAGAATATCCTGAAGTCGGTGGACGGGGTGGGGAAAGTGGACGTGATGGTGGTCTTAAAATCCTCCAGTGAAAAGGTGGTGCACGTGGACCGGACCACCAATTCAAGCACCACCCAGGAAAAGGATTCCGGAGGCGGCACCCGTGATGTGGTGAATAACCAGTCGCAGGAAAGCACGGTCCTGTCTGGTTCCGGATCCGGGTCAGGCGGGAACAGCCCCATCATAGAAAAGGAACTGAGTCCGGAACTGTCCGGAATCATCATCAGTGCGGAGGGAGGAGGCAGTCCAACCGTAAAAGCTGAAATTTCTGAAGCAATGGAAGCATTATTTGGCCTTCCCCCACATAAAATAAAAGTATTAAAGAGGGTGGAATAAATAAAGGAGTGCAGGATATGAAGATCAAGAATATGAAACAGGTAAAAGAGCATATGAAGGACATGAACATGAAACGTCTGTTCCGCAGGAACCAGATCATCATCACCACACTGGCCGTGATGATTGCAGCGGCAGGATACCTGAACTACGCAGGTAAAAAAGATCTGGCAAACGGAAACAGGGTGTACGAGGCAGGAGCCATGGACATCTCGGATGAAGATATCCTGGCAGAGAACCAGGCAGCTTCCCTCAATGGCCAGGCAGGGCTTCAGGAGATACAGAGCCTGGACCAGGACCCCTCGGACCTGGACGCTGTCAGTAATATGGATGGGGCCCAGGCAGCCGCTGACACTGGTACGGACGCGGGCCAGCTGGCACAGGCCGGGGATGTGGAGGAAGCAACCCAGGCAGCCGCTGACACCGGTACGGACGCGGGCCAGCTGGCACAGGCAGAAAACGGGGCTTCCCAGACCGGCCTTGAGAATCCGGGTGAGGCAGTGCTGACCAGCGGCATGAGTGTTGCGGATTACATAGCAAATGTCCAGCTCAGCAGGGAGCAGATCCGTGCAAAGAACAAGGAAACCCTGATGAACCTGATTAACAGCACAAGCATTGACGAGGCAGCCAAGCAGCAGGCAATCCAGGATATGATTAAACTGACCGAGGTTTCCGAGAAGGAAAATGCCGCAGAAACCCTCCTGATGGCAAAGGGATTCTCTGACCCGGTTGTCAGCATCACCCAGGATAAGGTGGATGTTGTCATCAACGCCCCGTCCATCACCGATCCGCAGCGCGCCCAGATTGAAGATATCGTAAAGCGCAAGGCAGAGGTAGGAGCGGACCAGATCATCATCACACTGTTAAATATGGCAGAGTAGGGACAGGGAAGGTATCTTATAGAAACCGCCGGCATGGCAACACGGCGCGCGGCAATATGGCAAGGCTTTCAGAACAGGACTCCGGGAAAACGGGAAGTCCTGTCCTGTAAGCCTTGTTTCCTTATTACGCTTCACAGGAATGACTGGAAATTAATCCTATACATCTCCCCGCAGATTTGTTATAATACTAATTAATTAAGTCTTAACAGGAGGTTATTTGTGATGGCAGAGGATAATCGCAGTATCCATAAATTATACGAAAAGGATAAGATCGGCGAGGTGCAGATTGCGGATGAGGTGGTTGCAATCATTGCAGGCCTGGCGGCCACCGAGGTGGAGGGAGTTGACTCCATGGCAGGCAATATCACCAATGAACTGGTGGGCAAGCTGGGCATGAAGAACCTGAGCAAGGGCGTCAAGGTGGAGGTGACCGAGGAGCATGTGTCCGTGGACCTTTCCCTGAACATCCGGTACGGCTACAACATCCCGGCTGTAAGCGAACAGGTGCAGGATAAGGTAAGCGCGGCCATTGAGAATATGACAGGCCTGACCGTGCTGGATGTAAACATCAAGATAGCAGGTGTCAACATGGAAGAGGGCAAGTAGCCGGATTTTGCGCAGATTAGGGTCTGTTGTATGGATCCTGCAATATACCCCGGTACTGGATCATATGGATAAGAACACTCCCCGGAGCGTTGCCTGGGGAGTGTTTTATACATTTTTTATTGTTTTTATGCAGTGATTTTGCTATAATGTCTACAGCGGAACTTCCTTTATCAGGGGAGGACCAACCAACATTGAAGAAAGGAAAATGTACGGAAGGCCTGATGCATGAAGGAAAGCATTTTTAAAACCGGACCAGGCGCAGCCCGGCACCGGGACATGCCCAGGAGCTTTTCAGGTACAAGAAGAGAAAATGACCAGAAGAGAATTGCGGGAGCACTGTTTCAAGATGTTGTTCTCGGCAGACTTCTATCCAACCCAGGAGGAGGCCGTCGCCCAGCTGGACCAGTATTTCCAGTCCCCGGAAGAATATGACACTGATCCGGAAGGTGTCCTTCAGGTATTGCATAAAGTAGAATTAAAATCAGAAGACAGTGAATATCTTCAGGCAAGAACAGTCAACATAATAGATAAGATACCGGAGATTGATGCGAAGCTGAACGAGGTGGCAGCCGGATGGAAGACAAAGCGTATGGGTAAGGTGGAACTGACCATCCTGCGCCTGGCTCTTTTTGAGATGCTGTATGATGAGAATATCCCGGAGAAGGTATCCATCAACGAGGCAGTGGAGCTGGCCAAGAAGTTTGGCGGCAATGACTCGCCTGCTTTTGTCAACGGAATCCTTGCAAGGTTCATAGGCTAGCGTATGGCAAGTATCTATACCGTATCACAGGTAACTGCATATATCAGGAACATGTTTACACAGGACTTCGCACTGAACCGGATTTCCATCAAGGGCGAGGTCTCTAATTGTAAATACCACACATCCGGACATATTTATTTTACCCTGAAGGACGGCGGCTCGCAGATTGCCGCCGTCATGTTTGCAGGGCAGAGGAAGGGACTGGCCTTTGATTTGGAGGAAGGCCAGGAAGTCACGGTAACAGGCAATGTGGATGTGTATGAGCGGGACGGAAGATACCAGCTTTATGCAAAGGAGATTACCAGGGAAGGAAGGGGCGACCTTTTTGCACGGTTTGAGAAGCTGCGGGATGAACTGGAGGAGATGGGGATGTTTGACGGCTGTTACAAGCAGCCCATTCCCAAGTACGCCAGGAAGGTAGGCATCGTGACGGCCGGTACAGGCGCGGCCATCCGTGATATCATGAACATTTCCGCAAGAAGGAATCCCTATGTGCAGCTGGTGTTATACCCGGCCCTGGTGCAGGGGGAGAGGGCAAAGCACAGCATTGTAAAAGGGATTGAAACCCTGGACGCCATGGGACTTGACGTAATCATCGTGGGCAGGGGCGGAGGTTCCATTGAGGATTTGTGGGCCTTTAACGAGGAAATGGTGGCCAGGGCCATATTTAACTGTTCCACCCCTGTGATTTCAGCGGTTGGACATGAGACAGATGTGACCATTGCGGATTATGTGGCGGACCTTAGGGCGCCCACGCCGTCCGCGGCAGCTGAATTGGCTGTGTTTGATTACAGCCAGTTTGAGGAGCAGGTCAGGCTGTACAGCCAGGTCCTCAACCGTTCCATGGAAAGGAAGCTGGAACGGCTTCATTTCCGCCTGGAGCAGGGAAAGATGCGCCTGAAAATGCGCAGCCCGGAGCGCCAGCTGGCAGACCGCCGCCAGCGCCTTGCTGATATAGAGAGTTTCCTGGAACGCAGGATAAAGGATAAGCTGGAGCAGGACAGGCGCAGCCTGGAGGATAAGCGCCAGCGCCTGGAACTGTATATGTGGGACGGACTGAAGGCGGGACGGCACCGTCTGGCGCTGGACGCCGGGCGGCTGGATGCATTATCCCCATTGAAAAAACTCAGCGGAGGCTACGGTTTCGTAACGGATTCGCGGGGAAATGCTGTCAGGAGCATTGGACAGACAGGCACAGGGGACAGGATAGGAATAAGTGTAAGGGACGGCAGGATAGAGGCACAGGTAACAGGAACCGTGGCCGTCAGGCTGCCGGAAAGTGAGGAGTAAGGAATGCCACGCAGGAAAGCAGACGCGCAGGAGAATATAGAAAAGAAGCAGGACGCAAAGACACAGCCAAAGGAAGAAAAACAGCAGGGCATAGAGGAGAATTTTGCACAGCTGGAGGAAATCATAAGAAAACTGGAAGCAGGGGACAGCACGCTGGAAGAATCATTTACATGTTATGAAGCCGGAATGAAGCTGGTAAAGTCCCTGGGCAGCCAGATTGATAAAGTGGAAAAGAAAATTCAGATATTGAGCGAGGGTGATGAAAATGAATGACAAGGAAACATTTAAGCAGGAATTGAAAACACGCACAGCGGAGATTGAACAGTTAATCGGGACGTATCTGCCGGAGGAGACCGGACATCAGAAAACCATCCTGGAAGCCATGAACTACAGCATGACAGCCGGCGGGAAACGCCTGCGTCCCATGCTGATGCAGGAGATGTGCCGTCTGTTCACGGGCTGCCTCCTGGAGTCTGTGATTCCTTTTATGGCCGCAGTGGAGATGATCCACACCTCTTCCCTGGTCCACGACGACCTTCCATGCATGGACGATGACATGATGCGCAGGGGCAAGCCAAGTACCTGGGCTGAGTTTGGCGAGGACATCGGCGTGCTCACAGGAGATGCCCTTATGATGTATGCATTTGAGACAGCGGCATCCGCGTTTGAGACAAGCATTGACCCGGACGAGCTGTCAAGGATTGGCAGGGCCATGGGAATCCTTGCGCGAAAGACCGGTGTCTATGGCATGATCGGCGGACAGACCGTGGATGTGGAACTGGCAGGAGGGCCCATTCCAAAGGACAAGCTGGATTTCATCTACCGTCTGAAGACAGGCGCCCTGATTGAAGCCTCCATGCTGATTGGCGCCGTGCTGGGCGGAGCCGCGGAGGAGGACTGCAAGATTGTGGAATCCCTTGCATTGAAGATCGGCATGGCATTCCAGATCCAGGATGATATCCTGGATGTGACCGGCAGCCAGGAAGTAATCGGCAAGCCGGTGAACAGTGATGAGAAGAACAAGAAGACCACCTATGTGACCCTGGAGGGTCTGGACAAGGCAAAGAAGGACGTGGAACAGATATCCGCGGAGGCCATTGAGGAGCTGGGTAAACTTCCGGGCAACAACGAGTTCCTGGAGCAGTTAATCCATGTGCTGATTAACAGGCAGAAATAAGCCGGTGCAACTATTTGGAGAACCATCAATATGATATTGGAACAGATTAAAGGGCCGGAGGAGCTGAAAGCCCTTCCGCCCGAGGATTTAAAAACGCTGGCTCAGGAGATACGTGAATTCCTGATAGAGAAAATCAGCCATACAGGGGGCCATCTGGCCTCAAACCTGGGCGTGGTGGAGCTGACCATTGCCCTTCATACTACCTTTAACCTGCCGGAAGATAAGCTGATTTGGGATGTGGGCCACCAGTCCTATACCCACAAGATACTGACCGGCAGGATGGCTGATTTTGATGAGCTCAGGCAGTATGGGGGCTTAAGCGGCTTTCCCAAACGCAAGGAAAGCCCGTATGATTCATTTGATACAGGGCACAGTTCCACGTCCATATCCGCAGGGCTGGGGATTGCCCTGGGCAGGGATTTAAAAGGGCTTGATTATAAGGTGGTGTCCGTTATCGGCGACGGGGCGCTTACAGGCGGGATGGCCTATGAGGCGCTTAATAATGCCGCAAGGATGAAGAGGAATTTCATCATTGTCCTCAATGACAACAAAATGTCCATATCGGAGAATGTAGGGGGCATGTCCCGTTACTTAAACGGTCTGCGTACAGGCAGCGGATACAATGACTTAAAGAAGAATGTGGCAGATGCCCTTGACCGGATACCGGTTGTGGGGTCTGTGATGATAGACAAGATCAAGCGCACCAAGAACAGCATCAAGCAGCTGTTCATACCCGGAATGCTGTTTGAGAACATGGGCATTACCTATCTGGGCCCTGTGGACGGCCATAATATCCCGGCCATGTGCAAGGTGTTTAAGGAGGCGCAGAAACTGGACCATTCAGTCCTGGTCCATGTAATCACGAAAAAAGGAAAAGGCTACCGTCCGGCGGAAAAGAATCCTTCCCGGTTCCATGGGGTTGGACCTTTTGATGTTGGGACAGGGGAGCCTTTGTCAACACAGGAGCATCCGTCCTACACAGATGTATTTTCCAGGAAAATCTGTCAGTTGGGCGGGCAGTATCCCAATCTGGTGGCTGTGACCGCAGCCATGCCGGACGGGACGGGGCTGACTGCCTTTGGAAAGAAATACCCCTTCCGCTTTTTTGATGTGGGCATAGCGGAGGCCCACGCCGTGACCTCTGCGGCCGGGATGGCGGCGGCCGGGCTAAGGCCGGTGGTGGCGGTCTATTCCTCCTTTTTACAGCGGGGATTTGACCAGGTGCTTCACGATGTCTGTATCCAGAACCTGCCCGTGCTGTTTGCAGTGGACCGGGCAGGGCTTGTGGGCAGCGATGGGGAGACACATCAGGGGATTTTTGATTATTCTTATCTTACCTGCATCCCGAACATGAGCGTCATGGCCCCCAAGAACCTGTGGGAGCTTCGGGCCATGCTGGATTTTGCCATGGAATATAACGGTCCGCTGGCCATCCGTTACCCCAGGGGGGAGGCCTACCGTGGGCTGAGGGAATTCCGGCAGCCCATTGCATACGGCAAAGGTGAGATGCTTTACGAGGAAAAGGACATTGCCCTTCTGGCAGTGGGAAGCATGGTCAGCACAGGTGAGCATGTCAGGGAAAAGCTGAAAAAGGAAGGTTATTCCTGCTCCCTTGCCAATGGAAGGTTCGTGAAGCCTGTGGACACGGAACTGGTGGCACATCTGGCCGGGAACCACGGCCTGATTGTGACATTGGAGGAAAATGTGCTTCAGGGCGGGTATGGGCTGGCAGTGACAGCTTATATCCATGCGCATTTTCCTCATATAAAAGTATTGAATGTAGCGCTGCCCGACGCTTATGTGGAGCACGGCAATGTGTCCATCTTAAGGGAAGGGCTGGGAATCGACAGCGATTCCATCATAAGGAGCATGAAGGCAGGAGGATGGCTGGAATAATGAAAGAACGGTTGGATGTGCTTATGGTGCAGAAAAACCTGGCAGGGTCCAGGGAAAAGGCCAAGGCATTGATTATGTCGGGAATCGTTTATGTAAATGGACAAAAGGAAGATAAAGCCGGCACCTCCTTTGACACTGCGGCCCAGATTGAGGTCAGGGGAAATACGCTCAGATATGTAAGCCGGGGAGGACTTAAGCTGGAAAAGGCCATGAGCCATTTTGGCGTGGGACTTGAAGGCAAGGTGTGCATGGATGTGGGAGCCTCCACCGGGGGATTTACGGACTGCATGCTCCAGAACGGGGCGGTTAAGGTGTACAGCGTGGACGTGGGACACGGACAGCTGGCATGGAAACTCAGGAATGACGAGCGGGTTGTCTGTATGGAAAAGACGAATATCCGCTATGTACTGCCCGGTGATATCGGGGACAGGATCATGTTCGCAAGTATCGACGTATCCTTCATCTCCCTGACCAAGGTGCTGGGGCCGGTGAAGAACCTTCTTGCAGAGGATGGACAGATTGTGTGCCTGATTAAGCCGCAGTTTGAGGCCGGCCGTGAAAAGGTAGGCAAGAAAGGGGTTGTCAGGGACAAGAGCGTGCATCTGGAGGTCATTGACATGGTAATCCGGTATGCAGTCAGCATTGGCTTTGAGGTGCTGAACCTGGAATTCTCACCAATCAAGGGGCCTGAGGGCAATATCGAATATCTGCTTTATCTTCAGAACCATCCTGAGGGACAGGACGGGGAATTGGTCCTGTACAGCCAGGTGCCTGTGGATGCCAGGGAGATTGTGGAACAGGCCCATGGATCCCTGGATAAATAACATAACCGGTACCATGGAATCCATACAGCACCGAACTGGTATCCATGCATCAGTTATCCATGCATCAATGGCATGACAGAGCATACACATAAAACGGCAGGAGCCCAACCATGAAACATTTTTATATTATTGCCAATCTGGATAAAGAATATGTAAAAGAGGCCCAGGCATTCATCAAGACTTATCTGGAAGCCAAGGGAGCCGCGTGCAGGCTGAACAATCCATACCAGAAGGGGAGGGAGAGCACCCATACGGATTCCGGCCAGGTACCGGCGGACACGGAGTGCATCATCACCATTGGAGGCGACGGGACCCTGATACAGGCTGCCAGGGATCTGGCCGGTAGAGGTATCCCCATGGTGGGGGTGAACCGGGGACATCTGGGGTATCTGAACCAAATCAGCCGCCAGGAGGACATAGCGCCTGTCATGGACGCGCTTTTGGAAGACCGCTTCCAGCTAGAGAAGCGGATGATGCTTGGGGGAACCGCATACCATGACGGTGGGCCGGTCCTTGAGGACATTGCGCTCAATGAAATAGCAGTGACAAGGCAGGATCCATTAAAGGTCCTGCGGTATTCGGTCTATGTAAATGATGAATATCTCAATGAATATGCGGCGGACGGCGTGCTGGTGGCAACACCCACCGGCTCCACGGCTTATAACCTGTCGGCCGGCGGCCCGGTCATAGCGCCGTCAGCCAGGATGATGGTGCTTACGCCCATCTGTTCCCACTCGCTCAATGCCAGGAGTATCGTGCTGGCGCCGGAGGACAAGATAGAAATCCGGCTTCTGAACAGCGGGCAGGTGGTATCCTTTGACGGGGACAGCTTTGTGGAGCTGACCGCGGGGGACAGCATCCGTATTGCATGTTCCAGGCTGGAGACAGTCATGGTTAAACTAAAACAGGTTTCATTTATGCAGAATCTCAGCAACCATTTGGGGAGAATATGACATGAAAGTAGAAAGGCACAGTAAAATTGTAGAATTAATTGGAAAATATGAGATAGAGACCCAGGAAGAGCTGGCCGAAAAGCTGAACCAGGCAGGGTTCAACGTGACCCAGGCAACCGTGTCCAGGGACATACGGGAACTGAAGCTGACCAAGATGCAGTCAGAAAGCGGAAGACAGCGTTACATGGTGCTAGAAAGCCCGGCCGGCACATCCGCCATCAAGTATATCCGTATCCTCAAGGATGGTTTCATGTCAATGGATATGGCCCAGAACATCCTGGTGATTAAAACCGTATCCGGCATGGCCATGGCTGTGGCAGCTGCTTTGGATGCCATCCATTTTACTGAGATTGTGGGCTGCATTGCGGGAGATGACACCATTATGTGTGCAATCCGCAGCGTGGATGATACGATTATCGTGATGGAGAAGATTAAGAAAATGGTTCAGGACTGATTTGCCATAGGAATGGGAGGTGCAAGATGCTGCTGGAACTGCATGTAAGGAATCTGGCCCTGATTGAGAAAGCAGATGTGGAATTCGGCGAGGGGCTGAACATACTCACGGGTGAGACCGGCGCCGGTAAATCCATCATAATCGGCTCCGTGACCATGGCCCTGGGAGGAAAGGCTTCCAGGGAGAGCATCCGCCATGGGGCGGATCATGCCTACGTTGAACTTGTATTCTCTGTGTCCGGGGAGGATAAGATTAAGGCCTTAAGGGACCTGGAGGTGGAGCCTGCAGAGGACGGGCTTGTAATTGTCTCGCGCAAAATCATGGCTTCCAGAAGCGTAAGCCGTATCAATGATGAGACGGTGACCACGGCCAGGCTCCGCCAGATTACGGGCCTTCTCCTGGATATCCATGGGCAGCATGAACACCAGTCCCTGCTGTACAAATCAAAACATCTGGAAATTCTTGACGCCTATATTAAGGCCGGTACCCAGCCTGTCAAACAGAAAATTGCAGACGGATACCAGTCCTACCGCGCCCTTGTGCAGCGGCTGGAGGAATTTGACATGGACAGCGAAAGCCGTATCCGTGAAGCTGATTTCCTCCGCTTTGAGATACAGGAGATTGAGGAAGCAGGCTTGAAGGATGGCGAGGAGGAGGAACTGACTGCGGTTTACAGAAAGTTTTCCCATTCGCAGAAGATAGCGGCCAGCTTGGGGGAGGCCTATAACGCGGTGGAGGGGGAGTGGCTGTCGCGCGCCCTTAAGGAAGTGGAGCAGGTGGTGGAATTTGACCATGCCCTGGACAATATCCGTGACCAGCTTTATGATGCGGATTCCATATTGGAAGATGCAAAGCGGGAAATATCCTCCTACATGAGTTCCGTGGAGTTTGATGAGGAGACATTCCGCCAGACCGAGGAACGTCTGGATTTAATCCATAACCTGCAGGCCAAGTACGGCGCAACCATATCAAAAATCAACCAGAAACTGGAAGAAAAAAGGAAACGTCTGGACGAACTGGAGGATTATGATTATCACAGGGAACAGACAAAGAAGGAACTGGATCAATGCAGGAATCATTTAGAAGGATTCTGCGCACAATTATCAGAGATACGTAAAAAGGCATCTCGGGACCTTGTTAAAAAAATCAGGGACGGCCTCATTGACCTGAACTTCCTGGATGTGGAATTTGACATGGAATTCAGGCGCCTGGAGCATTTTAGCGCATCAGGATGGGATGAGGCACAGTTCATCATTTCCACCAATCCCGGACAGCCCATGCGGCCCCTGAAGGACGTTGCTTCCGGCGGCGAGCTGTCCAGAATCATGTTGGCCATCAAGACCGTGCTGGCGGATTCCGACGACATCCCCACATTGATTTTTGATGAGATTGACACCGGGATCAGCGGAAGGACCGCCCAGAAGGTATCGGAAAAGCTATCCTATATAGCTGGCAGCCATCAGGTCATCTGTATCACCCACCTTCCCCAGATTGCAGCCATGGCGGACGCCCACTTTGAGATTTCAAAATCTGCCAGTAATGGCAGCACTCTTACAACCATCCGGATCCTGGACCGCCAGGCATCCGTAGAAGAGCTGGCCAGGCTATTAGGCGGCGCTGAGATTACGGATACGGTGCGCAAAAATGCGGCTGAGATGAAGGAATTGGCAGACAGGACAAAATAAAACAGATTGAAATCCGCAGGACGGATAATACTAAGAAAGAGGCAGTGAGCATGCGTCTTTCTTTTTTTGACTTTAAAATGGATCCGGCGGGCATAAGGAAGTCCGGAAACATTTAAAAACACGCTCTTGCCGAAATAACATGGTGACTATATAAGGAGGCAGGGCGATGACAGGAAAATCTAAATTTTACCGGTGGCTGGGACGCATTTTCTGGCTTTCCATTGTGGCTGTAACAGGATACACGTGGTATTATATGGACCAGGCGGTGCCGGACCGGGTAAGTATCATACAAAACCAGGAGGAGGATTTTTCCTTTGGACTGCCTTTGAAAGCAACCATCATCAGTGACAGTGAGGAAGTATCGCTTGGAAATGAAAGCAATATACCGGCTGACCAGATTACCATCAGCGGCAGGCAGCATTTTTCCATGATCGCAGGAGAGCAGGGAAGCTACCAGGTGGGGCTTAAACTGTTTGGACTTATAAAATTAAAGGACATCCAGGTGGATGTGGTGGATACAAGGTACGCAATCCCATGCGGAAGCCCGATTGGCATTTATCTGAAATCAGACGGCGTCATGGTAATCGGAACCGGGCGGATCACGGGACCGGACGGGATGGAAGTGGAGCCGGCCTTTGGCATTTTAAAAACAGGGGATTATATAGAAGCATTCAACGGCAAGCCCATGAAGACAAAAGAAGACCTTATCAGTGCGGTAAATGATTCAGGGGGCCAGGATTCGGTGGTAACCGTGCGCAGGGACGGGGAACCAATCGATGTAAGCGTAAAACCAATTGCATCTTCAGACGGGAAATATAAGCTTGGGGCCTGGGTCAGGGATGATACCCAGGGAATCGGAACCATTACTTATGTGGATATGAATGGTAACTTCGGCGCACTGGGCCACGGCATCAGCGACAGTGACACCGGAGACCTGGTGGAGACTTCCCAGGGCGCGCTATATTCCACGGAAATCATGGGGATTGAAAAAGGAACCATAGGAAAACCGGGCCTGCTTTCCGGCGTCATCTATTATGGCCCGCAGTCCCACATGGGGGATATCTCACAGAACACCAACGAGGGCATATTCGGAACCGTGAACCAGCAGTTTAAGAAGCAGCTGACCGGCGAGCCCATGGAGATTGCCTGCCGCCAGGACGTGAAGCCGGGGGTTGCATATATCAGGAGTAATGTAAGCGGGGAACTGGAGGATTATGAGATAGAGATACAGAAGGTGGATTATAATGCCAGCCACAAGAATAAGAGCATGGTAATCAAGGTGACGGACCCGAGGCTTTTGGAATTGACGGGGGGGATTGTGCAGGGTATGAGCGGAAGCCCGATCATACAGGATGGGAAGCTGGCCGGGGCGGTGACCCATGTGTTTGTGCAGGATGCGAGCCGGGGGTATGGGATTTTGATTGAGAATATGTTGGAGCATTGAGGAACGGGTAACAGACGGAAGAAAAGGCCGAAATGGGAGCTAGATCACAGTTTCGGCCTTTTCTGGAGTATGCTATGCCGCCCGGACGGAGTAGTGGGACGCGAGGAGTAAGAAGGGTGCGATGCAAGTTTGTTTAAGTGAGTGTCCTTTTTGTTAGTGTCCTATGCGGTAAAAGCCGGAAAGCAGATGGTATGTGCAGGAAGCCGCCAGCAGTAGTCTGGATGTGGGAATGGGACACTTTTATTTATGTGTTATAGCCATTGTATGTTTGTTGGTTGTAAATAATACAATTGGGAGGGACTTGTGTCTGGTGGTGTGAATTTAGAAAAAGGGCTGTCAATTGTTGACTTTTAAGTCATTAAAGCGACAGCCTTTTTCTGAAAAACAAATAATCTAATATTTCAATCCACAATTGATGCGACATCAAAAGATCTTTATAAATTTACCATATAAAATATGAAATGTAAAACCTAAAATAATTTTTAACAAAAAGAATTTATGCTTGTTATATTAATTGTAATGAGATATAATAAAACTAATAAACTAATGAAGATATAGGGAGGAGGATTAAAAGTGAAACACTACAGATATCCAATTACAATGGAGATTGCAGGTGCAACTGCACTCTGGTCAAGACCAGACTCTGGCGATGCGCCTGTAAGCTATGTGGCTCCGACGCCTTCCGCTGTCAGGGGGATTTTTGAATCAATTCTGTGGGGACCTGATATCAGGATTGTTCCAACTGCGGTAGAGATTTGTGCGCCGATTCAGTATCATTCTTATGTGACCAACTATGGCGGACCTCTGCGCGCGGGTAAATCGATTCTGAAAGGCAATAATTATCAGCTATATGCAACGGTTTTGATGGATGTCTGCTATCGCCTTTATGCAGATGCAATACCAAACTGCCGTAAGGAGAATCTGCCGGAGAAGGCATTAGAATGGGACAGAAAAACAACATCACCCGGTCACGCTTATCAGGATATATTTAATCGGCGTTTGAAACGCGGGCAGTCATTTTCCATACCGGTATTGGGCTGGAGAGAGTTTACACCACTTTATTTCGGACCGTTTCGTTCGCAGACAGAGGTATGCAGAGATTTATCGGATATCACAATTCCTTCCATGTTGAGAGAAGTCTTCCCAGACGGTTACAAATCGGCTTTTCGTGCTGTCTACAGCCAGAGTCTTAGAATCCATGAGGGGAGATTAAACTTTCCGAGAGAGGAGCAGTAATCGATGATTAATGAACTATACCGGTTGACAGTGGCACTTGACCAGGCGGACATTGCAACGGAACATACGCATCCGAAGTATAAGCTGATTCCTAAGGTCACGAAGAAGACGCCTTGTATACATATTATTTTTGACAATGGACGACTTTATAAAGTTGAAAGCATTGAGAGGGAGCAGGCTTCAGAAATTAGAAAATATGGGTCCAATCAGGGGACTTTTCCGGCTCTGAATCTGGCACCCCTTTACCGTCTGACGGATGAAATAGAAAAGAGGACGATTTCCGATTTGATTGAGGGTAAAACTACCGATTTCAATATCGAAGAAATCCGGCATTTTTGCAGAGAAAATAACTGGGGAAGGAAATTCAGCAACAAGTATCGCATCAGTATGCAGGATGTGCCGCGTGAGATGACCGAGTTGTTTCAAAAAAACGGAATTGCTTTTCCTCCATTACAGAAGTTAACCGGGGAGGCGGATGCTTTTGCTGAGGCAGAGAATTTACATAGGGAGCTTGAGCATGCAGCATTTTCCATGTTGGAGCAAAAGAGGGGGATTGCGTTAGCGCTCCAGATTTTGTTTTATCCAGGGAAAATAGGGAAAAGTGTGGAGGAAGATTACGGAACTTTATCCGTGGTACTGGATTGCAGATCGTTGATTGAGGTCGGTTTGTCGGTGACTACGGCTGTTTTTACAAGTATGCTGAATCAAAAGCTGATAGAAGCTGATACAGCGGCGAGGACAGGAGTTGTAGAGAAAGAAACCGATGCATTTGGACATGTTTTTGCGCCTCTGGAGGAACCGATGCCGACAGTAAAACTTGCAGCCGGTTTTGAAGTTTCTCTTAGAACCATGTTTCGCGGACAGCCATGTCAAAGCCGTTACGGGAGAATTGAAAATGCAACCTATCCAATTGCCAAAGAAATGCGCTTTAAGCTGCAGTCAGCGCTGGCGTGGATAAGCGCTGCGGAACACAAGGGAATCACATGGATCAGCACAGATAAGGATGAAGCTCTTTTCGCTTATCCGGAAACCTTAAGAAAAAACATGTACAGCATGGTTGGTTTTTGTAGACGGCAGAGCACGGAAGAAGATCGGATAGAGAGTGAGGCGAGGGATAAAATCAGGAAAAAGGCAGAATTTGAATCTGCTGCAAAGGTATTTATAAGTGAACTGCAGAAAACAAAACAAGTGGATACAGACCCAATGTCGGAGCGTATTCAGTATTTTGTACTGCGAAAGCTTGATAAAGCCAGGACAAAGGTGGTCTATACCTATAATACAACACCGGCTGAAATCGAATATAGCAGCGAGCGATGGTCATTGGGCTGTCAGAATCTTCCGGCATTTTTATTTGGACATCCTGCTACATTGTTCCCATTAGAGGTATCCGATGTTCTAAACATCATATGGAGACAGGACGGGAAATCTTCTGCGGATAAATTCAAACCGATTCCGCGCTATTATGGAATGCAGCTGTTGTTTGGGGTTGAGTTTCCGGAGGTACGCAGGGATCTGAATATTCTGATGAACAATGTGATGAACCTTGCGCCGTATCTTGGAAAAGCGGGATTTGCCAGAAACGGCTATGATGGTTCGCAGGTTATACTGCTGCGCCAGACTCGGAATACGTTGGCACTGATAGGACTGCTTTTGTATCAGCTTGAAATCAGGAAGGAGAAGTATATGAAGGAATTTCCATATTTATTTGGGCAGCTGCTAAAGGTATCAGATGCGCTGCATGAAATTTATTGTAAGGTCATGCGTGATAACGATGTTCCAAATACACTGGCAGGCAGCGGATTGTACGTCTCAGGGGCGGAACAACCTTATAAGACACTGGCAGTGCTGGGGCAGCGGATGAATCCTTATATCGCATGGGCAAAGAGATACCGTGTGAAAGATATACAGAAAGAGGGGCAGGAGAGTTGGCGTGCAAGTTGGTATCTTTCTCTATACGAACGTATTGCGGCGCAGCTTTATGAGGCATGGGGGGATCAGAAACGATTTAATGAGGAGGAAAAGGCACAGTATTTTATCGGGTATCTGGCAGCTTTTCCCGCTAAAGAAGAAACGGGAGGACAGAAGAGCAGTGAACAGATCTGCGTTGCGCAAAATGAAATAGGTGATGGTTTTCAGAAGCAATAAAAAATAACGGTGGAGGAAATAAAAATGGCTGATGAGATGAGACGAGCAACAGGATTACTGGTGATTGAGGTGGTAAACTCAAATCCAAATGGGGACCCGGATAGGGAGGCTGACCCACGTCAGAGACCTAATGGTTTAGGAGAGATCTCCCCGGTATCTTTCAAACGCAAGGTGAGAGATTTGCTGGATGATTCGGCCTCTCCTTTTTTTGAAAGCTTACCGGAAAAATTTAAATTAAATGAGGATCATTACCGAATTCTGGAACACCGAGGACGGGATCGTAATGCAATTACGAAGGAAATGACATCCGGCGGAAAAATGGCTGATTTCAATCAGGAAGCGTTCTTGAAAAGCGAGTTTGTCAGAAAATATTGGGATGCCAGAGTATTTGGAAACACATTTCTGGAGAAGGATGGAAATAAAGGGTATATTAAGACTGGTGTTGTACAGTTCGGTGTTGGTATTTCAATTTCTCCAGTTAACATTATCCGCCAGACGAATACAAACAAGGCAGGAGTACAGGAAGGAAAAAATGCAGGTATGGCTCCGCTGGCTTTCCGGGTGGTTGAACACGGTGTTTATTGTATGCCATTTTTCGTCAATCCCAATTATGCTAAAAAGAGCGGATGCACGGCAGATGATATCGAGCTGCTCAAACTCCTGATTCCACAGGCATATGATATGAACCGCTCTGCAATTCGGCCGGATGTCCGCCTGCGTCATGCCTGGTATATCGAGCATAAGAATCTGTTGGGAAGCTGTCCGGATTATATGCTACTGGATGCATTGACACCGGAACGTATAGGTAATGGATCGGAACCATCGGAGAGCTGGCATGATTACAAGGACAAGACAGAGTTGCCGGAAGAACTGATTCATAAGGTTGCTGGTATAGTTGACTTGGTGTGTCTGTGATGGAAACTTATCTTGCTCACAGTGCAAAAAACGGATACCCTTCTCAACCCTATTCAAATCATGTGTATAATACAACGAGATGGTCCCTGATATTTGCGAGAGAGATGAAGGAGTACTGTAGGAAGGATGCAGAACAGATTGAGAATATCTTGTGTCTGGCAGCACCATACCACGATTTGGGAAAGTTGGATGAGGAGAATCAGAAGGTATTGCATAAGGAAGGTGTAAAATCAGGACACCTACCTGTGAACCATATGGATGCCGGTGCGGCATTTCTTAAACAGAAAGGGCAGGAAGCACTATGCTCACTTGCATTGGTTTATGCGCATCATCAAGGGCTGCCTGACTTTACAGTGGAAATGAACAGGGAAGAGACGGTATGCTATCGGGATACACGTGAATCGGTAAGAGCCTGTTTTGACCGGGAGCTGGAGCAGCTGCTTCAGCTCCACAGGCAGCTGATTCCGGAAAGCACCGGACATAATCCGGAGTATTGTGAAGGTGACATGTCTATGTTCTTCCGAATGGTGTTTTCATGTCTGGTGGATGCGGACCATTCAGATACAGCAACTGTTTATGGACAGTATCCTAAACGGGATACGATGCCAAAACTTCAGCCGGAACTTCGCCTGGAGGCGCTAAACCGTTACGTGGCAAGTCTGGGAGCGGACAGCCCGAATAGACGAAATGAATTACGTACACAGATGTATGAAAAGTGCCGGGACGGCCAGCAGGAAGAGGGGATTGTTTCTAATGATGGTCCTGTCGGTTCGGGAAAAACCACGGCGGTGATGGCGTATCAGTTGAATCAGGCTATCTTAAAAGGCGCCAGACGCATTTTTGTGGTACTTCCATACACAAATATTATCACACAGTCAGTGGAGGTTTACCGAGAAGCTTTGAAATTGCCGGGAGAAGAACCTGAGACTGTTGTGGCAGAACTGCATTGCAAGTCGGATTTTGAAGATGAGGATACGCGTTATCTGACATCCCTGTGGAGAGCACCAATTATAGTCACTACGGCGGTCGCATTTTTTGAAACGCTAGCTTCAAACCGTCCGGGAACACTCCGCCGCCTGCATGAATTGCCGGGCAGTATTATTTTTATGGATGAGGCCCATGCCGCTCTGCCGCTGAAACTGCTTCCGCTTGCGTGGCATTGGATGAAAGTATTGGAAAAGGAGTGGAACTGTTATTGGATTTTAGCGTCAGGCTCACTGGTCCGTTTTTGGCAGATTCCGGAATTGGTTGGAATGGAGAAAAAGCAGGTTCCGGAGATGGTTCCCGCAAACCTGCGCAACGAACTGTTAGGTTATGAGAAAAACAGAATTCAATTTTGTTGGAATCCGCGTCCGCTTAGCCGGACAGAATTGACTGACTGGGTTATGGCAGAACCGGGTCCGCGTCTTGTAATTATGAATACCGTACAAAGTGCGGCTGTGATTGCAGATGACATTTGCAGAAAATATGGAAGGGAATGTGTGGAGCACCTCTCCACTGCGCTTATGCCGGAGGACCGTGCAGAAACAATTAAGGTGGTTAAAAGACGCTTGGAAAATCCGGGGGATACAAACTGGGTTTTAGTTGCAACATCATGTGTGGAAGCTGGTGTTGATTTTTCATTCCGAATTGGATTCAGAGAACTGGCTTCTGTTCTGTCACTGCTGCAGGCAGCGGGTAGAATTGATCGAAACGGATTTTACGGAGATGCTAAGATGTGGAGTTTCAGTATGCAGGATGATACAATGCTGACTCAGAATCCGAGAGTGAAAATAAGTGCAGGGATTCTGGAAGAATATTTACGAAATGGAATGGAAATTACGCCGGAACTGAGTACAAAATCAATCAGAGATGAACTGCAAAGAGGAAAAATTGAAACAAAAGAAATGCATGCGCTGATAGAGGCCGAGGCAATTCAGAATTTTAAAACGGTGAATGACGTTTTCCGTGTGATTGAAAATGATGCCACACCGGTGATTGTTAAAGATGATGTGGCAGAACAGATTAAACAGGGTTACGGGAACTGGAAGGATGTTCAGAAATATTCCGTATCCATACGCCGAAAGAATTTGAAGAGGTGGCAAGTGAAGCAGATTGCAGAGGATGTCTATCAGTGGACACTTTCATATGACTCTTTTCTGGGATATATGGCTGGTGTATTAAGGCAAGTGGAATTTGAACATGGTTTTTTAGAATTTTAGAATTCTCAAGTGAAAAAATTGACAAAAAATCAGTATAACTTGGAGACATCCATACTCATTAAATGTATGAAAGTAGAATAAGGTGCATCAAGTCAGGAGAAGATTTATTATGATCCTAGAAGAAATTATGTCCGGTGAATCACAGTATTTAGAGTTAAAAAGAGACATTCCGGATAAAAGCGAAAAGTATATGAAAACGGTTGTAGCATTCGCCAATGGAAGTGGAGGAAAAATCGTGTTCGGAATAGAAGACCGAACCCATGAAGTAGTCGGGATTGCTCAGGAAACCGTATTCCGGGTTATGGATGGTATAACAACTGCTATCTGTGATAGCTGTACTCCTATGATTACTCCCATTGTATCTATGGCCTCAATAAAAGATAAGGTTGTTATTATAGTAACGATTCAGGCGGGAGGGCAGCGTCCGTATTATATCACTGCGAAAGGCAAAGAGAATGGTACTTATATCCGTGTGTCTGGAACAACAAGACCAGCGGATCCGTTTGTACTGAAAGAACTGGAATTTGAAGGCTCTAACCGGTGTTTTGACCAGACATATGCAGCTCCTAATGCAGCTGTTTCAGATGAGCAGATTGATGAACTATGCGAAAAAATGTACCGGTATTCCATGAGACAGTGTGTTACGAAAGAAGAAATCTCACAGATAAAACAGCTTACAAAGCAGAATTTAATAAGTTGGGGATTTCTAATTAAGAGGGATGGAAAATATTATCCTACGAATGCATTTGTTCTGATGACAGATAATGTTCTTCCACAGGCAACAATTCAATGTGGTCTTTTTAAAGGTGTAAACCGCGATGTATTCATTGACAGAAAGCCTGCTAATAAAAAGTCAAGTGTTTTTTGAAGAAAATTTCAAAAAGTCGATTTGATATTTTAGGGCATAACTTTTAAGCCGCCAGGACTGCCGGCTTTGAAAGGGGTGATATAGAAATGGGTGTTACTCTGCCTGCTCCAAGTTCCGCAGGCACTCTTTGACCTTGCCATAATAAATGCGGAGGAACTTATTCGCTCCGGCGGTCATGTAGACATAGTAAGGCTTTCCCTGTGCCCGCTTCTTATCAAGAAAACGATATACCGGATCATCCTCAGGGGCATTCTGGAGCAGGGTCGTCATGATTTGAAATAAGGTCTTGCGCAGCCTGGCAGAGCCAACTTTTGAAGCCCTGTTGCTCTTGGACTTGTGCTGGCCGGACTCATCCACGCCGGGGTCAACGCCTGCAAAGGCGGTCAGTGCTTCCCTGTGGGTAAATCTGGACACGTCGCCAATCTCGGCGATGAGCTGCGGGCCATAAGTCTTCCCAACGCCATAGATGCCCATCACGGTGCTGTATTCAGGAAGGGTGGATGCCAACGCATTCATTTCCTGACGGAGACGTTCCACATGTCCGGAAGCAAGGTTTAACTGCTGGATGCTTTGCTGAATCAACAGCTTATAGGTCTTCTCTTTTGGAAAGACAGCAACCAATTCCTTTGAGGCATGGAACAGTTTTTCGGGCTTGTCCGGCTGGAAGATGTAGTGGTGTTTCCTGCAGAAAGCCCTGTAGCGCTCTGTGAAGGTTTTTAACCCAATCCTGCGGACACAGTCCACATGCCAGAAAGAATAAGCATAATCCACCCATTTTTCACTTCCGTCCTCGCGGGGCGGACTGTCAAAGAGTTTATTCACACCGGGATAAGTATTATCCAGCAGTGCAATGAGGTTTGCCTTTGCGGCAACCTTCTGCTTCATAAAGAAGCTGAATTGGGAATTCAAGGTTTTTAACTGGGTACGTGTATTGTCCATACCTGAATATTGGCGCAATTCTGCCCAGTTGTCAAGAGTATAGCGTGCAATCCTGCGGGCATCTGCCGGATCGGACTTGACCCTGCGCAGGGAGTTGTTGCCGAAGTTTTTGATCAGGTGGGGATTCACAACGGAAACGAACAATCCGGCTTCGTACAGAGCCTTAAGCATGGGCTCATGGTATCTGCCCGTACATTCCATAACGATTTTGGTTGAGCCCTCTAATGAACCAAGGTAATATGCAAGTTCAATGAGGCTCTGGGATGTATGGGAGACATCGAAAGGTTTGCGGATGACAGTGCCGCCAGGCTGCAGGACTGCGATGGTGCTCTTGCCTTTTGAAACATCAATACCTACTGCGTTGTACATTCTACGTACCTCCAAAAGTGAATCTGCATGGATTCCAGCATTCCTCATTGCCGATTCAATCTCCTGGGGTGTCAAACGAACGTGGAGTGGTAGTTCAACCTGCATAAATCGAACGGCTGCAATGACAGGCTGGCTGACTGGCTTTCTGACGGACGCTAATGGTCCAAGGAGAACACTGTCAGACCGATGCCTAATCATTATACAGCTTAAACAATGAGAGGATTAAGTCCCAACTGGTTGTTGGGTACTGAAACCCTACACTTATATATTAGGAGGAGTATGCAGGAGATATTGTCAATCAATTGGATGAAGCTTATAAATATGTTCTTCGAAATATTAATATGGGGGCGGAGATTGATGGGTTACATCGGCGGGATATTTATGAGTTACCAACGGATTGCATAAGAGAAATGATTTGTAATGCTGTTGTTCATCGAAGTTATCTGCATCCATCGAGTATTCAGTTAGCAATATATGATGACAGAGTAGAGGTGACTTCACCAGGAATGCTTTTTGGAAGTCTCAAAATTGAAGATATAAAACAGGGTATTTCCATTCCAAGAAATCGTGCTTTGGTTTATGCGTTTACGTATATGAAAATCATGGAACATTGGGGAAGCGGAATTCCTAAAATTATCAGGCGATGTAAGGAAGAAGGGCTTAGAGAACCAGAACTGACAGAGATCGGCGGTAGTTTCCGTATAAATTTATACCGTTTTCCGGATAAGACCAGGGTTGGAAAAAGTACGGATAAAGTACGGATAAGTACGGATAAGTACGGATAAAGTACGGAAAAATACGGAAAACCTTACAGACTCACAGGTGAAAATATTGACATACCTTGAGGAAAATGAAAAAATCACGAATCGCGAAGTTCAACAGCTGCTGAATGTGAAGGATTCCAGAGCACTTAAAGTGCTATGTGGCATGGTTGATGAGGGGATTTTGAAAAAGAAGGGAAAATTAAAAGGAAGTTATTATGTCATAAATAAAAACAGATAAAAAATGTTGTCCATTACTTGACTCACTCGTGAGCGGTTCGCCTATCATACAGGATGGGAAGCTGGCAGGAGCGGTGACACATGTGTTTGTGCAGGATGCGAGCAGGGGGTATGGGATTTTGATTGAGAATATGTTGGAGCATTGATACCGGGCAGGAGACAGAAAGAGAGATGGATGAAACGTGGTTTTCCATGTTTGTCCATCTCTTAAATCTGTTATATGGAATTGCATGATGAATGTACAAAAAGTATATAAAGCTGGTTGGAATTGAATACAGAAAATGGGGCAAAGGATGCCTTTGCCCCACTCATTTTTAAATGTAATACAACTTAATTCAATCCACACCTCTTTTATGGAAGGTGACATAGGTAGGTAGAAGGGTTGACTTTACATACCGAAATATTTAAATCTAAAATAATATAGTAACAGCTACTAAATTATAATAAAGGTTGTATTAATATATGATATTCTGATTGTAATAATTTCTCTAAAAAAGTTATGTATAAATAATCAAACGTATGTTTAGCCCGTAATCATGAATGTGAGAGACCATAGTGATTTTGATTTGCATCGGTTTATCATGGTTTTGGAGCATATGATATGTTATTAAGTGTAAGGACGATGGTGTTCATAGATTTTTATAGATAGCTTTGCTTTTTGAACCAATATTACTTTGGTGCGGATGCCAAGTGCACATGAAAACTGTGAGAGATTTGCACCAGGTAATATAATTAATGTTTTGATGGAAATGGGAATCAATAGGAGGATGACTTGTGTATAATAAGGGGATATGGTATAATTTAATAAAAAAAATAAGGAGTATGTGAAAAATATAGGTATATTTGCTGTCAGTCTCTGCGATGGGGCTGTGGATTGAAATTGCGGCCTCTGCCGCTGTTTTTTTCTCTTCCGCCGTCAGTCTCTGCGATGGGGCTGTGGATTGAAATTGGGAAGAAGCTGCCATGAAGGAAGGGATGTCGGGTCAGCCTCTGCCATGATACTATACCCGAAAATATAGCTATCCATGGGGGACTAACTACACGGTCCATAATCAAGCAAAACCATGATTGATAACTACGGCATTGTCCCAGTGCAAAACTTACCTACAAATAGCCGTAATTAAGTTTCCCTTAGATACAATCATTATTGTATGTATTGGATATCTACAATGAGAATGCAGAGAGAGGAGGTCTGTATTATCTATCTAGCGCACATAACGGAAGACAAAACAAAGGAGCAGGGCATCGCGGCACATCTTACCGAGACCGCCCAATTATCAGGGGACTTTGCCCAGGCATTTGCGTGCAGGGAATGGGGATATGGATGCGGATATCTTCATGATATTGGCAAGTATTCGGATAAGTTCCAGCAGCGCCTTCGCGGTGGAGCTATGACAGACCATGCCACAGCGGGAGCGCGGGAATTATATGACAGAAAGAATTACATTGGTGCATATGTCATATCAGGGCACCACTCGGGGCTTTTGGATGGAGGGAGTTCTGCTGATATCGGCGGAGAGGCTACCCTTAAAGGACGTATGAATAAAACGCTTGAAGACTATAAGGCCTTCCAATCAGAAATCCGGATACCTGAATTTCCGGCAATACCTTTGAAGCCAATAGGTGAAGGGGGATTTAGCCTGTCATTTTTTATCCGTATGCTTTTTTCATGTCTGGTAGATGCGGATTTTCTTGATACAGAACAATTCATGCATGGTGAGTCTATAAAGAGAAGGGGTTTTGATTCTATCAGTTCTTTGTATGAACGTTTGTTCGGACACGTAAAAACTTGGCTTGAAAATGAAGATACCGAAACTGTAAATGGAAGAAGGACTATGATTTTAAAGGCATGTCTTGAGGCCGGGACGTGGAGTCGAGGACTCTATCAGCTGACAGTTCCAACGGGTGGAGGAAAAACCATTTCGTCACTTGCCTTTGGACTTCTGCATGCAAAAAAACATAACATGGACCGTATCATATATGTGATTCCGTACACATCCATCATTGAACAGAATGCTCAGATATTTAAAGATATTTTAGGAGAGGCAAATGTTTTAGAAGACCATTTTAATGTGGTTTTTAAAGATTCTGTGGAATTGAAACCCATACAACTCGCATCTGAAAATTGGGATTGCCCTATTGTTGTGACCACCAATGTCCAGTTTTTTGAATCTTTATTTGCCAATAAAACCTCAAAATGCCGGAAGCTGCATAATATCGCCAATAGCGTTATCATATTCGATGAGACACAGATGCTCCCGGTCAATTATCTTGAACCATGTATTAAAGCAATCAGTGAGTTAGTCTATAATTACCGGAGTACGGCTGTCCTCTGCACAGCGACACAGCCATCCCTGAAAACTTTATTTCCTCAGCAGATAAAAATAAAAGAAATATGTCCCGAGGTAAAAGGTCAATATGAATTTTTCCGGCGCATGGTTTTAGAAAATGCTGGGGAATTATCAGAAGAACAGTTGGTACAAAGGTTAAGAAAAGAGAAACAGGTACTTTGTATCCTGAACAGCAGAAGGCGTGTTCAAGAGGTGTATCAGGCATTAAAGGATAAAGGGGAAGCAATCCATCTATCCACTTTCATGTATCCAAAGCATCGGAAACATTTACTGAAGACCATAAGGGAGCGGCTAAAGAATGGGATGCCTTGCAGGCTTATATCTACAAGTTTGGTCGAGGCGGGGGTAGACTTTGATTTTCAGACGGTTTACCGGGAACTGGCGGGTATGGATTCTGTCATCCAGGCCGCTGGCCGCTGTAACAGAGAGGGTAAGCGGCATAGGGAGGACTGCCGTACAATTATTTTCACCTTGGAAAAGAATGAGGGGATTCATAATCCGTCAACGTTGAAATTGCCCATCAAGGTAGCGGAGCAGATTGTTGAGGAATATGAAGATATTACCTCCTTGGAAGCAATCGAATCCTATTTTTCAAGGCTTTATCATTTCAAAGGAGAAGGACTTGATGCTAAGAAGATTGTCGGGCAGCTGGAAGACGGACGACGGACCTATCTTTTTCCCTTTGCGTCCGTTGCGAAACAGTTCAGATTGATTGAAAATGATACCAGGACGATTCTGATTGATAAAGAGCCGGAAGCAAAAGAAATTGTGGATAGAATCCTCAGAGGAGAGCATTCCCGTCAGTTGATGCGGGATGCAGGACAATATTGTGTCAATATTTATGAGGAGGATTTTGAAAAGTTAAATGGTGCCGGGAGACTGGAAACAATTCCAATGGAGCTTTATATTTTAAGAAACAAGGAGCAGTATACGGAGGAGACTGGCTTGGAAATTCAGGTGGAAAGAGGTGAAGCAATATTTGCCTGACCAGTTATAAGGGCGCATACAGGAAAGGAGGGACTTCGATTCATGGGGAAAGGCGTAAAGGTCCGGGTTTGGGGTGATTTAGCCCTTTTTTCCAGACCGGAGATGAAGGTAGAGCGATGCAGCTATGATATGATGACACCATCGGCGGCCAGAGGAATCCTGGAAGCAATTTACTGGCATCCAGGAATGCGGTGGATTGTCGATCGGATTTATTTGAGAAAACCGGTTCGGTTTACCAGTATACGAAGAAACGAAGTAAAGAGCAAGATTTCGGCAAACAATGTGCTGTCTGTCATGAATGGAGGGGACAAGCCATTGTTTATCAGCAGTAAGGAAGATATTGTCCAGCGTGCCGCTGTTTTGCTGCGGGATGTGGACTATGTGATTGAGGCACATTTTGAGATGACGGATAATGCAGGCCCATGTGATAATCCGGGAAAATTTAAGGACATAGTCATGAGGCGGTTAAGGCGTGGTGAGTGCTATCATATGCCATATTTTGGGTGCAGGGAATTTCCGGCAAACTTTGAATTGTTTGAGCAGGAGAATGTAGATACGGCATATGTTGGGGAAGAAAAAGATTTAGGTTATATGCTGTATGACTTTGATTATTCAAATCCGGAAGACATACAGCCCATGTTTTTCAGGGCTGTATTGACAAATGGCATTTTGGACGTAAGGGATTGCGAGGTGATTCGATGATTTTGCAGTCGCTGGTTCAATATTATGAGACTCTGGAACAGAAGGGGAAAATCAGCAGTCCCGGATGGTGCACGACAAAAGTCTCATTTGCGCTTGAATTATCCGGTGAAGGGAAAATGAAGCGGGTCATTCCGCTGAAAGTGGAGAAAGAGAGAGGAAAGAAGATGGTATTAGAGCCCCAGTCCATGAAGGTTCCTCAGATGGTTACCAGATCCTCGGGTGTTGCCTCTAACTTTTTATGTGACAATTCCAGTTATCTTTTGGGCATAGATAATAAAGGAAAACCGGAACGTTCAAAGGAATGTTTTCAATGTGCAAAAGAGAAGCATATCAAAATTCTTCAGGGCGTAGGCTCACGCACAGCAAAAGCAATCATTCAGTACTTTGAAACCTGGAATCCTGAAACAGCGCAGGATGAATCTGTGTTGTCGGAGGTATTGGAAGAAATAATGGCAGGGGCTAACCTTGTATTTTACGTGGACAATGAGTATGCGCAGTTGGATGGTTCCATTATATCAGCATGGGAGGCTTACAGGGCCGATACATCGGCCGGACCGGAAGGAATCTGCCTGGTTACAGGCAAAAAAACCGGGATTTCCCGGATTCATGGAACCATTAAGGGCGTACAGGGGGCGCAGTCAAGCGGAGCCGCCCTGGTATCATTTAATGCGCCGGCATTTGAGTCTTATGGAAAGGAACAGAGTTACAATGCTCCTGTAGGAGAATATGCGGCCTATGCCTATACTACGGCGTTGAACCATCTGCTGGCAGATAAAAAGCATGTGACCACCATTGGGGATGTTACCATTGTCTATTGGTCTGAGGATGGAAATGAAGTATGCCAGAATGTTTTTTCAGGGGTAGCGGAGCCAACCATTGAAAATTTTGAGATTGTAGATGGGGTCTTTAAGAATCTGGAAGCCGGGAAAGCAATTCATATACAGGGGGTTGAAGAAAGCATTTCCCTGGAACAACGGTTTTTTATTTTAGGCCTGTCGCCAAATGCGGCCAGGATTGCGGTCCGCTTCTTTTATCAGGATAGTTTTGGCAATATCTTAAGACATATTAAAGAGCATTATGACCGGATGGAAATAGTCCGGCCTGCCAAAGATAGCATTCAATATCTGGGGGTATGGCGCATGCTGATGGAGACGGTGAATAAGAAGTCAAGGGACAAGAAGCCGGCACCCAATATGGCAGGTGCCGTGTACCGCTCCATCATATCCGGTGACAGGTATCCCAATTCCCTGTACATGGCGGTCCTGGGGCGGATACGAGCAGAACAGGATGACGGTGACAATGGGATATATAAGATAACAAGAGGCAGGGCAGCAATTATTAAGGCATTTTTATTGAGGAACGGAACTTGCGATAAGGAGGTATTGACAGTGGGACTGAACGAGAACAGTAAGAATGTGGCTTATACCCTGGGACGGGAATTTGCTGTGCTGGAAGCGGTTCAGCAGGAGGCCAATCCAGGAATAAATGCAACGATTAAGGACCGTTATTTTAACGCCGCTTGTGCCACACCGGCGTCTATTTTTCCTATTCTGTTTAAGCTGAAGAACAGCCACATCAGGAAAATGAATAACAAGGGCAAGGAGATTTATTATGAAAAAATCCTGGTGGAACTTCAGAATATAATTGTAGAGGCATGTGAGGGCGTTCCAAGTTATCCTAAGCGGTTATCGTTAGAGGAGCAGGGGATTTTTAACCTGGGTTATTATTTTCAGACACAGAAGCGATTTGAGAAAAAAGCAAAGGAGGAAGATTAAGATGGGGGAAGCAATTAAAAACAGGTATGAATTTGTTATATTGTTTGATGTGGAGAATGGAAATCCCAACGGAGATCCAGACGCAGGAAACTTGCCAAGGATTGACCCGGAAAGCGGATATGGGATTGTGACCGATGTGTGTTTAAAACGTAAAATCCGCAACTATGTGGAGACTGTAAAGGAAGATGAAACCGGATACAAGATTTACATAAAAGAAGATGTGCCATTAAACAGAAGTGACAACCTGGCGTATGAATACTTAAATACTAATGAGAAGGACATCAAGGAGTTAAAGAAGAAAGATCCTGATGTAGACCGGAAAATCAGGGACTTCATGTGCCGGAACTTTTTCGATATCAGGACTTTTGGGGCTGTCATGACCACGTTTGTAAAGGCAGCACTGAACTGCGGGCAGGTCCGGGGGCCGGTACAGTTGGGATTTGCCAGAAGTATTGACCCAATAGTAAGCCAGGAAGTGACCATTACCCGTGTGGCAATCACCACAGAGAAAGATGCGGAGAATAAAAGCACGGAGATGGGAAGGAAGAACATTGTCCCCTATGCCCTCTACCGTGCGGAAGGTTATATTTCCGCCAATCTGGCAAGAAAAGTTACTGGTTTTTCTGAGGAAGACCTTGATTTGCTGTGGGAGGCCATCATCAACATGTTTGAGATTGACCATTCGGCGGCCAGAGGCAAGATGGCAGTAAGGGAACTGATTGTATTTAAACACAGTAAGGAATTGGGAGATTGTCCGGCGTATAAACTGTTTGATGCGGTTGAGGTGAAAAAACAGGATGACGTCCTCTATCCAAGACAATATAGAGATTATTCCGTAACCATTCATGAAGGGCAGATTCCTCAATCCGTGGAGATTTCAAGGAAGATATGATGGAATATAGGGAAGAGGATTTTTTGATGCTTTCAGGAATCCAGCATTTTGCATTCTGCAGAAGACAGTGGGCTTTAATCCACATCGAGCAGCAATGGCAGGAAAATGAATACACGGTGGCAGGGGAACTGCTTCATAAAAATGCCCATGACCCATTTTTCAATGAGAAGAGGAAGGATGTCAAAGTCAGCAGGTCAATGCCTGTATTTTCAAGAACCATGGGAATCAGCGGAGAGTGCGATATTGTGGAATTCAGGAAGTCGGATGACGGGATTTCCATCCACGGGCATAGAGGACTTTATAAAGTCTATCCAATTGAGTATAAGAAGGGCAGTCCTAAAGATACGGAAGTCGACATATTGCAGCTTACAGCGCAGGCCATGTGCCTGGAGGAGATGCTTTCGACCGACATTCAGGAGGGAGCTGTCTTTTATGGGGAAACACGGCGCAGGCAGATTGTTATCTTCTCAAAGGAACTTAAAGAGCAGGTAAGGTTAAGTTTTGCAGAAATGCATCAGATGTATGACAGGCGGTATACGCCTAAGGTGAAATGGTCCAAAAGCTGTAATGCCTGCTCCCTGAAGGATATCTGCCTGCCTAAACTAGGGAAGGCGCCTTCTGTTAAAGGATATATTCATAAGACCATAACGGAGGATTGCAGATGAAAAAATTGCTGAATACCTTGTATGTGACGTCCGAGGACAGTTATCTTTCACTGGATGGGGAAAACGTGGTGATTTTCAACCAGACCCAGGAAATGGGGCGGATACCACTGCATAATCTGGAAGCAATCGTGTCTTTTGGCTATCGGGGAGCCAGCCCGGCACTTATGGGCGGATGTGCAGGCCGGAATATTTCCCTGTGCTTTTTGACGCCACAGGGGAAATTCCTGGCAAGGATTACGGGAAGTGTTAAAGGCAATGTAATTCTTAGGAAACGCCAGTATGAAGCATCCATTGATTCTGATATATCCCTTGGCATAGCCAGAAACTGTATTCTGGGTAAGGTATATAACTCGCGCTGGGTGCTGGAACGGGCAACCAGGGACCATGGACTTCAAGTGGATGTTGAACAGATGAAACGGGCCTCCGGATTTTTAAAGGATTCGTTGGGATACATAGAAACATGTACGGATATGGCGCAATTAAGAGGATATGAAGGAGAGGCGGCTAGCGTCTATTTTGGCGTGTTCAATCAGATGATCCTGCAGCAGAAAAAAGACTTTGCGTTTTCGGGCAGGAATAAACGGCCGCCGCTGGATAATGTGAATGCAATGTTATCATTTGTTTATACTCTGTTGACTGGTATGGTTGCCTCTGCGCTGGAGACCGTGGGCCTGGATCCGTATGTGGGATTCATGCATGCGGACAGACCGGGACGTGTCTCGTTGGCATTGGATTTAATTGAGGAATTAAGACCGGTTTTAGCTGACCGTTTTGTACTGGCATTGATAAACAGGAAGATGATTACTGGCAAGGATTTTACCAAAAAAGAAGACGGTGCGGTGTTAATGAGCGATAAAGCAAGAAAGAATCTTCTGACAGAGTGGCAAAATAGGAAAAAAGACGTCATCACCCACCCTTATCTGGGGGAGAAGGTGGAGTGGGGGATGATACCATTTGTTCAGGCTATGCTGATGGCCAGGTTCTTGAGAGGAGATATCGACGAATATCCGCCGTTTTTCTGGAAGTAGGAGGGTATATGCTGATTCTGATTACCTATGACGTGAATACGGAAACAGCAGCAGGAAAGACCAGGCTGAGGAAAGTGGCAAAACAATGCGTCAACTATGGAACCAGGGTTCAGAATTCCGTATTTGAATGTATATTGGACCCTGGTCAATGTCTGATGCTGAAGTCAGTGCTGACGGATATCATAGATGAAAGTGTGGACAGCCTGAGGTTTTATTATCTTGGGAATCAAAATAAAGCAAAGGTGGAGCAAATAGGAGTTGGCAAAGGAATTAAGGTTGATGGACCTTTGATTTTCTAGTACCTTGACATAGTTAAAAAGCATTTATACTAATTGATATCTGACTCTATTACAACCGGATAAAGATGCTTTAATTTTATTCGTGCATCCTCTGTCCTGAATTGCCATTGAACTGCTTTTTGACTCTGATTGCGCTGGGTCTCCCAGGTGGATATCTGCCTTTGCAATTCCTCTATATTTGGTATCCTCCGGTCTAAACACTGGGTGGTCATCGCGCTTAGTTCTATTTCAGCTATATTTAACCAGCTCCCATGTTTGGGAGTGTAGTGTATTTCCAGGCGCTGGGCCAGGCCAAACGCAGTCTCCGGATCGAACGTTTCATAAAGAGAGGATATACCATGGGTGTTTAAATTATCCATAACCAGACGGATTTTCTTTACGTCTTTATACTGTACGGTAAGAAGTTCCTGGATCTGCAGGGCCCAGTCTTTTCTTGTCCGCTGCTCTGAGGCCTTTACATGACGCCATCCTTTTAAGGGCTCCGTAAAAAGAAAAATAGACGCGCTTCCTTTACGGATATACTCATAATCTTCTTTTCTGACACTCCCCGGCTTTATGGGGATGGGAAGGATTTTATCATCCAGAAGCTGCACCGGCTGTTCATCCATGCATACCAGGGGAATCTCTTTATCATAGTCCATCCGGTATACATTCAGGATATCTTCCATCCTGGCAACGAATTCTGAATTTTGTTTTTTAGGTATGCACCACTGCTTTTTTAAATGCGGTTTAAGCTGTGTTTTTTTAAAATCCTGCGGACCGTCTCTCTGGAAACCGTTTCAAAGATTTGAAGCTCTATCACCTTTTGGGTGAGAAGGCGAACCGACCACTTTGAGAAACCATCCGGAGGCTGGCTGCAGGCCAAAGCAATGACATTCGCTTCAATTTCTCCTGTAACAATGGTAGGATTGGTTGCCTTAGTTCGTTTGAATGTAAGGGCCTGTTGCAAGCCATGGAGGGAAAAGTCACAAACGGTGCGGGAAACGGTTGCCACATTAACGTCACAACGAAGTGCAATTTCCTTTTGCTTCATGGGAGTTCCAACACTTTGGTCTGACAGAAGAAGGATATTCGCTCTTTTACGCAACGAAATGGAGAGCATATTTTCATTTAACAGTTTATGAATTGTTTTGCGTTCTTCCTCTGTTAAGCTGACTGTGTATTTTTGATTCATTGCTTTTACCTCCTGCTTATCTATATAAGTAGATTGTAAAAGCACAATGTAACTATGTCAAGGTACTAGGGTGTGTTTGAAAATTGCTTTCCGTCAGCTGTGCGTCCCACAAAGTGGGGCGTACTTTGCCCTACGGGGATATCTCTGGTGGATTCCTTAGGACAGATAGCGGGAATGGATTATCAAACACGCTCCAGAGATGTTTGACAGTTATATATAATTAATCATTTTAACAAAATTGACGTTGGAGCAATTCGTATGAACCACAGATAGTTGCTGGTCAGTTTATTATAACGAGATGCAATTGTCGATAGGCCTTTACTTTTAGGAGAAGGTATTCTACTTAATGTCTTTTCATTTAAAGTAGCCAATGACAGTAACGATTAACCCTGGTTTCTTTCAGGAGAGGATTGCCAATTGTATGTATTTTTGTGCTTGCTCCGCCTCAACTATGGCCAATTAGACCTGATGATCCCCTTTTCTGCTCCGACATTATGCTGGTGGGCTTTTACAATGATAGAATCCATAAATAGGGGGGTGAAACATATGTTTTGTATAACTTTTAATTTTCAGATACGCCCGTGCGAATGGGAAGTACCCATGAAACCCCTGGGAGGTTCGCACCTGGGGAATCAGGAGTAGTTGGTGTTTTTGGGATGGATTTGGAGGGTTTGGAGGTGGTAAGTGGTTGCAGTAAAAGATTTATATGAAAATTGACGGATATAAGTATGAATAGTTGTGTAGATTTGCTGTCACCACCTGCGTGGTGGTGTGGATTGAAATATATTCAAAATCGATTATGCGGTTATCCTCCAGCAGTCACCACCTGCGTGGTGGTGTGGATTGAAATTCAACCCTACCCTGCTTAATGACTTTGAAAGGGGTCACCACCTGCGTGGTGGTGTGGATTGAAATTTACGGTTCCATTTCCTCACGACCTCATGAAGCTGGTCACCACCTGCGTGGTGGTGTGGATTGAAATTCCTTATTTGTCTTATAGTCAGCAAGGGCCGCTTGTCACCACCTGCGTGGTGGTGTGGATTGAAATTCCTCACCTCCTTTCACAGTTCCACACCCATTGCCGTCACCACCTGCGTGGTGGTGTGGATTGAAATAATGTTTCGGCTAATGCCATTCAAGGCCGTCTGGTGGGTCACCACCTGCGTGGTGGTGTGGATTGAAATACAGAATTCCATGTACCTGCAAAGGCGGTCATACTGTCACCACCTGCGTGGTGGTGTGGATTGAAATATGTGGTGGGGCGGTCGCAAGGCGGTCCGTACCCTGTCACCACCTGCGTGGTGGTGTGGATTGAAATATAATTACAAAATACATAAACGACTATGAAGCCCAGCGTCACCACCTGCGTGGTGGTGTGGATTGAAATCTCAGCAGCTATGATATCATCCGTATTATCCCGGGTCACCACCTGCGTGGTGGTGTGGATTGAAATTTCCGTACATGACCAAAGGTTTTCCATAACCTCCGTCACCACCTGCGTGGTGGTGTGGATTGAAATGGTGAGTTGGTTGTATTTTTTTAGTAGTGCCTCCGTCACCACCTGCGTGGTGGTGTGGATTGAAATCTTGGTATTGAGTGATTGGATGTGTGCATCCGGCGTCACCACCTGCGTGGTGGTGTGGATTGAAATTACTAATGCCGGCTTCCCTGGCTTCTTGACCACGTCACCACCTGCGTGGTGGTGTGGATTGAAATCTCCTTCCCAGCCATTAAGTAGTCAACAGTTACATGTCACCACCTGCGTGGTGGTGTGGATTGAAATTTTCCAGATTTAACAGAAGTCGAAATTGATGAAAGTCACCACCTGCGTGGTGGTGTGGATTGAAATGACACATACAGAAATGGCTTTTGATGCGACCCGCGTCACCACCTGCGTGGTGGTGTGGATTGAAATCTGTATATGGTCCACCTCGAGCATGGACCTGTCAGTCACCACCTGCGTGGTGGTGTGGATTGAAATTGTTACCCATGAACTCAGCTTTATCCATGTTGAAGTCACCACCTGCGTGGTGGTGTGGATTGAAATCGATTAATGATACCCCAGCGTTCATTGTTAATCCAGTCACCACCTGCGTGGTGGTGTGGATTGAAATCTGCTGGTTGACAGGATGAACCATGTCATGGACAGTCACCACCTGCGTGGTGGTGTGGATTGAAATGGTTTATCACTATCGGTATCCGCCGCCTTCTTCGTCACCACCTGCGTGGTGGTGTGGATTGAAATTGCTTTGAGTTGATATGTGTTAAGTGTCCAGTGAGTCACCACCTGCGTGGTGGTGTGGATTGAAATTGTCTGGGCTGATTTCATGGACGGGATATCGTCAGTCACCACCTGCGTGGTGGTGTGGATTGAAATCGTATCCGCATTATGGGACAGGTCATACAGGTACGTCACCACCTGCGTGGTGGTGTGGATTGAAATAATCGTTGCCGGGATGGCTTCCACCTTCGCAAGGGTCACCACCTGCGTGGTGGTGTGGATTGAAATTGGATTGAGCATGATAGAAAAGCCAACCAGATAGCGGTCACCACCTGCGTGGTGGTGTGGATTGAAATCACTAAGTCCTCTGCCGACTTAGAGAGGATGGTGTCACCACCTGCGTGGTGGTGTGGATTGAAATTATAGTTAACGTATTGTTGGTTGCCTCATTAATGGTCACCACCTGCGTGGTGGTGTGGATTGAAATCTGGTTGGGTGAATGGTCGGATTATAACGATTATCGTCACCACCTGCGTGGTGGTGTGGATTGAAATCTTCAATGCGGCTTCCAACTCATCAATCCTGTCCGTCACCACCTGCGTGGTGGTGTGGATTGAAATGGCTATGTGATGGAGGATTTCACACGGATGCCGAGTCACCACCTGCGTGGTGGTGTGGATTGAAATATCCGTACGGCGGATGGCTGGGCAAACCAGGTGCGTCACCACCTGCGTGGTGGTGTGGATTGAAATCCCCACTGCTTCTATCTGGTATTTTACTGGCATCAAGTCACCACCTGCGTGGTGGTGTGGATTGAAATTTATGTCATTTATCAATCAAAAAAGGCCGCAGAAGGTCACCACCTGCGTGGTGGTGTGGATTGAAATCGGTTAGCCATGATGATTGCACTTTCCCCAATCAGTCACCACCTGCGTGGTGGTGTGGATTGAAATATGTCAACCAGCCTACCCTTTTTTCCGGATATGCGTCACCACCTGCGTGGTGGTGTGGATTGAAATGTTGAAAAAATGAGAAACCCACAACACGAACCACAGTCACCACCTGCGTGGTGGTGTGGATTGAAATATGGCAGACACACGGCAATCCGGACATCTCCTGGCGTCACCACCTGCGTGGTGGTGTGGATTGAAATATGCTCGTCCTCACCATGTTCCCATCCCCAGGATGTCACCACCTGCGTGGTGGTGTGGATTGAAATCGTCCATACAAGGCACTGGGAGGAAACGGGACCGGTCACCACCTGCGTGGTGGTGTGGATTGAAATCCTGATGGTGACATAATTGTACAGGGGACCATCATGTCACCACCTGCGTGGTGGTGTGGATTGAAATTGCAAGGATATCCGCCGCTGTCTGTCCCCTACCAGTCACCACCTGCGTGGTGGTGTGGATTGAAATAGGCGTAGGATGATATAATATAGGTGCGAATCTGGTCACCACCTGCGTGGTGGTGTGGATTGAAATTCACGAAGGGAGACTAGCTTTAGAGTCCAAATTGGTCACCACCTGCGTGGTGGTGTGGATTGAAATTTGATAAAACGCCTCTGTCCCTTCCTTCAATTCCGTCACCACCTGCGTGGTGGTGTGGATTGAAATCTGTAAACGCATCTGGCAATGCCTTCAATCCTTCGTCACCACCTGCGTGGTGGTGTGGATTGAAATCGCCAAGGTAAAATCTTCTGGTCTTTCAAGACGCGTCACCACCTGCGTGGTGGTGTGGATTGAAATATCAAACCGACCATCGTGATTACCACAAAGGCCAGGTCACCACCTGCGTGGTGGTGTGGATTGAAATCTCTCATTGCGTACATACCGCCGATACAGGATATGTCACCACCTGCGTGGTGGTGTGGATTGAAATTCATCCTTACAGCCAATCCATTCCGATGCCAGTGTCACCACCTGCGTGGTGGTGTGGATTGAAATAGGCGTAGGATGATATAATATAGGTGCGAATCTGGTCACCACCTGCGTGGTGGTGTGGATTGAAATTCACGAAGGGAGACTAGCTTTAGAGTCCAAATTGGTCACCACCTGCGTGGTGGTGTGGATTGAAATTTGATAAAACGCCTCTGTCCCTTCCTTCAATTCCGTCACCACCTGCGTGGTGGTGTGGATTGAAATCTGTAAACGCATCTGGCAATGCCTTCAATCCTTCGTCACCACCTGCGTGGTGGTGTGGATTGAAATCGCCAAGGTAAAATCTTCTGGTCTTTCAAGACGCGTCACCACCTGCGTGGTGGTGTGGATTGAAATATCAAACCGACCATCGTGATTACCACAAAGGCCAGGTCACCACCTGCGTGGTGGTGTGGATTGAAATCTCTCATTGCGTACATACCGCCGATACAGGATATGTCACCACCTGCGTGGTGGTGTGGATTGAAATTCATCCTTACAGCCAATCCATTCCGATGCCAGTGTCACCACCTGCGTGGTGGTGTGGATTGAAATGTACATTGTACCGCCCAACCATCAAAGGGCGCATAGTCACCACCTGCGTGGTGGTGTGGATTGAAATATGGAAGCCCATGCCAGCAGGTATCCATCTGTGGTCACCACCTGCGTGGTGGTGTGGATTGAAATTTGCAGAGGGTAATCTGATTGAGGTTTTTAAAAACGTCACCACCTGCGTGGTGGTGTGGATTGAAATATCGTGTGTCATCCGGTTCAGCAGGGCTGCCTGGGTCACCACCTGCGTGGTGGTGTGGATTGAAATGCTTCACCGGACTTAAAAGTCCACATGCCTCTGCGTCACCACCTGCGTGGTGGTGTGGATTGAAATATCCTACAAATTTCTGTGCATGGAAACTTGAGAGTGTCACCACCTGCGTGGTGGTGTGGATTGAAATCGCTAGCAGTAGCATACTTAACTCCGCCTTTATGTCACCACCTGCGTGGTGGTGTGGATTGAAATACACATTATGTAACGGCTGTTATTCGTGACGCGGTCACCACCTGCGTGGTGGTGTGGATTGAAATTTTGACTGCCCTTGCATCAACTACTGACCGCCTCAGTCACCACCTGCGTGGTGGTGTGGATTGAAATCGCCCAGTCTGCCGTGTCAATGACCAGCGTCCGGGTCACCACCTGCGTGGTGGTGTGGATTGAAATCAGGTATTTCTGGATTTTCCTGCAGCGGTTGGCCGTCACCACCTGCGTGGTGGTGTGGATTGAAATCACTTATCAAACGTTTCCTGCTTTGAATGTCCCAAGTCACCACCTGCGTGGTGGTGTGGATTGAAATCCTGAAATATGTGTACCGCTTCCCAAGGCGCTCACGTCACCACCTGCGTGGTGGTGTGGATTGAAATATCCCTAACGGGGAACTTGACCCTGATGGTTTGGGTCACCACCTGCGTGGTGGTGTGGATTGAAATAAGAATATACGAACTGGAGAGGGAGGAATCCTTAGTCACCACCTGCGTGGTGGTGTGGATTGAAATTGGCATTATTTATACTCACGGGCGTTCCACTTACGGTCACCACCTGCGTGGTGGTGTGGATTGAAATCCTTTGAAATATCAAAATCCACATCATCGAGTTGCGTCACCACCTGCGTGGTGGTGTGGATTGAAATATATTTTCCCCGTCCCCTCCTCTTAGGACTCTCTGGTCACCACCTGCGTGGTGGTGGTGTGCCATGCAAGGCACACGGAAGATGAAGGTAGGCCCTTCGGCAGGAATTGAACAGGCAAGCCTGTCAAATCACTCTAATGCTGCTATGATTCAGGTCATGGTAGTGAGCGATTAGAGAAAAGGTTGTACAAACAATCAGATATGATACATGAAGATGAATGAAAATGAACCATTGAAGAAGTGTCGAAAGCGTAAGATTTCTGCAAAACTTACTTTTCACCACTGAGTAAGGATGAGGATGGAGGAAACCTGTAAAGCCGACTATCTGTGGAACGGCATTAAGATGGCATGAGCATGTATCAGGCTTCTGTGTGAAACATGGGAACCTGTAGAATAATGAAAATCGAAAAGATTCAAGTCACAGAAAGATGAGGTCGAAAGTAGAAATGTATTCTACAGGGGCGGAGTTACTCGTAGTAGTGTTGAAGTTGTTGTAATGACGATGGAGCAAAGGGTAACATCATTCTGCTTGATACTGATAACAACTAGGAAACTAGGAGGATTTGATGAGCGAGAGCAAACAATACGAAATACCGAAGAAAGTGGTTATTGAGGCATATAAAAGAGTAAAAGCAAACAAAGGCAGTGCAGGAATTGACGGTATAGATTTTGAACGGTTTGAAAAGAAACTAAACAATAACCTATATAAGATATGGAATCGAATGAGTTCAGGAAGTTACTTTCCATCACCAGTATTATCGGTAGAGATACCAAAGAAAGCTGGTGGAACAAGGAGGTTAGGTATACCAACCATTACGGACAGAATTGCACAAATGGTTGCAAGAATGTATGTAGAACCTGTGGTAGAGCCGATGTTCTGTGATGACTCGTACGGCTATAGACCAAACAAGTCGGCAATCGATGCAATAGCAACAGCAAGGAAACGGTGTTGGAGATATGATTATGTCATTGAATTAGATGTTAAAGGATTGTTTGACAACATCAACCATGAACTTCTAATGAGGGTTGTGTTAAAGCATGTAAAAGAAGAATGGATTTGTCTGTATATAGAAAGATGGTTAGAAACTCCATTTATAACCAGAGAGGGACAAGTAATTGAAAGACTGTCTGGAACACCACAAGGTGGAGTGATAAGTCCAGTCTTAGCAAACATGTATTTACACTATGTTTTCGATATGTGGATGAAAAGAAATTTTCCACAAGCACCGTTTGAAAGATATGCGGATGATGGTGTAATACATTGTCGTACAAAAGAAGAAGCCTTTGTCATCAAAAAGAAGTTGGCAGCCAGATTTGCGGAATGCAAGCTCGAACTACATCCTGTTAAAACAAGAGTAGTGTATTGCAAGGATAAGGACAGGACAAGGAATGAAGAACTTACAGAGTTTGATTTTCTTGGTTACACATTCAAAGCAGTATATATTATGTGCAAAGATGGGAAAGTTAGATACAACTTCATTGCATCGGTGAGCAAGACTTCGTCTAAAAGCTTCCGGGATAAAATTAAAGCTATGGAAGTTCATAAGAGGACAGGGTGTAAAATAGACATCATAGCGGAGATTCTTAATCCCTTAATTCGCGGATGGATGAACTATTTTGGTAAGTTCAATCCATCCGCAATGAAAGGAACGCTACAATGTATTGATAGAAGACTGGTGAAATGGGCTATGTGTAAGTATAAGAACTTTCGAGGTAAACGGGGTAGAGCAGAGAAATGGCTCTGCACTGTAAGACAGCGAGAGCCAAAACTGTTTGCCCATTGGAGTAACTTGTATTCGTATTGTTGAATGATAAGAGCCGTATGAAAGGAGACTTTCACGTACGGTTCCGTGAGAAGTTTGAGGTGAAAGTCCTCTTACTTACTCGACTGGATTGAAATTCGACCGTGTATACATCCTGTCCATGGTCATCCAGTCACCACCTGCGTGGTGGTGTGGATTGAAATTGATATAATCCGCATTTTCTATGAACGGGGCCGTAGTCACCACCTGCGTGGTGGTGTGGATTGAAATTGAACTGCGGCTACCCGGATTCTGGCACGGTTGAAGTCACCACCTGCGTGGTGGTGTGGATTGAAATCCCTATTTTATTACATTTTCGTACATTCTCTTACGTCACCACCTGCGTGGTGGTGTGGATTGAAATATCAATATCGTGACATATCAATAGCAATTCATTGGTCACCACCTGCGTGGTGGTGTGGATTGAAATTTTGCGAGGAATTTCACTGCGGAGTTGTCCGGTTGTCACTACCTGCGTGGTGGTGTGGATTAAAATCGTTGCCTTGATGCTTACATAGCCCCTGGTTAATGTTACCACCTAACGTTACTGAAACGGAAAAGATGTTACTTTTCTGCTGCGATTATAATAAAATTCTGCGTATTCAGCTATGGTGGGGCCTTCAATTATAATTATATTTAATTTTGTAATATGGCAGTGTAAAATTGATGGGATTGTAATTGATAGTACTATTGGGAACAAATTCACTGTCAGTTTAAATATTAGTGTAATCTTTGGAATGTTTCGCACTGCCATGTTGTATTTTGGTGGTATTTCAATCTATATCACCACGCTTGTACAGAGAAAGAAAAGACAGTATAATGAATCGGACAAATCATAAAGAAGTACAATGTACGGAATAAGCCCAAAAGGAGAAGGACATTATATAACATGGATATCTGGCACGGGAATCAGAATGGGTGAATAAGGCTACGAGGAAAATGTTTATTAAATTAATGAGTGTATTTATATGCGCGCTTGCAATCATTTATTTTCTTGGAAAGGATTCAATCAATTTTGAAGACATCTCTTATGGCAGCGTATCTTTTTATCTAATCATCATAATAGGTCTTGTGCTGATTTGTATAGTGATTAAATTAGTCGCTACTGGACGGACAGCCAGTAATGGTGATAATTTATTTCTCCCTTATAAGGATAACACACAGTAAGAGGCGGGCAGGATTATTGACAGGAGGCTCTTGAGGGGAAAATCCTTGTAGAGGAATACATCGACAAATTTTCAGACCCAGAAAAGGCATCTGGAGAAAAGATTGTTCTGATGCCTTCCTACTTGCTGTTATGCGGGAGAAAGGGCGGACCTAAAGGTACTTCAAAGGTAACGGCAATCACCTGCCAAAAGATTTATTGGATATGCGCACAGGCTGGTATCAAGGGAGGACCATTTATTGTAAGACTCCTTATTTTTACTGAAAATAAGATTTACAGTCTGACCGGGACAGATATAGAGCATGTTCAGAGGATAGCATATAAGCTTTATCAGTACATACCAAATGTTTTCAGCGGCTGCGATTCATTTTCCCTGTCTTATGAATTGGAAAAAGCTTTTAGTAAAAATCCGGCGGAGTTTCTGGAGATTTATGAGAATAAAAAAAGAAAATCAAGAATGTTGGATTAATGTCCGCCTAGTACAGACATACAAAGGGCAGCCTGCCTCTGAGGACAGGCTGTCTTTTGCATCTGTTATATGAACCGGGACCACCTATGCTTACTGTCTGATATTGGACAATAAACCGCATTTGTGTTGGATATTGGATACATAAAGTCCGTAATGAACGGGAAGCGGTGCCGGATGTACGATTATATGAATTAATATTATGGATACCAAAACAGGAGTCAGATATAATTCAGCGTTATACAGCTAGTTTGTTTAAACATAATCTTATAACCTCATTTTATGACCTATGAGATTGTCATATGTCATGGGGCTTGCTTCCTGGTTATCCGCGGTCCAATGGATGAAATACCAATTTAGTGTTGTAAAGTATAGAATTATTTTGATAATATACCCAGCACATTTGGGGATGGTACGGCATCTGCTAAGGAACGGTGTCTTATATAGGCGACTGGCAGGGGGGCTTTCTATACGCATTCCACAAAGAATCTGCGGTTTACAATCATCCTGCACCGACAGGATTTTAAAATTTTCTGGTCCAAAAGACAGGGGGAAATCAATCTTCTGTGCGTTCTATATATTGCCTGTAGAAATATGGACATAATGGTCGAAAAAAGAGGAAAATGATAAAAAGTATGTCGAATTGTGTAATATTCCCAAAAAAGTACTGGATATTAATTACAAATTTGTTAATAGATAAAACAAAATATTGCAAAATATCACCCTCAATGATACAATGGTAATTCGACACGTGTCTAAAATTGCGACCACGAATCGTTGATATATGCTATGGGGAGCATATATAATAAGATTCGCCAGGAGCTCAGGACGAATGATATGGATTTTTGTAAACCATAAGGTCGAAAATCAACTAACACATATTTTAGCAGGCAGTTTAGCATAGGCAAACAATTTTAGGAGGTAAAAGGAAGTGGAAAAGCTGAATGTTGCGATTGTTGATGACAATCCGCTGATTCTGAATACTCTGGATGAGCTGATTAACGCTGAAGATGGATTATCCGTGATTGGAAAGGCTGACAATGGCGCAGATGCCATTGATATGATTGTAGATACAACGCCGGATATTGTGCTGTTGGATTTAGTTATGCCGAAAATTGACGGTATATCTGTTGTGGAAAAGGTCAAGAGCGAACATACATTTATGAAAAACCCTGCGTTTATCATTTTAAGTGCGGTAGGCGGGGAACAGATGACAGAAGATGCGTTTAAAGCAGGCGCCAACTACTATTTGATGAAGCCTTTTGACAAAGAAATCCTGGTGAATAAAATTCGTCATATTGGAAAACTGCCTGAAAAACAGATGACTGGTAAGGTGGTAGCTGCTCCATTTGAACCCGGAGAGGAATCACATATTACCAGGGAAGAGTACATGAAGGAGCATCTTGAGACAGATATCACGAAAATGCTCCATGAACTTGGGATACCTGCCCATATCAAGGGTTATCAGTATCTGAGGGATGCAATCGCCATGTCCGTGGAGGACCAGGAGATGATGAGCTCGGTCACGAAAATCCTCTACCCTGCCATTGCCAAACGCAACCAGACAACTGCAAGCCGTGTGGAAAGAGCCATCCGACATGCCATTGAGGTTGCATGGGGAAGAGGGAAAATGGAGACCATTGACGAGGTGTTCGGGTATACAATCAGCACAGGGAAAGGCAAACCCACCAACTCCGAGTTCATTGCCTTGATTTCAGATAAAATATTGTTAGAATATAAAAAAATTTAAAACAATTCCATCAGAAAGAACTTCCTAATTTCGGTAAAATACGGTATACTATATGGAAAGGCATAAGGAACCTGTTCGTCAGGAGAGGGAGGTTTGGATGAAGAAAATACTATTTGCAGCTTCAGAAGCAGTGCCGTTTATCAAAACAGGAGGACTGGCAGACGTGGTTGGCTCTCTGCCCAAATGCTTTGACAAAGAGTATTTTGATGTAAGGGTCATGATACCAAAGTACCTGTGCATAAAGGAACAGTGGCGTTCCAAGATGGAATACGTGGACCATTTTTATATGGATTTCCTGGGACAGAGCCGCTACGTAGGCATCCTCAAGTACGTCCATGAAGGCATTACTTTTTATTTTATTGATAATGAAAGCTATTTTAACGGTCCCAAACCATATGGAGACTGGTACTGGGATTTGGAGAAATTCTGCTTTTTCTGCAGGGCAGCCTTGTCCGCACTGCCTGTTATCGGATTCCAGCCTGATGTGGTGCACTGCCATGACTGGCAGACAGGACTGATACCCGTGCTTCTTAAGGATAAGTTCCATGAGGGTGATTTCTTCCGTGACATGAAGTCCGTCATTACAATCCATAACCTTAAGTTCCAGGGCGTATGGGATGTTAAGACAATCCAGCGCTTTACGGAACTGCCCAGCTACTACTTTACTCCGGATAAGCTGGAGGCATATAAGGACGGTAATCTGTTAAAGGGCGGCATTGTGTTTGCAGATGCCATTACCACGGTAAGCGATACCTACGCGGAAGAGATTAAGATGCCATTCTATGGAGAGGGCCTGGACGGACTTATGAGATCCAGGGCAAATAGCCTGAGGGGCATTGTCAACGGGATTGACTACGATGAATTCAACCCTGAGACGGACCCGTATATTGTCCAGAAGTACAATGCCAAGAATTTCCGTAAGGAAAAGGCAAAGAATAAAAAGGCGCTCCAGGAGGAACTGGGACTGCCTGTGGATGAGAAGAAGTTCATGGTGGGAATTGTCTCACGGCTCACGGACCAGAAGGGCCTGGATTTGATTCAGGGCGTCATGGATGAACTGTGCAATGATAACATGCAGCTGGTGGTCCTGGGAACCGGTGACGAGAGATATGAGAACATGTTCCGTCATTATGACTGGAAGTATCATGATAAGGTATCTGCCCAGATTTATTATTCTGAGCCCATGTCACATAAGATTTACGCTGCATGTGATGCATTCCTGATGCCGTCCCTGTTTGAGCCGTGTGGTTTGAGCCAGCTCATGTCCCTTCGTTATGGGACAGTGCCCATTGTCAGGGAGACCGGCGGATTAAAGGATACGGTTGAGCCATATAATGAATATGAGGGCGCCGGCACCGGATTTTCATTTGCAAATTACAATGCCCATGAGATGTTGGGCAGTGTGCGGTATGCAATGTATATATACTACAATAAGCGCCGTGAGTGGAATAAGATTATTGACAGGGCCATGGCTAAGGATTATTCCTGGTCAACCTCTGCCGCCAAGTATCAGGAACTTTATGATTGGCTGATTGGATATTGACAGCGGACCTGAAATGTCAGATAATGTATCTGATAAAAGAAGAAAGGTGTGATGCCCATGGAGCCGTCCGGATTATATGACTACACGGGGGACCAGGAATATATGGAATGTGTCAGGGACATTTTAGAGCATCCTGTATTCCAGTCTATGGATTAATATATACAGCATGGGACTACCACATGTAAAGCCCACTGTATACAGGTTTCATATTTAGGATATAAGTTATGTAAAAGGTTTGGAGGAAATTGGAGAAGCGCTGCGAGAGCAGGGCTTCTCCATGATTTGTTTTTATACGATTGGCATACACATGCCAGGGAGACGGGGAAGCATTTCCATGGGTTTACCCATCCCAAAGAAGCGCTCCGCAATGCAGGGAAGTATTTTGAACTGACAGGGGAAGAGGAGGTAATCATCCTCCGCCATATGTGGCCCCTGACGCCCATACCGCCTGTGACCAAGGCCGGATATGCCGTGACATGCGCGGATAAGCTATGCAGTACATTGGAGACAACGGCCCGGTTTAAGCGCTGGCTGATGATGTGCTTTTTTGCACAGCCGGCCAGACGTTAGCGAAAGGGGAAAGAGAAAAACAATATGAATGTTTGGACAGAAATGCTCGGCAATCAGGTTCTTGTCAGCGCGGTGATGGGATGGGTGGTTGCCCAGTTCCTCAAGACACTGATTGACTTTGCTCTCAATAAAAGCTTTAATGCGGAGCGTTTGGTGGGGTCAGGCGGCATGCCCAGTTCCCACTCAGCCACTGTGTGCGGCATGACCACGGCCGCCATGCTGAAATATGGGGTTGGCTCCTTTGAATTTGCAGTGTCATTTGTGGTGTCCATGGTTGTCATGTATGATGCCATCGGAGTGAGGCGCGAGACCGGTAAGCAGGCCAAGCTTCTCAACTCCATCCTGAATGAGAATCCGCTGAAACTGAAGCTGAACGCGGAGGTGCTTCAGGAGAAGCTTAAGGAGTATGTGGGACATACGCCTCTTCAGGTCATGGCTGGTGCGATTCTTGGAATTTTGCTGGCCCTGGGAATGAATCCTTACTTTTAGTGTGTTGGGGGATAGCGTCACATTAGACAGGAAGGACAGAAGATACAATGGATATTTATAGTTTCATCAACTGGTTTTTTATGTATAGTTTCCTTGGATATTTACTGGAATGTGTCGTTCTCAGTGTTGAATATAAGCGGCCTGTGGTGGACCGTGGCTTTGGCCATGGCCCCTTTTGCATCATATATGGGTTTGGTGCCCTGGGAGCGTGTATGCTTCTAAGCCCGGTCTCAGGAAGGCCGGTTGAGCTTTATACGGCATCCATGGCCATGGCTACGACCCTGGAACTGGTGACTGCCAATATCATGGTGCGCCTGTTTGGCGCATTTTGGTGGGATTACAGCCATAAGGCATTTAATTATAAAGGAATGGTATGTCTGGAGAGCAGTCTGGCCTGGGGGCTTTTGGGCCTGTTTTTCTTCTATGTGCTGGACAGCAGGGTCCGCACCCTGGTAATCCGCATACCCGGTAATCTTGGCAGTATGCTGGCAGTGGGGCTGACAGTATTCTACCTGGTGGATTTCATACACTGCCTGAGGCTTCGGATGGGCGGTATGGAAGAAGAGGAGCCGGTGATTGGTCGCCTCAAGGTTTATTGATTGGTCAGTCATAGTGAAAGGACAGGTATGTCCATGACTCATTTGTCAAATGATGGGCGGCATGGAGATTATGATAGGAGAACGGCATGAATGGAAATGAACAATGGGGCGGATACCATGTTGTACTGGCGTCCGCCTCTCCCAGGAGAAAGGAACTCCTGAATCAGATTGGTATTTTTCCGGAAATCAGGCCCAGCCAGATGGAGGAAGAGACGGTTGAGAAAAAGCCTGAGCAGGTGGTCATGGAGCTGTCCAGGCAGAAGGCGGAGGACATAGCGGCCGGATGCGGGACAGGCACCATGGTAATCGGAGCAGATACCGTGGTGGCTGTGGGCAACGAGATTCTTGGAAAGCCAGGAACCCCTATGAGGGCTTATGAGATGATAGGGAAACTTCAGGGCAGGACCCATCAGGTTTATACGGGCGTGACCGTGCTTCTATGCCTGGAAGAGGGAAGGACCCATGGGATTACCTTTGCTGAGAAGACAGATGTCCATGTGTATCCCATGACACCCAGGGAAATGAGTGAATACGCAGAATGCGGTGAGCCTCTTGACAAGGCCGGCGCATATGGGATACAGGGCCGGTTTGCGGCCTATATAAAGGGCATTGACGGAGATTATGCAAATGTGGTGGGCCTGCCTCTGGGGCGGCTGAATCAGGAGATAAAAGGGCTTTTGGAGGACAGGGAAGATGATTAAACTGATTGTTTCGGATGTGGATGGAACCCTTGTACCGGACGGTTCGTCAAAGATTAATCCAGAAGTATTTGATACCATTTTAAAACTGCGTGAAAAAGGCATTCAGTTTGCCATTGCCAGCGGAAGACCCTGGGCCAGCGTGGAACATGCCTTTGAACCGGTTAAGAGGAAGATATTTTATGTTGCCAACAATGGGGCGTATGTGGGATGCTGCGGCAGAAGCCTTTATGTGTACTCAATTGAACAGGAACTGGTCCACCGCATAATCAAGAAGGTCCGCAGGTATCCTGACCTGGAGGTTGTGTATGCGGGCGCCAATGGGGATTACCTGGAATCTTCCAATGAAAGGCTGATGAACTGGCTGATTGAGAGTTACAAGTTCAACCTGACGCGGGTGGATGACCTTCTTGGATTGGATGAGCCGTGTGTAAAGGTATCCATTTATAAATCCCAGGGAATTGAAGCCGCCAGCAGGGATATATACGAAGAATTTAAGGACGAACTGAAGATGTCCTGCGCAGGCGATATGTGGATGGACTGCATGGCCAAGGGCGTGAATAAAGGAAGGGCAATCCGTACGATTCAGGAAAGCCTGCACATAAAGCCTGAAGAGACAATGGCATTCGGGGACCAGCTCAATGACATGGAGATGCTGGAACAGGCATATTACAGTTTTGCAGTGGCCAATGCAAGGGATGAGGTGAGGAAGGCAGCCAGGTTCCAGGCGGACAGTAATGAGAATGATGGTGTGCTCAAAATCCTGAAACACCTGCTTTGAAAGGAGTTCCGTATTGGACATAAGTAAAATAACAAGAGTACGGGGGATGAAAAAGCGGGCTGTCTATATGTATCTGGCGATGTGTCTGGCATTGGCTCTGTCTGTCACGGGCTGTTCTAAAAAAACAGTGTCATCCGACGGCGTAAGGACAGTTGAAAAGGATTACACAAAGGGACAGATCATGGTTGTTGCAGCCACGGAACGCAACCGGTACCAGAATATATATACCAGCCAACTGTGGTCTGTTAAGGCAGATGACAGCGGCGCCACGTTTGAGGAAAAACTGCTGGGACAGATTGAACAGTTCCTCATTGAGCTGGGGACCACCAACCTTATGGCGGATGAACAGGGGATAGAACTGACAGGGCAGGAAAAGGACAGCCTGAAGGCCCTGGCAAAAGAATATTACCGCGGCCTGTCGGAGCAGGACCGGGATTACATGGGTGTGACTGAAAGCGAGGTCTATGACCTGTACTGCGAGTATTACCGGGCAGATAAGCTGGTGGCGGAGCTTACAAGGGATGAGAATCTGGAGGTGAGCGATGCCGAGGCAAAAGTAATCCAGGTACAACAGATTGTGCTGGATTCCAGGGAACGCGCTGAGGATATCCTGTCCCAGGTACAGCAGGAAAATGCCGACTTTGCCAACATTGCGTCCAGAAGTTCAAGGGATGTGCAGATTAACCATACCATGGAATGGAGCAGTGACATGGATATCAGGGAGGAAGCTGCATTTACACTTGAACAGGATGAAATCAGTGATATCCTTGAACAGGATGGAAAATATTACGTCCTTAAGTGTACCAATGCTTATGACGAGGAAGCTACTGCAGCGAGAAAAAGCATGCTGGCTCAGGAAAAAAAGACGAAGGCATTTCTTGCCATTTATGAACCTTTTGTAAGGAAACATACTGTAAAACTCAAGGATAATCTGGAAGAGATTGTGGATTTCTCCAAGGGGCAGGGGTGTACTTCTGATAACTTTTTTCAGATGTACCATAATTATTTTACGGTCCGTTAGGATTTGCCGGACAATTGACTGGCATCAGATGCAATGGTTGTGTATGGATAAGGGACAGCAGACAGATGTAAGAATCCGTCTGCTGTCCTGTTCAGTTTATATTGGCCTGAACCGTACTTCCCGTCATGCGGTAAATCATGCCGTATCTCCCAGACGTACAACGGTCAGGGAAACATCGCTGAACGTAAAGCCCGCATTGTCCACCACCACCCGGATGGTCTCTGGCGTTGCGGTTACCTGGAACGGTACTGTGAAGGACAGGTTGCCCGTTTCACCGGAAGCCGCGAAGGTATGGCTTGCAACCGCACCGGGAACAGGTACGCCATTGGCCTCCAGCCTTACTGTAACAGTAGCCGGAATGGGTGTCCCGGATGCAACTGCAACCGTGGAATGAAATGCAGCTTCATAGATGCCGGGCTGATTGATGATGATATCAGTGGAACCGGCCTGGTGTGAAATGGTAAAACCGGATACAAGTGGATTTTCATTAAATACCAGTGCTCCGCCAGGGGTAGTATCCTGGCTTGTTGTGTCTACGGTTGCCAGGACTTCGGGCGTTCCGCCTCCGCCAGGCTCACCTCTTGGAATGATGAAGTCAAATATTGCATTGTTCTCGTCCCCGGAGTTAATGACTTCTGCGTTCGTCCCAGGATCGCCTGTGGTTACTGAGCCGATGTTTATCGTAGCAGCTGGGCCGGTCGGGCCGGTTTCACCTGTGGCTCCGGTTTCGCCGGTTGCACCAGCTTCTCCGGTCGGGCCGGTGTCTCCAGTCAGGCCGGTGTCCCCGGTCGGTCCAGTCGGTCCGGTGGCTCCGGTCGGTCCGGTAGCGCCCGTGAGACCGGTGGTCCCGGTCGGTCCCGTGGCTCCGGTAGGTCCGGTAGCGCCCGTGGGACCGGTGGTCCCGGTCGGTCCAGTAAGTCCGGTCGGTCCGGTGGCCCCAGTAGGTCCGATTGGTCCGGTCGGTCCAGTGGCCCCGGTAGGTCCAGTAGGTCCGGTTGGTCCGATTGGTCCGGTCGCACCCTGAATGCCCTGAGGACCAGTTGCGCCGGTAGGTCCAGTCGGTCCGGTAGCTCCAGCAATACCCTGAATACCTTGAGGACCAGTTGCGCCGGTTGCTCCGGTGACACCCTGGATACCTTGAGGACCAGTTGCCCCAGCAGGTCCAGTGCTCCCGGTGACGCCCTGAATTCCTTGCAGACCAGTCGGCCCGGTTGGCCCGGTTGCTCCTGTAAGGCCTGCGGCCCCTGTAGCCCCCGATGTACCGGTCGGTCCGGTTGGCCCCTGTAGTCCTGTTGCGCCGGTCGGCCCGGTTGGTCCCTGTAGTCCCGCTGCGCCAGTTGGTCCGGTTGGCCCCTGCAGTCCAGTTGCGCCGGTCGGTCCGGTTGCTCCCTGTAACCCCTGAGCACCCGTGGCTCCGGCAGGACCCTGAATTCCCGCAGCCCCGGTAGGTCCGGTAGCGCCTCTTGGAATTGTGATATCTAATATATGATTTGGTGAGCCTGTTACATCAACTACGTTGGCAGGGTCACCAGGATTACCGGTTATGGTATCCCGTATGGTGATTGTTTCACTGGGACCAGTAGGGCCAGTAGGGCCGGTTGGGCCTGTCATTCCTGTATATCCCTGGGCTCCCTGGGGCCCGGCAGGTCCGGCAGGGCCGGTCGCTCCCGTATTGCCTGGTATTCCCTGGGGGCCGGCTGCCCCGGTCGCTCCGGTTGGTCCTACATAACCTTGTGGTCCCATGGCACCGGTCGGTCCGGCAGGCCCCATTTGGCCCGGGCATCCTCTGGGACCCATGGGACCAGCCGGTCCGGTGGGGCCAGTGGGACATCTGTCTGGGCAGCAGTCAGGACCGGGCCAGGGAGGACAGCATCCGGGATTAGGACAGGGCGGCTGGCAGCCGCTGTTTATGGTGTTACAATTGCTTCCATAAGGGTCAGTTTGGGTATAAGGCATTGAGGAGGGAATATGGATATTCCCGGAATAATTATAATACATATAGTTCACTCCTTATCTTGTTTCTAGAATTATGGCGTGGGTCAGGTTTATCAGGATTGCTAAATGCAGTCATGGACCGCCGGGAAAGAAAACGCTTCAGGGGCAGCAGATTTTTCAGGCTGGTGGATTATCACTTGCGTAATTGCCAAATAGCCGATAATATTGTTAGATTTGTCATAGAATCTGATAGGTCTGCCCGATACTATTTTATAATCAACATGTGTGGCGGCCTTAAAAAGTGGACGCTGCCGCGGTCATTATACTGTTCTTTAAACTCCTTCAGGTTCCGCTGATTTCTGCTCCGTTTAACAGGGGAAACAGTACTACAGTAATATCCCCCTGCGGATGGAGAGAAGCATAGCTGGCAGCATTTTCGGCTGGACCGGCAGGCCACTGTGGACCAGCGTCCTCTGGAATACCGATTAATCCGCTGTTAAAAGGAATGTGACTCTATACCCAGTAAATCTGGAAAGATTAAAATTATCAGTGTCCCTTTGTTCCATTACGTGCACCCTTTTCACATCATGCTGAATTTTCCCTACCAGCATACTTTAATATATGAGTAATGGATGGCGTTGGTGTACAAGTCAGCCGCATACAGGCCTTTCTCCGCAGTTTCAGATAATAGGTGGGGAGAGGGGACTTTCTGCATTGTTTTTTCAGATATAAATTTCATATCAATATTGACAAGCGTTAATATAGCGGATATAATGAATATTAACATATGTTAACTTAGAGGGATGGAATATGAATACAGATACAAGCGGAAAAAAGCCATATCATTTTGGTAATTTAAAAGAAACACTCATTGAACAGGGAATTGAGCTAATCCATGAGGAGGGAATTGAAAAGTTTTCTTTACGAAAGGTAGCAAAGAAAGTAGGAGTATCAGCAACTGCCTGCTATAATCACTTTGGAAATATTGATGAGTTGCTTCTTGGAATGTACTCTTATGTTACCGACAGATTCGCAACCGCCCTAAAACAGGCAGTGGAAGAAAACTCCTGTCAGTATGTTACAATTTCCATGGGCGTTGCTTATGTGGAGTTTTTTGCAAAATATCCCCACTATTTTAATTTCTTATTTGACAGTGAGTACCTGGGCATTCAGATAAAAGAAACTGAGATTACATGGGATGGCTCCTGTACTCCATTTGAAATTTTCGTAAATGGTGCAAAAAGAAGTATGAGGGAGCTAAACATTGATGAAAAAGAATTAAGAGATGACCTTTTGGTAATGTGGGCAACCGTACATGGTTTGGCAGCCATGGCTAACATGAAAGGAATACAGTATGAAAATGGCGATTGGGGCGCCCTTACAGAGAGAATACTGCTTAACAAGGTAATACTGTGACATGAAATTGAGCGAAAACAGGAGGAACCAATTATGACGGAATTAGAAGCAATCAGGGCAAGGCACGCAGTTAGGAATTATACTACAAAACCACTTCCACCTGCAATTATTGATGGACTGAAAGAAGAAATCGGGCAGTGTAACCGGCTGGGACAGTTGCATATTCAGTTAGTAACGGACAATGAGGGTGCATTTAAAAGCTTCATTCCCTTATTTGGGAGATTTAAAAATGTAAAAAACTATATTGCTCTGGTAGCAAAAATGCAAGGCGATTTTTATGTGAAGAGTGGCTATTTTGGAGCACGCCTTATGATTAAAGCCCAACAGGCAGGTCTTAATTCGTGTTGGGTCACAAGCACATACAATGCGAAAAAGTGTCAGGTTACGTTAGCTCCTGATGAGGAATTAGTTGGTGTCATTGCGATTGGTTATGGCATGACTGATGGCAGGCAGCATAAGTCAAAGAGCATGGAACGTTTATGTAAGCCATGCAGTGATAAATGGTTTATAAATGGCATGAAAGCGTCGGTGCTTGCTCCGACGGGCCTTAACAAACAGAATTTTTTCATCGAAGCGAATGGGAATACCGTATCCATCCACACAAAGGACAATCGCCCGATGTCCCAGATTGATACCGGCATTGTGAAATATCATTTTGAGATTGGCGCCGGAAAAGAAAATTTTAATTGGGGATAATTAACAATAAAGCTGCCGCAATATCACCGACTAATGCCAGTGGGATTGCAACAGCCTTATTTCAAGGACAGCCATATGGTACCGCCGATAATGACGATTGCAGCTTGCTGTCCTGTCTGACTGTTCTCACTGCCAGGGGCTGGGTACTTGTTATTATATTCGTATTAGTTCCGGCTGCCCCGTGGAATTAGATGGGGAATCGGATAAGGGATTGGACATGTTTGTATTTTGGGTATAGTTATCATACATATAAACTGCCCCTTAACTTTGCGATGAGTTTAAGGTATGATTGCCGGGGAAGGCAGATAAAAGGATATTACGGCTCTGCCCCGGCAAAAAGATTTATACCAGCAGTGTCACATGTTTACTGTATAAGCTGCATGGATTTATCTGGTGAGTATTTCTGCTTTACATGCAGAAACAAAGGTGGGGTCACTGTTATTGGCACCTACAAGTACTAGAATGCCAAATTCATTGACCAGAACAGTTCCTTGTCCCACCGTCTGCCCTCCAGCCTTGATACTGGCGCCAGCAGTTCCTACCGGAAGATAGGAACGGACAGCGGCTTCGCAGTCCGCACCGCAGCCTGTTGGTGTCGGCGTTGGTGCAGGAAGGTAAGTGATGGCATCATTATAAGTTGTACTAGTAATCCTTACCGAAGCAATCCGGCAAATGGAAACGGCTTCCTGTGCCACGCCTTGGTTATTGGTTAGCTGGAGAAGGCCGGCATTGGGATTAGTATTAGGGGCTGGCAGAAGGCTGCCTGGACGGCCGCTTGCGTTGTCCCCGCTTTCCATTGATACCACAATATTATCAGTTGGATAAAGCTGAATTATCTGCTGAAGTACATTTCGCATCTGAGCAACACATGCACAGGCTACGCTGTCACCGGCAGGTCCGGTAGCGCCCGTGGGACCGGTAGCGCCCGTGGGACCGGTAGTGCCGGTGGGGCCGGTAGCACCCGTGGGACCGGTAGCGCCTGTGGGACCGGTAGCGCCTGTGGGACCGGTAGCACCCGTGGGACCGGTAGCGCCTGTGGGACCGGTAGCGCCCGTGGGACCGGTAGCACCCGTGAGTCCAGTAGCGCCAGTAGGCCCGGCAATACCGGTAGCACCAGTGAGCCCGGTAGCGCCAGTCGCTCCGGTAGGGCCAGTAGGCCCGGCAGTGCCGGTGAATCCGGTAGCACCCGTGGGTCCGGTAATTCCAGTGGCACCAGCAGGCCCGATCGGCCCTTGAATGCCTTGAGGTCCGGAAGGGCCAGTAGGCCCGGTGGGGCCGGCAGCTCCAGTTGCGCCGGCAGGTCCGGCGGGCCCTTGTATACCTTGGGGGCCCTGGGCCCCAGTAGCCCCTGTGGGACCATTAAGGCCCATGGGACCGGTCGAACCAATCGGTCCGGTTGGGCCTACATAACCTTGTGGTCCCATGGCTCCGGTAGGACCGGGTGGTCCCTGTTCACCTGGGCATCCGCGAAGCCCCATTGGGCCTTGTGGCCCGGTCGGGCCGACACATTCAATTGGACATATTCCCGGACAGTGGCAGCGACAGGGATTGGAACAGCATTCCTGATTCCCGCCGGTTCCAAATGGTGGAACAGGAAATCCTGTTATTTGATTGGACAAATCCAAATCCTCGTGGTAATTATGATACATCAATCTCCCTCCTTTAATTAGTTTAAGGTTAAGGTGCGAATAAGCTAAGAGGGCTTATCCAGCCTTAATGGTTTAAAATGCAGCATTTGACAAATGCATGGTAATGTCGGTCGGCGTAATGTCTCAATATGGCAGCAGATAACCGCTGTATTACGGCAGTATAACATGCCATGGGACATGCTCATATCTAAATGGTTTTAAGAATGTCCACATCTGACCTGTTTGGGACGGAACCACTGGTTTCTATAATTTTGGGGCCGGATATCCGGCCCCTTTTTATAATTATCATACGAGACGTACCACTGCCAGGCTTGCGCCGGTACCCCCTTGCAGGATGGCTGTTCCTAATAATCCGAACAGCTGCAGTTCCAGCGTATCACCAGCAGTCAGATTGGCAATAAGGGTTGCCGAGAAATCGCTGGCAGATACAGCAGGAGATACAACAGAGCCGGCCAGAGCCGCGCCATTCCTCAATATACGGGAGGACAGCAGCAGTGCGGCAGTGGTTCGGACTGTATAGGTTATGAGATAAGAACCTGTTGCCGGTACGGTAAAGATTGTATTGGCAGCATTGACCGTAAAGCTATCTAATACCTGGTCATTAGGAAGCGGAACCGCTGTACCTCCCACTACTACGGCAAGGGTTGTTCCTGATGTGTTAAGGGCGCTCATACTGTTGGCAGTAACAGAAGTTCCGGTAGCACCTGTGGCGCCGGTAGCACCTGTGGCGCCGGTAGGTCCTGTGGCGCCGGTAGGTCCTGTAGCGCCGGTAGCACCGGTAGCTCCAGCCGCGCCGGCTGCCCCTGTAGGTCCGGTAGCCCCGTTAGCGCCCGTAGGCCCTGTAGGTCCGGTAGCCCCGTTAGCACCCGTAGGCCCGGTAGGTCCTGTAACCCCGTTAGCGCCTGTGGCACCCGTAGGTCCTACAGCCCCAGCAGCGCCGGTAGCCCCTGTAGGTCCGGTAGGTCCGGCGGCTCCGTTAGCGCCTGTGGCGCCGGTAGCCCCAGCAACGCCAGTAGCTCCTGTGGGTCCTGTAGGCCCGGCGGCTCCGTTAGCGCCTGTGGCTCCGGTAGGTCCGGCAACCCCGTTAGCGCCAGTGGGCCCGGTAGCTCCGGTAGGTCCGGTTACTCCGGTAGGTCCGGTAGTTCCGGCTGTTCCGGCGGCTCCGGTTGCTCCGGTAGGCCCAACCGGCCCCTGGAGACCCTGTGCGCCAGTAGCCCCGGTAGGTCCAGCCGGTCCCTGAATACCCTGTGCGCCGGTAGCGCCGGTAGCACCGTTGGCTCCGGTAGGTCCGATGAGGCCCTGGATGCCCTGCGGCCCGGTTGCACCGGTAGGTCCAGCCGGTCCCTGGATACCCATTGCTCCAGCCGGTCCTGTAGCGCCCGTAGCTCCTGTAGGCCCCTGAAGGCCGGTAGTGCCTGTGGCACCTCTAAGCCCAGCCGGTCCCTGAATACCCTGTGGTCCCTGGATACCCTGTATCCCGGTAACACCAGTCGGACCCTGTATGCCCTGTGGTCCCTGAAGACCGGTGGCGCCTGTGGCTCCCCTTGGCCCGGCAGGACCCTGTATGCCCTGTGGTCCCTGAGGTCCAACAGCGCCTGTAGCCCCGTCAAATCCCCGCGGCCCCATTGGCCCGGTCGGTCCGGTCGGTCCGACATATCCCTGCGGTCCCATGGCACCTGTGGCCCCGGTTGGTCCCTGCATGCCAGGGCATCCCCGTGGTCCCATGGGTCCGGCAGGCCCGGTAGCGCCGTTGTTAAAAGGAAAATGGCTTATACCCCGTAAATAAGGGAAAAAATAAAATAAGAGCTTATCACGTTACCGGACAAGCGCCGCCCAAGCAGAGACTACGGGTGGCGTTGTCCGTAGTGAGGCGGAAAGGACGACAATTCCCATGCTTCGGGCCAAGTTGGCCCGAGGTTCCGCAGGGTTTGGGGATGGCCCCAACAAGCGGGATTTTTCAGGTTTCGGCGGGAACCAGAACATGGAAAATTCGCAAGTGTATAGACACTTACATCGCTTGCCGTTTAGCGCAAACCCGTTAACCGCATGAAAAAACGGGGGTTTTATTCCTCCGCTTCTCTGGCTTTCTGTATTCCTTTTATCGTATCAGTTACTATGACTAAATCAGTTTCATCAATGCCGTTGAGGAGTTCGTCGAGTTGGCGGCGCTGTGTGGTCTTATCCGGCGCTTTTGCTGGAAAGAAGATTTGGTCTACCGATATATCAAAAAAAGTTACAAGCTCATAAAAAATTTGTAGGCTTGGGTGCTGTCCGCTGTTCTCAATGGATGCAATATAGCGCGGCGCAATGTTCTGCCTGTCCGCTAACTGGTTGCGCGATATACCCTTTGCCTTTCTTGCTTCTTTTATGGCTTGACCGAAGGCCTTAAAATCATACTTCGCTTTGACCTGCTTCATATTTTTCACCATACTACATTTTACCGTTCACCTTTTCGTTTTGGATATGATTACACATAGCATAGTATTAATGGTAATATAGCATATTATTTGTGAAGTAAAATTTTGAATAAAGATAAAGCTTCCCCAACTGATATACAATAATTTTAGATAAGGGGAAGTCTAATAAAATAATTTTAGACTATCTCTTGACAATAAAGAAAGCAAGTGATATATTATATATGACGATATGAAATATTTAGTCATAAGGAGATGAGAAAAATTGCCGCGCTTTACAGAACAAGAAAAAGAAATCATAAACAGGAAACTTTTGATAGAGGGGGAAAAGCTGTTTGCAGCACACGGCTTGAAAAAAGTAACGGTTGATGATTTAGTAGCTGCTGTAAATATATCGAAAGGTTCATTCTACGCTTTTTATCCGAGTAAAGAACACTTATATGTAGAAATCAATTTTCGCTTACAGAAAGAGCTATTTACTAATATTGAAACAGCAATTAAAGGAAGAAAGTATGAAAATCATAGGGACTTAACAAAAGATGTTATCACTTTGGGGGTAACTGGGTTAATTAATTCTCCTATTCTTTCGCAGATTGATTTGTCTTTAATGGACTATCTGCAAAGGAAACTTTCGCCAGATATATTTGACAGTCATATGCACAATGATATACATATACTGGAAATGCTTGAAGATTTAGGGGTTATTTTTACGATTCCGCATACGGTTATCATAAAATCCCTGTATTCTGTTTTATCCTGTTTGGAACAGTTCAAGGAGGATAAAGAACTGAATATGATACAAAATCTTTTAGTGAATGGCATTGTTCAACAAGTAGTAGCAGAGTAATAATTTTGTTTGGTTATTTGACAGGCAGATAGCCAAACATATTTTTTACAATTTATATGACTATATATTTATATAAGTCACAAAGTCTAAGGAGGACAAAATAATGATTGATGTAAAAAGACTGTATTTTAGCTATACTGACAAACCGTTTGTCGAGAATATAAGTTTCCATGTTGGGAAAGGAGAAATTTTTGGATTTTTGGGCCCTTCTGGTGCCGGAAAATCAACCATTCAAAAAGTTTTGACCGGACTTAATACAAAATATAAAGGCAGCGTAAAAGTTGCAGGTACAGAAATACGGGAGCGCACAAATCGGTTTTATGAAAATATCGGTGTTGATTTTGAATTTTCAACCTGTTATGAGAAATTCACTGCACGACAAAATCTCGCCTATTTTGCTTCTCTGTATGAAAAGCAGCCCCGGTCTATTGACGAACTATTGCATATGGTTGGATTGGAAAATGACGGAGATAAAAAGGTTGGCGATTTTTCCAAAGGTATGCGTTCCCGCTTGAATTTTATCAAAGCGTTGATACATGACCCAGACATATTATTCCTTGATGAACCGACAAGCGGTCTTGACCCTACGAATAATCGTTTGATGAAAGATATTATCCTTGCAGAAAAGAAACGTGGAAAAACGGTTATCATTACTACTCACAATATGTTTGACGCAACAGAGCTATGTGATCAGGTAGCCTTTATCGTTGCCGGAAAAGTAAGCGCATTGGATAGTCCGCATAATTTGATTATGTCAAGGGGGGCTGCAAAAATACAATATACCTACTATGACAAAGGTGAGAAAACGGGAGAATGTCTGCTTGATAGAACCACAGAAGATAAGTTATTGAAAAACTTAATTTCCGAAAACCGTCTGCTTTCCATTCATAGCAGTGAGCCTACATTAAATGATATTTTTGTAGATATTACAGGGAGGACACTTCAATGAGATTGGGACGTTTAATTTGTGGTGATATACATTTCCAATGGAAATATGGTTTCTATTTTATCTACTTTATTTTAACCGTTTTATATGTGTGTGGGATTGCCGCTTTGCCGGAACATTGGAAAACGGATATTGCTTCTATTATGATATACTCTGACCCGGCAGCAATGGGATTGTTTTTCATGGGAGCGATTGTTCTTTTGGAAAAAAGTCAAAAGGTATTAAATGCTATGGTGGTATCTCCTGTAAAAATATCTGAATATATACTTTCAAAAACAGTTGCGTTGATTGCTATTTCTACGGTAATTGCATTGATATTAGGGTTAGTTTCCGGCAGCAATCATTTGCTTGGTATCGCAGTTGGTACTGCTTTGACATCAGCAATCTTTACTATGCTTGGAATTATTGCAGCTACAAAGATTTCAAACTTGAACCAGTTTCTTATTGTAATTATGCCGATAGAAATTGTTTGCTTTGTTCCACCTATTGCTGGTCTGTTTGTGACTTTACCAGATGTGTTTTGCTTTTTTCCGTTCATGGCTTGTATGAACCTTATAACTGGAAAAAGTATGTTACTATCGTTCGATATGGTAATTGTAATTGCTACGTTGAATATCCTCTACATAATTGCAAGGGATACAGTTGAGCATATGTGGAAAAGTTTGGGAGGTGTAAAGCTATGAAAAGGATACTATCCAGTGCCATACAAGTATTTAAGCAAATCAAAAGCGACCCTATGATGTTTGCGGCTTGCTTCACCCCTTTTATTATGGGAGCTTTAATCAAATTTGGTATTCCACTTTTTGAAAGAATAACAAAGTTTTCTTTACAAGGATACTATCCGATTTTTGATTTATTGCTTTCTATCATGGCTCCTGTACTGCTTTGTTTTGCATTTGCCATGATTACGTTAGAGGAAATTGATGATAAAGTATCGCGGTACTTTTCAATTACTCCTCTTGGTAAGGCGGGGTATCTCTTTACAAGGTTGGTAGTACCCGCAATTATTTCAGCGGTCATTGCTTTTATCGTACTTTTGCTTTTCTCATTAGAAAAGCTACCCACTAGAATGATGATTGGTTTAGCACTTCTCGGTTCGGTACAGGCAATCATTGTTTCACTTATGATTATTACCTTATCCGGTAATAAATTAGAGGGTATGGCTGTAACAAAACTTTCTGCACTTACACTGTTAGGCATTCCAGTTCCTTTCTTTATAGATAGTTGCTACCAGTTCGCGGTTGGCTTCCTCCCATCATTTTGGGTAGCAAAAGCCGTACAGAATGAAGCAGTTCTTTATTTTCCCATAGCATTGGTAGTAGCTTTGATCTGGTACTACTTTCTTATAAAACGTCTGTTTCGGAAGCTGGCAGGATAAGGGGGCATATATGAATAAAAATAAAATCCTGCCAAACGAAAATGTAAATACGGCAATCCGGGTTTCCACAATTACACTAATCATCAACCTGATTTTATCGCTGCTTAAATTTGCCGCCGGATATATAGGAAAGTCAAGTGCCATGCTGTCAGACGCTGTTCACTCGGCCTCTGATGTATTAAGCACAATCATTGTGATGGCTGGAATTAAAATATCAGAAAAACGGCCTGATAGAGAACACCCCTATGGGCATGAACGTATGGAATGTGTGGCTTCCATTATTCTTGCTGTTGCATTGGCTGTAACAGGAGCCGGAATTGGATATTCAGGTATTAAGAAAATCTTTTCAGGGCAGTACAATACATTTTCCGTACCCGGCGGAATCGCACTCACGGCGGCAGTTGTATCCATTGTAATAAAAGAGTGGATGTACTGGTTTACGAGAGGTGCTGCAAAGCATACAAATTCTGACGCACTTATGGCTGACGCATGGCACCACCGCTCTGACGCACTCTCGTCAGTTGGTTCTTTAATTGGCATTTTAGGAGCGCGTTTGGGCTTTGCCATTCTTGACCCTATTGCAAGCGTTGTAATTTGCAGTTGTATCTTAAAAGCTGCTTTGGACATTTTCAGAGAAAGCATTAACAAAATGGTGGATCATAGCTGTGACAATACTACAGAAACAAGAATTAGGGAACTTGTACTTCAACAGCAAGGGGTTGAAGGTATTGATGATTTAAAAACCCGCATGTTTGGAACGAAAATGTATGTAGATATTGAAATATTAGCCGATGGCAGCTTAGTTCTCTATGACGCTCACCGAATTGCCGAGGAAGTCCATCAGGCGATTGAAAACAGCTTTCCACAATGTAAACATTGTATGGTACATGTTAATACTAATGAACTTTCCCATTCTGCATAGGACGGGGAAGAGGATTTAAGGTCACTGAAAGGAGGTGAAGTAGGTTATGGAACAATACTGGTGGATTATCATGATTGCGGTTTTGATTGTCGTTGGCTTACTTAAAATGGTTATTATGAAAAAATACAACGATAAAAAGAATCCCAAAAAGCGTCCGCATAATGATGAAGATTAGTAAAGAGCAACTAAAAGGGAAAACGGCTATCTGTGTAGCAGCACAAAACGGCGGTTTCATTTCAAACCGCCGTTTTCTTTTTTTCAAACATTGGATTACGGAGGGTGTATTAAAATCCCCCCTTTTTAAGGACACGGCGGTATCAAGGAGGTATCGCTGTGTCATTATTTTATCAACATAATTCAACAATCTTTTCGTCAAAAAAAGTCCGCCCACTACCACGGGACATTCCGACTTCATAGATGAATATACACATCATTATAATGCTGTTCATATTTCCTTTGCGCCCGATTGTGTTTTGCAGTCGGGCGTTTTTCTTTTCTTACAAGACAGCATATCAAGTTGACCCGAGGTCTTATGAGCAGATGGCAAAGGGCGGCGCGTGAGAATGGGCCGCCTTTTGTCATTTCCTCATAGGACAATCAGGGAATGACATACACATGGAAGAAAGGGGGCGAATATACATGCAAAAACAAATTCATTTAGCGGAGCTCGCGGGTGTTGATATAACCACAGTCAACAAAGAGGACTTAGTTGACGTGTCCGGGCTGGCCTTCGATAACACGATTCCGAGAGAACAGCGGGCGGCGCAGGTGCTCCGCAAAGTAAAAAATCCGTACTGCTTTCGGGTGGGCGATATGGGCGTAAAACTGGAATTTCTGGATAGCGCCCCGCCCCTTGAGGATTGCTTCACCGACTTCCTACAACGTAAAAAGAGCGGCCTGTAACCAATGTGCAGGCCGTTTGCGTCGGCCTCTGGGCGAGATTTGCAACGGCTCGACAACATTGCTCACACCACCTATAAAGGGTATAATATAGGTGTAACGTGATAGGGGAAGGAGGTTCACATGGCACGCAGAAGCCGTACTATCACAGATACGATAAAACAAGAATTCAGGGTATGGAGAATTGCAATCTATATCCGGCTTTCTAAAGAGGATGCCCGAAACAATGACGAAAGCGAAAGTGTTTCAAACCAGCGGGCTATCATTGAAGAACATATTGCCAGCTTTAATGACGGAGACGAATATATTATTGTTGACGAGTATGTAGACGACGGGATTTCCGGCACAACCGACGACGAGCGGGACGATTTCCAAAGAATGTTGGGTGACATTAAAAAAGGCCGCATCAACTGTGTGATTGTAAAAGATCTTGCCCGTTCTTTCCGAAATTACAGCGATCAGGGCTATTATTTAGATGATTGGTTTCCGAGATTTAACGTCCGTTTTATATCCCTCTATCATCAGCCATTAGACAGCTACAAGGAGCCGCAGAATATGCGGAGTATCGCGGTTCCCATTCAGGGCGTTTTGAATGAAAACCATTGTGCCGAGACTTCTGATAAAATCCGGGAAGTGTTTGATATGAAGCGGCGCAACGGGGAACACATTGGTTCTTTTGCCGCTTACGGATACATAAAAGACCCTAACCATAAAAACGCCTTAATAGTTGACGAAGAAGCCGCCGAAGTAGTCCGGGACATTTTCGCAAAATTTCTGGACGGAATGAGTAAAAACGCGATTGTTCAGTATCTCAATGAACACGGCGTACTTTCCCCCGCCGCCTATAAGCGGGAGCGGTTAGGGCTTAAATACCAAAATCCAGGCATTGACCCGGCAAAGCGGCCCTTGTGGGGCGCAGTGACAATCACCACGATTTTGAAAAACCGTATGTATTGCGGGGATATGGTACAGGGCCGTTACCGTGTGAAAAGCTATAAGATACACGTTCAGGAGGTCGTACCCGAGGACGAATGGTACATAGTGGAAAATACCCATGAAGCCATTATAGACCGTGCCACCTTTGATAAAGTACAGCGGTTATTGCTCCGGGACACCCGGACGGCCCCGCAAAAAAAGCAGATTTATCTGTTCAGCGGTTTCCTTCGGTGTGCTGATTGCGGTAAGGCTATGACCCGAAGCAAAGTAGGCGGGACGGTTTACTATTATTGCCGTACCTACAAAAACCAATCTAAAAGCGCCTGCACGAAACACACAATAAAACATAACCGCTTAGAGGTAGCCGTTCTCTATGCGATACAGCAACAGGTTTATTTGGCGGTTGACTACACTAAGACCATAGAACGGATAAACCGGGCTCCGCTCGTCAAAAGCCAGTCCAAGAAACTGGCGGACGCTATCAAGCAGAAGGAACGGGAACTTGCCAAAATTGCCCGATACAAACAAGCAATCTATCAGGATTGGAAGGACGGGGAAATTACCCATTCCGACTACCGCCACATGAAAGAGGACTACGGGGAACAAGCCGAGGCACTAAATAAAGTCATTGAAAAGCTCCGGGCCGAACAGGCAGAGCTTGAAAATGGCATTGATACCGAAAACCCGTTTTTGAAGGCGTTCAGGCAATACGGCAATATTGAAAAGCTGACAAGAGATGTTCTGATTGAATTGGTTGACCATATCAAGGTATACGAGGGCGGGAACATCAGCATAGTATTTCGGTTCGCTGATGAGCTCCGCAGAATACAAGAGTTTATCGAGGTCAACAATCCGAGCGAAGCGGTTTAGAAAGACCGCGTTTTTATAGGTAGTACGCTTTCCTTATAAAAATGGCCCAGTAGGTCCCATGGGTCCGGTTGGCCCTCTGCCATGGCACCCGCATCCGCATCCCGGGTCCGGAGGAGGGCAGGGGGCAGGAGGGCAGGGAGCCGGAGGGAATCCGTTTCCGCAGCCTGGCCGGCGCTGTCCCATGTTCATGGAATTACCGCGGCTGTCCATATTATAGTCATTATATTGATTCATCCCATTTGGAAAATTAAAATACATAACAACATCTCCTTGTTTACTGGTTCAGAGGCACTGCCCCTGTTTCTTGTTCTAATATACGTTCAAAATAAGCCTGGTTCTGTTTGACAGCTTCGCTGTCCGGCTTAAACTTCTGTGATTTCTGATGATAATAGTAAGCCCGTTTGTGGTCCCCCAGCCGGTCATAGCAGACACACAGCTGGATGGAGGGAAGGTATCCATAGCAGTCCCTTTGGACAAAAGCTCCTGATTGTTCATCCGGATTCAGAGTGAGCGCCTGGGTGTACCAGTAGACTGCTTCCTCAAGTTTTCCGGCCTCCATTTTAAGCTTTCCAAGCTCACAGCAGGCTTCCCCGCGGGGCCTGTCATAGACAAAGCTTCTGGTCAGGGCATTCATGGCGTCTTCCTGCCGGCCAAGTTTTTCAAAGCAGTAGGCCAGGTGAAGGCAGGCGTCAATCTGATTCTCAATCCATGCGCCCGGTTCTTTCAGGAAGCCTTCCAGCACCTGGATGGCTTCGGCATGGCGCCCGTGGTAGTAAAGTTCCCTGGCATAGTAGAACTGATGCCTGGGCTCCAGCGTTTCCCCTTCTTTCAGCATGGTCTCATAGATCCTGAGGTTACGGTCTTTGTCCCCTGTTCCCTCTTTTTTATGCCGGATTTCAATATCTGAGTATACAATCTGTCCCATGGGCGTGACTGCTTCATGGACACGCCCATGCCAGATAAAGCCGCGGTGGTTTTTCAGGATCCTTTCCCTGTAGTAGGCAAATGTGGTCCTGCCTTTGGCGTCAAAACCAGTGGCGTATTTCATCATCACCACATCCGTGGATGGGTCCAGTTCCTCCTTCAGCTTCATAATCTTCCTTACTGTTTCAGGGCTGACGGTATCATCTGCATCCAGCCACATCCAGTAGTCCATGGCGGCTTTTCCGCAGGCAGCGTTCCTGGCAGCGGCAAAATCATCCTTCCAAGGATAATCGTAGACTTCCTGGGTATAACGTTTTGCAATCTCCTTGGTCCTGTCTGTGGAACCGGTATCCATGATGATGATCTGGTCTGCTGCCAGGGACATGGGTTTCAGGATACGTTCCAGCACAGCCTCTTCGTTTTTCACAATCATGCAAAGACTTAATGTAATCAAGCGGTAATCCCCCTGTGTTCAACTATTTTTATGGCCGGGGCCAAGGGGCTTGCCGGCTTATTAATACTATATGAAAATAGAACAAGTTTGGTGTATGCCGTACCGGCCCTGTCCAGTAGCGGCAGGTCCAGTGGCGGCAGGTCCAGTGGCGGCAGGTCCAGTAGCGGCAGGTCCAGTAGCGGCAGGTCCAGAAACGGCATCCGTATCCGTTCCCCATCTCCTATGGCAGGAATCCTGTTTTTGTGATATGATGAAGTGAGAATGATTCAAAGGAGGAGTTCTTATGAGAAGAAAGCGGGAATGGGGCATCACGCTGGGGTTGGCCCTGGCTGTTGCGGCATCCATATCCATGGTAAGCCTGGCAAAAGAGGAGCGCCAGAAGGTGGGCACCATTGAACTGTCCTTTTCTTATGATATCCAGGCAGGAGAGTCAGGAGGCGATGTGGATGTCACACTGGGCAGCGGCAACTGCTCCATTGAGAGCGTGGATATTGTCAATGAAAAGGAGTTCTGGGTGGGAGGCGACAAGCCGAAGGTGGAGGTGTGGCTGTCGGCTGATTCCGATTATTATTTTGCAAAGTCGGGAAAGAGCGCATTTTCCTTTAGCGGGGATAAGGTGAAGTATGTGACAAGCTCCACCAAGTATGACAAGTCTGAGATGGTGCTTACCGTCACCCTGGAAAAGCTGGATGAGGATGATGAGGACCTGGATGTGAGCGGGCTTACCTGGGATGAATACAATGGAATTGCGCACTGGGACCATCAGGAGCTGGCTAAGAACTACAAAGTGCGGCTGTGCCGTTATGGCAATAATACCACGACCTCGGATGATGGGATTGGAACCGTCTATACGGTGAAAGAGAATAGTTTTGATTTTTCAGGCAAGTTCCCGAAGCCAGGCACCTATTACTTTAAGGTGAGGGCGGTTGACAGCCGCGGCAATACAGGCGACTGGCAGGAATCCGTCTATATGGACGTGACGGAGCAGGACCTTGCCAGGCTGAACGGCCAGTGGATGCGGGATGACAGAGGATGGTGGTATGTCAATCCGGATGGAAGCTATACAAAGGATAACTGGCAGTATATCCGCACCAAGTGGTACTTCTTTGATAAAGAAGGCTATATGAAGACCGGTTGGATCCAATGGAATGACAAGTTTTATTACTGCGATGACAGCGGGGCCATGCTGGCGGGCACGGTTACGCCGGACGGATATACAGTAGGTGCGGACGGGGCTCGGCTCAATTAAGATTTTCATACATAAAATGCTAAAAAATGGCTATCCTTATATCATTGAGAGATTGATATGAGGAGGTCATTTTTTATGTTGAATGAGTTAGAGATAGAGGCGGTCACAGGCCGTGAGATACTGGATTCCAGAGGGAATCCCACCGTGGAGGTGGAGGTCTGCCTGGCGGGCGGGGCAACTGGACGCGCGGCCGTTCCCTCAGGCGCGTCCACGGGTAAATTTGAGGCAGTGGAATTAAGGGATGGCGGGGAGCGCTATAATGGACAGGGCGTGAAAAAGGCAGTGGAGCATGTGAATTCAGTACTCAGCGAGGCAGTGCTTTTTGAAAGCGCCATGGACCAGAGGTATATTGACCATCTGCTGATAGAAGCAGACGGTACTGAGAACAAGGCAAAGCTGGGAGCCAACGCAATCCTAGGGGTGTCCATGGCAGTGGCCAGGGCGGCGGCTAATGGGCTTCATATGCCTTTATACCGGTATCTGGGCGGAATCCATGCCTCAAAGCTTCCTATACCCATGATGAACATCCTGAATGGAGGAAAGCACGCGGACAATACAGTGGACCTTCAGGAATTCATGATTATGCCTTACGGCGCATGCTGTTTTTCAGAAGGATTAAGGATGTGCGCGCAGGTGTACCATACCTTGAAAAAGCTTTTAAAAGAAGACGGATACAGCACAGGCGTCGGCGATGAGGGAGGCTTTGCACCTGACCTTAAGAATTCCGAGGAGGTACTTGGCTACCTTGTAAAGGCCATGGAGAAGAACGGCCTGAAGCCTGGTTCGGACATGAAGATTGCCATTGATGCTGCGTCCAGTGAGCTTTACGATGAAGCCACCGGCATGTACCTGTTCCCGGGCGAGAGCCAGATGGCGGGCAGGCAGGTACGGCGCAGCGCAGACGAGATGGTGGAATACTACAGGGGGCTGGTGGACCGTTTCCCAATCTGCTCCATTGAAGACGGGCTTGAAGAAGAGGATTGGGACGGCTGGAAAATGCTCACAGAACAGCTGGGAAACCGCATCCAGCTGGTAGGGGACGACCTGTTCGTGACCAATACAAAACGGCTGAAAAAGGGCATTGACCTGGAGGCGGGTAATGCAATCCTGGTCAAGGTCAACCAGATCGGCACGCTGACAGAAAGCTTTGAAGCCATTGAGATGGCAAAGCGGGCCGGGTTCGGGACCATTATCTCCCACCGTTCCGGTGAAACAGAGGATTCCATCATTGCCGATATCGCGGTGGCTGTAAATGCCGGACAGATTAAGACAGGGGCGCCCTGCCGCTCAGACCGTGTGGCTAAATACAACCAGCTGCTCCGCATTGAGGAAAACCTCAACCTGGCCGCTGAATAAATTCATGATACACACTATCAGGCAGCCCCTTGAGAAAGAGGCTGCCTGATATGGACCTCCTGTGTTTTCCAATGTTGTCCCCTGGGGATTTCCATCCTGACTTTCAGCCACATCAGCGGTAAATCTTGACAACCTCTTATTTTTATGTATGATGAAATAAGGCAATATTGAAATATAAATAATGCAGTAAGGATGGGAGATAAGGGAATGAGAGAACTGTTGATGATGGAACCGATATTTAAGGAGGCAATCTGGGGCGGAAGCCGCCTGAAAGAAGTGTATGGTTATGATATCCCCAGCGGGCACACAGGGGAGTGCTGGGCTGTCAGCGCCCACAGAAGCGGTGACTGCAGGGTGTCTTCCGGCACATATGCAGGACATACCTTGAGTTCGTTATGGAGGGAGCATAAGGAACTGTTTGGGACAGCGGCTGATTCCTATGGGGAATTCCCACTGCTGGTGAAGATCATCGATGCAAGGGAAGATTTAAGTATCCAGGTCCACCCGGACAACGCCTATGCGGCAGAGCATGAGAATGGTTCCCTTGGGAAGATGGAATGCTGGTATATCCTGGACTGTGACAAGGACGGAACCATTGTCATCGGCCACCATGCAAAGGACAAGGAAGAACTGAGGTCCATGATTGAGCAGGGCAGATGGACGGAGTTCATACGGGAGGTGCCGATTAAGAAAGGGGATTTCTTTCAGATCAATCCCGGGTGCGTCCATGCAATCAAGGGAGGAACCCTGATTCTGGAGACACAGCAGAGCAGTGACATTACATACCGGGTCTATGACTATGACAGGCTTTCTGAGGGCAGGCCAAGACAGCTGCATGTGCAGCAGAGCATTGACGTGATAGAAGCGCCGTTTGTGCAGCGTGAGGATGAGAAGCCGGTGCTTGTGGAAGAAACGGACAGCGGTAAGAAGTACCACCTGATTACCTGCTCCTATTATACCGCTGACAAGGTGGATATGGCAGGTGAATGGGAGGAGGACTTCGGGGACAGGTTTGCCAATGTGAGCATCCTGGAAGGACAGGGCACGGTGGACGGCGCTGTAGTGAAAAAGGGATGCCATTTCATTGTGCCTGCCGGATACGGGATTGTCAGGTTCCAGGGGAATCTGTCCTTTATCACATCCCAGGCCATGTAGCCTTGGGGAATAGGGCCGGATTGCTGTCACACACTGTTTTCCTGTTTCAGGAACAGGCCATCAACCGCATAAAAGCTGTGTGAAAATGGGAAAACAGGTTGTTTTTTCGGACAAAGTGTGATAAGATATCTGTGTTTGACTATAAGAAAATGAAGAGGTGCAGGCGGATGTCAGTTATACAGGTTATATTATCAATCATATATGTAATCCTTGGTGTTGCCATATCAATCGTTATCCTGATGCAGGAAGGCAAGTCCAACGGACTTGGAAGTGCAATCGGCGGTATCTCCACAGACAGTTACTGGAGCAAGAACAGAGGCCGTTCCATGGAAGGCGCCCTGGAACATTTTACCAGATACGGTGCGATTGTATTTATGATTATTACCATTATCCTGAATATTCTTCTGAGGATTGCGGGATAATAAGAGAAAAGAAGTGAACGTGACCAAAACACCCTTGTATTCATATAAGGGTGTTTTATTTCTTTAGGCGGAAAAGAGGGTATATGGAAAAAGAATTATTGGAACAGCGCAAACAGATACTGACGGAATTAATGGATGATAAGGCTTATGTGCCCATGAAGGCCAAGGAACTGGCCATCCTTTTAAACATTCCAAAATCACAGAGGGAGGACCTGATGGAGGTCCTTGATGCCTTGGTGGCAGAGGGAAGGATTGGTGTTTCCAAAAAAGGGAAATACGGAAAGGCTGAGACATTTTCCGTCAACGGCATATTCTCCGGGCATCCCAAAGGCTTTGGCTTTGTGACCGTGGAGGGGATGGAGCAGGATGTGTTCATACCCGAGGACAAGACCGGTGCAGCCCTTCATGGGGACCGGGTGCAGATCGTGGTGGAACCGGACAGCAGGATGTCTGGCAGCCGCTCCGGCATGGGTTCGGGCGGACGAAGGGCAGAGGGCGCTGTCATCCGGGTCCTGGAACATGCCAATGAGGAGGTGGTGGGATATTACCAGAAGAATAAGAATTTTGGTTTTGTCATACCGGACAACCAGAAGCTGGCAAAGGACATTTTCATTCCCCAGGGCTGCGATATGGGGGCAGTGACCGGCCACAAGGTGGTTGTGAAGATTACGGATTTTGGCAGTGAGAAGCATAAGCCGGAGGGACGTGTTACGGAGATCATCGGTCATGTCAATGACCCGGGCACGGATATCCTGTCCATTGTAAGGGCCTATGGGCTGCCTGAGGCATTTCCCCAGGAGGTGATGGAAGAGATAGAGGATATCCCGGACCATGTGACGGTTCCGGGCCAGCCGGTGGAGATGGGCAGCCTTTATGGCATCAGTGACCTTGTACCCCCCGATGGATGGGGCGGGGAACTATCGGGCCGCCTGGACCTGCGGGGGCTTCAGACCGTGACCATTGACGGCGAGGATGCCAAGGACCTGGATGACGCGGTGACCATATGCAGGGACGGGCAGGGGCATTATATCCTGGGTGTCCATATCGCCGATGTGAGCCATTATGTGAAGGAGGGAAGCCCCCTTGACCGGGAGGCACGAAAGCGGAGCACCAGCGTTTATCTGGTGGACCGGGTCATACCCATGCTGCCCCACAAGTTGTCTAACGGCATATGTTCCCTGAACGCTGGCACGGACCGTCTGGCCTTAAGCTGCATCATGGAAGTGGACGCACAGGGAACCGTGCTGGACCACCGGATTGCCGGGACCGTAATCCATGTGGACAGGCGCATGACTTATACTGCGGTCAATGCCGTGGTGACGGACCGGGATGAGGCCGTGATGGCGGAATACGAGGAATTCGTCCCCATGTTCGACTGCATGAAGGAACTGGCGGATATCCTCAGGGAGAACCGCAGGAAGCGGGGCGCCATTGACTTTGATTTCCCGGAGAGCAAGATTGTGCTGAATGAACAGGGAAAGCCCCTGGAAATCAAGCCCTATGAGCGCAATGCGGCCACCAGGATCATCGAGGACTTCATGCTGCTGGCCAATGAGACCGTGGCTGAGGACTATTACTGGCAGTCCATCCCGTTCCTTTTCAGGAGCCATGACAACCCGGACCCGGAAAAGATGAAACAGCTGGGGACATTTATCAATAATTTCGGATACTTCATTAAAATGCAGCATGGGGAAATCCATCCCAAGGAACTTCAGAAGCTGCTGGACAAGATAGAAGGCACACCGGAGGAGGCGCTGCTCTCCAGGCTGACCCTGCGCTCCATGAAGCAGGCAAAGTATACCACCCTATGCTCCGGGCACTTTGGCCTGGCCACCAGGTATTATACACATTTTACCTCCCCTATCCGGCGCTATCCTGACCTCCAGATCCACAGGATCATCAAAGAGACCCTGAAGGGAGGGCTCAGTGACAAGAGGGCGGCACATTATGAGAAAATCCTGCCGGAAGTAGCGGTGCAGACCTCTGCCCTGGAACGCAGGGCGGACGAGGCGGAGCGGGAGACAGATAAACTGAAGAAGTGCGAATATATGTCACGGTTCATCGGACAGGATTTTGACGGAGCCATATCAGGCGTCACCAACTGGGGCCTTTATGTGGAACTTCCCAATACCGTGGAGGGACTGGTCCGCATGAGCGATCTGGATGACGACTATTATATATTTGATGAACAGCACTATGAACTCATAGGGGAGATGACGAAAAAGACCTATAAGCTGGGACAGCCCGTCAGGGTGACCGTGTCCTCCACGGACAGGCTTTTAAGGACCGTTGATTTCATCCTGGCAAAGGACTGGGAGAAGCATCCGGTGGAAGAGAAAGGGGAATAGACGCATGGGGAAGGAAAGTATTAAGCTGGTAGCCAACAATAAGAAGGCATACTATGATTATTTCATTGATGAGAAATTCGAGGCTGGAATCGAGCTTTTCGGCACGGAGGTAAAATCCATCCGTATGGGCAAGTGCAGCGTCAAGGAAGCATTTGTCAAGATTGACAAGGGGGAAGTGTATGTCTGCGGCATGCACATCAGCCCCTATGAGAAAGGCAATATATTCAATAAGGACCCGCTGCGTACCCGCAGGCTCCTGCTTCACAAGTATGAGATCATGAAGCTGGACGGGAAGATTGCGCAAAAGGGTTTTACCCTGGTTCCGCTTCAGGTGTATTTTAAAGGAAGCCTGGTTAAGGTCCAGATTGGGCTTGCGCGCGGTAAAAAGCTTTATGACAAGAGGGCGGATATTGCCAAGAAGGATCAGAGAAGGGAACTGGAAAAGGATTTCAAGGTGAAAAACCTTTATTAAGGCAGGGAAGCATGAAGGAATATCTGAATTTTATAAAAGAAGTAGAAGGACTGAAATCCACGCTGAGGACAGCATGGACCGTATCCGGACGTCAGGAGAGCACGGCAGAGCACTCCTGGCGCCTGGCCCTTGGCGCGGCAGTACTCTGTCATGAATTTCCTGAACTTGACAGGGAAAAGGTGATGCTTATGTGCCTGGTCCATGACCTTGGGGAACTGTACAGCGGCGATGTTTCCGCGGCGCTCCGGCCCGATGCCGGAAAAAAGCATGACCAGGAGCAGAGGGATGTGGAAAGAGCGGCCGCCAGCCTTCCAAAGGCCTGCGCAGAGGAAATCAGAAGCCTGTGTGAGGAATACAACCGGGCAGGGACACCGGAAGCCAGGTTCGTAAAGGCCATGGACAAGGCAGAGACCATCCTGCAGCACAGCCAGGGAAAGAATCCGCCGGATTTTGACTACGGTTTTAACCTTTCCTACGGAAGGGAGTATTTTGGGCAGGATGGCCGGCTGGAGGAATTACGCGAACTGGTTGACAGGGAGACGGAAAAGCGCATGGAAGAACCGTAAGGGACTGAGGGTGAGCAATCACGGAAGATTTCAGATAATAGGATATAACATAATAGGATATAACAAAAAGCAAGCATTATCTGCTTGCTTTTCTTATGACCTGACCGGGAATCGAACCCGGGTTTACGCCGTGAGAGGGCGTCGTCTTAGCCGCTTGACCATCAGGCCTTTTGTTGTTTGCTGTACTCATCAGCGACAGCTTGTTTATAATACCATAGAGTTTTTAATTTGTCCAGTATTTTTTTAAAAAAAATCAAAAAAGTTTCTGATTCCGGAAATTGAAAAGACCAGTCGGGGAACTGGTCTTTTCAGGAGAAGGTATTTCGTTTCTTATGGGGTGTAGCAAAAACTATATAATGTATTGGGGGGGTTTACGTTAATTATAATAGCATAGGTAATAAAAAAAGTGTGCACAAAGATTCGTTATTTCAAAAAAAGTTTATATGCATTATAACAGGGCCATGGGAAATGTGTCGGCCATGGCTGTACTTTTATAAGGTTTATATGTGAGACTTACCGGACATGGCTGGTAAGTCTCATTATTTTCACCTCGGAGTGTTTCCTTGGCCGGCTGACGGCAATGGGGCAGAAGGCATAACAGGCAATGTGGTCACTGTAATTACCGGCCGGATGGAGCAATGGCCATCAGGGCCGGCAGAATACCATCCATATATACCTTAAGTGGCCTGGCACAGCACGATGATGCGTCCCGGGGCTGTCTGCGGGGGAATACTCCTTGTGGTGGCCGTGTAATAAACCAGAAGGTAATGATTGGCAGGTGAACATAGGTAGGCCTGGCCGTTCATGGTGGAAATGACAGTGGACTGGTACAGGTTCAGCTTCAGGGAGTTATCAATGGCGGTAAGGTTTTCATCAAAGTAACCGATGGCCACGTCCTCCTCAGGCCGCAGCACTGCAATCAGGTCAGCGCGGTACTGGGGCGGATAGATAAGAGGAACGGGCTGGGTGCTGTCATAGAAAGCAGCGATGCGCATTCCGGGGAAGAGGCGCATGGTGTCCACAACAAAGGTATCATGGGTCATGATGATATGGATCTGCTGTCCGTCCACGCTGAGGGAGACGAATTGGCTGCAGCAGTCATCATTATAAGCGGTAATGTCGGTGATGGTCCCCATCACAGGGGTAAGATGTTCAAAATTCATAAGGAAAAATCCTTTTTTGTTTATCATATGCAGATGTGGGGGAAAGGGGTACTGGTGTCTTGGGAAAGAACCGGAAAAGCCATAGAAAAAGGAGGAGGCCGGTAAACTATCTTTACCGGCCGAGTATTATGAAAAAAAGTTTTATTAGCATTAACTCTTTACGATATTTAGTATATCGGTAAAATGTGAGGAGAATTTTATCATTCTGTAACAAAATTATGAACAGAGTGTAAGGAGTTTGTGAATACGCAATCCAAGGAACCATGGATGCCAATCATCGGCCGGCCCGAACCGGACGCCTTCCTGTCCGCGGCGCCTCCTGTCCTTTGGTTTAAGGGGCGCCTGAAAATGGACATGGGGCAGGAAAAAGAATGACATTTTTGTTAAATATGGACATATGGCATTGTAAATTGTAATCAATGTGATAGACTTAGAATATATAATAAAATACATAAAGGAAGGAGCAGAAACATGAAATTTTATATTTGCAGTCATTGCGGCAATATTATTGCGTACGTAAAGAGCAGCGGGGTACCGGTTATGTGCTGCGGTGAAAAAATGCAGGAGCTGGTTGCCAACACAACGGATGCGGCAGTTGAGAAGCATGTTCCGGTGGTTACGGTGGACGGACAGAAGGTTACGGTTACCGTTGGGGCGGCAGAGCATCCCATGGCATCGGAGCACTATATCCAGTGGATTGCCCTTGCCACCGCACAGGGCAACCAGAGAAAGGAACTGAAGCCGGGCCAGAAGCCCCAGGCAGAATTCATGATATGCCAGGGCGACGAGGTTGAGGCGGTTTATGCATACTGTAATCTTCACGGGCTTTGGAAAGCATAAGTCTGTCAGGAGCAGAACAGAAGACAGGATTCTTTCGTCCGCAGGCATAAGCGGGCAGTGAAGGCCGGGACGGGGCAGCGGTTTCCGTCCCGGCCTTTTGCGTTCTGTTTTCCCGATGGAAGCTCCCGGCCTGCTGCCCGTCTTCCGTCCCGGACTCCTGCCTGTGCTCTGCCCCGGCCGGCCCCACCCAAACCGCCTTCTAAGCGTTCCCATGCCCTTTGCCTCCCCTTGGGACAATCCCGGATTTCCTGCGTATTATATACCATAATGGAAAGGGGATGTATAGCATGAAGATATGTTTAGACGCGGGTCATTATGGCAGATACAATCAAAGCCCGGCAGACAAGCGTTATTATGAGTCGGAAATTGTATGGAAGCTCCATCTGCTTCAGAAAAAATACCTGGAAGCATATGGAATCGAGGTAATCACTACCAGGGAAGACCGGGACACGGACAGGAGTTTGTATGACAGGGGAGCCGCTTCCAGGGGATGCGACCTGTTTATATCGGACCATACCAATGCAGTGGGGGATTCTGTTAACAATGCAGTGGATTATCCTGCGGCATACTGTGCCATTAACGGGAGCGCGGATGGGATTGGGATGGCCCTGGCACAATGTGTGGAGACGGTCATCGGAACAGGCCAGCCTGCGCGCATTGAACACCGCAGGGGAAGCAATGGGGATTACTATGGCGTGCTGCGCGGGGCAACGGCCGTGGGGACGCCGGGGCTGATTCTGGAGAACTCCTTCCACACCAATAAGGAGACAGTGAAGTGGCTGTTAAATGATGCCAACCTTGAACGTCTTGCCAGCGCCCAGGCCGATACAATAGCCCTGTATTACGGCATAACAGAACCCGTTAAGAAATCCGGCTGGGCGGAGGAAAACGGAGGCTGGAGATTCTATCTGGGCAATACCGGGGATTATGTGGCCAATGATTGGTATAAGGATGGGGATTACTGGTATTGGTTTGACGCTGCAGGCATGATGGTGCACAATGACTGGAAGACAGGCTCGGATGGAAAATGGTATTACCTTCAGGAAAATGGAGCCATGGCAAAGGACCAGTGGGTTATCTGGAAACATGAACTCTACCGCCTGAAAGAGGACGGAAGCATGTTTGAGGGCTGTGTATGTCTTGAAACAGATGAAAAAGGAGCCCTTAAGTTCCCGGACATGGGAACCCTCACGGAATGTGGGAAAATAGAAGAATAGAGGAGGGGATTTTTATTGTCCGGCGTTGAGGGATGGAGTATAATAGAAGGAGAAAATGCCTTCCATTGGCCTGATTATCAGCGGGCATGGAAGAAAAGGGGGATACAGCATGGTACTAAAATGTTTTTCAATGCCGGACGAAACCACCACACTGACATTTTATCCATGTAATGCGGATACCGGGCCAGGCGGCGGGTATGACACGTGTGCAGATACCCTGACCGTGTACCGGACAGACTTTATGAAACTGCTGCTTCCATATCTGCAGCATGTGCAGCCGGGGTTTGATGCCTGCCAGGATAACCGGATGGACAGGAGGCAGTGGAACAATCTGATTCAGGAGATGGAACGCGACATGGGCAATATACGGTTTGATGACACGGCCTTTGATTTCTATACTGGATTTGTGGGATGGATTACAAAGACATTGAGTGAGTATGAGGCCATTGTTGTGGGCAGTGACCATTGACGATATGTAAAGGACCCTTTGGTTCATTCGGTAAATACGTATGAATCTGACAGGACGGGCCGGGAAATGTGATTGGTTTCCCGGCCTGTCCTGTTGGGGTTTATGCTGCCTATGTTTCCTGATTCTGCTGGCCATATCCGTAATGCTGGCCATATCCGTAATGCTGGCCATATCCGCAATGCTGGCCATATCCGAATTACCAGCCATACCCGCATTACCAGCCCGCAATGCTGACCCGGCATTATTGACAGCTTCCTAAACAATCATTCAATGGCTTTAAATGCCTCCTCCAGGTCTTCCAGGATATCATCAATATGTTCGGTGCCGATGGACAGACGGATGGTTCCCGGCCGGATTCCCTGCTCCAGAAGCTCGGCCTCATTTAACTGGGAGTGTGTGGTGGAAGCTGGGTGGATGACCAGGGACTTCACGTCAGCCACATTGGCCAGCAGGGAAAACAGTTCCAGGTTGTCGATGAAGTTCCTGGCCTGCTCAGCGCCGCCCTTGATCTCAAAGGTGAAGATGGAACCTCCCCCATGAGGGAAATACTTCCGGTACAGAGCCTGCTGACCAGGATCCCGGCTGACGGACGGATGATGGACCGCTTCCACCAGGGGATGGCTTTTCAGGTAATCAACCACTTCCAGGGCATTCTCCACATGGCGTTCAACCCTGAGGGACAGGGTTTCCAGACCCTGGAGGAACATGAATCCATGGAAGGGGGAGAGGGTTGCGCCCGTGTCCCTTAACAGGATGGCCCTGATGCGGGTGACAAATGCAGCAGCGCCCACATCCTGTGCAAAGCGGATGCCGTGGTAGCTTGCATTGGGTTCTGTAAGTCCGGGGAATTTCCCGGAAGCAGTCCAGTCAAAGCGTCCGCCGTCCACAATGACCCCGCCTACCGTGGTTCCGTGTCCGCCAATGAATTTGGTGGCGGAATGGACCACGATATCAGCGCCATACTCAATGGGGCGTACCAGATAAGGGGTTGCAAAGGTATTATCGATTACCAGCGGGATCTGGTGGCGGTGCGCAATGTCCGCAATGGATTCTATGTCCGCAATGTCTGAGTTGGGGTTGCCGAGGGTTTCGATGAAGATGGCTTTTGTATTGTCCCTGACAGCCTCCTCCAGTCCCTTCAGATCAGCCGGGTCTACAAAGGTGGTTTCAACCCCGTATTCGGGAAATGTATGTGCCAGATAATTATAGGTCCCGCCGTAGATATGGCTGGATGCAACAATATGGTCGCCGGAGCGGGTCAGGTTCTGGAAGGTGTAGGCCAGGGCCGCTGCGCCCGAGGCAGTTGCCAGGGCCGCCACGCCGCCTTCCAGGGCCGCCATCCTTGCCTCAAATACATCCAGGGTAGGATTGGTCAGCCTGCTGTAGATATTGCCTGCATCGCTGAGGTTAAAGCGGGCCTGTGCATGGCTGCAGTCATCAAACACGTAGGAAGATGTCTGGTAAATCGGAACCGCCCTGGAGCCGGTGGCCGTATCCGGATGTTCCTGTCCTGCATGAAGCTGTGTTGTCTCAAATCTGAAATGTCTGTTTTCTCTTCTAAGTTTTTCTCCCATGATTTGTCCTCCATTCCATTCCTACTGTTTCTATAGGTTTAGTTGATGATAGCATGGGAGTTTTTTCCTGTCAAGAGTTTATTTTGCTGATAATATATATTTAAGGAGGGAATGAGGTGGTGGGACAGGGAGAGGTATGGTAAAATAAGGACAGATGAAAGAAAGGGCGGGTGCGGATGAAAGAAATCATAGACTTCATTGAAGAGAATGTGGATGGCAGGACACTGTCCACAAAGGAATTGGTTTACGAGCTGGAAAATGGAGCGCTGCAGGGGGTTTACTCTGACCAGATATCCTTTTCCAACCTGAAATATTCCAAAAGTGGGTTTCAGATGGATATGTTTATTGTATCTAACGAGAAAATCTGGCTGATTGGCAAGGAAGGACAACGGGAGAAATTAAGAAAGGATTTTAGCGCTGTATCCATGTTTCGGTTTGAACTGGCGAAACGGAAGAGTACGGACTCCATAACAGGCTGTTTTCGATTTATTTCAGCTTCAGGGAAACATGTTGCGGCAGAGGCTGTGGTAAGCGGGATTTATGATGTGCGTCTTGAGGACGGTGTGCTGAGGTTATCGGAAGACCAGGTCTTATATCGGGACCAGCCCATACAGGATGGGCGTCATAAGCCGGTTGCTTTTCAAGCGGAGCATTGTTTTTATTGCAGGGGAGGAAAACTGCACTATGAATACGATGGCAGGAGTTTTGATGTGGACGCAAAAACCTTGGAGCGCTGTGACAGCCCTGATACCTTCCCTCCGTTTATATCCGTAGAGCAGTAAGCCTGCCGATATTTAATGTAAGAGGGATGATGACAAGTGGAAGAAGCAGACGATAGTGATTAAAACAAACATAGTCATAAAACAAACCATAGTAATTAAACAGGAACCTGACCGGTATACCTATCACCGGCCAGGCTTTTTTATTTGGCCGGCCAGGAATCCGACATTAATTGACAATTTTCGACATCCGCGCGATGACAACAGAGGGAAGAAAAAAAATAGGAGGGGGATTATTGCACGGTTCATCCGTTCTATAAACATCGGAGGAATTAGGAATGAAAAAGTGTAAAATTTATCTCGCTGCGATATTCATAATGGCTGCCCTGTTTACAGCATATAAAACCTGGAGTCCGGAATACCGGATCTGCCGGTCATTTTCCTATTCATGTACGGATTACAGGGAGACGGAACTGTATGTAATCATCAACAGACCATGGGGAGTGGGGGAAACCATTGAAAAGATAGTAACCCAGTACAATAAAATGAACGGCACGCCGGACCGCCTTGTCATATGGTGCTACCATAATGAAGACGACATGGACCAGGGCAGGGAATTTTACAAGGCAGAGTTTGAGTGCGGGAAGGATATGGTAACGGAACCCCCGGAAGCATATTGATATAAGCCGGGCATCCGGCGCCGGATTCCGGCCTGCATCATGGAATAGGGTAGGAAAATCAAAACAGATGTGATAGAATGTTCTTTATAGTCAGGAGGGACGGTATGAAGAAGGAAAGGATATGCCGTGGGATTACGGCAGGATTGTACGCGGATATCTGAAACGCCATACCAGACTGCTGGATATTGATACGGGAGGCGGGGAGATACTGTTAAGCTTCAGGCATCCTTATGAATATACAAGCGCAACAGAAGGTTATCCCCCTAATGTGGATCTGTGTAAACAGGTATTTCTGCCCCTTGGAATTGATTTTCGGGAAGCTGGCGATGTGAGCCGCCTTCCCTTTGAAGACCGTTCCTTTGATCTGGTCATTAACAGGCATGGGGACTTTGATGCCGGGGAACTATACCGTGTATTAAAGCCTGGAGGCGCGTTTGTCACACAGCAGGTAGGGGCGGAGAATGACCGCGGTTTGGTGAATCTGCTGCTGCCGGACACAGAACTGCCATATCCGGAGCAATACCTGGACAAGGTTACTGAAACATTCCTGTCTGCCGGGTTTGAAATCCTAGAGTCCCAGGAGGCATTTCCTAAAATAAGGTTTTACGATGTAGGGGCGCTGGTATGGTTTGCCCGGATCATCCAGTGGGAATTCCCGGGATTTTCCGTGGAATCCTGTTGGGATAACCTGTTGAAGGCACAGAAAGTTTTGGATGAAAATGGCGTGATAGAGGCATCGACCCACAGGTTCCTGCTGACAGCATTAAAAGCAGGATGAATGCAATGAAAAATGACCGGTCGGGGAACCGGTCATTTTAGGAGAAGGTATTTCGTTTCTTATGGGGTGTAGCAAAAACTATATAATGTATTGGGGGGGTTACGTTTATTATAATAGCATATGGCATGAAAAAAGTCTGCACAAACTTTATCAATTATGAAAATCTGTTTTGTGCATTTTGCAAAAAAAGGATGATGCCAAAAGAATGATACCAATAGGATGATGATTCAGGTATAAAAATGTTTCAGGTTTAGGACGGTCAAGGCAACAGCAGAATAGAGGAATACCGGAATAGCAGAATACTGGGATGACAGAATACCGTAATAGCAAAATATCAGGTATCAGAATAGCAAAATACCAGGAGGGATGTACTTGAAGAAGAGCTGTGTGGGGAAATTCTGTATTATGACAATGCTTGCCATGGAAGCGGGAATGATTCAGGCGTATGCCAATTCCCCGGCCCCTGTTAATTACAGGGGATATTTTGCCGGGACAGCCATCATACTGGTTCTGACCGTGCTTTTTAATGCTGGGATTGAAACAGCAGTCGGGGCCGTCATGGGCGTCGGGCCAAAATGGGTGATATTCCTTACGAATGTGGGCACCAACCTGGTTATGAATATTATATTAGGGTATCTGGATTTCACTTTCCGTCTGTATGTCCGGGGATATTATTTTCCCGTGATGTGTGTGTTTGAAATCCTTGTACTGGCAGCAGAGTACCGGATTTATCTGCGCTTCATGGGGAGAAGGTTTCCGAAGAAGTCCATACTGAAGTATACGGCGGCTGCCAATGCCGTTTCCTTCCTTCTGGGGCTGCTGGCCCTCCAGTTGCTGGGAATGGGTGTTTTTTAAATATTAAGGGGATATATGGCGCAAAAATGAGGAATCTGATTGAACAGCTGTATCAATTAACACAGGACAAAGAAAGGCTGGCTATTAATGCGGCAGCCATTGATATCAGGAAATATAATGCACACGTCCATGACTTTTTCCAATATCCGCTGGGAGTTTCCTTTATTGGCGTGGAAAAGCCCCTGGTGGCTGGCAGGAAGCGTTTCCCGTGCTTTTCATTCTGAATCTGTACTACCAGAATGACTGGATATGCAGTGAGCAGGAGCGGACATCACCGGACCAGCTGGTGGTGGGGCGGATGCCGGAAAATGCCCCTGAGTCCGGGAAAAACCGGCTGGAACAGGAATTAGCGGGCACAAAGTGGGTCTGCTCATTATTTACAGGTGCATTTTATGACAAGTTCTTTGGGGAAACAGGAAATTATTATTTTTTTGCTGAATCAGGAGTATATGATTATTCCAAACTCAGCCCTTGACAACGGCCAAGGAAACTGCTATTATGTAGAAAGTGCAGGATTCGTTAGCATACCAGACACATGGAACACTGATTATTCAGGGGTTGTACTGGTTTCGACGGGGGTCATGCAGCTGGTGAAGCTATCCCCATGCGATGGGTTAAATGGCAAAAATAAATATAAACGCTAACGACGAATTAGCAATCGCTGCCTAATGGCAGCTGTCAGACTTAGAGCACCCGCACTTTAAGACCCTGGCATCGACTATGTGGGAAACGACGTATGCAAAGCTTTGAGCATATGGGCGTATGATGAAGCTACTGAAACCATCCGGGTGTCCTTTCTCTGATGGCAGAGGGAATGTCAAATAAAGGACTATGATAGTAGAAGAACAGGGAATTGGTTTTCGGACAGGGGTTCGATTCCCCTCAGCTCCACGCTGGGCAATGCCGGGTAGTCCTTAGGATATAAGGGCTCCGGCATTGTCTTTTTTTGTTGGGGAGCTGTTTTTCATCCATCCAGACCGGTCATGTACAGCGGGATTACGTGGATGACCGGCTCCTCATAGGGATGGACCTCTTTGATGGCCCGAAGTGTCTCCTTTACCTTTTCGGTCTGGCAGGTCACTTCCGCCTTTATTTCAGGTTCCGTGCTCACTTCCCCCATATGACCGATATAGGGCGTGCTTCCCTGTAATGGCCGCCAGCAGCCTGTTACAGGGCTGTATGACATGCAGCTGTCATATTGTCCGATATGCCCGGCATCCACTGCCTGAAGCGCTTTCTGAAGCGCGGACAGATGGGATGCGGGGATGAAAATCTCCAGCTTGCAGTTTGCAAATGCTTCCATGGTTGGTTCCTCCTTTCTTCTGATATGCCGGAACACGTCTGGTTCTGTTATCTTTTCTGCTTTCCATATAAATATAACACAGCTTGACATGAAAACATAGAATTGCCAGGAGCAATAATTTCGTATAAACTTTGTAAACAAATAAAACTTATTATTTAAGAGAAAAGAAATACCATAACCGGATGTTTCTGGTAATATAAGGGTGTAAAAAAAATATCTTCCATGACATGGAAAAAGGGAGGAATTGAACATGAAGATTAACATGAAGAGGACCATTTATACGGCAGGCCTGTCCGCGGCAGTGGCTGCGGCAGCTTTAGGGCTGGGAGGCTGCGGTACGGGGACACAGATACCGGATACCATTAAGGTACAGAACATGGATGCGGACAGCAATACCATCACAGTCATTGGCAAGGAAGAGGTGAAGGTGGTACCGGACATGGCGGAGATAGAGTATTCCATCTATACCAAAAAGGAAACGGCTGCCGAGTGCCAGTCAGAGAATGCCAAGGACCTGAATGCAGCCATTGAGAAGCTGAAATCCCTTGGGGTGGAGGAGAAGTCCATCCAGACCTCATCTTATGGACTGAATCCCATCCATGACTGGAATTCATCGGATCAGGCGGTTACGGGATACGAGATGACCACAAGGCTGACGGTTTCGGATATCCCCATCGACCAGGCGGGAACCATCCTGTCAGAGTCAGTGTCGGCGGGTGTCAATGGAATTGATTCGGTTACATATTTTTCAAGCGGTTATGATGCAAGCTACCAGGAGGCGTTAAAGGGGGCCATGGCAGTGGCCAGGGCCAAAGCAGACGCGCTGGCAGAGGCCAGCGGCAGGACCGTCGCCGGCGTTTCCCATGTGGAGGAATATGGGTATAATCCCAATGCAAGATATGCGTCCTATAACAGTTCAGGACCAGGCAAAGCCGCGGGGACCGCGGCAGCGGCCGACATGGCTGTCATGCCAGGGGAAGTGAGCGTGGAAGCACAGGTAACAGTGGATTTTACAATCCAATAAGCAAGGTCATGGGGCGGCGCCGGGAACATGGTTTCCCGGCGCTGTTTCTTCCTGGTTCCCTGGCCTTATCCATTGTGAACCACGATTGCAAATTCCATATTGATATTTCCGGACAAATATATTATGATTGCAATTGTTGGCCCCAAAGCAGGATGACGGGGAAAAGGAGGGCGTTTCATGAAAAACCGCATAGGATACTTATATGTCATAATTACATGTTTTATATGGGGAAGCGTTTACATAGCGAGTAAATACGCCCTGGCTTCCATAGGACCCCTTACCGTGCTGTGCATCCGGTATCTGGTGGCAGGCGCGTGCCTTGCCGTGCTTTTGAACATGAGAAGGACAAGGCGCACCGTAAAGAAGGGGGACTGGAAATACATCTGGATTGTGGGCGGGCTGGGATATTTTGTCTCCATTACGTTCCAGCTGGTGGGAACCAAGCTGCTAGACGCGTCCCTGGCCTCCCTGATTAACGGCATGAACCCCATTACCATTTCCCTCCTGGCGGCTGTTTTCCTGAAGGAAAAGATACATAAACGTCATATTGCCAGCATCTGCATTTCAATTGCAGGAGTTTATATCATCCTGGGAGTGGGGGGCGCGTCAGTGAACGCGGCAGGGCTGGGGGCCTCTGTCTGCTCCGTACTCTTATGGTCCTCTGCCTCCGTGGCCATCCGAAAGGTTTCCGGGGGATATGACCCTGTGCAGATTGCGCTGTACGGGCTGGGGGCTGCCCTTATCTTCACGGTTCCATGCGCCATATTGGAATCGGTCAGGACACCGCCAATATTCACCGGGTCCGCTGTCCTTGCATGTATTTATCTGGGGGTAGCGGGAACTGCGGTGGCCCATACACTCTGGAACATGGGGCTTAAGCTTCTGGACGCCAGCGTGTGTTCCATGTTCTACCCCTTACAGCCCCTTACATCGTCCATATTGGGGGTGGTCCTGCTGGGAGAGGTCCTTACATGGAACTTTGTTGTGGGCGGAGTGCTGATCTGTATGGGTATTATTGTCAGCGTAATGAAAAAGGACATGATTGCACATATTTAATTGCACATACTTAATCCTGCCCTTGTCCGTGATGTCCTTTATGATGGCAGTCTTCTGCCGCCTTTTCTTCTGTTTCCTGCGCCTTGTGCCCACAGTGCTCCGTATGCCCTTTAATCTCCTTCATGGACTTATCCCTGAACTCATCCAGGGTGGCCTGTGGGTCTGCGGTGAGCAGTTCCTGTATGGCATAGTATTTTCCCACGGACATGCCAAGGCTGTGGGCTTCCCGGCACATGTGGCCGTCCACGCTGACATATTCTGTCCTGGCCTGGCTGTGACACTGCCTGAGGGTGGTGTCCACACAGATTTGAAGGTTTTCCAGTAAAAGGTCACTGCTGCCCCTGTTTTCCAGTGTAATGGATAGCAGGGCATCTTTTTTCAGATAATCCTGCATGGCTTCACTGCCAATCAGGCGTTCAAGGGCTTCCTCATATTCCAGATGCCGCAGGGAAACCTCACGGAGCACGGTTTCCCCGTCCCTGCCGTAAGGGACTTCCTCAATCACCCTTCCCCACCTGTTAATGCCCAGTTCAATGCTGGGATTCACGTCAATACTGATGGTGGCTGCCTCAGCGTAGTAGAGCTGGTATCCGCCAAACCCGCTTCCGGCAAACACCAGAAGGCAGGCCAGGGACACAATGAGCTTCATCCGGTGCATGGCTGGTTTGGGCTGCCTCTGCCTCATCCTGCCCAGTACATGGCTGCGTGTCCGTTCCTTTAGCCCATCTTGGCACCGCACCGTGTCAAATGCTTTACGGATATCCTGTTTCACCTTCATCACCTCCCAGCATGTCTTTTAATTCTGCCCTGGCCCTTGCCAGATGCGTGTATACGGTATTTACCTTTTTATGCAGGATACCTGCGATTTCCACTGCGGAATATCCCTGGTAATAGTGCAGGTACACCAGAATCTTATATTTTTCAGGAAGCCGGATGACTGCCTCCAGTACATGGGAGAGGTCCCCGCTGTCAGGGGCGGCCACGGCCATGGCCTCCTCCAGGGAACATGTATTCCTGCGGAAAAAGCTTCGGAGCACATCCTTGCACCGGTTAATGGTCACGCGTATGAGCCAGGCCTTCCTGTGTTCTTCCGAATCAAAGGGTTCAGAAAAAAGGGCGTATTTCAAAAATACATCCTGAAACACGTCCTCTGTATCGCTTTCATTTTTCATATAGACAAGGCAGATATGCCTGATCATATCGGCATACTGCGCGATTGCCTGCTCTACATCTGATTCCTGCCGCATTGTTTCTCCATCTGGCTGGTTCTATTAGTATATGATTATCTGCGCAGCGTCCCGCAGCCATGGCAGCCGTGATGTCCCTGGCCGTCCTGCCTGTTTCCGCCGTGATGTCCGCGTCTGCTGCCGGAATCCGAGGATGGGCCGGAAGCGGCGGATGGGCTGGAAGCGGCGGAAGAGGAGCAGCGATAGCTGTGGTTCCCGTCCGGGCATACCCAGTCGCCTTCCTCGGACCAGTGTCCGTCACAGTCCCCATGGTCATGGGTGGTGCAGTATTCATAGCTGGTGCAGTCCCCATATCCCCTTGGACACGTCCAGTCCGCGCCAAAGGCAAGGCTGCTGCCTGCAGCCATCAATATGGTTCCGGTTACCGCTGTTGCTATTATAGTCCTGATTTTCATGATTTTCAATCTCCTTCTTAATTGGTGTCCTACCCATAATACGATATTGATAGGCATATCCTTTCAGAATCAGTGGATTTTTTTGTTTTTTTGCAGGAACATGCTTAAAACGGACATTGGGAATATGAAAACGGAAAATGGAAAATGGAAATGCCTCCGGCCGCAGATACCGGCAGGAGGCATTCCCAAACATTATAAACTAGCTGCACCATTACATACAATTAGAGGATTAATTCTTTTTGGCTGCCGTGTTATCCCTTGGAAGGATTACGTTCAGCAGGATTGCCACACAGGTTGCAACCACAACAGGGGACTTGCCAAAGATGGTGGTGGCCCAGTCAGGGAATGCTGCCAGGGAATTGGCTGCCTGTGTAACGCCCATTCCCAATGCTACGGAAAGGCCTACGATGGAAGTATTGCGGTAGTTCATGTCCTCTGTCATGACTAATTTGATACCGGTCATGGCAATGGATGCGAATACCGTGATGGTAGCGCCGCCCAGCACACACTGTGGAATGGTGGTTAAGACCGCTGAGAACTTTGGAATCAGGCCTGCAACCAGCAGGATGACAGCCGCCATTCCGAGAACAATGCGGTTGATTACCTTGGTGGTCACTACGATTCCTACGTTCTGGCTGTAGGTGGCGGTTGGAAGTCCGCCCAGCACAGCGCCAATGATATTGGAGATACCGTAACCCACAATACCTCCCTGTAACTCCTTGTCTTCCGGCATACGGTCCATGGAGCCGGTAGTGGTTGCTGAAAAGTCACCGATTGCCTGGATTGAATTGATGGCGAATAAAAGGCCGATTGCAATACAGGAAGAAGGATCAAATACCACACCAAAGTGCATCGGTGTCGGGAACTGGAAAAGTCCCGCCGAGGCAACGCCGCTAAAGTCGACCAGTCCAAAGCCCAGGGCGACCACATAACCAACTATCACGCCGATCAGGATGGAGGCCAGCTTCAATATGCCTTTGGTGAAATGATTTAAAACGGTGACAACGGCTAAAGTAATCAACGCAGTTGTCCAGTTCTGCCATGAGCCAAAGCCCAGTTTACCGATTTCGCTTGCCAGGGGCTTACCGGCCCCGCCTGCCATGTAGTTGACTGCAGTGGGATATAAGGATAGACCGATGGTAAACACAACAGTACCGGCGATTAACGGCGGGAACAGCTTGCGTATCTTCTTAATGGAAAAACCAACAATGATTGCCACCACGCCGCCAACAATCTGGGCGCCTAATATCATCGGAACCCCCAGTCCGCTTTCATGGCCAGCAATGGCCTGCATACTGGGGACATAAGCAAAACTTACACCCATGATGACAGGAAGGGCGGCTCCGATATGGAGTCCGTTCTTATTGCCAATGGGAAATAACTGTAAAAGTGTGGCTAAACCTGCCACGACTAGGGCTGCCTGGATTAAAAAAACTTTATCAGTGGGATCTAGCCCTGCTGCTCCTGATACGATAATGGCGGGGGTTACGCACCCCACGATTGCGGCCACCACATGCTGCATTGCAAGTGGGAACGCCTGGGAAAAACTGGGTTTTCCATAATAGTCAAATAAAGCTGATTGATTACCTGCCTGATTCATATTTAAGTTCCTCCTTGGGCTTATTGATGGATTTGAGTTCCGGTCAGTCCTTGGATTCCCTCTTTTGCTTTTTCAAGCAAGGTTATGAGTGCAGTACGTCCCTCTTTGGACTCTGCGAATTTCACAGCGGCCTGAACCTTTGGCAGCATGGAGCCGGGGGCAAAATGTCCCTCTTCCATATATATCTTGGCCTGGTCCGGTGTGAGATTATCCAACCACTTTTCTTCCGGTTTTCCGAAGTTGATAGCTACCTTTTCCACTGCAGTGAGGATGATTAAGAAATCAGCGTTCAGTTCCTCTGCTAACAGTTCACTGGCAAAATCCTTATCGATAACAGCGCTGGCGCCCTTTAAATGATTGCCCTGACGGGTAACCGGGATTCCGCCGCCCCCGCATGCAATGACCAGCTGACCGGAGTCAACCAGGGAGCGGATAGCGCCGATTTCAACAATTTCAGCAGGCTTTGGAGAAGCAACCACACGTCTGTAACCGCGTCCTGCGTCCTCCTTCATGATATATCCGTATTTTTCGGATGCAATCTTGGCCTGTTCCTCGGTCATGAAGTGGCCGATTGGCTTGCTGGGAGCGTCAAATGCAGGATCTTCTGCATCCACACGCACCTGTGTAATCATGGTAGCAACCGGGATATCGTACATTTCGCGGTTGTAAAGTTCCTCTCTCAGGGCGTTCTGAAGGTCATAGCCGATGTAGGCCTGGCTCATTGCCACACAGACGGAGAGGGGAGTGTTTGGCTGGTTTGCGTCTTCGCGGCTCAGCGCGGCCATGGCATTGTTGATCATGCCGACCTGCGGGCCATTGCCATGGGCTACGATGACTTCGCAACCTTCTTCAATGAGGTCCACGATAGCTTTCGCGGTAATCTTAACAGCTATCATCTGCTCAGGAAGTGTGTTGCCAAGAGCGTTGCCGCCCAATGCGATGACAATACGTTTTTTCTTGTTTTCCATAGTGAAATTCCCCTTTACAGGCGGGATATGAGGGTACCCCGCATTGTTATTTGCACAATACAACTTATTTTGGAGATAAAAAGGGCTGCAGGACCGTTGTCCGGCAGCCCCTACAATGTACTACGAATGAGTTTGGGATTTATTTGAATACTCTTGGTGTTCCTTTTTCTTCCAGTTTCTTTAAGATGTCGGCTGGATCAGCAAACTTAGCTAACATGATCATGGCAGCAATCACATATGGCTTGTAGCTGGCTTCCTTGTACAGTGGGTCGCGGTAACGGTCAAATACAGTTGCCTCAACCTCGCCGTCCTTGCAGCTTACATCGTTGATGTCAGCAGGTAAGCAGTGCAGGTACAGTGCCTTGCCGTCCTTGGTGGTCTTCATCAGTTCTTCGGTACAGCACCAGTCTTTGTGCTCTGCGTTCTGAGCCAGCAGTTCTTTCTCCAGTGCCTTGATGCCGTCGGAATCGCCTTCAGCGTACAGGTTGGTTCTCTTTTCCATGGCTGCAAATGGAGCCCAGCTCTTTGGATATACGATATCGGCATCCTTGAATGCGTCAGCCATGTCATGGGATACGCGGAAGGAACCGCCGGTCTTTTCAGCGTTCTTTCTGGCAACTTCCTCAACCTCAGGCATGATTTCGTAGCCTTCCGGATGAGCCAGAACAACTTCCATACCCATACGTGTCATCAGGCCCACAACGCCCTGAGGAACGGAGAGAGGCTTGCCGTAGGAAGGAGAGTAAGCCCATGTCATGGCTAACTTCTTGCCCTTTAAGTTCTCTACGCCGCCGAATTCGTGGATGATGTGCAGCATATCAGCCATACACTGTGTCGGATGGTCGATGTCGCACTGTAAGTTAACCAGGGTTGGTTTCTGCTCAAGGATACCGTCCTTGTGGCCCTGTGTAACAGCGTCAACAACTTCATGCATGTAAGCATTGCCCTTGCCGATGTACATGTCATCGCGGATACCGATGACGTCAGCCATGAAGGAAATCATGTTAGCTGTCTCGCGGACAGTCTCGCCATGGGCTACCTGGCTCTTACCCTCGTCCAGATCCTGGACTTCCAGGCCTAACAGGTTACATGCGGAAGCAAAGGAGAAACGTGTACGTGTGGAATTGTCACGGAATAAGGAGATGCCAAGGCCGCTCTCAAATACCTTTGTGGAAATGTTGTTCTCCCTCATGTAGCGCAGGGCATCGGCAACCGTCCATACTGCTTCCAGTTCCTCATCGGTCTTCTCCCAGGTCAGGAAGAAGTCGTTCTCGTACATTTCCTTGAAATTAAGGCTGTTTAACTTATCAATGTAATCCTGTAATGTTTTCATTTGATTTACTCCTTTAATATGATTTATTTATATTTTTTGGTTTCAGTATCCGGGTGCCCGGGCCTGCAGTCTTTCGGCGGCTTTCAGCATAAGCCGCCGAAATCGAAACAGGTCACTAGGACTTCATGGAAAATGGTTTACGAATAAGCAGGATGCAATTATATATAATTTTTCATAGGGCGTATGCCCTATGCTTTTTGGCCGCCCCACAGGCCAGGAAGATGGCACTGCGGACCAGCGGGATGGCAAAACCACACTGACGGCAGCCAAAAAATCACCCTGCGGACAATAATCTAAGATAATGATGATTCTTTATGGGTAGTTCCTAAATAATGATGATTCTTACTTGCAATATACAGCAGGCAGCGCCGCATAAACAGCTGCACATGTAACCAGATCCTGCTTCCAGGTAATCTCGTTAGGAGCATGGGCCTGAGCCTCAGCGCCAGGTCCAAAGCCGATGCATGGAATACCATTACGTCCCATGATGGAAACGCCGTTGGTTGAGAAGGTCCACTTATCGGTAAGAGGACGTGCCTTTCTCATCTCCTCGGTGGCAGCAGCGCCGATACGCTCGTTGCCGTACAGGTTCTTGTAAGCATCTTCCAGGGCCTTGGTAACCTCATGGTCTTCCGGAATGACCCAGGTTGGGAAGTAGCACTCGATTGGATATGTAAGACCTTTGTAGGAAGGACGGGAATACTCATACATGGAAACAGTAACATCATCGCCGTACTTTTTAACAGCTGGAAGCGCGCGGATCTCATCCAGGCAGCTTTCCCATGTCTCGCCTGCGGTCATGCGGCGGTCAAGGGATACGGAGCAGGAATCGGCAACTGCACAGCGGCTTGGGGATGTGAAGAAAATCTCGGAGGTGGTAACTGTGCCGCGTCCTAAGAAGTTGGCTTCCTTCCACTGTGGGTTGTATTTCTCATCTAACATCTTAACAAGGCCTTTAACTTCCTTGTCATCAGCAGCGTCATTCTCGTTCAGCGCGCGTACGTCCTGAAGGATGTCAGCCATCTTGTAGATAGCGTTGTCTCCGCGCTCAGGAGCGGAACCGTGGCAGGAAACACCCTTAACGTCAATGCGGATTTCCATACGTCCCCTCTGTCCGCGGTAGATGCCGCCGTCAGTAGGCTCTGTGGATACTACGAAGTCCGGGCGTACCTTGTCTTCGTTGATGATGTACTGCCAGCAAAGACCATCACAATCCTCTTCCTGAACCGTACCGGTTACCAGAACCGTGTACTTGTCGCTTAACAGTCCCAGGTCCTTCATGATCTTTGCGCCGTATACAGCACTTACGATACCGCCGCACTGGTCAGACACGCCGCGTCCGCCGATCTCGGTGTCATTCTCATAACCCTCGTACGGATCGAAGTTCCAGTTGTTCTTATTGCCGATACCAACCGTATCGATGTGGGCGTCAAAGCCGATTAAGGTCTTGCCGGTTCCCATGTAGCCAAGTACGTTGCCCATTGGGTCAATCTCAACCTTGGTGAAGTCAAGCTTCCTCATCTCCTCGGCGATGCGTTCGATGTGTGCCTTCTCATCGCAGCTCTCGCCTGGGAACTTAACGATATCGCGTAAGAACTTGGTCATGTCTTTCTGATAATTCTGTGCAGCTTCTTTGATTTTAGCGTAATCCAGATTCATTGTTTTCATTTCCTCCATATACATTTGTATTCATAATGTGGTGGTGCCGCCCGGCAGGGGTGAACCGCGGGCAGCGGTGGTGATTGGGTTTATTGGATGATGCTTTATTGCTTATTTATCGAGACCTTTCCATACAATGTTCTTGTAACGGTCAGGGTCCGTATCGCCTTCAGTTGAGAAGAGCAGGACTTTGGAAGATGCGTCCAGTCCGATGTCATTTCTCAGATCCTTGTACTCATCCATGGTCATGACGGCTGCCAGTGCGCCGAATGGGGCAGCGCCGGACTCGCCGGATGTAACAGGCGCGTCGCCCTTGATGGGAGCGCCCAGCATACGCATGCCGTTTGCAGCTACCCAGTCCGGGGCAGCGATGAATACTTTTACATGGTTCTTTAAGATATCCCAGGAAATGGTGTTTGGCTCGCCGCATGCAAGACCGGCCATGATGGTTTCCATGTCGCCGTCCACGATGCGGATGTCGCCGTCGCCTGCAGCAGCGCCCTTGTAGAGACATGCGGCTGCTTCTGCTTCCACCACAACAAAGGTTGGCGGGTTATCGGCATAAAGGTTGGAGTAGTATCCCACCACGGCCCCTGCCAGGGAACCGACGCCTGCCTGTACGAAAATGTGGGTCGGACGCTCGCAGCCGTATTCCTTTAACTGCTCGCCGGCTTCCATGGCCATGGTCCCGTAACCCTGCATGATCCAGGCCGGAATCTCTTCGTAGCCGTCCCAGGCCGTATCCTGTACAATCACGCCTCTCTCTGTCTCGTCCGCCTCTTTGGCTGCCAGACGTACACAGTCATCGTAGTTCATCTCCTGGATGTCTACCTGTGCGCCTTCCTTTGCAATGTTCTGAAGACGTGTCTGGGTGGAACCCTTAGGCATATGTACAACAGCCTTCTGGCCCAGGCGGTTGGCTGCCCATGCAACGCCACGGCCGTGGTTGCCGTCTGTGGCTGTGAAGAAGGTTGCCTGGCCAAATTCTTTTCTTAACTGGTCAGAAGTGAGGACGCTGTAGGGAAGCTCGGACACATCCTTGCCTGTCTCGCTGGCAATGTAGCGCGCCATTGCGAAGGAACCGCCCAGTACTTTGAATGCGTTGAGGCCAAAGCGGTAGGACTCATCCTTTAAGTAAATCTCCTTTACTCCCAGATACTCAGCCATGTGGTCCAGCTTTGTAAGTGGTGTCTTGCTGTACTGAGGAAAGCTTTCGTGGAAGGTCCTTGCCTTCCCGATTTCCTCAAGGCCCATGATCGGCAGGTTCTTATCATCTGTCTTTGGCATATGATTGACCGCCCATTGAATCTTCTGATCCATATTACATAATCCTCCTTGTATGTGTGTTGCTGTTTATGATTATAATGTTATTTCTTATCATCTGCCTTGCGGCTGTTAACGTCAATGTAACTGTACAAAGTGAATTTGGAGATTCCGAAGTACTTGGAAACTTTGTCACCCGACTTAGTGATAAGGAAGGCGCCTGCATCGTTTAAGAACTGGATGGCAGTTACTTTTTCCTCCTTATTCATCAGAGCGGCCGGCTTCCCGATAAGGGCCACCGACTGTTCAATCAGGGTGTCTAACAGGTCATTGACATTGTGGACAATCTGTTCGGGCTGCTGCTTCACGTCCGCTTGGGGTTCGGTATCGATGAGAGCTTTGATGGAACGGTCCACGGTCATCAGTCCGGTTATATCATAATTAAGGGAAAGCAGGTAATCAATGGAATCGCCTTCCTTATTACGGATATAAAAGGTACTGGATTTCAGTATCTTGCCGTTGGATGTACGGGTAAGGTATCCAAGATGGTCTTTCAAAGTGGCCGGATCCTTGTGAAGGGTCTCCAGAACTACCTTGGAGGGTCCGTCCCCTTCCTGGCGGTTGGTCACATGCCCATTATTGATATGTACAATGGAGTGTTCCAGGTCATGCCTTGCCAGGTCATGGATCACAATTTCACAGTCTGGTCCGAACTGCCTTGCCAGGCCGTCAGCAAGCTGCTTTAAAAGGTCTAGTGTGTATGCCATAGCTTTCTTCTTCCTTTCTTCGGACTCTTCAAATTCCAATCGGTTTCTGGTTACTTTGTACAATAAACATTTCGCTATATTGTGACGCGTTGTTTATGATTCCATCATAGCACAAAAAAAATGAATTGCAAGAGGTTTTTACAAAAAAATTTAGAATATCTAAAAAATTTTGCATTTTATGCTTGCAAATGGGGGTATAAGGTGTTAGTATAGGGTTACAGGAAGTCCTATCCTATCTTATTAAAGTTTATGGTTTTAAGAATGGATTTAGGACAAATTGTTTCTGTCTGACACATATAATTATTTTAAAGTATTCTATAAAGAAAAGGAGAGAGGTTATGTTAGTTATTGGGAACGGACGTCTGGTGACAAGGGATGCCGGTAATCCATTCATCGAGAACGGCGCGGTGGCAATGGATGGGAATGTGATTAAGAAAGTAGGTACACTGGAAGAAGTGAAGAAGGAATTCCCGGAGGCTGAGTTCATTGATGCCAAGGGGGGCGTCATCATGCCGGCATTCATCAATACCCATGAGCACATCTACAGCGCCATGGCCAGGGGACTTTCTATTAAGGGATATAACCCCAAAGGGTTTTTGGATATCCTGGACGGTATGTGGTGGACCATTGACCGCCATCTGACCAATGAGCAGACACGCCAGAGCGCAAGGGCTACTTACCTGGATTCCATTAAGAACGGCGTTACCACTGTGTTTGACCATCATGCCAGCTTTGGTGAGATCCACGACAGTCTTTTCGCCATCGAGGATGCCGCCAAGGAGATGGGGATCAGGACCTGTCTTTGCTACGAGGTTTCAGACAGGGACGGCATGGACAAGGCAAGGGCTGCCGTCATGGAGAATGCGGCCTGGATCAAACATGCCCTGGCGGATGAGACAGACATGCTGGCAGGTATGATGGGCATGCACGCGCAGTTTACCATTTCCGATGAGACCATGGAGCTGGCAGCTGCCAACAAGCCTGCCGAGGTAGGATACCACATCCATGTGGCTGAGGGCATTGAGGACCTTCACGACTGCCTTAAGAAGTATGGCAAGAGGATTGTGGACCGTCTCATGGACAACAATATTTTAGGAAGCAAGACGCTGTTAGGCCACTGCATCTATGTGAATTCCCATGAGATGGATTTAATCAGGGATACGGATACCATGGTCGTACATAACCCCGAGTCCAACATGGGCAATGCCTGCGGATGCCCTCCAACCATGGAGATCGTGCACAGGGGCATTCTGACCGGTCTTGGGACGGACGGTTATACACATGACATGACGGAGTCCATGAAGGTGGCCAATGTACTGCACAAGCACCATCTGTGCGATGCCAACGCAGCATGGGGCGAGGTTCCCCAGATGCTCTTTGAGGGCAATGCAAAGATTGCGGGCCGTTACTTTAAGAAGCCTCTTGGGGTGCTGAAGGAAGGCGCTGCCGCCGATGTGATCGTAACCGACTACATCCCGTTAACACCAATGGACGCTTCCAACATCAACGGACACATCCTGTTCGGCATGACCGGCAGAAGCGTCATAACCACTGTATGTAACGGCAAGGTCCTTATGAAAGACCGTGAACTGGTTGGCCTGGATGAGGAGAAGATCCTTTATGAGGTAAGGGAAGAGGCTAAGAAGCTGGAGCGTTCCATCAACGGTTAAGGATGTGCGGATCAGTGGGACTGCCTTCCAGGTCTGGATAGGCTTTCCCCTATATATAAGAAGACGCAGCATGTATAATTAGGTAAACAACTGATTGCAGGGCGGCGGGAATCAGCACCTCAGGGCAACATTCCCTGGGCGGCTGAGCCGGATAAGATAAGCCCCCGATGCGGAATCGGGGAACCAAGGAGGACATTGGGCGGCGGGGCTTATGCAGCCCCACGGCCCGTGTATCCGGTGCTGGGACCTGGTCTGGTGCTTATAATAAGGTAACTCCTGGTCTGAACTTAGGAAACGCAAGGCGGATCCTAGGCCGGAACAGGGGAAAAGCAAGGAAAATCCCTGGCATGAACAGGGAAAGGCAAGGAGGATAAGAATAAAATGAGCGATATTATGACACCCATTCCATTTGGAAACCTGATGAACTGGATTCTGGAAGAGCACAGGAAAGGTGCTGTTTTCGGAGTCAGGAAACCTTTTAAGGCAGACACGGAAAAAAATTATGAGATATTCGGCCGCAAGCTGGAGACACCCTTTGGTCCTGCGGCAGGCCCCCATACCCAGCTGACCCAGAACATTGTTGCCGCTTATGTGGCGGGCAGCCGTTTCTTTGAGCTGAAGACCGTACAGAAGCTGGACGGCGAGGACCTTCCGGTTGCAAAGCCATGCATCAAGGCGGACGACGAGTGCTATAACTGTGAGTGGTCCACGGAGCTGTATGTTCCCCAGGCCTTTGACGAGTATGTGAAGGCATGGTTTGCATGTAAGGTTCTGGCCAAGGAATACGGCCTTGGCGCCATGGATGGATTCCAGTTCAACATGTCAGTTGGATATGACCTGGAAGGCATTAAGCTGGAAAAGATTGACAAGTTCATCGAGGGCATGAAGGATGCATCCGGGACGCCTGTTTTCAATGAGTGCAGGCAGTGGCTTCTTGATAACCTTGATAAGTTTGAGAAGGTGACAAAGGAAGACGTGGAGGGGATTTCCCCTGAGGTCTGCAACTGTGCAACCCTTTCCACCCTTCACGGATGTCCTCCCCAGGAGATTGAGCGCATTGCCCGTTACCTGATTGAGGAGAAGAAAGTACATACCTTCATCAAATGCAACCCAACCCTTCTGGGATATGAGTATGCAAGGAAGCTTATGGACGACATGGGTTATGATTATGTTGCATTCGGCGATTTCCACTTCAAGGATGACCTTCAGTATGAGGACGCGGTTCCCATGCTTCAGAGGTTACAGGCCCTGGCGGATGAAAAGGGACTGGAATTCGGCGTTAAGATTACCAATACCTTCCCGGTTGACGTTAAGCAGAATGAACTTCCAAGCGAAGAGATGTACATGTCCGGAAAGTCCCTGTATCCATTATCCATGTCGGTTGCCATGAAGCTGGCCGAGGACTTTGGGGGCAGGCTGCGCATTTCTTATTCAGGCGGAGCTGATTACTTTAATATTGAAGATATCGTGGACGCCGGCATCTGGCCTGTGACCATGGCAACCACCATGTTAAAGCCGGGCGGTTATGAGAGGCTGGAGCAGATCGGCCAGATTTTTGCAGGCAAGGATGCGGCTGTGTTCACAGGCGTGGATGCCCGCAAGGCAGCTGCCCTGGTAGAGGCCGTTAAGAGCGACAAGCATCATGTAAAGGCGGTAAAACCCCTTCCGTCCAGGAAGATTAAGAAGCCTGTCCCCCTGACAGACTGTTTCGTGGCGCCGTGTCAGGAGGGCTGTCCAATCCACCAGGATATCACACGTTACCTGCAGCTGGCTGGCGCGGGTGAGTTTGAACAGGCGCTTAATGTCATCCTGAACAAGAACCCGCTTCCGTTCATCACAGGCACCATCTGTGCACACAACTGTATGAGCAAATGTACCAGGAACTTCTATGAGAGTCCGGTGGATATCAGAAGGACCAAGCTGGAAGCCGCAGAAGGCGGCTTTGAGGCAGTGATGTCCAAGTTCAAGGCACCGGCAGTGACCACGGATAAGAAGGCTGCCGTGGTGGGCGGCGGACCGGCTGGACTGGCAGCTGCCTACTTCCTGGCAAGGGGCGGCGTAAAGGTAACTGTCTTTGAAAAGGAAGCCAGGATGGGCGGCGTTGTCCGCAACGTGATTCCGGGATTCCGTATCTCTGATGAAGCCATTGACAACGATGTGAAGATTGTTGCAGCCATGGGCGTGGAGATGGTGAATGGAAAGGAAATCACTTCCATTGATGAATTAAAGAAAGAATACGATTACGTTGTGCTGGCAGTGGGCGCTTCTGATAAGGGAACCCTTAAGCTGGAAGCAGGGGACACCATGAACGCGCTGGATTTCCTGGCTCAGTTCAAGGCAACGGACGGCAAGCTGGATTTAGGTAAGAACGTGGTTGTCATCGGCGGCGGAAACACTGCCATGGATACGGCAAGGGCAGCCAAGAGGAACGCGGGCGTTGAGAAGGTTTCTTTGGTATACAGAAGGACCAGACGCTTCATGCCTGCCGACGAGGAAGAACTGGTAATGGCAATGGAGGACGGCGTGGAATTTGCCGAGCTTCTGGCGCCGGTTAAGCTGGAAAACAAAACCCTGTACTGCAGGAAGATGGTCCTGGGCGACATAGACGAGAGCGGACGCCGGGGCGTAGTGGAGACGGACGAGGTCGTGACCGTTCCGGCCGACACTGTTATCGCAGCCGTGGGCGAGAAGGTTCCGGGCGCATTCTATGAGGAATGCGGCATTGCCCTGGACAGCAGAAGACGTCCCCAGGTAAACCAGGACACCCTGGAAACCAGCGTGAAGGGCGTGTATGTGGCCGGCGACGGCCTGTACGGGCCAGCCACGGTTGTTGAGGGAATCCGCGACGGCAAGATGGCCGCAGAGGCAATTGTGGGCAAGGTACTGGCAGACGACCTGTTCAAGCTCTCTGACGCCGGCACCATCTATGGCCGCAAGGGCAGATTGGCAGAGGAGAATGACCACATTGTTGACAGCACCAGATGCCTGTCCTGCAACAGCTACTGCGAGAACTGCGTAGAGGTATGCCCCAACAGGGCCAATATTTCCCTGGTGGTACCGGGCATGGAGAAACACCAGATCATCCATGTGGATTATATGTGTAATGAGTGCGGCAACTGTAAGAGCTTCTGTCCGTGGGACAGCGCGCCGTACCTTGACAAGTTCACCCTGTTTGCCAACGAGAAGGATATGGAAAACAGCAAAAACCAGGGCTTCACGGTTCTGGACGCTGTGGCCGGTACCTGTAAAGTAAGGCTTCAGGGCAATGTGATGGATTACACGGTGGGTTCTGGGAACCAGGATGTGCCGGAGGGAATCCAGAAGATAATTGCAGCTGTTATCAAAGACTACTCTTATATGTTATAAATGAAAATGTGCGTGTTTGAAAATTCATTTCCGCTCCCCCGGGCCATGCCTGGCGGCGGGCGGAAAATGATTTTTAAACACGCGCTGAATTGTTAAAAAAATAACGTTATTTTTTCATGAGAATAAAGGCAGGAACTTCTGTCCGTGACAGGATGACGGCAGATGGATGAGGTGTTTTCAGATGGCTAGGGAAAAGACGGAAAAGGTGGTATTTACGTTCCATACCACAACAATGGCTATGCGGATGGAACAGTGCGTAAAGGATGCAGGCTGCCCGGGAAGGCTGATACCGGTACCCAGACAGATCAGCGCCGGGTGCGGCATGGCCTTTTGCGCCCCGGCAGCGGACCGGGCAAGGCTGGAATCACTGATTCAGGAAAACGGGATAGAGACAGAAGGAATCCATGATCTTTTTTTATAAAGCTATTTTACGCTGGAACGTAAAGGCAGGAGGTAAAGATGGGAGAGAACTATAGTTTTACGGTAAATGGAGTGATGCGCAGCACCAGTGAGGATAAACCTCTTCTGCGTTATCTGCGCGAGGACCTTCACCTGCATTCTGTAAAGGACGGATGCAGCGAAGGCGCCTGCGGCACATGTACGATCGTGGTGGACGGGAAGGCGGTCAAATCCTGTATCCTGACAACCAAGCGTGCGGCGGGGAAGAACATCATTACCACGGAAGGGTTAAGCGATGCTGAAAAGGAAGCGTTTGTATACGCTTTCGGCGCAATGGGTTCCGTGCAGTGCGGATTCTGCACCCCGGGCATGGTCATGGCAGGCAAGGCGCTGATTGACAGGGTGCCGGACCCCACAGAGGAAGAAATCAAGGTTGCCTTAAAGGGAAATATCTGCCGCTGTACCGGATATAAGAAAATCATCGAAGGCATCCAGCTGACCGCAGCCATCCTGAGAGGGGATGCGAAGATAGAGGAGTCCCTGGAAAAGGGCGATTCCTACGGGGTGGGAGAGCGTGCCTTCCGCCTGGATGTGCGGGAAAAGGTGCTGGGATACGGCGAATACCCGGGCGATGTGGAGATGGAAGGCATGGTATATGCATCAGCCGTGCGGTCCATGTATCCGCGGGCAAAGGTGCTGGATATCCACACCGGGGATGCGCTGGCCCTTCCGGGAGTGCTGGCCGTGCTTACGGCCGAGGATGTGCCCAACAACAAGGTGGGCCATCTCCAGCAGGACTGGGATGTAATGATTGCAAAAGGCGACATTACCCGCTGCGTGGGCGATGCTATTTGTCTGGTAGTGGCCGAGACCAGGGATATCCTGGAGGAGGCAAAGAAGCTGGTTAAGATTGACTATGAGGAGCTGACCCCGGTTTGTTCTGTCAAAGAGGCCATGGCTGAGGACGCGCCCAAGGTCCATGAAAAGGGAAATCTATGCCAGAGCCGCCATGTGACGCGTGGCGATGCGAAAAAGGCGCTGGAGAATTCCAAGTATGTGGTGACCCAGACCTATACCACGCCGTTTACAGAGCATGGGTTCCTGGAACCGGAATGCGCAGTGGCATTTCCTTATAAGGACGGCGTCAAGGTTTATACCTCAGACCAGGGCGTATACGATACGCGTAAGGAGATTTCCATCATGCTGGGCTGGGATCCGGACCGCATTGTAGTGGAAAACAAACTGGTCGGCGGCGGTTTTGGCGGAAAAGAGGACGTTTCCACCCAGCATATCGCGGTACTGGCAGCCTTAAAGGTGCAGAAACCGGTTAAAGTCATATTCTCCAGACAGGAGTCCATTAATTTCCATCCAAAGCGCCATGCAATGGAGGGGACCTTTACCCTGGGCTGTGATGAAAATGGAATCTTCACAGGACTTGACTGTGAAATCTACTTTGATACAGGTGCATACGCCTCCCTGTGCGGACCGGTGCTTGAAAGGGCCTGCACCCATTCCGTGGGACCGTACTGCTACCAGAACACGGACATCCGGGGCTTCGGTTATTATACCAACAATCCGCCGGCAGGCGCGTTCCGCGGTTTCGGCGTATGCCAGAGTGAATTTGCGCTGGAATCCAATATCAACCTTCTGGCTGAAAAAGTGGGGATTTCCCCATGGGAGATCCGCTACCGCAATGCAATCGAACCAGGCAAGGTGCTTCCAAACGGACAGATTGCAGACTGTTCCACCGCGCTTAAGGAAACGCTTCTGGCGGTTAAGGACGCATATGAGGGCAATCCGGGAAGGGCCGGCATCGCATGCGCCATGAAGAACGCCGGCGTTGGCGTGGGCCTTCCTGACAAGGGACGTGCAAAGCTTGTGGTCCATGAGGGCAGGGTGGAATTATACGCGGCTGCTTCTGACATCGGTCAGGGGTGCGCAACCGTATTTGTACAGATGATTGCAGAGGTAACAGGGCTTAGGAAGGACCAGATCAAGAACATGGGCGCCAATTCCGAGGTTGCACCGGATTCAGGCACCACCTCCGGATCGCGCCAGACCCTGATTACAGGCGAGGCAGTAAGGATGGCTGCGGCAGACCTTCTGGAAGCCCTTAAGGAAGCAGGCGGGGACATGTCACAGCTGGAAGGCAGGGAGTTCTTTGCTGAATTCTTTGACCCCACCGACAAGCTGGGCGCGGATGTGCCCAATCCAAAGAGCCATGTGGCCTATGGTTTCGCTACCCATGTGGTCATCCTGGATGAGGACGGTAAGGTAAAGGAAGTGTATGCTGCCCATGATTCCGGCAAGGTGGTGAACCCAATCTCCATCCAGGGACAGATTGAGGGCGGTGTGCTTATGGGACTGGGATACGCCCTGACCGAGGACTTCCCATTAAAGAACGGCGTGCCCCAGGCCAAGTACGGCACGCTGGGACTGATGCGTTCCACACAGATTCCGGATATCCATGCCATTTATGTGGAGAAGGAGGAGCAGCTGCCCTTTGCATACGGCGCAAAGGGAATCGGTGAGATTGCCACCATCCCCACGGCTCCGGCGGTCCAGGGCGCTTATTATGCCATGGACCATGTGCTGAGGACAAAGCTTCCCATGGAAAATACATTTTATAAGAAAAAGAAATAGTATAAATATCTGAAACGGACAGCGAAAGGCAGGCACCCTGCTTTTCGCTTGTTCCGCATAAGTCTGAAACATATCATAGGAGGTGGCGGAATGGACGGTTCCATCAGGTTCCGTTTTGCGGGGCGGGAAGATATCCCCCTGATCCTCAGGTTCATAAAGGAACTTGCTGATTACGAGGGGATGCTGGACCAGGTGGTGGCAACAGAGGAACTGCTGGACCAGTGGCTGTTTGAAAAGCAGAAGGCGGAGGTGCTTCTTGGGAGCTGTGGCGGGGAAACCGTGGGCTTTGCCCTGTTTTTCCATAATTTTTCCACCTTCCTGGGACGTGCGGGTATTTATCTGGAGGATTTATACGTGTGTCCTGAGTACCGGGGCCGCGGATTTGGGAAAGCATTTTTAAACCAGCTGGCATCCATTGCAGTGGAACGTGGCTGCGGCCGCCTGGAGTGGTGGTGTCTGGACTGGAATAAGCCCAGCATTGACTTCTATCTGGGCATGGGCGCCAAGGCCATGGACCAATGGACGGTTTACCGGATTGACGGGGACCGGTTAAACAGGATGGCGGAGGGACAAACGCTTTGTAACAAAGACAGAACAGGAGAGTGAGGATTATGAAGCAGATATTAAGAGGCGGGACAGTGGTGACCGGAAGCGGCAGTTTCCGGGCAGATGTGCTCATTGACGGGGAAAAGGTGGCGGCCGTAGGCAGTACGGAAGAAATCGCTCGCCTGGCGGAACAGGACACACAGGTGGCGGATGTGGCAGGCTGCCTTCTGTTTCCCGGATTTATCGATGCCCATACCCATTTTGACCTGCATGTGGCGGGAACAGTGACCGCAGATGACTTTGCAACAGGAACAAAGGCAGCTGTCAGGGGCGGCACCACCACAATCGTGGATTTCGGCACCCAGTATGCGGGTGAGAGCCTGGCGGACGGGCTGAGGAACTGGCATGAAAAGGCAGACGGCAAGTGCTCCTGCGACTATAGTTTCCACATGTCCATCTCAGACTGGAACCCTTCGGTCAGCAGGGAACTGGATGATATGATGGAAGAAGGCATTACCTCCTTCAAGCTGTATATGACATATGATACCCAGGTGGATGACAGGACCATCTTTGAAATCCTGCGCAGGCTTAAGGAAGTGGGAGGAATCACAGGCGTGCACTGTGAGAACAGCGGCATGATTGCAGCGCTTCAGGCAGAGGCAAAGGCAGAGGGAAGGATGGGCGTTGAAAGCCATCCCGCCACCCGTCCGGCTGCCGCGGAGGCAGAGGCCATTGACCGTCTGCTGCGCCTGGCAGAGGTGGTGGATATCCCTGTCATCGTGGTGCACCTTACCTGTAAGGAAGGTTATGATGTGATTATGGAGGCAAGGAGAAGGGGGCAGAAGGTATACGCGGAAACCTGCCCCCACTACCTGCTTATGGATGACAGCCTTTACAGTCTCCCTGGCTTTGAAGGCGCCAAATACGTGTGCGCGCCTCCTTTAAGGAAAAAGGAAGATTCACAGTGCCTGTGGAAGGCCCTGGCTGACGGCACCATACAGACGGTTTCCACGGACCACTGCAGCTTTACAACCGAGCAGAAAAAACTGGGCATGGATGATTTCACCAAGATACCGGGCGGCATGCCGGGGGTTGAGACAAGGGGAACCCTTCTTTATACATACGGCGTGGATGCGGGAAGGATTACCCGGGAAAAAATGTGTGAACTCCTGTCGGAAAATCCGGCCAAGCTCTACGGCATGTATCCGTTAAAAGGCGCCATTGCGCCGGGAAGTGATGCGGATATCGTGGTGATGCGGACCGGTGTGGACGACGTGGTAACAGCCGGTGGCCAGGTGCAGAACGTGGACTATGCGCCATTTGAGGGCAGTAAGCTGACCGCGCGCATTGAAAGCGTGTATCTGCGTGGAACCCAGGTGGTGAAGGACCATCAGGTGGTGGTGGAGAAGACCGGTAAGTTTGTTAAGCGCGGGAAATATGATTTATAGGTATGGAAACCTGAGTGCACAAGGGCAGGGGTATGCGGCGGTAAGGCGGCAGCCCCTGCCTTATTTAACCATGGTATTGAAAAATACAGGAAAAGCTGATACAGTTAAATCCTGGTATCATGTCACAATAATGGAAAAATATAACATACAGGAGGCAGGATCATGAAGAATCTATCAGCAGTTTATTTCAGCCCCACAGGCGGTACAAGAAAAGCAGTCCTAAACCTGGCGGCAGGGATGGGGGGAGACATTGAGGAGGTGGACCTCTGTGCCCTTAAGGGAGAGCGGGGCTTTGGCCCTGAGGACCTTGTGATTGTGGGCATGCCGGTGTTTGGAGGCAGGATTCCCGGGTTTGCGGCAAAGCTGCTTAAGCAGTGCCGGGGCAATGGGGCAACGGCTGTTACCGTGGCTGTTTATGGCAACCGGGCGTTTGAGGATGCCCTGGTGGAATTAAATGACGCCTTAAAAGAACTGGGATTCAAGATTGGGGCAAGCGCCGCCCTTCTGGCCGAGCATTCCATGGCAAGGGAGGTTGCGGCAGGACGCCCGGATAAAAAGGACGAAGAGGATGCCCGCGGATTTGCAGGAAAAATCCTGGAGAAGCTGGCAGGGGATGGCTGGCAGGAACCTAAGGTCCCGGGAGACAGGCCTTACCGCAGCTGGAAGCAGATGCCGGTTGTGCCCCTTGCAGATGATACCTGCATAACCTGCGGCCTTTGTGCGGAGCAATGTCCGACCGGGGCCATACCCGCGGATGCGCCGGGCACCACGGATCCGGGGGCCTGTATGCTGTGCATGCGGTGCATTGCCGTCTGTCCGGTACACGCCAGGTCGCTGCCCTCCCAGGCCCAGGCCATGCTGGAACAGAAACTGGCGCCGGTAAAGGCGGTCCGCAGGGAGAATGAACTGTTCCTTTAAGGCCGCGGTTCAGACAGATTGGATGGAAGAAGGTCAAAACATATGATTGATTATGGCAAAGCAAGACTGGCTGTCATCGGCATGGGATGGATTGGGGAATATATGGTCCCGTGTTATGAACGCCTTCTGGGAAATGGCCATGCGTCCAGGATACTGGCGGTCAAGGCAACGGACAGGCGGCTTGAGGAATTAAGGAAACGGTATAGGTTTGAGGTCATGGCAGGAGACTGCCTGGAACGGCTGAAGGCCTTAAGGCCCGCCTTCCTGGTCCTTTCGGTCCGGCCCTATGAGATGGAAGGCGTGGTGGAAGGCACGGTAAAGCCCTATATAGGTTATTTGAGGGACCAGGGCGCCGCCATGCCCCTGATATTTTCATTTGCCCCGAGCCCGCCTCCAAAATGGTATACCCAGACCCTGGGGGACGATGTAAGGACCGTATGCGTGCTTCCGGCCATGGAGACTTCCATTGGGGGAGTTGACGTATATTCCCTGGCCTGCAGCCAGGTTACATATGACCAGGGGATTCCCCTGTGTGAAGGGCACAGGGAGGCGGTCAGCCGTTTCCTCGGGCCTTTAGGCAGTGTGTTATGGTGTACGCCTGATGAGTCCATGGCTCTTTTATCCATGAATATAACATACCATATGCTGTATCCCCTCTGCTTTGCCCTGGAGCGGCATTACGGCGCAGGGGGATGCGCAAGGGCGGCGGGAATCTTATACGCGCTAAACTGTGAAAGGCTTAGGAGGACAGGGCTTGTAATGCCTGAGCCGGACCCGGATGAGGCGGATAAACGGCAGCTGGCCTGGCTGGAAAAGGGATGGTATGAGGGGGCCCTTGACTTTGCTTCCGGACATGGCAGGATGCCGGACAACGGGCTGTCCCCCAATGCCCGGGTACTTGCACCCCGGGCGTTTGAGCTTCACCTGCTCTCCCTTCGGCTTGAGACCAGGCAGTTCCTGGAGGAGAAGCTGAGGGACCATGCCACGCCCGGCGGCATGACGGAAAAGGCGGTAAAGGAGTTCACGCGCCTGTGGAAGGAAATGCAGGGCAGCGCCCATGGATGCCAGGTGCCCCTTGAGGGCAGTGAATCCATGGCATATGACATTTCCTACAGACTGGCGGAGCAGGTGTATCAGAAAGGGATATCCCTGGAGCGCGGATGAATGACTCGGATGCCCATTACTGATGGCCCCGGATGACAGGCTGTATCTGCCTGCCTTCCAGGGCTTCTTTTAATGTTTCCTCAATCAGTTCGGTCCTGGCTATCATGGAACAGGGCTTTTTTTCCGGGTCATCCTGGCCAAAGGGCACGAAATAGATGTTCTTGGTGTTAAACAGCTCCCCGATATTCTTAAAGTTAATTCCCAGGGCGTCATTGGTGGACACGGAGATGACCAGGGGCTTCCCGTTCCTCAGATGGGCCTTGGCAGCCATGAGCACAGGTGTGTCCGTAATCCCGCAGGCCAGCTTAGCCAGGGTGTTGCCGGTGCAGGGTGCGATGAGAAGCACATCCAGATATGCCTTGGGGCCAATGGGCTCCGCCTCCTCCACGCGCAGGATGGGAGGATTTCCGGCTGTGCCGGTAATCCGCCGTATGAAATCCCCGGTATCCCCGAAGCGGGAATCCGTGGTCTGGACATTGCTGGAAAAGATGGGATAGAGGATGGCCCCGGTTTCTTTCAGCTTCCGGATTTCCTGTTCCATCTTTGCAAACGTACAAAAGGACCCGGTCATGGCCAGGCCGATATTTTTTCCTTTTAATTCCATAAAAAACTCCTTTCTAAAAAGCCGCTCCAATGATTTTCAGATGCGGGAACACAGGGCCTCATACAGGATCCGGGCAGAGGACAAGGGTGAGTATCTGCCGGGCAGGCCGGGGCAGAGCCTGGCCCGGACGCCATGCAGGGCGCAGGCTTCAAAGTCAACCCCGCCAGGAGCCGAGGCAATGTCAATGACAACCGCATCCCTGGCCATGCGGGCCCCAAGGCCTGCGTCAAAAACCATGGCCGGTATGGTGTTAAAGATAAATGAATAGCCGTGGACATAGGAATCCAGCTGCGAAAGGGGAACCGTTCCATAGCCGTGGCACCAGGCGCGCGCCAGCTTCTGCGCGTCCCGCCCCGTAAGCGTCACATGGGCGCCCATGCCTGTAAGGGTATCTGCCAGCGCCTCGGCACACCGGCCGCATCCGGCTATCAGGCAGGCGCTTTTACGCAGGTTCACGGGGCTTAGGGAAATGGCCTCGGCCACAGCGCCTTCCGCAGTGGCAACCGCATTTTTACAGGCCACCTCCTCCATTTCCATGAAGTCAAAACAGGGGATGCCATGGGCCGTGCAGTATTCCTTGACTGACAGGGGGATGCTGCCGCCGAACAATGTGTGCGCAGATGTAAGGCGGCTTAAGAAGAGGTCTATATCCAGATCCTTAAGCTGGTTTTCAGCATGGATGGTCTGTTTGTCCTTTGAAAATGGCACAGGGCAGAGGATGATATCGGAAGCCTCCATTGCTTCCTTTAGGGAAAAGGAGGGATTTTCATAGTATAAGGATACTTCCTGACCAGCCTGTTCTAACAGGCCGGACAGGTAAAGCTGTCTGGGGTCGCCTCCCAGAATGAGAAAGTGATGCATAAGGAACTCCTTTCATCTCATTATATTTTGTTATATGTGAAAAGGAAATAATTGGTGAGTGGTACCAATGGCCGATGTTTGTCATATTTTTGATAGTATAAAGAATGAACCGGGGGACAGAGAGGAAATGAAACACAGCATATTTGAAGGCAGCGCGGCTGCCATAGTAACGCCCATGGATGATTACGGCAACCTGGATTATGAAGCAATGGGCAGGCTCCTTGACCGGATTATGGACGGGGGGACGGATGCGGTTGTTGTTAATGGGACCACCGGGGAGTCCGCAACCCTGGATGATAGGGAAAAGCTGTCTGTCATGGAATATGTGATCCGCCATGTGGACGGCAGGATTCCGGTGATTGCCGGTACGGGGAGCAACTGCACCGAGCATGCGGTAAAGCTTTCCAGGGAGGCGGAGAAACTGGGGGCGGATGGGCTTTTGCAGGTAACGCCCTACTATAACAAGGCATCCCAGGAGGGGCTGGTGCGGCATTTCACGGAAGTGGGAGACCATGTGGGGATTCCCATCCTTTTGTATAATGTGCCAAGCCGTACCGGTGTGGATATCCGGCCGGAGACATACCGGATTCTTTCCGAGCACCCCAACATAAGGGGAACAAAAGAGGCCGGAGGCAATATGGCGGCCCTGGCCAGGACGGCCGCGCTCTGCGGGGACGGATTCGATATCTATTCGGGCAATGACGACCAGACCCTGCCCATCATGGCCCTGGGAGGAAAGGGCGTGATATCCGTGCTGGCCAATATCATGCCCAGACAGACCCACGATATGTGCCGCTTGTTCCTGGACGGAAAGATTAAGGAGAGCAGGAAAATGCAGCTGAAGCTTCTGGACATCATGGATGCGCTGTTCTGGGACGTGAATCCCATTCCTGTCAAGGCGGCCCTGTCCATCATGGGGGTGTGCACGGACAGCTGCCGCCTGCCGCTGACGCCCATGGGGCGGGAACAGAAGAAGCGGCTGGCGGCAGTGATGCAGCGGTATGGATTAACCGGTACGGATTCAGCCTCATATTGACTAAAATGGCATTTTATGGTATATTTAACCTCATAAAAGGAATAACAGTTTGGAGCTTTACGCACAAATCCTGAAAAAGCCGGTTTTGACCACAGTCCTAAGTTGGTCAGGCCGGTTTTATTTATTGGAAGCGTTATTCTTTTTGAAAAATAACGAATGGAGGAAATGAAACAATGGAGAGGAAATGGAACCCGAAGACAGGTCTGTTATTATGGGGAGGCGTATTGGGGCTGGTGGCTGCCGCGCTGGCTTTTATGGGCAACCCGGGAAACATGGCATTTTGCATTGCATGCTTCATCAGGGATATTGCAGGTGCATGTAAGCTGCATACGGCTGCGGCGGTCCAATATATGAGACCGGAGATTGCGGGGCTGGCCGCAGGCTCCTTTTTCATATCCCTGCTGGGGAAGGAATACCGCTCCACATCCGGTTCATCCCCCATGATCCGGTTCCTTCTCGGCGTGGTGACCATGATCGGCGCACTTGTATTCCTGGGATGCCCGCTGCGCATGGTGCTCAGGATGGCTGCCGGTGACTGGAACGCGTATGTGGGGCTGGCCGGGTTTGTGCTGGGGGCAGCCACCGGATGCTTTTTCCTGAAAAAGGGATTCAGCCTGGGACGGGCCTATGATACCAGAAAGGAAAGCGGATACATCCTTCCGGCCATCCTGGCTGTCCTGTTTTTGCTGAGCATCCTGACACCCCTGTTTGCAGCAAGCGCCGAAGGCCCGGGCAGCATGCATGCGCCTGTGTTTGCATCCCTGGCAGGGGGACTGATATTCGGAGCCGCGGCGCAGCGGTCAAGGACCTGCTTTGCCGGAGGAATCAGGGATGTGATTCTTATGAAGAATTTTGATCTGCTGACGGTCATCATCGGCCTGTTTGCCGTGATGACGGTCTACAACCTTGCAACAGGAGGATTTAAACCGGGATTTGCAGGACAGCCCGTGGCGCATACAGAGGCGCTGTGGAACATGGCTGGAATGTATGTGGTGGGTTTTGCCGCCGTGCTGGCAGGGGGATGTCCTTTAAGGCAGCTGATCCTGGCCGGACAGGGTTCGGGGGATGCGGCCGTCAATGTGCTGGGGATGCTGGCAGGCGCCGCATTCTGCCATAACTTCGGACTGGCTTCCAGCGGTACGGGTACCACGCCTGCCGGAAGGCTCATGTGTGCTGCATGTATTGCGGTGCTGTTCGTCATTGGTTTTAGCTGTAAACGGAAATCAGATAAATAAAAGCGAGGAGGAGATGGAATGAAGGAGATTGATGTAAGGGGGCTGTCATGCCCGGAGCCGGTGCTGATCGTGATGGAGGAGATGGATGCGGATCCGGGGCAGGACCTGGCCGTGCTGGCCGATGCAGCCCATACAAGGGATAATATCGTGAAGCTGGCAGGGGAATATAAACGGGACTGCAGGGTTGGGATGAGAGGCATGGATTTTGAAATCATCATACAGGGCTGATACAGTGCCGGTCTGGAAAAACTATTTGCATATCCAGGGGAATCTGCTATAATAAAAGCAGCGGAAGAATAGCAGTTTGGAGCTTTATGCAGGTAATAGTAAAAGCCAGCAACAGCCATTGTGTTTGGGATGGCCGGAGTGGCTTTTTTATTTGGGGACGTTATTCTTATAAAAACATAACCAAGAGAGGGGCCACTAAGATGAATCAGAACCAGCTTCATTACGGCATATCACTGAAATTGTATTTTGACAATAAGGCATTTGGTCCGGGAATGTCAGCTTTGCTGCGGGGGATTGAGGAAACCGGCTCCCTCCAGGGCGCTGCCCAGTCCATGAACATGGCGTACAGCAAGGCCTGGAAGATGCTAAAGGAGTCGGAGAAAGCCTGGGGCTTCATGCTGACCGATCGGGAGACAGGAGGAAGGGACGGGGGAGGTTCCACCCTTACGCCCCAGGCGGTCCGCCTGCTGGAGGCTTACGATGTTTTCATGAAGGAGAGCAGGCAGGAACTGGACCGGCTGTTTGAAAAGCATTTTTCACGGGAATGGGTGGAGGAATTAAAAAAATCATCGAACTGACAGGAGGAAGGAACGTGGGACAGGAAGAGATTGTATTTTGTAAAGGTGGAGGGTGCACGGCCAAACTGGGGCCGGGAGCGCTTGCAAAGGTGCTGGAGAAGCTGCCCAGGACAAAGGACCCCAATCTGATGATTGGATATGAAGGCTCAGATGATGCGGCTGTCTACAGGCTGACCGATGACCTGGCCATGGTGCAGACCCTGGATTTCTTTCCTCCCATGGTGGAGGACCCTTATATCTTTGGGCAGATAGCCGCAGCCAATGCGCTCAGTGATATCTACGCCATGGGCGGCGATGTGAAGACAGCCCTTAATATTGTCTGTTTCCCGGAAGCCATGGATTTGAATATCCTTGGCCAGATCCTTCTTGGCGGAAGCGAGAAGGTAAGGGAAGCAGGAGGCGTGCTGGCCGGAGGACATTCCATTGCTGATTCAGATGTGAAATATGGGCTTTCGGTAACCGGGACCATACATCCGGACAAGGTATTTGCCAACAGCGGATGCAGGGAAGGAGACCTTTTGATCCTTACCAAGCCCCTGGGCGTGGGAATCGTATGTACGGCTTCCCGGGTAGGAGAGGCATCGGATGCAGCCATGGACCTGGCGGTCCGGTCCATGACTACCCTTAACAAGTATGCTTCTGAAATCGTGCGAAGGTACAGGGTGCACGGATGTACGGACGTGACCGGTTTTGGTTTCCTGGGGCATCTGTGTGAGATGCTGGGGAACAGCTATTCGGCCCTGGTCTACAGGGACAGGATTCCCTTCATAGCGGAGTGCGGGGACTATGTGGAGGAGTTTTACCTGACCGCCGCCGCCCAGCGCAACCGGAATCATGTGGGTGATAAGGTGGAATTTGCAGGCTGCGGTTTTGCCCTGGAGGAAATCCTCTTCGACCCCCAGACCTCGGGAGGGCTGCTGGTATCCATGGACAGGGAGGATGCGGCCCCGGCCCTGGAGGAAATCCAAAAGCTGGGCCTGCCCTGCGCCATTGTTGGGGAAATACGGGCAAGGGAAGAAAAAACAGTGACGGTTAAATAAAAGGGCACACAGAAGAAAGGATAAGGGAAAAGATGAGATTAGATGAACGCGGAAAACAGTGTCCGCTTCCTGTTATCGATACAAAGAAGGCGCTGGGGCGCTGCAATGCAGGGGAGATAGTGGAAGTGACGGTTGATAATGAGATAGCGGTCCAGAACCTGCGCAAGATGGCAGACCATAAGGGGCTTAAGTCCTCCTTTGAGAAAACCGGCGACAGGGAATTCCAGGTAAGGATAACGGCAGGAAATGCGGAGCCGGGCAGATCCGTGAACGGTCAGGCTGCTGAGGGCGGTCAGGCTGGCGTGGGCGGCATGGCTGCTGAGGGCAATGAGGCTGCCGGGGCTGCCCAGGACACCGCCTGCCAGCCTGACTGCCGCAGGAAAGGCATGGTGGTGGTCCTGTCCTCCAATTTGATGGGACAGGGGGACGAAATCCTAGGGAAGCTTCTCATGAAGGGATTTGTATATGCCCTGACAGAGCAGGACAGCCTGCCGGAAACCATACTTTTATATAACAGCGGCGCATACCTGTCCTGTGAAGGCTCGGACAATGTGGAGGATTTAAGGAATCTGGAGGCCCAGGGCGTGGAAATACTTACCTGCGGGACCTGTTTAAACCACTATGGGTTGGGAGATAAGCTGAAGGTGGGCAGTGTCACAAATATGTATGAGATTGCGGAACGCATGACAGGAGCCAGGCTTCTGGTGCGTCCATAGGAGTCAGACGCCGCCGCAGGCCCTTTCCTGCGGCGCGTTTCAGGGAAGGAAATGAATTGCTATGATGACAGACAGAACAAAACAACTGATAATCGTAAGGGGCGGAGGGGATATTGCAACGGGAACCATCCACAGGCTCCACCGCTGCGGTTATCCGGTACTTATATTGGAGACAGGTTTCCCATCCGCTATCCGCAGGTGCGTATCATTTTCGGAAGCAGTGTATGACGGCTCGTCCGAGGTGGAGGGCGTTACCTGCGTCAAGGTTTCCAGCTATGAGGAAGCCTGTTCCATAATGGGACAGGGGGCCGTACCGGTGATGATTGATGAGGAGTGCCAGGTCCTGCAGAAGGTAAGGCCTTGGGCCGTGGTGGATGCCATACTGGCCAAGCGGAATCTGGGGACCAGCCGGGACATGGCGGATAAGACCATTGGACTGGGGCCTGGTTTTACTGCGGGGCAGGATGTGGACCTTGTGATAGAAACCATGAGAGGGCATAACCTGGGCCGGATTATCGGCAATGGCAGCGCCGAACCCAACACCGGTATACCGGGGATTGTGGGCGGCTTTGGGGAGCAGCGGGTCATCCGTTCACCGGCCAAAGGCATTTTCTTTGGAAAGGCAATGATTGGCGATATGGTGGAAAAAGGACAGCCCATCGGGACGGTTGTGACCGGACAGGGAGAGGTGGCGGTTGAGGCCTCCCTGACAGGTCTTTTAAGGGGAATCATAAAAGATGGTTTTCCCGTGGTCAAGGGATTCAAGACAGCGGATATCGACCCGAGGAAGAGCGAGTATGAGAACTGCTTTACCATTTCAGACAAAGCCAGATGCATCGCCGGTTCCGTGGTGGAAGGGCTGATGATGCTGGAGATGAAGCAGGGGCATTAGACAATGATGGAAATGACGGGAGCTTACAATGATTTATTTGGACAATGCGGCCACATCTTTTTACAGGCCTGAGACAGTGGCCCGGGCAGTGGCAGAGGCCATCAACACCATGGGCAACTGTTCCAGGGGCACCTATGAGACGGCCCTGACCAGCGCCAGGACCGTGTATGAGACAAGGGACCTGCTGTCAGGACTGTTCCATGGGGATGGACCGGAGCAGGTTGCATTTACGGCTAATTCCACGGAGAGCCTGAATATTGCCATTAAAGGCGTGCTGGCCCCCGGGGACCGGGTGGTGACCACGGCGCTGGAACATAACAGCGTGCTGCGCCCTCTTTATGAGATGGAGCGCCAGGGCGTGGATCTGGTGGTGGTTGGGTGTACCGGGGAAATGGACCCTAATGGGGGAAATGAAAAGGAAAGGCATAAGGGTGCGTTGGATTACAATGCCCTGAAGGCAGCCATTACCCCGGGAACCAAAGCCGTGGTGTGCACCCATGCTTCCAACCTTACCGGCAATCTGGTGGATATCAGGAGGGTTGGGGGCTGGTGCCGGGAGGCAGGCGCCCTGTTCCTGGTGGACGCGTCCCAGACAGCGGGCGTGTTTTCCATTGATATGGATCGGGATTATATAGACATCCTGTGTTTTACAGGGCATAAGGGACTGATGGGGCCCCAGGGAACCGGGGGGATATGCGTCAGGAAGGGGATTCAGGTGCGCCCGCTGCTGTCGGGAGGAAGCGGCATCATGACCTATTCTAAGACCCATCCAGCAGCCATGCCCACTGCATTGGAGGCCGGCACCCTCAATGCCCACGGACTGGCCGGGCTCAGGGCGGCCCTGCTTTATATCAGGGAGCAGGGCCCCGGCGCCATAAGGGATAAGGAACTGGCATTGATGCGCCGTTTTCATGAGCAGGCAGCCGCCATTCCCGGGGTATGTATATATGGGGATTTTGACCAGGAGGAGAGGGCTGCCATCGTGGCCCTGAACCTGGGGGATGAAGACTCGGGGGAGGTCAGTGATTACCTGGCCCAGGAGCATGGGATCTATACCCGCTCAGGCGGGCACTGCGCGCCTCTGATGCATGAAGCCCTGGGAACCAGGGAACAGGGGGCTGTAAGGTTCAGCTTTTCCCATTTTAACACGGTTCAGGAAGTGGACTTGGCCGCCGCTGCCCTCAGGGCTTACGGATGATTGTACTGCCCTGCGTATGGACAGGTGGATTCAAACACACCCTAGGGTGTGTTTGAAAATTGCTTTCCGTCAGCTGTGCGTCCCACTTTGTGGGAGATTTGGTCCCGATGAGGGAGGCGTAGCGGGCTACGTTGACCGAATTGGGACCAAATATGCCGCGAAGTGGGGCGTGCAGATGGCGGGAATGAATTTTCAGACAGGCCCTAGTATTAAACCGCACAGACAGCACATTTTTCCTCCAGTATTTCCGTCAGGGCCGTGCCGCTGCTGGTGTGGCAGCGCACAATCTCCGTATGGTCTCCCACCTCGTCCAGGGCGCAGCGTATCATTTTGTGTGAGACCGTGTTGGTGAACAGCACCAGCAGGTCAGGACGGCCAATCTGTTTGTCCAGGCTGGCGCTCATCTGGGTAAATACCTTTGCCTTGCAGTTGTAGTTTTTACAGATTTTTTTGTACTGGCCTACCATGCGGTCATGGCCTCCTATGATGACAACACTCATGTGAAATCCTCCTTGTCCGTGATTCATATTGCCGGGGCTGTCATGATGGTTTTGGCCCCTGTTGCCTGTCTTGGTAGTTAGTCAAAACTAACTTATGGGGATATCATACACCGGCACAAGGAAATTGTCCAGATATCTATTTGAGAATGTTTATCAAATAGCATTGATGCAATATGGTTGGTGCAGACATACCGTCAAAAAACAGTCCAATATTCAGTCAAATATCCAATCCAATATCCGGTTGATTTGGGATGTGGACACGTTGGGTTTACATAACATGAAAAATGTGTTATAATAGACAGATACCCAGTAAACGCTTGAACACAATGTGTTCAGAAAGGTGGGAAATTGTTCAAAAAAGGTGAATTCATACTCTATGGAACGGTAGGTGTATGTCAGGTAGAGAAAATCTCCAGGACAGACTTTTCAGATAATGACAGACTGTATTATTATCTGGTGCCAAGATACGAAAAAGACACGACCATCTGTATTCCGGTGGATAGCGATAAGGTCATGATGCGGGGCATAATGAGCCGGAAGGACGCGGAGCGTTTTGTTAATGCGTGGCCGGATGTGGAGTGCAAGGAATATGCAAATGACAGGGAACGGCCCCAGGCCTACAAGGAAGCCATCCAGTCAGGCGACTGTCTGGAGCTTGCATCCATGATTAAGGAGATATCCAGGATGGAGCAGTCCCGCAAAGGCAAAGGGAGGATCCTGTCTGTCCGGGAAAAGGACGGGGCAAAGGCTGCAAGAAGGCTGCTGTTCGGGGAACTGGCTGCCGCGCTTGATATTTATCCGGAGGAAGTGCCGGGGTATATCGAGGTCCGCACCGGATTTCCCTGCCAATAGGAATGGATTTACAGACACATCCCAGGACTGATAATTTACTATTTTAATTTAGCCTCAGCTGTGATACAATCTTGAGTTGGAAAGTCATTATCATTCACTTGGGAAAGGCGGCATGAGAGATGGAGAAACAGATATATACCCGTGGGCAGATGTCAGAGGCTGTGTCAACGGGTATTTTTTTGACTTTGTCAGGCGGATTTCAGGATGCTTATACATATTACTGCAGGGGAAAGGTGTTTGCCAATGCCCAGACAGGCAACATTGTGCTCATGGGAAGCTATCTGGCTTCAGGCCAGTGGGCCATGGCCATGCGGTATTTTGGGCCGGTTGCCGCATTTGCAGGGGGAGTGTATATGTCTGAGCACATCAGACGGCTCCACCAGCGGGATGAGAAGCTTCATTGGAGACAGATGGTGGTGGCGGTTGAGATTCTGCTGCTGTTTGCAGTGGGATTCATGCCTCAGTCCATGAATATGGCTGCCAACATCATGGTGTCCTTTGTCTGTGCGATGCAGGTGGATGCCTTCCGCAAGATTAAAGGAAGTCCCTATGCATCCACCATGTGCATCGGAAACCTGCGCAGCGCCACGGAACAGCTGTACCGGTTCCGCCATACAAAGGACAGGGAATGCCTGGGGAGGTGTATGCGGTATTATGGGGTCATCCTGATGTTTGCCGTGGGTGCGGTAATGGGAAGCGTGACCACCTCCCTTCTGGGGGAAAGGACCATCTGGCTCAGCTGCGTCCTTTTGCTGGCAAGCTTCATCATCATGTTTGTGCGGGAGGATATTGAGAAAAAGGAAGGGTTCTGAATCATAGACAGGGTTTTGACAGATAGATAACCATACAGCTGAATGGGGAGAGGGGGTATTCACGCCTCTCCCTTTTTGTTGTATACTGGATGGGTAAGAGTTACAAAAAGGAGGAGTGAATTAGATGAAATGTCAGAAATGTAATGGAAATATGGAGATAAACCGTATCCGGACCCATCTGGTATGGGTAGATGAGCTGGACCATGTTCCGGATCCGGAACAGCCTCTGGGACCTACCATTGCCTATGTATGCAGGGACTGCGGTTATATTGAATTTTACAGGGAAAAGAAGCTGTAAAATTCAATACATGCAATATCTGAGGTTTATAGTTCTTCCATCTGGATGTAAAGGTATGTATATGTTATACTGTCCCTATCAATTACAGGAGGCAGTCAGATGGATAAGATAGCGCAGGCCCTCAGGGCCGTCATGACAGAAATACAGGCAATGCCCGAACCGCAGCAGCCCGGGGCCGCGGACAGGAAGGAGTTTGCCCTGCTCTTAAGCGGCATCGCCACATGCCGCAAGGCGCCGGGAATCCCGGTACATATGGGATATGAAAGTCTTTACAGGTGCCGGGATCACAAGGATGCAGAGGAACTGAAGGCCCACCTGTCCCGGCTTTACGGCATACATGACAGGGAAAGCCTGGAAGAGGCCTGTATGAAGCAGTACACGGCGGGCAGGGAGTATGAGCAGTTCATGACCTTCTGGTGCGGTGCGCCGCTGTTTGACCTTGAGGAACTGGAGGAAGGGGGCAGGAGGGCTTTTGAAGAGCGGATCAGCCTTGCCTCCATGTTCCATCCCTATGTGCAGGAACGGGGATTCTATGCATGGGACATCAATGAGCGCATTGGACTGGGGCGGAAGGCATTTGCCTGCGGGATGATAACAGAGGAAGAGTTTTTTGGGATTTTCGGCAATCAGATAGCCAAGGCACAGGTGTTTTACCATAGTTTTAAGGAGTATGCCATAAGCTGTATCTGCGGGGCTGTTTATTTTGTCCCTGAAAATAATGAGGAGGACATGCTGTCCTTTCTGGAAATCAATGCAAACCTGGTACGCCATCTTTTGGGAGAAGGGGGCGCATGGTACAGGAAGGCCTGGTATGTGCCGGATGAGAGGGAATGGGTCCAGCTGCTGCCCCATAACGGAGGCTGCATTGTGTCAAAGCAGATTGAGGAGGGGAGGGACATCGGATATATGTACCGGGATAAAGATACCAGCCCCAAGTGGCCGGATACGGGCTGGCGCTTTTTTGCCGGAGATGAGACCGATGAATATGTAAATGATCCCGGCCACGCATCCATCTGGTCCCTGAATACCGTGTGCAACCTGTATCCTGACATACTTGGATATGTGGAGGCAGAAGGAGGGAGCGCCTTTGGCCGCAACAGCAAGGGCCAATGGGAGCGGGAACGCTGATGACGGTAACCTATTTTAACAGGAGGAAATAAGATACGCAGGTGGAAAGCCATATTTGCGGTGCTGACCCTATTTTTTGCTGCTGCCGGTCTGCTGAAGCTGCTGCCATATTATAGTTCCATGCCCATTATGTTTGTCTTTTTTGGCCTGTCTCTGGAGATTTACCTATCTCCTGACTGGCCGGTTCAAAACGCGGCATGGATGGCCTGCCCCTGTCCGATTGATGAAATGCCCTAAAAAAGCAGGCCGGAAGCTTCCGGGATTCCCAGGCGCCCAAGCTTATCAAGCAATAACTTGAATTCAAACAGGATAAGTTCCTCCAGCTTTTCCGGGAAGCCGGTCAAGTCCGACTTTTCCACGCATCCGGCAAAGAATTCCAGATAAGGCAGATAGGATGCCGTATTGATGCCTGCCTGTGCGGCCATGCTGCGGAGCGGATTCCCCCACATCAGATGCTGGAGCAGTTCAGCGTATGCGGTGCGGATTGCATGGGAGGGAGCGCGGTGGGTAAAAAATTCAAGAATGGTAAAGGCGGTCAGTTCATATCGGCCGGTGTGTTTCAGTAAATCCAGACGTTCCCCAATCTGGCATAAAGCCGCGCTGTCCAGGGAAGCGGCCGTCAGTCCTGCCACATCTTTACAGGAAAGGGCGATGATCTGGAGACCCTGGGCGCAGTCCAGCAGGCGCCTGCGGGCAATGGGGTGGGTTAACTCGCAGTTATCAGCCATTTCCTCCTGCGGGAGGACCCTGGTTCCCAGCCCATTGATGGATTTTGTTACCCCGATGCTGTTAAGAAGGCTCAGGGTACGGCGCACCGTGCTGACGGAAACATGTTTTTCTTTTGAAAGCTTATCCAGCGAGGGAAGGAAGGATTCGGCCGGATAAACGCCGCGGTTGATGGAGATTAGTATCTCCATGCCCAGGGAGTAACGGAGCTGGGAAGCCTTCTCATAGCTGTACCAATGGAAATCAATCTGTTTTCCGGCAGGAGGCGTCATGATCTGGCTGTCACAGAAGCTGCGCAGGGCTGTGGAAAGATACTCCTGATAATCGGTCACCGCGGTTTTGAGCGCCTCCCAGTCCTGATTGCGGCAGAGTTCAATCATGTTAACAAGTGGATTCTCCTCTGCCTCAAGGTATCTGATGTTCCGGTGGATGCTGAGAAAGGGCGCCTGATAGGACATGAATGTCCTCCATACAAGGCGCATCAGCAGGTCGTTATTCAAAGAACCATAAATGTACTGCAGGGTCCGGATCATTGTATGGGAAGGATGGAACCGGCTGTCAGATGAAAGCGACAGGATCTTGTCCAATGTTTCCGGTGAAGCGTTTTTAAAGCCAATGCACAGTGCGTGGCTGAACAAGGGCTGCATGGAGCGGCTTACATCAATCAGACCCTCCTTCCTAAGGGCGTAAAAGTCCTGTATATGCTGTTCCGTCTCCTGGCGTGTATATAATACCTTTACCACAGCCCCCACGCTTCTGGACAGGCTGATATAGCCCTCCTGCTTCAGGCTCAGATAGGCGGCGCGGACCGTGTCAATGGAGACAAGGAACAGCTGGCTGGCTTCCTCCAGCGTGGGCAGGTGCTCCCCATAATGGTAAGTGCCGAACCTGATCTGCATGAGCAGTACGTTGTATATGACCTGCTGTAATTCATTTTCATTTACCAATGTCACATCCCCCCTATCGTATCAGATATGCTGTAAATTAATTCCTGATTATTTTATATCATATAAAATTTTACCATACTTATGGGAAAAAGGTAAGGCGGAAATCAGGGCAGGAGATTTCAGGAATCACGATATTCCTTTCATAATTCTTTCAGGAAATAGATTCCATAACCTGAAAAGTCGTGTATAATAAGAATAGGGACAATGGTGCGACCTGCAACCATATGAATTTCTAAGCTGCACAGAGCAATTAAACCCTCTGGCAGCTTTTAGTATACAATGAATCGGACTTCCCTGAAAGGAGGACGGATAGGATGCCCCGGAGCATATAACCATATAAGAATGGAGACATCAGTTGTGAAGAATAATCAATTAATCAAAACAGACCTGCTGATCAGCATTGTCCTGATTGTAGGATTTTCCATGACCGCATTTTTCAGTTACAGGGCTAATTACCAGGCCACGCTAAATAATATTGAACAGGTTGCATCGCTGACAGGAGAGGGAATCCATTACCAGCTTACAACCCTGCTTACAAAACCGGTCAATATTTCCCTGACAATGGCTCACGACAGCCTTCTGGTGGAGCAGCTGTCCTGTGAGATGGAAAACCTTGAGAACAGGGAATATGTCCAGAGACTTCAGACATATTTGAAAACCTACCGTGACAAATATGGTTTTGACTCTGTTTTCCTGGTGTCATCAGCCACCAGGCGGTATTACAATTTTAACGGTATCGACAGGGTCCTGGTTGAGGATGATCCGGAGAATGAGTGGTATTTTGACCTGATGGACAGCGGCTTTGGATACTCCATGAATGTGGATAACGATCAGGTGGATGGTTCGGATGATGCCATTACGGTATTCGTGAACTGTAAGGTTGCGGACAGCTCCGGGAAGATACTGGGAATTGTGGGAGTAGGGATCCGCATCAGTTACCTGAAAGAATTCCTGGCGGGCTATGAGGACAAATACAACATGAACATATGTCTGATTGATGAGGCCGGCATAATTGAGGTCTCCACCACACATACGGGTTACAGCAAGACGGACTGGTTTGAAGTTTACGGTCAGGAGGAAATCTGGGATAAACTCCTTGGCTTTAAGGAGGATACAAGGAACCTTGAGTTCTGGAGCAGCAATTCCCTGAATCAGGGCAGGAGTTACGTGGTCACAAGATACATACCAGATCTGTCCTGGCATCTTGTCATAGAGCAGAACAGTGAGGACACGGTCCGTGTCATACGGGACCGTCTGTACCAGACCATTGTCTGTATCGCGGTGATTATTTCCATTGTGCTGTTTATCATCACCACGGTCATACGCAATTTTAACAGACAGATCACAAAGCTTATGGAGGAGCGGGAAAATGTATTCCAGCGGGCAACGGAACAGCTCTACGATAATATCTACGAACTGAACATTACCAGGAACTGTACGGGAAACCAGCGCACGGCCCAGTATTTTGAAAGCCTGGGAGCCGAGGGGCTGCCCTATGACCAGGCGCTGGGAGTCATGGCTGAAAAGCAGATTAAGAAAGAATTCAGGCAGGGTTATATCTCAACCTTTACACCGGAAAATGTAATCCGGGAATATGAAAGTGGAAATAACCATTTAAAATACGATTTCATGATGACCCAGGATGGCGGCGATTATTTCTGGATGCGCATTGACGCGTATATTTTCTTTTCCAATGAAGACAACTGCCTGCACATGTTTACCTACCGCAAGAATATTGATGAGGAGAAGAAAAAGGAGCTTCTGGCTTACACGGATGAGATGACGCGGTTCCTGACCAAGGCCGCTACCAGGCGCAGGGTGACTGCGCTGTTGACGGAGGAGACTGAAAAGACTTACGCTTTTTTCATCTTTGATATCGATAATTTCAAACAGGCCAATGACTGCTTTGGCCATGCGTTTGGGGATTATTGCATACGGGAATTCGCAAGGATCCTGCGGGAGCATTTCCGGGAGGGTGATGTGCTGGGCCGGATTGGGGGGGATGAGTTTGTGGCTTTTATTCCCATTCCAAGCAGGGACTGGGTCAGGAAGAAGGCCGAGGAACTCTCACATGCCCTGGACACGGAATGCATAAGGGATGGAAAGGCATGGAAAATGTCGGCAAGTATCGGTATATCGGTGGCCTCAGAAGAAGACCGGGATTTTGATACGCTGTATGAAAAGGCGGACCAGGCACTTTACCGCACCAAACAGAAAGGGAAAAATGGTTTTACGGTTTATCCGTAAGTCTGTTCGGGCGGGTGACATATGCCCGGTTATGGGGGCGGAACCGTACCGCCGGGGAATGGATGGGGCTGGGGCGTGCAGGTGACGGAAAGGAACCTTCTCCCCAGCCTCATTGAATCGTATCATATGACATTCTTTACAAAGAACACACCGTCTCATGCTCCTCTAACGTGGTAGGATAAAATCTGTTAATGGGCGTTTGTACGCTGCCCTGGAGGACACCGTCAATGGAAATGATGCTGTCATATCCTATCTGGTATAATGGCTGACGGATGCTGGTAATGCGCGGCCCGCGGTAGGAGAAACCATATGTATTCAGATTGTCAAAACCCACAACCGATACATCTTCAGGTACTTTGAACCCGGATTCCATCAGTTCATTGATCACCATCATGGCAATCTTGTCATTGCTGCAGAAAATGGCGGTGGGTCTCTCGCCTTCGGGCCGGTTCATCATCTCCCTGAACTTTGGAAGGGAGAGGGTGGAGTCGCTGAGTGTGTTCTGGATATAGTAGTCCTGGATCAGCAGGCCATTGTCCTGCATGGTTTCTATATAACCGTTCAGACGTTCCAGGATGACCTTCTTATTGGGATTGCCCATGACATGGGCAATCCTTTTATGGTTGTGGCGGATGAGGTAATTCACGGCATCCCTGGCTCCGGCCACATTGTCAATGAGGAACTGGTTGACCGGCATCATCTGGAAATTGTTTTCAATGAGCAGGAAGGGGAATCCCACTTCCTGGAGGTGTTCCACCATGGCCTTGTCCGTAAAGAGGGAGCCATACAGGATGATGGCGTCGGAGATACCGTTGGTCAGGTATTCGATATAGCGGTCCCGCACCTTCTCGTCCTTACCGGGGCTGCAGAAGATGATGTTGCGTCCAAGGCTGGCAGAGGCATCCTCAATCCCACGTATCAGGTCGGTGAAAAATGGGTCGTGTATGTTGCGCAGCAGGATGGCGATGGAGTCAGTCTGCTTTTTTACCAGGGAGCGGGCGGCATTGTTGGGAAAGTATCCCAGTTCCTTGATTGCCTGGTCAACTTTTGCCTTTGTTTTGGGCGAGACTTTATCAGATCCATTGACTACCCGGGAAACAGTGGTCAGAGAAACACCGGAGTAAGCAGCCACATCTTTTATTGTTTTCATTCTTGTCCCCTCTTATGAAAATATTTGTTGTGTTTTCATTATAACATATCTCAAAACCACTTTCAAGGCATTGAAATGACAATATTTAATAACGTTAACATTTTGATATAAGGATAAAAATAGCAAAAAAACGAATCTTTATTAAAAAATGCTTGCAATATGCACAAATATTTGCTAGTATAAAGACACGAAAGAAATGGTAACGTTAACATTTTAAGAAAAAGAAGTATGGAAATGAGATTGAGGAGGAAAAAACATGAAAAAGGCAGTGAGGAGAACACTGAGCGCAACTGTGGCAGCTGCAATGGCAATCGGGCTTATGACCGGATGCTCTTCGGGGAAGGAAGGGCAGAAACCGGCCGGGGAGGCTTCCGGGACCGAGGCACAGGCAGCTGGTTCCGGGCAGCAGGCAGGAACCGGGGGAGAGCAGACCACCATCAAATTCTGGGATGGAAACTGGCAGGAAGCCGTGTGGCCCGAGGTGGAGGCAATCTGGAACAAGGAGCATCCCGACATCAAGGTGGAGGCTGAGTTCCAGGCTGATTTGGCCAATGATAAATATATGCTGGCATTGACCAACGGCACTGCCCCGGATGTGATGGCCTGTGCCCTTGACTGGGTGACCACCTTTGGCAGCGCCAACCTGCTTGAGCCGCTGGATGAATATGTGGCAAGGGATTCCTTTGATGTGGACCAGTTCGTACAGGGGGCCAATGATGCGTCCACGGTGGGCGGAAAGCTTTACGGCCTGCCATTCCGCAGCGAGACCTATGTGATGTATTACAACAAAGATATCTTATCAGCAGCAGGATACGATGCGCCTCCGGCCACGTGGGAGGAAGTGAAGGAAGTGGCTGCGGCATGTACCAACGGGGATGTGTATGGGTACGGCCTCTGCGGCACCAACTATTCCAACTTTTCATTCCAGTACATAACCATGCTCCGTTCCTCAGGCAGTGATATCCTGAATGCGGAAAACACTGCATCAGAGCTGGGAAACAGCGTGGCTGTTGAAACGGCCCAGCTTTATAAGGACCTGGCGGCATATGCCCCGGCATCCCTTTTGGAGAATGACAACATTGCAAACCGCACCCTGTTTGCCAGCGGTAAGATTGCAATGTACTTAAGCGGCATTTATGATTTGGAGGAAATCGTCAAGACAAATCCTGATTTGAATTTTGCCTGTGCCATGGTTCCCACCGCGGGCGGGGCTGAGAGGAACACGATCCTGGGAGGCTGGTCCGTGGCGGTTGCAGGATGCAGCAAGGAAAAGGAAGCTGCCTGGGAGTTCGTGAAGTTCCTTACCAGGCCTGATATTGCGGCCATCTATACCAACACATTCACAGGTACGGCAGAAGTGGCGGCCCGTTATGCGGATTATCCGGAGGACATCATCAAACCCAACGCAGATGCCCTGCAGTATGCAAGCGCGCTTCCTGCAGTGAAGAACATTGTGGGAATCCGTCAGGCCATCATGGACAACCTCCAGTTAATGCTGTCCGAGGACATGTCCGCAGAAGAAGCATGCAGCCTGCTTGACCAGGCGGTAAACGGTTTATTGGAGTAGTTCGGGCAGGGCAGGCCTTGCCGGTGCCGTCCGGCGTTGATGCGCTGGGCGGCATTGGCCGGCAGGGCCTGCTTCTTAAGAGGAGAAAGGTGAAAGTATGCTTAGAAAAATAAAACGTTCCGGAGCTGGCTACGTACTTCCTGCAGTGATTGTTGTTGCTGTGGTCATGCTGTATCCTTTGTTTTATACGCTGATAATGGGGTTCTTTAATAACACGCTGTTCATGGAGGCGCCTGTTTTCTGCGGCATTTCCCAGTATAAAAAGCTGTTTGGGGACAAGGTCTTTATCGGCTCCATTGCCAATACGCTGTTCTGGACCTTTGGAAGCGTTTTCTTCCAGTTTGGACTGGGCTTTATCATGGCGCTGGTGCTTCACCAGCCCTTTGTAAAAGGAAAGACATTCATCCGCATCCTGCTGATGATACCATGGGTGACGCCCAGTATCATCGGTTCCGTTGTATGGAAATGGATGTACAATGCCGACTATGGAATCATCAATTTTATTTTCTGCGCCCTTGGGATCATTGAGAAAAACCAGACATGGCTGTCCAATCCAAAGGTTGCCATGTGGTCCGTGATTGCAGTCAACACCTGGAAGATGTTCCCCTTTATCCTGCTGATGATAGAGGCCGCCCTGCAGAGCGTGTCAAAGGACCTTAAGGAGGCCGCGGTGATTGACGGGGCCAATATCCTTGACATTTTTAAGAATGTCACCTGGCCGTCCATAGCCGCAACCTGCTACTCCACCATCCTCCTGATGATTATCTGGACCCTTAATGCATTTACATTCATCTATGCAATGACAGAGGGAGGGCCGGCCCACAAGACAGAGGTCATGGCCATGTATATTTATAAGCGGGCGTTCATGGATTATGATTTTGGGATGGCCAGCGCGGCCAGCGCGGTCCTGTTCGTCCTATCCATGTCCGTTAGCCTTATATATCTCTATCTGACAAGAGAAAAGGAGGGGAAGTAAAATGGCGAAAATGAAAAAGTCCGTGACAGGAACCAGTCCAATCTGGCAGGTCTGTACCTATGCGGTTTTGCTCCTGGTGGTCCTGGTGGCCGTGTTTCCGGCAATCTGGATGCTGTCCACCTCCATCAAGCTTCCCACGGAACAATATGATATCCCCCCGCAGATCATCCCGGATACCCCTACAATCAGCAACTATGTGAATGTGCTGACCAACTCCAAGATGTATCAGGCATTTGTCAACAGCGTGATCATCACGGTCTGTGTGGTGGCGGTCACACTGTTCATATCCATCCTGGCAGGTTATGGACTGAGCCGGTATAAATTTAAAGGCCATGGGGTTTTAAAGATAGCGCTTTTGTTTGGACAGATGATCCCCAGCGTGGTCATCATCATCCCGCTGTATTTCCTGGTTGCAAAGACAGGGCTTCTGGATACCCACTTTTCACTCATCATGGCGGATATGGCGCTTACCATACCCATGGGCGTGATCATGCTCAGTTCCTTTTTTGAGACAGTGCCAAAGGAACTTGAGGAAGCTGCCAAGATAGACGGCTGCACCGGAATCGGGGCGCTTTTCAGGGTGGTGCTTCCGATTGCAAAGCCAGGATTGATTTCCGTGGCCATCTATACCTATATCCATGCATGGGAGGAATTCCTGTTTGCCCTGAACTTAAGCACATCCACCAGGACAAGGACGCTGCCCATTGCCATACACATGTTTGCAGGGGAATTTTCCGTTGACTGGGGTTCCACCATGGCGGCTTCGGCGGTTGTGGCGTTCCCTGTGCTCCTTATCTTCCTTTCCTGCAATAAGTATTTTGTCAAGGGAATGGCAGATGGCGCGGTGAAGGGGTAATGGTTTGACAGGACAGGATGGATTCAGGATAAAGAGAGGATTAAGACAGGAGGATGATGATGGGAAATAAAGACGGTCAGACAGAGGTCAATTACGGGGAATGTCTGGATTATGTGCGCCGCAGCTCCAATCCGTCAAAGCTGCGGATCACGGATGTGAAGTTCACCAAGGTCGACCTTCCGCCCTGGGGCTGTTACCTGGTGCGGATTGATACGAATCAGGGAATCAGCGGATACGGGGAAATGCGCGACGGGGCCAGCCCCACGTATTTAAAATACTTAAAGAGCAGGATCATGGGGGAGAATCCCTGTGAGGTGGACCGCATTTTCAGGAAAATCAAACAGTTTGGCGGTCCGGCAAGGCAGGCAGCCGGTGTGTGCGCGGTTGAACTTGCCCTCTGGGACCTGGCAGGCAAGGCATATGGTGTGCCTGTGTACCAGCTATTGGGAGGAAGGTTCCGGGAAAAGGTAAGGCTTTATGCGGATACCCATATAGAAGAGGGAAGGGCCACCGGCATACTGATGGAGCCGGAGAAGGTGGGCCGTATCCTTAAGGGATATATGGACCAGGGCTTTACCGTGGTCAAAATACTCAGTGTGGAGCTCCTGATGGCCCAGGAAGGAAATACCTGCGGTCCCCTGGACTGGGTGGATGAACTGAGGGAGGTGGAGGAAAAGGTGCGTCAGGTCACAAGGACCGGTACAAGGGCTGAAAGTTCGGCGGCCAATGCGCTGCTGTATGATTTTAACAGGATTCCCCATCCCTTTACCAACATGCATGTGACGGAACAGGGCCTGGATCAGCTGGATGAATATATCGGAAGGGTCAGAAGCGTGATTGGAACCAAGGTTCCCCTGGCCATTGACCATTTTGGGCATTTTCCTCTTCCTGACATGATAAAGATTGCCAGGAGGCTTGAGAAATATCATCTTGCCTGGCTGGAGGATATGCTGCCCTGGTACCTGACAGACCAGTACAGGGAGCTAAAGCATGCCACCACGGCGCCAATCGCTACCGGGGAGGATATGTACCTGGCTGAGTCCTTTGAACCGCTTTTGCAGGCAGGGGCCCTGGACGTGGTCCATCCTGACCTGCTGACCTCAGGCGGGATCCTGGAGACCAAGAAGCTGGGGGACCTGGCAGCCAGATATGGGGCGTCCATGGCCCTGCATATGTGTGAAAGCCCAGTGTCCGCCCTGGCCGGAGCCCATATGGCAACTGCCAGTGAGAATTTCTTTGCCCAGGAGCATGACGCATTTGATTCGGAGTGGTGGCAGGATTTAATCATTGGGCCGGTGAAACCCATTGTGAAGGATGGATTCACAGTAATCACGGATGCGCCCGGGCTTGGGATTGAGGGCCTTAACGAGGACCTTATCCGCGAACATGGGCCAATGAAAGGCAAAGATGTGTGGGTATCCACAGATGAATGGAACCAGGAAACTTCCCTGGACCGGATTTGGAGCTGACGGAATATGAGATTGGCATATGGACAGATTCGCGGTGTGGATAAGGAAATCCTTACCAATGCCAGGCAGATGGGGATAGACAGGGTACAGTTTAACCTGCCCTATGACCTGCCGGCAGATGGTTTGTGGAAGTATGAGGACATGGCGCGTTTTAAGGACGCGTGCGACCGGTACGGCGTGATTGTGGAGGCCATGGAAAACATGCCTATTTCCTTTTATGACAAAGCCATGCTGGGACTGGAAGGAAGGGACAGGCAGATTGAGAATGTCTGTGAATCCATCCGCAGCTTGGGACGGGCAGGTATTCCCGTGCTGGGATATCATTTCTCCCCATCCTTTGTATGGAGGACGGATAACCACGCCCCTGTGGGACGGTATGGGGCCACGGTACAGGCCTTTGATTTGGGACTGCAGGAACAGGGCGTGGATGACATGGCTGATTTTGGGCAGAGAAGGGATGTGGCTGTACCGGATGCGGAACTGCTGTGGGAGAATTTTGAGTATTTCATGAAACGTGTCATACCGGTTGCCGAGGAATACCATGTCACCATGGCGCTCCATCCGGATGACCCTCCTGTCAAAAGCCTGTCCGGCATTGCAAGGATGTTCATCAACCTGGACAGCTATAAACGGGCGGAGGCCATGATTGACAGCCCCAACTGGGGCCTGCTGTTCTGCATCGGGACTTTTTCACAGATGGAGGGCGGGGCCAGGAACATTTTTGATGCCATTGAATATTTCGGTCCCAGGAAAAAGCTGGTATATGCCCATATGAGGGATGTGCAGGGCACGGTGCCAAGATTCCGGGAGTGCTTCCTGGGAGAGGGGAACTTCGATCCCTTTGAGGTTGTGTATAAGCTGATGCATTCAGGCTTTGACGGATTTCTTGTCAGTGACCATGTCCCTGGCATTGAAGGGGACAGGGAATGGGGACATAAGGTAAGGTATGCAGATACTGCTTACATCAAAGGATTGATGGAGGCCATAGAAAAGATGGAAGCAATGAAGCAGGCATAGAAACAGGCATGGAAGAATCCGTGGTTGGACCGCCATGCATGGGTAAAGGATGGAAAGGAAGATTGGAAGGATGGATAAGAATATGGACAGGCCCATTGAAGATATGCGGCTGGCACAGATCGGTTTTCTGGTAAATGATATTGAAAAGACAAAAAAAGAATTTGCCCGTTTTTTCGGGGTGGAGGAACCGGAAACCGTAAACAGCGGTGATTTTGAGATTACCCATACCGAATATAGGGGCGAACCAGCGCCAAAGGCAAAATGTTATATGACCTTTTTTTACTTTGGGGACCTGCAGATGGAACTGATCCAGCCCAACGGGGAGCCAAGTATATGGAGGGAGCATCTGGAGCAGTTCGGTGAGGGAATCCACCATATTTCATTTAACGTGAAAGGAATGCAAAAGACCATAAGCGCCTGTGAGGACTGGGGCATGAAGCTCCTGCAGAAAGGCGAATACAGAGGGGCCAATGGAAGATATGCGTTCATGGATGCGCTGGACAGCCTGAAGGTAGTAGTGGAACTGTTGGAGCGGGATGAATAGGATGGGGATAAGATGATGGGAGGTAAGAGGATGCAGGAATATAATGACAATGCCAATAGGACGGAACCTGGAAAACGGCATTTCCCGGAAGGATTTGTCTGGGGGGCGGCAACCGCGTCCTATCAGATTGAAGGGGCATGGGATGAGGACGGAAGAGGGGAAACCATTTGGGACAGATATTGTTCCATCCCCGGCAACATACAGGATGGGGATGACGGGAAAACAGCCTGCGACCATTACCACAGATACAAGGAAGACGTGGCGCTGATGAAGCAGATGGGAATCAAGGCATACCGCTTTTCCATTGCCTGGTCCAGGATCCTTCCCAAGGGATACGGGGAAATAAATCAGAAAGGGCTTGATTTCTACGGACGCCTCATAGACGCATTGCTGGATGCCGGGATTGAGCCGTATATCACCTTATACCACTGGGACCTTCCCCAGGCCCTGCAGGATATGGGGGGATGGACCAATCCTGATATGCCTGGATATTTCCTGGAGTATTCAAAGATTGTCATGGATGCATTCCATGGACGGGTCAGGAAATGGATTACCTTAAATGAACCGTACTGCGCAGCCTTCCTGGGCAATTATGAGGGACGGCAGGCGCCGGGGCTGCGCGACTTTTCCGCCGCCGTGCAGGTGGCCTACCACCTCTATGTGGGACATGGCCTGGCAGTGAGGTACTTCCGCAATCAGGGATATGAGGGGGAAATCGGAATCACCCTGAACCTTATGGGAAGGCTTCCGCTGACAGACAGTCAGGAGGACAGGGCGGCCGCTGCCAGGGCGGACGGATACCTGAACCGCTGGTTTGCCGAGCCCATTGTGTTTGGAAGATATCCTGAGGACATGGTGGGACTTTACCGCTCCAAGGGAGTCCGCCTGCCTGAGTTTAAAGAAGAGCATATGAAGCTCATGGGCCAGAAGCTGGATTTCATTGGGTTAAACTATTACAATGACTTTTATGTAAAGGCAGACCCGCATGTATGGCCTCTTGGTTTCAGGATTGAGAATCCAAAGCATGTTCCGGTCAATGACAGGAACTGGCCTGTAACAGAGCAGGGCCTTACCAACATGCTCCTGCGCATGAAAAATGAATATGGCATAGAGAACATTTATATTACAGAAAACGGCACCTCTTCCCATGACGTGGTTTCCATGGAGGGAAAGGTGGAGGACGGACCGAGGAAGGATTATCTTCACCGGCATCTGTGCGCGCTTTGGGAAGCTGTTTCCCAGGGGGTCAATGTGAAGGGATATTTCCAGTGGTCCCTGTATGACAATTTTGAATGGTCCTTTGGGTATGGAAGCCGTTTCGGAATCGTATTCGTGGACTTTCATACCCAGGAACGGATCATTAAGGAAAGCGGCCACTGGTATGCCGGGGTGATTCGGGATAACGCGGTATAAGGAGGCCTTGATGAAAGGAATCAAAAAGGTAAAAACAGCGGTAATCGGATGCGGGGCCATCAGCCGTATCTACTTTGAGAACATGACCAATGGGTTTGAAATCCTGGAGGTGGCCGGGTGCTGCGACTTAAACCGGCAGCTGGCCGGGGATACGGCGGCGGCCTATGATATCCCTGTGCTGACCATGGAGGAAATCCTCGGGGATCCCGGGATAGGGATTGTGGTGAACCTGACCAACCCGGCCGCCCATTATGATGTAATCAGGAACCTTCTGGAACATGGGAAACATGTGTACACGGAAAAGGTGCTGGCTGCATCATTCGGCCAGGCCCGGGAGCTGGTTTCTCTGGCCGAGGAAAAGGGAAAACTGCTGTGCAGCGCCCCGGATACATTCCTGGGAGCGGCTGTACAGACTGCCAGGTATCTGGTGGAATCGGGCGTGATTGGGACCGTGACCTCCTGTGTGGCGGTCCTTCAAAGGGATGCCAGGCTTCTGGCTGAAAAATTCCCCTATACCTCCAGGCCGGGAGGAGGGATTGGAATTGACGTGGGGATTTATTACACCACTGCCATGGTCAACATACTGGGCGAGGTTAAGGAAGTGTGCGGCATGTCCGGGGTATGTATGCCGGAACAGTCCCATTACTTTGTGAAAAATGGGAACTTTGGGGAAGCCTATACCCAGGAGTCCGAGACATACCTTACCGGTTCCATGCAATTCAGGAATGGATGTGTGGGAACCCTTCACTTTAACTCCAGGAGCATCCGCACAGAGAAGCCGTATGTTGCATTTTATGGGACAGAGGGAATCCTGTTCCTGGAAGACCCTAACTTCTTCGGGGGTGATGTAAAGGTCATCTTAAAGGGACGGACAGAGCCGGTTGTATTTCCCCACACCCATGGATATGACGGGGATGACAGGGGGCTTGGCGTGGCTGAAATGGCCTGGGCGCTGCAAATGGGACGTGTTCCCAGAACCAGGGCAGATATGGCGCTTCATTCACTGGAAGTCCTGACCGGCATGATTGAGAGCGGGCGCACAAAAGGTTTTTATGAAATGCAGACCAGGTTTGAAAGACAGCCCATGCTGCCCAGGGGATATCTGGGCGGGTCCTACGCCATGAACCAGCCGGAGGGGGCCCTGGCTTTATAGGAATTGATTTTTATCATTGTTTTTTACGGTTTATAAAATCCGGGTTGACAATACATCAGGTACCTGCTATATTTATATCAGGTACCTGATGTATTTTGCGTTTATGGATACGTCGTATAGAGATATGGCGTATAAGGAAATCGGTTCATATGGCTGGCCCATGCCGGCCCAGAGCGCAGGATTGTGTCATTGCAGATCACGGTAAATCCGTCCTGTTCCCAGGAGGAGGTCAATGGATGTATGGACGGCATTGGGGGTCAAGAAACCCAGTGTTTCCATTGCGTTCCGCAAACTGGCATCGGGGAATCTGATTCGGGTACATGAAAACCATGAGGTCGACCTGACGGAAAACGGTTATGCAATAGCGTCTAAAATCAACGATTCCTATGTAACATTCAAACAGTTCCTGTGCAGCATCGGGGTCCCGGAGGAAGTGGCGGAGCATGATGCGTGCAGGATAGAACATTATTTAAGCCCTGAATCCATAAAGGGTATCAGGGGAATCATGACACGTACAGCAGAATGAAAGGAGTTTGTTATGGGTTATATGAACAATGGAAATGAAGATAGAAGCAGGAGGCAGGACATGGGGTATGGCATGGAATCAAATACGGAATACGACATGGAACCCAAAATGGGTGAGGATGCAGACTATGATGGGAAGCGGGGGCCTGACAGTGACGCAGGCAGTGATGCGGACTGTAATGCAGCCTGTGATAGGGACCAGGGTATGGGCCGGGATAAGAAGGCCGACGGAAAAAATCTATCCGAACACTTTTTACATATCGGAATGCTCTTACACCGCTACCAGACAGAGGCCTGCAAGGAAAATGGCCCTGCGGGAAGCCCGTTTAAGGGCCAGGGCCGGATCCTGGCAATCTTAAAACTGAAGCCGGAGATAAGCCACAGGGAACTGTCCTATCTTCTGGGAATCAGTACCCAGTCCATGAGTGAACTATTAAGAAAGCTGGAGAACAAGGGCTATGTGAAGCGCGTTCCAGGTGAACATGACAGGCGGAGCATGGACATTATACTGACTGAAGAGGGCCGCAGGGCGGTCGAACAGGCAGATGGGTTTGACGGCAGGGACACGGACCGTCTGTTTGACTGCTTTGACAATCAGGAGCAGAGGCAGTTTAAAGGTTTTTTGGAACGCCTGGAAGACGAAATCATAAGACACCTGGACCCCGAGCATCCTTCTGACTATACATTTGACAGGATGAAGGAAATGCATGATTATATATTAAGCCGCGGCCGCGGCCGAAGGGAGCACTGCCATCACCATGGGGACGGCCCCCTTGGCAATGGTTTTGGACGCGGGCCGCATGAGGACGAAAGAGACCCTGGAAGGCGGTTTGACAGGCGCAGACGGTGATGGGGATGATTGGGGGATTTTCATACGCGGATGTCCATTGCCTGTTTTTTTAGAAGAGGGTTCTTTCACAGCCGGCTTTTCAACAGCCGGCTTTTTCAAGGGATTGGATATTTCCCGGAACATCTGGCCGTTTCCCGGCGTTGTCCTCCAATCGGTCCAGTTCCCTGAGAATCCGGCACATGAACAGAACAGCCGCCCCAAAAGAAATTATGTCTGCGATTGGTCCGGAATACAAGGCCATGGTTACGCCGGACAGTCTGGGCAGGATTAATGTTAAAGGCACGCTTAAGATAAAGTCCCTGAACAAGGACAGCATCATGGACAGCGCGGGCCTGCCGATTGACTGAAGGAAGATGCTGCAGGATTTCTGGATGCAGCAGAGCACAATCCCTCCCAGGAATATGCGGAAGGCCAGTACTGCAAACTCATTGTACAGCCCGTCCTCGCTGCCGAATATGCTGATGATCTGTAATGGGAATGCCTCAAAGCATATCATGGATATGAGTCCCACGCAGAATTCGGCCATCATCATGGTCATGAAGATGCATCTAACCCTGTGCCAGTGACCGGCACCGTAATTATAACCCACGATGGGCTGGGATCCGGCCGCAATCCCAACCACGATTGATAGCTGTTTTTACAAAAAAAAGCTGCAGCCTTCGTGAATGACCTTCACGACAGAAGCTACAGCCATATTGCAGTATCTAATATATCAGAATTTCCCGGTCCGTGTAATTATGAAAGAGTTACAAAATTTTCCTTGGTGTACATAGTGCAGATTTACCATATGGATTATATGTTATAATAGTAAGGCCTGTCCTTAAATTCCTTTATCACCATCCGTATCATCTGCTTTTGCGGGGCAGCCATCCGGATACCTTTTGGGTAAATCAGCAGTTTGCATACGTTTGGATGAAAATGAAGGGGAATCTGTGCAATGCTGTCATCCATATGGCTGTATGGCCAGAAGCCGTACATATGATTGATGGCCAGGAGCGGGGCCCATAGTTCCAGGCTGTCATTGATGACGACCTGCCTGGGATGTAAATCCATGGAAATAACCAGATCCTCCAGAATCCGTTTACGTATCATGGGTATGCTGGATACGGAAAGGGTCAGCTGGTTAAGAAGCGGATAATCCTGTTCCATTAGTATTCCGTCCTCCAGGTGCAGCATGCTGTAAACAGGATTGTTTTTAGCGATGCAGCACATGAGTTCGTATTCCTTTACAATGGAGGTATTTACCTCTGGCAGGCTATCCTTTGGATGGCTGGAATAAGAGGTTATGAACCCAAAATCCAGTTCCCCGCTAAGGACTGACTCATAGATTTCCTTTGATTTCTGAATCACGGGCTTTAGGATAATCTGGGGATGGAGGCGGTTGAAATCCTTCATGACCTTGCCGAATACAGCGGCATCACTGGATAAGATGCCCATACAAAACACATGATTCTTATCGCTGTAGAGTTCTTTGTACAGCGATTCTTTTAAATCTAATATCTGCTGACAGGTTTTAGCATACTTCTGCCCGGCTTCTGTGATGGTCAGTACATTATTGGCGCGGTAGAAGAGTTTCAGGTTCAGTTCCTGTTCCAGTTTGGAAAGATAAATGCTTAAGGTGGGCTGGGAAATGTGCAGGTTCTGGGCTGCCTTGGATATGTTTCTTTCTTTTGCGATTTCCACAATATATTCCAAATGGTGTAAGTCCATATGATATCCTTTCTATAGCTTTTGACTATACTGTTATTTATAAACTAAAGTGTACATTTTTTCAATGTTTTTTTTTAATAATCATTTAATAGATTTCCAATTATCTCGTTAGATGTTCTTATATGCCGGTATAGCCCGTAACTTCGGGCTTTTCCGGCACTTTTCCTATCGGAAGAACCTCACAAACATTCTTATTACCCCTCATGTTTTCCGCTCTCAAACGTAGTACAAACAGTAGTACATTTCTGCGTATCCTATGCGGCCTTGGGCTTCCTGGGCGCTCTCTGACGCAGGCTGCGCGTTGACTGCGGCGGCGGTTCTGCCGTAGTCTGTGCCTGAGCTTGCAGCCGTTCCATTTCCTCCTGTGCGGAATGGAACGTGGCGTGGGCGTAATAGTTCAGCGTCATAACGATATTGGCATGCCCCATGATGTACTGCAATGCCTTTGGGGTTCATGCCCGCGTTTGCCATTCTGGTACAGAATGTATGCCGCATGGTGTGCGGCGTCATGACCTCCGGCAGCGGTTCCGCATGGAACTTGTTGAACTTCTTGGCAAGGCCCTGAAACATGGCATCATAGTGGACAGCCGCTTTCGGCAGTCCGTCCCGATTTAAGAACAGGAAGCCCTTATACCCGTCCACCACAACGCCTTTGCCGTCCTTTCGCCTGTGCAGCACGCGCTGAAATGCTTTGTAGGCCGCTGCGCTCATAGGCACCTGGCGATAACCGCTGTCGGTCTTTGGCGCTTCGATGTAGTAGCCGTCCTCGGTGCTTCTCAAAAGCTGGTGGTCTACATTCACAAACCGCTTGTCAAAATTCAGGTCGGCAGGCGTCAGGCCGCAGAGTTCGGAAACGCGAAGTCCGGTTTCCAGCAGAATCAATACCTCGTCATAATACTTGGCATAAACGGGGTCACTCTGCATGAAGCCCAAAAGCTCCTTTTCCTGTGCAGGGGTAAGCGGCACCTTTGGTACGGTATCGTCGTTGATAACCTCATTGATCTGGAAGTCAAAGGGATTCTTGCGGAGGCAATCGTCCTGTACGGCCATGTGAAAAATGGCTTTCAGGGAACGCTTGCCGTTGCAGATGGTATGATAGGCCACGCCCTTTTCCTGCATACGCAAGGCCCATTCTTTGGCGTCAGACAGCTTCACGCTGTCGATGCTGGCCCCTCCGATTTTATCCTCGGACAGAAGTTTCATTAACTGCTGGCGGCTCTTATGGGTTCCCCGTTTCACATTGCCCCGCTGCCGGATATACTTTTCATATAGCTGGCACACGGTCATTTTCTTACCGATGGTGTCAATCCCATCGTCAAGGTCTTTTTGTATCTGCTTGATTTTCTCACGCAGAGAAATATCCGGGCGTTTTCCGGCAGGGATTTTGTCCGTAGGGACTAACTTCCATGAGTACACAAACTTCGGTTCTCCAAAGGTATCCGTATATTTGTAGGCGTATCTTCCGTCTGTTCGCTGGCTCTCTCCAGATTTCAAAAGGCGGCCTTTGCTGTCCCGCCTTTTTTCATCTCGTTCTTTTTTTGACATTTCGTCATGCTCCTTTCCATGACGGAAAGAGCCTTGACACGCTTTAAGAGTATTATAGCATAGTCAAGGCTCTTTTTCACTAGATTGTGTCAAGAGAATCAATGATTTTTTCAAATTTTTGCCGTTTGATCTGGATGCGGTTGCCGTTCAAAATCACCCAGCCAGCGGATGGGTTTTCCTCGGCAAGCCGACGCAGTTTGTTTTCTCCAATGCGAAAATATTTCGACGCTTCCTCAATGGTAAGCGTATACTTTTCCCAAATAGGCACATCGTTATTACTCATAATATGGCCTCCTTCTGTTCAAAGCAAAGGTTCCTTGTAAATGTGGGCAAAACACGGACGGCTGGCGGCCCAGCTCCACGGGCTTTTCACCCCCGTGTGGTTCTCACACGGCCCTACCCATTGCCTGTGACGCTTTTAACGCTCGGACTGTGGCTGTAAGGGAGTATCATTGTCCTGCCTGCACGTCATCGCCCATAAGCAGCTACGCTTATTTTGCGGCTGGGTGGTTGTCGCTCCGCTGTTTTCGTAGAAACCAGCATCATGGCGCACCCGCCGTCCGGCTCGGTGTAGACAGAATGTGTCCGTATGCCCTATGACGCGCCGCCATTGTCCTGCGGGCGTATTTGTCAAGGTACATACATCAGCCACCGAGCCGGCGGAAATGCGGAAAGAGAGTAATAAGACATTTCCGTTACCGTGGCCGGGTCGTTACTTCAAGGCAACGATGATGGAATGAATGAGCTTGATTTCCAAACGGTGCTTCATATACTCGTCCACGCACACATAGGGGATGCCGTTGCTGTCATACAAGGTGCGGATGCAGAGCTTGTTTATGTAGTCCTCATAGTACCGCAGCACTTGCTCCATAGCCATTGCATCCCCAGCGTGGGCAGCTTCCATCACCGAAAGGGGAAGAAGCTCTCTGCCGTTGAATGTAGGTTCCTTCATCCGCGTTTACCTCCCTCTGGCATGAACGCCATCAATTTCATACGCAACTGTTTCAGGGTCCTTGTCCTGTGACGCTGTACGGCGCTGCGGGACATTCCCATGAGGCTGCCGATTTCTCCGTCTGCCAAATCCAGAACACAGTGCAAAATCAAAATGCTTTGTTCCTGTTCCGGCAGGCTGGCGAACGCCTCGGCTACAAGCTCGTTGTCGATCAGCAGGTCATACCCATACGACGAAAAAACGTAGCTGTCGCTGGGGTAATCATCCACGACTGAGAGCTTGTCCATTTCCTCTTGTGTCAGAGCATCCAGCGACTTTTCACGTTCGCGGCGATGCGCCATCTCCGACCAGTAGCTTTTAGCCTCATTGCGGAGTACCGCTTTGCAGAAAGCATCATAGCGGTGCCGCAGGATAAAATCATTGCGGGGGATCGTTTCCATCTTTTCACCCCCTTTCTGTGGGGGATTTCGGTGGTTTTCTCCCTTTCCGCCAAAGTTACTGTTGAAAGGCCTCCAGCTACCCGCCAAACACCACTTTTTTAAAAAATTTTGAAAAAGTGTTTGACCGATAGAGCGGGCCGAAGGAAATAACAAAATTCGCCCGGAAGGGCATAAACCCTCCGGGCGAACAAAAAAATAGTATGATATTTTATTGCATACGCAAATTCATGGTTCCGGCCACATTTCCCACGGGCCGGGGGATGTTTTTTTTAACGGTGTTACTCCCATTTCCGTTGGTCGATATCCCGTTCTACACATGACGGCTCCCTCCTGAAACCGCCAATGGGATCAGCGTTAGGGGGAATTGCTCCCATCCAATACCTTACGAACCGCGGTGTGGTTGCTCGGGGCGATCCGGCTGATGTAATGACGGCCTGATTGCGCAACGTTCCTTTGGTTTGATGTTCCATCTTTCACTTTCTCCATTTTTTTAAAAAATAACTTCGATACAAAATCCAAGGACAACAAACAGTAAAATGCTGATAATCGTTCCAACTCTCGTCATGATCTGATACTTTGTAAACTTCTTATTTCGCACAAATGTAATCCCTCGCATTCTCAATAAATGTATCTAATATCAATTCGCAATCTGTAAACTTGTATTGTCTTGCACTTTCTATATCTTGATTTAAGAAAATAAAACCGATGCATTTATCGTAGGTTCCAAGATAATCAAAAACAGATTGTATGTATTCATTGCGAACTTCATCACTGGTGCTATGCTCCGCGATCTCTCCAAAAATAATTGGCTTATTATATGCTTCCAAATAGTCTCTTTGACCTTCATTTTCATAGAATTGCTGAAAACTCTCACGGGAATCCAATGTGTTATTCAATGTCAATCCGACATAATCAACATACTCATCACCTGGATAATATTTCGTTGTGTATTCGTCTGCCCTGTTGGGAGACCATACCCACTTAACATTGGGAGCATATTCCCTACCCAAGTTCACAATGTGAACCCAAGCGTTTACATATGCGTGAGCATCATCTGTTTGCCAACTGTACCAACCAGATTTGTAAGAGGGCCTCATTTCCATTTCATGCGCTAATCGAACAAAAAGTTCTGTATTGGCTCTGTTATCCGAAGAGAGTTTCTTAAAATATTCAATAATTAAATCATCATAATACCCGTCAGAAACCAATTTTAAGTCCCAGTCGGTAGGCTGCAAAGTGATAAACGCTATATATTTATTGTCGTCTAAACATAAAGAAATCTTGTAATCACTTGTCTGATCAAAACGATCAAACCAAGCTAAAGTATTGATGCTGTCAGCTAAAACATCAGTCTCTTCGGGGCCTTGAACATAAACGCCCAAATATCTTTGTCCCTCTGTAATAGGATAATATTCAGACTCGACAACTGAGGATTCTGTTACAATAGATTCCGTAGTTGGTTCTTCCAGTGTAGCTTGACTATTACTCGGAGCCTCAATAGACGCAATGCTGTCAGAGCCATCGGCCTTCTCGGTATCGACAGGCTGTTCGTTGCAACCAACCCATAATATAAATATAGCAGCCGCGAATATACAAATGCAATTAAGGAACTTCCACTTTATCATTGTCCTCCTCCAATTTCCGGGTGCCCCATTCCATATCGTCAGAGCAGAGCATAAGGCCTAGCAATCGGATAGGAACCATGACAACAGTTAAAACAAGGATGAATACTGGAAGCAGTAATGTATAATACCACTTCACACTTCTCATAACCTTAATATTTCGTGAACCAAAACTAATGATACAACCAAGAAGAATAAAGAGAATGATCTGCCACCATGGAGCGGTATATGCCAATGTTGGAATCGCGCAGCCAAGTATATTTAACACCTTGCAAATTATAGTATTGGCATAAACGCTAACCAGCATCATCGGACTAATCATATCTGACCAGTAAATAAAGCACATCAGCTTGGCGTTTTTTAACATCCAAGGAGTCATTCTCAGATTGTTATACTGTGAACCTTCCGACCATCTTAACTGCTGCCTGATAAATTTTTTCCATTCGGTGGGCGCATCTGTATAAATTACTGAGGTGTCTTGCATAACTGTTTTGTACCCCTTTCGGAGCGTCAGGTTTGTGAGGCTTCTGTCATCGGATACTTCTTTGTGAAATCCCATGAATGTCTCATTCATAAAGTCATACATCACATCTTTCAAAATCTGAGTACGGAAAGCAATTGTCCTGCCGGGAAGGCAGCCCACTTTGCCTGTAACGCTCATTGCTTTCATCGTTCCTTCAGCTCTGATCTCTTCAAGCAAATTTGCAAACATGGTTACGAGTTTGCGGTCAGGATCAAGTATTTTCTGTCTGGTTGTAACACCGCCAATTTTTTGATCACAAGCAAAAGGCTTCAGCAACTCGGACAAAGTATCCTCTGTCCATACCGTATCACTATCCACAAGCACTGTTATATCGGAATTCGGATTAATGTGCTCCATTGCCACACGGATCCCATTTCTCTTACCGGCAACAGGTGTATAATAATGCTGAATAGGAGTAAAGCAAATTGGTAAATTCCTGTTGAAATCTACACACAGGTTTTCAAGCCCCTCGTTTTTTGGCCCATTAATGACAACTATAATCTCAGACGGATTCTGGCGTGCTATTTTCATCAGAACACTATAAAATAGATCTAATGGTTCGTCAACGACTGGGAGCAGCACCGATGTAAAATAATTTATTTCTTTATCTTCATAATCATATGGCTTATATCGAATAGCATGGAAAAATACTATTCCCCATCGAATGAAAATGAATGCGAAGAAAAACATAAAGAGGTGAAGGTTATGAGTTTTGATATAATCCTCGACCATCAAGAAAAATGTGTACATTACAATCACCGCCTCGCCGGGTCAATCTCTTCCAAAGATGTCTCTTGTATAAACCTTATACATAACTTCCGAGAGTTCACTGGAAACTCTATTAGCAACAATAACATCACATGAACGCTTAAACTCCGCAAAAGAATGTACAACCTTATAACCCATAAACTCTGCGGCATCGCCTAATAAGGGTTCATATATTACAATTTCTTGTTTTTCTTTGGAAAGCCCCTCCATAACACCCCAAACAGCACTTGAACGGAAATTGTCAGAATTAGACTTTGCCGTTAAGCGGTAAATACCAACTGTGCCAGGATGTTTATTCAGAATTCCCTTTATGACATGGCCTTTTTTGGTGTGGTTTGCCTGACACACAGCGGTAATCAAATTTTCAGGAATATCATGAAAACTTGATTTCAACTGCTTTGTATCTTTCGGGAGGCAATATCCGCCATAGCCAAAAGATGGATTGTTATAATGCTTACCAATTCGAGGATCATGACAAATTGCATCTATGATGTTCTTTGTACTTAACCCATTCATTTCTGCAAAGGTATCCAATTCGTTAAAGAACGCAACACGCATGGCTAAATAAGTATTAGCGAAAAGTTTAGCGGCTTCTGCTTCATCAAGCCCTATAATCAAGACGGGAATATCTTCTTTATTTGCGCACTCTTGCAAGATGGTTGAAAAAACCTGTGCATGGATAACCATAGCAGGGTCTGCAATATCTGTACCAACAACAATTCTGGAAGGGTACAAATTGTCGTATAGGGCTTTCGTTTCTCTTAAAAATTCAGGGGAAAATAGAATGTGGCTGGTGTTATATTTTTTTCGCACACTCCTTGTATACCCAACAGGAACCGTACTTTTGATGATCATAATGCAATGATCATTATTTGCCATACAAATTTCTATGGTGGAATCAACCGCATGAGTATCAAAGCTATTGGTTTCATCCTCATAATTAGTAGGTGTTGTAATAATTACATACTCGGCGTCTTTATATGCTATTGCCGTATCTACAGTGGCTGTCAAATTTAGTTTTCTTTCGGCAAAAAACTTTTCGAGATATACGTCCTGAACGGGAGAAATACGGGAATTAACTTTCGCAACCTTTTCTTCATCAATATCAAGCACTATTACTTCATGCTTTTGGCCTAACAGAGTGGCAAGAGATAACCCCACATAACCTGCGCCTACAACAGTAATTTGCATAGCATTCTAACCACCTTTCTATTCAAATTCATTCTCGGCTCGGATGACGTTGCAAACCGCTACAGTGTTCCGATAGATGCTTCATCAACGTTTCTTTCGCGGCGGATGCATCCGCTTGCTGGGAAAGACCCGTCAGATAAGCCAAGGCGTCATTCCACGTTTTTAGCGAAAAGGCTTCCGAAGGAACATGTAAAAGCTCCCTGGACAGATGGAATTGCTCCCATGGGCTGAGATACCGCAAATCCGACAGATACCCACATCCGGCCTTCTGGGCCAAGCACTCCAACAATTCTACCGACCATCTTTCTTCCACTTTATTCACCTCCTGCCATTTCAAAGGGAATATCCTAACCACAAACTTTCCTTTTCTGAACGATTCAATTACCGCAGAATAATGATTCTGGGGTAATCGTTACTGCTTCTAGGAAGAAAATTATTATTTTAATCAACTAAGGGCGTTCTGACAGGCATAAAAAGCAGACCTGCGCACATATTTCGCGGTGCAGGTCTATTTTTCGTATTTATTTTGCTGTTCTATATGTAATAAATGGTTGAAAATCTGCTCTGATACACTTATAATAGAGCTAATCAGTTCTACTTGTAACTGAGCAAGGGGGCCATGGAACCACAGAATCATTATTCCGTGGTGCTATGAGATCAGATGCATCCGCTGTAAGGTTCGCTCATGTTCCCGTGTGCCCATAGCTACATAGATACGCGTGGTGTCCACGGAGGCGTGTCCTAAAATATCCGCAAGATATGCCAGATTCTTTTTGATGGCATAATAGCATTTTGCAAACAAGTGCCGCAAATTGTGGGGAAAGACCTTTTCAGGATTTACCCGCGCCGCCCGGCACAGCTTTTTCATATCATGACAGATATTGCTTCGATCTAAGGGCTTTCCGGTACGGGTGCAGAACAGATACCCCGTTCGGATGCCTTTTTCTTTGGCATAGGCGTTCAATTTCCGGCACAGCTCTTTTGTCAAGAGAATGGTGCGGATTTTGCCTTTCATGCGGATTTCCGCTTTTCCTTTGTGCAATGCCTCCACAGTCAGAAAGGAAAGCTCACTGACCCGGATTCCGGTGGTGCAAATGGCAAGCATCACATGATACAGGCGGCTGTCCTTTTTCCTTTTGGCAGCGTCTAACAAGCGGTGGTATTCCGCTTCGGTCAAATCTCGGCTGTCATCCACAAATACCGTATGCTGGATTTTCAAAAACCTCACCTTGCAGGCCGCCAGCCCCAGGTAGTCCAGATAGGAATGAATGGCGGACAGCTTGGCATTTACGGTGCGGGCATGGTGGCTCTGTTGCAGTTGCTCTCGATATTCCAGCACCTTTGCTTTTGTAGGTTCTTCCCCCTGTAAAAATGAAAGAAACCAAACCAACTCACGAACATACTTTTGTATGGTTGCGTGAGATTTTTCATGTTCGGTCAAGTAGATGCGGTACTCCCGCAAGATTTCATTGTAATTTTGTTTCATCGTGTTTTACCTCTTCTAAATTGATAGTATGAAAGTAGTATGACAGAATCTTTTATACCGTATTCTCTGCAAAGGTAAAACAAAAGAACGGGTAAGTTTAACGATGTGCTGTAGACACGGACCGTCAAGCGAACGCGTCAAACGGATTCGGCATTTGTTTATCATTTGTTGTATGGAGGCCAAGGGCCTCTTATTTTTTTGCAAATTTTTCTTTCCAAAGCGCTATTTTGCGGGTAGTTTGATGGCTTCTCAGAGTATTAGGAGTGGAGGAAAAGAAAAACAGCAAGCATAGGGAGTGTAGCCACACTCCCGGCAAACGGCTTCCCGTTTGTATCTTGGGGAAGTCCCCAAACCCCTGAATGAACGGAGGTGAACCAATGGCAAACCGAAAACGGAAATTTGTGCTGCGCGTCCCAGTGACGCCGGAGGAACGGGCGCTGATCCAACAGAAGATGGCCCAGCTTGGCACAAAGAACTTTTCTGCCTACGCCCGGAAAATGTTGATCGACGGCTATATCGTCCATATCGACACCGGCCCCGTCCGGGCGCAGACCGCAGAGCTGCAAAAAATCGGCGTCAACATCAACCAGATTGCAAGGCGTATCAACAGTACCGGGACTGTGTACGCGCAGGACTTGGAGGACATCAAGGGGGCGCTGGCACAGATATGGCAGTTACAAAGATCCATCCTATCAAGTCAACGCTGAAAAAGGCGCTGGACTACATCGAGAACCCGGACAAGACCGATGAAAAGCTGTTCGTTTCTTCCTATGGCTGTTCCTATGAAACGGCGGATATAGAATTTCAAATGCTGCTGGATCAGGCGTACCAAAAGGGAAACAATCTGGCACATCACCTGATACAAGCCTTTGAACCGGGGGAAACCACGGCGGAGCAGGCCCACGAGATCGGGCGGCAGCTTGCCGATGAAGTGCTGCAAGGCAAATACCCCTATGTGATTACCACCCACATTGACAAGGGCCACCTGCATAACCACATCATTATCTGCGCCGTGGATATGGCGAACCAGCGCAAGTACATTTCCAACCGTCAGAGCTACGCCTTTATCCGGCGCACCAGCGACCGGCTGTGCAAGGAACACGGCCTGTCTGTGGTAAAGCCCGGCAAGGACAAGGGCAAGACCTATGCCGAGTGGGATGCACAGAAAAAGGGCAAGAGCTGGAAAGCAAAACTAAAAATTGCTATCGACGCGGTCATCCCGCAGTCCAAAGATTTTGACAGCTTTTTGCAGCTCATGGAGGCGCAGGGCTATGAAGTCAAACAGGGCAAGTTTATTTCATTCCGCGCCCCCGGACAGGAACGCTTCACCCGCTGCAAGACCTTGGGGGAGGATTACACCGAGGAACGGATCACCCAGCGAATCAAGGGCATTGCCATCGACCGAGGGCCGCGCAGAAGAAGCGCCGGGGAAATCTCCCTGAGGATCGCCTTGGAGGACAGTATCAAGGCCCAGCAGTCGGCGGGCTATGCGCGGTGGGCGAAGCTGCACAACTTGAAACAGGCCGCCAACTCCTTAAACTTCATCACGGAACACCAGATTGACAGCTACGAGGGCTTGGAAAGCAGGCTGGCCGAGATCAGCGCGGTGGGCGACGCGGCGGCCTCCGCCCTGAAAGACGCAGAACGCCGCCTTGGGGATATGGCGCTGCTGATAAAAAACCTCTCCGCCTACAAGCAGCTCCGGCCTGTGGTGCTGGAACTGCGAAATGTCAAAGACAAGGCCGCGTTCCAGCGGCAGCATGAAAGCCAACTGATATTGTATGAGGCGGCGGCAAAGGCGCTCAAAGAGGCCGGGATCACAAAGCTCCCCAACCTGTACGCCCTCAAAACCGAGTATAAAAAGCTGGACGCAGAACGGGAACGGCTGTCCGCACAATACAGCGAAGCGAAACAAAAATTGAAAGAATACGGCATTGTCAAACAGAATGTGGACAGCATTTTGCGGACAGCGCCGGGAAAGGAGCTTACGCAGGAACGATGAATATACCGAGAATGAGTTACCCCCAATACCGCAAGGCCCGCAGGCTCACCCATGAGTGCTGCAACTACTGTAACGGAAACTGCCTCCTGCTGGACGATGGGGAGGAATGTGTCTGTGTGCAGAGTATTTCCTATTCGCTGCTGTGCCGGTGGTTCAAGGTGGCCGTCCTGCCGCTGGACGCGGCCCTGTGCGCCGAAATCACCAAAGGCCGGGATGATATCAAACGCTGCACCGTCTGCGGGGCGGCCTTTACGCCCAACTCCAACCGGGCCAAATACTGCCCGGATTGTGCGGTGCAGGTACGCCGAAAGAAAGAGGCGGAACGCCAGCGGAAAAGATACCTCCTGTCTACGCATTTAGGACGGTAAAAATACACGGAAATCAAGGGCTTTTCCGCATGGACAGCAGGCAGATGGATAAAGTTATCCTGTTCCCCGCAAAACGGGGTTCTAAATGCGGGAAAATGGACAAACAAGAAATGCCGGACGCAGAGGCAATACAGCCCCGCGCCCGGCGTTTTGGATAATTGCCGATTATGTAATTGCATGATATAATACAGTAAAACAAAGCGGGAAACGGTGGAACTTGTATGAATATTGAAAACTATATTGAATCACAGTACAGAGAATTATTATCATGTAGTCAAATAAATGTGGAATACTCCGATTTATATAAATCATTTAGAAATCAAAAACTTCGGGAAATACTTATGACCTTACATCATGATCTGGTTGGACTTTTTAGAACAATGAACGAAAGGCTACCAACTGGGGAACATGAAGCACACTTTTGGGCAGAACCGAGCAGAGATTTAATTAAGAGAATCGAAATTATATTCAGCTTAGTAAGTTCACTAAAAGCAACGCCTTTAGCCTTTCAAATAGACCCATACTATTTAGAGTTACTTACACGCTGTCGAGATTTCCTTAGTTCAAGTGGAGGCAGTTCATTACCGCCCAATATGGCAAAGGTCGAATTATATTATACACTTCCTATTTTTTTACCTCTTAGTAGCATAACCATTTCACATAAGCAACAAGATTTTACATTTGATTTGAAGCTGATCGGAAGCGGTTCTTATGCTAATGTTTATAAATATAAGGACACTTTTTATAATCGGCCTTTTATTTTAAAGCGTGCAAAAAAGGAACTTACAGATAAAGAAATGGCCCGTTTCAAAAGAGAATTTGATGTAATGAATGATCTATCTTCTCCATACATACTTGAAGTTTACTGCTACAATCCAGATAAAAATGAGTATATTATGGAATATATGGATTATACACTGGACGGATATATCGCTGCTCATAACTCCACCTTAACAATTATACAGCGAAAAGGAATTGCCCAACAAATATTACGCGCTTTTGATTATCTTCATTCAAAAGGACATCTGCATCGTGATATAAGCCCTAAAAATATTTTGATAAAAGAGTACGACGATACCCTTGTAGTTAAACTTTCAGATTTTGGACTTGTAAAAATTCCTGATAGTACGCTAACAACGGTTAATACGGAGTTCAAGGGCTATTTTAATGATCCTGCACTGGTTGTCGAGGGGTTTAACACTTATGGCATAGTTCACGAAACTTATGCTCTCACCAGAGTTATTTATTTTGTAATGACAGGTAAAACTAATACTGAAAAAATTACGAATCAGAATTTACGAAATTTTGTTGAGAGAGGATTGAACCCGGATAAAACCAAAAGATTTCAAAATATTCGCGATATGATTTCAGCGTTTAAGACCATATAAAAATGCCGGACGCAAGGGCCATATAGCCCTCGCGCCCGGCGTTTTGCTTACTCGTCTGTGAAGTGGAACCGCTGCGCCGCAAAGTCGGCGTCACTCATGGCGTCCAGCTTATCGGCGGTCTGGCAGGCCAGCGCCGCCATTTCCTTGTCCATGTCCGGCAAAGCTGCCCGGAGATTTGCCGCCGTCCTGCGGCGGTCGGCGTTGTGGTACAGACAGATCAGGTTTTCTTCTTCCACGGTGAAATACATTCCTCATACCTCCATTTCTTTTGATTTTTCCCGCGCCGGGGGCTTCTTTTTCTGTTCCTCCTTGGCGGCGGCAAGCTGCGCCCGGATGGACGGTTTCTTTTGTTTCTGCGTCGTCTTTCGGGTCTGCTTGGGCTTTTTGGCCTCCGCCTTGGCTGCCTCGGCCACATCCAAAAGGGAAATCTGTTCCCCGGCTTTCGCCCTTGCTTCCAGTTCCTCCATGGACGGGGCGTTGTTCATCATGCCGTCAATCATGTTGTAGTTCTGCTCGGTGGACATTTCCGCCGTCTTGATATGGCTTTCTGGCTGGGTGGGGATGGCAAAGGCCTTTGTGCCGTTTGCCATAATAAGATACCTGCCGTCCTCCGACTGGTGGTGGAATCCATACCCGGCGGCCTCCATCTGTTCCCGGCTCCTGTCGGTCAGATAGAAACGGCCCCTCGGCGTCTGGATTTGTTCGCCGGTCATGCACTCGTCCGGCGTGAGCTGCTTTTCCGGCTGGGCGAAGAACTCCGGCACCTGCCGGTAATCGGCCCCCTCGTCCACATAGTAGGCGGTCTGTTTCCCATCCTGCCGGAACACCACAATATCTCCCGTAGAGAGGGAATGTCCCTTGTAATCGGAGGGATGTTCTATGTTGAAGCGGCGGTAAATCTCGTCCAGTGTGGTGTCTTTGTCCAGCGGCGCGGTGTAGACAAGCTGGTAATTCTTCCTGTCCACCGAAAGCCCATCCGCCTGCAAGTCCTCATAGGAACGGTAGCGGAAGTCGCGCCCCTCTGGGCCGGGCGGCACTTGGTAGATGGAAAAGTTGGGCTGCGCCGGGGCCTCATAGTCGGAGGCAATATATTCCTCCATCGTCAGCCCGGCAGCGGCGGCCTCCTGTTCCAGCTCTGCCTCGATCTGTTTTTTGTAGTCCTGCAAGCTCTGGTCGAAGTCGGCAAGCTGCGGCGGCTCCGGCAAATGGTACTGGCCCTGATTGAGAAGCGGGCGGCACTCTTTTACATAGTCCAAAACCGCGTTGAAATAAGCGGTCTGTTCCGGCGTCAGGGTTTCCACGGATCGCAGCGGACGCCGGGCCTCCTGCTCCATAGCGGCCAGATTGCAATGCAGCTCCATATACGGGACGAACTCATGCAGAAGCATATCCCGCTGGGCCTTGTCCGCCTCCCATGCCTCCGGCCCCTCATGGTGCAGCACATGGTTTTTCCAGCTTTCATCCTGCGCGTAGTATTCATGGTAGCCCCGGATATGCTGGATCAGGGAACCGTCCCCGTCGCCAAAGTCCTGCCGCCCCTCGTAGTTGTCCGGCTGGCCCTGCATGGTAAAGTCAATGCGGAACTTGGTCTTGTCGTACCAATGGCCCGTATAGCCCGGTTGCTCCCGTTCATGGCGTCTGGCGCTGTCCAGCTCCTTGAAAACGGCCTCGGCTTCATGCAGCGGCATTTGCTGGCCGTCTTTCAGATGGGGGCTTTCACTCCAAAGGATCGTGACAACCGGCTCCGCTGCCGGATTCTGCGCGATCTGCCGCTGGGCGTTAGCAACGGCAATCTCACTTTCGATCTCGCTTTTCACAAAGGAATCCATCTGGCCCTTTTGTAGTTCATAGCCCTGTTCACACAGGCGGTTGATAAGCCCGATCACCTTGTCGTTATCGCCCACGGCCTCGGCATAGGCCACGATCAACTGCCGTTCCTCGCTGCCCAGACGCGGGGCGTTTTTCTCCGCCAGCTCAATCAGGGCGGCTGCCCGGTCAGCCGGGGACGCCTCCGGCATGAACGGCTTTCCATTCAAAAGGCCGTCGATCCCGTTCCACGCCTGCGGCTGGGGAATGGCGTTGGTCTGTTCAGCAGCTTCCAGAAAATCATCCAGCCTGTCGCCGGTCAGGGGTTCCATTGTCCCAGCCGGTAACTCATGGATGGCAAGGATTTCTTTTCCGGCTTCCGCAAGGGATAGGTCGAGATTGTCAAGCTGGCCTCCGTCCAGTTCTTTGTAGTCGGGGCCGTACAGTGTGTAATCGTATCCGGTTTCCGATGTCTGGATATACAGATATTCGCCGCTTTCCAGACGGTAGGCGGCCTCCTGCGGGGCTTCTGCCTGTTCCAGCGTTCCATCCCCGGCAATGGTAAAGCCCTGCGCCTGCGCCGCCTCCTTGGTTCCCTGCGACACTTCGCCGGTGGATTTCAAATCCGCGTCAATGAGGGTTTGCAGCATGGCCTTTACGCTGGCGGTCATTTCCTGCTGTTGCTTGGGGGACAGCTTGGAAAATACGCTGTCCGGGTCTGGTTGCTCGGCGGCCTGTTCCAGCGGTGCGGCCTGCGGCTGTTCCTGCTGGGCCTGCCGCTGTTGCTGAAGCTGGGCAAGGTGGCCGTCAATGGTGGTAATCAACTCATGGGCGGTGGCCCGGATGGTTTCAAGGGAGGCTTTCAGCTCTTTCAAGTCCTTGCCTGAACTCCAACCGGCCACATAGCCAAAGGAATAGTCGGAGGTGTCCAGCCCGTAGTGCTGGCAGACGGCATAGGCCACGCTTTCGGCCTGCACCTCGCGGGTGCGGCTGTCGGGGCGGTCGGCCTGCTCTATGGCCGTGGCTTCCGGGTCGATGGCGTGGAGCTTGGAATGGGCGATCTCATGGATGGCCGTCTTTAGGGTCTGTAATTCGCTCATGCCCTCCTGAATGGCGATCCGCTTTTCCGTCAGGTGGTAGTAGCCGTGGGAACCGCCCGGAATGTCCTCAAAACCAATGGGAACCGGGGAGGTCTGTTCCAGCGCCTTGAAAAATTCCCCGTAGCGTTCCACGCTGCCGGTCAGTTCTTCCACGCCGATAGAGGGCAGCGGTTCCCCCTCGGTCTGGCTCACATCAAAGACGGAAACGATTTTAAAGGCCGGAACCTGTATTTCCTGTACTTCGGTAACAGGCTTTCCGTCCTTACCCATCACCGGCCTGCCCTGTGCGTCCAGCTTTTGCACTTCCTTTTTCGCCTTGAACGGGGCCGGGGCCAGTATCTTGATGGCCTTTTCGCCTTTCTTTACATTGCGGTGAAAATCGTCCCTCCACTTGTTGTAGCCCGCCACAAGCTGTCCGCCCTGCATGGCGATCAGGAGGGTGTTGTTGAAGCTGTAACTGTGGAACTTGGACATGGTGGTGAGATAGGCTTTGTAGCGTTCACTCTCGAAAAGCTCCTGTATGCCGGTTTCCAGCCGGTCGGTGATCTCTTTCATGCGCTCGGCGCTGTTCTGGCCGTTTAAGAGAATGGGGGTGACAGGCTGCGGGGCCTTTGTAGGCGCTGCCGCCTCCGGCTGCACCTTGCTTTCCTCCCGCAGAATTTCCGGCGCGGGATAGGCCATCACCCGGTATTCCTCCGGCACTGGCTGGCCCTCATGGACGCGCTGCCATTCGTCGCTGGTTCGCAGGATATAGCCGTAATCGGTAAAGGTTCCCTGTTCCTCGCTGGCGATAAAACTTCCCAGCCGGTCGGTGTCAATGGCCGGTTTCCACGGGTCGGGAACGACAAACAGCCCGGAATCATTCAGGTAATATTCCCCCAGACTGCGGTTGTCCTTGGCGTTGATTAAGACAAAACAATCGGTGTTTTCGGCGTAGTCCAAAAGCTGCCCGATGGTCTGCATTTTTGCCGGGGACTGCATGGCGGCGTTCAGCTCCGTAAGCTCCACGGCGTCCAGCCTTTGAAGCTGGGTAGCAAGGAAGTTCAGTTCGTCCACGCTGGCGGCCTTGATTAAATCCTCCGGCAGTTCCAGCGGTTTTCCCTCCGGGGCAGAAAAGCCGCCAATGAACAAGTCCTGCTGGTTGTCGGCGGTAATGTGGATTTCCTTTAGGGCTTCCTGTACCTGTTCGGCGGTAGTCGGCAGGGAAAGCCAGTACCCATGCGGCCCGCCGGTCTGCGCTTCGGCGCGGTTATCAAGAAAAATGGAAAATACTTCGTTCACGGGTTCCCTCCTTTCCGGGGTGGCTGCGGTCTGCTGCGGCTGCGCGGTTTCTTCCTGCGCGGGAAGCTTTGCGGCTTTTGCCGGTTCCTCTCCCTCGATGGTGTAGCCGGGGAGCAGGCAGCCGTTGACCTTGAAATAGTCGGCGTATTCCTTGGGGATGACCGGGGAAATTTCGGTAAAGTAATGTTCATGGGCTTTGATCCGGCCATTCAGGTACTTGTCCAGTTCTTCCCGGCTGGCAAAGACTTTCCGATCCTGTCCGGCGATCTTGGCCTGCCGGTAGCTGCCCGGCGCGTTAGTGCGGAGGCTCCAGCGGAGTGTCCACGAGTAGGGGACGGATTTTTGGGCGGCGCTGTCATACCGGGTGTTCTCGGAAATGGAGTAATCCATCTGGTAGACCATGTTGCTGCGGATATGGCGGTATTCGTCCGGGGCCTCCCACTGGTTTGCGGTATGGGTAACGGGAAGCGTCCGGGCATATTCAAGGGCTTTGTCCAGAAACAGGGTTCTTCCGGCCTGTTCCTCCCATGCGGCGGCCTGTTCTTTCAGGCGGTCAAACACTTCCTGTTCTGCGGCGGCGCTTTCCGCCCGCAGGGAAAGAAGCTCCGCAAGGGGCAGCTTTACCATTTCGGAAAGATCGGCCTTGCCGCTTTCAAAGTAAATCCGGCGCTCGATCCGCATAGTGCTGGCCGGTTCTAAATCGTCATGGTCGTAGGAGCTGTAAGACATTTGGGGTTCACATCCTTTCTATGGTGGTGATCTGATACAAGGGGTTTGGGGCTTCCCCAAAGAGAAAATCCCCGGCCCGGCAAGTGCGCCGGGTCAGGTATTTTGCCGGGAGTGTGGCTACACTCCCTATGCTTGCTGTTTTTAGTTTTTGCCCCTCTGTTCCACACGGTAGTTTACATACTTGCCGCCGGTATCTGCCAAAAGCACCGTCCCGTCATAGGTCTTGCCGGTTTTCATGGAGCGCAGACCCTTTACCTTTGCTTTTCCGTCTTTAAGGAGTGCGGCGGCGATCTTCGGGGTGAACGCCTTGCCCCGTTCCTCAAAAAATCGGTCATTCTTCCACATGACAAACTGGCAGCTTCGGTTTCCGCAGTAGTAGTTCTTTTTGCCCTCGTAGACGCTTTCCCCGCAGCGCGGACATTTGCCGATAACCACACGCTCGGTTTGAAACAACTTCTGTGCGTCCTCGCTGATCTGGGAGTAGTTTGCGATCAGGCCCCTTGTCATTTCTGCAATGCCAGCCATGAAGCCCTCCGGGTCGGCCTGCCCCTTGGCAATGGCCGTCAGCTCCGTTTCCCACTGTGCTGTAAGCTGGGGAGAGGTCAGCACCTCTGGCAGCACACAGGCAAGATTATGGCCGTCTTTGGTGGGAAGTAGCTGTTTGCCCCTGCGCTCCACAAAGCCCATCTGCACCAGCTTTTCTAAGATGGAGGCGCGGGTGCCCGGGGTTCCCAATCCCTGCCGTTCGGCGTCCTCCGGCAGATCGTCCGCACCGGCGCGCTCCATAGCGGAAAGCAGGGTATCTTCCGTGTAGGATTTTGGCGGTGCTGTGAAATGTTCGGTGACGGCAGCAGTTACCTTGTCAAAGGTCTGTCCCTCGGTGATCTCCGGCAGTTCACGCGCAAGCTCCGGGGCGGTGTCGTCGGCGTCTGTTTTGAACGACGCCTTAAAGCGGCGGTCAAGCTCTTTCCAGCCGGGAGTCAGGATGGTCTTTCCCTTGGCGGTAAAGGTGTTTCCGGCACAGGTAAATGTGGCGGTGACAGCCTCGTACACATGGGGCGCGGCCACGGCGCACAGCAGCTTGCAGCACACAAGGGACAGCAGTTTCTTTTCCCCCTCGGTCAGCCCGTCAAAGCCTTTCTGCACAAATTCCATTGTCGGGACAATGGCGTGGTGGTCGCTCACCTTTTTGCTGTTCAGCACCCGGCCAAACTGCGGGGACAGGTCAAGCCCCGCCGCAAAGGAAAGCAGCGGCCACAGGCCGGACACAAGGCTTTCCGCCGTTGGCAGCATATCATCGGTCAAATACTGGCTGTCGGTGCGGGGATAGGTCAGCAGCTTCTTTTCATAAAGCTGCTGGGCATAGTCAAGGGTCTGCTTGGCGGTAAATCCAAACAGCCGGTTTGCCTCCCGCTGCAAGGTGGTGAGGTCATAGAGGCGGGGCGGCTGCTCCGTCTTTTTCTCCCGTGTTACCGACACACAAACGGCCTGCGCCGTTTCACAGGCAGCTTTCAGGGCCTTGGCGTCGTCGGCGTTTCCCATGCGTTCACTGGCCGCCTCCATGCCGCCCGCCGCGATCTGGACGATGTGGTATTTCTCTTTCTGGAAGCTGCTGATCTTGGCCTCCCGGTCAACCAGCATTTTGAGGGTCGGCGTCTGGACACGGCCCACGGTCAGGGTCTTGTGGTAGAGGATGGAGAACAGCCGGGTCGCGTTGATCCCCACCAGCCAATCCGCCTGCGCCCGGCAAAGGGCCGACTGATACAGGTTATCATAATCGGTTCCCGGTTTCAGATGGGCAAAGCTCTCCTTGATGGCCGCGTCCTCCATGCTGGAAATCCAAAGGCGCTGAAACGGTTTCTTGCAGCCCGCCATCTGGTAGACAAAGCGGAAAATCAATTCCCCCTCGCGCCCGGCGTCGGTGGCGCACACAAGGCCGGTGACATCGGGGCGCTCCATCAAAGAACGCAGGGTGTCAAACTGCTTTTTCTTATCGTCGGGAATGATGTACTGCCATTCCTGCGGCAGAATCGGCAGGTCGTCATAGCGCCATTTTTTGAAACGCTCGTCATAAGTCCCGGCGTCGGCAAGGGAAACAAGGTGGCCGATACACCAGCTCACCAGATAGCCGTTCCCCTCCATGTAGCCGTCCTGTTTCTTGTCTGCGCCGATCACGCCCGCAATGCTGCGGGCTACGCTTGGTTTCTCTGCAATTACTAACTGATAGCTCATACTTCGTCCTCCTTATTTCCATCTTCGCTTGTCATATCCTCGTCCGGCTCCGGGGCTTCGTCCTCGTCGTCCTCGTCCTCGCCAAAGTCATACTCGGCCAAATCGTCATTGCCTGTGGTGTCAACTTTTTCCTTTTTGAATTTCAGGAAGTAGAGGGCCGCGCCGCCGCCCAGCAGCACCACCACAAAGAACACCACAAGGCCGCCCATGCCGCTTGGCTTTTCCTCCTGCGGCTTTTCTTCCTCCGGCTGGGGCTTCGGCTCCGGCCCATTGCAGGCGGTCAGGTTGTTTTTACAGACCGGGCAGGCCGTATTGACGGCCCCGGCTTGACATTTGGCCGTACAGTTGCAGACCTCCGGCTCTTTTTTCCCGTCCTCCAACAAGGCTTGCAGGTCGGCGTCGTCCACTTGGTTGAGGAAATGCACCGCCGTTTCCTTGTCCTCGTTGGCCCGGTCGATCAGGATATAAAAATAATTCCCGGCCTTGGTGGTGACGGTGATAAGCTGCTTATCCCCGAAAAAATCATCCACCAGCGCGGCGTTGCCCTGCGGGGTGACGGGTACGCCCTCCGGCTCCATGCCGCCGGTGGTAGGTTCTTCGGTTTCCTCCGGCACTTCTGCGGGGGCCTCGGTGGTTTCCGGCAGCGGCACCGGGTCAGGGTCAGCGCCCCCGGCGTAGGCGGTAACGGTCGTGGTCGCCATGCAGAGCGCAGCGGCCACAGCCAGCGTCAAAGTACGGAACAGTTTAGATTTCTTCATGGGCGCTGTCCTCCTGTTCAAAGTCTGGGATTGGGGCCGGGGCCGCCTGCAACGCGCCGCCGCGCACAAAGGCGGCGAACTCCTGCGGGGTCATGTTGAGGCCGCGCACAAGCTGGACGATCTGCAAGTTTTCCTGTTCGGTCTTGGCCGCTTCCAGCTCCCGAAGCTGCTTTTGCAGCTCCGCGATCTTGCCCTTGGTTTTCTCAATATCCTTTTCAATGCGCTCCAATTTGTTCATTGCCATAGTGATTTACTCCTTTCTGGCGTTTAAGGCAAACGCCCGTAACAATAAAAATGCTGCTGCCAGTAGCTTGAATTAAGGTTTGTGTAGGAAATGGGGTCGCCGCAGTGCAGCATGACCGAATTTCCCACATACAGCCCCACATGGGACATCCCGGCAGTGTCATAAGTGCCGACGAAAAATACAAGGTCGCCGGGCTTGGCCTGCTCCGGGGAAACGGGGGTGCAGATGTTGTAAAGCCCCTGCGCCGTCTGGCGTCCCACATTCCAGCCGGAATGATTGATAACCCAGCTAATGAAGCCGGAACAATCAAAGCTGGTGCTTGGGGAGCTGCCGCCCCATACATAGGGATAGCCCACATACTTTTCCGCCTCCGCGATCATGGCGGCAAAGGTTTCGTCCTTTAGCGCCTCCGGGGGGATTTCATAGTAGGTCGGCTCTTTCGGGGTGGAGGCGTGGGGATAGCTGCCGTTGGGAAACAGGTCTGGCCGGTTGCCCAAAGTCTGCATATAGGCAGCATAAAAGCCCATCTGTTCCTCGGTGAGAATGTAGATGGGCAGGTGGGATAAATCAAAGTTTTCCAGCTTCACATTGCAGATGTAATAGGTGTAGGGTACTTCCACGGTGTAGGTGTTTCCCTCGCTGTCCGTCCTCGTTTCGGTGCGGTAGCGGGTTTCCGTTTCGATGGTCTGGGTCAGGATGTACTGCTTTTCAAAGAGCATGGCAAGGTCGCCCTGTACCTGTTCCAAAGTGAACACGCCGTTATGCAGTGCGGAGAGGATGGAGGTCAGCACATAGGGGTCATGCTTGATCTCGTCCAGATCGAAACGGTATTCGTCATAGCCGGGGTGCAGGCTTTCGTAGTTGTCAAGTTCGTGCTGCAAATCTGCTTCCAGTGCGGCATAGGCGGCTTCGGCTCCCAGCATATCGCTGTCCTCGGAGAGATAGGAGGTGGCGGCAAGGCCCGTCCCGGTGCTGCCAAACATGGCGGTGCAGGATTGCAGTCCGCCCATCACCAGCAGGAGCATAAGGCCCACGCCGCCGACAATCAGCGCCCCTTTCCAGTGCCGGGCGGCAAAGGACGCGGCCTGTCTGCTTTTCTCTGCGGCTTTCTTGGCTGCGGCAGCCGTGGTCTTGGCGGTGCTTGCGGCCCCCTGTGCGGTCTGGCCCGCCGCCCTTGCTGCCTTGGCATATTCCCGCTTGATGTGCTGTTTCTGCCAGAAGCGGAAAACAGGGTTCTTGGCCGCCTGTGCCAGCTCCGGGTTGTCCCGCATGGATTTTTGATACACAAACTCGGCGTTGGCGGCGATAGACTTTCGCTCGGCGTTGGCGGCGGCCCGGTAGGGTTTGAGCTTATGGCGGTGGACGCCGCTGCGGATCATGCGGCCCGCCTGCCGTTCCGCCAGTTCCTCCCCCTTATGGCCGCCCTCCACGCCCACATTTTCGTGTTCTACCTCATGGATTTTTCCGTGGAGGTAAAGCCCGGCTTCCTGTATAGGGCGGCTGGCCGGGTTTGGTTTGAGCTGGGGAGGGGCTTTCTCCACCTTGTCAAAATACAGCCTGCTTTTTGCTTTGCCCTTGGCCTCGTCATAAACGGTTTCCTTGGTGACGATGCGCTTTTTCGGCAAGGCTTCTTTAGCCGCTTCCAGCTTATCCGCCCGTTTTTCCGCCTTTTTGATATACGGGGCCAGCTCCGGGGAGGCCCGTTCCTCGGCGGTAAACTGCAACCGGGAAACGGGGCCGGTGGCCTGCGCCACGGTTTCCCCGGCGTCCTTGGCCGCTTTCTTTGCCTTATGGCGGTCGTGCAGTTCGTCCGCCCGTTCCAGTATTTTTTCCGCCGCGCCCTCCGGCTGGGCGGTGTATTCCTGCTCGGCCTCCCGGCTGGACACATTGACGCTTTCGCCGGTGGTCTGATTATCCAGCGTCAGGCCGTCGCGGGTCATGTGCTGCGTCACCTTGTCGCGGGGTTTTAAGGGATTCATGTAACATCACCTCCTTGCGGTCTGTTCCGGCAGCGCCCGGTTTCGATCTCTGCAATATAGCGCAGGATGGGGTACACCTGTGGGGGAACAACTGCGTTTCCCAAAGTCTTTAACCGCTTTGCCACATTCGCCGGCGGGTCGCTGATTAAGTACGGGATTTGCGCCGGTTCTTTGGCCCACATGGAATGTCCGTCCATCTCCGGGGGAATCCCATCAGCCATTCCACCCAGTCGGGATTCAGTTTCACATCCCCCGGCGGGCTGCCCAGCAGTTTGTAAACCGCCCATGACAGCCGCGCCGTCCATACGGTTCCGCTGGGGTTGTATTTTCGGAAGCTCCCGGTCGGGGTCATCCGCACATCGACAGTTTTCCCCACATCCCCCGTGTCGCTGGCAAGGGGCGTGGGAAGCAGCATGGCCGATGATGAAAGTTCTTTTGCGCTCATGCCATGCGCCGACGGCGACAGCAGGAAGTACGAAAACCCTAACGGCGTAGCCTGCCTGCTCCAAGTCAAAAACCGTCTTGTCGAGCCCCAGATGGATGAAGCCAGCAACATTTTCTCCAAGCACCCAAGAGGGGTGCAGTTCCCGGATAACGCGGAGCATTTCGGGCCATAAATACCGTTCGTCCTCAAATCCTCTTTGTTTCCCGGCGCTGGAAAAGGGCTGGCAGGGGAATCCCCCGGAAATAAGCGTGGTGGTTTCTCGTCCTGTTTTTTCAAAAAATGCCTCCTTTGTCACTGTGGTAATGTCCTTAAATTTTGGTACCTGCGGCCAGTGCTTTTTCAAAACTTCCATCGGGAAATCCGCCCATTCGCACTGGCATACGGTGGTAAACCCTGCGGCTTCCGCCGCAAGGTCAATCCCGCCGATCCCGGAAAACAGGCTGAAATGTGTTAAGGTGCTCATACCGTCGCCCCCTCGCCTAACCGGGTCGTCATGATCTGGTAGAGCTGGGTGTTTTTCGGGATGGGGTTCTTAAAGGGCAGGATCACATTTTCGTAAATGAGAAGTCCCTCGCCGGGTTCGGAATTGTCCACATACCGTAATTGCTGGGGCGAAATGTTCAGCCGTTCCGCAAGGATTTTGCGGTCGCCGCTGGCCTGATTGAGCAGGCAGATAAAGTCGCTGTTTTCCAAAATGTTCTCAATTTCCGGGGAGGAAAGCAGGTCTTTCACATTCTGCGTCGCACCTGTGGGAATCCCGCCCCACTTACGAAATCGCTTCCAAATCTCACAGGAAAAGGCCGCCGTCTGTTCCTCACGCAAAAGCAGGTGGAACTCATCACAGAAATACCATGTCGCCTTGCCCTTGCTGCGGTTTTGGGTGACGCGACCCCAAATCTGGTCTTGGACAATGAGCATACCGATTTTCTTTAGCTGCTTGCCCAGCTCCTTGATGTCAAAGGCCACAATGCGGTTTTGAATGTCGATGTTGGTTCTGTGGTTGAACACATTTAAGCTGCCGGACACATACAGGTCAAGGGCCTGCGCCACCCGGTCGGCCTCCGGGATATGCTGGTCTAACAGGGCTTTGTGCAGGTCTGCAAGGATGGGCATATTTCCCGGCTTGGGGTCTGCCAGATAAGGCCGGTAGATCACCTGTACCGCCCGGTCGATCACCGTCTTTTCAATGGCTTCCAGCCCGTTCTTGCCGCCCATGACAAGCTCACAGAACGACAGAACAAAGTCGGATTTCAAGGCCAGCGGGTTTTCATCCTCGGAGTAGTTCAGGTTGATGTCCAGCGGGTTTACATAGTTTTTGCTGGTAGGCGACAGTTTCACCACCTGCCCATGCAGCCGATTCACAAGGGGGTAATACTCGGCCTCTGGATCACAGATATACACATCGTCCGGGGTGCAGAGGAATACGCTCACAATCTCGGATTTACAGCTCATACTTTTGCCGCTTCCCGGTGTCCCCAGCTTTAGCCCGTTGGGACACCTCGCCCGTTTGCGGTCGAGCATAATCATGTTGCCGGTCTTGGCGTTGATCCCGTAATACATGGCGTCGCCGCCCTGAAAAAGCTCCTGCGTCACAAAGGGGATGAACACGGCCACGCTGGAAGTCGTCAGGGAGCGTTCAATCTGGATGTGGCTGGCCCCCAGCGGCAGGCTGCTCATAAGCCCCTGTTCCTGCTGGTAGTCCAGCCGCACAAGGGAGCAGTTGTACTTCTGGGCAATCCCGGCAGCCCAGAACACATCGTTTTCCAGCTTTTGCCGGGTGTCTGCGGTATTCAGCACCAAAAAGGTAAGCTGGAACATCCGTTCATTCCGGCTCTGCAAGGTCTTTAGCAGCTCCTTGGCGTCCTGCCCGTAGGTGGCAAGGTCGCTGGGAAGAATGTCCATGTCGTAGCCGCTGCGGACAGCCCGTTTCTGTTCCTGAATCTTCATGGCGTCAAGGTCGGTGATCTTGCGCTTGACCGTCTTAATGGCGTCGCTCTGGTCGATGGCCTGCACATGGAGGTTTACCACAATACCGTTTTCCGTGTTGAGGAAGTCGGCCAGCATTTCATCCGACAGCTCCGGGGAGAGGATTTGCAAAAAGCTCACCGCCCCGTATTTGCCGCCCAGCCCGAACATCCGGGCATTGCCGAAGCGGAACGAGGACGGGGCGATAAAGTCCTTGGTGGAAAGCCCCGACGGGGCAAGCCACTTCCAGTCAAAGGAGAACGGTTCCCCGTCCGGGTGGAAAATACTGTGCATGACTTCCAGCCGTTCCTTGGCGTCCAGTCCCCATGCGGAGGCCCCCATGCTCTTGAAATAGCCTAAAAGGTCGGTTTCGATCCGGCGCAGTCTGGCGCGGGCCATTTTCAGGCTGTCCGCCTCAATGGTGTAGGTCATAAATTTCCGCTTCATCAGTCCGTTGTTCCCGTTCACAAGCTGGTCTTGCAAAATGTCGGAATACTCGCTGCGGATGTCGTCAAAGTCGTCCCCCTGCGCCCGGATTTCAAAGCTCTTGGCGTACTGCTTGGGGTCGATCTTGCGGTTGATAAAGGAAAACTGCACATGAATGGAAGCGTCCAGATAGTTGTAGAGGTCGCACAGGTTTTCAAAGATGGCGGTCTTGGTGTCCGCCTGCGCCAGTTGGTAGCTGATGTCCGTAAACTCAATGCACTTGGAAAAGGTGCGGGGCGTTACCCGGCATACGCCGTCCTGATACATGGCCTCATAGGGAATACTGGCCTGCGCCGAATGGGGCTTGCCGTCGCCCTTATACTTTCGGATGACGGCCTGAATCTCTTTCTTTTCGGCGCGGGTGAGCTTGACCGGCGCTTTTGCGCTCGTTTCGTTCTTTTGCTTTTTGGACAATGGCGTTGACCTCCTTTTCCATTTGGGATTGCCGCACAAGGGCGGTATAAGCGTTGTTGGTCTGGTAGGGCCGTTCCTTGGGCTGGATGAAGCAGCACTCTACGATCTGGCGCACCACCACTTCAAGGGGCTGGCCGTGTTTTTCGTAAAGGGCCAGCAGAAAGCCCGGCAGCATGGCGAACACCATAATGAGCGCCGCCGCACTGGTCGGGACGCGGCCCCGGATCAAAAAGAAAAGCGGGACGCCTACAAGCAGCGCACCGCCAAAACAAATGAGCTGGCGTTTCGTCAGCCCGAATACTACCTTGGATTTGACCTTGGTTAAATCCTTGGGGACAGTTACATAAGCCATAAAAAGTCACCTCGTTTCTTTAGTGGGCGGTAAATACGGCCTTGCTGATACTTCCTGTCTTGAACAGACAGAAGCAAAGTAAAACGGTATAGCCCATACAGCCCCAGATTGCGCCGGATATGTCGTCGGCGGTTCCGATCTGCTGGATCAGCACCGCATAAATCCCGACAACCACCATGATTAAAAAGGCTTGGAAGCCCAGCGCAAGCAGGGATTTCAAGTAGTTCTGGCCCATGCCGCGCCACTCTGCATTGCCCAGCGTGGCAAGGGGGATCGGCCCCAATGCGGTCACGGCGTAAATTTCAATCATTCTTCCATAGGTCACAAGGAAAATGCAGATGGAAAGAATGTTCATCGTCAGCCCCACAACAAGGGTCTGGAACCACAGGCCCAGCAGCGGCCCGATGTCCATTGCTTCAAGGCGGCTTTCCAGATCAGGGAGCAGCGTGTCAAAATCAATGCTGGTATCTCCGATAATCACCCCGGCGCTCTGGTTGACGACCTGCTGGGTGGCGTCAAATACGCCCATGACGATATTCCATGTGTTCGTCACAATGAGGATGGCAAAGGCGCTTTTGAAAATCCAGCGGAAGAACATGGAGCTGTCGAAGTCGTGCATATTGTTCTTTTCCACGATCATGTCGATCAGCTCATAGCACATCACAAGGGCGAGAATGGCCGCCGCAATGGGGACGATCACCGTTTCGGACAGGTTTTGCAGCATGGAGAAAATGCCGCCGTTCCAGTCCTGCGGGGTACTGCCCACATCCGACGCGATTTCCCCGACTTTGGTATTGACCGTGTTAAACAGGCCGGACAGGTTGCCCATGATACCGTCAATCAGGATTCCTTTGATCCATTCCCCGATTAAATCACCGATCATGTGGGGACACCTCCTTTCCCGCGCCCTCCCAAATCAGAGAGGGCGCGGAGGGTTTTCTAACACACATGGGGTTATCCCAGCAGCCCGGACAGCAGCGGAACAAGGGTCATGCCGATCAGGGCAACGCCACCTCCGGCGACAAGCTGCTTGATTCCCTGTGACTTTGCTTATGTGTGATAAAGAA